>Ga0315308_1000001_pt1 | contig 1250736 bp, 1310 predicted proteins | sample TDP3_MG_FD_203078 | JGI IMG/M metagenome (GOLD analysis project Ga0315308, IMG submission 203078) | Freshwater sediment microbial communities from Lake Towuti, South Sulawesi, Indonesia - TDP3 | ecosystem: Environmental > Aquatic > Freshwater > Lake > Sediment | place: Indonesia: South...
CCCGACTCATTGGCTTGGGGTATCACCAGAGTTTTACTTGACGTTGGATACGCTAAATGGATCCAATCAAATGCTTATCAAAAAGCTTTAGAAATGTACAGTTGGGACAAAATCAGCGATAGAATGAAAACCTTCTATCAAAAAATTCTCGACGAATATGAAGTCTCCTCATGGAAACCAACTTAACACTTCTTTAGAATCTCATTAACCCTCTTTTTCGCATTTGAACAACACATCATTGAGCGGTTCAGCCAATCCTCTGCTCCCCAATAGAAGTTGTCACTGCTCTCGGCCATAAGTAACCATCTCCAAGCTTCAGCCAAATCTTTCGGGCAAGCTTTGCCTAGTTCTTTAATCTTCTTATCGGCCTCATGAACAAGCCTACTAGTTTCAAGAATTTCATCCCACACTTTTTGCCTCTCTTTTCCCTCAGTCCATTTTAGAAATCTTCCATCGTCAAGTGTTCCCGGAACATTCCAGCTTCCATCCTCCACGACAACCTCATCTTTAGGCGGATGATCCCCGAGGTACTGATCAATTGTAGTCAGCTTGATGAACTGAAAATCTGGATCCTTTTTTAATAGGTATAACAGCGGCTCAAAGAACCAACCCCAGAACCCAGCGTTCTCTCCAGAATGCCTAAACCAGCCGTTTTCACCATCCGTAGCCACTGTTAGAAGCATATCTCCAGTATTTTTTGGCTGAATCTTGTTTTCCACTTCATTTCTCAGCCATATCGGATTGTAACCACTTTGCTGTGCGTTACTTATTCCTCTGTCGCGCGGTATCACAATTATTTTATGCCCATCATACCTAGCATAGTGAGGATGATAAAGTAGCTCAGTTCTTTCTCTATCTTTGTTTGCATTAACTATGTGAGGCTCATCAACGATAATCCACTTAAAGCCCATTTCTTCCAGAAGAGGAATGTTCTTCATGCTGAATGCAAGTTCTGGAAGCCATAAACCAGTAGGTCTTCCACTAAATATGTCTTCATATATTTCAAGATGCATTTCAATTTGTTTCTTCAAATCCTCCTCTGGGGTCAATGGAAAAATTGGGTGAAAATAACCGCAACCAGTAAGGTCCACTCTACCTATCTCTGTGACCTTAATATACCTCTCCCATAATCCTGCTAGTCTAGAATCAAAATTAACGCTCGCCAACTCATTCAGCTGCTCAATTAAACTACCAGTAAAGTTGAACGTTACCCTTGCATCTTCATATCGTCTAATCACTTCAGGAGGATACGTGTAGGGATGCATTGTTTGAGTGAATACTTCTCTTGCAACCTCAGACTCATTTGTAGCGCCAGTCAAATTATAGATAGGCTGATGCATATGTAGGATTATCGCTAAGTGCAGCGTTTGCTCAGTCATCTCTATTAATCACAGCTTCTATGTAGCTAGTACCCGTATCTTCTCCATGTAGGCTTGGACTAAGGAATTTGCCTCTTCTTCAGATCGCGCTTCTGCGTAAAGCTCAAAAATTGGCTCCTCTGTTTTAGGCAATAATAGAATCCACCCGTCATCTGAGAGAATTTTAACTCCGTCAATTAAGTCAACTTGTTGATCACGAGTTTCATTTATGAGTGTTCGCATTACTTTTCCGCGCGATTCCCATGGGCACCGCACTCTCTCCTTAATCATATAGAATGATGGTATGTCCCTCACTAAAGTTGAGAGCGCTATTTCCCTTTCAGCCATCATTTCAACTAGTTTAACAGCTGTTACGATGCCGTCGTAACCAACTAGGAATTCTGGAAAGACGAAGCCTCCACTTTCATTACCCCCAAACACAGCCTTCTCCTTCATTATAGTTTCAAGCAACGGGTGAGCTCCCACACCAGTTCGAATAGCTGTTCCGCCATAACTATCCGCAATGCCATCTACGGCGCGTGAAGCAGTAACTGGAACTACAACTTTTCCTCCTCGTTTTTCCTCCAGAACAGCCTTCACAAGTGAGGCTAATGCGAGATCTCCTGAAATTATGCCTCCATTTTCATCAACTAGTAGTGCGCGGTCAGCTCCACTGTCAAGAGCTATGCCTATATCTGAACCTGTAGCTTTCACAACCTTTGACAATGTTGAAAGAATTTGAGGCATATCCTCTAATGGTACTGGTCCCGCCGTTTCCTCCATTCTAGCATTTAATGTTGTGACTTTACATCCCAAGGCATGGAAAATTGCCGGCGTTACAGCTGAAGCTGAACCATTATTGCAGTCCACTACGATGCTTATCTTTGCACTTTCGATGCTCTCTCTATTTACAGATCCCAAAATGCTATCAACATAGAAACCCGGGGTATTCGCCGGGTAAACGATCTCACCTATCTCATCAACATAGACTCTGCGGAAATCTTCCTTAAAGAATAATTCCTCAATCTTCTTCTCGCTACGCTTATCAATGTTTATTCCATCTGCATTAAAGAACTGTAGATTTACTGAGTTAGGGTCAACATGTGATATCTTAACTGAAATTCCAGCATTAGCACCTAACTTTTTAACGGAAAACCTCGTTAACGGTGTTGGAGCTATGCGGAGGTTAAATACGTCTGTTCCAACCGAATTTAAACCTGAAATTAAAGCTCTCTTAATCATCCTTGATATATTGTGAGTGTCACGACTTACAGCGACCCTTGCACCTTTAGGTAGATAGGACCCGAAGGCAGCTCCAAGCTTCGCAGCGAATTCAGGGGTAATTTCAATGTTTGCTAGAGCCGTTATTCCCCATGATCCAAAAAGGTTTTTCAGCCAACGTATTCCCCATCTTACGTCAACAGTAACTATTGACCCTGCCTCAATCATTTTGTTAGGCCAAATTTTAACCATTGGACGGATTACACTGCCCTGACCTATTGAGCAATCGTCTCCAACAATCGCATTCTCAAGAATTACCGCTCCCGCCTTTACTTCGCATCTTTCACATATCACGCAGCCAGCTAAATCTGCTGAAGAGGATATGAAGTTGTTGTGCCATACTACCGATCGTTCAACACTGGTATTTCTATCAACAGTGACATTGTCTCCGATAATACTATCACAAATTCTCGCCTCAGCCCTAATTCTACAATTTTTCCCTATTAGTACTGGTCCACTAATTTTAGCGCCCTTCTCCAAAACTGTTTTTTCATCCACCCAAACCTTCTCACCGATCTGTTTACCAGGAATTTTAACTCTCAATTTTCCAGACAATGCATCTCTATTTGCTTCAGCGTACTGTTGAGGATTGCCTATATCACACCAGTAACCATCCGCAATATACCCGAAAAGCGGCTCTTTCTCTTTGAGCAATAGGGGGAAAAGCTGTTTGCTGAAGTCGAAGGGCTCATCCGGCTTTATGCGCTCTAGCACTTCAGGCTCTAGAATGTAGATACCAGCATTAATCGTATCACTGAAAACTTCACCCCAACTTGGCTTCTCCAAAAACTGTTTAACCCTTCCGTTGCTGTCAGTTGTAACTATCCCATACTCAATTGGGTTTGAGACACGGGTTAGGACGATTGTTGCTACGGCACCACGTTCTTTATGGAATTTGACAGCGTCCCTCAAATTTATGTCAGTTACAAGGTCTCCACTGATAACCAGGAAAGTGTCTTTAAGATTCTTCTCAACTTTTTTCACGCTCCCAGCTGTTCCGAGAGGCTTCTCCTCAACCGAATAGGTTATTTTCATTCCGAACTGAGATCCATCGCCGAAATAGTTCTTAACTACTTCCGGAAGGTACTGCAGGGTAATTACAACCTCGTCAACCCCATTATCCTTCAGCAGATTAATCACATGCTCAAGTATAGGCCTATTAGCAACTAGAACCATAGGCTTAGGTCGAGTAGTAGTTAGGGGTCTTAGCCTTGTCCCCTCACCACCAGCCATAATGACTCCGATCACTGTGATTAACACCCTTAAACGGGTATACTAATTTAGACAAGGATTTAAAAAACTGTCTTATTTCATACATCTCCTTCGACTACCCTTCATTTGCCTCAACAATTGGCAGCTCATAGTGATAGAGGTTTTTTATGGCCATAATATCCAGTAAGTTTTTTAACAATATCAGAAAAGCCATCAATATGGTGTTAATGTTGTCTAAGCGGATCCAGCCTCATATATTTGCCGGGGTAGGCGATGTAGCAAGGTACGTTCTACTTCCAGGCGATCCAGGAAGAGCTGATAAAATTGCTAAGTTCCTCAGGGATGCCCGCAAAGTTGCCCAGTATAGAGGTTTCGTCACTTATACGGGAAAATGTTCGGGTATACCTGTTTCTGTTACTTCAACCGGGATTGGGTGTCCATCAGCATGCATAACTCTTGAAGAGCTTGCAAAAATTGGGGCAAACACATTCATAAGAGTCGGGACAACGGGCTCTATACAGAAATACATAGACATTGGAGACATAGTGATACCCACTGCTGCAACAAGAACCGATGGAACAACTAAAGCCTATGCTCCAGTCGAGTACCCTGCAACTGCGAATTACGAAGTTACTTCCGCATTAACTGAGGCTGCCAAAAAGCTTGGCGTAAAATACTACTCAGGAATTGTCTGGACCAGCGACGCATTCTATGCTGAAGGAGGTGAACCAGTTAAAATTTGGAATAAAGCGGGGGTTCTCTCAGTTGAAATGGAGTGCTCTGGAATATTTACCGTCGCAAATATAAGAGGGGTAAGAGCTGGCGCTATTCTGGCTGTGGATGGCAATTTGGTGAAGGGTAAAAAGAAGGGCGAATTTGAGCCTGGTGAAAAGAAAGGTGAACTGGCTGATAAAGTGCAAAAAGCCATCGATGACGAAATAAGGGTAGCATTAGAGGCGGTAAAAATATTAGAGGGAGAGAAGTAAGCCCTATACCCCCATATGAGGTGCTCATCGTTGGTGAAACCTGAAATAATAGAGCGACTCTCAACAGGCATTCCTGAACTTGACAAAATACTCGGCGGCGGCATTCCCCGCAGTTTCTTAGTGGCAATTACAGGGGAGCCGGGAACCGGTAAAACTGCTCTATGCATACACTTCATTGCTGAAGGAATTAAGGAAGGAGATGGATGCATCTACGTAACCACTGAGGAGAGCCAGAATTCCATAATTAAGCAAGCTGCTATGTTCGGTATGGATTTCGCAAAGGCACTTAGCGACAAGAGCCTCATAATGATAGACGCATTAACGGTGTCCGAAGATCCTTGGTCTCTAAGAAATCTGGAAACTGAAGCATTAATTAACAAAGTTTCTGAGGCTGGAAGAACATTTGGTGAAAGACGCGTAAGAGTTGTAATAGACTCTCTATCCGCATTTTGGCTTGAGAATACATCGATGGCAAGGAAACTATCACATCAAATAAAAAAATCCCTTATAAACCTAGGTTATACAGCAATCGTTACCACCCAATATGCGATTACCCCCCACGATGTTTTCGGTTTCGGTGTTGAGCATGTGGCGGATGGAATTATAAGATTTAAGAGAGTCATTAAGGGAGGCGCTTTAAGGCGGTATCTAGTTATTGAGAAAATGCGGCAAGCTTCCCACAGCCCAATAATGTATGAAGTTGAGGTTGTTGACGGTCACGGGTTAAAAATTCATGTGCCGCCTGAACACCGTGGCTAACTAGGAAGTTCACACTAAAATGGATGAGGACCTAGTTAAGCTGCACTACAGCAACAAAAAAGTCCAAGAAGAAATAGCTCTATTCTCACAAAGTCGCTGGGTTGGATTACATTGCATGGAAAAGGATAAAAACGGGCGGCCTTACCTAGTCCGATATCTTAGCAGAGCTAAAATCCCACTCAGAATAACGGATCCATCCGATGTTCCAAAGCTCTTAAAGATTTTTAGTAAATTAAAACCTAGGACATTCTACGCAACTGCAAACGTATACGCTAAAGTATCAAAGCCTGAGCATTTAACGGATTCATCAAACATTAGGGCTTGCATGCCTACATGGGACATCGACAATGTTCCTGAAAAATGGGAAGCAACAATTTCAGCAGCACGGGAAATAATCTCATTTCTTGAGCGAAATGGAATCAAAAGGTCAACCTACGCTGTTTGGTCTGGGAAGGGCTGCCATATTCGCATTCACCATGAAGCAATCTCACCTGAAGTTAGAAGGAGAATACTTCCACTTGACGCCGCTTACGCTATAGTTGAATATGTTAACTCTAAACTCCATGGAAAGTTCACCGAAATATCTCTGAGGCGTAGAGCCGACCTTCTACGTGTCGATAATGAGATGGACCAGCAAAGGTTATTCACTTCACCTTTAAGTCTGCACAAAGAACTGGACATGGTATGCGTCTGCGTATCTCCAAATGATCTAGATCGCTTCAATCCCAGCTGGGCTACTCCTAAGAAATATAAGCACTATAAAAACTGGAATCGGTTTTCAATTGGTGAAGCGGATGAATTGACTCTGAAGGCCTATGAATCTATCGGAAAATATCCAGCAGTTTCACGTGTTCAGGCGAAAAAGCATCCCGCTCCAGATGAACAAATTACAAGATGGCTGATGAAGGTCAGTAAAGAATAAAGCGGTTACAGTTAATCTAGCATCAACGTTTAATCCATTTCTCCGCTAATTTCAGAAATCTCCTCGCTTTGCTGAAGGGAGCCTATTTAAAGTAATTTTTGATTTTGTATCAAACTCAAATATTTCAACGTAATACTTTACCTCAATTTGCCAAGTTGACTTTTGAATGTTTATTTGAAATATCCCTCTACGCTAAAGCTTTTTTAACTAAAAAATTTTCTCGAAGTTTAAAGGCTCCCCTCCCACATCATTTGTGTTTGCCACAACTATGTTTGTGGCGTGAACAAAAAAATAGGAGGATAAGATTTGTCAAAGATAAAAGATTGGGAGAAAGATGGTATATGGAATCCCTTCTGATTAGTTTTTGTCATCACCTCAGTTTATCCTACTACGGTGGAGGAGAAAAGTGGTTAATCCAAACAGCCAAGGAACTTTCCAAAAGGCATGATGTTGAAATTTACGCTTTACCATTTCTTTTGGATGGCAAGCCGAAAATTAACCCTAAAGAACTTCTGGACGGCATCCCATACGAGGAAGTTAAGAGGAAAAAGGTCAAAGCGGACATTTGCTATATTACCTATAATCCTTTAAACTGGGTAAACTTTGAAACTTCACGTCCGAGAATTGGTGGGATGCATTCTCACGCTTATTGGCTGTCGCCGCACCTAAAATACGGGATTTTGCCGAATGCAGCAAACTTGGTAAATAAATTTTCGTCTTATTTTGAATTGAGGCGGTTTGACGCGATTCATACGGTTACAAATGTTTACCCAATAAACCACCCAAAACTCTATTATATTCCAAATTTTGTGGATTCGGAGAAATTTAAGTCCTGTAAGGAAAAGGAGAAATCCTTCACAGTTGCCTATGCAAGTCGAAAAGTGTGGCAAAAAGGATGGGACGTCTTCAGACACTTAATACGGTATTCACAGATGAAAACATTGGTATCAGGAGATATTTCAGAAGAGGAATTGCCCCAATTCTTTTCAAGCGCACATGTCACAGTCGTCCCAGCTAGAGTTGATACCTTCGGCTTAACAATCATCGAAAGCATGTTATGTGAAACACCCGTCATCACAACACCACTTTTAACACATAAAACGTTGGGCATCCCCCTTCAATATGCAGAAACAGCTGAAGATTTTTTGAAAGCTCTCAACCAAACATGGAGGCTCTGGCAACATGAGACTTCCTACGATAAGTTCTGCAAGTCCTGCAGATCATCGGCAATGACTTTCGATAAAAAAATCGTCATCGAGGAACTCGAAAATATGTTCAAAGAAGTAGTGCAAAATGCCTAAAAGAACGCTCAATCTGGGTTGTGGCGAGGACACCTACGGCACAGATCGCATAGACATCAGAGAAACACCAGCGACAACGCTTGTCCACGACCTTGAGAAAGGCATACCGTTTCCAGACAATTTCTTCGACGAACTTTATAGTAAGAACCTTCTGGAACATCTGAGAAACGTAGGCATCCACCTCGAAGAGTGCTACAGGGTTCTGAAAAAAGGAGGACGACTGGTTATAATCACAGACAATGCAGCCTGTTCAAGATTTTATAGCTTGGGGACGCATGAAGGAAGATATGAAAATAAGCATAAAAATAATCCGGACGACAAACACTACGGAATCTTCACAAGACAACATCTGAAGAATCATCTGGAAAAGGCTGGATTCTCGGTTAAAGAAATATCGCTGATAAAGACTGACACAACTGGAAGATTTTTGGATAGGCTGACTGGGCAGCTTCCGAGGATAAAGGCGGTGGCAGAGAAATGAGCTTAAAGGTAGAAATAGACTTAAAACGCATATACAATTATGTTTCGACATTTTTATCAAAGTTCAATATAGGACATTTACTTTTGCTGTCTTTAGCGTTACATCTATTCGTTATACCATTCCCGAGCGATGGTGGAATGATATTTGACGAGGCACATTACGTTCCAGCTGCAGTTAAAACGCTTAATTTACAACCTGCAAACGCTGAACATATGCCGCTAGCAAAGATAGTGATAGCGATCAGCATAGCCATATTCGGCAACTATTGGTTTGCATGGAGATTTCCGATAGTTTTAATGGGTATTGCGTCTTTGTATGTATTTTATAGAATCGCCAAACGATTTATGAGTGAAAGATACGCATTATTTGCGACAGCTATGCTGTCTTTTGATGTGATCTACTTTATTCACGGGTCAATATTTGTTTTAGACATGCCAGCAATCCTCTTCGGCTTAATGGGAATGGAACTTTACTTCGCTAAGAAATACGAATGGTCGGCACTCTCATTTGGAACATCGTTCTTAATGAAGGAGCTTGGATTATTCTTTTTAGCAGCCATTTCAATCTATCATATAGCAACACATCTAAAACTTCAAGAGTTCAAAAGCAAACTTAACCTGCGGAAATTTGCCGTATTTTTAGTGGTGCTACTCTTAATTGGTGGCGGCGGATTGTGGGTATATGATATAATTTTTAAACCAACAACAGGAACAACAATCTATCAAAGCATCAGCGCAATGGTAATTGTGGACCAGAACGGCAATCCAATTACTACTCAAACACAGATACAGAACGTTACAAAAGCTAATGCGATAACAAATCCAGTTGAACATGTAAAGTTCTCTTGGGACTACTTCTCTGGATTAGCACCAGCAATCGTTACACCCGAATCGCAGTTTAGACCACCTTGGAGTTGGACGATGCCAATAGGAGACATCTTCAATTCGCCGCATTACCTCACAGTTGTCGTAACAGCAGGCGGGGTCTCCAAGACCACTATTGACTGGATAAGCCAGATAACGCCGTTTGTTGAATACTTCTTTCTGCCAATAGTTGCCATCGCATTATTCAACATAGTTATAAAGAAAGACGAAAATAAACTAGGAGTTTTGCTAGTAGGTTGGATAACTGTTTCCTATGTTCCATGGCTGTTGATGGGCCTGTTTGTTCAACGGATGACGTTTAACTATTACATTCTCTACACGATTCCAGCATTCGCGCTGGGAATACCTTACTTCTGGTCAAAGTTCGGTCTCTCGGAAAATTATAGGACCATTGCTATGTTGCTACACCTTCTCTTCACTATTGTCTTCTTCTTTTACTTTTTCCCTGTGATGATAGTGAGATGATAGAATATCTCCAAAGTATTTTACTGGATTTCGCAGCCATATTCTTCTTGGGTGTCGATCTCCATAATCATTGGAAACATACAACTAAAAACAGTAAAAGAAAATTAATTAGCAAACTATTTATAATATCGATTGTAATCTTTTCAGTTTTGTTCTTACTGCAAATTAGCAACAATGTCGTTGGCGTTAAGGCTGCAGACTCTTTTTCCACAATCACCACTACAAGCACAACGACCAACACGGCGACAATAACTTCCACAACTACAACAACCTCCGCATCAACCTCTACGTCAAGTATTACAACGACACCGGGAACAACGACAATTACAACGACAAGTCCAATAACCACATATTTAGTGACGACTACATCTGAGACAACTACTACATACACAACCACTCAATCGTCTACAGTTATGACCACAACCACAAGTGGCACTAGCACGCTCTCCACGCTTACGACCACTAGCACCTCTGGAACATCTATGACAACGACAACATCTACTACAACAACGACTAGTACGAGCGGAACAACTACCTTCTCAACTTTGACCACTACGACCACTTCTGGCACGAGCACGTTGTCCGCGCTTACCACTACGTCTACGTCCGGCACGAGCACTATCACGACAATTGTTACAACGACTACGACCACAACTTCTGGCACTACAACCCTTTCGACGCTTACGACCACTAGCACCTCTGGAACAACGACAGGCACAAGCACGTCTGGAACAACTACATTTACAACTACCACTCCGACTACAACATATTCAGTAACTTCAATATCTGGAACTACAACCTATACAACTACACTTTCTTCTACAGCTACTACAACAACTACTTCTGGAACTACGACAGTAACCAGTAGTACAACTACGACTAGTGGAACTACAACAATAATATCAAGCACAACTACAACTTCAGGAACTTCAACATCTACCTCAACATCAGGCACTACAACATTTACAACGACTACGCCAACTACAACATATTTAACCACTAGCACGTCTGGAACAACTACGTTTACAACCACAAGTCCGACTACGACTTATGTAACCTTTACGACTTCAGGCACAAGCACAATTACTTCAACGCTTTCTTCGACTGCTACAACTACAACGACTACTGGAACGACAACGATAACGACTTCTTCGGTGACGGGTACTTCGACCATTAATCCTCTAACAACTACATCGACCTCTGGAACATCGATAATCACTAGCATTACAACTACTACATCAGGCACCACAACGATTACCATGACTTCAATTACTGGCACGACCACAATCAACCCCCTAACCACAACCACCACATCTGGTACATCCACCATCACAAGTACGACTACGACGACTTCAGGAACAACGACAATTACGACGTCCTCTGTAACTGGAACGACTACCATTAATCCGCTGACAACCACATCGACTTCTCAAACTAGCACGATCAGCACATTCACATCCACAACCACCAGTGGGACTACCACTATCAATCCGTTGACCACTACTTCTACTTCTACTTCGGGCACAAGTACGATTACAAGCACCACTACAACAACCAGTGGAACAACGACAATAACAAGTGACACCACATCTACTTCTGGAACAAGCACAATTAATCCTCTAACGACCACCAGCACGTCAGGAACAAGTACTGTCTCGACTTTAACTACCACATCTACTTCTCAAACTAGCACTCTCTCCACTTTGACTACGACTTCAACTTCAGGTACTACGATAATTATTACGACCCCAACGACCACTACGACTTCAACTTCAGGCACCACAACTATTACGACCAGTTCCACTACAACTAGCGGAACTACGACCATTACAAGCATTACAACTACAAGCTCAGGAACAAGCACACTTGCTCCCTTTACTTCAACGTCAACATCGGGTACATCCACACTTGCGCCTTTCACCACAACATCTACAAGTGCAACTTCAACTGCAACAATAACTTCAACTACAACCACCACATCAGGCACAACAACAATCACTTCTCAAACAACCACTACTAGCGGAACAACCACGTTTACTACTACGACAAGCGTCATCACGACGACTCCAACTACTTCAGGTACCACAATTATCAATCCATTAACTACAACTTCAACTTCTGGGACTTCAACTATCACAAGCACAACTACCACTACTTCTGGAACTACTACGATAACAACTTCATCAGTAACTGGTACGACTACGATTAATCCATTGACTACTACATCCACGTCTGGAACTTCAACTATTACTAGCACAGATACGACATCTAGCACAAGAACGTTTACAACATCTAGTCTTTCTACATATGTTAGTACTGGAGCTCAAACTTGGACTGCTACGTGGGTAAGAAGAACTGGAGCTAGAACTCAAACAGGAACGTTGACTTGGATTCTTCCAAGAGAATATGGTACAACTATAATCACAACTATAACATCACCTGTTTGGTGGAGTCCTGAAACGACTATAACAACTTCAATTACTACAACAATTTACACTGTGACTTCCACAACTCAAACGACACTTGTTACTACAACTTATACAACGGCTTCTACGAGAACTAGCACGTATACTGTTTACACAACGAATACGTTCACAACTTTGATAGAGTCTTTGACAACCACGTCAAGTACAAAGGTAGGACCTACAACAACAACTACAACCTCTGGAACCACAACCATTACTTCAACAACAACCTCAACTTCTGGGACTTCAACTCTAACTACTACAAGCACTTCTGGTACTAGCACATTAGCACCGTTTACAACAACTTCAACCTCTGGCACTACAAGTATTACGAGTTCAACAACTTCAACTTCTGGCACATCAACAATTACAACCACAACCTTAACGACTGCAACCACTACTACAACAACTGGTACTTCAACCATTAATCCGTTGACTACTACTTCCACTTCTGGAACGTCTACTTTGGCTCCGTTTACAACTACGACTACCACGACTTCAGGCACCACGACTATTACAAGTACAACCACAACCACTTCTGGAACAACTACAATAACTAGCACAACAACAACAAGCTCAGGCACTAGCACGATTAACCCACTTACAACAACATCCACAACTGGAACTAGCATTCTCTCAACTCTCACAACCACTTCAACTTCAGGAACCACGACTCTGCTAACAACACCCACGACCTCTACGACTACAACTAGCGGTACTACTACTATCACGTCCAGTTCGACTTCAACTTCTGGCACGACCACAATCACGACAAGTTCTACCACAACTTCTGGAACTACAACAATAACTTCAAGCACAACCACTACGTCTGGTACAACGACCATCAATCCTTTGACTACTACTTCCACTTCTGGCACGAGCACTCTTCAGCCGTTTACGACCACTACAACTAGCGGAACAACAAGCATTACTATTACTTCTATTACAACATCAACTTCAGAAACATCTACGGTTACTTCATCAACAACCACGACCTCTGGAACCACGACTATAACTAGCAGCACAACTAGCACTTCAGGCACTTCAACTCTAACTACGACTTCAACTTCAGGTACCAGTACACTTGCACCGTTCACGACCACGACAACCTCTGGCACCAGCATCATAACAAGCATTACCACTTCAACTTCTGGCACATCAATACTCACAACAACCTCAACTTCAGGAACCACGACGATTCAACCACTGACGACCACCACGACCTCAGGAACCACAACGATTACAAGTTCCACGACCACCACCTCTGGCACATCAACACTCACTACAACTAGCACTTCAGGCACGACGACTTTCACTGCAACTACGCCTACTCAAACCACTACAACTACAACGACATCAGGCACTACAACCTATACAGTAACGGAATCAGGCACATTCACAACTACCACGACAAGCGGAACAACACCTTACACAACAACCCTTTATTCTACTGCCATAACTACAACTACGTCTCAAACCACAACAGGAACAGCTACTTCAGGAACTACAACAATTAATCCGTTGATAACCACATCCACTTCAGGAACGACCACAATTAATCCTTTGACTACTACTTCTACATCGGGAACAACTACTACAACTACTTCAGCCACAACTACATATTTGACCACCACAACTTCAGAGACAACTACCTACACAACCACTCTATTTTCAACGGCAATAACTTCAACAACTTCAGGCACTACAACATACGCATCTACATCAGGCACAATAATTATTACGACTAGCTCTACGTCTACGTCTGAGACTTCGACTATAACGACGACTCCAACGACCACCACAACTACGACTTCTGCTACAACCACTATAACGATCAGTTCGACTTCGATTTCGGGCACTTCAACGATTACGACCAGCTCAACAACCACATCTGGCACATCAACTATCACCACTACCTCTTCTATAACTACAACGACCACTTCAGGAACAACTACGGTTACCTCAAGCTCTACGACTACTAGCGGTACGACGACAATTACGACTACAACTCCGACCCAAACGACTACCGTGACATCGACGGGTGGAACCATGACCTATACAACAACGGAGTCCAGCCCTCTTACAACCGCCTCAACCGGTCAAGCCTTAGCAATAACGGACACTTCGACTTTATCCACCATAATAACCTCTACAGATACCCAAACCTCAACTGCAACAAATCTAGTCACATCTCGAGAGGTAGTTTTTATAGAGGTAGCTTTTCTAGAGGGAGATTCTCCATTATTAATGCTTGGTCTAGCTTTCTTGCTCACGCCTTTCATCTTTAAGAAATTAAGCCAGCTATATCCTTAGTTGCTAATAATGAATGTTATTTCTGTTATAAAAGCATCTGATATATCGTATTACTGTAGGATAATAACTAACAGGTAATTGTGCTTTGGGGGATTCGTGTTTTTTAATAAATTAACCAATTCATCACAATTAATCAATTTGATTCTACCGTGATCTTCAGCCTCTTTTTGCCTAATCGTTCAATGAGTGGATAGAAGAAATTAACTTGAAACGGGTGCTCATAGATAATATGACTTTTTGTGTTGAATTAGTTTTCATAGCGCAACAATCCATTTCATTTTTATCTATCAATAGAATTCTTCAATTTTAATTACATACTAATTATTTATGAGTTAGGGCGTTGTTACATTAAGTTGTTAAATAAAGTCTGAGGTTAAGCTGGATTGAGCTTCTCTTTTAACCTAAAAATGCTTGATTTGGCCAATCCATTAGTGGGTTTCTTCCTAGTTTTAATTATATCTCTACTTTTCGCTGTGGCTGAAAGCTTATACGGAGGCCTCTCCCTCGCTTTTGATAAACTGGTTTGGGTTATAATTTTAGTTGGATCTGCTTGGTACTGTATTGGTGTATTTGCAGGTAATTTTTTTGTGAAGAGAATCGCTAGGCTTCAAAGATATTTGAGGATTGTGTCCAACATTCTCTTAATAGTCGCGATATACCTAGGTTTATTCTTCTTTCTTGCAGATACAACTTCTCCGTGGCAATTGGATATCTCTTAATTGCAATTAGCGTATTTATACTCTTTATTTTATTTCCAGAGCTGGGACACGGGTTTATCGGTAGAATGGCTATCGAGTTGGGGGTGATATTCGTTGCTTTATCATTCATCTTACTAGGCGTCATACCCACATTAAGCTACGGTTTTTTCAAACTTCCAACGGCAATAGGATATGAAGCCTACACATCACCAATAGTTCTTACAGGTTATTGTGGTTTTATTCTAGGTTCAACTTTTTTAATGACTGATAATAGATCTTGGAACCGAATTTGGGGATTTATGGCTGCTCTTCTTGGGGTTCTGTTTTTTTATTGGCTCGGTCTTTGGTTTTTTATAGCTGGAATTTTGTTGACAATCTTACTCGCCCTTAGGTGTTTTGATGCTATGAATGAAAAAGAAGAGTTACTGATTTTCTTTGGTATGGCAATACTATTTTTGCTTTTGATAGTATCTCCACGTAGGGCCTTTATAGTATCTACCTTTACAAGTTTCTGGCGTATGTTCTTCTCTTTAGATCTAGTAATTAAATCATCTGACTTATTAATAGGGACAACTGGCGGCGGTGTTTTGTTCGGTATTCCCGATGGGAGAGTACTCATGTCGCAGATGATTTACCAAAAAATTGGAGGTACATGGACTGGAGGTGGGATAGATGCAACTATATTCGGCGCCCCACTTATGGACTTCGGGATCATTGGCTTAATGTTCTTCCTATTTCTTTTAGGCTTCATTTTAAACATTGGATATAAGGCAATTAATACGGGTCTAAAAGAAACAAAAAAAGTGATGATAAGCGCATATGCAGGGATTTATGCTTTTTCCATTATCGCCATTATGAGAGGGCCTGATTATTTTCTCGTTACGCTTCTTATAATTCTCTTCGCTGTTTCTCTCTCGACTTTATCTGAAGCTATTTCCCTACAGAGTTTGTCCCTTATAACCCCTGAAATGCGCAGTATGCTTAGTAGCCTATACCAAACCGGCGGTCTCATGTATAGTCTTCTTTTTGATGATGATAAAATGGCTGTTGATACTCTTCGAAAATTTGGTCTTGTTAAGGTTCACCATGATGTCATCAGGATTACCCCTGTAGGTAGGCGGGTTTTTGAGGTCCTTGAACAAGGATCCAGTCTATGAGTACATCTAGATCCGGTAGAATTGTTGCGAAGGCGAAATATTTGAACTCTAATTCCTCTACGTATCTTTTCAGTATTAGGTAGGCTGAGAGCCCTACTGCCAAGTGTAGTAAAGTTGTAGCCAATTCACAGGCCCCTCTAGTTTTAGAGGCTAATTTTTATGAGTTTATGAGCGTTAATGATTGAATAATCTTGGCAAGCGCCATGAAGAAGGTTTATTAAAGATTGGTGGCGTAATACAATCTAGAAAACTGTTCTGGAAGATGGTGCTAAGTTGGCTGAAATAGATGCAGTGCTAGTGGCCGGGGTTGGATTACTAGTTGTCACTGTTTTCTATGCTTATCGCCTAGTAATGAAGGCTAAACTTCACTACGTTCATGAGAGAGATGGAACACATGCGGAGACGGCGACTCTTGGACATAGAATCCATAGAGACCTGGAAGCTATCCGAACAGAAATTTCAAAATTAACATCAACCCAGAGCAGTGCGCTTTCAGAGTCTCAGACACATACTCAGTTACTTGGGCAGATTGGTGGCTTAGGAGTTTCCCGTGAACTACGCGAAATCAGCAATGAGATACGTGCTCTTGAAAATAGGCTGCGTGGACTAAGGCTTAAGAGCCGCCCCCGTTCACTTAAAAAGAAATTCAGTAGATTTAAGAAAAGGCGTAAAAAAGTTAAAAGGAAAAGGCGTAAGAAAGCTAAAAAAGCTAAAAGGAAATCCCGTTAAATTGTGGTTTGGTGACGTTAATAGAGAACAGTTCTAAGAGGGGTATGTGCTGAGTTGGCTGAAATAGATGCAGTGTTGGTAGCTGGGGTTGGGGTATTAGTTGTCATTGTTTTTTACACTTATCGCCTAGCAAGGAAGGCTCAACTCCACTTTGCTCATTGGAGAGATAGGATACCTGCAGAAATGGCGACTTTTGACCATAGGATCCGTAGAGAGCTTGAGGCTATCCGGACGGAAATCTCAAAATTAACATCAGAGTCTCAGACGCATACTCAGTTACTTGGGCAAATTGGTGGCTTAGGAGTTTCCCGCGAGCTACGTGAAATCAGCAATGAGATACGCGCATTTGAAAAGAGAGTACGTGAACTAGAGCTTAGTGTTCATAGGGAAACTACACGAGTGGAAGCTTCTGCTGCCCAGGCACATGGTGAGTCTGTTGCAGCCGAGGAAGAACCGGCTATCGAGACTAAGGTTGAAACGCAAGTTGAGACGGCTATCACGAAGGAGGAGGCTGAAGGGATCCTGAGTAGGCTGCCGTCGGAGAAAAGTTTCCGTTTTTATGTTAGTCTAGGTCAACCAACAGGCACATGTGCTTCAAGCCTTAGGGAGTTCTGTGATTTAATCGAAATAGTTGATGCGAAATCTGTGGAGTTCCATACGTTCCGCGGCGACTTTGAGAACTGGTTTAGAGATGCGTTAAGTTATCCCCAATTGGCTGAAGAGATTGCGAGGATAAGGGAGACTGGAATTACCGGAGGGGAACTTAGAGAACAAATACACAAAACAGCTAAGAAACATTACGACCAACTGAACAAAGTAATTTAAGAAACATTCCCCTTTAACTGGAATCTGTTGTTCTGAAGGTGTTTCTGAGGCAGGTACTGTTTCTTCTTCCTTAAGCCTTCTATCAGATACAATAAACAGCGACTTCAAAATAACTCATTTAATTATTCAAGGTCTTTGGTTTTGCTCTCCCTCCTGGTTGTTTTCGTATATAGTAAATGAGTACCAATCCTAGGATGGCTATTGTGGTCAGAACGAATACCGAGATTAGCTGCATGTAAGAAATATAAGTTCCGAATATATTTAGTCCCACACGTTCGCTTGCAACCTCAGGCGCTAATGCGGATGGAATTGCTGGATTATGATGGGTTGCATCAAAGTAGTGGCACCATCTCTGTGTGCATTTCGCTTCTTTAGAAATGTAGTGTAGCCCCTTCGTCCAGTTTTCATACTGATCCACATGGCATTGCCCGCATAAGGAGGGAGTATCCGTAGTTGTAGTTTCATTTACGAAATGCAGTGCACCCTCCTCGTCTGTTATGTGGCAGGTTTTGCAGGTCATCCATCCATGTTTACCCATATCAGCTGAAGTTAAACCGTAGCTTGTTGAAGCCAGAACAGCGATGAATGAAACCAATACTAATGTTAGAATGATTTTTCTAATTTTCAACTCTTTTTGCACTGTCCGATATCTAGGTTTATAATCTACTTAAATCGTTTAAAAACTTGCTTCACTCTTAATCTATTAATCTTGCTGTGCTAATTGAGCTAACATTATAAACTGAGACATGAAAATTAACGAGATTAGTATATACATTCGGAGGTGTATTTTTGCATATATCGCCAAGAAAAATTACTTTCTCAATAGTTCTGATAGCGCTTGGCGTTGCATTATCTCTTTTTATCTTTCCAGTTGGACCAACAAGGCTTTTTCCGTTTCAGCATATGATTAATGCTATTGCCGGAATATTTCTAGGGCCTTGGTATGCAGTTCTAATCGCATTTTTCATCGGGGTTATACGAAACATTATTCACACGGGGTCGCTTTTCGCTTTTCCTGGCGGAATACCTGGTGCACTCGTGGTAGGGTGTGTTTATTATTTCATTAGAAAGACGGATTATGCTGTTCTTACAGAGCCAATCGGTACAGCTTTTGGTGCTCTACTAAGTGCTTTAATAGTCGCTGCAGGTTTTCTTCCGCCAATTCCACCTTTTTGGGGCATAGAAGCGCAGTGGATACTTTTTCTCATCGCTTTTCTGATCAGCAGTATCCCCGGCAGCATTCTAGGTTTTGTTGTAGTGCGAGTTTTACGGAGGACGCGTTTTGCTGAAATCATACCCCTTAAAGAAGTTCCTGAAAAAGAAAGTTCTAATAGTCGGTGATGTAGGCGCTGGCAAAACTGTTGTAACTGCCAACCTCCTTGACCAAGCCGTTGACGTGGGGTATTCCCGTAAAATTACTGTAATCGATATGGCGCCTCCAACTATGAGGGTTAGAGGCGTAAGAATAGGGGGAACTTTGGCTGAAATTACCAAGTCAACCTTGAAGGTGAGGTATCTTAAGCCTGCGAGAGTGAAGGCGCCGCGGGTTACTGCTAAGACTCCTCAGGAGCTTAGAAAATTGGCTAAATTTAACTGGACTGCGATAGATCGATTGTTGACTAAATATGCACGAAAGCCGACTCCAATTCTGTTTATTAATGATGTTTCCATGTATTTACAGGCGGGGAGACTTGAACATATTTTGAGGATTGCACGTAAGGCTGACACTTTTATTGCTAATGGCTATTTGGGGAAGAAACTTGAAGAGGATTTAGGTTCAGGTATTTCCAGACGAGAAAGAACGTTGATGCATAAGTTTATGAGGGAAATGGACATTGTTATTCGACTTTAAAGGTTGCCATTTAAATGTCTAGTGCATTCTGGCTTGATGAGTTGCTCTTCATTCTGATAAATCAAGGTTTAGCGAATCCTGTTCTCGACATCCTAATGGTGGCAATAACGTCCTTTGGTTTCTGGTTTCTATGGGTTATGATATCCGCAGTTCTCTGGTTTAAGAAAAGAAAACTGGAGGCAACGTTAATTCTAGTCAGCTTAATCATAGGATGGATATCCGTTACTTCAATTAAATACCTAATTATGCGTCAACCTCCCTCTGCAGTTATTGTAGGCTCACGGGTTCTTGTAGAAGAGGCGTTTTCATCTGCGCCAAGTTTTCCCAGCGGTCACACTGAGGTAGCTTTCTCCATGTTCGCTATACTCGGCGGTAAAATACATAAATTGAGGATTCCTCTTTTAGTTATGGCCTTTCTGGTAGGTTTCAGCAGAATCTATTTGGGTGTACATTGGCCAACAGATGTCTTATTCGGCGCAATTTTAGGGTACATCATAGGAACTTTAACATTAAGGCTTGAGGGAAAAATCAAACAACTCCTAACTAAGACTCAGCCTACCACTGCGCTTAAACTGCCTTCACGTGCTTAACCACTGGCGGTCTCACTTTCTTTAAAACTCGGTAACCACAGGAAGGACATTTAATCTCAGGACCCATGGCTAGCTGTTCGAAGGTTATCTTTGTTCCGCAGTTTACGCACTCATAAGCTACTCCAACTAGTACTTCTTTTTTCTCAGCCATGATTGATCACTTAAAGTGAATATAGGCATCATAGAGATAAATTAAAGGTTTCTCCCAATAATTGTGTAATTAACTGGCAAAGAGGCTTAGAGATGCCTAAAATCGCTGTAAACCATGCAAACTTCTATGATAAAGGCGGATCAGAGAGGGTAGCACTTGAGCAGGCCTATCTCCTCCAAAAAAGAGGTCATAAAGTAACCTGTTACGCACCCATAGTTGACAGGAAAAGGTGTTTTCCAGAAATTTCAATGCAACTAGACATAAAGCCTCTTCTAGTCACAATTCCTTCTCCGTATCTCAAAAGAACATTGAACCGTATGCTCAGCTTCTTCACCCCGATAAGCAAGTTTCAAGGCTACGACATAACCATTGGCCACAATCAACCAGGACCATATTTAGGCTACCGCATAAAAAACGAATTTAACAAACCTTACATTTGCTATGTACATGCGCCGTGGAGGAGACTTTACCCCCGCCCGGTAGACTTGGAAACAGGTTGGGCAACTGATATACGTTCAACCTTAATGGAAACATTTCCAAACATAAACTGGTGGAAAAGCATCGATATGATCAGTATACGGAACGCGGACGCAATTCTAACGAACAGCAAAAAGATCGCTGATGAGGTTGCAAAAATTTATGGTAGAAAAGACGCTTTGCCTTGTTACCCAGCTCCTGAGGAATATTTTCAACCTCTACCCGAAGAAGCCGCTTCTCAGGTTGTTAAGAAATATCATCTGAACCACCCGATTTTACTTTCAACTAACCGTCATGCTCCTCAAAAGAGGATAGATTTTCTAATTCAATTAATGCCAAAAATTTTGAAGGAGCATCCCCAAGCAACTCTAGTCATAACAGGTAAACCTGTCCCATATTATACAAGCAAATTGCAGGAGTTAGTTAAGAAGCTGAAAATTGAGAGAAATGTGGTTTTCACAGGCAGTATCTCTGAGAAGAATCTTGTTGCGCTCTACAATGAAGCTGATTTATACCTCTATGCGGCTGTTCAGGAGGATTTCGGTTTAGGACCCGTTGAGGCTGAGGCATGCGGCACACCTGTAATCGCGTGGAATGATGGTGGTCCAAGTGAAACTATTCTCGATGGCGTCACTGGATATGTTGTAACACCGTACGATGAGGATGAATATCTTGAGAAGACTTTGAAGATTTTGAGTGACGATGATTTACGTAATAAAATGGGTGAAAATGGGATCAAGTACGCTAAGGCGAACTTCACTTGGAAACATCATATGGATATTCTAGAAAAGACAATCCGTAAATTGACTGGCTAAAAATTTGAGGCTTGAGAAGTGAAGATCGGGGTACTTGTACCTACTCTTGTTCGACGTGGAGGTGTTCCTAGAGTAGCGATTGAGGAAACAAAGGGGCTAATTAAACTTGGATACAACGCGGTGTGCTACAGCTTTGTTGGAAAAAGAAAGCTCTGGGAGATTTTCGCAGACACACCGATTACTCTTTACCCAAATATTCCATTCCCATTTCTGAAGCAGTCGCTTAACTGCTGGCTTGCTTGGCACATCTCTCCAAAGGTTGATGCTGATGTCGCTGTCTGTCATGATGCTGCAACATTACCTATTGGTTACAATCTTAAGAAAAAACGGGGGATAAAATATGTCCCGTACATGCATGATATATTTGGCTACGCACATCCCTTAGCCTATTTCTCATATTTCCGTCACAGATTTTTCCGTTCAGTAGAAGCTAAAATGGAAATGGAGCATTTATCTTATGCGGATTTACTGATCGTCAACTCATCGTTTATGATAAAGCAACTCCTAGACATTCATTCCCGATTGGATGTGAAAACAAGAATTCTTCATCCAGCTGTTTATTTACCTAAACCCTTAGGCATTAAACGTGAAAACTTCGTTTTAGCTGCCACCAGGCTTCACAGAGGGAAGAGACTTGAGTTTCTATTGGAAGTTTTCGCGCAAATACCTGAAGCAAAACTAGTTATAGCAGGAACACCGACACCGCACATACCAATATTCTTGAGAAAGATAAAGCAACTTAACCTAACAAATCGTGTTCAAATAATTTCTCCAGTATCTGAAAAGCAGTTAGGGCAACTCTACTGGAAAGCCAGACTGTTTGTCCACGCAAATGAAGAGAGTTTCGGTATGCCTGCATTAGAGGCTTTAGCACACGGCTGCCCCATAATCCATCCGTATCCATCTGGAATATGGGATTTAGCAGAGGATGGTGTACACGGATTCAAGGTCGATAAGAATGATACTCAGGATTTCATTAACAGAGTCAGCCAATTACTTCACGATGACCAATTAGCCAAAAAGATTGGTGAAAATGGCATTCAATTAGCTAAGGAGAACACATGGGAGAATCATAACAAAAAGCTAGAAGAGTATCTCAAAGAACTTTGGAGCAAAACTTCATGAAAATCGGAATAGTTCACAGAAATCTTCACCTACTCGGCGGGGGCTCTCGCTGGGTCGTTGAAGTTGCGCGTCACTTAACTATGCGTGGTCATGAAGTAGAAATTTTTAGTGAAAAAGTAAGTGCGCCAAGTCTTCTTCCTAAATCTTATCAAGGGTTGATCATGGCGCGTAAATTAGCGAAACAAGTTAAGAAAATTAAAGACACGGACTGCGTATTGCTCTCAAGTGATATGGAGTTTAGCAGAGTCTTCAAGGAGAACGCACCTTTAATCGGGGTAGTTCATGAGGTGGCTTTTTTAAGGCGGTTACATGCTTACGGTTTGAGACGCTTACTGCAGGCTCCAGTTCGCAACGCTGGCTACATGGATTTTAGTGGCTTAGATGCAATCGTTGTAAACAGCAAGTTTACCGCTAACAATGTGAAAGAAATTTTTCCAGAAACCCATGTGGTGTATCCAGGGGTTAATCATAATTTTTTCACACCTGGAGGCATGTCGGCCGAGAGATATCTTCTATACGTGTCACGTTTCAGCCCTGGCGAAAAAAATCATTTGCTGGCAATAGAAATTGCTAAGCAGTTGCATGCAAAATTGTTTTTGATAGGTTCTTTAGGTTCTACGGAGTATCTGACTCAACTGCCTCGAGCTAGTGAGGTGGAAATTAAAACAGATGTCTGCGATACGGATCTGCTATCATATTATAGAAAGTGCTCAGTTTATTTGCATCCATCAATTCATGAAGCATTCGGCTTAACAGTTCTAGAAGCTATGGCCTGCGGCAAGCCTGTAGTTGTGCATAAAGAAGGTGGTGGCGCAAGGGAAATAGCTGAGGGGTATGGACTAATGGGGGGTGACATTGATGAATGGCTGGAGGTGGTTAATTCGCTACTTTCCTCTAGTGAAAAATCGAAAATAATTGGTGAGAAATGTAGACGTAGAGCATTGATGTTTAGTTGGGATAAAACTGCCGAAAGCTTGGAGAGACTTATGGAGAGACTGGTTAAATGATTTTAGATGTTGGGTGTGGATTAAAACGGGAAGGAGACGTTAACCTCGATATAAACCCAGAAGTAAAGCCAGATGTTGTTTCTGACTTCAGATTCTTACCGCTTAAAAATGAGGCTTTCAATCTGGTTATTTTCAATCATAGCCTTGAACATGTTCCAAATCCCTATTTAGCGTTAAATGAAGCGAAGCGCGTGCTGAAGAAGAATGGGACATTAAAAGTAGCGTTTCCTAACCATTTCTCGGTGGCATCTTTGATAGAAATAATAAAGGGAAAACCTTTCTGGTGCGTAAAGAATACTGGAAACTATTTTGATAGGCACTGGAGTTTCTTTTCAAGTCCACAGATGGTTTTCACATTTATTTCTCATGGATTCAAGCCGATGAATTTTGAGGCTGACTCTAGGTACTTTAAAAGATATCGGGCTATGAAAGTTATCTACCGAATTTTTCCATTTCTATGCCCAGTTGTAGCTATTTATGGGAAAAAGCGGTAGAGAACCTAGCTGAATCCGATTTGTTTCATTAAAAGCTTGAAGAATGATGAAACAGCTTCAAAATTAAACTTAATTTTAACTCCCGTTATTCTCCTAGTTGCGATATATCCAAGAATTAAGCCTGTAGATTGCAAAATTACGTCCACTATAGCAGCTCCAATCACACCAATAGTCCATACGAATACTGGAAAGCCCGCAATAGCTATGGCAGCTAATACAACATTTATCTTAGCACCCAAATCAGGGCGATCCATAGCGACGAGAACTATAGAAAAAACAGTGAAAAGGCAACCTGCAGCACTTGCGAAAATGCAGACTTGAAAAATTGGAATAGCCGACAAGTATCTTAATCCAAAAACCCATCTAATTATCGGCCAAGCCAAAACCAAAGAAGCTATGGTGATTAATATGGCATATATTCCGCAGCCGTAAACACCCGCCTCATATATTTTTTTAATTTTCTCGTCATCATTTTCTGCCTGTGCTCTGGAAATAATTGGGAAAGCTACTGTGGTAAAGGCGGTAGGGATGTATACAATCAGATCAGCGAAGCCTTGTGCTACAGCGTAAAATCCCACAGCTTCGCTAGGAACAAAGAAACCTAAAGTTATTCTATCAAAATAACCGATGAAAGTAATTGAAAGCATTGAGACATATGAGAATAAACCGAAGCGAAGTAATTTCTTTCCCAAGTTCCAGTGGATTCTACCCTTAATCCAGCCGAACTTCAGAATCATTAATGTAAGAAAACTTCTCGCTATGATGTATCCTACTATGGCGCCAACTACACCGTAATGCAGTAAGACTAAACCAATTGATAATATTCCAGATAGAACGGTGTAAGTTAGGCTTACTGTTGAAAGAAGCTCTATTCTTCTTCTCGCTAAAAGCCGAGCACTAAAAATATCAAAAAAACAGGGGACAAGGTAAAGAGAACATATTATAATTAAGTTCGCGACCGGTTTGTTCATCCAATCAGCAAGTGGGCCGGCTAAAATTAGTAGAAGAATGAATACAGATGCCGTAACGGCTCCGTCAATGACGAAACCCGTCCAAACTATGTCCGCATCATTTTCTGTTTCTGCGGCGTACTTAGAAACAGCGTTGAAAATTCCTATATCTGCAAAGTTGTTAACAAGGAAAACCACGGAAAACGCAATCGCATAAAGACCATACCCCTCAGGCATCAGTAATCTGGCTAAGATTATAGTTGTAAAAACTCCGATCAACTTATTCGCAATTCCAAAAGTAAATGTAGCTAGGAATTGCCTGAAGGGTCTCCTCAAATATTTCTCTTCTCCAAGGTCATTTTTTCAATTCAACAGCGAACTCACGTTTTAGTCTTCTCTCTATTTCTTCCTCTCTCTTTATGCCTCCCCTGCCAATAAGATCTAGGAAGGCTTCTTTCCATGTGCAGATTGTAGTCCAGACACCAGCTGTTAAAGAGAATAAGGGGCCTATTAGGCGACCGTAGGCTCCACGATATCTAAAGAAATGATAGGTAAATGTGACTACAGTCATGGCAACGAATGGTACGTAGGTTATCAGGATTAATGGAATAGTTGCAATGTAGCCAGTATAGTAAATCATCCTGAATATAAGTCTTGGACTATGTGTCACTTTAATTAACTCCCATCTTGCTCGACCCATAAAATGCCAGTAAAACCAGTAATAATTCCAGTATCCAGTATGAAGGTGATACACAGGATCCGTTGGGTCGCAGATTATTTTGTAGCCTGCCATATGCACCTTGTGGCTGAATGCCCCGTCTTCATTTCGATGTAATACTGGAAACAAGCCGGTCTTTGTTAGAATTGACATCTTAATTGCTGTACAGCCCATTCCGACCTCAAGTGTTTCATGTACCCGTTGAGGTGAACTTAATGCAAACATTTCCTCTGATGGTCCTCTAGGCCAGCCTGGTGGGGGGTAGGGTATCATGCTCATTCCAACGTTTGGCGTCTCAATGTGTTTGACTAGGCGTCTCAGCGTGTTTGGTTTGACTATAACATCGCTGTCTATGAAGATAATTGCATAGGTTCCTTTGGCTTGCCCTATGCATTGGTTTCGCAGTTCACCTAAGACTCCTTCGCCGTGAATTATTATAGCGTTCTCGTAGGCTTCGCCATGTTTCTTTTTAAAATCCTCTATTATCTGCAGAGTGCGGTCTTTTGAGAAATTCTCATTGAAGATAATTCTAATTCTTTTTTTCTGGTAATCTAACGCTAGAATTGCATCTAAAACCTTAGGCAAAACCTTCTCTCTATCTCTCACAGGCATACCAATTGCGACTAGAGGCAGCTCTGTCAATTTTTATCTTCAACCCTATTTTTTATGTAGTGATTTATGAGAAGTCTTCCATTGGTTTCTAATAAATGAAATCTTACATAAGGCATTGCTGATAGTATAAAAAAGTGGTCCTTCTCACGGTTGTAGGCGAAAAACTTGAGTAGAAAACACCTTAAAACAGCCCTAGCTGAAATTCTTAATGAAAATGAGCTTAAACAACTCATACACTCATTCGATATTATCGGAGACATAGCTGTAATAAAAATCCGTGAACCGCTTAAAGGGAAATATGCACTTATTGGTAAGGCAATAATGGACGCTAATAAACACGTTAAAACGGTCCTAAGTCAACCTGGCGCTGTTTCTGGAACTTTTCGACTACGCAAACTTGAGTGGGTGTGCGGTGAAAAGAAGACAGTTACAACTCATAAAGAGTATGGGTGTCGATTTAATGTGGATTTAACCACAGTTTACTTCTCACCGAGACTTTCATACGAAAGGATGAGAATAGCCAAACTCGTTCAGCCAAACGAAATAATTGTAAACATGTTTGCGGGTGTCGGATGCTATTCAATAATTATTTCAAAATATAGTAAAGCTGAGAAAATATACTCCATAGACATAAATCCAAATGCAGTCATTTCCATGAAAGAAAATATTCGTCTAAACAAAGTTGAAAATAAAGTGTTTCCAATCGAAGGCGATGCAGGAGTCATTATAAAGGCAGAGCTGCAGGGTAAAGCTGACCGGGTTCTGATGCCTCTACCAGAAAAAGCATACGAATATTTAGGATCAGCTGTAGCTGCACTTAAACCGTCTGGCGGCGGGATTCATTTTTACAATTTCACTCACGCTAGAAAAGATGAAGATCCCATAGAGAAGGTTTCTGCGAAAGTTTCTGAGAAAATGGAGAATTTAAACATAAACTTCAAGACTGCATTCAGCCGAATAGTACGTCCAGTAGGACCTAACTGGTATCAGGTAGTTTTGGATGTTATTGTAGGCCGTAAACTTTCTTAAGCAAAGTATGATGTGTTGTCTCTCTCAAAATCTGCGACTATCTTAATCCGTGATGCGGCTTCTATTCCAGGGTTTATATGTTGCACATGGCGGAGGCTTGGAAAAACTGAAATCGGTCCATAAGTTGCCATAATCGTTGCTGGATGTCTTTCTCCAAATATATTTCTACAGATTGCGCGGGTTAGATGCCTAACTTGGCCTTCGTCAATGTAGCCGAGGGTATGCAGGTACTCATGGAGAAGGGTTTGAAATACATAGGCGTTAACCAGTCTCATATCGCCAGAAGACTCTACCACCTCTCGAAGCGGTATTCTGTTCAAAACAATAAAATTTGATCCTACAGCGTGGTAAGCTCCTATAGGACCTGGTAGATCAGACAACCCGAGAAGAAGCCCGACTCGTCTTATACCTAGATTTTCTTCTACAGACTTCTTTACCAAATTGAATATGCAGGCAAAATCATGACATGAACTCAATTTTTCCGCGTAATCGACCATATTTTGAGCTCCTCCTATCTTGTTATTCTTCTGAACGCCATTATTCCAGCGCTTGTGGTGAGTGCTGTGAAAATAATTAATGCCTCTACGTCTGGCACTATCTTTGCCCAGTCAAAGCCCACTATCATCAATGTTCGGGTAGCGTCTACACAGAAACTGAATGGATTAACGCTTGCAATTGTTCTCATCCAATCTGGCATAAGTGCTGTTGGAAACAAAGCATTACTTAAGAACATTAGAGGCATATTTAGCAAGTTGACGAATGCGAAGAACGTTTCATGTCTCTTCATCCCTGCAGCTGCAGCGATAGATATGCTCGCTAAACCTAAACTGAAGAGTCCAGAAATCAATATGATTAATATTACTCCGATGGCACCTGTCTCAACAGTTACACCTAAGCCGAAAGCTATAGCTAAAACTATGAGGCATTGAATCGCCCCTCTAACCATAGCTGAAAGCATTTTCCCTAAAACAATTGATGTTCTCGGAATTGGTGCAACAAGCAGCTTGTTCATGTAGCCAAGACGTTTATCCCAAATTACAGACATTCCAGTGAACAGCGCGGTGAATAACATAGTCATTGTTACTACGCCGGGTGTCATGAAACTCAGGTAATTTGTTGTTCCAAAAAATTGTGTGGTGAACTGCTTAGGGGCATTCCCCAACGTATTTCCGAAAAGTCCAAGCCAGATTAAAGGCTGAATTAATGACATAAAAATTGCCATTTTCTCTCTATACCAATGCTTTAATTCACGGCTGGAAATAGCTAAAGTTTCTCCTATCATGCTCTTGCTCTCCTTAATGTGCGTCTCATTTTCCAGAAATCTTCGGGGGCTGCTTTCTCTTCTCGAATACGTCTACCAGTATATTTCAGGAAAACATCGTCTAAGCTAGGCCGCATCAAGGAAATTGAAATTGCAGTTGATCCGTTTCCTGCCAAAACTTGGCTTATTTTAGGTATGGCGGTTTCGCCCCGTTCGACAAATGTGTTCAATGTTAGTTTGTCATCTGAAACTACTGCACGCTTCACAAACTCGTTTGCTTCCAAACTTTTAATGAGCCTATCATTTGCAGGGGTAGCTTCAGACAGCTTAATTTCAATCACGTCTCCACCTATCTGATCTTTTAGATCTAAATTTGTTCCTAGAGCAACAATTTTTCCATAATCAATTATTGCTATTCTGCCACAGAGCTGGTCAGCTTCCTCCATGTAGTGTGTTGTCAAAAAAATAGTTATGCCGTATTCTTTGTTAAGCCGCTTTATGTATTCCCAAATATACGTTCTGGTCTGAATGTCAAGACCTAATGTGGGTTCATCTAGAAAGAGGACTTTCGGTCTATGAAGCAGCCCCTCAGCTATTTCAAGCCTCTTTCGCATTCCTCCCGAATAAGTATCAACCAGCCTATTCTGAACATCTTTCAAATCCACCAGCTCTAAGACCTCATCCATTCTTTTTTCAGCTTCATCTTTCGGCATATGATAGAGAATTGTATGCAGTCTTAGGTTCTCTCTTCCAGTTAGATCCTCATCCATCGAAATTTCTTGTGGAGCATAACCAATGCAGTTTCTGACATTGTCGGGATCCTTTAAAATGTCATAGTTGCAGATAGTCGCAGTTCCTTCAGTTGGTTTGGTAAGTGTGCACAGCATAAGGATAGTTGTTGTTTTCCCTGCACCATTAGGTCCAAGAAAACCGAATATTTCTCCCTCTTTAACTTCAAAATTCACGTTATCTACGGCTCTTACTATGCCGTTAAAGACCTTAGTTAAATTTATTGTCTTAATTACTGCGCTCATTTAGTTTTACCGCCAGAGTTCTTTCTCCTCTTCTGTTTTGCACTCTTTAACTCCTGTAATCTTCGATCAACAGCCTTTAGCTCCTCCTCTAAATTTCGCTTATAGTCCTCAAGCATCGAAATTCTAGTTTCAGTTGGAATGCCTTCCCAGATATCTCTCGCAAACTCTCCACGCATACGTTGAATGTCCCTTTTAACTTCTTCAATCATATCTTTAACTTCTGGTCTTTGCATAAAGTCGAGCCAAAGTTCTCTAAGCTGAAGAGCTCTTTTCTTTAACTCCTCTTTGTGAGCCATATAATCAGTGATTACCTGTTCACCTTTTCTAGTAATTCTGTAAGGTCTAGCAGCTTTTTCCCTTCCTTCCTTCCCAAGTACAATCTCGATGTAACCAGCCTTCTCAAGCCACTCTAGTGTAGGATAAATTGACCCTGGGCCCGGTCTCCAACATCCCGCTGTCCTTTTCTCAATCTCTTCCATTAGCTCATATCCATGCATTGGCTTCTGAGACAGTAGCCTTAGAATGTAGTACTTTAGGAAGCCTCTTGGAACCATGTGTGGAATATGCATTCTCCCACCAATATCTAATGCAACATATCACATCAGATATTTAAAAAGTCATCCTTGGAAGTGAAACGCTTAAACACCAATGCGAATAGTTAAAGGATTTATCTAAACTTAAAATTGCAGTGATAGCCATGAGCAAACACTCCCCAGGAACCCATATTTTCGCCTATATACGTCTAATGAGACCTATGGCTGGAGCTTTTATGAGCTTCGTAGCACTAAGTGCAGCAGTGCTAGCCTCTGATGGCAAGCTGCCAATTGAAAAATACCTCTTAATCTATCTGATCAGCCTATTAACAGGCGGCGCATGCGCATCATTCAACGCCTACTTGGACTTGGATATAGACACTAGGCTGCCGCGAAAATCAAGTCGCCCAGTAGCAGCGGGAATAATAAGGCCGAAAAGCGCTGTCATTTATGGCTTACTGTTATCTGTCACCGCAATTTCATTAGCTTGGACATTTAACCTATATGCTTCAATAATAGTCGCTCTCGGAATTTTAGGAATAGTTACCTACACTATTGTTAAGAGGAAGCATCACCTAAGCATACTTCTCAGTTCAGTTACTAATGGTTTCACTGTTCCTACGTTGGGATGGTTTGCAGCTGAGGGAAGCATAAATAGTGCAGGGCTGATTTTAGCCGCCGTTCTCGCTTTTTGGACTTTCAGCCATTTAGTAGCAATTTCATTCGCCCATGGGGATGAATATGAAATGATTGTTAGGCCGACTTTTCTGCGTAGATATGGCAGTAGAGCCGCTATGACTTCTTCATTAATGGCGATCTCCATAGCATATATTCTGAGTTTAGGGCTTTCAATTTTCACGCACCTAGGTTGGATTTACCTATCGTTAACATCTGCACTTGGCCTTGGACTCATAGTTGCAACAGTTGAACTCGCTAAAAACAAATCAAAAGAAACAGGATTAATGGCCTTCAAACTTTCAGGAATGTACATAGTCCTCTTATCTTTAAGCATCATAGTTGATGTGGCGATGGCTCCATTTTTAATGTAAGGGCACGTGGTAACTGCTTCCTAGATTAGAAATTTTTATTCAGAATTATCTTGGTATGTACTTCGCTATGATAAGGGCGAGCAGCGCAATGACTGCCCCTAGTAGGTAGACTATTGATATATTTCCAACGTAATCCGCCAATTTACCGCCAATAAATGATAGCGCTGATCCTCCGACAAACGTTATACTTATTATGATCCCGTATGATCGCCCTTTGCCTCTAAAGCTCGTGATGTCTGCTGCAAGGCTGTAGATGGCGGGATACGTTGCGTAAAGGAAGAATCCGCTTATAACGAGAATTAAGAGAACTGGAAGCAATGTTTGTGTAAATCCGAAATATAATAGAAGTGTGCTTGGCGCAAGAACTATAAACTCAAGTATGATTGAGTTCTTAAGTCCAAAATGTTTGGCGAGATATCCGCTTGAAAATGCTCCGATCACACCAGATAAAACAAACATTGAGAAAATAAGGTCAGCATCAGCCAGAGTCATATGAACTATATCGGTGAGAAAGAGTGTGGTATTATTTATGAATGTGCGGTAAAGTGCACCCATTAAAATACATGATGCAAGAACAAGAACTGTGAATCTCTGACTTAAAGCGCCTTCCTTCGAAAATTTTGGATTTTGAGGTTTATTGAATTCTACATTGGTGGGTGGTTGTTTTAATCTTCTTAGAAATGTTATGTAGATTATCATTACGAGTAGCGCAATTAGTCCCCAGATTAGGAATGGATATTGCCATCCGCGAATGCTTGCAATAAATCCGGTTGATAAAAATGCGATGAAGTTTCCGAAGTCTCCTATAGACCCTGAGAAACCCATAGCCTTAGTGCGGTCTTTTTCCTCCGAGACGGTTCTTGAGATCACAGTGTAGGACACTGGATGAAATATGCTGAAGCCAAAAGCGTATATCATGTTAAAAATGAAGAGTTCAACGTAGGTTCTTGCGTAAAGCATTAACATGCACGATAGAAAAATAATGAAACAGCCTGTTGCAAGCAAATCTAGCTCATCGTACTTATCAGCAAGGTCGCCGGCAATAAATTGAAGGACAACCATCACAGCTAACATTGCGCCATATAAGAATCCGATGTCTGTATAAGATAAGGCAAAGTCCTTAGCTAAAAGCGGTATGACTGCGGGTAAAACAGCGAATGTAGCGTCGGTAACAGCATGAAATAGACTGCTAACAACAAGCACCACATGAGAATGTGATGGGACAGAATTACGCAAATTCATGGGGTTAAAAAGCATACCTATCACTTAAAATGTTTTCCTCAATCTCCTCAGAAAAAGAAAATTGATTTAGTAGAAGTACGGAAAATTAGATAATGTGATGTAATTATGCCTAGGCTGATAATACTCTATGATAGCTTAACTGGAAACACTGAAATGATGGCAAAGGCGATAGCGGATGGAGCGAAATCTGTTAAGGGCGTGGATGTTGTTCTAAGAAAGCTAGATGAAAATTTTTCACTTGAAGAGTTAGATGATGCCTCAGCTGTCGTTTTGGGTTCCCCCACTCATTATGGTGATATTTCCGATAAAATGAAAACCTTACTTGAAGCGATGAAGAAGCTCCGATTAAAGGGGAAAATTGGGGCAGCTTTTGGTTCTTATCAGTGGAGCGGTGAGGCTCCTAGCATATTGAGTGAGGCTATGAAATCCCTTGGGATGAACATTGTAGGGCCAGACTTACTGGTGGAGCTCACACCAAAAGAGAGCGATTTAAAGAAATGTAGAGAATTCGGAGAGGTTATTGCAAGAAAGTTAACAAAAGTTTAGGCGAGGTCCAAATGTACGATGTAATAATAATTGGTGCTGGTCCTGCAGGGCTTACTGCTGCAATTTATACTTCTAGGAAGAAACTTTCTACATTAGTTCTCTCTACAGATGTTGGAGGTCAAGCCATACTTTCATCCGCTGTTGAAAATTATCTTGGGTATAACTACATTACTGGAGCAGATTTGGTTCAGAAGTTCGAAGAGCATGTGAGAGAATTTGACATCGCACTCAAAGTAGGGGTCGCAGTGAAAAGTCTTAAGAAAATTGAAGGAGGCTTCGAGGTAAGCACCGAGGATCAATCCTATCAAAGTAAAACAGTGATAATCGCTTCTGGTAAGATCCCGAGAAAACTCAATGTTCCAGGTGAGAAGGAATTTCTAGGTAGAGGAGTTACCTACTGCGCTACTTGTGATGCACCAATTTTTAAGGGAATGGACGTGGCGGTAATCGGCGGTGGCAACTCCGCTCTGGATGCTACCTTGCAGTTAACAAAGATCGCCAACAGAATTTATCTAATAGACATCAACCCCAAAATGGGTGGAGATGAGGTAATGTTGGAGAAGGCTGAAGCTTCTCCGAACGTAACTACACTGAATAATACAGAAACTCTTAAGATAAAAGGCGATACAACTGTTAAACAAATAAAAGTGAAGAATAGATCAACAGGCGAAGAAAAATACCTAGATGTACGTGGACTATTCATTGAAATCGGCTCAATACCTAGCTGCGATTTTGTCGGAGATTTAGTCAAGCGCAATCAGTTTGGTGAAATTGAAATAGACAAACGCAATAGCACTAATGTTCTAGGCATATTCGCTGCAGGTGATGCTACTGACGTAATAGAAAAGCAAATAATTATAGCTGCAGGGGAGGGCTCTAAAGCTGCCTTGGCAGCCTACGACTACCTGGCAAGGTTAAAGAAATAACGTATTTTAAGCAATTACATTCTCGGAAATCTTCTTCTCTTGCCCAGCTTCGCCGGCTCTAAATTGAAGGAGATGGTCTTTAAAACTGTCATCTCGTCGATGCTATAGCCAACGCCTTCTCTTCCTATACCTGAATCTTTCAACCCACCGAATGGGAAATAGCCGACTCCATGTCTCGGCAAATCGTTTATGGTTACGCTACCCACTCTCAATTTCTTAGCCACTTTCCACATCCTATAGAAACTGTTAGTGAATACGCAGGAATCTAAGCCGTATCTGGGCTTGTTAGCTATCTCTATTGCTTCATCTTCGCCTCTGACTCTAATCACAGTTATTACTGGACCAAAAGTTTCTTCCCAAGCTATCTTTGCCTCTAGAGGCACCTGATCAAGAAGTGTAGGCTCATAGTAGCATCCATGATATTTTCCGCCTCGAATTAGCTTGGCTCCTTTTGATACAGCGTCTTCAACCAATCCATGTATCCTTACTGCCGCCTTTTGATTTATTACAGGTCCAGTCATTACAGATGGATCTGTGGGATTCCCAAATTTCCATTTATCAATTTCATCAATAATTTTCTCAACAAGCTCACTTGCAATACTCTGCACAGCCAGTACAGAGCTGATTGCATCGCATCTCTGACCAGCATTCCTTAAGGAACCTTCAACGCATCTCTCAGCAGCAAGATTTAGATCAGCGTCTTCAAGAACTATCGCTACACCCTTTCCACCTAATTCCAAGTGTAACTTCTTTACGCCTGCAATACTGGAAATATGTTTTCCAACATCAGTGCTTCCTGTGAAACTGACCATCCCAACTTTTTCATTCTTAACTAAAGCTTCACCTACTACACCGCCTCCAGTTACCACGTTAAAGCTTCCAGAAGGTATCTTTGAAGCTTCTAATACTCTGGCAAAGAGAAGTAAAGACAATGGAGCGTCACTCGGCGGTTTAGCCACAACAGCGTTTCCTGCGAGAAGGGCGGGAATTATCTTCGCCGCAGAGATAAACAGTGGGTAGTTGAAGGGGGATATGGCAGCTACAATTCCAACAGGCTCATGGATAACGAGACCTATCTTTCCTAAAGTATCTTCAGACCAGTCGCCGGGTATATATTCCCCGAAAATCTTGCGGGCGTCCTCCATAGCCATTCTAAGCCTATCAGATGTAGCTGAGACTTCTCCTTCTGCGTCTCTGCGAGTTTTTCCAGCTTCAAGCATTAATGTCTTTACGAACTCATCTTTATGCTTCAGAAGAAGCTGCCTAGCATTTTCAAATATTTCAATACGTTCAATTGCAGGTATATCTCTAATCTTCTGCCAGTTGTCATAAGCTACCTTTACAGCGTTCTCAGCGTCAGACATAGTAGCCTGTGGGGCTTTGGCAATTACGCTATCATCTATTGGGCTGTCAACGCTAAATGTCTGCTTATCACCTGAGGTTACCCATTGCCCATCGATGAACATTTTGAATTCTGGAATTCCGCCCGCCTTAACTCTATATATTTGCGCAAAGAAGTCGCTTAATTTTATTTTAGGTTTAATTGTCGTCATAGATTCACGCACCATTTCATTTTTACATATTAACCCTTATATTAATAAAAACACTTGAATTATCACCTAACTAAGTTACTATGCGTGAAAAAGACCGCGTTCTGCGAGATCATGTGAAATAAAATGAAAGAAGACGAACTGATTAGAAGAAAAGAAGCTAAAGAAAAGGCTAGGAAAAAAAGGCGAGGCCCATACAGAAAATCTGCACCATACCCCTATTAACTTCCAGAGCGAGAAATATGAAGATGCGCATCTATGCATTGATACAGAGTTGGTATGGACGGCGAATAGTTCAAAATATTCAAAATATAATGAAAAGAGGTCCGCCTAAGTGGGAAGTGAAAGTTCACGAGTTTAAGGAGACACTTCCAGTAGTAATCGACGATCCAGAAGAATACGTGCCGAAAGACTGCCCAGAATCTGATATTATCCTTTCACTATGTGAAAACCCCAGCATTATACAACTCTTACCAGCAATTGCAAAAAAGACTGGCGCAAAAGCGGTAATAGTTGCTGTAGACAATCCAGCGTGGGTTCCACTAGGATTACAGAGGCAAATAGAGGGGGAGCTCGCCCAAATTGGAGTTGCATCAGCCTTTCCGAAGCCACTATGCTCCTTAACGGAGACTGGTAACCAATGGATCGATGAGTTTGCAAGATTCTTTGGAAAGCCTAAGCTTGCTATAAAGGGTAAGGATGTAGTTGAGGAAGTTATTGTTGAGCGCGGCGCCCCATGCGGATCCGCATGGTTCGTAGCAGAAAGGCTGAAAGGTGTGAAAACTGCGGACGCTGAGCAAACCGCTGGTCTTCTATTACATAATTATCCATGTTTAGCCTCAATGCAGATAGATCTTCTTGTTGGAGACACCGTACTGCATTTATCAGGTAGTATAGTGAAAAACGCTGTAAGAGAACCTATAACCCAAAAGTCAGAAAGTTAAGCTTTCCTCACTACGTGAAACTCGCAGTAGGGATCGCCCTTAGCTTGACATTTAATCTCTCTGCAAGTGACCTCTGTTTCAAATATTTTTTCGAAAATTCCTTCAAACGATCCTGAAATGAAATAGCAGACAGGCTTATCTGAATTTATTCCTCTAATTAGAGGACAACTTTTTATGTGCAAAATTGCTTCTTTCTCGATGGAATTTACTGCTACAACATCGATTGAGCCCCATCCTTTACTTGTAAGCATTTCCGCAATAAAACTAGCAACCTTGTCAAGAGGCATTTTTTTCTTTAAATCCACAATGTCCTTCTCAAACTCTTTTCCAATACTCTTTCCAGCTTCATACCATATTGGGTCTGCACCTGAACTAAGTAGCTCTCTATGCGCCTTAATTACGGCGCGTAAAGCTCCACCATCAAAAACCACCAAGTCTTTGTCACCTAATCGTATCTCTCCAGATTCTTTAGAGAAGGAAGCTCCTTCGCAACATAAGTCACTGCGTTTATTTTTCTTTTCTTCACTCAAAAGGAGATCTCTCCAACTTATTTGCGGGGCGACGCATATTTAATCTTTCTACTATGACGATTTTTCGAAGATATTAAAAGGTAAAATAGCCCAAAGAGGTTGCTTAGGTGATGCCTAATGAAATTAGACTCATCTGTAAAGAAGCAGTACCCTGAATTGGTAACGGGCTATGCTGTAGTGCGTGGCTTGAAAATTGAGAAAACAGTAAATGGGCTTGAGGAAGCTAAACGCAAAGTCTTCGGTGAGCTTAAGAAAAAATATGGAGTCACTCCCACAACAGAGATACCTGAAGTTGGATTCTACCGGGAATTCTACAAGGCTATGGGCGTTGACCCTTCAAAACTTAAACCACCAACAGAATATTTACTGCGAAGGGCAATTGAAGACCGTTTTCCAAGAATAAATAATCTAGTTGACTCCTGCCTTCTGGCTACTGTAGAACACTGGATTATCGTAGGGGTCTATGATTTAGACTGGATTAAAGGTGAACCTAAGGTCACATTGGTGTCTAAGGCTGAATCATTTGAAACAATCGACGGAAGACATGTAACCCCAGCAATCGGTGAAGTGGTTTTGCGGGATGATAAAACAATAATCTCCGCCTATACAGCTGGCGACGCCAAAGCCACAATGATCACTCCTCAGACAAAGAATGCATTAATTATCGCTTGGAATGCTCCTGGAATAGATAAATCAAAGGTTGAGGCAGCCTTAGCGTCAATCGAAGAATACGTCGGTAAATTCTGCAACGGCAAAATCCAGGAGCGCAAAATACTCAATTAAAGCGTGAAGAACTAAAAAATTTCTAGTCATGAACGTTTCTCTCCAATCGAGTACTTAATAGCTTGTATGACTAGCACTCCTACGATTATCAAGCTGCTTATTATAACCGTTAAGAAACCTGTAGCATCTGGTTGAGGTGGAGCTATTTCTTTGGGTATTGCTGGTTGGTGGGGATCGTGACAGAATTTATGTGTGCAGCTGGTCTCATTTGATACAAAGTGTTTACCTCGCTTCCAATCCTCGTATATTGAGTAGTGACATTGCCTACAAACTTCAGGCGTATTTATAGTCGAAGTCCCATTTATGAAGCGCAGCTTACCGGCTCCATTAGGCATGTGGCATGAACTGCAACCAAGTACACTGTGGCTTCCATTTACCAGAGACTCCTTTGTATGAAAAGTTACATTAGGTAGTGCTCCGTGGCATGCGGAGCAGTCAGCGTCATGGCAAAGTGTGCAGCTCACTCGTTGATGGCAAGGTGAACAGCTCGCATAGGATCCTGGCTGACTACTGCTGTGGATTGAGTGAAGCATTTTAGGTGTGCTTTTTAGAGAATCCTCTGAGTAAAATGAGCCTTCATCAGTCCAAATTAGAGCCATATTTTTTCCTTCACCATGTGTGGCATTGTAATTTGTATCAGTGTGACAGGTTGGACACCTAGAAGTTTTGTTGACAGGTATCACTGTTGGATGAATTGATTTATGGCAATCTTCACAGCTGGTTGTTGATGCCATACTTTGATTTATCAGTAAACCTAACCCTATTAGTGAAATCGCCATCAATGAAAGGTAGATTAGTCGATTCCTTAAGTGAAACAAAGCTTAAGCCCTACTATGGCAATTTTACGTCTTCACGCTTTTTTTGTTAGGAGCAGAAATATAGCTGAAATGCCACTTAACCCCATGAAGAACGGTCCTATGCTCCATCCAGAGGATAGAGTTCTCGAGTGATAACCGAGGGAAATCAAGCGACCGGGAGTGAATAATTGATTAAAGAGAATTACCCAATTAATTGCCGACATTATTGCAAGAAACGCTCCAAATAAAGTTGCAATTTCGAATTTTGCAGATTCCCGCATAACACCAAGAGCCCCTACAAACTCAAACGCTATCGCTGCAAACGAAGTCAAGAAAACAATGACAAATGGCAAATCAAAAGGATCCGTAGGCGTGAACATATATAGACTAAAACCTGAATAGATTCCCCAAGGAAAATAGTTCACAGCCCCCAATTCGGTCGTTACAGTATACCATGGTAGAAAGATACTGCTAAGGCCTAGCGTAGGAGGAACGGCTGGCAGGTAGCGTTTCCAAGGCATAACTAATGTATCCTATTAATATTTAACACGGGTGCCGTTCCACATTGTATGGCACTGCCAGCATTCAACACCCTTGTGAGCACCTGTCTTCCAGGCGCTTATTTCTGAGCTATGGCACGAGCACATTGTAGCGGACGCATTCTGATATGCAGCGCTGTGGATATTAGTGTATTTGTGGCAGCTTGTGCATGACATAGTTTTATGAACACTTACAGTGCTTGCTGCCTGTTCTGCAGCTATGTTTGCGTGGCATTTATTACAGTTCACGGTCGATGTAATTGTGTGTGTGCCCACGTACCTGGCGAAAACTACTGGTACAACTATTGCGATCGCTAGGAATGCGGCAGTTAATTTCATTAAGAGTTTTTTATTCAATGTTGTCAACCTTAGGTAACTCACTCTTTTTATTTGATATTTAAAATATATTGAAGCTTCTTCTATAAAGAAGATTCTTCTATAAAAATAACACTGGAAAATATAATGGAGTATTATTGCGAAAAGAAAAAACATAAATTCATCTTGACTTGAAGAGGTAGGATGGCAATCTTTTATGAGCAAGCCCAAGAAACATCAATTAATCGCACTATCCTCGATCCCCATAATCATTGTAGGATATTTTCTGCTTTTCTCTTCAGGCGGCGTGTCGTCAATAGGCTTCATATTTGGTGTGATACTTCTTTGCGCCGGATTTTACATAGGTATTGACAGTCTAGTCACTTTAATCGCGTACCCTCCAAAGAGAGGATTGGAGCAAGTGCCTTCCGCCGTTCCCGCCGTTACTGTGCCTGCGCCAGTTTCCGTTACCATGCCTCAGCCTGTACCAGTTTCTGTTGCTCCTCAACCTGCACCTACCTACGTCCAATATGTTCCTTCTACGCGCATTACGGCATTTCCTTTAGGCATTCGTTGTAACAGTTGGACTGATTTTAAGCACCTTGCTAGCAAATCTAAAGTTGTATTGTTTGACTTTTCTGAGAAGGATAGGGTTTTCCGTTTACACGCAGCTAGTGATGACCATTTCTACGTCTATGAATCGCCTTTTCAACAACCGCAAACAATAACTGTAACGAAAGGAGGGGGGCGGAGTTTGCCGGTTGATGTTCGTATTAAAATAAAGGAAACGGAACCTAGTAGGAAGTTTGCCATAATTAGCAAGCAAGAGATAAAAAATGAGTTCGAGTTTGGTCTTGCCTACTCAATAATTCCCAAGCTTGTTAAGGAAGATGAAAAATGGGTCGTAGAATTGAGATACCTTATCGATACTGAGGAAGTAAGGGGACTTCTATCAAGAGAACTTAATGTACCACAAGATATTGTAGCTGAAGGAGATCTCACTCAATTAATTTAACTTAATTTTTCTAAGGATGGATACCTGATACATCTATATTCTGGAGCGAACGAAAAAATATGCGGCCTTTCCATGCTTGATTTCACACCCATCAAATTCTTTCATTATAGATTTAAAATATAGAATAATTTACCATTCTGCAAATATTTATAAGTAAAACTGTCCAATTGGTTAATTTCGTAGGTTTATGGCTAATAGTATAGATGAGTTAGGCCGAAAAATACTTGATATCCTCAGTGTGAATCCCCTCGCTAGCTACCGTGAAATAGCTGAAGAACTCGGTGTTTCCCACGTGACTGTTTCTGACCGTGTAGCCAAGCTAGTCAATGAGGGGTCTGTTAAGTTTCTTACATCTGTTTCACCTAGAGTTCTAAATTATACTCGTGGCGCGCTTGTTGGACTGGTGGTTAGACCATACGGGCGAGTCTATGATTTGTTAAAAACATTTGAGAATTGTCCAAGAGTCGTATTCTATTCACCTTCAAGTGGTGTAAATAATTTCCTAGTATTTTTCTGTGGTGAGACTGGAAGTGAAATTGACTGTATGGTTGAGAAGCATCTAAGGCCTATTTCAACTAAAATTGAGGTAAATACAACTGATCCGCCTCGACACATCCCTATGAAAAACAGCAAAAAGCTGACTGAAACAGCTCCTTGTGGAGAAAACTGCCGTAAATGTTCCTTCTATATTGAAAAAAAGTGCGTCGGGTGTCCAGCGACAAAATGGTATAGGGTAAGGTGAAGAGTTTTTGGCGAAAATAATGATTATAGCTGGAACCAGACCTGAATTAATCAAAATGGCGCCTATAATCCGTGCTATCAGAGAAGATCATCGTGCAGAGTTAATTTTTGTGCATAGTGGTCAACATTACGATAGCAATATGTCAAATGTCTTCATAAATGAACTTGGGCTGCCTCAGCCAGACGCTAATTTGGAGGTCGGTTCAGGCAGTCATTCCGAGCAAACCGCTAGAATGCTTCTTAGATATGAAAAGGCAATTAAGAAATATTCCTCTGACCTTGTGCTTGCAGAAGGCGACACTAATACCGTAGCAGCTGTTGGCTTAACAGCTGTGAAATTACGTGTTCCATTTGGGCATGTTGAGGCTGGATTAAGGAATTATGATAAAACTATGCCTGAGGAGGTTAACAGGGTCGTCGCTGATGCTTGTTCAGAGCTTTGTTTCGCTCCAACTTCTAGGGCTGCATTAAACCTCTGTTACGAAGGCATTTCACCTAGAAAAATTCACATAACCGGCAACACAATCGTCGATGCCTGTTTGAAATATGTGAAGATTGCTCGTGTAAAATCAAAAATCTTAAAGAAGTTAGAATTACATGGTGAAAAGCCGCTTGTTACAGTCACCGCCCATAGAGCTGAAAATGTTGACAATAAGGAAAAATTAACCGCCATTGTTAATGCTCTAGTTAAACTTGAAGGCTGTAGAATAGTTTTTCCAATTCACCCCAGAACTGTTAGAAACCTTAAATCATTTGGTCTATGGAGACAACTAAATAGATCAGGTAACATTGTGCTAACCGAGCCTATGGGCTACTTCGACTTCCTGGCGTTGTTGGATAACTCAGCATTCGCTTTAACTGATTCCGGTGGTATCCAAGAGGAATCGGTAACGCTGCATGTGCCTTGCCTGACAATGCGTCAGAGTACTGAAAGGCCGGAGACAGTTGAAGTCGGTGCTAACATTCTGGTTGGAGCTGATGAGGAGAGAATAATCCGTTATGCAAATAGAATACTTGAGGACGAAAAGTTCGCTGAAAAGATGAGGAATAACCCCAACCCATTAGGTGACGGATGTGCTGGAGAAAGAATAGCAAAAATCTCAGTGGAAAAATGTGAAGAGGGGTTTCATTTAGAAGCGCCTTCATTTCTTGATGTTGGCTCAGCTTCATTTAGAACATTTGATGTAGATTCAAGAATTGCAGGCAAAGCTGTATGTGAAGTTCGTGGAAGTAATCCGCACGCCTTGATAACCTTGTTGTATGATGCGAATGGAAGGCCTCTGTATCCATATCCTGAACTAAAACTCAGAAAGGGCTGGCGAATACGGGTCTTCGGGTCACCGCACGAATTCGAGAGGCTTTATGGAGGAGATCAAAATGAATAAGACTCTATTTAAGTCGATTCTCTGTTTAGCCCTAGTTTCCAATATGATTGCTGGATTAATCATACCCGCATTAGCAGCTCCGTTGCCATCCGTTGAGAAGGGGGCGAATTGGCTTGTGATTAAACAAGAGTCTTATGGGGGCTGTGAGTACTCATTTGAAGGTTCTACGTGGGCAATCATAGGTTTAGATGCAGTCTATAGAAATACTCATAATGCGACATACCTTCAATCTGCAGTAAAAGGGGCGGACCGACTCCTACTAGAACAATCTGGCGATGGGGGGTTCTCCAGCGAAATAAGGAATACAGCTTTTGGACTGTGGAGCTTATGTGAGGTTTACAAAGATACCGGTAAGGCTGTGTATCTCACCGCTGCCAGTAGAGCTGGGGACTGGTTGATAGGGGTGCAGAAATCCGGAGGAAGTTTTGATTATTATGAATCTGAAACAGCCGTTTCTGTACTCGCATTAACAAAACTCTACGAATGTTCTCAACAAGACAAGTACAAAAACACTGCCATACATGCTGCTGGCTGGCTAGTTTCTCAGCAGAAATCGGATGGAAGTTTTCACGAGATTATTGATACGAGCGAAAGTGTAGCCGCCCTTGTGGATCTTTACTGGAGCACCTCTAGAAGTCCCTACAACAATAGCGCAATGGCTGGGGCTAAATGGCTTAGTGGTGTTCAGCACTTTGATGGAAGCTGGGGATCCATTACTGAAACATGTTGGGCTCTTTTCGCCCTTTCAGAAACAGGTTTACCGACGTATGCTAAAGCTACTGCCAACGCTGAGAATTATCTGGAGCGCATTCAGGCGAATGATGGAAGTTGGGGTGAGGTAAAGTACACTGGTATGGCTGTTTCTGCGATTAAAAACTACTATGACTATGCGTATGGTGAGAGAAGAGAAATACCTGAAATACCGGGGCCACCGATACTTTTGGCAGTATTTGTCGGGTTGTTGGCTTTAACAGCCATCCGTATATCTTCAGCTACTGCTCCATTTAGATTCGAGGAAGTTTTCGGTGGCGGAGAGTATGCTCCCTCAAGGGAGAAACCGCAATACCTTCATGTTGCCATTGGGTTAGCGTTAGTTCTTCTTTTATGTCGTGTTTTACTTTATACTGATGTTTGGGCGATAATCACTTCAGCTATAGCTCAGACGCTCTCTTTTGGTAATGTAGCGAACTTTGTCGTCGGCTCAACCATAGTTCTTCATCTCACCGATGAGACTTTGATGTGGGTTATGGTAACTTGGCAGTGTTCAGGTGTTCTTTCCTTAATGATATTCGGATTAATCTCAGTCCCATTGTTATTCCCATTAAGAGGCCCACTTTGGGTCAAAGTACTTTGGCTAGGCGTATCCTGCATAGTTGGACTTTCATGGAACCTTGTTAGATTAAGTCTCACTGTGTTTTCAGCTTACTACTTTGGTGTGTCAGCTTTCAAGTTCATCCATTTCATAGTGGGGCCATTCATAGATTTTATTTGGATGGTTGTGATGTGGGTTGTCGGTCTCTCTCTAATCATGAAAACGGAGAAGAGGCAGCGTAAGGAGTTGATGTAGAGCATGCTAATCATAGACCTAGTATTATCACTCCTAATCCTAGTTATGTTAGCATACCTTGTAAGACACTATGCATTCACTTTAACAGCGGCATTCTACAGGCGAGGGCAACGGCACTTTATTTCCCATGTAGCTGACTACTACCCAAAAGTTTCGATACTTCTACCTGCAAGGAACGAAGAGCAGGTTATAGAGCGTATTCTCCAGAGGATGACAGAATTAACCTACCCGAAAGAGAACCTTGAAGTAATCGCTATAGATGACGGATCCACTGATCAAACAGGTTTAATTACGGATCGATTCGCGAAGATCTACCGATACATTAAGGTAGTTCACAGGATTGAAGGGCCGCATGGAAAATCTAGAGCATTAAACGATGGGTTAAAACAAGCAACAGGTGAAGTGGTCCTGTGTTTTGATGCCGACTACTTCCCTCAAAGAGACATAGTTGAGAAATTAACTGTATACTTCGCTGATCCAGAAGTTGGAGCAGTTCAAGGCAGAGTCACAGTTCTAAACGAACAGGACAGCTTGGTTTCTAAAATAGTTACATTGGAGAGAATAGGTGGATACAGAGTTGATCAAGTGGCTCGTGATGATCTGCGGCTTATTCCTCAGTTCGGCGGTACTGTTGGAGGCTTCAGGCGTTCTCTAATACAATCTCTGGGCGGATGGAACCCTAACATATTGGCTGAAGACACTGATTTGACATTCAAAGTTTACTTAGCTGGATACAAAATTCGCTATGTGAATGATGCAGAATGCTATGAGGAAGCTGTTCGAGACTGGAGTTCATACTGGAGACAAAGGTACAGATGGGCTAGAGGACATATGCAGTGCGCATTTAGCCACCTAGTGTCTTTGATTAAAAGTAGACGTATAGGCTTCTGGGAAAAAGTGGACGGCACTTTACTATTGAGCATATACTTTGTTCCAGTTCTCATAGGTTTAGCTTGGGGCGCCGGTGTTCTGGCATACTTCATTGAACCGCCTTGGTGGACGCCCTACTTCTGGGGCTCGGTCTTTGTGTTCTCTTATAGTTCAGTTGGTAACTTTGCGCCGTTCTTCGAAATAGGCATGGGCGCCTACCTTGATAAACGAAGTAGAATCTATTGGCTGATACCAGCTTTGTTGATAGCGTTTGTGTTAAACGTATTCATATGCACCAAAGCCTTCATTGATCTAGCTCTATCTCGTCTACGTTGGGACAGATACAGCTGGGTTAAAACCGTTCACAACGGCAACGGAAACCACTACCTTAATAAAAATGGAAAACGTAATGGGAGCAGTCAACTATGCCAATAATCTTCATACTCCTAGCTCTGGCGCTAATGGGCTTCGGCGTCCTTCTATTCCTTCCAACTATCATGGAGTATCGAAAACCAAAGGATCTGGGTCCACGTGAAGTGGCTGAAACAACTGTAGATGAGCTAACAAAATATAAACCAGCATTCCAGCCTACACCGAGCTCTGAAGCGGTTCTCCCGGAAAGTATCACTAGGACACTTATTGCACTTGCAGATAAAGAGATCTTCGAACTTGGTGAAGGCAATGTTAGGATAATTGGTGATATAGAGTTGCCCTCCGATGTTGAGATTAACGAAAACCTGATCGTAGAAGGCTCTGTTAAGATAGGTAGCAGATGTCACTTACACGGCGACATCAAAACACTTGGACATGTGGAGGTTGGAAATGAAACTAAAATTGACGGTAACCTTATTTCTGGCGGCGATGTGCGAATAGGAAGCAATGTTTCAATTAAAGGACTGCTCGATGCAAAAGGGAAACTTGAACTCGGTGAAGGAAGCCATGTCGGATTATCCGCATCTTCAGCTGGAGATGTATTATTACATGAAAGTGTTAAGATTGGCAGCAAGATAATAACTGGAGGACGAATTCAAGTTAGTATACCAACACCCATTCCACCCGCTCCTGTCCTAATTCCAATGCCTCAGCCTCCTATTCTTACTCCACCTGCCCCTACTCCAGTTATAACTCAGCCTCCTACTCCCACGGTTCCAACTTATCTACCTGAAACTGAGAGATTGAAACAGGAATTCGCTGAATTAATTAAAACACATCCAATTGAAGAAAGTGCAAATGAAATAAAAATAGCCGGTGACTATAGACTACCTCCTAACTCAGTAGTTACAAAGAATCTAACGGTAGTCGATGGGTCGATCTATATTGGGGCTGGAAGCCGAATAAATGGCACAGTTAAAAGTGAGAAGAACTTCGGCTGCGGAACTAACGTTGTAATTGATGGAGATGTTATATGCGATGGAGACGCAATATTAGGGCATTCCGCATCTATAAATGGAAAGCTCACGACAAACGGCAATTTAATGCTCGGCGACTACGTAGCGATTACAGGTACAGTTATGGCTACAGGAGCTGTTGTGTTAGGTAGGAACATTAAGGTAGCAAACCTCGTGGCAGGCGGCCCAACGCACGTGTTTGAATATGGGAAAGCAGAAACATTTACTTCAAAATTTTTAACTCCCTAAATTTTGACTTTATTCACGGCGTAGCTAACGAGCTTCTCAGCTACATTTATCTTTGTTGCAATTTGTAATTCCTGCCAACTAGGAGAACTGTTCACTTCAAGGATAATTGGGCCTCTTTTTGATTCGATTAAATCTACTCCAGCGTACTCTAAACCAAGTACTTTCGTTGCTTTAACTGCCATTTTCACAATTTTTGACGGCAACTTTATCGCCTCAGCTTTTCCACCTTGAGCTATATTCGTCTTCCATTTTTTTGGAGGAGCAACTCTGCTAATGGCTGCCAACATTTTATTGCCTATAACAAAAGCTCTGAAATCTCTACGCGCAGGGAAGCACTCTTGAACATAAATCGGCTGATTAATTCTCTCTAATAGACGAAATGCGTTGTACGCCAAATCCGCGTCCTCAAATCTCATAGATCCGTAACCCATTGAACCAATCATGGGTTTACAGACAACTTTACCGAATTTTTTAGCGAATCTGTATGCTTGAAGTGAACTTTCAGTTACAAGTGTCTTCGGAACAGGTAGCCCCGCTTTCGCTAACATGCACATTGTGGCATATTTATCTCTAGCTCTCCTAAATGCACGTGCAGGATTTATGACGAAGCATCCTGAAAATTCAAGGTGTTCTATGACGTTTACCCGTCGATTTATCTGTTCATGAGTCCCAGGTCCTAAAGAACGTAGAAAGCAGATGTCAGGTTTCGCTATCTCTCTTCCCTTAACAAAGAACCTGTGTTCACCCGGCCCAATGTAGGCTGACAAATGCATTATGCTGGCTGAAATAGTTTTGTGACCCATTTTCTTTGAAGTTTCAACAAGTTGATCAGAGTTTCTATCAAGCTCACGTCCAAATACAACAATAACCTTCATCTGCCTTACCCTCAACTCAACAAATCCGCGGTTTTGTATGTAGTGCGCAAGGTAAGCTTATAAATATCGGAGAAGTTTTACTCAAACTTTGAGGCATTATAAGTGACAGGTGATCAACTTCCACAAATCTAGTAAAGCGTTTGAGGCTGAGATTGAAGTAGAGGGCCATCTAATCGACTCCTTTATACTTTCTAGGATTTTTGACAGAATTATGGATCTAGGCGGAGAATTTGAAGTCTTAGAGTTCAGGATAGGTAAGAAGAAAAAAGAGTACAGCTACGCTAAACTTCTGGTGAAAGGAAAAGATAAGGCACATCTAAACTTTATGATGCAGGAACTATACCGGTTAGGAGCAACACCGCCTAAACCTATAGAAGTTATGCTCAAGCCTGCTCCAAGCGACAGGGTTCTTCCTGAGGATTTCTATTCAACAACCCATCATCCCACCTCAATTTACTATAAAGGAAAATGGATTGATGTAGAAAACCAAATGATGGACAAAGCCATCGTTGTGGATCCCGTCAAGAAAAAAGCTTACTGCAAACGCATCTATGATGTGAAAAAAGGAGACTTAATCATAGTCGGAGAGAACGGAGTGAAAATCAAACCTCCAGAGAGACCTAGAGAAGGGATCGGTATCTTCGAATTTATGTCAAGTAGAACATCCTCTGAAAAGCCTTCACCGATGTTAGTGAGAAATATCGCAACAGAAATTCAAACCACGAAAGCCAGAAATGGTAGAATTGTAGTTGTAGCTGGACCTGCAGTCATACACACTGGAGCAGCTCAATCCCTAGCCGAATTGATAAGACTCGGATACATGGACGCTTTGCTTGGAGGAAATGGTTTAGCAGTTCATGATGTGGAATACGCGTTGTTCGGTACCTCGCTAGGAGTAGACTTGAAGACTGGGGTTTCGACTCTTAAAGGCAGTAGGAATCATTTAGCTGCAATAAATGAAATAATGAAAGCAGGTTCATTGAAGAAAGCTGTAGAGAAAAATATCTTAACAAAAGGTATAATGTATGAATGCATTCGAAGAAACGTGCCCTATGCTTTGGCTGGATCTATAAGAGATGATGGGCCGCTCCCCGAGGTTATAACTGACACGATGGAAGCGCAGAAAAAGTACGCAGAACTGCTAAAAGATGTTGATCTAGTTATAATGCTCAGTTCAACTCTTCACTCAGTCGCTGTAGGAAACATGCTGCCTTCAACAGCCAAGGTCATATGCGTTGATATACATCCCGCAACAATCATCAAGCTGATGGATAGAGGTTCAGCGCAGGCTGTAGGCGTAGTTACTGATGTTGGAACTTTCCTGCCGACGCTGGTAGATGAGTTGGCAAAAATAAGAAAGAGTCTTTAATGCGCCTTGATAGCTAGTTTAGCGGCTTAACTCTAACAGTTTCGCTTTATCTACCAAGGCGTATAGACCAAGGTGACAACTACGCTACCATATTTTGCCTTGGGGACTTCCATGTACTCTACTTTCGTGTTAATGTCTGAGCTTTGTAACTGTAACTGTCTAATTTTAGCCATTTCATCAAGTTTCCATTTAAGCTCTTTTTCAATGGCTTCCTTGTCCTTATAACCATGAGCCTCAGCAACAATTCCAAATTTCTTTCCCTCAGGAGTCATCCCCCAACCCCAACCAATTCCAGCACCGATCGTTTCACCAGGATCACCGTCCATGCGTGCTAGAATACAGAAAGTGATTGTTCCAGGTGTGATCTCTGTGTTTGGAACTTGTTCAGCATCAGCTGGCAGGATTGAAGAAACCGTGACTATGTTGCATTGAGCAACCCCCGCTTTTGACAATGCAGCATCAAAAGCATTCAATGTTGAAGTGGAGCTCGTAGCCTGACCGCTGGTTATGAAAAATTTCCTCGGCAGAAAGCCCCCATGCACTGTTGTATGCACTGTGGGAGCCTGTTCAACCATTCTTTTTATCAATGTCCTCCATTTTTAATGTATGAACGTAACACGTTCCATTCTCTAAATAAACAATTCAATTCACTTAAAAAGCTTTTATTTTTCAGGAAATCACTGTATTTATGCGAATGAAAGAGAATTTAAAAAGTGAAAAATGACTTACCAACGATTCTGAGGAAAAAATCTTGAAAAAATTTGATTTGCTAGTGGTTGGTGCTGGAACAGCTGGTTGTTTAGCAGCAAAAACAGCTGCTGAGCGTGGTCTAGATGTATGTCTAATAGACAGAAAAAAGTTGAAAGACGTCGGGGACAAAGTCTGCGCTGATGCCGTAGGAAAGCATCATTTTGATAATTTGAAATTAGCCTACCCATCCGGCGATGAACTTGCGAGCAAGATACTTGGAATTAGCATTTACTCTCCAGATAAAGAAACAGTGTTTAGGATACGTGGCGAGGGGCTGCATGGGTTTGCCCTTAATCGACATGAGTTCGGTCAGCGTCTACTTAACGAGGCTCTGGATAAAGGCATCACTTTCATAGATAATTCAGTGGCATTGGAACCAATAATAGAAGAAAATTTTGTGAGAGGCGTCTTAGCGAAAAATATTGTAAATGACAAGGCTTCAAAAATTTATGGTAAAATTACAATTGATGCAACTGGTTTTGCGGCGTCTCTAAGACAAAAATTACCTTTAGAGTGGAGTATTGAAACTGTGAAAGGCGAAGATGTCTCTCTCTGTTACAGAGAAATTAGAGAGATTAAGACAGAAATGGATGCCGATTATTGTGAAATCTATTTAAATCAGAGTGAATCTCCAGGGGGCTACGCTTGGATTTTTCCAAAAGGGCCTACTAAAGTGAATGTTGGGCTCGGTGTTCAGATGAAGGGAAAATATCCAAGTCCAAAGCTGCTACTATACAATTATGTTTTGTCTCAACCACTATTCAGAGACTCAAAAATTCTGACTGGAGGCGGGGGGCAAGTTCCTACAAGGAGCCCTCTGAATTGTCTTGTTGCTAATGGAACAATGTTTGTAGGCGATGTGGGTTGTCTTGTGAATCCGATCCATGGAGGAGGAATTGGACCATCAATGATGAGTGGGAAGCTTGCGGCTGAAGCGGCTGCGGAAGCTATTAAAAATGGTGATGTAAGTAGAGAAAAACTTTGGCAGTATAATGTAAATTATATGAAGACTTATGGTGCGAAGCAGGCTGGATTAGATGTTTTTCGTCTATTTCTTCAAGGAACTACTGATGAGGAGCTTAATTATGGGATGAGACATCGGCTGATAAAGGAGGAAGATATACTGAAAGCCAGCTTGAAGGGTGAGGTTAGACTTAATATTGGTGAGAAAGCTACGCGAGTGTTTAAAGGGCTTGGAAAAGTAGGTTTTCTCAACAGGTTGAGGCTAATGGCTAGAAGAATGAGGGAAATTAAGGAATTTTATCAGAACTATCCGTCACTTGATGAATTTGAAGAATGGCGGGAACAGCTAAACCGATTCTTCACTAAAATAAAAGAAGAGTTACGTTAAGCAACGTTTAAATATTAAGTTTTCATATTTAGAAAATTGTTCTATTATTGTAAGGAAGACACATCAATGCCTAAAAAAATAAGTCGCCGCTATAGAAGCAGACTTGACATTATGGCGGATGTCATCAAAATCACTATGACGGGCGCCAAAAAGACACAGATAATGTTCAAAGCGAATCTCAGCTACAAGCTTCTACAAATCTACATGCGCGCTCTCCTAGAAGAAGGATTAATTTCAGAGTCAAATGGAAGATACGTTACTACTGATAGAGGAAAAGATTTCTTGGAAACTTATCAAAAGCTGGTACAACCTGTAACTGAGAGAGGAGTTGCAAGAAAACCTACACTTACCTCAGAATTTCTTGAAACTTACAGAAAACTAATAAAAACATCTGCAGGAACCTAAATTCAAATTTTTTGCTTTATTTTACCGTCTAACTTCAATAATCCCTTCTCTCAAAACCCAGTTATAACCTTTGGTGGCGAGATCACAAAGGGAAATAACCCGTAACACGACCAAATTGAAGCTTTGAATCAAGCCCTAGAACAAGCCATAATCAAGGAGCTCCAGAGCAGCTGAAAGCGGTATTCTCGAAACATGTTAGTGGTAGCCCGGGAGAGATTCGAACTCTCGTCAGGAGGTTTCACCGAGCCTTTACTCACCAGAGCCTCCCATGCTTGACCGCTACATTCGGCGAAGAAGATTTTGCGTCTTCTTCTCCACCGGGCTTTCCGGGCTACATAAAACACTTTCCTAGGAAGCTTAATTATTTTTTTAATTAGGTTTAGATTGCAGAAATGTTCCACTTATAGCTAAGTTGCCATCATTATTGCCTTATCTTGGAAGGTGGAAATAGGCAAATTAAGGGAAAAGTTTATATATTAAAATAGACACTGAAAGACGTTTGCTTAGAAAAAATTGCGCTAGATAAGTCTTTCGGGCTTTCTGAGAACTATGTTTGATGAAGGTTTTAGGCTCAAACGGGCTTAGTTGATGGCTTCTAGGCTGGGATAAAAATGACTGAAAGTGTACCTAAACGGTTTCCTCATCCAATGGATAAATGCCCTGAATGCGGTAGTGGAAACCTTGTCGAAGATTTTGATAAGGGCGAAATAGTCTGCGGGCAATGTGGGCTTGTTTTGAAGGAAAAAGTGATGGATGAAGGTCCTGAATGGAGAGCTTTCACTCGTGAAGAGAAAGATGAAAGAAGCAGGGTTGGAACCCCAATCTCATATTCAGTCCACGATAAGGGCTTATCAACAGTTATTGATCGCGTAAATCGTGACGCATTTGGAAGAGAGCTTCCAGCCGCAACTAGACTTCAAATGTTACGTTTAAGAAAATGGCAGATTAGGGCTAGAGTTCATTCCTCAGCTGACAGAAACCTTGCACAAGCTATGGCTGAGCTTGACAGATTATCTGACAAAACTCACATTCCCAGCTCAGTTAAAGAGAAAGCTGCGCTCGTATATAGAAAATCTCTGGACAGAGGGCTGGTACGCGGAAGATCAATTTCAGCCATCGCAGCCGCAGCCCTATATGCTGCATGCCGTTTCACTGGAACCCCGAGAACGCTGAAAGAGGTTGCTGACGCAAGTCTTGCGAGGAAGAAAGATGTTGCAAGATGCTATCGTCTACTCCTACGTGAACTTGACATGCATATGCCAATCAGCGAACCTGTAAACTATGTTTCTAAGATCGGTTCAAAAGTTGGGATAACAGAGAAGACTCAACGTAGAGCTATGGAAATCCTTCAGAAAGCTGACACACTTAAGATCGATGCTGGAAAGGATCCTATGGGATTAGCTGCTGCTGCACTTTACATAGCATGCGTACTTGAAGGAGAAAAGAAAACACAAAAAGAAATCGCCGACGCAGCAGGGGTTACCGAGGTAACTGTTCGTAACAGATACAAGGGACTTAAAGAAAGTTTAGAGCTGGACGTTTAAAGTCCTACCGCTTCTCTTCCTCTAGTTCTATTACTACTGAACCTATATACCCACAGTCAAGACACTTGTATATTCTCCCAGCATATCCTCCAAGGTAAAGGTCGATTCTAGCGCTTCCGCATTTTGGGCACACAACTGGGGTTGAGATCTTTTTATGGCTTAGCCTTTTAGCTACTTCAGCCATGTTTTTCAGTTTCTTCATCGGCGCACGTCCAAGCTGCTGGATAATTTCTAGGCTATCTCTATGTTTTCGGCTGGGAAACCAAGTTTTGTCAAGAGACCCTTTGCCTTATCCCTATGGTCTCCTTGTAGTAGGATTTGACTGTTTTTAGCTGTTCCACCGCATGCGCACATCGCTTTCAATTTTGCAGCTAGTCTGCCTAAATCCACGCTTTTCTCGTCTATGCCCTCAATTACAGTCATCTCTCTACCCCATTTCCTTGTTTCAAGCCGCACTCGAATGCGCTGTTGCTCTTTGCTAATTTCTCCACAAATGCACAAGTCTTTAGGTAAACTGCATACTGGGCAGATTTCCGCCATGCTGGTTTCTTTTGCTCCTATTTTCTAGTCCTAAACCACTCATATATTTAAACCTAATCGTTAATGATTAAAATTTATCGAACGAAGAGATGTATTTTTATGAAGTAAAGACGAAAAGATAAAGATATGCGAAAAATAAATGTATGGAAAGTTATTAGGCTTAAAACAAACACGCTAACAGCATATATGAAGGTGAAAGTTACGGTTGAGGGAAAACGCCGTTAAACCTGTTCGGGCTTTTCTTAACGTGTTGATTCTGACTGAAAAAGAAATTAAACACCTTCTTACAATGGGGGAAGCAATCAAAGTTGTGGAAACCACCTTCAGGGAGAAGGAGTTTAGACGTGTTCAAATGCCACCTAAAATGTACCTATTCTACAAGAAGTATGATGGCGATCTTAGAGTAATGCCGTCATACCTAGAGAAACTTGATCTTTCAGGAGTTAAGATCGTCAATGTTCATCCCGAAAATCCTGAGAAATATAAATTACCAACTGTAATGGCGACAATTATTTTGATAGATCCTAAGACTGGCGCCCCACAAGCAATCATGGATGGGACTTGGATCACGGCTATGAGAACTGGCGCTGCAAGTGGAGTTGCAACTAAATATTTGGCCAGAAAGGACGATTCAATCATCGGGTTAATTGGGGCAGGTGTGCAGGCAAGAACCCAGCTTCTAGCTTTGAGTAAGGTGAGAAAAATAAAGAAAGTAAACGTATGGAGTAAATCAAGAGAAATCGGTGAAAAGTTCGTGAAAGAAATGGTGGTTAAACTCAAAAAACCTATAAAACTCGTGAACATGGTGAAGGATGCGGTTAAAGGCGCCGACATAATTGTTACAGCAACGCCATCTAGAGAACCAATTGTGATGAATAGCTGGATCAAACCTGGAGTACACATTAACGCAATTGGCGCTGATGCACCTGGAAAAGAGGAATTAGATCCAGCAATTCTGAAGAGGGCTAAGATAATTGTTGATGATGTAGCGCAGGCAATTCATAGCGGAGAAATCAATGTGCCAATAACTAAAGGAATAATCACAAAGAAGGCCATTTACTGTGAGCTGGGGGACATAGTTACCGAAAAAAAGCCGGGAAGAACCTCTGAGAATGAAATTACTGTATTCTGTTCAACAGGGTTGTCTATACAGGACGTTGCAACAGCCGCAGTTGTGTATAAAAAGGCGGCTAGGAGAAATCTAGGGTATAAACTAAGTTACTACGGATAAAAATGTACGTACATTTCATAAACTCTAAATTACAGCACCGTTCACAATCCTAGTAAGCCCATATACATTAATAGGACTAATCAGAAGGTTCACCTTTGATTGAGAAGAAAAAGAATAACCCCAGCTTCCTAAGAGATGCAACTCTCTCTGAGGAGACCGGGGAGATAAGGTGGCGTAACACCGACATGGTTGTTTTCCATGGAATAGCCTTACGTACAATTTTTAAGGCGAACAGAGAGCTTCTCGGCTCCGGAGCGGACCCTATATGGTTTGAAGCTGGAAGAAAAGTCGGTTTGGCGGATGGAGAGCTTTTACTGCCTTTAAAGGAAGAAATGCCATGGGCCCAATTCATGCAAACTATTGGAGAAATTTTCACCTCTATGGGTTGGGGAGTATGTAAAGTTGTTCTGGGCGATCCCGACAAAAAAGAGGTTATTATACACGTAAAAAATTGTGCGATATGCCGAGGAGAAATATCTGATACGGCAATATGTCACTATCTCGCTGGAACTGTCGAAGGAGCACTTCAAGTTTTATTAAATGCTGATGTTGTTTGTAGGGAGACCAAATGCCAAGCTAAAGGCGACCCCTACTGTGAATTTCACGTGAAAGCCAAGCATGATACCTCTGAATAAATTATCATTATTTATGAGGGTTTGTAGATAGTTTTTTAGCTTCATAGTTTGGGTGAGACTTTCCGAAATCTATGCTTCAGCTCATACTGTTCTTTCGCCTCTTTTGCGCACTCTCTAGTTTCTCTATCAATTTTCTCTCTTAGAGCTACTACCCTGTCCTTAACATCTGTCCAGTATTTCTCATCCTTAATCTCAGGGATAAGCTTCATCCACGCAACTTTCTCATCATGACGACTGTAAGGCAGTAGCTTCTCAGCTAAAGAAACAACTTCATCTCTCCGCTCTACATACACTCCATAATAATCCTTTACAGACCTAATTCCCGCCTTATTGATTGTTCCTGCTTTGCTAACCAGTCTAAAATTAGGGTGAAACTCCTCCTCCTCAAGCCTCTCTTTAACCTTTTTCAGTAATTCAGGGTTTGTAGTTTGTAATCGAAAACGTAATAGTATATAACCGTCTACCTCAGCAATATCCCAATTTCCCTCACTAACGCCGAGACCAGCCAGAAAGGCCCAGAACAAATCGCCTTTAGGAACTTCTGTAGGCTTCTTTTCAAGGGAATGAAATGATTCCGCATCGAGGTTAGAAGCCACACCAAACTCGTATTGATTTGTATCCGGGTTAAAAACAGGGTATTCATGGTAGTGTCCGTAAACACCCCAAACATCCCGCACAAGTTTCTTCATCGCAGGATGAGTGGTAGTAGTGCTGACAATTATGACGCTACTGCCTTCACGAGGCTTTTGAGCGTGGATGTCCCCAGCACAGAGTCCTTCCATAAACTTTTGCTCTTTTGGGTCGCCTGAAAAAGGAATTTTAGGATATCTCTCCATCGCTTCAGAGATGGTTCTGCTCTCAATTTCATATTTCCTCAACCAATAACGAATAGTATCCCGACTTACTCCAAGTAGTTCAGCCATCTCATACGTACTAAGTCTCTCTACTACATACAAATAGCGGAGTGTTTCAGCATCCCTATAGTCCAGCCTGGCGCCTTCAGCCTTCATTCGCTCCAAGACCTCTTTAAACCGCGTCTTACCCATCTTCAACTCTTCTTCGTAAATGCTTTCTGCATGTCGACTTTTAACAGCCACTCTAAGCTGAGGCTTCAGCATAGATTATGCGAAGTATTAGAGAACAGTAAATGCGAAATAGTTAAAGTACGCGAAAAATGTATAGAAGGCTATTAATGGAAGTTAAAATAAAAATGGAAGTTAAAATAACGCCGACCAACGATATTCGCATTCTTGGAATGGATAAACGCAGTTTAGATAAACTCACATGGTGTTCAGCTACTGTAGGCGGTAAATTGGTATGGCTTGATGGATATTTAATCTGCCTCGAAGTTTACGAGAAAGCATTCGAGTACGAGGTTGAGAAGGGCTTTTTTCCAATAAGCCAAGTTTGCTACACTAAATTACCCAATTATTGTCCAGTTTACGATGTTGGAAGAGGCGCGCAACTTCCCGTAGTTGATGCATCTGACATGAAGATTTATCGTGCAATTTTAGGCGCAGTAAAAAACCATGAGAAAAGTAAATGACGCCCTTCTCAGCCAAGCCTTTGTTCTCCATTAAAATATAAAAGGAAGGGCGAGTGATGGGTTTTAAGTGATCTAAGCTTGGAGAGAGAGAAAGACGTCGGAAATGTGGAGTACAAGTTAAAAGTCGTTGGAAAAGATGAGAAACGCATCGATGAGTTAGCCACCCAAATGAAGTTCCGTCTAATTGAGGGCGGAGGAGAGGCGCTGTACGAGATTGGGGTGTCGAATGACGGACAACTTATTGGGTTAAATGACACTGAGAGAAGAGAAACCCTTGAGAACTTAAGCAAGGCTGCTGAAAGAATAGGGGCTAAATGCACAATAATTCGGGAAGCTGACGGAAAGAAGGGAAAGATCGTAGAGGTCTTAGTTAGGCGGATTAAAGAAGATTACCCAATTTATCTGACGGTTCCATTGCTTGGAAACGTTGACAGCGGAAAGAGCACAATAGTTGGAGTACTATGCTCCGGAGAGCTTGATGATGGAAACGGTTTAGCTATGAGTAAAATTGCACGCTACATTCACGAAATCAAAATGAGAAGAACATCATCGATATCATCTCACCTACTCGGATACGATGAACAGGGCAGTGTCACAAATTATTCATTGGTCTCACCGATGAGCGAATCCGAAATCTACCTTAACAGTGCAAAAATAATTTCATTCGTGGATCTCGGTGGTCATGAAAAATACCTCAAAACAACTCTGAAAGGTGTGATGGGGCACATCCCCGACTATGTTATGTTATCTGTAGGTGCAAATATGGGCGTAATAGGTACAACGAAAGAGCATTTAGGCGTTTCACTAGCACTCAAAATCCCGCTTTTCATAGTCGTAACGAAAATAGATATGGTTCCAAAGAGTTTGGTGGAAGGAGTCCTTGAGGATGTTCAGTTTCTATTAAAAATGCCTGGCATTAACAAAATTCCAATAATAATAAAGGATTTTGATGACGTCGTAGCAGCCTCAAAACACATGCCGAGTGGAAGGATTGTTCCAATTTTCCTAATTTCAAACAAAACAGGCGAAGGGCTCATTTTATTGAGAACCTTCCTAAACCTACTACCCCCAAGACTGCGATGGGATGAAAGCCTGAAGAAACCGTTCAAAATGTACATCGACGACAAATTTGACGTTAAAGGCGTAGGAACAGTTGTAAGCGGAATAGCCCTGCAGGGAGGAGTATCCGTAGATGACATCGTCCAAGTAGGGCCATTCTACGATGGAAGTTTTAGAAGCTGCAGAATAAAATCAATGCACGTAAACAGAGTAAGCGTTAGAAAAGTTCTAGCTGGCCAAGACGCAACCTTCGCATTAGCCAACATAGGCTTTGAAGAAATAAAGAAGGGCATGGTTCTCCTTGATAAACAACTAATTCCAAGAGCAGTCAGATCATTTGAGGCAAAGGTTCTGATTTTGTACCATCCAACCACAATAAGGGAAGGATATCACTCAGTAATACACCTGCATACAATAAGAGAGACGGCTGAAATAACACGCTCATCAAAGAAAGTTCTCCGCACAGGAGACGAAGGAATAGTTGAATTCATGTTTCTATATAACCCGCAGTTCATTGAAACAGGTCAAACATTTGTTTTCAGAGAAGGTCGTACTAAAGGAATCGGCAGAGTACTAAAGATCATTGAATAAATAAACTGTCTAAAATCTATTCAAAAATTCTCCTATAAATTCCAGCAGCCAAGTAAGCTCCAAAAAGCGGGCCAAGCCAATAAATCCAATGATCTGTCCAAGTCCAAGAAACTAATGCTGGTCCAAATGTTCTAGCAGGATTCATTGAACCACCAGAAACTCCTCCACCGATCATTACTCCCATCGCAACTGCTAGGCCTATTGCTAAACCAGCCCAATTCTTTGGTGCTTTTTCATGAGTTGCACCTAAGACAGTGATTACGAGAAACATCGTTATTAAAATCTCCATAATAAAAGCTGACAGCGGCTGAGATAAAGCAGCGTTCGGAACTGTAGTTCCTAAATAAGTGGGATAACCAGTGAAACCAGTGCCGAAAATTGCCAGCTCAACGATACCCGCTAATATTGCGCCGAGCAATTGAGATGCAATATAGGGAATTAGGTTTCCATACTCGAAGCGCTTAGCCAACGTTAAACCAACTGTAACAGCCGGGTTCAAATGCGCCCCTGAAATGTGCCCAAAGCTATAAGCAACAATAATTACTGCAAGCCCAAAAACCAATCCTATACCTGTTAACCCAAGCATACCGTAAGTTAGGTAATTGACATTTACAGCGGTTATTCCAGCGAAAACAAGTGTAAATGTGCCTATTATTTCAGCGAGGTATGCATTCACTTTCCTAGAAGCTACTTCAGCTATCCCACTTCACCATAACTGTATTTGAGTTTTTCCATATAAAGAAGTTTTCATCTGAGAAATAAATCCCAGTTGCAACGAAGAATATCTATATATCTCTTCGAAATCTGATATGCCATCAAGCTTACCTAAAGGGATGCACATTATGTCTGTCCAAGAATCATCAAAAATAAAGATTCCAGTAATAGCGGTCATCGGGAGCAAGGAATCGGGAAAAACTACAATGGTTGTAAATCTAGTGAAAGAGCTTATGAAAAGAGGCTATAAAGTAGGTACAGCCAAACATATTCCAGAAAAGGGCTTCATGATTGATACGAAAAATAAAGATACGTGGAGGCATGCGAAAGCAGGGGCAGCCATCGTCGCTAGTGTGGCACCAAATGAAATAGCAGTTATAAGAAAAGTTAAAACAGCCAAACTCAGTTTAGACGACGTTCTAAGCTTCATAGGTGAAGAAGTCGACATTATAATTATAGAGGGCTTTAGAAGCCTAGTTAAAAAAGACGAATCCATATTGAAAATCATCACAATTAAAACAAGGGAAGAAGCGGTCGACACAATTAAAGAATCTAAAAATGTCTTAGCCATAGTAGGATTAATACCGCATAAAGGACGGATCCTAAACATTCCGTATATTAATTCTAAGAAAACTCAAGAACTTGTAGACATAGTTGAGAAGAGGATTAAACCTCTAATTGAAATTGGAAGAACTCTAAGAAAACTGCCAGGTCTGGACTGCGGAGACTGCGACTATAAAAATTGTCTTGAGCTAGCGGAAGCCATAGCCGAGAGGAAAGCAACTCTGAAAAACTGCTTTGCATTAAGAGGGAAAGGCGTAACCGTACAGGTCGATGGAAAAAAAGTGCCGATGAATCAATTCGTCCAAGATATAGTAAGAAGCACATTATTTGGACTTTTATCAACATTAAAGAAAACAAAAATAAAGGGAAACGAATCGATGCTCATAACTATCCAAAAACCAACAAAGTGAAGTTAGCATAGCCCATAGAAGGAAATAATGTGAAGCATTCAGCAATTATCTTAGCAGGAGGGTTATCAAAAAGGTTCCAACGAAGGGAGAAAAGCTTCGTACTGTTAGCTGGAAAACCGTTGATCAGGCATGTCATAGATCGCGTAAGCGGAGTTGTTGATGAGGTCATAGTTGTTATTGGAGAGAAAGCACAGCAAAGCCACTACGAATCAGTTCTCGGCAGGAAAGTTGCAGTGATTCTTGATAAATATGAGAAGCATAGTCCAATTGTAGGAGCGCTTTCAGGGTTAGAAAAAGCTAATGGAGATTATTCCATTATTCTTCCCTGCGATACACCATTTATATCAAAAAACGCGGTGCTTCTATTCTTTGATTTATGTCCAAGTAACGACGCAGTCATTCCAAAGTGGCCTGAGGGACAGATTGAACCGCTTCAAGCTGTTTACAGCACAAAAAAGGCTCTACGAGCAGCGAAAAGAGCTTTCAGGGAAGGAAAAATGGATATGAAATCGATTGTTGACGGCCTTCAGAAAGTTCTCTACGTTTCAACCACAGTTATATGTCAATTCGATCCGGAGCTTAACACATTCTTTAATGTTAATACACTGGCGGATGTACAAAAGGCTGAGACAATTCTTAAAAAAACTAGGGTTTTTCGGTGAAGCATGTTGAAATTGGCTGAAGAGTGGAGGCTAATAGACTTAGGAATAGCTGAACCGCTTGTAGCCCAGGCATTCTACGAGGCTGTTGCGTTAGCAGTCGACAGGGGTTTATCTCAGAACACAATAATCTTGGTTCAACCTGCAAGCTCCTATGTGTGCCTTGGATATCACCAGAAACTGGAGGAGGAAATAGATGTTGAGTACTGCCGAATGAAGGGTCTCCCAATCATTAGGAGGAGTCAAGGTGGAGGCGCAACCTATCTTGATATCAATCAAGTGTTCTATCAGATCGTGGGGAGTGAAAAAAGTGAGGTTATCCCCTCAGAAGTAGACAAGCTCTTCGAGAAACTGTTGCAGGCGACGATCTACATATACCGTAAGCTTGGGTTACCAGCTGAATTTAAGCCTCTTAATGATGTCATCGTAGGTGGAAAGAAGATATCAGGCAATGGTGCTGGGAGGATGAAAAACGCCGTAATCCTTGTCGGCAACATAATCCTTGATTTGGATTACAACTCTATGACGCGCGTGCTAAAGGTTCCTGACGAGAAGTTCAGGGATAAGATGGCTAAGAGTATACAGGAGTGGCTTACATCCCTAAGGGAAGAGCTCAGCTACATCCCACCAGTTGAACGGATAAAAGAGCTACTTAAGGAGGGTTACGAATACACGTTAGGGATAAAGCTACAGTCCTCAAGCCCTACTGATGAGGAGTGGAGAATCTTCGAGGAGGAAGTTAAGCCTAGGCATCTCTCACATGAATGGATTCACATGCCAGAGTTGAGACATGAATGGCTCACTGAGGGGAGAGCTATCAAGATAGCTGATGGAGTTAGAGTGGTCAGTGTTGATCATAAAGCCAAAAAGATGATTAGAGTGACAGCCGAGCTCATAGAGGACAGAATCCTAGATGTACTAATATCTGGGGACTTTTTCATGATACCAGAAGAAAGTCTACTAATACTGGAGTCAGCTCTGAAGGGCGCGAGACTAAGTGAAAGTGAGCTACTTGGAAGAGTTAATAAGTTTTACGAGGAGAGCAAGGTTCAGACACCAGGAGTTACATCAAAAGACTTCGTAGATGCTATGATGAAGCTTAGAGAAGCCATTGAGAGATACCTGCCGTCAGTCCGCCCCTCTGCAGAATCGGAGGAGACCTAAGGTACAATAGTTTCATCGAACCTTCCAGGTCTATATCCATGTAAGTCTAAAGTTACGAATTTGTAGCCAAATTCATCCAGTTTTCGTGCAATCTTATCCATAACGTTCTCATTGAATATTTTTCGTTCATCCGAATCTACTTCTATACGAGCGAGCCCATTATGATCCCGAACACGTAGAGTTTTCACACCAGTCAATTTCTTAATGTAGCTTTCTGCAGCCGCTACGCGTCCCAATTTCTCTAAAGTTAGCTTTTCTCCATAAGGTACTCTTGAAGCCAAACATGGGCTTGATGGCTTGTTAGCAGTAGGCAAACCGAGAAAACCAGCGATTACGCGAATATCATCCTTCATTAAACCAGCTTCAAGTAATGGACTGTAGGCATCCATCTCCTTAGATGCTTTTAAACCAGGCCTATATTCACTTAAATCGCTTACAGTAGTTCCATCAACAATTACCTTAAACTTATTTTTCTCCGCCAGTTTCTTAATTGTATTCAACCTGAACTTCTTGCACAAGTAACAACGATTATCAGGGTTTGCAGCAAAACCTGGAACCGTGAGTTCATTCATTTTTATCACTTTATGTCTTATACCTATTTGTTGAGCTATTTTCTCCGCCTCCTTTAATTCATCTGGAGGTAGAAGCGGTGAATCAACTGTCACTGCTAACGCTTTTTCGCCGAGCGCCTTATGAGTAAGAGCTGCAACCACTGAGCTGTCAACTCCACCTGAAAAAGCAACTACTACGCTTTTTTTCTTTTGAAGTTTTTTGACAATATCATTTATTTTCAGTTTCAGGCGCTTTTTCTCAGACATAATTCTACCTCTTCGTTTTCCTTTTTTTCTTTGCCAAAACTTCTTTGCCTAGAGTGATTCGTAATAGATTTGGAAATTCCTTGAAATCCCTGTATCCTGCTCCATATCCAGTTGCAACTGGCTTCATTAAAGGGTGAAAATGTGTAGTAGCATTGGCCATGCCTACAAGAATAGCCGCCCCTGTTGGAGTTGTCAACTCAGCCTTAACAGGTCCACCAATTATAGGGAAACGTTTTGATTTAAGAATTTCAAGCGTTACAGGAGCTGGAGAGGATGTTACACCATGTGAAAACTTTATCAGCCCACCGCCGACAGCAACAGGCGTTGAGTAAATTTCTGCATACTTAAACAGACCCAAATCATTCAATGCGACTGCCACACCAACAATATCCGCAACAGTATCGACAGAACCAAGCTCATGCAGATGTAAATGCTCGATTTCTTCTCCATGAACCTTCATCTCAGCTTCAAGAAGAGTGTTAACAGATTTTAACGCGAATGCCTTTGCCTCTTTTGATAGCCTCAATTTTTTGACACAATTCTTGACGGCTTCTTTTAATTCAACTCCACTCCTATGCTTAAATTTCTCCTTAGCCCTAACTTCAACTTTTTTTCCTATAATTCCTCGTCTATAGACATTAGTAACAATGACCTTAACGCTTTCACAATTCTTCAAACAGCTCTTGGCAGACTCCATAGCTTTCACAACTCTCGTTTTGTTAGCACCCAGATCGATTAGTGCTGCAACAATTTTATCGCCTGAGATTCCTGAAGTCTGGCAGTCGATGATGACGATGTTCTTTGCAGCCAAAGTTTTAACCTCATTTAATCTGTAATGATAAAGGTAACTCCAATATATATTCAAAGATTGATAATACAAGAAGTTGGATTATGAAGGAAATACTAAGGAAACTGGCGAAGAGACAGATTTCAGTTGAAGAAGCTGAAAGACTTCTAAAAATTCTCTCAATACAAAAATATTATGTTATACTCCTTTAGACCTTTGTTTATAATACTCTCGCCTCCGCTCTCGATGTAACTCTAAGTTCTTAGCATGCCAAACGAGTGAATGAGCACTATCTAAGCTACATCCAAGTCTATCGGCTACCTCATTATACGGTAAGCCCTCTTGACGAAGCCTGTGGGCTCTAACGTATTTCGGCTCAGGAGGCGAGATAGGATTCCCGTTCTCATCACATCGTATTGTTGGGCTCTCCTTAAACATCCTAATGATTCTATCAGCCTTCTCAACATTTTCCTTCTTTACAAGACCAAATCTCGCCAAACATACCAAGTAAATGGCTGGGGCGCAAGATTTTTCTAATCGATATATAGGCAACTCTCCCTCTCGATAAGTTTTAGGCTTAGGAAGCTCGCTCCTCATCCAAGACGCCCCCCTTTCTACGAGTCCTTTTGATGTGTTTACGTATGTGAGAATAGGCCATAAGTAATGATATTTTTCCCCTCGTTTTGAACAATGAATTTGGATACATCCTTCCTCATCTATGGCTTGAGCAAAACGCAACCTGTTTATTAGACTGTTTTCAAGTTCTGGAAACGAGTAATAATGTTTAAGTTTTATGCCGTAGAGTTCAGCTAATTTCTTAATCTCTATTTTGTCTTGAGAAAGATAGTCAGCTACCTCCTTACCGTATTTTCCAGCAACCGCTTTGTAAAGTTCAGTGACCTCATTACTAAACTCTAAACCATACCTCTCAGCAAACTCTACACGCTTCCGCTCAACATCTATCTGCGTTAAAGCCTCTTTAGGCTGTTCTGCTGGCATAATTAATCTATCAAAAAGACAACAATGAGCCTTTATTTAAAATAGCGCGAAAAGATTCGTAGTGGAGTGGTGAACGAAACTACTGTGGAAATTACAGGTTACGCGAGGTTTTAGAGGGCAATCAAGGCAAAGAAGTTAAGGTATGCGAGAAATGTATGGCAGGAAAAGAAGAGAGGAGGGTTATTAATCATCGCTAAATTAGTGGTGAAAAGATATTATAGTTTAACTGTTTGATAATGTGTAAAAAAGGGATGCGTAACTTGTGTGCTAAAAAACTATCAAAAAACCTCCTTTATATTAAGGAAGTGGGGAAACTAGCTAAACTCGATGTTCATAGAGAATCAAGAAAAGGAATACCTGAAATAGTGTTAGCTGAAGGAAAAACACCTGAAGAAACCGCAGAGATAGCTGAGAAATTTCTCGCAGAAAAAGGTAGAGTAATCGTAAGCAGAGCCTCAAAGAGACATATCCAAGCGTTAAGGAAGCTTGCTAAACGCGGAATAATTATGGATGTAAACGAGAAGGCTCGAACAGTTGTTTTAAGAAGAAAGGGCTTCACTGTTAAGAAAACTGGAGGAAAAATAGGAATAATCACAGCCGGTACATCAGACATACCTGTAGCTGAAGAAGCCAGGGTGATAGCTGAAGAGATGGGATGCCAAGTGCTCACAACATATGATATAGGTGTAGCTGGCATTCACAGGTTGTTTTCCCCTCTTCAAAAAATGATCAAAAACGGAGTCAGCGCACTTGTAGTGGTAGCTGGAATGGAAGGTGCTCTGCCCTCCGTTGTAACAGGACTTGTAGATGTTCCAGTTATAGGGGTCCCCACCTCTATAGGCTACGGTTTAGGCGGAGGAGGAGTAGGAGCCCTAATCTCTATGCTTCAATCATGCTCTCCTGGCCTAACAGTCGTAAATATCGATAACGGCATAGCCGCCGGAGCAACAGCGGCTCTAATAGCGGCTAAAAAATACGGCTAAATCCACGCATGTAAAGCATTATAAGCCTAAAGCGTAAGCGTTTAAATAAACATATTGAGCCTCTATGGAGGTGAAACTTATTGACGCAAGCATACTGTGTCAAATGCCGCAAAAAAGTTGAAATGAAGGGAGAGAAGCTTACAACCATAAAGGGTGGAAGAAAAGCACTGGTAGGCACATGCCCGCGCTGCGGCACAAAAACAGTGAGATTCGTTAAAAAGTAAGCGTGATTCAGGTTAAGGAACATTCTTACTACACTTTTTCTTTTTTATATTTGAAATGCTCAATTAATGATAGCAATAAGGCTGAGTGATATTAAGCGCATTTGAGGCTGATAGCTATGAAAGCTGGAATAATGAAGGTATTATTCATAATTGGGGACGGTATGGCTGATAGGCCGCTTAAGGAGCTTGACGACAGAACTCCTCTGGAGAAGGCTACCACGCCCAATATGGATTACGTAGCTAAGAACAGCATATGCGGCTTAGTGGATCCTATAGCCCCAGGAATTAGACCTGGAAGCGCCCCTGCACATCTTGCTCTCCTAGGCTATGATCCTTATGTTTACTATACTGGGCGCGGGCCATTCGAGGCTATGGGAAACAAAATGAAAGTTAAGACAGGCGATGTTGCATTCAGATGTAATTTCGGCACAGTAAATAAGCGTATGGTTGTTCTGGATAGAAGAGCTGGAAGAGACCTTGAAGGTCTAGATAAATTATCAAAAGCCCTTGACGGAATGAAATTGAAAACAGCTCCAGACATTAAAGTTTTTTTCAAAAAAGCGACTGCCCATAGAGCCGTTTTAATGCTGCGCGGCCCTGAGATTTCACCTAAAGTTAGTGATGTTGACTCTGGAAGAACAAATGTGAAACCACTTGTTGCTAAGCCACTTGATGGCAGCTTGGAGGCAAAGGTTACTGCTAAGGCTGTCAACGAGTTTGTTTCTAGGGCTCATCAAATTATGGAGAAACATTTTGTTAACAAAAAAAGAGTGAAGGCTGGAAAATTACCTGCCAACATTGTTCTGGTCCGCGGAGCTGGTGTAGCACCGAAAATGGAGGCGTTCAAGGATAAATATGGAATTAAATTCTCGGCGTGTGTTGCTGAAACAACTCTCGTTAAGGGGGTCGCCTCTTACGCAGGAATGAGAATAATTGATGTTCCAGGAGCTACAGCGGGTCTAGATACCGATACTAGAGCTATTGGAATGGCTGCGGTAAAGGCATTATCCACAAGCGAATTTGTATTAGTAAACGTGAAAGGTACGGATGTGGCTGCGCATGATGGGAATTTTAAGGCTAAAATTGAGATGATCGAAAAAATAGATGAAATGCTTGGGGATATTTGGGGTAAAATTAGTCGAGAGGAAACCTACGTGTTAATCACTGCGGATCACACAACACCTATCAGCGTCAAGGACCATACGGCTGACCCTGTTCCAATAGCCATTTCAGGTCCAATGGTTAGGGTTGACGATGTCATTGCGTTTAATGAGCGTGTTGTAGCAAAGGGCGGGTTAGGTAGAATCCGCGGACTAGACATTATGCCAATTTTAATGGATCTTCTTGGAAAAGCAAAGAAGTTTGGCGCATAACTCCAAGCTTATTTTAAGCCAATTCTTCAATCGGGGCATCTAAGAGAATTACATCTCCAAGTTTCTTTATATGCTCCCAAGGAAAAGTCTTATTTGTAAATTTATGTGCATGAATAGCTGTTGCTTAAAACAGAATTTTGAAGCCATTTAGATAGAGCCATCGGTTTAGCTTAAAATGCACTTGAGAGAAAGTGTTTATCACATTTATCATAGTTTCCTGTAATGGAGGACTCTTGTTGGCACAAGAATTAACACGACTGATTAAAACTCTGCAGACCTTAAAGAAGCCTTCACAAAAGATCAAGGTCGTATTGATGCCTGACTTTTTCCTCGACAACTTCCTCACATACCATGGAACATTGAACTCTTTCATTTCCGAAGTTTCAAGGGTTGCAAAACAAGGCGGAGGAAATATTCCGCGCACAAATCAAGTTATTCAGAGAGGGGGAAACGCAACAAATACAGCTTCAGCGCTCTCCTCTCTCGGAATAAAGACGCATCTAATACTGAGAACAAGTCCACTTGGATTAACACTCCTAAAACATTTCCTAGGCAAAAATGTGGATTTATCCCACGTTAAAACTGATGGAAAAATGGCGTTAACAGTAGCACTTGAATTAAAAAACAAAGGAAGAAAAGTTAACGTGATGCTCGGATATCCAGGCTCAGTAGCTAATTTTGGTTTCAACAGCCTCACTAAATACGACTTATCTTTAATTAGAACGGCGGACTATGTTTGCGTCTTTAATTGGAATCAGAATCTACACAGCACAGAACTAGCGAACAAAGTCTTCAAATTAGTTAAAAGGGAAGGACGCGGAAAAACATTCTTTGATTCAGGCGACCCATCCCCGCGCAAAAATGAGATTAAAAGTCTCGTAAAAAAAGTGTTAATGTCAGGAACCATAGACGTCTTCAGCCTAAACGAGAACGAAGCCATATGGTATGCGTCATACTTTAACAAGAGTATCGAAGAGAAAAGAAGAGGAAAACGCCTAACAGACCTAGCCATCAAAGCCGCCAGAATCCTGCGCAGCCACCTAAAAACAAGGATAGACCTACACACACCAAACTACACCGCCACACTTGAGAGGAAAGAATACGTCGTTCCAACATTCCGCGTTCAAGTTAGACGTATAACCGGCGCAGGTGACACTTGGAATGCAGCGGACATATTTGGGGAAGTAACTGGGTTACCGTCAGAACAACGTCTATTATTCGCGAATGCAGCCGCTGCTTTTTATATATCGACTCCCTATGGAAGACACCCATCGGTAAAAGACATTATCAGCTTTCTTGAGAGAGAAAAAATGAGATCCAGCGTTTAGGCTAAATTCCTTTTTGGCCAAAGAGTGCCTATTCTAAAGCAATTTTAAGCTTCTATATTCTCTATCATGTCAAAGCATTCCCATACCATTCCTAGCACTATTCTTTCTACGGTCTTTTCTATGGCTTTCTCTAGCTTTGACATTTTAAAGTCTCCTTCAATTCTTCTAGTTCTGCCTTAGATATAAGCAAGATAACTGAATTGAAGCTCTCAATTAATCTACCTCTGGAATTCGCAGAATCGGTCCCCTTTAGCAATACAGTGAACTTCATCAAGATCTAGTTCACGATCCAAAACTACACTCAATACGCCAGATAAGTAACCACGGAGAAAATGGCAGACGGGTCTCGTGGATTTTCCATATTCTCTTGCTTCAAAAGAGTTTTTGACAAGTATTTTTGCTTCGCCTGTATTAAAATTGATATTCTCGAATTCTAGGACACCCCAGCCCTCGGACTCCTTCGACTCCGCAACCGCAAGAAGAAGATCCATTCCGTCCACGTTTTTGTCATGTTTGGCTCGAAGACACGATTTTTTACCACAACCTTTTCCCACATCATAAAGAATCACCACTGAACCTGACCCGAACACGTCCTCTAATCTCTTCTGAATATCTGTGAAAGTAGCCACACGCATCATTAGCGCTTTGCCTTTTTCAAATAATGCAATTCTCTCATTGACAGGCAAACTTAGCACTTCCTCCACCTCATTATAAGAACAATGTTCTATTACAATGGTAGATAATGTTCCATTTAAACCTTTTTTGCCTAGTTTATGAATAGAACTCCCCTTAAATCACCAAACTAACACAAAAAAGCACAGCCTAAAATTTAACATAAATATGATTAAACCTAAACAAAAAAGGTAACAGGGTCACTTCTCAACTCTTGCAGCTGAAACCACTCTATGGTACGTCTTCTATTTTGACAAGAATCCTTTGGAATGTTGTTCTTCTAGGATCTCTCTAAAAGAATAAGTAACTATAGCCAACGCTAAAGAGGTGACTATTAGTTCCGCATCAATAGAAAAGGTTGTGCCCACCCAGAAGAAGTTAACAATGAGCACAATTAAATCACCAGCGATAATGCTGAATATTATAATATACACATAATTTACGGCTCGAGAACTTAATTTTTCTATCTTCACAGTTTCTAAGCGCCTGCCGAGGATAAGAGCCACATAAGCCAAACTGAGGATTATAAAAGTCAAAACCGCCGTCCCGTAAAAAGGAGGATAGTTGACTGTAAAGGCTCCATCTAGCGAAGTGACTGAAAGTTCAGCGCTCCAAATTGCAAACAACGTTATTGAAGAAATGATAATCTGAAACATGAAAAGTAGCTTCGTTTTTCCTATGATCTCTCTGAACGATGCTTTTAGGCTATCAGCAAAAGGGGGCTCAAAAATTAGCGCCAAAGTTAATATTACCAAGTTACCTCCAATAACCCCCATTGTAGCGATAAATTTTATAACAGTTATCGTCGCCAGCTCAGACGGATACTCTCGTAAGAAACCCACAGAAATATTGATGAGGGCAACTATTAGTGCTACTGCGAATAAACTATCTCTTACCTGGCGTTTAGCCTTCGTCATACTAATCGAGAGCCACATAGTGCCAATGCAAATGAATGTGGCGACTAATGGACCTAACAAGAGGGATAACACTTAATCGCTTCCAGTTTTTTACGCTTTACTTCAACTCACTCATTAATTTAATAATTATAATTATTTGTGTAAGTGACATGAATTACATAGTAAAGTATTATGGAACATCAACTTCAAGCAAAGTGGAGAAAATTTATCTTTCAATATTCGCTGCTGAGATTTTCAGCTCAGGCATACCTGTCCGCTTATCCGTCCTCCTACTCGTTAACCTATTAGCTGGGCATTCAGCAAAATGGAAGGGGATGAAAATTAACCCTTCATTTACACGTTCACTCAATTTGGCCTCAAGCCTAACAGCCCCCCTCCGAGTCTTTACCTTAACCATTTGACCGCCTCGGATTCCAAGCTTTTCGGCGTCACGCACATTCATCTCAACGAACCCGGTTTCAACCTCCCTTGAAAGAATGCTCGTTTTCCTAGTCATAGTTCCAGTATGATAGTGAACGAAAAGTCTGCCTGTCAGTAAGGTAAATGGATATTTTGCATCAAGCTTTTCCGCCACATCTATGTAGTCAACTGGATTTAATGTTCCTCTCAATTTCCTAGGTTGGATTAAAATCTTAGTGCCTGGGTGTTTAATTGTTGGACAAGGCCATTGAATCCCCGGCGGCTCCATCAATCTTTCATACGTTATTCCAAAATATTGAGGCACAACCTTCCTTATTTCTTCGAAAATTTGTTTTGGTCCATTGTAATTGAAAAACCGTTTCAACTCCAGTTCAGATGCAATCAGGCAGATTATTTTCCAGTCAGGTAGACTTTCAGGTAGCGGCTTTAAGACCGCGTGACTTAATTGGACTCTTCGTTCAGTGTTCGTGAAGGTTCCAGTTTTTTCAACCCAGATTGATGCAGGTAAAACTACGTCAGCCAACATAGCGGTTTCATCTAAGAATACGTCTTGAACAATCAAGAACTCCAGCTTGTTAAGAGCTCTCTTCACGAAACTGCTGTCTGGAGCTGATAGGGCAGGGTTCGCACCAATAACATATAGCGCCTTGATTTTACCTGCTGCAGCAGCCTCAATCTGCTCAACAAGCCTTAACCCTTTTCCCGTCGGAAGCGGTGCACCCCAAATTGACTGAATCTTAACTCGAGCTTCCCTATCCTCAATACTGCGATAGCCAGGTAAATACGTAGGTGTACAACCCATATCCGAGGCGCCCTGCACATTGTTTTGCCCTCTAAGGGAATTCAATCCAGTTCCAGGCCTACCGAGATGCCCTGTCAATAATGCCAAATTAATTATGGCATATACATTGTCAACTCCGTTAAGGTGCTGTGTTACTCCCACTCCCCAGAAGATGGATCCCCGTTTAGCCGCCGCATACATTTTAGCAGCTTTCCGGATATCCTCAACATCAACTTGCGTATCTCTAGACACATCATTCAAATCGATTTTTTCAAGCCACTTCACATACTTTCTAAAGCCACGGGTATTCTCTTTAACAAATTTCCGGTTCACAAGTCCCTCTGAAACAATCACCTTCGACATACCGTTCAACAGAGCGGTATCAGTCCCGGGTCTATGTCTAAGATAAACATCAGCGAACTCTGCCAAGTGAATTCTTCGGGGATCGGCAACAATTAACTTCGCATCTTTCAACTTAGCTTCAAGAATTTTCCCAGCAACAATTGGATGCTCCTCAGTTGTGTTTGAACCTATAACAAAAATGCAGTCTGATTCAGAGATATCAGGGATCGAGTTACTCATAGCGGTAACGCCTTGAGTTCTACTCAACGCATAAACAGAAGGAGAATGACAAAGTCGCGCACATTCATCAACATTATTTGTGCCTAGAATTCTAGCCAACTTCTGAGATAAGTAACACTCTTCATTCGTAATTTTAGACGAGGTTATCATTCCAAATGAGTCGACGCCGTTCCGATTAATTATCCTCTTTAAATTTTCAGCAACATATTTCAGGGCCTTATTCCAATTAACCTCAACAAGTCTGCCGCCTCTCCGAATAAGAGGCTTCCTGAGTCTTTCCGGAGAATAGACCAACTCATGGCAGGTCCAGCCTTTAACGCAAAGCCAGTTTCCGTTAACAGTATTCCCAGAGTAGGGCTGAGCCCCCACTATTTTTCCGCCTTGAAAAACAAAGTGTATGTTACACCCACACCCGCAATAAATGCAAATACTTTGAGCTGGATCCAAGAACAATTTCTCCGCTAAATCTGCCTCCGCAAACCTTTTTGAAGTATAACTCGTCTTTACAAGTATTAAGCTCTAATATTTTTTGGAGGATTTCAGGGGTGTACGCGAAGAAAAAAATTGAGAAAGAAATTGAACCTTTTTGGGCGTCTCTTTACTTTGAGAAGGGGATACTTCATCCTTACACGCATAAAGTGGAACGAAGACTTAGCGATATGGTTGGAATTTTCAACGACTATGCTACAGTAGAGAGCATGCTCGACAGAGGTGAAAACCCGTTAATTTATGAAGTATATGAAATCACAATTCAACCTTTAGCTGAAGGGCATCTTTCATTTGCTACAACAACTCTGCATCCAGGAAAAATTGGGAAAGAATACTATATGACTAAAGGGCATTTCCACGCTGGAGCCGAAAGCGCTGAACTTTACGTAGGATTTAGAGGAGAAGGCATCATTTTGCTACTCACCCGGGGTGGAAAAATAATGAATCTATCATTCAAAGCTGGAAGAGCAATCTATGTTCCTCCAAACTGGGCTCATAGAACTGTCAATACAAGCAAGAAGGATCTTGTATTTATGACAGCCCACCCCTCCTCAGCGGTTCACGATTACCGGACAATAGAGAAGAAGGGTTTCCCAAAAATTGTTGTTGAACAGAAAGGGCGACCTGTGCTGATTGAAAACCCACGATATAGGCGACGCTGAATGGGAGAACGAAGATGGATAGAAAGGTATCAATTTCAAGTTTGGCGCTTCTCTTAACACTGCTCCTCATTTTTACAATGGGATCGTATGTGCTGAGAGGCATCAGCAATCTTAGCGACCAAGAAATCCCATACGCGAAACCTATTCGGCTTGAAGAAATCAACATTCAAGATATTACATGGGGAGGGCTAGCCGCCATCATAATATGGCCCCTAATACTATCTCAAAAGAAAAAGCTTCTAGCTGTTAAAGAAGAAATTCTTCACGCATTGGCTGCAACTTTGGTAGTTTTCGGAGTTTTCAACTTCATTTATGTTCAGTGGCTGGTCTACGTTGCTAAGGGAGCATATTTCACTTGGAGAGTCAGCTACGTATTATGGTTCTTAAGGTTAGACCAGTTCGCAACCATAAGCTACATCCTTGCGATATTAGGCACCTTCTACCTGTTCTTAGAGCGCCGAGTTAGCGTGAAGAGAATCAAGGATTAAGTCTAGTCTCCTATAGAATGCTTCCATAAATATCAACTGGTTTTTAAGAGTTTTAGGTTGTTGTTTCTTTTCTCTCCAGGTTTATGTGTTTAGTCCCTCACTTTCTCTGCTGTTTCTAATATTTTTCGGGATAAACCTGGACTTATGTAATAGCCGTATTCAGTCAACTTTTCAAAGCACTGGATAAAATCTTCATAGGTTATTTGCCGATTTTTTAGGGCGCTGAGTAGAATGAAAGGAATGCTTAACGGCTTTAGACCTATAGTTTTCAGGACTTTAATTGCTACTTTATCGTCAACAATTACGTAGTTAAAACCCATTTTCTTTGCAAGTAGTATAGTTGAGGCTTCACCGATGTGAATGTTAAACTTTTCCGCTAATCTTCTAGCTTTCTCTTCATCTATTTCCGCTGTATGTTTTGATGCAAATTTTTGGATGAGATCTGCTTCAACATATCCTGATTCTAGTGCTTTCTTCACAACTTCTTCCATTACCGTATTGGTGATATAGTATTCGGTTAAAATTGATTTAAGGAGGTTGAGTTTCCCTAATTTAGCTAAGAAAATTAGTGGCGACGCATTAATGGCCGCCTTCATATGTACTCCTCAATCATCTCTTTTAGGTCCTCCTCCGATGTTTTGAACCCTATTCCTCGCTCTTTCAAAATGTCTATAAAGCGCCAGAGCGGAACTCCAGCTATTTCAGCTGCTTTCCAAGCTGAGATTAACCCCTGATTATAGACTTCTATGCTACGACGGAGCAACAGTTCCTTTAAACCTATTTCAGCTGCTTTTCTGAGTATCGTGCTTCGATCTACCCCCTCTATCTTGGCTAATTCATCTGCTTTTTTAAGCGCCTCTTTATCAAATCTAACAGTTGTCACATACCCCATGGAAAACGCCTCAAATACAAAAAAATACAATGCAATATATAAAATTGCCTCTATTGTTCTATAGAATAATTGCAGATAGTGGTTTCATAAGCAGTTAAAATCGCTTTAAAGCAAGTAATTGATATGCTTAAGTTCACCTACGCAATAAAACCGAAAGGCAGCGTGACAGTCGAAACTGTAGATTTCGGAACAATTCAAGCCGGAACCAAATCATCAAGAGACTTCACAGTAGAAGTCACAACGAACATAGACCACGTAAATGTCAAATTCGAAATAATAAACATAAATGATATTTCAGCCGTGTTCGAAGAATTCTCTGTCAAAGTTACAGATGAACACGCCAAAGCTGAAGTCAGCCTAATCTCCCCAGTAGCATCATTCATCATTCACAGGGCAGGTTCCTACATCTTTCATGGCACAGTATCATTCACAGCAAAACCTATACTTGCGGAGGCGAAGGGTACAGCTCTAGTCGACCTCTCCTTAGTTTAACCCTTTACTTCAACTCAATAATTTAGGGAGGTTCTGCATGCCTTCGGTTACTCTCCACATGAAATACTCGGTTGTGCCAAAAATAGAAAGACCGAAATGCGAACGGTGCGACGTACCTATGAGACCCATCGGTGAGATTCTAAACGATTTATTTCTAGTTGTAGGTTGGATCTGCCCACTATGTGAAATGAGAAAGCCTGTTGAAAGCGCATTCCCATACTACTATGTAAAATAAACTAGTTCTAATAGGGAAATTAAATTCACCAAATCCATTTGTTAAGGTATAACTACAAACGAAAATGGAATATGGCATACAATTGGGATAACTTTACTCTCAGGGATGGAAACGGGAGCCGATGGTGTTGGAAATATTTCCTCACTTAGATCTTCTTCGTCATGACCTGGACATCTTTCCTCTACTAACGAAGGTTTAATTGGAGGAGGTCTATACAGGCTTAAGCCGACAGAAGCTTTAACATCTCTGATTCCGTCCAGCGGAATTATTTTTCTGTCTAGAAATTTTCCGTAGTCCTCAATGTTGCAGAAAACCCCGAAAGCCATCAGGTTATACTTATCCGCTAGCTCAATTATCGAAACTATGTTCTTCATGTTCTTCAAAGCGTTGATAACCTTAGGAGTCTTACCATGTTCAACCTCCAACAAAAAAGAAGCGCAAGTCAAACCAAGTTTTTTTAGATCAACAATTGCCGTAAAGTTCTGAATTACATCGGCATTAACCAGTTTGTTAAGACGATTATATGCAGTTGACTCTGCTATACCGAGCCTATGTGCCAAATCAACATAGCTAGCGCGCGCATCTTCAAGCAAAATCATTATTATTTTTCGGTCTAATTCATCTAGGGTCAGATTTTGCATACGGATACAAGCAGTGTTCAAGTATAACAAAACTTGTGAAATAAATATCTAGAGAATCACACTAGGATATTCATCCTCTAAGCTTGGGGCAATTCTGTATTAACCAAGATTCCCTATCAACGTTAGGAAAATCATGGTGATCCGGACATCTATCATACAGCCGACATCTCTCCTCGAGACATTTAAATTTCCTCGAGCGAGCTATCTCATAAAGCTTAGCCATATCTAAATGCTCAGTTTCACCCATTTCAACCGCCTCCAATTCGTAATCCTCAGGGACCATTAAGCTATCTTTAAGGACTTGAAAGCTCTTCAGAAATTCTACACCTCTACCACTAGTCTTGTAGAAATCCCCATCTTCACCATATCTCAACAGGTTTTTACGAATCAAGAACTCTAGGTACTCCTGCAACTGCCGGTAACTTAGATTCGCTTTATACATAATGTGAGTTTTTTTCGTGTTGGTCATCGTTATAGATAGAATATTGGCCATTATGTCTAACCTTGTACGGTTCTTTCGTCCTTCCATGACCTCTTCCATCAAACTCATTCCTCCACTTAGTTTTACTCCAAGTTAATGATACCCATTTTAGGCGGTTTAAATTAAAAGCCTTTCATTAACCACGAACTTTATAGAAGATTTTTTCTATTTTTCAGTCATTTCTGAAGATTCTTCAGTATATAAATTGCCTATACTTAAAATACATTAAAAAATACCAGTAATGGACTCTAGAAAAAAATAGGGACTATGATGTTCGATGCAATGTTCTATAATTTTTCTTTAAGCAGAATCATGGCAAAAAAGAGAGTTAACCTTAACGTTTATTTAACATACTTTAAAAATGGATAAGGAGAGCGACAACGACTCTTAACAAAAATTTTTAGATTTAACATAGACAAACGCAGAATAACCTACAATAGTGACCGTGTCTATGAAAATTTAATTATCTCAATTATCTCCAGATTTCTGTCTTTTCATATTAAGAACTTAAAGACTATAATACTTAAATCAATTTTTTCATAAAAAATAAGGGATACAGCCAAAAGAATTGAAAACCAAATAAAGAAAAAAATATATGTAAATTTCTGTTTAAACAATTTGAAATCCAATTAAATATTAATAGGATCCCCTTTTTCCACGCCGTAATTCATTGATTCAAATAATAATTGCTATCAACGGTTTCTAGTGAAAGAAAAATCATTAAATATGAAAAAACCGTTCTGTTTGTTTCCATTTTATTTTGACTTTTCAATTAGGAAGGGAAGTTTTGGTGCGAGTTTCTTTATTATCACTTCGCATGATTTGAAATCATGGCTTTCTGCATAACGTTCTCTGTAAATCTTTCAATGATCCCCCGCGGTCCTCAGTTTACAGCCGCTTTCACGATGTGACTGCTATGACCGTTTCTTGTTTTCATTTTATTTTTATTTTGAACACTGTAAGTTGTCCTTCCGCTGCCCTTTGAAAGCTCTGTAGGGCTCTGGGTCTTCATATCCAATACGATAACAAGTATCAGGTATTTGCGTGGAATTTTAGCCTAAATTTTGGAATGCCTGCCGGCCAAAGTAAAGCTTATATTAGACAATTGTTCTAGACTAATATAGAAAGATATAGAACATTAATATATAATATGCGCGTCGTGTGTAGTGGAGGAGTGAGCTGTGTCAAAAGCGCAAAACTCATACACGTATTCTAGGCAGCTAGCCGATTCTCCCCAAAAAAACTCTAACAACCACTACAAAGTCCAAATCATACCGCTCACCCTCACAGTCACAATAAGCCTACAGAAAGAAAAACTACCAACCGAACTTCTAGAAGAAATAAGAAAAATAATAACAGGAAAAATAGAGAACCCGCAAATAGAACTAGCCGGCAACCTACTCATCACAATACCCATACATGTAACTGAAGTAGTCTACGGAACCTCAGACTTCGAACAGGCGAGAAAAATAGCTGTCAGCCGCTACAAAGGAAAAACAAGCTGCATTTTAATCGAAGAGCCTGAAGCCGCCAAATCCAAAGCGACAATGAAGATTCTCTACCGCATCAAAGAAGCCAAAGTAACAGTTCAACCACCAGAGGAGGGGAGTGAAGAATAGATGATAATCATAAAGAAACCAAACTCCAGACACGCAGAATTCGAAAGATCCCTAGACGCAGACCTAATAGCCCTAACTGTCCCAGACTACACGCTGATCCCCCACCTCCAGCTAGAAGTAAGACACCAATTGACAAACGCCCTCAACGAAGCAATACTCGGCGCAGTAGAGGACCTAACTCACCCCATCCTGATAGCGAAAGTGAAAACAATCGTCAAGGAGGCTTTGGAAGAATGACCCCGACAAAATTACAGCATCCACAAACACTCAAACCACGCAGACCAGAGCAGCCCAAGCGGCTGTTAAATACAATTTGTGGTAGGAGGAGTTAGAGGTGAAGATTACAGCTTCTAGACGACTGAAACACACAAAGAAAGCTACACGAAAACATGCAAGGCAAGTTAGAAGAAAAACTAGAAAAACAAAGAGAAAAACCCCGCCTAGAAGCTTCAAGCAGAAAACAAAAACTGTTCATGGTAGGATGAGGTCGGAGGTGAACCGAATGAACAAAATAGTTGGAAATTTGACGCTGCGAAGACTCCTACCCCTAGCCCTAGTCCTCGTAGCCCTAATCGGAGTCACCGCAGTCACCGGAGCCCTCATCTACAGCTACAACCTCAAATCAAAAGTCAACCCACAAGAAGCCCCAGTCATATTCACCGCGGGAACAGACAATGTGGCAACAGTGAACCCGCAGGGAACCAAAGTATCCATCAACGTAGGCGTCGTAGCCGAAGTCACCACAACCTACTCCGACGTCCTACACATCAAAAGCCAGGATGGAAAAAGCCACCAGATCCAACTCTCAGTGACATCCACAACCGGAAACACCAGCATTGTCCAAAGCCTAGAATTCATCCTCACAAAACCAGACGGAGCCACCATCCAAGTCGCAAAGATAACCAGTGGAACCCTCGCTCAGAATGGTAGCGGATGGCAGACACTACCCGCTAACGAGGAGTGGACAGTGAAAATAGTGACAGTAGGAGTAGCTGGCGCAGCGCTGAACCAAAACATCGGGCTGGAGCTCGAAATGCTCGTCACATAGAAGGGAGTGAAACAAAAAATGTGTGAAGAAAAAAGAGGCGAAAAGAGGAGCAGGGATGTGTGATGACTGAATACGACGTAATCAAATACGTAAGAGGCTGCGGACAAGACCTAGAAAAAGCCATCAGACTAGCCAGAAACATAATCCAACAACGCCTCAAAGCCAACGGAGACATAACAAAAATAACCTCAGCAACACCAGTAACACCAAACCTCTACCTCATACACCTAAAAATAGAGTCCCCACTCCCACCCCCAGCCCTAGCTAATTTACTGAAAGGAACAGCCTGGATAGAGCTGCCTGCAAGCCCGGAAAAATGTGTGGAAAGACAAGCCAACACCCCAATCGTGGAGGCAAAGAGAAACAAACAATAGTGAAAAAACTACTAATCATTCTGGCAACAGTTATTCTTACAACTTTAATTCTAGTCTCAACTGCCTCAGGTGCGATCTTGTACCGTTATAATATGAATGTAAACGCCCAAGTTAAGGGGCATCCAACCGTTTGGAAAGGACTACACGTAGAAGGAAAATGGATCGTAGACAGCGAAGGAAACGTCATCATTTTGCATGGTGCGAATTTTATGGGTTATGAGTTTGGTTCTTGGGATAAGCACGCTGAGGAAGATTATGCGAGAATGGCGAGTTGGGGCTTTAATGTAGTAAGATTGCCTATAGCGTGGCAGTACATTGAACCACAAGGGGGAATATACAACTCATCATACTTCACAAACTATGTAGACAGGGATATTCAATGGGCTAGAAAGTATGGTTTATACATAATTCTTGATATGCATCAGGGGAAATGGTCTTCCCATTTTGGAGGGAATGGAGCACCAGCTTGGTTAGTTGATGCGTACCCGCAAACTGACGAGGGTAAGACTCAAGCAAAAACCGATTTCTGGGAAAACAAGGCGGAAGGAGGCGTTAAACCTACACTCGAAAATCCTTCCATGCAAGACAGGTTTATAACAATGTGGAAGTATGTTGCGAGCAGGTATGCGAACGAACCTACCATCGCTGGCTACGATCTGTTTAATGAACCGTATATGGGATTCATACTAGATAAGCCGTACACGGTAGAGCAACTTAATGATATGCTTTATTCTTTCTACGGAAAGCTCATAAGCGAAATCCGGAAAGTAGATTCGAATCATATTCTCATCTATGAATCAACATTCGGCGGACCATATAAAGGAAGAGGATTAACTATACAAGGCAGAAAGATAAATGAGCGTAACGTTGTCTTCAGTCTTCACTTTTACCATGAATACGACAAAGCCACCAACAGAACTCAGTTGAAATCTGAATTTGACACATGGTGGTGGGGCGCCGTAAAAGACTGGGGCATCCCAATCTGGGTAGGCGAGTTTGGTGTAGATGCTGTGGTACCAAATGCGGAAATGTGGGTAGAAAATACAGTCAGTGTTTTTAATGAGTACAAGTTAGGGTGGGTGTGGTGGACGTACTGGAAATCTGACGGTTACACAAAGTCATTGCTTTACGCAGATGGAACCGAAAGAATATGGGTGCAATACCTACAATAGGCATAGAGGAAGTCTACTACAAGTACTTCCCCCAAGTATTTATTGAGCCCCCGACTAATCCAGTCCAATCTCCTGCCGACCAAAGCATGTATCCAATCCCGCCATTTCTAAAGTTAGATACAAGCCTTCGGATGTATGCCAGCGTCGTATTGGAATACTGGTATGCGTAGGGCTTGTCAGCATCAACCGCATCAGGTGGGATCAGCCCTGAGGTAGAGTATTGAGCGCCCATCTCGGTGGACAGGAAAGGTTTCTTGTACTTATTAATAACATCGATAACAGCAGAATAGGCTTTATCAGCGGCTTTCACAGCATTTTTTTCACCCCATGCATCTTTGTGGGATTCGTAGAAGTAGTAGAAGTGTCTATTCAAAAAAACCCTGTTAACAGGGTCGGTCACATTGGGATACTTATCAATCTCGGGGATAGTGGTATCCCATTGGGTATTAAGTGAAACGACTATCCAATGGCTATCGCCTAATCCTCTCGCCATATCTATCCATTTCTGGTAGGCATTTCTTAGAGCTTCTACTCCGGCTAACCCCTTTAGCTTGTTCGAGCCATCTTGAAAACGGGTCACCGGCTCGTTTATGGGCTCCCAGACTATCTTTTTATAGGCATTTTTATACTTTGTAATAATATTATCACGCCAAAAAGCTATCCAATCGTCCGTGAGTTGATAAGCATCAAAACGAGCATGGTAATCTACTATTACCCAGATGAGAAGTGCCTTTGCAATAGTAACTGTCCTATTAAGCCAATCTGGATGCCATCCCCGACGGTCTGGATATAGTCTTCCAAGATAGGGGCTTTCGAACATAACCCTAATTGTATTATATCCCTTCTCACGCAAAAGCCTCATCGTTACTTCCGCATTAGGTGCTTTTTCTCCGGGAAAAACAATGCTCGGAGGATTTGAGGCTTTGTACCTCACGCTTTCAGATATGTACACCCCACCCCATCCTTTAAGCAGAGGCTGATCCCTGGCAGCCCGGACCAGCCCGATGGGAGCTAGTAGATCGACGAATAATAATATCGCAAATACTACAACTAAGCCGTCAAGTTTCTTGCCAAACTTTATCAAGAGGACTCATAAAGAAGTTTTCTTTTTAGGCTATTAAAGGTTACATGGTAAAAATAACAGCCTCAGCGATATGCAGAGATACGTCTAAGTAATACTTTAGGTAAAAAGAAGTAGGATACTTTTCTAAAAATTTAAAAATTTGAAGATTCGCTGCATTGCTTTTTGAATAAAATAAGTTAAAATTAACGGTTCTAGTAACTCTTAGGGAGATAAGTATTAAATAGCTTCTTAAACAATTTTTATATGATGTAGAGTGATTATTTGATGTAAGGTGGTTAGTGGGAAATCAAGAGAGAGACTAAGGCTATGGTGGATTGCTTTTGATTACCACTGTAGACGATATTTGAGTATCTCCGAAATCTAGACCGTCGCTAGGCCTGACAGTAAAGTACCATTCGTCGCCTTCAGTTGTTTGATCGGCTGGAACTGTAAGACTGTCATTTAGGGTTAGTTGCAATGCGCCGTCTTTGTACCAACGTATTTCTGTGCCGGATTCTGCATCTCCATCTGGGTCATTGTAGTTGTAATTGGCTACAAGGTCATCTGTTGTTAGGGGTGCTGCTGGTTTGATTATTAAATTGTCTGCGGAGGGTTTGTTGTTGAAAACTATGGTTATTGGGTTTGAGAATTTTGCCAAACCATCCTGGAAGGCGTCATTAGGGGTTACTTCGGACTTCCAGACGTCACCGATTTCGGTTTCTTGTGGAACTATGCGTGAACTGTTGGATAGACCGTCTTTCGTTTCAAGATAACGTTGGTAGATTTGTTGCGAGGATAGACTTTTTGGGTATATTCTAACTTCGTCTATTATGCCTTCGAAGTAGTCGAACCAACCCAAGTAAAGGGGTTCGGTGCCACTGGTTTGTATAGTCCCCAAAACTGGGGTGGTAGCCACTATAGTGCCGTTAATGTAGAGCTCTATCCCGATCCCTGATTTGTATGTGAATGCAACATGATACCATGTTCCTTTTTTAAGGGGGGTGCTATACTCTGCTTCATAGTAAAACTTATTTACCCAAACACCCGCCTTAATTAAATTGGAAACACCTATGGTTTCGAAGCCTATTTCGTAACTGGGGATTTTTGCTATTGTTCTTTTGCCCTTTTGGTCATTTGTGAGATAAATCCAGTGTTCTACCGTGATTTCTGACCATTGCCCGCCTCCGTCTAGAGTGCTAGTGCCAGGGATTCGGATGTAGCCTTTCGCGAATTTGTAGGCGCCACCGACTAGTCCGTTGCTTATCCATTCGACATTTCTTACTATTATCCCGTTGTTACGGTACCCTGAATAGTCTTTGACTGTTGTTGAGTCTCGTGTATCGAAGGATAGTAAGAGGTTGGTTATTGAAATATTATTTTTGTACCAGTTGTAGATGTTTGTAACTTTGTCGCCTTCTGGGTCGGAGGTTGTTTGGTTGTAGCTTATGAGGTGTTCGTCTGTTTTGTTTGTTCCGCCGCTTGAGAGTAGCAGAGGGGGCTCATGGGTGGGTGGTTCGCCCGGGTAAGTAGTGAATTTGAATGTAGCGTTTGTCCAATGGATTCCGTCTGTGACGCTTATTCGCCATGTATATACTGTTGAGCGTGTGAGATTGCTGATTGAAATTATAAATCTTCTGCTTGTAACGTTCGTGCCGTTGCCGCTGCCGATGTTTGGGATGTTATAACCGTGAAATTCATCAAGTTGTCTTGGTAGTCGTTTATATCAAAGCTTAGTTCAGATAGAGAAGTGGGGATGTTAGTTGAAAGATTGGGTGGATATGGGTTTTTAATGATTGGAGCTTCGGGCAATGTTAGAGCTTCTGTAGTGAACGTGTAGGTTTTGTTGGTCCAATATTTGCCATCTGTGACGCTTACTTCCCAAGTGTAAGTTGTGGCACAGTCTAAGTTGCTCACTAAGACTATGAATTTTCCGTTGGAAACGTTAACGCCGCTACCTAAACCAATATTCGGAGTAGTTATAACTGTGAAGTTCATCAGATCTTTCTGATAGTCCATTAGGGAGAAGCTTAATTCTGAAAGTGTGATTGAAACGTTGGTTGCTCCGTTTTCCGGTGAAGGATTAGTAATCATTGGTGCCAGACGACCAGGCGGGGGTACATATTCTGCTGCGCCAAGCCTTCGTTCGCTGTAAAACTGGACTTCAGATCTCGGTCTCGGGTTCGGTCGTCGAGCAGGTGTATCAAAAGCATAAATATCCCCGTTAAAGCTTGATATAACAAGTTCAATATAGCCATCACCATCGATATCCTGAACTACCGCGTAAGTGAGTCTACGATTCTCACTTGGCGGTCCTCCAAGCCCGGTCACTTGGGCAATTAGCGAATATGTCCTATTGAAAATGTATATACCATTAAAACTGGCCGCGATGATTTCCATTATACCATCGCCAGTTACATCAGCAACCCGAGGACCATAAAAGTTATCTCCAACATACATCCGTCCATCTACTTTCCATTCGACTAAATCCCACACCACAATATCGTCAGTGACCCAGTCATGAAAGTCGGCCATTAATATCTCTAGATTTCCATCACCATCAATGTCGTAAACCGAAGGTTGAAAATGAATAGGCGCATCGTTTGGAATATTAAGCTTCTTTTTAATGGCGCTTCCATCTGTCGAATTTAATACTACAATACCACCACGTTGATGGCCTGCGATAACGTCTAATATTCCATCCCCATTAACATCGGCAAGAATGGGTATGTGACTGCTGGCGAGAATATCCGGATGATCCCATCTTGAAGTCAAATTTTTAGCCCAAAACGATCGAATCCCTTTACCGTATCCATCATCACTATAATACATGTCTCTGTCACCCATGTAAAGTTCAAATTCTCCATCATTATCTGTGTCCGCAATAGACAAGCCTCCAAAACATGGCCGCCAAGTGAAAGTTTCGTACAGTATCTTTCCATCATAACTCAAAGCTGACAATCTCCCTTGGCCATCTAGACCATTCGTAATATCTTCGGAAGCGACAAATATGGTGGGATATCCGTCCCCGTCAATGTCAGCAACAACTGGACTAGACGTATAATTGCCGCCACTAACATTTCTTCTTTCCCAATATAAAGTTCCATTATTTGCGTGTAGTGCAAGCACTCCGCGTTGGATGTTCGTTATGATCTCAAGGATGCCATCACGGTTTAGATCAGCCATTTGAGGTTTGGCCAGCTGAGATATTCTTGCCGAGCTATACTCCCATACCTTGCTTCCATCGGCACCGTTTAACGCAGTGATCTTGCGATAACCAGCATGAATTATCTCCTCCAATCCGTCTCCATTAACATCAGCGATCAATACACCTGATTCAGCATGGGGGAGACCTCCCACCTTCCATTTGAGGCTAAGTACAGTCGTAGTTGTTGTAAAACTATAGGTCTTGTTCGTCCACCTTATGCCATCAGTTACGCTGACACTCCAATAATATTTAACCCCGAGATTTGTCATATCTGTTGATATTGAACTGTACTGCCCGTTGTCAACGTTGGTATAGCGTCTAATCTCTTTCCATGTTCCAGAAGCATTAGTTCTAAATATGATGGTCATAGGATCTCCCTCCACATCTACGGCTCGAATAGACAATGTGGGGTTTGTGTATATGCCGCTCGCCCCATTCTGTGGGTTTTCATCGAAAATCGACGGCGCTCCAGTGTATGTTTCTTCCTCTCCGATGGTGTAGAAGGTGGATGGGTCCTTTTGGTTGTTGTAGCTTGTGAGAATCCATGCAGCAGAACGGGCAATGCTGGAGATGCGGATTTCATCTAATGTGCCATCGAGGTATCCGTTTGTGCTGCTCCTCCCTTTGCCAATGTATAACGGAGCGCCAGTATTGTTATATATGGATGAGATTGTGCCTTTTCGAATTGTGGGCTTCTGCGCGCCGTTAACATAGAATTTGGGAACATTGCCTGATTTCCAGACGATGGTTATGTAGTACCATTCGCCTGCTGTAGGTGTAAAAGATGCGTAGTATGTATTAGAGTTAACACCATCTTGAGATATAGAGAATCTCAGGACTTTCCCCAATTCGGTGTGATTTTGGAAACCGATGGACCAACCTCTTTGGTTGCCCTTACTATTGAATTTGTTTAAGATGATCTGTTTTTCTGTAGTGTTGTTCAATTTGAGCCAGAAACTGGCTGTGAATCCTGTGGTGAAGCCAGCAATGCTGTTGCTGTGAGGAACCTCTAGGTAGCCCTTTAGACCGTCAAAGTTGTCTGCGCCGTCTATTTTGCCAGCTATGCCTTGGGCTACTCCGCCGTAGGGCGTGCCGTTGTTACCATTTGTTGTAGAGTCATGATGTACGCCAATTTCCTCGTCAAGGTGCAGAACCATTTTGTGGCTTGAGTCCCATACTGCCGCAGGATTTTGCTGGTTTGTGGTATTTGGGTTACCATAATACATCTCAAGTTCCTTATCTGCTGTATTAGTGAGAAGGGGTATGCTAACCCAAGCCACAAGGTAACCCACATTGCGATCGAAATATTCTATTTCGTGGTTAAGCTTCACACCTGTGCTTGTGTCAACAAAAACGATATCGCCACCATCCTGTTGAGCATTGTTGGCGAGATTGCTATCAGTTATGTTAATTAATACCGGGAAATTTTCTAGAACTCCTCCCACTTTTGTGTGATTGATCCTTATCGCTTTTCGGAAGAGCCAACTGGTGTTCCACCAACCATAAGATGCTCCGCTGGCGGGTGGTATGAGACTTAGTAATGAAGCGAGGAAGCTGACCAGAAGTATAGCTACGGTTAAGAAACTTAACAATTTCCGGTATCTAAATTTAACATTCATTTATTTCCCCTTCTCCTTTTAGTTTCTTCTGGACCAAGTTCTCGATCATGCGGTATGTTCTTTCAACCTCGTTCACTTTGGCAACAGGAAAATTGTGCTCTGTGCAAAAAGCCTTCACTTTTTCGAAAATGTCCACTCCAATCCCGTAAACATTCATCTTTAGTGCAAATATTAGGGGATGTAATCTTGTAGAAACAACAATATCTAATAATCCAATTATACCCATAACTTCTTGCGGCGTGTAGTTGTTTTTAAGTATCTTGAACCTATCAGTGTTCAGTTGTTTCTGTAGCCATTTTCCAAAGATAGAATCTGTATCTTTTAGATTATCCTTATGTTTGTTAAAAGGTAAAAAGATAATGCACATCTCAGTATGATTTGCTAGGGCAGATCTAAGGAAGTCTAAGAAAAATCTTTGAACTTTGTAATTCAGTATTCTATTGCGGATGTACTGTGTTGATATGCCAGCGACAAATTTGTAATTGTAAAGCTTAATACCTTCTAGTTCGAGTAGACGATGTGCTGCCTCACGCGGTATGGGCTCTAGGTTCAGAGAGGGGTCTTTTGTTATGTTAATGGGCTTACGAATCCCTAGCCTTTTTAACCGAATCTTGCTCCTATGATCTCTTATGAAAATTCCATCAGCGGCATTTAGACTTAACTTAGTGAGTGCTCTTCCAAGGGGGTTTCTTATTGAAGATACTCCGATGGCGTAAAAAATAACGCGCTTTCCTAGGATCTTAGCTATCAAACCTAATATCGAGTATTTCAAAGCCATATTATCTGAGTCTTGAAATAATTCTCCCCCGCCGATTATGACCTCGTCAGATGTTAGGAGATCAAATGGATTTTTACGTTTTGCACGGACATCGTGGAGAAGAAGAGTTTCATTTGGACTGCGAGAAAAGACAATGATACCATTATCACAACTACCATGCCTTCTATTCTTCAAGTCTTTTAAGAGCCCAGCTAGTATTGCTTCGTCACCAAGATTTCCGGTGCCATAAGCTCCTGCGATTAGTATTCTTTTGTTGCTCATTCACACCATTTTGTTCTGTTTCTTCACGATGAGGGCGCTACAAATTTGGAATATGTACTCCACTATGGTTTTATTCCAAGAGCATACTCTTTGAACCATAATATGAACATCAGAAGTGCGAATACATCGCGAGTTGCGGTTCTATAGTCCGATAAACTAACATACATTTTATCTAAATGACTTCCTCGCCTTAGTAATGAGGTTACAAACTTCCTATTTATGAAGTTAGGAAGTTCATCAAGCAACGTTTGGCTTACCCACTCTTTTAGCTCTTCTCGATACCAATCGTCAAGAGGACAACTTAAACCTATTTTTCTTGGCTGAAAGCCTTTTGGTAATAATTCATATTCATGTGCCATCTTCCTAAGAATCTGTTTATTTTTGTTCCTTGAAGGTTGTTTAAGAGAAGATGGAAGTTTTGAGGCAATTTCAATCAACCGTACATCAAGAAAGGGTTCAAACAATTTAACTGAAAAAGTGGCACATATGGGTCTAATTCTTGAAATATTGGCTGTAGTATCTGGTATCATATCTAACTTTTTCATATAGAAACTCTCCAATGTATATGCTTCATGAACATTTAGATTATCCTGGTCGGAACGAATTAATTTGATATAGTTCATAGGGAGTAGTTTTTTTACCTCCCGATTGGTAAAAATCCTTTGAGTGACATCGAATGGTGAGGCTGAGAAAGTAGCTTCCAGTATATTTTCTAAGGAGCGTTGAAGTGCATACCGAATTTCAAATTTCCTCATAAATTCTAATAAGACCCTTCTTAGAGTACCAAAAGTTCCTTTAAGCATATTTAAATATCTGGAGGAATCGTAGAGCATAGGTAATCCCCAGAAGATAACATCAGCACAGTCAGCCGCAAAAATGCAGTGTTCATGTTGCGCGGCTTCCACAAGAGCATACGTGGGAATGGACATAAATGGGTCAGCTATCAAGTCGTCATAAATTTTAGGTAAGGTACCGAAAATCTTTATTGCGTCTTTTGCAGCCAGATTTACTTCATGATACGTTAGATCTAGTTGGTCTGCTATAAGTTCTGCAGAAGAGCTCTTCTGACCTGATGGGACGAAAGTATAAGAGTCTATACGACCGCTGGTAAATTTTCTAGCAAAACCTGCAAGCAAGCTGGAATCAAGTCCACCACTTAGTAAAATTGCAAATTTTTTGTGCTTCTCTACACCTGACCTCACTTTTTCTAAGAGCGTACGGTAAACTCTGTTCACCGCCTCTCTTTCGTTGAAAATTTCTGGCTGAAACTTAGGAGGATTCCAATAACGATCCGGGCCTGCCCAACTTCTTTGGCGATAGCTAATTGATGAGGAGGCTGGCAGTTTTGATATACTATAAAATAATGTATTTGGAGGAGGTACGTATCCGTAAAGAAAGTATTTCGCCAAGGCCTCTAAATTTACCAACCTAGGGACTTCCTCTATGCGAAGAAGCGGTTTGATTTCAGACGCGAAAAAGATTTTGTCGTTAACAAGGCAGTGGTATAGAGTGCTCTGACCAAAGTGATCTCTAACTAATGTTAGCTCTTGCCTTGAGGCATTCCATACCGTGCAAGCAAAACTTCCCCGCAATTTGCTGAAAGCTCTTGCTCCGTTCTCTTTAAACAACTGCAGAACTAGTTCTGCATCACATAGCGAATTCGATATAACTTGACTTTGGGCAGGTTGGCATTTTATAATATTAGAATTGTAAATTTCCCCTTCGAAGGCCATGATGAGATCATCACTTTTTACAATAGCTGCTTCATCTTCATGCGCTATTGCCGCGAATGATATATCTTCATCTATATAGTAATCTCTCCTGCTCCCTCTATGAGAGAAGGCGTCGCACATTGATTTTAATAGGCTTTTGTCACTCTTACCTACAAAACCGCATATTCCACCCATCGAGATCACATATTCCTTGCTTTCAACCAGTTTTTTAAAAAACTACCTTCCTATGCCTTAACGCCAGAGTCATATGAACCAATTCAGTCTTGCCATTGAACTCCAATTTTTGATACCACTTTCCTGAGTTTACCTGAAGGATCCCTTGGAATATTCTCCAATATTTGAAACTTGACGTGCATGCCTTCCCCAAAGACTTTTTGAATTTCTCTTTTTGCCCTCTCCAAAGTTTGAGCTCCCAGAAAGCTTCCTCTCACAACTAATTGAATCGTCAACTCATCTCTTCTTTCTTGAATTATTCTGAATTGCCTTATTCCTTCGAAATTCTCAAAGGGATATGGGGAGAAGATTGTGGGAGGGATAATTCTGCCATTTAAGGCTACTAAAAAGTCGCCTTCACGTCCTTCCACAATTTTCATGAGGGGTAGTGTTCTGCCACATGAACATTGCTCTTCACTGGGAATACCCAAATCGCCGATTTTATATCTTATCAAGGGCATCGTATAATTAACTAGACTTGTGCACACAATTTCTCCACGTTCACCAGGCACAACCGACTCTCCACCTTTAATGAATTCCATCGTCACCCCATCAACATTTATATGGTAGCCGACATGCTCGTGGCATTCCCATGCCAAAAGGCCAAACTCATAACTAGCATAATTGTCAAGCAACTCTATTCCAAATGCCGAATTGATACTTCTCCTACTTTCATTGTCTAAGAGCTCAGCACCAGTAAAAATCAAACGAGGCTTTACAGCATTACCCTCATGCTTACAAACTTCCGCTAAAAGCATTAAAACCGATGGATAGCCTTTAATAGCCTCTGGTTTGTATTCCTCGAGAAATGTTAGCGTCTTTTGAGCATCATCAAAAATAGAAATGTACTCTCTCCTCATAATTCTAAGGCGCTGAAGCAAACTATTCTTTGCCTTTGGAAAATCACGTGGGTCCGCGATAACCACCATCTTGTCACGAAGCCTCAACCCACGTTCCAAAAAAGACAGAGACCAAACCGCTCTCTCAAAATCCAAAACCCTATCATCAAGAATCACGGTTAAAGGCAGACCAGTTGAACCACTTGTAGTTCTCCTTAGGCATCTATTAACGTCAACATTCCGTGCAACAACATCTTCAAGAGAGCTCGCCTGAATTTCAGACTTCGTTATCACCGGAACCTTAGACAAGTCAGCAAAAGACTGGATATCCTCAGGCTTAATTCCTACGCTATTAAATTTCCTGCGATAAAGAGGGACATTTTCATATGCATGTTTTATTATAGCTCTAAGCCTCTTCTGCTGCATTTCCTGAAGGCTTAACAGATTTAGCCGCAAATTTTTCTTTAATTGATAAAAATAAAACAACGAACGAGCATTCATTTTCTTTATACCTCGACACTACTTTAAGACTCTTTCAACTAATGCATCCATTTGGCTTGTAAACTTACGCCAATCGTATCTGAGCGCAGTTCTTCTAGCATTCATCCCCATCTTTTCTGTGAGTTCTGGATGGCAAGTTAACTCCACCATTTTTCTGGCAAAGTCCTGCGGATTGCCTTTGGCCAATAAACCGTTAACTCCATCCCTTAAGTAGTCCAAGAATCCCCCCTCACCCGCCACAATCACAGGACGGCCGCATGACATAGCTTCTAGGGGTGTTATGCCAAAGGGTTCTTGGAAGGATGAAAATACAAATGCGTAGCTTGTCTGATATAACTTAAGTAAGTCTTCATCTGAGGGATTTATTATAAAATCTACATTTTTTTTGCACAGATTGGTAAGATAATTCAGATAACTTTGATTCTGTGAATTCAAATAACCAGCTATTACAAGTCCGAATTTGTGACCACATATATTCTTGAAGAGGGCGAAGGCGTGTATAATGAGTTCAAGTCTTTTTAGTGGCTCTATCCTCGACACTACAAGGAAGTAGTTATCGTATACGCCTGCTGGTTTAAAAATACTTGTGTCCACGCCTGGGTGAATTACACGCACCTTATCATTACTCATTAACTTTACCCACCTGCGAAGTTTGTATTTTACGAAGTTGGAGTTAGTGACGAGTACATTATAATTATCGAAAATACGTGATAAGACTAATCCATACGTTTTTGCTAATGGTGTAAGCGTCCCCTCTCGAAATTTGAAACGCTGTTCTAGTAAATCAACAAATCGAAATATGCCTTGGAGATATCCAATTACAGGGATGGAATTATTCCGAACAATCACCATTTCGCTTAAAATCTCCCCGATAAATGGAACAAGTACGTCTACTTCGTCTAGAGGAAATTTAATTATCAATGGATGGAGTTTCTCAAACAGTTGCAACTGCTTGCTCGGGGCTATTTCAACCAGATGCTCACCTGAAAACCAGCGTAAGGCACCTTTTTCAATTCTATCAGTGAACAGTACAACCTCATGTTTTGAACGCCTCATATACTCAGCGATAACTCGTTCGGCTCCACCTAACCCGGTTATCTGGTGTTTAAACAAGGCTACTTTCAAGAAACAACAACCTATAGCAAATCTGTGCACTTTCAGTCTTGCACGAATGTTCAAAAATGTTTGAATGTGTTATATGAGGGATTTGCCTTCTACATAGGAAGGTGCAGGCAATCCAAGTGTTCGCAAAATTGTTGGCATTACATCGATGAAATTAATTTTATCTTTTCTGGATTTAATTGATGCATCAGTATGCATTAGAAATATCGGCGCATCATATTTGCCGAAAGCGTACCCGTGCATTCCCTTGGGAGGTTCTCTCCGATGGTAAAATTCTGGAAAGATTGCATAATGCTCTTTAACAGCGAATATTTCCTCACCATATTCCCAGCCTATACAATCTATACCTAATGCCTTTTTATCATCTAAAGAAAGAGATCTTCCCTCTCCCAACGCGCTTAACTCATTCTTAATTCCATCTTTAGTTTTTTCGTTTTTAAACCAAAACGAAGCATAAGTCGCCCCTATAAATCCCATATAATGACTGTTAAATTTAAACCCTTTATCTCTAAGAAAACTGATTAAATCAACATGACCCATAACAGGGACCATACCATGATCAGACATGATTATCATGGTTACATTTTTATCTAATGCTTTGACTGATCCTCTCAATAACCCATCAAAGTATTTAATTCGATTTTTCACAGCATCCGACAAAGGCCCATATTTATGGGCTAATCTATCTAGCGAATTTAATTTAATAAATAGCGCATCATGGTGATTTAACAATTTAGGTATGGTTTTTATTATCTCAAGCTCTAGGATGCTAACCTTAGGCTCTATCCTCCTATATTTAACATTGTACTCTCTTAATATTTCATACAAATTTTTCCAATTATGTGCTTTTTTTATCACAGGGAAAAAATCGATCAAACATGCTGGAATTAAATGAGGAATGCCATAATCGATTCTGTTCAGTTTAAATAAGGCATAGCGAAGAATTTTATTCCACTCATCAGTAGGAGATGCTCTATCTACGAAGCGCAATAGCTTTTTAAACAGTTTATGCCTGAATCCATTCTGAAGACCAAACTTACTAAACACATGATCATTCCAAACCCTATGCTTGTTTATAGAAATACCCGTCTCAAGGCAATTTTTTATACCTTCGTATGCAAACAATGGCGATATTTTGGAAAAGAAAATATTTTTACGCACATTCCATATAAATGGGCACAATTTAGGGTGAAGATATCTATCAGAGAAAGCGTCAAACACTATTAAAACTACTTTATTCGACAGAATTTCAGCTCCTAAAATTAATCTTTTCGGTGAAATACCATATCAGCAAGATCTAAAAGATCTAAGGTTATCTTTTGAATGCAGGAAAATCTTGATTCAAGCTTTTCCTTTGCCAAGCATCTCTCTATATAATTCTGATCAACTATTTCACAAAGCCTGCTCGCTGCCATGGAAAGTATGCTTTCATCAATTTTAAATTTAGCATTCACACTACTAAGTAACGTGAAAGCCACTAACCATAATTTCATCATAATATTTCCATTCCGCATAAATAACATACTTAGTCTTATGTGATTACCTGCCTTACGTGCCTTTACTAAAAACTTTAGTAGTGTATACCTCAAGTAAAGTCTCACTGCTAGTTCCCTAACAAACCTTGAACAAAAACCCAGCCTTACTTTCATAAAAGTATCAACCAAATCTTCTAGGACCCTAGTATTCAGTTTCTTCACATAATCTTCAAATACATGCGGGGATGTAAGCGGGTAGCCAATGTCGACTTCATAAGACTTGCGTATAAAGAACCACATTGCGATTTCTAAATCCTTTAAAGTTTCGATGAGAAATCGACCTAAGTTTATATTATTTATAAATTCATTCTCAATCAAGAGTCTCCTGTAAACGCATGCAGACATTAAGGATGGCAGAGTGCGGCTCATTTTGTTTAAGTCAGGAAATAGTATGTGAAAATTCTCTGAAATCTTAGTGCATTTTCCCAAAAAACCCGGTTCATCCATTTTAATAAGTAAACTTAAACAGGTACCGATTCCTACATATGTCTTCATACACTCGTAAACGAGGCTTGATATTATTTCTAAGTCTTTTTTTTCCCTCAATATTTGTAGGTCTAAAAGACCCAACAAGCCTTCTATTTTACTAAAGAGAATAAGGATGCCGTTGTACGGAGATAGACGTTCAAAGGACGGATTAATATACTCTCTCACGTCCTTTCCCCACAATAATATTGAAGCTTTTTTTAATTCATAAAATTTCAACAACGGTAACGCATTAATGTCCCTTAACGTTATCTGTGTTATCCAAACGGTAAAGGCTTTAAACTTGAAGCCTCCCGAATATGGATCCGGCAGTTCGAGCCTTTTATGGATGTTCCACCTAATTCTCTTCATAACATCGCTTTTAACATATTTATTTACAATCAATAATACATCATAATCACGGAAGGGGTTAATAGTTTCTTCAAATAAATAGAGTGAACCTTCATTACGCCCAAAACTTCCTATCAGGTATATAGAAGTCGGTGTAATTTCTTTCAGAACTTCATCTTTTATTACAGACATATGGAAAATGAATTTAGAATTAAAGGTCTTTAATGCCTTCTTATATTTATTGAGAACCTGTTCTTTTACCAGTTCATTCGTTTCCATATGCCAAGCCTCCAAACCCTTAACACATTATCTAACTATCTTAGCCTCAGGAGTTGGATAAGAAAACCATGCTAAGCACACGCCTAACCCGGCACTTCTCCATTTTAGAAAATAGATAACTTCGAGAATATTCTTCCCTTACCTGAATTGTATATTAGATTGTATCTTTCTTCTGCAATAGTTTCAATGGGAGACGCGAAGTTAATTCTCCCCCGAACAATATCCTGATTTTGATGAACTTCATTGATAGCTATTAACTGATATTTCATTTTGAGAGCTAGGTCCTCGTAGTAGGAAGTTTTCTCCCCTCCTTTAAAGGCAATAAGCTTATTTTTAAGCAAAAGGCCAGCGTAAAGATATGCGTGACGTCTTCCTGCTATTAATGTTGGCTCTTCAACTTCGTACACACCCGTATTAACAAGAAAGTATGCTGAGTGCAATTCAGAGCTTGGAATGTAGGTGAACGTATCACTACTGTTCCTACTTATAGGAAGTAATAAAACAGAGCTTGTAATAAAGGCTATAATTATCATGGCGTAAAACCGTTTCATTCTCTTACGATAGGTAGAGTGAGTAATTGCAACCATAAAGAAGAAGGCAAGCAAAAATGACCATGGGAATATCATATAAAGAAAAGGGCGTTGCAGTAAACTCGACGACGATAACAAGAATATAGAAGGAACGAATGTCATCGCAAGAATACCTAGAAACCAAATCGTGGTAACCTTTAGACCTCTATCAACCGCTTTCATCTTAAATAGAGTTAAAGCGAGTATAAGTCCCGAAATAATTACAAATGCGGTAATGACAGCTCGCAGTTCCATGATAATCATGTAGGATCCTGAGGTTGGTTGGCGTATCATGCTGGGTGGTGAAAATGAGGTGGAAAATTCAATAAGCCTACTTGTACCTCTAATAACGATATTAGAGATTAGCCGCAAATATGTGTTAGCCTTAAAAGATAACCAAGCTAAAGTGATACAGACATTAAGCATAAGGATATTTGAAACTGTTTTGGTAGGGTGGATAATATTATAGAGCAAAATACCGCTTAACCCCGCAAAAATAAAAACTGGAGTTATTGGATGGGATATTATGACTGTAGCTAAACTTAAAATTGACAGGAGAGTAAACCCTCTCGCTCGTTTCTTACATTCTAAGACCTTTATAACTGAAAATAAAAAGAGTAAAAAAAGAGGTAGAGCATAACCTTGAGGTGAATAGTGTCCTTCATTAGCCCAAAATACGCCCATAACTGCAAGTGGGGCAATAAATGCGTACTTAGAAGCAAAAATTCTTGCCGAAACATAAACAAATAGCACCAGTAAGAATATTGTCAATATCGGGTAAAATTTGATGATGGTTTGAAGATTTATATCTCCAATAAGACTTAAAGAGACTGTCCAAATAAATAGACCTGGATACTCATTGCTATAACCTCTTTCCCCGATACCACCTGAACGGAGAATGGGTAATGCTCTGCCTCCATGTAAAATAGAATCATAATAAGCTGGGTTTTCGTAGATAAAGGATGGTAAGCCGTACAGGTAGAGAGCAAGAACTACCAACGGTATTAATACAAAATGGTCATTACTAGAATCATTTTGGCTGATATTGAGGAAAAGAGATAGCATTGCCGCAAGGATGCCTACCCAATAAATAGGAGGGAGCATTTTGAAATAATAAAAAGCGTCTGGCGGAGTGTAGGTTATAGAGGTACTATTGATAGCCACCACCCAAAGTAGTATAGAGAGTAAAGTGAGATAAAATATGAGCCCTGCTCCTCTGGCTCTGGTTAGTTTTAAGGTCTTCGTTTGCATTCATCCTCCTTATGGCGTTAGACGGGCGATGATGAAGAAGCTTTAATTAAACGCAACTTAATGCCTTAATTTTGTCTTCATGGAACTGTTTAAAATCTGAGGAGGAAGACTACTCAAGAGGTAGTTAGAATATCGACGCAGAGCCTTGCTAGTCTTGCCACAACATTTTCCCAGCTTAGCAAGTATACTTGTCCATTAATTTTCTTTCCAATGAGCTTGGTTATTAATTTCGTTAGTTTATCTAAATTAATTGGGTAATCAATCCCGAAGCAATTTTTATTATCAACCCATTGTGTCAGAGCAGAGGTATTTGCTACTATGCAAGGAATTTTAAAAGCTAAAGCTTCGGCAACGCTTATGCCAAAGCTTTCCTCCTTTGATAATAGAATGAAGAGGTCTGCGTTAGCATACCTTTGTAAGAGATCACCTCTCGATAACCTTTGGTAAAAATTGACTCTTTCTACGAGATCTAGTTTATTCACCAGCTCTACTAGGTTTTTCTTATATGGGCCTTCTCCGATTATCTCCAAGTGAGTATCATTATTTAACTTCAGTAGGGATTTTATGATGTAATGGATCCCCTTGTACTTCTCTAACCTCCCAACATACAAAATAGTTCTAAAATTGCTTATTTTATGATCTTTTAGGTCTTTAATATTTTCTATGCTTACGCCATTTGGTATAACCTCAATTGCTTCCTCTTTCAAATTGAAACGTTGCATGAGCGAACTTTTTTCATAGTTCGATACACAAATTATTTTGTCAGCTTTCTCGAATATTCGTTTACCAAATGGTTTGTAAAACATGTGCAACAATTTCCGAAAATTAGTTGACCCCCTCCCACTACTATGAGGGAAGAAAATGAATTTGTTTTCACGTTTGGCCTTCGCGGCGTAAAGTGCTGGGAGAGCATTATAGCTGTGAGCGATTACAATATCATAGCAACTCGAATTTTTAACCAAATATTTCTTAATCTCCTTAGAGAAATAGAAAGCCTCATTTGGCGCCCAAGATTTAAACCGCTTGACTTTAATATTATAGATCACCTCTTCCTTTGATAACGCATTTTTTGGGTCCGTTGTTAATACTTCTATTTCGAATCCTCGTTTGACTAACAGTTTTGATATTTCCTCCACATGGCTCTCCACGCCACCAGTGTATGGGTAGTATCTAGGGCAAACTTGTGCTATTTTTATCAAGTGTTATACCTATTCATCAATAGGAGTAAATAGTAAATGGCACCTTTGAGGTGCTGAGTAATATTGTAGAGCAAAATAAATTAGAAGTACTATTCCCCTGACTCCCATTAACCTTAAGTTCTTCATTTGTTACCCATCCTACAATAACCGTTAATGTAGGGTATGAAGAAATCTATTACGTGCACCACAACTTCCTTACTTTAATTTTTAATATTCTTGGTTATTTCGAGAAGAATCTAGCTCTTTTCTCAAATTTTGTTAAGAGACTTTAATTTACTTAGCTTAACCTTGATTTTTCTTTTTTCATCTTCAATTATCCGCTCTTGATAGACCTCTTCCCTTTCGCGCAGTTCGCTTTTTTCCTTAAAAATCTCTCTTAAAACTCTACCATCCATGCTCGCTGGTATAGGGGCTCTTAAAATATGAAGTATTGTAGGTGTGAAGTCTATAATATTCGTGTCTAGCTTTTCTCCATTTTTAATATCATTTCCGAAAGCTATAAAAATACCATTAGGTGTATGCCAAGAAGAATTCGAATATGGCCGGGAAAAGATTTTCGTATTTCCGAACGTATAATTAACATAACACCTAAACTGATTTATGTAAAAAACAATATCAGGTTTTTCATCAGCATACATATTATACATTTCATCTTTTATAGGAAATTCCACCATTAAAGCTCGATTCCTGCATAGCTTCTTAAGTTCTTCTATTATGCACTCCTTTAGCTTAACGAATTCACTCGGTTCAACAATCCCGTTAGGTTCTCTTCCCTTTAAGTTAATGTTAATAAAGCCAACTGTACCCGGGATTATACCGCTACCGTAGGCTTTAGTTTGAGACCAATCTATTATATTACCTAGTTTCCAGTAATCTTCTATTACGCCCCGTCTTTGCTTTTCAATAATAGTAATCAATCTTGGGTGAAGTAGCTTAACTATAACTTTGTCTAGCGAAAATGTACGTATGATTTCGAAACTCCTGCGTATTATTTTTAAATAGATACTTTTCCTCCCTTTTTTTAGCCTTAATAACTTTAATTTGGCTAACCAATCTTGTAAATTAAATTGAAAATCAAGTGGCCCAAAACCATGATCTGAAATTACGAATATCGTTGTGCCGTCATCTAAGTTTCCTATTAAATCACTAATCACCTGATCAATTCTTGCATAATATGCTAGTATGGCATGTTTATCCTGCCAAATTTTATGTTGAAGCCTGTCCGTGCCAACGAAGACGACCATGAAAAAATTCCAATCACATTTTTTCAGCAGATAGTTAGCTACTCTATAGTGTTTTTCAGTTATTCGATATACATTCCTAATTAAATTGTCTTTTGTTATTAGAAAAACATCCTGTGCTCCTTCGTTCTTTAAATCTATTTCATAGCCGCCTACGAGCTTATCTAGATCTTCCTTTAGAGTTGGAGGAAACGTTTCCCATTTACATGTTATCCAACCAGGGATAAACACACCATTTATTTTATCGTAAGGATAGTAGCTTGTGGGCACGTTAATTATACACACTTTTTTGCCATTCTCACTAAGAATAGTCCAAATTGGCTTAGCTTTGGGACGTTTCAATAGATAGCTTAAGGTATAATCATAACTGTTACATTTTCTACATAAGAAGCCTGGTATACCTACTTTGTCAGGTTCCATCCCAGTTATAAGACTGTCAAAAGCTGGGCAAGTAGATGGAGGGAACGTTGATTTATTGATCCCACTTACCCCATTTTCAATTAATTTTTTAAAGGTAGGCAACATCCCCTTCTTTATGCCCGCTTTTATGGGATCAAAAGTAGCTCCATCTAAAACTACTAAGAAAACTTTCTTTTTAGCATTCATCTTAAATTAACCTTTCAAGATTTCCGGTGAAAGACGGCAAAGGACCTATTAGCGAAATCTTCATACAGCCTTGCTAGTCTTATGCCATTGGAATTTTTCGCTAGATATTTCTTAAGCTCTTTAGAGAAGTAATAACTCTCGTTTGGTGCCTAGGATTTAAATCGCTTTACTTTAACTTTCTCGATTATTTCTTCTCTAGGAAGTTTACTAAAGAGGTCTGTCAAAAGAACTTCTACTTCAAAGCCCTTTTTTGCTAATCGCTCACCGACTTCCTTGACGTGCGTTTCTATTCCGCCGATATATGGGTGGTATCGAGGGCAAACTTTTGCTATTTTCATGGATTATTTCCTGTTTTTCTTTACCTCTATGGCTATAGGGTTTGTGGTCATGCAAATGACAAGTATGTTTTTGTTCAGGTCTTTCTATAGGGTCCTTACGTCTTCTATTTTTCTCCACACATGACTAGTTTTCCCTGCGATCATTGCGAGGAGACCGAGGAGTAAGCAGATCTGAGATTGAAGAAATGTAATTGGAACTAATAGGGGGAGCGAAAATTTTCTCCTTGATAACAGTGTTCTCGACATGATGATAACTCCAGCTGTGATTATAATGAGTGGGGACAATAACATAGATAGAGCTGGCATAGCAGGGTTGTTCATAGTCATTAAAATAAAAGATATAATTAGAAGGATCATCAGAACTGGCGATATTATGTGCATAAAGAATTCGCAAGGTAAAATAAAAGACCCGTACTTGCCGTATCTCGACTTGAATATGGCATCTGAGTGGCGGATAAACGACTGAATAATGCCTTGGCCACGCCTCTGTTTTAGCTTAAATCTAGCTCTTTGTGTAGGAGGCGCATACTCATATACTATAGCTTCAGGATCGTAGATTGCAAGATAGCCCTGTTTTCTAATCCTTATTGCTAACTCGGTATCATCAGCAACCGTATTTTCATCTATTTCCTGAAGTAATTCTTGTCTGAAGGCGGAGAGCGGTCCATTAAATATGGGGGTTGAATCCATACGTGACTCGCCCAGCCTTAAAACTTCATAAAACGATCGATAGGAACCCTCCATTCTTGTAGTGGAAGACTGATCTAGATTGGGAAATACCAGTTTCCCCGTAGTTGCTCCAACCTTTGGATCCGCGAAGTTGGCCACGATTTGTGTCACAGCATCTTTTTCCAGTAGAGAGTCAGCGTCAGAGATTATGACTATTTCGCCGTTACAGAATTGCCATACATGGTTTAGGGCTTGAGCTTTTCCTAAGCGTTTTTCTTGAGTTAGTAGTTGAATTTTCAGTTTGCCCTTATTTTCATGGATATAGTTGTTGACGATTTCGCGAGTGTTATCGGTTGACCCGCTGTCTATGACTATTATTTGAAGCTTATCTTTCGGGTAGTCTAACGTTTCAACGTTCTTTAGTTTTTGAAGTATAGTGGTTTCTTCGTTATAAGTTGGGATAACCAGCGAAACTTTGGGATGTATTCGCTTTTTTGTGGTATTGCTTGATTTTTGGGCATAGTATATCATCAGCCCATAGTAACCTAGGTAGAAGATCATGAGTGTGCTGAAGATTGCCCAAAATAGAATTTCTAGCATTAGGATCTTTCCGATTTATTCAGCCTGAAGTTTTTCAATGGGATTCGCTGTCTGTCCTTCTAGACCATGCATTTGGCTAGGTTAAGTAGGAGTTTAATTTCGTTTTTTGTGATGGCGTTTGAAATTTTTACGGTCGCTAGATATACTATTGCTAAGATGGCTATGGTCATAATAGGGTTCCTGATGACATGGTGGGTAAGGGTTAAAGCTGTTAGGGTTATTGTGATACAAAGAGTCGGCTTTACTACGCTGTTTATTGATGGTTGCATTTGCAGTCTAGTTTTTACAAATATTACGGCCGCTATTGTACCGATAAGCGTTGCTAGTGCTAGGGCTATGGCTGCGCCTGTTATGCTTAGGTAAGGTATTAGGAATAGTATTGCTGGGATGCTTATGGACGCCACGATTGTAGAGGTTGCCAAGACGAGTTTTGGTTTCTCAGTCCCCGTTAGCAGAGTTATTGATGGGAGCATTATTCCCATCAAGAATGCATATACTCCTAATATTTGTAGGGTTGATGCTGCCTCTATGTAGGCGGGTGAAATTAGTTTTAAGATAAATTCTGGCAAGGCTATGACTGCGGTTATAATTAGTCCAAGTATGACTAAGGATAGTCTAATGGTTAGGTTGTAGAGTTCTGCTATTGTTTCTTTATGCCCTTGGACCCATTCCTCTGATATTGTTGGTAGAAGAGCTGTGGATATCTGAGCTAATGTCCCGGTTATGACCAGTATAGTTAGTAGGGCTATGTTGTAGTAGGCGACTTGAGCCATCCCCAGATAGATTCCAATTAGTATTAAGGCGAGTTGGGTTTCAAGCGTCATTAATATGAACTTCCCCGCTAACGGTAGGGAGAATGTGAGTATTTTATGGTTTATCAATCCGACTGGTGGGGGGTCATCTGGGACTTCCGATTTTTTCGGTAGTGCTTTAGGTGTTAGGATGAATAACCCGAGCATGGTGGCTGTTGCGAAGCCTATAGTGAAGCTTAAGGTTACGCCTAGAGCTCCGAGACCTAATAGGAGTAGGATTATGACGGCTATGAATTTGACTATGCGGGTGGTTGAGTCGCATAGGATGCAGTATTGCATTTTTTGGCATCCTTGATAGCTTCCGTTGAGGGTGTTTAGGGTGGCTTGGAAGGGTATGGTTATAGCTATGATGGTGAGTAGCGGGATTAGGGCGACGTTGTTGTAGATGCCTGTTGCTAAGGGTTTTGAGATGGCTATCAGGATTATGGCGGTTATTAGGCTGGTGATTAAAACCAGTTTTAGGCTTTGCTTGTGGATTAAGTGGGCAGTAGCAATTTCGCCTTTAGCGTTATGTTCAGCGATGTATTTTGCCGTGGCTATTGGGATGCTTAGGGTGGCGAAGACGATGAATATGTTAATAAGAGCTACGGCTGTTGATGCGAGTCCCACTTCTTCTGGGGATATCATTTTCGCCGTTATGACCCAGAATAGGTATCCTAGGATGGTTATAACAGCGTAGTCTAGGATGAGGTATGTGGATCCTTTTGCTACTTTTGTGATGGCTGACTGGATTTCTTCCACTTGTCTCACGAGGTTATTATGTTAGGTGTTTCTGCTTTGATGGAGTGGTGAGGTTGCTTGCTGAATATTCGGCAGGCTTTTTCATACTGTTCTAGGGATCCTATGTCGTACCAGTAGCCTTGTATTGGGTATCCATGTATGGGTTCTTGTTTGTGTAGCCATTCTATGAGTCTTCCTGGTTCATCGTTTCCAATTTTTTTCTTTACATATTCTTCCAGTTTTGGTAGGGTTTGGTTGGGTAGGAGGTAGATGCAGGTGGCGATGAGGGTGGTTTTGGGGTTTAAGGGTTTCTCTTTGAACTCTATAATTCTGCCTTGTGAGTCTAATTCTACTACTGCGTATTTCTTGGCGAGGTTTAAGTTTTCGACATCGTAGAGAGCGATTATGGGGTACTTTTCCTCCTTGAAGAGGTTGACTAGGTTTTTTAGGTTGGATGTGAAGAGGTTGTCGCCTGCTATTACTATGCAGTCATCATTTATCTTTGAGGTTATGTTTGTTAACGCTTTGACAGCGCCTGGTTTTTCTTCTTCGCATCGTGAGTTGTCGGCTATGATTTCTACGTTTCTGTAGCCTGTGTTTTTCAGCCATTCTTCAAAGTGGGGTTTAAATTTTATGTTTGTGGATATGATGATTTTTCTCACTTCTTTCAGTTCAATAAGCTTGTCTATGATGTGTTCGATGATAGGTTTTCCTGCTATGGGGAGGAGGGGTTTGGCTTTGTTTTCGGTTAGGGGTCTTAGTCTTTTTGCGTATCCGCCGGCTAGGATTATTGCGATCAATTCAGGTCAGGCTCAATATTGGATGGTTATGTGTTGTTCAGGGCAGTGTTTTTCCAGCCAAGCGTCAAGGTCCATGCCTAGCTGGGTGAGTTGGCATGTAACGTAGAAGGGACAGCTGCTGGGGTGCATTAGGGGGCATTTATTCTGGCTCAATTATGATGATCCTTCTGCTACCTGCTACCTTTAGGGTTGTTGACTGGATTTCTTTCCCTTGTTTTTAGTTTCTTCATTTCCAGCCAACTTCTTCAGGGTGCAGTTTACAATGTCCCCTGAGTCGAGCGCTAAGATTGACCGTACTTCTTCAGGTACGGTAATTCTTCCATCGCTTATTATACGGGCAGGAAAGGTTATGGCTGGGTCTTCTTTTTTCTTGCTCACGTTTTCAAAAATCCTATCTGAAAAGTACTGCTAATGGATTAGGAAATTTGTTACTGATATGCACTAGGAGTGTTTAGGTATTGTACGCCTAAATATGTGATATAGCCTTCATCATTTAGCCATTCTTGGGCTCTTTTGCAGCCTGATTGAATGGCGGCTTTAACCTGCCTTAGGGCGAGTTCGTATCCTATTTTTCGAGCTTTTGCTTTGAAGGTGTAGTTGTTTATTTCGTTGATGATTTTTTGTAGGATGCTGATTAGGGATTTGTTTTTCACTATGGTTTTGATGCATTTGATGGATAGCTCTAGGATGCTTCGTTCGACTTTTTTCAGCTTAAACCACACTTTCAGCCTTAAAGCTCTCCGTTTAGCTTTCACCAAATCGTTACGCGTGAGTTGAGGTTTTCCTTCAGTGTTCATGTCATTTATTCGTCCTGCGGATAGCTACGTTTACCTACGAACATTGGCGTTGAGTATTTAAACGGGTTGTGAAAATGGCGTCTCGAATGGTTTTGCAGAAGGGTTCTCTAGACTTTTACAATAATCCAAATACCTTGAGCAGTGAACGCGCGCTTAATACTATATTGACAAGCTTAACCAAACATGCCTTCAATGTATGCTCTTGTCCTTGGATTGCTGGGTTGAGTGAAGACTGTTTCAGCTGGTCCATGTTCGATTAGCTCACCTAAGTAGAGAAAAATCACATAGTCAGCAAGTCTTCTTGCTTGACGCAAAACGTGGGTAACAAATACTATGGTGTAGTCTTTTTTAAGGGCGAGGAGTTGCGTCTCTATGTGTTGTGCGGACACTGGGTCGAGAGCAGATGTGGGTTCGTCGCATAGGAGACATTCGGGCTGCACGGCAAGAGCTCTAGCTAAGCAAAGCCTCTGTTGCTGTCCTACAGAGAGCTTTGAGGCGGGCTCGTTAAGTCTTTCTTTCACTTCATTCCATAAACTTGCTGCTTGTAAGCAATGTTCAACGATTTGATTCAATTTTTTTTCATCTTTCACTCCATGAATTCTTGGTCCGTAGGCAATGTTATCGTAAATCGACATGGGCAGTGGATTTGGCGTCTGTGCGATCAGCCCCATCTTCTTTCTTATTTCCATGACATCTGTCCCATTACCAAAAATGTTGACGCCGTCGACTACTACGTTGCCCGAGACCTTAATTCCGTCTACCAAGTCTGTCAGTCTGTTTAAACTTTTTAGCAGAGTTGTCTTTCCGCAGCCAGAAGGTCCGATGATGGCGGTAATTTGTTTCTCTGGAATATCCACGGTTATGTCCTTTAACACGTGACGCTCCCGATAAAAAACATTGAGTTTTTGAATGCTTATCTGTGGTTTAAACATGCTTTTGTCCCTCATTTTATCATGTATTTCATAAACTTCCTTGTTGAAAGCCTAGACGCTATGCTGAGTAATAACACCAAGACCAAAAGTATAACTCCAGATGCGTATGCTCTCTGCTGAACTTCGGGGATGGGGGTTCCGAGTTGGAAAAAGACGGCTAGTGGCAATGTTGCAACAGGGTCTAACAGCGAAGTAGGGATAGAATCGGTGTAACCTGCAGTAAATAACACTGAAGCCGCATCTCCAATGCCTCTACCAAAGGCTAATAAAACCGCCGTCAATATCGCTGGCAACGCCTGTCTAGTCATAACCTTAAACGCGGTTTCAAGTCTAGTCGATCCTAAGGCATAGGACGCCTCTCTTAACTTAGAGGGAAACATTCTTATCACTTCGTCCATGGCGCGGGTCATAATGGGAAGCACAAGTAATGCCACTGTAATGATGCCCCAAAGCAACGATGCTCTCACCCCTAGGTAAAGCATAATTATGAAGACGAACGCCCCATGCACTATAGATGGAATTCCCCACAAAACATCGAGGGATAACCTAGTAAAAGACTTAAACTTAGATTTTCTAGAGTACACATTAAGATACAATGCAATTGGAAGGCTGAGGAGAAAAGCGAGGGCCGTTGCACCACCGGCCAGATAAAGTGATCCAATTATGGCGTTTAATATTCCACCCTCTTTTCCCAGGTAATATCCCCCTTTCGGAGTTTGAGTGAGAATCGAAAGACTGAGAGCAGGCAGACCCTTCAAAATCACCACTGCGAATACGGCCAAGAGGCTTCCTACAACTATAGAAGTGGATAACAACATTAGCCCTTTAAAGAAGGTTTCTTCCAGTTTTTGTTTATTCAACTATACCGACCTCCTTTTTATTCTTAGTAAGATTATTCTTGCTAAAACGTTGAAGAATGCCATCACAAGCAGTAAAATTAGAGCTGTAAGCATAAGGGCTGAATCGTACAAGGGTATGGACATCATCTCACCATAGTTGTTGGCTATCAGCGCCGGCAACGAATAAGCAGGATCAAAAAGTGATGAAGGAACCTTAGCGACGTTCCCCATCACCATGAGCACAGCCATCGTCTCCCCAAATGCACGACTGAAACCTAAGATTATCGCCGCAGTAACACCTGGGAGAGCCTTTCGTATAACTACATGCTTCACTGTCTGCCATTTTGTGGCACCAAGGGCGAAGGATGCCTCTCGCATTTCAAAGGGAACAGCTCTAAACACTTCCCCCGAAACCGAGATTATTATAGGGAAGACCATTATTGCCAGCACAATGCCTCCTGCAAGCAAGCTGTAGCCGGTGGTGGTAGCTCCCACAAAGGGTGCTACGTAATATCTTATTAGAGGTACCACGAGTAACACACCCCATAGTCCGTAGATCACTGAGGGTATGCCCGCAAGTAGATCTATAGGAGGTTCTATGATTCCTCTAACCTTGCTTGGCACATATTCTGTAAGATAGATCGCACTCAATAGAGAGATAGGGATCGCTAAAATCATGGCAAGACCTGTCACTGAGAGAGTGCCTATGATGAATGGGAAGAAGCCGAACTCTCCCCTTATTGGGTGCCAAGAGGATGTGAGAAACAATTCAATTAGGGATTGAGTTGCTAAGATTGGTCTCGACTTTTGGAATAAGATGAATGCCATGATGAAAACGATCAGGCTTGAGAGAATTGTGGCTAGTAACATAAGTTTGCTGGCAATGATGTCCTTTAATTTTCTATTCATATTCTTCCTCTCATAGAACTAAAAATAGTCGAGAAAAATGGCGCAACTTTCTCGGCCATGCTACACTTCCAGCTTCATTAGTTCTTCTGCCCGTCTTTCATTGGATAGTGGGACATACCCTGATTCCAGAGCATATTTCTGCCCGTCAGTTAATATCCATTTTACAAACTCCTTTGTTACCCCAGTAAACTTGTCTTTGGCCACAAGATTTAATTCCCTCGCAGGTGGAGATGGATAGGCTCCTGTGGCTATCGCCTCGATTATCTCGTCTCTGGTCCTGTAAAAATATTCATTCTCATCAATTTGGCCATTCTCATTAAGATCGATTGGAACTACTACTATTCCTTCTATTGGTTTACTTGTGTTCGCGTCAAAAGCATAGTTGATGTTATTGTAGCCTATCCCTAAAGCGTCATTTTTAACTGCTTCTGCAAGGCCGGGATCTCCATAAACTCCAATCCCCTTGAGGTCCTCTTGTTTCTTGCCAAAATACTTAGCCCACGTCTCAGCGGCACCGCAAGAGTCGCTCCTCGTATACACGTGAATCTTATCTGCTATTTCTGGTCTGCCAACCACTTGACCCCAAGTAGTTATATTTCCATGAATATAGATGTCCATGAAAGTGGACCTCTTCACTCCTTTTGCCAAGAGATCTCCTAACACAGTGTTACCTTTGTTCACGGCTGGAACTACGGCGTCCTTAACGACTGAGACCCAAAATGCACCCTTCTCGATCTCTTCTGGATAAATCTCTCTGGACACCATGCCTATGTCAACCAACCCAGCGAGGGCATCGGCCATCCCCTTACCAGCTCCGCCCGCTGATACCTCAATTCTTACCTCTGAGTTGATTTTCTGGAATTCTTCAGCCCACTTAACCATCATTGGGTAGAGGGCCCATGCCCCCGAAACAGTTATCCTACCCGTCAGTTCCTTTTGACTACTAAGATAGTTATATGCAACAATGGACGACACGAAAATAAATATCGCAGCAATGGCTACAAACTTTCTGTTCATGTTAATTCGCCTCCGCAGTCTCTGTTTCGAGAACTATTCCAGCTACCGCAGTTCCCTTTCCCCCTTCGACAACAAATCTACCCAGTTCTAGGAATCCTGCCGATCTGTCTTTGTAGCCGCTTAGGTTAACAATTGATGAATGACTAAGCTTTGTCGCAAGTTTCTTACGTATAATGGATAAATGCGTTATAATTGCATTAGCCATAGCACATCCATAGGGAATAAATTTTTGTTTAAAAAGAGGTTTGTGAAAGGAGCCTCTTTGTTGATTTTCTAGAGTGTAAACCTAGAGTTGGAATGCATAAGTTTCTTAAATAATCCTTCAATGAAGGAAACGTTATAATTGATGGTGTTATCAATGAAAAGGAAAAAATATGTTACGATTAGTGTACCAAACCAGCTTTACGAGAGAATTCAAAAAGCCATAGAGAATACGGGATTCAGAAGTGTCAGCGAATATATAGTATTTGTAACCAGAGAATCTCTACTTGCACATGAGAAAGAAGAGGACAAAATCGAGAAGCAATTGAAGGCCTTGGGATACGTTTAAATGCTAAGGAGCACAGCGAGGTGAGTACTTTGAGCGGGGAAAAATCAGCTGCTGTACCTATACCAATACCAAAACCATTGTACAATAAAATAGAGGAGAGAATTGAAGGCACAGAATTTACTTCTGTCACAGACTATGTAACCTACGTCTTGGAACAAGTTGTGTCTGAAACCGAAGAAGAAAAAGAGGTCTACAGCGAAGAGGATGAAAGGAAAATAAAAGAAAGGCTTCGAAGTCTGGGATACCTCTGAGCTGTAAAAGAGATCCTTGGGCTACTTAGATAACGGAGGCTTAGTTATGCCGAAACCTCATGGAGGTAAACTTGTTAACAGAATTTTAACTGGAAAAGAACGAGAGCGAGCCCTAGCTGAGGCAGAGAAATTACCGAAGATAAAGGTAAATGACAAACTCGTGAAGGACGTAGAAAACATAGCGAACGGTATATTCAGTCCCCTTGAAGGATTCCTTGGCCAAGAAGACTATCTAAATGTACTTAATCAGAAGAGACTCGCAAACGGTTTGCCTTGGGCTATTCCCATCTTATTGGATGTTGACAGAGACAGTGTTAACAGTCTGAGAGAAGGTGACGATGCGGTTATCGTAAATGGTGAGGACGGTATTTCTGCAATAATGCATGTGGAGGAAATTTTCGGTTTCGATAAAAAAGAAATGGCGAGGCAAGTTTTTGGCACTCTAGATGAGGGGCATCCTGGCGTGAAAAAGGTTTATGGAATGAATGAATTTTTGATTGGGGGAAAAATCGATTTAGTGAGCAGGTCGAAAAGTCCCTATCATAGATACTGTTTAACGCCTATGGAAACCAGAATTCTGTTCAGAGAGAAAGGATGGAGAACGATTGTTGGCTTTCAGACTAGGAATGTTCCACATCTGGGTCATGAGTATGTGCAAAAGACAGCATTGACGTTTGTTGACGGTGTCTTCATTAATCCAGTCATAGGGAGAAAGAAAAATGGCGACTTTAAGGATGAGGTTATTCTGGAGACTTACGAGGCGCTGATTCAAAATTACTATCTGAAGGAAAGGGCGGTTCTAGCGATTCTGCAGACTGAGATGAGGTATGCGGGTCCTAGGGAGGCTATATTTCACGCTATTGTTAGGAAGAACTTTGGTTGTACTCACTTCATTGTGGGGAGGGACCATGCTGGTGTAGGTAGTTATTATCCTCCCTACGCGGCTCAAGAGATTTTCGAGGAGTTTCCTGATCTAGGCATAGTCCCCCTTTTCTTCACCTCCTTCTTTTATTGCAAACGTTGCGGCGGAGTGGCCAATGAGAAAACATGCCCCCACGATCGGCAGCACAGGATAGAGTTCAGCGGGACGAAGATGAGGGAAATGTTAAGCAATGGAGAGAAACCCCCTTATGAACTGATCAGGCCTGAGGTAGCCGACATCATAATGCGATGGGAGAACCCCTTTGTGGAGGTAGAATAATGGGGAGAAAAGTTTTGGTTATAGGGCTTGATTCAGCTCCTCCTGAGCTAGTTTTTGAGAAGTTGCTCGGTGAGTTGCCGAACATTAAGAAAATGGTGGAAAACGGTGTATGCGGGAAGCTGGAGACCTGTCATCCTCCTATTACTATACCAGCGTGGATGGTTATGGTCACAAGTAAGAATCCGGGTAAACTTGGGCTCTACGGTTTTAGGCATAGAAAAAATCATTCATATGTAGATGGTTGGGTAGCTAATTCTTACTTGATTAAGGATGATACTGTTTGGGACATTCTTTCCAAGGCTGGGAAGAAGGTTTGCCTTGTAGGGGTGCCTCCTGGTTACCCTCCGAAGCCTGTCAACGGTTGTTCGATTTCATGTTTCATAACACCCGATACGAAGAAGGATTTCACCTATCCACCTGAATTAAAAAAGGAGATAGAACAGCTCGTTGGCGAATATATGTTTGACGTTGTATTCAGAACTGAGGAAAGGGACAAACTACTTAGTCAGCTCTACGAGATGACCGAGAAAAGATTCACAGTTATCAAGTATCTAATGACGAAGAAGGTGTGGGATTTCTTTATGTTCGTTGAGATCGGGGTTGATAGGCTTCATCACGCTTTTTGGAAGTTCTCAGATAGGACTCATCCAAAGTATGTGCCGGGCAATAAGTATGAAACTGCGATAAAGGACTTCTACAGGTTCATTGATGGAAAAATTGGCGAACTTTTGTCTCTTATTGACAATGACACCATAGTCTTCGTTGTTTCAGATCATGGGACAAGAGGGATGAAGGGGGCTTTCTGTGTGAATGAGTGGCTTATCAAGGAAGGCCACCTTGTCCTCAGAAGTAAACCAGAGAGCATCATCGAGTTAGAGAAGGCGGACATTGACTGGAGTAAAACTAAAGCGTGGGGATGGGGCGGCTACTACGCAAGGATCTTCCTGAATGTTAAGGGAAGAGAATCTACAGGTGTAATCGATCCCGCGGATTATGATAACGTTAGAGATGAGTTGGCGGAGAAACTTATGGAGTTAAGGGACCCTAATGGAAGGAGGATGGATACAAAAGTGTTCAAACCTGAAGAGCTCTACAGCCAGTGTAACGGCGATTCCCCTGACCTCATGGTGTATTTTGATAACTTATATTGGAGATCAGCTGGGACAATCGGTCATAATTCTCTGTACCTTTCAGAGAACGATACTGGCCCGGATGATTCTGTGCATTCTATGCAGGGGATTTTTATAATGTATGATCCAAGTAAGAAGTATAACAGCGATCTCGGAAACGTCAGCATCCTAGATGTTGCACCTACTATCTTGCATTTGATGGAGCTACCCGTACCACGTGATATGGAAGGCAAAGTGATTAAGGAGGTGTTGAAATGAACCGGGGATTCGTAGTTTGGCTGACTGGGCTTCCAGGGTCAGGTAAGACAACCATAGCTAGGATTCTGGAAAAGATTCTGAGAGAAAGCGGAATGAACGTTGAGGTGCTTGACGGAGATGAGATAAGAAAGAACCTGAATCCAGATTTAGGTTTCAGCAAAGAAGATCGGGAGACTCACATAAAACGTGTTGTGTACTTGAGTAAGCTGCTGGCTAGAAATGATGTGGCAGTGATAGTATCCCTAATTTCGCCGTATAGAGCGGTTCGTGAGTATGCTAGAAAAGAGCTGAGGAACTTCGTTGAGGTTTGGGTGAAATGTTCTCTTCAAACCTGTATAAATAGGGATCCGAAGGGGCTTTTTAAGAGGGCACTGAACGGAGAGATAAAGAATCTAACTGGGCTTCAAGACACCTATGAAGAACCATTGAATCCCGAGTTGATAGTGGACACAGAGATGGAAAAACCTGAAGAAAGCACGATGAGAGTCATTAGGAAGCTGAGGGGACTCGGTTACATTACTAACTGAGAGAATCCGAAGAAGCTTGTTATATGCAGCAATTGGCTGAGGATTTTTCATAATTATCTTTAAAAATTGAAGATTTTTCACAGTCCAATGACTATGCGGAACGTATCTTGAGCTGTTGTATAGAAGAAAGAAATGCAAAAAACTTGAATTTAATAGCGGTATTGCCCAACGCGCCTCCTTCCCTATTATTTATCCTTATTTCGTGTAATCCAGCATTTAGGTAGAATGTTCCCAGCTTTATTATACTCCACTCGTCAAGACTAAAAGTGCTAGTACCCTTTGATACCCCATCAACCACTAACTCTACAGCACTAGCCCCGCTAGCCCCACCTGATTTAGCGTAAATTAGGAGATCATAATTGCCAGCTTCTGAAATGGTCACTTTAAATGTTGTGTTGTCTCCATTATGCGAGAATGCAGCATAATCTTTGTCGGGCGCACTGTCTAAACCATAAAAACGCATTTTATTTAAGGGAATCTTAATCAAACCTTTAGCGTAATAATGTACGGCCACGGACCCAAATTCTTCAATTTCGATAAATTTTTCGTTTACCCAATTTCTGATTTTCTCTCTGGGATCAGCAAATTGTGTATGACCAGAGGAGACAAACCATACAGCATTAAATCTTGAACAGACGTCCTTAAGCGTCATCAAAGATCCCCCTGTTGATGCTATGGTAACATTTTCTTTTGTAAGAATGCGTGCTCCAGGATTGTCCATAGCTGACAAATTCGATCTAAAATTGTTGAAGTAGTACAGGAGACATTCCATGGTGTAATCCGGCTCGATAATGATAATATCGTTAGCTAGCGAGTTGGTTTCAAGGTAATTAGCCGCACCTCGCCAGTTCTCTCTTTCCCCTGCATAGTATTTTTGGAGCGAGATGGCGTTTATCATGCCGAATAGTAAGATTATCGTCGTAAGGACAACTAGGCCTAGTCTAATGCTTTTTTTTACTCTATTTTGTGCTGTGAATCTACGAACTGAAATACTAACTACGCTATTTTCTATAGTGACTATTCCTTTTGAAATAATTACTATGTAAACTGGCAAAGCAAATATGATGTATTTCGTTGAAGTTGTGGTAACAAATGATAGAACAAATAGCACTGATACTGGTATTGTAAACCATAGGAGTAGTAAAACTGTTTGTTCCCTATACTTTTTAAAGGACGCAAATAGTCCGCATAAGAAAATAATTATGAATATGTATAAAAGAGGGCCCGTGGCGCCGCTGAAACTGCTGAAAACCCCTTCAAAAAAAGCTGGCGTTGGGCTTAATCCCCATTCTCGTGAGCGGAGAAGAGTGCCTCCCACAACAGCGCTAGGATTTCCCCCTTCAAGGGAGAGCCAAGTTTTAAGCAAAGGAAGGAAGAGAACTGAAATAATTATCAGAGTCAAGATAAACGTTAAGAATGACCTCTTAACTTTAGACGCGTCACGTGAGCCTCTATTTTTAACTACCATGAAAACAAGGAATAGCATTTCAATGAGCACTATTAAGAATGCGTAGTAATGGGTGTAGATGGCTAGAGTTGTAGAAGCCGTAAATCCGATCCATAGTTTTTTATTGTTTTCCTTAACGGCTTTATGGAAGAAGAAGAGAGATAGCAGAGAAAGAAAGGCGAAAAGGGAGTAGGCTCTAGCCATCTGTGAGTATTGAATATGCATAGTTGAAATTGATAGGAGGAATGCGCTGACTAATCCCTCTTTCTTTCCGAAGAGGAGTTCTCCTATCTTGTAAACTATCACGATGGAAAGCACTCCAAAAACGGCGGATGGAAGCCTAACTACAAATTCGCTGTTATCAAGACCTAGAATAAAGTGAACTATAATGTAGTAAAGAGGTGGGTTGGCAATCATCTCCCACGTGTTCAGCATACTTGGTATGTCTTTGCCGCTAAACCAAACACTGTATACCTCATCTAGCCATAAACTCTTGAAATCTAAGCCACTTATTCGTAGATAGAATCCGAGCATTACAATCATAAAAAGTATGACCGCAGGTTTGCTGACATATCGTTGTACGCGATTAACATTCTTTTGGAGCGCAAATCTATTTTTAGGAGGAGGCTTTTTCAGTTCAGCTAAACGGCGGGGGCGTGATGTCGGAAAACCCATTTTAATGTGGCAGTCTTTACATAGATAGGTGTGCTCAGCAATCTCATATGCGAGTGAGGCAGATAGGGATCTGTTGCATGAGATACATTTGACTTCAGCATTCTGATCGGAGTGAGCATGTTTTTCGGGCACGGCTACCACCAGCTTTTCATTGAAAGGTTTTTCTCTCCTATCTTGCTGCAGGCAAGACTGGTTTCTCCTCTAAGATTTTTGTTGATGTGGATGCGCCCCAACGGTAGGGTAATTTCCCTCTGATAAGGTTGAGTCTAGCCAAAATGTGAGCTGCCAGTTCCATTAAAAGAATTGTACCTAACCACATAGCTTGTCTGATGCCTCGAGGCGGATTTTGTAAAATGAACGGAATTACTACTTCAGGAGACGATGTTGGCACGAAGATGCCGACACTATTTTTTACTTGTAAGTGGCCTGCAAATATTCTCTTTCGTTGCATTAAGAAATCCCTTAAGTTGGTCGGACCCTTATTTAGTACTACAGCTTCCGGGACGTAGACAATTTTATACCCCTTTTCTCTTAGGGCTAGTTCAATGTACATATCGTCATGAATCACGTTTCTCGGTATTTTTGGTATAATGCTTCTGCGCACTGCTAATAGTTCTCCGGAAAGCTTGCATCCTTTATGTAAGCAAATTTGGTGACGGAGATTCGATGTGTAGTGAGCTGCGTATCCCCATAAGGTGTGAATGTCATTTATTGGCACACAATGTGAACTCGTTGCTCCAACTGTTGGATCCTGGAACGGTTCGATTAGTTTACTTATACATCCTGGTGTCGGCAGAGTATCAGCATCTTCCATGATGAGTATATCGCTCTCTATGCTTTCGTTGAGTAGGTTTATTGCCGCCGCCTTACCTTTCCGCTCGTCTTCTACAATAAGTTTCACTGATGGGTTGTGTTCTTGGAATTGTTGGACTATCTCCGCGGTGTTATCGGTGCATCCACTTGCGACTACGACTATCTGTGTGTTGTGAAGTTTGAATATGTCCTTCTGGAGAAGTATTTTAAGTAATCTGCCTATGTTTTTCGCTTCATTGTAAGCGCAGATGCCTATTGTAAGATGAGCTCGCTTTAATTTTTCCTGCCCGTAAGCTCGTCTAAATCTTAGATTCCATAATAGGCGAGTATCTTCTATATGATCCCAGCTTTTTTGGTTTCCTTTAGTTATGAGTTTAAACATTCCGGCTATTAGACAGAGTTGTGAGTTCAGAAAGCTTACCATAAAGCGTAGTATGTTTCCTCCCAATGCTTTACTGGGTAACAATGATTTGGAAGCAATTAATAGGACAATGAATGCTGAGGCTACGATGGCCAAGGGGGCGAGAAAATCGATAGCTAGTGGGTTTGTAGTTATTAGAATAGTGAAAGTTGCGATAGCGACTGTTAGAAGAATTGGGGATGCTATGTGCATAAAGAATTCAGAAGGTAGGATTACTAACCCAAAAATACCGTATCTCGGATTGAAAATCATTGAGCGGAACCGTATGAATTGCTGGACTAGTCCTTGTCCTCTTCTTTGCTTTTGCTTCAACCTCGCACCTAGTGAGGGCGGTGCATATTCATAGAATTTCGCCTCCGGATCGTATACAGTGAGATAGCCTTTTCTGCGGATACGCAGTGCCAGTTCACTGTCTTCCGCCACGCTGTCGTTTGCGACTGGTTCGACAAGATTGCGGCGAAATGCGGATAATTCTCCGTGAAAAATCGGGGTCGAATCTAAGCGTGATTCGCCAGTACGTATAATTTCATAGATTTTTCGGTAGCTCTGCTCTATCTTAGTGGCTAATGACTGGCTGGGGTTAAATAGGATTTGTCTTCCTGTGGTAGCGCCTACATGTGGGTCTGCGAAGTTTGCTACTAATTGTGTGATTGCGTCCTTCTCTAGTAAGCTATCTGAGTCGGATATTACGACTATTTCACCGTTGCAGTATTGCCGCGAATAGTTTAGAGCTGCTGCTTTTCCCATTCTAGCCGGTTGGGTTATAAGTTGTACGTGTAAATCTGAGTTTTTCTGTATAAAGTCTTCAACTAAATGTCTAGTATTATCCGTTGAGGCGCTATCCACGACTAATACTTGCAATAGCTCTTTAGGATAGTCCAATTCCTTGGTGTTTGTTAATTTTTCTCGGATTGTATCTTCGTTGTTATTGGTGCAAATAATTAATGAAATAGTTGGATGGATTCTTTGTTTCTTTATTTTGCTGGGCTTTCTGTGCTGATAGACCATTAATCCATAGTAGGTTGCGTAGAAGGCTGTTAGTAAAATTGTAATCGCTAGGAATATTATTTCGAGTGGGGTCATAGCTTGTTAATTCCTCTTTTTTCAAGGAATTTACGAATGAGTGCCCGTAGGGCTTCGCTTCTGCTTGAGTATTCATTTTGTATTTTTTTGTCGAATTTTTGCATTAGTTCACATGGTACTTTGAATTCTACAATTATGAGTTCATTTTCTTCTGTTGAGTTTCGTTTTCTCAATAAGATCGCTCCTGTAAGGGTTTTAATGGGGTTTAAACTGGGGTTAGTTAGCCTATTATGTTGGAAAAAGTTGCTTTACATGCTTGTGAAAAGGGCGTAGATGTTATTTCTCTAGAGAATTTATCTATGAAAAATCTCCGTAACAGTTGATATTTCTCTGAGCATTAAAGTAACCGGGAAAAGTCCATTGAAGATATGCTACGTATACTTGGTCTACAGAACGAGAGGTTTAATGAAGTTCCCTGAAAGTTACCGCCAAATCTTAACTAGAATTAAACGTAGGGGTCATGAGGTATTTTCTTTAGCTATAGCACCTTACTCTAATGCAATTAATCCGTACATTAGCTATGGATTGGGTACATGCGTTTCTCTTCGAAGAGCTATGGAAGATAGCTTTGATATTTTTCTCGCTGAGCGCGTTGAAGCGGGTGCTTTTTCTTACTTCTGTAAGAAAATCAAAGGTAAACCCTTAGTCTTTTACCATGTAGATGAATACAGCAAAATAGCGCGAGATGGTAATGAGCGGTTAAGGCCTTACTATACTTGGTTTTTAGAAAAAAGAGTTCCTAAGTTGGCTGATCATGTGATAACTGTAACAGAGCGCTTCAAAATTCGTTTGGTTTCATGGGGTGTTTCTAAGAGCAAGATTACGGTCATTAACAACGGTGCTGACACGAAGATGTTTAATCCCAATGTAACTGGTCGAGAGATAAGAGAGAAATTTAACCTGAAGGAAGATCCGGTAGTTGTTTACGTTGGGAAAATAGAGCAGTATTATCACTTGGATGTAATTGTGAAAGCCGCTTCAATTGTGCTTAAAAAGGAGCCCTCCTCAAAATTTCTATTCGTCGGTTTTGGAAGAGACTTAGATAACTTAAAATCATTAGTGGAAAAACTGGGAATTTCTAATTCCGTAATTTTCACGGGTTTTCAGCCGCATGAAAGGATACCCAGTTTTATCGGAGCGGCAGATGTGACTGTTTTTCCACATCCATCCGGCATAGCGGTCCACGAGTATATGGCATGCGGTAAAGCCGTAGTAAAACTGAAAGAAGAGGCGGGAGATGTGCTTGAGCATCTTGAAAGCGGTTACCTCGTGGAAAATCGATCGCCTGAAGAGTTTGCAGAAGGCATACTTAATATTCTTTCTGATAGGGAGTTGGCAGTCAAGTTGGGAAGGAACGCTCGAAAGCTTGCAGTTGAGAAGTACGACTGGGAACATCTAACAGACAAATATCTTGAGGTTCTCCAGAACGTTTAGTGAAACTTAAGGGTGAGGGCCATGGATCGGGGTAGTTCTCTCAGAGTAGCTTTAGTTATAAGTGAGTTAACGAATCGGTTCTGGCTACAGAAGACAGGGTCATGGATGTTGAGGCGTAAATATGCGGAATGGGTAGGTTGGAAGCATGCCTTGGAGGAATACGGCTACCCTTTTGATGTAATAGCTGATTCTGAGCTTGAGAAGTTATCAAATTTATTACAATATTCCATTGTCATTCTTCCAGAGGTATCTGTAATGAGCGATTCGGCTGCTGAAAACCTAGTGAAGTTCGTCGAGCGTGGTGGAGTACTTATTATTTCATCAAAATTTGGGCCATTCTGGCATCCGGATGGAACTGAAAGGGTAGATAGAAGCGGTTTGCCTGCTTATCCTCCCAAATTTACGGATATGATGGGGGTAGATAAACCGCCGGTAGAGGACTTGGTGAAGGGGGGAGTTTTTTCCTATGTTGATTTAGGTCACGGTATCTACAACGACCTCTCTGAGGAGGAGGTAAGAATCGCCTTAGCTGCAAGGTCTATAGGGGGAGGATTTAACGTCCTTGCCGACTCGATAATTGTAAGCAAAATACGTACTGATGCGAATGAGGTTCCAGCAATTGTTGTCCACGAGTATGGGGATGGAATGTGTATCTATTTTAATTTCCAAATTGGTGGGATAGTTGCCGATTATGAGAATGATGTACAAAATGAGATTGAGAAGGATGGATCTGTAGCAAAGGAGCTTCCCCGGAGAGAGAAGTGGACGCAGGGAGAGTGCTATGTTCTCAAGCAAATAATGAAAAATAGTTTAGACTACGCTTTTAGAAAGAGCCATGGATGTGTTGTGCGCGTATGGCAGGGAGTCAACGCTGCTAAGTCCGTTGTAATCCTTACGCATGACGTGGATTCAAGATATGGACAGGATAGTGGAATATATAACCTTAAGGCGGAGGAGAAGAGAAGAGGATTCGTCTCTACTTGGTATTTTCAATCAGATTCGCCAGAGTATAGTCTTGACTCAAATGAACTTTCCGCAATGATAGATGAAGGGCATGAAATCGGATTACATGGAACTGACAGCTATGAAAATCGAAGCGAAATGCTACATGAAAAAAGCATACTCAAGTCCTTCTGTCCTCCAAATTACGACGTAAAAAGCGAAAGACAACATTACCTGCGTAGAGTCAGGCTAGATAATCTGGATGAAGAAAGTCTTCCGACCCATGCCTATGAAGCAGAATCTGGCTTTATCTGTTCTTCCACGCTCCCAGCATATTCTACGACGGAACCGCGAAAAGTTAACTCTGGTGTCAAATGCTATTCACCCTACTACGGTACCAGTTGGAGTGCTTACCATCAAAGCCTCGTCGAGTTACCTATTTTGATTCTTCCTCTCATCCTTCAAGATGTATGGATAGAACAAATCTTCATAGAAAAATTAACAGCCCTCTTCAAGCTCAAATGTCTCGCAAAATTGTGGATATGGATTTTTAGCCGCCACTTTGAAAGTAAGTTCCTCGCGAAGTGGATTGAGATCTTTGACTACTGCTATAGGAAAAATGTCACGTTCTGCCTTTTGACTCACTCGGATAGCAAATATGAGGAGGGAACAGGTTCACCTAGTCGAACTAAAAACCTCTACGGCCCTTTTCTTGACTACATATTAAGTAAGGGTAGAGTATTTGTCACTACAGCAGCCAAATACGCCGAGTGGTGGAAAGCAAGGCGTGAAGCGTTAAGAAACTTGATGGTGGATAGCCTCAATGGCAAAATTGTTGCTAGAATTTCAAAAACTGAGAAGCCGGGGATAACTCTTCTCTTTGAGATGGCTCGTGTAGACTCCCCTTCCTTAACTATTAATGGAAAGAAGTGGTCCTCCTATTTCATCGAAGAAAACAGGTTGTTCGTTACCTTGCCACAATCAGACAGCTCTCTAGTAATTGAAGTAAAGTGAGGTAAAAAGCTGTACGCGCATCGGGGCTTCAAAAAAGCCACTTTGAATGATTTATTCTCTAGGCTTTTAGATTGATATAGTCTTGTATTTTATGCCTCCGTAAATTCTTCCTAAGGTGAATACGTAATTTCTAAGTAGGTGTAATGAAGGAAATAGCAAGAGCCACTTTAACTCCTTAGTTTCTTTCACAGTCTTTAATGCGCCGTATAATGTGCTAAGAAGAATTGGCAGTAATATTAGTAGTGATAAATAGAGGAAAATGGGTGAAACTATGGACATCAATAAGCTCAGCAACAACAGGTTGCAGAAGTCAATGCTAACAAGTAGCGGTATAGGCGACTTCCATCCAAATTCATATATAGGCAATACGTAGGTCTTAATCTGAATGAAAGAGAGCTCTTCCTGTCTTTTTTTAAGAAGCAGAGGCTGATCCTTACCGTATTTAAAGAATAACTTAATGAATGACCATAAGTCTTCACGATGCTTATGCCAAGTAATAGCCTCTGGGTCGTAGATCAACTTGTAACCAGCATCCAGAACTCGCCAGCCGAAACTGACATCCCCGCCAGAGGCGAACTCTGTGTCAAACCCGTTAAGCCCCAAAATGACCTCCCTTCGGAAAGAACAATTAGCTGTAACAAAGTCGGCTGACAAAAATTGATTTGGATCCTTTTTTAATTCGCTTCTTTCTGGCTTAATTTTATTGATAAGGTCTATTCTATTGACTCCGATTATATCGCAAAATTTCTCCACTATTGCTCTTGGCTTGTAGGCCAAAATCTCTCCGCATACACCCCCAATTTTCTCATCCGTATAGTTCCTTATCAAAATCTTAAGCCAACTTCTGTCAACAACACAGTCCGAGTCTGTGAACGCTACTATTTCTCCTCTGGCTATGCTCAGCCCTTTATTTCTGGCCACATAGGATCCTCTTTTGTTTTCTATCAATAGTTTTACCGGGTATCTAGAGATTATTTCTCGAGTTTTATCAGTTGATCCATTATCCACGACGATTATTTCATAAGATGGATAATCCAGACTTAGTAAGGACTCTATGCACTTACCTATAGTTTCTTCACGATTTAGAACAGGTACAATGATTGAGACAAAGGGATAGTTACCCGTCATGAAGCCGATTTCTCCTCTTGATTTTTTCTCCACCATTCAGCGATTTCTGTGAGAGTTGCGAACCATACGTCACCTTTACTATTAGCGTATTCTATTAAGGATCTGAGTGCTCCTATGTACTCCTTGCAACCTATCCTCATAGGGTGAGCTAACAAGACATACAAGCCGCCTCTCTCATAATAATGGTCAAAGTCTTTCTTCCAGACTGCGGCCACCTTCTTCCAATCCGTCAATCTGGGTCCTATGTCGATCAGTTGGTAGTCATCATTGCTGGATACGGGAACCAAAAATATGTTTAAACTCTTTCCCTGAAAAGTAATGTTGAATGGTTGGCTGTCTGGCAGTTCTCCAAATCCCTTTGACGAAGCCCCTTCTAAGAGTGGACGTAAATGGCTGAGACCCTTTGTAAGCGCAGGCATTCCCTTTAATCGCGCCATGTAGTTAGTGGCCATCTCTCTGACATTTTTGCTATCTATTGCTTGGGACAGCTTTTCTCCGAGATGCCAACACCAAGCTCCTTGATCCGTTATTGAACTGTCATATAAGAGGCCTAGGTCATCCGCAACCTTAATTGTGGTAGCATCTTCCAAAAGGTAGGGAGCTCTGAAACCTCGTACTCTTAATCCAGACACTCTTTCTATAGTCCCCATCATCCTGGTTAATCTTCCCTTTTGCTCCTCATAGCTTTGATCTCTAAATTCTATGTGAACGTCTCCATGCCCCGCAATCTCATCTCCATGTTTAGTGATTTGTCTAGCGATTTCTGGGTTTTCGAGAATAGCTTGAGCAGTTGTAGGAAATGTGTACTTAACCTTGTAGTCGTCTAATGTCTCCCACAATCTCTCTAATCTACCTTCAGTTACATCATGAGGAGAGTCTATATCTCCTGTGAGGCAGACAGCAGCTTTAGCGTCCTTAGGCCACATTTTTTCCAGCTCCAAGATGGATTAACTCCCTTTGTTTCTCCTTTAGGCATCTCCCCAAGTAATCACTCTATGTTCTGCGTAATTGATGAGCTAATCAAAGTTTTCACCATAATCTCTTAAGATGCAATGCAAAATTGGAAAAAGCAGAGTGAATTAAACCCCAAAAGGTTCCGCAGCGATGTACATAAAACACAGATAATTCTAGGATTGGATTCGTTACAAGGTATGTAGGATTTTTGTAGGTTTTCGCAATCTTAATTGTTCTACGTAACATACGCCTTAGCGAAGGAAAAAATAATACTATAAAACCAATGCTTAAGGTAATTAAAACAATGGAAGTGATTAATGCGGATAAATAAAACCCAGCTAGTAGGGCAAATGGCAGTAGGACAAAAAGTGTCCTAGAAAGCAATTCCAATTTCCAGCGGCTATATTGACGGAAATGTTTGACGTAAAAATTAGCGTTATCGCTGGCGCCCCATTTAAACTGACATTTTAAGTATTCTAAAGGTCGAGACCAGTTGTGCCACACAATTGCCTTTGGCTCAAAGGTGAGGGCGTAGCCTGCTCTCATGGTCCTTACACATATATCATTGTCTCCGGCAGTGGGTAGGGAAGAGTTGAAACCGCCCACCTTATCAAAAATGTTTTTCCTAAAACAAATGTTGCAACCTGCTAGCATTGGTCCTTTGAATTCTCTAAATTTTCCATTGAGTGAAAGTGCACCTTCTATAGCGGAATCAATGCATCGGGAGAGGTAACTGACCTTTAAACTCCGATAAGGTCCTCCGACGCCCCCTACCTGCGGATTTGCGTAACAAGCCGCTAGGTTCTTTAGCCAATAGCGGTCAGCTAGACAATCCCCGTCAATAAATGCGATTATGTCCCCTTTTGCTATGCTGGCTCCCATATTTCGAGCTGATGCTGATCCAGATTTTTTATTGATGTGAACTATTTTCACAGGGTATTTTGCAGCTATCTCTGCCGTTTTATCTGTTGAACCATCATTTACAACGATAATTTCTTTGCAGGGATATTCTGTATTTAAAAGTGAAAGTATGCAGGCTTCTATATTTTCCTCCTCATTGTGTACCGGTACTACGATAGAAATGAATGGAATCGGATCCGCGTTTCCTCCCACTAAATTGCTCTGAGGATGATTCACGTATATGCACCTTTGGCCAGTTCCTCATTTTTCTTCCTCAACCCGGACTTTTTTTAGGCGATAATTTTCTGAGATCTGTCGTCTCTTATCAGTGGAATTCTCTGTCTGGATTGAGATAACTATGCCGTTTGTCCATTCCCATACGTCGACTAATTTTCCCTTTATGAGTGGGCAGTCGTTCTCCTTTTGTTCTGACATTTTTAGTTCTCCTAGAGGCTTAGTCGACGTTTCAGCATTACGGAGAGTATTCTCCCGCCGTCTTTGAATGGTTTTAGCTTTGCTTTTGTTCCGTTTGATCTAGGATAATATGAAGTGGGGATTTCTGTTACTCTGTGGCCTTGTTTAGCTATTGTTGCCTGCATTGAGGTTATGTATCCGAATTCTTTGTCTGCGTCGCCGTTTACTTTTTCTAGGATTTGCTTTCTTGTCGCCCATAGTCCTGATTGTGTATCTGAAATATTTTGGCCGTAGAGCAGGTTGAAGGCTTTGGTGAGCAGTTTGTTTCCTACTTTGTTTATTGGTGTCATTGATCCTGGAGCCATTTTGCCGGCAAGTCTTGAGCCTAACACAAGATCGGCTACACCGCTTATTATCGGCTCTATCAGGGTTGGTATGTCGCGGGGTTCATACGTCCCATCCCCATCTATGAGAACTATAACGTCGCCCGTGGCATACTCGAGCCCTGTTTTTACGGCTTGCCCGTAGCCTGGCTCTGGATCGATTACTACGTAGGCGCCTGCGTCTTTCGCAATGTAGGGTGTTTTGTCTTTGCTTTTTCCGTCCACAACCAGCACTTGGGTTGGCGGCAGTTCGTGGAAGGGTATGTTTCGGATTACGTTTTCTATTGCTTCTTCTTCGTTTAGTGTCGGTATGATTATGGTTACGTCTGCTAGTGCGTTATTCTGTATTCTTGGTTTTTGAGGCTTATCGCTCAGTTTCTCTAGGATGGGACTATATTTTTCGGATTCCAATTGGGATTCAATTTGTTTGGTTAGGTGTTGTGTTTTTATTGTGGTTGTGAAAGGCTTATCGTGAGTAGCTTTCTGTGTTAAAAATCTAGAATTTCTGTTCATGCATCACTTAAAAATTGATTTGGGGAGGTTAAGTTTCCCTAAGTAGAAAAAATCATCACAAAATAAGCGCCTACGGGTTTATCGGCTGCCTACATTTAAACAGCATTTATGCCTAGGTTTAACTACGGCTATACCTCTCTGGAGGTACTGTTGAGAAAGGAAGGGGTTTAATTAATTTGTCAACTAATTCCTTTGGAGATAAGGTGTGATACCTGTTGAGTCAACCCACAAGTGAAGAGGTTGAGTCTTTAATCCGTAGAATTCAGGAGTTGGAGGGTGAGAGGGAAGCTTTACGGATTGAGTTGTGGAAGCTCCAGAGAAAACCGGCGCGATGGGCTTTTTATGGGCTTTGCGGAGTTGGAGCAGCAACCCTAGTTTCATCTTACTTCTTCAATTCGACCCCTCTTGCATTTATTGGGTTAGGCCTCACTTTTTGGGGGCTGCTCTTTTTCTTTGCAAGCCCTGTTAAGTATGTGAAAGGTGAGTTGGTCGATTCTACAGCCATCTCTTCCCTTTCAGCCATCGACAAGCTGTTAACTGATTTAAAGTATAAGGGAAAAGGCATCTACATTGCTCCTCAAACCTTGAAGGGATTAAAGGGTGGTAGTGTTTTCATTCCAGCTGAAGCGGAATCAGCTATTCCTACTGTCGACAAACTTGTGAAGGGAAAGGTGTTCATTGAGGATCCGAAAGGCGTGTGTCTTGTTCCCACTGGTCTCGGTTTGATGTCTCTGTTTGAGAGGGAGCTGGGTGTTGATTTCTCTAAGGTTGATTTGGACTATTTGGCTAGGGAGCTGCCGCGTCTAATTATTGAGGGGTTGGAGATTGCTGAGGGATTTGAATTCACAGCTGAGAAGGGTAGGGTTCATGTGAAGATGATCAGCCCGATTTATGGTGGTTTCTGTAGGGAGGTGAAGGAAACTACGCGTATCTGCAGTCGTTTCGGCTGTCCTTTATGTAGCTCTATTGCCTGTGTTTTGGCTAAGGCTACTGGGAAGAACGTTGTTATTGATAGAACGGTGCTGTCCGAGGACGGTGGGATGCTTGATGTTTGGTATAGTATCCTTGAGGTTGGCGGTTGATTTATGGCGTTTCCTTTGACTCTTGATGATTTTAGTCTCTGGATTGCTGTTTCAGCTATTATTCTTCTTTCTACAGCTGAACTTCTTTCTCCGTATTATGGTAGATCCGGGATAGTTATTGATAAGCGTAAAGTCCGGGTTGTCGCTATATATTTAGGCGTTCTGTTCTTAATTACTGTGGTTTTCAGAGTTTTTGCAATCATTCTTTTGCGTTAGCAACGCCTAGAGATCTTGCGATAATTCTGCCCTAGGTTTTCATTAATTTTGAAAACGGCGCCTTCGCGAGATTGGTTAAGGCGTTTAGTTTCCTCTGCATTGAACTCTCATGGAATGCTATTTTTGGCTTCCAGACCATTACTGGCTGTTCGTTTTTGTTTATGATGTCCTGTGTAACTACGCCTGATTCCTCGGCTGCTGTAAGTATGCTGTCCAGCTTGTTAACGCTAATTGGTTTTTTGGCTAGGTGCTCATAGAGGATAGCTATCTCCGATGTTGTTGGCTCAGTGTTACTACTCGCCAGATAGGCGGACTGCAATGCAGTTTTCTCTTCATTAACAGTGATGCGGTTGTATAGTTTGAAGTTTATTCTCTTCTCGTTTTGTGTTCTTGCAAATTGGAAAACAGCCATTGAGGCTATTATTATTAGGGAAACAGCAGTCACAGTGTTGCCCCAGTACGCTAGGATTGAAAGGAACGATAGGTACTTTAGGGGTTCCCAATTGTGGATGATGGTCGTTCCAAAAGTAATGAGCGTACTCTCTATGGACTGAAAACTGTTGGTAAGATTTGTTTCTCGCCAGTCCTGTGGAAATGTCTCTAAACTCGTTTTCACGTATTTGAACTGCCAACCAGTATCTGTGAGGAACGGTATCCTCTCAAACCAGTATACAACAATTCCTTGAACATTTGCTACTTTTTGACTGTACTCTACGATCCTCCCTGAGACAAGTGGGCTCTGCGATAGTTGAATATCGGTTAATCTAAGTAGATCGTAGCGGCTGCCAGGCCAAGTTAAACATACTTCCCATCTATGTAGATTGCTTACTGAGGCGGCTATTTCAATTCCAACCCATACTAAGGGGCGAGTGGCTCCTTTAGGTATGTATGCGTACACTAGTGAAGCATCTTGGTGTGATATTTTTTCAAATGCTGTGTCTCGTCGCACGAAGACTGCTTCCCAGTCTGAGATCTGCGGCAGTATGTTGTATGCGTTCTGTACTCCTGCGGCGGAGGCGATGTTTATTTTGATTGGCCCCTTTGTGATCATAAGGGCGGGTGATTGGGCGACAATGAAGAGAATTATTATGAGGTTAATGAATAGAAGTTTAGCTATTACCTTTCGTGTCGGGGAGGCCATGTGTGGGATATTAAGTACTTTTCCGCAGTTAATGCAGTTGATGTAGTCTTTTTCTCGGCTAGGGTTACAGTAGGAGCAGTCAGGTATTGGTTTTGAGGAGAGGGCCACCTGCATTTTTCCAATTTTCTCGCTTAAAATTAGGATTGTGAATATTCCAATTGTTATTAGAGCCCATCCGCCGAAGATGTGGAATATGTTTACAGCGAGGCTTTGGCCGTAGAAGTATCCGATGACTAGGATTAGGGCTATTCGGAGGATGTTTAGGCTGTAGATGAAGGGGATGCTGAGTGCGAATATTGCAGCTTTCTTCCAAACTGGGCCTTTCATGAGGTAGGATAGAAAGATGGCTGCGACTAAGTAGCCGATTAGAGAATATATTCCGCTGCACTGTATGCCTAACATGAATGTGCTGGTTCCGCCGGGGCCATTCGTGATTATTGCTGTGGCTCCATAAATTTCTGTAAGTGTGGCGGATATGTGGAATAAATTTACAAGCATAACGGCAGCTGCGGAGCTGAACGCCGCCATAGCTGCGCCTAGTCCAGCTGCTATGTCGACTGGCGGCGGATAGAGGAGGGCGATGAATAGTAGGGGTATTGCCAGTTCGCGTAGGGTTTTGTAGTTGAATAGTAGTAAGGTAAGTCCTGATATGAACAGTATGAGTGATGCTACATGGTATTCAAGGGAGTATGGCGTGTAAAATGCGTGGAAATATAGGAGGAATGAGGCCAGCAATAAAAGCATTCCACAAATTTCTTCGTAGTCTAAAATTCTCCGTGAATCTTTTTTGGGGAAGTTCATTTTTGCTTTTAGAACATTTCTCTTCCTGTAGACTATATAAGCTACAATGAACGGAACAACGAGTATGTGTTGGGCTAAGTCGTTTGTTAACGCCTCACTAATCAGAGAGATTAAGTCCTGTAAGTAAACTGCAATTGGTAGGAGTATGAGTATGATGGCCTTGCAAGTGTCTTCAGTTATGGTGGGGAGGGATGGTTTAAATTTCACAGTTAATTTTTCCTCTAAAAATGAAACATCGTTTACTTGTAAAGGTTTTTTGGGATAGAACTCTAGATTTTGTTTCTAGTTATCCTTTTCACGTGGCTTATAAACAATGAGCCGCAACACTATAGGTCAGAAAATGGTGAGAGGTTACATGTCCAAAAAAATATCAAGGGCTAACAGCGGTAATGGATTGTGGCTAGTAGAACTTATAGCGATGCTGATACTGATCATCGCCTTGATCTGTGGAGGCTCAACATACCTAGGCTTCAAAGATAACGAATTCCTGTTCACTCCTATTTCCGGATATCCGCCTCATGACTACTATTTCTGTTTCCCTGAAGGTACACTCTCTGTGCTTATTGTCCCTGAGTTTCCGTTGATAGGAACACTAGCACCAATAATCATCTTAGCTGTAGCGCTGTTTGTCTACAAGTTCAGAGGTAAGCCGCTGATTCTTAAACGTTAGATTCAGCGCTTCAACCTCTTCTTTTTTCTTAGAAGTATAGCCTGCACCATAAACTAGCGCTTTATTTATAAATGGATAGCTCTATTTTACGAGAACTATGAAACGCAAATACATTGCTATTGGCGCAGTTTTGTTAGCCACATCGCTAATTTTAGGCGTTTGGACAATTTATTATTACACAAGCAGTACAACCATTCCGTTTTCTGGTGTTGTGAGTAAGACCGTATTCGCTGGCGGTAGAGATTTGGGAAGTTCAAGCCAAGGGGCAGAACTATCAGTTAGCTGTACCTCAAATTCCACCGTTATGGTTGCAATTACAAATTGGGCTTATTTTCAAGAATTTAATCAAACTCGCAAATTGATTTCTTACGCCTCTAATAATGGTTCTTCGGTTTCATTTAGTTGGGCTGCTAATCACACTGATCATTACGTCGTAGTTGTTGCTTATGCTGGTCAACCTGCTAGTTTTTCGCTTACAGTAACCGGGACAATTTGGCCACTTAGAACTCAGGGTTTCTATGTAACCGTTCTTGGGGTTGTTTTCGGGGGCGCCATGATTGTGTATGGTCTTATTTCGAAGCCTTCGAAACTGTCTACGCCTCAGGAAGCTGAGAAAGTTAAGAAGACTGAGAAAGCTTAGCCTGTGTTTTTAGAGTTGTTTTTCATAAATTGTTTTAGCTGAAGGGGTGTTCTCTTAATTTAGTTGCTTTAGGAGCTTGTGGCATATTTGGGGCTGGCTAAGATTGCGTTTCTGTCGCTGGGTCGGAAGCGGCTGCGAACAGCGCTGTTAATATTGGGAATTGTTATTGGTGTAGGTCTTCTCACTGGTATGAGTGCAGCGACGGACGGTTTAACTAAGACCTTTTCAGATGCTGTTTCTGATCGTTTAGGTAAAACCGATTTGATTGTTCGGCCGAATGCAACTAATTATTTTAATTTTAATCTGATTGAAAATTCATTAGCCACTAGCGATGTTGCTGGTTATGCGAAGAGATTTCAGCAGTGGACTTTAGTTTCAACTCGCCAGAATTTCTCTTCACCAACCTACATGTATTTAGTGGGGATAAATCCTCAAGAAGATGAGCAATTCGGAAAATATATGATTGTTAATGGCTCGATCCCTTCAATGTCAGAGGGAGTTAGTTCAACTGATAATTGGTGCATAATCACCGAGTCTGTTGCTGACGTTTTGGGTGTAGGAGTTAACGATCACATCTGGTTTGCCACTTGGAATATGTCGAAGAAGGGTGCTCAGGTGGCGCAGCGCCCGCAGTTCTCTGTTAAGGCTGTTATCCGAGATTATGGTAAAGTCTACGATTTCGACCCGAAGGACCCGACTAGCTTCTGGCCTGTTTACAATTCAATTTTTCTCCACATAGGGAGGATGCAGAGTATTTTTAGCACTCAGAATGTGACCCATGTGCTTGTTCATGTTTCGGATATATCAAAATCTCAAACGGTGGCGGATGCGTTACAGAGTCAACTCGGCAGTTCGTTTGCAGTTTGTAATGTTAAGCAGCAGACGTTGCAGAGCGTGGAGAAGGCTCTTACAGTTATTAAGACTGTTTCGACTTCAATGGCTGGGATGGCGGCTGTTGTTGCTGCAATGTTAATTTTGAATGTAATGTTCATAGCTGTTTCTGAGAGGAAGTTTGAGATAGGTGTTCTTAGGGCTATGGGTTCCTCTCGTCTCCAGATTTTCCGTTTATTTTTGCTTGAGGTTTTATTCATAGGTCTTATTGGAGCCTTTGGTGGAGTTGGCTTTGCAATATTGGCTACTAAGCTGATCTTAATGGTGATGGAGAGCTTCGTTGTTAAGCCTAATTTAGCTTTAGAATTTGTTTTTACTCCCTATCACGCCCTTTTCGGCTTTGCGGTTGGTGTCGGGTTTACTTTGATCGCTGGTTTGGTTCCTGCCATTTCCGCGAGTAGGGTTAGGGTGGTAGAGGCTTTACGTCCACGTATGCGGGTGTTTCGGAGGAGATTGATTTGGAGTTTGGCATCAGTGTTTCTAGGCGCTTTTTTTGTCGGGTCGGGTGTTTGGTTGATGGACACTGGGTTTAAGGGTTTAGTTAGCGTGAGCAGCCTTGGATACATAGTTGTCATTGGCTTCGTTTTGGCAGCTATCGGAGTCCTTTTTGTTACAAGTCCTCTGCTTGGTGTTTTTTCACGAGCTTTAACACCTCTACTCGGTAAGCTTGGAGTTCTAGTCCACAGGAATATTTTGCGGAATTTACGTCGTTCAGTTTTCACGTATGCAACCTTGGCGTTTTGTGTAGCGTTACTGGTGACGATAGGTTCAACTTTGGGCTCGTTGAAAAATTCATCGACACTTTCGGTTCAATATTCTGCAGGTTCAGATATAGTTGTCTCTACAAGTGCTCCTTGGAGTTTCGCTGGTGAGATTAAGTCGATTGCTGGGGTGAAAAGCTGCTCTCCTAATTGGATTATCAGCAATTGTAATTTTACCCGTAATAATGCGTTGTCCAATGTTAAAGTTAGGTTGATTGGGGTGAATTCAACTGAATATTTCGATACAATCTACGAGATCAAGTTAACTAAGACGTTAAACGGGATTTCTTCAAGTGAAGTTTTTAGGAAAATCGTTGAGCAACGCGGTTACATTATTATTCAGGACAAGTTGGCTGAAAACCTCACAGTGAATGTTGGGGACACTTTAACTTGGACTACGACGAACAATACGAGGGTTAAGTTTACTGTTGTAGCGGTTGCAAGTTTAATCACGGGTGTCTGGGAAACTGTTTGGGTTGATTGGGCTTCTAAGTATGGATACTTTGCTGCTGTCGTTTCGGTTAGAGATGTTTCACGCTTCCACGCTTCGAATGCTGATGAATTCTTGGTTTCTGTGAGTGAAGGCGCGGATCCAAAAGTTGTAGCGAACGATATTCGCGGGCTCTGCCGTGTAAAAGGTTATCCAATTAACTGGATAGGTGTGACTGCTGAGCAGCTTGAACTTGTTAAAGAGAGCTATAACCAGATTTACAACTATTTCATGGTTACAACAATTTTCTCAGTTATGGTAAGTGGACTAGGAGTTATGGCAGCTATGGCGTATACTGTGCTGGAGCGAAGGCGGGAAATAGGTGTCCTACGTGCATTCGGAGTTAGTAGAAGGCAGATTCTAATGGTTTTTGTGGGTGAAGCTTTTCTCCTAAGCTTGATAGGTTTTGCTGTCGGCTTAGCTACAGGCCTTTCACTCACATATTACATGATTACTTCACTGCCTACATCATCATTAGCTCCTCTATCTTTCACGTTGCCTTGGGAGACTGTTGGTTATGCGCTAATCGCCTGCGTTTTAGCTGCTTTTGTCAGCTCTCTTTATCCAGCATATAAGTTGTCTAAGTTGAAGGTTACAGAAGCATTGCGTCGATAAATATGGTAACTTTACCTTAAACTGTGTTAAGAGTGCGATATGAGCTTCGCCATCAAAATAAAGAATCCTCAATTTTTTAAAGCAATTATGAAGAATCCTCTTCTAGAATGTTCCTCGTGAGGAATTATTCTCATTCTGGCTCTAAAAATGCGAGCTAAAAAAAGTCATACAGGTATAACTGCTGCTCTAACCATTTTTATAATTATAACCGCTATTCCGCTTATCCTCTCTAACGTCTCTAACGTAAGTGCTAATCCAAAACCAGCCGACATCAATTTAGAATATTTTAAAGGATACGACGCCAAAAAAGGATGGACCCCAGGTGAAATAGCTGTTCACCCTGGAGATAAAATACGCTTCAAGATTGGATTAAAGAATGAGGGAGGCGTTGCTGCGGACGGACTTTTTGTGCACATTCATTACGATTACGAGGATGGGAAAGGGGTAGTTTCCTTAGTAAAAACTGGTGGAGCAGGAACCTATTCTGGGCCCTTCAAAACTGATAAAGATATATGCGGAAAAGATACCGGAGACCATTACTACAATGTAATGGTGGGCACCTTATTGCCTGGTGCAACAGTGGAATTAGACTTTAACGCTACTATTTCATCATCCGCTTCTTGGAAAGGGGCAAGTGTACATATGGGACATATCTGCTGGAAATGGATCGGAGAGAAGCGCTTACATCACGAAGATGACATACCTTTAAAATTCTTTGTTCCAGAGTTTACTGCCGGAACAGTAGCCCCGATGATTGGAGCCTCAATTGCCCTATGTGGCTATTTGTTAACTCGTAGGCTTCGATTTAAAGTTAAATGACAAAGAATTTTAAATTTAGGCGGTTCTCTTCATTTAGGGTAATATTAGACAATTAGATGAAGATTTGTAAAATAGATTTAGATGGTTGCGGCCGTCAATGTTTTAAGGATATAGCGATGCATTTTTGGTATCACTTTGCGTTTGTACGGTGGTCAGGGATCGTTGTATGCTGTTGGCCATATGGCTTGGGGTTATATTTTCGGCAGATTAGCTGGAAAGGCAACTAAAACGAAAACTATTACGTCTCTTCTATTTGCGGTTTCGATGCTTCCTGATGTTGATTTATTTTTGAAGCCATATGGGATTGTTCATAGAGGCCCATTACACGCATCGTTCACTTTACTTTGTTTCTCTTTGCCGTTTCTGATTGTTTATCGACGTAGAGCGTTACCTTACATTGTTTCAGTGTTTCAACATCTCCTGTTCGGGGATTTTATTATAGGTTCCAGTATGTTGCTGTGGCCCTTTAGCAGTCGGTTTTACGGGCTGCGTTTCCGACTGGGCGGTTCGCTCGATGTGACTTTAGAGTTGGTTGGCTTTGTTTCGTCTTTATGGTTATTGTTTCGACTGGATGACATCCGGCATGTTCTCTCACCAGAAAAGTGGAATGTCGCCATGATTTTTTGTGGGGCAATGATTTTCCTTTCAGTTTTTTACGGGATAGGGATTCTGGTTCCTTTAGTTCTGGTTCTGCCTCACATCGTTTTCCTGGTTTTATTCGCAGTTTCAGGTTTTTGTGGGCTTTACGGCGTGTTTCTGGGGCATCGTAAAAGGGTTTAATTCGGCCCGTGTTAGAAGCTTTTGTGTTCTTTAGGTGATCGTTGCATTAAACCATATTTGTGTCCAGGCGCAGCGCCGCTCGTTCCCTGATCGCCATCCGAATTCGAATTGCTGTGTGTTTTCGTTATAGGTCCATAGTTCGAATATTATGCGGTAGTTTATTCCAGAGGTTGCGTAGGCGTTTATTCCTGTTACTGGGTTGTCGTTGACTGTTAGTTCTTTTATTATTGTTGAGCCGCCTTCTTTTTGGGTTTCTTTTATTGACCATGTGAACTGGGTTTCCAAAGTTTCGTTGTCTGTTAGTGCGCGTCGGATCTCTGTGAATGCTGGTTGGCTACTTGGGGTGCAGCTGGTGCTGTTGGGCGGCGGCGTTGTGGAGTTTAGTAGTTTGACTTTGATGATTATGTATTGTGCTTCGCTCATGTGGTTGTAGAGGTATAGGTACCATTGCACTGGTGTGTTAAGTGTGATGTTTGGGTTATCGTTTGGGTAGTAGTGTTCAGCCATTTTGTTGCTTCCAAGTATGCCTAGAGCGAAGAACTGCTCTTGTGGTCGCGGAGTTAGAGTTACCCATGTAACTGTCGAAACTATTAGTGAAACTGTTATGAGAAATGTTACTGTGTACTGGGCATCTATTGATAATTTGAGTTTCATTTTTCTCCGCCTCTTTTGATTTCCATGCCTAAAGTTCTTCGCAGACTGTATTTTCTCCATAATTTTAGAGTGAAGTAGAATGCTATTGTGGAGATAACTACCACAAGGAATGCTAGTAGGTAAGTCGTAGTCCTTTGTTGTGAAGCGTTCTGTGTCGCTTGGTCTTTGAGTTGGTTTGCTTTTAGAGTTATTCTGTTAAAGTGTTCAGTGGCGTTTTTCGCATAGTTATATGCGGCTGTGTAGTTGTAATAGGTGTTGTTCTGATTTTTCGCTTGGCTCAGCAGGTTTAGTCCGGTGTTGAAATCTGAGGCTTGATCTGCTATGTTCGCCCCAGCTTTGTCGGCTTCTAAAATTGCTTTAAATGCATTTTTGCTTGCGGTTTCAGCTTCTTGAATCGCGTCTGCAGCTTCGATGGATGTTTTTGCCCCTATAAACTTTGAATTGAGTAAACTCCCAGTTAATACTATGAATATTAGGGTCGCTGTTAACGCTTGCAGCCGTCTCATAGGTGACACTATAGAACAGAGCATTCAAGAAAGCCTTTAATATTTGTTATTCATGCCAAGTCCTTGCTGGGAATCATTTAAGCAGGTTTTCGTATGGCGAAGCCAAAACAGTCTACAACTCCTATTTCATTAAGGAAACTCATAGAAGAGACCATACAGAAGAGACAGCCTAAAACCGTGGAGGAGCTTACAAGAATAATTCAAGAGGAGAGAAAAGACGTCACGATTGAAGAGGTTGTTAGCGTCATTAAGGAGCTTCAGGAAAATGGGAGAATAGCACTGAATGTTCCTGTTCCAGTTTTTCATTCCTTTGCCGGTTATTTAATGGCCCCGTATTGGAGTTTAAGCTTCTGGCTCATCATAGCAGCGATTTCACTGACACTTGTCTCCATTTACGTTTTGCCTGAGAGTTATCCTTTGGTTACGCTGAGGTGGATTTTGGGGCTAATTTTTGTTCTTTTTATTCCTGGCTATAGTTTTATGGAGGCGTTGTTTCCGGGTAAAAGAGAGTTGGATAACATTGAGAGACTTGCTTTGAGTATAGGTTTAAGTTTGGCTTTGGTTCCTTTGACTGGGTTGCTGCTGAATTTTACTCCGTGGGGGATTAGGCTTGATCCCATAGTTGCAGCTTTATGCTTGATGTCGTTGACTTTCATATTTATCGGGGCTTATAGGAAGTACAACTTGTTATCTGTAAAGCCATAAGAGACCACTGATTCGGTGGTTTTTTCGAATGAAGTTTCTTTACAGAAGGATTCTTCATAATTGCTTTAAAAATTGAGGATTCTTCATTTTGATGGCGAAGCTCATGAGGAAAGGTCGAAGAACACAGCGAGGATGTTCAAAGATTAAGTATTTAGAGGAGCTTGTTGGACTAGCCTGAGAAGTCTTAGAGGAATGTTTTATGGCTGGCAGAATGAATGTTTGGTTTATTTTAGGGTTAATTTTAATCGGCACAGTTGCAGCTTCAAACGCCACTGGTGTTGCTGTGGCTGATCATGATCGGAGGGTTCTGTTCAAAGACAATTTTAACAGGTATCCTGAGGGATCTGACGGGAGTCCTGTTTGGGTTTCAACTGGAGGAGTTTGGAGAGTTGAGGATAAGGAGTTCAGCCAGAGTGCTATGAACTATATTTATTATAGTGTTGCTGGGGATCCAAGTTGGACTGATTATTCTGTAGAAGTGGAGGTCCGAATTGTTGATTATCCGAAGCCAGTTTCGGATGTAACTCCGCCTGACACTGGGCTTGTTTTCAGGTGGAGTTCTGAGGATGATAGCTGGTATACTGTTCAGCTTTGTGTCGATGGGAGGGTTAGGCTGTATAGAAAAGATAAGGGTTCACCTGATCCGACTCCTCTATTTGCATCGGAAGTTTGTTTCAAATGGAAGAAGGGAGAGGAATACGAGCTTAAAGTTAGGGCTGTTGGAGGTAGGATAACTGTTTATCTTGACTCTGATGCTGTTATCAGGTTTGTTGATACTGCGCCTCTTCTAAGCGGTAAAATAGGCTTTTTCTGTGGATATATGCACAGCCACTATGATGATGTAGTGGTTCGGGCTATAAGGATGGAGAAATCAGAATCAAAAAATACGGATGACGACTAAAGATAGACAGGTCGATAGCAAAAAGGACTGCACAGGAACTTTTAGTCATTTTTTCTCAGCGTATTTTTAAATGGTTACCTTTAAATCCGCATAGAGCCTCCATGATTAAGAAAAATTGGAAGGTTAATCATGTCTTTTACTAGGATTGCCCTTCGAAATGTTCCAAGGAGGAAGCTTAGGAACGCTCTTACTGTTTGCGCGATAATTTTAGGCGTGGCTTTGCTGGTCGGGGTCAATATTGCTACCGATAGTGCTGTGAATCAGTTTGGGAAGCTACTTGTTCAGGCTACGGGTGATATTGATGTTTTGGTGCGTAATTCAACTTCTGGAGCGTTTAGTGAAAGTGCGTTTCGTAATGTTTCCTCAGCCAATTTAAACGGTGTCACTAATGTTGCAGGTAGGCTGCGTGTTAGTGGGATAGTGTCGCAGAGCGGGGGGCTGCTAACTGAAGTTACCATTACGGCTGAGAATTCGTCGGGGTATGCGCAGAATTTAGTGATAAATGGATTGAATGCTACTTCGGATTATCTTCATCTTGAAGAGGATTTCACTAATATTTCTGGACGTAGAAGTTTCGGAGTGAACAGTTCGGATATAATTGTTAGCGATACGCTTGGTTTCCACGCAGGAGATAAAATCATTATTAATCTAACTAAGACTACGAAGCTGTACGACCCTATTAAGAAAACTTTCACACAAAAACCGAAGTCGATTTCTAATTATACTTTCAACATTGTTGGGCTTTACCATCCAAGCAGAGTAGAGAGACAGTTCATGCACGGTGCAGGAGGACCGGTTTCCCATGAAGTTTTCATAGATCTGCATAAATCCCAAACTATGCTGAATTTTACAAACAGAATTACCACTATTATTATTAAGGTTTCAAGCCCGACGAACCAAACTCTTCTGGACACCATTAAAAATCAGATTAAACAGATTCTCGGAGACAAATACACAGTTTCGTTCCCTAAAGAAACTTCTCTAAAAACAATGAGTGAAATGAGCACTGGCTTCAAAGGTGGGTTGAGCGTGGCTGCACTAATCTCGATGGTTGTCGCGATAGGCGTTGTCATAATTACTATTTACCTTAACGTGAGCGAGAGAACCTATGAGATCGGGGTTCTCAGGTCTATAGGGGCTTCGAGGCTGCAGATATTTTGGATGTTCTTCTCGGAAAGCTTAGTTTTAGGTGCTTTGGGTATAGGTTTAGGTTTAGTTGTCGGTGTGATTTTGGCGCAGTTCTTCTTAGGCTTTGCTTCAAGCGTCTTCAATGTATCATTTCCGTTTTCAGTCACCTCTGAGAGTTTGATTTCAAACTTTATAATCGGCATAATCGCTGGCTTTGTAACAGTAATTATAGGCGGAACTATACCGTCTCTTCTGGCTGTTAAGGTCAATGTCCTTAGGGCGTTAAGGCCGTCTATGAGGCCTCTTGGAAAGCCTAGAACTGCCTTGAAGCTTATCCTGATCGGGGTGCTACTTATTGGGGGCAGTATACTGGCTGGTCGGTATTCACTTTACCAGATGGGTGCAGGTTTCTCTGAGTCTACGCAGAACCAGGTACGTTTAGTTGACGTCATGATGAACATTGTGACAATAATTGGTTTAGTCCTAGTTACTGCAGGTTTCCTTAGAAGCGGAAGTAAAGTCATAGAGTATATTTTAACACCGTTCTCTAAGAAGTCAGGGAAGCTTATTTCCAGAAACATCGGCAGGAACCTTATGCTTAACACTGCATGCTTTGCTTTGATTGCAATAAGCCTGTCTTTCGTTGTTGCTATGGGCAGCATCGCTGAAGTCATCGCCCCAGGATTGGAGAATGTTGTCCGCAAGTTTTTCGGTGCAGATATGTTTGTTGTTCCTAAAACAACTCTTCCAGCTTCTTTCGGAGACAACAACTTGTCTAAAATCGAGGGCGTCAATCGTACTACGCCGATCTATATACTCCCGAACACGCTTTATCCATCTCCGATTAGTGTTCGTAATTCAACCACTATTTTAAATGGAACTGTAGGGGTAATAGCAATGGATCCTGTTTCATACCATAAAATTTCACCAATTAAGGTTAGCACTACTTATAGTAACGTAACTGCTGAGCTTGATAAAAATGGGACAGCGTTGCTTCCTAGTTCGCTTGCTAAAGATTTAGGCGTAAGTTCTGGAGGTAAGTTCGGGATCCAAGTGACTTCTAATTCTTCGACACGTTGGGTTGAACTCAGAGTAGTCGGCATACTTGAGGCCGCTGCTTTTCAATACATTGGCATAGGGCAAGTGTCGCTCTCTAGGACGGTTTATGTTTCTTACAAAACTATAGCTGACACTTGGAAACAGTCTGAAACAGCTACACTCTTCTTTGTGAGTGTGAAACAAAGTTATAGTCGGGTTGATGTTAAAAACAGAATTCTCGATAAATACAGTGACGACATCCCAAAAACCAACATAATTAGTTTAGACGATATAATGACTCAGGTTTCAACTCAAATTAACAGCATAATGGCGATTTTCTACGGTATCCTAATGTTTTCTATAGTGATATCCGCGCTCGGAATGGCTATTATAATGATTATGAATGTGAGCGGTAGAAGGCGTGAAATAGGCATACTCAAATCTCAAGGTATGAGCAACCGAGAGGTCTTCACTTTAATCGGAGGCGAAGCATTAGCGCTTGGTATTATAGGCTTCATTATCGGCGCTTTAGGCGGCATTGTTATGTTCGAAGGGATTGTCGTTTTAATGCAGACATTAGGATTCCCAATTTCATTTACATTTACATACGGGATATTCGTAAATGCATTTGTTTTGGCTATAGCAGTTTCAATTGCCGCAGTTTCCTATCCTGCTTATAAGGCAGTTAAGTTAAGTGTAATTGAAGCATTAAGGTACAAGGGCTAGAGGCGATGGATGTGTCTGAAGACAAAGTAGTAGCCACAGTTGATCTAGAGAAAAACTACAAGCTCGGCGAAGTTACGGTTGACGCGCTCAGAGGGGTAACAATCACATTAAAGAAGGGAGAATTCGTCGCAGTTATGGGCCCCTCAGGCTCAGGTAAAACCACTCTTCTAAATCTCATAGGTGCACTTGATCGCCCATCAAAAGGCGATGTGTATGTGGGTGGTGAGGATCTATCGAAAATGAGTGACAGAAATCTTACTAGCATTAGGAGAAAGAAAATAGGTTTTGTTTTCCAGTTCTACAACCTAATCCCAGTCCTAACAGCTTTCGAGAATGTTGAACTCCCAATGCTCATCGCCGGCGTACCTAAGAAGGAAAGAGAGGAAAGGGCTACGCAGCTACTGAAAATAGTTGGACTGGTTGACAGGGCGCATCACAGGCCAGATGAGCTTAGCGGTGGAGAACAGCAACGTGTAGCTATAGCTAGGGCTCTTGCCAATAAGCCCTCAATAATTCTTGCTGATGAGCCAACTGGTGACTTGGATACTAAAACTGGCACCGAAGTTGTAGGCGCTCTGCGGGAGATGGCTAAGAAAGAGGGAGTAACCGTAATAGTGGTAACCCACGATCCAGTTGTGGCTGATATGGCGGATAGAATATTGGAGATGAGAGACGGCAAGATTCTAAGAGAAAGAAAAATGACTCCAATGCATTCAGAAAGTTAACGGAAATTTTAAGCGCTTAATGGCTTAACGGTGAAAATGCAGTATTCATCACCTTTAGCCATGCATTTTTCCTCTTCAACCCTAATAGGGCGCCCAGCAGCTGCTGTGATAAATCCCTCCAGCAGGCCCCTTAGGAAATAGCAAACTGGTGTCTTAGAAGGGCTGCTCGCCTTAGCTTCAAAGGAATTTTTGACTGATACCATACCGGTAGCTTTGCTCAGGTCTAATTCAATTTTTTTTATGTCACCCCAGCCGGTGGTTTCGAAGGTTTGTTTAAGCGTTTCCAATGCTTGCGGGCCTGTAGTTTTAAATTCTCTAACTGTGTAGTGGTAAAGTTGTTCACCGCAATTTTTGCTGCTTTCATAAAGAACGACAACCCCGCCGCTACCTAGCAATGATATTAATCCTTTTTTGAGGGCGGTGATCATTTCTAGTGTTAATATCCTCATCCGCCTCTTCTCTAAAGTTAGCGACTGTTCTAAATCCCCCTTCAACAGCTCACCAGCATAGCTTAAAAAGAACTGGAATCCTCAGCGAATTTAAAAGCTGAGTACACAGTGTACACTAAAAATATCTTATCTCCTTAATTTCACCTCGTCAACTTCAAAAACCAGAGACTCGTCTGTGACGGTTTCCACAGCGGGCTTTGCACCCAAGATAGATTCGAACACAGCCTCAATGTAACCCCTAAGCCAAATGGACCATTTTCTACCCAACTTGTGATGCAGTACAACCCTATGCACAGTTCCTCTCTGCTCAGAACTACATGAGGCCCAACGGGCAAAATCACATAAAAAATCCTTCACGATGAAATAGACGCCGTCCAAATCAAGGTGTCTGTGTGAAATTAAGACAATATCCTTCGGTCCCAATGTACCAGCTTTTTTAGCTAAGTCAGTGATTTCTTCCTCCGAGAATTTATCCAATATTTTTCGGAAGTTATTTTGACAAAGTACGATGTAGCCGAAACGCTCAGCGTGACGAACAACTTTTATGTGATGCTCAAGGAGTTGGCTTAGAAAGGCGTTAGGGCTTACCCCTCTTTTCTTAGCCTCCATTTCCATTTCTTTAAGGAGTTTTGGATCTATTCGGAACGTACGAGGGGTGGACATGGGGGTTATGCCTTCCATTTTATCTTGTGACGGTGAATTGATGTCGCTTTGAGATTACGCTTTTTTCTTTGAACATAGAATAAAAGACTGATGTTTACATCGTATCATATAGTACACTAAAGTTTATTATTTTTAACAATTTCGTTTGAGAATATTTGGGATAAAACTACTAAATATTATTCCTCTCTGGCTTTTTGATAGACGGCAGCCGTGGTCACAGCATCTTGAACCATTAGCCTCATTGAACAGAACACTACAATTTCATCATTAGAAGCTCTCCCAGGATCTCTACCGCCACAACTTCTCCTATTTCACCATAACATTCTTCTCAGAAATCGTTACCTTTGATACCGAAACGCCCTATTTGCCTGTTAGGGCCATTCGTTAGGGGTCAATCCCCAGAAAGCTATTTAACCTTAAAGCATGGAAAAGTCTTGAAAATCACGCAGAAGGTTTAATGTTGCAAGTATCTCTCACTGAACCAAAACTAGCTAAGATAATTGCTATTAAAGATGAAACACCAGACGTGAAAACTTTCACTTTGCAATTTAACTCTAAACCAGGGGGGTTAAATTTCAAGCCTGGACAGTTTGTTCAACTATCAGTTTTCGGCTACGGTGAAGCCCCGTTCTCAATGTCCTCCTCACCGTACCAGACAGAGTCATTCGAGGTTAGCGTGAAGAAAATTGGAAGACTAACAAACAGACTTCACCAAATGAATGTCGGCGATGTGGTAGGCATCAGAGGACCTCTAGGAAACGGGTTCCCACTTGAATCACTTGAAAAAACAGGCATACTCATAGTTGGCGGAGGAATAGGGATAGCGCCTCTAAAATCACTGATAGAAACTTTACTGCACAAAAATCCGGAACGCAAAGAAAAAATAACATTACTTTACGGTGCACGAACCCCATCAGATCTAGTTTTCAAAAAGGAACTGAAAAATTGGAGCAGAAAAATCACAGTTCATCTAACAGTGGACAGAGCAACCGACAGGTGGAATGGAAAAATAGGACCCGTAACCGTGCTATTTGATGTAGCTAAAATTAACCCAAAGCGAAGCAACGCAGTGATCTGCGGACCACCAGTAATGATGTACTTTACAGTTAAGAAATGCCTCGAGAAGGGATTCAAGCCTAAAAACCTCTACCTATCCTTAGAAAGACAAATGGTTTGTGGAATAGGAAAATGTTGGCACTGCAACATCGGGCCATACCGCGTGTGCCTAAACGGTCCCATATTTTGTTATGATGCGCTCAGAGATTTTCCCGAGTTGTTTGAATAGAGAGGTAAAGGAAAACAGAACCTCTCTAGGATCGATTCTGCCGAAGCAGGCTTGTGTGCATCTGCCGCAACCGACGCAGCCGAAGTCACGGTATTGTTCTGGGAAATATGAGAATTTGCAGAAATACCATTGCCTAAGCCTATTTGGAAGTTTTGGACGTGGATTAGCTCCTCCAGCCATTCTGGAGTAGCCTTCGAAGAGGCAGGCGTCCCAGACTCTAGCTCTTTCGCCTTCAGCGCCCTCTAGCCTATCTATTATATAATGACAATGGCATATTGGGCATGAAAAAACGCAGCCACCACACTCAACACAGCGCCAACTCAACTCCTTCCAAATTGGGCCGAGCTTCTCCAGAAACGGATGACGATAAAACAGCTTAATGTTTTTCCGTATGAGGGGCAGGTCAAATTGGTACTGGGCTGCTGCAACTTTTCTTTCGGCTTTGTTTCGCCTAACTTTAAGATTCACAAGCTCAGCTTTAGTTGGCTTAACTAATTTGACATCGGTTTCCTCAAGCAGTTTTAGGCCCCTATTGCTGTTTACATTGATTATCACTTTTTTTCCAAGATCGCTGACGTGGAGATCAGAGCCGTTTGTAGACACAGGCGATATTCCGAAAGATGAGCAGAAACAATAATCAGTCGGCTCTAAACAGTCAGCTGAAACTAAGAAAAGATTGTCCCTGATCTCTTTGTAACCAGGATCAATGACCCCCTTCTGAAAGACTTCATCAAAAATTCTGAGACCCTTAACATCGCAGGGTTTAACCCCAAAAAGAATTGTTCTGCTGACCTGGGCATTAGCTTTCAATAATTCAAGTTGTCTTCCTTTTTTTCTAAATTTGAAAAGAGTGGTGAATGGAGGGAACACCGCTGACTTAGGCGGTGTAGAAGGTCTAGCACCAAACAGATCAACATCAGCGAAGTTCTCATCTTTCATTTTCCCAAAGATAGATCGCCCACCAACTTTCAGGGGGGCAATTACCATGTATCGCCTAGAAAACTCCTTAACCAGTTTCCCGATATCCTGCTTAGGTATAGCGTAGAGTCTCACCACAGAAAGACACCTGCAAATTAACCGATTTCATTCACCAAATATTTAGATGTCTCTCTAACAACTTTTTGGGCTGAGGGGGTAGGGTAAACCCCAGAAATACGCCACATTGAACGCTAAAGAGGGTGAGAAGTAACCTCATAGGCTAGCCTAGACCTGCGAAATTGTGGAGGGTTATGAGGGTACGGTCAGGGTAATCGGAGCTTCCCGTCTACGTCTCCAATATACAAAGATAATAACACCAACTACAGGAATAAGAATTGATAAAATAACCACTGGAGAGAAATTCACCTTCGCTGGGGCAGGTGTCGTAGAAGCTTGCGCAACATCACCAGATACCGAATCGGTCTGACCTAGGTGCGATACAGTGCCGGTAAACGACCCTCGTGGAACCTGAATAAAAATTGCAATGCCTTCGTTATTTGTCTGGGCAGTTACTGTGGTTCCATTGGGTAAAGTGACTGTCACTATAGCACCTGATACTGGGAGGCCATACAAATCTGTAACTTTAACCTTCAAATCGTAGACTAAACAGTTTATTGTAAAGTTATCATTTTTTGTTAATGCCATTAATGGAGATGGAGATGGGACGACATCGATACCTTCCCATAGTATGCTGGTGACCGTGTATGTGCCGCTCTGAGCTCTGCTAATTGTGTAATTCGAAATCGTTCTAATTGTTCCGTTAGGACACTGTAGATAAATGTATGATGGACTCACATATAAGTCGGCTGTACTGTCGCTGTTCTTAAATGTAAAATTTAAAGAATAGACCTGGCACAGCAGTTCCTTTGTCACACTGGCACCACTAATAGTTACTAAAGACTCGTGAACCTCGCTTCCTTGCCACTTCACCGTGACAGTGTACGTGCCATTCCCGATTTTAGTGAAGTTAGCCCATCCTTTAGAGTTACTCGTTAGTTTCTCAAACCTAGTTACGTTGACTATGCATGATGGCAGGATTCTCCTTGACGAATCTAAGGTTCTAATGTTAAGGGCGTATCTTTCAGGATATATGTAACGAATGCCAGCGATGTCCCCTGCTCCAAGTGTTCTTTTGATCGTACCATCGGAAAGATATGGGTACATTATCTGGTTGGGGTCGTCCACATGTCCTAGATATAAGGTATGCCCAACTTCATGTGTACCCACACTCTGGACATCATACTGGCCAGATGGACATGTATCTGCTGTTGACCAAGTGAAAGAAGTGCTGAAAACTATGTCAAACTCACTAATCAGATTAGTAACTGTATTATACTGTAAGTAAGTGACCCCCAAAATTCCTGATCCCAAAGATCCCCGAGAAACAACATTGCAACCATCTGAGATTGGGCTACCAATACGAGTTGTGGTTCCATTGTAAGTATAGTCCATATAGGACCCGAGGTCGTCTTCCCAGGTCTGAAAAGAATTTTGAATAGCCGTAACTTGAGCAGATGGTACGTTTTCATTTATATTGTATTTCACTGGGAGAGCGCTGTCGGCCCAATGAATACCTGTGTAATTATATCCAAGCGCGGCCGCTGCCACGAGGCTGCCTGCTGACGATTCACTACTCAACAATACCTTACCCAGTTGCCCACCCACAACTGTAAACTCGCCCGACTCCATTAATTCGAGGAAAACTTTAACCTTCTCACCAACCGCAAATATCGATTCACTTGAAACTATTAGACCAACGTCGCCAACTTCACCTCCAAGCATTTTTACAGTCACTTCTTCATCTTCAATCGACCCCTTCAAACACTCCTTCACACGTATCTTGACGTAGGAATAAATTGTCGGGCCAGGTTCCTCCCATCTAGACTCTATACTCTTCACTTCGCCGACTAGAATATGGGTGGCTAAATTAGTCGGATACGGTCCTGCCTCCTGCTCGCCTGCCCCAGATGACGAAGAATCACTTGAAGCGCCTAGGATTCTTACCTGAATAGATGCCAATATAAGTAAACAGAGAAAGAAACTGAATTTTAGCCAATTCCTGCGTTTAAGCATGGTTAGAACACTGCGATTTTAATTTCCTATTAATTTATGGATCCGCTTTTTAACCCTCTCTTATTATATGCACGGCTGAAAAATTCTTCACAAGTGATATATTTCTAAGATTTACCCCTACCCCCACAGTGGCAAAATGCCTAATTCGAATGCGTAGTGACCCTCAAAACTAGTCCTTGGAAGCCATTTTTGACCGAAAAATTTCGCCGGGTCGGTGTCCAAAAAATTGGACTCTAGGCGGACTCTCCAATTTTTCGAATAGTTATTCTTAGAAAATACGAATAAAGTCGTGAGATTGTTTATTCATAATCATCTAGAATGCATACTAAATCTAAGGCGTTCTGGAGGGCATTTCTATTCTTAATAAACACTAATAGGTGGGTCTTGTAGCAAATAGGGTTGATGTCGGAGGGCATAAATTGAAAACCCCGTTCCATTAGCGTTCATTACCAAATGAAAAAACTTTTAAGCCATACCATTAGTAATGAGTAAGAATTGTGATTATATGCCTAGAAGAGCGTTTCGAAGACCGCCAAAGCAACGAACAACCATATTATTTAAGGCGGGTACGGTGCCTACCTCCACTGAGGACCTTTTCAGAAGAATATTTTGGAAAAGCGAACTCTTAGCAGGAGAGGCCCATGTTTTCTGGAAGGAGATAAAGAAGAGTGAGCCGGCTGGTATGTCTATTGCCTATTGGAAGGAATGGATAAAAAAGCGAAACTTGAGCGTGGGTCAATTTTATAACATGATCCATGGATTGGTTGGAGCCGGGTTAATTGAGAAACGGGAAAATATGTGGCACGTAAGTAGCAGTTTTCTAAGAGAATTAGAGCAGATGGTGATCCTTTACACGGTTGAAAGCGGTTATGAACATAGGTTAAGATGAGCTTCATAGAAGAACTGCTGAAGTCAGGGATTCTTGGCTGGTCAGTTAGGCACACCTTCACCCTATGATGTTATAATTAATGTATAGCGAACTACTTCTCCTGGCCTTCTTCCATATCATCCAAATCATTCAGTACGATGATCTCTTCACTAACGTCCTCCACAACTACAGGTTCATCTTTTCCTTCGATATTCTCAATGTCCCCAAAGATATCGATTATTTTAACATAAATTATGCGCACCATTAAGGAGCCGCCTCCTCTGCTATTTCCAGCTCACCCAGCCTCTGGAGAATACGCCTTGACGCCTTCCTTATGACTAGTTGCCTATTTTTGACTTTAACATGAATCCTCACGATTTCCTCTTTGAATGGAAAACTTGAATCGCTAGTTAGCTTCGTGGGCAGGTATATCCTAGGCGAATCATATGCCTTGCCCGCTTTCGTTCGTTTCTTCGTTACCACGTAGTTCGCCAGAGCTTCTTTCATAGCCTTACTTTCCGTACCTTTTACTTTAGAAAATCAGTATAATAAAGTACTGACTTTCCTTAGTAAATTAAGGGGCGCTCTTCGTATAAAAAGCTTGCCGTATAGGCTTCAATGCGTGTAGTAGTCCTCATAATCTGTTGTTCGAAAAATTGGAGAGCTGATGGGCTGTCCAAGATTTTGGACGCCCCGTTGATTTGATTCGACGATATTTATAATATCCACGTTCGCAATTGTATACTATTATTCTCGGTGAAAGTGTGAACTATGAGCAGCATTGAGTCTGAATTGAAGAAGCGCGGCGAACTCGTTGTGGACGCTTCTCTAATTGAAATTCGTACTGCTGCAGGTATGACTCTTGGAACGATGAATGAAAGCCGCGAGGATGATACCGTAGTTTTTACAGCACGGAGTGCTGTTTGTCCATCTCAAATTAAGGCTAGAGAAATTAGCGAGGATCGATATCACGTTTATACAACGAGTATTTGCAATATTAAGGACTGCACTTATTGGTTAGAGTGCGTGCGACTAGATAATTCGCGTCTAGACACTTTTATTAGTAATATAGAGAAACTCACCGGTCGTAGATTGAAGATAGAAATGCATTACGGTTGGGAGTCGGGATTAGCTAAGGAAGATGAGAAGTTAAAGGGTATTCTTGAACGGGTTTTAGAACGGAAGAGGGAAAAAGTTTAGCTGAAGTGATCAATTACTCTCTCCTAAAGGTGAAAGAGTCATTGGATTTAGGTGTCTTTCAGAAAAGACAAGAACAGAAAGTGATGGCATGATACGTTTTGCTATTCTTAACTCTTTTTTGGCTTTCTAAGCATTGAACCCACATACAACCCGATGAAACCCAACACCAGCGCCAAAACGACATTGAGAACCACTTGAAAAATTAGCACCAACTGTCCATAAACGTACCAATCCGTTGTTGTCCACGCACCCGTAGAGAACGTACTCTGCAAGTATTCCGTAACCCAAGCGTTATAATAGCCATTGGCAGAAACAGATATCATCGTAGCAGACGACATAACCGCTCCAAACAAAACAGCTATTTTCCCAACCGCTCTTATTCTGGATTCTTCTTGTATCTTTCCAGCAAAAACGTAACCAACAACTAACCCAGCGACTAATATGGATATGACAGCTGCAGAATTGAGCCCCCAATAAGAACCTATAGACGGAATCAACGCTATGCCCAACACAAAGTAAACCAAAACATCAATCACGCCCACAGTAGCCACAGCCAGAATGACATCACTAAACTTCACCCTATCACCTCCTCTGAAGCCAAAAACATATATGTGTTCTCGGTTCAGCTATAACTTTTCCGCAAAATCGAATTATGGCTCAAAAAGACCGATAGAACTGCCCTCTATTGTCTACTTCCGCAAATCATATCCAAATGAACCCCAACAAAATACCGAATGAATTCCCAGAATTATAATTATTAACTTAATAAATGATGCGCTGTCTTTGTCTGCACGTCATTTTTAAGCTTGGTTACAGCGACATCGTATGCTATTAACGTGCTAACATTTTAAAATCCACTTAAGTAGCGCTTTATTCGCTTAACTCATTCATAAGCAACATATTTCTTGGTTTTACCCCTACCTTAGATTTCCAATCTTAGGCTAACCATTATAAAAAATGTAGAGAGGACTAAATAGTCAAGACCTCTCCTTAACACTGGAAACGTATAGAGATCGTTTTAAGCGTTTATCCTACTTTTACTCTTTCCATTATGTGCCTTGCTACGTAGCCTGAAATGAATGCTGATGCTCCGAGTATGACGAATTGGTAGATTACTATTCTTAAGTCTGCGGGCGTGGTTATTCCTAACCATCCTATGACTGGCATTAAGAGAAGGTATACCACTAATGGTACGCCGATTGACACTGTGAATACTTCTAGGGCTCTTCTGGCATTGATGATCTTTAGCTCTGTGGAGAATAGTCCGGCTACTGCAGTTAAGGCTATTGCTATTTCCAGCATTTCTTTGTCTTCCCTCCTTTGACTTTTTTAGGGTATGTTCGTCACTGTCTCTTAAATTTTGAGTATGCGAGTTGCGTCTTACTGTTTATGTTTTGGCCTAGAAGCTTAAAAATTTGCATTTTTAATGTGCACGTAAGCTTTATATTATAGATTAATGTTCATTGTTATATAGAACATAGTTTCATTGGAGAAGTTGCCGATGTTCAGAATAGATCAGTTCTACCTACTTGTTTCAATACTAAGCCTAATCTCTACAGCACTCAACTACATAATGGGCTATCTTATGGAGTCTAGCGTAGCCTTAGTTCTATGCGGCCTATTCTTGGTATTGAGTTGGACAAGAAGAACCGAAATTAGTAAAGCCCAATAATGTGAGCGAACGCGCCATTACCAGAAGCGCCTACGAAGCGCCCTTTTCTCAGCATCGATTATAAGTTCAAAAAGATGGTCGTTAAGCTTACGTTCCTTGTATAGAATTTCCTCTACATCTGAGGAATTTAATTTCTTTCCTGCTAGTGTGATGGCTGCAACTTTTCCATATTTGGCTGTTATTGTAGCGGTATCCACAGCTTTTTCTTGCAGTTCCTTTTCATATTTAGACAGCCCCCGCCCATTCTTCTTGATCAACCTTTTAACGTCTTCCTCAGATTCGTCAAGCACAGCAAGTTCTTTTGAACCGCATTTTGGGCACCTAATTTTTTCAGGCAGGTCTTTTATGCGGACCATTTTTACATATTTCCAGCAGTTTGTGCATGCAAACGTTTTGACTTCATTCAGTAGTCTGGCTTTGGCTGAATCTATTAGAATGCGTTCCATTTTCTCAGATGGGATTAAGTCTGTTTTTCTGCTTATTCTTTCAATTCCCACTCGAGCTACTGGTGTTGCTTCTTCTTTGGTTTTCACGTAGACGATTTCTATTTCACCGCTGCGAATTTTATTTAGAACTTCTATAGTGTGCTCAACATCCATATCCATAGCCAATGTTTCTTTTACGGCTTCATCGTAGATTACGGTCTCTTCGAATGTTTTCATTAGTTCTCTGAAGCTTATTTTGCTGAAGTCAGCCCATTTGTATAATGCACCAAATTTTCTAGCAACATGCACCATTCGCCTTTTGAATAATCCAGTTTTAACCATGGCTTCAACTGCTAATTCTTTAACATCTGAATTTGAAAGCTCATTGAATAAATTTACAATTTCTTGTGAGGCTTTAGCTCTGAACCCTCCAATTATTTGGATCACCACTCGGTAGGGATCCTGTTGTACACCTATTGTTCGCCCAGTTTTCTCTGAGAGAATGTGTCCAAGTAGTCGTGCTAGAGTTCTGTTAACGAGCGACCCGAAACTACAATTTATGACTATGTAGCCTTCCCATTTTTCAACAACAACTCTTTTATCCGATGGAACTGGGTAGCCCTTCTCAACCTGTTCAACTGTTTCAGCTATGGCTCTCGCAATTGTTTCCTTATCTGCGGGATACTGTTTCGATAACTCAGAGGCAATTTCCTCAACACCAACACCTTTCTTCATCTGTTTCTCTACAAATCCCCGAATACCCCCCACTTCCAGCGCTATTTCGAATGGTACCGGGATTTCTTCACCTACCCAACTTGGGATGGCGCCTGTTGGATCCTGAACTGGTTTCACGTAGATGTGATCTCCATATACTCGGCGGATCTTCCAAGCGCTGCCACGCATGATGAACTTTGTCCCCGGTTGGCTGTATTCAGCTACGAATGCCTCATCAAGTACTCCTACAGGAGTGTCATCGGTCTCGTCTATCACGATAAACTGTTTTTCGTCAGGTATCATTGACAGATTGCCAAAGTAGTAGTAATAGAGATCCTTCGTTCTACGGGGTTTGAGAAATATTTTGTCTTCGAAAGAAACCCAGGCTAAGCGCGGGTATCGCGTATGCATATAGGTTAAAACTTTCTCCAGCCCTTCTTCAGTTAGATCCTTGTAAGGGTAGGCTTCACTAAATATTTCTAAGACTTCGTTAAAGTACCAGCGTCGTTTCTGAGTTAATAGACCAACAATCTGATGTGTTAAGGCGTCAAGAGGCTGCTCAGGAACCATAACTGGTTCAAGGTCTTCGAGAAAAGCTCTCCGTCCAATAACCATGGCTTCCAGAGTATCGTCTGAATCAATTGTGATTATTGCTCCCTCAGCTATCCTACCAACCCTGTGCCCGCTTCTTCCAACCCGCTGAAGCAACCGTGTAACTTGGCGTGGTGAATTATATTGAATTACCATGTCGACTGTGCCAACATCTATTCCTAGTTCAAGTGAGCTTGTTGCGACAAGTCCTTTCAATTCACCTTTTTTTAATCCTCTTTCAGCTGTTATTCTAGCTGGTTTAGCTAATGACCCATGATGAATGCTCACAGGGAAATCTACATCCCAAACCTTGAATCTGCTTGCTAGAACTTCAGCGACCGCACGTGTATTTGTGAAAAGTAGAACAGCCTTATGTTTCTCAATCAAATCTCGCATAACTCTAAGCCTAGAAGCAACTTCAGGGTGCGTATATAATTTGGCAGATAATTCGTAATCTTCTGTTGAAGGCTGTGGATACAGGATTTTTAATTTCATGTAGCGGGCTACTGGAACCTTAATTATTTCACATTCACGGCTTTTCCCAACTAGGAACTGCGCAACTTTTTCAGGGCTGCCGATTGTAGCTGATAAGCCGACGATTTGAAAGTTTCCTCCTGTAACCCAGCGTAGACGTTCAAGTGCTAAAGATAACTGGCCACCACGCTTGTCACCGGCTAACTCATGAACCTCATCTATTATGACCCACTGGACTGCCCTTAGATGCGTTCTCATTCGAAAACCAGGCAGAATGGCTTGAAGTGTCTCCGGCGTTGTAATCAGCATATCTGGTGGAGTTTTCGCTTGTCTGCTTCGTTCCTTGATCTCCGTGTCTCCATGCCTAACCGCAACTTTCACGTCTAGCTGCCTACACCACCACTCTAACCGTTCCATCAAATCTCTGTTTAATGCGCGAAGCGGGGTTATGTATAGAATCTTAATTCCAGGAGGTTTTTCTGACATCAGAAGAAATTGACTTAGAATGGGCAGGAAGGCTGACTCTGTTTTCCCTGTTGCTGTTGGCGCTATGAGTAGTACATTTTTGCCTTGGAGGATGAGGGGTATAGCCTTAGTTTGCGGCTCCGTGGGCTTCAAGAAGCCTTTCTCTTTAATTATTTTTTGAACTGGTTTTGCGAGTAGAGTGAAAACATTCTTCTGCGTTGATTTTGGCATGAAAAACCCAGCAGATGGGCATGAATTAACTGGAGAGACTTGGATAAAAGTTAAACGTTGGATGAATTAAAACGTGTTAGAATAATTTGGGGGATTAATTAAATGATTGAGATATCTGATCCTCTTCCAGGTTCTGAGCCTGGCTATAAGACTCTTCATGAGATACGACTGGATGGAAGATACATAGGCTACATTGACGTGGGATATCTGAGAAAAGAGGATATTAAAATGTTTAAGGGACTCATGAAGGGAAAACTGAAACGCGAATTAAATATAGGTCAACCGTTCGGGGTACAGTTGTTTATAGACTATGCGAAGAGCGGAGTTTCAGCTGCGGAGTTGGGTGAAGATGGTTTAAGGAAAATTCTTGAAGCTATGAAGAAGAAGTTTGAAGGATTAGACGATAGGGATATTTCAATTTTGGAGCTAACTACTGGGAAAAGGAACATAATTGGAAGAGGAGATAAGTTGATACCGAGGTGAGTGTACTGGCAATCGATCCATTATTAATCGGATTTCTAATTCTCGGAATTATGCACACATTAGAACCCTGCGCAGATAAGGCCATAGTCACCGTTTATGCAACTGGTTTTTCAACTGGTAAAGCAAAACGCGCCATTACGTTAGTCCTTATTTTCGGAGTTGGAATGGCAGTTTCATATATGATGCTGGGAGTTGTTAGCGCATTTATCGGTGAAGCTTTAATAAAACAGGTTTTTAACCCTGTTCAAATTCTCGCCTCTATAGTTACAATTATGTTTGGAGTATACTTGTTATCAGTGCACAAAGAAGAAGAGAAATGCCCTGGCGAGCACCATCACCGCAGCTTCGGCGGAGTAATTCCAGCCGGATCACCCGTCTCAGCTTTTGCACTTGGTGCTCTTTGCGGCGCAGAGCCCTGCCCACTTGAATTAGCGGCTTACGTTTGGGCTGCTTCAGCAGCGGATGTGTTAACTGGGCTTACTCGTATGTTGGTGTTTTCCATAGGTTCATTCATAGGGCTTCTACCTTTAGCATTAGTTGCTGGAGGCCTATCTGGTATGTTTAAGAAAGCTGTCGGTGAAAGAGCAACATCGAAAATTGCTGGATTAACTCTGGTAGTTATAGGGGCAGCGATGTTAATGTGGCTCCTAATAGGTTGATTATTGATTTCACATATCAATCAAAGTGTCTTTATTATTCGATGCGAAGAATTATTTTTGAAGGAACTCAGCTAATGCCTCAGCAAATTAAACTTGTTCCAGGCAGCGAGAAGCTTAGGGACAGTAGATGCGCTGTTTGCCGAGGAATGTTGAATCTTTGCGGGTTAGGTAGATGCCCACTAATTCAGAGAATTCAAACATCAATGAAAGTGAAGGAACTTGTGAAGAGCGACACAGTTTTCGGGGCTTCACCTCCCTCAGTATTTGTCGGTGAATGGAGTTATCCTCAGGTCCACGTTGGACCAATGGTTCCTCCAGTTGTTGATGTGGATACTTCGATTATGGATGATCCTTCTCAATGGTTGGGTAAGACTGTTGACCAGATAATTGATTATAGAGTGAGTCTAATTCGATCCCATAGTAGAATTAAGGTAACCCAAGCAGCTAGACCGACGAAGCATTTACAGGTGACGCAGGAATTAGCTATGGCAAGTCTGCCTGTTGACACGGAGATTAAGCTTACAAAGGTTCCTGTTCCGAAAATCGTTTTCTCACAGTGGACCCCACCAATGGGTCCAACAGCTCCATTGAGGGAAGTTAAATTAACTGAGAACCCTAAAGTCCACCCGAAGGTTGACTACATAACAAGCGACACAGATACATTAGCCACCACAGCAGCCCTAGAACTTTACATGGCAGGAATATCCCCATATCAGCTAACAAGACTTCTCAGCATAGGGCTGCTTGGAAGAGAACTTGATAGAAGGCTTCTACCAACAAAATGGTCGATAACCGCTGTAGATGATATACTTGGAAGAAGAATTCACAGACAAGTAATTACCTACCCTGAGATTAACGAGTTCAGGGTTTTCGGAGAATACGCAGTTGGAAACAACATTTGGATCCTACTATTACCAGCAACATGGATGTTTGAAGTTTTAGAGTGCTGGCTACCCGGAACAATTTTTCTATCAGATAATTATCAACCAGTCATTCCTTCGGATTACGAGTTCAGCAAGGGAAGGAAAACATACGCCAATATTATAGGTGGAGCGTATTATGCGGCTAGGCTGCCAGTTCTCGAATATTTGAATAAGGAGAGGAGGCAGGCTGGAGCGATAGTGTTCTTTGAGGTACATCCCGATTGGAGTGCACCGCTTGGTGTTTGGCGTGTTAGAGAAATCTGCAGGAAAGCGCTGGAGAAGCCTGCGCTAAAATTCAGCGGTTTAGAGGAGGCGTTAAATGAATTGGCTAAGAGGCTACGTGCGCCTATTCAAAGCTGGGTTAATGGCAGTAGAATTTTAGCATACTACAAGGCACAGAGAACCCTGCTTTCATTCATCTATCCATGAAAAACTTATATTGTCAGCCAGTATCCTTCTCCAAGATAAATACGAAGATGATTATGAAAATGGATAAAGCAAGAAAATCTGCGATGATGAAAACCGCAATTCTAATAATTGTTGTTGTTGTCGGAGGATACGCCCTGGTTTTCGGTTTATCCATGGTACTAAGCACACCTAATCCTTTAGAGTGGGTTGGAAGCGGAAGCATGCACCCCGTTTTGGAGCCGGGGGATTTAATTTTGGTTCAAGGTGTAGAATCAAGCAAAATACAGGTTGGTGACGTAATAATTTTCCATCAAACTACTGATTACGATAATTTAATTATACATCGTGTAGTCAACATAAAAACTGAAGATGGCGAAATCTATTTTACAACAAAGGGTGATGCGAATTCAGCGTCCATATGGTGGGAGGAACGCATCCCAGCCAGTTACGTTGTCGGCAAGTGGACTGGTTTTAGAATCCCATATGCAGGCTGGGTCATATACATTCTAAAAATACCTGTAGTTGACGGATTAACGCTCGGAAATACAGCCTCCATAATATTGATAGTAGCCTTGTTAGCCTTGGACTACTTTATGCCTGAAGAAAAAGAGCCTCCGAAGAAGATGGAGGAGCCCTTAAAGAAGAGTTAATAAAGGCGGAGACCGTTCAAAATCCCTATGTTTCATTTTATAGGTGACGTAAATGCCTAAGACGAAGGCCCTTATCAATATAGAGAACGTAGTTGCCTCAGCAACCCTCAAACAAAACATTGACCTGAATTCTGTTGTTAAAGGCTTCCCACTTGTAGAATATAAACCAGAACAGTTTCCAGGACTCGTTTTTAGGCTTAAGAAACCTAAGACAGCCACTCTAATATTTAACTCGGGTAAAATGGTTTGCACAGGAGCAAAATCCGAAGGCCAAGCCAGAAAAGCAGTAAACAAAGTTGTACAGGAACTGAAAAACAACGGAATAATAATCGTCGGCAAACCGGAGATACAGATACAAAACATTGTAGCCTCAGCCTCACTACAAGGACACGTAGACCTAGAGAAATCAGCCTACAGCCTCGGCAAAACAATGTATGAACCAGAACAGTTCCCAGGTCTAATCTACAGAATGGATGATCCTCACGTAGTCATACTTCTCTTCGCAAGCGGAAAACTAGTCTGCACAGGCGCCAAAAAAGAGGAAGAAGTTTACCGAGCGGTTAACAACTTGCATACAAAACTTGAAGTTGACCGCTTGATATATTACGAGTGATTTTTAAAAATAGGCTTTTTTTGGGTTTGTTTTCGTGATTGTTTCATGATTTAGACTATTCCTCTTTCATGATTAGAAGACGTATTCATTTTCTGGTGAATTTTAAGTAGACCGCAATAGAAAATGTATGAAAAGACCATGCGGGGTGCTGATCAGGGTTTTTCCGGGCGTTTTGGACATATCTTTTTGGTGTAAGGATATCATTCCACGAGATACAAAAAGAAGCGTTGTTTTAATATAGATTAACAAACTTAAGTTTTCTAGGACAAGGATAAAAATTGTTTATGGGGGTGGTTTTTTTGGGTCATGTGGAAAGGACATCTGAGATCAAGGCGCCTGTGGAAAAAGTTTGGGCCATCGTAACGGACCTAGAGAGGATTCCGGAATGGGCGAAAGATGTTAAGAAAGAGGAGATAACTTCCAAGCAGCGTTCTGGGGTGGGTACGACTTTTCGCGAGGTAGGTGTCATGTATGGTAGAAGGTATGAGTTAGATGCTGAGATGACAGAGTTTGTGGAAAACAAAAAATTCGCCTTCCGCACCACCTCTGGAACCAAGTGGAAGGGGTCTTGGACGCTTAAGCCCACCAAAGCGGGAACCCAGCTCACATATGCTGCGGACTACAACTTGGGATACTCAATCTTTGGCAAAATCTTCGATAAACTGAGTTTTCATGGTAGAATGGAAAAGCGGATTGACGGCTGGATGGAGAACATAAAAAGCCTTACGGAGAAATAAAGCACGCGCGTAAATTGGAAAGCATTGTTTTTCTGGACAGATGAAAATAGTTAAACCAGCCACAGTTTAGCCAGTGGGGCTTAGTGCAGGCTTATTTTGGCGGAACAGGCTTGAGGATTTCGCTGGACCACGGTAGAAAATGATAGGCCTTCAACTAACCGTTGACTTGTTGCGTGATTCGTGATTCCCTCATGAATCTACTTGAAGAAGATGTGGAGGAAGATGTTTACATATATTACGAATAAATTTTAATTTTTTCCTTTGGTTTGATTCCATAAACTTTTATGCTTACCACCGAACTTGCAACTTCATTAACTTTTTCAGGTGGTATTTTTAAATTATCAATAATTGCTTTTGCAATTGAATCATTAATCATGTGTTCAATAGGAAAAGATGTTTCATCAATTATCCTGATCTTCTGAAATCCTGCCGATTTTACGGCTTCCATATATTTGTCCTTCATCATTGCTCCAGAAAGACAGCCAATATATGCCTCAATAGAGTTTTTTATGAAATCCGGGAGTTCTTTCAATAGAACTATGTCAGATATCATCAGTCTTCCACCAGGTTTTAATACTCTGAATGCCTCCTTGAAGACTCTTCGTTTATCTGATGAGAGGTTTATAACGCAATTTGAGATGACTGCATCAACGGAATTATCATCAACGGGCAAGCTTTCGATCTCCCCAAGCCTGAATTCAACATTTTTATAGTTGCTTTTCTTGGCGTTTTCTCTTGCTTTTTCAATCATCTCTGGCGTTATATCTATACCAATAATTCTTCCATTCTCACCAACTTTGTTAGCAGCAAGAAAACAATCGAACCCCGCGCCTGAACCAAGATCAAGAACGGTCTCGCCTTCTCTTAAAGAGGCGAGAGCAACAGGATTCCCGCAACCGAGACCTAAATTTGCATCTCCGGGAACCGCTTTGAGTTCTTCCTCCGTATATCCTATCTTCTTACTAATATCCTGTGCTAAATCAATGCTTCCACAGCACGAATTCGCAGGAACGCAACAGGAACTGCCCTGCTTCGCAATTTTGGCATAGTGTTCTCTTACGACTTTCTTTATTTTTTCTTTCTTCATTTAAATCATCTTCAAAGATTTACCAGCATCATTTTGCGATTATCTCTTTCATTATAGGGCGACGATTACATATATTACGAGTGATTTTGAAAAATAGGGTTTTAGGGAATATATGTTTTCTCCTTCATAAAAATCTTCAGAACACTTTGATGAAAAATCTATAATATAAAGTGTTTAAAGATGCTTTTTAGTCCGCTTAAGAAATACAACACATACAGCTATACTAAGGGCTGCAACTGTAATAATCCCTAAGTTTGGTGTAAATGCACTAGATATGCTTGAAATCGCTTGATCCTGACTTTGTGACCCGGATAGAGAAGTGCTTACCGAGGAGCTTCCAGTCCAGCGTGACAGACTGAGCATGGCATTAATCTTCCTGCGTGATCATTATGCAATGCGGATGTTGTATAGGTTCTAGGCCTGACGAATCTACTGCCATGACAATCTACACATTTCACGCCTTGAGGAACGTTAGAGTCGTGGCATACATCACACCAAAGAGACCGGTGTTCTTCTTCGCGGTGAACCTCATTTGGTGTCCTATAACTCTCCTGTTCGTGGCAAAGAAGACAAGCGAGTTGCTTGCCAGTTTCCCTTTTTGGTGCAACTGGTAATACCTGGTTTTGGTGGCAGATCGCGCAGTCGATTTCCTCTACATGCTCATCGTGAATCTCACTGGTTCTCGTTCTAGTAGCTGTGTATTTAGTTCCGTGACAAACACTACAACTTGTTTTCGGTGTTATGGCTGGAACTGATTTACCGTGACAACTCATACACATATCTGGTGAACGCCCATACGCATCAGCGTGCTTTTTATGTATTCCAGCAACGTTTCCTGTTGTATATGGCATAGGTTTACCGTGACATATAGCGCAATACTTACCTGAAGAGTTAAGTGCAGTTTTCTCTGGAATCCCATGGCAACTGCCACAGAGAACTTTTCCCTCATGCTTCATATGGGAGCTAGGCCTCCAATCTTTCATGGTATACCTGGTTCCATGGCAAAGCGAACATCCCGCTGCATGAGCAGGGTGACACGATGTACAATTAGGCTGAGTGAATTCCCCGGTGGGTTCATTGTTGACAGTAACAGTTTTGTGGCAGTCTATGCAAGCAAAGGTTTTTGTCGGCTGGCTGTGCGTGCTATGAGGAATACTAGTGTGGCAAACTGTACAATTTGCCTTTGCGTGACATGAGCAACGACGCGTATAGGTAGCCCATGAGTTAGTTCCATTGTGTGGCGGATGAACTGTGCTAGCGTTACCAGAAGCAGAGGCGCTGGACTTAAAGTAGCCGTAAGGAGTGGGTGAGTTGCTAACTCCAGGGTGATATTCCATACCAGGAGCGTTGTGGCATTTCCCGCAGACGGTTGTTCTATCAACCAGCGGTGTTGTTCCCCAGATATTGCTATGGCACTGGAGACAGGGTTGATTCTGTGGAACAGCAGCAGATGTGCCTGCTGTTAGATAACAGATCACTGTAACAACGCCTATAAATAGGAAGAGCACCCAGTAATTGCGGCTAAAACGCTTCATTTTTGTCAGAGAAAACTTTTGTAGCGTATCTATTTAATAATCTTGACAAAAAAAGTTCTATAAAATTTGTTTATATGGAATTTAGCTTAAGTTAGCTGCTAATGAAAATGTCAATATATGTTACGAATAAGATTGAAGCTCTGCGATCTACTCTTTATAGCTTCTGATCAGATCAGAGGCTGTGAAGATGCCTATAATCTTTCCCCCTTCTTCAACAGGTAATCTACGGAATTTCCCTCGAGCCATAATTTTTACTGCCTCATCTACGCTTATGCTAGGCCTAGCGACGAATAAGTGACGGGACATAGCGTCTTTTACCTTAAATTCTCTAATGTCTAATCCCTTCGCAATAACTTTGGTCATTAGGTCTCGTTCGGTGAATATTCCAACTGGTTTGCCGGCTTGGGTTACGATGAGGCTGCCTATGTATTTTTTACCCATTATTTTTCCCGCTTCCTCTATGGTCGCATTCTCATCTATGGTGATGATTGGATGGGACATTAAATCACGTATTTTCATCGATTTTCATCTCCGCTATTTGTTTTTACGTATCTGGGTTAATTAGCGTAATGTTATACCAAAATTTATTACTTGTTTATGCGCAGAGTTATTGCGGATAGTAGTGGTAGGCATCTGGAAGAAAAGTTAAATGTTAATGTTTGATGAGCTTAAACGAAAAGTTATCGACCCCAATTTCTGCACCTTCTGTGGAACCTGCGAAGCGGCCTGCCCTGTATACGCAGTTAAACTTGGTAGGGATCGGCCTCAACAAGTATATGATTGCTCAGCAACAGCGCTTAGGTGCACAATTTGCCACGACCTTTGCCCCCATACTGACACGCTTATTCCTGAATTAGTTAAGCTTGTAAATACTGCGCCGTTTTGGGAAAATGACGTCGGCCACTATAGAAGAATTTTGCTTGCTCGAAGTTTAGATCCGAATATAAGAAGGATGCATCGAAGTGGAGGGGTTGTTTCAAGTTTATTGATGTATATGGTCGATAGCAATTTTGTAGATGGGGCAGTAGTTTCAAGAACCGCTCCCAGCCTCTTGGTAAAGGATAAGCCCACACTCGCTTTAGTGCCAGACGATATGCTCTCACCGATTGAGAGTAAGATTTCACCTAGGGCAGTATCAGCTGCTTATGGTGAAGTTGCCTATGATTACTGGAAACCAAGAATAGCCTTTATAGGAACGCCGTGTCAGGTACGGGCTATCCGTAAACTTGAGGCGTGGCACCATCGGCTAGCAGATTGTCTGAAAATTGTGATAGGTCTGTTCTGTTTATGGGCATTTTCTCGAGAAAAGCTTCTTCAATATCTATCGGAATCCCATAGCATCGATTCGGCTAATATTACGAAGTTCGAGTTAATTGGAAGAGACTTTGAAGTTTACACAAAAAGTGGTGTTGTTAGAATCCCTGTTGCTGAGGCTAAATCGCATATAGTTGAGAGCTGTAAACTATGCGTTGATTTTACATCAAAATTAGCGGACATCTCTATTGGAGGAGCCGGTCACTTACAAGGGTGGTCAATCATAGTTAGTCGAACAGAGAAGGGAGACCAATGTTTGGAAGCAGCTATGAAAGAGAGATTTTTAGAAACTGAAGAAATTGAGGAGCAATCTGATGTCTTACCGAAGATTTTTGAGACGGCAAGAATAGAGAAAAACATGGCAATTGAGGAATTTAAGGCAAGAAAAAAAGATGGGAGACCCCTTCCACCTGTTGCTGAAAGATTATTTGAACTATTGTGAATATGTACAGCTTTCAAGCTGAGTGAAATTTGCTTGGTTAAGCTATCATTATGATGGCGACGGTTTATTCTACTGGAACTTTTTCTTTTCTAAGCTTCGCTTTGGCAACTAAAACTGAAGCTACATATTCTTGGACAATTACATAGTTTCTCTGCATTTCCTTTATCGGATCTATCTGAACGGCCCATAATTTATCGAAAATTTTTGTAGGTTCATCCATTATTTTTCTCTCAAAGGCATCTCTTAGAGTGTGAGCTGGATCAGAGGATAATACAAGCGTTTCGTATCCGAGTTTTACTGTCTTAAGTCCGGTTGCGCATGAGATGACGGATTTCCCGGTGCCGCCTTTACCTGTGTATAGTATTACTCGATTTTTTGGGCCGTCTTCTATTTCCTCCTATAGAAACGAATTTGTTCATTTAAACAATTACAATCGTGTATATGAACAATTCCTTTAAGATGACGGCTTAGAGGCGGTTAAATTTGATATTAAATTATTAAAGATAGTAGATAGGCTGGAAGCTACGTAATTCGTCTTTTCCATCCGCGAAATGCTGGTGTGCGTAAACTCAGCAGTACGCTATCTTTAGGTGATATACATTCCAGTCGTCTTTAACTATCTCGAAACTAGTTTCTTTCACTTCACGGAGCCCGGATAGTTCCATTAAATTTACCTCCCCTAATTATTGTATAGAAAAACCAGAATATGATATAGTTTAATTGCGCTTAAAAATTCCTCGTTTTCGTTAAAAGAAGAAGAGAAAAACGAGTTTCGGCGCTTTAAAGAGAGGCGCGAATCACTTACGCTTAGAGCGAATCACAAGTAGAACGGCAAGCGCAATAATGGCTAAGAATATAGCGATTGTTCCTATGAACAGTGGAGGAACCATTCCAAAGATCGGCACCTTAAAGACTGACGGATACGTCGGTGAAATTCCTGTCTTAGAGAGATACGGTTTGTGGGGGTCATGGCATTCTGAGCCTGCGCAACTACCCTGAGAGGAGGCAAAATTAGTCTGATAATAAGAGTCATGATGCGTCCCATTGTTCCACGCATCATAGTAATTGTAGTGACATTGCCGACAGAGATCAGGTGAACTAGATATGCTTGTTCCGTTAGCCAACTGGTATTTGTCTACATCATAATTATCGTGACAGGCAAAACATGCACTACGATCGCTTCCAAAAACTTTGTGGCTTCCATCAGATAAAGTCACATTGTATTTGTGAGCTGGAATTTGTTGGTAGTTAGACAATGTACTATGACATTGACTACAGTTCGAACCACTCGTAACATGCGCACCAGTCTTGTGACAGGCTGTACAGCTTACAGTCGCGTGACAATCTGAGCATGATTTGCTACCTACACTTGGATGTTTTGCCATACTTCCTAACCCAGGTGTCTTGCCATCACTCGTTAATCCGGCGTGGGGTGGATGAGCTGCTGTTGCTGAGGCCCCATATGGGTTATAGCTTGGGCTGTGGCAACTTAAGCAAGCCTTAGAAGTTACGGTGTCAGGGGCATTGACGCTCTTTGTTGCGGTGATTCCTCCCGTGTGGCATTTGCTACACGGTTCCCATGTACCAGGCCTCCAAACACTACTTGTAGCCTGTGTATTTTGCAATTGCATTAAACAAGGCCATGCAACAAGCATGAGACCCATTATGAGGAATGTCGTTATTTTTTTAGATGGCATTTTCTCACCCGATCACTTGCCCTGCGACTATTAGTACATACCTTAATAGTAATGCACCTATGAGTACGAGGCTAAAGGTGACTAACATAAGTCTATAGACCTTCTCATGAGGAGCCTCTCTTTTCTCAAGTACTTTCACGTAGGAAGCTAAGATCAACGGTAAAACTATACCTATGCCTACAACTCCTATCCAGAACGGAAGCATAAGTCCACCGCGCAGTATCGCGTTTATCTCAGTGGGAGCACTTGTTAATGCTAGTTGAACCGCCAGCAATGCTGTGGTGATTAACAGCAATGGAGTGTCGATTTTCTCTAATCCACTGAGCACCTTGGTTGAAACTTTTTCAGATTTTGGCGAAAGACGTGGAGCTAGAGCAGTCATGACCCCTACTCCAACTACACCGTCAGACATCGTGGCTACAAATAGAATCCAGAATAGAATCTGAGTATACCAGAATGGTCGTGCGGCTATGCTGCAGAATAGTACACCTGCGTAGCCTACAGCGAGTATTGCCATGAAGCTTCCAAAAACTTCGACAGCTAACCTTTGCCCTCTTGTTAGTTGGAATAAGTCAACTATTTTGTTAATTACTGGAATTTTAGATAGAAAGATTCCTATTTTATCCTCCTTATAAGAAAGCCACGTGAGGGCTGTGATCAGCACTGGCGGGAGGAATACAAAAAGGAAAATGGTACCCCACATCATAATCGAGGTTAAAGTAGTGAACATGTTTAGAAATCTGAAGACTTGCCGTCTAACATCCAGGGCTACAAATACTATTCCTAGAATAACGGCTATTAATGCCAAGTAGGCGCCGAGCCTAGCTATGACATTCTTATGCACATCCCCAGAGAAGTCGGCTGCAGTTGAAACTATGAAAGCTCCACCTCCAAGCTCTAAGAAATATAAGTAGAGTATGATTTCCAGTTCCCAGCCAAACTCGATGATTTCCATAACTATACCTCCTTCAATTTCTCTACTGGTTTAGTTCTTCGAGCCTTGAAGTATAAGAGGGCAAATGCAGCGCTTGCTACAACTGCTCCCACTTCTATAACTGACTTAACCATATCGACCATAAGTGTAGGTTGCGACTTGTCTGAAAGGGTGGGTAGATGCAGATCCGTTAGAGGCGCGCTTGAAACGTAAATAACTCCTGTGCCTCCAGCCTCGGTTTCGCCATAAATATATCCATTTATTTCATTTTTCCTCGCCTTTGCCTTTGTAAGCATTTCATCGCGAGTGCCGAAGAAAAGTGCATTATAAGGACATGATTCTACGCAAGCTGTGGGCAGTCCTGATTTAACCCTATTATAACACATCCAGCATTTACGAACTACTCCCACTTTTTCATCAAATTTAGGAATTCCAAATGGGCAAGCTACTACGCAGTTCCTGCATCCAATGCATCTTTCAGTGTCAACGACAACGGGGCCCTCTGGATATTTTTTAAGTGCACCTGTTGGGCAACCAAAGACGCATGCTGGTTCCATGCAGTGCATACATTGTCGTTTAATAAAATAGGTGTTACCAGCCTTATGGACTTCATTGACTACGTTCCAAGTTTCAGCTGAAAGTTCCTCAGGTTCGGTTTCGGTAACTTCTCCTTTCAGGTTGTTCCAGCGTTTACAGGCGGTTACGCATTTCCGGCAGTTCACGCATCTGGATGCATCGAACATGAATGAGTAGGTGTCAGGGCTTGCATTCACATCACTAGCTGAAGAGGCGATTCCTATGGCTGCAGCAATTGATGTTAAGCCGCATAATTTTAGGAATTTTCTTCTTGTTACGCCCTCATTCTTGGACATTTAGGGATTCCTGCTGAAAATAATGTTTTATCAATATTTATTTGAAGTGAATTTAAAGCTTTAGAATGAGTATAATTCTCCTCTATACAAGTCTATACGAATAGATACTAATTTGCCATAAAAGATAGCTGCCCACCCATGTAGCCGTTACTAACAGAGCGAACCCGATCACATTTATTATATGAGCTATGCTACGCCATTTTACCTCTTCTAAACCAATTTTTTCCGGTATAAGGAGCTTTTTTGGCTTAAATCCACCAACGACTAGGAGGTTAAATACGCCGCATAGTATTGCCCCGAATACCGTCATCCAGAGATAGGTGTAAAACGTGTGATATATGCTGAGAATGGGTGTTTCAAGTGGAGTTGGAATATAGGGGGAAGACGTTTTTAAAGTGTAAGTGTAGATGTAGCCGAAACCGATGACAACTGCTAGGAAAATTAGTCCCAGAAAAGCGGATAGGTAACCTATGTAATCATACTTTAATCTAGTCGCTTCTTCACTTGATATTGTGTATCCAAAGCCTGCAAGCGCTGCCACAGCGAACATTCCTAATGATATGCCATTGATAATCCCATGTATTGGTAAGTAGAGTTCAGCTCCTGTTATCGGCGTTAGTTTTAACGCAAGATAATATCGCTGTATAAGAAAAATGGCTAGATCTGATACAAACGCCATGATACCAATTAATATATGCGCTTGTTTTTTTGCTTCAAGTTTATTCCAAGATAAGTAATAAGCAAAAAGGAAAATGAGGAATAGAAAAGAGAAGAAGAAACTCGCATCCAACACAATTTCATAAATCGGCGTCAATGTCATGTATTCAATTAAACGAACTTTGCCTTCAGCTATTATGGCTAATATGAGACCTTGTTCAGCAAAGATGCTGATAAGCATGGCGAATATGCTTATCTTAGTGCTGAATAACGCTGCAGATTCAAATCTCTGATCTTTTTTCTTAATGTAAAAAAACTCTGCAAGTAACGCTAAGACTAGGGTTCCAAATGCGATGCCTGAAAAAATATCATACATTCCACCCCACAGATAATGAGGAATCCGCAAAATTAATCGCCTTATTTTTAATAGAATAGGGTTTTTAACCCTGCATATTTAACGATTATCAAGAAGCTAGTTTTTTGAACATAACTTTAACTAGTTCGTCGGCGGTAGTGATTGCCCTCTGTGGTGGCAGGTCCAACAATTCTGATGGCAGGTCCAACAATACCTATGTGTTTCATCAAGTGGGTGCGGTGCTTGTTGATGTGCAGGTACTTTAGCATGGCATACCCAGCAGGTTTCAGATGTAGCGCCTGAGGCAATTGTAGCCCATAATCTTCCTTTAGGGTTATCCTCATGTTCAGGAATCCCCCTATGACAACGGAGGCAGTTGTAATTTGAATATGGTTCAGTAGGGACATGGAATGTTAGGTATAAAGTAGGTGCAAAGGTTACAACTAAAATTATAATCATAAATGCTATTAGTAAAATGTCACTTCTTCTCATTTTGCTCTCCTCAAACTTAGTGAACGCTTTTTGTTAATTGATTAAAGTTTCTGTTACAGCCTTAATAAAATTCACTAAGGAAACTTATGCGACAGCCTTAAATTCTACAATGGAGAGGGTATTACACCATTCTGGAGGATACTCCGCTTGGAACTAGGCGCATATTTACTTTACGCAGCTTTACTTTTCGGCTTAGCAGACCTTATCTCAAATTTTTGGAGCGGAAAAATTAAGGAAAAATATAGTCTCTATCTCTCTTTGATTGCAGCTGGTTTGGTTACTGCCACCATAGTGTCGCTTGCCTATTTTTTTGTCACAGATAGTTTCTCAATAAAATACGTGTATGAGTATGGAGAGAAAGGTTTAGAGTTACCATATAAGTTATCTGCAGTCTGGGCTGGCCAAGCAGGCTCCCTTCTATTATGGACATTTTTACTATACACTTTATACGTAATACTAAGACTATCATCCGCTGGAAAAGAGCAAATTTCAAGAAGAGCTTTCCTGTTCATTTCGATGGCGGGCGTCTTCCTCATATTTTTAACAATTTTAGGACAGCCATTCGAACCGACTGGTTTCGCGGCTGCGGATGGGCTTGGCTTGAATCCTGCTCTCAAAAATTTCTGGATGATGATTCACCCACCAGTGGTCTTCATGGGTTACGCTGCAGCAACAATTCCATTCGCAATTGCACTGGCTCAGTACGGCATTAAAAGTGGAGAGAGACCATTAGAAGGATTTGAAAAACTCTATATGGAAATTTGCTGGCTCTTCCTAAGTTTAGGCATTGTGATAGGTGGACTTTGGGCTTATGAAGCTCTTGGGTGGGGAGGATATTGGGCTTGGGATCCTGTTGAGACAGCATCTCTAATTCCTTGGTTAGTTTGCACAGCCTATTTCCATGCGGGAGTGATCCGCAGTATAATTAGTAAAAGCAGAGAACTGGCTGCCTTTGCAACATTTCTTCTTGTAATATTCGCAACATTCGTAACCCGTGGAGGAGCGATAGTATCTCCACTTCACGGCTACGCCGCTCTTCCTTCTGTCACTGACGTTGGGTGGGCGCTTATAATTTTCATGGTCGGCATTACGGTCCTAACATTTTTCACTCTTTTTGGACATAGAGAAAAATCCTCTTCAACAAATGAGGAGGGCGAAACAGGCGCACGGAAAAAGGGACCGCTCTTAGAACGGTTGCTTACTTCAAGAAATCTGCATCTAGTCTTGTATTTGGTTCTGTTTATGCTGGCGGTGATATGCTTCATAGGCATTGTCCGTAATCAACCCATAGATTATTTCAATACTTACTGTTATCCGCTTGTGATCGCCTTTGTTTTGGGCACAATGGCATGCACATTAATTGAACGTAGAGATGTAAAAACAATAACTTATGGTTTAGTGGCAGCGCTGCTTCTCGGCGCTATGTTTTCTACAGTTCTTCCTATTACAGGGAATAATTACATTGACTTTGGAGTAGGCGTAATTTTAGTTTCTTTCGTTGGAGTGGTCTACGTCGTTTATAGGGACTTAACTTCTCGCGGCAAATTTGATGTTAAACTAATCAAAATTAGTCGTAAACTTATCCACATATCCATTCTCGTAATACTTCTAGGCGTGTTGATGAGTGCAACGATGAAGGAGGATTTCAATGTCTATCTTACCCCAGGAGAAGGGTGGCCTTACTCTGGGACTCTTCCTGGAGATATTACATTAACTATTGAGAGTATAAATGTAAAGAATCAGGTAGGATGGGTTCCGGAAAGCTGGACTATGGGTCCGCATAATTTCACATGGTACTCACCTGAGTTCTATGAAGCAACGATAACGATCCAGGTTTCCCAAGCAGGAAAAGCCCTTGGCACAGGCGTTTTATCCTGTATGAATAGCGCTAAGTGGGGCTGGTTCTCAACCGTATTGATTCAGCGTACCCTAGCCCTAGACATATATATCATTGCAGAGCAGTTCGGCCTGAACTTCACAGATCCCACCCACGTGGATTTTGCTGTGCTCATTGTAACTCTTCATAGCTATGTTAACATTGTTTGGATTGGCGCAGCCATGTTAGCCGTGGCTATCATGCCCTCAATCTGGGTAGGTGCTAGGAGAATTAGAACAGAAAGCTTAAGAAAAAAAGAGCAGCACTAAGCTTATTTTCCATATTTGGACGGGCATTTCGTTAAGATTTGATTAGCTCGAATTAGGCTTTTTGAAAGAAGTTTTCCGATTACCGCTACTGTTATTCCTTCCTTAAAATTCTGAACAGATGCACCTGTATAGGTTACGTTAATTGATGTCTTTCCATCAGTAAGAATAAATGTTAAGTTTCCTCCAGCTGAGGATATTATGCGGGACACATTTCCCATAACTTGCACTTGTCCACTACGGTAAGTATCATAGTTGTTTACTACATCTGAAACTGATAGATACTGACCTGGAATTGCTTGATAAACTAAGAGTACGACTATTAGTGCGACTATTACAATTACGCTTACTTTGATAATTTTGCTCGGCACAAAACGACTCCTTGTTACTTCTTTTCCAACCTTCGTATCTCTTCATCAAGCTTCTTTACCCGAAGGTGAATCCACACGAGGTAAATGAAAATGAGTCCCCAGAATATAGCAGATACTGTTAACAGTGTTTCAAGAGTCCCCATTTAGCTTCCTCCGCCAGCCTTTACTTTCGCTATTTTTTCTGTTAAGTTTTCGGCTTTTACAGTTAGGTAAAGAATAAAGAAGAATATTAACAATTCCCCTATCAGCGAAACAATTAGGGTATAAGTCACTGGTGGTGACATTTCCACTTTTCCAAGGCGAATTACAATAGGATGTAAGGTTTGCCAAATCTGAATTGACATGTAACTGAGCGGCACAGTGGCGAAAGCGAATATGCCCAATACAGATGAAAGTCTAGCCTTTTTTTCTCTATCCTCGATGGCCATACGGTATGCGAGGTACGCCACGTAAGCGAAGAAGAGGATTAGTGTGGTTGTTTCCCTTGGATCCCAGTTCCAGTAAACTCCCCAAGCATTCTCAGCCCATATAGAACCAAGCAGTAGTACAGCTCCACAGAAGATTAAGCCTAACTTAGCTGACGCAGCAGCTAGAACGTCCCATTTAAAGTCTTTTTTCCGTAGGTATAGAATGCTTCCAATAAAAGTTATAGCAAAGGCAATATACGCGGCAATTGCTGCTGGAAGATGTAGATAGAAAATTCTGAAAACTTCAGGATCTGCGGCCACTTCAGCTCCTACAACAAGTGGAGGAGAGTAGATGAAAGTCATGTATAAGGCTATGATGTTAACGATGAATGTTGCGGCGAGGTAGATTTTATCCCTCATGTAATTCACCTTGCTTCATACTTTATTCGTAGAACACGTATTCAAAGATTAGCCATGATGCTAATAAAATAGCGAGAAGAAAGGCAACTATCAGCCTTAATTCTGGAAGAATTAAACTCAAATTAGCGCCAAAAGCCAGCTTCATAGTAGCGGTAACAGAGGGAATAAGCGACCCTGGAATTAGTGGAAACGTGAGCAATGGTATGAGAATTGTTTTTGACTCGGAATACATAGTTAAGGCTGAAACCATAGAGCCTATCAGTGCTATGTTAAAAGTTCCGAGAACAAATGTGAGAATAACTAGAGCTAAATCTGAGTTAAACGAGTAATTGAAAAGAATCATGCTGGCCGGTATGAGAACAAACTCAACTATGCCCATTAGAATAAAGCAGTAAAAAGTTTTCCCGAGAAATATTGCCTGGGGCGAGGAGGGCAGCGACCTTAACCCATCCATGGTTCCCTTATCCATTTCTCGTATGAACACTGTTGTGAAGCTAATTATGCCTGTGAAGAGTATTATCACCCATAGAGAGGTTGGAATCACATCCAATACGTTTGAAGGCGCTGGGCCAAGCGAGAAGCTGAACGAGATGATTGAAAGAAGAGCGAAAGTAAACATTGAAAAAATCTCATACTTCCTTCTCAACTCCAATCGTAGATCCTTTAATAGAATAGCCCAGGCAATGTGAAGATTTCTTGATTTAGCGCCCACTCATCACACCTACGCGAAATATTTCTCCACCTTAACTTGGCTGTAATTTTCTGCGTTGACTATTTCAGCAATTTTTCCATCTTTCAAGAACGCTATTCGGTCGCAGATCTCTCTTGCAACCTCAAAATTATGAGTTGAAACAATGACGGTTAATTCACCTTTACGTTTAACTAAAAAATTTTTGAGTATGTCCACGCTGTCTATGTCTAAACCTGAAAAAGGTTCATCAAGCAGTACTAGTTTAGGGCTATGTATTATGGCTCTGGCTATGTCGAATCGTCTTCTTAAACCGCTGGAAAGTGTCCGAACGGTGTCATCAAGTCTATCTTCAACTTTAAGAAGATGCGTTGTTTCACCGATCTTTCTTTTAATTTCATCCTTCCCACTAAAACCATACATTTTCAGATAGAATTCAAGATTTTCTCTACCAGTCAAGTCATCATATAATAAAGAACGGTCTGTAAGAATCCCAATCACTTCTTTTATTTTCTCAGCTTCATTGGTCACATCGAGCCCAAACACATGAACTTCACCTTTTGTGGGACGCGTTAGAGTGGCTATTAACCGGATTAATGTAGTTTTCCCAGCACCGTTCGGGCCAAATAATCCGAATATCTCCCCACTGTAAACCCGAAAACTTGCATCCCTTAACCCGTAGAAGTAGCCGTACTGCTTTGTTAGATTCTTTGCTTCAACGGCGATCTCTTCTTTCCGCAAGCTTTCTTCCTCTTTAGAAAAGAGAAATCTTCTCCTCAATAAAAAGGCTGTGAGTTATAGGCGCCTTACATCGCTTGGGAGATTCAGAATCCACTTAGCATAGGTTGCCAGTAGGTCGTAACTGAAATGTCTCTTGAAAGATTGATACCAGATTCCCCGAGCTAAGTGCTTGACAAAGTAGCTTTTTCTGAGATAAAATTCCTTGTACGCCTCGCGTTCTATTTGGTTTAACTCTTCAAGGCTAAAATCGCTGTAAGGCACAGCTCTAAAGAAAATTGCTTGATCAGCATCAATTTCTTTAATTAGCTCCATAGTTTCGCGTATACTTTTTCTTGTTTCCCCTGGGAAACCTAACACAACGTTGGCGAAGGTGATTACTCCAGCTTTCCTAGCGTATTTGAACGATCTTCTTATTGATTCTAATGTTCTTTCACGCCCCATTTTATCGAGAATTTCCTGAGAACCAGACTCAACGCCGAAAATCAAAATGAAACAGCCAGCTTTTTGCATCTTCACCATTGAATCATAAGAAAGATCTGTGCCTGTGCTTAGTGACCCCCAGAAAACATCAAGTTTTCTACTTGAAATTTCATCACATATCCCTTCAACCCTCTTATGATCGATTGTGAAAAAGTCGTCTATAAACAAAATTACGTTGGGATGGTATTTCTCATTAATTAGCTCCATTTCATCGACAACATTTGTTGGGCTTCTTCCTCTCCATCTACGGTTATAAATAGCTGGCACAGCGCAGAATTCACAGTTGTAGGGGCATCCTCTACTTGTCGCCATAGTCATAATTGATGCTTCATGAAATATTCGATACTTATTCATAGGTAACAGGTGCCAAGCTGGAAACGGTACACTATCAAGGTTTTCTATAAGTTCACGTTCAGGATTCACCACCATATCATTTCCATTTCTGAAAGCTACTCCGCTCACTTCCTTCAAAACGCCGCCGTCTTCCAATGTTTTTACAAGCTCTAGGGAAGTTTTTTCACCCTCCCCTAACACCGCAAGATCAATCTGCGAGTTATTTTTAAGAAGAGATTTATACTCCAAGGTGGCATAGGGTCCGCCAAGCATAACAGTTGCACCAGTGTTTTTCGCTATCTCCGCAGCCTTCGCTGCCTGTCTGACTCTTGTTGCAGCGCAGTAGATTCCAACCAAATCAGGCTTTATCCTCGAAATCTCATCCTTAAATTGGCTCCAACTCATCTCGTGCGCAGGCATATCGACTATCTTAACATTTTGTCCTCCATTCTCTAGAACCGAAGCAATGTAGGCTAAACCCAATGGCGGTACTGTGAGCCCAAATATTTGTTGATAAAGAAACTCCTCGCTAGGTGGGCAGACAAGCACTATTTTCATCTGATGAATACCTCATGCGTAGTTTAATTGCTATTGAATTGGAATGTATAATTTAATATTTAGATTATTGAGAAACGGTGGTTCTGTTATAAGCTGTAAAGAATTGTTTTGAGGATAAGGCTTGAATATGTCTTTTATGAATAGAACACATAAAAAAGGAAATTTTCTATGAGGGATAAAATTTACCTCGCAGTGACATTCATCGTTAACATCATAGCCTTATACATGATGTTCATATATTCTCCTCCTCTCACTTTGGAGACTGAGGTGCAAGCGCCCTCAGATATTTTCCGAATCTTCTACGTTCACTTTCCTTCAGCTTTAATGAGCTACCTCGCTTTCTCCATCACCTTTACAGGAAGCATCCTATACCTCCTCAAGAAAAAATTTAAATGGGATACAATGGCTGTTGCGTCAGCTAAGTTAGGCTTAGTTTTCTGTGCAATTACGTTAATGACTGGTTCAATTTGGGCTGAGAATGCTTGGGGAGTTTACTGGAACTGGGATCCAAGGGAAACAACTACACTGATCCTCTTCCTAGCCTATTTGGCATACCTCACTTATCGCATGGCTATTGTGGATTTGGAGAGGAGAGCTAAACTCTCCTCAGTACTAGTAGTAATAGCAATCGCCTGCGTCCCGCTTAGCTATGCCTCAGTTTTGTTCTGGCAAACCCTACATCCTATGGTTATAACACTAACAGAAGTGAGAATGGGTGTGACAGTAACCCAAACATTGTTAGTCTCGATTCTTGGGCAAATGCTAATATTCATTTACATGCTTTACGTCACAATAAAAGCCGAAAACTTAACAGAAAAAATAGCGTTTCTAAAGGCTAGAGGAGGAGGCTAAATGGGGGTTCTAGAAACCTTACTTGGATTTTCCATTATCGTTTGGGGTTTAGTCTTTATTTATTTTCTATGGATTCATGATCAAATAAAGAAACTTGATGAAACAGTGCGGAAACTAGAGGAAAAGGAATAGTTATTTTTCCCTCAAATAGTTTATGAGCTCTTCCATCATAGCATCAACTGTATATTCTTTAGGTACAACATCAACTCTAGCTCCTAGATCCTCTAAAGTTTTCTGCGTTACTGGGCCTATAGCAGTGACAATAATTTTTCCCCTTAAACAACTTTGAAGTCTACTGCCCAAACCATGTTTGTCAGCTGTTTTAAACAGGTTCCGAGCCGTGGCTGAGCTGGTGAAGGTAATGACATCAATTTTTCCATTAAATAGATCATTGAGAAGATTCAGCATCTTAGATTCATCTGATGGAGAAGTAGACTCGTACACGGAAGTTTCCAATACATGTGCACCCATTTCTTCTAGTTTCCCTCGTAAATACGGATCGACTCCCCTCGTCCGCGGAATAGCTACAGTCTTTCCATGAAGATTTACGCTTCTGAGTTTTTCAATAATTCCTTCTGAGCTAAACTTCAAGGGAGTGAGGGCCACTCTAATACCATAATTTCTAATCACAGTTTTTGTCTTGGGACCTACAGCCATAACCTTAGTGCGGTTTAATTCCTTAAGCAATTCTGTCTTTAACCCCGCTTTTTCTGACGCCTCAATTAGGCCGGCTACACCATTTACACTCATGAAAATTACGTAATCTACTTCTCCGCGGATAATCTTATGAATAAGCCCTTTCAATTGGCGTATGCTTTCCGGAAGCCTAATTTCCACTGTTGGAGCGACGTAAGGTTTTCCACCTAATCTAGAAATGATTTGAACAAGTTCACGCGCTTGCGCTTCCGGTCTAGTAATTGCAACAGTCTTCCCCTTTAGAGACATTTTAATTACTCCTTAAACCAAGCTAACTCCTTTTGCAGCTTCACTACGTCTCCAATGACGATTATAGCAGGGGGCTTTACCTTTTTCACCCTAGTTTTTTCAACAATATTCCCAAGCGTCCCTACGGTGGTTCTCTGACGCTTTGTAGTACCCCACTCGATGATCGCTACGTCTGTCTTTGGATCGCGACCACCTTTAATCAGTCTTTCAACAATAGCGCCTAACTTTTCCATACCCATAAGCACTATAATCGTATCAACCGAGATTGCTAATCTATCCCATTTAACTCTGCTTTCAGGTTTAGTTGGATCTTCATGCCCAGTAACAATTGCTACAGACGATGCGTAGTCCCGATGAGTGACCGGAATTCCTGCATAAGCGGGGGCAGCTAAAGCAGAGGTAATTCCAGGTACAACTTCAAATGGGATGCCTGCCCTCCGCAATTCTTGAGCTTCTTCTCCACCACGACCGAATAGAAAAGGATCACCTCCCTTTAATCTAACAACAGTTTTTCCTTTACGAGTCTCTTTAACCAGAATTTCATGGATCTTATCTTGAGGCGCTGTATGCCTCCCAAGACGTTTCCCTACATAAATTTTCTCAACATTTTTTGGAATTAGCTTCAGAATACCCCTTGTGACTAATCGGTCATAAACAACAACTTCGGCTTTCTTTATTATTTTCAATGCTTTAATGCTTAGTAGATCTGGATCACCTGGTCCAGCACCTACAAGGTATACTTTACCCTTCTTCATACAGTCTTCTCCAACGTTGAATAAGTTCTGCGGCTCCCATCTTCAATAAATTTTGAGCAACTTCCACTCCAAGCTTCTCAGGGGATTTTACATCCTCGACTAGAGAAGTATGCACCTTCACCTTTCCATCGGGTGAAAGGACAGAGGCGTAAAGCGATAAAGTGTTACCGGACGCACGGGCGATGGCCCCTATAGGTACCTTACATCCTCCTCCAACTTCTCGTACGAAAGCTCGCTCAGCCAGGATCTCAGCCATCGAAGACGGATCGTTAACGCGTTTCAGAGTGTCTATTACTTTTATATTATCCTCCCTGGCAATAACAGCCAATGCCCCTTGGCCAGGAGAAGGAGTGAATGCTTCAAGCGGTAGACGTTCCGTAATACAATGCTGCATACTTAACCTCTGTAAACCAGCTTCTGCAATAATAACTGCATCATACAACCCTCGCATAAGTTTTCTTACGCGGGTATCTACATTTCCGCGAATTGCTTCTACTTTTAAATCTGGTCTTATATGGTGTAACTCTGCTTCTCTACGGGGGCTTCCAGTTCCAACTACTGCACCCGGAGGGAGTTTTTCCAAGGTTAAACCATCCTTTGAGACAAGTACGTCGTATGGCGATTCTCGTTTTGGTACAGCCACGATAGTTGTTTTTAAGGGATTTATTGTTGGAACATCTTTCATGCTGTGAACGGCGAAGTCAACTTCTCCTCTAAAAACTGCTCTATCTATTTCCTTCTCAAAAATTCCCTTCTCTTTGATTTGTAGTAAAGGTTTGCTAGCTATTCGATCACCGAGAGTCTTAATTATTTTAATTTCAACTTCCAGATCCGGAAATTTTCTGGTTAACTGTTGAATTACGAAATTTGTCTGAATTAAGGATAGTCTACTTCCTCTCGTTCCGACGGTTAGTTTCATATTAATCACACGTTAATTTTTCATAAAATGTCAATTGTCTAGGCTGTTTCAAACCTATCGCTGTTAGGATTGTAGGGGCAGAATGGGTCTTCAGCCCAAAAGTCGCTGTACTGTGCGTATGCCCTTATTCTACAGCCTCCTCCACATAACTTCTTATAGTTACACTTGCCGCATTTTCCCTTCAATTTCTTAACTTTCCCTCGAAACATAGATAGGACTGGGTTCTTAGAATCGTTCCAAATCTCGCTAAATGGCTTTTCTCTAACGTTTCCAACCCGTAATTCTGGAAGCTGAGCGAATTGGCATGCATAAACATTTCCAGTTGGATCCACGTTTCCTAGGCGGTCAGCAGCACTGCAGGGCCCACCAGTAAATTCAAGCAGTTTAAGGGCCTCTTCGTATTTCGCCGTGTCTTCTTTCTTTAATTGGTTTAATATGTAAACGCCATCTTGAGGAGCGTCTACGCTCAGTATTTCTATTCGTTCAGGATCCATTGCCCTCGTTTTTCTGTATAATGTAGCTAAGGTCTGCACGACTTCGTCGTGACCCAAGTTATTGTCAGCGAAAAGCTTTACGCCTCTCCCACTCGGCACTAGCCAATATAAACAAAACCTTGGAATTTTTAACTGAATTGAGAGATCGATTAGGTCAGGGATTTCACGGTAATTGTACTTTGTAGCGGTGATTCTAACTCCGCATTTCAATCCAGTTTCTATACAATTTTTTAATCCTTGAACAGCTCTTCTGAAGCTTCCAGGTTGATTTCTGAAGTTATCATGAGTTTTTTCGTTTGCACCATCGAGCGATATTCCGGCATACTCTATTCCATGATTTTTAATCTTTTTAGCAACATTTTTCGTAATGAGAGTGCCGTTGGTGCTAATGGCCGTCTTTAATCCCTTTAAACTGGCATAACTTGCGAGCTCCCAGAAATCCTTTCTAACTAAAGGCTCGCCGCCTGTGAACATTAGTAGAGGAATGTTCATACCTGATAAGTCATCAATGAATTCTTTCACCTCTTTAAGAGACAATTCATCCCTCCGCCGTTTAGAGGGACCGGCGCTGATGTAGCAGTGAATGCATGACAAGTTACATTCGCTTGTAGTGTTCCAGAATACAACTGGTCTACGGGTTTCCGTGAAGCGGATGAATTCACTGGGGACTAGGTGGGGGGCGGCTTCCCTATATTTTATTGCTTCACTAACCGTTCCTCCCCCATGAATAAGCTTAGTGAACCCGATCAACTTCCCTTCCCCCTGGTTGATATATGCACCAAGGCTCCTCGGCTAAATAGTCTCCTGTTAATTTTGAAGTTGGAAGTTGTAAACCACCACACACATCGGTGTAGTTAGTCGTTAAGCCGTATGCTCTGGCTCGGCACCCGCCACATATGTCTCGGTACTCGCAAATTCCACATTTGCCCTTTAAATTATTGAAGTCCCGAAGCTTGTTAAGCACATCAGACTGGAACCAAATTTCTTTAAATGATCTTTCTCGTATATTGCCAACTTTAATGGGAAGGTAGGGGCAAGGAGTCACGTCGCCGCTGGGGTAGATGCGGCAATACCAAAGTCCAGCTATGCATCCTCGAATCCATCTTTTCGATTTCACTCCCATCTGCTTTGCGATTCGCATGAATTGGGGAGCGCAGGTGGGCTTGACCTCTAATTTATAGTTTGTCCTATTCTTAATGACTGCCATCATCATTTTTTCATATTCGATTGGCGAAATGTCTGTGAGCTCTACACCTCTACCCGTAGGGACGAGGAAGAAAAGATGGAAATCCGTCGCCCCCAATTTTTGCGCTAACGCAATTATGTCTCCTATTTCATTGTAATTCTGTTTTGTAACGGTGGTGTTGATTTGTAATTCTATACCATTTTCCCTGCATGCATTAATTCCCCTCACCGCTGCTTCCCAAGCGCCCTTAACGCCTCGAAATTCGTCATGCCTTTCAGGCACAGTAGAATCTAAGCTAATTGCCACCTTTCTTACTCCTACGCTTCTTAATTTTCTCGCTATTTCGTCGTTGATCAGAGTTCCGTTTGTACCCATCACTGTTCTTAGACCCTTCTTCACACCGTATTCAGCTAACTCAAAAATGTCCTTTCTAAGGAGTGGCTCTCCCCCGCTCAGGATTAAGGTGGGCTTGCTTACATCTGCAATCTGGTCGATGAGCGCCTTTCCCTCCTCAGTGCTTAACTCCTCTATCTCACCCTTTGGATTAGCGTTAATGTAGCAATGATCGCACTTTAAATTACATTTAAATGTGGTATTCCACGAAATGATTTGAGGAAAAAATTTTTTCGATGCCCCACCGCTGAGCGCATAGTCCATCTTCACATGAATCTCCTATAATGCCTTGATTGCTGAGTCCATGGCTTCTAATGTTTTAGTTACGTCTTTGTCGGTGTGAGTTGAAGAAAGGAAGCATGTTTCAAACTGAGATGGCGGAATGAATACTCCCTGTCGCAGAAGTTCTCGCCAATAACGCATGAATTTAGTCTTATCCGCGCTTTGCGCAGCTGCATAGTCTACAACTGGTTTATCGGTAAAGAAGATCTGAAACATCGATTCTACAAGGTTTACTTGTGCTTGAATCTTTGATACTCTTACGGTGTCTAGGAGTCCCTTCTTAATCTCCTCTCCCATCGATTTGAGCCGCTTATAAATATAGTTCCGTTGCTTAACAAGAGTTTTTAATGTTATCAATCCAGCTGTCATTGAAATGGGGTTTCCGCTAAAAGTTCCAGCTTGATAGACTTTTCCCAGCGGCGATATTAGTTCCATTATTTCTCTTCTGCCGCCGAAAGCACCTATGGGGAATCCTCCGCCCAGAATCTTCCCGAGAGTTGCTAGGTCTGGGGTGACATGGTAATATTCCTGTGCTCCACCTAACGCTAACCTAAATCCGGTTATCACTTCATCAAAGATGAGTACTATTTCATTTTCCTCTGTTATTCTACGGATCTCTTTTAGATAACCACCCTTTGGAGGAATCACTCCAGCATTTCCGATAATAGGTTCGATTATTACAGCGGCGACCTCATCTTTATTCTGTTCCACGGCTTTTTCAAAAGATTCAATGATATTGAACGGCAATACGATTGTATTCCTAGCAGTATCTTCAGGTACGCCCAGTGAGGTGGGAGCCCCGAAAGTTGTGGCGCCTGAACCCGCTTTCACCAAAACGTAATCATGTGCCCCATGGTAACATCCCTCAAATTTAATGATCTTATTCTTACCAGCGTATCCCCTTGCCGCCCTTATTGCGTGCATGGTCGCTTCTGTTCCACTATTTACGAATCTGACCATGTCCATACAGGGAACAATGTCTGTAACGAGCCCCGCTAACTCCACCTCAGTTTCTGTCGGGGTTCCGTAAATGGCTCCCCTTTCTAATTGTTGATTAACTGCTTCAATGATTTCTGGATTAGAGTGCCCTAGAATAAGCGGTCCGTAAGCCATGCAGTAGTCTATGTAAACATTTCCATCTACATCATAAATTTTAGAGCCCTTAGCGCGAGAGGTGAAAAATGGATAAGGTTCATAAGCCCTAACTGGGCTATTAACTCCGCCGGGAATGAGCCTTCGGGCTTTTTTGTATAGCTTTTCAGATTTTTTCACTTTTCACTCAACCATTTTGCAACGTCCTTATTGTTATTTGTGAGAAAGGAGCAGGCGGGCCGCATCCTTAGCGAAGTAGGTAAGAATCATATCTGCGCCTGCCCTCTTTATCGCTGTCAAGACCTCTAGAACAGCTGCCTTTTCATCTATCCAGCCTTTGTCTGCAGCTGCTTTAATCATAGAGTATTCGCCGCTAACATTGAATGCGGCAGTTGGTAGTCCAAATTTTGTTTTCACTTGATAAATTAGGTCGAGATAAGCAAGAGCTGGTTTAACCATAACTATGTCAGCGCCTTCTTCTACATCCAGTTTAACCTCTCTAAGCGCTTCCCTTAAATTACCATAATCCATCTGGTAGCCTCTCCTATCTCCAAATGATGGCACAGAACTGGCTGCCTCTCTGAATGGGCCATAAAAACATGAAGCATGCTTAGCCGAGTACGCCATAATAGCAACATCCCTAAATCCCGTACGATCTAACGCTTCTCTTATCGCTCGAACCTGCCCATCCATCATACCCGAAGGCGCTACGACATCAGCGCCTGCTTCTGCATGGCTCACAGCTATTTTCTGTAAGATTTCTAAAGTGGGGTCGTTCAGAATTTCATTTCCCTTCACGATGCCGCAGTGTCCATGAGTAGTATATTCACAGAGACAAACATCAGTCATAACGATAAGCTCATCTCCCATCTCTTTCTTTATCATTCTAATAGCCTGCTGGACAATGCCATCTTTATCATAGGCGCTAGACCCAACGTCATCCTTCTTCAGAGGTATTCCAAACAAGATAACGGCCGGTATACTTAGCGAGACAATTTCTCTAGCTTCGATAACAGCCTCTTTCAATGATAATCTAAATTGACCAGGCATAGCATGAATGGGTTCACGGGTTTCTATACCTTCCTGAACAAACATTGGGTAAATTAAGTCGTTCAGGGTTAAGGTAACTTCTCTCAGTAGGTCCCTAATTTTCCGTGTCTTTCTGAGTCTCCTCATTCGAAGCGCTGGAAAGGTCAATTTTCTCCCCCTTCAGTTGTTTAACGTTAAATAGTTCTCGTACAGTTGAAATCACATTAGTCTTGCCATTTTCGGCAGCTTTTCGCAGATTTTCGACTGGATGATGTAAGATTCGCTTAACAAGAACATGCGTTAAATCATCAATAACTCTATGCTGCTCATCGTCTAGGTTTCCAATCATTTTGAGGGCTTTTGTTAGTTCTCTCTGGCGAATTTCTTCAGCCCTGCTGCAGATAGCTGAGATAATAGGCTCAGCTTGCTCCCGTTGTAACATTAACTCTAAGCTTTGAAGCTCATCTCGAATAATTTCTTCAGCTTTCTCAACCTCTTTGAGACGCATTTCCAGATTTAATTGAGCGACTCCCCGTAAGTCATCTATGTTGCGTAGTTCAACCGTGGGGAAATTGGATACGTCCTCCTCTACATTTCTTGGTTGGGATAAATCTATGATCAGCAATTTCTTCCCTTGTCTCTCTTCTAAAATCCTGGTCATGAGATCCCTTGTTATTATACAATGGGGAGCTGCTGTTGCAACTATCGCTAAGTCAACATCTGTTAAAAATTCATTAACTCTGTCAAACTTCACAGCCTGTCCACCTAAAACTTTAGCCAACTCAACTCCCCTCTTATACGTCCTATTAGCTACAAAAATTACTGCATGCTTCCTAGCCGCCAAAGCTTTACCTACGAGTTCACCGGTTTCCCCAGCACCAATTATGATTATCTTTTTATCTTTCAGTTCGCCGAGAATTTCCTCAGCTAAACCAACTGCAGCTGATCCTATTGAAACAGTGCCTTTACTGACATTAGTTTTTGTCCGGACTTCTCTTCCAACCTTAATTGCTTTATCAAAGGCCCTTTCCAGAATAGATCCAACTGTTCCATTTTCCTTTGCATCATTGAAAGCAGCCTGAACCTGACCGAGGATTTGATCCTCACCGACAATCATGGATTCTAAACCGGAGGCTAGCCTTAGAAGATGGACTAAAGCCTCAGAGTTAAAGGCCTTCTCTAGGATGTCGTAAAATTGTTCTAAATTAAATCCAGCCCTTCTCCGCCAATATTCAGCAATTTCTGCTCCTGCTGTTAACCAATGCTCTCTTGGAACAACAGCGAAAATCTCCACTCTATTACAAGTGTGTATAATTACGCTTTCGTTTACACCTTCTAATGCGCGGATCTCCTTTAACGCCTTGGGTAAATTTTTGAAAGCTAAGGCTTCCAGAATCGGTATAGAGGCTTTTTTATGGGTTACACGAAGATTAATTATCCTCAAGGTTTCCTTACTCCGCGTTTTTGGTAAAGTTCAGCCATTTGTTTAGCATTCTTCTTCGCTTCTTTGAATCTACCCTCTCTGAGTAGCCCTTTAATTTCTTCGTTTCGAATAATCTGGTATAGAATATTTCTGCGAGACTTCTTATTGGGTATTCGGGACTTCGTAAGTTTTCGAACATAATCTTGTAGCTTCACTTGAAGTACGTCCTCTTTCTTAATAACCTCCTCAATTCTCTTACGTAAAATCCTCGCCATGGCTGGACTTTTGCCCTCTGTAGATATGGCAATTCGAATATCTCCAATCTTTGCAATAGCTGGTAATGTAAAATCACTAATCGATGGATTATCAACAGCGCACATGGGGACTCTCTTCTTTTTTGCCTCGTTAGCGATAGCCTCGTTCAGCTTCGAATTATCAGTTGCAGAGATGACGGCATCAGATTTTGAAATCCATTTAGCAATTGAGGATGCGTCGCTCCTAACGTTAACTTTTACTAATTTAACCTTTCTCTTACGACTTAATTGTTTAAGACCGCTCGTGAAATCTTTGCTAACGACAAATATAGTTGAACCGGCCTCTAAAAACTTCTTAGTTTTCCTCTCGCCAACCTTTCCGCCGCCCACAATCAGAATGTTTTTGCCAGCAAGTTTAAGATCGATGAGCATAGATTCGCGCCTATTATATCATAGTCCGAACTAATTTGCGCTATTTAAATAATTGTTTTAAGTGGTTTACGAAAATTCTAGACTAAGAATCTATGATTCTGACACCAGTTTTTTTGAATTCCCGTTCGCTAAATATAAGCACATAGTCATTAATTCCAGTTGCTTCGGAAATCTTCTCGGCAACATCCTTACACATTTTTTTGTTGCGTCCATGAACCATAGAAAACACATTGTACTCCCACCTTCCCGGAATTATGCGGCGTTCGTAGCAGTGAGTGACCTCCTTAAATTCCGCCATCTTTCTACCTACTTCTTCCACTCTTACTCGTGGCACTTTCCACACGATCATTGCATTTGCAGTTATTCCCACTTGCCTATGTCCAATTGAGGCCCTAAACCTCCTGATAACCCCCTTATCTAAAAGCTGTTTTATACGTAACAAAACTTCCTCCTCACCTACTCCCAATTTATTTGCAATTTCAGCGAAGGGCTGGCTAACTAAAGGGATTCCACTTTGCAGGGTTTTTAAAATTGCTTTGTCGTTTTCATCCAATTTTGCTATTCTTGCCAATTTTTCACATTCAGACATGTTATAAGAGATTCTGCTTTTGCTTTTATTCAAAATTGAATCTAACATCGAGCTTAAACAATCGTATGGTGGGCAGGTTAAGAATATTTTTTATTCCAGTCGACTTTTTAATGATTTCAATTAGAGATTGTAAACTCTTCTCATCACGCGCCGTGAGAGTGAACCATAAATTGTACTCATGATCTCTTTGATAGTTATGGGTTACTTCTTCAAATTTGTTTACTGTCCTAGCTACCTCTCCTATTCTTTTTGAAGGAACCTTCATTGCAATTAATGTGCTGGCACCTATTCCTATTTTCCTGTAATCAAGGGTAGGGCCTACTTTTCTTATTGCCCCCTCCTTAAAGAGTCGCTTTACCCGCGATAACACTTCCCCTTCTTTTAGCTTTAATTTTCTTCCAATTTCAAGCCAAGGTTTACTTACTAATGGAAATGCGTCTTGCATAACTTGTAGAAGCGCCCTGTCCGTTTTATCCATCTTAACTGCTCTTGGCAATGATTCCACATTTTCCTCATATCTTATTGTTCATTAATACCAGATTCATAGTTCTAGTGCAGAGCTTTTATGAAAATTTCTATGAGCGAACTCCTCCGAAAAGCCTTATAAAAAGCTCATTAAAATGAGCGAGGAGAAGCAGAGGCATATCCAGAGAGCAAGGCATTGATGTAGATAAATACCCCTGAGAGAGAAACTCATTATCACACACCTATAAATATTGGAGAGCTATATTGGAGATTTCATAAGGAAGCTAACTGGAAGGGTTCTAAGTGGAAGCATCAGAGATACTTAGCCAGAGACTTGAATTGATCGATGCTGCGCTAGAAAAAGTTTTGCCAGACGGATCTAAACCAAAGGAGCTCTATGACGCAGCTAAACATCTTATCAGAGCTGGCGGCAAGAAGTATAGACCAGCTATGGCTCTTTTGGCATGTGAATATGTAGGCGGGAACATTAAGGACGCCATACCGACGGCTATAGCCATAGAGTTACTTCATACTGCTTCTCTGATTCATGATGACATTGTGGATGGAGACTCTATAAGGAGAGGAGTAAGAACAGTTCATTCTATCTGGGGAAAAGAAGTTGCAACTGTAGCTGGGGACCTACTTATCGGAAAGGCTGTAGAAATAATGGCTTCAGGTACACCGCCTAAAGTTATAGCTATGATCGCACAAGCTTCAGCTGAGATGTGTGAAGGAGAAACTCTGGACATAAAATATCATGGAAACTTGCAAACGGTAACTGAGGAACAATATTTAGAGATGGTTAGGAAAAAATCAGCATCTCTTATCAGAGTGGCTGTAGAGTCAGGGGCAATTATCGGCGGAGGCTCAAAAGAAGCCGTTTCGGCTTTATCAAAATATGGGGAAATGATTGGAATAGCGTTTCAGCTTAGAGATGATATATTGAATTTAACCTCTACGGAGAAAAAATTAGGTAAACAAGTAAAGACAGATGTATTAACTAGAAGACCGAACCTCGTGTTAATTCATGCACTACATACTCCAGCTACAAACGAAATTACCCACGAGTTTATAACAAGTAAAGGCGTCGGTTACGATCTTGGAAAATTCATTAATAAGTTGGATGAGCTAGGCGTCATAAAATACGTCCAGAAGATGTCTGAAAACTTCTCAAAGAAAGCGAAACTAGCTTTAAGCAAGGTCAACTTAGAAAATGACATGAAAAAAGCTTTAGAGGCCGCAGCTGACTTCGCTTCAAATAGAATTTTCTAAGTTAGCTAGATTGTTTTTGACGCTCTTCTTTCTCTCTCTGCTTCTCAAAATGGCGACCGACAAAAACGGAGGCCTCCATTAGTATGACCATAGGTATAAGAAGCATCAGATCTGCTGGAATTCCTCCATCAGGAGTGGCGACAGCAGTTATTATGAACAACGCTGCGTAGACGTATCTTCTGTTCTTCGTAAGTAGGCTTGTGCTAAGTATTCCATATTTTACTAAGAGAACAAAGAATGCTGGAAAGGTGAATGTGAATCCGCTTGCTAAACAGAATGCGAATATCAAGTTATAGAAGTCCTTAACAGATATCACCGGCTCTGCCCCAACAGCGGTGAAAAATGGAATAAGCGCACGTATCATGAATGGAGCCAGAATTACATATGCAAATATTACGCCAGTTGCAAAAAGAATTGAGAAAGCAGCTACAAATGTGTAAATAGGTCTTCTTTCATGCTCATGTAGCGCGGGGTCGAGATACCTAAAAATTTCATATGCTATAATTGGAATGCTTATGATGAAACCGAACACTATCGAGGCTATCAAGTATAACTCAAGTGGAGCCGTTAACTCAAGGCCTATAACCTTGATATTTGCACCACCGATCATATCGTTTTTAACCTTGTTCAATATCACGGCTACAAGCGGCGTATAAAATTCGAGAGGGTTTTTCAGAAAATCCAAATTGCCAGGGAGTGCCATCATTAAAATTGTGCCGATCATAATCGAGTAAAAAATGACACGCAACCTATCGCTTAACTCAGCCAAATGATCCCAAATGTTAAGTTCCTTGTCTCTTTCCTTTTTTTCAGACATTAAACCACCAAACTTCCTTAGTGCTCAGCGCTCTTCTTTTTTTCAGCTTTAGTCAATATTTCCTCAGATAATTGTTCCACTGTTTTCCCTTCAACACTTATCCCAAGCTTCTTTGCAATTTCTTTAATTGCATCCTCATCAGTTTGCATTTCTTTTGATTTTCCTTCCTTTTCCCCCTTCTTGAATTCTCCCACAGCTTTACCAGCAGACCTCGCCAAGTCTGTTATTGTACTAGGTCTAAAAACTAGTAGCAGAAGAATTATTATGATAAGTATTTCAAATAGTCCCAAATCTGGCATTTTATCTACCCGACAGTCTGAAGTAAATTGCTAGGGTTCAGGCTATTTTCTGCCTGATTCTGCTTTTTTAACTATTTCCTGCGAAATCTCTTCCCTAGTTTTACCTTCAGTGCTTATCCCAAGTTTGTGAGCTGTTTCTAGAAGCATATCTTCCTCTTTCTTTTTCTCTGCAGAAGCGGGCTCTTCTCTGCTTGCTTTCTCAAACTCCTTTTTAGCTTCACCCACACCTCTTGCGAGCTCCGGTAGCTTCTTAGGACCCCATAAAAGGATTACAACGACTACGAGGAGGATTACAATCCATTCCGCGCCTTGAAGTGCCACCTGTTTCACCTCTCTCCCTATTTTTTCCATATCCAGTATTATTTAGGTCTTTTTACTTTGCTGCCTCTGGTTTAACCTCTCCCTCTTTCGGAGGTAATTGTTCACTAATTTCCCCCGCCTTCCTAACAATTTCCTCAGCCAGCTGTTCCTTAGTTTTTCCTTCAGTATTAATTCCGAGTTTCTTAGCTGTATCCCTAAGCAACTCCTCTTCTGTTTGTTTAGGTGGAGGTGGGTTAAATATCGTTGAACTCGCCTTTCGATATTCCCGTTGAGCCTCACCCAATGCTCTAGCAATATCCTTCAACTTATCCGGTCCAAATAGCAGGAAGAACACCAGAAAACCTACAACAACAAGCTCAGTTACATCCATAGCTATCACGGTATGAGAAGATAGGTGAAAGTTCTTATATTTTAAAGGTTTTCTTTTTATGTTTTAACTCATCAGTACTTGATAAACCATAAAAGGCATCAGTGTGGTTAGTAAGTTAAACGCAGGCGAATAGGAAAGAACTGGCTTGATTTACGACAACTATGGTAGACCGGTAATTAACCTTCGAGTCGCTGTAACCCAGCGATGTAACTACAAATGTCCATTCTGCCATAGAGAAGGTGAATCTAACCCTGGTGTTGAGATGGCTCCGAGTGAAATTGGAAGTATAACAAATGTTGCGGCTGGCTTTAGTGTCTCTAAAGTTAAGATAACTGGAGGAGAGCCGCTTCTACGTAGCGACATAGTGGATATCGTGGGTAAAATAGCGCATACTCCAGGCATCAAGGAAATCTCGATGACAACTAATGCTTCAAAGCTTGCCAAAACCGCAAACAAACTGAAGAAAGCTGGATTAAAACGCGTCAACGTAACATTGCCAGCACTAAGCCCAGAGCTATACCGTGAAATTACAGGCGGAAACATAGAGGAGGCGATTTCAGGCATACGGGCGGCGGTTAAAGCAGGGCTTCACCCAGTCAAATTGAATATGGTTGTTATTCGCGGCGTAAATTACGGGGAAGTTGATGGAATGATAGAGTTTGCTCGAAGGGAAGGCGTAACATTGCAGCTGATTGAGTTGGAGCCGTTAAATGTCCCCCGAAAATATTACCGTAAACATTTTGTTTCGCTAACAGAAATCGAAGAGAAGCTGAAGAAAAAGGCGTCAAGGGTTGATGTAAGGCGATACATGCAGAACAGGCAAATCTACCATTTACCAGGAGTGAACGTCGAGTTGGTTCGTCCGATTGAGAATTCAGAGTTCTGCTTCCACTGCACTAGGATCAGGTTAACCAGCGATGGGAAATTGAAACCGTGCTTAATGAGAAACGATAATGCCGTTGACATTTTGAAACCGCTGAAAAACGGGGCTGGTGACAAAATTATAATGAAGCTATTCCTCGAAGCAGTTAATAGACGTGAACCTTACTACAAACCAAGAAAAAAGCAAATGGCATAAAATGCCAAGGGGAGCAGAGGAATTGCCACGTACAACATGGGTGAAGGCGACGAGAATTAATTTACGTACAGGGTCTAAGGAAATATCAAAAGAAGCCGTAGCTATCGAGGCGCCGATAAGTCTCTACGTTAACGACGACTTTGTGACCACACTTATGGCTACACCATTTCAAGTTAAAGAGTTAGCAGTAGGTTGGCTTCTAGGCGAGGGAATACTGCGCGAATTAAAGGAAGTGGATAAGATTTGGATTAAGAACAATGAAGTTAAAGTGAAAACTTCATCAGATGTAAAAATGCGTATTGAAGCAGCCTCAGTGTCGAAGCTTATCACAACTGGCTGCGGATCCCTAGAGGGATTCATAAAACTTTTAGATAGATTAGATAGACCGTTTGTGGATTCAAATTACAGTATCAGAGCGGAAGAAATTCTCAGAATGATACATGAGTTAAATGACCGAGCCAAAGTGTTTAGAGCAACAGGAGGAACACATTCAGCCGCCATGTTTTTCGACGGCAAAATTGCTGCCTTCGCTGAGGATGTCGGCAGACATAATGCTGTTGACAAATGTATTGGCACAGCTGCACTTTCAGGCGTAGATTTCTCACGCTGCGTCATTGTTAGTTCAGGTAGACAGCCCGCTGATATGGTCCTAAAGGCGGCAAGGGTGGGAATACCGATAGTAGCGTCGATTGCAGGTCCAGTACACTCAGGAGTATATGTAGCCCAAATGACCGGTGTCACTCTGATATGCTTTGTTAGAGGACAGCGAATGAATGTCTACAGCGCCCCTGAGCGAATTCTTCATTCTCATTAATAGTTGAATAAGCAGCTAAATAGAAAAAGTGATCTTGACAGGTTCACTCTGATTTTTTAATTTCATCTAGAACAGCTTTGACAGCTTTCGGAACAGCCTTCGCAACTTCAGGCGTTAGTTCCATGCTGTATTCATCTGCACATTTAGGTTCTATGCCTATTATAACAACTTCCTTAGGAAGATTATACGTGTCTCTTCCAATTTTTATTGCGGTTATCAGATCCAAATCATGAAAAGAAATCATTCTTAATGTTTTATCGTTTCTTTCAAGCTCATCTAATGTGAAGCGGTAAACCGCTCCGGGTTCATTTCCAAGTTTAACAGCGTCAATAATTATTGCCTTGTCAGCTCCCTCTAGTTCATTAAGAGCATCAATCCCTCTTGTTGCGCAGTCATGGACTTCTACGTTTTCTGGCAGACTATGTTCTTTCAGTTCATTAATTACGTGAATCCCTACGCCCTCATCTCTGAGTAGTAGGTTCCCAATTCCAGCAACTACGATTCTCTTATCCATTTCCCGTCATCCATTGTAATTGTATGGGAAGAAAATAAATGCTGTCCACTATTAAGCCTGAAAAATTAAGAGGAAGAGGAGCTTTACTCCTTCTTGAGCTGGTGCGCCTTCAGCACTTGTTTGCCTGTGATCATCGGTTTCAGGTAGCCAAGTATAGCCATCGAATAGATGTGTATGATGAGCAGCATTATGAAGAGATATAGGCTGAACCTGTGGACTATTCTGGCAAATACTAGCGCATTGTTTACGCCGAACCACGCGCCGACTCCGCCAAACAAGTCGAATAGAAAGCCAAAGCCAACCTTCCTTGTAAACTCTGGGAAGCCCATCATAATCCCTGTAACGCCTAGAACTAGGGTCAGCAACGCAAAAATCCAGAAGTCAATCCATGAACCTGGGTCAACCTTCCGGACGTATTTTTTCTTTTCAGCATCGTATGTAACTGGCTCTTCTGGTTTCGGTCCCCTTCCCAGCCAAGCTTTTGCCTCCGCCCAAATATATTTGACGCCCCACATGTTAGGGATAAAGTGTTTGAACTCGCCAGCTACAATTAGGTAGTATACGTGGAAAACTACCCAAGCAAGCCAGAATCCGCCGATGTAGATGTGGAGATTATGCACGTTATTGAAGAATGCAAATGTATTTCCATATAAGCCGCTAATTTCTAAGCCTGTTATGATCAGCATGAATGGCACTATAAAGTCTATCCAGTGACTAATCCTCAAAAAAAGGGAATGGCGTTGGACGGTTTCTCCTTCAGCCATTTTTTATCCTCTCCGTCCTCCACTGCCTACTAAAGTTTCGTTACGATTCTCTTTCCTTCCGGTGTTATTATGTGAACAGCGCATGCTATGCATGGGTCGAATGACCTGATGATGGCCAGTGCTATTGAAGTATTATACCTCGTGGTACCTGTATGGGGTTCCATGTTAAGGTTTGCAAGTCCATGCGGTGTTAGTGCAGTTGCCAATGCGTCTCCCCATTTTTGCTTAGCTGTGACACCCCATGCTGAAAGGTCGACGTCTGCGGCCGGGTATATAGTGTTGGCTACGTCTGGAACAGTCAAGTTTTTAGGCAGCCAAGTGGTTCCGCAGGATAACGCGTATTCTGCTGGACCCAGTCGATCTTTGTCGTCTTTCGGTGAAAAGAGCCAGGTGCCTGGCACCACGCATTGGTATCTGTCAATTTTCTTGTCTTTAATTTCTACCCAGTGTAACAACGCACCACGTGGAGCTTCCCATAATCCAAGTCCCGAGCCTGTGCCTGGAACATCCTTATACTCAACAACAGGGTCGTTTAGATAGGACTTAAGGGCCGCTAACCACGAAAACATCTTGTTGGCGATCGCTAAGCTCAGGAAGGCTCTTGCTGCAACTCTGTCTACAATTGAACCATTTGCGTTCAGGACTGTCCATGAAACGTCTCCGAAATCTTCTCCGGTTACTGGGTGAACCCTCTTAAAGGCGTCCCCACTCCAAGTTAGTCCCCATGTGTTTATCATCCGCGCAAGTGGTCCTACTTCGTACACTTTGTCATCGTAGCGTGGAGCTTTCAACCATGAGTAAGCGCCGCTTTTATCTTTCTGCGGATCTGTTTCCCCTACACTTGGCTTAAGGCCGCTTGCACTACTGTACCATGAATACTTTACATCCTCCGTAACTTTATCCGGATCAAAACTTGTTGCGCCCACTGTAGTGTCGCCTTTCTTCCAAGCGCCGCTCTTCACAAGTGACTTGTCACGTTTCTTAGGATCAATCCAGTCACTGTAGTCTGTATAATCAGGGAATATTCCGTATGAGAGGAAATTACCTGTTCCTTCACCTATGTGACCGAGTCCCTTTGTTAGGCTGGTGCCCAGCAACGTATTCAATGCATTGTTTATTGTAGCGTTCTTAGCGACTATGGCGTTAAGATCATTCTGCATAGTTATTGCCACAAATTCCCATACAGCTACCATTCGGGCAAATGTGGCCGCTATTCTATCAACTGTGGGACGGACACTCATTCCTCCTGGGTATTCACTCATGTGGTGCGGGAATTTTCCTCCCCATATCGCCACAATTTCAGCGCATTTCCTTTGATGCTCAATTGCCGCCGCGTAACTTGTTCCTAGGTTTATGCTTGATATGCCCTTCACACCTAGTGCTGGCGGCACCATTGGTGGATACTTAGCAAGTACGCCTAGCTCGGGTCCCATTAGCACGTAGAAGTGGAGCGGATGATCGTAGAGGTAGTATGCGCCATGAAGGATGTTCCGAATTAGAATCGCCGCTGTCGGTATCTTATCTTCTACACCAAACGCTTGGTCGAGCGCTAATGTAGATGTCATAGCATGCGGAGCTGGACAGACACCGCATATTCTCTGAGTAATCATCCATGCATCTCGTGGGTCTCTTCCTTTGAGGAAGATTTCAAATCCTCTGAAAAGTGTGCCGGAGCTCTTTGCTCCTCCGTTCTTGCCAGCGGCATCAACTGGTTTTACGAGCTGCCATGTTCCTAGAGCTCCTCCAGTTGCGTCTGCTAGTTCCATCTCTATTTTAAGGTGTCCTTCAATTCTCGTTACTGGATCTATTGTTACTGTGACCATGTTTTACACCCCCTCCTTCTTCGGTTTTCTCACAGTCCTAACAACAAGATGAGCTGCAACTCCAACTGCGCTAGCAATCACTAGGGCTTCACCCCATGTTTTGACAGGTGTTCCTAGGAATATTGGTAGGTTCGGAAGTTCAGCGTAAAACGCAAACTTGTCTCCGCCAACATCTGGGAAATCTGGTTCAGCGCAACCGACGCAGGGTGCGCCTACTTCAACGCAGTAGCTTACGTGGTTGTTCCATTTTCGGAGAGCACAATCTGTGTAGGTTACTGGACCTTTGCAGCCTAACTTGTATCGGCATCCTTCCTCACCTGGTTTGAGTGCGAATTGCCCCTTATCGTAGTACGGTCGGTATGGGCATCTGTTTTCATGCATATTATATTGGAAGAATGCTTTAACTCTACCATGCTCATCAACTTCCGGAATTATTCCTTGGATGACGTCGGCTAATGTTAATATAAGGTGATCTGGGTGGCCTGGGCATGTGGCACCCGCAACTATTACTGTCTTATTTACGCCAACCTCATTTAGGAAATCTTGAAGCCCCTTGGCACCAGTAACGTTTCCTGCAGCGCCCGGTATTCCACCGAATGAAGCACAGTTTCCAAATGAAATTACAACATCAGCTGAGCCTGCAGCATCTTCCACAGCATCTCTGAAGTCTTTTCCGCCTACCTTACACCATCCAGCATCTTGCATTGCGCCTTCGACTATTAGGATTCTCTTTCCAGTTGTACCTTTCTTCCATTTGTCGTCGATTAGGCTTTCCGCCAATGAGCCTGATGCAGGATGTACTGTTTCCATGTAGTCTGGTAGTCTTATGCCCAATCTTGCGGTGCCGACTTTAGTGTCGTCGTCGCCGACCACTATTTGAGTAAGAACTTTCACTAGGTCGGGGTCGGTAGCTTGGGCGAATGATACTGTGCATCCTGTGCATGCTGCTCCGTTTAGCCAGCATATGTGATAGTAGTCTTTTGAGGCTGCGAGTACTTCCATTATCTCTGGTTTGTATAGTTCTATTGTGGCTGCTGCGCCTATTACTCCTGCTAGTTTTACAAAGTCACGTCTCTTTATTTTCATACCTTATTTTTCCTCCATTTATTTTGGAAGATTAGAACACAATTTGTCATTTTCTGTCATTCTATGGTATTTAACGTTTTTCTCCTTAGGTAAACCGCGCCTATTTTATCCGCTTCATGGTTGTTAGTAGCCTTCCATACATTTTTCGCATACGCTAGCCTATGCTTTCCACAACAGTTTCGTTCACCTCTCCACGACGAATCCTTTCGTGTTATTTTAAATAAAAGGCGAGCCGTCATGTTTTTGATGATTTATCTATGCCAACTGAAGTTATGCCTAAAGAGGCGCCTACACAGATAGAAACTGATAAGACTAAACCATCAAGGCGTATATGGACTCCTGTCACAGCGGAATTTGGGGTAAAGGTCATAAAACAACATGGGAAAGAGGGGCTATATAGAGTTCGAAGTCTTGAGAGTAGCGCCGATTCTCATTTGGTGGATTTAAATGCTAAGACCTGCACATGCCCAGACTTCACTCAAGGATTAAAATGTAGGCATATCGAGATTGTTGAAAACATAGGCGAAATCCGCCGCCAGAAATGGAGAGAGCAACATAGAATGTATTACCGAACACACTCTCAGGACTCCGAATTTAAAAGAAGGGCTTCGGAGGCTATGCGTAAAATGAATTTGAAACTCCGTGAGGCTTATAGGAGGCTTAAAATCGAATATGGTGGGAAATGCGTGGTTTGTGGAGAGAGCGATCTTGATGTTCTTGAGCCTCACCATCCAAACGGGAAAAAAGAGAAGGTTCGTGGCTTCATTAATAGCAAAGAGTTTAGGGACTGGGTTAGACATAGAACTAAACCGAACATCGTCCTTGTATGTGCAAATCACCATCGAAAACTTCACATAATGGAAGCGCGTGGAGAAGGCGACTACTATAAAATTTAACATTTACCATTTTTCGACAAATGTGCCTTTTTTCTATATTTTTAGCAAGACTATCTATAACAATCATTAAATTCACTTCAAGGTGAGATACAAACCTATGAGGTTGGCTGACTACCGAGATCCCGCACTAACTAAGGCAATCGCTGAGAAAATAAAAGATTTAACTCCATCAGGACACGCCAAGTTCTGTCACGTTTGTGGAACTCACGAATACACAGTAACTCACTACGGGTTGCGCACTCTCCTTCCGAAGAACCTTGAGGTGATAGCTGGCCCAGGCTGTCCGGTATGTGTAACGCCTGCTAAAGACATCGATGAAGCTGTTTGGCTTACTCTTCACGGTGTAACAATCGCAACTTTCGGCGACATGCTCCGGGTTCCAGGATCCGAAATGTCTCTGGCGGATGCGAAGGCTAGGGGTGGAGATGTTCGCGTTGTTTATGGTGTTAGTGAAGCTGTTAAGATGGCGTCGAAATCTCCGGAGAAGAGCTTCGTCTTTTTCGCTGTTGGCTTCGAAACTACAGCTCCGGCTAATGCTGCTGAAACATTAAGCGGCCCGCCGAAGAACTTGAGCTTCCTTGTTGCACATAGATTGATTCCGCCAGCTATGGAGCTTCTTCTAGGTGTAGGCGACCTTAAGATAGACGGCTTCATTTGCCCTGGACATGTTGCAACAGTAATCGGAGTTAGGGCGTTCAGAATGTTTCCTGAAGCTTACAATATGCCCACAGTTATAGCTGGTTTTGAACCGGTCGATGTTATGATCGGTCTTCACATGTTGTTAAAACAGTTAAAGGAAGGTTCCGCCCGTGTTGACAATGAGTATACACGTTCAGTGACTGAGGGAGGCAATGTTAAGGCTCAGAAACTCATTAAAGAAGTTTTCGAAGTTGATAGTGGCAATTGGAGAGGAATTGGGCGAGTCCCATCTTCAGCATACAAATTGAAAAACGAATTCTCAAATTACGATGCTAGAGTAAAATACGACATTAAAGTCGGTCCAGCAAAAGACATAGCGCCGGGCTGTAGTTGTCATTTGGTTATTATTGGAAAGATAAAGCCTACCGAATGCCCGATGTTTATGAAGACTTGTAGACCTGAAACCCCATACGGCCCATGCATGGTATCAAGAGAGGGTACCTGTAATATATGGGGGAAACACGGGCAAATCTAGAGTATTTATCCAGGTTTTCTCACCCTTTCTAATTCTAAAAGGAATTTTTCTGATAAACCCCGAAGATGATTGGCTTGATCTCCAATTTTTTTAAGAGCAAACACGGAGTTGGATACAATGCGTGTTAGTATTCGATAATTTTCCTCTGAGGCAAGTAGATGCTTTAATTCCTCTTTGTCGATTTGATGGTACCATTCATCATGTTTTAAAACTAAAATGGCGCCCAAAGCACTAATAGCCTCCTCAACTTTCAGGCGTTCTAGCCTGCTGAGTTTGAAAGGTAATTCTCCAACCATGAATCCCAAAGGATCCTTAATAGCCGGCAGTTCTTCGTTTCTTGTTTCAACGTATTTCATTATTGTCGGTGTGGCTAGGAATAGTTCAGATGCGTTAACTCGTTGGTTAAAGTATGATAGAAGAGCGCCTGTTGGAGTTGAAACATAGATCTCTGCTTTTCGCTTACCTTCCCCAATCTTTTTTATCATACCAATTTTCTCTAATTCTGGAAGTTTCCTTAGAATTGTCGGATATGGTATCTTAACTCCTTTAGCTATCTTGTACTTGCTTGAAGGCCCTTTTTTGGTCAGGAATTCAAGTATGTCGTTTATGTACTCATAGGAGCGTTCTCTGGGCAATTATAATACACCTAGCGTTTTGGATATATTATGTTTGTAAGTGAATATGAACATAAAAGTATATATTTGCGGCTATAAACCTTACAGAAGAATAGGCGAGAGTTAATGTCAGTTTCATTACGAGACATACTTTTCGGATTCGCTTCGCCAAAGGAAATGACCTTAAAAAACAGAATTTTAGGCTTCATTGAACTTCAAAGACCGGCAGTAATCGCGATGGGCACCCCATTCGCGTTGGCTGGGGCTGTGTTGGCGGAGAGACAGATGTCGATAACTTGGCAGCAGATAATTTCTCAAAAACTTACACCCTATGTTTTAGGGTTAATCTCAGTCTGGCTACTTATTGGTGCAATGCATGCCATAAACAGCACAATAGATGTTGAGAGAGATAAAACAAAGTTCCCGATGCGATCTCTAGTTACAGGATTAATCAAGCGATGGGAAGCCACGGTGTACGGGTTAGCTATGGCTGGGGTGGCTTTGACTGTAACGTATTTGACTTTCAATTGGGCAGCTGCGGCTGTAGGTCTCCTTGTATTAGTGCTAGGGACAATTTATACTGCTTATACACGAGACAACATCGGCTTCCTAACAATGACTGTGATCCCTGCTTTTCTGCCGATTGGAGGTTGGGCGGCTATATCCACCGGAACAGTATTAACGCTACTACCTTGGTTAGTATTTCTCTTCGCTGTTTTCCATCAGATTGCACATATAATTGCTTGCGAAGCTCATTACCCGGAGGCTAAGGCTTTTATCGTTAGACCTCGACCAAACATGGAAGCGATCGTTTATAGTCTATGCATCGTGGTCATGTTCTTCATTGGAGTTTCAATCTACTATTACGCAAATCTGCATTGGCTATTTTTAGTGATTTTATCTGTTTTAACGATCTATGGTTTACGTTCAGCCTCTTATTTGAAAGAACCGCGAACTTTTGAAAGAGGCGCAAAGGCGTTTGTGGCTATTGTTAACTATGGCCTTTTCTTCTGGTTGTCATTAAGTATTCTAGCTGGGATTTGAAGAGGCGAATGTTTTTCTCCGCTGGCAATTAAGAAGAGCCCGAACGTTTCTGTTCTAATGTTATTAAGTCTCATTTTTCTGAATAAGCTCCGCCATTCTTGAATAGTTAAGTGCCTTGAAGTGCCTAATTCAATGAACATCCAGTACAATGTAAACATAATTTTAGAAACAAAAGAGTCTGGGTTTACCACATCGAGGAAAACCATTCTTCCATGGAGCTTAATCGTTCTAAGCATTTCTTTTAGAGCCTTGGTTGGAGATTGAAAGTGGTGCATGGCGAAACTGCAGGTTGAAGCGTTGAATAGCTCAGACCTAAATGGCAAGTGCTCAACCTCGGCGATGATTAAGTGCATGTTCTCCAATCTAGCTGCCTTAGCTTTTTTCAAGGTCAACTTTAACATAGATTTAGATAAGTCAACTCCATACACTTGTTTTGCAACCTTCGATAATTCAAGTGCGATTAGTCCTGTTCCAGTAGCAACATCTAATACCTCATCACTACTAGTCGTGATGGCGAGAGTGATTGTTCTTCGTTTAAGCTTACTGATTAAATTAAAGGTGATGAGTTTCACGCTTACATCATAGAATGGGGATAAAATTTTGAAAAGGAGGGTTATGCGTCTGTACATAAAAGGCTCTTGAAGTTCTATCAATAATGTGATACCTCTAACAGTATTTTAATGGAAATGGTCAGAAAACTTTGTATATATTCAAAACATTCTCACTTAATATTCTAGTCTATCACAATAAAAAATGATGTAAGTGACTAAGGTTGACTTTAAAATATGATGTCGTAGTGGTTGGGGCTGGCCCTGCTGGTTCTACTGCGGCAAAACATGCTGCTGATAAGGGATCTAAGGTCTTGCTAATTGAACGTAAAAACGAAGTTGGAGTTCCGAGTCACTGCGCCGGATTTCTCATGCGGCGTGCAGAAAACTATGTCAAGTTAAATGATGATATGGTTGCGGACAAGATTTACGGCTTCAAATGTTACGGTCCGGATGGAAATAACGTAGTCGCCAGAAGTAGAGATTATATTGGTTACACTATTAGACGTGAAGCTTTAGACAGGTACCTTGCCAACCAAGCTATTAATTCTGGCGTTGACCTAATGATAGGTGCAACAGCTGTTGGCGCACGGAGAGTCTCAGGCAAAGTTAAAGTGAATACTACGCATTTAAACGAGAAGATTTCTGTTGATGCGAAAATCATAATTGGTGCGGACGGGGTTGAATCGAATGTCGCTAAATGGTTTGGGCTTGAGAAACCCTCTGATCTAACGCCCTGCGCACAATTTGATGCTGTAACTAAAAGTCCTGAAGTATCACGTGATTTAATTGAAATGTACATAGGCCACCAATGGACACCTAAGGGGTTTGGATGGATTTTCCCGAGGGGGAATGACATAGTTAAGGTTGGAGTAGGTGTGAAAGACGGTAAAAAACCAGTTGTATCATATTTGAAAGACCTTATCAATTTACATCCTGTAGTATCGAAGAAATTTGTGCAAGCCAAATTCGTTAGATTAAGTGGAGGGACTGTGCCCCTAAGCGGCCCAGTTGAACGGACTGTTGATAACAATGTGATATTAACGGGCACAGCTGCTGGATTGATTAACCCTGTTAGTGGCGGGGGCAATGATTACGCCATAATCTGTGGAGGTTTAGCTGGCGATACTGCTGGGGAAGCTGCGGAAAAAAGTGATTTTTCTAGGAGATTCTTGTGTAGGTATGAGAATGATTGGAAGAGTATTTTCGGTAAAGAGCTTAGATATGGATATTTTGGAAGAATGGTTTTGCAGAATATGCCTGACAGATTGTATCGGAAATTTATCTCAACCCTGCAAGGAGAAGAGGGAATAGCGGAGATGTTGGTGAATTACGACGTTGAGCGTCTATTACACTTAGTTGCCGAAAAATCACCAATGCTATCTTCATTCATTAAGGGTGCTAGGCGTTTTAGTCGTTTACTGACTTAAATCAGAGTGAGTTTTACAAATAAAAGGATTTTAAATGGAATCACGCAATTAACGTGTATGATAAATCATTCAGAGCTTAGAAGCGCGCTTATAAAGATAGTTGGGGAAGCAAACTACACGGACAACGAGCTTGATCTTCTATGCTACTCCAGTGATGTAGCTGCCTTACCGCCTGAAATTTTCAAGGTATATGGCATTAAGAAGCCCGTTTGCGTTGTGAAGCCGAACACAACTGAGCAGGTTGCTGCAATTGTTCGTTTAGCTGATAAATACGGGGTGACGATTACACCGCGAGGAGGAGGATCCTCAGGGTTAGGTGGCGCTGTCCCTGTTAAGGACGGCGTAGTTGTAGACTTAACAAGTATGAAACAAGTTCTGGAGCTAAATGAGTCTAAAAAAATAATTACAGTTCAACCTGGAATTTCATGGAAAGAGCTCATAGATTTCTTGGATAAGAAGGGGTTACAGCCAGGGACATATCCCTCTAGCGCCTATTCTGCAACTATCGGCGGTTTCATAGCTACTGGCGGCTACTTTGGAGTAGGCGCACCAAAGTACGGGTCAATTAATAATCAGATAGTAAACCTTGAAGTTGTTCTGCCAAATGGAGACATAATTAACACGACAGAGAATGGAATTCCAGCTGCAAATATACCTATGGACTGCTCTTGGGTCTTCACAGGCTCTGAAGGAATTTTCGGAATTGTGACGAAAGCTACTCTAAGGGTATATCCGAAGAATATCGGTTTTGAAGTACGCGCTATTGCTTTCGAAAGCTTGGATGATGCTTACATAGCTGTGAGTGAAGCCTTGAAGGAAAAATTAACACCGCATACACTACACGTTATTGACAAAAACTTCCTTGATAATGCGAGGAAAGTTGAGGATAAAACACCTGAAGCTGGAGCGTTGGTTACTGTCGCCTTTGAAGCTCACACGACCTTAGAAGCGAAGGAGTACGCGAATAAAATGTTAAAGATATGCGCAATGAAAGGTGGAAGGGATTTAGGTTTAGATGTTGCAAATAAAGAGTGGAAGGAACGATTCAACGTTGAACTAGTCTTCAAGAGATTAGGACCTACATTGCTTCTGATTGAATTATTAGCCCCTATAGCGAAAGTTCAGGAAATAATCAAAGAATGGGATTTTATTGCAGAGAAGCATAATTTAGCCTTAAACCATTTTGGTATGCTTGGTTCCGGCTATTTAGCCAATCTCATGCCGATGGTTTTAGTCGATGAGCGAAATAAGGGAGAATTCGTAAAAACAGTTGCGATCCTCACGAAAATGCTTGAAGCTGGATTAAAGTTAGGCGGAAAAATACATTCAGTTGGAGTGCATTACGCTGCATATGCCGAAAATAAAACAGGTGTTAGCATTAAGGAACTACGAAGAATAAAGTCGGCGGTAGATCCCAAAAACCTGATGAACCCATACAAAGTTGTGAAGGGACGTTTATCACCGCGAGCGTTCAAGTTCGCTATGGGCTTTATGGCGAGATCCCCCGCTTGGCTTGATTCATTTGCTCTCAAAGTCGCTGGAGCCACTCCAATAGTGAAGATCTTCAGAACCTAGGTGAAGAAGATGGCGCGATTGCAAGAAAAACCTTATGAAAACGAGCTCTATGTTTGTGCTCGTTGCGGCTACTGCCGTGAAGTTTGCCCTGTTAAGAAGCTTAATGGCTTCGATAAGGTTTGCCCACGCGGCAAGATACTACTCCTTAAGCATTTTATGGAGAAAAAGATGCCAATTACAAAGGATATGATTTGGAACTGGTATTATTGTTGCACCTGCGGCTACTGCGCTGAAACCTGTCCGGTGAATATAGATTTTCCCACAGTGGTTAAGGATGTGCGAGTGGATCTTGTGAAGAGGGGACTAAATCCACTCGAACCATTTAAAATTGCGTCTACAAACATTTTGACTGAAAGCAATCCCTTCGGTAAACCTAAATCTGAAAGAACCGAGTGGATTCCCCAAGGCGTGAAGTTTTCTAAGAGATCCGACACTCTATATTGGGCTGGTTGTACGTCTGCATATTGGACTACTGAAACTGCTAGGGCGGTGGTGAGTATTCTACGTCACATAAACTTTGACTACAATATGCTTGGTGGAGATGAAGGGTGTTGCGGAATGATTCCAGTTTGGGGTGGCGGAACAGAGGTTTCAAGGCAGATAGCGGAAAGAAATGTTAGACTCATTGAAGACTCGGGAGCGAAGGTGTTATTCACCACTTGTCCTGGCTGTTACTCTACTTTTAAGGAGGATTACCCTAAACTGGTCGGAAAATTAGGTTTTGAAGCCCGACATACCTCGGAGCTTTTCAGTGAGTTAATTAAGAGTGGGCGATTAAAATTCACGCATAAACTCAACTCAACAGTCACATATCACGATCCATGCCACATCGGTAGATTTCACGGTATTTTTGAGGAGCCGCGTGAAATTGTTTCAGCGATTCCAGGAGTTAAATTCATTGAAATGGATTATAATAGAAGAGCGGCTAACTGTTGTGGAGGACCTATGCGAACAGCATTTGCCGAGGACTCCCTTACTGTAGCTCAATGGCGGGTTGATGAAGCTTTGAGTACAAAAGCGGAGATTCTTACTACATTCTGTCCGCAATGTACAATTAACTTGCGACAGGGAGCAGCTACACGTGAAGCTACAATAGAAGTTTTAGATCTTCCTATCTTAATGGCGCGAGCGCTAGGAATTGAGACCTAATCTTGTCATTTGAGTAGTTTCTTCAGGACATTAGCCATATACTCTATCTGTTCATCTTCTATCTTTGGATGAACTGGTAACGAGAATACTTGTCTAGCCGCTGTCTCTGTCTTAATTAATACGCCCTTCTCAGGGGGGAATTGCTCTCGATAATATGGCATAAGGTGGATAGGCACTGGATAATATACTGTTGCACCAATTTTCTTCTCCCTAAGTTTTCCAACAACCTTATTCCTTTTACCTGCGTTAGCGCCTCTCAAACGAACAGTGTAAACATACCAGCTATGCTTGTAGCCTTCAGGTACAGCTGGAAGCTTCAGTTTCCCAACCCCACTAAGTTTACTTGTTAATGTTTCAGCGTTCTTCCTTCTAGACTCCAAAAAGCGCGGTAATTTAGATATTTGAGCGACCCCAATTGCTCCGCATATTTCACTCATTCTGTAGTTGTGCCCAACTATCACTGACTTGTATTCTTTTTGTTCTCCGTGATTTCTTATTTCACGTAAAGTTTCAGCGTACTCAGAGTTATTTGTTGTTATCATTCCGCCTTCTCCAGTAGTTATGTTCTTAGTCGCATAGAAACTAAAGCAAGCCATATCGCCCAAGGCTCCGGCTTTTCTCCCCTTGTATTCAGCGCCGTGAGCTTGAGCAGCGTCTTCTATTACTATTAGGTCGTGCTTGTGAGCTAACTCGATTATCGGATCCATATCGCATGCTAAACCGTAAAGATGAGTTGGAATTATTGCCTGCGTTCTTGATGATATTTGTTCTTCTAGACTTTCTAAGTCCATACAGTAAGTGTCAGGATTGATGTCTACGAATGCAGGCTTTCCTCCAGCCAATACAACTGCTTCAGCTACTGCGACGAAACTGAAACTGGGAATTAACACTTCATCATCCGACCTCAAACCTATAGTCATCAGAGTAGCGTGAAGAGCGGCCGTCCCACTGCTAAATGCTACAGCGTATTTTGTTCCGATGAATTTTGCGAACTCTTGTTCAAATTGGGAGACATAGAAACCGCCCCCTCCTTTCTCAGTCAATATTCCGCTTTTCAGAACCTTTACCACAAGTTGAATTTCTTCATCATCCAGTATGGGTTGGTTTATCGGTATCGCGTTACGCAAGCTTTGTGCCTCATGATTAATCTCTAAATTTATAATTTATAAGTTAAAGTGTAGTTAAACCCTCAGATGTTTTAATTAATTCTGAGACGCTTATTTAATCCGGAGTGAAGCTATCTCTATCCTAGGGTTTAAGACAATCTGAGGCTTCTTGCTATAGAAATCCTAAAGGTTTTTTACCCCAAGTTCAATCCCTTAAATATAGGGGATATGATTGTTCCGCGGCCCAGCTCCAAAATCAGTTAGTGAGATAATGACTAAGAAGGTGGTCACAATCTCGCCAAATAAAACTCTCATGGATGCCGCTAAGATAATGTACGAGAAAAAAATTGGAAGTTTAGCTGTTCTTGATGATAACAATAAACTAGTGGGAATACTCACTAAAAGCGACCTAACCAGAGCAACATCGCTTGGCATCGATCCAAAAGTTGCTACTGTTGAGAAGTTTATGTCTACACCTGTTATTACCGCTTCTCCAGAAGCCTCCATCGCAGAGGTGTCGAAGATGATGCATGAGAATAGAGTCCGCCATATCCTAGTAGTCAATTTTACTGGAGAACTGGTAGGGATCATAGCATCCTACGATCTAACTTTCTATCGCGTATTTCATGTAGTTTAGTTTTCTTTCTTTTTTATAATTTATGAACCTACAGAGAGTTGATAGTTTTTTAAGTTAAAGTGCTACTCTTGTAAATACAAGTTGGAGGAATCCTATTGGAACAGCCCACTGTTTTGCTTATCCCGGTTGCTTCTTGGACCCATAGAGAAAGAGCCGCCGAGCCGTCAAAAAGAGCTCGTGAACTTTTAGAGGATGTGGGTTTGAAGGTTTTCGGCCCTATAAAGCCCATAACAAAGGTTGAGGATGCGCCTAAAACTAGGGAGGAGTTTGATGCCACAGTTGTCTTTATTGCTAGCGGAGGATCAGCTGAGCTGGCTGTTCCATTGATTAAAATTAGGAAGGCGCTTATGTGGGCTTACCATGAAAATAATAGTTTAGCATCAGCGTTAAGTGCGAGAGAGAAGCTTGTGGCTGAGGAGGCTTGGCAAGGTCAAATTTTATACAATAACTTAAACTATGTTCCGAAGGAGATTGTGGCAGAAGCTCAAGCAAATAAATTAATTCGAAGTCTGAAAGGCGCAAAGATAGGTCTTGTAGGTGATGAAGATGATTATAAGGCGCACAACCTTGACGTGGAGATGCTTAAAGCAGTTTTCGGAATCGATGTTTCTCTCATAGATTTTGACAGCGTAAAGCAGGAATGGGCGAATATATCTGAAGATGCTGCTGGAAAAATAGTTGATGAACACTTATCAAAATTTGAATTAGTTGAACCTAATAAACGGGATTTAATGAAGGCGGCTAGACTTTATTTAGCTCTTAAAAAAATGGCCTCTGACAAAAAGTTAGATGCTATCACTCTTGATTGTTTTAAGTTTCTAAAGAAAACAGGTACGTTACCTTGCATTGCCTTTGCTCTACTAAATGATGATGGAGTGAATGCGGCTTGCGAAGCGGATTTACGAGCAGCAACACTGATGTTGATATATAGAACGTTGACAGGCAAACCGTCTTGGATTGCAAACCTAGTTCAAGTTGATCCGAAACTTGGAACAATAACGCTATCGCACTGTACTGCAGCAACCACTCTCGCTGAGGCGGGTCGCACTATTCGGATAAGAGACCATTTTGAGTCAGGGCAAAGCGCATCACTTGATGTGCCTTTAAAGAGGCAGTTAGCAACTATTGCAAATATGCAGACGAAACCTACGAAGTTAACAGTGGCAACAGGCGAAGTCATTGATTCCCAGATGGGACATCTAACAGTTTGCCGGACCCAGGCCAAAGTGAAATTGGCTGGAAACATTGAAATGTTCCTTGAACAAACTGGGAACCATCAAGTTCTTGGTTATGGCGATTTTGCAGACACATTGTTAATGTTAGCAACAAAACTTGGCGTAAACATCGTTAGAGCTTGATCCGCATCATAAGTTGCGCTTCAGCTTACCGTAAAGCATATAAATTAAAGTTATTATGTTTGGCTTTAGCGTTTTGAAAGCTTTTGTGAGATGATATCTATGGCTGAAGGTATACCCGCTGAAATTGCTGGACAGCCTGTTTTAATATTAAAGGAGGGGACAGCTCGCACAAGAGGAAGAGAGGCTCAGCACGCCAACATTATGGCCGCCAGAATAGTTGCTGAATCAGTGAAAAGTTCACTTGGACCAAAAGGCATGGACAAGATGCTTGTAGATAGTTTCGGAGATGTAACAATAACAAATGATGGTGCCACTATTTTATCTGAAATGGATGTTCAGCATCCATCCGCAAAAATGATGGTTGAAGTCGCTAAGACACAGGACAAAGAGGTGGGAGATGGAACAACCACCGCTGTAGTTCTAGCCGGTGAACTTTTAGGTAAAGCTGAGGAGTTGATCGACAAGGAAGTTCACCCAACGGTAATAATTGACGGTTATAGAAAAGCCATGGAGAAAGCTTTGGAATTTCTTGAGGATATGGCTATTCTGGTAAAGCCGGGTGACCGCCAGACTTTAAGAAAAATTGCGATGACATCTATGGCTACGAAGTTTATTTCTGAGAGTAGGGACTTTCTCGCTAGTATTGCCGTTGATGCTGTGCTTCAGGTAGCGAAGAAGGTTGATGGAAATTATAAGGTTGACATTGATGACGTCAAGGTGGAGAAAAAGTCTGGAGGATCTGTAACTGACACTAAGCTGATTCAAGGCCTAGCTCTTGACAAGGAAGTGGTTCACTCAGGTATGCCGAAGCGGGTTGAAGAAGCAAAAGTAGCTTTAATAAATAGTGCGCTTGAAATTGAAAAAACTGAATTTGATGCAAAAATCAACATTGAGAACCCTGAGCAGATGAAAGCTTTCCTTGAAGAGGAGGAAAAAATGCTTAAGGACATGGTGGATAAAATAGTAGCATCAGGCGCCAATGTTATCGTATGTCAAAAAGGTATAGATGATTTAGCTCAACATTTCTTAGCTCGAAAAAACATTATGGCAATTCGGCGTGTTAAGGAATCAGATGTGGATAAATTATCTAAGGCGACAGGCGCGAAAATAGTTAACAACCTAAGCGAGTTATCAAGCGAGGACCTTGGTTACGCAAAGCTTGTTGAGGAACGGAAACTGGGCGAGGATAAATGGACCTTTATTGAAGGATGTAAGAATGCGAAATCCGTAACTATACTGGTTAGAGGCGGAACTGACAGGATTGTTGATGAAGCTGAACGCTCAATGCATGATGCCTTATGTGTTGTTCGGGATGTTGTTCAAGAGCCGAAGGTCGTTGCGGGTGGAGGTGCTCCTGAAGCTGAAATGGCTCGTAATTTGAGGGGATATGCCGAAAAACTCTCAGGTAGAGAGCAGCTTGCAGTTCAAAGTTTCGCAGATGCTTTAGAAAGTATCCCTACAATACTTGCGGAAAATGCTGGTTTAGACCCAATTGATATGATTGTTGAGTTAAGATCAAAGCATGATAAGGGCCAAAAATGGGCGGGCGTAGATGTCAACGCAGGTAAAGTTCAGGACATGACTAAAATCGATGTGTTGGAACCGATAAGTGTTAAAAAACAGATAATTAAGTCTGCCAGCGAATCATCCACTATGATTCTTAAGATTGACGATGTTATTGCTTCATCAAAGTTTAAAGAAGAAAGGGGACCAGCTAGAGGTGCCGAAGAAGGCGGCGAAGAAGTCTAAGGCTGAATTGGAGTTGGCACAGCAAGTTCTTGTTGGTCCACCAAAACTAACTCGTTTTGAAAGAGCGAGGATTGTCGGGGCAAGGGCTCTACAGATTTCTATGGGTGCGCCTACGCTTGTGAAGCCTCCTAGGCCTGGAGCAAGCCATATAGACATAGCTATAGCCGAGCTGGATTCGGGCATACTGCCGATGACGATTAGACGTACTTTACCCGATGGAACCTACCAAGATATAGCTGTCAAGATGTTGATACCAAGAGAAAAAGAAAAAGCCTAAAAAGCCAAGACTTGGGATTAGCGAAAGTAGCGTTAGTGCGTATCTTTTCCGCGCCCGACATCCAGAGTTGTATCGAAAACGGATCGGGAGCGTCATCGTAAGGGAAATAAGAGGAGAATGGGTACTGAACCTGATTATACTGATTAATATACCGGTAAGATGGTTGATTTCTGAGAAGGCTTAAAAGAAGATTTAAATCCCAACAGCGCAAAATCGAATATGCGCTAAATGCATTCGGAGGTGACAGATACGACCAGTGAAGCAGAAGCTAAAATTCCTGAAGAGGCGCCGAAGAATATTGAGCATCACGTTGCACCACTACGGGCTCCCCTACAGAACGTCATTTTAATCGGTAAGAAACCTGCTATGAACTATGCTTTGGCAACTATAATCCAGTTCAACCAGGGTGCAAAAGAGGTTACAGTGAAGGCACGTGGCATGGCTATCTCAAAGGCTGTTGATGTCGTTGAGATTGTCAGACGCAGGTTCATGGAGGAATCCGTTAAAGTCAAGGACATCAAGATTGGAACTGAGATGTTAGGGGAAGGCGAGAACGTAAGAAACGTTTCAACTATGGAAATAGTCGTCAGCAAGATATAGCTTCAGCGTCCTTCGCATCCAGATGAAAACATTGCTTTCAGAGTTAACTTAGGCTGGATATTAAATGGAGAAAGAAGATATTCAGAGTTGGCGCATGTCCGTAGTACTTATGCTTCTGATAGCTTCATCCTTATTTTTATATCAGCAATTTATCGGCAAGATATTTGACGATGTATTCAGTCTTTTCATATTCTACATCCCAGCAGTTATCTCAGTAGCAATTTATCTAGCCATTAGGAGGACAAGTGAACGTAAATAGAGGACATGAAATGCCACCGAAAACTCACCTAACAGAAGCGCGGGAAAAGGCTTCCCTAACCAGTTAATAAATGGACATTCCCTATCCTAACTTTTTCAAGACCGCTCTGCTTTGCTGCATCAAGACAATCGTAAGCCAGCTTTCTAGTTGTTGTGAGAAGATCATCCATAATATATTGAGGATAAAATGCGAGAAGTGTGTAGGGAATCCTTCTATCGACACTTGCAATAAAACTGGCTAATTGACGTACCTCATCAATATCCACGTATCCTGGAACAAGAAGAGTGCTCGCAGTCAGCATAGGAGGATCCAACCGCTCCCGGAAAAATTTCTCACCAATTTTCTTGAAATTCTCTAAACTTGGCTTATTAGAAACCCCGCAGAGAGCTATACTTAGATTTTCATCCCAAGTTTTCAAATCGAATTTAACTGTTCCACCGCTTTCAAGTGAAAGCCTCGATGCTCTTTCAGCGAAAATCCATTTCATATAACCATTGGTCTCCCAACAGATTCGCAAAATGCGTTTATCGCTCTTCGCTTTTTCTAAGGCAATTTCACTTGCTCTAATTGCGTGGGGCATTTGCGGCGATGGGTCTCCACCAAAATAACAAATGCAAGAAACAGTGTCAGTGACTTGAGAAGCTAGACTTTCAGCACTTACAACAGGCTTTAGCTGGGTGGCGAAGGAGCGATAATGCCAATTTTGGCAGAATAGGCAGTCATAAGAACACGCCCCATAGAACACGGCGAGATTAGAATAACCAGTTTCAGGGCCATTCTTATAGGCGTATTTGGGATAACCGCTACCGGTGCAGCCTGCACAGAACCACCAAGCCACACAGTTTGTGGGCAATGGATCGTAATACCACTCTAGAATACCTTTCTCAGGTGTCCCACCGAACCTAACAAGCCTCCCTTCAATATTATACATTAACCCACAGAAACCGCGTTTGCCTAACCCGATTCTGCAGTCATTCATACACATTCCACAAGCTACACCATCCGCATCCTTAAGTGGCTTTGGCGGAAGCCCAAATCTACCTCTACTTTCAGCGTGAACCTTTTCAGTAATTCTAACAGCCTCTTTCGGCTGCTTTCGGATACATTTCAGGCAAACTCCAAGGTTGCCGGAGATTAAATTTGAGCTATCGCCACATAATATGCATTTACCGCACAAATCAAGTAGCACCAAAGATGAAAATAGTAAACCGCGAATTTAGTTATGTCGATTTAATAAGACTTCTCTGGGTTAGGTAACTTCTCTAATTTTAGCCTCTTCGCCATCACAATTGCATCTTCGCCGTCGTGATAATAATCGCTAATTGTATTCACGATTTGGAAGCCTAATTCTTTATACAGGTTTATCGCCTGTTCATTCGTAACTCTAACCTCGAGGAAGCATTCACTTGCATTGTATTCGATCATACCGCGCATCGCCTCTGTTATTAGGGCGCTTCCAATCCCATGTTGCCTATATTCAGGTAGGACGGCTACAGAGACTATGTGGCCTTTCCGAGTGAGACCAAATGGAGTTCTTTTGAATTCAGGTCCACCTGTCTCAATTCGACACATTATATAACCAACTATTTTGTTGTCTACTTCTGCTACTAGGAAAACTTTAGGGAAATTTTCGTATAATTCAAGGTAGAAATAGGAGCTATAGTTCTCAGGTAGAGTTTTCAAGTTGATTTCCATAACAGACTCTAAGTCTTCGGGCTTGAAAAGCCGTAAATGAAAATCTTTTATTAGTATCACGGTATTTTCTCCAAGATACTTGCTTGAAACATGAATAAATTTAAGGTGTTATTTAAACAATGTAACTATGGGTTGGATCAGAAAATTGAGTGAAGAAACACCCCGAACGCCGCCAACACAGCCTCCATTACTTGTTCCACCTGAATTCTTCTTTGAGGTAAAGAGCTTAGTTGAATCAGAGTTCACAATCCAAGATGGATATATGAAGCTTGGAGTCCCGACTTTTGTTGTAGCGTCAATCGATGCAAAGGAGCCTTTCAAAAGACTTGTGTTAAAAATGAGGGAGAAAGGTTACATTCCATTTCTAAGAAGGGAAGAAAAACAGCTAATAATTCGAGTAGTATTAAAACCACTGGCCACAAAACCCTCAGGAATAAGATTTAACATTTTACTGTTTCTCATAACATTGGGCACAGTTTTCTATGCAGGTTACTTACTAGGTTTAGATTATTCATTAGTTCTAAAAGAACTCGGCATGCCTCAGGTGAATTCTCTTACAATAGCATTACTCTATGCAGCAAGTGCCTTTGGAATAATTGCGCTACATGAACTTGGACACAAGATAGCGGCGAATAAAAATGGAATAGAATCAACTTTGCCATATTTCATTCCAGGCCCGTATCCCTATGGAACATTTGGAGCAATCATAATGCAGAAGGAACCGCCAATAAACCGTGATCAACTCTTTGACTTAGGATCCAGCGGTCCACTTGTAGGCTTTTTAGTGACAGTAATTGTGGCAATTGTCGGTATTCAATTGTCACCTGTAGGTCCGGAAATTCAGGGCACAGTTTCTTGGCCAACTCCTCTATTATTTGATGTAATAATGATTATGACTCGGCCAGTTCCACATGGATTCACATTGTACATTCATCCTGTAGCGTTCGCGGCGTGGTTCGGCTTTGTTTTAACGTTTTTGAACCTAATGCCAGCATGGCAGCTTGATGGTGGACATATAGCTAGAGCTGTTCTGGGTCCTCAGGGGCATTCTGCGTCCTCATTCATTGGGGCAATTATATTGATTCTAACTAACTGGTGGCTAATGGGAATACTTGTATTGTTTTTATCTTCTAGAGGAAGGCATCCTGGACCATTGGATGATGTGTCTCCTTTGTCAAAATCTAGGAATGCGATCGCTGTTGTCATAGTTCTGGTTATAGCTCTATCCTTAGTTAGTGCGCCATTGTTTTCCTGAACTTTAGAGTGCAGGTAGGGTTGTGGATCCGTGGGGTACAACATAAATTTTTGATTTTTTACCAACGATGTTGAAAGCCGTGTTAAGCGCGGCGTTAACTGTTTTCGAAGTCTTTAGCTTAAAAACTCCAGTCGCATAGTAATCGGGCATTGTTGAAACTAGAATAATCTTAGCTTTTTCTAATGTTTTCAGAAGATAGTAGGCTTTGTGCCCACCTAGAACAAATTTTCTCTTCACTTCCTTCTCAACATCTTCAAGGCTTCTAAGTCTAGTCATCCAGTCGTAGAAAACTTGGTTTCCGTAACCTTCACGACACTCCGCCACTAGAATTATTACGCCGCCTTCTTTCACTATGTTCTTAACATTTTCAACAGCTTTCAATGCTTGGTAAAGGTCGATGTCATGGGGATCACCGTCAGCGCTCGTTATGATTATCTCTGCTGGTTGTTCGACATGCACCTTATACATTTCATCGACAAGCTTCACTCCCTCAAGGAAGGCTTGTTCAAGGTCACCTGCGAAGGCGCCGACGATCTCTTTTCTGTCGTTTAGAACAACGTTCAAGATGAAGTCTACTTTTGCGAGTCTAGCGGATTCAGTCATGTCCTCATGCACAGGATTTCCTTCAAGAACACCTAAAGTGGCTTTAGGATCCAAGAGCATAGAATGATTATGTTGTATTGTGTCTACACCCCCAATAGCTGGAATTACGCTTTTCCTTCCACCGCCATAGCCAGCATAATAATGCAATTCAATGTCGCCTGTCAATATTTTGACGTCGGCCTCAGCGAAGATTTTGTTCACGCATACTTTTGTTTTGAATTTTGTTTCTCCAACGCAAACTACGTCGGGAGACTTACAATCATGGCTAATAATTTTAATTCGCTTAGAAACATCTTCTCCAACAAGTTTCGCTGCTTCTTCAGGTGTAACTTTGCGGTGAGTGCCACAACCAATCAATATTGTTACATCCTCATCCTTCACCCCAGCCTTATTCAATTCATCTAGAATTAGGGGAACCATCAGATAGCTAGGCGAAGGCCTAGTAACATCGTCTATAACTATCGCAACCTTATTGCCCTGTTTCGCTATCTCACTAAGTTTCTTACTTTTTATTGGGTTTTCAAGAGCTCGAATTATCTCAGCTTTAGGATCCGCAACTCCATGCTTTTCCTTGGGGGTTATTATTCCAAGTAGGTTTTCATCAGGAATCCTGACTGGAACTTCAGTACGCCCATACGGCAACCACATTTCAACCATCGAATGAAACCTCTGATGCTGGGGAAGCAGATTTTTCTATTATTGCATTTAAACATAACTGTAACTGAGGCTGGATTTCTATTTGACGGTGTACATAAGCTCTTTAAACTCATTGTCTACTCCATTTTCAATGGTTAAACCGAGTTTAAGCACATCAAATTTGAAGGAGAAATACCATTGGCAGAAAAGAAAGCATTAATGATAATTGCTCCTAGAGACTTCAGAGATGAAGAATTTCGAGAACCGAAAGCTATCTTGGAGGAAAACGCTGTCAAAGTCACCGTAGCTAGCACAGTTGCTGGAGTAGCTAAAGGTATGTTCGGCATGCAGGTAACCCCGCACACTACCGTAAACAATGTTACCCCAGAGGATTTTGATGCCGTAATTGTAGTTGGAGGATCTGGTTCCCAGACCTACCTGTGGGACAACTTTCAGGTGCATAAGATAGTCCAAGCGATGCATCAAAAAGGAGGCATAGTGGCAGCGATATGCATATCTCCAGTAGTGTTAGCAAAAGCTGGGCTTCTTAGATGTAGGAAAGCAACTGTGTTTCCGTCGGCTGACGCTGTGAAGGAATTGAAGAGAGCTGGAGCAATTGTTTCAAGCGACCCTGTTGTAGTTGACGGAAAGATAATAACTGGGAAGGGCCCAGAAGCAGCTAGAGAATTTGGCCGGAAAATAGTGGAAACTCTTTAATGCACGAAGACATGGGAACATGCCCATAAGCCAAATAGAAACTATGTCACTTAAAAAAGGAGAGAAAGCGTATAAGTATTCATGAGGAAGCGAGAGCGGGTTCTTCTTAATGGCAAGTAAAGCTTCGAACAAAAAGGATGTTGCTTTGCTCTTAATGAGAATAGGCGCTTTAAAATTTGGAACCTTTACGCTTTCAAGTGGGAAACTCAGTCCATATTATATTGACTTAAGACTTGTGCCAAGCTATCCCGAAGCGTTCAGGAAGGTGACAGACCTCTATGTAGAGCTGGCGAAGAACAAAATAGGGCTTAACAAATTTGATAGAATAACAGGTATACCAACAGCGGGAATGCCTTTCTCTTCAGTTGTAGCCCTTAAGCTTAACAAACCTTTTCTCTACGTGCGAAAAGAAGCCAAGACGCATGGAAGGGAAAGGCGGATTGAGGGAATCCTCATACCTGGTGAACACGTTTTACTCGTTGACGACTTGGTTACAAGCGGTGGAACGCTCATAGATGCAGCCAACGCAGTTCGAGCAGAAGGCGCTATTGTGAAAGATGCCCTCGTCCTTATAGATAGAGAAGAGGGAGCCGGGAAGAATATGGTTAAGGCTGGAATAAGGCTTCATTGTTTAATGGGAATAAGGGAAGCGGCTAAAATTCTCTATGACCGAGATGCTATCGACAAAGAACAGCTTATTGCGATAATTAAAACAGCCAAGAAATAACGTTGTTTCTTTATCTTGGGTTTTTGTGGTTCTGGGTGTATTAATAGCCTCTCATACATTTTTCGCATACGTTAACTTTTTCGCCTTTACCGTTCGCTAAAACCTCGCATAGCCCATGCTTATCACAATAGTTTCACTTTTATCATTCCACTACGAGTTTATCCGTGTTGATTTAAATAGGCGTCATTTCGACGTTTAATAAAGAGGAGTAATGGATGAGCGAAATAGGCGGACTATTGGCGCAGGTAGAGGTTTCCACTAAAGCGAAACATATTCCGAGGATTAGGAAGCTACCCAGAAAAGACGGCTTATTTAGGGTTTGGAGTCCTGAGAATCAAGCCGTTTCCTATTTGGTGGACTTGAATGCTAAGACTTGCACCTGCCCAAATTTCACTCAGCAAGGAGCAAAATGTAAACACATTAAGGTTGCTGAAAACATATGCGAAATACGCCGCCAGAAGGGGAGGGAGTATGATAGGAAATATCGTAGGAAACGCTACCAAGAGAACAGAGAGGAAATTAAAAAATATAATAGGGAATATCAACGAGAGCGTTATCATTCCGACCCTGAATTTAGAGAGAAGAGCTTAAAGAAGGCGTGTGAGTTTCGCAGTAAGAACCATTTAAAACTCCAAGAAGACTATAAGAGGTTTAAAATCGAGTATGGCGGAAAATGCACAGTTTGCGGAGAGAGTAACCTTGACCTTGTTGATCCTCATCACCCACATGGAAAGGAGGAGAAGGGACGTGGTTTTGCTTACACCAAAGAGTTTAGAGATTGGGTTAGATATGGAATTAAACCAGACGTTGTCCTTATGTGTGTAAAATGCCACCGATTACGCCACTTAGCGGAAAGGCGTAGAGAAGAAGTCGGCCCCTCTTAAGGGCACATATAGAAATAACGCGATTCTAAGGCAGATAAAAGGTTAATTGAAAACTGCTAACATTAATATCAATTTGAGTGGAAAAAGTCAAAAATGCTTCATGAAACCAACCATTTTTAGAAGCTTTTAGAAATACTTCCCGTGTTCAAAGTCGTAGCGTGTTACTTGCATATATTTCCGCATATAGTTAGGCATGTTAGAATCTTTTAGTAACTCTCCAGCCTTATTCTTACAAGGGTGTATAAAAATTGTTTAAGAGACTATGTCAACTATGTAGAAGAGAAATACCTGCGGAGGAATCTGTCGAACTTAAAAAAGAGGATGACCGCTATCTCTGCGATAAATGTGCATTTATTCTGGTTGAGAAATATAGGGCTTCCGCAGCAATCATTGAAACAGAGTTTAACTATGCGTAGATAAAAGTGAATTGAGAAATGTCCCTAGAAGAAGCTATTTCCTCGCAGGAATATGAGTCATATAAGAGGACTATAGACCGGCTGGACGCTCCTCTGGAGATACTAGTCCACATTGACAATTTACTTGATCACTTAAGAAGAGGAAATCTAAGGAAGAAGACATTCGAGTCTTTTCTAGAAAACTACAAGCAAATGTACGGTAGAAAGTAGAAGATAATAGGCGCCCAGAACTAGCTGAAAGCTCCCTTGATTAACTTCACTCCTTTACTATCATAAGTGATCAGAATATCTGAAGCTGCCTCAAATATCGATTTCACTTTCTCATCATGTGCCCGGGGGTTAAATAGGAATAATACAATTGAATCTGAAGGCATTAGTTCTGAAGCATGTTTTATGAAAGCATGTGTTTTTTGGAAACCCATAGCAAGGATTAACTCAGATAAATTATCGAAAAGTAAAGAGAATCTGATCTGAGGATTAGCTTCAATAACCTTATTTAACGCATCAACCATCAGTGTAGAGTCTATAGGTAGCAGCAATTCATATTCCCGAGTTGCTGTAGGTTCGGGAACCCTTGGAGATAAACAGAAGAATCTGACCCCTGCCTTGCTGCGGAGCAATGTGTAGATACTGCCGCCCCTATGCGTAAACAAAATAACCTGTTCACCATTAGCTAAACACTCATCAACAAAATCCTTCACATGCGTCTCATAGTTTGACGCTGGATCAAATTCAGACAGAATCTTTTTACCGAGAAGCTGCTTATGCTCCAAGCCAACTTGTCTAGAGAAAACATTCCGCGGTAGCTCAGGTATAGGCACGGGCTTACTTACAATGAACATCTTCGAGAACGCTTCTGCAGGGAAAGGTTCACGCCAAATTGTGATTACAGCGTAAGATAAGAAGAAGGCGGCCATCGCTTTAAAGGCGTGGGCAATAACCCATTCGGTATTGTATCGTACTGAGTAAATCAAGAAGAATTGGTAAACCACAGCGCAATCGAAGGCAAATGCTAATAATGCTTTTCTTCGACTTCTTTCCTTCCAGTAACTTCTAATTGCTAGAAAACAAAGTATAATTGATAAGATAGTTGGAATAACCTCGTATGAACGGTACATATACCATTCGAAAGCACCCGTCGGCACTACAGCTGCAGTTGCAGTTGCACCAGCACCAACCCGGATTCTAGCTGCTTCTTCTGAGTAAATGAAGGCGAATATGAACAAAATATATGCAATAATTTTTAGAACCGTCGAAATGTCAACAGGAAACGTTGGAATAAAGGAGTGCCCGATTTCACGTACAGTTAGAAATACACCTCCAGATGCGAATGAGAGGGCAAAAGGTGTTTTATACCTAAGATAAACTTCAAATGAAACAACGGAGACGAGAAGGAATGCTGCCAAGTATCCTGTGGCAATTATATTATGTATAAGGTCTAAAATTTCCAGAAACTCCAATGATTATCGCCTTCAGTTATCTAAACGGACCAACACAGGTTATTACCAGTCAATTCCTCCAAATTCTATTCAGAGAACGGAAGTACCTCTAATCCATTATCGGTTATTAGGACTCTATGGTATTTTCTACTGTGATCAGTTCCACGCATCTTGTAAACTCTAATTCTAGTCTTTAAATCTAAACCTTCAGTCACGTTTTCAAGAACCATTAACGAGTCGGCTACAAACTCCTCGACACCAAATCCCAATGTGCTTTTACCGAAGGGTATACTGCAAGTTATGATTGTAGTACAGTTACGCGATTTAAGCATCCTATAGAGAACGTGTAAAAGCGCTCTAGCCTCAAACTTTTCTGGACAGGCCGTGAAAAGCGCTGTCAATGAGTCAATTACAAGTCGTGAACTGTGGTTCTGGTCACTTTGAGTTAGAATATGATTTATTATGCTGTGCAAACCCTCGCCCTTCAAGGCTTCTAAGTCAAGTATTTTCAGTTTATCTTCACGTTCAAGCTTAGCAAAATCCCAGCCGAATCGAAGCATATTTCTGTTAAATGTTTTAGCGTCTTCTTCAAGTGTGACGTATGTAGCAGTTTCTTTGTGGTTAATAATTCCATCATAAACAAACTGAGAAGAGAAAATAGTCTTACCAGTGCCAGCCCCACCAGCTAGAAGAATTACATCTCCTCTGGGAAAACCTCCTTCTATGAGCTTATCTAACCCGGGTATGCCTGTTGGTATTCTTTCAACCATTTTTAGCCTTACGCCCCTCACTAGGGTTTAAGCCGTCTTCATAATTTAACGTTTTCATCAATTTAGCGTACCATTCCCTCATTTTGTTTTATATATAAATTGAAACTCATCCCCATGTTTGAAACTAATGTATCTGTTGGCTGAGAAAATACTCTTATTGCCGTAACTAAATCTCCACTGCAATAAAGATAATTTAACAGAATGGTGACCACACCTATAGTTGGTTGAATCAAAAATAGAACAGAGAAGATTATTGATGAGATAAGAAATGGTGATATTGCTTCTATGATGAAACTGTTCCTTCTCATAGTGTAACCTGTTTCAAAACTTATGGAAAGCCAAATTTTTCGGAGAACAAGTTCAGTGGCAACACCATTAATGCGGGCATATATAAAATGGAGAAATATGTGTAATGGAATCATAGCTATAATTAGGTCCAGCGATTGGTTTAGAAGATTTGCAATCTTCACAGGATCTGAATATGCAAAGACTGTTAAAATTTCAAATGAGAGCAGGAACAAACCTAAGAGAATAAGTAAAACATGAATCGACAAGGTTTTTGTATCGCTAAAGCTTAGAAGCTCAATCTCTTCCACTCGCGTAGACATAAAGCATCAACATCAAGCTAAATAATAGGAATAACAACATCTTAAAATATTAACAGTTAAGCAGGAAGGCTTAACATAAGACATGAGCAAAAAAATTAAAGAAGCAAGAGACACCATAATAGGCACAAGCATAGTATTTGCATCCATATTTCTCGCAGCCATTTTCCACATAGCCTGCTGCATTTACTATAAGCGAAACTGCGACAGATGCGGCAACTTATGTGAAGTTAAGTAACGGGAGCAGGGGCGGGGTATATTTCTCTTCGTGCCCCAAAGATCCTACGCGCAATCTTACCCAAGGCAAAAATAGATAGAGCCAACCACCCAATCAAGCCTAGGACTACTATTAGAGTATATGTAAGGTCAAGAAATATCCCGAACATTCCGGGATAAACATTGTAGGCGAGCTCATAGACCGTTGTGTAGTAGTTAAAGAAGAAGTGCAAGATAATTGGAGCTTCAGCCCCATATATGAGGTATGCTAAACCGAACGTGAAACCAACTATGGCTGCTGAAGAAATTTTTCCAATTCCCCATCCAGATCCGGACAAATAATGTGATAAACCGAATACCCCCGCTACAACGGCTATAGCAACCCATTCCGCGGAGCTAATTCCAGATAACCCGTTTGCCTCCACATTTTTCAGTCCAAGTTTTCTCTTCACACCCTCTGGATAGAGCACAGTTTCTACAAGTAATTTAAGACGCTCAGTCAAAGAGATAGGCCCAACTTGTATCCGCCTAACCCAAAGCAGGTAGAATAACATGAATAATCCCAAAGGAATTATCCTGAAACCAATCTCCTCAACGACAGAAGCGTATGTGAAAAAAAATAGTTCCAAAAGTGGATCGAAGCTTGGAAGACTCCCAGTTGGTATGCCGTGTGACTCTTGAAATATCGTTAGTAAGTAAACAGCAACTAAACCCATACTAGCGTAGATAGGTAATGCGAATAGACAGTTGTTCAACAGTTGCTTCGTGGAACTATAGCTGTTCTTAATCACTTTGGTGAAGCTTTCTTTGGGACCTTTCCAAGCAAAGAGCAAACAAGCAGCGTAAATGAGTTCAAGATATAGAAAAACTGTGCTCAACTTTAACTGGATTGGAATAGATGCCTCAACCATAGGCAACACGTAGAAGGGAATATAACGGAGAGTTCTTTGACCTGCAGATATTCCATCAGGCGTGAAGTAGAAAAGCCCCATACCTATTGGGATTGAAAAAATGAATGTAAAGACAAGGAAGATTATGATGGCTATCAATGGAATCAAGAATATTATTTTTAAAATTTTCCGCAGAGTACTTGAAGAAGGCTTAACAGCACCTAAATCTTGACTTTCTATCCCCATTTAGACAGCCTTCAGACAGATGTGCAAAATAGTTAAGGGTTAATACTTAAACCATTTCTTTGATTTTAACGCAGCCAGAGGAGAACAAGTTGGCAAGTCTTACAAGAACGCCGATTAAGTTAATAATCGAAAATCTAGGAGAAGCTGAAGGAGAACTAATCCGTTTCCTAGCCCCACTAACCGTAGAAGCAATACTGAGAAAACTGCCAATTGAAGGAAGAGCAGCCCTCTGGAAGGAAGAAATCTACTTTGAAATCCCAATCAAAATGGGAGCAGAAAAATCAACAGCAACAGTCAAAACAGGAACAATAGCATACTGGCCTATGGGAAGCGCACTATGCATATTCTATGGAAAAACACAGCCATACAGCCCAGTGAACATAGTTGGAAAAATAACGAAAAACCTAGAACTATTCAAATCAGTGAAAAGCGGCGCAAAAATAATAGTGGAAAAAATTCAGCCTTCTACCGTAAAGCAGTAAGCGGAGGTGAAGAAGGCCCAGGAGGACCCTCAGGTCTTGGTGCCTCAGGCATTGGAGCCTCTAAAGCCATCATCCTCTTCTTTTTTCTTCTCCAGATGTAAACTACACTAACAATAACAGCAACCGCAATAACTGCGATAGCTACCAACACCAACCTGCTTTGCATGAAGCGCGCTGTTATGTCAGCCATTTCTTTTGCGAGGTCTCTCATTAGGTGGAAGTGTACATGGGCGCTTTTGAACATGGTTGAGTTCATTATTGTGAATGGAACGTAGACTATTATTTTGAAGGTTTGGTTTCGTTGAACACTGTCACATAATGTGTCGTTCAGGTATCGGTATTCTAGTGCTGGTGAGGGCCCGTACATCCATTCAACATCAGTCCAATTCCATACGTCTTTCTTTGTTTCGTTCAGCATTCTCCATTTTACTGTTGTACCTATCGGTGGAGGCTCTCCCTCTGGTGGTTGGGCGAATACGATGTAGCTTTGGAAGGCGAAAATGGATATTAGAAGGAGGGCTAGTGTTAGTTTTGTTTTAGACAAGTTAAATCGAACAATGTTCTAGAGAAGTTTTATTTTTTACAGTATATAAACTTAATGAAAAAAATTACGCTTAAAAATGGTTTTAGGCAGCTGCTAACCGGTATATTCTTAGCCTATTGTTTCCAGCTACCATTTGGATTGTTCCGCGTTTTTCAAGTTCCTCTAGGACATCTTTTGCTATGCTTAGCCTTAATCCGTATTTTGATGCCAACCCATAGGGTGTTATGGCTTTCATTTTTGACAGCTCACCCAGGAACTCTTTGCTTGATGTGTCTGGCAGGTTTAATATGCTTGTTTTCTTTTCAGCTGAAGCTTTAGTCTTCTTTTCCTTTGCTTTAGCCTCTTCCTTCTCCTTTAGTTTCTGCTGTTTCTCAATCTGCGCTAAGCTTCGCTTTTTTCCGCCACCCATATTTAGGCATCTCCATTCTCTACAGCAATTCTTCAGTATTTAATAAATCTGTTCATGGATACCTTAGACGGCTTTTTTCATCGAAATCTTTGTTTTTGCCATTGCTCTAGTGAAACGCTGAATTTTTTCTCTACTGTTTGGCGATGAATGCTGTTCATTGTGCAGAATGGGATTATTCGTCCGTCAGGGAGGCCGTAGTGAATTGCGCATCTTTGGACGCGTTCTAAGTCGAAGTTATATGGATCCATAAAATGCATCATCCCAACCATTATCATTTTTCTGTGCAGTTTACCTAGTGCATCATATGATCCTTCCATGAGTATGCCTGTTACGAATGGGCGTAGCATTGACCATTTTATGTGGCGTGTCGCCCCGAGTAGACGAAGTTTTGCTCTGCGTTTTCCGCCTTTCTTTGCGTCTTCGTAAACTTTTTCCATTGTTTCTACAAATTTTTCTATGCTGATGTATCTGGTTATTGGAACAAATTTTCCGTCTTTTGGGAAAATGTATGTGGCCATTCCGCAGTGTGGGTGGACTGTGAATTCTACGTAGCGTTTATCTTTTAGCGCACCTATTGCTTGCGATATTGGTGTAACGAATGGTACTGTGTAGAAGTCTGATGTTTTTATTTGTCCGTCTGTTTGTTCTTCGATTAGTTTTATGCAGTCGGGGATTGTGATTCGCATTTCTTTTCTTTTATCGTAGTCAACGCGGCCTGTTATTGAGACTGGCTGGAAATTGACGGCTCGGACTACGTCGGCGTTTTCCACAGCGAATTTTATTATGTCTCCGAGCTGATCATCGTTCACGCCCTTAACTATGGTTGGAACCAAGACTATGCTGTCTAATCCTGCTTTTCTGCAGTTTTCAATAGCCTGCAATTTTGTTTTTAGAAGATCTCGCCCACGAGTGACCTTATAGACATCCGGAGTTACTCCATCGAATTGGAGGTAGATCGTGCTTACCCCAGCATCAAGCAATTCTTTACAATACTCAACACTTTCAGCAAGTTGAATCCCATTGGAGTTGACTTCAACGTGATTAAAACCAACTTCTTTCGCCATCTTGACAAGTTCCGGAAGATCTTCTCGAATAGTGGGCTCCCCACCTGAGAACTGAAGCGCAGGAGGCTTAACGGGTTCATTTCTCCAAAAATTTTCAAGAATCTTGCGGATTTGCTCCTTGGTAGGTTCATATACATATCCGGCTGTAGCGGCATTTGCGAAGCAAACAGGACATCTTAAGTTACAACGATTGGTAACATCGATTATTGCGAGAACTGTGTGGGATTTGTGTTTAGGGCAAATTCCACAGTCGTAAGGGCAATTTCGCTCGGTTTTTGTTCTTGGGTTGTAGAGTCCGTCTCCTTCATGTCTGAATTTTTCTGCTCTTAGGTATTCACCGTAGTCTGACCAGTAGATGTCTTGGAAGCTTCCGTGTTTTGGACATGTTTTCTTTATTAGGACTTGTCCGTTTTCTTCGTAGATTGTTGCTTTAATTACTGTTAGGCATCCTGGGCATAGGCTTTGCGTTTCCTTAATCGTATGCATTCTTATCACTAACAATTGTAATGAAGTGGTAAAAATTTCGCTTACTTTTTAACATTTTTGTTAATAGTTTTTTAGCCACTAAATCCGCTTTACATTAAGATTGGCGTGCATTAAATTAGCCTTCCATACATTTTTCGTATAAACTGCGGCAGATTTACACCAACTAAACGCCGACTAATAAGCCTCCGAGAAACAACCTCTCCCTAAAAAATAATCTATTTAAATAGTAGCAAGAAAAAGTGGTATTTAGATCGTATTACATTAAAAGTACTGGGTGCGATTGAAGTGGTTATGAAGTTAGTTACCGTTAAGCTTCCAGACGCTTTAATTGAAGGTCTAGATGAACTTGTGAGAGCAGGAATGTATAACAGTAGAAGCGCAGCCATCAGAGCAGCTGTCAGAGACTTAGTTAAGAAAGAAGTCTGGAGAAGCGAAAGTTAAACGGCTTTCCAAGATTCTATCGTTCTCTCTTGCCTTTGATGAATTCTTCGACCCATTTTTTAGCTACTTCATATGATGCTTGAACTGGCGGATGCTTGAATGCATAGGCAGATATGCTCGTTAATGGACCGGAAATTTTTCGATCTAGGGCTATTTTTGTGGCTCTTATGGCATCGATAACTACGCCGCCGCTGTTCGGTGAATCCCAAACATCTAGTTTTACATCAATTGTGCATGGAGTATCTCCGAAGTATTTACCTTCAATAGAAATGTAACATATTTTCTTATTTTCAAGGAAATCTACAAAATCACTAGGTCCAATATGTAGAGGAATTTTATATGGAACCATTGCTTTCACTGCACTGGTTTTGCTTATTCTTTTTGAAACTAATCGTGTTTGTTCGAGCATATTTAGAAAATCCGTGTCGCCGCCTATGTTTAGTTGATAGCTTTCCCCTATCCTTACACCACGATCAACAAGCATTTTGACGATTGATTTGTGGAGAACAGTTGCGCCAATCTGTCCCATAACATCATCGCCAACAACTGGCAGTTTTGCTCTCTGAAATTTCCTTTGCCATTCTTTATCTGAAGCGATGAAAACAGGCATACAGTTAATGAACGCGCAACCAGCATCGATTGCTTGCTGAGCGTACCAACGAGTAGCTTGTTCGCTTCCAACAGGTAAATAGTTTAATGCAACATCAGCTTCCGCTTCGCGGAGAACAGAGGCGACGTTCACTGCCCGAGTTTTACTGTTTACTTTTATGATTGATTTCACATATTTTCCTAGACTGTCTAGGACTTGCCCTCGCATAACTTTGACTCCGAGTTTTGGAACTTTGCAGAAGACTCGAGTATTGTTCGGTGGACTGTAGATAGCTTTTCCCAGATCTTTTCCGACTTTTCTTGAGTCTATGTCGAATGCTGCTACAAATTTTATGTCCCTAATGTGGTATTTGCCGAATTTAGTGTGCAGTAAGCCTGGTATAGTTTGATTTTCTTTGGCATTTCTATAGTAGTGTACTCCTTGAATTAATGCTGAGGAGCAGTTCCCTACGCCGATTATTGCTACTCGAATCGCACCCATAGCTTCTCACTTCTTCGCATTACATAATATTTCAAGGTATTATAAAATGACTATACACGCTCACTGCACTTCACTTGAAAGCCCGTGGCAAGTGCATGCGCACACTAGTTAATAAGTGCATGAAAAAGTCTTTAATCAAATAGTATTATCTATAAACTATTAAAAAATAAAGGTGATAATATGACCGTTTCTAAACGTTTTACCGCTAAAGAGGCTGAGAAGATAGGCAAAAAACTTGGTATTGACTGGAGCAGAAGCAAGTTTAATGTTGAGCAGTTCAGAATGGGTCTAGATGTTGAACTTGAACATGGCAAGAGAGATGCAGCTACAGATGTAACCCATGATGATGCGATACTTACTGGAAAAATTGCACTAGCACACTTAAATGAATTTCCAGACTATTACACGAGACTCTATAAGATGGAAGCGGAAGCGGAAAAATTTTATAAAAAACATTAAAGAGTGAGACCAAAAACTGCGAGGTCGTGCTATTTACTTCTTCTTTGCGAGGACTGTCTCCCAAGCGTAGGCGTGGTCTTCTTCGTCTGTCACTATTTCTTCGAGCATTAATCTAGTGGTTGTATCTCCAAATTTAGCGGCAAGCGCAATGTGTTGTTTATACGTCTTAATTGCCATGTTTTCGCCGTCTAGATCGTCCTGAATCATTTTCTTTAGGCTACCGCCCATCTTTATTTTGGCTATTTTTGTTGTCGGTACGCCTCCTAGGTAGTCTATGCGATTTAGAAACTTCTCTAGATGTTTCATTTCTACTTTGGCTAGGTCTTCTTGCATTTCGCTTATTTCTGGGCTTTCCAAACCTGTTGACATGATATGGTGGTACGTATATTGTATTATTGCGCCTAGTTCGAGGGTGACGTCATAATTCAAGGCAGCGATTAACTTTTTCTTAGCTTCCTTGCTTAATAGAAAACTCATTTTAAAACCTCCACATAGTTGAACATTAGTCCAACCTTGAATTTAAAAGATTATTCATTAGGGATTAACCGTGTAGCTTTACAAAGTGAAAGGTTAAAAACCAGCACCACGCATTCTCTAACTTAAATTTCATCATGATTTATCATGATATTGGGGGCAATTTGGTGAGCGAAAAACAAGCCCGCATCAAAGTTAAGGAATTGAAGACAACTTTAGGGCTAATACAAGATTTAGAGCTGGTAATCGGCAAAGTTGTTGAAGAAACATTAACTGAACCGCAAGGCCCAACACCATTCCCCTCAGTCGCAGAGCTTAGAAACTGGGACTTCAAATTACTGCAACGCTACAAGCCTTTCTACTCACCTCTATGCGATATGTGTTGTCTCTGCACCTTCGGTAAATGCGATTTGTCTGGAAATAAACGCGGAGCATGCGGAATAGATATAAGTACACAGCAAGGAAGAATGTCAGTTTTGCTTTCAGCAACAGGTGCAGCATGCCACGCTGCACATGCCCGGCACTTAGTAGAGCATCTAATTAAAAAATATGGAAGAGACCACCCAGTTAATCTTGGAGAAGGCACTGAAGTTGAAGCGCCGATGATTCGTTTAGTTTGCGGAATTAAACCTCGGACACTCGGCGACTTAGAGGTTGTGTTAGACTATATTGAGAAGCAGATTACGAATGTATTAGCAACTTTCCATACAGGCCAAGAAGGAAGTAATTTAGACTATGAGTCAAAGGCTTTGCATGCTGGAATGATAGATAACCTAGCCCTAGAGGTTGGGGATATAGCTCAGATTTCAGCCTACGGCTTCCCAAAAGGCGACCCGAATGCGCCTCTTGTGGACATAGGTTTCGGAACAATAGATGTAACTAAGCCTGTTGTTCTATGCATTGGACACAATGTTGCGTCCGGCGTTGAAATTGTTGATTATATGAAGAAGAATGGGCTTGAGGATAAAGTTGAGATCTGTGGAATCTGCTGTACAGCTCATGACTTAACACGTTACCACGACCATGCTAAGGTTGTAGGGCCTATGTCTCGACAGATTAAGTTTGTTCGCTCAGGAGTGGCAGATGTTCTAGTGCTTGATGAGCAATGCGTTAGGACTGATATGTTGAAGGAAGCGCAGAAAGTTAAGGCACCGATGATCGCTGTTACTGACAAAATCTGTTTAGGTCTTAAAGATAGGACAAATGATCCTGTTGACGAAATTGTTGAAGACCTTGCTTCAGCTCGTGTTCCAGGAGTATTAATTCTGGATCCGTTTAAAGCTGGAGAAGTTGCGGTGAAGACAGCGATTAAAGTAGCTCCAACCCGGGGCAAGTTCAAAGCTATTCCAAGTAAAGAGCAGTTGATAGAGATTGCGAAGAAGTGTACGCAATGTAAGTTCTGCAGAAGATCATGCCCAATCGACCTACCGATAGATGAAGCATTAGGCTTGGCTGCTGAATGGAAACTGGAAAAATTAGCTGAACTTTACGACCTTTGCTTAGGCTGCACCCGATGCGAGTATGCTTGCAGACCAGGAATACCCATTGTAAGCTTAATGGAGAAAGCTGCTGAGACAAAGATTAAGGGAGAAAAATATAAGATGCGAGCAGGCCGAGGCCCAATCCAAGATGTTGAAATCCGAAATGTAGGTTCTCCAATTGTTTTAGGTGAAATTCCAGGAGTCATAGCTTTCGTAGGTTGCCCGAACTATCCTAAGGGGCCTAAGGAACTTGTTGAAATGTGTCAGGAATTTTTGAAACGCCGATATATTGTCGTTGCTTCCGGATGCTCAGCGATGGATATAGCCATGTATAAGGATGAAGAGGGGAAAACGCTTTACGAGAAATATCCTGGAAACTTTGATGCTGGTTGCTTGGCGAACACTGGATCCTGCGTTTCAAACGCACATATTGTAGGTGCAACAATAAAGATTGCAAACATTTTTGCTCGGAGACCATTACGTGCTAACTACGAGGAAATTGCTGATTACATTCTGAACAGAGTTGGAGCTGTAGGCATAGCTTGGGGTGCAATGTCACAGAAAGCGTACGCCATAGCGAGCGGCGCAAACAGGTTAGGAATACCTGTTATCCTTGGACCCCACGGCTCAAAGTATAGGCGGATATTTCTGGGAAGAAAAGATAGCGAGAAAGATTGGATTGTGTATGATGCCAGAACTGGTAACGAGGTCTATGTCGGACCAGCTCCAGAGCACCTGGTTTACGTGGCTGAAACAAAGGAGGAGGCGATTGTGATGGCGGCTAAGTTATGCATCAGGCCAAATGATACGACCAAAGGAAGAGCGGTGAAGCTTACACATTACATTGACTTGCACAAGAGGTTCTATGGAACAATGCCTGATGACATACATTTGTTAGTTCGATCTGAGTATGATATTCCAATCACGGTTAAGGATGAAGTAACGGAGATCTTGAAGAAGAAGGAATGGAGGCCGACACTTACACCTGACCCTACTCTGCTTTCAAGGTTGATAAGGAAAAAGAAGGAGTGAGAGAAATGCCTGAACCTTGGCAGTTTGGGAATGTTCCAGGACAGATGCAGGCGAATGTTATTACAGACCCTAAGATTGTTGCAGCTATGATTAAGAATGCGAAGCATCCGCTGCTTGTCATAGGAAGTCAAGTATTTGATACAGTTCTCGGCAAAAGTAAGATGACTAAGCTTATTGAGAAACTGCACGTGAATAGAGTTCAAATTGTAGCGACAGCAAACATGAAGGAACTCGCAGAGGAAGATTTCAGAGACGCAACTTGGATGGGGGTAGTTGACATAACCAATAGACTTACTGACTCAGCATGGGTAGGCATTGATGGAAAAGGTCAACATGATATAGCGTTATTCCTCGGGGTTACATACTACTTACAGTCGCAAATGTTATCCACACTAAAACACTTTGCGCCACAGTTAAAAACCGTAGCCTTAGACAGGTACTATCATCCTAACGCTGATTGGTCTTTCTCAAACCTTTCAGAGGATGATTGGCACAAAAATATGGATGAACTGATGAACCAACTATAGGAGATGAGTGGGTATGGCGATGTTTAAGGACATTCCAGTTGATGTAGGAATAATCTACGAAGGGGAGAGGATCAGAGGCCCAGATATGCACATAGAGTTCGGGGGAGTAAAGACCCCGGTTAAATTTGAGCTTGTGCAAGTAAAACCTCTCAAAGATGTCACTGACGGAAAAGTCGAGATAATAGGACCAGACATCAAAGACCTTAAAGAAGGTGGAACCTATCCGCTTGGAATCTATGTTGAAGTTGCCGGCGAGAAGCTTGAGAAAGATTTAGAGGGAGTTATCGAACGGTATATTCACGCTTACTGCAACTACATGGAAGGACTAATGCATGTAAACTCGCGGTATGATATTTGGATAAGACTGAGCAAAAACTCGTACAAGAAGGGTTTAAACTCATTCAGGTTTATTGGATTAGTTTTACAGAGACTTTTCAAAGCGGAATTTCCAATAATCGAAAATATACAGATAACATTCATCACTGATGAAAATAAAATTCGTGAACTGCATTCTAACGCTATGAAAATTTATGAAGAACGGGACGCTAGAGCTAGAGCCCTTAAAGATGAGGATGTAAGCGAATTTTATGGATGCGTTCTCTGTCAATCGTTTGCTCCAACACATGTATGCGTCATCACGCCGAGCAGAGTGTCTCTCTGCGGTTCGATAAATTGGTTCGACGCCCGTGCAGCTGTCCGAATTAATCCAAAAGGCTTTAACTTCAAAGTTGAGAAGGGCGAATGCCTCGACCCTGTGAAGGGCGAATATACTGGGATAAATGAAAAAGTTAAGGAGAAGTCTTTAGGCGAAGTTGAGCACGTCTATCTTCACACATTTATGGGGCACCCGCACACGTCTTGCGGTTGCTTTGAAGCGATAGCGTTCTATATACCTGAAGTTGACGGAATCGGCGTCGTTCACAGAGATTATAGAGGCCCAACAGTAATCGGTATCCCATTTACCACATTAGCCGCACAGGCAGGGGGAGGAAAACAAACTGAGGGCCTTGTCGGAATAGCCATAGAGTATTTTAGATCATCAAAGTTCTTCCAAGCTGACGGAGGATGGGGTAGAGTAGTGTGGCTTCCAGCAGCTGTAAAGGAGCGTGTCAAGAGTTCCATTCCACCTGAATTAATTGATAAGATTCCAACTGAAAATGATGTAAAAACCATCGACGAATTGAAGAAACACCTTGAAACACATAATCATCCAATTGTTTCACGCTGGAAGGCACCAGCAGCTCCTCCAACTCCCACACCAGTTATGGAAGAGGCGAAGGGCGCGGTGCCAATTATAGAGATCCCTGGATTAATACCTTCAGCCACCATGCCTGCTGAGGGCTTTAGGATAGTTCTTAAAGGCGTTAAGATTCATGTGGACACGTTGGTTATCAAAAAGGCTGAATCGGAGAAAACTTAGAGGTTTCATTATTGGGAGAGGAGAGTATAGATCTCAAAGAACAGTTAGAAAAAATAAAGAAACTTTTGAAAGACAGCAAATCCATTGAGTTACAGAATGTTGATCTTTTTGCAGAGGAGCTTGAGCTCCACATTAAACCAATGAAAGCCGCTGCTGCCCTGCCTAGAGCTAAGCGTGTAGAGTTGGTAGAAGTTCCATTCACTCCGCCTACCATGAAATATGCTGGAGAAATTGTTGAGGTTAAACTTGGCGCAACAAAGGCTGAGGGTGGAACTCGTGATAGGGTTCGAGTTATCGGCGGGGAGAAGGTTCCACCATTTTACAGATTTGAGGCGCCTATGCCTCATAAGCCAGTTATAGCCTTCGATGTTTTTGATATGAAGATACCTCTACCGAAACCAGTTAGAATGCACTTTCAAGATGTGCTTGAGGATCCGGCGGAATGGGCTAGAAGATGCGTTGAAAAATTCGGTGCTGAAATGATTACTATACATCTCACAAGTACGGATCCATTAATTCAAGATACCCCTGCATCTAAAGCGGCTAAAACTGTTGAGAATGTTCTCCAGGCTGTTAAGGTTCCAATTGCGATTGGAGGCTCTGGGAATCCTGATAAGGATCCTGAGGTTTTGGAGAAAGCTGCTGAAGTATCGTCTGGTGAGAGAGTTTTACTTAATTCAGCCCGCAGGGACATGGATTATAAGCGTGTAGCTAAGGCTGCTAATGCCTATGGACATGTTGTATTATCATTCACTGAATTGGATTTGAATAATCAAAGAATGTTGAATCGAGAGTTACTGGATGCCGGCGTATCTAAGGACAGAATTATAATGGATCCTACAACAGCAGCCCTCGGCTATGGCATTGAATATACTTTCAGCATAATGGAAAGAATAAGGTTGGCTGGGCTGCTAGGCGATGCTGACCTACAAATGCCCATAGCTTCAGGTACAACAAATACATGGGCTGCACGTGAGGCTTGGATGGAAAGCGTTGAGTGGGGTCCAAGGGAGCTTCGAGGCCCATTATGGGAAATCACTACAGGTTTAGCATTGTTGCTGGCTGGCTGCGACTTTTTCATGATGATGCATCCTGATGCCGCAAAAAGCCTCAGAGAAACAATGGAAATCCTAACTAGTAGTGTAAAGGGAAAACCAGAGGAAATCAGTAGTTGGATTAAGATAAAAACAAGGTGATGACAAATGCCATCAAAAGCACGCCCACTTGAAATATATGCGCTTCTGCCGAAGACTAACTGTGGAAAATGCGGCGAATCAAACTGCATGGCATTTGCAATTAAATTACTTGAAAAAACAATAGCGTTAAGCGCATGCGTAGAGCTAGATGAAACGAAATATAAAGAGCAGAAGCAAAAGCTTGCTGAACTTATAGCACCGCCGATAAAGGCTGTAGTTATAGGTTCTGGCGAAAAAGCCGTCAGAATCGGCGGTGAAGAAGTGATGTACCGCCATGAATTGACTTACTATAATCCAGTTGCAATTGCGATAGACGTGAATGACGAGATGACTGAAGATGAGTTGCTAAGACGAGCTAGAGCTATCGAGGAATTTCAAATAAATCGTGTAGGACAGAACTTGAGGTTAAATTTGATTGCAGTCAGAAATGTTTCCGGAGAGGCCAATAAGTTTGCTAAGGCTATTTCATTCTTAGTTAAAAATTCTAAAATGCCGCTGATTCTATGCTCATTTGATGCAAACGTGTTGGAGGCGGGGTTGGCTGTGGCTAAGGGGATGCAGCCTCTAATTTATGCAGCTACAAAGGATAATTGGCAACAGGTTGGTGAGTTGGCTTTGATGTATAATTGTCCGCTAGCCATTTTCGCTCCGCATGACCTAAAATTGCTCCGTTCAATTTCAAGTTCTCTAATGGACATGGGTGTAGCTGACATAGTTTTGGATCCAGGGACATTCCCAGATGAAGGGCTTAACGATACAATAAATAATTTCACAATGTTAAGGCGGGCTGGGGTTGAACAAGGTGACAAAAAACTAGGATTTCCGTTAATAGGAGTACCCGCTGTTGTTTGGGTTAAAGATGGAGTAAAACCTGAACTAAATGAAATGAAAGAGTCCTACTTAGCATCAATGCTACTTGCAAGATACGCGAGTCTTCTGATTATGCATAGTATTGACTCTTGGGCGCTTCTTCCAGTACTTACTCTAAGGCAGAACATCTATACTGACCCGAGGAAACCTGTGGCTGTTGAGCCTGGTTTAAAGAAGTTCGGAGAGCCTAATGAAGAATCCCCAGTGTTGGTTACCTCAAACTTCGCATTAACGTACTATACTGTGGCTAGCGATATAGAGTCGGCTAAAATCAATTGCCACCTACTAGTTCTTGATACTGAGGGTCTAAGTGTCCAGACATCTGTTGCAGGTAAGAAGTTTACCCCAAGTAAACTGACAGATTTAATTAAGAGTACAGGCATCGAGGGCAAGGTTAAACATAGAAAAATAGTAATTCCTGGTTACGCAGCTCGTCTTAAAGGAGATATTGAAGATTCAACTGGTTGGGAAGTAATGGTTGGACCCATAGACTCTAGCGGGATACCCAAATTTCTAGAGGAAAATTGGCAGAAAAAAGCGTAGAAAGGTCTTTAAGAAATTTCCTTTCTTTTTAGACTGTAAAATTAAGTAGGTTGATGGGTTAATGGAAGGAAAAAAAGGAATTGTTGTTACGGTAACTGGGAAAGGTGGGGCGGGTAAAACCGTCTTTACAGCATTGATGCTGAAACTTCTTTTGGAGCGTGATGGAAGGAAAGTATTAGTTGTTGATGCTGACCCTGCGACAAATTTACCTGATGTTCTTGCAACTCCTGTAACAATGACTGTTGGGATGGTTGCAACTCAACTTAAGAAGAAGATAGCTGGAGATGAAATACCCCCAGAGATGGATAAGAAAAGTTTACTCGAGGGATTGGTGATGCAGGTTCTAGTTGAAAAGCCTGAGTTTGACTTATTAGCTATGGGACGAACTGAGGGTGAAGGATGTTACTGTCTCGTTAATAATTTGCTTACAGAGATAATCGACACATTGTCAAAGAATTATGACATTGTATTGATGGATATGGAGGCGGGGCTTGAACACATTAGCAGAAGAACAGCAAGGGATGTCAACGTAATGTTTGTGCTTACTGACCCGTCTAAGATGGGTTTTCAAACAGCAAGGAGAATAATAGGTCTCGCTAATGAAGTGCACATAAAATTCCAAAAAATATACTTGGTTGGAAATGCGTTTCCAGAGAACGCTGTTGAAATGCTTAAAGAAGAGGCGGAAAAGTTAGGCGTCGAATTGGCAGGCGTTATTCCAGTGGATAGAGACGTAGTTCTGTATAATGTTGCAGGTAACTCCCTGCTAAATATTCCAGATGATTCACCAGCAGTTATCGCTGTTAGAGAAATTCTTAAAAAAGTGGGACTGCTCCCTCATGGAGTATGAGGTTACCCCTGTTAGCACTAAGTACTGGCGACCAGGGGACAACTACATTGACATTACAATCAACTCAGTTAAAGATCAGTTGAAAGATGGAGATATAGTCACTATCTCTGAAAAGGCCATATCTGTTGCGCAGGGAAATTTGGTGGATGAAAGTAAGATAAAGCCGAGCCCCCTTGCCAAATTTCTTGCACGGTATTGGAAAAAATATGTTTGGGGATATTTCTTAGGCTATTTGTGCCATGTTAAACCAGTAATGATTCGTCGATTTCGAATTTATCCACCTGAAGAGGGCGCAGCTCACAAACAAGTAGCCTTGGATAAAGTCGGCTTTTTATGCGCCTTGAAATATGGTTCAGAGGGAGGAATAGATGGAAGCAACGTACCCTACGCATTTGTAGTCCTACCATTATCAAACCCACAGGAAATAGCTGAGAAAATTACGAAAAAAATAGAGAAAGCTACAGGTAAGGAGGTGACCGTTATGATAGTGGATACCGATGAAACTTACTCGATATGCGGACTACATTTAGCTTCAAGATCGACTCAAGTAAAGGGAATACATTCGTTCAGCGGGTTTCTACCCTACGTCTTTGGACGATTTTTTAGATTAAAACAGAGAGCGACGCCTATTGGAATTGCGGGTATAGGAATTGATATTGAAGAGGCGTTGGAAATCGCGGAATTATCGCATCATGCACGTGAGCACGGTGCTGGAAGGACTGTTTGGGATATGGCTGAAAGGTTTGGTGTAGGGTTGACTGAAGTTACGTGGGAAATGCTAGAAAGTGTTGAACATAGACCGATAGTAATAGTCAGAAGAAGAAACTCAACTTAATTATGATAGAGGCCAATGGATAATTTTGCCTTTTTCTAGAACTAGAAGTACTGGGATGCTGATTATTAAAGAAATTATTGTTATTATGACATCCTCAACGTAAGAAATTGCAGCGTACGTGACGAATACATAATAAAGAGTTTCAAACTTTGGAAAGAAGGTCTGATAAAGACCGACAGGCACTAAAAGAAATACTCTTGTCAAAGAATCTGTCACTGTACTGACAAATGCTATGAAGACCACTGCCACTGTGAGTTTTTTGGCATTTTCTCTATTAATAAGGACGTTTTTACCGAATTTAGCCGCTGGATAAATTAGGACGAACGCAAGGAGTATATCCAGAATCGTCCAGAGTGGCAGTATTCTACCATACGGATGAATGAAGTATGCCGCAAGCATGATTCCGTATAACGCCGCTACTGGCTGCCATTTGCCTTTAACAAGAAGCCCAGCCGTGGCAACCCCGATAGGCTCGGCGATCATGCTGAAGACTATAATAGGTCCAGTTAGGGCTGTCCTTACTGAGCTGCCTACAAGAGCTGCGATAAACCCTAACTTTGGTCCTAGAATCATACCCTCTAAGGGTTCAAAAGGTATACTCCACTGTCTCCATGGCCCTGGCAGAATGCCTAATACAGAATGAAGTGTAGCGAAGATTAAAGTTACTAAAATGTTCTTAGTCCTTCGACTGGAAGCCGCTGATGAGGGCTTTGATGCCTTCATATTTTATATCACCCATCCTCTTGCCCTCAAAGCCCTAGACAATGGCACAGCTATGAGAGCGGCAATTAATGATTGAAAAATCCTAACAGCTGGGTAATAAAATGGACTGACTAAAAATAACCCGCGAACTACATCCAAATTTAATCCATAAACTCCTCCGTACACAAATGGGACTGCAAAAATTAAATTACCCCATGCCGCATCTGCTTGATTTCCTATAAATGCTAATAAAAAGAAAAAGGCAAATATTCGCTTTTGCATTGAGGAAAATTTTCTTGCTATTAAAATCGTAGGGACAATCAACAACCAAGCTATGATTTTGTCCCAGTTAGCAGCAATTCCTATATAATAATATTTATCGATTGGTTGGCATGGTGGCGTCGCCCAAAAAAGTACATTCAAAAATCCTAGAATAATTAAGGCGGGCACCCAACCCTTTCTGTATTTCGATGATTCCGTTGACAAATTACTACTCTTAAAAATGAGGCCTGTAACCAAAGCATTTATTGGCGGAGATAGTAGGAACGGCGCGCTGAGAATGCTCCCACTTCCCGGCGGCAGTATCCAAGCGGTAACTGCGCCTAATAAGCCTGTAAGAAATCCTAGGTACGGACCTAATATTATGCCGAAAATGGACGCTATGGCTGCTTCTAACTTAATTGTCGGAGCGCCAATGCCTATGATCGGAACCCCTGGAAGTAAAGATGAAATGTAGTAAAACGCGGCTAGAATAGCGATAATAGATGTTTTTCTCGTTGATAGTTTCATTTTTTTCACTTAGTGTAATTTTTTACATACCAAGGTATTTAATTACATGGCATATCTATAGATTATATAAAATTACCCATTAAACTTGGAGGAATCTTTATGGAGGAATTGTGGCCCTACATTTTGCCATTACCGACGAAATCAACGCAACAGTACAAAGTTTTGCTGTCAATGTTTAAATACAAAGCATCTCCGCAAATACTGAAATCCATATCTGTGGATAAGCCTACTTACCAAAGGGACTTAATTAAAAAACTCCATCCTTACTCTAACAAAACTGTTATTCAAAATTTGAATACCCTAGTAGCTGCAGGCATTCTAGAAGAAGGCATGGAGAAAGTTATTGCTAAAGGTAAAAGTGTTTGGGTTAAATGGTATAAACCTACGTCCCTCGGGAAGTGGCTTGTTCTCTTTCTAATTCCATTAAAGCAGATTCCAAGTAAAGAAGTGGAGAAAACTCTGAAGGAACTTTTTGAATTCTACGTTAAAAGTACAATTAATTTCTGCGTGAATTACGGCATAGATCCAAAATCAATAAAAAAAACCTTTGAAGAAACCTATCGACAAGTTGTGGCTATGCACCTTGGCTAGGAAATATTTGAATCATTTGAAGGCCATTGAAGAAATAACGAAAGCTGCTCAGCTTGCAGCCCTTTTAGAAGTTAGCGGCTGGCCTAAGCCTGGTAATGTACATAGAACCGCTGATCTTCCAGATACGCGTTACGAGCATTTTCTCGCTGGGGCAATTTCGATGAGCACAGCTGTAAAAAATGCGGCTATGCAGGGCGTTAAAGCTGGCGAAGGCAAAATTAAGGTCAATGAAATAGGTGTTGGAAACCATATTAAGAAAATGGTTTCTGACATTAAGAAATCACATTTAGGAGGAAACACTCATCTCGGCGTCAGTTTGCTTTTTATTCCCTTGGCAGCAGCCGCAGGTAAAACTTATGTAGAATACGGAAAAATCAGTTCAAAAAATCTACGTAAAAATTTAAAGCTGATTATGCGTTCGACAACTCCACAGGATACTGTAACGGTTTATGATGCCATCCTTATGGTAAGTTCTATGCAAGAGTTAGGTAAAGTGAGGAAGGAAGGAAGCCCGGACCTATACGATAAGAGTGCAAGAAAGAAGTTGCTTGAGAATAAGATCTCGCTTTATGAAGTTATGAAGGAATCCTCAAAGTGGGATGACGATGCGAAAGAATTAGTTTCTGGAATGAGAGCGTCTTTTGAAATTGGCTACCCGACAATTCTAAAAGTTTTCAGAGAAACTGGTGACATTAATATAGCTACTGTGCATACTTTTTTGAAAATTCTCTCAAAGTCTCCTGACACATTCATTGCAAGAAAAATTGGGTTAAAGGAGGAGAAAGATGTAGCCAAAGCAGTTAGGGTGGGTCGAAAAAAGTCTAAGTGGATTTCAGAAACGGCTGAATCTATCCTAAAATTAGGCGGCCTAAAAACAAAGGAAGGCAGAAGAGCGCTTTACGGATTTGACAGATTACTTCACCGTGCTGGCGGTGAACTGAACCCAGGTACATCAGCGGATTTGACAGCGGCATCGTTAATGATCGCAATTCTATGCGGATTACAGTTTTAGATTAGATTTTTATTAGTAGGCGCCAAATCTGCGCATTAGAGCTGGATAGAAATATTTATTTATCATTATTTATCATGATAGATTTTGGGGTGCGGCTTACGATTTTTACTGTTAAGGATCTCATACACGGCATAACCGTGGTGGATGGCGAAACCTCAGCTGCGGAAGCTGCCAAGAAAATGTTGAGCGCAAGGACAACTGTTACTGGGGAAATAGGATCAGTTTTAGTCGGTAAAGAAAATGAACCTGTTGGAATAGTTACGGAGAGGGACATTCTAAGGGTAGTGGCAAGAGGTTTAGATCCAAAGAACGTGAAACTAAGGGAAATAATGAGTACGCCGCTGATAACAATACCTTCTGATGCCACCATTGAGGAAGCTAGTGAAATCATGACGAAGAAAATGGTAAGAAGATTACCTGTTGTTGAGAAAAAAAAGATAGTCGGTATGATCACATCAAGAGATATAACTCGAGCAATAACTATGGGTTTTCTTTCAGGTAGACGGGAATCAGAGCGGCCTAGGTATACTCGGTTGCCTTAAACCAATTTTTATTGTAAACTTACTATAGATGTTTTCTTTCACTAACGATTTTAACGGCCATTCCCCTAACCATGTCCCTAGCCGTGACTATGCCGACAATTTTGTTGTCCTCAGTAACTAGAAGACGTCTTATTTTTTTGTCAATCATTTTTTTGCCAGCAGCATCAAGTCCAGTGGCTGATGGTATAGTTATCAGTGGAGCGCTCATAACTTGACTTACCTTTGTAGTTGCAGGATCCAAGCCAGCTGCAACGACCTTCCTTAAAATATCTCTCTCGGTAAGCATTCCAATAGGTTCACCATTTTTGGCTACTAAAATTGAGCCTATTTCTTTAGCCGTCATAACCCTACCGGCTTCAGCAACTGAGGTTTCGCTGTCAATAGTTGTTACAGCATGCATAACGTCCTTAACTGTAATAGGAATTATGTATTGAGAAATTTCCTGAAGCAGATCTTTAGCGGATACTGCACCAACGACCTTCATTTCAGGCGCTTTGGAAATCATACGTTTCTTCCCCTTCACTGAGCTGAGAACAAAAACTTGATGAACCTTCTCCCGAGCTAGACGATCAGCAACTTCACGTAAGGTGTTTTCCGGTTCAACTGTTATTACGAACGGGGTCATAGCGTCCTTGGCATTTAGTCCATCTATAAGATCTGGATCTCTACTCCATACTCCAATTACATCGCAATTACTAATTACTCCCACTACATTACCATGGTCATCGACAACGGGTAGACTTTTTAAGTTGTTTTTCACTAAAATTTCAGCAACCTTTGAAAGCGGTGCTGTAGCTTTCACCGTTAATACTGGTCCACGCATGATGTTCTTAACGAGCTTTCTTTCGGTCATTTTTATACATCCACTTTAGTAGTGTTCATGATTACGATTAAAATGTAACGTTTATTGACTAAATTGCCAGCTGCTCAATAACGGGCGTAACTGGAACCTTATTCTCGTTCAGCCCAAGAGATTTAGCTCCGAAGCCCAGCGCCAATCCAAGCAATTGCGTGTATAAAAGAACTGGAAGATTATACTCTCCTTCAATCGCAAATTGACCTGTATCGAGCATTACGTGGCAGAAGGGACATGCTGTCACTATTGCCATAGCTCCTGACTTAGCTATGTTGTCGAGTTTATTTTTCCCAATTTGGAATGCAAGTTTCTCGTTTACTGATAATAAAGGTCCTCCACAACAGTGAGTCTTTCCCCTGTAAGGCACTATCTCTGCGCCAGTGCACTTAACCAACTCATCCAGTGATGTAGGAAACTCTGGATTATCGAAGCGTATGACTTCTGAAGGACGAAGTAGATGGCATCCATAATGTGCAGCAACTTTAAGTCCCCTCAAGGGTCTCTCAATCTTACTGGCAATTTGGTTTACACCTACATCCTCGTAAAGAACTCTGATTATGTGTTTAACTTCCGTTGTTCCTTGAAATTCCATGTCAACAGCATTTAAGACGCTGTTTATTTCCTCTCGAAGAGTAGCGTTTTCCTTGAGTAGTTTATTGGTTGTCGCCAAGGTCACAAAGCATCCATTACAAAGAGTCATTATCTGCAGATTCTGTCTCTCAGCAACACATAGTATACGAGCTGCCAATGCAATTGCCATCTTCCTGTCAATACCTTCAATCGGATAGCCACAGCAATTTGCTTCCTGGGAAACGCTGAGTTTTACGTCAAGTTTATCAGCTACTTTTCTAGCTGAAAGCTCATATGCATTGAGCCTTGCAGGAATTGTGCACCCTGTGAAAAATAGGTAGCGCACCCTAAATCATTCCTCACGAAATTTATCGAAACCCCTACGTTTAGCTAACTTTTTAACGGCCTCAACATCAGCTTTAGGGGAGGGCGAAAGTCCCATCTCTGCTCGTGCCTCATCAGAGTCGCTAAGTCTATACAACCAACCGTTTTCTAGTAGATTTTTGGCGGCCATCTTAAGCTGATCTGAAACTATCCCTTCTCTAACTGCTTCGTTTTGTAACTCAATGATCACATCAACAAAGGCAACCCTTCTGGGACAGCGTTCGATACAAGTATTGCATTTGGCGCAAAGCCAAATTGTTGGGCTCTTAATGAGCTCATTCTTATAGCCTAACAGAATTAACCTAGTGATTTTAACTGGGTTAAATTCATCTGAAAATCTTCGCGCAGGACAGCTCGCGCTACATACACCGCATGCAAAACAGGTTTGCAGAGTTTTTTGAATTTTCTCATTTTCAGCCATATAGGTCACCTATTGATTTTGGCTTGGCGTTTCTGATCTTTCATCCTCGCTTTTCTTTGATTCAACGGCTGATTGCGATTTTACATGACGAAGTCTGGTTTTAATCTCCTCCTCAGCTGATTGGAGTCTACCGAGCTCAATGAAGAATCGTATCCTAGTTGTCTTTAATTGATCTGAAATCGAATCAAGCCCACTTTTAATCTGCTGAGCTTCATCAGGGCTAATTGCCGGAATCTCCTCTGCACTAATTGGTTTTGCCTCTTCACGTTTCTCGATTTCCCCTGTGGGAGCCTCACCGACAGCAGATACAGCCTCAGCTGAGATGGGTTTTAATGGAATAATTTCTATTGCACTTCTGGGGCAAGCGATAACGCAGTTTCCACAACCATTACAGAGCTTCGAATTAACAACTACGGTCTGACCTCTCACGATTTTCAATAAAACATCGTCACTACGAGGACCGAAACCAAGTCCTGATTCTGGGCTACGCTCAGCGTTAGGCGGACAGACAACTATGCAGTTGCCGCATCCTTGGCATTTATCTGAGTGAATTATTATTTCGAATGCATTTGGTTCTTCTCTAGCTTTCTGCAATTTTCTTTATTGCACGCTCCCAAGTCGTTTTCCATGGCCCAAAAATGGTTCCAGTTAAGTTAATTTTTGTTCTTTTTACTTTTATGGCGTCTACAGGACATGCTTCATTGCATGCGCCGCAGAAAATGCAGTAATTCTGGTTGATTTTGTATCGCTCTGTCTTAAGGTAGGGTTTTGCTGGTGAAACTATCTCTATCACTTTGGGTGGACACGCTAACATACATGTGTCGCAGAGTTTACATTTATTCCAGTCATATTTCACTTCGCCATCGAAGGGTTTCTGCATTTTGATGGCGTTTTTTGGACATTCCTTTACGCATATTCCGCAGTAGCAACATAATGCCCCATCGAATTTCAACTGATATTTTCCAGGACTCAGTTCAACAACATCAAGAGCCTTTGTTGGGCAACAATCTTTGCACTTCGTGCAAACTTCTTTTTTCTCTTTATCGAATGGAATGCAGGTTTTCTCATCCAGCTCGAATTTTGCGTTTAGTTTTGGATAGCCCTTAAGATCCTTTATGTTTGTACCATCAATTTGTAGTGTTAAAGCATTTTTTGGGCAAGTTATGCAGCAAAGTCCACATAACGTGCATGCTCTTTCATCAATCGCTATGAAGGAGCCTTCAGCTTCTCCGCTTACAATTGCCCCTACGGGCCCCATGGCTATGGCGTCAAGAGGGCAGACGTCTGCACATATACCGCAGCCTATACAGCGTTCGGGTTGGTAATCTAGGTGCCTTTTTTCCAGTTCAGCCTCACGAGTAAGCGAAACTTTCCCATTAACCTTCTTTGCTACGACTATTTTCAATGATAAGCCCTCTAGCAGTGCTTTTTTGGGGATAGCGGCTTGAATATACGTAATAGGCTTAATGTAGCCTTAAATAGGTTTCTCAGAGATCCGTTTTGGGTTAGTAAACTTTAAATTGTTAGTGGTGGGAGTGAACTATAAGGTTAGTAAAATGCCTAAGCTATCTAAACAACAGAAGGATAGAATCAAGCAGAACTACAAAATTAAGAAGGGCTGCATAATTCTAAAGACCGTTTCAGGCATCGACTACGTCTACAATGTCTGGAAAGAAACAGTAACGACTCCTGACGGAAAAAAGAAAAAGGAGCAACATTGGACAGTTGTAGGTCGACTTGATGAAGTTGAAAAGAAGATTACCGCAGCAGTTGTAGAGGTCGCTCCAGCAATTAAACCAAAGGAGGCGGTTCCACCTCGGGTTGGAGTCTATGTTTGCCACTGCGGATTAAACATAGCTAGCGTAGTTGACGTTAAAAAAGTTGCAAAAGAAGCTGAGAAATTCGGCGACGTGGTTGTTGCAAGAGACGACAAATACATGTGCGCTAAACCTGGTCAGGAACTTATCAAGAAGGACATTAAAGATTACAAACTTAACAGAGTTGTCGTGGCATCATGTACACCAAAAATGCATGAACCAACATTCAGACTTGTTCTAAAGGAAGCAGGATTAAGCCCATTCCTCTTCGAAATGGCCAACATACGTGAACATGACTCATGGGTTCATAGGCACGACCCTACAGGAGCCACAAAAAAGGCCATTGATCTTGTAAGAATGGGCGTTGCAAAGGCTAGACTGTTAGAACCTGGTGAACGCATAATAGTTCCTGTTACTAAAAGAGCAATGGTAATAGGTGGCGGCGTTGCAGGTATTCAAGCAGCATTCGATCTCGCAAACAACGGATTCAAAGTTTACTTAGTTGAAAAAACCCCGACAATCGGCGGACGAATGGCTCAGTTGGATAAAGTGTTCCCCACTAATGATTGCTCAATTTGTATTTTGGGTCCGAAGATGGTTGATGTTGCAAGGCACCCAAAGATTACTCTACTAACTTATTCAGAAGTTGTAGCTGCTTCTGGATATGTTGGAAACTTCAAGGTTAAGGTTAGGAGAAAGCCCAGATACATAGATGAGAGCGCTTGTACTGGTTGTGGTTTATGCGAGGAAATCTGCCCAGTTCGTGTGCCAAATGAGTTTGATGTAGGATTAAAGGATCGGCGTGCAATTTATAGACCGCTTCCGCAGGCAGTTCCATCAATTTACACTATTGATGAGGAAAACTGCATCGGCTGCGGACTATGTAAAGTTGTTTGCGAAGCAAAAGCCATAGACTTTAATCAAGTTCCACGCGATGAGGAACTTAAAGTTGGAACAATAGTCGTGACCACAGGCTACGATTTCTTTGATCCATCTAAAGACCATGATTATGGGTATGGGATTTACAAGAATGTTATCACTTCCATCGAGCTTGAACGCATGTTTAATAGCGCAGGACCAACTAATGGGCAGGTTTTAAGGCCTTCGGATGGAAAAGTTCCGAAGAGAGTGGCATTTATACAGTGCGTTGGTTCAAGAAACAAAAATAAGAACTTTTACTGTTCAGCTGTCTGCTGTGCTTACGCAATGAAGGAGGCGCAGCTAATCAAGGAGCATCATCCTCACACCGAAATTTACATTTTCTACATTGACATCCGAACACCTGCGGAGCTAGAAGAATACTATGAGAGAACACAACACGAATACGGAGTCAAGTTTGTTAAGGGAAATGTCGCTGAGGTTTATGAAGACCCGAAGACGCATAGTTTGGCACTTAGCGTAGAGGATACAGTTCTAGGTAAGTTCATGGAACTGGAATTTGATTTAGTTTCACTGTCAATTGGACTTGTGCCCCCGAAGGGAATAGATGAGCTTACAAGAATCTTGGGATTGATGCGGTCGGAAACCGGTTTCTTTATGCCCGCTCACATTAAGCTTCGCCCAGTTGATACATTAATGGACGGCATATTCATAGCCGGTGTAGCAGCTGGACCTAAAGATATACCGCTTAGTGTATCACAAGGAAGTGGAGCAGCAGCAAGAGCCTCAGCCATAATGACCGCTGGAAAATTTGAACTCGACACACTTCCAGCTAGAATAAATCCTGAAAAATGCTTGACTTGCAGATTATGCGAGAAAGTTTGCCAATATCGCGCAGTTGAACTTGTAGGCAAAAAACCTGTGATAAATCCCGTTGTCTGTAAGGCGTGCGGGGTTTGTGCCGCTGCCTGCCCAGCTCAAGCTATTGAAATACCTCTATTCACAGATGAACAAATATATGCACAAATCAAAGAAGCATTACAGTTCACAGGCACTGCAGATGATTTAGAGCCTAAAATAGTTGGGTTCTGCTGTAACTGGTGTGGTTATGCAGGCGCCGACCACGCTGGACTCTGCAGAGTTTCTTATCCGGCAAACATTAGGATAATTAGAACAATGTGCGGAGGCAGAATTAACCCACTGTTTATTATAGAGGCGTTTAAGGAAGGCGCTGACGGTGTGATGTTGTCTGTTTGCCATCCACAAGACTGCCATTACGGAAAGGGCACTGAGCACTGCGAACATCGATACAACGTATTACGAAATGTTGTATCCGATCTTGGACTGGAACCTGAAAGGCTGCGTCTTGAGTACATATCTGCTGTTGAAGGGCCGAAATTAGGTAAGGCAGTTACAGAATTCGTTGAGCAACTGAAGAAACTTAGGATGAGCCCACTGAAAGCCGCGAAGCTCAAAGCTATGGTGAGTGAATCGAGGCAGGAGGCTTAGATTTGGTATCGATCTATGATGTGTATGCGTATCTGCCGAAAACTAATTGCGGAAAGTGCGGTGAAACAACATGTCTAGCATTTGCCAGCAAGGTTCTTAAGAGAGAAGCGGGACTCAGCGACTGCCCCCCACTAACAGGGCCTAAGTACTCTGATAATATTCAAAAACTCGAAGTTTTACTGAAGCCTATGTTTGATGCTGAGAAGACAGGAATCCTAGTTGACCTTGACCACTGCAATGGCTGTGGAAACTGCGTCATAATATGCCCCGCCAATGCTGCGTCTAACATGAATTCAGCTGGCGGAAAGGGACCTAAGGCGGAAAGCATTGTCTTAATAGTTGAAAATGGTAAAGTGAAGATAATTAATCTAAAAGCATGCTACCGTTTCAGCCCAACAACTGGAGGCTGTCGAGCTTGTGCGGAGGCATGCCCAACACAAGCAATAACATTTGCATAAGGTGAAAAAATGAGGTTGGAAGTCACATTAATTACTGGGCGTTCACTTGCGCAAGGAACAGCTAGAGAAGCTGAAAAAACAAAGCCTGAGTATGTTAAGGCTGCGGCGATATGTGAATTGGATCCGGCTGACTTGAAAAAACTTGGAGTTGATGATGGGGCGCCGGTACGTGTTCGAACTGAATATGGTTCAGTTGTTGTTTATGCCACAGCATCCACACAAGCGCCGCACCTAGGGATAGCGTTTATTCCGTTAGGACCTTGGGCGAATCAAGTGATTAGATCTGACACTGACAAAATTGGTACGCCGTCATTTAAGGGAGTACATGCGGAAATAGAACCTGCACAAGGTGAAACTGTGGAGGATGCTGTTAAACTTCTGTCGAAGACGATTAAGGGTAAGTAGGTGGAAAATTGGCTACAAAAGTTGTAAGCGATGCTGTTTGCACATATTGCGGTTGCTTATGTGACGATATTGAAGTTTTAGTCCAGGATGGCAAGATTGTTGATGTACGCCATGCTTGCATTCTTGGGACAAGTCGCTTCTTCGACTACTTAAGACCTGAACGAATGGTGAAACCATTGATCCGTGTAGATGGAGAGTTGAAGGAAACAAGTATAGATGAAGCTGTTAAGAAAGCGGCTGAAATTTTGGCTAAAGCTGAAAGGCCGCTTTTATACGGTTGGAGCATGGCTGGATGTGAAGCTCATCAAGTTGGCATTGAACTCGCTGAAGAAATAGGCGCTGTTATAGATGATACTACTTCGGTCTGCCATGGGCCGTCGGTTATAGCTTTACAGGAAGTTGGAATCTCAACCTGCACTCTAGGTGAAGTGAAGAACCGCGCAGATCTTGTGATTTACTGGGGCTCTAACCCGATGCAGGCACATCCTCGCCATATGAGTCGGTATACGGTTTATCCAAGGGGATTCTTCCGTGAGAGAGGATGGAGAGATAGAGTTCTAGTAGTTATTGATGTGAGGAAGACAGATACAGCGAAACTTGCAACCCGCTTCCTGCAGGTTGAACCTAATGGTGATTATGAGCTGATCAGCGCCCTACGCTTAGCGGTTAATGGAAATAAAATTCCAGAAAAGGTTGCAGGCGTACCACGTGAAGAAATAGAGAAATTAGCGGAAATTATGAAGAGTTGCCACTTTGGCGCAATTTTCTTCGGATTAGGTGTAACATCTAGCGCTGGAAAGAATCGCAATATAGACAACGTTTTATCTCTAGTCCGTGACCTAGGTGCTTACACAAAATTTGTGATATTCCCAATGCGTGGACACTACAATGTCACTGGTTTCGGTCAAGTCTTAACTTGGGAGACAGGATTTCCATTTGCAGTTGACTTCAGCAGAAATTATCCACGATACAACCCAGGTGAAACGACCGCTGTTGATGTTCTATTACGTGAGGAGGCGGACGCAGCGCTGATTGTCGCCTCTGATCCAGCAGCGCACTTCCCACGAAAAGCGGTTGAACATTTAGCGAAAATACCAGTTATAACAATAGAGCCTTTCCGAAGCCTCACAACCCAGTACGCAACTGTGGCGATTCCTTCAGCCATCACAGGTATAGAGGTTGAGGGAACAGCCTATCGTATGGATCATGTGCCTCTACGGTTACATAAAGTAGTTGAACCGCCTGAAGGCCGCCTTCCAGACAGAGAGATTCTCAAGATGATTTTGGAACATGTACGAGCATTAAAAACAGGAGCTGGACAAGCGTGACTAAGCCAATCCTAATTCGCAACGGATTCGTCTACGACCCGCTCAATGGTATCAATGGCGAAAAAATGAATATAGCAATCAAGGATGGAAAAATCGTCAAAGAAAGCATCGTAAATCCGGCTGAGGCTCAGATAATTGATTCAACGAATAAAGTCGTCATGCCTGGAGGAATCGACATTCACACACATATCGCTGGTTACGCAATTAATGGAGGCCGATTATATCGTCCTGAGGATGGACGTAGCACATTTGAGCCTCGCACTTCAAAGTTAAGATCTGGAACAGGCTACTCAGTTCCATCCACTTTTGTAACTGGCTACCGTTATGCCAGAATGGGTTATACAACGCTCTGCGAGCCTGCAATGCCGCCGCTACTTGCACGCCATACTCATGAAGAATTAAATGAAATCCCAATTGTCGACAATATGGCGTTCACTTTGCTCGGTAATAATTGGATTGGAATGATGTATCTTAAAGACCAGGAATATGAGTTGGCTGCAGCCTTCATCGCTTGGATGCTACGCGCAACAAAGGGGTACACAATAAAAATTGTTAATCCAGGCGGAACTGAGGCGTGGCATTGGGGTGGCAATGTTAAGAACCTTAAGGACCCTGTTCCATACTTCAACATCACACCATGGGAGATAATTCACGGTCTCGCTGTAGTTAATGAGATGCTTAAACTACCTCACTCAATTCACATTCACACAAACATGCTTGGACACCCCGGAAACTACGGATTCGTTATAGGTTCAGCTGAAGCAACTAAAGATGTGAAGATTGAAACAATAAAAAAGAGAGAACAGAACATCCACATAACTCACACTCAGTTCAGTTCATTCGGCGGAGACAGCTGGAAAAACTTTAGGTCAGAAGCAGAGGCTGTGGCAAAACACGTCAACAGCCACCCCCACGTCACAATAGATATGGGACAAGTTATACCTGGCGAAACAACAACAATGACGGCTGACGGCCCATTAGAACGTGGATTATATGAAATTAATCATTTGAAATGGTTGAATCTTGACGTCGAACTTGAAACTGGCGGAGGACTTGTGCCATTTATATACTCTAAGGTAAACCTTGTAAATTCAGTCCAGTGGACAATCGGACTGGAGCTCGCACTCCTAATCAAAGATCCTTTCCAAGTGTTCTTATCAACAGATCATCCTAATGCAGGACCATTCGTCAGGTACCCACAGATAATCAGTTGGCTTATGAGCCGTAAAGCAAGGGAAGAAGCTCTCAGTAAATTCCATGCAGACACGCAACGCAGATCAATACTCGCTACATTAAACCGTGAATACACATTATACGAAATTGCAGTAATCACCAGAGCTGGCCAAGCTTTGGCGTTAGGGCTTAGCGATATTAAGGGTCATCTAGGCATAAACGCGGATGCTGACATAGCTGTCTACGACCTTAATCCAAAAGAAGAGTTAACGCCAGAAAAAATAGAGAAAGCATTCTCAAACACCACTTACACAATTAAAGGTGGAGAAATTGTAGTGAAGGATGGAAAAGTCGTACAGGCACCTATGGGTAGACGTTTTTGGGCTAACCCGCAGACCGATGAAGAATTAGAACAAACAATGCTCAGAGGAGTGTCGAAAACATTCGCAAGATACTATACAGTCAGCATGAGTAACTTCCCAGTTCAAAATGAATACTTACCAAGACATAATGAAATAAAAATTGACGCCACTCACTTTACTTAATTACTTATGATATGTTCCAAGCGCTAGTTTTAATGGAGGCATTTGCTAGCGTTTCTTTGCGTACATCGATTCCAATTCTCTTATTCTTTCTTCGGCGGGTACTGCGTTGTCCAATGTAGAATTGGTTATGCCCCAAGTTTTACTAAAGTAGTGTAGACCTTAGCTTAAAGTGGGGTTAAGCCGAACTCTGTTAACTCGTAAAGCCTTCTATCTGAATCACTGTTTTCTTTAGGCAAAGTTAAGGCACGTCCCCATGGCGTATGTCATATATGTAACTTACACACATTTAATAAATCTGCGCTAATTTACTTGGTATAAAGCAAAGGAGCAAAGGTGCGTGGTACTATGGGTGGAATTAAACTTAAGCCAATTCAGCATCGAAGTAGCCTATACATACTGATCCCTATGGAGTTGGCTAAACTCATCGATGCAACGAAGGATACAGAGTTCATATTGACGTTAAAGCAAGGCAAAAAACCACTTCTGATTTATGAAATGAAGAAGAAGTGACCGCGAAGTGACTTACCCCAAGCGACTGCCAGTAGTCGAAGAAAGAAAGCCAGATGAGAAAATTTACGAGATTTCCGTTCTACTTAATAATGGCGCAGTTGCATTATCAAAGATAATTTCAATATTTGAAGAAAAATACGTAGACGTGAGGTCTGGAATCCATTTTACTGCACCAGATGGAACCTATATCTATACAACCTTCATTGATTTATCTAAATGCAAAATTGGTTTAAAGGAACTAGAGGAGTCGCTGAAAAAGACAGGTGTCGTTAAGGAAATACATCTAATTGAACCAAAACCTCTCATTGCTGATGAAATACATTTTCCGCTAATAATCACAGACCAGTCAAAAGGCATAATTTTTAGAGTAGAAACCTTCAGCGATCTCCAAAGAAACTTGGAGGAGATGTTTTCCAAAAGCGCAGCTGAAACTATGCTTTACATCGCTGGAAAAAAATGCGGAGAAAGATCCTGTGAACGTGTAATGAAGAAATACGGCTTAAGAGATACGGAAATAATCCTTAAGGCGATCGCCCAGCTGAAGAAGGCGGAAGGTTGGGGCATGCTCGAGTTCTGGAATATGAATCTCAATGAGGATAGAGGGGAGATAGTGGTTAAAGAATCCTTTGAGGCTGATGGCTACGGTAAGTCGACCACGCCTGTCTGCCATTTTCTAAGAGGATATCTTGCAGGTGTTTTGAATAAGATTTCAGGGAAGAGCGTTAATATTTTGGAGAAAGAATGTAAGGCTGCTGGAAGCGAAGCATGCGTATTCAAAGTAACTAAACCAAGTTAATGAATACAGCCGCCTAGATGTTTAACGACTTTTTTAACAAATGAAAATCGATTTCTCCTGCATGATATTTTTTATCTCTTTTAATGTCTGTTATTGTTACTTCAGCTACAGAGAAAAGTTCAGGATCAATATTGTAAAAGTCGAAGCCCGCTTTTTTTAGGATCTCATAGAATGGGATTCCATATCCTTTTGACGCTGATGATGGCACGCGTGAAATTAATTTATCAATCTTTATTTTTCCTATTTCAGCCGTATACCAAGCTTGGCCTGCTGCTAGGAGCATGTCGTTAACTCGACCCATCATTTGTAAATTATCAGAAATTACAGGCGCTATTGGGGCTACCCCGTGAGCTATTCGAACCTTTCTTACATCGAAGCCCAGTTTCAGAAGTTTATGTAGGCCAGCCTCCACAGCCCTACCCGAAACCTGTGTACTCCCTGCCAGCGAAGTCGTAGGTGCAACTAGGACGTAGAGTTGTTTTGCATCCACACGACACGCTTTTGCAATCTCTTTAAGAATACTGTCTGGCGGAGGACCCTTCGATTCTAGAACTATGACGGCTACGTTTGAGCGCTCCCTATAGTTCAGTAGTTTATACACTTCACTGGGTTTTTTGGCTAAAACACGGGCTGGACCGCTGCCCAGTGCAAAATAATTTTCAGTCTTAATTTTCCATCCAGCCATCTGTGAACCAAGACAAGCGAGAGCGGGTGAATCTGTAAATACTGAGATGGCTGGCAGAGAACGGCTGTCGAAACGCATTTTTGTTAATTCAGCTTTTCCCAACCCTGCTAGACATATCTCTGTCAGATATTTTCCAGCTTCATAGCTCCCTTTGAATTTAATTCCGCAATCAACTATTGTGGCTCCAGCTGCAGATTTTTCTACCTCTATTTTTAGTTTATCGGATTTATCAATCATCTCATCTATAAGTCTAAGAGCTCGTTCATTCAATGCAAGCATAATTTTTCCTCTAGTTAAGTGAGTTTGATTGCCTCGTTGAGGTAAATTTTGTAAGGTCCAAGATTTCCACCATAGTTTCCCGCGGAAATTTTCCTTATTCCTTCAATCTTGGATGCTGCTTTGATTCCAACTCCCATAGCTTTCTGGACATGGTTTAGGTCAATACCGTTTATGACTATTTCATAGACAGCTTGGACATCGGATGGGACAGCTGAGTCTTGGGTTTTTTCACGTAGAGTTGGACAGAAACGATGGTTTGTTGAGGCGTGTAGAAACTTGTACTTTAAAGAGTCTAATTTAGATCCGCAGCGGCAGATTCCGCCTGGAAATATTAGGATAACTCCATCCATGGATTTCTTAATTGCATCTACAGCCGCTTCTGTTGCTCTTAATGTTTTTTCCTGAGTAGTTCCGAGGATTATTATGTTTCCGCCAGATACGCCTTTGCTGATTCCAAAGGTTTCTTCTATCGTGAATTCGCCTTCCATGACTGGTATTCGCCAAACTGTTCTATCTCCCAACTTATCTTGTCGTTGGAATCCGTCGCCGAAGAATCTTATTTTTGCGCCTGTATCAGTTTTTGTTGGACTTTCAAGAGCGTTGAATATGGCTGTTGTTGGGCAGGTCATCGCACATTGGGATAGCCTCGTTAAGAGTTGGGCTTCGAGTTTAGTTTGATCAGGGTGCCATATCTGTATGATAACTCCAGGTCTATGGTCAGGAGTTTCATTGGGCGGGACAGGACGTTCAATCCCAGCTTCTGCCGGACACATTATTATTGTTGTACCGAACCCAACTGTTGCCTCAGCAGCTGTAAGCGCCCACTTCTCAGTTGCAGCCGTTATCAGTATCCGTGAAAAATTGGCTGGAAAAGCCTCGGCGAAGGTGTCTTCAACTTCAACTGAACCTAAAAAAGTCATTTTTCCAATTCTCCTTAGCGAAATGTATCGGTTTACAAACAACAAAAAGCTTACGAAAGACGCTACCTAGACTTTAGTTTTAAATAACCTCAATAAACAAACAAAGCATGTTTAGGTGTTGACAGCTCTATGAAGGAAGTTCGCTTAATACCGAGGTTACAGCCGAATATTCCCATCGAGGCTGAGACCATAAGTCCGGATTCGTTTGCTGGGAAAAGTGCTTCAGAGATTGGAGAATTGCCTGTATGGAAAGGTAATCGAAAGTGTAGGCTTAGTGAATTCTTCGATGTGAAGGGTGACGTGCCCGTGGAAATTAATGAGGTAAGAATAGTCATTGCTGGTAATGTGCCTCGGACTAAATGCATTGGTGCACGTATGACTGGGGGAGAAATTTTGGTGGAAGGGAACGTTGACATGCATGTTGGAAGCCAGATGGAGGGTGGAAGAATAGTTGTTCAGGGAGATGCTGATTCATTTGCTGGTTCAGCGATGCGAGGCGGAGAGATTCTAATAAAAGGAAACGCTGGGGAATATCTTGGAAGCGCATATCGTGGTGACTGGAGAGGAATGCGAGGTGGATTAGTTACTGTGGAGGGAAACGTTGGGAATGAAGCTGGCAGTTGGATGAAAGACGGTTTGATTGTTGTGAAGGGGAACTCAGGTTCATTTACTGGGATCCATCTGCAGAACGGCGTGATTGTGATTGAGGGAGATCCTGGTCCACGGTTGGGAGCGCAGATGAAGGGCGGAATCATCGTCGTACTTGGGAAAGTAACTGACCTTCTACCCAGCTTTTATTATAAGGAAACAGTTCCAGAATTGAAAGTTAAGGAGCAGACATTCAAAGGACCATTTCTGGCATATACAGGTGATGCCGTAGAGAAGGGTGAAGGCCAACTTTTTTTACTTAAGGAGAAAAACGCAGCATTAGAGGCTAGAAAATGAAGGAAACATTGAAAGACGTAATAATTTTTCTTGATACGGATAAACATGTAAGTCCATTTGACCTGTTGGTTGTAACTGAGAATTTTCCTGATGTTCAAATTTTTTATTACAGTCAAGTTGAGCCTTCAGATGCGAAGGGATTAATTCAAGATGCTATGTTTCCAAGAGGCTCCAAAGGTGCTGCGCACACCAAGATTTTCATAGGCGGATACGACATTGACAAAGCTGAAGAAATTCTAAAAATCGCTAAGGCCACAATGTTCCCGCCGTTTGAATTGGCTGTAATAGTTGATCCTAGAGGCGCTAACACAACAGCTTCAGCTATGGTTGCTAAGGTTTTTGAAAATCTAAGCAAAAAGAAGCTCGGTGGATTTAGCGGAAAAAAGGTGACTATTCTAGGTGGAACAGGCCCTGTTGGTCAGGTTTGCGCAAAAATAATGGCGCTGGAAGGGGCTGATGTCTTCATTACTTCAAGGAATATTGAGAAGGCGAAGACGACTGCTGAGAAATTGAATGCTGAAGTTAAGGCGAATAGGGTTCATGGATTGCAGGTATCCAGCCCAGATGAGGCGCAGAAGGCTGTAGGAGATTCTGAGATAATTTTGGCTACAGGTGCTGCTGGTGCGCAGCTTTTGCCATTGAGCATTTTGAAAGAACATGCGAAGCGATGTAAAGTTGTCGCTGATGTGAATGCAGTTCCACCATATGGAATTGAGGGACTTAATCCGAAGGACGATAGAGTAGAGATTTCTCCAGGTGTTTTTGGAGTTGGGGCTCTTTCCATAGGCGCCTTAAAAAATGAGGTTGAAGTTAAACTGATAGGTAAAGCATTGGAGTCCCCTAAGGGAATATTTGATTATAAAGTTGCTTACGAAATTGCTAAGTCTTTAATCAAATGGCCTGAGAGTATGGTTCTATGATTATAACCGAATTGAAGCCACTTGAAGAAATTGCCGCTGCAGTTAAGACCCACATGAATGCTCTGATTGTTGCTTGTGGAGGTTGCACAACGGTTTATAGAACTGGTGGAAGAGCAGAAGCGGAGAATCTTAAAAATTCCCTTGAAGCTAAGGGAATAAAATCCACTGTGACATTAGTTACTCGCCAGTGTAATAAACAGATGGTGACAAGTACACTTCAACCGTTGATCGGAAACTATGACATTATAGTATCAACAGCGTGCGGGGTTGGACCGCAGGTCATATCCGATGTATTTGGGAATATCCCGATTTTTCCAGCTCAAAATACCAAGTTCATCACTAAGTATGACCCTGAAATTGAGAAATTTTCCGAGTACTGTCGTGCCTGTGGTGAATGCATTATTCATGAGACTGGCGCTGTCTGCCCCATAACTAGGTGCGCTAAGAGCATGCTAAACGGTCCCTGCGGAGGGCAAACCAACGGTAAATGTGAGGTGGGCGGATGGAAGAACGACTGTGCATGGGTATTAATCTACGACCGATTGAAAACTCAAGGAAAACTCGACTTATTCAGGAAATTTAGACCCCCACAAGATAACCGTCTTTCAAATAGCCCCCGGTACATGACAAGAGAGAGAAAGGAGACAGCGTAATGATTCAGAAAATTTACAGTGACTTGATGAGAAGTCTAAGTGAAGGAAAATTCATCTTCACAGGCGAAATTGAACCTGTAAAAACCACAAACATATATGAAATGATTGAAACAGCTAAAATTTTGAAGGAACATGTTGTAGCGGCTAATGTAACAGACAACCCAGCTGGACTAGCATATATGAATTCTCTAGTTCCATCATACATCATTCAAAAAGAAGCGAGCTTAGAAGCAATCTACCAAATAACTTGCCGGGACAGAAATAGGATAGCGATTTTCTCAGATTTACTTGCAGCTGGTGCATTGGAAATTAAAAATGTTCTTGCCTTGACAGGCGATCACACTGCTTTAGGCGATAACCCTCAAGCTAAGCCTGTTTTCGATTTAGATTCACAACAACTTGTCTATATGATCCGTAAGATGGTGGATGAAGGAGTTGACTTGACTGGACACCAGATAGAGAATCCCCCAAAGTTTCATGTGGGTGTGGCTGCAGCGCCAGCAGCTCAACCATTAGAACCTGAAATAATTAAGCTTGAGAGAAAAGCGAGTTTAGGAGCTGAATTTGTGCAAACACAGGTTGTTTACGACATAGAAATAGCGAAAAAATTCCTTGATGATACTCAGCACATTAAAATTCCGGTACTTATTGGTATTTGTCCACTAAAATCTGTGGGTATGGCCAAGTGGATGGCGAAAAACCTGCCCGGCGTAATTATTCCAGATGGGGTTATGGATAGATTGAAGAAAGCTGAAGAAAAAAGTAAGGAAGCATTAACGCAGGAGAACATAGAGATTTTTGGAGAACTCATTAAAGAAATTAAGAAGACGCGCGCTTCAGGAGTTCACATAATGGCCGTCCATTACCCACCAGCCGAATTATCTTTTCTACTAACGGGTATGCTGTCTTCGGCATAATGGCGTTAGTGAGGATAAGCCGCAGCAGCTTTAAATTCAGCAGCGGATTCTGATGGCTTTTTAGATTCGAAAATCGCTCTACCGATTATCAGATATTTTGAACCTGCCTTTATGGCGTCTTTAATATTTCCGCCTTGAAGAATTAAGCCGGGCGAATATATGGGAACCTGATCTTTGAGTATTTTATGAACTGCCTTGATTTTTTCCGGGTATGTTGCGCCAACAATAACTCCATCCGCACCCCAATTAAACGCCTTTTCGGCGAAAATCTCGTACTGTGGTCTATTCCTACCAGTTCTTGAATCGAGCACTTTTTGCCCGTATCCTTCTGCAGCACCCTTATGACTCATGTAGACTAGTAAAATGACACCTCCACCTTTCTTTTCAGCTGATTCAAATACTGGCTCTAGTCCTTCTTCCCATCCAACGAATGGGCTTGCGGTAACGGCATTGAAGCCTGCGTTGAAATAATGTTCAGCTATAGACTTGTTCGTGTGGCCTACATCATTTATTTTACAGTCCATTATTACTGGGAGCCCAAGTTTATGGGCTAACTTAACTATTCTTTGCGCTCCGTCTCTAAGTCCAAGCGGAAGAACTACCTGTCGATTTAATTTAACTGCACAAATAGATGGAGCAGTTTCTTGGAGAATCTTTAGACATTTTGAGAGAAGGATGTTGGGATTAGCCACAGTGAGATCGAGTGCTAATACTATGTTTGAATTATTCCTCTTTGAAGCCCTGTCAATCCAATGCTTATAGGTCGGCATTTTTATCCTCACTCAATTTAGTTCGCAAGTGATATATGTTTTATACGATAACCCTTCAACGATAATGAGGATCACCGATGACAACCCCTACCGTAAAAGAAATAGTTGCAGCTAAAGTCGCAGGCGAAATTATCCTCTCAAATGACCCTGGAGTAACGATGCGGAAATGGCGGGAAATTTTTGGTATTTCACAGATAAGGTTAGCTGAGAAAATGAATGTATCTCCATCAGTAGTTAGCGATTATGAAAGCGGCAGAAGACGATCTCCTGGAACACGCTTTGTAAGGAGATTTGTTGAATCCCTAGTTTCTATTGATGAAGAAGAAGGGGGAAAACTTCTAAGAGAATTTTCACGAATAGGAGGCGTTCCAACTGGAGCTATTCTTGACATTAAAGAATTCCCTGTGCCAGTGTTGGCTAGAAAATTATGTGATGTCGTTGAGGGCAAAGTTTTGACAGGCGACCAACTGTTGGATCGGAACATATATGGTTATACTGTTCTGGATAGTGTGAAAGCAATAATGGCTCTTCCTGATTTTACCCCCATATTCGGCGCGACCACGGAGAGAGCGTTAGTTTTTGTTAACGTTAGTTTCGGTCGTTCACCGATGGTGGCTGTTAGGGTTGCGCCGCTGAAGCCTAGGATGGTGGTTCTCCATAAGCCTGAAAAGCCTGATGAGGTGGCTATAAAACTGGCGGAAATTGAACGCATACCATTAGTCGTGTCTAAAATGCCTGATGCTGATGCTCTTGTTAGGGCTTTAAACAATCTATATAATTCGATTGTAAGCCAGAAGCAAACTTAGGAATGGAGTTAGTCTATTATTTCTGCCTTGAGTATCATTACTTTCTCATCGTAGGCCCCCGCAGTTATCGCCTGTGCAGCTATTTCTCTAGCAGCCCTCAAATTTTCAGTCATAACTACTGAGCGGCTTATCCACTCACAATCATTTCTCTTTTTTATTTTTCGGTAAAAGTTTCTGCGCCCTACGTGTTGGGCTGGGAACTCGTATATTACAAGGTACATTTTGTCTCACCTGAGACACATTATAATCGAATATTAATATAAGCATTGTCACACGTGAGACATATGGGGTGCGCATAAAAGCCCTAGCGAGAAGTTAAGCTTAAAAGATAGAGGCGCATACCCTTATGAAAAATGGCTAGGTTAAGTGGCTAATATGCTAGATTTCCCAGCCATAGTTGAAAGTATAATTGTTTTCACTGTAATTGGCATCGTTTCGCTAAGGTTTAAACTGCTTAATCCAAGCGGCATACTTGCAAGTTTGTTCATAGGATTTTTAATTCTTGTATTCGGTGGATTTGAGTGGCTTACAATTCTATTGGTCTTTTTTGCTATAGCCATGTTCTTTACAAAGTTTAAGTTTGGGTATAGAGAAAGGTTTCTGTTCAACGGCGAAATAAGAACTTGGCGTAACGTTTTCGCTAATGGCAGCGTTGCAGCTTCCTTCGCTATCGTCGAGGGCTTAATGCCGCTTGATTTATTTATAGCAGGGTTCCTCGGAGCAATCAGTACAGCGGCAGCCGACACACTTGGTACTGAGCTAGGATTACTTTACCCACATAACCCAAGATTAATTACAAATCTCAATAAAGAGGTGCCGACAGGAACTTCAGGTGGAATCTCTCCGCTTGGAGAAGTGGCAATGCTTTGGGCTACATTTGTAATAGCGCTTGCTGCATGGATCCTAGGAGTTCATCCTGCTACATGGTCGATTTCCGATGTCCTTATCGTAGTTATAGTCTCCGGGGTGATCGGTGGAACCATCGACAGTGTTATCGGCGCTACTGTCCAGGGAATTTACAAATGTTCGGTTTGTGGGAAACCAACTGACAACCTTGTGCACTGCGGTAAACCTTCAATTTACATTAAGGGTATACGAGCGATGGATAATGATGCAGTAAACTTTTTATCAACGTTAATAGGCGCCGTAATTGCGATCGCGATTATCGTAATTCTTTAATCTTATTTAAAAAACCAGCTTAACAATACCATTAACGAGCAAAAATGATAATAAACGTAGGTTGTTGCGGTTTTCCAGGTGGAAAAGAGAAGTATTTCAGAGAATTTAAACTCGTTGAGGTTCAGGAAACATTCTACAAGCTTCCGAGGATGGAAACTGCGGAGAAATGGAGAGCATTAGCCCCAGAGGATTTCGAATTTATGATTAAAGCTTGGCAAGCCATTACTCACCCATCAATAAGTCCAACTTGGAAAAAAGCGGGAATAAAAATAGAGCCTAAGAAAGCTGAACGATACGGGAATTTGAAACCTACGAGCGAAGTTTTTGATGCTTGGAACCAGACTAAGAGAATCGCTGACACGTTGAAGTCTAAAATAGTTGTGATTCAATGCCCCCCATCCTTCATCTGCAGCAAAGAAAACATCGAGAATGCAAAAGAATTTTTCAAGTCAATTAATCGTGGAAACCTTCAGATCGCTTGGGAGCCGCGTGGCAATTGGCTTGAGAAACCTGGTGAAGTTAGAAGACTATGTGATGAATTTAACCTAATTCACGCAGTAGACATTTTTTGGGATAAACCTGTGTCAGCAAATCCAGTTTCTTATATAAGGCTTCACGGTCTTGGGGGAAGATATAATTACCGCTATGTTTACACTAGTAAAGACCTGAAAAATTTGCTTGAAAAAGTGCAACAGCTAAAGGGTAAAAAGGAAATCTACGTATTATTTAACAATATTGCCATGCAAGACTCATCTAACCAATTTATGAAAATGCTCACAGGTATAGGGATGAGGAATTGATTTACGATATAATAATAATTGGAGCTGGTCCAGCGGGTTTCGCTGCTGCAATCTACGCAGCGAGAAGAAAGGCGACAACAGTCATATTTGAAGCTGAAGCTATTGGAGGACAGATAGCGAAAGCTCACCTCGTAGAGAATTATCCTGGAATAATGAGCATTAGCGGGCCTGATCTTGCAAAGGTGATGAGTAAGCAGGTCAAGGCTTTAGGCGTTGAAGTCAAATTTGAAAAAGTTGTTGATCTCGATAAAGATGACGATCACTTTGTAGCAAAAACCGAGAAAGGGGACTATAGAGCAAGAGCCATTATTTTTGCAACCGGAGCGCAGCCGAGAAAGCTTGGCACTCCAGATGAGGACAAGTACTTTGGGAGAGGTGTGTCCTACTGCGCAATATGCGACGCTCCATTCTTTAAGGGTAAGACTGTTGCGGTTGCTGGTGGTGGGGACTCAGCGGTGAAAACGGCGTTGTTTCTGACTGAGTATGCTGAAAAAGTGTATCTGATACATAGAAGAGATGCATTAAGGGCGGAGCCTCTTACTCAAGAAAAACTTTTTGCAAACAAGAAAGCTGAGGTGCTCTGGAATAAAATAATTACTGCAATAAGAGGAGAAAAAATGGTTGAAGAGATCGTGTTACAGGACACCAAAACAACTGAGAAAACAAACTTGAAGGTCAGCGGAGTATTTGTTGAAATTGGAGGGGTGCCTGCAGGGGTTTTGGCAGGAAAGTTGGGAGTTGAGGTTGACGAGAAAGGTTACGTAAAGGTTGATAAGGCTCAAAGAACTAATGTTCCAGGTTTCTTCGCGGCGGGCGACATTACAGATTTCCCGTTAAGGCAAGTTGCCACAGCAGTGGGACAAGGAGCAACAGCTGCCACCAGCGCATGCGAATTTGTAGGGAAATAGCTGAAAATTATTTTTCCTCATTGGTGGCTAACTCGAGTTCGAATAGGTCGCCACGTCTAAGGCCCTTAAGTTTGTGGGCTACTTTCTTGGCTTCTTCTTCAGTTATTGATAAACCAAGTGAATCAAGTAGAAACGCTGCAGCATGTTTGCCTGAAGATTCACCGAAAACTACGCGTCTAGTATTTCCCACTAGTTTAGGTGGAAACGGTTCGTAGGTGGCTGGGTTTTGCAGGATGGCGGAGATGTGCGTTCCACTCTTATGTCTGAAGGCGTTCTTGCTTACTATTGGTGCAAAGTCTGATATTGGAATCCCAGAGTACGATGCAACAAATTGAGATAACTCCTCAAGCATATCTATTCTAACTTTCAACTTAACACCTTGACATATTAGGGCCATAGTAACCTCAGCCAAGGAAGGAATTCCTGTTCTTTCACCTATTCCATTAATTGTAACATGCACCTGATCAGCCCCCGCCTCTAAACCAGCCATTGAATTTGCTAAAGCGAACCCTAGATCATTGTGACAATGCACATCAAGCGGAACATCTACGGCTTCACGAACCATTTTTACGAGGTTATACATCCCCTGAGGGTGCAGTATTCCAACTGTGTCTGTTACGCTTATCCTATCGGCGCCAGCCTCCGCGACACTCTTACAGAATTTTTTTAGAAATTCAGGTTCAGTTCTGCTGCCGTCTTCTGGTGTGAATCTTAGTTTTAAACCATGTTTCTTTGCGTATTCAATTGCAGAAACAGCTCTTTCAATGGCTTCTTCACAATCTATTTTTAATTTAGTCATCATCTGAATGTCTGAAACTGATAGGTACATTGCTATCCATCTAGCGTCGCATCTCAATGCTACATCTATATCTTCTTGTAGAGCCCTAAGATGAGCAACTATGTCGGCACCTAATCCTTCATGGATTAATGTTTTACAAACTTCCTCATGCTCATGAGTGACTACTGGACTTATCTCGATCATATTTACGCCGAACCTGTCAAGCATCCAAGCCAACTGAAGTCTTTGACTTTTTGTGAAAGAAACTCCTGGCGCCTGCTCACCTTCTCGTAAAGTTGAGTCTAGGATATGCACTTTGCCAGGAAGCTTGCTTGGAGGATTGTATGGGTTAGTTGAGGGATTGAGTAGTAAGTCCTCTCCCCTTGAGCGCCCTTTATAGAACATTGGATTGCTCATTCTACCACCCTATTTACGCTCAACACACTATAAGGCGGCTTTATATAAAGTTTTTCGAAAAAATATTATATTTTTCGTATTTATATACGCGGGGACAATAAAATATTCGCAATATTATTTTCTACTCACGTATAAGCCGTAACCAACACATGATAAAAATTGGCTCAATCCCTGGCGCGTATCTCTATCCATTTCAAAAATTGTCCTTCTCACAGTTGGATCACTAAATATTTTCGACCAAGCTGAGAGGCGCCTTCGAATTCCATCCACTCGAAATTCGCCGATGAACTGCCCTATGTAATCAAATGGATAAAGACTTGAAGATATAACTTCAAATCCAGCTTCCCTATAGACTACTCGCCATTCATCCTCTTGTAGCAATTTGACATCTAGACCGAGCGATTTTGATAGAAAAGAAGGCAGTTGGGCTGGAGGAGGCTTTAAGTAAGTTCCTTCATTATTCCCGAAAAACCCACTTGGCTTTAAAACCCGATATACTTCAGAGGATACTTTCCTACCATCACAATAAGCAAGTACTGATTCGGCGATTACGGCATCAAAGGTATTTGATGGAAAAGGGAGCTTATGCGCATCCGCTTCAATTGTTGTCACCTTGTTGCCAACATTTTCTTTCGTAATTTTTTTCTTCGTCTCTTCTAAGACTTTTAATCTTATGTCTGCTGCGACAACATTAACATCGTATTCTTTTGCTAGAAGACAGGCTGTGTAACCCGTCCCACAACCAATGTCTAATATGCGCTGCCCTGATGTGATACGGCACAGCTCAATAAGTCGTCGCGTGGCAGCTACAGTACCCCAATGCTTAGTGATGCCAAAACGTTCCCACGAATCATAAATAGTAAATTTCTTCTGTTCTGAAATAGTTTTCAGTTTTTTATTCTCTTGCATTTTACTATCCTGAAATATTAACTAATAGGATGTTTCTCTTCGGTAGATCAATACGGTTTCTATAGCCGCTATTACATGAGGAACAGCCACGTAGATTAAGGCGCCTATAAATGTAGTAACCATCGAGCTAAGCCACGTTAAAATGAAACTTGTAAGCTCCAAGCTAAACACAAAATTGAACGCTTGCTCCAACTGTGGACTAAGAAGGAACGCTAAGAAGCTGAACAGCGCACCTATCCAGAATATAATAACAGCCCCTCTACCATGAGGCCAATAATACATGAATAAACCAGCGAATATGCCTGTCCAAAGCGCCATCAACCAGGCGGAAAGTATAGACCCATATGAAATTATTCCAAGTGCTCTAGCCGCCTGCAACGTGAAACCCGTGTTTAGCACTATCATAGAGCTGTAGGCGCCAGTTACGATGACAACCGCCCTATTGATGACTCCCATACTATTTTTGTCGCCCTTGTTATCTTAACAAATCATCTCTACAATATTAATTTTATATCCCCAACGATGACAATAAGAAAGGAAACTGGTCGAGAGAAATGCCCAAAAACTCATACGTGATTGTGACAGCTGTTGGGAAAGATAGACCTGGTTTGATCGCTGGTTTATCTTCTGCGGTGGCTTCCATAAAGGGAAACATAGAGGATATGGATGAGGTTGTGTTGAGAAACTCGGTATTCGTAATGTCGATGGTTGTTGATGTTTCACTCTGTAAAAGAAATTTTAATGACATAAAGAGGATTCTTGCAAAGAAGGGTGAAAGATTAGGATTAAACGTGAATGTATATGGAGCCGATCTCTAGGAGTTTAAAAATGACAAAAATAGTCGTAACAGCTGTTGGTAGAGATAGACCGGGCATAGTTGCTGGCATAACGACCACCCTCGCGAATCTTAATGCGAACATAGTTAAGGCTAGGGCGTCTTCGCTATCTGATTTATTCTTGATGTTGCTTGTAGTCGATGTTAGTGAAGTGAAGGTTCCGTTGAGTAAGTTAGTGGACAAACTGAAAAGTGAGGGGGGAAAGATTGGCGTGGGAGTCTCAGTGGAGATGGGGGACGCTTACAAGAAAGAAAAGCGGCTCATTGTCCTTGACATGGATGACACTGTTGTCGATACAGAAGTTATTGATGAACTGGCGAAAATGGCTGGAGTTGAAAGAGAAGTAAAGGCGATCACGAAGGCTGCTATGGAAGGAAAAATAGAATTTAAAGATGCTCTAACCAAGAGAGTTAAACTCCTAAAGGGATTGCCTGTTAAAAAAATTGAGGAATTTAGAAGCAGAATCCCCATTGTTCCTGGTGCTCTTGAAGTTATTTCCGAATTAAAGAAAGCCGGGTTCGTCACTGTTTTGATGACTGGAAGCTTCGACATAATAGCTGACGATATTGGAAATAAGCTTGGATTCGACTATGTGTTTGCAAATAAACTAGTGGTTAAAAATGGGAAACTTACTGGCGAAGTTAAAGGTAAGGTGCTGGGCGCCGAATCAAAACTTGAACTGTTAAGAAAAATAGCTGAAAAAGAAGGAATACCGCTTGAAGAATGTGCCGCTGTAGGCGACGGCGCAAACGACCTCCTAATAATTAAGAACGCAGGTTTAGGCATCGGTTTTAATCCCAAGAAGCTTGTCAAGAAGGAGGCGGATGCGTTCGTGAACGTGAAAGATTTAAAAGTGCTTCTTGCATTCGTCGGCGGCGGGAGACTTAGAGAGGATATTAAAAATCGCCTTTAAGCGCATTTATGCCACCGATGCGAGTAGTTTGAAAGCTTTCTCCTCTATTTCAGCGCATTCCGTTATTTTTGGTTGAGCCTTAGCCAAAATGTCTTTAACTTTATCCTGCCGTGCTTCACTTGCCGTGAGAAGAATGTTTGCTATATCTGTCCAGATGTCAGCCGATTTCATCATCAAATCGCTTGCTTCTCTCAGATTTTTTGCGTGAAGCACATCATAAGCCTCTCTCAAAAACCGGGAGTATATTCTTCTGAAGAGCCCTCCTCCAGTGCCAGCTTCTTCGATAAAGGCGTAGGCGAGAAAGAGATTTAGTTTGAGCATCGGGATTTTGGCCTTAAATTGAATAGGATCGTAAATTGTGCCACGTATGGTGTCAGGCCATTTGATAACTTGATTCGCGAAATGTCTTATTCCCTTTATGCCCAAGTTCTTAATCGGAGGGTTAAGAAACCTACTCGCATTGGTTTTAATCGCCGCCTTGATGGCTTTCTCCAACGGCACCAATTCTTTTGGAGGGGAAAAGGTGAACCAAGCGTTTCTAGGGGGAAACGGTTTAAATGTAGAGCTTCGTGCTTCTGCCAAGCTTTCAAGAGATGTAACGAAAAGTCCGTCTTCCCTCCTCTTTGCTTCAATTTTTTTGTTACGGACGTCTGTGACGTAGGCCTCTCCTCTCTCTTCGTCGTATCCTGCGAGAACGATTCCGTGACGGCCGAAGTGACCCGTTTTTCCTCTGAAGTAGTCGAGGTAGAACATGTCAACCTGAAGCATCACAGGGACATCTTTATCAATTAGCTCTTTGACAGCTTGCCAAGCCTTTTTCGCGCTTGTAGTGGTTTTCTGCTCCCATTTAATCCCCAGTATTCGGCAAATGTCTTCTATTCCTTTACTACCTCGTCCGCCGACAAATATCGGGGGCAAAGCCTTTTTCATAGGCAAATAAACAAAGCCCAAGCCGCAATCTAACCCGAAAACCATGTCCTCACTAAACTTGCGACCATGAAACTCAAAAATATCTCTCAGCGATGCGGACCCACAATGAAAACCCGGTCTACTGGTAAACCCCTTAACCATTTTCATACCCTCACCCCCCTTTTTGGTGATTATTACTCGCTTGTTTTAGTGTGCATGCTTTCTACTCTTTCAATTCCTTTTAATGAAATTTAACTTTAAAACGAGAGCTTATGAACTGAACAAACGACTTGATGCCCTCTCCAATTATAGGAGAGAGCTTTATAACTATCTAAAGAAACAAGCGAGTAGCCCACTGATTTAACTACAGGCTTCATGCGGACGGTAGAGGCGGCGGAGCTTTTCCGAAGAATCCTTTCACGTGGGGTGCCCTCAGGTAGTATATGATTAGCCCGTTAATGATTAAACTGATTGCACCAGAGGGCAACGTTAAAATACTTATTACTATGCCTATGAGCGCGAATTTAAATGCTAGATTCCAACTCCAGTCCTTCCCCGTCCACAAGCCGTAAGCAAGTACTAGGCAAATGAGCCCTGCTACAGCTAAGGTTGCTTGTAGTAATACTCTAATAGCGGCAAACACGTCCCCAGATGGCTCTGCCAATGCGATGAGAGTCGTCGTCGTTAAAATACTTATTAGAGCAGTTAAGACAAAGTAAGCCAAGGCGTTTACGGTTTCAAGGGTTATTAATGCCGTTACTCCGAGAGGTCTCCACTTTACAGCCATTTAATTCACCAGTAAAATGTTCATCCATTTGAGTATTTGTAACTTACTCTACAAATAGATCGAGTTGGCTTTTCAATTTCACGCAATTTTGTATAGGTAGAGAGGAGTTTCAGCAATTGAACTTGCTTTTTCCTGTTTTCCAGTGGAATGTTGGTGGATTCCAGTATCCCCCTCAGTATATGGAGACTTGCAATTAGGATGTAGATAGCGAGGAAGATCGTAGGGGAAGAGAAAAAGTATTCTTAACTGCTTCTAGGCCTGCCTCCAAATCAACTTTATGACCCAGATTAGCCAGCGACTTCCCAATAGCATCAATCGTTGTCTTAACCTCAACCTCGGAAATTATCCCCATACTGCCTATTCTAATCACTGCTCCCTTTGTTTTACCCATACCGCCTGCAACAACAACACCGTAGTCTTCACGTAGTTTGTCTCTCCAATCCTTGTCAACGATGCCTTGAGGTATTTTCACAGCCATAACGGTGTTGGATAGAAAACGTTCATCCGCGAAGAGCTGTAATCCCATCTTACGGAATGCGTTGTAAAAGGCTTCTGCGCATTTTTTATGTCTCTTAATTCTGTTTTCCAGCCCTTCTTCTTTCAGCATTTTTAGGGCTTCATCTAACGCGTAGAATATGGGTAGAGCAGGAGTGAAAGGCGTCTCCTCTTTCTCATGAAACTCTCTGCACTTAAGTAAACTGAAGTAGTAGGACGTATGCTTACCTGCTTGGATTACTTGCCACGCCTTCTCACTTACAGAGACTAAAGCCGCACCTGGTGGACAGGCTAAACATTTCTGGCTCCCTGCTACACATAAATCAACTTTCCATTCATCAATAGGCAAATCGTCGCCGCACAGAACCGAAACCGCATCAATAATGAAAAGTGCGCCATTTTGTTCCGCTATCCTTCCAACCTCATCTAGACCCGGCGTTCTAACTCCAGTCGAAGTCTCATTATAGACAACAGCTATCACTTTAACATCTTTCTCCCGCTCAACCACTTCTCTAATTTGATCAGGTGTAGCAGCTTTACCCCATTCAATTGGAATTTCTATTGGAACCCCACCATAGGTCTCTATTTTTTCTTTAAAGCGCTGGCTGAAACCTCCATTAACAGGTATCACTACCTTATCGCCTGGAGAAATAGTGTTACTTACAGCACATTCCACTCCACCCGTCCCGGAACAAGTTAACGCAAAAACATAATTCTTCGTCTGAAAAGCATACTGCATACCCTCAAAGAGACTTCGATACAACTGACGAAACTCCGGACCCCGATGATTTATTATGGGCCTCTGCATAGCCCTCATAATCCTATCAGGAACATTCGTCGGCCCAGGGACCATAAGTAAAGGCTTGGTTTCATACATGCGCCCATCCCCCCTAAGAATATTTTACTTGGAAATAGACGTGTACCCTTAAAAGCTTAATTTAACGAAGGTGACAGGGGCGATATGCTTGATAGCGGATTAACTGATTGGCTTGAGTTTCATAAGCCTCTGCCTGAAGCTTCTCGATATTTGAACAGCTTTCGGTGTTCTTTTGAGGCTTTGAGGCTCTGAATTTTTGCTTTAATCTCTGAGCTGAACCGTTCAAGCCTATATCTTTGCCAGTAGCTCCTTCTTTTTTAGCCTGAAATTCCCACACTTTAATTTCGTGTGCTTTTTAGTCGCTTAATCTTAAAAAATTGAACATTGCGATGCCTAAAATTACGTCAATGAATGGTATGGAAGAATTATTTATAACGCGGAAGATGTAGAGAATGTTTACCAGAGGATAAAAGTGGAGGGACGGGAACTTGATGCCCTATTATAGGCGAAAATATTTCCGAAACTTAGTAGTGGGTCTCTTCATGATCTTTTTGGCATTATCCATAATTTTCATGCTTCTCAAAAACCAATTTCTCACTATTCTATTTTCCATTCCCGCTTTTCTTCTTCTTATAATTACTATTGTGGTATCACGTCGTCGCAGGGGTTACCCCCCGGTGTAAGGACTTTTTTTGCCCCTTTTTGGAAGCTTCCGCTCCCACGCTTTCCTTTTTGCTAGCAATTTTCTTAAATCCTTGCGCAATTTATTGATGTTGAAATTAATTCTAATTTCATTTTTGGATTCTGCATAATCGGTGCATAACCAGTATTCTTCACCCTCCACAAACGGATTACTGAAGACCCAGGGGCGCTGCTTAACGATGATTTTCCTCTTTTTCAATCCGAAGCGGTCTAGCTCATAGGCTTCAATGCCTTCTATGCTAGGGATGGGAAACCCTGCGGTTAATTTAAACACGGAATGGGGATCACCAGATAGATTGATGATATTTAGTTTCTTTTTGACTAATTTCGGAGCTGTTACTACTGCCATATCTGCTCAGCTTTTTAATGTCTGATCTTTATTTAATTCAAGAAGAGTATAGGTTTATTTAATTTCTCGCTTTGTCTATCTGATGACTTTTACGAGAGGTCCCCCTACCTACTGATACTTCACTTTTAGCGAAAAGCTTCTCTATATTTGAACAGCTTTCGGTGTTCTTTTAAGGCTTGAATACTCTGAATTTTAGCTTTAATCTCTGAGCTCAGGTCTTCAGGCTTCTTTTTGGTTAATTCAGATGTTAGGCGAAGGTAGGAGGATCTGATTTCTCGGGCGTAGGGGTTGCGTAGTTGTACGCTAGTCACTACGTCTAGGTTCTCTAGGATTCTGCTAACTGATTCCATTGTAAGTCTAAGTGAGCTTGTTGAAAGCCTGCTTGGCTCCTTAATTTTACTGACTTGCTCTAGGAATGCGTATAGAAAGGATAGCATGGCGAAGTGGTGTAGTGCTTGGAAAGCAGCCATAGCACGGTCGTGATCTTTTACAGGTAAGAATGTTACATTAGCGCCTTTCTCTTTTAGGTAGCTGGCTATTTTTCTGGACGAGACAGAGTCGCTACCTTTGATTATTACTATATTTTGATCTTCTAGGCTTTCAACACGTGGGCCGAATAGGGGGTGGATGCTTACGTATTTTATTTGTCTTGGTAGTTTTCGTTGTAATCTATCTGCGATGCTGGTTTTAACTGAGGAGGTGTCGATCAGAATTGCGCCTTTTTTCATATATTTGGCGGCTGACTTACACACGTCATAAGTATTTTCGATGGGGACAGAAACTATAACTATGTCTGCATCCGTGACGCCTTTCTCAATTGTTGGAGCTGAATGGACATTGAGCTTTTTGGCTATTTTTCTTGTTTTCTCTGGTTTTCTACCCCAGATCGTGACATGGAACCCATCGGCTTTAAGGAATTTTGCAATTAGCATCCCCATTTTTCCGGTTCCGCCGATTATGGTTACTTTTTTATGTTTATAGGCCAAATTGTAGTTCTCCAATTGTTTTAATTCAAGTTAAGAGCCCCAGATAGGATAAGAGCCTAGGATTTTGAGGAAGATTGTCTTTTTCCTTAGCCCTTCTAAGGCTTCTCTGCAAATTTTGTCGGTTCTATGTCCCTCGAAATCTAGGAAGAAGGCGTATTCCCACTGTTTTTGTTTTGTTGGGCGTGATTCGATTTTTGTTATGTTGAGGCTTCTGGAGGCGAAATCCTCTAACGCCTTATAGAGCGCACCAGGTACATGCTTCACTGAAAATATTATTGAAGTTTTATCCCGGCCAGTTCTAGGATTGTCAGTTTTAGCTAACACGAAGAAACGGGTGTAGTTTCGGGGGTTATCTTGGATGTTTTTGGCTGCGATTTTCATTCCATATATTTCGGCGGATAATTCTGTGCCGATGGCTGCGGCGTTTCGTATTTTTGAAATTGTTTGAACTGCTTTTGCTGTGCTGCTTACTTCTTTGTATTCTGCGTCTGGGAAATGTTCTTCGAGATAGAGTCTACATTGTGCTAATGCTTGGGGATGCGAGATGATTGTTTTAATGTTTTTCAGGTTTGTGTACGGTGGAACTATGAGGTTATGCCTGACTTGAAGCTCAATTTCACCGCAGACCATTAGGTTGGAAGATAGAAGCTGGTCGAGGGTTACATTAACAGCGCCCTCTGTGCTGCTTTCAACAGGCACTATGCCGTAAGGTGCGGCTCCACCTTCAACTTGCCTGAAAACGTCAACTATGCTTGGGCATGGAGTGAATTCGGTTCCGGCTGAGGGAAAGAATTTGCGTGCAGCTTCCTCAGTAAAAGTGCCGTGCGGTCCAAGAAATGCAACTTTTGTTTCTTCGCCTTCTAGGCGTCTGCATAGGGCGATTATTTCTTTGTAGATGGCTTTTACGTCTTCAGATTCGAGTCCGAGTTGTTTGGCTTTTTCACTCATTTTGGTGAGGACTGCTCTTTCTCTCTCTAAATCTCGAAGTGGGATTCCGCGTGATCTCTTTATTTTGCCTGCTTTTTCAGCAATCTCAGCTCTCTTTTTAAGCAGTTTTGAGATTTCGATATCGATTTGATCGATTTTCTTTCTGAGAGCTTCGATTTCACGTTTACCCATCTTTGAACCCGTCATTTGTAATTTTTTAACTTAGCATCTTCTCTAAATAGGTATTTTTCGCGTATTTTAAGCATCTGACAGGTAGAGTTGGCGGAAGACAAAGCTGTTCGCCCTTATCCATTTCATCGCTTCTTCAGTTCTTCTTCTAGCTTCTTTGCGAATTCCTTATCGGTGAAAGCTTTCAGGCGTTTGATTGAAGTGTCATAGGCGTCTATTGTTTCCTCTTCCAGTTCACCTTTTCCATAGCGAGAATCGATTTCGCTTAGCTTTTCTATCAAGATTTTCCTCTCTTCCTTGGGTAGGATTCTGGGATCGGTCATAGCCGCTGCCCTTGCAAAGATTCCTTCATCTAAAAGATATTTTAACGCTTTAAATGGAAGTTCGTAGTATTCGCCTATGGCACCTGTTCTTTGAGTAAAACCTTCAGAAGTCGCCGCCTTGAATGAGACTCGAACATAAATCTTTGACGCAAATTTAGCTACGCCTTTCACGTAGTCTCTATCAGCGCCAAAGAGTATTCCGTTTGTTTCAAGGATAAAAAGTGGATATTTTGAATCTTCTACATACCTTAAAACTGATAACAAGTGTTCCTTCCCTATAGTTGGTTCACAGCCTGAAAGGCGAAGTTTATTCACTTTTGGAATGAGCTTTCTCCAATAATCAGAGTAGGCTACGCCACTTTCCGCAGCTTTAAAGAGTCTTTGAGCAACCTCTCTAGGAGAATAGAATTCTCCGAATTTCTCAGGAAAATCCCTTGACCAATTGCTCCAGCAATATACGCAGCGTAAGCAACAACCAACAGCATAGCCAGTTGCAATTCCTCTGTAAACTGGAACGGAATAAAAGTCGGTGTATTTCCTTTCAAGCCCCTCAGAACCCTGTCTAGCAACTATCTTCTCTGTTTCCTTCGCCAATTCTAGAGGATTAAAGGGTTTAAAGCCGGGAGTTAAGAAACGTTGATATTCCATCTAATTTCCACGATTTAGTTTAGTTCTAAAGTAATTTTTCTACCTTTACTCTCACTACATCACAGAGAAACAGGCTTGCGATCCATCACGGCGGCATTCTTCAAAGCTTTATCAATGATTTTTCGTAGTCGACAACGATGTAGTTTTTGCCTTTTTGAACTACCCTGTGCCCCTCTTTTTCTAAAAGCTTCTTCTGCCCTTCAACTCCGCCCGGATATTTCTCATTTATCACTCCGCCAGTTTTCAAAGTGCGCCAGTAGGGGGTGATGTCTCTTTTACCTTCTTGTTTTTGTTCTTCAGCAGCGTTAGCTGCAATCCAAGCAAAGATGCCGGTAGTAATAGGGCAACCGATTGTTGCTTTGTGTTTTTTAGCTATAGTTGCTCGAATTTCATTGATGGTAGTAAGTTTGCCCTTAGGCACGCTTCTCATTATTTCGTCGACTTCTATTGGTGCAGGGATGGCCACTGTGCCTGTGCCCCATCTTTTGCTCATTTTGCCAGTTATTTTTTGTACTTGCGGCAGACCTTTGCTATCTGCCAGTTTCTCAACCCAACTTTTCTTCTTTGTTGGCATAGTCTCTTAGAAAAATGAAAATAAGTTTATAAGCTTAGCTTTGATAGCATGCGCTACCTCTTTCAATTCAGTTTTAATGGAATTCAACTTTGAAACTTTCGCTAGGGAAGGGGGTAATCGCCCATGCACTATTAGTTTGAACTAAGAACTAAGTGTAGTCTAGTTAGATTGGAGTTGTTTGGTATTTTTAGGCTAAAAAGAAACTTGGCGTGACTACAATTAAACCAAAGTTTTAAGAATATTAGAAATCTAAAATGGTTTAGATTGAGGGGATGATCGTGGTTTATTGCCCCAAATGTGGTACGAATAATGCGGAGGACGCAAGAATTTGCGTCAAGTGCGGAGCTGCACTTTATCCAGAGAAAAAGAAGGAAGAGTGCATATTTTTTGGTCCACCGAGAGAACGAGCTGAAGAGGAATGTTTTGGAATTCCTTATGGAGGAGCAATTGTAGGCATAATTTTTGGGGCTATTATTATTTTCCTTGGCTTGGCAATGGCTTTAGGAGTAGATATTGGACGCTGGATTGGAATTTTCATTTTAATTATTGTCGGACTGCTCATCATTGTAGGCGCCATCTACGGATTACGCCGAAGACGTTGAAGCTAAAAGCCTTTTAATTTAAGGAAACTACAAGATTTCAAACCGCAAGTTACGCATATTTTCCTATGCTCTTGCTGAGAAAGCAGTATTCGAGTTAAAATCCAGAAAATGGTTAATGCCAGGAAGTAAACCTCGAGAACTAGGTTGCTGGTTATTTCCTCTATTCCGATGAGAAGAAGAAACGCTCCTAGAACAAAGACAACATTCAAAGATAAATGGATGAAGCTTCCGCCTATATTAAATAAGTTGTACTGAAGTAAACCTAATGCGACACCGATAAAACCAAGCCAGAAAAACACTTTACCTATTTCTCCAATAAATAACTCAATGGAAAAAAATACCAGAGTTCCCAAAAGAGAGATTATCGCGCCTATAACTAACCCCGTGCAACCTGCGCAATATGTTTTGCCACCTAACTGAAAAACGTGTGCAGAAAAATTTCCGCAACTGGGATGGTGCCCCTGGAATGTTACGGCTCTTTCCGCCATACTTCCTTGCTCTGCATTATAAGCGCTCTTACTTTGGATCTTTTTCTGGAAGTGAAGCATTCGAGAGCATTTTGAAGGGTAAACTCCAGCTATGATTCCTAGGAGACAGATTAATCCGAAAATTGAACCAATCACAGGTTTTTGCCAAGAAAAGCTTACTTTTAAGGCTGGAATGCTAAATGTGAAGGCGGCGAGTAGAAGTAGACCAATTAGCGAAACGCTGATGAAGTATAGAGAAAGGATGTTGGGGCGCGTTCCTGGCAACTTATTCAAAATATATCCCCTAAAGCTTTGAGGACGTCTTGACTTGCCAGATACCTGTAAGTTCTTCTCTTAATCACATTTGAAGAGAAAAATCCCTTCATGCGTCTTTTTATATTCCCGTAGAAGCCTCGATAACATTGGTATAGCTCTTCTTGAACTTCAGTTCTTGAAAGTTTTTCAGTAGGCATAATCGCGTGGATCATATCATAATTCGCCCAGTTTGTGTCTTCTATCCATCCATTTAGTTTAGCAGTCTCGTAAAGCTCTGTTCCAGGGAACGGCGTTAGAATCATGAACATTGCCAAATCTGGATCCACGTCATTAACGAATTCTCGCAATTTTTCTATAGATTCATGCGAATCTTTTCGTTCCCCTATGATAAAAGTTGCTTGGGTGAATATGCCGTTCTTCTTCAACAATTCCATGGCAAGTTTAGCGTCAGAAGGTTTTATCCCTTTACGGAAGGTTTCAAGCGTTCCGGGATTATGGCTTTCTATGCCGACCAACATCCAGAGATTGCCTGCTCTTCGCATTTTAGGCAGAAGATTACTGTAATTGACAATGTCGTCGCACCTTGCTTGAGCAAACCACGTTATTTCATCAGCTATTCCTCGACGTATAATCTCATCGCATAGTTCGCTGGCTCTTTCACCTAGGCCGAAGTTATCATCGGTAAGCCACATAAATGTACTTCCATATTCCCTGTAACAGTATTCCATCTCGTCTGCTATGCGTTTAGGTGACTTGGTTCTCCATTTTCCTTCCCAATGTCTCCATTGCGAGCAAAATGTGCAGCGGTGGGGGCATCCACGGGAAGCCTCTATAAGGGTGTACCCTGTTTTTGGGCCAGCCATCATTGTAAAATGGTATTTTTTTATGTGCTTCTCCACGAAATGGTAGCCGGGGAAAGGCAGCTCGTCTATATTGCTGATTAGTGGTCGTTGGGGAGTGTGTAGAATTTTTTTGTTATGCTTGAAGGATATGCCTTTAACGCTTGAAAGAGGCTTTTTTTCGTTCAGCGTTTTAACAAGCTCTGCGAATGTCTGCTCACCTTCTCCACGGACAACAATGTCAATCTCAGGGTATGTTTCAAGGCTTTCTTGGGCTGTAGCAGTGAAATGCTGGCCTCCCACGACTGTTATTATGTCTGGGTTGACTTTCTTCGCCGTTTCCAGAGTTCGGAGCACCGTATAAGTGTTGCATGTAGCTAAGGCGCTGGGAGCAACTATATTCGGATGGAGAGTTTCTATGCGTTTTTCCAGTTCCTTCCAGTCCAGTCTTTCAGCCTGACAGTCTAATACTTCAATATCGACATTTTTGTTTTGAGCCTCAAGATGGGCAGCTAGTTCCAATATTCCTAAAGGCGGTGGAAGATATTCACCCATGACAAACCAGTAATTCCTTGGCGGTTCAATGAACAAAACTTTCATAGCAGATATCCTGTTTAGACCAACATCTCATAAATTATTTAAATTAAGTGTGGATAAACACTTTGTTGTAATTCCACTGGTGTGGAACTTGAGTGAAAAACGATCTAAACAAACAGATGTTATCGGTGTTGTAAACATTGGCTTCTTTCTGCTGCTTCTAGGCGTGATTTTAGCGGTTACGCCGAATCTTTCAGACAGAATTTATGATTTCGTAAACAACTTCGAAATTCGAGAAATAACTCCTAACGTATACTTTCCAGCCCCAAAATCAGACCATCCGGTTCTTTACATTGCAATATTCCAGTTTTGCCTTGTTTTCGCCATTTTTCAAGTCTTTGTATTAGGTGCAAGATTCATCTTAAAGGACCCAATTAATAAGAAAGCTGGGACTTTTTCCAGCATAATTTTCTGGATTGGGGCTTCTTGGATTGTGAGTTTGTTGATAGCTAAGACCATCGAATGGTTTGTCTTCTTGGGTGGGTTGATAACATTAATCGGGATAAGTATCGTCATAAGTAACGCCATAGTACTGGTAACGCAGCTTTATCGTAGGACTTAACCGCCGATAATATGCTCTATAATATTTTAGGTAGCATATGGTCGCGTAGCATATGGTCAACTAAAACTATGGCTATACACGACTCAACAACTGGTACAGCTCTTGGAACAATGCAGGGATCATGTTTGCCAGCTATTTGAATTTCTGTTTCTTTCATTTTTCGAAGATCAACTGTTCTCTGTTTTTTACTTATTGACGGTGTTGGTTTGAAAGCTGCCCTAACTACAATGGGCATTCCTGATGATAGTCCACCGAGTATTCCTCCAGCGTTGTTGGTTAATGTTACAATTTTTCCTCCGCGTATAGCGTAGGGGTCGTTGTTTTCGGATCCTCTTAACCAAGCTACTTCGAATCCTGCACCGAACTCCACACCTTTAACAGCTGGTATGTCGAACAGAATTTTTGCTATGTCAGCGTCAAGCGAATCGAAAACAGGGCTTCCAACCCCGACTGGAACATTTGTGGCTATGCATTCAACTACGCCTCCGACGCTGTCACCCTCACGTTTAGCATCTAGGATGGCGTTCTCCATTTTTCTAGCTATTTTGAGATCGGCGCACCTAACTGGGTTTTTGTAGACGTTGCGTTTTATTTCGTTGATAGTCGGTTTGCGGGTAATTTTCACTCCACCTATCTCAACTGTGTGGGCTAACACCCCGATTTTACGAGTTGCTAGAAGTTTCTTGGCGACAGCACCAGCCATAACGAATGCGGCTGTGATTCTACCTGAAAACATACCGCCGCCGCGATAGTCGCGGAAGCCTCTGTACTTAACGAAGGCTGGGTAGTCAGCATGTCCAGGGCGGGGAGTATGTTTAATCGCTTCGTAAGGAGTCGAATCAACTCCTTTATTCAACACTAACATACCTATTGGAGCTCCTGTTGTGAATCCTTTGAATACTCCGGAGATGATTTCGGCTTTGTCTTCTTCAAATCTCTGTGAAACTATCTTGGAGATTCCCGGTCTCCTCTTATCCAGTTCAACTTGTAAGTCGTGTTCAGTAAGCGGTAATCCTGCTGGACATCCGTCGATTAATACGCTTATGCATTTTCCGTGGCTTTCGCCGAAGCATTTTACTACAAACTCTTTGCCGATTGAGTTACCTGACATTCGTAACAGCTCCCAGTTTTTTTAGATCCAAAACAAAGTTTGGGTATGACTTATTAATGCATTTTTGGTTTTTAATCCTCGTCGCTCCTTCTGCTTTTAGAGCGGCGACTGCGCAGGCCATAGCTATTCGGTGATCGTTGTGAGGGTCAATTGTAGCTCCATGAAGTCTAGTGGGGCCGTTAATTATCAGTGAGTCTTTTAGCTCGACGATTTTTGCACCCATTTTCTTTAGCTCCATGGATATTGCGGCAAGCCTGTCAGACTCCTTAAGCCTTAACCTGCCAGCGTTGAATATTCGGGTTTTACCTTTAGCGTAGCACGCAATCGCAGCACAGACTGGAACAAGGTCTGGAATATCGCTGGCATCTATATTTTTGCCCCTCAATTGTCCGCTGGATATTTTAACGTAGTCTCTGCCAATCTTGAATTTAGCGCCCATAGATCTTAGTATGCTTATGATCGCTTCGTCCCCTTGAGTTAAGTGTGGACGTAGCCCCTTTACAGTAACGGTTGAACTGGTTATTGCTGCTGCAGCGAGAATGAATGAGGCTGCCGAGTAATCACCAGAGACAACGTGGTCGACTGGTTTGTAATGTTGGTTTGCCGGAATTATGTAGCTCTGCATATCTTTTGACACTTTAACCGATACACCATGTTTCTTCAAAGTTTCAATGGTCATCTTAACGTAGGGCTTCGATTCTAGTTCGGTCGTTAATTTTAGTTTAGTTTTCCTTCTCCCGAGAGGGCATGCGAACAGTAACCCCGAGATGAACTGTGAGCTTATGTCTCCAACCATTTGGGTCTCTCCACCGTTAATACCTCCGCCAAATATGAGAATAGGTGGATACCCGCTTGCTGAGAAGCATTTTACTCCAAGTCTTGTAAGTGCGTCGAGTAGAGGGCCGACAGGTCTCTTCTTAAGCGATGGCCCGCCTGTTAAGATGGTGATTCCTGGAGCTAGAGCTGCTATCGGTGTAATGAAGCGTAGTGTTGATGCGGAGTCCCTGCAGTTTATGATTTCGCTGGGTGTTTTTATTTTTGATAGCCCTCTGACAATCCACTTATTTTTGTTTAGTTCAATTTTTGCTCCGAATTCTTTGCAGGCGTTAACTGTAGCTATTGTGTCGTCTGAAACTAGTGGGTTCGCTATTTTGGATAAACCGTCAGCTAGTGATGAGGCTATGACTGCTCGATGGGTGTAGCTCTTCGACGGTGGAGCTTCAATGCTGCCTCTTAGTTGCTCGGTTCTATGTATGATTAGTTCGGTCATTGTTTTCACCTGAGGATGTGTGCTTTCTTGAGGTTTATTCTGGCTTCGAGAATTTCACCTTCGTAGGTCTGCCAAGCCTTTTTGACGGAGTCTATTTTTCCTTCTGGAACCACTGCTGCTACAGCTGGGCCTTTACCGGTTAAACCGGCGGCTAATGCACCTTTCTTCACTGCTTCATTAACTATTGAGGTGTCGTACCCTAAGGCCACTGAGTATGCTACTCCGTTCAGAGTCATAGCGTTCCATAGATGTCCATGTAAAGCTTCTTTATGCGCAGCCATCACTATTGGCGTAATTCTTTTGACCTTTTCTACTTCGAAGTTGGACGTGTAGACCTTACTTTTTGGAACATGAAACAGGACTATTGCTTTTTCTTTCACTTGTAAGCGTTTCATGATTTTTCTCTGTAAATTGTTTGTTACTACTGTACCGCCGAAGTAGGAGGCGCATGCATCGTCGAAGGCTCCAGTTATAGTGACTTTGGCGTCTATCGCGGCGTCTACTCCCAGATTCACTATGGATAGGTCTGGCAGTTTCCTTCCTAGAGCAGCTAGAGTCGCCAGAACTATCGCATTCGCTGCAGTGCTGCTGCTTTTCATACCTCTTGCTATGGGAATGTTGGAGTCTGTTTCAACTATTGCGCCGTATTTTTTCTCAAGTCTAAATTTCCGAAGGACCCGGGATACCGCCGTTTTAATCAGTGCTTTGCTTTCATCTGGATCTGATTTTATTCTCCCTTTGATTACACCTGGTTTTTCTGTCAGTTGGACAGTTGCCTTTGTCCATAGGTCCACTCCGAGAGCAGCGCCGTATCCAGTGGCTATAGCATTCACGATGGTCGCTGCACCGTAAGCTACGGCTCTTCCAGTTTTCATTCAGCAGCCCTCCTTAACTCCTTAAGCACTGCATTGCGCATGATTTTGATGGGTGGAGTCAGTCCAGTCCATATCTTGAAGGATTCAGCGCCTTGGTATACGAGCATATTGACGCCGTCTATTGTTTTTGCACCCGCTGCTTCGGCCTCTTTGAGAAGTCTTGTTCTTATTGGGCTGTAGACTATGTCGAAGACTGTGAGTTTTGGTTTCATTAAGTCGCGGGTTACTAATGTTGCGTTTATGTTTGGACTCATTCCGACAAGTGTTGTGTTGATGAGTATATTTACATTGGACAGTTCTTTGCGTAACTTTGTTTTTTCTAGTTTAGCGCCTACTATTGGAGTTTTGAATTCCCTTTTAAGCGAAGACGCTAGTTCCACTGCTTTACTTTCAGTTCTGTTCAGAATTACTAGCTTACAACCCTCTTTTGCGAGTTGGAATGCTATGGCTCTTGCAGCTCCTCCGGCACCTAAGATTAGAATTTTCTTTCCTCGAAGTTGTGGAATTTTTTCTTTTAATGCAGCAACAGCGCCGATGCCGTCTGTGTTGTATCCGGTTAATTTGCCATTTTTGTTGTGAATGATGTTAACAGCGCCTATGGCTTTTGCGAGCGGATCAATGCGGTCTAGGTATTTTATTACTGCAACTTTATGTGGTAAAGTTACATTTACGCCTATGATGTTTAGATTTCGGATAATTTCTACAGCGTCCTTCAGCCTGTTTTTTCCAACTTGGACTGCAACGTACACGTAGTTCATGTTTAGGGCTCTGAATGCGGCGTTATGCATGATTGGGCTTAGTGAGTGTTCTATGGGATCCCCTATCACAGCGCATAATTTCATCCTGGTAGATGGCATTAGAATGCACCTAGGATTTGGTATATGTCCCTCATTTCTTTGACAGTCAATTGACCTGGCGCAGATTCCTTACCCCTAGTCACTGACGCAAATGTCAAGTAGGCTCCGAATAGCGGTGATAGAACTCTTGATGTGACACCGAGTTTTCCAGTTGCGAAGCAGATTATTTTTGTTCTTTTCTGCATTTTTGAAACTATGTTTAGACAGGTTAAATTGTCGTTAACAGTATTTGCTTTTGTGACTATTTTGCAGATGTCTGCTCCTACTCGCATCTCCTTTCTAGCTATCTGGAGGAGCCCCATTTGATGTGGAGTCAATTTTAGATTATGATATGAAACGATTTTTTTTACACCAATCTTATCAAGTTCCCTTAGTACCTTTACTAGACCGCTCGTTGACCGCTCAACATCAACGTATCTGAAGCCTTCAACGGCTGCCTTAAGCAAAGTGGAAACTCTTTTCTCTTCGCTTCCACGAAACTTGCCGCCTTCCCCACGTTTTCTTAAAGTCAGTATTGTGGGTAGTCTTGTGGACTTGACTAGATCTCTTAGATGAGTGTAGTTGTTAAGGTAGTCGAGTCTTAATTCAAGCATATCCGCACCTGAATTCTCAGCAGCTTCAGCCATTCTGATGGCTCCATTTAAGGTGTGGGCGGTTAAAGCAGCGCAAATTCTAGGCGTCATTTCTCCAGTACGGACTCCTCTTTAACGAGTGTTCCAAAATGTCTTCCACCTTCTTCTAGGCGGACGAGAACTTTGTCTCCGGGTTTTAGTTCAGAAACTGATTTTGAACCCTTTGCTGTTACAAGTCGAATTGTTTCAGCGTTTTGAACAATTGTTTTAATTTTTCTTCCCTGAGCTTCAGCCTCAATGAGCATTAGTGGTCTCCATTCTATTTTCACTCGCCCAACGGCGGTGCTTCTCTTTCTGCCTTCTCTGTCAACTATCAGGACTTCTTCCCCAGCCTTCAACTCGCTTAGATATACGGTATTTCCGCTTGGAGTTAGGGTGTATAGTGAAACTGCTCCAGCATTCACTCGAAATGGACGGGGCGCAACATGCGGACTCTCTTCAACTTCTGCTTGAACTAGGAATAACCCTGAGGATTGGCTTCCAACAAGCATTCCTTCACCATGTTTCATGAGGTCGCAGGTGTCGATGCATACTCTTGCGCCGATTTTGAGGAGCTTAACCTCAATTATTTTGGCTGAAGCAAGTTTTATTCTCGGTTCTTCTTTTTTTTCTTCGACTCTAGTTTTAGTAGCTTTAACAATTCTTGAAGCGGCAGCTAACTCACTTTCATTCCCAGCCTTAATAACTACACCGTCAACACCTAGCTCAAGAGTTTCAAGAGCTAAACGGGCCTCGTCAGCGTTTTTTACTTCTGCGAGAAGCTTGCTTTTACCGTGGAGAGCTGCTATGAGATTTTCTATAGGGATTACCTTCCAGTTTGGACAGGATACAATTAGGTACTTTGGCGCTGAGGGAGCTATACGGCGGACGAGATCGTTCAGGTCATTTTTGTTTCTGATGGCTTTCTTCAATGCGCCAGTAAGAACTTTGGCTCCTGTCTGTTTAGCTATTTTTAAATCTACGCTTTCAACGATTACTCCACTGGCCAATTGCTTTGAGGCTTTCAGTAATTTCTTTTTCACGCTAGCTGGTAGTTTTCCGTCTATCTGTAGCCATAATTCTCTCATTTGATTTCACCGAGGATGTTGAGAGCCTCTTCTACGGTTGCGTTCCCGTGAATTATGGCTACAAGAGCCTTAGTCATAGTTGTTGGGTCTTCATGCTGAAACACGTTTCTGCCAATCGATACGCCTTTCCCTCCAGCCTTAATTGAGTCTGAAACCATCTCCAAAACTTGTTTTGTAGTTTCTACTTTAGGGCCTCCAGCGATTATTACTGGCACTGGGCATCCACGAATAACGTCCCTGAAAGTTTCGATGCTTCCCGTGTAGTTGGTTTTGATTATGTCTGCGCCTAGTTCAGCTCCAAGTCTAGCTACGTGAGCAACTAAATCTGGCGCATGTTCGTTCTGAATATCTGGGCCCCTAGGATACATCATTGCGAGCAATGGGACTCCATGTGCATCGCATTCATCAGCCACTACTCCCATTTTCATGAGCATTTCAGGTTCATCTTCAGAGCCGACGTTGACGTGTATTGATACGGCGTCAGCTCCTATTCGAAGAGCTTCTTCTATTGAGCATACTCTTACTTTGCGATGTATGTCCGGTCCAAGTTTTGTGCTGGCTGAGAGGTGAACTATTAAGCCCATGTTGCCTGTATTTACGTTCATCGCTATTCCTTTATGTAGGACTACAGCGTCTGCTCCGCCTTTCTGAAGCTTAGTGATTATGTCTTGCATGTCTACTAGACCAGGTATGGGGCCGCCTGTGACTCCGTGATCCATTGGTATGACAACTGTTCTGCCGTCTTCGCGGAATATTCTTTTTAGTCGTTTAATTTTTCCAATGTTAGTCATTTTTTCACCTTCAAAGTAATCTTTTAACTTTGAGTAGTTCAGCGTTCAGAATGGCGTTTCCAGCTGCGCCTCTTATCGTGTTGTGTCCTAGAACCATGTATTTTACACCATTGAACACAGGGTCTTTTCTTATTCTCCCAACAACCACAGACATACCTCTACCGGCTTCTCTATCCAAGCGTGGTTGTGGTCTATCAGCCTCTTTTTTGACGATTATTGGTTTCTTTGGGGCTGTTGGAAGCTTCAACTTTTGAGGTACGCCAACAAAGTTTTTCATAGCTTCAGCTACATCTTCAGGATCCGCGTTCTTTACTGTATTAACAAATACTGCCTCGAGGTGCCCATCAAGTGTAGAAACTCTATGACAGCTGGCCGAAAGTTTGAATTCGGCTGGTTTAGTTGCAGTTCCAAGAATCTTGAGTGATTCAGCTTGGACTTTTTCTTCTTCTTTTTCGATGAATGGAATTACGTTGTCAGTTATTTGGAGTGAGGCTACTCCGGGGAAACCCGCGCCTGACAATGCTTGCATTGTTGATACAACTACGCTTCTTACGTTAAATCTGTCGATTATCGGTTTTAGTGAAAGATCCAGTATGTTTGCTGTACAGTTGGGGTTTGTTATTATCGCTCCTTTCCATTTCCGGTTTCTACGTTGCTTCTCTATTAGTGCTAGATGTTCAGGGTTGACTTCCGGGATAAGTATTGGAACATCTGGCTCCATTCTATGAGCGGCTGTATCGCTAACCACAACGTAGCCTGCTCTCGCAAAATCTTCTTCAACTTTTTTTGCTACATCTGATGGAAGAGCGGAGAACACGAAGTCTACATCTTCAAGGGCTTTAACGTTGACAGGCAGCACTTCTAAGTCAGCTACGCTTTTTGGAGGCTCATGAGATAGCATCCAGTGTACAGCTTCACCGTAACTTTTTTCAACGGATTTTTCAGACGCGGCTACAGCCGCTATTTTAAACCATGGGTGCCCGTCGAGTAGTTGTACGAATCTCTGCCCAACAAGCCCTGTGGCTCCTAGGATACCTGCTTTTAACATGGCGATTCTCTCATCCCTAATGATTCCTTGATTAATTTTATAGCGTTATTGCGGTCCTCCCAATCGACGAAAACCATAACGCTTGAAGTAATTGTGAAGATACCGAAGATGTTTATGTTGTTTTTATGGAGAGGCGCGGACACCCGCCCAATTATGCCAGGAGTTTCCTCAAGTCCAACCCCTTTCACCTTTATGAATGCAAGGTTTCTCTTCACAGCCATAGCTAATGTTTCTTTATGACGTAGAACCACAGAGTGCAGTCTCTCAAGTTTTTTCTTATCCTCAGTCGAGTGGGAGTAAAATATCACGGAGTCATGGTTTGCAGTCATTCCGAGTATTGGGATCTTACAGCTTCTTATTTTCTTAGCAATTTCCGGTATGATTATTGGAGACTCAGCCAACCCTTCACCAACGAATGTGACGAGCATAACTGGCTTTTGTTCAGCTAATTCAACTTCTAATTCTGGAAGTGACCCTTTGATTAAAGTCCCCTGCACATTGAGCCGCCCTGAAGTGTGGCTGACGATCCGCACATCGATAGAGTTCGCCTTGTGTTTCAGAGCTCTTCTATGAATGAATTTTGTGCCAGCATCTGCAAGCCCAACCAGTTTGTCAACGTTTATTTTATCTATAAACCGCGTATTCTTGACAAGTTTCGGGTCAGCGGACATTATTCCCTGAACATCAGTGACTAAAACTACTTCCTTCGCCCCCACGGCCTTCGCCAGTATGAAGGCGGTCGCATCGCTACCACCGCGCCCGATTGTAGTGATTCTGCCAGCTTTAAGGCTGCGTCCAATGAAGCCTGGAATAACTGGGACAACACCTTTGTTTAGCAATGGAACTATTTGTAGCCTAATTCTACGGTCACATTCCTCTAGAAGTGGGTCAGCATTAGTGAAGTTCTCATTTGTTATGATAGGCCATTCAGTGTCGGTGGGGTCGAAGTAGCGTGATTGGATCCCCTGAGCATTAAGGGCGGCTGCGAAAATTCTTGCGCTTGCTCTTTCACCCATTGATAAAACGTCGTCCAATTCATGTGTAGATATTTTTCCTCCAGAAGCCCCTTTCGCCAATTCTATGAGATTATCTGTGCTTTTTCCAGTAGCAGAAACAACTGCAACAACTTTAGAGCCTTTTCGTACGGCATCGGCAACTGCTTTCGCAGCTTTAAGAATAAGTTCTCCGCTGCTTAAACTGGCTCCACCGAACTTTACGATGAGCCTTTTATTGTTTTTAGAGTGTTTTTTAGTTTTCACTAGACATAATTCCTCCAGCAGAAGGGTCGAACAGTAATTTTGGACAGAACTAGTTTAACCATCGGCCCTCTACTTGAAAAAGTAGAAGTAATAAAAGTAGGTGAAGAATCGGTTGTAGATGCGTATAGGATTTCTGTCCAATACCCTAACCTCGATTAGTCTGCATAGACTTAGAGGCTTTTATATAAAAAGGTTACTTACAGGGGAATGGCTTCAGCGTTCAAGTTTATCGAGCTTGAACTCTTCATGAATGGCTTGAACAGCTTTTTTACCGCCCGTCTCCTTGACGATGAATGAGATGTTAAGCTCGGATCCGCCTTGCGCTATCATTCGCACGTTTACTCCAGCATTTGCAACTGCTCCGAATACGCGGGAGGCTACTCCACGGGTTCCTTTCATTCCTGCGCCTACGACTGCGATTATGCACACATCATCTTCAGCTGAAACATCTTGTACAACGCCTTTACCGAGTAGCGCTATCTCCAGTGAGCTGACCGCTTTATCCAGCTGACTTCTTTGAATGGCAAATGAGATGTTTGCTTCTGAAACGCTTTGCGAAATCATTAGGATGTTGATGTTGTTTCTTCCCATTATATCAAATACTTTGGCAGCTGTTCCTGGAGTGCCGACCATGCCTGCGCCGCTTACGGTAATTAATGCTGCGTCTTTAATCAGCGTGACAGCTTTCACGATGTCATGTGGTTTGATTCTCTTTTGGCTGACTATTAGGGTTCCAGTATTTTTCGGGTTGAAGGCATTTCTTATTCTGACTGGGATTTCTTCTTCCATTGCTGGTTCTAGTGCTCTTGGATGCATTGCCTTCGCTCCGAAAACAGCCATCTCTATGGCTTCTGCGAATGAAATTGTAGGTATCACTTTTGCTGAGGATACTATTTTTGGGTCTGCTGTCATTAAGCCGTCTACATCTGTCCAGATCCAAACCTCGTCTGCTTCTATTGCTGCTCCAACTATTGTGGCTGTGTAGTCGGATCCTCCTCTTCCAAGCGTTGTAACTATTCCGTCTTGAGTCGCAGCTATGTAGCCGGTAATTAAAGGTATGATTCGTTTCTCTAATAGTGGTTCAATTTTTTCTTTAACTTGATGCTTTGACAACTTTAACAATGGGCGTGCTTCTCCGAAGTTTGAGTCTGTCACTATGCCCACTTCTTTCCCAGCGAAGCATTCTGTATTCAAGCCCATGCCCCGTAAGATGTTGCATAGTAGCCGAACTGAGAATCTTTCACCAAATGATAGAATATAGTCTTTAGATCTTGGAGAGAGGTCGCCGAGATGTGCTATACCGGTTAAGGCTTTCTCTAGTTCGTCGCTCATTGCACTAATTTTTAGAGTTACTTCTCTTTGAATGAATTTATCTTTAATCGCTTTTTGAACTATTGTTAGGTGTCTTTCCATTAGATCTTTCACGAATCTTTCAATGTAGCTTTTATTTCCCTCTCTCGCTTTTTCTGATGCCTCAAGCAGTTGATTTGTTACATCTTTCAAGGCTGAAACAACGACTACAATTTGGTTTTTCTGTTTAGCATAATCGGCGATTATCCCCGCTACTTGTTTAATGGAATCGCTGTCAGCTACAGATGCACCTCCGAATTTCATCACTATTTTCATAGTTCTCACGCAACCATTCTAGCTGATAGGTTTTGTTTAATATCAATCAAATCTCTTAGGATACTGCTGGCTGTTTCCATTCCTCCTGCGCCGCGACCGATTATTGTTTCTTCGCCAGCGAATTCTGAGACAAATGTGACGGCGTTTAAATTGCCTCCTACGCATAAAGGATCGTCTCTAGAGATTTCGGTCGGCGTTACTTTTAAGCCTCCATTAATTGAGCCTATGAGCTTGATTGTGCGGTTCTTCTTAGCGGCTTCTTTCAAGTCTTTCTGCGTTACACCGCGTATTCCTTGAATCTTTACATCTTTCAGGGTGACTTTTTTGTTCATTATCCAGTTCGCTATTATTACCAATTTACAGGCAACATCAAGTCCATCAACATCCATGGACGGATCTGCTTCAGCGTAGCCGAGTTTTTGAGCGTTTTTTAGCGCCTGTTGGAATGATAGGCCTTTTTCACTCATTTCGGTTAGTATGTAGTTTGTGGTTCCGTTCAGTATTCCACGAACTGAGATTATTCGGTCTCCTTGTAGACATCTTTTAGCTAGGTCGAGGATTGGAGTTCCGCCTCCAACTGTTCCACTGAATCTTAGGTAAACCTTGTTATATTCGGCTAGTTCTGTTAAAGCAGGTAGAGCTAGGGCCAAGGGTCCCTTGTTTGTGGTTACAACGTTTTTTCCAGTTCTTAACGCTGTTTTAATGTGAGATAAACCAGGTTCTCCAGTTTTGATGTTTGTGGGAGTTACTTCGACAACAACTTCAGCCTCATTTTTCTCTATAACGTTCACCGCTGACATGCCTTTATGTCCATACATATCGTCGAAAGCAACTGATTTCTTCTGTTTAACCACTACAAACATTTTTTCCAAGTCTAAGCCCTTCGGATTTACTGCGGCCCCACCTTTATCCACTATAGCTACAACTTTCGGGTTAATACCGTAGTTTTTAGCTAAATCATGGCGCCTAAGCAGCAGTATATGAGCGAAGCTCTGCCCTACTACACCGAAACCGACTATTATAATACGAATGAATTAGCCCCCCTTATCTAACGTTCTTCCTGCTCTTCTTCTCAAACTTCTTTAATAAATAGCTTAATATTCTTCGATTGAACACTGTTTAACCCAGTTATCCATACTTGCTTGAGCCTTATCTGGTGTTTCGTTCGCGTTCGCACCGTTCGGCTTTGAAACGGGCTTAGGCTATTACCATATCTTTCAAGGGTAGCCGTCAGCATAAATTCAAAGTCCAAGAGCTGGTCAGTAGCTAGGAACGTAAGATTTAGCTAGCTTATCATTTTAAATTCTGTTTTTCCCTTATGGCTTACGCTTCATACGTGTAATGGATTTCTTACTTTTTATTAAAAAGCCTGCGGGATTTCTTCTGGTTGCATTGTCTGTATTGTTTCAGGTTTCACCATGATCTTTAATTTGGCTATTATTTCGGCTGCTTCAAGGTCATTTCTCATATCCCCTGTTATTATTAGAACTATTCTTTCATCCCTATCCACTACTCCAGCTTCAAGTAACTTTCTTAGACCTGCCAAAGTGGTAGCACTCGCTGGCTCGCATCCAATCGCTTCAAGCTTCCCTAAATCTAACACTGCTTTCATTATTTCATCGTCAGTAACAAATTCAGCGTACCCCCTTGACCGTAAAATAGCATTTAATGCTCTCCGCCCACTAACAGGTTTGCCACAATGGAGAGCTCGGGCAATTGTTGTTGGTTGTTTAGATATACGCACAATTCTATCTGGATGTTCTTTAAAAGCTTGAACTATTGGGGATACATCCTCTGCTTGGATACCTGTCATTTTCGGAACACTTTCAGTTTTACCAACCTTAACCAATTCGTCAAAACCCTTGTAGTAAGAACTGATATTACCTCCATTAGCTACTGGTAAAATGATTCTATCTGGAACATCCCAATCGAACTGCTCTGCAATTTCAAAAGCGGCTGTTTTTTGTCCCTCTATCCTAACAGGGTTTATTGAATTTAGCCAGTAAACCTTGTTTTTTAGGCAATAAGCTTCCACACGCTCGATAGCAGCAGAAAAGGCATCCTTAAAAGTTCCTTCCTTAACGTCAGTTCCTCCATTAACATTGATTATATGAGCTCCATAGAAACGTATCTGGTCTAATTTGCCTCCACCCACCTTGCTTTCATACATAAAAACATAACAAGGTAAATCAGCCCTATTAGAGTAAGCTGCAAGTGAAGCTGCAGTATTTCCAGTAGAAGCACATGCAGCAGCTTTCTGTTTTAGCTCTAGAGCACGAGTTACTCCAACAGTCATTCCACGATCTTTGAATGAGCCTGTTGGGTTTCTTCCCTCAATTTTTGCATAGAGCTCCTTACAACCCAGTTCTTCTCCAATTCGATTTAGCTTTAAAAGTGGAGTTCCCCCTTCCTTCATGGAAATTCTCTTTGAGGGATCACGTATTGGTAAGAGTTCATGATATTTCCAAACATCCATAGAAGTCTTGGGGTACCTATCCCAATCTATCATTCCTGAGATAGATTTATAGTCATAAACAAAATCCAGCAAGCCAGTACATGCTCCATTATCACATCTGTACCGAATATCATCCATCGAAAATTTCTTTCCGCATACATCGCATTGAAGCCAAGCGAAGCTAATCACAGCTAATGCCTCTTTTTGAAGATATATTTACAATAAATTGCCATAATTTAACATTTAGCTTAATAATTGTGTACTCAAATTTAAGCTTATTTAACCTCCAGAACCTTTGCGCCTGAGGCTGATTTCGATACGAAAACCTCTGACTTGACTCCCGCTTCCATAAAGCCTTTTTTCATACTTTGTGCAACACGCATCGGATTAACCTTGCGTGGATTAACCACAGCTAACATCGCTGGACCCGCCCCACTTATGGTTACGCCAGCGGCTCCCGCTTCCTTTGCGTATTTCCTAACGAGTTCATATCCCGGAATTAGACTGGCCCTAGCAGGTTCAACGATTACATCGCTCATAGATTTACCTATGAGGTCTATATCGCCTCTTAACATTCCGTAGACTAGAGATGAAGCGCTACCTACATTATGCACGAAGCTTTTGAGGGGGACCTCCTTTGGAAGAACTGCCCTGGCAATTTTTGTTTGAACCTCCACGTTAGGCAACACAACGCAAAACCTAATGCCCCTTGGAGGACTTATGCTTAAGACTTCTAATGGATTGTATGATCGTACAATTGTGAAACCTCCAAGAATCGCTGCTGCAACATTATCTGCATGCGCTACTCCAGCTGCGGCGATTTCACCTATTGAAGCGTATTTTATGAGTTCAATTTTTGGCAGATCAAGATTGAAAAGTTTGTTTAAAGCAATTGCTGCAGCAGCAGCGCTGGCTGAACTGCTTCCAAGACCGCTTCCAGGTCTAATACCTTTCTGAATTTTTATTTTAAGCCCTTTTTTGATTCCGAAGAAACCGAGAATTTCTTTAGCAACAAGCCCAGCAGTATTTTTATCAGGATCCTTTGGTATTTTTTCTGAGCCTACTCCAGATACTTCCAGCTCTAATTTTTTGTCAACAGCATCTACTTGAACAATGTCATATCCTGCGTCAACACTTATTCCGAACACGTCGAAGCCTGGACCTAGATTCGCGATGGTGGAGTACGCCATCGCTCTGATTCTTCTTTGCATATTTATCAACCAATACGAACTTACATTCATACAGCTAGAATAAAAATGCGTTGACCTCAGAAAACGAGTGGAAAACAGTTAAGCGCGGTTTTTAGTTGGCTTAAAGCCGACTCTACGAATGAGTTTTTCGAACTCCACTCTTTTCATCGCGTGCCTTCTGTCGCCCCGTAAATATTCGTCCTGGATTATTTCGATGAGCTTTTCAAGCCTTGGATCCTTCTCATCTATTTTTTCTCCAAGTATCTCTTCGACTTTCATCTGTATCCCATGCTTCCCTGACCGTTTTCCAATAACTATGGATCTCTCATGTCCAACGAGTTCCGGTGGAATCACTTCGTAGGTTAGAGGGAGGGATTTAACTCCGTGTACGTGGATTCCGGATTCATGTGCAAACGCAGCATCACCCACTATCGCCTTGTTTAATGGTAAATAGTAGTTGAGGGCTGATGCTAGGAAGTTGGCAGCTTCTCTGAGTACTTTTAGGTTCCATTTTGTTATGTTGTGGTGCAAGTAGCAGTTCATTATTATTTTCTCTGTTTCAGCGTTTCCAGATCTGTCTCCAATTCCCAGAAAAGTTGTGCTCGCATAGAACTTGTCGTATAGACCTGAAGCCGCCCTGATTGCTGCCATAGTGTTTTCAACAGCGTTACCTACATCATCGTGGGCATGCATCTCCACATAAGGAATCTTGGTCTCTTTCTTGATGCTCTTAATCTTGGCGGGAATCCCGTTTGGTAAGGGCGCATTCAAGTCAGAAATACCGCACCCGACAGTATCGCAAATTCTATAGACTTCTGCCCCAGCATCCGCAACAGCGTTTATGAATTTCTTCTCAAAGCTCCAGTCGGCTCTAGTACTGTCCTCCCCATGAACAAAAACTCTTAGCCCATGGTCTCTTGCATACTCTACGGTCTCTACAACTCTTCCTATAAGTTGTTCAAGCGGTTTATCATGCCATTTTTCAAAGTGAATGTATGAAACTGGATGTGATATTCCAACTTGTTTGAAATCAAGTTTTAATGCTAAGTCCACATCCTCATTAACCGCCCTACACCATGCAGCTATTATGTCGCCTAAGCCTTCGTTCCGCATCAAATTTACTGCTTCTTGATCGGATTTTGTGTAAGTTATAACCTCAAGGCGTTCTACGCCAATATCTCTAAGTAAAGTAGCGATGCGACATGTATCGGCTGGAGAGGGACTTGTTAGTCCAGCCATTTGGAGCCCTTCCCTAAGTGTGGTGTCATCTATAATTACGTCAACATTAAGCGGTCTGGGCTTGTACACGAATTTTCTTAGTTCTTCCCATTTATCTGAGTCAAAAGTCAGGGAACTAAGCTTCATTAATTTATCGAAATATTTCCGCCTCGTTTCTTCATCTTTTGTGAAATTTTTACTTTTCATTTGTATGCATGTTCTCCATTTTTCGGATTTTTTGCTATTAGTATAAGCTATAACAACCCCATAGCGAGTTTAAAAATACTGTGGGAAGGAAACTGTGACCTATACTTTGCTGACCTTCTCCACGGTTCTGTTAAGTGTTGCTTCAGCTATGTCTTCGCTGCATTCAGCTATCCTCTTCGAGCTCTCTAGGATTAATCTTAGGGAAGAAGTTGTCTTAGCGTCAAATTTTTGCCTGAGCATGCCTTCAACTAGGTTCTTCTCCACGGCGGAAACTCCCTCTAACCTTGACATCAGATTATCAGCTAGGTTGTAGTTTTCGCTAAGTAACGCGTTTATTGAGTCTTCAAGAAGTTTGCTAGCCATAGAATTATACTCAAGGATCTTCTGGTATAATGCGTCATCAATGGGCTTATCCATAGCAATTATGTTCTCCGCTATTTTCACAGAGTGGTCAGCAACCCTCTCAAGGCTTCTTGTAGCCAATCTATAGCCTAAGCACTCGCGAAGATTCTTCAACCCAACCTCCTTGATTAAGCGACTGTCTTGGATTGCAGCTTTCAATAATCTAACAATGTACAGATCGAAACGGTCAACCTCATCATCTGTTACAATTATACTTCGGGCCATCTCCTTGTCAAGATTTCTTAACGCTGTGATAGCATCTTTATGCATCAATGAAGCGATTGTAAACATTCTCATTATGGCATTTTGAACTGATAACTCTGGATATCCAAGTAAAATTTGTAGAACCATCTCGTCTGGTGATTCTGTTACCACTTCTGCGCCTATTAATTTTCTTCGAACAGCGTCTTTTATTGAAGCTCTTTGTAGAGGTGTTAAGCGACTTTCTTTAGATTTAACCCGAATTATATTATAGCTGATCACGTAGAGGGAGATTATCCTTCGGATAATCGATTGAATGTTATCTTCTGGAGAAACTATTATCTGGGCTTCTTTCCTTCCAGCTTTTTCTAAGAATCTTTTTGGAGTTAGGAGAAGCGAGGAATCTTCCAGCATTTTTATCGCTATCGGGTCTCCTGGCTTTAAGCCGAGTTTAGTAACCCATTTCTTTGGAACCGAAACTATGTAGGAGGATCTTCCAGTAAGCTGGATTTTCCTAAATTCGTCTGTTGATAATTCTTCCTTCAAGGTCCATTCCCCCCTTTTCTATATAGACTATGTATGCATCAATATATCATTTGCGATTTTATTATATAATGCAAGTAATTCATATAGATGAAAACACGTTAGGATAGACGCTACCTTGAAGATTTATCCTAGAATTAGCGATGCTTGCGGAATTTTCGGAGTGGTTAATGAGAAGGGAAACCTCATCCCTGGAGAAGATGCCGTTACCGCAATGGAAGCTATGAGCCCAAGGTACAATGGTCTTGGCGCAGGTTTCGCTGGATATGGTATCTACCCTAAATACAAAGACCAGTATGTGCTTCACACAATATTCGACGATGAAAACAGTAAGACGAAGGTAGAGGAATATCTAAACTCAAGAGTCGAAATATTAAAGGATGAACCGATCCCAACATGTAAAGTAAGAAAAATTCGCAACAGGCCTATAGTATGGAGATATTTCGTAAATCCATTACCACAAAAAAAGGCAGCCGCAGAAAAGAAGTCACCTGATGATCAAATCATTGACCTCGTAACTTATGTAAACAGCGAAATTGAAGGCGCACACATAGTTTCAAGCGGCAAAAACATGGGAGTTTTCAAAGCCATCGGTTACCCATGGGAAGTAGCAGAACTCTACAGAATAGATGAATACAAAGCCTACATGTGGCTTGGACACGGAAGATACCCTACAAACACGCCGGGTTGGTGGGGAGGAGCACATCCATTCAACATTCTCGGCTGGTCGGTTGTTCATAATGGTGAAATTAGCTCCTACGGCACAAACAAGCGATACGTAGAACAGTGGGGATACAGGTGCACTCTACAGACTGACAGCGAGGTTTTAGCCTATTTGCTTGACCTACTTGCCCGTAAACATGGATTGCCACTAGAAGTTGCATGCGCAGCTATATCGCCTCCATTTTGGAAAGACATAGACAGCACTACAAACGAACAGGGGCGATTGTTACTAGCAACTCGAATCACGTATAACGCTGCACTTGTAAATGGACCGTTCAGCATCATCGTTGCAGTCGATCAAGGCATTACAGGATTAGTTGGTTTAACGGACAGAGTGAAACTTAGACCGTTAGTTGCAGCAAAAAAGGGAGATAAGGCCTACCTTGCAAGTGAAGAATGCGCGATTAGAGCCGCATGTCCCAAACCAGAAATTGTCTGGACCCCTAAGGCCAGCACACCAGTCATAGCGAAAGTGGAGAGAGCAGCATGAGTACTATTCCACCAGAATTTGTAGTTAAGATAGACCCTGAGAAATGCACACTTTGTAGAAGATGCATCATTGAATGTAGTTTTGGTGCATTAAAACTTGACAAGGACAAGATAGTTTCTGAAAATGAGAAATGTATTGCATGTCGTCGATGCGTAGTATTCTGCCCCACTAAAGCAATTACAGTGATCAAGAACCCGCTGGTCTTTCGACCGCATGCAACATGGACTGAGAAAATTCAGAGGGATATATTAAAGGAGGCGGAGTCAGGCGCAATCATATTGGTTGGGACAGGGACAAACCTGCCATATCCAGTGCTTTTTGACCATATTCTTATCGATGCATGTCAAGTCACTAATCCATCGATAGATCCCCTCCGTGAACCTATGGAGCTTAGAACGTATCTTGGGAAGAAACCATCTAGACTGCAAGTTAAAGAAGGAAAAGGAAAGTTCAAAATCGAGACAGAGCTAGCACCAAATCTCAAATTGGAAACACCGATAATGTTTGCAGCAATGTCATATGGCGCAGTCAGCCTCGAAGTGCATAAAGCTCTAGCCATGGCCGCAAAGGAACTAGGAACGTTCATGAACTCAGGCGAAGGCGGGTTACATAAGGACCTATACCCATATGGGGACCATGTCATAGTTCAAGTAGCCTCAGGCAGATTCGGCGTCCATAAAGAGTATCTAGACGTTGCCGCCGGGATTGAGATAAAAATTGGGCAAGGCGCTAAGCCAGGTATCGGGGGACACCTTCCAGGTGAGAAGGTAACTGCAGAGATAGCGGAGACACGGATGATTCCTGTAGGAACAGATGCATTGTCTCCCGCCCCTCACCATGACATTTATTCAATTGAAGACCTATCCCAACTTGTTTACGCGTTGAAAGAAGCAACTGACTACAAGAAACCAGTCTTCGTTAAAATCGCCGCTGTACATAATACCGCAGCCATAGCAAGTGGAATTGCTAGGTCAGGTGCTGATGTAATTGTTATAGATGGTTTTCGTGGTGGAACAGGTGCAGCGCCACAAGTTATTCGGGACCATCTTGGAATCCCAGTTGAGGTTGCCATTGCCTCTGTAGATGATGAGCTTCGTGAAGAAGGAATCCGGAATGAAGTTTCCTTAGTGGCTTCAGGAGGAATAAGGTCAAGTGCAGATGTAGCGAAAATCATAGCTTTAGGTGCCGACGCTGTTGCAATTGCCACTGCTGCACTAATTGCGATGGGCTGCACTGTTTGTGGGCAATGTTACACTGGCCTATGTCCCTGGGGATTGACTACACAGAAGCCTGAATTAAGACGGAGACTGAGCGTTACAAGAGGAGCGCAGAGAGTTACAAACCTAGTTTCCGCCTGGAGCATGGAGCTGAAGGAGATTCTAGGCGCCTTAGGAATGAACTCAATCGAGAGCCTGAAGGGAAACAGGGAAAGACTTAGAGGAATTGGTCTAGACCACACAATCCTAGAAATATTAGGAATAAAACCGGTTGGTCGATGATTATGAAAATTGACGCAAAAAGGTTGCACTTTAAACAGCTTAACAAGCTCCTACGCGATGCCGCCAAAAAGGGCGTAAAAGAAATTGAAATTGTCAATGTTAATGGCCAAAGATACATTGGCACTGGGATAGATCATGAAGCTACAATAATTATTCGCGGGGCCCCTGGCAACGATTTAGGTGCCTTTATGGACAGCCCAACGATAATTGCACATGGAAATGCTGGAGACTGTGTTGGAAACACGATGAACAATGGTAGAATCATAATTCATGGAAGCGCCGGGGACATAGTTGGTTATTCGATGAGGGGCGGTGAAATATACATTAAAGGAAATGTTGGTTACCGTGCAGGAATTCATATGAAAGAGTATCTCGGACGCTTTCCAGTTATTGTGATCGGAGGAGCTGCGAGAAGTTTTCTGGGCGAATATATGGCTGGCGGTAGAATTGTAGTATTAGGACTAGGTGCTAACGATGACGAGCTAGTTGAAGATTATCTCGGAACAGGTATGCATGGTGGAAGGATGTACATAAGGGGCATAGTTCCACAAGAGAAGCTGGGTATAGGCGTGAAAATTGATTCACTAAATGAGGAGGATCTGGCTGAGCTGAGGAGGATAGTAACTAAGTATTGTGAAACATTCAAAATTCTGTCCACAAAAATTTGGGAAAGTAGCTTCACAAAGGTGGTGCCCACCACATACCGTCCCTATGGAAAAATGTATGCTGTCTACACGCTTGAGTGATGATAAAGCTTAAAATTGCTTGGAGTGGTTAAGAAAAAGGAGTCATGCGGGATTCAATCGACCAATATGAAGTTGGTATAAAATGCCAGCAAAAACAGTTAAAGAAATGCTATCCGCTGAAATCTGCATAGGATGTGGGAACTGCGTAATAGCCTGTCCAATCAACGCTGCACGAAGCATCTACATTATGGGTGGAAAGGGGCCCATTTCAAGTGATGTTCTCTTAAGAATAGAAGACGGCTTAGTCAATATGTTAAACCCTAGACTCTGCGATGGGTGTAGAGTCTGTACAGAAATTTGTCCAACCAATGCTATGGAAACAGTTATGCGTTTCCGCAGACTCACCCGTGCTGCATGGATGCGTGGACGGAAGCGCTACTCAGAAATTTAGTTTCGAAGTGATGAAAAATGCCGGAGAGTTATCTTAATGCAAAGTCTACAACAGGGACAGAAACACGAGAATGGGATGTATGCCCCACAAGCGGGATGTGCCCGATCTGCATTCGAGAATGCACGAACCTCTGCGAAATAGGAAAAGCAGCTTTTAGAGGTAGAGAGGCGCTTTACCCTCTGCCAGAACAGTTTGGAGATAGCACAGCCGCATCGAATAAAGATTATGTGCTAGACTGGTCTCACTTTCAAATCTTGGTAGCACTTATAGGAGCACAAGGCATAGAGGCGGATTCTGATAAAGCTGTTTTCCCTGCCGTCAACGTAGAAACTTCAGTTGGCGGCGTTCCCCTTAAAGTGCCAGTGCTAATCGCAGGTTTAGGTTCAACCGCTGTAGCTGACAAGAATTGGGCGGGACTTGCAGTGGGCGCTGCGATTTCTGGAACAATACAGACTGTAGGAGAAAATGTATGTGGAATGGACCCAGAAGCTCAGTTTACAGATGGAAAAGTAACGTACTCAAAGAGTTTGAAGTATAGAGTTGACACCTACAAGGAGTTTTGGGATGGAAAATATGGGGACATAGTAGTTCAGACGAATGTGGAGGATCAAAGATTAGGAGTAGATGTCTACGCGCTCTCAAAGCTGGAAGTTGATGTGATTGAGAGAAAGTGGGGGCAAGGTGCCAAAGCAATAGGGGGAGAAGTGCGAGTGAACAACTTAGATAGAGCCATAATGCTCAAGAAACGAGGCTATATTGTTATTCCAGACCCAGAAGATCCAAATGTACAATCAGCATTTAGGCAGGGGACATTCAAGACTTTTGAAAGACATAGTAGAGTAGGAATGCCGAATAGAGAGGATTTCCTCGAGGGAGTAGACAAGCTAAGAGAACAAGGCGCCAAACACGTTTTCTTGAAGACCGGCGCCTACAGACCCGCCCAAGTTGCATTTACAATGAAGCTCGCCTCAGAGGCTAAAATTGATGCAATTACATTCGATGGAGCTGGTGGAGGAACAGGAATGAGCCCAGTTCCCATGATGCAGGAGTGTGGTACACCCACAGTCCCCTTAGAAGCCCAAGTCCTAGAGTGCGCAGAGTTGCTGAAAAAGAAAAACAAGCATGTGTCAGATATCACTATGGCGGGCGGCTTCATTGATGAAACCCAGATATTCAAAGCGATAGCGATGAGCAACTTTGGAAACGGCCCATATGTAAAAGCAATTGCTATGGCTAGAGCCCCTATCACCGCAGTTATGAAGGCATCCTATTTTGTGGAATTAGCTGAAAGAAATGAGTTGCCAGCTGCATTTGAAAGTGCCTATGGCAGTAAACCTGAACAATTCTTCATATGTACAACAGAGCTCAAAAATAGATTTGGAGATAAATTCAAAAAGCTACCACCAGGTGCTATAGGGCTTTACAGTTATTATCATGATAAAATTGGAGTGGGATTGAAGCAGTTGATGGCTGGCGTGAGAAAATGGAAATTAAACTTGTTGTCTAGAGATGACTTAGCTTCATTAACTGAGAGAGCTTACGAAGCCACGAGCATACTGCTGATTGAAAAGATAGATAGAGATCAGATTAAATCGATTCTAGGTTAACTCTCATTTCAATTTCTCACTTGAAACGTCTTCTTTTTTCTTCCTCAAATCTTCTCTCACAGCCTCTTTTTTCATTTTCTAAATCGTTAATTATTTCTAAACAATTACCAATGACTAATATTTGAAACAATCAGATCACTTGTGAGACAATACTCTATTTATCTCTTCTAATTAGCTATTCTTTGGTGATATAATGCCCCTTACTCCATTCCATTTTGGACCCGCCCTATTTTTCGGCCTGCTCTTGTTCGGGTTTACAGATTTAGCAACTTTTTTGGTTTCAAATGTTATAGTGGATTTAGAACCTTTTCTTATAGTTTTCCTGGGTCTTAATTATCCCCTGCACGGTTTCTTTCACTCATTTATTGGTGGCACGATAGCCGCTGTTATTCTTGCATTTGTTATGTTCCGATTGAGTAACATCACTGAAAAAATGATGAAGCTTTTCCGATTTGAACAAAAAGCTTCGTGGAAAAAGATCATGGCAGCATCACTCTTAGGCGCTTATTCTCACATACTGCTGGACTCCCCCTTATATCCAGACATAAGGCCGTTTTATCCATTCGACGTAAACCCCTTCTTCTCCAATGATATGTTCATCGCCATCAACATCTACATGTTCTGCATCTTCTGCTTTCTTGCAGGCGCCATAATATACGTCGTTAAACTGGCGGTCCAAGCGAGGAAGCATCAAAGTGAACAAGTCAAGGTGACCAGCGCTTAAGCTTCACAGCTCTCATCTTGACGCTGGAAGTTGGAGCCATCGGGTTCAAAGAAAAATCCCAAGTAAAGGGAATTGAAAGTTAATTGTAAAAGTATAAATCTTTGGTTGACAAGTTTTCGTGTTAGATGTGATCTAAATTGGCAAATGTCAACGAGCAGTTTGGAGCTCATCCAGACTTGAAAAAGTTGTATTACACGTACCTAGCAATAACAATTATTGTTTTTCTGGCTTGGATTCTGCCAGTAACCGCTGCTGCTTTCATCGTCCTACCCTTCAACAGCGCATTGATAGTCGCAGTCTTCCTTTTAGTCCCTTTATTCTTCTCAATTGTTTTCGTATGGTATTGGATTGACCGATACTACGCTTCCATATCCTACGCTTTAACAGACAACGAGATTGTAGTTCATAAAGGAGTCTGGTGGAAAAGGAAGGGGTATGTTCCCTACAACCGCATCACAAATATCGACATCATACAAGGACCTATCTCTAGGCATTTCCAACTGGGAATGGTTCTGATTCAAACAGCTGGTTTCTCAGGCAGCGCAGGAAGTGCTGGAGGTTATAAACCAGCAGAAGCCGTCGTTTTCGGTGTAAAAAACTTCGAGGAAATAAAAGATAAAGTCATGAATTTTGTGAGGGAAATCAGACCTGTGGCAGTTGAGGCTAGGGCTGAGGCATTGGCGCCTCAGGACGTTAACCGCCAAATCTTAGCAGAGTTAAAGAAAATCAGTAAAGCTCTAGAGAAGAAAACCTGAGGAGTTTAGGCAAAGGATCGAACCTTAGTTTTTTCCACCAGCCTTCAAAACAAAAGTGGATAAAACTATTTTTTCTTTCCCCAATTTGTTCTATTCCAAATTCTTTCATGAATATAGTATGCTATACTGGTGTAGATGTTGCTGATAAGCATAAATCCAAGCGCAATTTTAAGCCTTCCAGTAAGCAGGTAGACCGCAGTAAAATCTAATACAAGAATCACAGCTCTATAAGTAACCGCTTTAGTTAATGACCTAGTCCAAAGTTCTTTGAAATCATACTTTCCAACACTCATTTTCTCTTACATCCTCTACTTTTTTCATTTTCTAAATCGTTATAGTATTTATGTCTAGGGCTTGTCTTGAAAATTAAGTCAATATTGTTCTAACACTCATTTCATTCACATAACCGAAAGTGAGGATAAAGGCTTCAAAAGTCATCTCTTTCACCTAGTTCTATCTAAGCTGGTTTGTTCTGACTTTCTGAAACTGCTCTTCAACAAGTAGATGATTAAGATAACTTCAACGATGATGTTCCCTACTGCGAAGATAATGGCAGAACCTATGTTGACCGAGATGATATAAAAAATGAGGAGACCCAGCAGGACCCAGACAAACGCGAAGTCCTTAACCAGATTAACTTTATTCCACTTTGTTCGGCTGCCCTTGCGCTTGGTCTTGCTGTTTGAGTAAAGATAAATGCTAACTAATGTCAAGAATGCGATGCTCCAGCTAATGCTGATGACCCACCAGATGAATAGGCCAAAATTTAGCGTGGTCAATTTCCTCCTTTAGAACTTGCAGATTTTGTAGAAGAACACCTTGCCAGCATCTACTAAGAGTAAGTAAGTGGCGACCATTAGTATCAAGAGTATCCAGTATTCAGCCGGGAGTGCGGTGAATCCGAGAAAATCGCCGAGGATAGTAAATGGAAGTACTGTTCCGAATGCCACACAGGAGAGCGTGAGCGCGGTGAGCCACTTTCCGGGACGACTTGTGAGGAAGGGGATCCGCCTAGTCCTGATTACGAAAATCACCAAGACCTCAGTCCAAAATGACTCTACGAACCACCCACTTTGGAAGAGCGCTGCTGCTCTCGGTGTTGCTACGTAAGTCCCGAATACGAAGAGCATGATGCCATAAGTAAGAAAATCGTACAGTGAGCTGAATGGGCCGAAGAAGAGTGTGAACTTTCTTACGAAACCTATGTCCCAGCGCTTTGGCCACTTGGTGTACTCTTCATCAACGTTATCAATTGGCAACGTCATGTTCGATACATCATAGAGCAGGTTCATGAAGAGTATCTGCATGGGCAACATCGGCAGGAACGGGAGAAAGAGTGATGCAGCGGCTGCGCTGAACATATTCCCGAAGTTCGAGCTTGTTCCCATCAGAATGTATTTTGTGGTGTTGCCGAAGATATTGCGGCCTTCTCCTATCCCGTTGGCCAGTACAAGCAGATCCTTCTCCAGAAGTACAATATCCGCCGCATCCTTTGCGACATCGACTGCTGTGTCGACGGATATGCCTACATCTGCCTCGTAAAGAGCGGGGGCATCATTGACTCCGTCTCCCATGAAGCCTACTACGTGTCCGTTTTCCTTTAGGGCTTTGATGATGTCGAGCTTCTGTTCAGGGGTGATTCTGGCGAAGATTGTGGTCTCTTCCACCACTGCTCTAATTTCAATTGAACTCATTTGAGTGAGTTCTGAACCGACAACTATTCTCTTGACGGGAACTTTGAGTTCATCACAAATTTTTCTAGCCACGAGTTCGTTGTCGCCAGTTAGTATCTTTATGTCAACCCCCATCTCCTTCAGCCTGGTAACGGCTTGATGAGCATCCTTCTTTGGGGGATCAGTGAATATGAGGAAGCCGAGAAGCGTTAGATCCGTTTCGTCTTCTACTGAGTAGGAGTTCTTTATGTCTACGCACCGGTAAGCTATTGCTAAAATGCGATATCCGTTTTGAGAGAGAGTGAAGAACTTATCGTTAATTGACTTAAGAAGGGTGGTTATCAGTTCGTTCTTACCCTTGATTTCAACGTAATTACACTTGGAGAGAACCGATTCTGGAGCGCCCTTTGTGATGAGGGTGAGTTCGTCATCCTTTCTGACTACTACCGACATCATTCGCCGCTGATAGTCGAAAGGAATCTCGTCCACTTTGTCGTAGGGTTTCACGCTTTCTTGTGCGCCTTTTTCGATGGCGTAATGCCAAATTGCTGCATCCATCGGATTGCCGGATATCTTCTCCTCTACTACCGCGGCGTTGCAGAGCATCGAATAGGATAGGATCCTCGGATCTTTCTTTTCATCAAATGAAGAGTAGTCTTTTAGAACGACCTTTCCCTCTGTGAGCGTCCCTGTCTTGTCCGTGCAGAGGATATTCATGTTGCCGAAATCCTCGATTGAAACTAGGCGTTTCACGATGACCTTCACCTTCGCCATTCTCTGAGCCCCTTGGGAGAGGCTGATCGTCACGATAGCTGGCATGAGTTCTGGAACCAGTCCGATAGCTACTGCGAGAGAGAACAGGAGAGAATCGATCAACGGATGACCGATGAGGGCGTTCAATGTAAATATTCCGATCGCCAAAGCAATGGTGAGTGTGAGCAGCATTGTTCCATATTTTTTGACTCCCTTTTGAAACTCGGTCTCAGGGTGAGGCCGCACCAGACTTCGTGATATGGATCCTAACTCCGTATATTTCCCCGTTGAGACAACGACACCCCGACCGCTTCCATGCACCACTACGGTACCCATGAATAAGTAGTTCGTCAACTGCTGCGGCGTTGGTTGTTGAAGGCTGAGGCTGTCAGAGGTCTTCTCAACCGGAAACGATTCTCCAGTGAGTGTTGCCTCATCAGCCTGGAGGTCTTTGGATTCCACTATCCTCATGTCGGCTGGGACAATGTCTCCGACCATAATGGAGACTAAGTCTCCTGGAACCACCAGTTTCGAGTCGATCTCGGAATGCTTTCCATTCCTTGTCACAATAGCCTTAAATGATACTTTCTGATGAAGGCTCTCGACAATCTTCTCCGCTTTGTATTCGTTGAAGAAGCCCAAGGTCACGGCTATAACAATCATTGAAAGTATCGCTATTGACTGCTCAAGTTGAGCGAAGAAACCTGCTATGACGGCGCATGCGATTAGAATGACAAATATTGGATTTTTAAACTGCCTAACAAGAATTTGACCCCAGCCGAATTTATGTCTAGCCAACTCATTGTATCCGTAAATCTTCAAGCGTCGTTGAGCTTCCTGCTCGGATAAGCCCTCCTGACTGGTTTCAATAGATTGATAGACATCCGTAGGCGGGATAGACCAATAGTCTTTGCGTGCGACAGTTGGTTTCTCTTTTGCCGTTGTTTTGAATCCGCCTCGAGAGGATTTCCAATTTGAGTCTGTATTATCTGAAAGGCACATCGATATAGGTCTTACGTCGCCTTTGAGAGCTTAACCTAAGAGTTAGAAAAATAGGCTTTAGGCAGGTTCTTCATGGATGTCTATTCGGGCGATGTTGAGATGCGCGCTCCTGATTGCCTCTTCTAGCTGAGTGGAAATTTCGTGTGCCTTCTTCATGTTGATGTTAGGGTCGAAATGGCATCTAAGCACTAGATGTAGGTTGTCGCCGATCTTACGGACCTTGATTCCATGAACACGCTTGATCTCAGGGAAGCGCTTTGCGATATGTTCAATGTATGATTCTAGCTCAGTCCCTATCCCTGTTAACTCCCTTGATATGCGGTTTGAGGCAGATTCCATGTGAACGGTGATCTCAGATATGTTCGGATTGGCTGCTCTTATTTTGCTCTCAACCTGATCGGAGACATCGTGCGCCTGTTTCACAGTCATGTTTGCACTCACCTCTAGGTGTAGGTCAACGCACAATTTTCCACCGATATCCTGAATGTGTATGTTATGAACACTTCTTGAACCAGGCACTCCTTCAGCTATTTCCTTTACAAGTCTCCAGATTTCCTCTCGGCTGCCTCCAAGTGGCTCGGTGTGAATCGTGACTCTCGCATTGGGAACCACGCTTTTCACTTCTCTCTCGATGTCTGAGGCGATCTTGTGGGCCTCCTCAAATCTAAGATTACTGTCAAGCAAGACGTGCATCTCCACGTAAAATCTTTTACCGGTCATGTGAACGCTCAGTTGATGGTAACCCCTAACATCCTTTATGGCTTCGACTCTCTTCCGGATGATCTGTGCAATCTCTTTTTCTGAGCGTTCCACGAGAGGAAGTGGCAAATGTGACGCCTCACTAACATTCAAATTCTCTAAGATATATAATTGCTATTGATGTCTAGCTTGGTTTTCACTTATTCTGGCGGCCTTTGTACGATTACGGTGCCCCGATGGATTCTCTTGCGAGAGCTTGCCCTCAGCTGAGTCATGACCATATTCTCAGCTTTATCCCTGCCCAAGAAGGTTCCAATGGCGTAATGCAGGCTGAGTCCAGGCATGGCTAACAAAGTAAAGTAATAATAGGAAGGGCCCTTGCTCACCCATAATACTCGATAGATAAATCCCACCAGCGTCAGTAGCGAACCTAAGCCAACTATGAGCCCCATCACGATTAACAAAAGGTTAGTGTGGAAGGGCCCACTATTGACGCCCGTTATCTTGAACCTTCTAAAATAGGGAAGGACCATCGAAGGAATAATCCCGGCAATGGCGATAAGAACTAACATAGCGGGAATAACATCGGCAGAATACGATGTAGGGCTTACGCCGATGGGTTTTGAAAAAATGTCAAGTGCGTGTAATAGCGGATGAAAGATTGAGCTTTGTTTCGGGTGCACGTTGTGTATATCCCAAGCTAGGAACAGTGACAGTATGAAAACCAAAGCAGGCATATAAAGTATGAAATCCTGTCGAGAGACCGCATGCCTTATCGTCCGTGGTTTCTCATCGATCACTTCGATGACGTGCCTAGATTTATCAAAGCGGGAGATGAATTCAGTCAGTTGTAGAGATATCTTACCACCGAGAATTATGACGGACGCGTAACCTAAAACTAGAGCACCAAAACCTCCAATGGAGGTGAGGACAACAATAACAAATGGACTAAGGTCAGAACTGTAATAATTGAGTCCAGCGGTTAAGAGCACGGCAAATACGTAAAAAAACACCCCTAAAATGAATAATAGGATAATGACTTGATTCCTTGTTCTCAATGTTAGATCAAAAAGAACATATTCGCTTCGAATCTTATATTTATGCTTTTAAAACATAATCTCTATAATGAGTTTGTGAAAAAAAGATTTCTTTTCTTGTTAAAAAATTCAGTAAAAGTGATACATCACGGATAATGCGATAGAAGCAATAAACTTGACAAAGTATTATAACGGCCTTTCGGCAGTGGATCACATAAACTTTGGAGTAAAAAAGGTGAGATTTTCGGGTTCTTAGGTCCAAATGGTGCGGGAAAACAACTAGAACTCGCGCGTTTTTATGCTTAGTACTTTTTTACCTACCAGTATGTTGTGAAGCTCGCAAATATCCCTGACTATAATATCGGGTTTTACTGCGCCGTGAATTTTAGCTGCTTTTCCACTTACAAGTATCGTTGTCATCCCCACTTTTTTTGCTCCAATTATGTCGCTCTCTAAAATGTCGCCGACCATGACCGTCTTCTTAGGAGTGTGCCCAACAATTTTTAATGCTTGTTCGAAAAATTTTTTCTGAGGCTTACCGATTATAGTAGATGTTTTTCTTGTCGCCATACCTAACGCGCCAGCGATAGAGGCCTCTCCCAAATAGACACCTTCATCTCCCTCGAAAACACCTTTGAAAGATAAACTTCCACCTGTGCATATCAACTCAGTGCCCCCAAGCAAAAGGCGCATTGCTTGATTGAGTTTTTTATACGTTAATGCCCGATCCACCCCGACCACAACAAAATCAGCGGGACCATTAGCGACCATTTTTATCCCTGCCAACTTGAATTCCTCTTGAAGACCGCCTTCACTTATGACGAAGCATTTAGCGTTCGGTTTCATTGACTTTACATACAAGGCTGTAGCTGAGCTGGCTGTGAGAATCTCGTCGTCAATTAAGTCAAAGCCAGCTTTCCTTAATTTTTCAAGTATGTTTTTTGAAGAAACTCTCGCCACATTTGTTAGGACTAACACCCGCTTGCCCGCAGCTTTTAATTCTGAAATTGTTTCTTGGGCGTAAGGGTATGGTTTAGGGTCATCGATGTTGTTGAGGAGGACACCCTCAAGGTCGAATATGAACGCTCCTTTTCTCTTTAGACTAGCGATGATCATGCAAACTCCTCAAGCGGGTTCGATTGTTGATGGGGGCTTTGAGCTTATAGCATAAGTAACCCAGGTAACTTTTGGAACCTCGTTCGTTATTCTACTGCTAATTCGTTCCAAAACTTCAGTTGGCATACGAGCCCAGTCGGCAGTCATACCATCAACCGATTCCACAATCCTAACTGTAACTATGTAGCCGTACTGTCTTTCATCACCTAGGACGCCTACAGCTTTATCGTCACCAACTATTGCGAAGGCTTGCCAAATTTTGTCGTATAATCCAGCATTCATTAGTTCTTCTTCAACTATTGCGCTCGCTTCCTGACATATTCGTATTTTTTCAGGGGTTATTTCACCTATTATCCTTACAGCTAAGCCTGGACCTGGAAAGGGGTGTTTTCTCCATATCTCTCCTGGTAGACCGAGAAGAGATGCTACCTGCCTCACCTCATCTTTATACAACCATCGTAAGGGTTCTAAGAGCTTGAAAGTCATCCAACCAGGTAAACCTGCAACGTTATGATGGCTCTTAATTCTTGATGCAGGGCTACCTGCTTTAGCACTTTCTATCACGTCTGGATAGAGAGTCCCTTGTGCAAGCCATTGAAAAGTACCCAACTTCTTTCCTTCCTCTGCGAAGACCCTGATAAATTCTTCACCGATAATTCTCCTTTTTTCCTCAGGATCAGTAATTCCCTTTAGTTTAGTTAAGAAACGCTTTGAAGCATCAACGTAGACTATTGGAATCCTAAAAGATTTTTCAAATGTTTTTCTAATCTGCTCTGGCTCATTCTCTCTGAGAAGACCATGGTCCACGAAAATGCAGGTTAACTGATCATTTATAGCTTTATGAATGAGTACCGCCGCTGTTGCGGAATCGACCCCACCACTTATCGCGCATAAAACTCTTTCTTTGCCAACTTCTTCTCGAATTTCTTTTATTGATTCCTCGATGAACGACCCCATACTCCATGTAGGCTTACAGTGGCAGATATTGAAAAGAAAGTTTTTGAGAATTTCTAAGCCCCTCTCTGTATGAGTTACCTCCGGATGGAATTGGACTGCGAATAGCTTTATTTCGCCGTACTTAATCGCCGCATTTGGGCAATTGGAAGTATGTGCAATAACTATGAAGCCTTTCGGCAATTCTTTTACATAGTCGCCGTGACTCATCCAACATGTTGTTCTACTTGGAAGACCGTAAAACAGATCGGATGCATCATCAATAAATAGTTCAGTTTTGCCATATTCACGTTTTTTTGCAGGTGTAACTGAACCGCCGAGAGTCTTAACCATCAACTGTAGGCCATAGCATATTCCAAGAACAGGGAGTCCCATTTTGAAAACATTTAGATCACAAGCTGGAGCATTATTTTCATATACGCTGGCGGGTCCGCCGGAAAGAATTATTCCCTCAGGTTTCATTGAAGCTAATTCTTTAACCGATATGTTGAATGGTACGAGTTCGGAGTATATGCCAAGCTCCCTTACACGTCTGGCTATCAGATGCGAATATTGCCCACCAAAGTCCAAGATAACTATTCCCATGCTTCACGTGATCTCCGCGTATACTAGAGGTTATGTCCCTAGATTTTTAGATGTCGAAGTATAGATGGAACTCGTATGGATGCGGTCTAATAGAAACTTCTGTATATTCTTTCATTCCACTCTCAATGATTTTGTCTACGGTGTCCTGTGAGAACATTGGTTTAAGGTATTCTTGGTCGCTTCCCAATTCTTCGAGAGCCTCTTTAAGGCTGCCTGGGAGTTCTCTGATTCCCAGCTGCCTACGTCTTTCCGGCGTCAATTTGTAAATATCCTCCTCTACAGGGTCGCCTATGTCTTTCTTTTTCTTAATTCCATCAAGCCCAGCTGCAAGAATAGCTGAAAAGCAAAGATATGGGTTGGCTGAAGGATCCGGAGGCCTATACTCAACTCTTTTAGCGGCAGCTGCCTTGCGTCCTTTATGGTACACAGGAATCCTTATGGCTGCAGATCTATTGCGTCGACTCCACGCAAGATACACTGGAGCCTCGAAGCCTGGAACTAGACGTTTATAGGAGTTGGTTGTTGGGGCTGTTATGGCGGATAATGATCTACCGTGTTCCAGTAGGCCGCCGCTGAAATAACGCCCTAGTTGACTTAATTCAGCGTAGGTGTCCTTCGGGTCATAGAATACGTTTTCGCCGTCTTTCCATAGGCTTACATGTACATGCATGCCTGAGGCGTTGTCCATGAATACTGGTTTGGGCATCATTGTTGCTACCATGCCCTTTTGGTGGGCTACGCTTTTTGTCACGAATTTGTATGTCATCACGCTGTCAGCCATGTTTACTAGTGTGTCGCGGAGTAGGTCTATTTCACATTGGCCTGCTGTTGCAACTTCGTGGTGGTGAGCGTCGACAACTATTCCGAAGTTTTCCTCAAGGATTTTGACGCACTCTGTCCGGTAGCCCATCAGGGTGTCTTGTGGTGGTGCTGGGAAATAGCCCTCCTTAAATCTTATTGGAGGAGTTAAGCCGCTTGGGCTCCAGGGAGCTTCTCTGGACTCTATTTTGTAGCCTATTCCTTGGTAGGGAGAGAGTACATCCCATGTTACCTTATCGAATACGAAGAATTCTACTTCAGGACCCCAGTAGGAGAGATTGTAGCCGTTGTCGCTGACTGCCTTCTCTGCTGTTTGCGCTATGCCCCGTGGATCTCTTGAAAGCCGACCTTGTGCGTATCCCCAATGAACATCACAAAGTATTCTTGCAGTTTTCATTTCGGTTGGAGACCACGGTATTATGGCGAAGGTGGAAGGATCAGGTTTCAAGACAAGGTCTGACTCATGAATTTCTACGAAGCCTCTTATTGAGGAGCCGTCTAGTTTTGGAACGCCTGATTCAAATGAGTCTAAGTCAATCATGTGGGTTGGTAAGGTGACGTGTTGCATTCGACCGGGTAGGTCTGTGAACTGTAAATCTATGACTTTTATTCTCTCTTTTTTTGTTAGGTTTAGGATTTCTTCTGGCGTTCTTTTTAGCGGCTCCAGTTTACCTTCAGGCGTTACTATGAATGGCATATCCGACTCCACCCCGCTTCCTCTTAAAACATTTTGGAATTCAGTGATGACAGTCACATATTTAAGATTTTCGTGAGAAAATGACTAAATTTCCAAAAAATGTGTTTAAAAATGAAAATAATATTAATATTTAATAGATTTCATGTAGAGGAATATAGCTACGAGGCCTTTCCCGCAGCTTTTTTTCGGGCAAACACAACGGCGTCCACTAAATTTAGGCTCGTATCGTATTCTAATCCCAGCTTCGAGTACAGTTTCTCAGCGACAAATCTCTCCACAACTGCGCCTCCTGCGCCGAGAATTCTCTCTAGTCCTGAAGAGAAGACCTCCAATTTTCGGGGGAGATCCTCCTTTTTAAGTGAGAAGTCTTTCTCTAGATAATAGAAAATCAAATGTCTGACGCTTTTACTAAGGCTGAGTAAGCCTTCATCTATGGATTCTAACAAAATCTTGTCAAAACCGGATACATCACTTGCTCTTGGTCCTCTGGTTTGCGTGGGTTCGTTCATAAACGATTTAAGAAATGCTAATTTTGATAAAAGATTTATGGTATTAAATTGTGGTTGGAGTAGGCATAAATGATGTTAAAGTTGACTCAGAAGCCGATGCATGTTGTTTGTGCCGCTTTTACTTATGCTAGGCATGCGAAGGAATTCGGGTTTAAAGGTAGTAGGATGGAGCAGGTTCCTATGCTGTTCTTTAAGTCCTCTGATTCAGTGATTTGGAACAATGAGACTGTGATTCTTCCTGATTTGTCAAACTGGCTGGATACACCTGAACCATGGGGATGGGTTTCAGGGGAAGTGGAGTTAGCTGTTGTGATAAAGAGCAGAGCATGTAATATCGAAGAGAACGAGACTGAAAAACACATACTTGGATACACGGTTCTTAACGATGTTACTCAAAGGGACCTCGAAAAGGCTGGATACGAAATGAATCTTGTAAAAAGTTTCCCAACATTTGGACCATGCGGACCACACATCGTGACCAAAGATGACGTGAAGGATCCTCAAGATCTAAAAATGAAGATGAGAGTCAACGGTAAAGTTTACCAAGACTCATCTACAAGTGAGATGAACACTTCAGTTTTCAAAATAGTTTCAGCTGCTTCTAGATTTGTAGTTTTAGATAAAGGAGACATAATTTCTACGGGAACTTCCCCCGGATGTCTTGCATACCGTCTTAAAGATGGAGACGTTATGGAGGCAGATATTGAGGGAATAGGGGTTCTTAGAAATCCAGTCAGGTTTAAGAGGCTTTGAGAAGCCCGCCTTTATCGGCTGATTGCGCTAATGCGATGTATCTTGTGAGGTAGCCCTTTCTGATTTTAGGCTTAGGTCGTCTCCATGCTTTTAGACGCTGGTGAATTTCGCTGCTTGTTAATTTCACGTTCAGTTTTCTCTCCGGAATGTCGATTTCGATTACGTCTCCGTTTCTAAGTATTGCTATGGGCCCGCCTTCCGCTGCTTCAGGAGAAACATGCCCTATACAGGGACCCCTAGTACCCCCTGAGAATCTCCCATCTGTGATCAATGCAACGGATTCGCTTAAACCCATTCCGGCTATTGCAGATGTTGGCGCTAACATTTCGCGCATACCAGGACCGCCCTTTGGGCCTTCGTATCTTATGACAATCACTGAACCTTTCCTGATTTTTCCATTCATTATTGCTTTCATTGCTTCTTCCTCAGAGTTGAATACAACCGCTGGACATCTATGAGTTAGCATTCGATGGGATATGGCTGCCGTCTTTACGACAGCTCCATTAGGGGCTAGGTTTCCAGTTAATATCGCTATTCCGCCTTCTCTGTGAACTGGATTGCTTAGTGGGCGTATTACTTTCTTATTTTTTACATGTACACCTCTAATGTTTGCTTCGATTGTTTTTCCAGTTACAGTCATTGCGTTTAGATGAAGAAGTGGGCTTAGTTCCTTCATTAATGCTGGAATTCCGCCTGCTTCATCTAAGTCCTGAAGGTCATAGGGTCCGGCTGGATACATATTAGAGATATGAGGAACCTTTCGGCTCAGTTTGTCGAATAGCTTTAGATCTAGAGGAATGCCTTCTTCTTCTGCTATCGCTGTTAGATGTAGTACTGTGTTTGTGGATCCTCCGAGCGCCATATCAACCATTATCGCATTTTCAAACGCATTTCTTGTCATGATTTTTGATGGCTTCAGGTTTTCCTTAATCATTCTGACAATTGTTTTTCCAGATTCTTCTGCGATTTTCATTTTCTTTTTACTCGTGGCGAGTGAGGCTGCACAGTATGGAAGTGACATTCCTAAAGCTTCGGTTATGCAAGCCATTGTGTTAGCAGTGAACATTGCATTACAGGATCCGTATGTTGGACATGCAGCGCACTCAAGCGCCATCAATTCTTTTTCAGTCATTTTGCCTGCTTTAACTTCGCCAACGGCTTCGAATAGGGAGATCACACCCACTTTCTTTCCCTTGAAAATTCCTGAAGGCATCGGACCTCCAGTAACTACTATTGACGGTATATCTAGTCGGGCGGTCGCCATCAACATGCCTGGTGTTATTTTGTCGCAGTTTGTCAGAAGAACTATTCCATCAAATCTATGCGCTTGAACAACAAGTTCAACCGAGTCGGCGATTATTTCTCGTGACGGTAAGGAGTACCGCATTCCCTCGTGACCCATCGCCAATCCGTCGCATATAGCGATTGTGTTGAATTCGAATGGAACACCGCCGGCAAGCCTTATGCCTGAGGCAACAGCCCTAGCTAGCTTGTTTAGATGTAGATGCCCAGGCACTATGGAGGTGTAACTGTTCGCAATGGCGATGAAGGGTTTAGAAAGATCTCTACCCTTAACGCCTACCGCCCTTAGTAGAGCACGGTGAGGCGCCCTCTCAACACCACGTTTTATTAAGTCAGACCTCAATTTTTCAGCCTCAATGCGAATAACGTGTATCTGAAAAGGTTTATATTTAAAGGCGCGCTTATTTTGGGTTCTGTTTGCTGAGGAATGCGAAATGGGGAATTACTTTATTCAGTAGAGTCCCAAATGATGTGCGTATTTTTGATACTACCCTAAGAGACGGCGAACAAACTCCTGGAGTTTCACTAACACCTGAAAACAAGCTTAGAGTTGCTAAACGCTTAGATGAGCTTGGAGTCAACGTCATTGAAGCTGGTTTCGCTGCAGTTTCAGAAGGCGAATTAGAAGCGATAAAGAGAATTTCGAAGGAGAAGCTTAAAGCAGAAATCTGCAGCATGGCCAGAGGAGTTAGAGAAGACATTGACGCCGTAGTAAAAAGCGGCGCTGATAGTGTTCACTTAGTTATCCCAACCTCGGATATCCACTTGAAATATAAGCTGAAGAAGACTAGGGGAGACGTTCTGAAAATAACTGAAGACCGCGTTAAGTATGCTAAAGGCCGTGGATTAATCGTTGAATTATCAGCTGAGGATGCCACAAGAAGTGATCTTAAATTCCTTAAAGAAATGTTTAGGACAGGTATCTCTGTTGGTGCGGATAGAATTTGTGCATGCGACACGGTCGGAGTCTTAACACCGGATAAATCGTACAAACTTTTCTCTGAACTAAGGAAGGGTTTCAAGGTTCCAATAAGCGTACATTGCCATAACGACTTTGGAATGGCTGTAGCAAACTCTGTGGCAGGAGTGATGGCTGGAGCTGACCAAGTTCACGTCACAGTTAATGGTCTCGGTGAGAGAGCTGGAAATGCTGCCCTTGAAGAGGTGGTTATGACTCTGAGAGCATTGTACAATATCAAGTTACCAATTAAAACAGAACTACTGTATGGAACATCGAAGCTGGTGTCTCGGTTGACTGGGGTTTACGTCCAACCAAATAAGGCAATTGTAGGTGACAATGCGTTTACACATGAAGCGGGCATACACACCCATGGCATATTGGTTCATCCATCAACCTATGAACCGATCTCACCAAAGATGGTTGGAGTGACAAGGCGGCTTGTCGTTGTTGGGAAACATGCTGGTTCACATGGAATTAAAGTATCCCTGGAAGAAATGGGATTGAAACCAACGGATGAACAGCTTAAGGAAATATTCTCACGTGTGAAAGCGTTAGGGGATAAAGGTAAGCAAGTTACCGATGCTGATTTACAGGTGGTTGCCGAAGCAGTTATGGGGCTTCCAAAAGTTCGTCCAATACAACTGAAAGAGTTGACTGTAGTTACTGGTGATAAAGTTACTCCAACAGCTTCTGTGCGACTTGGAGTTAATGGTAGTGAAATCAGCGAGGCGGCTACTGGAATAGGACCTGTTGATGCAGCTATGAACGCCATAAGAAAAGCCGTTTCAGCTGTGGAACCCATACAACTTGAAGAATACAGCGTCAAGGCTATCACTGGAGGTACAAACGCTCTGGTAGAGGTGGCTGTCCGACTGCGTAAAGGAGACAGAACAGCTACAGCCATAGGAGCCAGAGGGGACATAGTGATGGCTAGCGTTGAGGCGATGCTCAGCGGCATGAACGTACTTATGACGGACTATAAGAAAAAGCGAAAGTGAGGCTTTCAAAAAGTTTTAATGTTAGGGCAGATATGAGGAATGATATTCTTTGAGTGGGAAAACGCTGTGAGGGATAGCGTTCTCATTTAGCCGCTTCACATTGCGTTCAATTACTTTTAAAACTGAGAAGAATAGCATTAAATTTACCCAAAACATATCTACGGTTTCTTCCCACATCTTTGAGGAATATGGAGTGGAGATGTTAAATGGTTAAAATGTCAGGTGCACAAGCACTCATAGAAGCGCTGAAACAGCAGAAAGTAGACGTAATTTTCGGTCTGCCAGGAGGCGCTGTGCTTCCAATATACGACACAATTTACGTTTCTGACATAAGACATATCTTAGTTAAACATGAACAATGCGCAGCGCATATGGCCGACGGTTATGCACGTGCGAGTGGAAGAGTAGGAGTATGCATGGCGACGTCAGGTCCAGGAGCAACAAATCTGGTCACTGGAATCGCAAACGCATACATGGATTCGATACCAATTGTCGCGATCACAGGTCAGGTTCCAAAACCAATGATAGGTAAAGACGGATTCCAAGAGGCGGACATCATAGGCATAACGACACCAATTACAAAATATAATTTTCAACCAAAGCACACTGAAGAAATTCCAAAAGTGATCGCGGAAGCATTTTATTTAGCTTCCACTGGTAGACCTGGACCCGTTGTTATAGATGTTCCTAGAGATGTGCAGAGCGAAGTAGTTGAGGTAAAATTCCCAAGCAAAGTTGAGATTCGAGGCTACAAACCGAAGTATGATCCGCATCCAATTCAAGTTAAGAAAGCGGCTGAGATGCTTGCTCAAGCTGAACGCCCAATGATACTTGCTGGCGGAGGCGTAATAATTTCTGGGGCGTCTCAAGAGCTTCAAAGTATAGCTGAATTACTGTTGGCTCCTGTATCAACCTCATTGATGGGGAAAGGCGCTTTCCCAGAAAATCATCCGCTCTCATTAGGAATGCTTGGGATGCACGGTCTCGTAGAATCAAATAAGCTAGTCCTAGAAGCTGACGTCTTGCTGGTGGTTGGTTTAAGGTTTTCTGATAGAACTACTGGTAAGGTTGAGGAATTCTGCCCAGAAGCGAAGATAATTCACATCGACATAGATACTGCAGAGATAGGGAAGAATGCAAAAGTTGACCTCCCAATAGTTGCCGATGCAAAGAAGACTTTGTCAGCAATATATGAGCAATTAGTCCAAAAAGTAACCAAAAAGAAAAGTTCTCCATGGCTGGATAGAGTTAAGCAACTTAGAGAGCAGGTCAAAAACCAGAGTAAAACAGGTGAGAGGTATCTTAAACCTGCAACAATACTGCGAGAACTTCGAAAAATACTACCCGAAGACGCTATTGTTACAACTGAAGTTGGTCAAAACCAAATGTGGGCAGCACAACATTTCAAAGTATACAAACCAAGAACATTCCTAAGCTCAGGCGGACTTGGAACGATGGGATTTGGTTTCCCAGCAGCGTTAGGAGCTAAAGTCGCAAAACCAAATTTTCCAATTGTGGACATAGCTGGCGATGGTAGCTTCATAATGACTGAGCAGGATCTGGCTACATCAGTTCTAGAGAAAATTCCTGTCACAGTAATAATTATGAACAATCATATGTTGGGCATGGTTGCACAGTGGCAGAGAATGTTCTATGGAAGAAGATACTCCGCTACAGATCTGAATGGAGTCCCAGATTTCGTTAAGTTGACTGAAGCCTACGGAGCACATGGTGTCAGAGTTGGAGACATTAAGGAGTTCTCAGAGGCTGTCAGAAAGGCGATAAAAAGTGACGTAACAACAGTCATAGATGTCCCAATATCACCGGAGGAAAACGTACTCCCGATGGTTCCAGCAGGCAAAGGCCTCAAAGAAATGATATGGGAAACTTAAAGGAGGAAGAGAACATGGTTGAGCAGCATTACATAATAGCGGCAATAGTTGAACACAAACCAGGAGTACTCTACAGGGTATCAAACATGTTTAGGAAAAGAGGATTCAACATTGAAAGCATATCAGTAGGCCAAACAGAACAGAAAAACACAGCAAGGATGACAATAACAATAACTGGAGACGAGAGGGTAGTTGAGCAAGTAGTCAAGCAGCTGAGCAAACTAGTTGACGTGATTAAAGTTAGTACACTGGACCCAAAGACCACTGTGATAAGAGAAATGGCCCTTGTGAAAGCGCATATAGCGGACCCGAAGAGCCGGTCGGACATTATTCATTATGCTAACATTTTCAGAGGACACATTGTAGACGTCGGTCCGGACTCAATGATAATAGAAATTACGGGAGACTCAGATAAGATAGATGCTTTCATTGACTTAATGAAAAACTTCGGTGTGAAAGAGCTTGCGAGAACAGGAATAACCGCTCTATCTAGAGGAGCAAGGTCGATTAAAGTCGAGGAATGACGCGAAATGGTTAAGGTATACTACGACAAAGATGCTAATCTAGATGTTTTACGTGGAAAAACAATTGCGGTAATTGGTTATGGAAACCAAGGCCACGCTCAAGCCAAAAACATGAGGGATTCTGGACTGAATGTGATAGTTGGCTTAAGACCTAATGGTGAGTCGTGGAGTAAGGCGAAGGCTGATGGCTTTAAGGTGTATCCAATTCCAGAAGCTGCGAAAATGGGGGATATAATTCATATTTTGATTCCAGATCCAGCTCAGCCCGAAGTTTATAGAAAGGAAATAAAACCATACTTGAGCAGGGGAAAAACGCTTGGTTTCTCTCACGGCTTTAACATACATTTCAAGCAGATAGTTCCACCGCAAAATGTTGATGTTATAATGGTTGCGCCGAAAAGTCCTGGAGCCAGAGTTAGAGAAACCTATCAGGAAGGATTTGGTGTGCCCGCCCTAATTGCTGTGCAACGGAACTATACAGGTAAAGGTAAACAAGTTGCGTTAGCTATGGCGAAGGCGCTTGGATGCGCTAGGGCTGGTGTCTTAGAAACTACATTCAAAGATGAGACTGAAAGCGACTTAGTAGGCGAACAAACAGTGCTGGTAGGCGGATTGATTGAACTTATCAAAAAAGGATTTGAGGTATTGGTTGAGGCAGGCTACCCGCCAGAACTAGCCTACTTTGAAGCATGTAATGAAGCAAAGTTAATCATGGACCTCGTCTACAAAAGCGGTTTCACCGGAATGCTTAAGGCAGTATCGGACACCGCTAAATACGGCGGCTTAACCGTGGGCCCCAAAGTTGTTAATGCACGTGTCAAGAAGAACATGAAGAAAGCTGTCAAAAATGTACAAAGTGGAAAATTCGCTAAAGAATGGATAAACGAGAGTAAGAAGGGCAGACCTGTTCTAAGCAAGCTAATGAAGGAAATGGAGAAGCATCAAATCGAGAAAATCGGCAAGTTCATCAGAAAAACTGCTGGAATAGAAAAGTAACCTATCAATTACTCACGCTAATTTGGAGACAGAGAGATTGAATATAGTTGAGAAAATCTTAGCCAAAGCCTCAGGAAAGAAGACTGTTAGCCCAGGTGACATAGTAGAGGCAAAAATAGATGTAGCAATGGTTCACGACTTAACTGGGCCATTAACTGTTGAGTCGTTCAACAAAATTGGAGTTAGGAAAGTTTGGGATCCAAAAAGAATAGTTGTAATTTTAGACCATCAAGTACCAGCCGACTCGGTTAAATCAGCTGAACTGCAGAAAACTATGCGAGAGTTCGTAGAGAAGCAGAAAATCCCCAATTTCTATGATGTAGGTAGAGGCGGAATATGCCACCAGATAATGCCTGAACAAGGATACGTTAGACCAGGGGAGGTAACGGTGGGGGCGGACTCTCACACTTGTACCTATGGAGCTTTAGGCGCTTTCGCAACTGGTATAGGTTCAACGGAAATGGCTGCTGTTTTCGCTACGGGTAAAATTTGGTTCCGAATACCTGAGGTTATGAGGTTTAATGTTACTGGACGATTTCGAGAATTTGTAACACCTAAAGATTTGATATTGAATATTATTGGCAGAGTTGGCGTTGGCGGCGCGATCTATAAAGGAGTAGAGTTTGCGGGTTCAACTGTTAGGGACATAAGTGTTGATGGGAGGTTGACTATGTGTAATATGGCTGTTGAAATGGGAGCGAAAACAGGCATAGTTGAACCTGATGATAAAACATTGAAATATGTCAAGAAGAGAACAAATCGACAATTCACTCCAATTAGAAATGATCCTCATGCAATTTATGAGAGAACAATTGAAATAGATGTTAATGGAGTGGAGCCCCAAATTGCGCGACCTCACTCAGTAGACAATGTTAAACCAGTATCTGAAGTAAGCAATGTAGAAGTAGATCAAGCATTCATCGGATCATGCACAAATGGGCGATTAGAAGACTTAAGATTAGCAGCTAAAATTCTCAAAGGAAGAAAAGTGAAGAAGGATGTTAGGGCGATAGTGATTCCAGCTTCACAGGAAATCTACTCACAAGCCCTTGAGGAAGGATTAATTGAAATCTTCATAAAAGCAGGCGCATTCGTCTGCAACCCGAACTGCGGACCATGCCTAGGTGGACATATGGGGCTGTTAGCTCCAGGAGAGGTTTGCGTCAGCTCGTCTAACCGGAATTTCATAGGCAGAATGGGAAGCCCTAAGTCATACGTGTACCTAGCCTCACCAGTAACTGTAGCAGCTTCAGCTGTGATAGGTAAGATTACGGATCCTTTGGAGGTTTCTTAGCTGTGATTTCTGGTAGAGCAATAAAGTTCGGAGACAACATAGATACTGATGTCATTCTACCTGGAAAATACTTGATTTACACGAACCCAACAGAGTTGGCGAAACACGCGATGGAAGGCTTAGATCTAAAATTCATTCAAAAAGTTAAGAGTAGAAACATCATTGTAGCTGGAGAAAACTTCGGATGCGGATCCAGCCGAGAACAGGCGCCATTGGCGTTGAAGGGGGCTGGAGTTAAATGTGTGATAGCGGAATCCATTGCTAGGATATTCTATAGGAATGCGATAAACATAGGATTGCCTGTACTTGAATGTAAAGGAATTTCCGGCAAAGTTAAGGAGGGAGATGAGCTAACAGTCGAATTAGAGCGAGGAGAGATAAGAGATAAATCAAAAGACATTTCATTTAAAGCAAAGCCATTACCAAAATTTATTCTAGAGATCATAAGTGATGGAGGACTAATAGAGCATCTGAAAAAGGAGAAGATAAGATGAAGAGTTACAAGATAGCATTAATCCCAGGCGACGGAATCGGCCCAGAACAAACAAACGCTACGTTGAAAGTTTTGGAAGCTGTTCAAAGAAATTTCAAATTAGACTTAGATTTGAAGAAGGTTGAAGCAGGGGACGGGTGCTTAAAGCGAAGAGGAACAGCCTTACCAGAAGATACTCTGAATACGATAAAGAAGTCGAATGCGGTTCTAAAAGGACCTGTGGGTGAGACTGCAGTAGATGTTATTGTTAAATTGCGACTTATGTTCGATTTATATGCGAACCTACGACCAGCAAAAGTTTACCCAAAGGTTCCATGCATGAGGCCTGACATAGACTTCCTCATAGTGAGAGAGAACACTGAAGACGTATACAAAGGATTAGAATTCGATTTGGGTGGGGCTGCTGTTGCTTTAAGGGTTATAACGCAGCATGGAAGCGAAAGAATAGCGAAATACGCTTTTGAAATGGCACGAAGAAGAAATAAAAAGATGAAGGTGACCGTGGTCCATAAATCAAATATTATGAGAGTAACTGACGGATTGTTCGCAAAAGTCTGCAGGGAAGTCGCCAAAAGATATCCGGACATAAAGTTTAATGAAATGTATGTTGACGCCGCGGCTATGAATTTAATTAGAGCACCTCAAGATTTCGATGTGATATTGACCACGAATGTATTCGGAGACATACTGTCAGATGAGGCAGCTCAACTTGTCGGCGGATTAGGATTAGCTCCATCGGCAAACGTAGGGGAAAAATTCGCAATATTTGAGCCTGTCCACGGATCAGCGCCGGATATAGCTGGGAAACAGATAGCTAACCCCGTTTCAATGATTCTCACAACAAAAATGATGCTCGAATGGTTCGGACAAAAAAATAAGGATCCAAGCTGCTCATCAGCTGCTGAAGCCGTGGAAAAAGCGGTAATTAAGACTTTACATGAGGGGATTACCACTCCAGATTTAGGTGGAAAAGCAAAAACAAGTGAAGTGGGAGAAGCTGTAGCAAAGAGAGTAGCTAAGAAGTGATTGCTCTGAAGAACAAAGACGGATTTATCAAGATATTCGATACAACGCTTCGGGATGGGGAGCAGACACCAGGCGTATCATTAATACCAGAGGAAAAGTTGGACATTGCACGCCAACTTGATAGATTAGGCGTAGACGTGATAGAAGCTGGATTTCCAATTACATCAGAGGGAGAAAAGAAGGCTGTTAAAGACATAGCAAAAGCTGGTCTTAATGCTGAAATCTGCGCATTAACACGCACTCTAAAGGTAGATATAGATTCAGCCATCGAATGCGACGTCGATTCCATTCACACGTTTATTTCAACCTCGGATGTGCAGATGAAAAATGTGCTAAAAAAGAAGCCGGAGCAGGTATTAGCGATAGCAGTTGATTCAATTGAGTACATAAAAAAGCACGGATTCATCTGCGAATTTTCACCTATGGATGCAAGTCGAACTAGAATGGAGTTTCTAAAGAAAATCTGCAAAGCCGCTGAAAGAGCTGGTGCCGATAGAATTAACATACCTGACACAGTTGGAATAATGATTCCAGATAACTTTCGAAAGTTGATTGAAGATATCTGTAAAGTTGTGAAAGTTCCAATAAGCGTTCATTGCCATAATGACTTCGGAATGGCTGTAGCAAACTCTCTTGCCGGAGTAGAGGGAGGAGCGTCTCAGATTCACGTAACTGTCAATGGGTTAGGTGAAAGAGCAGGTAATGCAGCACTAGAAGAAGTTGTAATGGCGCTTCATTCAATCTACGGTAAAAAGACGAAAATAAACACCAAGCTGATCTACGGAACTTCACAGATGGTGTCACGGTTAACTGGCGTTGTGACACAGCCGAATAAAGCTATTGTAGGTGAAAATGCTTTTGCCCATGAATCTGGAATTCACACACACGGAGTCACAGTTAAACCATCTACATTTGAACCTATCAGCCCAGAACTAGTTGGGAGAAGAAGAAGACTTATCGCTGGAAAGCATGCAGGCGCCCACGGGATAAGAGCAGAGCTGGAAGAATCGGGAATTAAACCAACTGAAGATCAGTTAAGGGAAATCGTCAGAAGAGTCAAAGATCTTGGCGATAAGGGAATGACTGTTACGGATGCTGATCTGCTTGCGATAACTAGAGCTGTAACCGGGGAAGTGAAAGAAGAGAAGAGGGTAGTTGACCTAATTGACTTGGCGGTTGTAACTGGAATAAGAGCAATACCAACTGCCTCTGTGAAACTCATACTTGACGGAAAGGAGTATACAGCCGCAGAAACAGGTGTCGGACCAGTAGATGCTGCAATGAAAGCAATACAAAAACTCACAGACAAATTGGTGAATGTTAGACTTAAGGAGTATCGACTTGAAGCATTAACCGGGGGATCCGACGCCGTAGCTGAAGTCGTGATAAAAGTTGAAGATAAAGATGGAAACGTGGTCTCAGCGAGGGCTGCACGTGAAGACATAGTTATGGCAAGCGTAGAAGCAATGATCAACGGAATAAACAAGGTTCTCCTTAAACGAAAGCGATAAACGATGAGCAGTAAATCCAAAAAGGATTTGGTTCGTGTTCGTTGGGCGATCAAGCAGACGAATATGCTGATTCAGACAGATGTTCCTGAGGCTGTTAATGTAGCGAAGGCTGCTGTTCGCATTCATCGTGTTTATTTGGAGAGTTATATTCGCCGTAATCCTTTGTTTCTAGCTTCTCTTGAGCCAATTGAAGTTGAAGACAATGCTTCTGAAGTTGTTAGAAGGATGGCGGCTGCTGGTTTGGCGGCTGATGTTGGGCCTATGGCTGCTGTTGCTGGGGCGTTGGCTGATTTGGCTGTTGAGGCTATGGGTAAGACTAATGCGAAGGTAAGAGTTGTTGAGAACGGTGGGGAAATTGCTGCTGTTTCTAATGTTCCGATTTATATCGGGGTTTATGCTGGTGATTCTCCTGTTTCTGGTAAGATTGGTTTTCGTGTTTCCTATCTGGAGATGCCCATAGGGGTTGGAACCAGCTCTGCTACGGTTAGCCACGCTTTAAGCTTCGGACAGGCGGATAGCGCCACTGTTTTTGCTCATAATGCTGCTTTGGCTGATGCTGTGGCTACTGCTGCAGGCAATGCTGTGAAGGGTAAGGATATCGAGGCGTCAATACAGAGAGGGTTAGAGGTTGCTGAAAAAATAAAAGGTGTGAAGGGCGCTTTCATTATCCGCGGTAAGCATGTTGGAGCTGTTGGGAAAATTCCTGAGCTTGTGAAAATTACTGGTGAACTAGATATAGAGAAGTTCAAATTATTTGATGTTTCAAAAACAAATGTCATGGAGTTTGGGAAATCAATCATCTAACTTGTTATAAATAGGATCACGCATTTTCTAAGAATTAGATTCAGTTAGGACGTTGCACATCTTATGGCCTTGGAATACAGTGAAGCGGATTATAGGTTTGAAGTTGCTCGCATAGTTATGGTTGGTTTACTCATAGTTTTGAGTTGGTTAAGAATCTGGTCACCTTATTTTAACTTCGACATTGTAGCAGTAATCGCGGTTGTATTTGGCGGCTATCCTCTGTTCAAGGATGCTTACCATCTTCTGTGGAGAAGAATTTTGGGCGCTGAGATTTTCATGAGTTTGGGGGTTCTCGCAGCATTTGCTATAGGGGAGTTTCTGTCTGCTGCAGTAATAGCTTTCTTTATGCTTATTGCCGATCTGCTGGAGGAGTTTACGGTTGAGGGAAGTCGCAGAGCGATTAAGGATCTTATTGAGATCACGCCTAAGACTGCCTGCGTTAAAAAGAATGGAGAACAATGTGAGGCCCCTGTCGATAAGCTTAGGGGTGGAGACATAGTAGTGGTTAAGTCTGGAGATAAAATTCCTGTTGATGGAAGAGTGGTTTCTGGACATGGTTCGGTTAATCAGGCGCCGATAACTGGGGAATCTATTCCGGTTGAGAAAAATGTTGGAGATAATGTTTTTGCTGGAACGATAAATGAGCTCGGAGTCCTACATATCGAAGTAAGTAAAGTTGGAAGAGATACTACTATAGGCCACATTATAGAGCTTGTGGAGAGAGCTCAAGAAAGTAAAGCGCCTGTGCAGAGATTAGCTGACCGTTTCACGTCTTACTTTACCCCTCTTATTTTGATAATAGCTCTCTTAGCATACGTCGTTACCGGGAATCTGATAGCGGGCATAACTGTGATAATTGTTGGCTGTCCATGCGCTGTGGCTTTGGCGACACCTTTAGCGGTTGTTGCAGGCATTGGTAATGCGTCTAAACATGGGATCCTTGTGAAGGGCGGAATTTACCTAGAAACGCTGAGCAGGGCGGATACGGTGGTCATGGATAAAACTGGGACTCTAACAGTAGGTGAGCCTAAGGTAACTGATGTTAAAGGCTTTGGCGAGCATGATGAAAGAGAAATTTTAACACTTGCAGCGATCACTGAAAAGCACTCTGAACATCCTTTAGCTCACGCAATAATGAAGAGAGCGGAAGAACATGGACTAAAAGTTCCGGATCCAAAGGAGTTTCATGCTGTACGCGGTAAGGGAGTTATTGCGAGATACGATGACAGAACAGTGATTCTAGGCAGTAGAGACTTACTTAAGGATAAGGAAGTAGAGATACCGAAGCATGTTGAAGAATACATGCACCAAAGAGAAGAAGAAGGAAAAACTGCGATGCTAATTGCACATGATAACGAAGTTTGCGGAGTAATTTCTGTCGCTGATGTTCCAAGGGAGAAGGCTGTCCAAGCAATAAAGGAACTGAGAGAACGGGATGTCAGAGTGGTTATGTTGACTGGAGACAATCTTCGAACAGCTAAAGCTATGGCTAAACATGTAGGAATCGATGAGGTTATGGCGGATATGATGCCTGAAGAGAAGGTAGACAAGGTGAAAGAAATTACACATAGAGGCGGAACAGTGGCGATGGTTGGTGACGGAATTAACGATGCCCCAGCTTTGGCTCAGGCAAATGTCGGAATAGCTATGGGAGTTATGGGATCAGATGTGGCGATAGAGACGGCTAACGTTGCTTTGATGACGGATGATTTAACGAAGGTCCCGGAGGCTATCGATATGGGAAAGAAAACGTTTGGGACAATAAAACAGAACCTAGTGATTGGAATACTTTTCAATATTATTGGTATCAGTCTTGCTGCTACAGGAATACTGACCCCAATTTGGGCAGCAATTGCACACGTTCTTCCCGATGCATTAGTTTTTGTTAATTCTGCAAGGCTGTTTAGATAAGAAGTCTATCTAGCGTATCGTTCTGGGCTTTTGTCAAACTCTGTTTTGCAGAAGGGGGAGCAGAAGTAGTAGGTTCTCCCTCCATATTCTGATCTGAATTTCGCTGTTTTTTCGTCCACCATCATTCCGCATACAGGATCCCTTATCATAACTCCACCTCATTTCCCTATGCTAGAAGCGAAGCGTCTTAGTAGTAGTGAATTTGTAACAACAGTGACGGAGCTGGCTGCCATCGCTATTGCGGCAAATACTGGATTGAGCAGTATCCCAAAGAGTGGGTATAAAATACCTGCAGCTATTGGGATGAAAGCAATATTATAGAAGAAAGCCCAGAATAGATTTTGTTTGATTTTGCTCATTGTGCGTTTGCTGAGTTGAATAGCCGTTACAACATCTCTTAAGTCTTCCTTGATTAGTATAATACCGCCTGTTTCTATTGCTACATCAGTCCCACTGCCAATAGCTACGCCAACATCTGCTTGCGCTAAGGCTGGGGCGTCATTTATACCATCCCCGACCATAGCCACCACTTTCCCTTCACCTTGAAGACCTTTAATCACCTTGGCTTTATCTCCAGGCAGCACTTCAGCCAGAGCTCTTTTAATGCCGAGATTTTTGGCTATCGCATTTGCTGTCCTTGGGTTGTCTCCAGTCAACAAAATTACTTCTAGACCCATTTTTTGTAGCTGTTTAACAGCTTCTTCAGAATATTCTTTCAGTGTATCTGCTACACCGATTATTCCAGCAGCCTTCTTGTTTACTGCAATAAGCATCACTGTCTTCCCCTCTTCTTCTAATGCTCTTATTTTTTCTTCAAAATTTTCCGTTGGAATACCATTAACTTCCATTAAGTGCCTATTGCCAAACAGAATTTCTTTTTCACCGTATCTTGCTTTCACTCCCTGCCCAGGTATAGCTTCGAAATGTGTTGGGTTTGGGACTTCTATTTTTTCTTCTTTTGCTTTCTTTGTTATCGCTTCTCCAAGAGGATGCTCTGATCCTTTTTCGGCGATAGCAGCAAATTTCAAAACTTCCTTTTCGCTATGTTCACCTATTGCGATTATGTCTGTGACTGATGGTTCCCCTTTTGTTAGTGTACCTGTTTTGTCGAATACTATTGTTTGGATTTTGTAGGCTTTCTCTAGGTTTTCGCCGCCTTTGATTAGTATCCCGTTCTCAGCTCCTTTACCGGTACCTACAAGGATTGCGGTAGGCGTGGCTAGACCTAATGCACATGGGCAGGCAATTATGAGTACTGCGATAAACGTGGTGAACGCAAATATGAAACTCGCCCTTCCTATGAAATACCATAAGAGAAATGATATTGTTCCAATGGCGATCACCGCTGGAACGAAATATGCGGCTATCACGTCAGCTAATCTTTGAATCGGTGCCCTTGAGATCTGCGCTTCTTCAACCAGCTTTATTATCTGGGAGAGAGTTGTATCAGCTCCTACTTTTGTTGCTTTGAATTTTAGCATTCCAGTTTTGTTGATTGTTGCACCTATTACTTCGTCGCCGACTTTCTTTTCGTCTGGAATGCTTTCGCCTGTAATCATTTTTTCATCTACAGACGAGTACCCTTCTATCACCTTGCCGTCAACAGGTATTTTCTCACCAGGCCTGACTATCACCATATCGCCGACTTCAACCTGTTCTACTGGAATCTCTACTTCTACCCCTTCCCGAATTACCTTGGCCATTCTTGGTTGCAGGTCCATTAATTTTCTAACAGCTTCTGATGCCTTTCCTTTAGCAATGTCTTCTAACAATTTACCTAGCAAGATGAACGCAATTATTAGTGCCGCTGTGTCGAAATACACCTCACCTGCGAAGATTTTTGGAAAGAACGTTACTAGAGTGCTATAAATCCAGGCAGCTGATGTGCCCACAGCGATTAGGACATCCATGTTCGCTATTTTTTGCTTTATCGCATCCCAAGTTCCCTTATAGAATCTCCATCCTCCTATGAACTGGACTGGCGTTGAAAGTAAGAATAGCCAGACATTGTTGTGAAGAAATGGTATAACTGTGACAAATGAAAAAATGAATGTTAGAAGGCCTAGAATTAGACTGAATGCTACTAGGATCTTCAGGTTTCGAATCTCTATCTCTGGTTTTTCGAATGTTTTGGCGCAGGTTTCACTGCAGAAATAATAGGTTCTTCCTCTAATTAATCTCGTAATTGTTGCTTCCTTTTCATTCACATACATACCGCATACTGGATCCTTTGCCATATGTTCAACTCTCGAGTTTTTGCTAACATCCCCATCATAATTAAGCTAACGTAGAAATGCCAGTACAATAAGGGCGGCTATGATTACCCAGAGAACCCACATCATCTTTCCTCCACCACACATGGAGCAGGCTAAACCCATCTCTCTGGGCTCTTTCTCCTCACGTTTTTGCTTCCCTTCCTCATGAGAATGTTCACTCATAAGTTCCTCTCCCAATTCGAATTCGGTCCCTTTTTTGTTAGAATCATTCCCTTACTGAATCGTAGACCAGATATAGACCGAACAGCGTGACCCCCAGAAATACCAATGTTACAATGATGGAAATTGGATAGTAGTAGCCATATCCGTAGCCCATCATACCCATCATGCCGCCCATCCACATGCCTCCATAGCCTAATCCTAGGAGACCAATTATTGTCAAGACTATTCCAGCGAACAGTTTCTCGCTTTTCCCAACACCTTTCCTCTCCACTTTCTCTTCCGCCATCTTTTTCACCTCTGCTCTTAACTATATAGCCGCGTAATATTTCTCAATGCCTCTTTACAAAACCTAATAAAAAATGACGCAGTTTTATCGACTGTAAAGTTTGAAAGACATATCGCTTTCAATTAGCGTAAAGGAGCACTTACAGAAAATTGGCTCCAAGAGGAATTTCTCGTCCACATTTAGTGCAATACGGCATAAAATTACTCACCTTAAACCAGTGTATAGAACTGGAACACTAACAAGGATTATGCCGCCTATTGCTACGACTATGTAGAGCAAGAGAGCCACTTTACTTATTCTACTCTTCTTCTCAATAGAAGGGGAGAGGAGAGCAAATGAAAAGATGATGCCGATTGCGTATGTTACTATTGAGAGTACTCCAAAAATTTGTCCCTTCCAGAAGACTGATGCCTCAAAGGCGGGGAATCGTTGGTCTAAGTATCCCGTTATGCGGTCTCTGAGTTCATACATGGCGTGTTCGATTTCATAGGGGTCTTTGAGGGAGGGGACTGTTTCTGCATAAGCTATGATTTCGTCTAGAGACTTCCATGCCAAATGCAAGTCGCATTTAGGATCTGTAGCTATGGGGTCCGAGTTCCCCTCTTTGGGGAATAATTGGAGAATTTCTTTAGCTCTATTGAGTTCCTGCAGAGCGGTTGTGGGATCCGTAGCTTGCTCTGCTATTTTCAAGTGATTAGACGCATATTTACTTGCCCACGAATATTGATATGCAGTAAAGGCTAACGCCCAAAACGTCAAAGTGGCGATAAGGAGAATAATAGCTAGTTTTGTAATTTTTGTCTTGTTCATTCTCATTCAGCCCTCTTTCTCTCCCTTAATACCAAGTATAGTTTTTTCCTTAGACCAAGCTTATATCTTTGCTAGTAACTCCTTCTTTTTAGCCTGAAATTCTTCCTAAGTTATTAGACCAGCATCTTTGTGTAGTAAAATAAACTTAATGAGGCTCCTTCAAGTTCAAAGAAATTGCCGAGGTGGCAGAGTGGCTATGTGACGGCCTGCAAAGCCGTTTATGGGGGTTCAAATCCCTCCCTCGGCACCATTTAGCAAACCATTTCCACAAGAATTTTTATGATGGCTCGGTTTAAACTTCAAATGGTGAAGAAATGAGATCCAAGAGCAGATCAATCGAGTTTGTGGTAAAACATGACCTGATGCCTGCAAGAATCAGATGGAGGAGGAGTGCAAGCGGGGTTGGCAGGCTCTTTAACGATATTTTCCATATGCTCAATGCGAATGACAGAAAAAAATTAGCAAAGTTGCTGTACGACTGGGGTATAAGTGATGCGGATGAGGCTGTTAAAACGCTGAAGATAGAGAGGAATCTGCATGGATGTGCTGTTGCACTTTTGGCTACAAATTGCATTTTCGGAATAAAAAGCTACATAGCAAAAGAAAATAGTGACGAAATAATAATTCACGCGACAGAATGTTTGTGGAAAGATAAGAAAAACTGGACACCAGATGTGTGCGCTTCAATTGAAGAATACGACATAGGATTGGTTAAGGGAATAAACAAAAACGTCAGATATTTCTGCACAAAAAGGAGAAGCAAAGGCGACGAAGTCTGCGAGATAGTGCTAAGAAAATTATGAAGCTACCAATAATTAAAAACTAATAGGTGAATGAATGTCAGTAAAAGTCTATAATACATTGAGCGGAAAAATAGAGGAGCTCAGACCTAGAATTGATAATAAAATAGGGATTTACGTCTGTGGTCCGACTGTTTATGATTATTCTCATATAGGTCATGCTAGGACTTACATTGCTTTTGACGTGATAGTTCGTTACTTGCGATATAGAGGATTTGACGTCAAATACATCGTGAACATTACGAATGTTGATGATAAAATAATTAATAGAGCTAAGGAGACGAATGAGGATCCTCTGAAGTTAGCTGATAAATTTGAGAATGTTTTCTTTGAGGATATGAGAGCGTTGGGTGTAGAGAAGGCGGATGCTTACCCGAGAGTCTCCGACCACATGTCGGAAATTGTTGAGATGGTTCAAACTCTAGTTAAGAAGGGTTTTGCCTACGAGTCGTATGGAGATGTATATTTTGATGTGACTAAGATAGCGGATTTCGGTAAGCTTTCCCATCAGACCATGGAGGAGATGAAGGCTGGTGCTAGGGTGGAGATAGATGAGAAGAAGAGGAACCCTGCTGATTTTGCCTTATGGAAGAGCGCTAAGGAGGGTGAGCCTTACTGGGAAAGCCCTTGGAGTAAAGGAAGGCCGGGGTGGCATATTGAATGCTCAGCTATGTCAATGAAATACTTAGGGCAGCAGTTTGACATTCACGGCGGTGCAAAGGACTTAGTTTTTCCACATCATGAGAACGAGATTGCTCAGTCGGAGGCGTATAGCGGAAAAAGGCCATTTGTGGGTTATTGGGTGCACGCAGGTTTTCTCACAATTGATGGGCGGAAGATGTCTAAGTCTCTTGGAAATATAATTACAATAAAAGATCTTCTGAGTAAATATGATCCTGAAGTATTCAGGCTTTTTGTGCTTTCGACGCATTACAGGAGACCTGTTGACTTTAAGGAAAAAGCGTTAGACCAATTAAAGCTGAGTTTAGAGAGAGTTTACAGCACAATAGACAAGCTTGAAACGCAGATTCAAAGTGCAGCAGAAGTTGAAGAGCTAAGTGAGAAAGAGAAGAAAATAGATGAGCAGGTGTCAAAGTTAAAACAAAAATTCCTAGACGCTATGGATAATGATCTCAACACCGCCAAAGCCTTGGCTAATTTCTTTAAAATAACAAGAATGGGAAATAAGGCGGCCACCATGGGTGCAAGTAAACGGCTGCTGGTTAAGATACTGGACACAGTCATTGAGCTTGGAAAAATCTTCGGATTACTCAAAGTGGAGAGGAAAAGGGAGGAGTTACCGGAAGAAGTGATAAGGCTCATCGAGGAAAGAGACAGGGCTAGAAAAAATAAGGATTGGAAAAGAGCTGATGAAATTAGAGAAAAACTGAGGCGAATGGGGATAATAGTTAAAGATAAACCTCTAACTTCCCTTTAGGCTGTTCAGTTACTACCTATCGTGCACTACCACTTCCCTTAATGGCTACAGGGATGATTAATAGTTTCATTTATCACACCTACGCTTCGTCTTGCCCCTCGGAATATTAAGCCGCAACACACGTAAAAGGACGAAAAAATCTTAAGAATAGATGCGCGTGCATGAATTTCTATATTTCTACATTCAAGAATATCCTTATGAGAAATCCCATGCCAAATGTTAATGCTGATATTCCAAGGCTAATTAGTGCCATTTCAAAAAACCTATTCCTAAAAGAAATGTCTTTAGCAACAGATACGTAAAAAGTGAATACGAAAATCACTATAATCGCATTCAAAATCGTGAAGCCTAGACAGAAATAGAAGTTTGTGAAAAGTAAATAAGGGAAAATTAGAAACAAAACTGTAAGAACATAAATAGAACCTGTATAAACTGATGCCTTGAAGGGGTTTTTGGCACTCTCTTCTGATTTGGTTGACAGATATTCCGACGCAGCCATTGACAGGGATGCAGCAATTCCAGTAATCAAACCTGCCATTGCGATTAGGCGTGTATTTTGGAGTGCAAGAGTCAATCCCGCAAGGGCGCCAGTAAGTTCTACAAGGGCGTCATTTAAGCCAAGAACCATGGAACCAACGTATCTAAGCCGCTCTTCATCAATTAAATCTATGAGTTGTTTTTCATGCTCATCTTCATCTTTTACAATACTTTTGGCATCCGGCACAAATTTGGATACCTTTTCGTATATTACTTGGGCTCGTTCTTCCCCCCTTTCCATTAGCTTCATTCCAAAGGTTATTCCAAATATTTTTGAAAATAAAAAGTACTTCCAAATCTTCAACTTATCTGGCTTTACATCCTTGTTAGTGTATTTTTTCCAGAAACCATAGTGTTTCAGTTCATGACTTGAGATGTGTTCTAGAATGTTTCTGTTTTGAGGATCTTTTATTGAGCGGGATAGCTTATCATAGATAAAATGCTCCGTAATTTCATTCTTTTGAGCAGTTAAGATCGTCTTTTTTGCTTCTTCATTAAACATTTTAGTCTTCATTAAATGTTATTTAGTGCGATATAAATGCACGTCCATGCTTGCCATCATCGGAGTGCTTGTGGTCTTCTTAACGTATAGATCGCCTAAGTAATCTATGTTAAATCTTAGATTAACGTGCGCTTTCTGGCTAGGACCATGTAAAGTTTTAAGTTTCGCTGCGGCGCATCGTGTTTTGGTGAGTAATCTTGTCTGCTGAGCTAGATGAGACTGATGCAATCATTCTTAGGGCTTTAATGGAGGATGGACGTAAATCATACCGGCAGATCGCCAGAGTTGCTTCTGTCAGTACTCCTACAGTGGAAAGCCGTGTGAGAAGGATGATGAATATGGGGGTTATAAAAAAGATAGCTCCTCTGCTTGATCCCACTAAAATTGAAACAGGCATAATTGCAATCGTCACTTTAAGAGCGGAAACGCCTAAGCTTGACGATATTGCAGCAAAGTTGGCTGAACTTGAAGAGATAAGGAACATCTGCATGACGACTGGGGAAAGCAACCTGACCATTAGAGTCGTGGTCGAAAATGTGGAGGCGCTGAAAGATTTATTGTCAACGAAAATCGCAGGTCTTGAGGGTGTAACAGTCGTATCGAGCAACATAGTTACAAAGACCATCAAAGAAGAGCAGGAAGTCGTCGTTCGGCCACACATGGGTTTACGGTTACGTTGCGATTTCTGCGGAGGCGAGATAAAAGGTGAGCCGCAGATACTTAGAATTGATGATCAAGAACGCTACTTTTGTTGTAAAACGTGTTTGGCGCAGTATAAAGAAAAATATGGAGCTAGGATTCGGGCTTCATTAAAGCCATAAAAATGTGTGCTGGAAACAGAAGGTTTACAAAGCTTTTCAATAGAACGAAAGCCAATATAGACTGTATCTTAGAAAGTTTAGAGGGGTTAATTGCGATGCCTAAAATACCGAAAGACAGATTGGAGAAGTATCTTCACTTACATAGAGAATTCGCTGAGGAGAAGTACATTAACCTACACCCAATTCAGAGGGGGGGTATACTTACTGAGGCTGCTAGAAAGGCGTTAGTTGAATTTGGCGACGGCTACTCAACATGTGATTGGTGCCCACCTAAAACAGCTAGGCTGGATATGATTGAGCAGCCGCCGATAAGTCAATTCATGGTTGATCTCGCAACCTTCCTAGGAATGGATATCGCCAGGGTTGTAACTCGATGCAGAGAAGCGAAGTTCATAGCTTTTGCAATGTTAGGTAAACCTGGCGATTATGTGGTTGTGGATAGTTTAGCGCATTACTCAACTTATACAGCAGCAGAGTTGGCGGGATTAAATGTTAAAGAAGTGCCCCACGGCGACTATCCTGAATTTAGAGTTGATTTAGATGCGTATGCGGATAAGATTGAGGAGGTTAAGAAGGAATCGGGAAAACTTCCAGCAGTTGTTCTCCTTACTCATGTTGATTATTTGTACGGAAACTTGAATGATGCGAAAATTGTCGGAAAAATCTGCAAGGAATATGGTGTACCGTTTCTGTTGAATGCAGCATACACAGCTGGAGTTATGCCTGTTGATGGCAGAGAGTTGGAGGCAGACATAATTGTTAGCAGCGGACATAAAAGTTGGGCGGCGAGCGCGCCAACCGGCATCTTAGCTATGAAAAAGGACGTCGCTGATAAAGTTCTTGAAAAATCGAAAATTGTTGGAGATTGGAGTAAACGCAAATTCGCTGCTAAGGAGTATGCGCTCCTAGGCTGCACGGTCATGGGAGGACCTCTTCTCAGCCTTATGGCTTCTTTCCCACATGTGGTGGAAAGGGTTGAACATTGGAGTGAGGAGGTTGAGAAAACAAGGTACCTAGTTGAACAATTGGAGCGGATTGAGGGAACACGGCAACTCGGTGTGAGACCTAAACAACATACATTAACTCACATGGAGTCGCTAGGCTTCTACAAAGTGTCTGAAACTCATAAACGGAGAGGGTTCTTCCTATATGAAGAATTAAAGGAAAGGAACATTGTTGGGATTCAAGCCGGATTAACGAAACACTTCAAATTTAACACATACGGTTTAACTAAAGAGCAAATTAACCACGTTGCTGAGGCGTTTAAAGACATAGCTGAAAAATACGGATTAAAGGTCAGTTAATTGACCTAGAGTGCTTTCTCGGCTGTTAATTGCACTACTCTTTTAACTTCCATTCTTAGTTGATCAGGTAAACCCGGAACCTCTGGATCCAAGAAGCCGCGTACAATTAGTGCAGTTGCCTGTTCCGCATTTAGCCCACGGGCCATAAGATAGTTTAGCTGTTCTTCTTGAATTTTTCCGACAGCTGCTTCGTGCGAGAGCTCCGTCCCTTCAACTTTTCCCTCAAGCTCAGGAATGGCGTGAATTCTAGCTTCTGAGCTTAACAATAGCCCCCTGCAGTCGAGATGAGCTTTTGTTTCCGCCACTTCACCGACTAGGTGCCCTCTAGCAATTATTTGTGCTCGGTCTTTTGCTATTGCCCTTGCAGTCACTTCGGCACGCGCACCTTTCGCCTTTAAGAATGCTCGACTGCCCACATCTATGTACGAGTCCTTTGAGCCATAAATTAACGTGTGATATCTTGCACGTGAATTCTCCCCAATGCAGTAAGAAACTGGATACATTTGGAGTGTTTTAACTGGGCGGAAACAGATGTAGTTGTTAAGAAACGTTCCATTTTTCTCAATCACAGCTCCTGTCCTTGGGCGCACTTCAACATTCGGCGCCCAGCCGTGAATCATTGTAAACGTAATCGTCGCACCTTCCTTAACGTAGAATTCTGAAATGCCTATGTGCATTCCTTTATCTATACTTGGATGAGTTGTACAGCCGGTTATGATGTGAAGTTCTGAATTTTTCTCCGCAATAATGACATTATGTGGACATTGAACCATCCCCTGAGTACCTATGAATAGGCATGCTTGAATCGGAAGTGTTAACCTAGTGTTAGGCTCGGTTCTGATGAAGTAGCCGTGTGTTTGTTTTAGTTCAGCCATCGCCGTATACTTGTCCATATCGACTTGAACTGCATTCCACCAGTAATCCTTCATCCAACTACGCTTCTCTAGAGCTTCACTTGTACTCATTACCTCAACACCGGGCACTGTGTTTAGAGCACGCGCCAGAACTACTGAGTGGTCGTATTGGAAGTATGTTCCTGACCTAAGTTTTTCATCAGGGTTTATACCGACTATGTTTGCTCCTTGTTGAACATCTCTCGGCAATTCATCGGGAGCTGAAATAGGCTCTCTTTCAGATGTTTTTACTTCGAATTCTGGAATGGTTATGTCAGGTCCGAATTTAGCTGGTTGAGCTTTAGTCTTTTCAGCTTTTTCCAGTATTTTTTTTCTCCACTCCGGAACTTCTGCCATTAGGACGGAGCCCCCTCTTTCTCTAGAAGAGCTTTCACAGCTGGTGGGCAGATGTCTATGTAGGCGCAGTAACCTTTCTCTTCAATTTTGGAGAAAATTTCGTATGGGTCTCCGCTTACGATTATTCTTCCACCGCACATCACGTGAGCCATGGTTGGCTTTATGTAAGGTAAAATATGCCTATAGTGAGTTATCACTAAAACACCACAATCATTTTCCTGAACGTATTTGCTAACCTTATTCCCAATCATCTTCAATGAGTCGATGTCTACCCCAGAGTCTGGTTCATCGAGAACCATTAATTTTGGTTTCATTGCGAAGACTTGAGCTAATTCTGAACGCTTTTTTTCACCGCCGGAAAAGCCGACATTAACATCTCTATCACGGAAAATTACTGGATTAAGTCCGATGCTGGACATCAGAGGGGTGGCAAATGTTTCTTTTGGCTCCTTAAATGGGTCCCAAGGTTCTCCGCCAGCTGACAGCCTGATTATGTCTCTCAGCTTTACTCCTCGTATTTCGGGTGGAGTCTGGAAGGCTACAGATAAGCCTAGTTTTGCACGTTCATAAATTGGTTTTTTGTTAATTTCAATTTCATTTAGTAGAATTCTACCTTTGGTTATCTTGTATTGTGGATAGCCAATTAGGGTCATAATTAGAGTGGTTTTTCCAGAAGCGTTAGGTCCCAGCAGAACATGAGTTTCTTTTTTATTAATTGCTAAATTGACTCCATGAAGTATTTTCTTACCCTCAACTTCCACGTGTAAGTCTTCTATTTTTAGAAGTGAAGACACTGCAACCACCTATATTAATGGTGAGAGAACTTTATGTGATTTTAAATAAAAACAGATTGTTTTACGCTGAGATGAGAGTCACTGTTCTTATTAGGTTGGGCATTCTACGAATCTTTGTTACAGCGTCATCTAAATTTTTCATAGCATCTGCTTCAACCCTAGATACTACATCAAATTCGCCGTAGACTGTGCGGGCTTCGGTTACGCCCTTAATTTTTAATAGTTGGCTGATAATTTCATGCTCTTTCCCTATTTCGGTCACCATAAGCACATATGCTACAACCTTACCCAAAGACTTCACCTCTAAAGCTTGTTTCAGTAGTAGGCATTATAAAACAACTTCTTTGGGGAAGATTTCAATCCCTTTATTAGTTATTTGGTAGGGACGAAGTTGATCATCGTGCGGGATTCCCCTCATTTTCTCTATTTGGATAGCTCTGATTAACTTCCTCTCCTTTGTTGTCGAATGTAAGAGAATAGCACCCTGAGCAATGTACTCTTCAAATTGAAACTCTCTTTCAAGAGTAGATGCCCTAAGGTCTGATACGATAAGGCAAGTACAACCAGTCTCAGACATCGCTTGAACGAGATCCATCACAGCGTAGTGCCTTTCACTAGCATTTGGATAGCGGACTATCAAAGCGGTTATCGGATCTATCACAAGTCTTTTAGCATTTATCTTCTTTGCAGAGTGTTTAACTGTGTCAGCTAGGGCTGGCATGTTGAATTCCCTTGAAGCAACACTTAGACCACTTACCCGAAGTTCCGTTGGAATGTGGCGTATTGGTGACGCATCAACGATCATAATTTTTTTCTCTTTCTCCAGTCTATTTATGTCCCAACCGAAATTTTTCATATGGCGCTTTAAGTGATCAGGGGTTTCATCAAGTGTTACATAGAGCCCAGTTTCACCATAGTCAACAGCACCTTTGTATAGAAATTGATTTGCGAATATAGTTTTCCCGGAGCCTGGACCACCACATAGTAGAATGCAGTGGCCTTTGGGTAAGCCTCCTCCTGTAAGTTCGTCGAGACCTATTATTCCGCTGGGGGTTAATTCTATAGCCATAAAAATACCTCATAGATGTGATTTTGCTTAATACCTTACATTTTTCGTTATTATTTTTACTTTCCTATTTCGCCGTATGTTAATATGTATTTCCCGTAATCATCACTCGAGAAATATTTAGAAACCTTAATGAAATGGTTCTAAAATTAATGAATGTCTATTATATTATTAATGTACTGATGAAATGAGGCTAAATGGAAAATGGATAAAATCGTACTTGCCTATTCAGGTGGAGTAGATACTTCTGTGGCCATTAAACTACTTAAAGAGAAGTATGAGGTTGTAACAGTCACTGTGGATGTGGGTCAAAAAGAGGATTTGAAGGATGTAGCGAAAAAAGCTGAAAAAATGGGTGTTTTGAAACATTACTCTATTGACGCGAGAGATGAGTTTGTGCAGAACTACGTTTTTCAAGCCATTAAGGCTAATGCACTTTATGAAGGAAAGTATCCGGTCAGTACAGCTATTTCACGACCACTCATCGCCTCCAAATTAGTTGAAGTAGCTAAAAAAGAGGGCGCGGAAATGGTTACACATGGCTGTAGCGGTAAGGGAAACGACCAAGTGAGATTTGACACCACAATAAAGGCGCTAGCGCCGAAATTGAAAATAATCGCTCCGATACGTGACTGGAGATGGACAAGGGATAAGACAATAGCTTATGCTAAGAAATATGGAATACCAATTCCAGTTAAGAAAAAGCCCTACAGTATTGATCAGAATCTTTGGGGTCGCTCAGTTGAGTGCGGCCCTATAGAATACCCGGACCAAGAGCCTCCTGAAGACGCTTTTGAGTGGACGACCGCTCCAGAGAAAGCTCCAAGCAAGTCTCAATATGTAACTATAGAGTTTGAGAGTGGAGTGCCTATTTCACTGAATGGAAAGTCGATGGATGGAGTTAAACTCATAACTACACTTAATGATCTGGCGGGAAAACATGGGGTTGGACGAATAGACCACATTGAAGATAGGCTTATTGGAATTAAGTCAAGGGAAGTTTATGAAGCCCCAGCTGCGATCTGTATCCTAGAGGCGCATAAGGATCTAGAAAAAATTGTCTTAACACGTCATCAAATTATGTATAAACGGAGTGCTGATGAGGAATGGACTTTTCTCGCCTACAGCGGATTATGGGTCGATCCCCTGCGGGAGGATTTGGAAGCTTTCATAAATTCTACGCAGGAGAAAGTGACTGGAGAAGTTAAATTAAAGTTATTCAAAGGAAACGCTATTGTTGTTGGAAGATCCTCTCCATTTTCTCTATACGATTTGAACTTGGCTAGATACGATATAAGGTCAACATTCGACCAAGCATCATCGGTGGGCTTTATTGATATTTGGAGTCTCCCAAGCAGAGTGGCGCGTCAACTTCACCTTAAAAAGAAGAAGCGAAAAGCACCAAAACAATAGAAAGAGGCCAACGTTTTGAGCATCTTAAGACGGGGAAGGCTGGGTCCCCAACCATCCGACATAGCGGAATATACTTCCTCAATTGAAAGTGACGTATACATAGTTGAACCAGTCATAAAAATAAACCAAGCACATGTCGTCATGCTGGTTGAAGAGGGAATTATCAGCGCAAATGATGGAGCGCTCATTCTTAGGGCGCTGAATAAAATTGATCCCCGCATGAAACTTGACCCTAAGTTAGAAGATGTACATATGAATGTTGAAGCGAGGGTCATAAAGAAACTTGGGGAAAATGTTGGAGGAAAAATACATACAGGTAAGAGCCGTAATGATCAGGTTTCTGCAGCGATCCGTATGACATTGCGGTGCTATGTCTTAGATGTTATAGATGCGTTGATTAAATTGCGTCTTGCTATAATGAAGATTTGTCAAGAGCATTTAGAAACGGTGATGCCTGGTTACACTCATCTGCAACATGCCCAGCCAGTGACATTGGCTCATCACTTTCTCGCCTACCAGGATGCTTTTCAACGTGACACTCATAGGCTTATGGATGCTTATAAAAGGATTAATTTAAGTCCAATGGGCGCCGCAGCGTTAGCCACAACAAGTTTTAAGATAAATCGGAATAGGGTGGCTGAAATGCTTGGATTCGACGGATTAGTTGAGAATTCAATGGATGCTGTAAGTACTCGCGACTTTGCTGTTGAGGCTTTATCAGCTATGGCACTGGTTATGAGTGATCTAGGCAGAATGGCTAAGGAACTAATTCTTTGGAACACCCAAGAAGTTCGTGCAGTCGTAATTCCAGATGAGTACGCTTCAACTAGCAGTATTATGCCGCAGAAGAAGAATCCTGTTGTACTTGAATTAGTAAGGGCTAGGGCTGCGCATGTTTACGGAGACCTATCGGCAGTTATGACTATTCTTCATACGCTTCCATTAAGTTATAATTTGGATCTACAGGAAATAAACCAGCGTCTTTGGAGTTCATGTGAAACTACACTTTCATCGGTCAGAATGATGACAACGCTCTTACTAAAAGTGAAGTTCAATGAAGATCGTCTACTTGAACTATCATCAAGAAACTTTTCTACAGCCACTGACTTAGCAGATATTCTTGTAAGGGAAATCGATGTACCATTCCGAACAGCCCACCACATAGTTGGCAAATTAGTTAGAAAGCTTTCAGCTAAACATAAGACTTTGGAAGATCTTACAATCGAAGAATTGCGCGAAACAATAAAAGAAGTAACGGGTTCAAAGCGCTTAATTAGCTGGAAGAAACTTACTCCTGTGCTTCATCCTAAGTACAGTGTTAAATCGAAGGCAGTGATAGGCGGCCCAGCACCAAAGGAAGTTTCAAGAGCAATTAATAGGAGACAAAACCAGATCAAAGAGAACAAGAATTGGTATAATCAAAAAGTGCGTCTATTAGAAAAATCTAACAAAAAACTAGGGGACTCCATTAGAAAAATTTACAAATAAAAACCATCGAACCCCCTCTTCCAAAAGATTTTTAAAAGAGTTAAGTAAATCGTTAGAGAAGGGTTCCCTGTTCAAATATAACGTATATTCGCCCAGTAAAGGGGCTGTTCTTGTTCTGGCTGACGGAACCTTAGTGAAGGGTGTTGGCTTTGGTGCTACGCGGAAGGTTTCAGGTGAAGTTGTCTTTAACACGGGTATGGTCGGTTACCCTGAAGCCATTACCGATCCCTCATACAACGGTCAAATTCTGATGCAAACTTATCCTCTTATTGGTAATTATGGCGTTTGCCCAGATCACTTTGAGTCTGATGGACCCAAGATTGAGGGCTATATTGTTCATGAATTGTGCAGGGAGCCTAGCCACTGGGCTTCTAAGAAGCGTTTGGATGAGTGGCTGAGAGAAACTGGAATCCCTGGTATAGAACGTGCTGACACTAGGATGTTGACTAAGAAGATTCGGATTTACGGTGTTATTTTGGGGATTTTATGGGTTTACAGGAATGGCGACGGACCAGATTTTGATGAATTATTGAAAGAAGCGAGACATATACCTGACCCTAACAAAACCGACCTTGTAGCTGAGGTTGCAACAAAGAAAGTTCATAAATTCAATGTCAAGGGAAAGCATCACGTCGTTTTAGTTGATTGCGGAGTGAAGAGGAATATCATCAGAAGTTTGTTGGATAAAAAATTGAATGTTACAGTAGTTCCACCGAATACAACTGCGGACAAAATTTTGGATATGAAGCCAGATGGAATTGTGCTCTCCAATGGGCCTGGTGATCCGAAGATGGTGCCTTATGTTATAAAGACTGTGAAGGAGCTTACGCAGGTGGATACCCCAATTATGGGGATATGTCTCGGAAACCAAATCTTAGCCTTAGCATTTAGTGGAGACACATACAAGTTGAAGTTTGGACATAGAGGACAAAATCATCCTTGTGTCGATTTAGAAACGGGAAGATGCTACATTACAAGTCAGAATCACGGTTACGCTGTAAAAGCAGAGTCGCTTAAAGGAACAGGGCTGAAAGTAACGTGGATAAATGCTAACGATAAGACTGTTGAAGGACTCGAGCATATAAAGAAGCACATTTTCGCTATCCAATTTCATCCGGAAGCTACTCCAGGACCTGAAGATACGCAGTATCTCTTCGATAGATTTCTGAAGAATATGAGGGAGCATAAGAGGTGACTGTGGATGTCGAGACGTGAAGATATTAGAAAGGTTCTGGTGATAGGCAGCGGCGGGATAGTGATCGCTCAGGCCGCTGAATTTGATTATAGTGGAAGCCAGGCACTTAAGGCGCTACGGGAGGAAGGCATTCATACTGTTCTTGTTAATCCTAATGTTGCGACTATTCAGACTAGTATGAAGATGGCTGATAAGGTGTATCTTGAGCCGGCTACCCCTGAGATGATTGCGCAGATTATTAGGCGTGAGAAGCCTGACGGGATTCTTCTTGGCTTTGGTGGTCAGACTGGGTTGAATGTTGGTGTTCAGTTAGGTAAGATGGGTGTGTTTGAAAGGGAGGGGGTTAAGGTTCTTGGATCGTCTGTTGAGACTATTGAGAAGACTGAGGATAGGGACTTATTTAAGAAAGCTATGGGAGACGCGAATGTTCCGGTGCCGAAGAGTGAAGCCGCATACAGTGTTGAGGATTCGCTGCGTATTGCGAGGAGTATAGGGCATCCGGTTATTGTTCGTGTAGCTTACACTTTGGGTGGCGGAGGCTCTGGTGTTGCTTACAATTCTGGGCAGCTTGGAGATATAGTTAGTAAGGCTTTGCCTCAGAGTTTGGAGCATCAGGTTTTGGTTGAGCAGTATCTTGAGCATTGGAAAGAAGTTGAATATGAGGTTATGAGGGATTATCAGGATAATACAATAACTGTTTGTGCGTTGGAGAACTTTGATCCTCTTGGGATTCATACTGGTGACAGCATAGTTGTTGCGCCAACTCAGACTCTTACTAATAGGGAGTATCAGATTCTTAGAAGCGCGTCCATCCGTGTGATCAGATCTGTGAAGGTCATAGGTGAATGCAATATTCAGTTCGGTTTGGATCCGTACAGTGAAGATTATGTTGCGATTGAAGTAAATGCTAGGATGTCTAGGTCAAGCGCATTAGCTTCAAAGGCTACTGGTTATCCCCTTGCATACATCGCCGCGAAATTGGCGATCGGGTACACATTACCGGAGTTGCTAAATAAGGTTACGGGAGTTACAACAGCCTGCTTTGAACCTGCGCTTGACTATATCGTTGTGAAAATTCCGAGATGGGACTTCCAAAAGTTTCCAGGACCTGTGGATAGGCGGCTTGGTCCTCAAATGAAGTCTGTTGGCGAGGTGATGTCTATTGCCCACTCGTTTGAGGAAGCTCTTCAGAAGGCTATTAGGGAGCTTGAAATTGGCAGAGATGGACTTGTTGGAGGTTCTGAGGATGATGAGCGAGAATCCTTAGAGAAGCTACGTGAGGAACTCCGGTATCCGACTGATGAGAGGCTGTTTAAGATTCCGAAGGCGTTGAAGGCGGGTATGTCTGTCCAGGAAATTTATAAACTGACTGGAATAGATCCTTGGTTCCTGTTCAAGATTAAGAAAATCGTTGATATGGAGAAGAAGCTCCGCGGTTTATCATTGAGTAAAGCTGAGGCGGCGTTGATTAAAAATATACGTGAAGCGAAGAGGCTTGGTTTTTCAGATAAACAAATTTCAAGATTTATGAATGTAGATGAGGATATTGTTAGAGGATTCAGGAAGAAGCATAGAATAATCCCGGCGTTCAAAATAGTCGATACGATGGCTGCTGAGTGGGCTTCTAAGACAAATTATTGCTACGCCACCTACGATGACAAAGAGGATGACGTCGACTTCAAGAAGGGAAAACGGAAAGCTCTAGTTCTGGGCGCTGGATGCATACGTATCGGAAGCAGTGTCGAGTTTGATTATTGTACAATGAACACAGCGTGGTCGATTAAAGAGGAAGGCGTTGATGAGGTAATTGTGATGAATAATAACCCTGAGACTGTGTCAACGGACTACGACATGTCAGACAAACTTTACTTTGAAGAGATGACTCTGGAGAGGGTTCTTGACATCATTGATAAAGAGAGACCGATGGGAGTAGTCGTTAGTGTAGGTGGACAAACGCCGAACAGTCTTGCTTTACCGCTTGCAAAACGTGGAGTTAGACTTCTTGGAACAAGCGCAGATAGTATTGATCGCGCTGAGGACCGCTCAAAGTTCAGCACGCTTCTTGATAGACTTGGAATCCCGCAACCAGTTTGGAACAGTTTGACCTCTTTGAAAGCTGCAAAGGAGTTTGCGGGAAAAATTGGCTACCCAGTCATCATTCGACCTTCCTATGTGTTGTCCGGTGCTGCTATGCGCGTAGCTCGAAACGAAGAGGAGTTAATGGATTACATTAGCATTGCTGCTAGGGTTTCTCCTGAGCACCCTGTCGTGATTAGTAAGTTTATGGAGAATGCAAAGGAGGTGGAGGTGGATGCTGTTAGTGACGGAAGAGACATGTTAATCGGTGCAATAATTGAGCACATAGAGCTTGCGGGTACTCATAGCGGCGATGCGACTATGGTGATTCCTCCGCAGACCCTCAGCCCAGATACAATTGCTACAATTGAGGACTATACGGAGCGAATAGCGCGTGCGATGGTGATCAGAGGGCCATTTAACATTCAGTTCCTAGTTAAGAACAATACTGTCCACATCATTGAGTTAAACTTGAGAGCAAGTCGGAGCATGCCGTATACAAGTAAAGCTGTCGGAATACCGCTAATCCGGATAGCTGCCAAAGTTATGTTGGGCAAAACGCTTCGAGAGTTAAATGTTCTGAAGAAGCCTCCAATGCTACATGTCGCTGTGAAGTCTCCGATGTTTTCATTTATGCGGTTGAAAGGCGCTGATCCAGTGCTCGGCGTTGAAATGACTTCAACAGGTGAAGTTGCATGCATTGATTATGATTACGCTGGGGCTCTGATTAAGGCGCTTGTGGCAGCAGGACTAACAGTGCCAGCTCCGGGTAAGCCTATTTTATTGACTGTTCGTGATGAGGATCAGCGTGACGCCGTTAAGATGGCACGAATACTGCAGAATATCGGCTATAAGGTGTTCGCAACTAGGGGCACAGCGGAAGTTCTGCAGGACGCGGGAATAAAGAATGTTAAAGTTTTGAGGAAGATTAGTGAGAAGAAAGACGACATTATTGGACGCATAGTGAAGAGGGACATAGGGATGGTTGTTAATACACCCTCAGTACTGCGTAGAGAAACTATGGACGATGGATATGTTATACGGAGGACCGCCACAGAGTTCTTAGTCCCTGTTATTACGCGTATAGAGACAGCTATGGCTTTAGTTAAGGCGCTCGAAGAGAATGCTTTCACAATGATTCGTGCTCGCTCTTTGAATGAGTTTATAGCTAGCTCTCCGATGAGCAAAGACATTTAATTGTTTTAATAATAAATGAAGAGGGGATTACCTATATTAAGTCGGGAACAGTGGACTCCAAAATGGACGAAATTGATAGAAAAATAGTTGAAATTCTTAAGGAAGATGCAAGAAAAGCATACACGGACATTGCGAAGAAGGTGGGCTTGTCCGAAGGCGCTGTTAGGAAGCGTGTTCAGGACTTAGTTAAGTCAGGAGTTATACGTAGATTCACTGTTTCAGTCGGAGTGAAAGAAGGGGTGAGAGCGATTACATTGATTTCTGCCGCGTCCACCCCTGAAATTTCGGCGAAAATTATGAAGCTTGAAGGCGTTGAGGCGGTCTATGAGATTACAGGTCAATATGACATCGCTGTACTGCTGTCTGCTGCTAACATTGAAGAGATAAATCAGTGCGTTGATAAAATTCGCAGCATAGAGGGAATTACAAACACTAACACAATGATAATTCTTAGAAGCTTAATGTAACTGCGCTTAACTCAACTTAAGTTTTTAATTATAGCGTCTGTCATCTCGGATGTTTTAGCCGATCCTCCGAGGTCGTATGTTACTTTCTTTCCTTCAGATATTACTGACTTTGTTGCTTTGAATATAGCATCCGCTTTTTTCTTTTCCCCGAGATATTCCAACATCCACGCCCCAGCTAGAATTGTTGCAGTTGGATTCACTTTATCCATACCCTTGTATTTTGGGGAACTCCCATGAGCTGGTTCAAACATAGCATATTTGTCGCCGAAGTTAGCTGAGTATACGCATCCTATGCTTCCTATTAGACCTGAAGCTTCCTCAGATAATATGTCCATAAATAGGTTGGTACTTACAATGACGTTTTGATTGAAGCGCTGCGGATTTTTGATTAGTTGCTGGGAGAAGTTGTCTATGAAGTAATCTACTAATTGAATTCCTCTGAATTCCTTTGCAACGCTGTTCACAGATTCCATAAATAAGCCATCGGTTTCTTTGCAAATGTTTCCTTTATGTATGGCCACAACTTTTTTCCAGCCTTTTTGTTTAGCAAGATTAAAAGCGAAGCGCACTATTCGTTCAGAGGATCTTCTCGTAATCTTCCTTATGCCTATGGCTAGGTCTTTTGTCAGTCTATACTCAAGCCCAGTATATAGTCCCTCAGTAGCCTCACGTACACAAATGAAGTCAACATCTCCAAGGGGGCCTCTCGTGTTTGGAAAAGTCTTAATTGGTCTCACGTTGGCGTAAAGATCGAATTTTTGTCTTATGCTTACAGCAACGCTCTTCGGTGTGCCAGGCTTTGGAATGGTTGTTGTTGGACCTTTGAAGCACGCATCTGCTTGCTCCATTGTTTTCCAAGTTTCAGGCGGTATGAATGTGCCTCCTCCATGTTCCTCCCACCATTCTAGCCCAGCATCGCATGGTATGAGTTTCACGTTGGTTTTTACCGCCTCAAGCACCCTCAGCATGGATTCTACTAATTCTGGCCCTGTGCCGTCTCCTTTTATTATCGCAGCTGTTGCCCTGCGTCCTTTATAGCTCATACCACTTTACCCCCTCCAAAACCTCGCATAAAGTAAGTTTACTGCAACATTTAGTTTATTAGCGTTCCATACATTTCTCACAAACATTAACCTTATCGCCTTTACTGTTAATCAATACCTCGCATAACACGTTCTTCTGGTGACAGAATGAACATTCGCCTATGGTTAAATCCCAATAAGTGTCGTCGCCTTTTCTCCATGATTAGTTTCAGTAACCTCCACTACTAGTTTATTCGCGCTGTTTTAAATAGAGGCGTATACCGTCTCTTTGATTGGTTAATTATGCTGGCTGAAACTATGCATAAAGAGGTTTCAACACAGAAAGAAACTGATGAGAAGTTAAATATTGAACTTAGAAAAAAGAAGGCAGAATACAATAAGAAATACCGCCAAAAACATAGAGATGAACTCCTGGAGCATAACAGGAAATACTATCAAGAACATAAAGATAAGCTCAGAGAAGACGCAAAGAGATACTATCAAGATCATAGGGAGGAAGTGAGAGAATATAGAAGGAAGTATCGGCAAGAACATAAGGAGAAGTTCAAAGACTATCAGAAGAATTACTTTCAAAAGAACAGGGAGAAATTTAGAGATTCTGCCCGTAGAGGACATTTAAAAGACCTTGAGCATTATCGAAGATTTAAAATTGAGTTCGGCGGGAAATGCGTAGTTTGCGGAGAGAGCGACCTTAATGTTCTTGAAGTCCATCACCCAGATAGAAGAGTAGAAGAGAAAGGTGTCTCCTTTGTTCAGACTAAGGAGTTTAAAAGATGGGTTAACGATGGAATTAAACCGAGAGTTGTCTTACTATGCTCAAACCACCACCAAAAACTTGAGATAGCGATAGCTCATGGAGAGCCTGATTGGACTAAGACACTTATTTAAAGAGCTCTTTGTAACCAGTAGAGGCGTGGTAAGCTAAGCCGTCTTTAAGGATTTTGAGAAGGAATTTCGGCATAGGTTTCGTTGAGAAGTTGGCTCCAGAAGTTAAGTTGTGTATAGTTCCCTCTTCTAGGTTGATCTCTAGGACGTCTTGATTCTTTACTTTGCTGAACAGCTCGTCGCATTCGACTATGGGTAGACCGATGTTTATCGAGTTTCGTAGAAATATTCGTGCGAAGGATCTCGCTACAACTGCCCCAACACCAGCTTGTTTTAGGACTACTGGAGCGTGCTCGCGACTTGACCCACAGCCAAAATTCTTTCCAGCGACGATTATGTCGCCTTGTTTTATTTTTTTGTAGAAATTTGGGTCTATTCCTTCCATGGCGTGTTTTGCCAGTTCTTTTACATCAGTTATTCTGAACTTGTATTTCCCTGGAATAATTACATCTGTATTTACATTATCTCCGTATTTCCATACTCTTCCACGGATTATGATTTTGCTCATAATTTTACGCCCTTGTTGTTCTTGGGTTAGTTATACGACCTTTGATGGCTGAGGCGGCTGCGGTTGCAGGTGAACTAAGATAAATCGATGATTCAGCGCTTCCCATTCTTCCAGTGAAGTTTCTGTTTGACGTGGATAAGCAAACTTCACCCGTTGCCAATATGCCCTCATGGGCGCTTGCGCATGGGCCGCATCCCGGATTACACAACGTACAGCCGGCGCTTAGGAGAGTTTCAATGTAACCTCTCTTTAATGCTGATAAATATTGTTCTCTTGAAGCTGGAATAACTATCATTCTGGTTCTAGGATTTATTTTCTTACCTTTCAGAATTTTTGCAGCTATTTCAATGTCTTCTAATCTTCCATCAGTGCATGAGCCGAGGAATACTTGATCTATCTCTTTGCCTTCTACCTCAGAAACTGCCTTCACGTTATCAACAGCGTTTGGACATGAGATCATCGGTTCTAATTTTTTTACATTAAAATTGACGGAATCCTCATAGTTTGCGGTATTATCGCTTTTCACCAGTTTAATTGGCTTTTTAATTCTGCCTTTAAGATAGTTGACTGTTTTTTGGTCAGGTGCTATTATTCCAGCTTTGGCGCCCATTTCAACAGCCATATTGCATACAGTTAGTCTACCGTCAATGCTCATTTTTTCTATAGGTGAACCGGTGAACTCTATTGCTTTGTATGTGGCGCCGTCAGAGCCAATTTCACCAACGGTATAAAGGATTAGATCTTTAGGTGCAACCATTTCTTGAGGAATGCCCGTATAATTGAATTTTAATGTTTCCGGGACCTTGAACCATAGTTTTCCCGATATAAAAACCGCAGCCATATCAGTGGAACCTATTCCTGTTGAAAAAGCTCCAAGAGCCCCATAGGTACAGGTATGAGAGTCCGTCCCAACTACCACTGAACCGATGTTAACATGCCCCATTTCAGACATTAATTGATGACAAATCCCTGAGCCTATATCATAGAAATTTGAAATTCTCTGCTCTCTAGAAAATTCACGCATTTTTTTATGTACGGCAGATATTTCCTCAGATGCACTTGGAGAAACGTGGTCAATGACCATTATGATTTTACTTGGATCCCAAACTTTACGGCCACCCATTCCTTTGAAGGCTTCAAGTGTGAGTAGGGCGTTTCCATCATGAATCATTGCAGCATCTATTTTGGCTAAGATAAAGTCTCCTGCTGAAACATTTATTCCTGAGGCTTTGCTTAGTATTTTTTCGGTGATTGTTAGTCCCATAATATGGCACTTTAATTGGAGTTTTGTTTTTCTTAACATTATTTTTTATTTTAAATAGTTATCGTTCACTTTTTATTAAGGAAAACGCATTTAAATTGCCTAAAAAATTAAGAAACAATAGTATATATGAAAAATAATATGGTTTCAAGAATTAAAAAGTAATTTCTTGAAAAAGTTTATAAGCACCCATACATTTACAAGTAGCTTCATTCTAAAAATCATATCAAAAGTGAAAAATAATGATTGAGGAACGAAAAAAACCTAGAAGATTATGGTATGGCACTATGTCAACTCCCTATCTTAGTAGGCATGGTGGACAATATTCATTAATTGGATCGGAGGATTTAGAATGAAAGTCAGTTGCCCTGAATGCGCAGCAGAATTTGAAGCCCCCAACGACTTGGTAGTCGGTGAAATCCTAAGCTGTCCGGACTGTGGTTTAGAGGTTGAAGTCTGCGAGATAAACAGCGGAAAAGTGTTGTTGAAGTCTGCTGAGATCGAGGGCGAGGATTGGGGGGAGTAGAATCGCCATTACCATTAGCATGCTTTTTGATCAGATCCGTTGGGAAGAAAAAAAGCTAATCGACGCAGCTAAGAGAAAGAACATAAATCTGACCCCGATAGATGCAAGGAAACTACGCATAGACGTCACCAGCAGAAAGGCTAGAAAGGAATTTGGAGACATTGTTCTTCAAAGGTGTGTAAGCTACTTTAGAGGACTCCATCTAACAGCTGCTTTAGAGAATATGGGTATTCCAGTGATAAACTCGTATTCTGTTACAGCTGTATGTGGAAATAAGCTTCTAACAACATTGGCCTTGGCTAAGGCAGGTGTGCCTACACCTAAAACTATCCTTGCTTTCACGCCTGAAATGGTGATAGAAGCCCTTGAAGAATTGAAGTATCAGGCCATATTGAAACCTGTAACTGGAAGTTGGGGGAGATTGATAGCGCCGCTGAAGGATAGAGAGGTGGCCGAAGCAGTTTTGGAAGATAGAGAGTTCATGCACCCACTTTACCAAGTTTACTATGTTCAAGAGATAGTGAAGAGGCCTCCACGTGATATAAGAGTTACAGTGATCGGAGATGAGGCTGTAGCAGCAATTTATAGAATATCGACAACTGGTGAGTTAATTACAAACATTGCAAGGGGAGGAAGAGCTGAAACCTGCAGGGTAACTAAAGAGCTTAAGGAGATTACTTTAAAAGCTGCTAAAGCTGTTGGCGGGGGAGTTCTCGGCGTAGATTTAATGGAGAGCCCGAGAGGACTTGTTGTTCATGAGGTAAACCATACAATAGAGTTTTTCGGAACAGTAACAAGCACACACATAGATATCCCAGAATTAATCCTAGAGTACGCAGTTAAACAGGTGAAAAAATAGATGAAAGTCGGAATAGTCGGAGCCTCAGGGTACACAGGAGGAGAACTTCTAAGATTACTATTATTCCATCCAAAAGTAGAAGTTATGATAGCTGTATCAAGGGAATACGCTGGAGAATACCTCTTCAGAGTGCACCCAAACCTACGCGGCGTCACCGATCTAAAATTCTGTCCACTAGATGTCCCTACAATAGTAAAAGAATGTGAAATTGTATTCACAGCAACACCTCACGGAGCCACAGTTGCACTTGCCCCCAAATTCCTTGAAGCAGGGTTAAGAGTCTTAGATTTGAGCGCTGATTTCCGGTTAAGAGAACCTGCTGATTACCCGAAATGGTACGGCTGGGAACACTCACGTCCTGACCTACTTAAAGAGGCAGTTTATGGACTAACTGAACTGCATAAAGACGAGATAAGAAAAGCTAAGCTAGTTGCCTGTCCTGGCTGCATTGCAACAAGCGCCATACTTGAACTTGCCCCACTAATTAAGGCCGACATTGTTGACAGGAGTAAAGTTGTAGTGGATTCGAAAATCGGTTCAACTGGAGCTGGAGGAAAACCATCACTTTCAACTCATCACGCTGAACGATTTGGAGTGGTTAGACCTTACAAACTTACAGGGCATAGGCATACTGGAGAGATAGAGCAGGAATTGAGTAACCTTGCAAATGGTCATGTAACAGTTGCACTTTCATGCCACGCCGTAAATATTGTTAGGGGAATCTCATCGACAGCCCATACTTTCTTAACGAAAGATGTAAAGGAGGTTGACATCTGGAAAATTTACAGAAGTATGTATCAAAATGAACCTTTCATAAGATTAGTGAAAGATAGGAAAGGAATCTACCGCCTACCCGATCCGAAGATCGTTATAGGCTCAAACTTCTGTGACATAGGATTTGAATTTGACACACATGCGAATAGACTGGTTGTCGTATCAGCTATTGACAATTTAATGAAGGGCGCAGCTGGACAAGCAGTTCAAAACCTAAACGTTATGCTAGGAATAGATGAAAAAACAGGCCTAGAGGCTCCAGGTTACCACCCGGTGTAATGCAGATGGTTCTTGTCATCAAGCTAGGTGGGAGCACGCTAAAGGAAGGCGTCGCCCCAGACTTCATCGAGGATTTGAAGAACATCCACTCACGAGAAAAAGTAGTTTTGGTACATGGTGGAGGAGCAGAAGTAACCGAAGTGGCCACAAAACTGGGTAAAGAACAGAAATTTGTGATTTCGCCCGAGGGATTCAGAAGCAGATATACAGACAAGGAAACAGTTGAAATCTTCACAATGGTTATGGCTGGAAAAATAAACAAAGAAATAGTCAACACCCTTTACAACAACTCAATACAGGCTGTAGGCATATCAGGCATAGATGGCGGACTTATACGGGCTGAAAGAAAGAAGAAACTAGTTATCGTTGACGAGAGAGGACGAAAGCGGATTATTGATGGGGGTTATACTGGAAAAATAACCAGCGTCAATCCAGAAGTAATTGAAACTTTACTATCGAGAGGATATATGCCTGTAATTTCACCAATTGCTCTTGGAGAAGAATTTGAAATATTGAATATAGATGGTGACCGTGCCGCAGCATATTTAGCTGGGGCGCTGAAGGCAAATAGTCTCATCCTTCTAACAGACGTGCCGGGACTCTACATTAATGAAAAACTTGTTTCAAAACTTACGAAGAAAGAAGCTGAGGCAAAAATTCGCGGAATTGGCCCAGGTATGGTAACGAAGGTTTATGCTGCTATTGAAGCGTTAAACATGGGAGTCGGTGAAACCATTATTACATCTGGGATTGAGAAGAGCCCGATATCAAATGCATTATCGCATAAAGTTGGTACGGTGGTTAGTAATGAGTAGTAAGGACTTAATTGAAATTGAAAATCGGTATATGGCGAATGTTTACGCTAAGAGGCCAATTGTAATAGTGAAGGGAAAAGGCGCTGTTGTCTGGGACAATGAAGGAAAAGAGTATATAGATTGCATGGGAGGATACGGGGTATGCATTGTTGGACATGCTCACCCTAAAGTAGTTGAGGCTATAAAAAGACAGGCTGAGAAACTAATTACCTGTCACGGATCTCTCTACAATGATGTCAGAGCTGAACTGCTTCAGAAACTTGTCGGAATAATGCCTTCAGGGTTAGATAAATTCTTTTTTAGTAATAGTGGATCTGAGTCAGTTGAGTGCGCAATAAAGTTAGCTAGAAAATACACTGGGAAATCTGAGATTATTGCAACAATGCGCGGCTACCACGGCAAAACGATCGGAGCACTATCAGCCACTTGGGATGAAAAATATAGAGGAGGATTCGGACCCCTTATGCCCGATGTTAAACATGTGCCCTTCGGTAATATTGAGAAGGCAAAAGAAACGATTACCGATAAGACAGCCGCTATTCTTGTGGAGCCTATTCAAGGTGAAGGAGGAGTACGCGTCCCACCTAACAATTATCTACCTGAATTAAGAGAACTCTGCGATGAAAAAGACATACTGTTAGTTCTGGATGAAGTCCAAACAGGCTTCGGTAGAACTGGAAAAATGTTTGCATGCCAACACTGGAATGTAACCCCTGATGTGATGTGCCTAGCAAAAGCTGTAGCAGGAGGAGTACCTATGGGTGTAACCGCTGCAAAAAACGAGATAATGTCATCACTCACTATAGGAGAGCATTCAAGCACTTTCGGTGGAAACGCACTCTCATGCGCAGCCGCATCTGCCGCTATTGATGTTATTGTTAACGAAAAACTTCCTGAAAGAGCAGCTGAACTCGGAGAATATTTCAAAAGCAAGTTGAGTGAACTAGGTGAAGAATTCAAAATAGTTAGAGAAGTTAGAGGACTTGGCTTAATGCTGGGAATGGAGTTAAGATTCGATTGCAAGGACATAATTTTCGAAGCTCTGGATCAAGGAGTTATTTTACTCGACGCTGGAGTAAATGTGCTAAGATTCCTACCTCCGCTGGTAATCGAAAAGAAACAAATAGACACTGTTGCTGTCATTTTAGAAAAACTACTGGAGAAGCAGGAGCATGACAAACTACGCGGTTAGCTTTCTAACTCAGATGCTCAAGGTGTACAGCCCAACTGGTCAAGAAGAAGAGATGACCAAGTTTCTGTCACGTAGAATGAGAAGATTGGGCTTCAGAGTTAGAGTTGATGAAGTTGGAAATGTAATAGGCAGGATTGGAAGCGGCTCCCCAAAAATATTACTCTGCAGCCACATAGACACAGTGCCAGGACAAATATCTGTACAAAAAGTAGGAAACAAAATTTACGGAAGAGGAGCAGTAGACGCTAAGGGACCTATGGCAGCTATGATTCTGGCAGCCAAGACATGTGCTCGCACCAATAGGAACGGCACAGTTGTTGTGATAGGCGTTGTAGGAGAAGAAGGCGCTAGCGTAGGAATGAGACACCTTTTAAAAAGACACCTACAAGCGGATTATGCCATCATAGGGGAACCAAGCGGAATAAACAAAGTTGTAATTGGATACAGAGGGAGAGCACAGCTTAAACTGAAATGCAGAACAATAGGGGGACATGCAGGAGCTCACTGGCTATACACAAATGCAGTTGAAGCGGCCTACCAAATTTGGCTAGTCATAAAAAATACCCAGTTTAAATGGCAGAAAGAAGGTAGTCGTTTCTACTCAGTCTCGATGTGCCCAACCCAACTTAAGGGTGGAGAATTCTCAAACGTTGTACCGAGCTACTGCGAAATGACAATTGATGTGAGAGTTCCTCCTCCATTAAAATGCGCAGATGTAATTAGGGAGATCAAGAGAGCAACAAGCACCTATGAAAAGGAGAGCTTAAAGTTTTCAATAGAAGTAGAAGATACAATGGAACCATTTGAAGAAAATAAAGACTCACCACTAATCAAAGCATTAAGAAGGACTCTTACTGAGGAAAAAATTAGACCAGTTAAACTGATTAGAAAAACAGGCGCCAGCGACATGAATTTCGTCGGGGCCTACATGAAAATCCCCGTTGTTGCGTATGGCCCAGGAAACACGCAGGTGGAACACACTACTAAAGAATGTATAGATGTCCAGGAATACCTTACGAGTATAAAGGCTGTTAGAAAAACTCTGGAGAAGCTGCTGACGCCTCTCCAATAATTTTATCCTAGTTTATCATAGTTTAATTCATTAATTGCTACGTAGGCATTTTGTGTCTTTTAAGATACTTTGAGCGGGTTAGCTGGCACGGTATATGTGGTTTCCCCAAGGTGCATTAAAGGTTTGGTCTTAGTCACGTCCCATAGGGTAGTGAAGAACTTATCCTCAGCATAGGCAGCTATGACCTCACCTATGAAAAGTGAGTGGTCGCCCGGCGAGATCTGGTTTATCACTCTGCATTCCAAATGGGCGATACATTCATCGATTATAGGCGGCCTCACCCTCTTTGCTGGCTTTGGAGTTAAACCAATTTTTTCAAATTTATTTACATCTCTACCTGAAACTGATCCGCAATACTGCACTTTTCCCATCAATTCTTGGGTTGGAATGTTTACGACAAATTCGCCTGTTTCCTCTATTAGCCTATGTGAGTAATGTGTTTTTACAATACAGACAGCTAGAAGCGGCGGGCTAACTGAAAGGGGTGTAATCCAATCTACTGTTATAATGTTAGGCTTGCCATCTCTACTTATAGATGTCACTAATGCTACTGGACGTGGACCGGGGATCCTCCAGAAACTTGATATCACATCATTTTTTACCATGAATTTCACCTATAGAAAGAGTTAATTGAGTTGCTGCTTTAGATTTTGCGAAGGAGTGTTTAATATGATTATTGCTCAACTTTCAGATATTCACTGCGGTTCAACTGAAACTTTTCTGAAGGATAAGTTAGCCTTAGCAATCAGAGAGGTTAACCGTCTTAATCCTGATGTCGTTATTTTATCTGGAGACTTAACTGAAAATGGGTTTAAGAGCGAGTTTGAAGAGGCAAAGCGATTTATTGATCAGATAAAGTGCCGGAGAAAGATTATTACGATGGGAAATCACGACGCGAAATACACAGGTTTCTTGATTTTTGAGGATGTATTCGGTTTACCCTCCGGAGTGTACAGTAATAAGAATTATACTATTGTTTACGCTAACACAGCACGACCCGACAAAGAAGAGGGGCGCATAGGGAAAGATCAAACAGAAATTGTCGTGAAAGCGTTTGAGGAAACGGAAAATGCCATTAAGATTCTCGTTATGCACCATCACCTAATTCCCGTTCCAGATACTGGTCTGGAGCAAGCAATAGTTGAGGACGCGGGCGATGTGTTGAAAGTTGTTTCAAAACTTGGAGTTAACTTAGTTATTTCTGGCCATCGCCATAGACCGTGGACTTGGAGGTTAAATGATACGCAATTCATTTTCGCTGGAGCTGTTTCAACGAGGAAACTCCGTGGATTCTTTGAAAACTCATACAACATTATTAAGGTTGATAAAAGAGGAGCTGTTCCAAGTTTGAAGATCGTCGGTGGACCTATGATTAGCTTTGATAAGATAGTATCTGAAAAGCGGTCACCGATAAAGCGATAGCAACTCATTAGCTATTGAAAAAGTTTCATTTGCTTCAGCTTCTGATGCCACGCCGATGGCTACAATTTTTATGCCTTTCTGTAAAACGAATTCTAACCCCTCACGTGGAGTAAGCCTCCCAGCTGCAAGCGCCTTTTTGCCGATAAGCGTTTTACCAAGTTTTTGTGCTGCTTCTAGTACCTTTTCCGGTGCGGAGTCCATGAATTTTCCAAGTTTGTTGAATGGAAGCATAATTATGTCCGGATCCAATTCTGTTTTTTGCAACCATTGTAGAGTGGAGTAAGGTTTATGTGTTACTATGCCGGCGACGGAGCCCGCTTGACGAATTTGATTAAGAAGCTCGTTGATCTCTTTCTCTTTATGTAAGTCAGTTATTTCACCGTGAATGAGCATGGCTGTAGCTCTGAGACTTTGTAGGACTTGAATGTCGCTTTCAGGGCTCTCGAATCTGATTGTACCGAAAATGTTTAACTCTAACTTGAGGTTGCGTTCAGCGCTCTTAACTGCTTCAACAACCGGCGGATATGGGAGTAGATGTATTCCGCGTATACCTAGATCAAATGATTTACTTATTATTTTGACTATGTTTTCAGGATGTTCATAGAACTGAGAATAGTAGGTATAGGCGCGGGGACCAAATTGCCCCGCTCCAATAAATGGAGATGTACCTAGTAATATTCGAGGAATCTTTGCTTTCTGGATTTGAATCTGAGCTTGAGCAGTTAAACTAGCCATTTTTATCAATTATTATGTTGGCAGTGGCTTAGTTAAGAGTCGCGCGATATAGAAACCATTTGTGGCTATTTTCTCTATCGCCACTAGCGAATCGCGATTTTCTTTTTCTCTGAATGATTTTGCCCATTCTTTCCTGAATTCCGCGTATCTGCTTGTAATCTGTTTAGCTTGATCAGGGTTAACTGTTCTAAGGGATTTATAGGCTTGTTCAGCGATGCTTATTGCTTCTATTAGAATATTTCTGAGTTCTTTTTCTATGGGTCTCTTTGAATGAATTAATGTAGCTAATCCTTCTGACATTCGAGTAATGTCGAGTGTAACTCCAGCTAGGATAAGCCCAATTGTCGCGTCTTGTACACGTGGTGTTTCAACCACAAAGCGGATTGCTAAATTGTTTGCTTCAGCAAGTTTCTCTGTGAGCAAATCTATTGATTTGGAGTCAAAATTTCCTTCTGATAGTTCTTGACCAGATTTCCTTAGAGCATCCATCGCTTGGTCTAAGTCTTGGAATCCTTTCTCGAATAATTTCCCGGTTTCAAGTTTTTTAGCGCGATCAAATATCGTCGAGCCAGTAGTCTGGCCTGTTGGTGCTTTGGTTGATGCCATAGGATCAGGCGGTCCGCCTGCAAGCACTGGACAAACTTTCGTTAAACAATCCTCACATCCACCAGAGGCGCAGTCTACTCCAGCGTTTCCACAGCAGCTACAAATTATGCTTGCCCAAAGCGATCTTGAAACTAGCCGTATCGTTTGTATTGCATCATTCTTATCTTTGGCTTTTCGAACATTGATTCTTCCATCTTGGAAAACCATAACAGTTTTATCGTCTATGTTTATTCTAGCTACACCTAGTTTTGGAGAGCACCTTACATCTTTGTATAGTCCGCTTGTACCCAGCGCCCAGCACATCATAAATGGGTCGAAGAAGCCATACTTCAAATTGTCCACCCGCCCCTCAGGTCCTGAGGTCAACTTTGTTTCGGCTGCTACTCTTCCAGCTTCGCTTATGCATGGGTGAATGTAGGCTATTCCTTCCTCGCCTATTACAACTGTACCCTTAGCTCCAAATTCAACTCCTTCCTTCAAGATTCTCTGTATACGTTCCAAATTTTTCTCGTACTCGGGCAGTTTTAGGTTAACACACTGTCCAGGAGACATATCTCCCGTAGCGATTTTTCTAGCTGAAGTCCTGCAGCTTGGATTTCCGCATAGACCGCAGTCTTTCTTTGGCATTAACTCATAGATATCGTAGATCGTATGCGCCATTATAATTCACTTTCAAGTTAGTGATCGAGATAACTCTGATACAATTGAAATCAGTTTTTCAACTTCTTCCTCAGTATTGTAGAGATACGCTGAAGCTCTTACAGTACCATCTTTTCTACCTAATACCTCTTTCATAAGTGGCAATGCACAGTGGTGGCCTGACCTAACAACAATGTTCGATGAAACATCTAGTGCAAGAGCCACATCATGTGGATTAAGGTCACCGACATTGAATGACACTATTCCTATTCCATATTTTGGCTCAGAGCCATATACCTCGACGTTCTTAATTTTGGCTAATCCTTCTCGCATTTTCTTAGCTAGAATTCGTTCATGCGCCGCGATATTTTCCATTCCGATAGTTTCAAGGTACTCTATTGCAGCTCCAAGCCCTATCGCCTCTGCGATCGGTGGTGTTCCAGCCTCGAATTTCATCGGGCTCTTTGTAAGTTTATAGAAGTCTTTTCCGACATTTTCTATAGTTCCCCCGCCTATGTAGACAGGGTCAACCTCATCAAGTAGTTCTTCCCGAATGTATAGGGCTCCTGAACCTGTTGGTCCACACATTTTATGCCCAGAAAATGCGAGAAAGTCGCAGTTAAGCTTCCTTACATCAACTTTCATATGTGGAACAGATTGGGCGCCATCGACTAATAGATAGGCGCCATGCTTATGAACGATTTTTTCTATCCCCTCTAGTGGTGTTATTACTCCTAAAACATTTGAAACATGCGTTACTGCGACTAGTTTTGTTTTGTCATCGATAGCTTTTTCAAAATCCGCTAAGTTGAATAGCCCCTCTCGATTTGGCTTTATTATCTCCACGTTCACACCTAAATGTTGCCTTAAACGGAGCCACATTATGAAGTTAGAGTGGTGTTCAATCATTGTTGTTACTATTTTATCGCCCTTTTTCAGTTGTAATCCATTAGCGATGAGATTAATGCCTTCGGTCGTATTTTTAGTTATGATTATCTCCGAGTCAGATCTTGCATTGATGAAGTCGGCGATTTTAGTGTGGGCTCTTTCATATTCTTCACTTGCTTTCTGGGATAGGTGATGTATTCCTCTATGAACATTCGCGCGATATTGATGATAGTATTCTAGCATTTTTTGGAGAACATATTCCGGTGTTAAGCTACTTGCTGCGTTATCGAGGTAGACTATCCCGGTGTTTAGAATAGGAAAATCTTGCCTAATTTTCTGTAGGTTGAGCAAATATACATTCCCTTTAATGATTGAGTTATAGGTAAGATTAGAACTTGAATGTCAATTTATTGACTACGGTTAATCCTTTATCTAAGCTTGACACGCGTTATAGGCTGTGCCTTAATGTGTCACAATGAATAACGTAAAAAGATAAATGCGTGATAAATGGTGATAGATTACGGCGTGGGTAATTATGTATTCGGAAGGTCTTTCCACCGTTCAAGTAGAAGTTTTAACAGCTCTAGTTGAGCTATATGAGAAGAATAAACGTGTAGTTAAAGGAAGAGATATCGCCGCGGCTGTTGATAGAGATGACGGCACCATTAGGAACATAATGCCATCTTTAAAGGCGATGAAACTTATTGAGGCTATACCAGGCCCGAAAGGCGGTTATCTTCCAACCTACAAGACATATGAATACCTTAGAATAGCCCCACCAACTGGAAAGGTTGAGTTAGTTCCAGCCTATAAGGAAGGACGAAAACTCGAGTTCAGTGTTACAAATATAGAATTCTTAGATGTATCTCGAGCGGAGGTTGCTAAGGTTCTAGTGAGAGCTTCAGGCAGTCTTTCGGGCGTTGAAGTTGGAGATTTCATAAGACTTGGACCGGCTACTGAAAGTCGATTAATAATTGAAGGTAAAGTCGTTGGCAGAGATGACTTACACAAAAATCTTCTATTAACAGTTTCCAGCATGATAAGTATCCCAGACATACCTGTTAAGAATATGGTCAGAAAGAAGCTGATCACAATTTCACCAGATGTTACTGTAAGAGTGGCTGCTGGGCAGCTTTCAAAAGAGGGTATAAGGGGCGCACCTGTTGTTGAGGGAAACAAAACTATTGGAATGATTACAAGCACAGACATAGGCAGAGCTTTATATGAAAGAAAAGAAGACCGTAAAGTGAGAGAAGTTATGAGTAAACCGCCAGTAACCATAGATGAAAATGCAAGTCTGCTTGAAGCTGTGCAAAAGATGCAGCGACACGACGTTGGGAGACTTGTTGTCGTTACTAAGAATAATAAACTTGTCGGAATTGTAACAAGAACAGACATGCTTAAGCGAATATCGCGCCTTGAATCGCTCTAACAATGCCCATTATACGACAGTTTTACAATAAATCCCCTAATAGATTGTATTTTATGTCGTGATAAACACATTTTTGTCGTATTAATTAAGCCTGCGATTAATACCTAAGACATATTTTTATAGGACCCTATAATCAAACCTTATACGGCGATGCTATGTCAAAAACCGAAGACGACAGAAGACCAAAAACACGAGAAGAATTCGTAAAACTGCTACTGTCAGCTATGGAGAAGGAGAGAGAATCAAAGAGGGGAAGGCAGAAGAGACCGACAGTTTCAGGTACTGCTAAAATAATGAAAATCCACCGCGACACTCTCTATCGATGGATGAAGGAATTTGGCGTAAAATTTAGCGATGTCAGTAAAGGAAAACCGACAGTTGAAGAATTTTTAGAGAAAGTCGAAAGGGGGGCTCCTCCAAGACTTCCATATCTTATAGGTGAGGCCTTAGTTGGTGAGGGCTCAGAAGTTGCCCATGTAGATTTGATTATTGGTGATAAAAGAGGCCCAGTAGGTGAAGCCTTTGCAAGCAGTATGTCAAACTTATCTGAAGGACATACACCGCTTCTCGCAGTAATAAGACCCAATTTACCCCCTAAACCACACACTCTAGTTGTTCCGAAAGTTACTGTAAAAAATCTTGAGGATGCTGGAAAAATTTTCGGCCCTGCGCAGGCTGCGGTTGCGAAGGCTGTTGCCGACTCTGCTGAGGAGGGAGTGATTCCAAGGGATAAGCTTGATGATTGGGTGATCCTGTGCAGTGTTTTTGTTCATCCAGAGGCGAAGGATTACCGCAAGATTTACCAGTTTAACTATGGAGCGACTAAGTTGGCCATAAAGAGAGCACTGAGCAATTATCCGTCTTTGGATAAGATTGTATATGACAAGGATAGGGCGCAGCATCCAATAATGGGATTCAGAGTGCCCAGATTATGGAGACCGCCATACATCCAAATAGCATTAGATATTCCGAACATAGAGGTAACAAAAAGAATTATACAGGAATTACCGAGAAGCGATAGAATTATCCTAGAAGCTGGTTCTCCACTAATTAAGAGATACGGCACGAAGGTTATTCGGGAAATTAGAGAAGTGACAAAAGACATTTTTGTTGTTGCAGATCTCAAAACATTAGATGTTGGAAAAGTAGAGGTCGACGTAGCATACGATGAAACTGCTGACGCGGTTGTAGCCTCTGGATTAGCTGCAAAAGAGACACTTGATAATTTTATCTACGAAGCAAAGCGGTTAGGAATTTACTCCGTAGTTGACATGATGAATGTCCAAGATCCAGTCCAAAAACTTAGATCACTTGCAGAAATACCAGAAATAGTCATTATACACAGAGCTATTGACGTAGAGAAAACTGGGGAAGCCCGTTGGGATATTATAGGAGATATCCGAAAGGCGTTCAAGGATAAGAGGATACTGATCGCTGTTGCTGGAGGAATTGATCCCACCACTGCGCCGAAAGCTTTGGCCGCTGGGGCAGATATAATTATAGTGGGTAGGTATGTTACGCAATCAAAGGACATTAGACGGGCGGTGAGAGAATTCTTACAGTGCACTCCAGAGATGGCTGAGGATATAGACCTATTCAGAGTTCACGTAGAATAACTGAGCGCCTTCACTTACTTTCATAAAGAAGACCAAATTAACTGAGAAGATAATCGATTATCACATTCGCATAGACTTTAGTTGAATTTATGACATCCCTCACAGAAACTGTTTCGTCATAGCTATGTGCTTTCTCCATGAATCCGGGTCCAAATGTTAATGTAGGAATGCCTAGAAGCTTCCTGAAACGCCATGCATCACTTGTGGCCCAGACCGCTATAGCAGGCGGAGTGACGTTGAAGAATTTCTTCACATTCAATCTGATAATCTGAGTTAATTTATCATCGAGCTTTGAGTATGATGGGGGAGATTCCTGCAAAATTTTGTAACCGAATCCTTTTGGCATTACTTTTTGAATATAGGAGTTAATATCTCTCTTTGAACCTCCAATCGGAATACGAAAATCACCCTCTACCTCGCATTTCTCAGGCACAACATTTGTCTTAGTACCGCCTGCGATTACCCCAATGTTAACCGTATGGTGATCGAGTATTCGAGTCATCGATTTTATTGGAATCCTGTTCCGCCGCGCTATTCTGGCTAAAACTTTCTTCCCATTGATCACTAACCCAGCGGCATTGCTTGGAGTTTTAATTTTAATTTCTTCTATTTTCCTTAATTCTGATAGAAAATTTGTCATAGCAAGTATGGCGTTTCTTCCCATCATAGGCCAGCTTCCGTGAGCTGGTTTTCCTAGGGCAGTAAATTTAAGCCAATAAGCTCCACGTTCACCCGCATCAATAGTATAGCCAAATGCGAGATACGCTGAGGGCTCAGCGATGAGACATGCATCTCCACTTAGTTTTTTGTTTTCGATAAGCCACTTCGCCCCAAGATTTCCACCAATTTCTTCATCACAGACAAAAGTGGCTATTACTTTTCCGTGAAAATCTTTTTCAAATCGCTGTACCGCTACTAGCGCCATTAGCGTTGCTGCAATGCCGCCTTTCATATCCGTTGAACCACGACCTAGGATCTCTCCATTTTTTATTAATCCACAGTATGGTGGAAAACTCCAGTTTGATGTATCTCCCGCAGGGACTGTGTCCATATGTCCACATAATATGAGGCTATTGCCCTTTCCGCCAATAGAGGCTATTGTGTTTATGTGACCCGGCCTTGGTTCTAAGTGTTTGAATTGAAGCCCATTATGTTTAAGGAAAGATTGAAGAATTTGAGTTGATTCGGAAACATCACCTGGCGGATTCTCGCTTTTAGCTTTAACAAGGTTGCAACAAAGCTTTAGGAGCTCACGTTTATGCTCCTCGATGTAGCGTTGAACCTTCTTTTTAATCCCTTCCATTTTTTACCTACCCAGAAGCGCATAGTCAAAGTTTAGTATTTAGAGGATGCGCTAAGGTAAAACTGATAAGGCTGTAAGCAAAAATGCTTTATAGAACAGAATTCTAACAACTTAGAGAGGCGCTTAAAGATGCGTGAAGCTGTACCAACAGGTATATCTGGCTTAGATGACATCATAGGCGGCGGATTCCCCAAAAATAAATTAATATTATTGGCTGGGGGACCAGGCGCTGGAAAAACCATTATGGCAGCACAGTTTCTCTACGTTGGTGCAACTAAGTACGGAGAAAAAGGTGTGTATGTATCATTTGCAGAAACTGCGGAAGCGTTTAAGGAAGAGATGAAGCTTCTTGGAATGGATTTTGAAGAATTAGAAAAAAAGGGTTTGGTTAAAGTTATTGACCTGATAACTACTGCTAAGCCTGCTTTAGACGCTAATCTAACTACGATTGTAGAGAATGTTGAAACGTTAAAAGCTAGCAGATTAGTTATAGACTCGTTTGCCGCAATGACTACTGCAGTAAGAGAGAAGATTGAGGTAAGAGTAATCGCTCACCTTTTGCAGAAGTTCCTACTTAAATTAGGATGCACAACGATACTGATAACAGAGATTCCATGGAGTAAAAATATTATCGGTACAGGTGTCGAGGAATTCATATCGGATGGTGTCATAATGATTGAACCGTTTGTTGAGAAAAATGAATTACGGCGAAGACTAATAGTGTTAAAGATGCGTGGAGCTAAAACATCCAACCGATATCATGAAGTTACCATAGGTGCTCACGGAGTATCGTTAACTCCTACACCGCTGTAGGATTCTATTTTTTTAAACTGCGGAGACGTTACTAGACTTTAACCACTTATTAGGCTCTAATTTCAGCCTTAACATTAACCTTAAAATTCAACAAGAACCTTTAGTTCAACAGAGGAAACAGCTGTTGTTTTACTCATTGATTACAGATGCGTATGAGAAAATTGAGGCTACAACTAAGCGTCTCGAAATGACTGACTATCTTGTAGACTTGATAAAGAAAACGCCAAAAGACGCTATCAGCAAGGTTGTTCACCTGACGGTTGGAGAGTTGTATCCTCCATTCAGAGGAATTGAGCTTGGCGTAGCAGAAAAATTAGCTATACGAGCAATAGCCATGGCAACTGGACAACATGAAAAGGCGATTACGGAGGATTACAATAAAACTGGTGATCTTGGAACCACAACGGAAAAGTTTCTAATTAAAAGAACTCAAGTTACTTTGACTCGTCAACGATTGACAGTTGAACGGGTTTATGAAGTGTTAGATAAAATAGCGCATGCAACGGGTGCTGGCGCGCAGGAAATTAAGATTAGGCTTCTTACAAGTCTTTTGAATGATGCAGCATCATCGGAAGCAAAATACATTGTAAGAATGGTCACTGGAAAACTGAGAATTGGTGTAGCAGATATGACTACTCTCGATGCATTATCAATAGCCTATGGTGGAGGAAAAGAATTCAGAGAGGAAATTGAACGCGCTTACAATTTAACTTCAGATCTAGGATATGTTGCGGAAACAGTGGCTGCAAAAGGGCTGGATGCAACAAAACATTTCAAAATAACTGTTGGAAAACCAGTAAGACCTATGCTTGCTGAAAGATTGTCTAGCGCGAATGAGATCCTTGATAAATTAGGAGGAAAAGGTGCGGCTGAGTACAAATATGATGGACTCCGAATACAGGCGCACATATCACCGAAGACAATTCAACTTTTCTCAAGAAGAATTGAAAACATAACAAGCCAATTCCCAGACGTTGTTAAAGCGTTAAGAGGAGCAGTTACAGCGAAAGAGGCGATAATTGAAGGCGAATGCGTGGCGGTAGACCCCAATACTGGTGAGATGATGCCGTTTCAGATGGTATCTCAACGTAGAGGAAGGAAATACGAGATTGAAGAGACAGCCAAGGAAATCCCAGTGACTGTTTTCTTATTTGATACCTTGTATGCAGATGGAAAAGACTATACGTTAAGGTTATATCCAGAAAGGAGAGAAGAACTAAAGAAAATCATTAAACCAACTGAACATGTGAAAATTTCAGAACAAATAATTACAGGCACCCCAGAAGAGCTTGATCAATATATGGAGAAGGCAATTACAGATGGCTGCGAAGGATTGATGTTGAAGGATATAGGACCTGAGTCATTTTACACAGCTGGAGCCAGAGGGTTCAAGTGGATTAAGTTTAAACGTGAATACAAGAGTGAGATGGCGGACACCGTTGATTTAGTTGTTGTCGGAGCCTTCGCCGGTAGGGGTAGACGCGCTGGAAGTTATGGCGCATTGTTAATGGCCGCTTATGACCCCGATAGCGACATGTTTAAGACTGTGTGTAAACTGGGTTCAGGATTCACTGACGAAGACCTAGCAAATATGCCGAAGATGTTTGCCCAATATAAGATTACTCACAAGCATGCAAGAGTTGATTCAAGAATTGAAGCCGACATGTGGTTTGTACCAACAGTCGTAATGGAAGTCATTGGCGCTGAATTAACATTGAGCCCATCTCACACATGTGGACTTGACGCTGTCCGAAAAGGAGCTGGGCTGGCAATTCGATTTCCGAGATTCACAGGTAATTGGAGGAAAGACAAGGCGCCTGAAGATGCGAACACAGTTAAAGAAATTATGGAAATGTACCAGAGTCAGTTGAAGAAAATATCGATGGCGCCTCCGAAGGCTTGATCCTCAAGTCTACTGGAAATTAATAGAACAAAACATTAGAATTCTTAGTCTTTATTTTTACCCTCGACGAATTCTATGAATTCTTGATTTACATTGTTTAGAGGTATTCTTTTAGGCGGATTCTTAAAGCCATAAGCGCAGATGCTGGTTAACGCTCCCCCTGTTTTTCTTTCTAAGGCTATTTTACAAGCACGAACAACGTCTAGTATTATGGCTCCGCTGTTTGGGCCGTCTAGAGTTCTTAGGTAAATATCAACTATTACTGGTGCGCCGTTGAAGTATTCTCCATTTAGCCAGTAGTAGCTAACTCTTTTGTTGCCTAGAAATTCTACATAGTCAGTTGTGCCTGAAACTATTTTAAATTTGTAAGGTAGAACGCTGCGGATTGAATCGGTTTTTATGCCTCTCTTCAACATTTTCCTAGATTCCTCTGCTGTTGCACGGGATTCTGTTCCGCCACCTACGTCAAGTTGGTAGCAGCTTTTAACCTTCACACCACGACTATTAAGAAAATCGAGAATACTTTTGTGGAAAATAGTTCCACCTATTTGACTCATTAGGTCGTCTCCTACAACAGGCAGTTTGGCTTTCATGAATTTTGATACTAATTTTTTATCATTTACAATGTTTGCAGGGGTGCAGTTCACGAATGCGCACCCAGCTTTTAATGATTCATCTGCATAGAAGCGGGAAGCCTTAGACGCCCCAACCGGTAGCAGGTTAACTAGAACATCAACATTTGCATCCACCAATGCCTTAGAAACGTTAACTGGCTTGGAGTCGTCAATAAGTATAATGTCACGTAGATCCTCACCAACTCCGTCTAATACTGGCCCTTTAAGCACTTTCACGCCAAGGTTACCAACTTCGCAAACTTTTGGACAGCTGTTTGGTTCACTGAAAATGGCTCTACCTAAGTCTAAACCTATTTTTCTTCGGTCAACATCAAAGGCTGCAGTTATTTCAATGTCCCCGGGAAGATATCCTCCAATATTAATGAAGGTTAGACCATCAATGCGTCCACCCCTGCCTGCCTTTCTGTAGTAGGTTAAACCTTGAACTAGAGCTGAGCAGCAATTGCCCACTCCAGCTATGCCTACGTTAATTCTCTTTTTAGCCAATCTGGGTCCCTGTTGTTCTTTTACTGAACTGAAGTGAAATGTCTTTTGTGGTTAAAAATAATGTTTGCCCTTACAATGTAAAGTTAATATACCTAATCATAGAGTAATAGTTAGACTTTGAGTTAGACTTTGAGATGACGTGCTAGGCTGGAACCACATCATTATGATGAGGCAAAATTGCTTAACCTGCATCTTGCTTGTTCTAACTTAGAAGGAAAGGTGTAACCCGCGTGCAGATTAAGGAATTAAAAGATGGAATGACAGATGTTACTGTAAAAGCGAAGGTAACCGACAAGTCTGAGACACGGGAAGTTTATTCTAGGTATGGTTTTAATGTTCATAGAGTTGCTAATGCAATCATATCTGACGGAACAGGGTCAATAAAGCTGGTTCTGTGGAATGATCAGATACGTGAAGTTTCTGTTGGAAACGATATACAGATTGAAAATGGATACGTGAAGACTTTCAGAGGAGAATTGCAACTTAGTGTTGGAAGAAAAAATGGCAAATTAATTGTTTTAACTAAGAAGAGGTGAAGAAATTGAGTTATGGAAGAAGAGGAGGCTTCAGAGAAAGAAGATCATTCGGCGGTCCAAAACCTGTTGAAATAGGCAAAGAATACGAAGTTGATATCCAAGAATTAAGTCGACGTGGAGAAGGCATTGCAAGAATTCAAGGATTCGTAATTTTCGTGCCGAACACGAAGCCTGGAGATCATGCGAAGGTTAAGGTAACGCGTGTAGGCGATAGATACGCAACAGCAGAAGTAGTTACTTAGAAGACTTCTACTGCATTTTAACCGAAAAACATTTTTTCCTATACCTTTTTTAGGTTACTAATGAGACTTTTCTCTGTGAGTAAATATGAGTGCCCATGGAGAAGAAGCCTCTGCAGAAGAAGTGAGAAAGCTAGCTGAAACCAAAGCTAAAATTGAGAAGCGCATACGAAGATTAGAGGATGAAATTGAACACTTAAGATCCGTCTTGGATGTTGTTAATTCAACTTTAGCTGAAAAAAGCTTTAGACGGGCAGAAATCACACCTAAACCAGAAGTGCCTAAACCACCGCTCCCAACCATAGAAGTTACGGCAGCACCTCCAAAAGTTGAGTATAAACAAGTGGTACCATTAAAGACAGCTACAGGGACGATTCTTGCACAAATGCAAATTGGGGATGATTCTATAAGAGTTACCCCAGCGGAAGGAGTACCACTTAACGTTACCACTCCACCGTTTCAAGCATTTCTAGTAAGCAGAATTTTAGAGCCGATGCAAGCGAAAGATAAAGAAGCTGCGGGAACAGGTGAAATTCCACCTGAAAAAGCTTTTTCCTTCAACGTAGTCCAAGATGGTGACATTGTTAGAGAAATAGTTATCCGCAATTATAGGGACCCAAGACGGCTTCAGGAGATAAAAACCTCGCTACGTTGGACCTTCGAGAAAATGTATGAGAAGACCCAAAGGGGAACAAGTTGACTTAGATTTCTGCTTGCTCCCGGTCAAACACTTTATTTCGACAATTGTACGATTTTATACTCGACATTTACGTTACGTTTATTAAGTGCTAGCCGTGAAAAAGGGGGTTTAAGAGGTATACATTGTGGCTGGAATAGTAGGTTACGGAGTCTACATACCCAAGTGGAGAATTAAAGTTGAAGAAATAGCCAGAATGTGGGGACACGACGTCGAAGGAATCAAAAGCGGCTTACTTGTTGAAGAGAAGTCCGTTCCATCACTAGATGAAGATACAGCTACAATTTCAGTTGAGGCCGCTCGAAACGCTTTAAGAAGAGCACCGGAGATCATCCCCCAGGAAATAGGCGCAATATACGTGGGATCAGAGTCGCACCCATATGTAGTTAAACCGACTGCAACAATCGTGGCTGAAGCCATCGGAGCAACCCCGTTTCTGACAGCTGCTGATACGGAATTCGCATGTAAGGCGGGTACAGCGGGCATACAGGCATGTATGGGATTAGTTGACTCTGACTACATTAAATACGGTATGTCTATAGGCGCCGACACTGCCCAAGCAGCACCAGCGGATGCTCTTGAATATACGGCATCAGCAGGAGGAGCTGCATACATAATCGGAAAAGAACATGTTTTAGCTGAAATTGAAGGAACATACTCATACACGCAGGATGTGCCTGATTTCTGGAGAAGAGATGGATCAGAGTATCCTCACCATGGAGGAAGGTTCACGGGCGAACCTGGATATTTTGCGCAAGTAACTGCATGCACAAATGGTTTGATGGAAAAAATGGGAACAAAACCTGATGATTATCGTTATGTGGTGTTTCATCAACCCAACGGAAAATTTCCTTTAAGGGCTGCTAAGATTCTGGGTTTTCCAGATGAAAAAGTTATGCCGGGACTTCTTGTTACAAAAATTGGTAATACGTATTCAGGCTCTTCCCTCATAAGTTTGGCAACCATTCTTGACCAAGCTAAGCCTGGGGATAGAATTCTCATAACTTCCTATGGTTCAGGCGCTGGATCAGACTCTTTCAGTATAGTTGTCACAGATGAAATAAACGCGAAGAGAAGGCTGTCACCTCTGGTGGAGTATTACGTGAATCGGAAGGAGTACATTGACTATGCAATGTATTCGAAGTATAGAGGACAGTTAGGGGGCTCTTCTTAATGGCTAGTGGAACTTCAATCAGAAGAGATGTTGCCATTGTTGGGATAGGCGCAACTAAATTTGGAGAACACTGGGATAAAGGATTGAGAGAGATGGTTGCGGAGGCTGGGTTTGCTGCTGCTGGCGAAGCAGGGATTCGCGGAAAAGACATTGAGCTAATAGTTGTGGGAAACATGTCGGGAGGAATGTTTGTAGGTCAAGAGCATGTTGCAGCGTTGGTGACAGATTTTCTTGGATTGAAACCGATTCCAGCTGTTAGAGTTGAGGCTGCGTGTGCCTCTGGCGGAGTTGCATTAAGGCAGGGTTACCTAGCTGTTGCTTCGGGGCTTTACGATTTGGTAGTTGTTGGCGGTGTTGAGAAGATGACGGACATTCAAGGTGAGAGAATTGCCTCAGTATTAGCGGGAGCGATGGATTTTGAGTGGGAGGCATATGTTGGTGCAACTTTTCCAGGAGTCTACGCGTTGATGGCTCGTCGCTATATGCATCAATATGGGTTAACGAGGGAGCAGCTGGCAGAAGTTGCTATAAAAAATCATTTTCATGCGTCTCTTAATCCGTTGGCTCACTTCAGAAATCGGATAACAGTTGATGATGTTGTCAATTCAACTTTGATAGCCGATCCGTTAAGGCTTTATGATTGTTGCCCTGTATCAGACGGGGCGGCATGCGTAATTCTTGTTCCGGCTGAAAAAGCTAAGAAATACACTGACACTCCGATAATAATTGAGGCTTCAGCCCAAGCGTCCGATACTCTCAGTCTTTTTGAGAGGAGAGATATCTGTACGATAGACGCTACAGTTGAAGCTGCTAAACAGGCCTACAAACAAGCAAAGATAACGCCCATGGATATCGATGTCATTGAAGCTCATGACTGTTTCACAATAGCGGAAATATTGGCATTAGAGGATCTTGGATTCTGCAAGAAGGGAGAGGGCGCGAAACTCTACAAGGATAAACAATTGTATGTTGGAGGAAAACTTCCGGTCAACACTGATGGAGGGTTAAAGGCGGCGGGACACGCTGTCGGTGCAACCGGAATCAAACAAATTGTGGAGTTAGTTAAACAACTTAGAGGCGAAGCAGAGGGAGAAAGGCAGGTTAAAGGAGCTGAAGTGGGTTTAGCCCAAAATGTCGGTGGCAGCGGAGCAACTGTGGTAGTAACAATTCTTAAGAGGGGAGATTGATTTCAATGTACGCGGTTCCATTCCACTGGCGTAGATACAAAGAACGTTATAGATTAATGGGAACAAAATGCGAGAATTGTGGAAGAATATTTTTCCCATTAAGAAAAATATGCCCAAATTGTCGGAGGGAGGGCAAACCAGTGCCGATCACATTTTCAGGTAAAGGTAAGGTGTATAGTTTTACTGTTATTCGAGCGCCGCCTGAAGGATTCGAGTCGTTTGCACCTTATGTGGTGGGAATAATCGAGTTGGATGAGGGGCCAAAGATGACATCTCAGATAGTGGATTGCGACCTGGATGACATACACATAGGGATGCCTGTTGAGGTATGCTTTAGAAAGTTAAGGGCGGAGGGCAAAGATGGAATAATATGTTATGGTTTCAAGTTTAAGCCTGTTGATGATTCTTGGAATGCAGAGAGAAAGAAATGAAAATCTTCTTTTAAACGGTCGCGAAATACAATAAGGGATTACAATGATTAGTGAAGAGTATGAGAAAGACCCTCTGTGGAAAACGCTAGTTGAAACTGTTCACGCTATGGTTATGTATCCTAGTCATAAGGCGTATGTGCGTGAGGTAGTACTTCGGGAGAATCCCGAGATTTCACCGCGTGATTTATCGTTAAGACTGGCGATCCCGCTAGGTGAAGCAATGGTCATTCTCTATGAATTAGGGGAAGAGAAGAAGAGATCAGTTGAAGGCAGAGAAAAAATAAAGTGAACATAGTTGCTGCTGACTCTGGGTCAGCTATATTGAACGATCATTTTGATCCTTTAGTTATTGTTGCTACAGCTGCTGTTTTTGTTAAGCCTCCCTACAGGGAGCCGAACCGATCTTTAGGTCGACCAGCGTTCATACCTGTTAATGGACAAAGGCTTGTTGTGGATGAGCTTTCACTATGCAAGGAGCTGCTGAAGGATGTAAGGGCGGATGTTGTTCACTTGGATATGACGCTTGGTGGGATAAGTTTAGAGAATCTTACACCAGCGCATCTTAACTCTATGGCACTATCATCCAGAGCTAGAGGAAATATTCTACAAGTTTTGCCGGAGTTAAGAAAAATTGCGGCCGACATAAAGCGTATTCATGGAATTGATGTTCTAGCTATAGGAAAGGAAAGCACGCCAGTTCGCATAGCTGAGTTAACTGTTGGGGCTTACTCAATTCTTTATGCAGCTGAGAAAGCTGTTAATGAAGAAAAAAGGATTATGCTCGGATTACCTATGGCGTGTACTTTTCACATGTACAATGAGGGTTTAACTCTAAGGTCTCTTCTACCCACTGAACATGATATGCTAACCCATGTAAAGGATGAGGCAAGAATATTAGAGAAAGTACGAGTAAGTGAGACGGCTAATCCTCAAGCACGTAATTTCAGAGTGACAATAATCCAGCCAAAATGAGTGTAAAGTCACCGAGATTTACCGCAGATTGGGCAGCTTTTTTCTCGTTTAGTTTTTACTATGTAGAACGTGGAAGCCTCGCCATCATAAACAAGAATTCTTCCTACCAGAGACTTACCGATCCCGGTGATAAGTTTGATTGCTTCGATTGCTTGTATACATCCCAACATGCCTGGCGCTGCTCCTAAAACGGGCCATTTTTCAGCTTTAGGGGTTTTGGGAAAAATGCACTGTAAACAGGGACCGTAACGTGGTTTTATAGCAGTGACTTGTCCGCCCATCCCTCTAATTCCAGCGTGAATAAATGGAATTCGTGCTTCAACGCAAGCTTTGTTTAACGCAAATCTACTTTGCCAATTATCTAGACAATCGAGCACAACATCATATTTTTTAACTATTTTTTTTAGTGTCGAATATGTGGCCTTACTAGGATAAGTGTCGATTTTTATAGTCGGATTCATTTGGCGTAGTTTCACAGACGCGGAGGCTGCTTTATATTTGCCTATGTCTTTCTGCCAATGAAGAACTTGCCTGTTTAAGTTACTTAACTCTACTTTATCCTGGTCAATTATTGAAATGTGACCTATACCTGCAACGGTTAGATACATTGAGGCTGCACAACCTAGCCCTCCAGCCCCAACAACTAAAATGTTTGATTTCTTAAGTTTCTCCTGACCTTTCCTTCCGAAGCCGTATATTCTGACTTGTCTATCGTATCGGATTAGGTCATCTTTTGTTAAGGTCAACCTCGGTGTCTCTCCGTTTTTAAATCGAAGAACTATTTTACTAAACTTCTACTTATACTCTTCAAGAAGGGATGCCCATTACCATGGTAGAGATGGCTCTTGTCACTTATTCGGAAATTGCGTTGAAAAGTGAACCTGTTCGCAGATATATGGAAAGAATGCTTATCGATAACCTTCACTACGCGCTTATGCGCAGTGGATTAGCTGGAGCTAAAATTCGTAGAATACGTGGGAGAATTATTATCGAGAAAATTGACGGCGAAAAAGCAGCTATGGTTGCTTCAAAGGTTTTTGGAGTGGCTTCAAGTATGCCAGCTGTTGAAACTTCAGTTTCTTTAGGCGACATTGTGAAAACTGCAGCAGATTTAGCTGATAAAGTATTAGAGAGAGGGCAAACTTTCGCTGTGAGAGCAAGAAGGGCTGGAGTGCATCCGTATACAAGTAAGGATATTGAAGGGCAATTAGGTTCTGAAATTCTGAGAAGATTTTCAGGAAAAAATATTCGAGTCAACCTTGATGCGCCCGATAAAGTGATATATGTTGAGGCGAGGGAGAAAATGGCTTACATTTACACTAGAATGTTTGATGGCCCCGGAGGGCTTCCATTGGGATCACAAGGGAAGGTTGTTGCTTTACTTTCAGGCGGGGTTGATAGTGCTACAGCTTCTTGGCTCATTATGAAGAGAGGTGCATCCGCCATTCCGCTTGGTTTTGATACATCGCCATACTGCGATAAAATTTGTCGTGAAAGGATGATTAATGTTGCGAAGTTTTTACGGGAGTTTGCTACAGTTGCCGACTACAGGCTTAGTATAGTGCCGTACGGAAGGATTTTAACAGAATTTATTGAGAGATGCCCTAGAAATTTAACATGCATGCTTTGTAAGAGGGGCATGTATAGAATTGCATGTAGATTTGCTGAAATGAAGGATGCCAAAGCCATTGTGACTGGAGAAAGTTTAGGTCAGGTTGCCTCTCAGACGTTAGTAAACCTCAGCGTTTTAGATGATGCGTCAAATATGCCTGTCTTCAGACCGCTGATTGGAATGGATAAGAACGAGATTGAGAGATTGGCGAATAAAATAGGGGTTTATGAGTTGGCTGCAATGAAGGTCAGACGATGCGACGTTGCTCCTCCTAAGCCTACGACTGCAGCGAAACTTGCTGACATTAAGAAGGCGGAGGAAAATGTGAATATCGACGGTTTAATAAGCGAAGCTTTGGCGGAAATCGAGGAAATTATTCTTTGAAATCAATTGTGTAAGCGTTTGCTTGGCCTTGGCATAAAGTAATAAATTGCTTTCTAATAATATGGAAAGTGTGTTGGAGGAGTTCATGTGAAAGAAGCGTTCTTTCCATTAAAGGTAAGCGAGGTTATGACTAGAGAGGTTGTAAGTATCGATGAAAGTGTAGGTGTCATTGAAGCGGCTAAACTGATGAGCATAAAAAACATTGGAAGCGTGGTTGTAAAAAAGGATAACAAAGTCGTTGGAATCCTAACTGAACGTGACTTTCTAGATAAAATCGTTGCAAAGGGGTTGGATCCAAGCGCTCTGCGCGTCATAGACATAATGAGCGCGCCAGCTATCGCATGCACCTCAGATACGCCGATCACGGCAGCGGTGAGAGTTATGCGAGAACGAAAAATTCGTCATCTACCAATTGTGGATGAAGGTAAACTTGTCGGGATAGTGGCTGGAAGGGACCTCACAGCCCTCGGATGGAGAGTTATAGTTTACTAAATTAGCTACAGTTGTTACTCTCTAAGAATGACTTCTACAACTTCAAGGCTTATATCTAGAGACTTGGGGCTTTCAGTTATAGCGCCTAAACTTATTATGTCGGGTCCCGCAGCTGCGTAGTCGAGGATGTTTTCTTCAGTTATTCCGCCGCTGGCTTCTATGAGAACTTTGCTACGAAGCTTTTTTTGCTGAAGCTTCTTTATAGTTTCTTTAATTTGATTAGGCTTCATGTTGTCAAGCATTATTATGTCGGCGCCTGTTTTCGCGGCCTTAATGGCGTCAGTGGGCGTAGTTACTTCAACCTCAATCTTCTTAGCGAACGAAGCTGTTTGTTTAGCTTTTTTAATAGCGTTCACAATGTCGCCGGCGATTTTAAGATGGTTGTCTTTTATCAATATTAAATCGTCTAGGTGTAGGCGATGGGTGTCTCCGCCGCCTATCATTACAGCTTTTTTGTCGAAGTAAAGAAGCCCAGGTGCAGTTTTCCTTGTGCAGGCAATCTTAAGTGTGTAGCCAGCTGACTCTATTTTTCTAACGAGTTTATTAGTTTCAGTCGCAATTCCACTCATTCTTGAAATTATGTTCAGCAGAGTCCTTTCAACCATAAGAATTGTTCTTGCATCGCCACGTATCTCCATAAGGACTGCTCCGGCCTTCACTCTTAATCCGTCCTTAATGAGGGGCTTTGCATGGAGACCAACGCTTTCTAGTAGAATTTGAGCTTCTTCTAGGCCAGCTACGACCCCGGATTCCTTTGCTAAAATTTGAGCTTTCGCAGTAACTCCACTGGGAACGGTGCTGAGAGTTGTTAAGTCTCCCTGCCCAATATCTTCCTCCAGGAAGCCTCTGAGTTTCTCTTCAAGTAAACGTTTTGGAAAAGCCATAATTTATCTCTCAAGTTCTTTTCGTTTTATTTTGCCTTTTGGGGCTTCTTCCTCAAATATTATGGCTTGAAATTTGTAAACCTTTGTTCCTCGTAAAAGCCAAGCGTCAGGCGGTAGGCCAGCTTTCATACAGCAGTTGCTTAGGAATTCTTCTTCATTCCAATTCCATTCTACAGGGACTTGAGGTAGCAGTAGTCCTCTAAACCATCCTCTTTCCATTATAAGTCCATCTTGCCCAATTTTTATTTCCTTGGAATATTCTCGCGGATCTTTCACTTCAATGAGTTGCGGCGGAGTTAGAATGCTTATCTCCACTACGATATTGTCAAGCTCATTTAATGTTAAGGAAGGAAATCTAGGGTCGTTCATAGCGGAATTTATCGCTGAATCTATGGTTGCTTCTACAAGAGGATGGTCTGGTTCAGGGCAGCCTATGCATCCTCTCAGTTCTCTGGCTCCAGACACGACATTATTTAACGTAACAAAAACTCCGCATTTCTGCGTTAATTTTTTAGGGACATCCGCTGGAACCACTAGGGGCTTTCCAGTTTTGAGAGCGTTTTCAACAGCCTTTCTCGCAAGCTTAGCTAAAAACGCGCCTTCTTCGAGTGAAATTTGAAATGACATTTGTGAAACACCCCCACCTAATATAAAGTGAAATAAGGTTATAGCCCATTATGACCTTTCTGTTTTACTGACTCGCTTTGCTTCACGAAGCATCTTATGGATCAACCGCCAGTGGCCGCCTTGCCAGTATATTTTGCCACACCCTTTACAAACCCAGAACTTGCGGTAGTTTTTAAGAACTGAGGGAGGAATTTTTCCTTTTAAATGCTCTTTCTTTACAGGTTTGATCCGTGAATTGCAGGCTGGGCATCGCGAAATCTTAGTGTCTACGTCTAGCTTGATTTTGAAACGTTCAGATATCCTAGCAAGTCTTTCAGCTTCTGTTTTCCCCTCCACAAGATAGGTTTCAACACCTCGTGCAACCGAAAGCCTATACAGCTGGAGATCGCATGTGAGGAGAGTTCTTCTCTCCTTTTTTGCTGCTTCAATAAGGCGGTTATCTGAAACATCACTTAAGTATTCAACATCATACCCGAGCAGGCGAAGCCAACGAGAAAATCTGCCGAGCATTCCATCGCAGAGAAATTTCATATAAACTTCACACTTATCACATGGCCGGATCCAGGTTCAGCCACGATCTCGCCATCGTCCATGATTAGTTCCCCTGCCACGAATGTCTTGACGGGTTTTCCTGTAACTTGCCAACCGTCAAAGGGTGAGTACTTCGCTTTTGAGTAGAATTTTGAGGAGTCGATTTTGAACTTTTGTTTTAAGTCTACTATCGTCAAATCAGCGCTTAGCATTGGGTTAAGATAACCTTTCTTTAAATTGAAAATTTCTGCTGGTTTTTCAGCTAGAGCGTTTATTACGCGCCTTAATGACAATGTGCCCTCGTTTACTTGGGTAAGCATTAGTGGAAGCGTGGTTTCAAGCCCAGGGATTCCTGGAGGGATTTCCCAGACATTCGCTTTACGCTTCTCATTTAATGAGTGGGGAGCATGATCGCTTGCAACCGTATCAATTATGCCTGCATTAAGTTTTTTCAGTAATTGTGCCGCATCAGAGCGGCTTCTTAGGGGAGGATCTGTAATTGCTATACCTCCAAGCTGATTGAGTTCGTTTTCTGTTAGCAATAGGTGGTGCGGTGTTGCTTCACAAGTTAGTGCTAAACCATTTCGTTTTGCTTTCTCTATGATTTTGAGGGATTCGGCGAGGCTTACGTGCGAGATGTGTGCTTTAACCTTAGTCTTCTTAATTAATGGCAGTATGTGATTCAAAGCTGTAATTTCGGCTTTAGGATTACGCGCTGATAGATAAGCTTCAGGGGAATTTTTACCGGCCTTACGTAGTTTTTCCTCCATTTCGATTATCATGGTGCGATCTTCGGCATGAATGGCTACTGGTAGATTTAGTTCCGCCGTTTTCTTTAAAGCGCCAGTAAGAATCTCATCATTATTGATGTTTAGCTCTGTGGATGGACTGTACATGTTTAGTTTGAAACCTATTATCCCCAATTCAGCCATTCTTTTGAAATCGTTCTCTCTACGTGGAAAAGCTCCGTAAAATCCCACATCTACAAGTACTTTGCTTTCAGCCTGCGCTTTCTTTTCCATTAATCTTGCAGGGTTGTTCGTAGGCGGTTTACTATTAGGCATATCCAGCACCGTTGTAAAACCACCAGCTGCAGCAGCAGAAGTGCCTGATTGGAAATCTTCTTTATACGAAAGCTCTAGGTCACGAAGATGTACATGTGCATCTATAAGCCCTGGAAGGACAACTTTCCCTTTAACATTTATAGTGCTGGAAGATTTCGGCAGATTTACGGGTTTTCCTATTTTTTGAATTTTACCTTCATCTATTGCTATTCCGCATTCAATAAAACCACTTTCAGTTAAAATTCTCGCTTCAACAATATTGAGGTCTATTGGCATTAGAGTTCCCGCTGAAACAGTTTGAACAGGTCCCTCTCTGTAATTATACCTTGCAACAGTTTTCCTTTGACGACCAGGAGGGCCCCTACATCTTTATCCCTCATTATTTTTGTAGCTTCACTGACATCCGCGTCTGGTTCAATTGTAATGAGATCATGTGTCGATATCTCATCTACTTTTGTTTTTAGAACAGAGTTAATCGTACCTGCTTCCAAATAGCGGAAGACCTCAGTTGAGCCGAAAAAGCGAATAATATCCATGGCGGTCACTATCCCCTTAAGTTTTTTACGTGAAACTAAAGGCAACCTTCGAAAGCCGTATCTAACCATCGTCTGTTCAGCTTCTCTAATTGAAGCGTTTGGGTCTATTCCAGCAACCCTTTTTGTCATCAGTTTTGATACTGGTATCCCACTCATTTTACCAGCAAGCATGAAAGCTATGTCACGTTCAGTTACAATGGCCCAGACCCTATTTTCCTTGTCCACTATAGGTAAACCGCCAAGATTATAGTCGGTCATCAGTTTTATTACATCATTTACTCTGGAATTGTTAAGGGCGCATATCGCGTTTTTAGTCATAATCTCTTTGATCGGTGCATGGATTGCCTTAAAGAAGTTGCCTGAATATTTCTTCTGAATTATTTTAAATTTTGGTCCTCCGCCTAAGTAGTTGACTATATCCATCGCAACAACCATGCCCTGTATTTTTCTTGTTCCAGGATCTACAACCGGAAGCCGGCGGAAGCCTTTCTCGCACATAATTTTAATGCCGTCATAAACTGGAGTTGTTGAAGCAACTGTGATTACTGGGCTTTTTGCAATCAGCATTATTTCTTTTTCATGCCCCCTAGGTGGAGGACGAGGCTTTAAACTAGGTGGACTTGGTCCAAAATCACGGATTTTATGACGCAGAAGTTCCCTTCTTTTTCTGGTCGGTGCACTCAATTAGGCGCTTCTCCTTAACAGGAAGCTCGAATCGAATATCGACCTCTTATGCTCCAGCTTCCATTTCAATCAAACAATCGTCGCACATGAATTTTCCTTCTACTTCCTTCAACTTGTCCGACCATTGACCACAATTATCGCAGTAGCCAGCGAGAAATGGCGGCTCACCAACTATTTCACCTGTTATTCTCGCCTTTTCGGCGACTATGTCCATTAACTCAGGCATTATTGAGAAAATGCTTCTATCGGTAACTATGCCAGCAATTTTACCTTCATCCATTATCAACAGGCGTCTGATTCTACGTTCATTCATCATTCTAACAGCATCACCTACGTCCATGTTGGGATCCACAGTGGTAAGGGGTGTGCTCATTATGTCTTTTGATTTAAGTTTACTTGGCAAGAGGTTCTTCGCAACTATTCTTGTGACGACATCGCGGTCTGTTACTATCCCAGTGGGATTACCCTTGCTATCAACTATTACTATGCTCCCGATGCTTTTATCCTTCATAAGTTTAGCGAGATCCTGAATGGTATCTGTCTCTTTCGCGGTTATAACTTGCTTTGACATAACTTCACTTATCTTTACTCCAGTTTCAATTCCCCGTTTTTTAGCCATAATTACCCCTCAGAAAAATTAGAAGTAATTCAGTCTTAAAGTATTTATGGATAAATAAGTTCACCGCGCCCAGCTGGAATGAAGCTCTGAATCAATTCGCCATTTAACCCCAGAATTTGCCTAGAAACTGATGGCGAAAGCTTACCTGCCAGTTTTAGTTTAATTTGCTTTGCAAGTTCCATTGAACTTCGCTTTCCAGGAACTATTTCAACGTAAATTTTGGTTTGAGATTTTACTGCGGATACAGGGCCACCGATAGGAATCCAGTCTTCGTTAACCTTTTTGACCCCAATGGCAAGCCTAAGCGTAACATTACGGATGTAGTTACGCTGTCCATGTATGATGAACATCCCCTTCTTTAGGTACTGCCCAGTAGGCGGAGCCTTGCTAAGTTGCTCTGGCTTAACCCAGTAGACGTCAACTGATCCTGCGCCTTCGCGCCATGCTCTGCTATAGGAAGCGGCGAATTCTGCAGCTTCATGAAGAACAAGATCAGTTAGCTTCTTTCCGCCAGTTTTTATTACAACGAATGGTGCTCCTACGATGTCTCCGTGAAGAACTATATCCTGAGGTTCAGTGTGTCGCTTTATTATCAATTCATTTGTAATTGCATCTCTTCCACCTATTACCAAAAAGCCATCGGATGAATAAAACCAGTGAAATTTTTCATACCAAGCCCTTTCTCGTGCAATAATAGGTTTCGGGGTTTCTTTAATAACACGGGTTGCTTCCTTTGTTAACGCTTTTATTTTTCCTAAAGTTTCCTCTATCGCCTCCCGCAGTCCACTAATCTTTTTTTGAGCTTTTTTCGCTTTTTCATAGTATCTTGCAGCGTTCTGTTGGGCGGAAATCTGCAAATAGAGTGGAAAGAGAGTTTCATCGATCTTAACGTTTATTATGCGTTGTTTTGGTGAGAATGAGTCAAAATAAATTGCTGGCGATAATCCGTTTTCCTTTCTACGAATGTAATCAGCGGCTATTTGCTCCCATTCTTTCCCTGCTTTTTTCTCTTGAACAGTACTTTGTATGAGAGTTTGAAGTTCATTTAGATGCGCATATATTAGATTTCCAATTGTTTGGTTTGTTTTAATGCTTAGTTGAAGTTCTTCGAGCTGCGTTTCCTGCCGTTTCAATATGTTTTTATGTTTCTCTATCTCTTCCCCAACTTTCCTTTCAATCGCTTCAGCTTCTTTTTCTGCGCTTATTTTTGTGAAATAATCGTCGGCTGCTTTATTGAACGTTGAATACCGCTTTGATCTCATTCCCTGATATAACAACAGAGGAAGGGGAAGGACGTCTATCCAATTTTCTTTTTCATCTAGGACTATACATGGCTCAAATTTACCTTCTTTAAGTTTTGAAATAAGCCCCTCCACCGCATCATAGATTCTAGCTATCTGTTGGTCTGATAGGGTTTCACATGGAATATTTTTATCGATTTGAGCAGTGAGCAGGATCTCTTCAGCATACGTGCCTCCGATGCTAAGTAAATTCACTAATCCTTTGACTAACTCAATTTCTCCTTTTTCCCTTAGTTTTGTTAGATCATGCTTAGTGAGTTTTTGCGGGTTAAGCCCGCTTGGGGGCGCATGGAGGAAACGTTCACCTTTCAGTATATTTCTATCACGCATTTTTCGGTAGGTTAAAGCAACTGTAATTGTGTTCTTTGGGTCCACTAGGATTATGTTGCCTCGACTGAAAAATTCGGCTATTAGTAGAAAAGATCCTTCTTTTGTTTTTATTGCTATAGAGATAACGCGCTCGAATTCATGTTGTTCAATTTTTTCGATTATTCCACCGTTCAGATGCTTTCGAAGAATCATACAGAATATTGGCGGTGTAGGGGGCTTTTTGATAGTGTATGAAGTTAGGTGTATACGTTTACCAGCCTCGATGATGAGACTTAACTTTGGCTTTGCTGGCTTGTGAAGATTTAAAAGGATGGCCACTGGATTGATTTGATAAATGTTATCAATTCGAGCGCCTACTATAGCACTCTTTAACTCGGAGGTTATAGCTGATATGTCGAAACTACTCATGACCGCTTTCAACACTGATACTTCCCGGAGAGATCTCTATTGGTAAACATGAAACCAACCAGTAAAGTTTACTGGAGTAGAGTCATTTTAGCCATTCTTACAGCGCTGATATCCACTGTTTTTAATATAAGCGGTTTAAGAGGCTTACTTTTCGGATTTATTATGTACGCAGCGTCTTACTACCTGATTAGGTATGGATTAAATATAGATCCAAAAAGTTTGGGAAGAGGAGATTTGAGGACCATAGGCGTTGGAGCATTCTTTTTTACTTGGATAATGAGTTGGGCTTTATTCTTTACAATAGTGCATTCTATTTGAATTATTGAGAAGGCTCTTTCGGTAATTCTTCAGAAATTTCCTCGGAAATCTCTTCCGATGCAGTTCCTTCTACCTGTTGGGAGGCGGTTGCCTCTGTAGGAGTGGTGGATTGCGGAGGAGCCAGCGTCCAAGGTTTCCACTTTGCAAGAACTCGCATATAGTCAGTCCAAGCTGAAAAGAAGCCGCGATCATAGTCTTCGTGAACATTACTTCTTGCATGTGCAGTGAATTCGTTTTTAAGGTCATTAATATTCTCTGGCTTAAGTTCTAATTTAGCTATGAATGAAAAGCTGTCATCTCCAGATTTTTTTGCGATAAACATACCTTCTAATGCATTGAGGTAACCTTTACTCCACTCAGTCGTTGCCGAATGTTGTTTTAATGTTTCAAGTAGACGTTCAGCTTCCGCAAAATTCCTTTGAGTAACTGCCTGGAAGTATTTTGCCACAGTATCCGCTGGGAACGCCACTTCTAATTATTCCTCCTAGTCTTCCATACATTCATTCTTCGCAAACCTTAACTTTTTCGCCTTTATTGTTCTTTTGGGTTTTAAATGGCCGTGTATTTTCCGTAGTAGTTGCCTACGGTACATAGGTGGTCGTAGTCGGAGGCTCCACTGTTCGTGAAGATACCACTCCAGTTGTTGTGCTAATTTCAAATTTGTATTCTGAGACCACTGACTTCGGCTGCCACGCTAGACCCAATACACGTAGGCTCCAAGACTCCTTCACATTAAGACGCCCATCGCTATTGGCATCGCCTGAGACAAGGGAATAGCTGTATTTTACACCGTTAACATAGAGGTCGCCAAGGTCAACATCTTCAATTCCAGTATTGCGTATAACAATGGTTACGGCGCCTGAACCGTGTGGTAAACCATGGCAAGCTGAGCAGTTCGTGCTCTCTGTATGGATTAACTTTGTGTGCCAAAGGACGCCTGTGGCTGTAGCTGCATGTTTATGGCAAGCATAACATTCAGATTTGCCCTGATATGCGCTGCCAGCTTTATAGGGACCTGCCCATTCGTCGTGAATGTTAGTGTGGCAACCTGATTTACTAGTGCAGACTGCCTTCTTTTTATCGGCTGGAATGACGTGTTCTGCTACAGTCTGCTTCGGCAACCAGCCATCTGTAGTTCCTCCTTTAAATCCCGCGTAGGATGTGTATATGCCGTAGGGTTCATTACCTGTGATGTAGCTTTCACGGGTACTCAAGTGGCAACTAGAAGAATCAGTACATGTTATCCAACCATCATAAGGACGTATAACTTTACCAACATAAGCGCTGTCGTGACACCCTACGCACTCTGTGTCGTTACGGGTGAATGCGACGCTTTCAATTTTTATTTCTGTTCCGGCTCTAGCTTTCTGGGCGCCTAAGTACCCTACGCTCCAAGCATAAAGAATTAGTCCCGCAACCACCGCAACTATTATCGTCAACAGAATAGAGATAACTGGAGAAATAGCTTTTATCGACTTAAATAATCGCATACTTCCCTTTAAATTAGCCATTATCGCCCGCGCCGCTTCTTTGAAGCCTCGTCAAGCTGAGTTAGATCTTCGATTCCATTTTCAGTTATTTTAAAAACTCTTTCACCTTCAGGCAGGTATGGACTTGAAACTAATCGGGCGACTCTAACAGGTCCGCTCGCTGCCTTCCTTAGGAATATGCGTGTATGACTAGTGTGCGCAACTATATGCCCACCTACTGGTGTAACAAGATTTCCGAAGAATTCGTCAGGCCTGGACATAACTTGGTTTGTTACGACAGCTACGGAGTTAAATGCTCTTGCGAGCCGAATAAGTTTATGCATATGTTTGTTTATTTTCTGCTGTCTTTCTGCCAACATTTCTCTACCTAAATACTCACTTCTAAAATGAGATGTAAGTGAATCTACAATAATTAGACGGAGATTACGTTCTTTAATCAACTCATCTGCTTTTTCTAGTAAGAGGATCTGATGATCAGAGTTGTAGGCTTCGGCGTAGGTTATGTTCTTCATTGTTTTATCCGGATCCAGTCCAAGATGATTGGCCATTCTAACTATCCATTCTGGGCGAAACGTTTGTTCAGTATCTATGTAAAGAGCGCCTCCACATAATCCGCCCTGATCAATTGGAAGTTGAACATCAACGGACAGTTGATGACATAGGATACTTTTCCCAACCCCGAATTCACCGTACAGTTCAGTGATTGTTTGTGTTTCAAGTCCTCCGTCGAGGAGCTCATCTAGGACTTTACTGCCAGTTGTCAATCGTGAAACTGTAGATCTCATTTTAAGTAATTCATCAGCTCGGAGGAAGGTTACTGAGATTGAGCCCCTAGCGTCTTCAATTATTTTTGCAGCTTGTTTTTCGCCTATCCCAGCGGGGGTTAATTCGTTTACAGTTGCGGTTGCTAGGGATTCGATTGTATGAAAGCCCATTTCGCGTAGTTTGCTTGCTGTTGCTGGACCTACTCCAGGAATATCCTCTATCATCTCGTATTTCTGCCCAGAAGCAGCCTTATTTTCTTCTACTTCCTCATCAGACAAGCTTTAGCCTCCATTACTAATAAGTCCAGAAATTAGTAATACGGGTCTATGTTTTAAGTCTGACGAATTAGAATGGAGTGGAGTGGTGAGTGAAAGTAAGATTTAGAATGACTCCAGCCCTAATATAATTTCCAAAAATGGTGAAAACACATTGAAGATGGCGAATGTAATTGAAGATACAGCTGTTAAACTTATACGATTGGCTGCAACGAAACTTCCGGCTGATGTGAAAAGCGCACTTCAAAAGGCCTACAGAAAGGAAAAGACGAAAATCGGAAAAATGGAGCTGGAAGCCATAATTGAAAATGTTAGACTTGCAGAGAAAACTGAAAGCCCACTATGCCAGGATACAGGAGTTGTAGTCTTTTACGTTACTATTGGAGACAGGTTTGATTCAGCGGTCAATATTCCTAAGGTGTTGAAATCTGCCGTAAGAAGAGCCACGTTAGAGGTCCCTCTTCGCTCCAATATTGTTAATCCATTCTCGAGGAAAAATACCGGAGATAACGTTGGGTTAGGCATACCTATCATCAATTGGAATTTCACGCCTGGAACCTCCTTAGAGCTAACAACATTCTTGAAAGGCGCTGGCTCAGAAAATATGTGCGCACTCACAATGCTTCACCCAACAGAGGGAATTTTAGGCATAAAAAAATTCGTAATAAACACAGTGGTTCGTGCAGGCGGACAGCCATGTCCACCAACAATTATTGGCGTGGGAATTGGAGGATCCGCTGAAGTTGCTTTAAGTTTAGCTGAGAAAGCATTGTTAAGGCCTGTCAATAAACGTAACAAGGAGAGAAGAATAGCAAAGCTGGAAAACGATCTTTTCAGCGCAATTAATGCTACCGGGATAGGGCCTATGGGGTTAGGTGGACGTTCCACAACACTCGGAGTAAATGTAGAATATGCTTATTGTCACACTGCAAGTTTACCTGTTGCTGTTAATATAGGGTGTTGGTGTAATCGAAGGGCGACTTGTAGGATAAATCGTAGTGGAACCATTACGCTAAAATAGTTCGATTAGGTCTAAGACTTGCACCGTGTTTAAGTTGAGGTGAAAAGTTTGGATGTAGTTGATATTGCCCGAATAATTGCTGTAAGTGCGGTTATTATGGCGGTATCCTGGATTCTAGCACAGCTTATAAATCGAGCTGTGCGTAGAGGGGCGAAATACGCAAGACTCAGGCCAGAGGTAATTCATTCAGTAACTCGTGGAATTACTGTGATATTTTTGCTGATGGGATTAGTAGGGATATTAACATATACGGGATTAGCTTCGCTTTGGGCATTAGTTGCTGGGCTAGGGGTAATAGGCATAGTAGTATCCCTTGCTCTACAAGCCACTCTTTCAAACATGATTGCGGGAATAGTTCTTTTAATGGATAGAACGATCAGGCTTGGCGACTTGATAGAGATAAGTGGAATTAAAGGCAAAGTGGTCAAGATCGGAATAAGAAGCACATGGATTAAGACTGAGACGGGCGATCTAGTGATAGTTCCGAACTCAACTATGACCAATGTACCGTTAAAGAATCATAGTCTTTCTGCACGTCTATATAAGGGGACGGAGGAAAAGGCTGATGTTCAGAACTCCGCTTAGAACTCCCATTTCGGAGAAAGAAGTTAGAAGATTAAATGTGGGAGACCAACTGCTTATTTCTGGAACAATCATCACCATGAGAGACCAGGCACATAAGAGAGCGCTTGAACAGGAAAAGATTCCTGTAAAAATTAGAGATTCAATCCTGTATCATTGCGGTCCGTTAGTTCGTAAGAAAAAAGGTGTGTGGAAGGTCATAGCTACTGGACCGACAACCAGCTCTCGTATGGAGCCGTTTGAGGCAGAATTCATCAAGAAATTTAGACCACGAATGATCATTGGTAAGGGTGGGATGGGCTCTTCGACTAGTAGGGCTCTGAAGAAATATGGAGCGGTGTACTGTGACTTCCCTGGAGGAGCAGCAGTTTTGGCTGCGTCGAAGATAAAGGAAGTGTTGGGTGTTAAGTGGTTAGATTTAGGGTTGCCTGAGGCTGTTTGGGTGTTTAGAGTTGAAAGTTTTGGGCCGTTGGTTGTCAGTATGGATTCGCATGGCGGAGATTTACGTAGTAAAGTCAAAAGATAAAGTAGAACAAATCAAACTCTTTACGGTCTTAGACGATTTTTACTCTTTTTAGAATTTCTTTTGGGTAATCTCGAACAACTCTCACAGCATCGAATTCCATTAATCCGGATCCCATAGCTACCTTAAACGCTGACTCCTGAGAAAGAAACTCTTCAGGACTGTGTAAGTCAGTGTTTACTAATAGCTTTGCTTTAGTCTCGGAAGCTACTTTTGCAACGTGACCGTTTGTTAAACAATGCCCTTTACGAGCTGAGAGTTCCAAGTAAATTTCGTTTTTCCGCGCCAGCTCAGCTTCACTTTCATTTATTAATCCTGGATGGGCTAGGATGTCGACTTCAGTGCAACTTACAGCCATCTTATTTGTGCCTGGCATGACAGGTTCAGCTAATGTTTCGCCATGCGCCAATATTAGGGGAGCGCCTAGTTTTCGTGCTTTCAATGCTAGAGTTTTAATTTTCTGAGGGGGAATGTGGGTTAACTCTACGCCTGGTATTACTGTTATGTCTAGATGCTTTCGAAGCGTGCTTGAGGTTTTAACCAGCCTCTTAACTACGAAATCTATGTTTGATGCGTCCACGTGGTCGGTTATGGCTATGGCTTCATAGTTTAGGGCGTGTGCACGTCGGGCGATTTCGCTTGGCAGTAGATCTCCATCGCTTAGCAGTGAATGAGTATGGAAATCCATTCTTCTTCCTAATCCTCTCATGCCTATTCACCTTGATTTTCTGCGGTATACTTTTTCGGGTTTGAATATTTTTGGTCGAACGGTTTTGAATTTTCTTCGGCTAAGTTTTCTGAAGAAGCATGACTTGTAGCCTAAATGGCAGGCGCCTACATCTTGTTTAACTTTTAACAGTAATGCATCATTATCGCAGTCTATGAAAATTTCTTTGATACGCTGGTAGTGACGTGAAGTTTCTCCTTTCAACCATAGTTTTCCACGTTCTAGGCTTCTGTAATGCGCCAGCCCTGTTGTCAATGTTTGTTTGACTGCTTTGGCATCCATGAAGGCTGTCATTAGGATTTCTGATGTTTTGGCATCTTGGACTATTGCGACTACGCGTCCATTGTGTCGATAGTTCAGTAGTTTCGCTATTTTCTCAGCTTCTCGAGAGTTTAATTTCACCATTTAAGAGGAGCCTCCCGCTATGCTAACAAAATTGCGTAGAATTCTTAGTCCGCTTTTTCCGCTCTTTTCAGGGTGGAACTGTGTCCCGTAAACCTTACCTTTAGCTACTATGCATGGAAACTCTGTGCCGTATCTGGTTGTAGCTATAACTACGCTTGGATCCACAAACTTAGGTACATATGAGTGTACAAAGTAGAAGTATTCACCGCTCATGATGCCTTTAACCAATGGGTTTCGTTTTTTAATTTCTAGCGTGTTCCAACCCATTTGAGGTATTTTTACAGAGGTGGGAAGCTTCACCACTTTTCCAGGAATTATGTTGAGGCCTTTGTTGAATCTACTCTCTTCGCTCTTGGTGAATAAAATCTGCATTCCAAGACATATACCTAGAATTGGGATCCCTCTATCGACGGCGTTAGTGATAGTGGTTTTATTTTTCGATAGAATTTTCATTGCGCTTCCGAAGGCCCCTACCCCCGGCAGGATAGCTGCATCAGAAGAGAGAATATCCTTAACATTACCGCTTATGACTGGTTTAGCCCCAACTTTCTCCAGCCCCTTCGCTACGCTACGTAAATTCCCAACACCATAGTTGATTATGACTATCCTCGGTTTTCTCAACGTTTACCTCTCCTTCCTCTTAGTTCATCTAATACGTCTGCCAGAGAGATGCGCTTGTATGCAAGTAGAATCATCAAATGGAAGATTACATCCGCTGCTTCATGCACAATGGCGCCCTTATCACTACCACCAGCAGACATCGTCAGCTCTGTCGTCTCTTCACCTATCTTCTTCAGGATACCCTCTAAACCACTGGACATCATTTTGCTTACATAAGAACCGGGCTTAGGGTACTCTCGTCTATCCTCGATAACCTTGAAGACCTCCTGTAAAACTTTAAGATCCATCCTACACACCTCCCTTTTACTTCAGTCTCTCCTCAACCACCTTTGCGTGAGCAGGCAAACCCTCCGCTTCCGCCAGCGTTGAGATAATTTTCTGCAGTTTCCTAAGGCCGGCTTTGTTGATTATTTGCACAGTTGGCCGCTTTACGAAGTCGTCTATAGATAGGCCTGCGTAGAGTTTGGCGCTTCCGCCTGTTGGAAGAACATGGTTGGCGCCTGTGGCGTAGTCTCCAGCTGGAACTGGTGAGTATGGGCCTAGGAAGATTGAGCCTGCGTGGTTGATTTTTCTCAGAATTGTTAGCGGGTTTGAAGTCATTATTTGTAGGTGTTCAGGTGCGTACTCATTCACGAAAGTTACCGCCTCTTTCAGGTTGCTTGCAATTAATATTGCTCCGTTTTTGCGCAGTGATTGTTCAATTATCTTTGAACGTTTCTCTCTCCTAGCGAGGCTTTCTAATCTTTTTTCAATTTCTTTAGCCAAATAGCTGCTTGTGGTTACTACTACGGATGCAGCGTTCGGGTCGTGTTCAGCCTGGGATAGTAGATCCATTGCTGCAATTTCGGGGTCAGCTGTGTTGTCTGCAAGAATCAGTATTTCACTTGGACCTGCTGAGAAGTCTATGTCAACTTGGCCGTATACCAGCATTTTTGCTGCTGTAACATATATGTTGCCGGGCCCGACTATCTTGTCTACTTTAGGTATGGTTTCTGTGCCGTAGGCCATAGCCGCTATAGCTTGAGCGCCTCCTACTCTGAAGATCGCCATAACGCCTGCTATGTCGGCTGCAACTAATGTGAGCGGGTTAACTTTGCCGTTCGGCATGGGTGGAGTGCAGGCTATTATTTTCTCTACACCAGCGATCCTAGCCGGTATAGCTGTCATAAGCACTGTTGATGGGTATGCAGCTCTTCCGCCTGGTATGTATAGGCCGACTGAGCGGAGCGGCCGCCTGATTCTTCCAAGTTTTACACCTTTCTTAATTTCAGTTAGCCACAGTTCTGGGGGAAGCTGTTTTCTGTGGAATCGCTCTATGTTTTTCGCTGCCTTCTTTAATGCTTCTATGACATTTCTAGGGGTTGATTTATATGCAGCCCGAATTTCTTCTCTGGATACTTGCAGTTGACGGACGTTTAAAGTGGCTTTATCGAACTGCACCGTGTATTCTATTAGTGCGGAGTCTCCACGTTTTCGGACATTTTCGATGATCTTTATAACTTGAGGTTTCACTGCCTCTACATCGAATTGTGAGCGTTCTAGGATTCTCTCTAGTTCAGATGGTTCTAGTTGTTTGAGGAGTTTTGGTTTAATCATAGATAGCCACCTAGATTCGTACTTCGACGCCTCGCTTCTTCAGGTATTTTTTCACATCGTAAACTGTGTAGGTTCCATAGTGGAAGATAGATGCCGCCAAGGCTGCGTCTGCTTTTCCAGCTGTTAATGCCTCATAAATGTGTCTGAGATTACCTGCTCCGCCTGAAGCAATTATCGGGATATTTACAGATTCTACGATTGTCCTTGTTAGCTCTAAATCATAGCCTTGCTTTGTTCCGTCAGCGTCCATGCTCGTTAATAGAATTTCCCCTGCGCCTAGTTTCTCTACTTTCTTCGCCCATTCAACAGCGTCGACCTTAGTTGGTTTTCTGCCGCCGTAGATGTATACTATCCATTTCTTCGGTGAAACCCGTTTTGCATCTATGGCAACTACTATGCACTGGCTGCCGAATCTTTCTGAGGAGATTTTAACTAGATTTGGATTTTTCACTGCAGCGGTATTAATTGCGATTTTATCCGCTCCTGCGCACAGTATTTCTTGAATATCCGCTAAGCTTCTGAGGCCTCCGCCGACAGTGAACGGTATGAAAATTGTTTCAGCGGTACGCTCTACGACGTCTATCAAGATTTTTCGCCTTTCAGGTGAAGCGCCCACGTCAAGAAATACAATTTCATCAGCGCCCTGTTCTTCGTATAGTTTAGCTTGGGTTGGTGGGTCTCCTGCGTATCGGAGTTGCTTAAACATTATTCCCTTCACCACTTTTCCAGCTAAGACGTCGAGACATGGTATGATTCGTTTAGTGAGAGGCATTGCTAGCTCAACGCTCCTTTCTGGCTAGGTACTCTACCCTTTAATCTCGGCTCCAACTGTGTGGCTGAACCCAAAGCTATGCCGAGGGCCTTGAATATGGCTTCTGCCTTGTGGTGATCATTTTTTCCGTATAGAAGATTGACGTGTAACGTGAACTTTCCGTTTAAAGCAAGTGATTCGAGGAAGTGTGGAATCAGCTCCGTAGCCATGTCTCCCAGTGTTCTCCGCTTAAAGTCTGCTTGAATTGTCGTATAGCCCCGGCCGCTGATGTCTACTGCAACTACTACTAAAGAATCGTCCATTGGAACCGTTGCGTAGCCGAATCTTCTGATTCCGGCTTTATTGCCTAAAGCAGAGTCTAATGCCTGCCCGAGCGCTATTCCAACATCTTCTATTATGTGGTGTTCATCAACAGCTGTAATCGACTTAGCATCAACTTTAAGATCAAAAAGACCATGTTTTGCTAATGCGCCGAGTAGATGATTGAAAAAATTAATCCCCGTATTCAACTGTGCAGCGCCAGTGCCGTCAAGATTCAATTTAATTTTAACTGCAGTTTCTGTTGTTCGCCTCTTCAGTTCAGCTACCCTTTTTTTCAACAGCCAATTCCGCCTCCTTCAAACTGAATACGCCCTTATAGAGAGCTGAGCCTATCACCGCCCCATATGCACCGGCTTGCATTAACTCTTTTAAATCCTGTAAGCTCGATATGCCGCCGGAATAAATTACTGGAATTTTAGTTGACGACACCAAACTCTTCACTGCCTGAATGTTTACGCCCTGCACTCTGCCCTCAGCCTCAACCTCAGTGTAAAGATAAGCCGCAATGTTGAAACGTTGATATTTCTCCGCTAATTCTGTTGGAGACTCTTCGCTTTCCCTAGTCCAACCATGCTTGAGAACTTTCCCTTTCCTTGAATCTAAGGCAATTATTAGTTGAGATGGATCCACAAATTTAACAAGCCCCAGCATAAAGTTAGGATCCTCAATCGCTGTTGTTCCAATTATTACCCATTGCGCACCAGCGTCAAGCGTTTCTAATGCCTCATCTAGATTACGTACACCGCCGCCAACCTGGACCGGTATGTTAACCTCCCTTAGAAGATTGGCTACTATAGGCCAGTTTTTCCTCTTCCCAGTGAAAGCTCCGTCAAGATCTATAACGTGGAGAATTCTTGCACCTTCGTTTTCCCAGCGTTTCGCAATCGAAACTGGATCATTAGAGATAACTGCCCCTGACCCTGGTTTACCTTGAATTAGTTTGACGCATTTTCCATCCTTAATGTCAACTGAAGGTATAACCAGCATTTCCGTACTCCTCTTTATGGAACGATTCTCTCTATCGGCATAACTATGATGTCTCTGGCACCAGCTTTCTTCACTAAGTTTACAATTTTATAGACTTCCCTCTCGTCAATGACAGAATAAACCTCCCACATCGGTTCAACTGATTCAACTTTCGCTAGAGTTGGCCCAGTCATAGCCGGCAGGACATTTATCACCGATTTTAATGCTTTTTCCGGAACATTCATCATAACCAGCTTCTTTCTCTCAGCACGCATCACGCTCTCAAATGCTAGAATGAGTTCACGTATCTTCGCCTTTTCCTTCAATAGACTCTGCTTGTTCGCTATCAGCCGCGCTGAAGACTCTAGAATTATGTCAATCACCCTTAACCCATGAGCACCCAACGTGGTACCTGTACTCGTTGTATCAACGATCAAGTCAGCTACGCCCAGATAAGGCATGATTTCAGCTGCACCTGAGATCTTAACAATTCCGCAGGTTCTCCGTTTTTCCTTGAAATACCTCTGCGTTAAATTAACGAATTTAGTGGCTACACGCGACCCGGTTTTAATATCAGCTACGCTCTTAATTCGGGATTTCTCAGGAGTAGCCAACACAATTTTTGCACGGCCGAAACCTAGGTCAAGTAGTTGTTCCACGTTTGCTTTGCTGTCGACAATAAAGTCGTAGCCCGTTATTCCTACATCAGCAGCCCCTTCCTCAACGAATTTCGGTATATCAGCTGCACGTACAAAGATTATTCCTATATCTGGATCCGTTGTTCTAGCGTAAAGCATCCTCTCGTTTTTGTCAACAAGCATTATGCCTGCGCGGCTTAGTGCTCTTAGGGTTGGTTGATGTAGACGCCCCTTGCTTGGGATTGCTAATTGTAGTTTCATTTACGCATTCCTCCTTTTCAATACGTTCTTTAGAGCCTTAATGAACAACTCATTTTCATTCATTGCGCCAACTGTTACTCTAATAAAATTAAGTCCCATTCCCCTGAAGGATGAACAATCCCTAACCAGAACCCCTTGTCGAAGTAGCGCTTCAAACATTCTTGTTGAGTCTATCCCAGTTTTTCTAATATCTATCAGTATGAAGTTAGTTTCCGACGGATACGCACGGACTTCTCTAATCTTGCTCAGCTCTGAATATAGGTAGTTTTTACCCACGTTAACCAGCCCCCTAACCTTCCCTATATATTGTGTATCCCCAATAGCAACCTCCGCAGCCCTCAACCCAAGCACATTCACCGGAAACGGAGACATAACACGCTTCATCAAATCTATCAATTCAGAGTCGCCGAGGATGTAGCCTACCCTCAACCCAGCCAACCCAAATACCTTCGAGAACGTACGAAAAACCACAACATTACCATATTTCCTTATAAGATGAGAAAGAGACCTGCCCGAAAACTCAAAATACGCCTCATCCACAACAACAACCACATCTCTCTCCATCACTCTTAGAACATCATCTTCCGGAACGGTATTCCCTGTAGGGTTGTTTGGACTGCAGAAAAACACAACCTTTGTTTTACTTGAAATAGCGTTTAGAATCCCCTGAATATCCCAGCGGAAATCCTCCTTCATTTTAACTAGCTTAACTTTACCGTTCGCCAACTTCGTGAAAAACTCATACATCTGAAAAGTAGGAATCGAAATAACAGCCTCCTCACCAGGATCAATAAAAGTCTTAACAGCCACATCAATCAACTCATCAGACCCATTCCCAATCAACACATTACCCGGCTTTAATGAAACATAACTCGCAATTTTGGCTCGCAATGACACAGGATCACTGGGATAGCGATTTACAGTAGGCAAAGCCTTCGCCAAACATTCAATAACCCGTCTAGAGGGGGGAAGCGGATTCTCATTAGAATTAAGCTTAGCCGACACCCTCTCTTCCCCAAGCAGAATACTAGGCGGATAGCTTGGGATTTCACGCACAATCTGCCTAACGTACCGTGATGCCATATTCTCAATTTTCCTTTAGCCCACAAATGTGGGATTATTATCCCACAATATTCCCACAAGATATTTAAACCTTTTGCGCATATACCCAAAATGAGGCTGAAAACATGCGGATGAGCGAAGTAATACGGATAGACGCAAAAGGACGAGTAACAGTCCCCATGCCAATCCGAGAAGCAGTCGGAGTAAGAGAAGGAATGTACGTAATGCTACTAGCCGACCCAGACCGAAAAGAAATATTAGTCGTACCGTTCGCTGACCCTGAAGCCAAACTAGTCGAATTCAGAGTGAAAATATTGGATATACCAGGCGCATTGGCCAGGATCGCTAAAGTGCTTGCAGACGCAAAAGTCGATCTACTATCAAGCGAATCCAGAACCCTACGCAGAGGAGAATTAGCGGAATGGTTCGCAATAGCGGATGTGTCAAAGTGTACCTGCGATTTAAAAGAAATACAAAGAAAAATAGTGAAGAACGGCGCAGCGAAAAGCGTAGAGATGCAAGAAATAAGTTTCTCGCATCGGTTCAGATAATTTAACCTTCGCTACAATTAGACCAGCTATAGTCATTAGTTATAAAGCAAGCCTCTTGCCTCGCTCTGCGCGGAGATCGGCATATAATCAATACTTCGCATGGCTTATGTTTTCCGAATAGTTTCACTCATCTCCACAATTAGGGCAGATGCACGGCATATAAATCCCCACCCAATTACTTATCCGTCGCAATTATACCTTTCTATAAGTTCAAGTCACTTATTACAGCGCAGAAGAAGTGCACAAAATGTCTACTTCTACAAAAAAAAGCTTAATTTACGGCGCGCTCTGCCGACATAACATGGAATTAGTTTCAGATCATGAGCAATAGCTATGGCTACAGCTCTATGATTTCCGTCTTCAATGTAGCCAGAGGTTGGATGTATTTTCCAATTTCCTGGTCCATGATAATCTTCCATCACTCTGACGTTTCTTTGAAGACCACCAGGTTCGATAACAATTACGGGAAACTGCATTAGAACATTAGGGATTTTCATTAAACTGGTAATATATCTAACACTTTTTTCTTGATTAGGTTCGTTTTGTCTCTTTTTCACATATTCAACTACATCAGAAAACGGTCCCGCTATGATGTTAATGGGTAGATCACCGCAAACAGGAAGAACTGTTCCCAGATCCTGCATAGGATAATCCTTTCTCAAAGTCCAAGAACATTCACTGAAGAGATTTGCCCTATTACTCTGAGGAGAGAAATGCCTAACAAGGCCCAATTTCTCATTAAATGAAAGAATACCGCTTTCAATACATCCTCGAACACGCTGGATAATTTGTTCAATCTTATTCTCGGAAGGCGAGTACTCTACAATTAATGAGCGGATGTAAGGCTTAGAAAATTCCCAAAGCAAATAATTATTTATGACTTCCTCTCGCGTGCTCAGCAAAGAGATCCCTTCCTAACTTAAATACGTCTTGAGCCATTATAGCATCTACCTAGTAATGCGCTGTCAGGGAGTTTGATGTAGGGTTTCATATTTCTCCCTCGGCATTAAGGCTCTAAGCCCTAGATAGGCCAAGAAAATTATAGCTATGAAAGAGCCTATTGCTATAAATCTTTCATACTCATCCATGCAATCTTCACCTCCTGCCTTCAGAAAGCAACCATATCAGTAACGCAATGCCTAAGCCAATAAGGATGCCCTCCGCCAACCCAGTCTGTTGAGACACTTGCCTCAGCCCGTTTTCCATGTCAGGTCTTAGTTTACACCACTTCTGCTTCAAATTGGCGTCAGCAAGCAAATAATCTAAGAGAGCAGGGTCCTCCCTAGCTATCTTAGCCAACTCCTCAGGATTCTGCTTAATCCGTTGAATAAGCTCCTCGCGAATGGACATGGATATCACTCCAATTTGTACTATTTATTGTGACAGTAAGTGTGATATATAACCTTTTCTACTTTGATTTAAACGCAAAATCACCCGGCGCACCTACGCTATTTTAGAGTTCTATTAGAAAAATTCCCCGTAAAACAATAGAGCGCACCTTTCTACGTGGGTATCTAATTCCGCATTCGTAAATTCAGGGTCAGTTAAGCCGTGGAATGTAACTCAATACATACGCAGCATGAACAAGAAGCTTGATCGCCTAATCGATCAAAAAGCAGCTAAGAAAGTGGGATTTCATAACCTTACTAGGAGCTCACGAAGTTCAGCGAAACGCCTGGATCTTTCATTGAATAGTTCCTTATTCGCGGAGAATGCGTTTACGGTTTTTTCCTTCACTTCGTCTAAGATTGAGTGAATTTCGGTGGGGGTGACTACTTCCTTTCGAATCATGGTCAGCATGGTCTTCGCAACTTTCTGGGCGGGTTCATCGGCCCGAGCGACGTAACTAGTGATTTTTCCCTTGCAGTACGCACGAAACCATCGCTGAATGAATTGGTAGTCCTCGGGAAGTCTGCCTGACATAAGATTCTCCCTTATCCTAGTTTCAAGCACTCTAAGCTCACCAGTCTTTTCGCCCGTTGCGAAGAACCGTCTGAGAGCTGCGCGCTCTGCGTCGGTAAGTATGTATTCCCGCATGCTCGGGCACCTGTTACTGCTATTGTAACTTGGCTTCTTTTAAGGTTTGCTACAGCTGTAGTAATATGTACTCTCATAACTATCATTTAGTCCACGAGAGCCATCAATTAACGATTATGCCCTCTTTATTCAGTTCTTACCAAGTGAAGGCTTTGCATTTTGGCTTTAATCTCTGAGCTTAGTTCCTTTGGCTTCTTCTTGGTTAATTCGGATGTCAGGCGAATGAAGGCTGATAAGTTAAGCTAAAAAGGATTTTCACTGGACAAATAAGAACTATAATAGTTCACGAATGTGTTGCATTTCCTTTATTAGTTTCTGATAACCCGTAATGAAAACATCCGCTTCTTTTTTAATGTATTCAACTATCTCAGGATATCTTCGCCTTTCATAAAGCTCAGGAACATTAACTTTCCCCAATTCTCCGTTCTTATCAAGTATTTTGTCGTATCCTGCGAAGGATCCTCTATTCAGCATAATCAAAACATCCTTGATGTCTTTGAAGGGTTTAACATACCAAAGGTAATGAGGATCGATTCCCTGTATTCCGAATTTTTCAGCCTTATGTAGTAAGAAATTGAAGTCAAAACGTAGATTCTTGCCTACGGGAATGAAGTCGAATGGCTTAGTTCCTACAAAAATAGGAATGAAGTTCCTAAGGATTTCTTCCTCAGATGACTCAAACTCCTTAAGAATGACTAAATCACTGATAGGCGCTCCAGTTTCCATAAGGATCCGTTGGTATTGAATTGTGATTATTTTGTCTTTTTTGTAGTCCAAGCCTGTTGTTTCTATATCAAAATAATATTCCCCCATTGGTCAATTTCTACCTCCACACCGCCTGTTGTAATTCCCTAAAATAGGGGATAATTATAGAGAAAAGGAAGGACATTGGTATGCTACCAGCCTTGCCTTAATGCCTCCAATTCTCTTTAATGACCTTTTGCTCAATCAATTTTTCATCTAATCCACTACTTTTTTCGCATAAGAATTGGAAGGGTAATCTTCTTTACGCCCTTCATTGCAGCTACCCAGCTTTGTATGCTAGCTTTCCAACATTCCTCCACAGGTCTTCTCTAATGTCCTCAACGGTAAACTGGGGACTTTCGGTCTGGGAATATACAAATTCCGAAAGCGCTGTGATAATATTCATCGCGCCATAGAAAGCCTCATCTTTTGTCAGTCCCCAAGAATCAAAATGGGTGTTAGTAACCACCTGAAATTCATTTTCATCTTCACTATAATACCTGTAATACATCTTCACAGGCTCATCTTCTATGTGCTGAAAGTCGTGAGTTATCTTGATTCTCTGCCCTTTGATCGTAATGTAAAATGAATTCTTCTTCTGCCTATGAACCCCTGGTTGTCTAACTCTCTCCCCTTCGGGTATTGGTTTTTTAAATGCTGGATTGATTTTAGGGCCTCTTTTTTCTGCGTCCATTGGGGCGACTCCCTGAGAAACCTCCTTTTTGCCCCGAATTTGTTGCTCCATGCCCCCCAAGATTTGCTGTATCAGTGAGCTCCTTTTAAATGCATTTTCTATTTTTTCTAAATAATCAGATAGTTGCTTTATGGTCGATGGTTTCACTTCGAAAAATCTTCTCTTTTGAGCTAACTTTTCACATATTTGCACATGCATTTTTATCTCTTGTTTAACTTTCTCTCTTAACTGGTCAAACCAAACCCTTCCTACCTCAACACCGTCCTTCGTGAATTTTACTGGAGCTTCCAATGGTAGGTAAATATGTCCAAAAATTCTGCTATGAGTAGGGTGTTCTCTAATCCCAATTTTTTGGAATGAAACAAGCAATCGCTTACCTCGGTATATATTAAAACCGTACCTCCCACCTAGTGACCATCTCGCCAGTAAATCTACCCACCCGGAAATCTTCAGCCCTCCTGCATAAAATTCGAAAGTTTTTCGACTTGAAGGTAGCTCTTTGGAAGAAAAATCAATCTCTCTTCTTATCGCATCGAATTCCGTGGGTTCTATAAATTTCATGGGTACTGGAATACAAGGATTTCCATTCACTCTTATTTCAAGCTCATTATTTTGGATAAATTCAGAGAAATGGAAGGCTAGCTGTATCATCACTTCGTTTAAATTGTAAATAGTTGTCGGAGACCACAGCTTTTCTACTATTATCTCAGTAAAATGTTCATCTGAGTTAGCTTTGAACTCTTGCATTTTTAACTTCCAATGCTGGTCAGTGTACCATTCATCTAAATCAAGAGGGAGAATGTATCCTACTGCTTGATGAATAGGTTTAGTGATCACTGTTAGCTTTTTACCCAAGCTCATACTAGCAGTTTTTAATCCAAGTCCGAAACTACCAAGCATGTTCACCTTTGTGGATGAGGCGGGCTTCAAGCACTCCTCAGGTTTTTTAATGCCGCTGGAATCGTCTCTTATCTTTATTTTATCTTTTTCAATAGAGATCTCTACATTGATTTTGCCCTTAATGAGCAATTCTCTTGTAGTCTCATCATATCTAGCATCTAACGCATTATCAATAAACTCAGCCAACGCTTGTTCTACCTTAAAACCGACGCGCCCAAGCTTTTCCATGAGGCTCTTGTCAGGAGTTATGTCGATTTCTTTCTCGCTTAATATTTCCATCACCCTCCCCCCACGCAGTCTAATAGTCTATCTTACCTCCGCCTTCACAAACTGGGCATCTTGTTATACGCAACATAGGGCGGACCACCCCATCTTCTCTAACATAGTTCACTTCCCGTAGCTGTCCTTGACCATGGCAGTTAGGGCATCTGTTTGCGTCCTTTTTTCTCTGTTTAGTGGCTTTAATCTCTTGGAGGATCTCCATGAGCTCCCCCCTCGCCTTCTCAAGCTTTTGCTCGACCTCTTTCTCGACGAGATACTTTGACATCTTGAAAAGGGTTGGTTTTGTTTGTACCTTCAGTTCACCCAATTTTATCACTTCCTCCAATACGGCGTTAGAAGAGGCCTGCTTTGCCTTGTCTAAGAGCTTCTCTAAATGGGCTATGTAAGCTTCTAGGCCAACTCTCTTGTCACCTAACTCTGCCATTCTTTCCTCGAGCCTTCGCAACTCCCATCTCATATGCTCCTTTGCTTCCGCAAGTCTGTCGACTAGTTTGCTCATCTTGGCGCCGTCACACACCTTACGCATAGATTTTTCTCAACCAAGTGGGCGAAGGAAGAAGCATTATCATGCCTTGCACCATCGATCATCACAAGCCTAGCCTTGCTCTTTCTGATATACCACAGTAATCCGTTAAAGTCGGCATGACTTGAGAGCCCTATAACGTAATGGTTAAAGTCTAACTGGCGGAATGGCGCCATATACCTTCCGCTCACATATATACAGGTGGAGTTATTCGGAACTTTCTGACGCAGTGTTAAGAAGACTACGTGAGGACCCTTCTCAACTTCCTTTGCTTCTGCTGTACCCAGCATAAAACAATCTCCCACTTCAACCCCGTACTTTCTGTATACCTGGGCAACGTCGAAAACACTCGCGGGAGCTAGAAACGGGGCATCTATCCCTTGCTCAAACAGTATGCTCATCACCTCTTGGAGTTTGCCTTGATAGGTAACTATTAGCACAGGGCCACGCGAGAGCGAACACTTAATTAAGTGAGTGAGCGAACTAACGACCTGATCTCTACCGTAATTCCTTAACATGGAGGGTAATCCGTAGGTCGCCTCGGTAACTAAAAAGTCAACTTCGGGCGGCAATGTTCCCGGAACTGAAAAGTCACCCGAATAGAGAAGACGATCTCCTTTTCCTGTCTCAACCAAGACTTGGGCAGCCCCAAGCACATGTTTAGCGGGGAGCAACATAATTCGCTCATCACCAAATTTAGCGCCCTCCGTGTAATGCAAGCTCCTAAGCTTGTCCAAACATGGGGGTAAGGTCTCACTTTTGGTTAAGAGCAATAGCTCTCTAGTAGCGGGAGTAGATAACACAAATTTGCAGAAACGTAAGGCTACTGAGAGCAAGCGTGTATGATCGGCATGGAAGTGGGAAACCACGCCGATCCATCTACCAGATCCGTAGCCATCGCAGACGATGTTTCTTCCTAGGAGAACGCTTCCCTCATTTGTAACTGTGGCTTCCGCCAGGGCCATCTCTCCCATTTTGCACCAGCTAAGAGGAGCCCCTTCTGCGAAGAAGTCTTGTTTCAATCTCTTGGAGCTGCCTCTCCGCTTCCTTTATGCCTCCTTTGCTCAGTTCTTCCAACAGCCGCTTGTAAGCCTCATCCGCACCTTTTTGACCACCATAGGCCCCTATCGGCGATGTCTCTTGTGACCAGTTAAAGTCCTCAAGTGGCCTGAGATATTTCCTGATATCGTCCTCTGAAGGTACTTTCGTTTTCTCGCCACGGCACCAGTTAAACACGTCGTTGGCCAAACGATTCAATGCATAGACACTGAGACTTCTCAGAACCAAATAATCTTTTACTTTGTCCTCTCTGAACGCATGAGGGTACATCTCCTTTAAAACTTCCCAATAAGCCTTGAGATACTGGAGTTGTTGCCCTCTTTCCAGGCCAGAAAACCTCGGATTTTTCACCATTAGCGGTTTCAAAGAAGTGACGAATGTATTCAATTTGACTGGTTGTTGTGCACCCTTCCTTCCGATGAGGTTAATGAGACCACAGAGAGGCGAATCCCTGTCGTAATGCAAATCCCTCACGAGGGGTACGGCTTCGGTTCTCCATCGCTCCTTTGCGATGATTGGGATCCCGTTAATGCCAGCGCTTGCGATAAGGTACATGTGCACATCCTTAAGCGAGGGGTTAATTGCCTTTTGGGTCTTGTTTATTATGAAGAAGAAGACACGCTCAATGTCATCTTCGCTTAACTCGGCCCTACCAAGTTCTCTCTCGAGGATGGATTTGTCAATTCTCTTATGTGCCACTTCGACTGCTTTCTTGCTATCGACGAAAGTGGCTGGTAGCTCAAAGTCTAGCAAAGCATCCAGCTTTGATACCACATCGTCCTCAAGCTTCCTACCTTTTCCTGTAGCGACCGTCGGGAACAATCGCATTCGTTCTCTTATGGAATCCTGGATCCAATCGAAACCCAGACCTCTGTGCTGACCGTCGATAACGGTAATAGCACCATCTTGCCTTGGTATCCTTAGAACGCCGTAGCCACGTTCGAACTCCTCGAACTCTGATTCCTTAACCGCTAATAGAAGTGATGGAACAAGGGGGATTTGACATTCGCTCACATAAGTTGAGATTTGTTTGGCACGATCTTCGGCCTCTCGCTGGTAGCCTGGAGGAGCTGTCTCGCCTATGAGATACTCCTCTTTGAATCTCTTTACGTCCCAGATTTCGAGAAGGTCCCTAGCCTTAATCTTGCCTTGATACAGTAAAAGACCTCGCTGTTCTAAGCGAACGACAGGTATTTCAATCTTTTCTCGAGTGCTCATTTTTCTTACCTTCTTTTTGGTACAATTTAAATGAACCTAATAATACATATAAAGGTTATCATTAATATAAAACATACGTGAAGACCGCATTATGAAAGCCATTGATGAGTTAAAAAGGCTGACCCAAGAAGCGGGTGCCTATTACACAGACGATGAGTTAACTAAGGCCCTTAAAGGCAAGGGACCTATTAGGTGCCGTCGGCTACCGAGTCGGAGTCTACGCAGAGATCAAACGTGCTCCCAAGCCATTTGGTGTAGTTTTCGGAAGGAGGCACCTCAAGATATCCGGTGCGCTCTCAGGCTCGTGGAAATCGCTGGTGAGCTAAGGAAGAAGCACTGGCTTGAGGAAATGCTCTAAGTCCGTGACTTTCACCTAAGCTTAAGTGTTAAATGGGACCTCCCATTAGAGGGCGTAGCCGAGCCTGACCTTACTGTTGCAAACTCAATTTTTTATTTTTTCTAGAAACATTTTGACTCAACGGAAGTTTGAGGCTTTGCTGGTGCTTCTAATTCTTGCACTGAGTAGTTTAGGGTTTCGAATAGAATATTGTGACCCTTGCGGGCTCCTTTCATGCCAGCCAGAGTACAAAGCGGCGACGTTTGGCGTTTCCAATCAAAAAATCTAAGCGGCTCCAGTAGCACGTACAAAATCTTTTCTTCGTCGTATGGATAACGTTGCTGGATACAAATCTTAAAGATGTCATGCGCAAGCCAGTTCAAGCAATACACCCCAATGGCTTTCATTACCATATACTCTCTCCATGAGTTCGCATCAAATGCTTCTGGAAACATTTTTCTTAAAACGCTCCAGAAGACTTTGACAAATTTTAAGCGTTCGTCGTCACTCAGTTTTGAAAAGTCTTTATCAGTGAGCAATGGTTGTAGGGATGAAATAAAAGAGTTAAGCTGAATTGGTCTCCCTGTTTCCTTTTTGCCGCTGATGTTTATCTTATCGTTTAAAGGAGAATCTTTCTCTCGATTCAAAGAAATACCGATATATGCTGCATGAATTCGCCAACTTTCTTTTCTCAGAATTGGTATTCCCTCGATGCCTCCAATTTTGATTCTATAAAGCAGAGCATCCTTTAAGGAGGGGCTGATGCCTTTCTGTGTTTTGTTCACAATGAAAAATATAGCTCTTTCCAGGTCTTCAGGCGTGATGCCTTGCTTCTCCGCATTGTTAATATTCCCTGCTCTTTCTGTAGCTTTTCGCGTATCAATAAAGACCACAGGCAGCTCATAATTCATCAATATTCTGAAAATGTCAGGATCGATGTCAGAGGGGTTTTGCGCAAACGTAAATCGATTGTAAACTTTTTCAAACCCGCCTATCCTGTGTTGCCCGTCAATTATCCATATCGAACTCCTATTCCTTGGAATCTCAAGAACTCCAAAATCCCCATTTTCGGAGATAAATCTGCCTTCTCTTAAGCTTATAAACAAGCTTGGCATCACTGCTACTGGACATTTGACCAAATACTCAAGCAACTCAGCAGTTCTTTCTTCGTATTGCTCACGTTGGTATCCTTTAAGCTCTTCTTCTTTAAATCTGTCGATTTCATAAAGTTGTAAAATATCCTTTGATTTCATTTTGCCTACGTACATTTCGATATCTTTTTGACAAAGTTTTATTACACCAACGTGAATCGAGCCCAATTGATTCCTGCTTTCATTTGCAATTTCGGAAAGTAGTTTGAGTCGATCATCACTATATAGCTTCTCAGGAAAGAAAAGGTTAGGGTTATTCCAACATCTGTCACAAACGTATTTCTTTCCATTCTCAATAGGGTATGGCTTACCTCTGATCCCGTATCCACAAGAGGAACAGATCACTCGATGACCTCCAATGGCGTCATGAATTCACGAAAAGCTTCATCAAAGGTCTTACACCTTTCCACCTTTTCACTTAACATTCCTTCGTATGGTGGAAAGGCTCCTCCGAACCCTATGACCCTTCGAGCTCTTTGAACTGCGTTAAGCCTCAATGCGTCCCACTTTTGGGCTATATACCTATTCTTATGAAGAGTGTTTATTGGCTGATAACGCATTGGATAGCAAACTGCTCCCCATTGAAGGATATCCTTCATCCGTTCAAACAAATCCTGTGGATCATCGGTAAAGTTGTAGAGGGCGTACACCAGAATGTTTCGCCCATCAATTCCTTGCGACTTAAGGCAATCAATAGCTCTCTTAACATATGGCCTCATTTCGCGATAGTCATATGATAACCTAACAACTTGGTCTATCTTAAGTTGCGATATCTTTCTCGCAACCTCCTCTGTAATCAACCTTGCGTCTAACCCTTGATTAAAATCAACTCTAAAGCCAAGTTCTTTAACTTCATCCAAAATATTTTCCCATCCTGGACTTGCCAGAAAGTTGTTATCGAAAAAAATAACTCTTCTATGCCCTGACCATATAAGGTGCCTTATGCTGTATTTTATTGAACTCATCGACCCCTCGATACGGGGGACGGCGCAATAAAGGCAAGACCTGATACATCCTCTCGAGGAAAATATTATACTTCCGCCAACTTTCTGGTTCCATTCTGGAACTAAGCTATAGTCGGGAAGCAAGTCCTCCGCATCCACAAACACCCCTTTAAAAATGTGATCAGGACGAACGCCGCTTAAAGCCGCATGTTCAGGCATAAGAGAAGCATAAAGCCCACCAAGCCAGAGCTCCGAATGAGTAAAAAATTTTGAATAGAACCTCACCGCTTCCCATACAGGCTTCCAAGCCCAAGTCCAAAGGCTGGTTATGTAAATTATATCAGGTTCACGCGAAACATCCATTTTAGTTCCACGTACCAACTCCGTAGTATCGCTAAGATTCTTATGGTAGGAGGATAACTTCAATAGCCCTAATGGTGGATACCTCGTATAATAATTGGGTTCTACCAATAAAACATGCTTAGGCAATAATTATTAGATCCTCCAAAATGTGCCATCCTTTTCAGAGATCTCTTTTCATTTAAGTTTTTACAAGAGAGATCTTTTAAATTCATTGGTTTCTCCATCGCTATATCTTACTTTTTGGTATATAGCCTCCCCTTTTTGTCACATGCGGTTGAATGCGCCCTTGGGGACCTTTGAAAAAGGGAACCTTAGCAATTTTGCTAAAGTATACATTCGTCTTCAGTTCTTTGATCTCTAAACAATAAGAGTTGATGAATTTTTGGATGCTTTTTATTAGGCCTAGGGCTGATCATGGATCGCTAAAGGAAGCCATAAGAGGACTGTATGGGGGGACATGGTTGGACTCGTTGGGCTAAGACAATCTGATTGGCGAATTGCTCTAACTATTAGGTAAATACATTTTATTTACGTATATTTTTCTAATAGCCGTTCTATATCCTCTCTAAGAGCCGCTTTAACCAGTGCCTCAGTTAATTGCTCCCCATCCAATGTCTTTATTCCGTAATCTCTTGCATAGTCTAGTGCGTTGCCAGTAAAACGGCTGTTCGTTACAATTAGGGGCATTAAGCCCAGACGCTTCTCTTTAAACCAAGAAGGCGCATACTTGAAAGCCCTGCCTCTTCTATTTGAAAAATCTTCAAAATTTCTAGCAAATTTTATAATAGCATCCTCGTCGACTTTGCGTTCTTTTTTGCTATGTTTCGCTTGCCCAAATAATCGCACTTCACCGATGAGGAAATTATATTTGCCAAGTGGGGTTCGTAAAATCGCATAAAAATCTAATCCTCCATCGCTAGATGCTCGTCCAGCTTTAACTTTCTCAAAACCGAGAAGTTGTAGAAAATCTTTGCAAAAGTTTCGTTGAAATGTACGCCAGTCAATTTTTATGAGAACCTTGAGGAGCGCGTCTCTTAGAACAAGATTTGGATCGCGTATGTTGCATCCAATTAATTTATCCTCACTTGCATTAAGCTCGAAATAAGGGGTTTTCCCCTGAGCTTTCATTTTTTCAATTTTCCTTTTGAGGGAGGATCTAGCTCTAGGTATGAATGTGGACAAAAGTTCCGTTGCTTCTGCTTCGCTGTAGCCACATTTTTGCAAGTACTGGTACGCTTCTTCTCTTAGATCATATACTGCTCCACGCTCTGAGGCCCACAGCTTTTCCACAAAAAGCTTAATGCTGACCAAGAAGTCTAAGTCCGCCCCAAGGCCTTCAGATGCCACTTTGCACTCTCGATGATTTCCTTTAGGACCTGTATAAATTCAGCTTTCTTCCCTGCAATTTTACGTGTAGGTAGGCTTGATAAACTATCTTTAAGTTCAGTTAGTTTCAATAGCCACTCTTCGGGGTTTATCGGGGCTCTCTTTCCTATCTCATAATTAAGGTCATTCGCAGTCATCGTCTCATCACTTTCAAATTTTTTGAAGAGATCAGAATGGTAAACCATAGCTGGTGCGATTATGTCCCTTAATTGCATAGCGCCTGTTATCTTTGGCTCCCCTTCTTTAGCTTCCTTGAACATCCATGAAAGGAACTTTTTCAAATTTTCACTATTCTTAAACTTCTTTGATTTCTCGTCCCAATCTAGCCAATCTTGGAGTGCAGTTCTAGCAAAAATTGCACCGTCAAAGTAACTGAAGTGATCTGGTTGGAGTTCTGAACCATATTCTTCATCACTTTTTGCTTGTGAGTAGCCATGGTAGGCACGGAACAATCTTGCAGCAATTTTAGGCCCAATGCCCAATGTCACTGCAGCGGTAGGAAGATCTATCTTTTTTTCCCGTACAAGCCTCATAAGTAACTCAGCTTTTTGAAAGAGGGGCCAGTCTCGCACACCAGAAATATGCCTTAAACCTTGGATAATCCATGCTATATCTTTAGCCTCCCCTTTATAGACAACAACTTCAAATCTAAGTATGCTTCCCAAGATGTCTTTAGGTAGTTCAGGCAGTTGCCCCTTCTCGTATTCTTCTTTTAGGCTTTTTAGCGCCGCAATCCGTCTATTGCCTTCAACCACAACATACTTGTTTAGACCAATGGGTCTAACGACCACTTTATCAACCCTTAAGAAGCCGACTTTTTCGATGTTCTCTTTAAGATCATCTATGCCATATTTCTTCATTTTTTCCATACAATCTTGCTGCACACCGTCTTCCGCGATCCTTTCATCTGGTAGAGTTCGTTCTCGGGCAAATCTAGGATTGTTAGGATCTAATAAGACATAATCAAGATGGACTGGTCTTTCCTCAAAATCCTTAAGATTTATTATCGCCATTTAACTCACCAACCACTCTGATGTGTAAAATGAATTTGATAATCCTTTCGTTCCTCGCGAATTATTTTGGGAATCATTCGAATTTGGCTAGTTTTTTCGTATAGCTTCGACTAAGAATACTGCGCGGTAAATTTGAGGCGGCATTTCACATAGCCTATTCTGGTGTTTAATTATGGCTGGATATTATTCTTTTCTTACCAGCCCTGATGAAGAAATAGTATTGTTTCTTAGTTATCTAATTGTTGTAGTTGGGGGTTTAATGTTGAGCGGTAGAGTGCCTGTTTCGGTTTATGAGAATCCCCGCCTATCTTATCTAGGCATGTTTTACTTGGGAGATTGGTTTCATTCTACGTATTTTTTGTATAGGGCGTATACTAGGAACATAGGATTCAGGAAGGTAGGCCCTATAAGGGTAGTCGAACTATTTTTATAATTGTTTAACTAAGTTTAACTATTGGGATGAAAGTTGGAGGAGGAGCTCCTAAAGGTAGGGAAAAAAGGGGTAACCGTAATCCCGAAGAAAATAAGGGAAGCCGCAGGAATCTTAGAGGAAAGCAGAGTGAAAGCCCAAGTCCTTCCCTACGGCGTTCTACTGAGACCCACAGCTGAGAAGCCGATCGATGAATTAGCCGCCCTCCCCATACAGCCGAGGGGGGAGGTTTTAAGCGTCAAAACTGTACGGAAGCTACGGGAGAAAATAGACAAGGAAGCTAGAAAGGGAAGATGAATGGTGCATTACGTAGACACAAACATCTTCCTAAACATAATTTATAAGGAACCAAAAGTTTACGAGAAATCCAGAAAATTCCTGGAAGAAATCCACGCCGGAAGCATCACAGCCCTCACCTCCTCAGTAACACTCCTAGAACTGAAGCTGGATCTAGCGGAAGGCGGCTACCCAGAAATAGCTGAAAAAGCCACATCGCTAATTGAAGATGTAAAAAACCTAGAGATAACCCCACTCGACAAAACCATGACAAAATTGGCTGCAGACCATGTTTTAAAAGATAAATTAACAATTCACGATGCATACCACCTAGCAACAGCCCTCTGCCGAAGAGCGGAAACATTCATAACCCGAGATGAAGAGTTGGCCGAAAAAATCATTAAATATATAGCAGTGAAAATCCCGGAAGAAGTCCTGTAGTGGATCCTTTTGTGGGTTGAGTTAACTATATATAACCATTTTAAAATAGTATTATGTTAAGGTGATGACAATATCACTAAATAAAACTATAACTATTACAGAGGAGGAGGCGACCGCCAAAGTCTCCGAGTTTTTCCAAAATAAAGGTTGGAGAGTTATACCTCAGGTTAAAGTTAGAGGTAGGATAGTTGACCTCGTAGCGGTGAAGGGGCAAGCGATCGCTTTAATTGAAGTCAAGGGAAGTCAAGGAAATCCTCTGCACGGCTTAGGACAGGCCATTCATCAATCTGTGGTTGCTGAGTACTCCTATCTAGTGCTTCCAAGAGAAAGGGCTCAAGAAGTTAAAGATGTATGCAAAAAACTTGGGATTGGTTTGCTTGCCGTCGATTCCGAAGTTAAAGTGCTCATGGAACCTAGGGAGGGAGAATCCTTACCATCTGTGAGGTCAATGATCCTTAAGATTAAGCCCAAAGTGGAAAAGCCTACGAGAAAGAAACGCTCCGGTCTTGTAGCTATGCTCGGATCCGAAGCCCGGGTTAAGATCTTAAAAATGCTCTTGCTTAATCCTGACGCAGAATTTTACATCCGAGAAATATCAATCAAGACAGGGTTGGCCTTCAGCATGGTGTATAAGGAACTTGACAACCTTAAGGCAATAGGGCTAGTAACCGAAGAAAGGAAAGGCAAGTTACGCTTGTTCAAAATAAATAAACAGTCTTTATTGTATGAAGATCTTAAGATGATTTTTACCAAGACTGTTGGGCTTGGCGACCTCATAAGGGAGTCTCTACAAAAATTCGATAAAATAAAGTATGCTTTAATTTACGGATCCTTTGCTCGGGGGGAGGAGATTGTGAGCAGCGATATAGATATGCTTATAGTTGGTGGAATAGGTGAGGAGGACCTAGTCAAAGCTATTCGAGGTTTAGAGGAGAAAACTGGAAGGGAAGTGAATTACGTTCTTTGGACTGAAAAGGAGTTTGAGAAAAGAGCGAAGGAAAGGCATCATCTTCTAGTTGAGATTATAGGGAAACCTGTTATAGGTTTGGTGGGGAATATGGATGAGTTTAGAAAAATTATTAAGGGATAGGATAATCCAACGCGTAGCCCCAAACTCATCTTTAGCTAAGAAGAGCTTGAAACTTGCAGAAAGGGATCTTAAGTCAGCTAGAGCCATGTTGGACCAAGGGAACTACGACTGGTGCTTAGCCATAGCTTATAATTCAATGCTACAGGCAGGAAGGGCTCTCATGTTCCTAAAGGGGTTTAGGCCCTATAGCCAGTACAAACATAAGGCGGTTATAGAATTTGTTCGTGAAGCATTCGGCATGGACATCGGCGACAGGCTTGTCTATGTTTTTGATAAGATTAGGAAGAAGAGGCATAGAGTTGTCTACGAAGAACCGGAAATAGTTTCTAAAAATGAGGCCCGCCAGGCAATTAGATGGGCTGAAGAGTTTGTAAGTAAGGTCAAAAAGATAGTTTCTGCTCTATAGTCGCTGGTCAGAAATCTTCCTGTATCACGTGATCTCTCGTATCTAACTGATGAAAAATGTGAGAAAAATATGCAAGACGACGTATCGGTCTATGCTTAAGAAAATAACGGGTGCAAGCTATCCAGGTATTTTCGAGTTTGATGTGTTGGCTTACTTGGTTGCAGTTACCAGTTTGATTTCTTCTTTTTCGAGGGCTTTTTTGGCGTCGATGTCTGCGATGGAGAAGTAGGCTTTGATTAAGCCTTCGATGATGGGGTTTTCTAAATTTATTTTGTAGAGTCTTGCTCTTCCTACTCGTCTCGTCTCTTTAACTAACTGATATTTTTCTAGGATTTTCCAGATTCTGTTTGCGCTTCCCCAGCCTACTTTAGCTTCTCTGGAGATGTCTGTGAGGGTGTAGTCCCAGTCTCGATGTAGGATTAAGAAGCCTAGAACGCGGGCGGTTACGTTGCTTCCGAAAAGCCTTTCAAGTGGTCCGGTTTCCTTTAATTTTAGTTTGGGCATTTTCTAGACGCACACTTTTGTTGTTATTATCTTTATTATGGTTATAATATACATGGTATATAAATATATATTTTAAAATACTTAAATATACCATTTATGATATTAACTTGCGCTCTACAAGGCGAACATAATGGCTGAGATCAACAAGTACAAGCGTTACATTCTCGAAAAACTCTACACCCATACCTACATAGGCGGAAAGCATACGCATGAAGATAATATACCAAAAGGCTTACCCCGTAAAGAGCATAAGGAAGCTGGGAAGGCATTAAAGCAGCTTATACGGGAAGGATACATTTTAATCCACGTGAAACCAGACGGACGCCATGTAAGTCTCCAACCCAGTCGAATAGAAGAAGTGAGAAGAATTCTGGGAATAAAATAAATGAATTCATTCTACGTATCTTTTGTATAGGGCGTATACTAGGAACATTAGGGTCCAGAATGTTAAGGCTATGAATATGCCTCCGACTAGGGCTAGTGGGCTGTATCCTGCTGCGACCGCTAGTATGCTTGATGTTACCCAGTAGGTTCCTGTGAGGAATAGTACTGTTTCGATGATTATGAATGCTAGTCGTATGTTTACTTTCTCTACGGCTTGGCTTAGTAGGTTTGGCTTGGAGACTTCTGGTGGTCTCTCTGCTGGTGGTTTGAGTTCAGGTTTGGGTGTTATTGGGGGAGGGAGGGCTTCTATTTTTAGTGTTCCTTTTATGTATTCTTCGTAGGTTTGTTTCCATTTTTGGTATGCGGCGTGTCCTTGTTGTGTTAGGTGGTAGTATATTTTTCCGTCTGGGTGTTCGATTTTTGTTATGAATAGGGTTTCTTGGAGAATTTCTAAGTGCTTATACACGTTTGTTCTGCTTGTGTCTAGTCGCCGTGAGAGGTCGTCTGGATGTACATCGTCTTTTATCGCTAATTCAATTATTTTTAATCTCATTTCGTCGCTGAATGCGCTCATTATCTGTGTGAAGGTGGGGACTTTCGCTTCCATATTTGGTTTGTCACCTTATGGTTTACATTGGTTATGTATTGCGGTTAGCTCGAATAAAAGAGTGTCACTGGAAAGTGACAGTTGATTGTCGCTGTTTAGTGTATACACTTGCAACTTACTGGTTTAAAAATGAATAAAATTGCTTTTTCTGTAAGTTTTTCTTGGGGAAACCGTGATGTTGAAGCTGAGGCTTTCTGAGGTGTTTAAGGCAGTCTTTTACCTGTGGCTGGGGCTGGGTCTCTTCGTATTGTTTGTGTTTTTTGGGAAGCTACTGCTCATACTAACTCCAGTAACTTTGTTGATGCTTTTGTGGGGGCCTACGAGGAGGCTTGTTTTAGGCAGCTTTAGATTCATGGTTAATGGTTTCAAGCGTTTTGTTAATCTTGTAACCTCTGAGTTTGATAGTATCTCATTAGGGACTCACATAAGTAAGCAATCCAGAGAAGCCATTTACGTAGGCGACATCTACGATGAGAAAGCGAAGAAATACTATAAGTTACATTTACCGCTGAAAGACTTGGATCCTGTCCTCGTTTACGGTAGTCCTCTAAATATTTTAACGAGTATGCTTCCGCAGGTTTCCATTATTAGCCATACAGTGTTTTTTGATGTTGAGGGGTCTCTTTATCAGCAGTTACGTGAAGTTGTTCCTCTGCAGTATCTAAGTCCTTCAGATTTTCCGGTAGATCCATTTAGGCTTGGAGCTGAGGATGCCTACGTTATCTTTGAAGTGGCTTTCCCTGAGATCAATCATGTAGACCGAGCGAAGTTGAAGTCACTAATTCTAGCCTACTACACTCAAAAGGAAAGGATGGAGAAGCCTTCGCTTGAGAAATTCCTCGATCACTTTTTAGAGGATAAGAAGGAGTCGTCAACTAGCCGTTCAGAGCTGGCTGGTATAGAGAGGGTTCAGGACCTGTGCTGTGACCTGTTAAAATGTACGTTTCTTAATGGTATAAATGATGTTCAAAAGCTTCCAGCGGGCTTTCTATATTTTGACTTGTCAAAGATCCAGAGCAAAAATGCAAGGATAATCTATACACTCACCGTCTTAGATGTCATTCACCGCCATTGGGGACCAGTATTCGCAGTTCTGAACGGTGACATACTGCCGTTAGATGAACGCCATGGTAGGGAGAGCCTAGGGAGAGCTTCACAGTTATTTAATCGTGGAGTAGCGTTCTGCGTAACAAATGATGGATGCCCGATTGACGCAACATTGCTCAACTATGCTAAAACAGTGATCATAGGCAACTGCATTGAAGATTATAGGCTTTCACAATCTATTCAGAAAATGTTCCCTAACCATTCTCCATGCATGTTGAAACCTATGGAGTATCTGTTCAAAGGCGGAGGGCATAGAGGCTTACTAATTTCACCAGCGGTTAAACTGCCAGAGAAGAAAGCTAAGGAGAGAAAAGAACAGGCAACTAGTTTGGAGGCGGACTTCGACGAAAAAGCAGAGAAAGCTTATGATATGTTGCAGAAAGTAGCCAACTCTAAACGGATGCCTAGACCAACACTGCTATCAATCTGCGAATATGATGACGCTGGAGAAATACTTGATAAACTTACAAAACTAGGTTACACCATCTTCGCAATGGAAGTTGATAGAGGCCGCTATATTCCGGTTGTCAAATTGACGAAAAAAGGAAATAATGCGCTCAAAGAGTTCTCGCTGAAGCTTCAGGGCCAAATTAGGCTTGAGGAGGTGCAGCAGTAATGGAGTTCATACCGACAAGTAGCAAGGCGCTTAATACCCTTATGGACGGTTGGATACGTGGAGGAATAAACACAATCTATGGAGAGGCCCGAACAGGGAAAAGCACCCTAATCATGGACGCCATTCTGAATAGCTATGAGCCTGATAATTCCAAACAAGTGTTCCTCATACTGGATACGGAGAGCGGATTTAACCTAGACCGCCTAGAAATTCTCGCTAAACAAAGAAAAATTAACCTAGACGATCTTTTAGGCCCAGTGGATCCTGAAACAAAACGCAGAGTAGGCGGCAGAGTCAAAGTCTGCTCGGTAGGCTCATTCGATGACCAGCATGAAACAATAAAAATCTGGGAAAAAGAAATTCAGAAAAATAGTTGGCAACCAGCAATCCTCGCCGTAGACAGTTTCGTAAACTTCTACCATCAATCCCTATGCAATGTTCCGTCGCAATATATGGGTAATCAGGCTCGGATACAGCAGGGAAGATTGGCTACAGAAACTGTACATCTGCTCTCACTAGCTCAGCGATATAATTCCGCGGTCCTCCTTGTAAGTTGGGTGAAATCTAAATTAGGGAGAAAGTTGAAGCAGAAGGAAAGCGATGTGGAATCGGACATTGAAGCTGGTTTCGGCTGTATAGAGTTTAACATGATTGGTGGGCCGCGCCTGGAGTATATGAGCAAGGTTCTCCTACGCCTGTATCGAGCTCAGAGACGCAGTATCGCAGCGGTTCTGCTTAAGCATCTAAACAAGCCAACTGACTATTACACTTGGTTCGCCATAACTAGTGATGGGATTGAAGATGTGCTGGATAAGGAAAAGAACAGAATTGAACGTATCGAAGTGCTTCTTGACCAAATTCGGAACAAAGAAACAAAAAACGAAGAAGTACGACTATGACAACGAATCCTTCCACTGCTTTTAGTAGAAGTTCTTCGCCTACGGTTACCATTGGACCTGAATTTCTCGCACCTTCCAAGGCACTCCCCAATTTGAACCGCCAATAGTAGATATGTTTGGATAACCATCAATAGCATAGTGGTGATGTAAATTACTCTCAGCCTCAGCCCAGAATTGTAAATTTACATCTTTACCAACATAGATTTCCCCGTAGAAATCGGTAAGATTGTAACTTACGATAAAATAATTTTTTCCAATTACGCCGTTGCCAGTATGAAGGACGCCTTTAATTTCATGTTGAAAGGTTCCTTCTCCAGCGGTGTCTATGACTTTTATTCTACCCCATGCTCCAAGAAAAATATCCCCACTATTATCGTAACTAACACCAAAATGTAAGTGGTCTTCCGCGCCGCACCAACCAACATTAGTGTTATTATCAGTGTCAAAAACAATGTTATAACTCATGCTTTTTATCGTGTTATTTCCAATTGTTTCTTGTTTATTAGGAATTGCACCGTTAGAAACCCATTTAATGTATAGTCTTCCGTTATACACGTCCATATAGATTTTGTCAATGTCTACTGGAGAATAATTTCCATAGACAGGTGCTTGGAAATCATTGAGGGTATCAGAGCATATCGGAAAAAGGGATTTTTCAATATCGTCAATTGGGGTTGTATCAAAAGGACCGTAAACAAAAGTCTCTTTACTATATAGTTCCATTATTTCCTTCTGCGCTTCTTCTGTGAAGTATGGGAAGGGATTAATAGGTTCGCCATTCTTGTAAACAACGAGATGTAGATGTGGAAAACTGCCGTAAGCATATAATTTTCCGATAATGTCGCCAGTTTTTATTTTGTCTCCAGTTTTTACGACTATTTTTTGAAGTTGAAGGTCGGCTATTGATTCGTTTGCGGTATTTGGTTCAAAAACATATTGGATTGAAGTTGTCGAATTAATTTGAAGGTTTACGGTAACTGCCCGTGTAATATTAGCGCCATAACCACTACTCATTAGATATTTTCTAACCTCAGTTATTTCGCCATTGCAAACAGCGACAAAACGGGTGTCATTTTTTCCTTTAAAATCAATACCAATATAATTAGGCGGATTCCACATTCGAGGGACACTAACAATTTCATCTTTGGAGATGTAGGGGAGAACAAAAGATGGTGAAGGGGACTCCGCAGGCTGTTCCGCCGTTAAATTTATGTATGAAAAAATTAACCCTAAGGCAATCAGCATAATAGCAAAGCCGACGCCAAATCGAAACTTCATTTAAATCCCCTCTTTGATTTCGGTTCTCCTCGCCCAGCTTAATAACAAGAATAAGCAGCATAAAATTAATCCTATGCCTGATTCAAATGGGTTATCTGTATCCCTCGTATATTAGAGCTCGACCAGTTCATTGAAAAATTTTTTGTTTCTCAGCTATCTAATTGTTATATGTGGGGTTAGATGTTGAGTGGGAGAGTGCCTGTTTCGGTTTATGAGAATCCTCGCCTAGTTGAGGCTGTGGCGGTTATTCGGGAAGGGTTATCGAAGCATAGTGCGGTTTTTGTTTCTGGTAGTTGTCGGGTTGAGTATGTGGGGCGGGCTTCTTCTACTTTGGGTTGGGGTGAGAGGATTGTTTTGGTTAAGGGTGATGGTTCTGTTTTGGTTCATCGTCCTGTTGGGTATGAGCCTGTGAATTGGCAGCCGTCGGGATGTCTATTTCAAACAGAGTTGACTGGTGATGGGGATCTCAGGATTAAGGCAGTTAGGCGTCGGCCGCGGGAGTCGATTTCTATATTTTTTGATAGGGTTTTCTTGGTTGCGGTTTTGGATTTGGTTGATAGTGGGGAGTTTGCTCTTCATGCTTCTGAGAGCCAGATGAGGGAGGCGATTTTAGTTAAGCCGAGCTTGGTTGAGAAGGGTTTTCGTCCGATTTCGCGTGAGAAGGATCTTGGAGAATCAGGATTCATTGATGTGTTTGGTGTGGATGTTGAGGGAAAATTTGTGGTGGTTGAGATTAAGCGTAATCCGATTGGTAAGGATGCTGTTTTGCAGTTGAGTCGATACATTGAGTCTATTAGAAAGAAAGTCAATAGGCCTGTTCGCGGAGTGGTTGTTGGGCCTGAATTGCGGAAGGGTGTTCAACCGTTGTTGGAGAGGTTGAAGCTTGAGTATAGGCCGTTGTCTCCGCAGAAGTGTTTTGAAGTATTAAAGAAGGCAAAGGTAAGGAAAATCAGCGAGTTCTTCGGTTAGGATGTACGTGGTTTCTGATGGCTAGAAAATGGACTGAAAAGATAAAGACTTTGAAGAAGTATGATACTACGGCTGCAAGTTATGATGCGCAATACATGAAGGAACAGCAGGATAAGTTTGAGGTTGCGTTAAACCCTATTAAATTGAATTCGAAAAGCGTGGTTCTAGATGCTGGCTGCGGAACTGGACTATTAGCTGAAAGAATAGCTAAGGATGTTAAATTCATTGTAGGTGTGGATTTTTCAAGGAAAATGCTTGATAGGGCGAAAAGTAGGTTAAAGCAGTTTAAGAATAGCTCGATTATATGTACTGATGTTGATTTTCTACCGTTCCGGAATAGCAAGTTTACACATGTTTTTGCGATCACACTTCTCCAGAATATGCCTAACCAAGTAGATACGTTGAATGAGATAAATAGGGTCGCAGAGGAAGACGCTTCTATTGTTATTTCAGGCCTGAAGAAGAATTTCACATTGATTTCATTTAAAAAGACCGTAGCTAAATCAAATTTCGAGCAAATTGTGGTCGACAGCAGAGAAAATATTAAGGATTATGTAGCCATTTGCCGTAAGTTAAAAAGATAGCTGAGAATAACACTATTTCTCGGTGTTGTTAGATTGGTTACTTTTCCTTTGTGACTTCGACTACTATTCTGCTGCCAATTTTTGTTATCGTCACTTCTTCTGTGCCTTTTAGTTTCATTTGGCGTTCTAGGTCTGTTGGAATGCGTAGGACTATGCCTCTTCCGCTTTTGCTGAGTTTTCTGTAGAGTTTTAGTGGTTCTGGCCAGACTCCCAGTTTTCTTGCGGCTGTGATTGTTTCTTGTGTTTCTTCTTGGTATGGGAATTCTTCGCGGCATTTGTCGCAGCGTTCTCCTTTTTCTACGAATATGTAGCCGCCTAGCTCAGAGATTATGTCGTTTACTTGATGTAGTTTTCCTTTTTCGCATGCTGGGCAGATTTTTTCTTGCATTTTTATTTACCCTCTGTTCCGGTTATTATGAAGATTTCGTCGGGGTAATCGACGATTATGAGTTTTCTCGATTTTTCACCCGCTCCATGCCGTGTGTATATCTCGTATTTCTGTTTACCTACTTTGTCGATCTTGTAGGCTTCTTTCAGCGCCTTTCTCAGCTCGTAGATGTCCCAGTCCCAAGCCCGCATCCAGGTGTTTCTGAAGTGTTTTGAGGGGCGGAGCGTTTTATCGAAGTCAATGGGCATCTACTTTTCACTACTTTTTCACTATAAAATAGTATCACTGATATTTAAACATGCCTTCTGGCGACATGCATTATGTAAAGCTTCTCAGCATTCGAACAGCTTTATCTTTTTATCGCACCTATTTCACAGCGTTTTCAGCTTCAGTCGTTGGAGTAGTCAACTCATTTCAGCTTTCTCCTCTAGTTCCTCCTCTGGTATGCGGCAAGTAGAGGGCGTTTTTCCAACCAGCAATTTTAATGGATCTTTAACTCTCCGAAATCTCTTCACGAGAATTTCCTCCTCGCTGACTTTCTCCACCATAACGACTTCCCCCGGTTTAAGGCCGACTTCTTCACGGACTTCTTTAGGGATTGTAATCTGAAATTTTTCAGTAACTTTCGTTTTCGGCATATTAACCACAATTTAAGATTGGGTATACCTATGATATAAGAGAGATAAGTATACAGTATACCATCTTACTCAATTCCTTCTGTCTTCGGAAATATTGCTTTAAGTCCAGGAATATCGCGCATTCCTTATTGACTTGAAAGGGGTGTATCTTCACCCTAGCTTTTGATGTTAGAAGTCTTTCTATGACGATTAGAAACATGAAATCTTTGCTAGTTCCGGTTTCTTCAGTTGTTCCGCGAGTAACTTAAGGGCACACCACTTTCCACACATTGTGCAGGTGCCGGCGATTTTGGGCTTAATGCGTTGGTGAACTTTTCTCGCCTGTTCCGAGTCTAGTGCTAATTTGAATTGTGCTCCCCAGTCGAGTTTGGCTCTCGCTTGATCCATCTGTAAATCCCAGACTGATGCTTTGGATCCTAGTTTAACTATATCGGCTGCGTGGGCGGCTATTCTCATCGTGATTACTCCTGCCTTTACGTCTTCAACTGTTGGTATTCCGAGGTGTTCGCTTGGGCATACATAGCATAGGAAGTCTGCACCGGCCATTGCTGCTAGGGATCCTCCTATTGCTGCAACGATGTGGTCGTAGCCGGGTGCGATGTCGGTGACTATTGGGCCGAGGACGTAGAATGGTGCGCCTTTACATACTGATTTTTCTAGATGAACATTTGCATCTATGTGGTTTAGTGGAATGTGCCCTGGACCTTCAACCATTGTTTGAACGTTTACTTTACGTGCTCGTTCGACAAGTTTTCCGATTGTGAGTAGCTCCTGTACTTGAGGCCAATCTGTGGCATCGAATATTGATCCAGGTCTAAATCCGTCTCCTAGGCTTAGGGTTACGTCGTATCCTTTCGCCAGTTCGAGTAGGTAGTCGTAGTTTTCGTAGAGTGGGTTTTCTTTTTTGTTGTGAAGAATCCATGTTGTTAGGAATGTTCCGCCTCGGCTTACTATGCCCATTAGTCTTGGGTGTTCGATTATGTGTTTGGCTATTTGTTTTGTGACCCCGCAGTGGACTGTTATGAAGTCGACGCCGTCTTTTGCTTGTTGTTCTATGGTGTTGAAGATGTCGTCTTCAGTCATGTCGACTATGGATCCTTTTCTGGTGGCGGCTTCTATTGCTGATTGGTATATTGGTACGGTTCCAAAGGGGATGTTTACGGCTTGGAGTAATTTTCCTCTTATTTGGTCTAGGTTTCCAGACGTGCTCAGATCCATTACTGTGTCTGCGCCGTATTTTGAGGCGGCTTTGGCCTTCTCGATTTCTAGTTTTACATCGGATAGGTCTGGGGATGTGCCTATGTTTGCGTTGACTTTTGTCCTTAAGCCTTCTCCGATTCCGATTGGTTGAACATTTTCGCGTACTGCATTCCGTGTAATGATTACGGTGCCCCGTGCTACACGTTGTCTCAGTTCATCTACCGGTATGCCTTCGTCTCTGGCAACTGTCTGTATCTCTTCGGTTATTTTGCCTCTTTTAGCTGATTCCATCTGGTTAGTCATTTTTCTAGACCTTACTTGGTGAAAGAGATAAGTATGCTACAAATTCTGGGGGTAAAAAGCGTTTTGCAACCAATTTTTCTATGTTTGAAATAAGGCTTTTATACCTAGTGTTGATGAAAACGCAGAGTTGTGATTTGCTGTTGGAACCTAGTAAGAAACCTTTGAACATGTTGATGAAGTACCTTAACGGGAATGTTTCTGTTAAGCTGAAGAGTGACGTGGAGTATAGGGGAAGAATGGTTCAATCTGATAATTTTATGAATATTATCCTTGACGGAGCTGTTGAGTACAAGGGCGATACGCTAGTTGCCAATTATGGGTACGTCCTTATTCGAGGGAATAACATTCTCTATATCTGTGTTGAACAGCCGTCTGTTTAAAAATGCATGTCAGTAATTTTTGGCTGATTTTAAATGCAAAGGCTTATATTAAGAGTGTAAAATCTTCACGTAAGGTTGTGCTGGAATTTGGCGAGAGCGATATCAGTTGAAGAGCTGAACCAGAAATCAATTGAAGATCGCGGGATCGAGATTGTTGAAAGAAAGGGGCGTGGGCATCCTGATTATATGGCTGATGGTGCTGCTGAGGCTGTTTCAAGGGCGCTGTGCAAATATTACAAAGATAAATTTAACATTATTCTCCATCATAATGTGGATAAAGGGTTGGTTGTGGGGGGCAGGGCGCACCCGGTTTTCGGGGGCGGTGAGGTTGATGAGCCTATTTCTGTTATTATTGCGGGCAGGGCGATTACTGATGTTTTTAGAGGAGGAAAGTTAACTCCGGTTCCTGTGGGAAGCTTGGCTATAGAGGCGATTAGGGCATTTCTTAAGAATAATTTTCGATTTCTAGATGTCGATAGCCATGTGATCACTCAATCCATGATACGTCAGGGGTCGGTTGATTTGGTTAAGGTTTTTGAGGCTGGGAAAAAGATGCCGCTTGCGAATGATACGTCGTTTGGAGTTTGTTTTGCGCCTTTAAGTGAGACTGAGAGGCTTGTCTTGGAGACTGAGCAGTATCTGAATTCGCCTAAGGTGAAGAGGACGTTGCCTGAGGTTGGGGAGGACATTAAAGTTATGGGGCTTAGACATAACGATAAGATTCGTTTAACTGTTTCTTCCCCTATGATAAGTAGTTTAACACCTGACCTAAGCCATTACCTAAGCATAAAAGAGGAAGTCAAAAATAGAGTGGCTGATTTAGCTGCAAAGAAAACCGATCGACAAGTAGAGGTTGCGGTAAATACTGCTGACAAGCCTGAGAGAGGCGTGGTTTACATTACTGTGACTGGAACTTCGGCTGAGATGGGCGATGATGGGAATACTGGGCGTGGAAATAGAATTCATGGATTAATTACACCTTGCCGTCCAATGTCGCTTGAGGCAACGGCAGGAAAGAATCCAATAAATCATGTCGGGAAAATCTATAATGTCCTTGCTAAATTAATCGCTGATAATGTTTACAACGAAGTTAAAGGAATAAAGGAAGCCTACGTGAAAGTTTTAAGCCAAATCGGCAAGCCTATCGACAGCCCAGCTGCGACCGATATCCAAGTCATACTGGAACCCGGTTACAGCGTGAAGAATGTTAAATCAGAAATATATGCATTAGCGGATGAAGAGATTTCTAATGTTAGGCGGATTACGGACCTGATTCTTAAAGATAAAGTGTTACTGTTCTAGTGGAATTTTATTAGAAGCCCCGTAGTTTTCTAGAGAAAGATAAATTATTTTGATAAAGCCTTGCGAAGTTCTACAATTCGCTTATTAATTGTTAAAACTAGCTTTTTCCTTAGATCTTCTCCAGTAGCCTTTATTCTATTTATAGCACGTGCTAGTTTTGTGTCTCCTATAGTATTTTGAACCCATTTAGAGAAGTCTCCACGACTCATGTGGAATTCTATGGAGGGTAAAGGAATTGTTTTAAGTTTATCTGCAAAATCCTGTAGACCCATAGCGGTTTGGTGAAGTGGCTTATGCATAGTTTCATAGAAGTGAAAACCTTTACCTACGTCGCCAATCGGGCTGAGAATTTTCTTAAATAATTCTACGTCCTTTAGCCTCTTTTTCCTCAGCTTTACCAATTTTCAATCACCAATCTTTAGTTATTATTGTAGCCATTTATTTTTACCTTCATCTATTTATACATTCTTAATGTTTCCTTTAACATACTCTAACGCTCTCTCTATTGGAAATTCAACCTTAAACTTCCTCTTAAAGTATGAGAGCGTATTTTGAACATCGCGTTGCAGTAGGAATTCGACGTTTGGATGATCCCTTGTGACGTATTGCGGCCAATCTATGATGAGTATGCGTCTATCTGGCTTTATGATAATGTTAAACTCACTGAGATCAGCGTGTACTACTCCAGCCTTAACATAAGCCTGTCTAATGTTTCTAAGTACTTCACGTAAAACTGATTTTGGATTAGGTATATCCATATATTCAGCTAATGGAGCGCCTTCAATAAACCCCATCACTACAAGATGTCTATTTTGAAAAATTGGTTTTGGCACGGAAACCCCCCTTCGATAAACTTGTAGCAGAGCTTGAAACTCGTGTTCAGCAGCTAACCTAGATTGGTACAGCCAAGAAATATGTCTCCTCTCAGCGACGTATCCCCTCACTCTTTTTGTCTGTCTAAAACTTATGCGGCCGAGTCGATGAAATTTTGCAGCTACCCTATTGCCTTTTGGAGTTAATGCATCATAAACGTCAGACTCTTTTCCTACTCCAATAGGTTTTCCGAAGGCTTCAAGAACATTCGCTTTCACAGCAGCGTTTATTGCTAGACAATCATAACCAGCCGTGTTTAGAACGTAGCCTGTATATGGTCCTGCCCAGCGTTGAATTAATCCAAAGCTATGTAGATGCTTTAGGTGAAAATTGACTTTTTCTGAGGGCAATTCTGAGAAGCGGGTTATCTCATCTATTGGAACATACTCGTAACTACCCATTCCTAGCTCTATCCCTAGCAGCATTCGGAGGTCTCCGCTATCCAGCTTTTTAAAAATGACGGCCGCTTTTTCGATTGACATACAATAAAGAGAGATGTTTGGGGCAATTTAAGCTGATTTCGCAATGCTATTTATGCTTGATTTTTAATCTAAGTATATCATTAACGAAGAATAGGTGGAAAAATGCGTCTTCCCGTGGGTAAGGTTCCGATCGAGGTTCTGCAAAGAATAATATTCCGCCACTTAGGTGTGAAGAGGAAGGACGTCATCCTAGGTCCAGCGATTGGGGAGGACGCTGCAGTAGTTAAAGTGGGAAAAAATCTTCTGGTTACGTCCATTGATCCTATAACTGGAGCTTTGGAAAATGTTGGGTGGTTGGCAGTGAATGTAAGCGCAAATGACATTGCGGCCCGGGGGGTTCAACCACGCTGGTTCACTTCGTGCATACTTTTACCGAAGAATTCAACTGACAAAGCCGTTCAGAAAATTTGCAATCAAATTGATGAGGCGGCACGTAAATTGAAAATAGCTGTCGTCGCTGGACACTCAGAAGTAACACCTGGACTAACTCATCCGGTGGTCATCGGTTGCATAATGGGCATAGCTGAAGATGGACGATATGTCACGTCTAGCGGCGCAAAACCGGGAAACAAGTTAATTTTAACGAAGGGCATGGGAATAGAGGGAACCGCGATATTAGCTTCGGATAGAAGAGGCATATTGTCTAGGAAGCTTGGGAAAGACCTAGTTAAAAGGGCTGAAGAGTTTTTCGGGAAAATAAGCGTGGTTGAGGACGCTTTAATCGCTTTCAGGACAGGGGGTGTTACAGCTATGCACGATCCAACAGAAGGAGGCATTGCAGGTGGGCTGCATGAGTTGGCGGACGCTGCGAATATAGGTTTTAGAATTTATGAGAATAGAATTCACGTCTCAAGTGAGACAAATGAAATATGCAAGTTTTTTGGAATAGATCCAATTCAACTAATTAGTTCAGGTTCCCTTCTTATAGCAGCGAGGAGCGATAAAGCGATAACTATAGTGAAGAAACTTGAGCAGAACTCTATTAAGGCATCAATAATCGGTGATGCGGTAGAGCCTACTGCAGGAAGAGTTATCGTGTCTAAAACTGGGAAACAAAAGAATTTAGTTCGCCCAGTCACTGACCACTTATGGGTGGCGCTTGCTAAATCATTTTAAAATTTCAGGAAGCCTCTTTCGTAGAACTAGGGCTAAGGGGATGCCTACAACTCCTCCAGCGAGTATTTGGAATATGTTTCCAGGAACCTCTGCTAAAGCACCCCATTCAACGCCGAGTATATAGAATTCGGCGAGGAAGTAGCCAAGGATCATCTCGCTTCCTCCTATAGCCACGGCGATCACGTCTCGTGCAACTTTTTTCTTATTGGTGAGTAAACCTGCGAGAAGACCTTCAATGCCTTTTACGATGAGCGTGATAGGTGCAAAGTAGGCGTATCCACTTAATATATCGGCCAAAGCTGAGCCTACCCCCCCAGCGAGACCTCCTGCAACTGCACCGAAAGTTAGGGCTGTGACGAAGATCATAGTGTCTCCGATGTTTATGTAGCCCTTAGTTTGAGGAATTGGAATTTGTATTAATATCGTGGCTACACATACAACTGCAGTCATTATTGCGAGTACTGCAACCCTCACTACAGGAGGTTTTCTTTTTTTTGGAATTTCAGTTGTCATATTAAACCCAGCGAAATGTGGAGTCGGCCTTCAATTTATGCATACCGAGGGTTAGAGAGTGGTTCCTGTATAAAAAATTAATCTATCAAACGGGTCTTAGAACATTAATCATAATCCATTTAGAGTGAGGGGAGGCGCATAGTTTCCTTCATATTGATAATTTTCTGAGCAATGATATCCAAAGCCTTAGTGTAAGGATGATTAGAGTGAGTTAACGCGAATACTTCTCCACTTCTAACAGAAAAAAGATCCGGATAGAAGGGGATAACGCCTATAATTGGTTGGCTAAAGGCTTTCTCGACTTGCTCTTTTACTGAGGTTGCGGATAATCCTTCAGGCACCATGTTAACTAAAATCTCTGTGTGCCTGCCGAACCTTTTTGTCACTTCTAGTGTGATAGCTGTGCCTGTGAAGTCCTGCTTATCGAATCGCATTATTACTATTATAGGGTTGCATGCAACCATGCTTAACAGCACATCTTCGCTTATGCCTGGATGAGTGTCAATAAGAAGGAAGTCTAAATTGTAAACCTTGTATATTTCTTTAAAGATCTCAGTTAATCTGACAGGGTCGTAGCCTTCGTTTAGGATTTTCATTATGTCAGTTGTTTTAAAACTTGCAGGAACAAAGAATAGATTACCGTACTGAAGACCTAGAGGTTTAGTTAAATCAATAACTATGTCGCTTAATTGACAACGTGACCAGAGCAGGTCATTTACTTTGTATTTTGGTTCAGACACATTAAAGACAACGTTAACTCCAGGTGCAGTTAAATCATGGTCTATTACAGCCACCCGTTTACCTCTTAAAGCAAGTAAAGAAGCTAAGTTTGCGCACGTTGTAGTCTTTCCTGTTCCTCCTTTGAAGGAGTGTATAGCTATTTTCATTTAGTTTCCTTCACCAACTGATAAACCGTTTACGTTTTTCCATCATTTGTTTAAGGGATAATTTAAGGACGACACTTATATTTAAGAATGGATGAAAAATTAAAAATGCGTTAAACTAAAAGAACGGCGATTATTCCTGTTAGAAATATTCCATCAAAGGTTCCAGCTCCACCTATGCTTGCTGTAGGCGCACCTAATTTTGGAATAACTCTAAGGTTAAAGATGTCAGCGCCAATTAGAGTACCAAGTGTGCCAGCAATGTACGCTATATATGCCACTGGGCTCAAATGCATAACTGCACTTAAAAGATAGGCCACTATAGCTGCAAATAGCGGGGGAACGAACAGCGGGGTTGTTATCCCAACACCTGCTACTGGTCTTGCAATGGAATGCACTAGAAGTGCAACAATGAAAGTTCCTGTTATAGCAGGTACGATTAATGATGGAATGTTTGTGATTAAATAAATTGAAACTACTAGTGGAATAATTGCACCGCCAAAATTAACTGCCACTATTGTCTCAGTAATCCCCTCCTCAACAGTTGGAATGGGGTAGACAACCCCAAAAACTCTGACGAAACCGACAGTGACCATTGGAACCTTTGCCTCAACTTTGGTAATTGGAATGTTTATTGCGCTGCCGAAAAGACTTGAAGCAAGAATAAGTACAACTCCAAGAGTGCGAAAACCTAGGCGGGAAAACGCCGTTTCTATTCCAAATATTAAGAACACAAAGAAAAAAAGTGCAAGTAGCATTGCGATGAAAAGGACTAATAGGGCACGTCCTATAGGCAGGTAGACAAGTCTCTCAGCCATAGGTTAGTCACACCAATTTAAAGTTTATTGGGATTGTCATTATAGAATTTCCGCTGTATGCACAAATATGCGGACTCTGCAAGTAGGTATATAAGTAGTTAAGGAAACATTAGAAAAATCAAATATTAATTGAGGGATCGTAATGCCAAAGCTGGATGAATTGGATAAAAATATTCTTTCAATGCTACAGGATGATGCCCGAATCTCATTTGCGGATGTTGCCCGTAAATTGAAGGTTAGCGAGGGAACTATACATTTACGTGTTCGAAAAATGAAGAAGATGGGTGTAATAAAGGGATTTCATACAATAATAGCACCGGAAAAAGTTGGAAAAAATTTAACAGCGTTCATCTTCGTTAAGGCGGATCCAATTAAGTACCCTAACGTATTGGATTCTATAATAGCGATGGATGATGTCTATGAGATCTATGATGTCACCGGCGAATTTTATGCTGTGCTGAAAGTTAGAACGGACGACATGAAGAGCCTAACGAAACTCATAGACGGGATGGGCACGATTAAAGGCATAGTTTCAACGCAGACATTAGTTGTGCTCAGGACAGTGAAAGAAGCGTATAAGATGAAAGTTTAGAGAAATTACTTTGAAATAGAAGTTCTGATTGCCGCGTACGGCATTTTTTCTTCACCTAGTTCTATTTCAGATTTGCCAAGTTGTTTGTCTAGTGCTGCCTTTATGAACCCGAAGTACGCTGGATCTGGTTTGCCCGGTCTTGATTTAAATTCTGGATGAAATTGAGTTGCAAAGAAGAAGAAATGCTTAGGAATCTCCAGTACTTCCATTCGTTTTCCATCAGGCGTGCAACCAGAGTACACTAATCCATGCTTTTGCAAAATATCCCAGTAATCAGGATTAACTTCATATCGGTGACGATGCCTCTCGTAGATGGTGTCTGCTTTGTAAAGTCTATGCGCAAGTGTAGCGGGTTTGATCGAGACTGGATAGGCTCCTAACCGCATAGTAGCGCCTTTATATTCAACTCCTTTTTGCTCTGGGAGAAAATCAATCACTGGATTATGTGTTTCAGTGTTTATTTCAGTGCTATTTGCATCTTTAAATCCGCAGACATTACGGGCGAACTCCACAGTTGCTAACTGAAAACCGAAGCAGATTCCTAGAAATGGAGTATTATGCGTCCTAGCGAAATTAATGGCCGTAATTTTTCCTTCCGTTGCGCGTGTACCAAAACCACCAGGAACCAGAATGCCATCATATTCCTTTAGGGCTTCTATCTTTGCAGGATCCTCCTCGAAAGCCTCTGTTTCAATCCAATCTATCTGCACTCTTGCTCCACAGGCTGCACCTGCGTGACGTAAAGCTTCATTTATACTGACATATGAGTCCGCCAGCTTGGCATATTTTCCACAGATTGCTATCTTAACCTCATTAGTAGCTTCTAGGAAGGATTTAACAACTTGATACCAATCAGCCCACTCTGGTTTCCTTTTTGGAAGACCCAGCCTTTCAGAAATAAAGTCGCCCATACCCTGCTCATCGAGAACTAATGGCACCTCATAAATTGAGCGTACATTTGGCGAACAGAAAACTGCTTTCTCTTCAACACTTCCGAATAATGCTATCTTTTTCCTAGGCTCTCCTGAGAGTGGTTCACGTGACCGAGCCACTATTATGTCTGGCTGAATCCCGATCCTACGCAATTCTTGAATACTATGTTGCATTGGTTTAGTTTTGAATTCTCCTGTTACATCTAAATGCGGGACTAGCCCCACATGGACAAAAAGTGTGTTAATGTATCCTTCTTCAAGACGTAGATGTCTTATAGCTTCGAGGAATGGCAAACCCTCGATGTCCCCAACCGTTCCTCCAACCTCAACAAAAAGTATGTCGACCTTGCTTTGCTCCGCAACCTTTCGAATTCTATTTTTAATCTCATCCGTAACATGAGGAATAATTTGTACACATCGCCCTAGGTAGTCTCCTCTACGTTCCTTATCGATAACCGCCCAGTAAACTTGACCTGTAGTAATGTTATGATCACGTGAAAGGTTAATGTCAAGAAAACGCTCATAATGCCCTAAGTCAAGATCAGCTTCACTACCATCCTCAGTTACATAAACTTCCCCATGCATATATGGATTCATCGTCCCTGAATCATAGTTCAGATAGGGATCAATTTTTATCGCAGTAACAGTGAAGCCCCTCACTTGAAGAAGCTTCCCAATAGAGGCCATCGTGATGCCTTTCCCTACGCTACTCAGAACGCCGCCTGTGATGAAAATGTATTTAGCCAATAAGAACCCCTTCTAGGGCTAAACAAACACCTCTTCCTCTACAAACTAACTTAATAATATTTCTAAGTCTAAATGGGTTATCACATTTTTGGCTTATAGGCTAATTTTTAAGTAAACAGTTCTTTTAATGCAATTAGACTGCAGTCTTCTGAAGCGACAAAATATGACAAATTTATAAACTAAATTCGCTTTAATGGGATAAACCATAAAATCGGCGAGTATGAAAATATGCAGTGGAAATATATCAAAGAGCCCGAACGCATTAAGAAACTTGAATGGAAAGCTAACATGGAGAACTATGAGGAAACTTATAAGACATTCAGCTGGGAAGAGGCAAAGAGAAAAGAAATCACATACTTTCCTGATGGAACAATAAACGCAGCCTATAACGCAGTTGACAGACACGCCGATAAACCGGAAGGAAAAAACAAAGTCGCCCTCTATTGGCTCTCAAGCGAATTTAAAGAAGAGAAATATACATACCAACAACTGAAAATCCTCACAAACAAATTTGCAAATGTTCTTAGGAAATTAGGATTAAAAAAAGGCGACCGCCTCGCCATTTATTTACCGCGCATACCTGAACTCTGGATTGCTTTCCTAGGTGCCCCTAGAGTAGGAGTTGTTTTCACACTGTTCTTTTCAGGACTTGGTCCAGAAGCAATTAAAACTAGAATGCTTGACTCCGAACCTAAGGCAATCGTAGTCAACCCTGAAACTAAACCTAATCTGGAAGAAGTAAGAAAAGAGATCCCAAGTATAGAACACATCATAGTTGTAGGCAGAGAAGTACAGGTAGAGTTAGGTCCAGGGGAAGTAAGCTACGAGGAAGAAATGGCAAGAGCGTCTGAGAATCTAGAGATAGAGCGCATGAAACCTGAAGACTTGCTTTTTATATTATATACTTCAGGCACAACAGGAAAACCAAAGGGGACTCTCCATGTCCATGATTACATTATCGGACCAATTATGACTACGAAATGGATTCATGATTTACATGAGGACGATATCTTTTGGTGCACTTCTGATCCTGGCTGGGTAACTGGGCATAGTTACACTATTTTTGGACCTCTACTAGTTGGGGCAACATCATTATTCTTCGAGGGCAGATTTAACGTAAATGAATGGTATAGAGTTATTGAAACAGTACGCCCTACTGTATGGTATACAACTCCCACAGCATTAAGAATGCTTATGGCTGCTGGTAAAGAAATTGCCAAACAATTTGATTTTAGTAGTCTGCGTCTCATAGGCAGTGTTGGGGAGCCTCTAAATCCAGAAGTTGTTCGCTGGGCGTTAGATGTGTATCCAGTTCCAATCCATGATACTTGGTGGATGACTGAAACTGGATGCGAAATGATCAGTAACTATCCCTGCATGGACATTAAGCCAGGCTCAATGGGAAAATCTTTCCCAGGAATTGAAGCTGCAGTTGTTAATGAGAAGGGTGAGATTCTGCCCCCCGGAGAAATAGGTTACTTAGTTCTTAAACCAGGTTGGCCCTCAATGCTAAGAGGGCTTTGGAGAGACCCGGAGAGATTTCAGAAGACCTATTACTGGATAAGCCCCGATTGGTTTGTTACTGGTGACACAGCTCTTGTCGATAAAGAAGGGTACTTCTGGTATCAGGGAAGGGCGGATGATATAATTAAAACGTCGGGTTACCGGGTTGGGCCGTTCGATATAGAAAGCGTATTGGTTGAATACCCAGCAGTAGCTGAGGCGGCTGCTATTGGTAAGCCAGACCCTGAGGGAATAAAAGGTGAAATAATCAAGGTGTTTGTTGTTCTAAGGCCTGGATATAAGCCGTCGAAAGAACTTGAAGAAGACATTAGAAAATGGTGTAAGGAAAAGTTAGCCAGATACGCCTATCCAAAGGAAATAGAGTTCAAAGATACTCTACCAAAGACACGGAGTGGAAAAATAATGAGACGTGTCCTTAAGGCGATGGAACTTGGGTTGCCTGTAGGTGACACAAGCACTCTTGCAGGATTTGGGGAAGCTTAGCTACCAGTGAACAAGAACATTAGGCATCAGTTGCTCTAAATTTGAATGCAAAACTCTGTCTAGAATCTCAACATTTTTCTCATCAGTATTGCTATGCATTGACAACGCCTCAAGCAAGCCGACAACACTACTGCCTTGAGTTATAAATGGAGCGTCGGAACCGAATAAAACTTTTTCAACTTTTGTTCTCGCTATAACATGGACAATTTTGATTTTATTTAGCCCCGAAATGTCGACGTATACGTTTTTAAATGTATTAGCTAGATTGCTTGCTGTTTCATCACCACCACCTGCATGGGCAATAATTAGCTTAACTTCAGGCACTTTCCTGAGAACGCTGACGACTCTTCCAATAAGCTCAACTGAAGATTCTCCCGCATGTAGAACCACTGGAATGTCAAGTGATAGGCTTGTTTCAAAAATTTGCCTATAGATTTCTTTGTATTCAGGAATTTTTTGTGGGGCTATTATTTGTTTATTTCCTTTTTCTTTAATCTTCACAGTGTAGCCATCTGGAGCTATGCCTTCATTACCTGAATGAATTTTGACACCCCTTGCTCCAATTTTTACCATCTTTTTCAGGAGATCTATCGCTTTCTCTTTGTCCGCTGGGTCGATTCTTGCAAATGGTATGAGCTTTGTTTCGCCTATTTTTTTGTTAAATTGTTTCACCAGCTTAATCATCATTAAGTTTGCATTTTCGTATGAAGTACCTTGGTATCTATCTTTTAATGATCCTAATGGAAAGACTATTGTTTTGGCTATCATCCATCTATCCATTTCACTCAGACATTCCTCAAATGAAAAATGGACTAGAGGTTTCTCTGAGATTAACCATTTGAACTTTTTATCAGCATTTGGCGGGTATCCTATGTGTGTATGGCAGTCTATTACTTTGAAATTTTTCCTTTTCTCTTTGATTTTATTAAATAGACCTAAGTAGGGACATCGAACTTTAAGCATCAAAGCCACCTTTCAGTCAACATACAGTCATACTATTAATTCGATTTTGAACTTTGTTTTTAAGTATATTAAACAAATTATATTCTAATTTTGAGGAATAAAAATGAAAGCTCAAGTTACACTTACACCCGCAGAATCCAAAAGAATCATCGCGAAAGCTGTAGCAAGCATGAGTGAGGTGAAAAGAGCATTAAAGAAAGGTATAGTGATCATTTCCCTCGGAACTACAAACGCCTATGTGGCTGAAGAAATATTAGGTAAAAAAATAAGGAAGAATCTTTTCGCCGCTGGAATGGTTACACCGCAAGGAACATGTATTACACCTCGAGATAAGAGGCTCAAACGGATCATAATTAAGAATAGAAAAGTGGCTAATCTCCAATTGACAGAGGTGCTCGACGAGTTAGATTCAGATGACGTTTTCATTAAGGGTGCTAACGCCTTGGATCCAGATGGGCATGCGGGTGTTTTTACGGCTGATCCGCACGGTGGGACTGTAGGTGAGGCGTTAGGTGTAGTTATGTCTAGAGGCGTCCACTTTATTGTGCCTGTGGGGCTGGAGAAGTTCATTCCAGGTTCTCTATTGGAGGTTTCAAGAAAGGTGGGTATAACTAAGATTGATAAATCGATGGGGACTTCTGTGGGGCTAACTGTGGTAACAGGGAAAATTGTAACTGAGATTGATGCGCTACACATGCTGACGGGGGTTGAGGTTACTCCAATGGGTGCTGGCGGCATAGGTGGGGCTGAGGGAGCCATAACGCTACTTTTAGAGGGAGATAAGAAGGCGGTTGAGAAGGCTTGGCAATTGGTTAAGGATGTTAAAGGTGAAAAACCATTAAAAGTCATACCTGAAGACTGTAGGAATTGTACGTATAACTGCACATATAGGTTAAGGGGGTAAAAATGATTTTTCTAACTCTTATGAAAATTTTACCCGGAAAAGCCAGCGAAGCGGCAGGTTTATTGAAAAGAATAAAATCAGTAACCCCTCCACCGGGAATAAAGGTGCTTGATGCTTACGTTCTACTTGGAAAATATGATGGGGTTGTCTTATTTGAAGCCGCAGATCCGAAGGTTGCTACTAACTTCGTATTGAAAATAGCAAGCCCAGCTGTTTTTAAAACAGAAACACTTACAGCCATTAGGGCGGAAGAACTATAGATTTAAGGATTTTACAATGAATAGCACTTCCATCCTTCGCTGGTTTGCGTAAAATTCATTAGCATTGAAGCGATTCCGTTAGTGTTGGAGTGATTACGTTGCCTAAAATCCGTCTCTTACCTGCTTTTTTATTCTCACTACTCTACTCATATCCTTACCAATAGTTCTTTCTCAGCCTCAATATTCCAGATTGGAGAAAGTAGCTGTTTTCTTAAAGGGCAGCCTCTACTATGCGCCTTTACAGCTGTGTAGAGAATCGCCTAATGTGGCTCCAAACACCTATTGGCTTTGTTCCGATAATCTACTTGCCTATAAGGCGCTGGAAAAGTGGGATCCCGCTATCTCCACTGCCATCAAGAATAAGCTTAAGGAACACGCCACGACTTACAATTTACCTAAAGATGCTAACGGATTACCTATCAGCTACAAACATGAGGCAGTAATTGGTGACATCATTCCTCTGCCATTCAATAGCACATACATATACACACTTTACAGCAATGGCCATCAATTGAAGACCGAAATAGCGAACTCCTCCGCCAGAGCGAAAAACTGGGAAAATTACACTGATCTATTACTATACGCAAGCTTATCAAAAAATAATCAGGGCAATGAAAGCGGGGCAATACATTATTTCGATAAGGCAAAAGCCCTGTGGAACGGCCTTGGGTTGAACGATACATCCTTCCAAACCAGTGGAAAATACGAAACCTACAAACTGGCTTTACTGCTTTACGTCTCAAAAGTCCTCTCAAAACCATTATCTTTCGAGCGTCAACTAAGCGATAAAATTTGGGCCTGCCAAGTGGAGAATACGGGGGGCGTTAGGACGGATTACTTTCCCAACGGGACTGCGCTAGGTGACACAAACACAGAAACTAATTCACTTATATTGCTCGCTGAACCCAGCGAACCCGTAACTGGATATACTCCTCCCTCACTAGCACCCTTCAACTTTACAGTCTTAATCATTCTTATTGCTGGAATATTCATCACTCTAGCCATATTGAAAGTCATGAAGAAAATGCGCTACTCCCGCACTTGGAAAAGTTGTATCTTAAAGATCGGATGTGGTATGGGCAGTCAATTGTAACGAGAACAAGTCTAAGCACCATCGATATGCCTCTTGGCTGTAGTTGTTAGGCTTAGAAAGCTTTCTGTTTTTTAATTTATCTTGAGTATATAATTGAAAAAGCTTTAAGGTGATGGCTTTTCACTCTCACTGGGAGAGAATTCGATGCCTTGCACGGTTGTGGTTTCAGGTTTTTGGGGAGATGAGGGAAAGGGAAAGATAGTCTCCTATCTGGCTTTGAAAGATAAGATTAATGTGGCGGTTAGAGTTGGCTCTGTGAACGCTGGGCACACGGTGATTTTTAACAACAGAGAATACAAGCTACGTCTGGTACCCTGCGCATTTGTTTATAAAAAATGTAGATTATTCATTGGACCCGGCGCCAATGTCAATCTAGAGGTTTTTTTCAGTGAGGTTGAGAAGACCGGTGTTAAGGGAAGAATTTGGATTGATTATCAGAGCTCTATAATTGAGAAGGAACACATTGAACGTGATAAAGGATCAGTGCATTTAGCGAAGAAGATTGGTACAACAGGTCAAGGAGTTGGACCTGCTGTTGAAGACAGAGTTAAAAGGGTAGCGAAAATAGCGCGTGAAATTCCTAGATTAAAACAGTATTTGATTGATGTCCCGCTTGAAGTTAACAAAGCAATTGCTCGTGACGATAAAGTTCTGCTGGAAGGGACGCAGGGTTTCTATCTTTCACTTTACCATGGAACCTATCCTTATGTGACCAGTAGAGACACTTCGACTGCTAGTGTTTGCGGTGAGGCTGGTGTTCCTCCAACGAAGGTTGATGATGTATTGCTTGTTTTCAAGGCGTATGTTACCAGAGTTGGTAGTGGTCCGTTGCCAGGAGAGTTGCCGGAAGAGGAGGCTAGGAAACGTGGTTGGGTTGAGATAGCGACTGTTACTGGACGGATGCGTAGGGCTGCGCCTTTCAACTATGAGTTGGCGAGGAGGGCAGCTATGGTTAACGGTGCAACTCAGCTTGCTATAACAAAAATTGACGTTTTGTTTCCCGAATGTGCTGGAGTTAGGCGGTTCGATAAATTGTCAGGAAGAGCCGTGAGTTTCATTAGGAATATTGAAAGAGAGGTTAAGGTTCCTGTGAAGATTATTAGTACAGGACCTTCAACTATGGATACTGTTGATCGGCGGGAGGATGCCTTCTAGCTGGCCTCGAAAAGGATGGAGCGTTTTGAAAAAACTCTGGATTTACTTTCATCTAAGCCTTCTATTCGATATTTGGTGTACGGATCTTCCATAGTTTTCTTTTTTGCGTTGATTTTGGTTCCGCCAATTCTTGGAATAATTTTGAAATGGGATTTGATGGGTCAGATTTTTGAGAATCCTAGTTTAATGTCGCGGGCAACCTCAGCAATTTACTCCTCTTTTGCAATAGCAATCTTTGTTGCAACAATTGACTTAATTTTTGGGTTACCTATGGCTTGGTTTATTGCAAGGGGCAAATTAAGATGGCTTGATATTCTTGATACATTTGTTGATATACCATTTATCATACCGACTGTGGCTCTTGGTTACTCGCTGCTTCTTTTTTGGAGTGGATCTGGAGGAATATCTTCACTTTTTGGAAGGGGTTTAGTTTCACCGGGTTGGCTTCTAATAATTTTACTTCACTTCACTTTCTCCTATCCTGTGGTGGTCAGAGTTATGGTTGGAGAGATTCTTGACTATGAACAACTCTATGAGGAGGGGGCTAGAACATCGGGAGCGCCCCCGTTCACTGCGGCTAGGACTGTTACGCTTCCAATTTTAAAACAGGGGATTATAGCATCATTCATACTTGCGTTTGCAAGGTCGCTTTCGGAAACAGGTGCAACTTTAATGGTTGCTGGCACATTTGAGAATGGCCCAATTTTCATTAATAATGCAAAAAACCTTGGATATGAGGGCCCGCTTATCTTCGTCAGCTTCGTCTTGATAGCTGTAGCTTGCGCAATATTCGCTATAATCAAGCTTTTAGGTCCAAGGTTACGGATGCCTGTAAGAAAGGTTTGGCCGGATACTGAAAGAGTATTAAGCGGCAGAGGCATTGCGGGTTTAAGGGATGGTGTATCGATTTGGATCTTCTTAGTTTTGATTCTTGCTCCTTCACTGTTTGTTGTTCTTCCAGCAGTAAATGCGCTGACCTCTGGTACTTTTGGTCAAGCAGTGACAGGTGCAGGAGTGTGGAGTGTGTACTGGCAGAGCCTTGTTTTATCTTACGCCTTAGGGGCTGTTGTAACTGTACTTAATATAATAGCTGGTTTACCTATGGCGCTTCTTATCGCGAGAAAGAAAGCTGGAAAGCTTCCTTCCGCAATTTTGGATATACTTGTGAACGTCCCTATGGTTGTGCCGTCAATTGCTTTAGGCGTCTCAATTGGTTTATTTTGGAAGAACTTTGCATTCTTTCCTGAACTTGGATTGCTAATTTTTGCGCACCTTTCAATAACGTATCCGTATTTTGTGAGAGCGATGTCGGCTGCGATCGAAAGGGTGAATATAGACTTAGAGGATTCTGCCAGAATATTGGGAGGAAGACCCTTCACAGTATTTAGAACTATAATTTTGCCTTTAACAAAGTATTCTCTGTTTGCAGGAGCGATAATGATCTTTACGAGAAGTGTTGATGAAACTGGAGCCACTTTAGCCGTTGTGACTAAATTAAAAACAGCGCCTGTTTTGCTAGTTAGTTGGGTGAAGGGTACGGTGCCTGCTACGCCGTTAGATATTGGTCTAGGCTGCGGCTTTTTAGTGGTGTTTTCATTTATAATTTTGCTAACTATGCGAATCTTGATTAGAGGAGAGCATCGACATGCTTAAAATATCAGCGGACCCCGTATTCTTTGACCCCAATTTCAAGTCTGTAGGGGGTTAGTTTAGTGCCTGAAGTTCGGTTGGTGAACGTCTCAAAGAAATTTGGTAAGATTGTTGCTGTTGACAATGTAAGCTTGCAGGTTTATGACAAGGAATACGTTTCACTTCTCGGTCCTAGTGGTTGCGGCAAGACCACGACTCTTAGGTTAATAGCCGGTTTAGTCGATCCGGATGAGGGTGAAATTTACATTGGAGGAAAACTTGTAAACAAGGTTCCACCTGAAGATAGAGGAATCGGTTTCGTGTTTCAAACTTTTGCGCTTTTTCCACACATGAATGCTTGGGACAATATCACTTATGGACCCAGAGTGAAAGGGTGGGATTCAGAAAAAACTAATAATGTTGCAAATGAGATGCTTGAGATGGTTAAACTTGCTACTAGGTTTGATGCCTACCCTAGAGAACTTAGTGGCGGCATGCTCCAGAGGGTTGCATTGGCAAGGGCATTAACCGCTGGCGGAAATCTACTACTACTAGATGAACCATTAGGGCAGCTTGATGCAAAAATAAGACTTGAGTTGAGATACGAGTTACGGCGCCTCGTGAAAGATTTAGGTTTAACTGCTGTGCATGTTACTCATGACCAAGAAGAGGCTTTGACGATCTCAGATCGTATTGTAGTTATGCGAAGAGGAAAAATTGAGCAGATAGGAACGCCCAATGGACTCTACATGAAGCCGAAAACTATTTTTGTGGCAAATTTCGTTGGAGAAGCTAACTTTATGGAGGGCAGTGTAGTGAAGGTTGAGGAGAAAGAGATCTATGTTGAGACCAGAGGTGGATTCATGGTTAGAGTTTTTGAAAAGGGTTTTGAGAAGGGTGAAATGATCGTTTTAACTGTTAGACCTGAGAATACTGGACTTATTAAGGGAGAGGTAAAGATGAAGAATTGTTTGTTTGGATCAGTTGAAAGTCTTACATTTCTCGGCAGCTTAATTCGATATCACATAAGACTGGATAATCAAGATTTAGTGGTAGCCAAAGTACCAATTAGCGGAAGTCAATTTAATATCAATGATCGAATTACAGTCTATTTTCCACCTGAAAATATCCTTGCATACAAGTATCCTGAGGGAGGATTAAGGAGAGAATTAGAAATTGAGTAAAAGACTTGCAGGTTGGTTTGTTAAGAGACGCGAAACCATAGCCATAAAAATGGCGAAAGATCATCTTGCAAAGGCTGTTGATTCTATAACAGAGTTAAACAAGGCAGTGAAAGCAGCAAGTAAAGGGGATTCCGAAGAAGCTGAATTATCTATAAAGAGGCTTTTTGCATGCGAGAGTGAAGCTGATAGAATTCGCAGAGAAATCGCTGAAGAACTCACAAAAGGTGAACTCCCATCCAAAGACCGTGAGGATTTAATGCACCTTGTAAGACGAATGGATGCCATAGCAGACTGGGCGAGAGATGCTTCCAGAAGTCTCAAAATACTTTTAGACGTCAAAATTCCCGATGGACTTTGGAGTAAATTTACCACAATTAGTAGTAGCCTTGTTGAATGTGTTTGGGCCTTGAGGAAAAGTGTTGGGGAGCTTGACAAGGATCTGGAAGAAGCTTCAAAGCTTTCTTTTGAGGTGGATCGTATTGAGCATAGGATTGATGAAGAATATTTCGAAGCAAGACGTGCCTTTATCGACTATGCTAAAGAAATTGAGACACCAATTTTCATTATTCTGCGAGATTTGTTGCATGACTTGGAGCAGGTGGCGGATAGCTGTGAGGATACGGCCGACCTCATTCGCATAATGACAATAAGGATGCGATAAAAAAGCTAATCATTTTTGAGTGGCTACGCAAAATTTATTATAAGCTTCACTTTCTCTTTCAGAACATGAGTTCAGGAAATGTCAATATGCCAAAGCGGCTTTCAAGGGCACGTTTTGCCACAAGCATAGCGATTCTGTCAGCTTTATCGATTCTCTTTGAAATAATTCCATCTTTTCGTGTTTTTTGGGGTATGAAAATTGATTTCGTTGGCACCGTCTGGGTTTTAGCTTTTTTTCTTTTCGGATTAACTGAAGCCTTATGCATATCTGTTATCACTACTACTTTCATCATTGTTTATAGCCCAACTGGCCTTGTCGGCGCAATCATGAAGTTTATTGCTACGGTGCCCATGTTTTTGATCCCTGCTCTATTGTTATATTCACCATTTTTTTCCGAGAAGACCTCAAAAACACTTAGTAAAGCCTCGGTCATTTCTATGATGGGTGTTTTAGCCATATTTACAAGAGTGGGCGTTTGCTCAGTTGTAAATTATTATTGGGCTATTCCATTATGGCTTGGTAAGCCATCGGACATTGTATTAAAGGAGTTTTTCGGCGGCTCAATTTTGGCTTTTATCGTTTGGGTCGCAAGTATGAATGTATTTCAAGGCATTATTGACATTCTTGTTCCTTGGTTTCTAGCTTTTAAGATTAAATTAACTCGGTACTTCGGAACGTGGTGAATCTAACCGAAAAAGAACGAATAGATTTTATAAACTGATATAAAATTAATAAAGTTCAATATAATTTCAATCGAGAATATTAGGTAATTTAAAAGAAGTGGGGCAAGCCTTGTCTAAGCGACGCGTTAATATTTCGAAGTTACGTGAAGAGGACTCTGAAAAAGTTGATCAATTAAAGAAGTTTTTGGAAGAGAAAATTGGTGCGAGTGTAGAAGTTAGCGGTGATGAATTGATTTTGAACTTGGAGGAAAAAATTGCTATAGGCAGAAGCTATTTGCGTGAAACCCTCCGCAAGTTCCTACATAAAGCTGATTTGGAAGAGGATTTCCGAATAATTTCAGGAGGAAACGATTCCTTCATTGTGAAGGATAAGAAAAAATATGAAGAGTAGTTAGGCTTCCTTTTTCTTTTGAGCTCTCAGAAAATCCTGCGCAACCAATATATGGCGACGCGCAACCCAAGCCTTTCGGTAGGCTTCATCCGAATTATTGTTAACCGCCTTTTTAGCTTCTTCAAGTGAATCTTGAGCAGCGGTGAGGGCTTGCCCTACATCGATATCTCTGGTTTTATGCTCAGTTTTCCATGAGGAGCTCTCAGATTTTTGAGTTAATGCCAGTAAGAATAAAGCGTACTCTACCTCAGAAGCTGCTTGCCATATAGGTTGCTCAACATCGTCTTTTTTGCTTACTAGAAGTTTCATAGCAGTTTCGAGGCTTGAAATAGCCGTTTCAAGGGCGTTAATTACTCGTTTTTGCCTTTCCATGAAGTTATTCCACAACGTTTTGATTCGAAAACTTTTGGTTTAGGGGTATTTAATTCTATAGCTTCTAAACGCTACTAACATCACTAACCTCTAATTCGGCCCTCAATTTATTACGCTAAAGATTGAGAGTGACGCCTTAAGCCTTAAAAGGCAGTCAGACTATCACTTCTCAGACCACTATTTTAATAAAAAAAGAGTTATAAGGTGAAATAGTTAAAAGTTTTTAGTTAAAGTGTAAAGGAGGGCATCATAGAGTCTTGAATGATAGAGCTTTGGGCGCGATACTGACTATTGGAAGCCTTGCGATCCTAGCGTTTTGGCTCTACTGGGTATTCTTCGGACAACTGTTGGTATGGTCCGTAGACAAGTACTGGGCAGTAGCTCTTCCAGTGATAGTCGGCGTATGCGTGTTAGGTTTCATCGCAATGTGGATCGGTTGGACAATGGCTACTACGCCACCGCCAACGCCAATAGAGGAAACACCAGTTACTTCCGAAGAAAAGAAAAAGTGAAAAGCATAAGGTTCAGGTCAGCGCTCATAAATTACTGAACTCTTCCCAGTTTCTTTCTTAACTCTGATTATATGCTCAGCTTTTTCTGCGAACTCTTCACTATGAGTAACTGTGATTATCTGCTCAATATTTTTGAGGTTGGATATAGCGTCGGCAAGCCTATCTATAGAGCCGTCTTCAGGGCCGAGACTCTCAGTAGGTTCATCGAGGATAAGGAAGTCTAAGGTGCGTCCCCGAGCACCCATTATAAGTTGCCCTAAACCAATTTTATATGCGAAAGCAAGCATAGTCCTCTCTCCCCCTGAAAGTAGAGATACATCCCTCCAATGCTCAGCTTCTCGTAGGGATGGAGTATAGTTTTCATCGATTTCAACAGTATATTGTCTCTCAGTTCCAGCTGCCATTTTATCCATAACTTGCTGAACATAGTAGGTAAGTCCACTTACAATTTCCTCACGCAATTTTGGTCCTACAGCTTTGTATGCATCGCGGAAGTCCCCTATCGCTTTAAGTAGTTTTTCAATTCTTTCTTTTCGCTTAATTTTCTCTTCAGCTAGATCCAACCTCCTCTTTAAATCCTCCACTCGCTTACTTCGCTCCTCAACTGTTTTCTCCCCGGATTCTAGTTTAGTTTTGAGGCTTGAATGATAGCCGTAGACTTTATCCCGATTTAATTTAGCTTCTTCAAGTTGTTTAGTGTCAAATTTAGAAATCTCTTTACTTATGGCACTGAAACGCTCATTCAATTGCGTATGTAATTGTTGTTTTTCAGTTAGTTGAGCATTAAGCTCTTCTAGAGCTTTAGAGTCGTTATGCAGGGAATGGGTTATCTCATCCTTTCTTGGCAAATAGTCGGAGAGAACAACTATGACTTCACGGATTATCTGGCGCTGTGTAGTGGCATTTTCAAGTTCTGCTCGCAGTTTGACTAGTGCATCCTCATCTTTTCTGCGCTCTTCCTCAAAATGCGCTAAAAGACCTTTTCTATAATCACCAGATATGGATTGCTGACACACCGGACATTTATTTTCCTTCTCTATGATGGCACTAGTTTCCACGTGCTGTTGAAGTTTGCTTTTTAGGCCCTCTTGTTGCGCATAAATGCTTTCTTTTTTATCTTCAAGAGATTTCTCTAGTTTTCGAAGAACTTCTATTGATTGATCCTTCAGTAAGCCCAGTTCAGCTAGTTTTTCGTAGTTTCCCTTTATTTCAGTCTCTATGTTTGATAGGAGAGTGTTAAGCTCAACCACTCTTGTCTGCTTCTTTTTAATTTCTTCATTAATTCGGTTTATTTCGTTAATTGTACTCTCGATTTTTGCCTTAATACTTGATTCTTCCCTCTGTAGTTCCTCAGTCTTATTTCTCAAATCTTCCAGTTTTCGTAATGACTCTTCAGCTTCTTTGTAGCCTTCTTCAACCTTTTTTAACTCTGTTTTTAGATTCTCTATTTCTAATTGTAGATTTAGGAATTCTTCATATATCTTGTCATAATCTTTTCTCAGGTCATTTATGCCAACAATGTCAGCTTCCTTATCATAACTGTTTTTCTCCCACTCATACTCTTTCTCGAAGTCGCGTAGAATTGTCCAGGCATTTAGAAAGTCGGATAGCCGGAATAACTCGTCTAGAGTTTGTTGCCTTTTAGAGGGTTCTATGTTGAGAAGCTCTTTCAGTCTTTCCTGCTGGATCCAGATTATGTTCTTGAAGGCGTCTTCGTCTATTCCTATTATAGCGCTTAATTGCTCGTCGACAGCTACCTTTTTTCCACCAGCAATAAGTTCCCCCGACTCGTAGAGAGCAAGTTTATCCATATCTTGACTAATCTTGTCACTTTTTTCTCGCCTTAGAGCTCTCACCATCAAATAGGTTTTACCTAAATTGTCAAATTCTATGGCGATTTTTCCGGCATTTTGACCTTCCCTGAGGAGGTAATCGTAGCTTCTCCCAATTTTTTCGCCGAACAACCCGAAATGAAGCGCATATAAAATTGAGGATTTACCATCTCCTACGCCTCCGACTATGCAGTTAAACCCGTCTTTAAATTCTACAGCGGTTTTTACATGTGAGCGGATGTTTTCCATAGATATTTTGCGGACTTTCATTTTCAGGGAAGCCCCTCAATTAGTTCTTTAACCTTCTCTTTTCTTCCGCTTAGGAGCGGATCTATGAGTTCAACTGCTGTTTTTGCGTAGCATTCAGCTGTTTTCTTGTCCTGGCGTTCAGCGAAAATTCTCAGGAAGTATTCGTATGCTTCAGTCTTTATGTCTCTGCCAGCTTCGAAAATTGCTCGCTGAACTTTTTCACTTATCCCTGTTTCCTCTAATTTATTGATAACATGAGCATAAAGTGCTTTATTAGCGGCGTTTCTAATTCCAGCTAAATTCAAATCCGCTCTATTGGCGCCGCTGGGAAGAATGCCTTCAAGAACTATCGCCAAAACAGCGTGGGAAGTATCTGAGCTTTTTACAAGTTCGATTGCTTTTGCAGTTATCTCATTTGGCCTTAATCCTGAAAAGTCATGTTTAATCGTTATGAAGTTACGCGGTGAAGTTAGTTTAATTCGCTGTATTTTCGCTTCCTTTTTCTCGTTGACTTGAACGTAATAAAAACCCTTTTCAATCATGGATTCCTCATAGGTTGTTGTTTCTAGGCATCCGCTGTAGGCAAGTATTCCGGATTTGAACCGTATTTTTGAAGGCTTATGAATGTGCCCTCCAGCGTAATAGTCGAAGCTATCGGGTATAAGATCGCGGTTTAATTCAGCCTCCATACTAGGAGTTATTATTTTTGGGTCATCAACTGCTTCGTGAAATACGAAAATGTTGAAGAGATTTTTATCTGGAGTGGGCTTGTTTTTCGAGAAAAAATTGGGAAGCATTTCTTCAACTTTAACTTTAGTCTGATAGTTAGGAATACCGTAAATGTAGCAGTTTTCAGTCCGCCAACAGGCTCCCTCGTGTAGTGGTAGATAGAATATCAAACCTGCATTGTCCAGTGGAGTTAGAATTGTGCCCGTCACAATGTTCGGCGCAGAATCATGAGTGCCATCGACTGCTAGGACCTTGATGTCATTGTCCCTTAACCTTTTTAGGTCATGTATAGTTGCTGCGAGCGTTGGATTTGTAGGTCTAGGGTAGTGGAATAGGTCCCCCGCTATGATCATAAAGTTGGGCTTAAGCTCTATTGTCCGATCTACGGCTTCTCTGAAGGCTTGCGTGAAGTCATTGCGTCTGACCTCTATATTATATTGTATATAGCCGAGGTGGGAGTCGGCTATGTGAACAAAGCTAAATGGTTTCATTAAAGCTCCTCATTTATGCAGTAGCAGCGCACGATAACCTCAGTTGCAGAGGTTTTAATCTCTTTTCTTATTGAGTGTTGGCTTAAAAATTAGAGGGGAAACTAAAAGTATTCAACGAATGCATGGTTAATTATTGATAATGCGGTTGAAGAGGTGACAAAGCACGTTTCCTCAGGTTAGAGTTAAGGACATTATGAGAAGAGAAGTGGTAACACTTGATGAGTCAAAGCATCTTATAGATGTGGCAAGACTTATGGTTGGAAAGAGGATTGCGCGTAAGGGAATTGGAAGCGTGGTGATTACAAGAAAAGGGAAAGCTGTTGGGATCATAACTGAAAGGGACTTCATTGAGAAAGTTGCTGTTAGAGGGTTGGATGTTAGGAAGGTTAAGGTTCGAGATGTTATGTCAAGTCCAATTATATCATGCAGCCCTGAAACCACAATATCTGAGGCGGCTGGAATTATGGGCAAGCAAGGTATTCGCCATCTGCTCGTAATGAAGAAAGAAAAACTGGTCGGAATCATAGCCGCTTACGATTTGGTCATATATGGGTGGACAGGCGCTATAGGGTGAATTATTCTACTCAACTGTCACTGATTTTGCAAGGTTTCTTGGTTTATCGGGGTCGCATCCTCGTTCGATGGCCGTATAGTAGGCGAATAATTGTAGCGGAATCACATAGGCAATAGGGGTTAATATTTCAGGTATGTTCGGCTGAATCTCTATGTATTCATCGGCTAGTTTTTTGACTTCTTTATCACCTTTCTCAATAAATGCCACTATGTCTGCTCTTCGAGCTTTCATCTCCATAATATTTCCAATAATCTTGGGGTAAGCATGACCTCTAGGCGTAATGAAAAATACAGGGTACCCCTTGTCCACAATTGCTATGAAACCATGCTTACTTTCTCCGGCAGGGTAAGCAAGAGCTGGAACGTATGCGATCTCGAGAAGTTTTAGTCTGCCTTCCATAACTGTGGCTACGTTTATCCCACGACCGAGAAAACATATGCTTGATTTGTTCCAGTATTTTTCGGCTAAATGTTTCAGTTTGTCTTCGTTTTCACTTAGTATTCCCTCAATTACTTCGGGAATTTCGATCAACTTTTTCCTTAATAACCTTAATTCAGAAGGTGTTATGGTTCCACGTTTCTCAGCCAGTTTTATAGCTAATTTAGCCAAAACTATTAGTTGAGCTGTAAATGTTTTTGTAGCAGCAACACCTATCTCTGGCCCAGAATTTTGACCTATGTAGACTTTTGACAGACGGGTTATAGTTGACCCCATTACATTGGTTATACCTAGAATTGACGACCCACACTCCTTAGCAAACCGTATTGCTGTCAACGTGTCAGCTGTTTCTCCAGATTGACTTACGGCGAGCACCGCACAGTTACTGTCCAAAATCTTGCCGTAATGCTCAATGAATTCCGAGGCCGTGATAGGTTTTGCGTCAATGTGAGCTAATTTAGAAAACATGTATGCAGCAGCTAGGCAAGCATGGTAGGATGTACCGCATGCAACGAGGAATATGCGACTGGCTGAATTGATGGTGGCCGCCATTAAGTCGTAATATAGTTCTTGGGTTCTTAGAGCGTTTCGCAGCGCAAGGGGTTGCTCATGAATCTCCTTCAACATGAAATGGCGGTATCCACCTTTCTTCGCCATTTCAGGAGACCAAGTTATAGTTGAAAGTTCAAGGTGTTTCGACTCACCTGTTTTTAGGCTAAATATCTTAACGCCCCTACTAGTTAGCACAGCCATCTCGTTCTCTTCAAGAAATGAAGCCTTATTTGTTAATGGCAAAAATGCTGGGACATCTGATGCACAATACACTGATCTACCTTTAATACCGATTACAAGAGGACTTTCCTTTCTGGCACAAACAATTTTATCAGGCTCATCTACACTGATAACGGCCATGGCAAAAGATCCTTTAAGTCTCTGAGAGGTCTTTCTAACAGCTTCAGTTAAACTTGATCCTCTGGCAGTAAAATCCTCAATTAAATGCGGAATAACTTCTGTATCTGTTCTTGACTTAAAGATGTGCCCATTTTTCTCAAGTTCCTCGTGAAGTTCAAGGAAGTTTTCAATTATACCATTATGAACAACGGCGATTCTACCCTTACAGTCGACGTGAGGATGCGCATTCTCTTTGGATGGCGCACCATGTGTCGCCCATCGTGTGTGCCCAATCCCAATTTTACCCGGTAAATCGTCCAAGTCCAGACGACTGTGAATTTGGTCTATTTTTCCAAAATCCTTCTTTACATATAGGCAGCCATCATGAATAGTTGCTTCGCCCACAGAGTCATAGCCTCTGTATTCAAGCCTCTTTAGAGCTTCGTGAAGAATTGGCGCAGCTTTTCCTTCAGTGAGTATGCAACCGAATATTCCACACATTTAACATTTCACCAATGGAGTTGAAGGTCATTTTTCACGGGCTATTTTTTCTAGTTTTTCTTTAATAATTTGGCTTACTGTTTTTGCATCGGCCTTTCCACGAACCTCAGCCATGACCATTCCCATCAGAGGACCATGCGAGTCTGTTCCACGTTTTCGCACCAAATCAATGTTTTTCTTTATAACTTTGTCAACTATAGCCTCTAACTCACTCGTTGAAATCGCCTTAAGCCCTAGCGACTCAACCGCCTGTTTTAAGCCTGCTCCTTCGTGTTGAGTTAGCCATGTTAAAATTTCTGGCAGAGATTCCTTCGCTGTTGTTCCTTCATCAATCAGCTTGAATGCCCCTTTTATCTGCTCATCCGTCAATTTATCAACGGCTAAACCTTCACGCCTAAGTCCCTTCATAGTTTCAGTCAAAATCGACGCTATTACAGAGGGGGTGACTTTTGTTTCCTGAGCTATTTCTTCGAATAAATCAGCATAATCTGAGTTTATCACTTGGTCAGCAAGTTTACGGTTAAGTATATACTGTTTCATTAAGCGCTTAATTTTTTGCTCAGGCAATTCAAGTGAGAACTCCTCGAGTCTTTGAAGTTTTTCTCCTGCCACTGGAACAGGTGGAACATCAGTTTCAGGGTACATTCTTGCAACGCCTGGTCTAGGTCGCTCATATCTGGTGGTTCCATCAGGTTTTGGACCCCTTGTCTCACTTGGGACACCGTCAAAAGCTTCTCTAGCTCTTTCTACAACAGCCTTCAATGCATCAACAGCTTTTTCAGGTTTATCTGCAACAAAAACCGTTGAGTCGCCCTCGCTGCATTTTAAAAGCCTCTTTAGTTGTGAAGCTTCTTCCATGGTTATTCCGTAGCCGGGCAGTTCATCTGTATGAAATATTCCACCTACTCTCCCCCAGAATACTGCCCTGTCAGCCATCTCTGTTCCAAGCCTTACACCAGGTTCTATCTCCGTTCCAAGTAAACCAGCGAATTTCGGTAGTTTAACCGCGAAAACTCGGCCCCCGCGATCAAGCGCATTTTTTATGACTCGAGATTTTGTTTCTTTAAAGATTGAGGAAACATCGATAAAGTCTTCTTTAATCTCTTCTTTCTTAGCACTGCGTTTCCGTAGACTCTCTCTAATTTCGATCAGAGTTAATTGCCGCTGAACCTCGTACTCCACGACTTTGAGAAGCAGTTCGAGCTCCTGACACCCCTTAATCTCAATTAAATTTCCATCCGAAATTGAAACATTTAGATCTTGACGAATTGTTCCAAGCCCACGCTTAACTTTTCCAGTCGCCCTTAAGATACGCCCTATAGTTAAAGCAACTTTCCCAGCTTCTTCAGGCGAGTTAATGACAGGCGCTGTTGCAACTTCGATTAGGGGTATACCGAGACGATCAATTCGATAATGAATGAGCTCCCCCTCTTCTCCAGTTTTTCTGGCAGCGTCTTCTTCAAGGCAGATGATTTGAATTGGAACCTTCTTACCATCTACGTCGATTTCCCCATTTAGCGCGATAATAGCTGTTCTCTGGAAACCCGTAGTGTTGGATCCGTCTATCACTGTTTTTCTCATAACATGGATTTCATCTACTGGTTTAGCCTTCATCATTGTAGCTGCGGCTAGGCAGATATTAACAGCTTCTTCGTTTAGACTGTGTGGAGGCTCTTCGTCCATTTCCACCAGACAGCTGGTTTCATGGTCAGCCTCGTAAATAATGCCTCTTCCTCGCTGGAATTCAAAGAGTGCAGCGGGATCTATTTGCCCCAATTCACTCTGGGTAGGTCTTAGACGTCTGAAGAATAGTATTTCAGGTTCCTTCATCGATAATTCTGGCTTACATGCACAAAATAACTTATGAGTTGTTTTGAGTTGTTGATGTATCTCAATACCGACTTTCAATCCTATTTTACCGTAATCGAAACCCACTCTTATTCCACCCATTCTTTGTATGATGTTCTTAGTGAGAATTCGCCAGCAAGATTTGTCAGCATAATTTTTTTAATTTCTCCCAAGTCCTTCGCTTGGCCATATGCCCACATCAATTTGACGAGGGCTGTTTCAGGTAACATATCCTCGAGCGGGACAACCCCAATTGCTAGCAGGTCTCTACCAGTTTCATAGACCTTCATGTGGACGCGCCCCCAGAGAGTTTGCGAAGCCATTCCCACGAACATTCCCCTCTCGATAGCCTTTTTTATTGCTTCAAAACAATCTCTGCTCACATGCCCAAGCCCGGTTCCTTCAATAATCATGCCATAGTAGCCTTCATCAATCAGCCACTCTATCATTTTTGGGTTGAAGCCTGGATGAAACTTAATTAAGGCAACTTTCTCCTCGAAATTCGGTTTTAAAGTAAGTTTACGTTTGGGATCACGTTTCCGATAGTCTTCCGTTAGCATTGTTATTTTGTTTCCCTCAACTCTGGCGAGTGGTTTAGCATTAATCGACCTGAACGTGTCTCTTCGGCTTGTATGCATTTTTCGAACTTTTGTACCTCTATGAAGAAGAATGGTTTTATCAGTTGTAGTATCATGCATCGCCAAGCTTACTTCAGCGAACGGCGCATTAGCCGTTGCTATAACTGCTGAGAGTAGATTTGAAGCTGCATCTGAGCTTGGTCTATCTGAAGAGCGCTGTGAACCAACCAATATAACTGGAGCTGGCAAGTCTTGAAGAGCGAAACTTAATGCGGCAGCAGTATAGCCCATGGTGTCGGTTCCATGTGGTACTACAATTCCTTCAGCGCCTTCCTCTATGTGGCGAGCTACGGTTTTAGCTATTTCAACCCAGTATTTCGGAGACATATTTTCGCTGAGAATGCTGAATAGAATTTCAGCTCTTACAACTGCAACTTCTGAAAGCTCAGGAACGACTGCGTACAAGTCACTTGCATTTAGCGCTGGGCGTACAGCGCCTGTACGGTAGTCAACACGGCTAGCAATGGTTCCACCTGTGCTTATAATTGATACTTTAGGAAGACCTGGTTTTTTCTCTGGAGTTGGTGGAGGGACAAATGTTGGTTTTGCTCCTTCTCCAATTTTTTCAACTTTAATTTTTGGTGTTAAGTGAATACCGATATTGTAGCCGCTTTGAAGTTTAATTTCAATGTGCTCATCATCACCGAGTTCAGATCTGGGCATTAGTAAGCCCTCATATTTTTCGCCGTTCCTAGTGATTCGGATCAAGTTGCCTATACTCAAATTTGCTTTCTCAAGAATTTTGAGAACCTCACCCTTGTAGCCAGTAAGTTCTTTGCTCACCGTTTAAACCAGCCTTTTTGAAACGTAGGGACCATCGTGTTTATACTTGAAACGCATGTAATAGCGTCTTGTGCCAATAGCGCTTGTGATGAGAATTTTATTTTTATCATATTCCTCACGTGAAATTTTTTCGGCTTCGGCGAGTAAAATGGCTCCATAGCCCCTATGTTGTATGGCTTCGGCTAAATGTTTACCTAACGGAACCAGCGGCCCATAGACGTGTAGTTCACGGACAATTGAAGTTTTATTTGACCGAATCTCTGGTCTATGTGCACTCTCGGATGGAATACGTAGCCTGAGGTAGCCTATCAGCACGTCGTTAACAGGGTCTTCTGCGGATATGAACATGTCCACACCTTTGGATGCTTCTTGCGTATAAGTGAGAATTTTAATTTCATTGAGGTCAGGCTTGATTTTATCTTTCAGGAATCTGTGCCCGACTTCACGGCATCTTATGCATCTGCATCTTATGCCAAGTGCTTTCAATCTTTCAGCGACAAGTTGTCTAAGGTTGCTTCTGTTAACTCCTGCTATGATTAATTTAGCGGGGATATCCCTTTGAATCCTCATTATTCGAACCCATGGCGGAATAAATTTTTTAACTTCAACTATAAGGTCCGCTGCTTCCTCTGTTGTGTAGGGTTTGTATTTTCCTTCATGCCACCATTCATAGGCTTTTGTTCCTTCTAGGACTAGGCATGGATAAATTTTGATCATATCTGGCTTGAAATCTGGATCGTTAAATAAGGTCTGAAATGCATTGATGTCCCGTTTAAAATTTGAATTTGGCAATCCAGGCATTATGTGGTAGCATACTTTTAGACCTGAGTCTTTGAGAATTCTTGTTGCATCAACAACGTCTTGAACAGTGTGTCCACGTTCCACGAGACGGTATATGTCATCGTAAATGTTTTGGACACCGAGCTCAACCCTTGTTACGCCCATTTTAAGCATATGATTAACATGTTTCTCTTTTGCGTAGTCAGGTCTGGTTTCAGCTGTTATGCCTACATTTCGAATTTTACCTGTTTCAGCTTTTCTCATAGCTTCCTCCAGATTAGTTGAGCCTTTGTTTGTTATCGCATCTAAGCATCTTTGAATAAAGTGTTCTTGATAGTTCATCGGCATAGCTGGAAATGTTCCGCCCATTATAATAAGCTCGGCTTTATCGACGTAGTGACCAATGGCCTGCAACTGTTCAAATCTATTTCTCACTTGAAGATAAGGATCAAATTTGCTTTGAAGCCCCCTCATAGTTGCAGGTTCATGACCAGTGTAACTTTGCGGAACATATGGAGGGCCTCCCGGGCAATAGTTGCATTTGCCGTGAGGGCACGGCCATGGTTTAGTCATAACCGCAATTACTGCTACGCCGCTAATTGTTCTGACAATTTTCCTTTTTAGGATTGGGAGAAGTTTGGTTTGTTCATTAGGCTTTAGGCAACTTATGATTTCAGAGTTACTTGGAACGCGTTTCAACTTTGAATCTTCACAGAGCTTAATTTTAATTAAGTTCAAATCTTCCCTTGTTGGGTTAGGCATCCGCATTAGTTCCTCTATGATTTTACGGCAAATGGATTTCAATTTAGCGCCCAACCTAGGGGAGTAAATGAACTAAAAATAATGCTAAAGGAAAAATGTTGCGGAGGAGGCGCTGAGTCTATTTGCCCATCCAGTTTTGCCCAGGCTTCCGACTTAGAATGAGACGTTTCTCGTAGTTGCGTAGATTCTTAATTCTAGGAATAGGCCTGTGTCTTTCTTTTCTGGCGACCTTTGGAGTTTGACCCTTTACTTTTCCAGCTTTTGTGAGACTGCCGTGAGTTGGCATCTATAAACACCTCGGGCTTATCATCTAATGCCTTTCTATTTAAACATTTATTTTATATGAGAATCTTCTTCCCTGAAGCGTTCCTCGTATAAACCCCGAAGTCCGTTATTTTTCTTAAGGTTTCACTTGTGAATACTGGCCCATCCTTGCATACTCTTAACCCCAATGGATCGAGAACACATTGACCGCATATACCAACTCCACATTTCATGAATCTTTCTAGGCTTGCTTGAACAGGCATACCCTCTCTCTCAGCTTGTTTAAACACTTCATACATTAATCGTTCTCTACCGCATGTGTAAATTATATTGAACTTATTCTCTTCAAGAATTTCTCTAACGGGATCTGAGGCGAAGCCTTTGATGCCGAAGCTTCCATCATCGGTTGTGACTATAAGTCTCGATTTGACTTTCGATAAAATTTTCTTAATTCTATTCATGAACAGCAGTCTTTCAACTGTTTTAACGCCGAGTACAAATGTTATTTCTGTCTTTTGTTTAACAAGTGCTTCGATTAATGGAATCAGTGGGGCTACTCCCGTTCCTCCACCAACTACTAGAACGTTTCCAGAAACTGGATTGAAGGGTGTGCCGTAAGGTCCTCTAATTCCAATTATGTCTCCGCGTTTTTTCTTATGAAGGGCGGTTGTGGCTTCACCTAGCTTTAGAACTGTGAATCCAGCTCTATCTCCTGGACCGATGAATGAGAGGCTTAATGGAATTTCATCGACGCCTGGCACCCATACCATTAGGAATTGCCCTGGCTTTGCATTTGCGGATTGGGGGTCTTGGAAGATAAATGATTTAACACCAACTGAGGTGTCCTCTACACTTTGTATTTTCACAATTCTCGGATAATCAGCGCTTGTGGGACAGACCAACAATGTACTTAACACTTCCATACTTTCTTTTAGCTAAATATGACTGAACACCAGCAATAACCTCATCGAAAACTGCTAGGTCTTTGTAGAAAATTGCTGTACCTATTTGAACTGCGCTTGCTCCAGCCAACATGAATTCAACAGCATCCTGCCATTCTGTTACGCCGCCGCAGCCGATTATTGGAACTTTAACCGCTTCATAGATTTCGTATACGCATCTAATTGCTATTGGTTTTATAGCTGGACCTGAGAGCCCACCTGTTTTATTTGCAAGTATTGGTTTCTTGGTTTCCACATCTATTGCCATTGCTTTTACGCTGTTTATTGCGGTTATGGCGTCTGTTCCAGCTTTTTCAGCTGCTTCCGCTATTTCAACTATGTTTGTTACGTTTGGTGTTAGCTTGGTGAAAACAGGTTTTTTGACGGTTGATTTTACTTTTCGAACCACTTTACTTACTTCATTTGGGTCTTGTCCGATTTGTGACCCTACTTCTTTTACATGAGGACATGAGACGTCTAATTCAATTGCATCGGCTCCTGCTTTTTCAGCCTCTTTAGCAACTGCTGCAAATTCATTTGCGGTTAATCCATAGATGCTAACTATTACTGGAACACCTGCTTTTTTTGCAACTTTAATTTCATTCGTAAATTCTTTAATTCCTGGATTCGGAAGCCCCATGGCATTTAGAAGCCCGCATCGAACTCCGACCACAGTGGGATTTGGATAACCTTCGCGAGCTTTCATTCCGATTGATTTGGTTACTACAGCTCCAGCTCCGGCCTCCGCAATTCTTCTTAACAATGATCCTGATAGACCGAGTACGCCTGCCGCGTTCATTGTAGGGTTTCTAAGTTTCACTCCAGCTATGTTGACTGTTAGATTTGGCTTCAATTGGTTTAAGCTCCTTTTGAATGGTTATTATGCGGATTTCACATAAATATTGCTTAACTGGTCATAGTCGTTTTGCCACCCCAGAAGGCTTACAAGCTGAAAAATGTAACAGATGCTTCTAGTGTAGTGTTATGAAACTATTGGACTTGCTGAGGGATCCCGTGGAATTTTTTGAGAAAGTGAGGATTGAGAATTGGAAGCCTGCCTTTATCTTCTTTCTTGAGGTTACTCTATTCCTTTCCGTTGTTACCCCTGTTGTGAATCATTTTGGTGTTGAGAGCACTGATTTTTCCTCAGCGTATCAAGCTCAGATTATGGCTTATAGATTTACGAAGAACTATTTAATTGCTCAATATGGAGTTTTCGCATATTTACTTGAGGCGATACTTATAGTTGCGTTCGCTTCCGGGATAGTAATATTTGCAGCTGGGTTTGTGCATGTTCTCTACAGGTTGCTTGGTGGTAAAGGTTCTATTCTAAACGGTTGGAAGGCCGCATGTTACGGCGTTGGTCCATGCGCGCTCGGCGGTTTTCTACCATACTTTTCTCTGTTCGCTGCTTTCTACAGTGTTCTTATGCAACTATACATGGGCCCTAAGGTTCTTTATGGAGTAGAGGAATGGAAAGCGTTACTTCTTCTAGCAGTTATCATGGCATTAATTTTCGTTGAGATGTTTATTTTCGGTACCACAACAATTGAATTTCGCTAGCTGACTCTGTTTTACAGTCTAGCAATTTGCATGGAAAGCAACTCTGTCAGTAGGGCTTAAGCTACTCCGTATATGTACTGGACGCCGTTTATGCCGCCAAGTCTTATTTTCCATACACTGCCTGTAGTCCGAGTATGTCGCCTAATCCCAGTGTTTGCTTGTAGGTTTCGCCGTAGTTGGCGTAGCCATACATTGTTAGCCAGTAGTCTTTGTTAGCGTAGAGGTCGTTTAAGCCGCACCAGTGTCCAAACTCGTGGGTCATTATGTTTTGGACATCCATTTTGCCTGGTTCGCCGCTGAGACTCCACTTATAGTAGGTGTTCATCTTTGTGTCTGTTTCAACAATTTCGTTGCCACTATACCAGATGTATGTAACAGCTATCACGCCAACCCTATAGGCGCCCCACGCAACAACGTTATATCCGTCGTAGGTTCCAGCACTCTTGTCGGTGGTGGTGACGTAAGAAAACACTGCTGCACTAGTTTTGACATCCCATGTATCCGCAGATGCTGTGATGACTGATACCACATCGGTTACGGAGAAGACATAATTGGTGGGATTTATCCAGTATTGTGCTGTGACCCACCAATGGAAAGCTAACAGCTTATAATCAGGGTTTGACATCGAATTATCTGTGCGTGGAATCACGTTCGGGGTAACACGGCCATGTTCATACGCGACTTCAACAACCATTAAGTGGATGGATGATTCTTTAGCAGAGACGGATAGAGACAGCGTGGCAATAAGAGACAGCGTGACCAAGGTGGCTAAAGCCAGAGAACCAGTTTTCCTCATATTCTAGCTCCTTACTAAAAATGATTTCTTCACTTTATAAATGTCTTTTGAAAAAGAGCTCTACAATGCCAAATAAGAAAAAAGCCTTTTTTAAGCTCGGTAGCCATTAGCAATTCGGCTACAGCCATTAAGCTGAGGAGAACCGATGATGGAGGATGTGGATTGAAGGCTGTTATTGTCGAGTCTGTAATAGGTATTTTAGGTTTCAATGAAGATAATAGAATAATAGACAAGATTCTGTTTCCAAGAAATGCTGAGAAAATAGCTGAAATTCTTGGAAAGATTGAGAGCGGCGAGGCTCCAAGCGAAGTTTTAGAGCTTATAGGCAGACTACAGGAGAAAGGGTACAAAACATTCGTTTTTGAGAGCGGCAGCTTAGCAAGAGCTGTCAATAAAGAAACTGGTGTTAATATAAAAATAGAAAAACCGAGTGCCGCTGGTCAAGAGTTACGTGAAAATTTCGATAGGATCGCTGTTGAATTAGGCTTCGCTAAGAAGCCGGAGGAACTTCATAGTTTAATCCGTGAAGTCTCCGTAATTATTACTCGTGCTGGGATTCGACGAGCTGCTGAAAAAAAAGATCAACTAATTGCGCAAACAATTCAGGCGATAGACGAATTAGATAAGGCTCTTAACCTTTTTTCAAGTAGGATCCGTGAATGGTATGGGCTGCATTTTCCAGAGATGAGTAGGCTTGTTGATAAGCATGAAACATATCTTAGACTCGTTGCGGAACTAGGTGAAAGAAGTAACTTCACAGTTGAGAGACTTGAAGAAGGGGGATTGCCGAGCGATAAGGCTAGGGCTATCGCGGATTCAGCTAAAACTTCTATGGGAGCAGACATTAGTGAAGTAGATTTAGAGAAAATTTGGGTAATGTGTAAAAAAGCTACTGAGCTTTACGCTGTTAGAAGTGACTTAGAAAATTACGTTAATAAAACGATGGAGGAGGTTGCGCCTAATATCACTGATTTAGTTGGCGCTTCACTCGGTGCACGTCTAATAGCTCTGGCTGGTGGACTGGAAAACTTGGCGAAGATGCCTGCAAGCACAGTACAGGTTTTAGGCGCTGAGAAAGCGTTGTTCAGGTCAATTAAGACCGGCGTAAAACCTCCAAAGCACGGAGCAATTTTTCAACATCCATCCCTCCATTCAGCACAACGTTGGCAGAGAGGAAAAATAGCTAGAGCTTTAGCTGGAAAATTATCCATAGCTGCCAGAGTTGATGCGTTCTCAGGTAAACCAACACTCAGCCCATTGAAAACTGATTTTGAAAAACGGGTAGCTGAGATTCAAGAGAAATATGAACAGCCACCGCAACCTCCAAAGAAGGGAAGAAGAACTGCCGATAAGAGTTAAACCTCATAAAAATTTTCAGGGAATTTACTGGGCTTATTTAGAGAGTGGAAGCAAAAGATCCGCCACCCTAAATCTCACACCTGGAAAGTCTGTTTACGGAGAAAGATTGGTCAAGTATAAAGGCCAAGAGTATCGCATATGGGATCCCTTCAGGAGCAAATTTGCTGCAGCAATTTTAAAAGGGCTCAAATCTGTTCCAATCCAACCGCGACAAAAAGTACTTTATTTAGGTGCTGCAAGCGGGACGACCGCTAGCCATGTTTCCGACATCGTCGGGCCTGAAGGGCATGTTTACTGTGTTGAGTTTGCGCCTCGTGTTTTAAGGGAGCTTGTTGACAATGTTTGTGCGTTTAGGAAAAATATGTCGCCTATTTTGGCTGATGCAAGGCTTCCAGATAGCTACAGAATGCTTGTTGGCGTTATAGATAACGTATATTGTGATATAGCGCAACCTGAACAGGCACGTGTTTTAGCTGATAACGCTGACATGTTCCTAAGAAAAAATGGGGGAGTCATGTTAGCGATTAAAGCTAGAAGTATTGATGTATCGAAGCCTCCATCAGAGATCTATGAGCGGGAAATTAAAATACTGCAAAAACGTGATTTTAAAATCTTAGAGGTAATTCACCTAGAACCATACGATAAGGACCATGTGATGGCCATAGCAAGTTACAGGGGTTAGGGTGGGAATGTCAGATCGCTATGAACGCTTACTTAGGATATTCTTCAAAGATGAAGCTAAAAAGTTAAATCAACACCTTCCAAAGGCAACGAAAAGTCTTAGTGAACTGCTTACTGAAAGTGAGCCCAGTGTTGAAACTATGGGTGGAAGTCAAGTTATAATGAAGAAGAGCGAGCTTGTGGAAATGGCGAAAATAGTCCCAAGAGATTACCAGGATAAGCTTAGGTTGCCGTTAATTGTTCTTAGGAGGATTGAATTGGGAAGAGGCACGTTTTCTGTTCTGGGAGATAATGCTGAAAAGTTTACAGTTAAGCATATTCTTGGAATGACAAAATTATCATTTGATGATATGGATAAGGAAAAGGAGGATTTCTTTATTTATCGACCGCAAGTTCAGGAGTTACTAAGAAGATTTAAGTCATTAATTGTAATTGCTTTTGGCGCACCACCAGATATGGAGTTCTAAAAATCATAGCCTACTTTGCTTATCTTCAGCTTCAGCAATTATTTTAGCCGCCGGTTTCCATGATTTTCGCACAAAGTCAGGATAAGAACCGTGTTGTTTTATCCAATTTACTAGGAAGACCTTGGTTTTGGGATCGGCCATATATCCGCTTCCAAAATCGCCGTATTTTTCTCTTAATTTAGCAACGATTTCATCTCTTCTCACTTTTGCGAGAATTGACGCTGCCGAAACAACAGGATAAGTTACATCCGCCTTATGTTCAGATACTATAGTTAGTGAAAAAGGCAGCATCTCTTTTATTTGCGACCCAAAGCGTTCAGCCACTGTGTCGGATGCGTCTACGTAGGCTGTTTCAGGTTTTAGTTTTTTAATAACTTCAGCCATTGCCTTTGCTTCAAGTAAGTTGAGTTTATAAAGTTTCTTTCCAGTTAATACAACTTTATCGATTTCTGCGGGGCTTAATTCAATTATTTCATATTTGATGGCAATTTTCTTTATTTCTTCAGCTAGTTTCTCTCTGCGTTGAGGAGAGAGTTGTTTTGAATCTTTAACTCTCAGCGACTTAAGTAATGGAATTTGATCATCATTTATTAGAACTCCCGCTATAATTAATGGACCTATTATCGGTCCTCTCCCCGCATCATCCACGCCAGCAATTAGTTTTGGCAATTTAGCACCTCTTTTAAACAGGCACCTCAAACTCATAGTTAAGGTGAAGCTTTTTGAATATTTTCGTAACCGGGCGACCCGGTATAGGTAAGAGTAGTGTTGTGAAGATGGCTATGGAGAAACTTAAAAACATGGGATACGGGGCCGGAGGAGTTTTCTGCCCAGAAATCCGTAAGAGTGGAGTTAGGACCGGGTTTGAGATTATAGACCTTACAACAAATAAGCGAGGCATTCTTGCGCATGTGAATCAACGTGAAGGCCCTCAGATAAGTCGCTATAGGGTCAATTTGCATGATTTGGCGGAGATAGGTGGGAAGGCAATTTTAGATGCTATTGAGAAAGCGGATTTTATAGTGATAGATGAAGTTGGACCTATGGAGCTTTTCAGTGAAGAATTTAGAAGCGCAATTATGAAGGCTGTTGAAAGCCCTAAACCTGTTCTAGGTGTTATTCACTGGAAGATGCAGGATCCACTCGTTGATTTAATTAGGTCTAGGGGCGATGTAAAAATTTACGAGGTCACTTTTGAAAATCGTGAAAATTTAGGTGAGAAAATAGCAGCAGAAATAGTTGAGAGTATTCGGAGGAGGAATTAGTGCATTTCAATTTTCCGACAGAGGAAATCGTTGAGAATTCTGTTAAGATTCTTGTACCGAAGCAGAGATGTCCGCCTCTGAAAGCTCCCGTTTTCTATAATCCAGTCATGAAGTTTAATCGAGATGTAGCCGTGGTTGCTTTACAGATTTATCAAAAAATGCTTTCGAGGGGAATAACTGTATGTGAACCTCTCGCTGGTTGCGGCGTAAGGGGAATCCGGTTTGCAGTTGAAGTGAATGGAATTAAAAGTGTACTTATTAATGATCTTAATCCAGAAGCAGTTAGGTTGGCTAAATACAACGTAAAGAAGAACAGATTGCTGGGCAAGGTCTCCGTTAAAAATATGGATGCAAACACATTGCTTAGCATTTATTCAGCTCCAGCTAAACGTTTCGATTATGTTGATGTAGATCCCTTCGGCTCCCCTGCGCCGTTCATAGATTCGGCTGTGAGAGCTTTACATGACGGCGGTGTTTTAGCTTTAACTGCGACCGATATGGCGCCTCTTTGTGGTGTACATCCAGAGGCTTGCTTGAGGAAATATGGGGGAAAACCTCTTCGAACTGAATATTGCCATGAATTGGCAGTTCGTCTATTAATCGGCTGTTTGGCTTTGACAGCGGCTAAGCATGAAGTTGGTGTCGAAGTTATGTTCTGCCATAGTACTGATCATTATGTTAGAGTTTACAGTTTAATGAGGCATAGTTCAAGAAAAGCTAATGAAAGTATAGGCGACTTGGGGTATATTCTACATTGCTTTAATTGTTTTCACAGAGAAACTGTTCTAGGAGTCGCTTCCACTCTTAAAGAGAAATGCCCTGAGTGCGGTGGAAAGTTGAGTGCGGCTGGTCCACTTTGGCTTGGAAGATTATTTGATAGAAAATTCTGTATTAAAATGGTTGAGGAAATTGAAACAAAAGGCATAAGCGAAGAATCACGCATTAGAAGACTCTTAGATACAGCTCTCATTGAAATGAATGGCCCTCAAACTTACTACGTAATTGATAGGATTTGTGATAAGCTAGATTTACTTATTCCACAAACAGAGAAAGTAGTTAAGAAACTTCAAGAGAATGGGTACAAAGCTACAGTCACCCATTTTAAAGCCAGAAGCATCAGAACCGACACCCCGGCTAAGAAATTTATGGAAACCATCAAGAGGTTCTCTAGGTCTTAAGTCCTAGTCCTAGCACATAGATTTCAGCGCTTTTTTTCTTGCTTGCCTCGGGTTTTACGATGTGCACTTGACGGAAATTTTGCTTCATTTCCTTTAGAAATTCGTCTAGTAAGTCTCCTTGAAATACTTTTGTGAAAAAAGTGCCATTAGGCTGAAGTATTTTTTTAGCAATTTTCATCGAAGCTCTAGCGGAATCTATTTGACGGGCGTGGTTAACTTCCCATACTCCTGAAACACTTGGCGAAACATCGCATAATACTGCATCAGCGGCACGTGGTAGTTTTTCCTTAATTTTATCAACTGTACTGAGATCGGCGACATCCCCTATCAAAGTTTTCACATTAGTTAGATTGAATGGTTTTATCGGTAAGATGTCTACGCCAAGAACGTAGCCGTGGTCTCCAACAATTTCTCTAGCTATCTGCATCCATCCGCCTGGCGCTGCCCCAAGATCGACTACGATGTCGCTCGGCTTTATGAAGTGATAACTTTTATTTGCTTGTAGAAGTTTGAAAGCTGCTCTGCTCCTGTATCCTTCTCTCTTTGCCAGTTTCCAGAAATAGTCTCGTCTACGCTCCTGCCGCCAACGTTCAGACAAAAATTAGCTATCACCCGTTGGCCCTTTCAAGTTAGCAGCGCTAGAAAGCCAGCTCATTAGTTTACTACATGTGTTTGGTGAAATGACATCAGCAGCACCGCATTTATCTATTTCAATGCATACCATGCATGGACAGTCTAAGATTGACGTTATTGTTGCGGGCTGTTTTTTTGCGTAAAGTCTATAGGTCCATCTGCCTTCGTAAAGTTCCTGCTCCCGCTTGATTAAGCCCTTTTTATCCAGTTTAAGGGATATCCTAGAGCCCTCTCGGCTACTAGCCTTTAATTCACGCCATAGGTCGGATTGAAGTATACCGCTCTTACCCATGCTCATTATGATTTGGAGGGCGCGGTGTTCTAGGTCGTTTCGTTTAGGCATTTGTCGAATGCACCTACCATAATTACCTATAAATAATTGGGTTTCGACGAATTAAAGGATTGAGATTGATGCCCTTTTTCATACATTTATTTTATTTAGTTAAACTTCGGTAACTAAAAATTGAGTTAAAATGTTAGCACCCATTGTATTAACTGTAATCTTCTTTACGAATTTATTGATTCTTTCTTTTGTTTTATGGATAGCCGGTCTTATCGTAGTCGGCGCTAAGCATGCAAAGTTCTTTCACGCAATATTATTGGCATTTGTAGGTACAATTGTAGTTACATTTTTCCTCACTTTGATTCCTATAGTAGGCCTCTTTTTAGCTCTCATCGCTTGGTTAGCCTTAATCAAGTTTTTCTATGCGACTGGGTGGTTAGGTGCATTAGCAGTTTCAGTTTTAGCGATTATAGTTATGATCGGTGTGTTCGCTACCCTAGGTTTTCTCATGGGCATAATTTTGCTACCTCATCTGTTCCGCTTCATTTAGAGAATAAAACTTTTGATCGCTCTAACTGGGCAGGCAGTTATACAAATCTTGCAACCAATACATTTCTTATCGTCAAATTCAATAGTCCAGTCTGGGCGTATTGTTATCGCCTCAACCGGACATGGCGAGACGCAGGCACAGCAATTTATGCATTTATTCTCGTCAATTTCTAGGATGCGAGTAATCTTCTCAACAGTAATCCCTCTATCTTGAAAGAAACGGATCAGCTCCTCCAATTTCTTTCCTTCAGCATCAACCGAAACCACCAGTTCTCCTTTTTTCGCGTTCACAGTAGCTTCCAATATGTTTATCAATATTCCGAGTTTGAGCACAGCTTCAGCGAGCACAGGCTCTTGGGCGCCGTGATGAGGATAGATTAGTTTCAGTTTCATACTAACCGCCTCCCTACAAGTTTCTTTGAAATATCATCGGTCGTGACTATCCCAATAACTCTGTTTTCAGAGTCCACCACAGGCAAACCTGAAATGTTATGCCTAGATACCCTTTGGGCAATAATATCTATGGCTTCATCTTCACGTGCAGTAATGACTTTCCTAGTCATTATTTCGCTAAGTTTTTTCTTTTCTAGGGCCAACGCATTTGCTAGGTCCCATGATGTAACTATCCCGATTAGTTTTTTCCCTTCGTCTACTATTGGTAAATGATCTATTCCGCGTTTCACGAGTAACGTTGCAATTGTCTTAATATCATCTGTTGGTTTCGCTGTTACAACTTCACGAGTCATTATGTCTCTAACCCTTGGCTCCGCTTTTCTAGCTTCCAATGGCTTAAACTCTCTATAATTAGGTAACAGTTCAGCAGGCCGTGATAGGAAAAATGAGCGTTCTCGTATCCATTTCTTGAGCGTTTCCGCGATTTCTCTAGCTACTTTATAGCTTGATAATGAGGATGACGGAACATCTTTGTCGCCGAGCTTAACTTTACCAGATTTCAACTCCGCATAAGAAACTTTTTTTATGGTAGGTCTATTTCGGGATGGCACCCCGTAATCAAGTAGATTTGTATAGATGTCTTCATCTCGTAGAGCTGCTGACGCTGCAACTTTCTCATTTATAATTGGAATAGGTATTCCAACACCTACATAGAGCGTTGTTCCATACTTGTAGAAGGATGCGCCTCGTAAATACTGTGGCTTCATCTGCTTAAGGTCTCCTTGAACCATAAGGGTGCTGAATTGATTCTGAGGACTATGTTGAGTCCCTTCTCCAATGATGTAGCCAACCCCTCCGCCTAGGAAAATTCTTGTGCCTATGCCGATTGTTTCGAGATCTTTGTCCTTGTAGATTGGGCTTAACTGTCCTGAACCACTATAGGTGATGTTCCCATAGCTTGGCAGTAGGGTGCCCATGTAGGTGTAGATTGTTTCAGGTGTACTGTTTGTTGCAGCGTTGTAATGTTCATAGGCGTTTCTTGGATTAAGTAGAATAGCTTGATTCAAATCATCCAAAGTTATTGTGGTTTCGATGTATTTTCTTGGATAACAGTCGGTTCCATAAGCATCTGCTCGTAGCTGAATTTCTTTTCCACTAACAAAGTCTTCTATCACGTGACCTCCGCCATATTCTAAGCCTTTAGTTTCACTCATAGCTGTTGCACCGATGTATGCATCGACAGCTGCTAGTCCGCGATAGGCAGGTACATCGTTTAGCCAGCAATGCCACATTTTTATCGGCGGTTCAGAGTGCCCAAAGTTTAGAAATGCACCGCTACTGCACATTGCGCCAAATGTGCCTGTTGTTACAACATCAACTTCCTTAGCGGCTTTCTCTAAACCTGATTTTTCTACAAGTTCTATGAATTCTTCTGCAGTTAGGACTATAGCTTCACCTTTTTTGATTTTCTCGTTTATCTCTTCATATCGTCTTAATGTTTCAGCGCCTCTCTCCTGTGACATTGAACACTCCTCTTTAGTGAGCTGATAGAGCTGAAGTGAATATACCTAATATTTAATATTTTCTAATAAAATATTACTCTAAGTAATAATACTTAGAGGTGGCCTTTAACGAGAAAAAATAAGCGGGCTTGAAAGTTAGAGTTTAACAATGATCTCTAATTGCTCTAGAAGTTCTTTGTAGCGATTTCTGATAGTTACTTCCGTTACATTCGCTATTTCAGCTATCTCCCTCTGTGTTCGACGCTCTCCGCCTAGTACACTGGCAATATATGTTGCTGCGGCGGCTATGCCTGTTGGGCCTCTTCCACTTGTTAGACGCATCGTTGCGGCTGTTTGGAGTATGCGTTGAGCCACGGTTTCTACTTTTCCGGCTATTTGCAGTTGGTTTGAGAACCTTGCTACGTAGTGGTTTGCACCTGATGGTGGAACGAAGGTGTCTAGCTCCTTTACCATAAATCGGTATGAGCGGCCAATTTCTTTCTTATTTATATTGGATATGCGGGCTATTTCATCCAGTGTTCGGGCTACTCCACATTGTCTGCAGGCCATATAAAGAGCTGCGGCAGTTACACCCTGAATTGAGCGCCCACGAATAAGCCTTCTTTTAACTGCTTTCCTATAGATGACTGAGGCTGTTTCTAAGATGTTTTTCGGTAAGGCAAGAGTTGATGACATTTTTGATAGTTCTGAAAGTGCAAAAGCCAAGTTTCTTTCCGTTGCATCAGAAACTCTTACTCTCCTCTGCCATTTTCTAAGTCGATAGACCTGCGCTCTTTGACCTGGCGACAAATCTTTACCATACGTGTCACGATCATGCCAATCGATCATTGTTGACAATCCTTTGTCATGGATTGTGAATGTTAGTGGCGCTCCAACCCTAGTTCTCTTTGCTCTCTGTTCATCGTCGAATGCACGCCATTCCGGCCCTGAATCTGCTAGTCTGTCATCGATTACATACCCACAATCCATACAGACAATTTCACCCTGTTCATAATCACGGATTAGTCGGCTTCCATTACATTCTGGACATTTTTTTATTCTTGATGGACGTTCTAATTCTTCACTCAAATTCTTACCTTCTTTTAGCTGGAGTTGAGTAGAGGACACTGTTCACATAGCGGCTTGGGTCCTTGACACTCGGCTTAACTGCGATATATGGCTTTGAAGTGGGTCCAAAAACATCGTACACAGATCCCACTGGCTTTAGTTGTTCATCGACAACGTTCTCGCCGATGCGCGGTTCCAGAGCCTGTTCAGAACGGAGGATTAAGCTATGACTTGACGACAGGTGTAGGACTTTTCCGAGACGCCGCAAACTTTCACTGACCTCTCTCAAGTAGCGGAGAAAACTGAGGCTGAAAAAACCCTTCGACTTATTTAAGTATTTCTTAGTTAATCTACAGGAATTTTAGTAAACGGAAAAATATTATATTTATATCTTACTTTTTCTCAGTTCATGTATTTTCTCAGCTATTTTTTTCAAATTAGTAAGTTTAGAGCTTTTCTTATCAATCAACACGTAGCCCTTTCTATCCCATCCTGCTCTGGGATAAGCAGCGTTCGGATTCGTTGTTGGCGTTAATCCAAGAATTTTTGCGGCTTCTTCTATCTCTTGTAGTTTCGGCGATTCAACAGCTATTTTTTTAGGAACCCTCCGCCCTTCTTTCCTTGTTTTCATTGAATCCAAATAGTTTGGCCAAATAACGTATTTTGTTTTTGATTTCAACCAGTTTCACCTTCCATCTATATTTTTTGTTAGATGATACCTCATAGTTCCTAAACCTAGTTTTTTCGCAGTCCGCATTTGAATTAGGCTGTTAGTTCCATTAATTTTTCCAAGCCTGTCCGGTGGTTTAACCGAGGTTGAGATGGGCTGCGCCCTGTCTATTAAGTCTATAGATGCTCTATCAATTGCCACGGGATCCCTTGATGCAAGTATGCCTACATTTTTAACTATTGGATTTCCAGCAGGTGCACAACAATCACATAAAGGAGTTACGTCTTGAATGAAGTTGAAGTAGCCTACTCTACCTTTTTTGAAGAGACTTAATGCAGCGAAAGCTGCATGAGCTAAATTAACTTGGAAAAGTTCCTTCGCACCCTTAGCCATATAGAGGGCTTTACTTGGACAATTGGAGAGGCAGCTGTTGCACGACATACATTTCTTAAGGTTCTGAATAGGTCTACCCTCCACGATTGTTAATGCATCAAATGGACACACCTCGACACATTTCCCACAGCCATCGCATTTTGAATAATCGATTACAGCTCGAGTGGCAGTGTGCTGAGAGGCTTTCCCTTCCTTTGTGGCGCATCCCATCGCGACATTCTTTATGGCTCCGCCGAAACCTGAAAGCTCATGGCCCTTTGCGTGAGAGACAACAATTAAGGTGTCTGCCTGTGTGAAAGCCGAGGCTATCTTAATTTCTTTTAACTTGCAGCCGTTAACTGTCTTTTTTATAGGCACAAGCACCCCGTTATATCCCTTTTCTCCATCTGCGATTATTATTGGAGCGCCAACTGTTTTTTGTGTGAAGCCATGGTAGGTTGCTGTTTTGAGATAATCATGTGCCGTGAATCTATTTCCTGGATAGAGGGCTGTTGTATCTGTTACGAATGGATTTCCACCGATTTCCTTAATGATCTCTACAATTTTTTGGATGAAAATTGGTCTAATATAGGTGATGTTGCCGCGTTCACCCATATGTGTCTTAACAGCCACAGAGTCGCCTTTCGATATTGCCTTGTTGATTTTTGATTTATAGAAGAGATCCTCGATTCCTTTTAGCACGTTTTGGTTTTTATTGTAGTCAAAGAAGAATATTTCAGACAAAGCATAATACCTTGCATTAAGTTACTGGAAAGCCAAAAATAAAGGCGTAATTATTATAGCTAGCGGTATGGTGGGGACATAGTTGCATGAGATTGGTGTCGCACAGGAAATTTTGGATGCTGTGTTAAATATAGCTAGGGAGCAGGAAGCCGTAAAGGTTCTAGAGGTAAATGTCCAAGTCGGCGAACTTACTTTCCTTAAGCCTGAGCAGTTGAGTTACGCTTTCGAATTTGTTTCAAAGCAAAGTATCGCTGACGGAGCGAAATTGAATGTTGAAATTAAACCAGCTGAGGTTAAGTGTAATACATGTGGTTTTGTAGGTGAAGTCCATTATCATGGACCTGAAATCCATGAGCCCAGTTCAGTTCAGAGGATTTTTCTAAGTTGTCCAAAATGTGGAAGCGATAAAACCGAGATCCTTAGCGGATCCGAATGTTTTGTCAGAGAAGTCAGGCTTGAGAAGTAATATTTAAATAATTAAGAAATTTAGGCTGTTAAAACTTAATAACAATCCTGCTCTTTTTCCCCAGCCTCACATTTCTTGCATACATTCACTTTCTCGCCTTTACTGTTCTCTAAAACCTTGCATAAAGTATGCTTAACATAATAGTTTCATTCACCACTCCACTACGAATCTTTTCGTGTCATTTTAAATAAAAGGCACGCATCATGTTTCTGACGGTTTACCTATGCCAACTGAAACTATGCCCAAAGAGGCTTTAACGGACTTAGATGTCGAGCGGAAACTTTCAGAGTTTAACATACCACATGAGTTTGTTGAGAAATACGGATTAGAGCTCGCTCTACTTTATTGCCAACCTAAAATAGATGCTAAAGTAATTTATGAAAAACTCGGCTTAAAACTTGATGGTGATTACTCTTTTCCAGAACTTGAAAACAGCAATATAAACAGAGCGGCTTTCGCAGATAGCGTTCAATGTGAGGGGGGAGTTTACATTAGACGTATAGAGGAGGATAAAGCGCACGACAAAATTTATCGCTACTTACGACCCAGCATCCAATTCACTAATACCTCAAAAGAACTTGCAGAAAAAATATCAGCTAATATGAATAGACCATTGCCGAAGCCCAGAATATACCCGAACCCCTTACACACACCCGCTTATCTTGTAACAAGAGGTTGTACTCCAGCCATCTATTTGACAGTTCTGATAAGACCTTATCTTCGTAAAAGAGAGGCTGTTGAAAACGCTGATAAAATCATTGAGATGTTTAAGGAGAAGCCCTCTATACGATGTGATGAGAACTGGAATCCTATTTCTCGCCCTGAGCCGAAATTTATGAAAGCCCTTAAACTTCGTCAAAAAGGCATGCATGATAAGGAAATTGCCAAGATGCTTGGAGTAAATGAAACCACAGTTTCTACACTTATTTTTTACGCTAAGCATCCAGAGATATATCGAGAACGTAGAAGAGATTACTACCACAGAAAAAAATGAGTAAAACATCGCAAACGCAGACTAATTAACCTATCCTAACTACTAATTAATATACAGTTTACAACTCCATTTTGCCCTGGTCGCGATGTCACTTTAGCCTGCCCAAGAGGAGTTTCAATTATTGTTCCTTTTGTTATTATTCCCCTACGGTTGTAGTCTGTGTTCGCTGGATTTTTAATAACTCTTGAAATTTCAACCTTCTTCGTTTCTTTTGTAGCTGGATTAGTTACGTTGGCGAAGTTGCAGCTGAGAAGACGTATTTTCTTATTGCCGCCTCTAACTAACTCAGTCTTGATCATTGTTTCACCGAGGCTTGTTTCTGTTGGAGCGCTACCAATTTCAAATGCTCTCTTACCTCGGTATAGTCGTACTTTTCCGCCAGTAGGTTTTCTTTTTCTTAAGTCTCCATGCGACTGCGGCAAATATCATTCCTCAGAGCTTTGAAGAAGAAGCCACATTTAACATATAAGAGTTGCGTGCTTTTTAGGTGACGCGCACAGCCTCTTCTGGCAAGTCGTACCACCTAACTTTCTCACCGACTCTAGCGCGCATCTTCCATCTAGCGGATTTTGGAGCTTTTTCTATGCTCTCCAGCAATTTGCGGAGGCGCTCACGGATTACTGCTTTTTCAGCTGGGTCAAAGTCGTATTCATCGATGAATAGTAGGATTTTATTTATGTTTATTGTTAGGGTTTTGTATAGCCCCCAGTCCTTTGAGCATAGGTCGGCGATGTGGTCGACGTTTATGATACTGGGTTCAGAAGCTTTTTCACCGCTTCCAAGCTCATGATCTTTGATTATGCAGAATATGTCCTTTATGTCCTTCTCATTTATTTCCACGACTTGAAGCTTGGTGATTAAGAGATCTGCTATTGGCAGAGTGGTTTCAGCTAGGGTTAAGCGCCCTCGAAAATCGAATTTATGGCACATTTCGAAGATGTCTAGGAATATATCTATTTGACGTTGATTCTCAGTATCATAGAACATTAGGCGCTTATCCCCGTGAAGAGCATTAAAGCGCTTGTTCGGTTCATAGCCAAGCTCGGTGAAGAGCTCCTTTATCGCTCGGCTTTGTTTTCTATATCCTGCAAAATCAATGTCAGGGTACCTTCGCGTTAAAGCTCTATGGTTCGCACTGGGTGAACTGAACTTTATGGCCAAACCGCCCAGCAATCTTAAGATTATGCCTTTCTTTTCGGCAGCCTCAAGGATTCGCTGAGCTTCTTGCTCGATGTCGCTCTGCATTATTTTTATCCCATTTTGGCTTTATTTACCAGTGGACACTCTAAATTAACAGCCAGAATGATTAATATAAACGTTTAAATGAAGAGCCTAATTCAAAGTTGCCAGTATATTTGGGCAAGTAATTATCGTGAAATGCATTAATGGAGGCCCGAAAACGGCTAAAACTAAATTTCTTTTCGCAACAGATATTCATGGCGCAGAGCAGGTTTGGAGAAAATTCCTAAATTCTGCGAAATATTTCAACTTGAATGCCCTTGTACTAAGCGGCGATATGACAGGAAAAATGATTATACCATTAATTAAAAGACCTGATGGAAAATATGACGCAACATTACTGAGGACAGAATACGTTTTAACAGAAGAGGACATACCCGCATTTGAAAAGAAGGTTAGAGCCGCCGCATATATTCCATATCAAACAACCCCTGAAGAAGCTGCAGAGCTAAGAGCTGATAGTGAGAAAGTTGAAAAACTATTTGAAAAACTTCAAGTCGAAATCGTCAAAATTTGGTTAGATCTAGTTCCAGAAAAAGTGCCTGAAAAATGCAAGGTAATCATCAGCCCTGGAAATGACGACAAGTTGGCGATAGATGACGTAATTAAAAGTCATCCACGCATTATATATGGTGAAAGTAATGTCGTCAGCTTAGATGAAGAGCATGAAGTGGCATGCTGCGGGTGGAGCAACCCTACCCCATGGAATAGCCCAAGAGAGTGTAGTGAAGAAGAGCTTCTTGAAAGGCTTGAGAGAACAGTTTCAAATGTTAAAAATATGCGTGTCGCGGTTTTCTGCTTCCATGTTCCTCCCTACAATTCAGAGATTGATAGAGCTCCTAAGTTGGATAAGGATTTCAGACCCGTATACGAGGGAGGTAGACCTGTTTTCATACCTGTAGGTTCAAAGGCTGTTAGGCGGGTTATAGAGAAGTATCAGCCTCTCCTCGGGCTTCATGGGCATATTCATGAAAGCCCTGGCTTTGTTAAGATAGGACGAACACAGTGTCTTAACCCTGGTAGCGAGTATTCTGAAGGAATTCTAAAGGCGTTTTTAGTTGAAATAGACGGTGGAAAAATAACGAGACTGCAAAGAGTCGAAGCTTAACTTTTCTTTCCACTAGACCCTTTGATAAGTCTCATAACTTCAAAACGAAGAATTGAGGAGTTCAACTTTAATTTTGATGCTGGAATATCTATGAATTTTTTTCCTTGATCATAGTATAGTCGAACTGCAAATTCTCCATACCCTCGATGCACAAGAGAAACTTGATCGAAATCACTCCACTTATGAACTATTTTTTCTTTTTTACCAACTTCTAAAATGAAGCCTTTTTCATCAAATAAGAAAAGCTTGTGAATCCTAGTTTTATATAAATACCATCCTCCAATAGCTGAAAAAATTATGTTCATTATAAGCAGCTCGCGAATAACCCAAAATCCTCCAAAAACTATGAAGATAGAAGCGATGTATAATGCCGTTAAAATCATTAGAACTATAAAGAATGCTTTGAATAGGTCAGAAATCTGAAGACTTGAGTATTTTTTCTGCGCCAAGTAATACAGCCTACTTTATGTATTTTGATATAGCCTTTCCTAGGTAGCCTTGACTAGGGGTAATGGTCTTAGAGCCAACGTCAATAAGAGCAACGCCGATCTCCTGAATAGCTAGATTGCTAACAGCGTTCTTAATTGCCTCTGAGAAGGCGCCTTTCTGCGCAATTACGAGCCATGACCATTTCAACTCATTTTTCTTCATATAGCTCTTCACGGTATCGAGTACTGTATTCAAAGACTGCCCGTCAAACTGCTTAAACTGATTGGGATTAAAGACTAAACATGCAACCTGATAATTAGGTAGAGCGGTGTACGCGAACAGTCTAGATAGAAGAAAACCTTTTCCACGGGTATTTCCACGCACAACCATATCGAAATTGACATTGTTTATTTTAAACGCTCTGAAGGATTCCGTAAAATCCGCAACCCATCTAGCATTACCGGTCATTAAGTTCTTTTCGAGATTTAATAGATAGTCTTCAATTTGAGACATAGCCCTAACCAAATGAAAAAAAGTATAGGGGGAATTAATGAGGCTTACTCTGGAGGTATCTCTGCGTAGATTGTCGTCATGTCTACGCCTGTTGTTTTGGCTCGCATCTTGTAGTAGTAGTACACTACTAGGCTGAGGAGCGCTACGACCAACGTGAACAGGAATGGAAACGCTGATTCGAATGTTGAAATTTTTGTTATACCATATCCGCTGTCCAGGAATACCCAGTCAAGGTATAGGTTGCCGATTAGGGCCCCAGCACCGACTAGGGCGACTAGCGGCATTCCGCCCAATGTTGGTTTGAACGGTGCTTTTTCGTATATGTCCTTTTTCACGTATGGAAATAGCAGTGCTGCTAGAGCCATCAACGTGAAGAAGATTCCGTCCCAAAGATCTGTGGCTGCTACACCTGTGCTGAATATTAGAGCTATTCCGTCTCCTATGTACCAAGGCCCGCCTTTACTGAACACTTTTGCTTCAGAGGCTGCGCCCATTAGTGCGATGACAGCTGTGGCTACAATTGCCCATATTGGTGAATGCCATCTTTCGTTGATATCTGCAAGTTTGGCTGGCAGTATCCTGTCAAAGGACATAGCGAAGAGTATGCGTGATGCTGTTATGATGAATGGTGGAATGTCGTTTGCTACCCAGAACACTGCGAATAGGACTAGTAGTATGTTGAATGCCGAGAAGCCCATTCCGTTAGCTTGGAATGCGCACACCACTGGAAGCCATGCCTTAGGCACCCCTGACCAAAGGGAGACTCCGCTCGCTCCGGAAGGTGGGTATGATAGGTAGCTGTAGGATGAGAAGAACGAGAAGCCTTGCGCTTTACCAACCTGCATACATGCGCCAGCTAAGAGGGCGGATATAGTCACGTAGAGAAGAACGATTATCCCGCCAGCGATGAAAAGCGCTTTCGGTAAGCTTTTGCCAGCCTCTTTTATTTCTCCAGCCACGAATGTCGACGCTGCGTAGCCAATGTATGCCCAGTAGGCTCCGAGCATCGCAACTCCTACTGCTCCCCAGTAACCGCCAGTGTATGCTGTAGCCATTCCCTGTGCAAGCGCTCTGGTTGTGAATTCACTTGCTGTGTGTCCTGTTACTCCCAGAATCCCTGCTTCCAGTGTTGTCGGCGTGACCGATAACAGCAATCCGTAGATTAGAAGCGTGATCGCTGCAGGTACCCAGAACATTGCTTGCAATAGTCTTCCAGCCATTTTTACTCCGAGAACCGCCATGCCAGCGAAGATGAAGATGACCACCGCTCCAAACCAGAACAGGCCATCTGGAGCTGTGAGATAGGTTGGAACACTGATGTTCGCTAAGCCGCCGAAGATAAGCACTGCTTCCATTACTGCTACTGCGATCATTCCATATGAGACTGCTATGCTGAGGAATTCAAGCCATGTTGCTGCCACACCTACTGGTGGGCTTACGATCCTTGAAATGAAGACGTAGCCGCCCCCGGATCTAGGCATCGCCGCTGACAGTACAGCAAAGACGAAGACTGAGAGGAGTACGATTATGCCCGCGATTATGAAAGCCATTGTTATCGGTGGGAGACCTAAGAGGTACTCTGTTTCTTTGATTGGTGCTGGTCCTGTCCACTCGAAGGCTCTTTTCTGCCATCCTAAGCCTACAGTGTTGCATAGTACTAAGAGTATTGCTGCTAGAAAGCCGATTTCTCTGACAAGCCCCGTAGATTTGCGTAGGAAAACTTTCTTTTCTGCCATATTGTTTCCCTTTCCATTAGGATAAAGGTTAGCCGATAATGCGTTTATTAGATTTTCCATAAGGATTTACACTTTTTTCAGCTATAGATGTCCATGTTTAAGTATATCCAGTTGAACAAATGATACATTTGCTGTTAAAACTTAATTATAGTTGAAAGTTGATGTGGGGGAAGCATGTTGCCTGAAGAGGAAATAAAACTTGTTCACGGCGGCGGTGGAGCCCTGATGGGTAAATTAATCCGCAACGTCGTAGTGCCTGAAATCACCTTGAGAAGAGCTTTGGAAGGAATAGGGCTGGATGAGTTGGCTGATGGGGCCTCAATGAAGCTCGGCGAATATGAGGTTGTGGTCTCGATGGATGGGCATACGGTAGATCCTATTTTTTTCCCTGGAGGTGATATCGGACGTTTAGCTATAGTTGGGGCCTGTAATGATGTGGCTATGCTTGGCGCCAAGCCGGTTGCAATAACCGATTCTATTATAGTGGAAGAGGGGTTCTCGATTGGAGATTTGCGGAGAATAATTAAGTCGATGAACGAAACTGCGAAAGAGGTTGATGTGGCGATTGTTGGTGGCGATATTAAAGTGATGCCGAAGGGACGTTTAGACCGAGTTGTTATTGCAACATGTGGAGTTGGATTGGTGAAAAAAGGAAACATAGTTATTGATAATGGAGCTAAGCCAGGTAACGCGGTAATTTTAACAGGTTCAATTGGTGATCATGGGATTGCTTTGCTAGCTGCCCGTGAAGGGCTTGAATTTGAAACAGAATTGAAATCTGACGTTGCTCCAATTTGGGAAACTGTGAAAGCAGCTTTAGATGTTGGAGGAGTTACTGCGATGAAAGACCCGACACGGGGCGGAACAGCTGCCGCTCTTAACGAGATCGCAACTAAATCTAAGGTGAGTATTTGGATGGATGAAGAAAAAATACCTGTTAAGGATAGTGTGCGTGCCGCGTCTGAGATGCTTGGTTTAGACCCGTTTGAGGTAACATGCGAAGGAATAGCGATAATCTGCATAGCTCAGGATAAGGCTGAGGAGGCCCTAAGGAGGATAAAAAGAACCAAATACGGTAAAAATGCGGAGATAGTTGGCACCATCAAGTCTGAAAGACCAGGCTACGTTCTTCTAAAGACTGTGGTAGGTGGAACTAGAATTATCGAGATGCCTGTTGGAGAGCCGATACCTAGAGTGTGCTGAAACTATAATTGTAAAGCGTAACAAAAGCAAGAAAGCCTATGTAGCTTATTGATAGTATGAGTCAGTAACTAAAGGGTGCCATGTCATTGGAGGAGCGAAAGAAAGCACTAAGTTGGATCGAGAAATTACTGCCTGTCTGGATTATCATATGTATGGCTACAGGGCTACTTTTAGGAAAACTCCAACCAACTCTAGGTGAACAGCTTCAGATAGGTATCCCAATAGGGCTATTCTTAATGATTTATCCCGCTATGACCAAAATTGAGATAGGTGAACTGAAGGAAGCGTTGAAAAGCAGAAGACAGGTCGCTATTATTGCGTTCTTCAACTATGCAATTAACCCGTTCTTACTTTGGTTCTTAGGTTTAGTATTCTTCAAAAACATCTTCCCGCAATTAGGTTTAATGAGCCTTGAAACTGCAAATTTCCTGTGGACGGGTCTAATTCTGCTAGGAGTTGCACCGTGCATTGCCATGGTGCTGGTGTGGACTGATTTGGCTGGGGGTAATGGACCGCTCGGTATAGTTCTCATGGCATGGAACTCTATTATCCAAGTGTTGACTACTCCAGTGTTCATAGCTCTGCTAGTGGGTGCCTATATATCTATTAACATTATTTCCATCGGAGAAAGCGTCCTATTGTATCTTGGCTTACCCTTGCTGTTTGGAGTGATCACTCGAAGAGAGATCATCAAGCGTAAATCCAAACAATGGTTAAACAACTATTTGATACCTTATTACAACGCTGTTCAACTGCTAGCGCTGCTATTCACGATGATCGCGATGTTTGCTTTGAGAGGAGGAGTGGTAATTGCTCATCCAGAATTGATATTGTTGATGGCAACTCCCGTGATTCTTTTCTTTTTCACGCTATTTAGCCTCGTGTACTTTATTACCCGGCGTATTGGATACAACTATGCGGATTCATCGACTATGGCCTTCCACTGCACAGGCAGAAACTTTGAGTTAGCAATCGCAATAGCGTTAACAGCTTTCGCTACAATGCCAATGGTGGCTGTGTCTACAGTAATAGGGCCGTTAATAGAGGTTCCTGTTATGCTTTCACTTGTCTGGATAGCAAGAAGGACCAAGTCTAAATTTTTTAAATAAATAGAATAGCGATGGTATGCGGAATTGTTGTTTTGCCATACTTTTTGATGGCATTTTAACGTATGTTTGAAAGTCTCTCTGTGAGCATGTCACTATTGTGTGCTGAAAATTTCAGAACTTTTTACTAATTCATTGATTAAACCTTTCTTTTTTAACTTGCAAGTTACTTTTCTGCCCTTTTTCTGGGTCATTATTAGTCCTGCGTCTACCAGTATACCGATGTGGTAGGAGACTGTGGGTTGAGAGATTTTTAAAACATTAATTAGTTCGCATATGCAGTAGTTACGTTTTTCGAGGCTTTGAAGAATTTTGATTCTCATCGGGTCGGCGAGGGCTTGGAAAATCTTTGTTAGGTAAATTGCTTTTTTATCTTCTAAACTTTCCATAAGTTATAAACCACCTGTAATTAGGCCGTACGTTAAACCTGCTGTTATGCTTAGGATTAAGGCGAATATAGCATATGTGAGTACGACGCGCCATCCTACTATTCTTGAAACTCCTAACATTGATGGTATGTCATAGGGTTGTCCCATTAGGAAAGATAAGGCGGCTGCTTGAGACATTCCTAGGTCCATTAATCCCCTTGTTAGCACTACTTCTACCAACGCGGGAGTGTAGAGTGGGCCGCCTATGACTGATGCTAGCATTATACCTGTAACGCCTGTTAAGTATTTGGCGATTAATTGCTCGGACATGTAGGCTTCGAAGTAGCTGACTGCTACGATTCCAATTAAAAGTGCCGGAAATATGGTTTTAGCTAGATACCAACCGAACTTTAAAGCATTGTATAGCCTTTCATCAAGCGGACGTTTTATTGTTTTAATGGTTGCACTCGTTAAAATTTTTGCGCTGGAATATTTCTCAGTTGTTTGTTTATTCCATGGCGCATTTACAACAACTACCCCTATGAAGACTGCGGCAATTATGGAAAATATCATCCGCGCCACCGCCAGTTGCCAAGATAGAATTTCACCTGTTAAGAGTATTGTTAGGATGTTTGCTGCTGGGGCAGTTAGGAGGAATGCCATAGCTGGGCCTAAACCTATTCCTATGGCTAATATGCCGCTGAATAGTGGAATTGTTGTACAGGAGCATACTGTCAGAAACGGGGTCATCGCTACGGCAGTGATATATGCGGAAGATTTTTTACCGCTAATATGTTTTGCAACTGCTTCTTTAGGAATGAACTCTGCTACTAGACCTGCGACTGTAAATGCGAATAGTAGGCAGATCCAAGCGTGACTTATGTAGTCTGCAAGATAGGCTATGGGTATTTGCCACCAAGCAAGCCCTTTAAAGGATGCGGGTTTCATTGTCGGAGCCAGTGAGAAAGCAACAGCCCTTGAGTATACTACACCACTTATAACTCCGAATATGAAAGCAAGCATAATCGCTGAACGAATGGCTCTAACTAATTTCTCGCTCACAAAGGTGCCTCTTTGAAGTTGCCTATTTAATCCATTGAAAGATTTAAATATTTCTATATATTATTAAAAGGATTTATTCAAACAAGGAGATACGATCCACTATGATTATAGAAGTCTTTGGACCTGAGCCGCCATGCTATAGATGCTTGAAAACCATGGAAATTGTAAATTTAGCAGCCGTTGAGTTGCAACTTAAAAATTATGAGATCTACAAGTTAAACGCCTACGCTCCTTCGACCATAGAAAAATACGGCCTAATATTTACACCTGCAGTGGCCATAGATGGTAAAATTGTGGTTTTTGGAAGAATCCCTAGTGTAGATGAAATGAAGGAACTATTGCTCGCTAATGGTGTTGCCAAAGAGAGTGGACAGAAATAAAATTTTGAGGTGAACTCTTTGTCGACTGGAAAGGTTAAGGTTGAAGTTTTTATTCCATCGGGAAACTGTGCTTGCAGCTTTGCGCTTTTTCTCGACAAGGTATGGCAGGTAGTAATGAGGTATCAGTCCGTTGTCAATTGTGAAATAAAGGACACAGCTTCACCTGAGGCGAAGAAGTATGGAATTACTTGGGCTGCTGTTGTTGTAAATGAAGCAGAGAAGCTTCCACCTGGTTTTGAGGGAAGGGACTTGGAGGCCGCTATTAGAAACTCTTTACCGAAAAATAAGCTAGTGCAAAAAATTTAGAGGGAAAAGAGTGAGTGTTAAGCCTCGTTTTATAATGTGTTTCTGCACAGGAGAATGCCCAGGCTTTAAGGATTTGAACCTATGGCATTTGATAAATTTCGTGAGAAATGAGCTTGATGTTGAGTACGCAATTGTGCACCCGCAGCTCTGCGTGGAAGATGGTGACAGGTTCTGGGCGGACTATCTCAAAGAAGGCGCTAAAGACATTGTTTACATAGTTGGTGGATGCGCGCCTACCATGCAAAGGAAAATGTTCAAAGACGCCTTTCAAGCAAAGGGTTTGGATATAACTACACAGTTAATTTCGCTAGATCTCAGAAATATGCCCACGACGGATGCTATGAAGAAGGTCCAGGAAACCATTGAAGGACTTACAAAAAGTGGTGAAAACAAATGACTTCAACCATGTATTTAGGACTTCCAAGAGAGGAAATAGCGTGGTATCCAACTATTGATCTTGAGAAATGTAACGGATGCAAGATCTGCACAAACAATTGCAAACATGATGTATACACATTAGAGGGTGATCCCGCTAGGCCCAAGGTTGTGAATCCATATAACTGTCTTGTTGGTTGTGAGGCATGCGCAAAGCTCTGCCCAATGAGCGCTATTAGGTTTCCTTCAAGAGATGAATTGAAGCGAATGTTGAAAGAAGCAAGAGCGAAACATGGTTTTGAGGCTGCCGCCATTAAATAGGTCAAATGATACAAGCTTAGAAAATTAAAGTGATGAGGTACTTGGCAGGAGTAAAGGAACGCTTAGAAGAAATACGCCGGAAATATAGAGTTTCAGAGAGCAGCTTGGAACTTATTTCATTGAAGAAGGAAATTGAATTGTATATCAATTGTTTACGGTCAGAGGAGAACTATGAAGAACTGGTTAAAGAGGCGGAAGACATGCTAATCGATGTTACTTTCAAAATTGAAGAGAGCCGGTGTGGGATCCTAAGAGGATTGCCTAAGTGAGTAAAAATATTTTTACCTTAACCTCATGCACTAATTCATTAAACTTGAAAACGCTGTTCAAAGATTTATGACGCAGGGAAAATAAGACGAAAATCAAGTAATAACTTTTGCAAGTTTATTTTGGTATAATGCGGCTATAGAGAGATCGCTGATAAACCCCTTTAGGCTTGGGGCTGATTTGGTTTTGTAGTTTCTTTCAGCCCTTTTAATTAGCCTAATGAAGTTGTCGTCTGGCTTGTTCATCAATTCTAATTTAAGCATAGTGTAAAGCGTCTTAACCACAACAGCCTCAATAACAACTTTGCGTAGCCTATGTTTCTGGAGTAGTTTCGCTCACCACTCCACTACGAATTATTTCGTGTTATTTTAAATAAAGGATCACAGCGTCTTTTTAATGGTTTAATTATGCCAACCGATGAACAGCCTAAAGAAGCTTTAACGCAGGTGGAAGCTGAGAGGATTGATGTGCCGGAGAAGTTTGTTGGTTATTATAGGGGGTTCGCTGAACGTTACGGTAAGGAGATCGCCGACTACTTTTTCCAAGATAAAATAGAGTTGAAGAAATTACTTGAGCTCTTCGGCATAAAACTCAAAAAACATTATCTGTTTCCAGAACTTGAAAACAGCCTTGAAACCAGATTACAATTCGCTCAAGCAATTGATTTTGAAGGATCTCTCTGCATATATGTCTATAGACAAAAACAGAAAAATGTGGTTCGTTGCTACTTACGCCCCTCCATTAGTCTCGGGAACACATCGAAAGAGCTCGCAGACGTAGCAGCCTCTTGGATGAATAGGTCGCTTCCGAACCCCAGTATTCCCAAAGAGCCTAACCACGCACCTTGTTATCAAGTAGCAAGAGATTCTACTCCAGCAATTGACCTCATATGTCTGGCAAGGCCTCTTCTTACTAAAAGGAAGAATATTGAGAAGGCTGATAAAGTCATTGAACTCTTCAAAGAAAGACCGGCGTTGCCCTGCGATGAGAACGGAGGAATTTTATCGCGCCCTGAGCCGATGTATGTAAGAGCCTACAGGCTTCGTCAGGAAGGAGCGCGTCCAAAAGAAATAGCTCAAAAACTGGGACGTTCAAGGGGTGCTGTTTATTATCACATATATCGAGCCAAAAATCTTGAGTCGGTACGGAAATGGGAGCGAATGTATCAGCGTGAAAGAAGAGAGAAATCCGTTACAAAACTCCTCCCCAAACATAAAAATAACCTCTAAACAAGACTAATGTATGTTAGAAGTGTAACTTACATACTGATGCCCATGGCTAAATAGCCTATGGCTAAAATGCCTATGAAGTTGAAGCTGTAAGAATATAACATGAACTTCTTTGTTTCATAGTGTACTACTCCGAAAAGTGAGGCGGCAAGCTCGTCTGGAAGCGGTGAGGCGATTATTAGACCCGCGAGTATTGGAGCTAACTTGTGCCAGATTTTGGGATCGATTTTTTTCATCTGGAGTTTCACGTGGAATTCTTTCTCAAAAGTTTTTTCAAGATCAATAAGTTCTGGGTATAAGCTTGTTTTTACGAGGCGATATATCAGAAAGTCGCTTAAAACTGCCCCAAATGCCCCGATGAAGGCCACTGTGAGCGGATTCATATTCTCGGCCAGTAGGAATAAGGTGACTACGGCTATTGGTGTAGTTACTCCATAGCTGAAAAGTGACCCTGAAATAAATATCCCTATGTATCCTAGCGAGCCTAGGTGCACTAGTAGGTTTGAAATGTAGGATGATTTGAGAATGTAGTATGCAGCGACTATGCTTATTGTGAGCATAATTATGTTTTTGTGTCTTCGCTCGAAACGCTTAATCTTTTTAAAGTCTTTCTTTAATTGTGACATTTTTACGAAGCTAATTTAGTTTATCCGGTTAAGATAAAGTTTATCCAGTGAAAAAGGCTATAATTGAGTTTTCCAGCTCTATGTGGAATGGAAAGAGAGAAATATCGCTACTTGAAGTAACTTTTTAGTAAAACAGTGAAAGGCGTGGAATAAAAATGGCGTTGCTTGATGAGTTTTTGAAATATATTTCTAGTGGGCAGGTGTTCGGATTACCTACTATGGCGTTTATGGCTATCCCGTTTGTCGTTGGGGTTGTGCTTGGTTTAATGATAAAGAAAGCGTTGAAAATGACTATACTTTTAACAATAATAGTTGCTTTGGCCACCTATCTTGGGATAGTAACTGTGAGTCTAGATAAGTTGAAGGCAGTTTTTGATGCTTATGGTTCTCAGGCTGCGATGTATGCCGCTATGTTTATAGCTATTCTGCCCTTAAGTGCAGGACTGGTTATTGGACTAATAATAGCTTTCAAGTTTGGGTAGAGTAATAGGCAAGGCCACAGTGGCGTAGTTATCATTTATTAGCATAAATCCTATTAGATTATTTTTCATAGTCTTTTCGGAGGATGTTAAAAGTGATTCTGGTAATGCCTAGTGAAGAAGTTGTTGCCACTCAAGATGGCGCAAAACTTGAGGGTGTAGGAAAAGGTGTTCTATACTTAACGAATAAGCGATTGATGTTTGAGAAAGTTAGTGGATTCATCTCTAAGAAATACCAAGTTGCAATGGAAATTAACCTAGTTGATTTGACTCATGTTGGAGTGCGTGGAGGAAAACTCATTGTTGAGGCGGGAGGCGCGCGACATATAGCGGAAGTGAAGAACCCTGAAAGTTGGGAAAGAGCTGTGGAGAACGCAATGCTGACCGCTTTGAAAGCAGCCCCAAAGCCAGTTGCACCGACTATGCCTCAGCCTCAACTTTCCCCGTTTGTTACACCTACAGCTGCATTAGCTTTCTGTCCTTCCTGTGGAGCTAGGCTACCAGTTGATTCGTTGTTTTGCCCAAGCTGCGGAAGAAGAGTTAAATAATTATTCGTAATGTTGGATACGGAAAATATGGATTGCAGACAGCAATTTTAGCCGCAATCCCGGTAATTCCTCTGCTGTTCATTATAAGCGTGACTGCGGGATTATTGATAGGTTTGTTAATTTTGTAGCTGTTATGGCTTTTTTTCAGTTGGTTTTTCAAAGATTTCAAACAGAGCTTCAAGCTGTTTTTTAAGTAGTCTTGGATCATGGCTTAAGTTGAAGTAGTCAGCGAAGTATTCTGTTGTCTTTATCACTTTTGTTCTGCCCAGTTTATCGCAGTTAATCAACCCCATCCGTTCAAGCTCCCTTATGTGGTCGTAGGCCTGTGGACCCCTCACGTCTGTGACTTGAGCTTGTGTTACTGGCTGCCTGTATGCTATGTAGGACAATGTTTTAAGAGGCCCTGGCGTAAGTAAAGGCCTTGTCGCCAATCTTCTAACTCGCTCAACATATTCGGGTTTAAGTTGCAGAACTATTCTCCCATCGGTTAACTCGAGAATTTCAAGAGCCCCTGACTTCTGGCGGTATCTATCAATAAGCATCTTAACTAATTTCAGCACTCTTTTCTTTGATCTAGTTCCAATTATTGAGCCGAGGGTGCTTAGTTCAAGTGGGTGACCTGCCACATATAGAGCTGCTTCAATAAAGATTATTGCGAGTTCTGGATCGAGCTGAGTTTTCTCTTCTTTTTCAGACAATTCCTGTTGGGGTTGTTCCTCCAATTCTCAGGCCTCCTTCTAGTAGACTTATGTATATTTCACCAAATTCTTCTTCCTGCCAAAGTTGAATTTGCCCACGACAAGCTAAGAACAGCACGACTATAAGTGTTCTAACTGCGTCAAGCCGTTTCAGTCCAGCTATGAGTTTTGAGAAAGCTATATACTTAGTTTCGGTAGCTAATTCTGTGATTTTTATGAGCATATTGTCTATCTGCTCCTCAATCTCCACCATAAATTGGTCAAGTGCCGGAAGTGCGGGAGGCGGAAGTGCTATAGGTTGAAGCTTAAGTCTCTCAGCTATAGCTGGCTCTTCTTTTAAAGCCTCTTCAAGTGATTTTAGCAATTGCTCTATGGTTGTTGTTGTATATTCATATCGGAACGGCAATCTAATTGGTGGAGGTAGAAATTCCGGTATTTTCGGTGGAGGGGGTATAGGTGGAACCTCTAGTTTTAGGACAAGTTCAGTTTTCATTTTGAAAATGGTTGCTGAGGAGAGCAGCGCTATTCCTGAAGCTGTGAAATCAATGTAACCTCTTCTCCGCATTTCAGTCAATAGTGAGGTTAGTAGATAGGAAATGTTTACGTCCCATGGTTTTACTTTATGAAGCTTAATAAGATCAAATAGAATCATCCATGGTGACTGAAGCCAGAATGGCTTTTCTACATTGGTCACGGTCCCTTTACTAGACATTTTTATGCTACCACTTCGGGCAGTTTAACTGAAACCACATTGGATATTCCGCCCTGTAAGAAAACACCGAACAATCTTTCCGCTCTATCTACAACGACATCCCTAAGTGATATTACTATAAATTGCGACTTTGCTGACTGTTCCCTTAACAAATCGGCAAGTCTCCCGGCGTTGGATTGGTCGAGATGGGCGTCAATCTCATCGAAAATATAGAATGGCGCTGGAGAAATACTTTGAATCGAGAATAGAAATCCTACTGCCGCAACGGATTTTTCACCGCCACTGGTTCCGCTTACAAGTCTAGCAGCTTTTCCTGGGAACTGCACGAATATATCGAGCCCACCTGAAAAGATATCCTCTGGGTTTTGTAGCTGCAACCAACCTGTTCCGCCGCCTGTTAACTTTGAGAATAGTGTCTTGAAACTTTCATTAACCTGCTCATACGCCTTCATGAAGGCGCTGCGTTTTTTCTCCTCAATTTCCTGCATGAACTTAACAATTGCACGTCTTTCTTCCTCAAGTTGGTTTCGACGCACAGATAGTTGTTTGTAGTTGTCCTTGTACTCACTATATTGTTCTACTGCAAGTTGATTAACTGACCCAAGCTTTTCCAATTCAAGTTGCATTAAGTTAAGAGATGTCTCTATTCCCCTTAACTCATCAGAAACGACTGTGAATGGTTTCTCGTAGCCTAGGTTGTACAGTTCTTCTTCTCTATGTTTTAGGTCTATGTTTAGGGTTTGAATCGCTAGGTCAATTTGGTGGTATTCACTGCTTGCAGGTGTATATCTTTGGTCTATTTTCTTTAATTCAGCGTCTATTTCCTCAAGGGAGCCCAGAAATTTTTTCCTCTCATCTTTAGCTGTGGTTATTGAGGTTGATAGTTGTTCCTTCATCTTGTTTAATTCGCGTATCTGTTTTGTAGCTTCTTCTAAGGCTGTAGTGGCGACGCTCACCTTTTTCTGTAAACTTCGTATTTGCTTATTAATAGTTGATAATTCAATTTTCGCATTTTTGAAGCCTGGTCTTAATGTGCTTTCAAGGCTTGATTCGTTGAATGATATGTTGCTTGTTATTTTCACGAGCTCACGTTGAAGATCGGTTATCTCAGTAGAGAGAATTGATTTCTCTTCCTCATATTTTGCGATAAATGCAGGCTTAACTTTCAATTTGAGGCTTTTTTCTTCTTTTTGGAGGTCTGCAACCCTTTTCTGGATCTCAGCCCTCTTCACTTCTAATGCAGCTGATTCATTCTTTCCTTTCTCAGCAATTCTCTGCAGACTTTTAATTCGCCTATTCAGGACACTGATGTTACGCTGAATCCTGCCAATGTTTCCACGAACTTCCTCGATTTCACGTTCAAGTAAACCAATAACATTGGTTCGGCGCACTTTATCATCGTTTAACTTGGCAATCTCATCGTCAATTGTTTTGATGTCCATTCTTCTTCTATTGAGCATTGTGTCTAAGGCGTTAACACTTTCACCTAGACTTTCCATCGCTGACTCACTTGGAATTATTGTGGCAAGATCGATTGGAGAGCGGTAATAGCCACTTTCCATACCTCCGCCGGGTTCGTATAGGTCCCCTTCCAATGTACATGCCCGGTAGCCTCTCTTCATAGCTTCCAAAGCAGACCTGTCGCTCTCAGTGATTACAGTGTCCCCAAAAACGAAGTTGACAGCTGGTTTTAGCTCTGAATCACATCTTATTATGGAGGCCGCGGTATCGATTACACCTTGAATCTTAGGTGGCTTCACAGTCCTAGTTGAAGCTACTTCTGTTAGTGGAATCAGCTTGATTCTACCTAGCTTTGTTCTTTTTAGGCTCTCAACGCATCTAAGAGCAGTGTTAATGTCAGCTACAACTATTGATTGAAGCCAACCAACCGAGGCCGCTTCTATAGCTTCTCTGTAGTCAGGTTTGACCCTGATCAAATGGTTTAGCCTTCCGTAAACACCTGGTATTGCTCCACCTTTACCCATTTCTTCTATTTCTTTAAGCGCTTTTTCTTCAGCTGCAACTTTTTCAGCGAAGTCCTTTTGAGTCTCAACTTCAATTATCGCTTTCTTTGCACGTTGAGCAGTCCTGTCCGCCTCGGATAATTCTTGTTCAAATATTTCTTTTCTTTTTTTGTTACGTTCTATCATTTCTATTATATTTCTTAAAGCTACTCTTTCTTCTTTTTGAATTCTGTATAAGTCTTGTAGATGAGCTTTTAAATTTTGGAACGTTGATTCAAAACCAGCCCTTCGGGCTTCTAATGTCTGTAAGTTTTCAATTAGAACTTTTAATTTGGCAGCGGTACCTTCTATTTTAGTGTTCAGTTTGATTATTTGCCTATTCAGTACTTCTAGTTCTTCCCCAATTTTTTCTATTCTAGTAGTGTTTTTTCCAAGATTATTTTTCATCTCATCGAGTCTATCGCTGACTTCGGTATACCTAGTCTGTTTTTTGTTCAGGAAATCCTGTAATCGATCCCGTTTATGTCTAAGGCGTGCAAGAATCTTCCTAGAGTCCCTAAGGGATTTTCTGATAGATTCAATGTTCTGTAAGCGTTCCTCACGCATCTTAGCGAGCCCGGTTAGGCTTATCTTTCCAGCGCCTATCTCAGTTTTTAGGCGCGCAATATCCGCATTTACATCACCTATGCTTTTCTGGACGCTAAACAGCCTTGTACTACCCTTATCCACCACATCCTCGTCGAATTTACGCCACTCAGATTCAACCTGCCCTCTTTTTGATTGGAGTTTTTTACGCTCCTCACCCAGAAGGTCGACGGCGACCCTCTCCTTCTGTAATCTCTTGGTTACCTCTTCTAGTTTCCTATTTAGTTCACCTATTTCGTATGAAATTCTTTGAGCTTTAAGACGTCTAATTTCGTCTTGAATGAAATTGTAACGTAATGCATCATTTCGTTCTCGCTCCAGGTCTTCAATTCTCTTCTGAACTTCCTCTATGTGGGCGGTTGCTACTTTCAGGTTTATGTCGGCTTCATTAAGTTGAATTTGGGCTTCCGCTTTCTTTGAATCATACTCAGCTATTCCAATTAACTCATCAATTATTTTTCTTCTTTCTTCTGGTGTAACATCAGCGAGTCTAGTGATTGTTCCCTGCATAATCATGTTGTAGCCTGCGGCATGTAAATCGGCAACAGTCAGAATGTCTACTAGTTGACCCCTTGAAATTTTTCTCCCATTTAGTCTGTAGGTGCTCTGACCACTCTTGTCAACTTCCCTAGAAACCGAAACCATATCCATATCGAAAGGTATGCGCCTATCAGAATTGTCGAATTGAATAGCTACCCAGGCAGATTTAGGTCCTTCCCCTTGGGTGATATTACTATCAAAAATTATCCCTGAAAACTTGTCAGCCCTCAAAGAACGAGCGCTTAACTCACCTAGAACGAAGCGAACCGCATCCATTATGTTGCTTTTTCCACTTCCATTTGGACCGGTTATCACTGTCAGACCTCTTTCGAGGGATACGTGTACCTTCCGAGGCCCGAAGGATTTGAAACCCCGCATCTCAATTTTTTTAATATATACCAAGTTAATCCCCCGAGGATGCCGCTGTCTCAGCTATTTCTTTTGCTATCGGTTTTAATTTACTGTTCAGGCAGGTTAAGAAGTGTTTCATTGTTACGGGTACCATCTGCGATTATCTCTTAAGAACTAGAAGATAAATATTCTACTACCCAAACCCAAATCTGAGGCTTAAGGCGAATGAATATGCGTATCGAAGCTCTCAGAGAACAGTTGCGTAGAGCCAATCTTGATTGCTACCTCATCACTAGAGTTACTAGCATTTATTACTTTACGAATTTTCTCGATGTCAAAGATGCTAATTTATCACTCATATTACCAAAGGAAGAAACACCGATTCTCTACGTGCCAGAATTAAGTTTAACAGCTGCCGAGGAATCAGCGAGAAATTGCATAGTTAAGCCAGTGAAAATTGGTGAAAAAATATTTGATAAGGTTTCTAAGGAGCTTTCTGCACTCAGAGCGAGAAGGGTGGGCTTTGACTCTCTACAGGCCTCATTCTTCCTAAGAGTAAAGAGTAAAACAAGAGGGATCACGCTCAAGCCAACACCGGATCTTGTTTGGAGCCTACGAAAAATAAAAAGCGATGAAGAAATTTCCTGCATGAAAGTTGCAGCTAAAATGGCGGATAGAGGCATTAAAGCTGCCATTGAAACAGTTCGAAAGGGGGTCTACGAGTATGAAGTTGCAGGTGAGGCCGAGTACGCAATGCGTTCAAGTGGATCAGAAGCATTTGCGTTTGACACAATAATTGCTTCGGGACCGAGGTCAGCACTACCACATGCGAGAGTGAGTGATAGAAAAATTCGAGGGGGAGATTTTGTAGTAATAGATATAGGCGCTGTTTACAATGGATATCATTCAGATGTTACGAGGACCGTTATTGTTGGTAAACCAAATTGGAAACAAATTAAAATTTACAAATTAGTTTTACAGGCTCAAGAAAAAGCTTTCAGATCCATTAGGAGTGGAGCCAAAGCCAGATATGTCGATTCAATTGCTCGCAAGATAATTATGGAGAGCGGATACGAAGAACACTTTGTTCACGGTCTGGGTCACGGCATTGGGCTGGATGTGCATGAACCCCCAACACTAAACCCTGTCAGCATGGATGTTTTAGCTAAGGGAAATATGGTGACCGATGAGCCAGCTATCTACATACCTAGCTTCGGTGGAGTTAGAATTGAGGATACAGTCGAGGTTCTTAAGGATAAGGCTAAGCGCTTAACTAAAAGCCCTCGCGAGTTGGCATAGTAAGGCTAACGCCCATAGCGCCTCATACGGAGCTGATATGTTCGAACGGCGCGCCACAGATCGATCTCTCTAAAATCAGGCCAAAAAACATCTAGGAAGGAGAGCTCACTGTATGCTCCTTGCCAAAGAAGGAAGTTGCTTAGTCGTTCCTCACCGGAAGTCCTAATTATTAGATCTGGATCGGATTTTGGTAAATAAGATGTGTAAAGGTGTTTTTCAATAGTATTCTCATCAATAGCAGTTGGTTGTAAACGCCCCTCACTTATCTCCTTTGCAACTTCTTTCACAGCGTCGACGATTTCAGCTCTACCTCCGTAGGCTATTGCTATATTCAAATAAAATTTGTCATAGTCTTTTGTCAAATGCTCTGCTTTGCGGATTAGTTGCTGAATGGTTTGAGGCAGTTGATCAATTCTACCTATTGCTTTTACATGAATTTTGTTCTTATGAATTCTCTCATCTTCCAAAACTTTTCTAAGTTTTTCTTCCGCAATTTTCATTATTTCATTAACTTCAGGTTGAGATCTCTGAAAGTTTTCCGTAGAAAAAACATACAGTGAAACTGTTTTTATTCCAAGTTGACTGCACCACTCAAGGAAGACCTCAACTTTATCTGCACCGTAAGAGTGCCCAAACCATGATGGAAGACTGTGCTCTGAAGCCCATCTTCGATTTCCATCAAGTATTACGGCTATGTGCTCTGGTTTTGGTCCATCTTTAATTTGACGCCATAAAATCTTGCTGTATATGCCGTAGGTAAGTCTATTAGCAACCATAGCGCGTAGTGCTCGATTAAAATAATGAGACCATTTCTCCATGGTTATGACCCTATATTCTAGCTGCTTCCAAAGATGTTGCACATTCGCATTTTCTTTTCTCAGGGACTTTTCTAATAGCCTCTTTTATTGTTTGCTGTAAATTTGCCGCTGATTTACTAGCCACCTTAGAAACCTCTTCTGTTGTTAACCTCTTTTGCATCCCAGCAGCCATATTTGTTACGAAACAAATTGTGGCATAGCAGATCTCTAATTCGCGAGCTAAAACTGCTTCAGGAACTCCTGTCATCCCGACGACGCCACAGCCTAATTTATGAAACATTTTGATTTCGGCAGGAGTTTCATACCGAGGACCTTCAGTACACAAGTAAACTGCATTCCCCCAGGCCTTGCCAGTAACCTTCTCTGCAGCGATTAACAGAACATGGCGAAGTTCAGGGCAGTATAGGTTTGTTGCATCTATATGTGTCACTGGAGCTTCATCATAGAATGTTGTTGGCCTATTTTTTGTGAAATCAATTAGGTCGTTTGGTATTACGAAATCTCCTGGTTTGAATTTTGGATTAATTCCACCCACAGCGTTTGTGGCAAGTATTCTTTCAACCCCCAAAGCGTGGAGGGACCATATGTTGGCTTGGTAGTTGATTTTATGCGGGGGCATAGTGTGTTTCTCCCCATGTCTAGGTAGAAATGCCACGTCCTTACCAGCAACCTTTCCTATGGTTATTGGTGGAGAAGGCCCGTAGGGAGTTCCGATTCTCGTTTTGGTGGATCCTTCTATTAGAAACTCTAAGCCAGTTCCGCCAATTATGGCGATTTTAGCTTTTTCCACCTTCCTCAGCCTTCCTGAAGTAATCAATAAATCTTCGATGTAGACTGTAAACTGTAAGAATTGATAGGACGGATACGGCTATTCCAACGCTGACCCAGTACATCAAACTTTGTGATTGATAAGTGGGATCCATCAGTATTTTAGAAATTTCTAAAGTCACAGGATAAATTGTTACAGCGATTACAACCCCAACTATGTTCTGCCAGATTCTTACGTCACGTGTGAAGTAGTAGTGTATCACGCTTCCAATCAGAAAAATTGAGATTCCTGCTACTACTAGATCTATAGATTGCTGTAAGAAATCGCCGATGAGCATTACAACAATACGCTCTAGCGGCATAGATCTGATACTATCATAGATAGATGCGGCGTGCGTCCCAGCTCTATAGCAAGCAACTACCATGAGAATTACTCCCACTAACGCGGCGTAGAGTCTGACCTGTTCAAGGGGGGACGGCAATGCAGGTATTTTTTTGATTTTTCCCGCCACGTTGGATACCATCCTGTCAATGCCGAAACCTTTTACGAAGAGTGCTATGCCGAGTGCGATGAGGGCAACTTCCCATGCGTATTGCCAGACTCCGAAGAAGTAGAGAACTGTGAAAAACACGAGTAGAATGCCTGGTATCCCTAAGATAATACGGGAGTACCGAGGGTCCTCTATCAGCCTCTTCACGTAGCGCCCGAACACTGCCCAAGACTCCTCCACAGCTTCGCTGTGGCGCACTATTACTCGTTTAACGGACATGATTGGAACACGGGATTGAATAATTGGGATCACGATTTCATCGGCATAGCCATCAGAGACAAGTATGACATGGGTAGCTGGAAAACTTTTCAGAACCTCATTCAATTCACGCATAAGTTTTCTATCAGCCTGTACACCGCCAACCTTAGAACCAGCTATTACAGCAACCTGATGCTCATGCTCTTTTTCCTCATCCTTAAGGTGGCTATATGTTCTCACAGCCTCAAACATAGCGTTGGCGTCCGCCTCCTCAGGATCGCTGAGAGCCAATTTGACCGCAGCATTAGAGACGCTCTCATTTCCAATAATAGGTGTTTTTACACCACCTTTCACACCAATGTCGTCGTCTCTATCAACGCAGAGTATGAGAATTTTTGAAGGCTTCTCTACAGTTTCTGATTTTGGCTCAGCCATATTTTAGTCGCCTATTTTCTTTCCAGATATTTCTCAATGGCTTTAACCTTATTTAGCATTGTTACGTGTTTTACGTCACGTCTATCATCTATAGTTAAAGTCGTCATCACTCTCTCGGCCCCAGCTTCGAATGCGGCTTCATGCGAAACCTTAACAGCCCTGAAGAGCTCGTCCAGCGTTTCAGCTTCAATGGATGTTGATATAGGTCCAACTTGGAACCTTATTCCCTTAACCTTCCTAAGCGCTTTTACAGCTAGGGCGACATATGGACTGAGACTGGTTGACGCCGTACCTAGAGGTATTACTGTGAGACTTGCAATTATAGTCAATTTTATGCCTCCGCAGTCTAGAGTGCGGTATGACCACAAAAACTTTTCTAAATCATTTTTTCAGGGATACCGCTATAGCTAAACTTCCTTCTAAAGCCCTCCACTTATTCTCAGCGCCGCAGATGACGATTACATCACCTTCACCGAGTTTGAATGAATGAAGAATGTGTTTAGCTAATCTCGGATACTTTATGGCGAAATTAGAATAAACATTAGGAACGACTAACATGCCCTTTAAGTATTTCAAAAGAATGGCTCCACGAGCACCAACTCGAACCGCAATGTCCCTCTGATCCATTGCCGATTTAACCAATTTAGCCCCACCTTTAATTTGTACGGCAACATTTTCTTCAGCTATCTTAAGAGGCCCAGCCATCTTGAATTCTTTGATTTCCATTATCCGATATTCAGTAAGTAGTTTTTTGAGAAATTTTTCTCCTTTCGCCGTTAACCTACAACCTAATTTGCTAGCCGAGATGTATCCATTTTTCAAAGTTTTAAGTAGGAGTCCCCGGACCACTCCTTCAGGAAGGTTAAGCATATCGTCAAGGCGATACCTGCCCACGGGACCTTCATTTTTAATCAGAAATAGTAGCAGGAGTGTTTTCACATCACGGTTTTCTTGAAGTGCTCTCAATATTGATCAAACTTACTATGGTTTGAAACTTGTAAAAAGTTTGCCGCATATTAAGGGACGTAAAACAGGCTTATGGTTTAGGCATGAGTTAACGTGAAGACATTTCCATTGATCTTAATCAGATAGGGTAGGCTCCGCATGTTCGGCAATGTGAGGATCTTAAGGGTAGGGTTGAATTACAGTATGGACATATTTTACCCGCAATATCTTTAGGATGCGGCACACCAACCATCCGTCTATAAACTTCGTAGTAAAATAGTTGCTCTTTATCCCTGATTGTTACCTTGTCTTCATCAAGGTACTTCTCCATTTTTTCTCTAAAATACACGTCAGAAATTATCGAATTAAATATGGTTGTAAGAGCGGCTGTTCCCGAGCCGGCTTCTATTGGGGTTTTAACCCTCCACACAATTTCTTCCGGCAAAATATTTTCAAAGGCTTTGCGGATTATCCATTTTCCCCACATTTGGCCACGTTCAACTTGAACTTTTAGCTCAGGATCTATTTCCACGGCAAACTCCTTAAACTCAGAGTCAAGATAGGGAAGCTGAGCCTCCATTCCAAGCATATTAGCTAAATCCACGGAGGAGAACCTCATTACTTTCCACAACCTTTGGAGTTCAAAACGCAGCTTCTCTTTTTCCAGTCCGAAGAGGAAACTATAGCCTGCGAATAGCTCATCGCAACCATCGCCTGTCATAGCGCTATTCACATAATTTTCCCGAGCTGTTTTCAAGCCAATAAGTATAGCTACACTATTGCGGATTTCCATGGGATCAAATGAATTTAGCGTTTTAACAACAGCTGGAACGGCATCGCGTAGTTCATCTTCGCCAAAAATGTGAATGTAGTGTTTTAGGTTGAAGCGACTTGCAACTAGCTTAGCGTATTTAATGTCAGGCGCCGGAGCTCCTTCAAACGCAACAGTGAAAGCTTTAGGAGAACTGTGCTTAGAAGCAATCGCTGCTAATACGCTTGTATCAAGACCGCCTGAGAGAAGAATAGCGTCAGATAAATTTCTCTTGACAGCTTCTTCTAGTAATAATTGAAGCTTACAGCAGATTTCACCGACATAATCCTGCATGAAGACCGCCCTTGAGAAGGCCCTCTGCGAGCTCTAACTCGCGGAGAGAATTGACGTTAACTGCAAGTTCAGGTCTGTTTGTGACCAGAATCCCCTCTCTTAATCTCAGCTTCTCTATAAATTGTCCATCAATGATATTGACTCCGGTTGGAGCTAGCCTTCGCCCTCCGAATCTAAATATATAGCTAGGAGTGAAACCTAGTTTTCTACATAATTTAGTTGGAACCATTACAGCCAGCGCTGGTTTGTTACATTGTTCATAAAATTCTATAACATCGTCGATGAGCTTCGCTGTAATCAACGGTAAGTCGGCTGAAATCACTAAAACCGGGGTAAATAGCTTACAGGTCTTGATAGCATACCGCATATCAGGGATGTATCCCTTGCCAGGTGTTTTAACGACTTTAATTTTTGATATCTTTAACCTTTGAATTGTTTTTGGAGTGTGGTCACTGACAGCGACTATGATACCGTCCACTTTCTTAGCACCCCTTACAGCCCCTATTACACGGTCAATCATGACCTTTCCGGCGACTTTAATTAACGGCTTCTCTTCCGGAAGATGCGTTCTAGTTCCTTTACCGCCCGCCATGATGAGCGCTATTACACCCATTTCATCACCACTAAAATTGCAATCAAAGAAGTCATTCGGGCGAGATCGTTGGTGGCTCCGAGCACGTCACCTGTCACACCCTTAAAATGTCTATTTGAGATCCAAACTATGATTAGGCCAGTAATGATCCCCACCATCATCCCAGTGAAGCCATATGTCCATAGTAAAAGTCCTGCTATACCGAACGAAATAATCAAAGTGGCAGTAAGGCGGAGCATTCGGTGTCTGCCATGCATGGCATTGACGAAGTAGGTGTTTATGCCTTCATGTGCAGATTTTCCATTCCACGCTCCAATTACCATCGATAGCTTAGCTGAGGCTTCAACTACAATTAGACTTTGGATAGCGGTGGTTCTATTCAGTTCAGCAATGCAAAGAGCTGTTGTGATTAGTGTTATTAGTCCGAGCGATATGCCGCCTGTGCCGGTTTGTTGGTCGTGCATAACTTCAATTTTCCTTTCCGGAGGACCTTGAAACATTACCCCATCTCCAAAGTCAAGTAGCCCGTCTGTGTGGTGGAGACCCGTTATGAGGAGGAGGAAGCCCAGCGTTAATATTCCCATAATTAAAGTTGGTAAAAATTGGAAAAGAAGCCATGCAAATAACCCACCTAAGAAACCGATGAAAGCTCCCACTAGTGGAAAGAGATGCATGTAGTTCGCTGCTTCAGTTAAGGAGTCTGGTTCCATCCCTACTGGAATTGTTGTAAGAAATGCGATTAGACTTCTTAACCCCTTAAATATGCCCAATAGATTTTCACGCCCTGCTTAAAGCTCGAGTGTACATATTTGATGAAACGCCAGCGATGAGACCTCCAATGGCGTCGTTTGTAATGGGTCCAAGCTTTTTTAGAATTCCCGGTTTAACTTGATCGAATCGAATGAACTCAAAGATTCCTTTTGCTCCAGCGATATAGTTGGCGATAGTCATTCCGAGGAGTTCATCAGCTACAAGCCCTGGGCGCCCCATGAACCTTTCCTTTGTCAAGCCGGGAACTAATCCGGATTTTGCGTCTTCTTCAGCACGAAAACATGCAACCATTAAGCAGGAAACATTTACGTCTGATAATGCCTGAGAGAACTCTTCTTTCAGAATCTTTCTCGCCTTTTCTTCGGTTTCTACGCCAGGGTGAGGAACATATAGCTCTAGAGCCGTATTTACGAGGTCATTTAACTTTACCCCGTGTTTTTCCAGGTACTTAAGTAAGGGTATGCTTGATGTGACTTTCCTATACACCAACCTTCCTCCTGTAGTATTGCATAGACTTTGGTATGTTTTATATATTCAATGTAGGATATTTATCCTACTATGATTAAGAGGACCTCAACAAAACACGTCTCAGTAATAGCGCTGTCTATAGCAGGTGGAGCTGGGCTAAGAGTAGCGATTGCTATATGGGGGACTATTGTACCTCTCCACTGGGCTGCGGCTAAGATTGGTTTAACTGAAACACTAGCATTTGTAAATGGATTAGCTCTAGGTATTTTCGCTGGCTTCTTTACAGGGGTGGGAATAATTGTAGTAGCCGACGTGGCGATGGGTTGGGCAGGTGTTTGGACACCGTTCATCGCAGGAATAATTGGGCTGTTGGGGGTAATAGGAGGCTTATTACGTAGACTGATTCGAAACCCTGGTAGGAGATTTATGGGGCTATCCGCCATCTGTTTAACGGGAATTAGTGAAGTGCTTCAAAACCTATGGTTCGCTTGGTTCTTTAGCATCCCGTTTTTAGGGGTATTTTTAATGGGCATACCTTCGCTCGTTGCAGCTCTTATCAATAATCTCATATTGTTCACGGCCATAGGTCCTTGGCTCATTAAGTTGCTGAAGAGATACCTGGAATAACTCATTTGAGGCGCAACGCTCATGCGGGTCGCTGCATCCTGGAGCGGCGGAAAAGAGAGTTGCCTTGCGTGCTATAGAGCAATTTCAGAAGGGTTCAAAGTTTCTCATCTCTTAAATTTCGTATCTAAAGATGGAAGATGCATGTCTCATGGATTAAGCTCCAAGCTAATATTCGTACAATCACAGGCTATAGGGATCCCGATTATACAAAAAGAAGTTACATGGGAAACATATGAACAAGAGTTCAAAATCGCAATACATGAGCTAAAGCAAATGGATGTAGAAGGCGCGGTCTTCGGAGATATTAATATCCAAGAACACAGAGATTGGGTGGATAGAGTTTGCAGTGAAGTAGATATTAAGCCTATTACACCTCTTTGGGGTGTAGATGAAGAACAAATTCTCATCGATTTTATGAGTGAAAATTTTGAGGCGATTGTAGTTAGTGTTAAGACTGATTTCTTCAGTAGAGAATGGCTGAGACGTAAAGTGAATAAAAGTTTCCTACGTAATTTGCAGAAGCTCAAGGTTAAATCAAATATAAGTATGTGCGGTGAGTCAGGCGAGTATCATACATTTGTTACCGACGGCCCATTGTTTAAAAGACGAATAAAAGTGCTTGAGAGCAGTGAGATATTGAAAAATGGTTACTGGTTTCTGGATATTTTGAAATATGAACTTGCTGAGAAACGATCCTACTAGGAGTTAAGGCGCTATGAGTATAAGACCACTAAAGACTTTGCGGATTGCCCGCATAGCGGTTTTCTCCGCCCTCTCCGTTGTTGGGTCATTTATACATCCGCCAAGCCCCATACAAACAGTGGCGTTTGACTCCTCTCCAGGTTTCTTTGCGGCATTGTTTTTCGGCCCCTATGATGGAGCCCTGATATGTGGCATTGGGCACATCTGCACATCGATAATTAACGGTTTCCCCTTAGGTTTCCTTCATCTTCCAATAGCCTTAGGAATGGCTTTATCGGGATTGGCTATGGGTTTCGTAAATAAACTCTCGGGAAAAAGATGGATGTTTATACCAGCCAGTATTGTTGGTGTGGGAATTAATACAGCGCTTTTTGTGATCGCGGTGCCTGCGATAGGTTGGATTGCTGCGCTCGCATTTATTCCGTTTTTGCTGACAGCGGCCAGCTTAAATGCAGTAATTGCAGCATTAATGTACATTGGTATTAGAGCAAGGAAGATTAGAGTGTAAGAAGAGGTCTCCTAAGAAAAAATTCTTAATGCTAGATTTCCTTTGTTAATACCAGTTTTCTTAGATGCCCTACATCTACCTGATGAGTTTCCCGCGCCCTAGTTGTCTAGATAGCTTCCTCCCCGCCAGAGTAGATTCTTGTTAACTGCGCATGTAAATCGGTTATTCCATCGCAGGTTTTAGCGGATACAGGTATTAACTCAAAGGTTAATCCAAGCTCAGCTATTGCTCGCAGAATACCGTGACTTAGGAGTCTTTTCTGGTCAGTTAGTTGAGTTTCCACAGCCGCTTCAAGAGCTTCCTCATCCTCAGACCAGTCCAGTACTTCATCCAATTTCTCCGGTGGAAGAAGGTCTATTTTTGATAGTGCATAGACCTGGGGAAGGAGGAATCTGTGAAAAACGGCTGTAGCTAGAAACATGTTTGAAACGTAGTTCAGTGGATTGCTTGAGAAAGAAGCGTCAAATAGGTAGGTTATTACTTTAGGATCTTCTGTTAACCCATTGACTATTATTGGACCGCTTGCTCTGAAGGCGAAGAGCTCCATCTGGCCAGGTGTATCGACTATAACGTAGTCTGGCTTAAGTTCCTCTATTTCCCTGCGAATCTTGCCTATTTCAGTTGCCAATAAGTCAGCCGCCATAACTAAGGCTCCGTTTGGACCGAGCCCGTATTTTTCCATTAAATCATCGATCACTATGTAGTTTCTAACATCCGCATCGGGCTTGTAAGGTAATGTCACGGCTCCGGGATCCAAGTTCACCGTAATTGAGTATTCCTCTTTTTCATGTAGCCAGTTGGCGTAGGTTCCTACAAGAAGCGATTTACCCGAACCCGCTGTCCCAATTATGAATGTTACGTACATCTATTGTCCTCCAGAGGAGGCTGCCTTCCCTCCGTGCTGAACTATTAATTTTGATATCTCTTTAGTTGCTTGCCTGACTCTATTTTTAGAGAAAGTTATGCTACTGGAAACTGTAGATATGTGTAGCTCGATTTTGGAGATCGCCTCCGCCTCTTTTGGGTGAGATTTTATGTAAATGCCCGGGTTTCTGCCCATCACTTCGTCTATTAGAGGAGCCAGTTCAGATTCAACTATTCCACTGACTTTTAAGTTGAGTTCGTAGGGATATTTCTTCCCCGCTACTTTTCGAACAATTGGTGCAACATTTTTTTCGAACATAGCTTGCATTTCAGAAGGAACCCCCGGAAGCGAAACAAGTATAATACGCTTATACTTAACCAAAACACCTGGAGCAGTTCCAATTGTATTTAACAATGGAGTAGATCCCTTTGGTAAAAATGCCATTTTAAGTCGAGGTGAAGTTAATTCTAATTCCTTTAAAATACCGCCTTCATGAGCTTCACAGTAGGCCTTCCTTACCATTTCTAGTGCTTTCTTATTTAGCAGAAGAGGCTCACCTAACGCTTTAGAAACTCCTCCCAAAGTTCGGTCATCGAACGTTGGACCTAGCCCTCCGCTAGTAATTATCAAGTTTGGTCTGCGGGCTAAGGATGTTTTAATGACTGAAGCTATTTCCTCTATGTTATCGCCTATTGTTGTTATTCGTTGAACTACGCCGCCTAAGTCAGTTATTCGCTTTGCAAGCCACTGTGCATTCGTATTGGTGATTTTGCCGATTAAAAGCTCATTCCCTACACTAACAATTTCAACGGAGCAGGTCATTGACGCGCCCCTACTCTTTCTTAGAAAGCCACCATTTCAAGTACTCTTTCCGTTCACGTTTACGTTTTTCTTCCTCAGGTTCGAGGTCTTTCCTTTTCTCACGTATTTCCATAAGTTCTTGATAGGTTAAAGAGAGGCCGCAGCTCAGACAGCTGTATTGTTTACGGGAAGGGTCGTATCGCATTTGACCTCCGCATTCTGGACAGTCGACTGGCACTACTATTTTCTCCTATTCCCATTAGAGTTAGGAGAAGTATAAGATATGTTTTTAGTTGAATTCTGCTGAGAAAATTAACGCGGAGTAACCATTGCCAGCTTAACCTGTTTGACTCCCCTTTTCGTCATTAGTTCTTGAGATAAGTCTCGAATCTCTTTAACAGAGCCTTTAACGGCTATTATTTCGAGGCAGTTTCGTTCGTCTAGGTGTATGTGCATGGAGGAGCCTATTGTTTCCTCGTAACGATGTTGAACATCAGTTAGGGCCTTTTCTAAATCCCGAATTTCATGGTCATAGACCATTACAAGCGCTCCTGCCCCAGCCGCTCGCACCTCATGCGCCCACTTATATTCGGCTACGAAGTTTCGCATAGCGGTCTGTATTGCCTTCGACCTATCGTAACCCATACGCCTAGTGACCTCATCGAACTCTACTAACAGATCCGGCGGCACTGAAACACTGACCCTAGAAACACCTCTTTCACTCATAATTTCTCACTCACTATTAGAGGATATTACTTAACACTAAGTTTTTAATACTTATCAGTAATACTAATTAATAAAAAAGTATTACTAGTGGTCTCCTATGCATATTCCTGATGGAGTTCTTCCAATAACGCATTGCGTCATATATTTCCTATTAGTCACACCGTTCCTCATTCATTCATTGTTGAATATCAAAAGGTCATCTAAGGCTATGACGAGAACAATAGCGATGGCCGCGTTGGTTTTTGCGGCTTCATTCTTCAGCATTCCAATTGTATTTGGTATACGGGACCATTTTCTTCTAATTCCACTCGCTGCCATACTCTATGGTCCGCATACCGCGCTTCTAGCAGGTTTCATAGCTCTGCTGCTTCAAGCATCACTGCAACTGGAGGGGGGACTTACAACTCTAGGTGCAAATACGCTTTCAATGGGGATCGGCGGCGGCTATTTGACTTATTATATTTTCAGAATTTTTAGGCGTTTGTTCGGCGATAGAAGAAGGTATTTTACAGCAGGTTTAACAGGGTTTTTAGGTGTGTTACTAGCCGCATTACTAACAGGGTTATTTGTAACTTTAGCATTTACATTAGGCCAAATCCCTGTAGGTAAGGTGGGTATGCCTGAGACCGCATTTCTACCGCAGGCGATAATTGTAATTTCTGTGGTGGCATGGTTCATTCCTGTCGCAATTTTAGAGGGGATAATTACTGCCGTACTGGTAAAGGCGCTTAGAAGAACCTTTGATGAAAATAGAGTTTAGGTTTATGCTAATTTTGTAAGTGGTTAGAATGTCTATCCCGATTGTGCCGCTAAAAAGGTTCTAAACTTTCTAATCCAGCTTCTTTAGCTATTTCGATTGAACGTTCTTTTTCTTCACGAGTTAGTTGTCTGCTAAGCTCAGGTACTTTATAGTGTTCGAATTCGGGTCTATATTGCCACATTACATTAACTCGAGTCATTGTGCCGAGGTTTTTGGCAATCCAGTGTAGAATTTCTTTAGTGCAGCATTCTAAATGTCCAGGTAACACAAGGACACGGATTAGCAGTTCACCATACTTCTTTGCTGTAAGCATATTTCTTGTGCAAACATCCCAATATTTGGGAGCGCTTGAAATCCTAACGGCACATTGATTATTTCCGTATTTGAAGTCGTTAAGGTAAACGTCGGCAAAGCCTGCTAGAAGCTCAGCAGTGTCTTGGCTATAGAATGTGTTAGAGTTCCAGACTACTGGTATGTTGCTTTTCACGTGTTTGAAAACTTCCAGCCATTGCTCAAGCCAAGGTGTAGGCTCCCCACCAACAAGGTTCGCGTTTCGGCAGCCAGATGCATGAGCTTTTTCTACGGCTCTTGCCAAATCTTGAGGATCCCAAACTTTACCATGCTCATACCATCGGGCTATCGACCAATTTTGGCAGTGTACGCAGTATAGGGTACATCCACAAGTGAAAATCGTGAAGGAGGGAACCAGCGGAGCCTCCTCGCCTAGGTGCTCAAACATTGTGGAAACGGTTATCTCAGGCCCGCATTGGCAGAATCCCAGCTCACCCTTTAGTCTATTTACGCTGCACTTTCGTTCGCAAAGATGACAGTTCTCCATTATGCGCTTTGCGATTTCGATTTTGAGGTCTAGATAAGATTTTTCAGGTGAGGAAAGCGTCCCAAATTCTATTTTGTTGGAATCGATTTTCTTTTCAAGATTATAATACCTCTCTGTTAACTCGGTGTGAAGTTGCCATAATTTTTCTAAGCTATCTTCCTTGGTAAAGTTTGCAGGCAGCTTCTTGGCGATTAGGAACTTAGCTTTCTTTCGATCTTGAAAAATATCAAAATATCGAGGGAGGCTTGCTACTGCCTTTTTGTCATGTATGATTCGAACAGCATCCGGTCTTGCTAAGACCCACATGAGTCACTCACACTGCGAAGGGGTACCACGTTTCACGGAATTCGCGTTGCCCCTTTATTGCGATTGGCGTACCGCATTTTGGACATTGCATTTTGTCGGTTAGATTCCACTTTGATACCTCAAATCCATATCGTTCGATGAGGAGTGTTTTACATTTTGGGCAGTATGTGTTCTCACCTTTTTCGCCGGGTACATTTCCAATGTAAACATAGTTGAGCCCCTCATTTTGAGCGATTTCTCTGGCTCTCACAAGGGTTGAGATGGGGGTTGGTTGCATGTAGGACATTTTGTACATTGGGTAGAATTGACTGAAGTGTAGCGGAACGTCTGGACCCAGCTTATTCTTAACCCATTGAGAAATCTGCTTTGTTTCTTCTGGGCTGTCGTTTATGCCTGGAACTATTAAGTTTGTTAATTCGACGTGGATTCCTTTCTTAACCATGGCTTCCGTGGCTTCAATGACTCCTTTAAGAGTGGCGCCACAGTATTTGCGGTAAAATTCCTCAGTGAAACCCTTTATGTCAACGTTAACTGCGTCGACAATTGGGGCTATTACGTCTAAGGCTTCAAGAGTTATGAAGCCGTTCGATACAAGTACGTTAAGAAATCCTTCTTTCTTTGCAAGCTTTCCTGTGTCAAGGACGTATTCAAGCCAGATTATTGGTTCATTGTAGGTGTAAGCTATGCTGTGGCAATTATACCTCTTGGTGAGTTCTACAACCCTCTCTGGAGAAATCTGCTCAGTTACAACTTCCCCTGGTGAAGCTTGCGAAATGTTCCAGTTTTGACACCAAGGACAAGTAAATGAACACCCCACTGTGCTTATTGAAAATATTAGGCTGCCGGGCCAAAAGTTGAACAGCGGTTTTTTCTCGATTGGGTCAACTGCCATGGCGGTGACTTCGCCGTAGATAAGTGTATACAGTTTTCCATCCCTGTTTTCTCTAGTTCTGCAGAAGCCTCTTTGACCAGGTTTTATTACACATCTCCTAGGGCATACATTGCATTTGACAATATTATTCGCGAGTTTATCGTATAATAGAGCTTCTTTAACTGGCAAATCACAGCCTCCAGTATGGTTCTCCACTATGAACTCAAATGTCGTATAATTTAACTGATTTGTTTTAAATTGAGAAATGTGTTATGTGAAATGCTAAATTGATGTATGTGATTAAATTGAATGTAATTCAAGGGGTGGAAATTGATGATAATTGTGCCAGGGCCTTCTTCTAAGGAGCTTGGCGTAAAAATAGCTAAGATTTTGAAGGTGAAGGTTGTTCCGGTTGATTTCAAATTTTTCCCGGATGGGGAGAGTTATATTCGATTTAGAGGATCCCTTGAGGATGAGGACATTGTGATTGTTCAGACTACAACTCCTCCGCAAGACACACGGCTTATACAGTTGTTTTTGATGATGCATAACGCGATGGATTTGGGTGCGAAAAGTGTGACGCTGGTTGTGCCTTATCTTGCGTATGCTAGGCAGGATAAACGGTTCTTACCTGGAGAAGTTGTTAGTATTCAAGCTGTTGGGAAGCTGTTTAGGTCTTTGAATGTTAGGAAACTCATCACAGTAAATGCACATAGTCCTGAAATGTTGAAGGCCATGGGAATTAAAACTGAGAATTTGTCAGCAATACATTTGTTAGCTGAGTATTTCAAAAAACATGGGCTTATTGGCGCAGTTTCTCTAGCACCGGGTAAAAAAGCAATGGAAATGGCGATTGAAGCTGAAAGCGTATTGAGAGGCGACCATTACTGCATAGAAACTCATAGAGATGTAGCCACTGGTAAAGTTAAGGTTGAGACTAAAGGTCTCATAGTTAGAGGTAGGAACGTTGTTATTTTCGATGACATAATTAGCACAGGCGGAACTATGGCTGAATCTGTTCGAATAGTGAAGCAGAAAGGTGCAAGGAAGGTCTATGTCGCCTGTGTTCATCCTCTCCTACTAGGTGAAGCAAAGAAAAAGATACTCAATAGCGGTGCAGTGAAAATTGTTGGGACCGATACTGTTCCAAGCACTGTTAGTGTTGTATCTGTTGCTCCACTCATTGCTGGTAGTTTGAGGAGAGGCGTTTAGTGCCTACTTTGTTTTTTCTTCTTTCTGGTGAGCACCCTACTCTGCCATATAGCGAGTTAAAGGCTGTGTTAGAGGCTGAAGGATTCAGATACAAAGCACTTAGTACATTGCCCCAAATAGCGTTGATTAATGTTAGCCGACGATGCATTAAGCCCGTTGCCTCCAGGTGTGCTATGACGAGAGTTTGTGGCATTGAGATTTTTTCATGCAACGCAAAAAAAGATGAAATTTTTAAAAATGTAAAAGAGGCAAATTTGCGAGGGTTAATCGGCACAAGTCAATCGTTTGAAGTTCGTGTTAGAAGAGTTCAAGAGAGTTCTCCTGAACTTAGAGTTACGATGCTTGAACGGGAGATAGGTGAAATTTTACTGGAGAAACTTCCGGGAGTCAAGGTGAAATTAGAAAAGCCGGATAAGACTTTTTTCGGAATTCTATCTGGCGATAAGTTTGTTTTTGGGTTAAGGCTAGTCGAAATAGCGGCTAAACCCTTTATGGAGAGGCGGCCGAGAAAACGTTTGTTTTTCCATCCAACTACTATGCCCCCGAAATTAGCTAGATGCATGACGAATTTAGCTAGAGTGAAAAAAGAGCAGATTCTGTTGGATCCTTTTTGTGGGGTTGGAGGGTTTCTTATAGAGGCGGGTTTGGTTGGTTGTAGGGTTGTTGGTTTAGATGTTAAAAAACGCATGGTTGAGGGAAGTGTTCAGAATCTTCGATACTTCAGAGTCACTCCTATGGGAGTGGTCATGGGTGACGCCCGTAAACTTCCATTCCGCCGTGCCGACTGCATTTTGACCGACCCGCCTTATGGAAGAGGTGCAACCACTCTTGGAGTGAGCATGAAAAAGGTGATTTCTGATTTCCTTAGAGTTGCGTACGATGTTTTACCTAAGAATGGATTTATCTGTTTAGCATCCCCGAGAACATTAAGAGTTTGTGAATTAGGTAGGAGGAGAGAGTTCAAAACTGTGGAGAGACACTTTGTATATATTCATAGGAGTTTAACTCGTGAGATTGCTGTATTCAGAAAAGTGTAGGGTGGAGTAAGTGGAAGTAATATTTCTTGGAACAAGTGGAAGCATTCCTACTCATAAAAGAAGTTTACCAGCGGTGGCTATCCGCCGAAAGGCTGAGTTGATTCTGTTTGACTGTGGAGAAGGAACTCAAAGGCAAATGATTTTGGCACATATTGGCTTTAATCGTAAAACAAAAATTTTCATTACCCATATGCACGGCGACCACGTTCTTGGAATTCCGGGGTTAATTCAAAGTATGTCTCTTCTCGGTAGGACTAGAAAACTTGAAATCTACGGTCCGCTTGGCATAAAGAATTTTGTTAAGTCAATTTTGCGGACAGTTAAGTTCACGCTTACATTTCCAGTAGAAGTTTTTGAGGTGCAAGAAGGCGTTGTCTATGCGGATGATGAATACGAGGTGCGAGCAGTTAGGACTAGTCATGTGGTACCAGGTTTAGCCTACGCCCTAATTGAAAAAGAAAGAGCTGGGAAGTTTCATCCAGAAAGAGCTAAAGCTTTAGGGGTTCCTCAAGGTCCACTTTGGTCAAGACTTCAGAGTGGTGAGGATGTTAAGCTTCCTAAAGGAAAAATTGTGAAGCCGAAAGATGTTATTGGCCCTCCAAGACCTGGTAGAAAAATTGTTTACAGTGGCGACACAAGGCCGTTAAAGAGCATATTGAAGCTGGCTAGGCAAGCAGATATACTGATTCATGAAGCGACTTTCGGCGATGAGCTCGCTGAAAGAGCCGGGAGGGATGGACATAGCACACCAAGCCAAGTTGTAAAAATTGCGAAGACCGCGGGAGTTAAGCAACTGGTTCTTACTCATATTAGTGCTAGATACAGTAAACCTGATGTTTTAGTTAAAAAAGCGAGAAAAATTTTCCGAAGGGTTCAGTTTGCTGAGGATTTAATGAGAATTAAACTTTCCTATTCGGAATAAAAACTGCACAGCTTCTTTAAGTCAAGCATGGGATCATTAAGTGTTTCAACCATTATGAAGCCTTTGAATTTGTTTCTGGCTAATTTATCGATTATTTTCTTCCAGTTGATTGTTCCCTGCCCTATGGGTAGATGGTTGTCGAATGTTCCATCATTGTCGGAGGCATGTACATGAATAATTTTATTTGCGAAATGTTTTAGAAAATCATCGATTTGCCCCGCAGTGTTGGCGTGCCCTGCATCAAATGCGATTCCGATGTCTTCACTTCCAAGCTCTCTGTAGAATTCTTCAAATTCAGATACTTTCTTGAAAAGCCATGGGAAAGGCTCAGGCATATTCTCAACTGCTAATTTTATTCCCATATCATCAGCCTTCTTCGCTAGATATTCTAATGATTTGAGGTTAATCCTAAAGTCCTCGTTGGGATGAATTGCTGTTAATCCTGAATGCATGCCTGGGTGGATTATCCACAATGAACTCTCAAGGAGGTGGGCATGTCTAAGCGAACTCTCTAACTGCTTCATCACCAGTTGTTTTACAGCTTGGTTGAATGAGGCTATGTTTGTGTCTGCGAACGGTGCATGAACCGTATACTCGAGGCTTCTGGTTGATTTAATTTCGTTTAGAAGCTTTATCCGTTCATTATCAAGTCTAGTTAAGTCTTCGTCCGCGATTTCCCAGTACTTGACGTCGGAGTTCTCGATAGCGTTTACTAGTGTTCTGAATGGTTTATTTATCAGGTAAAGTGAGGATAAACCGAACTTCATTTAAAGTAACCTCTTGTGTTTTCTGTATAATTGCGATGACCCTTAGTAAAAATGTTCTTCAACTATCCTCTTACCGAGATACAGCCCAAGCGGATAACCAAGCATTAAAATCATAAATAAAAGCCACATAGTGGCTAAACTGAGGTTTAGCAGGTTATTAAGCAAGATCTCTGAAACAAAAATTATAGCCATAATTGAAACAACTTTGATTTTCTCAATAAACTCTGAGTAACAGTATAATAAACCTAAGACAAAATAAAGTGAGAACTCCGCGACAAGAGTTATCAAACTTACACCAAAGCAAGTGCCACCAGCTTTAAAGAAAAGCGGAACAGCCCAGACGGAAAGGTTAGCAGCCCCCACATCGCCGATTACCGCGATGATTGCAAGAGAAACTACTGCCGCCCATAGAGAATAGAAAACTCTCGGTTTATTTATGTCCACAACACTTCACCCCTCATTTTCTGAGTCTCCTAAATTTCTCGAGAATCGGTGACGAAAACTGAACCAAAACTATGAGGGCGTTTGCGATCACAAGGATTGCGACCGTGCTTAACTCATAGGCTCCTCCAGTGGGTTGCCCAGAGAATTGAATTGGAAGGCTCGCCGCTGGAGCCGCTGCTGCTGATGGATCAAAGGATTCAGTTGAGGGCTTTACTTCTATTCCTTGCCACATAATCTTTGTGTAAGTGAAAGTCCCATTTTGAAGATGAATATCTGTGAATTTACTCAATGTTACAGTTGTACCGTTTGGACATAGCATCGTAACTTGATCAGGATATATCACGGACCCTCTGCTATCTAGAAAACTTAGGCTTACGGGGTATATTCGACATTTACATTTAATTGTTACATCTGTTGAAACTGCTAAATTGTAGGTCCAGTTCACGGTTGAGCCTTGCCACATTATTTTTATTTTGTACATGCCCCCAGCTAGTCCTGTGAAGTTCTTCCAACCACCGTTACTGGTTTCCCCAGAACCGATTCCGATAACTTCAACAGTAGCTCCCTGCACTGGATTTCCAGACCAATCTAATGCCTGTACGTTCAGTTGGTATAACGGTGTAAGTCTAACAACGAGATAGTCATCTGAACGCTCAAAGCCTTTCCATCGATCGTTTAAGATTCCGTAAACTGTTAGGTTAATCCATAAGCCATTTGTTCTAATGTAGTCTGTAACATTTGAGGTGTCAACCCATGAATGCTTCGTTTTTGTGGTTTCTGTTTGGAGACTGCTGATGATGGTGTTCCAAGTCGACTGGGAATTGTTATAGATTTGAACATAGGCGTTTGTTATGGAAACATTCTGAAATCCATCGATGGTTACGTTTATCCCTGCTAGGGGGTAGGTTGCTGTCCTCTGGTAGTCGGCTCGATATTGGATTATCCAGTTGGGCTTTGTGTAATCGATTTGCCATTCAACCCAGTCAACCCATAAGTTGTACGAGATGCCAACATTTCCCCCGCTAATTTTGACCCGTAGCTCTCCATCGGATCCTATATAGTCACTTACATAAGTTGAGAGTGTGATTGTCGCTTTCTCATCTTGAGATGCCCCCATTGAGGTGCTTTCTAAGTCTTCCCACGCTGAAGAAGCAAAATTGTAGACAGAAATCGTTTGAGTTAATGATGCACTATATTGGGTTTCAACGTTGATCACAAGTTTAGTGGCATTGCCTAAGTTCTTAATTAATGACAACTCTGAGTTAGTGCAGTTAAGACCAATTTCAGCCCTGTTAACTGCAGCCCCAGTGTAATAAAATATTATGCCGACGTCATCTACTCGAACTCGGACGTTTGGCCTATCCCCGTTTGTTGTATCTACACATTTGAAGCAAACGGCGAGAATGTAGTCCGTACCAGCCGTTAGACTGGTGGACACAGATATACCTCCAACATAAGAGTAGCCTAACGCCCGATTTCCAGAATACGGACCAGCCACGTCTAAGGAAGTTCCAAGTTGCGTTCCATCCGTTGCCTTTAAAACTAGGTAAGCTGTGAGTTGGTTGGAAGCTCCATTGGTTACTGTAGCATTCCAGGCATAGCTTGCTTTCTTCCAATCATAGCCGCTAATCGGGGCCGTGAAGCGATAAGTGAAATTCATCCAAAGAGTGCCCCAATTTCTTATGGTAGAGGTTTCAGTGGCTCCTTGGTAAGCAGATCCGTCCCCTGATCCGCTTGGGTTGCCTCTTCCTGCGTCTCCTGTTAAGGGTGTCCACGTTACCGTCGCGTTTCCTGATGCCCATTGTTGGTAATTCCAGCCTGTTGTACTCCCTCCGGTGAAGTTCATGTTTGTGATGGGTCGCTCAAATGACTCAGTACCAGTTTCGCTTTGAAATTTAAGATATGAATCGTCGCTGGTTTCTGTACGAGTTATAGTTCCTTCAACCCATGTGCCGTAGAAGGTCTTGTATGGCTTGTTCACTTTGTAAACTTCGGCTGTGTGCTTTGTAGATCCAGACTGGGCTGCTGATGAAACTAGGTAGTTGTTGTCGTCCGAGTGTATGTTTGAGTGTGTGCCTGACTTTATGCTTCCCGCTGCGTAGACAAGTGGTTCTTTGCAGTAGAGATCTTCAAAGTATGGGTTGCCATGTGCGGTCTGAACAAAAATTGGAAGTAACATTAAAAGAGCAACTAAAGTGAGAATGAATAGAATTGAAGTTGGTTTTAGTTTGTTCCTTGTTTTAATCATTCAAAGCCTCTCTTGTTTTCACCTGCTCATTTTTTGAACGCTGCTTCCGGAATCATCTCGAGGATTATTCTTGAAATTGAATCGTACGCCCTGAAGGCTTCCATATTCTGGTCTGGAAACTCTGTTGGAAGTTGCCCTGATTTTGTTACTTCTTCAACGTTTGGTGCGAGTGGAACGGCGCCTAGAAGTTTGAAGTTGGCTAGTTTTTTCTTTGCTAGGTCTAGGTCTGAGGCTAGTTGAGGCTGGTGTTTTAGGTATATCCAGCCGAAACAATCTACTGTAGTTTCAATTTGTTTGGCGTAGCCTAGGGATATTGCGTTTAGGCATTCTTCGACTGCTGTGTTTACGGCTTCGCCTTTATGCCGTCCATCTAGGCCTGCGATGGTGTAGTTGCTTGTTGAGATTGAGGGAATGTGGATGTAGTCTATTTTGAATATTTTGTCTAGACTTGAGAGGCCGGGTAGGTCGTCTATGATTAGTACTGGTTTCAGGTTGTCTTTGAGTGTGGTGATTAGTTCTTTGTCTTTCTGCACCACGTTTTCATGGATGCCCATGGGTTTTCCTGGAGGTTTGATTGGGATTACAAATACTTCGCTGAATCTGGTGTTGTAGCAGAGCATGCCGAAGTCGCTTGCTGGGACGTGACCCGCATAATAGTCGACTAGTGTTGGTGACCATAGTGGGGTGCCGGGCTCCATGCTGGCGCCCATTAGGAATTTACGCTTCTGTTCAGGTGAGAATAGAAGGTTAAGTGTTGGTGATATGTCCTTATGAAAGTCTCGTATAAGTATGCGACCTTTAAACCGACAGAGGTGGGCGATTGAGAGCGATGTGGTTGTAAGTCCAGCGCCGTCAGTTTGTTCCACGAATGATAATTTAATCAAGTTTTGGTTCACTCTCTACTGTCCTGTATTTTTCTATGAGATCTGTTCCTCTCTTTTGGAGTTCTTCCATTAATTTGGCTAGGCTGTGTGTTTCGATAAGCGCGGTTCCTCTTTTACGGAGGTCTTCTATCAACTTGAAGCGGACTAGTTTGATTTGTATTAGGCGGCTGCTGGCTGCTGTTGTTAGACCTATTGCGCCGATGTAGGCGAGGATCACTTGAATGCCGATTGGAGTTGATTGAGTGCTTGATAGGGACAGTGCAAAAAGAGGAGGAAATAGCAGGGAAGGTATGAGCATAGTTTTGGCCGTCTGTCTAAGTGCCATTAAAATTGCATTCCTCGAATTCTATTGTTATATTGAAGAGTTTATCTTAAATGTTATTTTACGTTTGGGACTCGTGGGCATAATGGATAAGAGTTTGTGGCTTGTATTTGGAGATTGGAGTTTGAGTGAGTATGGTGCGCTATGGGTTTCCAACGAAGGTTGAGGAGATAATGACAAAGAAAGTCGTAACTGTAGGGCCTGATGTAACAGCCTTGGAGGCTGCTAAGTTGATGAGAGATAATGGTATTGGATGTTTGGTTGTTATTGAAGATGGAAATATGATTGGAATTGTGACTGAGCGTGATCTAGTTGTTAGAGCGATTGCGGCTGGGTCGCACCCTATGTGGGTGAAGATTAGAGAGTTTATGACGCCTAAAGTGTTAACGTGCTCTCCTGAAACTACTATTGCGGAGGTAAATAGAATTATGAGTAGTAAGGGAATACGGAGATTGCCTGTAGTTAACAAGGAAGGAAAGCTTGTAGGTATTGTAACCAGCCGTGATATAGCTCATTATGGTTATGTGCCACCGCCTTCAGTCCAAAAATAGGTTTTCACAGAATTGTTCGTGGTGCTAGCCAATCGATTAGCTCTTCAGGATTATCGCATTTGATCTCTATTTTTATTGGACCAAGCGGCGATTCAGCCTTTGGTTTGCAGAATGAAATGTGGTTGACGTAGGCGGCTTGTTTGTTGAGGTAGAATGTGATTATGCCTCCCTTGACACCTTCAAACAGGACTTTCCTTGTAGCGTCGCGTATTCTCTCTTGTTTTAGAAGACTTTGAAGCTTTGAAAGCCCTTCTTCCCCAGTGGCTTTAGCTATGAGGAGGCTTTCATCTCCTCTTACTACTGACTCCATTGTGGGATCTGGGAATAAATTTAGGATTGCTTTCTTAACTTTCTCAACGTCTTCAGTTGGTTTTACCTCAGCTTCCACCTGTATTGAGAGTCTATTCACTTGCTCACGATCCTCTTCAAAATTTCCTTAAAACTTCTATGCAGTTCAGCAGTTGTGCCCTCGTTGACAATCATATAGTCAGAGGAGGCTATTGCGGATCCAAGCCCTACACTAAGCTCCCTTGAATCTCGTTCAACGAAGGTTTTCCATAGTTGGGGGTCATCGCTTCTATTTCGCTTGTGAAGTCGTTTAAATCTGGTTTTTTGTGAAGCGTAAAGTGCAATTAATGTGAAATCTGGGAATGATTTCTTAAACGCTTTAACTTCGTTTAGGCTTCTTATCCCTTCAATAATTACTATGTTGCTTGGCATTTCTTTGATTAAGGGAATGCAGCGTTCTGCTACTGCTGCTGGACCATAGTCTCCCCTGATTTTCAACATCACTTTTCCAATGTTTTCTGGAGTTGGTTTTAGACCCATCTTAAGAGTTAATGTTCTAACAATGTCTCCCATCACTATTATTGGGTAGCCCATTTGCATAGCGTACTCCGAGGCCAGAGTTTTCCCTGCGCCTGGCATGCCAGTTATACCTATCAGCTTCTTGCCCATTACAATGTCACCTTTTCTTCTCCGTTCTCCCTTGTTCTTATATGAGCCTCAGCCACACCTTCCTCAAGCGCAGCCTTCGCAAGTCTAGTTAGAAGTTCTCTTTTTGGGGGTTCAACGTTCTTAAATTTTGGGTCAAGTATGTCGCCTAGTGGGCTGTATTGCTGTAGAATGTAGGTGTGACAGCCTTTAATTGATTTAGCTATTTCTCTGATTGATTGCTCATCTTCTATTAGCGTCGGAACTATGGTTGTTCTGATTTCAAGTGGGGTTTTAGAGTTTAGACAAATCTCTATGGATTTTTTAACGTTCGCCACAGCTTTATCAGCTAACTCAGGTTTCCCCATAATACGACCATAGTCTTTCGGGTTCAGTGGCGCCACAACAGAGAGAGCCACATAGTCAACTAATTTATCGTCAACAAGTTTCCTGATTAGGTCGGGGTTTACTCCATTTGTGTTTAAGAATGTTTTAAGCCCGATTTTCTTAGCCCACGTGAATAATTCAGTTACTGCTTCAGGTTGAAGTGCTGGTTCACCGCCCGAGAAACCCACAGCATCTATGAGCCCAATGTTTCCCTTTATTCTTTGTTTAAGGAAATCTATGTCAACTTCCTGCCCGGAGTTCAGCGGTATTAGGCTGGCATTCTGACAATACGGACAGTAGAACACGCATCCGCTGGCGAATATCATGAATGTTACATGACCGTGCCAGTCCACTGTCGAAATGTCGACAAATCCGCCGATTCTCACTCTAACAGTTGTTTCTCGCATACCTTAACCTTCTCGCCTTTAATGTTCTCTAAGACCTTACGTAGCCCATGCTTTCCACAGTAGTTTCATCCACCACTCCACTATGAATCGTTCCGTGTTATTTTAAATAAGGGCTCATATTGTGTTTTTGATTGTTTACTTATGTCAGCGGAACAGCCTAATGAAAACGTTGGCAGAGAGCCTTTGAAAGAGGCTTTAACGCCGGAAGAGCTTCGTCGTCAGAAAGATAGAGAGTATTCGAAGGAATACTACCGAAATAATAAGGAAAAAGTTAATGCCAAAAACAGGGAGTATTATCTGAGAAATAGAGATAAAATTAGGGAATACCGCAGGGAATATTATCAAAAAAATCGTGAAAGAATTCGTGCAAAACAATGGGAGTGTTATCATTCCGACCCTGAGTATAGGAAGAGGGCGAAAAAACGCTGGGAAAAACGCCGAGAGGCTCTTCGGAAGCTTAAAATTATGCTCGGCGGGAAATGTTCGGTCTGCGGAGAGAACGACCTCGACATTCTTACCTTCCACCACCAGGATGGAAAGGAGGAGAAATGTCGATTTATTAAGACAAAGGAGTTTAAAGACTGGGTTAATTATGGAATTATACCAAAAATCGCCCTCGTATGCGCTAATCACCACCTAAAACTACACATAAAAAAAGCTCGTGGAGAGTTGGCTACACTCTAACTATTTAAATCGAGCCTTACTTTCATCTGTAATGCTTCTCCGCTACATCAATTAAGTATATGATTGAAGTTGCTGAATATCTTAAATATGTTTGGAGAATGATGCAATTAACGGGTTGAGGCTTTTTAGCGATGTCCGAGCGTATTAGAAGCTTCGTTGCTTTTGATATAACTGATGAAAATATTCTGAAACGCATTAGCGAGGCCCAAGCCAAGCTAATTGAAACTGGTGCGGACCTAAAACTTGTTGAGCCTAAAAACATCCATGCAACTCTACGATTCCTAGGTGAAATTTCACCGATTATAGTGGATAAGGTTTATGAAGAGATGAAGAGGGTCTCATTCAGCCCTTTTGACTTCGAGCTTCGAGGGGTTGGCGCTTTTCCTAATTTGAAACGTATTAATGTTGTTTGGATAGGCATCGTGGAAGGTGTTAATGAGCTCACTAATATTTTTAATCAGCTTGAAGCTAGAATCTGTCAGCTTGGGTTCCCTCCGGAGAGGAGAGGATTCAGCCCACATATGACTATTGCGAGGGTTAAGTCTGGGCGGCATAAGACTGAGTTGACTCAACAAATAATGAGTTTGAAAGACTATGAGTTCGGTGTGGTTAGGGCGGATTGCCTGAAGCTTAAGAAGAGTGTTTTAACTCCTCAAGGTCCTATTTATAGCAGCTTGTATGAGGTGAGAGTATGAAGAGAGTAGCTTCAGCTGAGCACATCTGCGCCCAAGTCTTAAAGAAGATTACACCTGGACATGCTGAAAGAAGAAGAACCCTTGGATTAGCGAAGACTATGCAAAGAAAAGTAAAGGAAGAAGCGAAGAGGTTGGGGTTGGATGCTGAAGTTAGAATTGACGGATCCTTGGCGAAAGATACGTGGTTAAGTGGGGAGGCGGATGTCGACATCTTCATTAAAGTTCCTACAACTTTGAGGCGGGATAAGTTTAGAAATACTTGCCTTGAAGTCGCCAGAAAAGCTGCGGGAAAAAATGAGTGGGTTGAACGATTCGCTGAGCACCCCTACTTGGAAGTCCGAGTTGAGGAGACTCGTGTAAACATTGTTCCTTGCTACGACGTGAAACTGGGAAAGTGGGTTAGTGCGACTGACAGAACTCCGTTTCATACAAGTTATGTGAAAAAACATTTGAATGAACGCTTGAAAGGTGAAACGAGGCTTTTAAAGAAGTTCATGAAGGGCATTGGTGTTTATGGTGCAGAGATTAAAATCGGGGGATTTAGCGGGTACTTATCTGAAGTGCTCATTCTCAAGTATAAGTCGTTTCTTAATGTTCTAAAGAGTGCTTCTGATTGGAAGAGGAGCCAAGTAATTGACTTAGAGAATTATTACCGAGATAGGCTGTATGAAGCGAAGAAGCTGTTCGATGCACCCTTAATCACCGTTGACCCTATTGATAAGGGTCGCAATGCAGCAGCAGCAGTAACTACTAATCGACTGGATGAGTTTATTGCAGCTTCGAGAACTTTCATCGCTAAGCCTGGCCTCCAGTTCTTCTACCCGGCTGAAACTAAGCCTTTTCCAGCTGGAGAGTTTGTTGAAGGGTTGAAGGCGCGTGAAACCGATTTAGTTTTTGTTAAGTTTGGCGGAGTGAAGGCTGTTCCTGATATTCTCTGGGGACAGATGTATAGGTCTCTACGCGCATTAGGGAATCTGCTTGAACAGAACGATTTTGATGTGATTAGAACGGATACTTGGAGCGATGAAGTCGATAATGGCATCTTCATTTTTGAACTTAAAAGCCGAAGACTTCCCCTGTTGAAGAAACGTACTGGGCCGCCTATTAGTTCAAAGGAAGCTGAAGTTTTCCTGAAGAAACATGTTGGAGCTACGCACACTTTCTCAGGCCCATGGGTTGAGAATGGAAGATGGATTGTTGAAGTTAAACGTGAATACACGGATGCAGTTGAGCTCTTAAGTAAGAAGTTGAAGCGCGGCGGAAGGGATGTAGGTGTAGCTCGTTTGCCTGCTAAGAGGATTGAAAAATCATTTCAAATCTTTGTTAATGATGGAATTCTTGACTTCTATTCCTCAAACATAAATTTCGCGAGATTCATGACGAATTATATCGTTGAAAGACCCCGTTGGCTTATTGCTGGGAAACTTTAAATAAAATCTCAGCAGTTCTGCGGTTTATGAGGGGTCGTCGTCTAGCTTGGTCTAGGATACCAGCCTGGGGCGCTGGCGATCGCGGGTTCAAATGTTGGTGAGAATTACTCCCACTGAAATTCCCGCCGACCCCACCATGTAGTTTATTTAAGAATGTTCAAACATAACTTTTTAAGTAAGTTACTGTTCTTGAATGAATTTTAATCACTTAGAGGAAAATGCTTTGATTATTGCAATTGATGTTCAGGGCCTTACTAAGTTTTTTGGACGCGTGGTGGCTGTTGATCATGTTAATTTTTCAGTGCAAAGGGGAGAAATTGTTGGGCTGCTCGGTCCGAATGGCGCAGGAAAAACTACAACCCTTCGAATATTGACTACTGTGTTGAGGCCCACAGAAGGCACGGCTAAGGTTAATGGTTATGATGTTCTTAAGGAGTCGAGGGGTGTCAGGGAGAGTATAGGAGTTTTACCTGAGGACGCTGGCCTTTATGATAGACTTACGCCTCGAGAAACTTTGCGGTACTATGCTAGGCTTTCTGGTATGAAGAATGTCGATATAGAGAATAAGATTGATGAGCTTCTTGACATGTTTGAACTTAAAGACCGTGAGAAGGATAGGGTAAGTGCATTTTCTAAGGGGATGAGGCAGAAACTAGCTCTTGCAAGAGCGTTAATCCACGATCCTCCGATTCTATTTTTAGATGAGCCTACAGCTGGGCTTGATGTTATAAGTGCTAGGGCCATTCGGCAGTTCATTACAAAGTCAACTGAGAAAGGAAAGACGGTGCTGCTCTCAACACATAATATGGTTGAAGCTCAGCAACTATGCGGTAGAATTGTCATGATAAACAAAGGAAGAATTGTTGCTGAAGGAACTATCGGAGAACTTGAAACTCTAACTAAGGAGAGAGGTCTCGAGGATGTTTTTGTTCACTTAATACGGGCGGAATGATTGTATGGTCAAGAAATTTTTATCCTACGAAATCATTGCAATAATAAAGAAAGAAATCCTTGACGCCTCTAGAGACAGAAGAACGATATTTGCAATGATAGTTTTGCCCATGATAATAATTCCAGTATTCACAGTTCTACCGCTCTACCTTGTATCACCTACAACGAATCCTTCCACTGTACGCATTCTGAATGAAGACACGAATTCGTATGGAAAAAACTTAGCTGATTTATTAGTAAAAACTGAGGGGCTTACAGTAAGTTCGGCAACTCCCAGCGAGGGACTAAACTTAACAAAGGATGTGGAGTCAGGCAAATATGACATAGGCGTACATATTCCTCGAACTTTCTCAACCCAAATTGGGTCCAATTTAACAGCCATCGTCTACATAGTTTATGATCAGACAAATATGCGGTCAAGCACTGGTGCTGGGCTCGTGATGGCAACAGTAGCAAATTACTCGCAGTCAATAGCTGCAATACGATTAACAGCTAAGAATGTAACTTCCTCAGACATAAATCCGGTTCAGGTGGCTCCATTAACGATTAAGGCTGTTAATCCTGCGCAGCAAATGGCCTCAATTATACTTCCAATGATGATTGTTATCTATGGTTTTAGTGGTGGAATGTATTTTGCGATAGATATTACTGCTGGAGAGAAGGAGAGGAAGACGCTAGAAGCACTTTTAACAATGCCTCCTACGAGATCTCAAATCGTGGCTGGGAAATATCTAGCCTTAGTGTTAATGACTGTTCTCTCAACATCTCTAGCGATTATAGGAGTTATAATTGGAATTAACTTCGAAACTGAGTTGTTGGGAGCTGGAACATTCACGTTGACTACTCAAACACTTGCTGTAATCGCGATAACTATGCTTTTGTCATCCATGTCAGCTGGTGCGTTAGAGATGTTCGTTGCTATATTTGCGAGGAGCTATAAGGAAGCTCAAAACTACGTATCGCCACTTATGCTAGTTTTTATATTACCAATTTACTTGGTCAGTTTTGCGCCAGCTTCAATTTATGCTCTCTTGATACCTGTTGTCAATTTTGTTATAATTCTTCAGCATGCTATTTTAGGAACATTAACGACGACTGAGCTTTTGATGGGTTTAGCTTCAGGTGTAGTGTACATCGTAATCTTTCTGTTACTCGCTATCAAAGCTTTCAAGAACGAGAAAGTAATATTCAGAGGAACTTAAAATCTAAGGAAGCTATCTGAGAAAAAACGTGAAGAAATTTTGTCTTTATTGAAGCGTGGTTAACCGATTTATTTTTAGAGTTCGAGCTTGAGCGCTGCCTTTTCTATTCGGTTGGAGAAGATGTGAACAATTGTAGCTGAATAAAAGGCTAGAGCTCCGAGTATTAAGACCTGCGGGATTAGCGTTAAGGTAGAGGCAAAAATTATTGCAATATAGATGGGTGAAGCTAGGATGTTGACTAGTATCATTGTAAGCAAACCAACAACCATTGTCGGGAAATATTCGGCTCCGGCCTTTAGGTATCTAACTTGTAAGTAGAGGGCTGTTGACGCTGCAATTGCAACCATGATTATGCTGCCTATTAAGGGCCATAACAAGAGGGATTTTGTGTAAAGCGATAAGGCTAGAATCATTACAATTAGAATAGGTAGGGTGACCAACAAAATGCTTAGGATTAGAGCCCTGAAATAGTCTTTAAGAGATACGCCTGAGGTCACCGCAATCCATAAGCTCTCTGCTTCAATCGCCCGCCAGTTTGTGATGAAAATGAAGGGAAGAATGGAAGCGTAGAAGACTAGGGTGGGCAACCCGACTGTGTAAAATCCCTGCATCCCTTCAGGAGTTCTGGTGAATTGAAGGGTTCCAATAATTGTCATCCCATAGATAGCGAAAATGATAAGAGAGGAGATAAGGCTTCCATCTCTAACCATTCTCACAATTTCCTTTCTTGTTAGGAACCGATGCAATGAAGGAGTTTCAAAATTCAAGGAGAGGAGCCCGCTAAGCCTCCCGAAAGTTTTGAGTTGCGACTGAGCTTTTAATCTCTGAGCGCCCATTCCTAGATCGAAAGGAGAGGCCCTTAATATCGGCATAGATTTGTAGACGAAGTTTTGCATTGAAGCTTGCCAAAAAATAAGGAAAACCGCCGCTGAATAGACCATGAAGAAGACGATGGAGTTAACGTTGAATTCGCCTGCAAGCAAGGAAAATAGGACTTGAGCCGTGAGTGTTGATGGGTAAAGCATTTGAGAATACCTGACTGGAAAGTAGCCAATGTAACTCAGGCCGGGAATTAAAAGAATAATTACCAGAGCAGAAATGAGGATCTTTAGCAGCTTATTCTCCGAAAGAGCCACAAAGACACTTAAACCGGAAGCTAAAGCCAGTATAAAGACTGCGTAAACTTCAATGAAAGCTAACATCAGTATAAACGTGAATAGAGGTATGCGTGGGATCAGCATTATGGAAAGGAAAATGAAGGCAAGGGATAGTATTAGGATGTTAGCAATTATTAGATTAGTTAACAAGCCTGCAGTTAAATATTGCCACGATTTGATTGGTGTGGTTAACACAAAGTCATATTCGAAGGGGCTTACAGGAACCCTCCCCCATAGGGCGTAGATGAGAGCAAGAGCAAGTGGAATCACGAGAAAAGTTGATGTGGAATCTAAGAATAGCATGAAATTTATGGACCCGCCCACCACGGACAGGCCTGCGGCGAGGGGTATTAAAGATAGAGCAATTCCCCCATAATAGACAATCATCATAACTAGGTTAGTTCTTGAGGCTCTTACAGATCCGAAGTAAGCCTTTAACTTAAATTTTGTAAGTTCAGTTAAGAGTCCCACATAACTACCCCTTATTGACCCTTCCTTCCAAATAAACGGAAGATGCCTCTTCTCCTCGGCTCCTCTACGGGTTCGGCTCCAGCAGTTCTAACAGCTTCGGCTTCCTCAGTTAATTTTAAGAAAACTTCCTCAAGTGTGGAGCTGGAGCTAGTGTCAGTGAGGTGCCTTAGCTTGGCTAAGTCTCCGGACACTATATTTCTACCTCTGTGGATTATGCCTACTCTGTCACAGAGCCTCTCGGCTGTATCCAACATGTGAGTGGAGACTAAAACAGATCGTCCATTCTTTGATGCTTGGGCAAGATTTTCTTTGATTTTGTGTTGAGTAGCCGGATCTAAACCTATGAAGGGTTCGTCTAATAGAAGTAGAGGCGGATCGTTGATGAGAGCAGCCCCTAAAGATAGCTTCTGCTTCATACCTCTTGAGAGTGAGTAGATAAGGTTCCTTCTCTTATCTTCTAAATCAAGGAAGTCGAAGTAAAAGTCTACTTTCTCCCTAACAGCTGCCGGGTCCAAGCCTTTCAGTCTGCTCACATACGCCAAAAACTCTTCGGCCGTTAAATAATCTGGGAGAACTGGAGCTTCTGGCATGTACCCAATGTTTCTCTTATATTCAAAGGGTTCCTCAGAGATGTCAACCCCGTTCACTTTCACAATTCCCTTATCCATTCGTAAAAGTCCAACAATGATTTTGAGAGTGGTTGTCTTTCCTGCACCGTTAGGGCCGAGTAGACCGAATATCTCACCCTGTTTTACGCTTAGATCAAGACCTTGAAGAGCTGGAGTGCCGTTGTAGCTTTTCCATAGATTAGTGATGTCTAGAATTGGATACTCAGATACCAAGAACACGACCTTGAAAGTCAATTCGTGAATATAAATAAAAGGCTTTAGATAACTTTCGGATTAACTTAAATTTGCTGTGACGTTAAACTTAAGTTCTTTAAGACAAGCTAAAATGTTAAGGAATAGCGTGTAAGTCGGGCGATAGCCTTGGTGCAAGAACCAATCATTGAAATATCAAACTTAACGAAACATTATGGAAAATTGTTAGCGGTAAGCTCGCTTTCGCTCAGAGTAAATAAAGATGAAGTTTTCGGTTTCCTAGGTCCGAATGGCGCCGGAAAGACAACTACAATTAAGATCCTAGTTGGGCAACTTAATCCGTCGGCTGGTTCAGCTAAAATTTTCGGCTACGATGTAGTGAAAGACCGAAAAAAAGTCCTTGAAAAAGTTGGTTATATGCCTGAGCTCCCACGATTTCCAGTGTACCTGTCAGGAGAAGAATTATTGAATCTATATGCAAAATTTTACCGAATCCCTGTTGGTGAACGCCAGAAAAAGATAAAGGAATTCTTAGAGTTCGCTGGTCTCTGGGAAAGGCGGAAGGATAAGATAGGTCACTACAGCAAGGGGATGCTTCAACGTCTCGGCTTTGCTCAAGCCTTGATCAATGACCCTGAACTTGCCATACTTGATGAACCTACAATTGGTTTGGATCCGGAGGTTACTGTTGAGTTTCGTACAGCCATAAAAGAACTGCCGAAGAAAGGCACGACCGTATTTGTGTCTTCGCATCTTCTTAACGAAGTTCAACAAGCCTGCTCACATGTAGCCATCATTAATAGAGGAAAGCTTGTTGCATCTGGCCGAGTTGATGAGTTGATTGATCGTTTCACTGAAACCATTATAGAAATTGAGTTGGCTGAAGTAAATGAGAGGGTTGTTAAGGCTCTGTCTAAACTGGAGTTCACTAAGGAAGTGAAGGTTGAGGGAAAAATGATCCGATTAGTTCCGAGCACGAGGGAAGATGTTCGAGAAAGAATCGCTAAGACTATTCAAGAGAATGGAGGTTTAGCGCTGACCATTAGGCCGATAAAATCGACTCTGGAGGATGTATATCTACAACTTATGAGGGGGTAGTGGAATGGATTTCGATAGGTTAGTTACAGTTTCCCGTATGGAGCTTCTCTGGAATCTGAGGAAAAGAAAGATTCAGGTTGGAGTCGTAATCATTTTTGCGATGGAGATTCTGGTCCTTTCTCTTCCGAAACTTCTTCAAATTCCATCCGAGGTTTTTGTGGTAAACACAAAGCAATGGGCGCTTTTCACGGCCACTGGAATTCACCCATTTTTTACAACGATTCTCGCTGTTATGATGGGGATGGACAGCATCTCCGGAGAATTTGAACAAGAAACCATCATAACCTTGTCATCAAAACCGGTGTCAAGGACTGAAATATTCCTTGGAAAATTGCTTGGCTGCGTAGCAGTTTTGACCCTCTTCTTCGCAGTCGATGTTCTAGTTGCAGTGGTAGGAGCGAATATGGTCTATGGAGCTCAGGAGTCGCTTGAGCGAATACCCATAATCTTCATCGCCCTCATCTATGCATCAATAGTGTTTCTTACTCTTTCATTGATGATAGGCACGTTTACTAAGCGCTCAACAATAGCAGCTTTCGGGGGCATAGGAATATACGTCGCCCTAAACATTGTAAGCGGCATACTCTACTATGCCAAAAACTATGGGTGGTTGCAGACCATTTTGCTTTATTGGGCGTATTCAAACCTTCCAAGTCTATTAGCATCGGCTAACTTCACTGAAGAGATAGTTATCAACATTGCTAAGGCTACAGTTGTCTTAGCAGTCTACATATCAATGTTTTTACTCCTCGCACTCCACCGATTTAATAAAATGGATATAATAACTCATTGAAACTGAAGCGCTCTCGGCTTTGCGGGATATTCTTGAGAAACTAAGGGCTGCATGGCAAATTTACGTTTAGATCAATAGTGTTCTAATTGCGTCGAGAACAAAGTATGCTCCGAATACTAGTAGGAAAATTCCGCAGAATCCTATAACAGTTCGATAGGTCTTATCGTTCATGAATTTCTTCCTACCCTTTCCTATGCTGAATGAGACTACGCTGTACCATATGAGATCCGACATCCAGTGTGATGTAGCGAAGAGGGCTACTGCAAGTAGGCTAATCGCCCCTACGCTTCTAATGAACAGGGAAATTAACCCTATTCCAATTGTAGCCCACCAGAGAAAGAAGTAGGGATTTGATAAACTTGTGATAATGCCGCCGACTATGGGGTCGTGTGTTACAGATTCTGCTTTTTCAATCTCCTTTGAGATTGATATTTGCGCTTTATATGAGACGTTTAGAAGGGAGTAACCCATCCAAGTTAGTGCAGAGCCTCCGAGAATTCCTATGATGATGAGTACTGGTTCTAACTGTATGATGCCCCCCAACCCAAGTAGAAGAGATGCGATTATTATTGATTCAACAATTATATGCCCGAGAACTATTAGAGGCCCAGCAATAAACCCCTTTTTAACAGATTCTGAAATAGTTAACACGAGAACAGGTCCAGGCATTAAAGCTCCAGATAGGCTTAGAATAAACACCGAAACCATTAGAGTGATTGTTAAGATTAGGTCCATGTTTTCCAATAGGGGGACAGAGTGTTTTTAACTTGATTGATGACCTCGTCTGCCCGTTGTGCTGCGTCGGGCGGGGAGGCGGGTTGCTTATCAGTTATTGGAATGGATATGCCAGCCATTTTTCCAATTATTGCTGGAGCCAGTTTTGATAGAGTTTCTAGGCTGTATCCTCCTTCTAGAGTTGCTGCGAGTTTTCCTGAGCATAAATTTGAAGCAAGTGATAGGGCTATTTCGAATGCTTTCAGGTACTCGAAGCTTGAGAGCCTAAGATTTGCGACAGGATCCATGTGGTGCGCATCGAATCCCGCTGAGATCAGTATAATTTCTGGTTTGAAATCTTTAGCTATAGGTACCACTATTTGATTAAGTGCCTTCAGGTGAATATCGTCTCCTGAAAATGGTGGTAGTGGAATATTGACTTTGGAGCCTTCTCCCTCTCCTTCACCTATTTCATCTATGAAGCCTGTGCCTGGGTAGAGTGTTTTTCCATCCTGATGAATGCTTACGTAGAGGACATTCGGTGTTCTGTTGAAAATTTCTTGTGTTCCATTGCCGTGATGAGCATCTATATCCAATATCATTATTCGTTTTAATCCATGTTTTTTCATTAAATTGATAGCGGCTATCGCAACATTGTTAAAAACACAGAAACCTTGCGAAGAGGCGCCTAATGCTCTTCCATCAAAACCTACGTGATGCCCTGGTGGACGCACAAAGGCGAAGGCGTTGCTAAATTTACCTGATAGAACTGATTCGCAAGCTCCAAGCATCCCGCCCGCTGCAAGTACTGCAGCTTCATAGCTTTTAGAGGAAAGAATTGTGTCAGAGTCCACTGCACCCCCACTATGTTCACAGATTTTCTTAATCATCTTAATGTAAGATGAATCGTGGACTGCTTCAATTTCCTCTAAGGTGGCTTTTCTCGGATCAATGATCACATAGTTTTTTGTTTTTAATAAACCAGCTTTTTCGACGCCGTTTATTATGGCTTTTAGGCGGTTCGGAGACTCTGGATGATGTAATCCGGGGTTATGCTGAAGATAAATTGGGCTGTAGATTATTGCTGTTTTTGGCATTGTGACCATCGAATTGAAAGGCTTTAATTTGTGTGTAATTTATGTTTTGTTGCGGAGTGGAAGTGTATTGCCTATACTGCCCATAGACACTGGCCGTTATGGTACCCCGGAGATGATGAAGATTTTTGATGAAGAGAATAAACTTCAGAAGATTCTGGACGTTGAGGCAGCTTTAGCTTGGGCCCATGCACAGGTTGGAGACATACCGATGAAGGATGCTAAGAGAATTACGCGGAAAGCTTCTACGAAGTATGTGACGATTAAACGGGTTAAGAAAGTTGAGAAGGAGATTAAGCATGATGTTATGGCTGTTGTCAGAGTGTTGTCGCAGGTTTCTGGTCCTAGTGGCGCTTATGTTCATCTTGGAGCAACTAGCAATGATATTACTGATACTGCGTTGGCTTTGCAGTTGAGGTCTGCGATTAATCTCATTGAGAAACGGCTTAATGAGCTTGAGAAGGTTCTAATGCTTCAAGCTGAGAAGTATAAGGATACAATTATGATTGGTAGGACTCATGGGCAGCATGCCACCCCGATCACTCTTGGTTTCAAGTTTGCCGTTTGGATGAGAGAGATTGCGCGTCATAGCGCTAGGCTTAGGCAATGCCGAGATAGAGTGCTTGTTGGTAAGATGTCTGGCGCTGTTGGTACACAGGCTGGCTTTGGTACTCATGCCCTTGAAATTCAGGACCTTGTAATGGAGAAGTTACGTCTCAAGCCAAGCGACATTACCACTCAGATTGTTCAACGTGATCATCATGCCGAGTTGATTTGCGTTTTGGCTAACATAGCATCTTCACTAAGTAAATTTGCGTTAGAGATTAGGGAGCTTCAGAGACCTGAGATTGGCGAGCTGGCTGAGCCTTTTGAGGTAGCGAAACAGGTTGGCAGTTCGACTATGCCTCATAAGAGGAACCCCGAAATATCGGAGAGAATATGTGGGTTAGCTAAAATTATGAGGAGCCTTGCTCAACCAGCCTTAGAAAATGTGCCCACTTGGCATGAAAGGGATTTAACACAATCCTCCGCTGAACGTTTTATCATCCCGGAAGCTTTCATTATCCTTGACTATATGATTGTGAACATGACGAAAATTATTCAAAATATCTATGTCAACAAGAGAAAAATGATGAGAAATCTTAATTTAACGCAAGGTCGAGCTATGTCCGAGTCTGTTATGCTCGCATTAGCTAGAAAAGGCGTTAGTAGGCAGGAAGCTCACGAGCTTATAAGGAAAATGTCGATGAAAAGTGAATTGGAACGTATACCATTCGGGGAAGTTTTAGTTAAGGATCCCATTGTGACTAAATATCTTAAACCAAGTGAAATTTACGCAGCATTAGAGCCGGAAAACTACTTGGGAACAACGATTAAGCAGATTGAGTTTGCAGTTAGAAGGACCCAAATGGAGCGGTCAGCAAGAAAAATTTCTGATTAGCTGCTATCATTCTTCTTTGTAATCTTCTACAACCATTGCTGGATAAGATCTAACTACACCACTTATTGCCGCTAGTTTTTCCTCCATGAATTTCTGGAAATCCTCCATATCTTTAGCTACAACCATGATTAGAAGGTCGTGATAGCCTGTAATTGAGTGGACTTCTATTACTTCCTCAAACTTGCATAGGTCTTTAGCTATCCTTCTTAAATCTTTTTGCTCAGCATCTATTAGAACAGCTGCTTCTATATTCCAGCCTAATTTTTTCCAGTTCACTGAAATTGAAAATTTTCTTATAGCTCCTGTTTTAATTAAATTTTTTATTCTATATGAAACTGTGCTCGGGTGAACACCTATTTCTGAAGCAATTTTTGTTAATGGGGTTTGGGCGTCTTTAAGTAAAATTTCTAAAATTTTCCTATCCATCTTGTCCATTTTGACTTATAATGCCCCCAAAATGTTTAAAAGAATATTTTTTGGATGCAAGGGCGATGATGACCATTCCTATTTAATTTCATTTAGTAAGCATTTATTTCCTTGTTATTTCAAATATATCTAATTTTTCATTTTATTTTTAGACTTTTTTGAACAATACCTTACTATTAAGGAGGATACTTTATGTCAGACCCAGAAGGCGACTCGCAGCACATATTACAAGGAGCCGTATTCGGCATAGTAGACGGCTTCATTATGCTATTAGGTATAGTAACGGCGATCGTTGAAGCAACATCGAATAAGAATTTTGTCATATTGGCTGGAATTGCAACGGGATTCGCCGACAGTCTCGCAAACGCCGTTGGGTTTTCAGCATCAGAGTTGGCTGAGAGGGGACAGCAGATCTCTGATAGAAATAAAGGTAAAACGCATGTAAGAGTTCATTCTATGAGGGAGGTTGTGTTAAGTGGATTGCTTTCATTTGTTGCAACCCCATTAGCGCTTATGGTTCCCTTAATTCCATTTTTATTCATCGACATAACAACAGCCACGGTGATTTCGTTGACAGTGGGTTTGACTGCATTATTTTTGCTTGGTCGTTATGTTGGTAAATTGAGCAGTGAATCGCCTACGAGAATGGGGTTAAGGTATTTATTGATGGGTGTTATTGGAGCGGTAATCTGTTACTTCATTGGTGTTGGAATAAAGGGTTGGCTGATAGGCTAAGCTAATTTTTCCTAATGAGTATCGGTTAGCGTTGTCTGTTCCCAGCTTTTCTCGCCTTTTAGCTTTCTCCACTCTTCAGGTTTAACTAAACCTCCAATCTGTTCTTTGATTTTTTTAGCTATTTGAGGGCCTATTAGCGGGATGCTTGTTAGCTGAGATATTGAGGCTTTCTTTAGGTCTTCGATTGTTCTGAGGCCTGAGTTGAATAGAAGACGGCCCCTTACTCTTCCAATACCCTTAAGTCTAACTAAGGGCAGAAGTTCAGGTTTAACCCCGTTTTCAACTCTTTCACGGAGTTCAGATATAGCTGGGATAAGGTCTTTGTGGTTAAATAATGTGGCTAATTCGTGTGACGCATAGAGAAGCCAGTCAGCATTATCAACTATTCGGAATAGATCTCCAGGTTCCACTCCGTAACTTTCAATGATTGCGTCTTCTGAAACTTCGCTTATCCAGGATTCTACCACCTTAGCTCCTTTTAATTCAGCTAGGAATTCCTCATAGGCCATTCTGTCTTCCCATTCATCTGGAACCTCAAATATGAACTCGTCTTGATGTGCATCAAGATATGCCTCTAAATCATCCATTTCTCCCCGACGCGGATAGAATTTTGGAGTCATATCTGGAGTGTGGCAAATTAAATGTAGAAAGCTTAGGTTGGTTATTGTTCCTGCACGATTGGTAAGTCCATCTCTAATTATTACTGCTGAAACGGGATCTATGTATAATTCAGAGGTTCTTCGACCGAACTCTGTTGCAGCAACTTTGTTGCCGTAAAATTTTATCATTTTTTCGTCAAGCAGAAATTTGAGTATTTTTCCAATAACCTCTCGAATTGCCTCTGAGCTGTATTGAAAGGCGTAGAATGTTTTGTTGAAGAAATCGAATATCCCCTGCTCCGTGTGGGCGAAACCTGAAGCTATTGTAGCGAGGACGTGGGAGCGTAGAACCCTCTCAACAGCCAGCTTAGACCAAATTTTCTCAGGCTCAGAAAGAACGTAGGTGTCCATTAGATAGTCCCTTTCATCATCTGTTTTTGCTATTAGAACAGCTTCACCGATATCATCATATTTCGGCCTGCCAGCACGGCCAGCCATTTGCTTGTACTCCAACACAGTTATTGGATAGTGCCCATATCCGGGCTCATAGCGTTCGTAACTATGTATAGCAACAAGTCTGGCGGGTAGATTTACTCCAGCGGCAAGCGTAGGAGTGGCGACGATAATTTTGATTTTTCCTCCGCGAAAGGCATCTTCAATAATTTTTCTGTGAAGAGAGAAGAGACCGGCGTGATGGAAGGCAACTCCATCCTTGACAAGCTGTGCAAGCGCATCGCTGAGCCTTGTCCTTTCACCTGACCTTAAAATTTCTTCGGAGACAGCTTTTAGGACTCTTTGCTCTGGTTTTGATAGTGTTCTCTTAACAACCACAGCTGCTTTGCCTGCTAGTGCTACAGCCATTTTTCGGGTTTCTGCAAATATCAGCGCTTGGCCACGCTGTTTTACTATGTGCATAGCCATGTTTATGGATGAGTTCTTGTGAACATCATCTATTCTGTAAGAGCTTCCATCATTGAATTCTATTTCATTACTGAAGTGGACGCCTTCCCGTAGTTTGACGGGCCTCCATTCAGTTGTTATAGATTCAGCGTTAAGCCACTCAGCGATTTCCTCAGCGTTTTTTACAGTTGCGCTCAGCGCTAGAAATTGCGCTTTTGGGTTGATTTGCATTAGCCTAGCTAAAACTACTTCAAGTGTCGGTCCACGCTCAACGTCGTTTAGGAGATGAATCTCATCTGCGACTACGAGGGAAATTTCACTCATCCAATGCGCTCTATGTCGAAGTAGGCTGTCAGCTTTCTCATTTGTAGTTATTATTAGGTCGTACCGTTCTAACCAGGGATCTGAACTGTCGTAGTCTCCTGTGGAAATGGTGATTTTGATTTTCTGCCCTTTTCTTTTTTCGATTTTTGAGTATTTTTGGAATTCATCATATTTCTCTGAGGCTAGCGCCCTTAATGGTGTTAAGTAGAGTACTTTTCCGCCATGCTCAAGAATATGTTTCATTGCACATAGTTCTGCGACCAGCGTTTTTCCAGATGCCGTGGGACTGGCTAATACTAGGTTTCTTCCTTCAAGTGCACCAGATTTAATTGCGTCTTCCTGAGGAGGATATAGACTGGTTATCCCTGATTCAACGATTACTTTCTTAACTAGTACAGGTATCTGCAGCTCTTCAATTTTCAATGCTCATCCAGAAGGATTGGGTGTTACTACCTAAATTAAGCGTTTCTGGTTTAATACTAGCTAACTCGCCAAATTGACTTGACTTGTAATTTTTCTCTACCACTAAGCTTTTTTGATAAAACCATCGCGAGGACTGTATATGGTTCCTTCTTTTAGTAGTTGGGTTACTAGTCTGTCGGCTTCGTCTCGTTCGATTTTGTAGTCTTTGTAGAGTGTGTCGAAAAGGTCTACTACTGGTACTATGCCTTGTGCTTTTTCCATTTCAACGATTGTGGATAGTACGTTTTGTAGTTTGTCTCTGAGTGATTTGGGTTTGCCTGTCATGATTAGGTCTATGTCGAATTCTCCTGTTTTCACGTCGATTCCGACTTGTGAGAGGGACTTGGTAATCAGTCTTATCACAGCTTCTGCGTCCTCAGCTGTAACTTCATTTCGTAGGGCGGCTCTAGCTCTAGCCTCTGCTAATCGTACTAGGGATTCTAGTTGACGCGGTGTTATTGCTACAGGTGATTCTCTTGATTCGGATACTGAGCGCATTTTGAGGTAGAATTCTTCGAAGCGTTTAGAGGCTTCGTCTGTTATTTTTGGATGTATTCGTTTTGCGTAGCTTACATATTTTCTGAGGAGCTGAGGGGATATTGGAGGTTCAATTGGAGCTCCACCAGTTTTATGTAAGCTAAGGATGTGTTCAGACATTTTTGCGTCCAATTCGCGTTCCGGCTCATCTCTTAGGATGAATATCAGGTCGAAACGGGAAAGAACAGTTATCGGTAGGTTAATGTTTTCAGCCATAGTTCGGTATGGGTCGTATCTTCCTAGGGCAGGATTAGCCGCTGCTAATATTGCTGCACGAGCGTTTAGTGTCGCGACAATTCCACCCTTCGCCACGGATACTGTTTGCTGCTCCATCATCTCATGTATGGCAACTCTGTCTTCCGGTTTCATTTTGTCAAATTCATCGATTGAGCATATACCTTTGTCAGCAAGAACCACAGCACCAGCTTCTAAAACAAGGCCTCCTGTTTTCTCTCTTACAACTGCTGCGGTTAATCCTGCGGCGGTTGTCCCTCTGCCGCTCGTGTAGAGCCCTCTTGGCGCTATTCTTGGAACATATTGGAGGAGTTGGCTTTTCGCCGTGCCAGGGTCGCCTATTAGTAGAAGGTTTATGTCTCCTCTAATTGCGATGCCGTCGGGCAGTGTTTTTGGAACCCCGCTGAAGACTAGGTACATTACCGCTTCTTTCACGTCTTCGTATCCATAGATTGAAGGAGCTATTGATCGGACAATTTTTCTATGTATGAATGGGTCTTTTGAGAGTTCAAGAATTTGTTTCTCGTCTTCAGGGGATATCTGGACTATTTCAGCTTCTTTGCTGACTGTGTCAACGTAGTTTCCGTCTAAATATAACTCAAAGGTTCTAAGTCTACCTCTTCTGAAAACAACTTCCTGTATTGCTCTTACTATTCCTATCACGGATACTCTATCACCCGGTCTGGCGATGTCGACTAGGTCCTCCAGTAGTTTTATATCGATGGATCTTGGAAGTTGACCTGGCGGGAGATCTTCAGGTCTTTCCTGTATTCTTATCTCTTGTGAGTTTATGAACGTGGATTCTTCTTGTAGGAATTCAAATGCACCTCTTCTTCTGCATGATGGTTCATCACATTCCAACGGCGACCTTAGAAAATCCCCGGTTTGCTCAATGTATTGAACCGCCCCACATTTTCTACATTTAAATGCAGCCCTAACTAAGAGTGGTTTTACTGTAGTAGCTCTAACAAGGATCCCATCAACCATTATTAAATTGCCTATATGCTCGGAGCCTACCCTTCGTAGTGATATTTTTTCAGGAAGCATCTGGAAACGGACATTCAGATCTTTGACTTCGTCGGCATATTCAGGGTCCTCTATTTTTAGTTGCGCCCATGCAGCCTTTTTCGTGTATTCTAGATATTCGTCAGGGTTTTCTATGATGCTTTTTGCCAGAGCGGAATCAAAGGTTAGTAGATCCTCGAAGTCTATAACCAGTGAGTGGGAGCCTGTTACTGCCAGTTGAGCAATTTTTTGCCTATATTTTTCTCCAAATTTTAGAAAGTTTTGAAATCTTTCTTCAGGGCCAATAACTTCAGCTTTAGTCATTTGCGGACACCTCTACTTTAGTATCTTTGAACGCCAATCAGCTACCATTTCGTGAAGATGATCGTAGAGGATTCTTTCTTCGCCTGTGAGATTTCCAAGAATATCCTCTGTTTGAGCTGGGCCTGATGCTAGCCCAACAATTTTTCTCAGTCTACAGTTTATTATGTCTTGAGCTAGTCGCTTTGCTTTTTCATAGTCCTGCGCTTTAACTGGGTCCGTAAACTCTTTCAACTCCGCCAAATAACGACGCAGCTTAGGATAAAAGTTTTCTGGAAGCGGAGGAATCTGCTTTCCACTTTGAATTGTCTCCCGCCAATACAATTTATGCAACATAACTAAGTCTATTTTTTCATCCCCGTGAAAATGTGCCACTCCGGATTTGGCTAACTCTAGGGCTACCCAGTATTTCACTTGAAACTCCTTTCCCTCTTCAAGCGGCCCAATTGTTTCGCCTGCAACTTTCATTTCAGGTGAGCTTCGATTCGCAATCATTTTCACTAGTGTATTCTCAAAGTTGAAGTCCAAATCTTCGACTGTTAGTGGCGGTTTAGGCAAGAACGCCTCCCTCTATAGCTTTAAGCTAATGTGAAAGGTGTTAAGTGTAGATTTAATGCTTTAGTTTACAAAAATTAATTATTTTGCCGAGACAATTGGACATAGATGTAGCCTCAGCTTTTTCTCCTACTAACCTCCATCGAGTATTGCAAAGTAACATTAATTTATGTTAAGCTAATGGTTTCTGATATGGTATAGAGGGGTTTGCGGCTTGAGCATGGAGATGTGGGCTGAGAAGTACCGCCCGAGAACGCTGGAAGAAATTGTAAATCAGGTTGAGATAGTTAATAGGCTGAAAAGCTTTGTCAAAATGAGGGGGATGCCACACTGCCTTTTCGCAGGTCCACCAGGCACAGGCAAAACTACAGCTGCGCTATGTTTAGCGCATGACCTGTTCGGTGAGCGGTATATGGGTTCGATCATGGAGCTTAATGCCAGTGATGAGCGAGGCATAGATGTAGTTAGAGAGAAAGTTAAGACTTTTGCGAGAACCCGTACACTCGGAGAGATTCCGTTTAAAATATTAATTCTAGACGAGGCTGACAACATGACTTCTGACGCACAACAAGCATTGAGACGGACTATGGAACGTTTCACGGAAACATGTCGATTCATATTGGTGTGCAACTATTCGGGAAAAATTATTGAGCCTATTCAATCAAGATGTGCTCCGTTCAGGTTTACACCTCTCAGCAATGATTATTTAGAGAGTAGACTTAGATTCATAGCTGGAAAAGAGAAAGCAACGGTAACAGATGGTGGCGTGAAAGCAATTTTAGAACTCTGTGAAGGCGATATGAGAAGGATGATAAACACATTGCAGGCAGCGGCTGCTTTAGGTAAGAAAGTTGATGAAAAAATTGTTTACGCTGTAGCTGGAAGAGCGCATCCGCTTGAAGTTCAAGAGATGCTTAAGTTTGCTCTGCAAGGTAAATTCGTGGAAGCACGTGAAAAACTTCGATCTATGCTAATAGAGTACGGTCTCTCAGGCATAGATATAGTTAAACAGATTCACCAAGAAATTTTGGTACTTAATTTGCCGGAGCCATTGAAACCACAGCTCGCAGATATTGTTGGTGAGGTTGATTTCCGTCTATCTCAGGGTGCTGATGAGGAGGTTCAGTTAAGCGCGTTACTTGCACGTTTAGCTTTGGTTGGAGAGCAGATTAAGTCTAGAAAGTAAGTATGTGACTTAAAATGGCGCTTCCCTGGACTATTGTGCACAAACCTAAAAGAGTTTTAGATGTTCTAGGTAACCCTGATTCCGTTGCGAAATTTGTTGAATGGATGCGTTCATGGGATAAGAAGATACCTCCAAAGAGAGCGGCGTTTCTCTACGGGCCGCCGGGAGTTGGAAAAACTGTTGTTGCTGAATCCTATGCTAACGAGAATGGTTACGACCTGATTGAAATGAATGCTAGTGACTGGAGAACTGCTGAAGCTGTGGAGCGTGTTGCAGGTGCTGCTTCAATACAGACAACTCTCTACGGTACAAGGAAACGCGTGGTCATCATCGATGAGCTGGATGGTATCAGTGGAGCTGAGGATCGTGGCGGTGTAGGCGCAATTTTAGATGTGGCGAAGACTACGCAATGCCCAGTAGTGCTGATAGCGAATAATATTTGGGATCAACGTTTCACTTATCTTAGAAGTTATTGTCTTTTGATTGAGTTTAAGAGAATTCCGTGGCGTAGCGTAGTTCCATTTCTTAGAAAGATTTGTGATAAGGAGGGAATAAAGGCTGAAGATGAAGCTTTGAAGATTATAGCTGAGAGGTCCCATGGTGATGTTAGGTCCGCGATTAATGATCTACAAGCTTTAGCGCAGGGTCGTAAGTCGCTTAAATATGAGGATGTTAGTTGGCTTGCATATAGAGATAGGCGGGAATCGATATTTGAGGTTCTCCGAATCATTTTCACGGCTAAAAGTAGTTTAGAAGCAAGGAGGGCCATTGATAAGGCTGATGTTGATTATGAAATGCTTTTTGAGTGGATTTATGAGAATGCCCCATATCAGTTAACGGACCACAGGGACTTGAGTAATGCTATGGAAAATTTGGCTAAAGCAGATATTTATTTGAGACGTGTAAAGAGTGGACAGGAATGGAGATTGCTTGGTTATGTTTTTGATTTGATGACCTCGGGCGTTGCTATGTCTAGAGAGAGAACGCATATCGGATGGACACCATTCAAATTTCCACAACGAATAAAGCTGATGTCTAAAACCAAGAAAGAAAGGCAGATGCAATTGGAAATAGGAAAGAGAATAGGAAAAAGATGCCACACTTCAGCAAGAGCCGCTGTTAGGGAATTCTTACCGTATCTACGATTAATTTTCGAGAAGAACCCGAAGATAGCTTCTGGTCTAACGGAATGGTTCAATTTTGAGAAAGACATAGTCAGCTATCTCTCAGGTAAGGGAGAGAAGGTAAAGGAAGAAGTCGACTAGCTTTCACGCGCATGCTTTACTATGTGCCCAGCTTCAGGCAATATTAGATTTTTAACAGCGACCTCTACTGCTTGAGGCGAACCTGGAATGCAGAAAATCGCTTTACCTGAAACTACCCCCGCTATAGCTCTGGTTAAAACTGCTGGTGAACCTATTTTCTCGTAACTTATTTTTCTTAACAATTCGCCGAAGCCTGGAAGCCCCTTTTCAATTAATGGTTGAACAGCTTCTATGGTAACATCTGAGGGAGTTATTCCGGTTCCACCGCTTGTTATAATTGAATCTACATCTTTACGCGATAGGGCCCCTTTGATTGTTTTCAGTGTTAATTTTTCATCATCAGGTATGAGTGCCCGTAATTTTACGCTATGCCCTGACTTCTCTAAAAGTTGGGTTATCAGATCACCAGATGAGTCTATCACAGTCTCTCCCCTCTGTAGACTGCGATAGCGTGAGGTACTACAGGTTATAACAGCGAAGCCAAGTTTCTTTGGCGCCTCTGCCTTGTGTTTGGCCGCGGTTTTACTCATTTTCCACGCCGCTTTACTTTTTTAACAACTTTTATGTTTTCTATGAGTGCGGTGGGATACTCTCCTTGTTTATCTTTCTCATATTGTTTGACCATATCCCATATTGTTAAGAGAGCCATCGCTGTCGCGGCTAAGGCCTCCATTTCAACCCCTGTTTTTGCCGTGGTTTTAACTGTTGACTCTACTTCAACTTGGTCTCCATGAATAACTGTGTTGATGTTTACATGCGTGATAGGTAAAGGATGACAGAGGGGTATTAGGTGGCTTGTGTTTTTCGCTGCTAGTATTCCACTAATTTTTGCTGTTGAGAGAGGGTCGCCTTTCTCAATTTTTCCTCTATTAATGAGTCGAATGGTTTCACGCTTAAGTTTAATGGATCCTGTAGCTGTTGCTTTCCGGTAGACCTCGGGCTTAGCTGTTATGTCAACCATTGAGGGTGTGGATTTCTTGGCTTTGGACATATTTTCTATTTACTCCCCCCAAAACTCAATAAAGTTTTTAATCATTTGAGCTCGTTGGTCCTCGTTTTTAAATCGGAATATTCTGATACGTCCAAATTTTTTCTCCTGAACTAAGCCTGCATCTTTTAGTTTTTGGAGATGTTGATTTGTTGTCGTATAGTTTAGTTCAACACGTCTAGCTATCTCAGATATATTCAGTTCTCCGACTTCTGATAATACTTTAAGAATACGTGTACGCCCCTTTGAGGAAAAAATGTCTTCAAAAGCTATTAATGCTGGTTCTTTTTTGCTCACGCTTTCTTAACCTCAACTAAGTGCTCGATTTCTTTTCTAAGGCGATCTGCTGGGACCAGTAGGCCGATTAGTGTGGTTTTACCTCTGAAACCTTCCACAGGTGTTTTTGTTGATATCATTCCTGAATCGGATAATCCCTTTACGTATTTCCAGAATTGGGTGTATGCTCTTGGTTTTTCCCCGTATTCTTCGCATGTAACATTGTAATTTTTTTCGAGGTCTCCCATTGTCATATAGTCTAAATCTTTCCGCTCCAGATATCTTGCTATTGCCAATAGAATCAATTTTTCGTGAAGACTGGTGTATCGAAGGTATTCTTTTCTGATTTCTGGAGGGAGCTCAGCTTTTGCTTTCCTTACATGGCTTGGAAGAACTTTATGAGATCGCTCTGCATCTGCAAAAACTCCAGAACGCTCCAGTAATTCGATGGCGTATCGCGCATCCCCGAATGCCCCAGCTATGTCGGCTATCAGACCTATGGTTTCAGGGCTAATAGCATCTTCTTTGAACGCTTCTTTAATTCGATACTCTAGTATGTCTCTAAGTTCCGTTGGCACATATTCCTTGAGATAAACAATGTTGCGTTGGAGGGTGCTTAAAGTGCTCTTATCGATCTGTTTCATTAAGTCCTCGCAGTCTGGTTCCCTAAATATGCAGATCATCGACAAGCGTTGTGATGCGTCCGGTCTATTCTCTTGAATTCTGGTGAGGTTGTAGAGTGGATCTGAACCTTCTTTTCTTATTAGGGCTTCAAGTTCGTCTAGAGCTAAGACTAAATGTGCATTTTTATCATCAAGCACTTGCATGAGCATTCGAAGAACCTCTTCGGATGAGAAGCCTCGCTGTGGAAAAGAGCGCTCAAATTTAGTTATTACATTTTTTACTAAATTGAAGAAACTGCCATTTTCTCGACAGTTCACATGCGCGTAGTGTAGGTTTATCCCTTTTTGTTGAGAGATGTTTTCTAAGTCAGCGCCAAAACGCCTTGTTAAAACAGTTTTTCCAGTTCCAATTCTTCCCTTTATCAGAACCTTCACGCTGGCTTTTCCAGGATTGTCTAGTAGTACACGAAAGAAGTGAACCAGAACCCTGTATTCTTCTTCCCTATGCGGAAGATAGGAAGGCACATAGTCGATGGATAACTTGCTTCTGTCCCTGAATACACTTGGAGCATAGGCTTCTTTTTCAAAAATTTTAATTCCCAAAGGTTTTCCTCATTTTCTATTTCCCCAGATTTGACTGTATTATGATTTATGGTTTTTGTTCATTAAAAGTTCTTTAGAGTAGAGAGATGAGTGAAACTAAGTATTAACCCAAAAATCAGCCTTTTTAAAGGTGGGCTCACGCACTCAAGATCACAATCATTAAGATCAAGTGGGCCAGAGTCGTCATCGCCCACCCCATTAATAGTAAATATGAAAATTCTCTTAAAAACTATGCTTTTGTTTAAGAAGGAGCATATTTGATTGTTGGGAACTTTTTTCTGAAGCTGATGACTTCTTTTTTAACTTTTTCCGGGTTTTCACGGTCGATTATTAGTCTTTTTATAAAGTCCGCTATTTTTTTCATGTCAGACTCTCTCATTCCCCGCCTAGTCATCTCCTGCACACCCATGCGGACCCCTGAGGGGTTGTCAACATCTTTGAGGTTATCCCAAGGTAGGAGGTTCATGTTGGTGATTATGTTGGCTTTAGCGAGGGTTTTAGCTGCATTGCTTCCATCACCGATCTTTGAAACATCTATTGCAATCTGATGGGATTGAGTGAATCCCCTATGCGCACACAGAACGTTAAAACCGTAATCATACAGCGCTTTACCTAGCGCTTTAGCGTTCCTGACAATTTGCTCAGCATATTCCTTTCCGAACAGTTGCATTTCAGCTAAGGTTATTGCGAGACTTGGTAGCCGGTGGAGATGATGATTTGAAACTAAGCCTGGATAGATCGCCTTCTTTATAAGCTTAAACTTTTCAGCATCATTTGTCAGCACGACACCGCCTTGCGGTCCTGGAAGAGTTTTATGTGTCGACCCCGAAATCAGGTGCGCTCCTTCCTTGATGGGATCCTGAAAAACTTCGCCTATGAGTAGCCCCATAACATGAGCACCGTCGTAGTGTACAACAGCGCCGACCTTGTCAGCAATTTCCCTCACTTCCTCAACAGGGGCTGGAAATAGAAAGAGACTCCCGCCGAGTGTTATTATTTTAGGTTTAACTTTTCTCGCCAGAGTTAAGAGGCGTTTTACATCTATGTTCATCTCGTCTTTATCGAATGGTATATCGTATACTCTTAATCCTCTGCATCCAGCTGACCCGAACTCTCTGTAGCTTATATGTGCGCCTGACATGACGCTAAGGCTCATAACTGGGTCTCCGGGTTTTGCTAGAGCGTAGAAAACGGCTAGATTTGCCACAGCCCCAGAAATAGGTCTCACATCTACATAATCAACTTTGTATATTTTCATCATTAAATCAATGCAAGCTTGTTCAATCTCGTCAACATACTGAGCGCCCTCATACATTCTATGTCCAACGGTACCTTCGGCATATCTATGCATAAAGTCGGAGGCGAAAACCCTCCTAGCCAAAGGACTCATAACGTTTTCACTTGCGATTAGGTTTATTGTTTCAGAGCCCCTCCATCTTTCTTCCTCTTTAACTGATTTCAGCACTGAATTTACAATCTCTTTCGAAGCCATACATTATACCCCGATATGCAAAGGAAATTGACAGTATCATAAAATAGAGTTTTTGGTGCGGCTACCGGGATTTGAACCCGGGCTGCCAGCTTGGGGGGCTGACGTCCTAACCAGGCTAGACTATAGCCGCAGCTAAATCAACAAAAGCATCGGAGTTAGAAATAAATTACGGTGAAAATTTCAGAATGCCCGTAATCACACCGTTTGATCCTTGGAAGAGCCCGTTATGCATGTGCCCACCTAAGTATAGTTTATCTGCTTATACTGGCTGTTCTCATGCCTGTAGGTACTGCTATATTTCATCATACATTCCACGTGCATTTCAATGTAGGGCCAAAAAGGATTTTATTCATAGGCTTAGACGTGATGTACGCCGAATAGATCCGAAACTTCACATTTCCATCGCTAATAGTTCTGACCCCTACCCCCCACAGGAGGATAGACTTAAACTAACCAGACAAGCGCTTCAAACATTGTTGGGTGAAGGGTTCAAGGTTCAACTGATAACCAAGTCAAACATTGTTGTAAGAGATTTAGACATAATTAAGAGGGGAAACTGCAGCGTCAGTATGAGCATAACAACATTGAACAATCATATAGCAAGAAAACTTGAACCTAATGCACCACTGCCGAATGAGAGACTGAAGGCGATTAAGAAGCTTGTGAATGAAGGGATACCATGTTCTGTACGTGTGGATCCGATTATTCCTGGAATAAATGATGAGAAATTAGAGGGGCTCGTTAAGGGTATAGCCAATGTTGGAGCAAATCACATCGTAGCTTCAACATATAAAACGAAAACTGACAATTTCCGCAGAGTTGTAGATACTTTTCCAGAGCATAAAGAGAGGTTAACTGAGTACTACTGGGTTAAAGGTGAACGCGTCGGAAGAGCTCAATATTTGAGTAAAAATGTTAGAAACGAGATACTTTCTCATCTCAAAGAGGTTGTAGAGAGCTATGGAATAACTTATGCGACGTGCCGTGAGGGACTTACAAAACTTCATAGCGCGAAAACGTGCGATGGATCTCATCTTATTCCTAACAGAAGGAGTTTGCCGAGGAAGATGTTAGCATCATTTGGATAGAAGAGAACTGTATAGCTCTGCTATTTGATTCCCAACTCTTTCAAGTGAGTGGTCGTAAACCATTTTTCTGGATTCTTCACCCATTTTTCTTTCAAGATTGACATCCCTCAATACCTGTATTATTTTTTCAGCAAAATCCTCAGTATCCTTAGCAGTAAAGCCATTCCGCCCATCCTTAACAAGCTCACCTAAAACACTGCTGTACGCAGCGACTATGGGTTTACCCGTTGACATAGCCTCAAGAATTGCTAAGCCTTGCGTATCAGTGTGAGAGGATATCACAAATACATTAGCTGCGGCGTAAGTGCTACGCAGGAGATCGCTTGGAAGTACACCTGTGAAAATGAAGTTTTCATTAAGTTTCATTTCATTTATGAGAGAGATTAATTCGCCCTTGGCCGGGCCTTCCCCTGCCATGATGAATTTTACATCTTTAATTTTCTTAACCACAAGTGATGCTGATTTGACTATGAATGGGATGTTTTTCTCAGCGCTAATCCTTCCAAGATAGAGTATAATTTTTTCGTTTTCACTAATCCCATAAGCCTTCTTGAATTTTGATCCGCTGACATTGGGATTAAATTTCTTAGTATCTATTCCATTGCTTATGATTAACACGTTTTCGAAGCTTTTTTGTTTAAGCAAGTTTGCTGTGGTTTTAGATGGACAAGTAATTACGTCGCATCTTGAATAATACCATTTAAGGTATCTCCAGCTGTATCTCTTCAAGAATAATCCAAAGTGCTCTGCTGATTTTTCTCCAACAAAATAATGCATATATTCCGGTAAAAGTGTATGAAAAGTTCCTACTAGAGGAATTTTTAGATTTTTATGGACATAGAGAGCGTTTAATCCCATCGAGAAAGGCCCATGAGAATGAAGTATGTCTAACTTGTATTTCTCGATAATTTTTTTAACTTTTCTAAAACGTGGAAGAGCAAATCTGTATTCGGGATAGAACGGATAGGCGATTGCCTTGAATCTGTGAACAATTGTGAAGTCCTCATTTTTTACTCCTGATTCCCTTCCAACAGTGAACACTATCGGCTGAGCGCCTCTTTCAATTAAAATTTTTTTCAGATTCTCTATTGAGGTTACGACACCGTTTATCTGTGGTCTGTAGGTTTCTGTGAAGATTCCTACTTTGAGTCCCTCTAAATTTTCCATTTATTTACCTCTTAACGAAAAGTTGGCATGGTGAGCCTCACTTAAATGTTGCTCTTCTCGGTTCTGGTAACTCTTTGTGGGATTAGCTTGTTTCTTTTGACTGTTAACCAACGTGGGATGACTGGCATTTGGTATTGTTACATCATTTTTAAAGTTTTTAAGTTAGGTAAAACATAGGCGAAACGTAGGTGAGTTTATGACACGATTCGCTGAAATGTCCTTGGCTGAAATAGAAAATTTCTTAGTTAGTTTAGGTTTCGAAAAGTTAGGTGATGAGAAAAAGAAAAGTAAGGGGTTTATCGACCCCTATAGCATCACACAACCTGAATGGCAACTAATAACTTATGCGCACCCAGAGAGACTGGAGAAAGTTAAGATTACAATAATGTATGGAAAAAATATGGTTCAATCAGATTGTGGAAAGAGACAGCAAACAGCATGGAAAAACCTCTATAGCACCGAAGAATTAAAAGAACACTTCAAACTATGAAGTTCTATTTTTTCCCTTATGACTGGCATTTTGAATTAGAGTTATCCACTTGTTCTCCCCTTTAACTTCTATCCCGCAGGCTTCTGACGGCGTCTTGCCGTTCAATCCTTCGTGTGGTCTAATATAATTGTGGAATATCTGATAGCCCTTCAGAATTGGAGTATTCTCCTTCTTTAATCCCCTCATTACTTTCTCTCGATCTCTAACTTCACCGTTGAAACGTTCCATCTTATTATTGTGGACTTCTCCTTTGATGGTGATTTTGCGTATGTGTTCTGTCCTTGTCTCCTTTTCATGAGTCCAGTATTCCTTAAAGTATGCGTCATGGTAGGCTGGCAAACCATCGGTTATCAGCGTCTTAGGCTTCTTGCCTGTAACCCTCACTCCCATTTGGAATAGGTTTCTTGCGTCATGAGTATGCTTTGTTTCTGCAACTTCTTGAGCAATCCAGAATCTCGTTTCATCGTCCATTAACGCAAAAAGATACTTCATATTGCCTTTGATCTTCACGTATAGTTCATCTGCTCTCCATGTGTTTGAAACTTGAGGCGTAATCTTATCAAGATACTTTTCCATAAGCCCAACGTATTTTCGTATCCACTTGTACACAGCAACATGGCTTACGTTAACTCCTTGAAGCTTGAGAAACTTCTGCACATTTCTCAAAGATTCGCCTGTGAAGTAGAGTTGCATAGCTGAAGTGATAACTTGCGGAGAAGCCTTCATTTTCTCGAAACCTAGATTTACGGTAAAATGCTGAATACAATCCTTACAATAGTAAACTTGAATGTCTCCCCTCTCATTACGCCTAACTCCATCCCTGACTACTCTTCTTGAACCGCATATCTGGCAGACCTGCGGATTCACAATCGGCTCTATCCTTGAAACTTCCACTATTCGCCTTAACGCTAATGAAAATTCAACCGCATAGGCGTGTTTACACTTCAATCCTCTAAACTGGTGATCTGGGCACTCACAAACCCAGCCATCCTCTAGCTTAGAAACAAGGTAAACTCCGTTTCCACTCTGAGAAAGAACCTCATAAGTAGAGTCGTCAATCCTCTTAACTTGACCGTCCTTATTGTTCACGATTTTTAATCCTCTTTCTTCACGGAGTTTCTCAAGTTCTTTTATGCTTAACATTGTAATACACCCAATACATTTAATGTATTATGGCTTATTTAAATGTTTTGGATACATCGAAAACATTAAATACATTAAGCAAATAAGGTATCTTGGGCGTATAAAATGCAAAAAAGAAAGACTGTATCGAAAAGGAATATCGTGCTGAGCATTGAAACCTATGAGAGATTGGAAAAATATAAGATAAAACTCATTAGCGAAAAAGGGAACTCGAAGCTGACTTTTGATGACATTGTTAACGACTTACTTGATAAAACTTCAAAGAAACTCTAAAAGGACATAGAGAGGCATCGCAGACGAAAAGAATAAGAAGTCCAAGTCCACATAAAATAGGACAGGTAGTTGTGGTCTATTTTGACTAAATATGACCATTTGGATGCAAGAAAAGAGCTTGAACAGACCTTAGCGAAAGACCTTAAATCCGCTCTTGGCAAGAGAGGCTTTAGCGTGAGGCATAACGGTACTCTAGATAGCCCAGCCAGAGGTGGAGTTCCAGATATCGAGGTGTGGAATGAAGACATTCACATAAATGTTGAGGCAACGAAGACTACACGATCCAATGCGGATAGAGAAATGCTATCTGTAGCAGATCATCTTAATGCCTCAAAACGTATGTATGCCCACAAAAAATGTTTTGCTATCTATACCTCACCAGAAACACATTATCGTATGATAAACGCTATCCGTGACCACAATATTGCACGACAGTCATTAGACGATGAGAAGATCATGCCACTATGCTTCGCAAATTTCGAATTATTCATAACTAAATTGACGGATGCTCATAGAGACCTCTATCAAGCAAAGCAGATCACCAACCTATTTGAAAGGTTTCTTGACTTCGTCGATGACGAAAGAGTGTTAAAGGTTCTCTACGAGGTGCTTTTCCCGACAGATCAAAAGTTAAGAGTAGACCTAGAGAGGAAGGAGATCGAAAAATGGCAGAAACTAGAGCATCAAGTAATGAAAGATTTGGAGCAGATAGAGGAAGCCCTTCGTAGGGATGGAATAGCTCTACACTTGGATGCCATAAAACATCTCATCTACCTTGTCTTCATCAAGCTCTATGAAGAGAGAAAGGAAGTTGAAGGAAGGGGAAGAAACTGGTTCACAGTCAAATCGTTCTTAGACTTTCAAGCGGCACAAAGCGAAAAGGTGAGGGGAGAGAAGAAGGCAATCCATGTATTGTTTGATCAGGTCAAGGGTTTCAAGGAGTTCCAAGAAGTTGGGTTACTGACGGAGCATGACCTCTTCAAAGAGAAATTAAACGATGATTTTGTCTTAAGCGAAGTCATTCAAAGGTTGGAACGATATCCCTTCCTCAAAGCAAAGGTTGATGGGCTTGGGGCGGTCTACGAGGTTCTGGGTCGTAGATCTGGGAAAGACACCAAGGCAGGGCAGTTCTTCACACCCGCTAACGTGGTAAATTTTATGGTTAGGTTGGCTGAGCTTGATCCCGCTGATACCGTGCTAGACCCCGCTTGTGGCACAGGGCGGTTCCTAATCTGGGCGATGGATGACATGCAGAGGAAGGTTTCAGGTCGAGATGCTGAAGAGAGAAGGAGGCGAATAGCGGTCAGTCAACTCTTTGGGACGGATAATGATCTCGATGTAGCTAAATTGGCTAAAATGAACATGTACATTCATGGAGACGGAAAGGGAAACATTTGGGATGATGATGGGCTCTTACTATACAAAACCAGAAACTTGGATGGAAAGATTGATGTGGTATTAACTAATCCCCCCCTCGGCGATTTAGGATATAGAAGACCATATTTTGATAACGAGTTCTACAACCGAATGGCAGTCATACCAAGAAATGAGGCTGGAGAGATAACGGGGAACCAAATGAAGGGGGGAGCACAATTCGTCAATGCCATCTACCATTACCTAAAGCCTATCCGAGACCCTAAAGCTCCACCCGAATGGAGGGGAGGAAAGATGCTGATAATCTTAGATGAAGCCATATTGAATACAGATGACTATGCCTCTGTTAGAAAATTCATTCGAGATCATTTTTACATCAAGGCGGTCATTTCTCTGACTACAGATACGTTTGTTCCAGTATCCCGAACCTCCACCAAGACATCGATACTCTACGCCATTAAGAAAGATGATCTAACTGCGAAACAACAGGAACCCATATTCTATGCCCATGCTGAGAAGGTAGGTGTTGACACTAGAAGAAGGGTGTGTGTAAACCACCTCTTCAACGGAACAGGACAAGACATACTTGCAAAGTTCATGGAATTTAAGGGGAAAGTCCTAGCCTCGTATGACGGATTGTACTTTAACAGAGAAAAGTTCAAAACTCTCGGTTTTCAAGCAGGGAAACTATTTTGACCGAAGCTCCTTCCTATGCCTACTACGAGTTCCCAGAACGAGTTTCGGATAGGCTTAGTTACGGGGAGAACCATCCTGAGAGAAGGGCGTTCTATAAAGTTCTAGACGGTGTTCGGAATAAAGGGCGTGAACTGAAAAGGCTTCATGAAGTTGTGGAGTTCATCGAAGAAGACGTGGAACCTGACAAGGAATATCCAGATGAACCAGTCACCTATCTGGGGCTTGAGGATATTGAACCGAATACAGGAAAAGCATGGTTCAAAACTATGCTTGGAAGGGAGATATTAAGCACTTCCAAGCGCATCTACCGAGGCAATATTGTCTTCGCTGGCTTACGACCATACCTAAACAAAGCACATCTCGTCAAGATCGAAAAGGCATTAGGATCAGCAGAACTGTTCGTAGTGCAACCGAAAGAGAGCCTCGTGCTTCCAAAGTTTTTACTCAAATATCTATTGAGCGACCTTACACTCACCCAGACAAAGTGGATTCTTACAGGGTGCAGTTATCCGAGGTTGAATGTAGAGGACTTCAAGCAACTACTCGTCATTCGACCTGAGAAGGAGGAGCAGAAGGAAATTCTGCGTAAAATAGAACCGTTGGAAAGGGAGATGGAAAGAGGAGGGGTTGAAACTGTTAAACTGGTGAACGAGTGTCGTAACCTTATCTTAACCAAATTGGGGATTAAGATGCCCTCGCCACCCACTTTCTCCCCAACAATACGTGACTATTTCACTCGCTGGGTAGATGAGAACTCTGAACGCCTAGACTTCGTTTATCACCATCCTTGGATGGACAAAATACGTAGTTTGTTGGATTCCCTGAAGACGGTAAAACTAGAGGAAGTTATTGAACCACATATCGACTATGGGATCACAGCCTCAGGAAGGGAGACAGGAGTCTTCCCGTTTATCAATATCGAGAATCTAGAGCCTGATGGAAGATTGAACACTTCGGACATCAAGTACATTGACGACGCAGAGGAAAACGAACTGGTTCGCCCTATGGACATCTTACTATCGAGAAGCAGGTTAGTTGGCGTTTGCGGGATCGTCAGAGAAAAAGAAGATGGTTTCAGTTTCGGGTCGTATATATTAAGAATGAAGATAAGGAAGGGAGTACAGATACCAGCGGAATACATTGTTAGTTTTCTGAACTCGGACTTGGGGCAAGCCCAAATTCGCATGTTGGAGACAGGGTCTTTTGGGAAGAACATAAACACAAGACAAGTCAAAGAGATACTCATTCCACTCCCCGATCGCAAAGATAACGTGAGTAGAATAGCTAATGAGCTACGTAAGAAATGGGGAGAACTTGACACCCTTGAGAAACAAGTAGAAATGCTTTGGTCTAATTCACGCAAACAATTCTCCGAACTCCTACTTACTAAAATGATTGCAAGGAACCGCCGACCATCCCATGTTGGTTAACAGTCAAAAGAAACAAGCTAATCCCACAAAGAGTTACCAGAACCCTCTTCTCCTTTTATTTTCAAGTTTCACAACTAACCTAAAGGTTAATAATAAACCGTAATACCCATATTGCCAAGGCTCATTAAGACGAGTGAAGAAAATGCCAAAGTTCAAGTCAACAGCAGAAATAATGAAGCTAGTATACACAAAGGATCAGATAAGGAACATAGGCATTATTGCACATGTTGACCATGGAAAAACCACAATGACAGATTCGCTCTTAGCTGCAGCAGGGATGCTTTCACCAACAGTAGCCGGAGAAGCCTTAGCACTAGATTACTTGGAAGAAGAACAAAAACGCCAGATGACGATTAAGGCTGCTAACATTAGTCTTTACCATGAGCGTGAAGGAAAACCATACGTTATAAATCTTATAGACACACCGGGACACATAGACTTCACTGGCAGAGTTACACGGTCACTACGGGTTATTGACGGCGCTGTCGTCGTGGTGGATGCTGTTGAAGAGGTAATGGTTCAAACAGAAACTGTGACAAGGCAGGCCCTTGACGAAAGAGTTAGACCTGTTCTCTACATTAACAAGATTGATCGATTAATAAAGGAGTTGAAACTTACACCTGAGCAGCTTCAAGCTAAGTTAAGTAGGATTATACAGCAATTTAACCGCCTAATAGACTTGTATGCTGAGCCTGAGTTCAAAGAGAAGTGGAAAGTTAATCCTGCTGCAGGAACAGTCGCCTTTGGTTCAGCTAAGGATAGATGGGGCTTCACATTAGAGATGGCTCAAAAGAAGGGCATAAAGTTCTCAGATGTTGTAGTAGCATATAACGAAAATAAAGTTGAAGAATTAGCAAAGGCAGCCCCACTTCATGAAGCCATATTGAATATGGTAACAGATCATATGCCTCCACCTCATGAAGCTCAGAAGTACCGTGTTCCAAAAATATGGCATGGGAACCTAGACAGCGAAGTTGGCAAGGCTATGTTAGCATGCGATGATGATGGTCCAGTAGTTATGGGTGTGAACGATGTCAAAGTTGATCCTCAAGCCGGAGTGGTGGTAACTGGTAGACTATTTTCTGGAACTATTAAGGAAGGAAACCCTGTTCACTTAATAAATGCTAAAACCGATTCACGTGTTCAACAAGTATGCATCTATATGGGACCGTATCGAGAGGTTATAGGTTCTCTACCAGCAGGAAACATTCCGGCTCTGCTTGGTTTGCAGCGAGCTAGAGCAGGTGAAACTATAGCCGCAACTAAAGATGTTGTCCCATTTGAAGCTATTCACTACGTTTCTGAACCTGTTGTCACAATCGCGATTGAGCCAAAATATAGTAGAGATTTACCAAAACTTGTTGATTTCATGAATAAGTTGACAATAGAGGATCCTACGCTTATCACAAAAATTAACGAGGAGACTGGAGAGTACCTTATTTCAGGAATGGGCACACTTCACCTTGAAATTGCGACCACATGGATTCAGAAAGCTGGCTTAGACATAATCACCTCAAAACCGATAGTAATTTACAGAGAAAGCATAAGGAAGGCAGCAGGACCGTTTGAGGTGCGGTCGCCGAATGGGCATAACAAGCTTCTCGTCAGAGTTGAACCACTAGAACCAGAAGTTGTTGAAATGATTAGAAGAGGCGAAATATCTGATGGCATGGATAAGAAAGCACTGGCAAAGATACTGAGAGAGCATGGATGGAAAACAGATGCATCCCGAGGAGTATGGGCGATTGAGGAGCATGGAAATACATTGGTTGATGAAACAAAGGGAGTTCAACGACTAGATCAAGTTAAGGGATCAATTCACATTGGATTTATGGACGCCATCCATGAAGGACCCCTCGCCAGAGAACAAATGAGAGGAACAAAAGTGTTTCTTGAAGATGCATCAATACATACAGATCCAGCCCACTTTGGTCCTGCACAAATCATTCCTGCTATGAGGCACGGCATTTTCGCTGGAGTCCTATCAGCAGATGTAGCGCTTTTGGAACCAATTTATAAGATTATAGTTACTACGCCTTCAGAGCTTGTCGGCGCTGTCACCAGAGTTATAGCGCAGAAAAGAGGCAAAATTGTATCGATTGAACATAAAGAATTCCTAACTAATATCATTGGAGAGCTGCCAGCAGCTGAATCGTTTGATTTGGCTGAAGTTATGAGAAGCGCTACTGCTGGGCGAGCATTCTGGCAGACAACATTTGATCACTGGGAATTTTTGCCTGAAAATATGCAGGCACAGGTTGTTAGAGAGATTAGGAAGAGAAGAGGGTTAAGCCCTGAACCGCCGACAGCAACCCAGTTCCTTGAATAGCTTACTGCTTATTCTATTGTCGCGTGTCTAGCCTTCATTTCAGCTTCAGTTTTTCCAAGAACTTCCATTAATTCAACTATGAGGCTGTCGAGAAATACCATTGAAGATACTTCGAACCTCGTTCCCAGAGGTGCTAGCGGCTCGTGGTTGCCTAAAATTTGGCGCGAGAAATAGTCACGATACTTAGCTGCTCTAATTCTGCCCGGAATTACTACTGCATAGTTAGCTAACTTTCCGAGCTTAGATTTTGGATAGCTGGTGATGGCGATAATTTTCGCCCCAACTTTCTTTGCAATTTCAGCAGCAGCCACAACGAAGGTAGTACTACCGGACCCGGAAATTGCGAATAGGATGTCGCCGGGTCCAAGGGCAGGGGTTATTGTTTCTCCTACCACGTGAACTTGAAAGCCTAAATGCATAAGCCTCATTGCAAAGGCTCTTCCAACAAGTCCGCTTCGACCTATGCCTATTACCATAACTTTCTTGCCTTTGGCTTGGGCTCCGAGAAGCACTTTTATTACCATATCAATCCGCTTAGGTGGAATAGCGTTCATAGCATCGCGTACACTGTCGATTATAGAGTCAGCCGCTATTTTTTGTAGACGGACCAAGCAGAACCCCGTTTAGCCTTTTAATTTGTGGTTATTCTCTCCAGTATTTCAACAATATTAAGTTTAGTCATAATCGATTTTTACAGTTTTCTGGCGAACTTAGGGGGTTTTAGTTTAATTGATTATTTAACGACTAAAACTGGGCATGTAGCCCATTCAACAACTTGTTCAGCAGTGCTTCCGAGAACAACCCTTTTTGCTCCGCTTAGCCCACGGGTTCCCATAATTATTACATCAACGCCTCTATCCTCAGCTTCCTTAACTATCACTTCAGGCGGTAATCCTTCTCTGAGAACAGTTTCAACAGGTACTTTTGCTCTATTTGCCATGTTCGCAACATCCTGCAGATAAGCTTCACCGAATTTCCTTAATTGTGCTAAAGCCTTCTCTGAGCCCTCGTAAACTCTTTTGACTCGCACATCGATTACGTGAAGTGCTATTACTTTTGATTTGAAGCTTGAAGCTAACTCTACGGCATGTTTGGCGGCTTTGGAGGAGTATTCCGATCCATCCACAGGAACTAGAATTGATTTGTACAACCTTAACACCATTAAGGGAATATTGAAGTCATTTTGAATTTAAATGATTCGAGTGCGAATTATGGAGTTGTGAGTTCAATTGCTGGTATCGCCCAGTATAGACGGATGTAAACAGCGAAAAATATTGCTACCACGATTAATGATAGCAAAACATAGTCTATGGTTTTTAGTTTAGGAACATATAGGCTTGTGCGTTTTTTAGTAGCTCCCCAAGCCCTTGACTCCATAGCTTCAGCCATTTCTAGACTCCTACGAATTGAGTTCACTAGAAGCGGTATGAGCACGGGTATGAAGTTTTTCACACGCTTAACAATGTTACCTTTCTCCATTTCTAGACCGCGTGAACGTTGAGCATCCATTATGGTTAGGGCCTCAGTGGCGAGTACTGGAACATACCTAACAGCCGTTGTGAACATGAAGGAATAGTCGTATGGCACCCCCATTTTTTCTAGGGCTGCACCTAAATCATCAGGTCTTGTTGTCAAAAAGAATATTGAAAATGCTGATATTAGAATTAAGAATCGAAGTACCATCGCAATAGAGTAGGTTAATGTGGAACCTGTTAGCATGTTCATTACCAGAATTAAAATAGCGAAGAAAATTCCGCCCTTCAACGTTCCTAACCATTCACGAACGACATGGGCTGAGAGAACCATTGGAACCTGAATTAAGAAGGCTATGATTAATGGTAAAAGTTCAGTGTATAGAAAGGCTACAAAGAAAGAACATGATAATAGAAGCTTTATTCTAGGATCCATTCTATGCATCCAAGTAGAAACACGTTTGAACCTAAATCCCTGGAATAACATCATTTCGATAAACCCCGCAAATAATCTATTAACTTGCCCCTGGCTTCATTGACATCTATTATGTCAGCGGCAAAACCCATGTCGGCCAATTTAAGGAAAACCTGCGTTATTTGAGGCGGAATAAGCGAAGCTTCCCTCATCTGATCATAATTGGTTAAAACTTTCTTTGCGGGACCGTCAGCGATAATGCGTCCGTGAGAAAGTATTACAACTCGTGGATTACATTCAGCCACGAATTCTATGTCATGAGTTACTATAATCACGGTTTTACCTTTGGAATTGAGCTTAAGGATGAATTGACGTAGTTTCTCCTTCTGGTTGTAATCTTGCCCTACTGTAGGTTCATCCAGTATCAGTACATTTGGATCCCATGTTAAAACAGCGGCTAAAGCGAGACGCTTCTTTTCTCCTCCACTCAGCATGAACGGAGAGGTCCTCCTATAATCACCTAGATCAAGAAGATTTAACGCCCAGTCAACCTTTTCCTTAATCGCTTCTTCACTGAAACCAAAGTTCCTGAGACCGAATGCTATTTCTTCTTCAACCGTCTCACAGAAAAACTGATGATCTGGATTTTGAAAGACTAGCCCTATCTTCCGTGAAAGCTTTGCAACACTTACTTTAGTTGTACTCACTCCATCTACTATAATTTCGCCTTGGCTTGGCTTAAGAAGACCGTTAAAATGTTTAACTAGTGTTGTCTTACCAGCGCCATTTTCACCCATTATAGCCAAAAATTCGCCATAATCAATTTTGATGGAGACGCCGTTGAGAACCTTGACTCCAGTTGGATATGTGAAGTGAACATCATTAACTTCTATCATGCCTTAACGTACTCCTTAGAAGCTCCGCAGTTTCATCCGCAGTTACTGGAACTTTAGTCAACTTTACACCTTCAGCGAGAAGTGCTTGATAGAGTCGAGTCACCTTAGGTATGCCAATTCCATAGAGTTGAACTTCATTAAGGTTCAATATTTTTTTAGGTTCCCCATCAAGTTTGATCCGCCCCTTATCCATAATTATTACTCGATTTGAATACGAGGAAACAAGGTCTAATCTATGTTCTACGAGGATTATCGTAATTCCGAGTTCTCTACGAAGCTTAGAGACGACATCAAAGATCGTCCTAGCAGCAAGTGAATCCAAGAAGGATGTTGGTTCATCTAAAACTATGATTTCTGGTTTCATTGCTAGAATTGATGCTATTGCTGCACGCTGCTGTTGCCCACCTGACAATTCATATGGGGCTGCTTCACGCAGATCTTTAATTCCAGTCATATCAAGGGCCCATTCAACTCTATTTTTAATCTCCTCGCGCGGTAAACCTAAATTTTCAAGCCCAAAGGCTACATCTTTCTCAACGGATAGGGCAAAGAGCTGGTTTTCAGGATTCTGAAAGACAAAGCCAACATATTGGGCTAATTTGAATGTGGGGTTTTCCTGTACAGACAGCCCTACTACATAGACCTCTCCTTTTAGATCTCCATAGTAAAAATGCGGAATTAATCCGTTGAAACATCGGCATAATGTTGTTTTACCGCATCCACTCGGTCCTGTTAAAACAACAAACTCTCCTTTGTTAATTGTTAGGTTCACATTCTGTAATGCTGGATTTGTGGACCCTGGATAAGTGTAGGTTAGGTTCTTTACTTCTATAATTGGCACTTTGATTTCTTCCAATAACGGCTGAGGTGTTGGGTGTTTCATTTAAAGGTAGCTACGCAAAAAAGAGTAAATTTATTCCTCTAATTTTTCACGCAGAATATGCAAACATTGTTCAAGTGCCTGATTCAAATCGCCTTTGCCGTTAACTCCAGCAGCGGTGGCGTGTCCGCCACCCATCCCATGAATGGATTCGCCCAGAGACTTCGCTAGATTTCTACCCAGATGAATGCCGGTTTTTTTGTAGAAATCACGAGAAGATCTGAAGCTTATCTGCAATATCCCTTTCTTAGAGCCTCCAACTATTGCTACATGTGCACCAAGTCCAAGTAAGGCGCGGGCAGCTGAAGCTTGAAAGGAATTTACACGTGATGAGGCGATTAGCCATCCATCAATTTTTATTAAGCTAATCCGAGATGAGGCTTTCAACCTAGCTGTTCTCTCAGGGACACCCATCGGCACCGATAAAAGTGTTAATGCCCTTTCAGCCTCAACGCCTAAATCAATTAAATCTGCAATTGCTTTAAATGTTCTTGAACTTGCTATAATGAAGTGTTTTGTATCGTACGCTATTCCAAGGAATAATGCTAAGGCTTCTCTATTGCCAATTTTAACTCCAGCTTCTCTGAAGAGACTGTATACGATCTCACATGTTGAGGTTGCTCTCTCATTTATTATGCATAAATCTGCAATGCGCATTGTTTCTGGGTGAGCCGCATGGTGGTCGATGATGACCAGCAGTTTACGCGCCCTTTCAACCCTTGATTTCCATTCGTCTAACTGCTGAATAGTGTTTGTATCGAGGAGAAAAATGAGGTCGGCTCTTTCGATTTGAGGAGTGTAAGCCAATCTAATGTGCAATGAATTAATAATACGCTCCGATAATCTACTAACTCCATGCGCAGCCGCAATATCAACGCGTAAACCAGGTTTTAGGCTGCGTAAAAGTTTCGAGAAAGCGTAGGCTGAGCCGACAGCATCGGGATCAGCATTGTGATGGCAGAGAACCAGAACGTTGCGAGCGTTAACCCTATTAAGCATTCTTACTAGTCTTTGGACTTGCACCTATGAAATCCCTCAACGTATTTTCAGCTGCCTGAAGTGCTTTATCCACGGCTTCATCAATTAACTTGTTAACGTCAACCTTTTGGATTAAGGGCGAAAGCGCTATGTCTATATCAACATTTACAACAAATGGTTTTGAGGCAAGTATATCCACAGTTATATCTAGATCCACAATTTTCTGTCTAGGTACTTTAGAAAAAATAAAGCGTCTAGCTGCAGTTTCTGCTGCTTCACAGACTTTTACAACTTGTTTAAATGAGAGCTTAGTTAAGCCGATGGGTTCGGCCATTAATTTGTCTCCTCAAAAATCAGGTCTCTGAAGGTTTAGATTCAGCTGATGGTTTTAAGCGTTCTTGAATTGTTTGCGACAATTCCTTAAGTTTTTCACGAGTCCTTTCTTCTTGTTTTGCTAGAACAGTAACCCTCATTTTTAAGAGCTCCTTCCGCTCTGATAATTCTTTCATAACAGTTTGTCTATCAGACTTAACAAGTAAGCTTCCAATGGACTTGTAGATAATTGATGTATCTGTGAGTTTTTCTAGTTCAGTTAATGCTCGTTCAGCATCTGAAAGCTCTAATTCCAACTGCTGCTTCTGGGTTAATACTATCTGTAGAGTTTGTTGTAGTTGTTGGAGTTTCGCTAATTGCTCCTGAAATTGCGGTGGAATGGATGCGCTCATTTTAATTCCTCAATGGTGAGATAAGTGTCTTGAATAGTTTTTATCCATCGTAAATAAGAATTTATGGATGCCCTTAAGGCCGCTGTGTCAGCTGCCTTAAAATGAAGTAAAATGTCCTTCCCCCTCAATTCAGTTTTAACCTTTGATCTAGATGTCGCGGGTGCCTTGGTTTCAGGTTTGAGAGTCTTAAAGAGAATTTTGGACTTAATCTCGGAGTCAAAGTCTATCTGAATCGATGCTTGCGCTCTCATTCATTCACCTTAGCTTGAATTTATCATATTCCAGAATAAAATTTGGTCAAATTCTTGTTATATGGGTTTACTAAGTTTTCACGGCTTCTTTCTGAGTTAAGCCTTTAGCTGCTCTTTTTGATATTTCTCCAAGTTTAGTGAATGGCGTATAAGCTCCGCCTGTAAAAGTATAACCACATCTATGGCAAACCCAAACCCCTACGCTGAGCCTTCTAACTGACTTCGACTCGCATTTTGGGCATTCATGCAGCTTCTTCATTTCAACTTCAATTTCAGCCGTACGCTTCCTAGGAGCGGTGCCGTACCTAGCGCCAAACCGGGCAGTTGGGCCTATTTTCTTTTTCCCAACCATTTTTCTATCCCGTCACAATCTTTCTAAGAGCCTTTGATTTCTCAAGGGCAGTTTTCACTGATTCCCTGATCATCTCGAGTGTGAAAATTCCTAGCCCACTCTTCTGCATTGAGCATATTTTCTCATCCTTATCAATAGCTATGGAGATCTTCGCATCCATTACCTGCTCTTCCGATAGAAATGGATCGACCAGAAGCTTTCCATTAATTTTGGCTATAGTTACTGTGATTGGTAAATTCTTCATCGGAAGTTTTGAGTGCCCTTCTTTGATATGGAGCTCTCCTTCCTTTACTTCGTAGTTCGGCATTTTTGCGTTGAGAAGAGCCGCCAGCGCTGCTAAAGCTGAAGCATCGACCAAGTTTCCATCATGGTTTAGGATGTAAACATCAATGAAGACTACGAATACCTTCTTTCCTGGTACTATGCACAGCTTTTCTAAGTCGATCGCCTTCGATTCCCTTAGGCTTCTGTCAACAACTCTTGCCAGCTCTATGGCATTTTCATTCGGTGGACCGAGCTCAAAAGTTGGTGAAGCTAGTGGAACAAGTTCAGCGTTTACTGTTAGAATACCCTCGTTCGGCGTGTCTGGGAATGGTTCTCCAGTATCTATTTTTACTCCAGCCATTACTTTTGTGTTACCTAGATTAACTAGAGTTGAGCCCTCAGCTTTGTCGATTACCCCTGACTCAATTTTTATTTCGCGGCAATCAGTTAGATCCCTTCCGTCAAGTCTCTTTCCTCTAGCGATTAATTCTATGAGATGGCGCTGCCTTATTTTTGCAACAACTTCTGTTGATGGTGTTACTGACATTTATGTTTCCCCCTTCTCTTCTTTTTCAGCTTCAACCGCTTCTTCAGCAACTTCCTTTACTAAGACATATTTTCTTTTGAGGGCTTCCTTCTGCATACCATAGATTTGCTTACACCCTTCAATTGCTAGGTTTAATGCCTTCTCAAATTCCCCATGAGATAAGCTCCCATCCATTTGAAGCAGTGTTATTTCCCCTGTCCTCGGAAGCATGGCAACCGGTATATCGGCTTGACCGAACTGATCCTCTTCATCATTTAAATCGAGAACTATGTGGTCGTCAGCCTTACCAGCGGCGCATGCTACAACCAAGTCACGTAGTGGAATACCTGCGTCGGCAATAGCAAGTGACGCGGCGGTTATACCAGAACATCTAGTTCCACCGTCGGATTGCAGAACTTCGATGAATACATCTATAGTTGTTCTAGGGTAGAGCTCAGTGAAAATCGCCGGCTCTAATGATTCACGGACTATTTTTGATAGCTCAATCTCTCTTCTTGATGGGGCTGGCGTCTTTCTGGTTTGCGTTGAGAATGGCGCCATATGGTACCGGCATCTAATTACAGCTCTATCAGGAAGAGCTAGATGTTTTGGATAGGTTTCCTTCGGCCCATAAACTGCAACAAGAATCTTGTTCTTTCCCTGCTCAATATAGGCTGATCCGTCAGCATTTTCGAGTACACCGACTTCAAGTTTTATCGGTCTTAGTTGGTCGAGCTTTCTTCCGTCAATTCTAAGACCTTTTTCGTCAACCAGTTTCTCTGGCTTGACTTTGGACATTTGTTACACCTCTTTTAGCTTTCATCTCATTTATCATTGCAGAAACACGTTCGGTGAGACCGACTGTATGCGCCTCTGCCTCAATTTTACGTATAGCGAGTGTCGCTAAATCCTCATCCTCAGGATTTCTACCGCTGATGAGAACCATACCATTCTGGCCTACGTTAATATAACAGTTTGTTTCCGTTTTCAGTAGATTTATCATTGAACCCTTTTTTCCTATTAGCCTCGGAATCTTTGTTGGAGTAACACCGATAACTTTACCTCTAGTTATTTTTCCAAGTCCACGTTCAAGAGTCGTTAGGACAGGTCCACGTGTTCGGTCATAGGCTACGACCTTTGCCATCAATAAGTCTCCAATGTTGTAAATTCGTGTTAATGCATCTCTCTGAACGTTGAATGATCGCTCAACAGCTTCTGAGACAAATAATATAGCATCATATGGAGAGTTTATGTCAACAATCCACCCAGCAGTGGTTATATCTGTGACCTTCCCGATTACGAAATCTCCTACATTGGGGATGTAACAACCTTTTATGGCTACAACATAAATAGCTCTACCGTCCGTGTTGGCTAAACCAATTCTAGATGCAAATATTTTTTCTCCATCCCGATATGTGTTACTTCCAGGAATATAGTCGCCTTCAGCTAATTGGTCCCCGGGCGTGACGAATTGATTTCTTTCAAATAGTAGTGGCATCTTTTACACCGTTTTTATGGTTTGGAGAGAAGGATGGGGTACCGCTCCTACTTTAATATTTTCGTCTGCATCGTTCCCTGAGATATTTTCCCAAGTTTTTCTAGGAAGGGAGTGTGCAATCCAGCCGGCATTTCGACTACAGCTACCCATGAACCGTCAGCCTGCCATTCTTCATGAGTAATTGTTCCGAAGTCTTTAACAGCCCCATAGGACTTTGAGGCGAATTCGGGCGGAATTTTTACAGCCACTCTTATCTGCTCTATTTTTAGTGGAAGTATTGGTCGAAGAGCCTGGATGACTTCTCTAGCCTGTTCCTCAGCACCCTTGAAGGGATCTATTGAAATTCGTATTTGAGATAGAGCTTGCTCTACTCTAAGCGGTGGATGTGGAAGACCTGTCCTTGGATCTATGCAGTGTCGAGAGATGAATGCTATGACTTGTTTTCTTTTATCTTCAACAAGTTGTCGTCTTTGATCTGTTGTTAACTGAAGTTCACCGCGCTTCATTATTATTTCTGCTATTTGTATGGGATTTGTTGTTTTGAAGGCTTTCATTAGGCTTTCTTCTGAGGCTTTCATACCTTTACTTGCATCGGTAAATATGGTATCTATTATCAAAATTTGAGACATCCCTAAAGGTTTGCCTAGCTTGGAGTCTAACGCTGCTTGAGGTTTCACCATTATTTCAAAATGTTCTTCGCCTATAGTGATACGAGCCGTGGTATACTTCTCAGCCATCACCTATTTACCAGCCGGCTTTTTGATGTCGCCGCGTTTTATGTATTTATCAAGTTCTTCTTCAGATAGTCTTCGGAATTTCTTTGTGTCGGCTGGAATAACAACAACTCTAAGCTTTGAAGGCTCCAATTTACCTTCAACAACTTTTGCTAGACACTGGATAGCCAGAATCGTGACTTCATCCAGTTTCATATCATCACGATACTCGCTTTCCAGCAAATCCTTGAGAGAGTCGGCGCCCGCCCCTATAGCAGCTGCTTTAAAGCCGAAGTAGTTTCCCCCAGGATCCGTCTGAAATAGGCGAGTACCAGTTTTATCGACGCCGGAGAAAATTATTGAAACACCAAACGGCCGGACACCTGCATGTTGGGTATAGAGTTGCATGATGTCCCCAATTCTTTTTGCCAGAACCTCAACGTCGATTGCTTCATCATACGTAAGTTTATTGCTCTGTGAGAAGATTCGAGCTTGGTCTATTAGTATACGTGCATCAGAACTTAGACCCGCAATAGCGGCTCCAACATGCTCGTCTATTTGAAATATTTTCCAAGAGAAGTTAGGATCCTGAAGTTTCGACATCGGTTTTTCTTCAGCAGCTAAAACAACGCCCTCGCGGCAGGTTATACCTAAAACTGTTGATCCTTTTCTTACAGTTTCCATAGCGTATTCAACTTGAAATATGCGCCCATCCGGCGAGAAAACCGTAATTGCTCGGTCGTATCCGCCTGGCGCAGCAAACATAGCCATCATTTTTCACCTCATATTATTAGACGAATTTCATTTGCTTGTTTGTGTTGAAGCACAACTCTACTAAAAACCTTTCGTTGAAGGGTCTGGGTCGTCGCGAGTTCGTCATGGCACTAGCATCTGAGTGCTCAGTCTGGGACGGCGAGCCATCATCCCCAACGTAGAGGGGGCATTAGGTCGAAATAAGGATTATTTTAGGAATTTTTGGCGGAGTCGTTTAATTGTTCCCGAAACTCCTATTATACGGATCGTTGCAGGTGTATCTGCGATTTCGGTGACTTTTGCTATCGATTCACGTAATTGATACAATGTGTTGTGGGTGCAGCGTAAAATTGCTTGGCTGTTTCGTTGGTTATATTCTAGGATGCGTAAATCTACTTGACTGACGATGTGTTCTCCGTAGAGCGTTGCCATAGCGTTCCTAATTGATTTTAGAGTTTCTTGTTTTGTTTGTTGCTTTTGGGATAGGATTTTTATGGCGATGTATCTTTTTCTAATTCGCAGAGGATTCATTGCTAAATCAAGTCTTTTTATGGGATTAAACCGAGTTCACGACATAATTTTATCATGTTTTCTGTTGATTTCTGTCGAATATTGAATTTTATTTGAATTCTAATCGGGTCCTCATATTCAAGTTCTAGTTTATTGAGGAGAGCTGATTGTTTATCCAGCCTTATGAATAGGCTTCCTTTGTCGTCCAAGTGGCGCTCTATGTTCATAAAGAGCATTTTTTTACTTTCATCGGCGAGCTGGGATGAGAGGTTTTCAATGAAAGCATTTATTATCGGTTTTTTCTGAATTTTTGTTTTAAACAGCATTATTGGGTTGCCATGATGCCCCTTTAAACTACTTTGAGAGAACGAAAGCTCATCACGATGAATGGAAGGAACCAGGTTTCTGATAGCCTTTGTGACTTTATCTGGGTCTTCCGTTGCGTGCGCGAAGACTTGAAGTTCAATAAAGCCTATCTGCACTTTCGCTGACAAAAATTATTCTTCCCGCTTTTCTTCAACAGTTTCTTTCTTCACTTTTTTAATTCTTTTAGTAGTTGTAGGCTTTATTGTAAGTTTAAGCTCTTTTAGCTTAGCAACATTTTCCGGCCATTTACTACTTCTTCGTTTGTCAATACGAAGCCCTAATCTGTACGCTTGGTCAGGAGTTAAACCTGATTCTGCTAACTCATTTAAGCTGAAACCCCTACCAATTCTAATTTTTCCATTTATGCGTTTAACAAGTGGTTCAGGCAATTTTGACATAGTGTGTGCACCCGCAGAAGAGCTTAGTTATAGCTACTTTCTTTCCCTGCATATCCAGTTTACGTCAGGATCACTCACAATCACTGGATTATTTGGATCCACTAATATCACTTCAAACCATTTGTATTTTCCATCTTCCCAGACCCAATATGAGTTTAAAACTTTCAAGTTTGGAAATTTCTTTGCCACTCGTTCAGCGGCGATTTGTTTTAAGCTTTTTGCAGGCACATATCTTTTTACGCCCATCCTTTTTTGCCTTCGACCAGAAGATGGCCTTGGTTTTCTAAGCCCACCACGCCTTACTCGTACACGGGCAACAACAAAGCCTTGCTTGGCTTTGTAGCCGAGGGAGCGGGCTTTATTTAATCTAGTAGGTTTGTCTATGCGGCGTATTGTTGATTCTTTCCGCCAGTGTATAGCTCTTTGCCGCATTAGTTCTACCAAATTTGATTCCTCTTGCTCAGCCCAACTTCGAGCCTGATATTTATACACTTTACTTTCACCATGGTTCATCGTCTAATTGCCGATTAGATGCTGGCGAGCGCCATACTTGCGGCAAATCCTTGTAAGTGCTATTGTTGGCGTTTCAGACTATTGATAACTTTTTCGGCTATTATGACCCCTGCCAAATCTTGAGCTTCCTTTGTTTGAGCGCCGACATGAGGAGTGCAAACGACATTCGGCATCTTTGCAAGCGATAGGTCGGTAGGAGGCTCCACTTCAAAAACATCTAAAGCTGCGCCAGCCAGCTTTCCTGGTTGAAGAGCTCTTAACAGCGCTTTTTCATCTATGATTGCTCCTCGGGAAGTATTAATGATATAGGACCCTGTTTTCATTAGTTGAAACTGTTTTTCACCTATCATATAACGGGTTTCAGGAGTAAGTGGAACATGAACAGTAACAATGTCGGCTTCTCTTAGGAGTTCTTCTAATGATACACGCCTAGCACCAATTTCATCTAGTCTACTTTGATCTACATGGGGATCTGAAACAAGGATGTTCATACCCATGACCTTGGCAACCAATGCTACATGGCCCCCAATACGCCCAAATCCCACTATTCCCAAGGTTTTTCCTTTTAGTGTGCGGCCAACCAGCTCTTTCTTAATCCATTTACCCTCTTTCATTGCTTGATCTGCTTTAGAGATTTGACGGACAAGCGATAGCATTAATCCTATTGTTAATTCTGCTACTGAAGCAGTTGGAGCCTCTGCAGCGTTTAATACTTCTATTCCACGTTTCTTTGCAGCTTCAACATCAATGTTATCAAGCCCAACACCAGCTCTGCCAATTACCTTTAAGTTTTTACCTGCTTCAATTACCTCCTTTATTATCTGAGTCCGGCTACGAACTATTACAGAGTCGTAGTTTGCTATTTCCTTCTTTAATTGTTCAGAAGTTATTGTGAAATTCGCGTCCACCTTAAAGCCTGCGTCCCTTAGGATTTTTATTCCGCCTTCAGATATCTCATCGCAAACTAGGACCTTGAAAGTCAATTCTGACCACCTGTCTGCCCAGTGCGAAATTAAGAGGGCTGGGTTTATCTCTTTAACGCTTTAACTAGTGGTATAAATACATTTAAACTGAGGAATCCTCCTTGATGGTTGGCATCGTTGGTAAGCCGAACGTTGGAAAATCCACGTTCTTCAGCGCTGCAACTTTAATTTCAGTACCTATTGCAAGTTATCCTTTCACGACAATTAAACCGAACCGCGGCATAGGCTATGCCAGAACTCACTGTGTATGCAAAGAGTTTGATGTAGAAGATAATCCAGTAAATTCAGCTTGTATTGATGGTATTCGACTAATACCCGTAGAATTAATCGATTGCGCCGGATTGGTGCCTGGTGCATGGCAGGGACGTGGATTAGGTAATCAGTTCTTGGATGAGATAAGGAAGGCTGATGCGTTAATTCATATAGTAGATGCTGCCGGAGCAACTGATGTTGAAGGCAAAATATGTAAACCTGGTACACGAGATCCAATTGAGGATGTAAAATTTCTTGAAAATGAAATTACAATGTGGTTTATCCAAATAATCAAAAAGGATTGGGGTAAACTTGCGCGCTTAGTTGAAACTTCTGGAGAAGCTTTGCCAGTTATGCTAGAAGGGAAACTAAGTGGTTTGTCTATAAAGAGGGGTCATGTGTCGGATGCCGTAAAGAAACTTGATCTAAATCAAGATAAACCAACTAGCTGGAGCGACGACGACCTAATTCGCTTTGCTCATGAGCTCTGGAAGATTTCAAAGCCTATGATGATTGCGGCGAATAAGATAGACTTACCATACGCAGAGGAAAACGTGAGGCGCCTCGAAGATGCTGGTTATTTGGTTGTGCCCTGTTGCACTGAAGCAGAGTTGGCTTTACGTAGAGCTGCAGAAAAAGGATTAACAGACTACAAGCCTGGAGATAGTAGCTTCAAAATTTTAAAACCAAAAGAAGTTACTGGCGAACAGCTGAAGGCGTTGGAAGTCATTAAAGAAAAAATCCTAACAAAGTGGGGTTCAACAGGAGTTCAAGATTCAATTAATTGGGCTTTCTTTAAATTGCTCGGCATGATCGCAGTTTATCCTGTTGAGGATGCTGAAAAATTGAGTGACCACCTCGGCAGAGTTCTACCCGACGTTTATCTTGTCCCATACGGAACCACAGCCCGCCAACTAGCTTACATTATACATGGTGATTTGGGCGACAGTTTCATCTATGGTCTTGAAGTGAGAACGAAGAGAAGATTAGGCGAAAATTACGTCCTAAAGGATCGAGATGTCATAAAAATAGTTGCAGCAAAAGCGAGAGGTTAACCATATCCGCCTTGTTTTAGGTAGAAATCGTCTTCCTTTTTTGAACCAAAGCTTCTAACACCTTTCTCCTTCAACTGCTTCTTCAATTTCGTAGCGTACTCAGCTATTATTTCTTTCCTCTTTTCCAAGTAGTCGATTATTTCTAATGCCTGCTCTTCAGTATTGCATCTGCGCAGGAAGTCTATTACATCCGGGTTGTAACCTAAAAAGCATCTTGAAGTCGCTTTCTCTCCAACATTAGAATCTGAACGTACAGAGCGAATTATTTCTCTATGAGCCCCGCTTTCCAGCTCTTTAGCTAAGTTTGGAAACATTTTCCTTGATTTTTCTTTATCTATCTCCATCTAAACCACTGCGCATACACCGCATTTCATACATTCAACTTCACATGGAGGAGTTCTGACCCTCCTTAATTTCTCAAATTCATCTATAAGATCCCGCTTATTTAAACCAACATTTACGCAGTCCCAGTTGGTAAGAGTCTCTTCAATTTTTTCTACGCTTCTCCGTTAGCTCTTGTTTTTTGAGAATAAGTACATTAGGTTCTACGTCTTGATAAACAACCATGCTAGGTCCTACACAAGAGTTTGATCCAATTTTAACCCCTGGCATAAAGTTAGCGTTAACTCCAACTTTAACATCGTCGCCCATAAATACTCCAAGTTTTCTGAGACCGCTGTCGATTAATTCATCTTTAACTTTAACTTTCACAGGCTTATCATCAAATCGCAGGTTTGCTGTGATTACCCCTGCCCCAAAGTTGCAGTTTTCACCAACAACACTATCAGCGATGTATGATAGATGTGCTACATGCGTGCGATCCATGATGATGCTGTTCTTGATTTCGCAGGCGTTGCCAATTCTGACGTTTTTCCCTATGCTTGTGTATGGGCGAATGTAGCAGTTTGGACCTATATCGCTGTCTTCATCAATAAAGACTGGTCCCTCAATGTATGTGCCAGAACGGAGACGAGCTCCTTCACACAAGCCTACCGGTCCAGTTATGTGGACACCGTCTTCAATTTCTCCTCTAACTTCCAGCTTCATATCTTGGAGAACCCTCTTGTTAGCTTCAAGTAGATCCCACGGTCGCCCAATATCCATCCAGTTATCAGGATTAATTTTTGCGGCGACGACTGGCATTTTATCTTCTATGAGGTACCTAATTGAGTCGGTTATCTCCAGCTCTTTTCGCGGTGAATATTTTGTTCTCTTTATTTTTTCGAATATTTTACTTGTGAAAATGAATATGGCGGCGTTTGCTAGGTTAGTTTTTGCTTTACCCGCCTTGGGTTTCTCAATAATGTTGATGATTTTTCCATTCTTTACTTCTACTGCGCCATATTGTTCAGGTTGTTTAACCGGGACAACTCCTATTGTCGCTGCAGCTCCTTTCTTATGGGCAGAGAAAAGGGGACGTATAGCCTCGGGTTTTATTAGGAGATCACCGTATACTGCTACGAAATTCTCGTCTCCAACGTATTTTTCGGTCAGCCCTAGTGCGTCCGCTGTTCCTGAAACCCCACTTTGAATTATGTATTCAAGTTTCATTCCAAGCTTTGACCCATCGCCAAAAAATTGTTTAATCAACTCTTTTTTATAGCCTACAACCACAGCGGCCTCTTTAATTCCACTCGCCCTTAGACTTAGTAGAACATATTCCAGAATTGGTTTACCAGCAAGTTTAATCATGTGCTTGGATCTACCTGATGTGAGCGGCCGCATCCTCACACCTTCCCCAGCGGCTAGAACTACTGCTTTCAACCCTACCTCTCCTTTTGTGCATTTTCTACTAACTTTATGGCGCTTAGAAGAATTTTTTCTGCCTTCCTCTTAGACTTTGCTTCAACAGTGACCCTGATTACAGGCTCCGTGCCAGATGGACGTATAACCACCCAACCTTCAGTTAGTTCAAATCGTAGACCGTCAACAGTTAGAGTCTTTAGTATATTTGGGAAGGCTGTTGGAGCTGCTTTTTGAACTCCCCTCATAACTGTTCGTTTTAGTTCATTTGGACAATGCACCTTCTCACGTAGTAACGAATATTCATGGATTCCCGAAACGAATTGTGACAGCGTCTTATTTTCGTTCTCTAAAGCTTGCAGTAGTAAAGCTGAGGAAAGTATACCGTCAGGGCAAAAATGATGTTTTGGATGAATCCATGATCCAACGGGTTCTCCTCCGAAAATTGCATTGTATTTCTTGATTGCCAAAGCGATGTTAACATCCCCAACCAATGTTCTGATCACTTTTCCACCATGTGGTTTAACTGCTTCTTCAATGCACCTCGAGGCGTCAACATGTGTGATTATTGTTCCTCCACCTTTGTTTTTTACAATGTATCTACTGTACGCAGCTAGCATCAGATCCTGTGGAATAGGTTCGCCCCTTTCATTCACCGCAACCATTCTGTCGCCGTCTCCGTCATAGGCGATTCCAATGTCAGCGTTCAATTTTCTAGTTACATCACATAATTCAGTCAGGGTTTCTGGCTTGGGTTCAGGGCTTCTACCTGGAAAGAAACCGTCTGGTTGAGCGTTCATAGCGTTCACCTTACAGCCAAGCTTACGAAAAACAGTTGGAGCGGTATGATATGTAGCTCCGCAGCCACAGTCTAAAATAACATGACACTTTTCAGTTAGTTCAACGGCATCTAAGATCATTTCCACATAACGATTTACCTCTTGAATAGATTCGATGCTCCCAATGTTTTCCCAAGAAGCTCTATGGAATCTATTCTGTTTTATTATGCGTTCAATTTTAATCTGCTGAGCATCACTATATGCAACGCTATCCTTGTTGAAAATTTTTACACCATTGTATTCAGGTGGATTATGGGAGGCAGTCACCATAAATCCTGAGGACGCGTTAAGTGCTTTGGTCAAATAGGCTAGAACTGGAGTTGGATTTAAACCGATTTTCTGAACATGACAGCCTCCTGAGAGCAAACCTGAAACTAAAGCGGCTTCAATCATTGGACTTGAAGTACGGGTATCGTAGCTGACAACAATTTTACCGCCCCTTGTGTATGTGGCTACTGAAAGACCGATTTGAGTGACAAGCGTTGTGGAAAGCTCGGTTCCAATTAAACCTCGAATTCCAGACGTCCCAAAGAATTGAAGTGGCATATGTGCACTCCTTTTATAGTTCACTGAAGCGACAAAGCTTCATTTATTTTGGCATAAATTTCTGTAAAGGATCCTTTTCTAAAAGTTCTTGCAGTTGGCTTATGCTTAAACCTGTCACTGTATCGCCGTAAATGTCGCATTTCTCTTGCGCATGAAGATCATCAGGACTTCTCATAACTACTTCAACTTCATTTCCTGCTGGGGGCCGAAGGTAAATGTGAAGGTAGCTTTTAACAGAACCTTTCTCCGCTTTTTTACGCCACTCGGTTTTTGTAATGTTGAAACCTCCAGCTTTGAGTTTTTTCAAGACAGTCTCCGCATCCGTTGAGAAAATTAGGATGTCTATGTCGCTCCCTTTATAGCAAGTTCCACGCCACACGCTTCCGATGAGTTTTGGGCTGAACTCGCTTAGCGCAGTCATAGTCTGTAAAGCTAATTTACGTAATTTTGCTATCAACTCCTTTCTACTCGGCCCCTCAATTTCATCAGCTATTTTATCAAGTTCGACTGCGACCTCCAAGTTGCTTGGAATTATTCTTACTCCCAAATTTTTAGCGGCTTTCTCTTTAGCCTGTTTATATTCTTGGGCGAGACCGTTGTATAGGAGGGTTGCTGCTTCACGTGCAACTTTTTTTCTTGTAGCTTCCAATAGTCTCCCCTTGGGATTTGATAATAGAGGAATTGCTTTAAGCAAAATAAATGGGCTACGCAGCGGCTGTTTCTTTCTTCGTAACCGCTTCCATACCTGGCCATGAAATAAGTTTTGATTTTCTCACACCAACGTGACGCAGCGGAATAATTTTTTTAGTTTGGTTATAGATTTCTGAAGCGATTTTTCCGTATACTAAATCTTGAGCGAGCTGATCGAAGGTGAGGACCTTTGCTTTTTCCTCCGCAATATTTTTTATAAGTTCACGGACGGTTGTCTCTTGCGAAGTCTTCACTCTGGCTGCGGAGAAAGCGACGACTGAAATTCTCATTTTATAGTTGTCTTTTGTCGTAAGATCAAAAATGCCGTCAATTCTTGTGCTACCGCGCCTAACAAGACTCCGAAGATAATCTCTACCATATTCATGCCCTTTAAAAATCGTGTCAGCTTTTGAGCCCTTAATATCTGTAACTTGGAAGTAGAGCTTGAGATATTGATGAGAGAAGTCTCCAGTTATATCATATAGAGTTATCTCGATTATTCTACCTATTACCCCTGAGGGATCGCCTCCTGGAGTGCTCCCGATCTCAACTCCGTTAAAGTAGGAGGGAGAAACTATGCTATACCACCCCTTTGTACGCCACTTATCCCTTACTCGACGAGCTTCAGCTGACAAATGTTAATCCTCTAATTTAGTGACTTTGAAAGATGACTGAGATGTATTATTTAAATTGTTTTAGTCGTTAGAGCTTGAGCTGCCATTATCATACGGGACTGGCTATACGTTTTCCGCATACACTTAAGGCTATTTAGTTAAGGTTTATCGTTTAGGCGGCCATGATAGAGTCCTTGGAATAGTGTATTTACCAAACCGATCTCTGACGGCTTTAGGCCATTTATTTGTATCAAATCCGTGCTCAGAAAGAAAAGCGGCTACCCATCGGGATACGCCTATACCAGTACATCCTGACCAGATGGCTCTATTTTTTAGTTCTCTGATTTTGAATGCGTCTATGAACTTGGTTTTATGTACAAAGCAGGCGGTTACTTCAAGCCACTCTGCAGTTTCTCTTGAACCGCGATACGGTAGATAGATTTCTAAATCGTAAGCCGCTACGTTTTTGCTGTCTCTTATGTCAATGACAGGCCCACCTGCACGCATAAAGAAGGGAACTCCGGGTACAACGCGCCATTCTAAATCTAGAAGCTTATCAGCTGTTCTTATGCTTTCATCTAAAATTGTATCTCTAACCTTGACTACATCGTCTGGAGTACCGAAGTAGACTAACTCGATTCTTCTGAACTCCTGTAAACGCACTAAACCTTCTATTCCACCGCCCTCCCATCGATAAGTCCAGCCTGATCTATCATAGAATTTTATTGGCAGCTCCTCAACATTGAGCGTCTCCTTGAAGAAGAAATACCAGAATGGCTCGCATTGGGCTGGTGCAAGCACATACTCTGGGTCCTTGATTAATTGCTTCAATTCTTTTTTAGGAACTTCTTTTGTAATCTTAACCAGCTCTTTGAATTTCTCGAAAGCTTCAGGCTCTCTAGGTGGAGGACACACATAATACATGCCCTCAGGGATACCGTCTAGGTAACCTGGCATATGCTTCATGACTTCCATTGGAATAAGCTTAGGTAACATAAACGGCTGGAAACCTAGCTTATTGGCCACTTCTTCAATTAAAATACTTTCAACAGCTTCAAAGAGCCGCGCATATGGAACAGTGTAAATCCACTGCCCCCTAGCAGGGAACTCCTTAATCCAGCCTAATTGAACAGCGGCTTTCATAGGGTCTTCTTTGAATTTCACTGCTTTCGGTGGACTTTGTTTCAGTACTTGAAGAGTTGTGGGGGTTACCTCTGTTGGCTTACTTACTTCTTCTAGTTCTTTTTCAATTAAACTGAGAATCCTGTCAGGAATGTTGCGTTTAAGCTCTAAATCGGTTAATGGTTTAAGGCTCACAGTAATTTTTGTTGCATCTGCTTTTACAGATTGAACGCCTGTAATTTTACTAATTTTATCCATGGTAGACTTAGATACTTTTTCTGTAATAGGCATAGTGATTGTGAAGTCGGTTACGTTAATTCCACGAACACCGATTCTATGTTTTTCACCTAACAAAGGCCCAAGAGATTTGTTTATTCTTAGAGCCGCTGCTGGAGCTCTTATATAAGGTCCGGATTCAATTGTTAAGAAAAGTTTAGTACCCTTAATACTCCAATCTGAGATACTGGATGCCTTTTCAATTTGTTCTTTTGGCGCCCCCTTTATCAGTATTGATTTATTTGCCTCTTCAATGAAGAACGCTATATCTTCCCTCGCTCCTTCAGCCTCTCGACTTAAGTTAAAAACGCACTTTAAAGTCATACGTAGCTCCTCAGGCAACCTATCGTCTCCCCTAGTCTCCTTATCTGTAACCGTATTCTAGGAGGTTATATAATTGTTGGGACTAGTTGAGGGTCTAGTAAGAAATTAATAATGCAAAAAATAACCGTTTAGAGTGATATTTCGATCTCGCAGTAGGGATTACTTTTTGCAATAGTTTTAACGAATACAGCTTTTCCTCCAAGGGTTGTCTTGGCCGCTAGAACTTCGAAGTTTTCGCAGAATGTGCAGGAGTTGTGATCTTGATTACCTGAATTAAGTGCGGGACAGGAGTGATTTCTAAAAACTATTTTGTTAGGGGTAACCTCAACTACTTCAGGTGCGAAGCCATACTCCTTCAAGTATTTAGATATATAGTTTTCAGCATATGTTTCTGGGGTCCATGATTGGATACTATACCTTTGAGCTAATCCAGACATAATTGTTTCAACATCTTTCTTCATAGAGTGCCATAGAGCTAGGTTGGCGTTGTTGTCACTTGGAGTAAGTGTTTGCGTTGCCAGTATAGCACCTAAGTTATCTGAGAATCGGAACACACGCAACTTTGAACCTTCTATTGGTTTAACCTGTTCATTTTCAGGTACCGACATGGTATAATTTCGCCTATTTAACAGTGTTCTAGACTAATTTAAAATGTTAGAGAACAGTTCTCCATATATTAAGGTTTCTCCACTAGCTTTTCAAGATTTTTGATAAAAATAATCCGCCTCAATTTATTACGGTGAGGCAAATTTAACATAAAAATGGTTAACTTTAATCAAGCTGAGCCTTTTTTCACTAGAAACGCTTGCTCCGCGACCTGCGTCGACCTCAAAAGATCGTCTATAGTTGATGTCAGCGTCTCGAGCCTCCGTTTACATTCAATAACTGTGACCACAACGCCCTTTTTTCTGAAGGTTTTCACCATTAGACCACTTGGCACCTTGAAGTTGTCAGGGGAAAGAGCTTTTGCTATAGCCTCGGCCTCTTTCTCCCTTTTATACCTAATGGAGATTTCAGCTCTCATTCAGCGGCCTTCCCATCTGTTCTTTTATAACTGAGTTTACTTCCTTCAGAAATTCATCTTCAAGTCCCTTCGGCACATGAGCGCCGGCTGCAATATCGTGACCGCCGCCTCGCCCTGAAAACTTTTCAGCAACCTTCTGCATTATTAATCCTAGATTAATTCCTTGACCGACAAGCATTTGAGTTGCCCTTGCAGACACTTTGATTCCTCCATCATCACCTATTGTAAATGCGATTACTGGTTTCTCTGATTTGAACAACCCAGTTGTTGTAAGTATGGATGAAACTGATCCCAACATTTTTTCATCAATTATGCCTTCTCCACGAACAACGTAAATAGCCTCCATTTCCTGAATCCTGCCAGGCGTTCCCGCAAGTAATTCCATGTACTGGGCTAATGTTTTTCGGTAATCAGCCAATATTCCTTGGGCTTCCTCTATTGTTTTACCACGGCTGCCCATACATATAGAAATGCCCAATCCACCCTTATCCATCCTTCCGCAGGCGTTCAGAAGGGAAGAGTATTCACGCGCATCTCTAAGAGGAGTCCATCGATCCTCATCAGTCAATGTGTAGACAGCCCCTATGAGGCTTACAACGACATCGCTGGAGAAACCTTTTGATATTAGGTAGGCAGTAAGTTCAGAGAATATTTTTTGTTTTTCATCTGTGCTTAGATCGGTTAATGTTCTCCATTTCTCATTTTTCTTTAAGTTGATTCCAAGGTTTATGAGGAACCCTAAACATTTGTCTTCTTCGCCGCTCAAGCCTGGTATGAATGGATTTGTTGTATGAGAGAGAGCTAGGTGCACAGGTCTAGTTTCGCGACCATAGAATATTAGGTCAGACTCTATTTTTAGGTGCTCAGATGAAGCAGCGTCTTTCACTATTATTTCGTTTAATCCATGTAATTCTCGTTTTTTGTTTTTGTCTTGTAAGTCACCAAGCGCTCCTACTACAGCAAGCGGTGCAAGATCAATGTTTTCTCCATAGATGTTTTTTGCTGTTAAGTACGCAACCCCGGCCCCACTTATCTCGTTGGCGCCGTTAAAGCCTCGGAGATGCGGGTTAACCTGAGTTAGTTTTGGGAACAGTTCTCCAACTGGTTGATGGTGGTCAAGTATAACCACATCACTCTTAGGAAAACTGTCTTTTATTAGGTCAAGGTAGCCGCTTCCCAAATCTGTGAAAATATACAGTGGCGCCGCTTCTTCTGCAAGCTCTTTGAGTAAGTTTTCGTCAATTTGCTTAAGGATTCTGACATGAAAATAGGCATCTAGGCGAAGGAGACATTTCCCAATCACACCAGCAGCAGCTATACCATCTGCATCAATGTGGGATGCAACATGAATTAGATTTCCCGCATTTGCATGCTGAATTATGATCTTCGCTGCTTCGCCAACGTCTTCTAGAAGCGCTTTGAGGTCCGCCGTTTGGCCGGCTTCCATGTTAAGTCCCTCAGGCTATGTTAAGGCTGCAACTGCGGGTTCATATTTCCAATCATGTGGTAAGAGACCTTTCTTCCTGTAATACTTAGAAAGACGATAAATTTTTGATTCCAATAGCTCTAATGATCTAACATTAGAGGAATCTGTTCGATGCTTCTCTAAATGTTGCCGGAGAGCTGTAGCTTTCTTTAGCAATGAGTTTAGATCCTCAGGAATCTTTGGTTCAAGTTCAGCACCCTTAAGGATTTGGTTTATTTTCTTTCCGACAATAGGTTTTACGAGTGGAATTCCATACTGGTCGCGTAGAATTACCCCAATTTTGCTCGGCGAATTACCTTCCCTGCTAAGTTTAATTACTAGTGCCTCAACTTCTTCTGGTTTATATTTAACCCAAGCTGGCGGAGATTTAGTAATAGGTCTAGTTGAGTGGGAACGCCCACGCTTATGGGCATACAGTCTAGCCAAGCTTAATCCTCCGAAATCGTTTCTCCTAAACGATACTCTCTCCCATATAATTAGGTTGCGCTACTCTTCTATGAAGATGGACACCAACGACACCGCCTGCTCCTGTTGCAGTTCCGTAGATAAAAGAAGCAATCGAGATGATTATGAGGCTTTTAATTGCTATAATTAAGGACTCTTGAAGGGCTATATTCAGTAAACTCCAAAGAGTAGTGCCCATGAAACCAGCGGTGAAACCCATAACAAAGCCGGCCAAAGTAGTTCGTTTTCCAATGTAACCGACAATAATGCCCACTGAAAAATACCCCATGAGAAAAGTAAGAACATTATAGACAATAGTATCAGCGAAAACTGTTAGTGCTAAGTCAAACACAATAACTAGGACCGTGCCGACTAGAAAAATAATAAATCTTTTCATAGACACTAACACATCACATTTCACTTTTATACCATCTAGCAAACTGCCTTATGGCACGCGCCCTATGTGATAGCTTATTCTTCTCTTCCATCTCCATTTCTCCGAATGTTCGGCCGTCACCTTCCCTAGGAATGAATATCGGGTCGAAGCCGAAGCCGTGTTTGCCTCTTTCTTCAAATGAAATGTTCCCTTCAACAACACCGTTAAAACTCAATGGTTGAGTATCTGGAGCGCAGAAGGCAACCGCGGACAGGAACTCTGCTCTCCTATCCTTAACTCCCTCCATCAGTTTTAGTACACCTTTATTGCCTATTGTACGAAGGACGAAGGAGGAGTATGGACCTGGAAAGTTATTTAGGGATTTTACAAAAAGCCCAGCGTCCTCAACTATTATCGGAAGTTTTTGAGCTTTAAAGGCGTACATCACAGCCGCTCTAGCTATTTCTTCAAGTTCGTCAGCTTGTATTTCGAGGGTTTTTGCGTTTATTATTGCTACACTTATTTCGTATTCCGTTAGAGTTAGTTTGACTTCTTCAAATTTGTTTATGTTGCTTGTTGCGAAATAGATGAGTTTACCTTTCTGCAATGTATCTTCCACGCCTCTCGATCTCTCTTATTCTCTTAAACACTTCTTCCGCTTCTCTTTCACCTATTTCCTTACTGTATCCTCTTGTAACTGCTTCAAAGCATTCTTTTACGTATTTGTAATGGGTGCTTTGAAAAGCTCTTCTCATAAGGTGCAGATCTACGCCCCTTGCCTCTACGGCGTTTGAGTGTTCGCCGAGACCGAAGTCTATGAAGTAAACTTTCTTGTTTGGCGTTAAAACCATGTTTGAGGTTGTTAAGTCGCCGTGTATTATCCCATATTTATGTAGGCGCCCAATTGTTTTACCTATATTTTGGCAGAGTAGGATCCTATCTTCTCTAGGTAAATTGTTCAGGATTTGTTTAACTTGAACACCATCAATGAATTGCATAATGATTGTGGTTTCAGCTAAGTCTATCATAAATATTGTCGGAGTTGAAACTCCGGCTAATTTTGCGTCGTGTAACAATTGTGATTCATGGATTGTCCTGAAGCGACGAATGTTTATGTCAAGTTGAGGATTACGGTAGCCTTTTGAAAGACGTCTTTTTAGAATTACTTTACGGTCATGCCAATCTTCGAGAAATAGGTTCGCTTCAGCTCCTTTCTTTATTAGCATTAAGTAAGACCCCCCTCAACCCATGGCACACTTGTTGCGTCCAGTCTCCATCTTTGCCTAACAAAACTTTTCTCAACAGGCAGAGTTCTGCTATGTCTAAATGCAAGTAGCCCTGTCCAAGCAATCATAGCTCCATTATCACCGGCGTATTTGGCTGGAACGACGAAAAATTCAGCGTTATGTTCGTCAGCTATTGATTTGAGCATTTCTTGTAGTCTTTTATTAGCAGCGACACCTCCTGTTAAAAGAACTTCTTTCTTTTCCGTATGTGCTAATGCTCTTTCAGTTACTTCGGTAAGCATAGAGAAAGCGTATTCTTGGATGCTGAAGCAGATGTCTTCAATTTTATAGCCCTCATTTAGACTGCGAATTGCAGCTGTTAATAGTCCACTGAACGAGAGGTCCATTCCCTTTACGATGTATGGAAGTTGAATGAGGTTACGTCCTTTTTTCGCTAACTTCTCAACTATAGGGCCGCCTGGGTAGGGTAGGTTCGCCGCTCTAGCGAAGACGTCTAGGCAGTTACCGACAGCTATATCTAACGTTTCACCAAAAACCCTGTATTTTCCAGCCTCATATGCGGCAACTATCGTGTTTCCGCCTGATACGTATAATGTGAGGGGATCCTTTACTCCAGTTACATGCTTCCCAATTTCTATATGTGCAACACAGTGATTGACGCCAACAAGGGGAACTTCCAGATGTATTGCAAGAGCCCTAGCCATTGTGGCGCCTGTTCTTAAACATGGGCCAAGACCTGGACCTTGACTGAATGCAACTACACCTATATGTGAAGGTTTAACTTTAGCTTCTTTAAAAGCCCCATTTAGAACGTTGCCTGCAACCGTTGAGAAAAATTGGCTGGCTTCACGTGGGTGTATTCCTCCTTCTTTAGGTAAATATGTCCTACCAACGTTTGCCAGTATTTCACCTGTTGAAGATGCGATGCCGCAGCTGAACTCGTGGGCGGTTGATTCTACACCTAGACAATAAGTTATGGGCTTCTTTATACGCACAATCTCATGCCTACTGTAGATTATTTTTTAGAGAGCAAATTAGACACACCTATTTCAATACGTTGGAGGGGTGTACAATTTTAATGCAGATTCCCTTCCTTCCTTTAGGCAGAAGGGACAAGCCTCATGAAGAGATTCCCTGGCGCAGTGTTCACAGAAATATGTTCCGCAATCATCGCACCTCCATTTAGACTGAGACTTTTCTATGTATCGCCTGCACCAAGAGCAATAAGGCATAGCTCAGTCATCCCACTTTACAGAGATATTAGTGAGGGGATGAATAAAGATGAGGATACACTACTTTTCAGGTCCATGCTTCACGTATTCGGTATATCCGCACGCACCGCAAGCCCACCTTGCAACAGGCTTTGCATGATGTGCCATAACTGCGCCGCATCTGGGACATTTTTTGTTTTTTAACGTAACTTTACCAGTTTTGTAGTCGCTTTCGTAGAGTTGCCAAATTTCCTTTTCCTTCTTTTTCTGTTTCTCAGCTTTTTCACTCACTTTGTTTCACCTATAGGTTTCTTTGTCTCTTCTTTCTTTGCCTCCGCCTTCTTTTCCTCAGGTTTCTTTCTTGGTTCTTCTTTTGTTGCTTTCTCTGGCGCTTTTTCAGGAGGCTTCTTTTCAACCTTCGCAGGCTTGGCTTCAGCTATTTTCGCTTTCTCTTCTGGAGAGAGATTCCTTATCCAAATATGCTTTGGCACTATCAGTTTTGCTTTTTCAGGTGAATCATAAACATGGGCTTTGCCGATGGTTTCATTTGTACCTGTCTCTGTTTCTGCTTTGATTATGAAGGTTGATTCAAGTTTAGAGTTAACAGCAACCGCCAGCTTTTGCCGAAGCTCAAAACGTTGCGGAGTTGATGATGATTTATGTGTAGTTTTGAAGAGTATTTCCTTTCGTTTTAGTAAGGGGTTGTAATGTTCTGATGTTATTTTTATGTCCACTGTTTCTTCCTCGTAGTTTTGTTGAAGGTGAATATGATTTTCTCTTAATTAACCTTTCATAAAGCCTATAATTTTCCGGCATTCAGACCTCTTTTTCTTTGTCACCCTAACCAGAACTATTCCCTGATCTGGCTGACCATATACGATAATGGAGTTCTCAGGAGCATTCATCACCGCGGGTAATACTAGCAAATCCTCTTCACCTTTTATGACCAACTTCGCCTTCCCCTTCCTACTTAGTGCTTTCTTTACAGTTAACCAAGCTTCCTTAGTTATTGTGCCAGCTGGATTTGCCGCGTAAAATGTTTTACCGACATTTAATCGGACAGGTTTCACAGGGCGTCTCATAACATGAAAATCAACAATGTATAAGTCAGCGTCAACTTTTTGCTTCGCCATACCAGCAACAACAACGTCTCCCACTCCAACCAATTTAGGAGGCTTTTCATTTACAACTATTTTCTTAAGTTTTTTTACACCGATTTCAACAGGACCTTTAATTAAGATGCCGATTGGTTTTTTTAACCTCCTCCGAAGACGCTGCGTCAACTTCCGTGTTTTTATTTTCATCTCTTAACCTTCGAGTCTTTTGGCTGATGTCTCAAAAACAAGAAAGCTAAGATTTTACTTAAATCTAGCGAACCTTAAGTGCGTATCTACCAGGCTTAGTTACACCTAATTTTTCAGCTATTTTTGATCCTTCTGGGTTAATTATTATTAATATCCCAGTCCAGTCGTCTGATAGATTTGTTGTTTTACAGTTTGGACAAATGTTTCCAGTCGTTATTGTGTGGCAGTTTCGGCATGCTTTTTCGTTCATTTTTTACCTTCCTCGCTTTTAGCAGCCGGCTTGACCGCAGCTTCTCTTATTTTCTTAACGTCGTCGTCGATCCACTCTAATTTTCCTAAGAAAGGCTGACGGGCGGTTACCCCTATTTTTCCGCTAGCTCCACCTTTAGTTAGACTGACTGCTGTTATTCTCACTCGAACCTTATCGCCTTCTTTTAATTTTCTCTGACTTTCTTTACCGAAAAGTACGCCTTGCTTTTCGTCATACGAGATGAAGTCGTCAATTATTTGAGATACATGAAGCAGAGCATCTATTGGACCTACTCTAACGAAGGCCCCGAAGTCTTCAATTTCAACCACCTCTCCTTCAACAATTTCCTGTATTTCAGGGAAGAAAGTTAGAAGAGTAAATGTGGCTTTATGGTAAGTTGCTCCGTCACCTGGTATAATTTTTCCAGTAGGATCAATGTTTATGTCGGTTGCAGCAATTACGTAGCCTAAATCTTCGCTGACGGTGCCTTCGTACTTTGTTTTAAGTTGTTCATGAGCGACCTTCTCCAGCTCGCCTCCAAACTTCTCTGGAGGAATTCGAATCGTGTCTTCGCATGTAATTAGTTTAAACAAATGTTATTTTTCGCCTAACCCTTTAGAAGCGAAATAGTATCTTTGAGTTAAATTACTGAGATGTTTATATCCCTTTAGCTTCGTATATTTTCGATTTAGAGCGTTATTAGGTAATACGCCACAAACAGTGGACCGAACACTAAGGCAAGTGTGTTTAACATCTTTACCAGTACATGCAGTGATGGACCAGCAGTATCTTTTAGAGGGTCGCCAACAGTGTCCCCAACTACAGCTGCAGCGTGCGCAGGCGATCCCTTTCCTCCGAAATGCCCATCTTCAATGAATTTTTTAGCATTGTCAAAAGCCCCTCCCCCCGTGTTCATCAACATCGCTAGTGGAATACCTGTAATTGTAGCTGCTATTAATAGAGCGCCAATGGCTTCAGGACCTAGTAGAAAACCTACAGAGATTGGAGCTATAAGAGCTATGAGAGAAGGCGCTATCATTTCCCGAAGAGAAACACGTGTGCTTATGTCTATACATGTTGAATAATCCGGCTTCGCCTTACCTTCCATTAATCCTGGAATTGTTTTGAATTGTCTTCTAACTTCGTTTACAATTCCGAAGGCTGCTTTTCTCACACCTTTAATAGCAAATGAAGAAAAAAGGAATGGTAGTAATGCGCCGATAAAGGCACCTATTAGAACTACGGGTTTCGTTACGTTAACAACATTAAGACCTACAACATCGGAGTATGCTCTAAAAAGTAGGAATGCAGAGAGAGCTGCACTGCCCATAGCATATCCTTTCGTTAATGCTTTTGTGGTGTTACCAACAGCGTCTAAGGCATCAATTGAGGATTTTATTTCCTCCCCAGCCCCAGACATTTCAGCTATCCCTGCAGCATTATCAACAATAGGTCCAAATCCATCTAGCGCAAGAATCATTCCACATGCAGATAGTATACCTCTAGTTGCAATTGCTGTACCATAGATCCCCGCTGCGAAGGAGCCCACTGAAACCGCTACAGTTGATGTAGAGCCAAGGTAGAAGGCAAATAGAAGAGCTACGGAAAGTGTGATTATTGGAAGAGCTGTGCATTCTAGGCCTACAGATAAGCCGGATATCAAGGTGACGCCTGGTCCAGCTGTTGATGATTCGGCGATTTCACGGACTGGACGGTGCTTAGAAGAAGTGTAGTATTCAGTTATAAAATACATTAAAACACTAGCAACAAGCCCTGTTAATGTAGCGAGGTATAGGTTCAGGTCATTAAACATGTAAGTTACAGCGAAAAAAAGACTGATCGCTGAAAGAATCGTCACTGATATAAGCCCATTCCTAAGTGGAGCTAGAGGATCCTTTGATTTAGTTAATTTTATTACTGGAATGCTGATGATTGTGGCGAGAATAGCTATAGCTGTCCCTATTAGTGGAAATAGCACAAAGTAGATGTTCTTAGTGATTAGAAATATCGCAACACCAACAATCATGGAACCAATGTTCTCACCAGTATGAGATTCAAAGAGATCAGCCTCCCTTCCAGCAGCATCACCTACATTGTCGCCGACATTATCAGCTATTACCGCTGGATTTCTAGGGTCATCTTCAGGTATTCCCGCCTCAATTTTTCCAACAAGATCAGCTCCTACATCTGCAGCCTTAGTGTAGATTCCCCCACCAAGTTGAGCGAATAAAGCCGCTAAACTCGCCCCAAAGCCAAGCCCAACAATTAAACTTGGAGTTAAGTGTGGGTCACCACCATAAAGGTAGTATAATGCAGTAACGGCTAGGAGACTCAGCCCAACAACACAAAGCCCGATAACCATCCCACCATCAAAAGCGAAGAGCAGGGCTTCCCTCACGCTTTTTCTCGCTAGGGTTGTGGTTCTAGCATTTGAGCGGGTTGCGGTATCCATGCCTATATATCCGGAGACCAGTGAACATGCTGCTCCAAGTAAGAATGCAAAAGCCACGTATGGAAAGCGCCCAAAACCGTCAATGGTCATGTAGAATACGGCTGCTAGAAGGACAATGACTATGGTTATCGTCGTATACTGCCGTCTTATGTAAGCTTTAGAGCCTATACGGATTGCATTGTAGATTTCTTTCATGCGTTCAGTTTCAATTGGTTGTCTATTGATGTTCATAGTAACGTAGACTATGTAACCAAGTGCTGCGATCAGTGATACGGGTATAAGCAGAGTTAAGTCCATAGTTTAGAGCACCTTCCCATTAATTGCTAAGTGAGACCTTTGTCTTAGATAAATTACTGGTATATTTAAACTCCTTAACCTTTTTCGTAACTCCTTATCATTTGTTGCGACTGGACAGTTAAATTTTTTAGCAAAGCGAACAATAACGTCGTCTCCAGTTTCGTTTGGATATGGTTCTGCCTTAACTACCCTAAATTTATTTATTAACTGCAACATCATTTTCGCGGCTTTCCCCTCTTTTAGACGACTGGAAGCAATTCTTTGAAGTTCTCCATACGTCGATGAAAGTACTATTGGCTCAGTCTTTTGGTTCAGAAGAGCTTCAAGCCCACCAAGTATGTCTACCCTAAACTGAGCTGGCGCCATTAGGAAATTGGTGTCAAGAATAACTTTAATTGGCAAGCTTTCACCTTTTACCTCATTTTCACTGTGATGTAGGATAATTAATGTTTCTTAAGATTAGTAATGGCGGTTGAAATAGTATTTAGGTAATTTTAGGTTAGGCTTATATTTCTCATAAGAGATAGAATTACTTCACTTTGAGCGGAGATTTTCCACAGTGCCATCTGATCTTCTAAAGGAAAAAGAAGCCATAATTATGCGTGCTGTTACTTTTAGTGATTTACAGAAACGCCTAGAAGCATTGCTTTCTAACAGTGCTGCAACCGTGATACTGGTTGAAGTGGGTAGAGAGTGTGGTAAGCGGTCTGCTGAACGCATTAAAGAAGAACGCCATATTGAGGGAGGTGAACTCTTATCGGCAGTAGCGCAGCATAAGAAAGAGCAGGCTTGGGGTGATGTTGATTTTAGAGAAATTAATTTGGAGCAAAAACGGGGCTACATAATTGTTGGGAACTGTTTTGAAGCAGTTAAGTATGGACATAGTAATACACCCGTATGCCATTTCATGAAGGGATTCCTCGTAGGTGCATTAAGCGTTGTTTTTGATCAAGATATTATGTTAGATGAAACTTCTTGTTTAGCTAAAGGAGATGAGCACTGCGAGTTTCACATAAAACCTAGTGAAAGATTTTTAACTAAAGTCTGAGTTACGCCATGACTGTACCGTAACCTATCAAACGCCACCTATCAGCTATTCTTCTGCTTATTGAGACCCGAGACCCGGTATCTGCACAGATAGATCTCTTTAACGCGACTTCGATTACGTCTCCCTTAACTGAGGATACTGCACCGACTGTTACAGATGTACCCACATTTAAAACAATTGGCTCATTAACCTTAATTCTATCCACCTTCACTAGCTCAGGCGTTCCAATTGCCTGCTCAAATAGATGTACCTCCAGCCTTAAGCGATCTAGTGTCAAAGGAAGCACCCCTGTTTTGCCAACAACATTTCCAACTAATCCATCAGCTTTTGTTAAAGATGGATCCAGTTTTGTTCCAACCCCTACAAGTCCTCCACATCGAGCTTCTCTCATAGACCGCCCACCTACATGAAGACTTGTGATTTCTGTTTTAAGTGGTTCGTAAGTAACTTTTCCAGATTTTTCTACTCGGATACCGGGGCATATTTCTATCTCATCCCCAACATTAAATGTACCCTGCAGTATTGTCCCACCAATTATTCCTCCAACAATATCATCAGCAGGAATACCTGGTTTGTTAATATCAAATGATCGAACGACAAACATTCTCGGAGGCTTAGTGGGATCTCGTTTTGGAGTAGGAATGTATTTCTCAAATGCTTCAATTAAGGCGTCTAGGTTTATGTTGCGCTGAGCTGATATCGGAATTATAGACGCATCTTCAGCTACTGTGCCCTTCACAAAATTGGATATTTGTTTATAGTTTTCTAGGGCCTTCTCACGAGGGACCAGATCTACCTTATTTTGCGCAATTACAATGTTTTTGATTCCGATAATTTGAAGAGCAGCTAAATGTTCCCGCGTTTGAGGCTGCGGAACATTCTCATTTGCAGCTATAACGAGAACTGCGCCATCCATAACGGCTGCCCCAGATAACATCGTAGTCATTAATACTTCATGGCCGGGACAGTCAACAAAGCTCACAGCCCTCAGAAATTCGCCTTTAGAGCCGCAGTGCGGACATTTTTCACTAGTACTATAGCACTGTGGCGGTGGACATTTAGGGCATTTATAGAAGGCTGCGTCAGCATATCCGATTCTTATGGTGATACCACGACGCAGTTCCTCACTGTGCTTAGCAGCCCAAACACCAGTTAGAGCTTGTATAAGAGTTGTTTTTCCATGATCAACATGACCTGCTGTCCCAATGTTAACTTCAGGCTGTTTTAGGAGCTTTGTGCTCAACTTTTACTTTTTCCTCCAACTTCACCTTTCTAACCTTCTTTTCAACTTTTTCAACAGGTTTTTTTATTTCTTCCTTCTTTTCCTCAGGTTTCTTCTCGATTGGTTTTTGTAAGATACTCATATTCACTTGGACAATTTCGTCGGTTATCGTGTTTCCGCGTACAAGTTTTCTCATTCTTTCTCCTCTTCTCTGAGGATGGAAGCCTACTCCTCCACTAAGAATGGCTTTAACCCTTACCCCGCCCTGAATATCAAACCTCATTGGGATGCCGTCTTTGTCGCTTCCGCCTGTTATCTGTAGGTCCTGCCCGCTTAAACCTACTAGGAATCCGTCAACGGTTTCACCTATTTTTCTACCTATCAATGGTTGCGCCTTTACGCCTTCAACTTCAATAACTTGACTTTTACTTGATTTCGGATCTGATATTATGAGCTTGAACTTAGCCAAAATAAACTCCCCTCTAAACCGTAATAATAGATAGCGTGTATTAAATTAGCCTCTCATACATTTTTCGCATACTTTAACCTTTTCGTCTTTGTTGTTCTCTAATATTCGCATGAAAGAAGCTGAGGAAGAATATAAGAGGAGACATGGCGGTAGGGATTGGTTTGAAGCCCACGGCCATCGCAAATCTGGCGATGGGGTGAAAAAAGAGTTGAAATAAATGGTGGGGTTAAACCATCTTAATTTCATATACCATGATGCCCGTAGCTTAAACTCAAATTAGCTAAAATCTATTTAAATAGGCTAACGTATAGCGGTTATAGTGGTCTTATTAACTTTTCACAGTCCCCAACCAGGGCTTTTCTCTCTCATTTTTTTGATAAATTCGTCCAGCGCATGAGACTCATCTGATGTTAATTTGCTTTGAAATGTGGTTTTCAGTAGTTTCACATGTTCCTCCGGAACAACCACGTATAACGTATCACCTTCTCTTATGTGGCGGCCGATGATGGGTTCTTTCATCGACACTGCAACACTCATACCAGCTTTTGCTTCCAAAATAGTTTGACCTTTATCTTGGATTTGCGCTATTTCCCCAACTACCTTCCCATCTTCTCTCATCAGAGAATACTTTGATTTGATGCGCCCACTTAATATTTCAACCCCGAATATTGCTGGCTTACTTTTCCTGAAAACATAGCCAGGTATGATTTTTATTTTTCCAGGTTTAATTAATGATTCAAAATCTCTTTGTATTTGTATTTCCTGCTCACTCTTAGTCCAAGTTGTGTATTCTTCTATTAGTTGGTAGATTACGTTGTTTTGAAAAATTCGAACCCCCTGAGTTTTAGCTTCCTCTTCAGCGTCTGGAAGTACCTTAACGTTAAATGCGAGAACTACACCTTGCAAAGGCGCTTCTTTCTTAACAGTAGCTGATTCAATTACTTCCCTCCGTGAAACGTCACCGACGTCCGCAAATCTAATTGGAACACCGTAATTTTCAAGCTCATTGAGTATCGCCTCAAGAGAACCTAAGGTATCTGTTTTAATTACAACGCCAACTTTATCTGTTGAAACTCGCAGTTTTTCAATTTCCTCAGAAATCATGAATGCTAATTCCTTTGGCGATTGACTTGGTGAAGCAACATAAAGCGATGCACCAGCTAAAACGTCTTCTAGACTTGGAGCAGCAATTTTAATTCCGGCCGCTGCTGAAACTTTTTCAACTGATGTAAACCTGTCTCTAGGATCTCGAATTTCGTCTAGAGGTTTTGGCAACAGTATCGCTCTAACCTTAGTTATTATCGGCTTCTCTTTTCCACCGATAACTACGATATCGCCTTTCCGGAGTACCCCATCATAGATTATTGCGTTTACAGTTATACCTAGACCCACTTCTTCCTTAACTTCTAGGACAACCCCCTTAGCTGGACCCTTAGTAACAGTAAGCCTCTCTTGCATGAACTGCTGAGTCAAACCTATGAGAACTGAAAGAAGCTCAGGTATACCTTCGCCGGTCTTAGCGCTAACAGGTACGATTGCTATGAACTTTGTGAAGTCAGTCACCCTATCAAACCTGTCAGCCTTAAGGCCTAAACGGGATAGGGTGCCTATTAATGTGTATAGGCGACCGTCTAAATCCTTCTGGATGAATTTATCTTGACTTTGAAATGATTCTGAGAAGGGCTTGTCTGGAATAGGTCTCCAGCCTGAAATTAGATCAATTTTGTTTGCAGCAACTAGAAACGGTGTTTTCCTTGTCTTGAGTATTTCTATACATTCGTAGGTCTGCGTTTCTAAACCTCGATTAATATCGACAACTAAAATTGCTATGTCGGCAACAGACCCTCCCCTTTTCCTCAAATTAATGAAAGCCTCATGGCCAGGGGTATCTATAACAAGTAATCCTGGAATCTTTATTTCAGCCCGAAATTTTCCTAAAACTGGTTCACATACTTCTTCCAGAGTCTTAAGTGGGAAGAAGCTGGCACCAATATGTTGCGTCATTTCACCAGGCTCCCTTTTTGCGACAGCGGTGCCCCTAATCTTATCAAGTAATGTTGTTTTTCCATGATCAACATGGCCAAGGATAACGCAGATCGGCTGCCTAATCGGCATTAGGATTCCCCCCCATCTCCATTTTCCGCTGAAAATGAAGAAGCATACGCGGAATTAATTAACCTACCTTTTATAGAATTTTTAGAGAAGATATGTTGATTCGGTTGGTTTCTTGTATGAAAGGATCTCGTCTGGTTTAAAGAAAATTTTGATTTCTCTTTTTGCGTTTTTTAGGCTGTCTGCGGCGTGAATTACGTTTTTAGTCTCTGTTAAGCCATAGTCGCCTCGAATAGTACCTATATCAGCCTTGGCTGGATTTGTAGCGCCAATCATTTGACGCAGAACCTTAACAACGTTCGGACCTTCTACAACCATCACTATAACTGGCCCTGAGAGAATGTGCCTAATTAATTTATTATAAAATGGTTTGCGTTTATGCATCTCGTACAGTTTTTCTGCTTGTTTTTGAGTTACCTTAATCATTCTCACAGCGACGACGCTAAATCCTCTTTTCTCTATTCTCGCAGTAACTTCGCCGATTAATCCACGCATAATGGTTTCTGGTTTCAACATAACAAATGTCTGTTCTATTCGCTTACTCAATCTGTCTTCCTCTTACCCTTATGCCTAGCCCATTTGAATTTTCGTGAATCACGCCCAAGTTTAATTTGACTTTTTCTACATTTACTTGAACAGAACCAGTAAATTGTCCCATCGTTCCTTACGTACATCATTCCTGTCCCAAACGGAAAATCCCTGCCACAAAATGAACAGCGATTGGTTTTCGGCAATTTGAAGGCCCCAGTTATTTTTACAGTTATTCTTAGCTATTCAATTATTCAGTGGGATATACGTGAAAATTACTTAAAGTTATTTCTCATTTTTAATCAACATCAATAAAAACTACTGTATTTGTTGGAAGTAATAATAGCTAAATTTGAGCGGAATATTGGACCAAAAACAGATTCTATTTTATTTTCTTCGCTTCTCGCTCAGTTTCTCTGAGCATAAGAACATCCCCCACACGAATGGGGCCCTTGACGTTTCGAGTTATTATTCTTCCCTTATCCTTACCTTCCATCACTCGGATGCGACACTGGATTACTTCACCAGTTACACCTGTTCTACCTACTACCTGTATTACTTCGGCTGGCGTGAGGGCTGCAGCTTCCTTTTCCTTAGAACTCATAGTCTATTCCCTAGTTATTTCTTCAATTCATGAAGTTTGGTGGTTATCTCTTTTACTAGTTCTGCAGCGTCCCCTGGATCTACTATACAGGAGGAGGCGGAAGGGACATCTATTCCAATTGAGGTGCCTAACTGCATTTTGCTTGGAACAAAGATGTATGGGATTTTCCTTTCTTCGCATAGAAGCGGAAGATGCGCAACTACTTCAGGTGGTTCCACGTCTTCAGCAATAACTACCAGTTTTGCTAATCCTCTTTCAATGGCTTTTGTTGTTTCATTCGTCCCTTTTCTTAGCTTACCTGTGTCTCTTGCTAGTTGAAGCGCCTCGTAGGCTGCCTCAGCAAGTTCCTTCGGAACACTCATTTTGACGTAAAAAGGTTTAGACAACTTTCACTCACCCCTATATGGAGCTTCATCGTCATGTTGGCAGAGACTTTGGATAACCTTATACTTAAGAAGGTTTCGCTATAGTTGACTTAAATGTGAGCATAATAGGCAATTAAGCGCTCTTTTTGCTGGTTAATTCGAACAAAACCGAATCGTTCAAACTGTATAATTGTGCCTTCACGCAGTTTTTTACAGTCATCCTCAGCTATACCCTTAACGATGGATGTGTTTGGCATAATGACTTCTGCTTTCACACCCTCTCCAACTGGGATCCAGTGTATTAGTGGTGCGCCTATTTTTTTAGCCTCTGAATAAGGTTCACTGTAAAATGTGGCCTTAACTTTTTGTTTTTCTACCTTGTTTATTTTTACATTGAAAAGCTCCATTAGGCGTATTATTTTTCCTTTTTTAAACAGTTTAATGTCGTTGCTTGAGACGTGAAACGCCGCTGTATTATTTACCGGTTTGACTGTGAAACTTCTGCTTCCTCTTCGTTTGTAATCTGGATGAAGTAGAATAGTGGTTTTGTAAGGTTTGTACACTTTTTCAACTATTAATTTAATTGGGGTACTTACAAAGAAATAGCGGTTAGAGCTGGGATCGAGAATTTTTCTATTATGGGCGTATAAGTTTTCCCAACTTATTATAGTGTCAGTTGTTTTGGGACCAATTTCAATTATCATTTTCCGTATTGCTTGGGGAACTATGCCTCTACGTCTTAAAGCCTTGAACGTGGCAAGCCTTGGATCATCGTAACCTGCGAAAAAGCCCTCATCAACGCCCAACTTAATTTTTGATTTGCTAAGAACGGCTCCAGTGACCTTTAGTCGACCGTAATGTATTGTTTCCGGGTAACTCCAGTTAAAGTACTTGTACATGTAGCGTTGCCGGACTTCGTTTGTGAGATGCTCCTTACCCCTAATTATGTGCGTTACACCCATCAGATGGTCATCAAGCCCACATGCTAAATTGTAAAGTGGCCAGACACGGTATTTGCTGCCAACAATCGGATGTGGATAGCGCTTTGTATCGATTATCCTTAACGCAGGCCAATCTCTTACAGCCGGATTTGGGTGGCTTAAATCTGTTTTCACCCTTACTACAGCCTTGCCCTCAAAGTATGTTCCGTCCAGCATTTTCTCCCATCTAGCAAGTTGTTCCTCGGGCGGTAGATTACGGCATGGGCAAGGTTTACCAGCCATTATGAGTTTTTTGAATTTTTCTCGGTTACATGTGCATACGTAGGCATGATTATTTTGCAGTAGTTTTTTTGTGTATTCATAGTAAATCGGCAATCTTTCACTCTGGCGAAACTCAAAGTTCCATTTACATTCCAACCATGATAGATCTTCCCGTATTGATTCGTAGAATTCTGGCACTGGTTTCTTCGTTTTGGGGTCTGTATCTTCGAAGCGAAGATAGAATTTTCCTTTATACATTCTAGCATAATCATAGCTCAGTATTATCGCGCGGGCATTACCTATATGTAAAACACAGTCAGGATTTGGAGAGAAGCGCGTAACTATTTCTTTATATTTTTTAACATTCGGTAATGGAGGAAGAACTCTTTCTTCAGGTTTAACTTTTTCCTCAAATAGTAGTTCTGGCCATTTTTCCTTTAGAAGATTTTTCTGTTCTGATAAAGACAGCGTGTTAACTTCTTTAACGATTTTAGCCGCACGCTGAGTAATCTCTTTGGCCTTTGATTTAAGATCTGAACGCTCAGCGAGGATTTTACCTATTACAGGTCCTACCTCTGCTCTACCATTGTGTTTAACTGCATTTTGGAGGGCGTACTTCTGAATTAATTGCTCGAATTCAGTCGCCTTACTCAAATTACGCCCTCTATCTCAGTATTTTCGTGTTACAAAGAAGCGCGCTAAGTCTAGGAGTGTACGCCTCGCAGATGAGGGAAAAAATGGATCTAACTGCTTCTTAGCTTTTCTGATAAAATCGTCCGCCTTTCTGTTAGCGTACTCTATTGCGCCAAGTGAACGAATAATTTCAATCACTTCACGTATTTGTTTGGAAGAGGCTTTCCTATTGCCAAGCGTAGCTAATATCTTTCTTCGCTGTGCAGCATTAGCGTGTTTTAGGGCATATGCAATTAGCAGAGTACGTTTGCCTTGCCTAATGTCGTCGCCGACTGGTTTTTTGATTATCGATTCCTTTCCGATTAAACCTAGCACATCATCTTTTATTTGGAAAGCTGCGCCAGCGTTATAGGCGAAAGCTCCTAGCCGTTTAACTTGATCTTTAGTTCCACCCCCGATAGTTGCCCCCACTTCTGCCGCCGCCTTATACAACGCCGCAGTTTTCCAACAGATCATATTAAAGTACTCTTCTTCAGTTACAGTTCTCTTCTTCTCAAATGAAATGTCGTAGATCTGCCCTTCGCAGACAGTTATAGCTGCATTGGTTATGATTGCCAGCGCATTTAGAATACGATCGTTTGAAACACGCTTTCGGTTAGTACGATTAATAGCGGCTTCATAGACTTTGGCGAATACAAGGTCTCCCGCGTCTATGGCTATGGGTACCCCCCAGACAACATGAACGGCGGGAACCCCTCTCCGCATTTTACTCTGATCCATTATGTCGTCGTGAATTAAAGTGAAGTTATGAAGAAGCTCTACTGCAGCTGCCATGGGTAAAGCATCTTCTTCTTTTCCACCGACGATTTCGCAGGATTTCAATGCTAGAAACGGCCTTAGTCTTTTGCCGCCTGCTTCAATTATGTGCCTTGAAGCTTTGTAAAGAATTTCGGGCTTACTTTTTTCACTTAGTATCTGATCAATCATTTTGTTTACTTTCTTCTGAGCCACGGCAAGCTGTTTAGCTAAACTCATACTCACTTTCTCCTAGCATATGATTCTGGACTGAATCCTCTGGCTTTGAGCCAGTCAGCTGTTTTCCCAGTAATTACTACTGGCACTTTTCTTAAATCTTGAATTGATTTTGCTCCTGTTAGAAACATTGCTGTTTTAAGTTCAGTTATTAGATGTTTTAGTTCTTTAACAACATTCTCCGGACCCTTCATAGCTGGTTTCAATAACGGTAGGGCTACCCCAACAGCATCCGCACCTAGTGCAATTGCTTTAGCCATATCTACACCTGTCCTAATTCCACCTGTTGCAATTACTGATAGTCTAGTTGAGTTCTTTACTTCAATTAGGCTTACTGCAGTCGGAGTCCCCCAGTCCCAGAAAACACGTCCTATCCTTCGGCGAAGCTCATCTCTGGCTTTCTTTGCCCTATAGTATTCAACAGCAGCCCAGCTTGTTCCACCGGCACCACCAACATCAATGCCAGCCACACCAGCCTCTTCTAGGGCTATAGCGTCCTCCGCAGCTATTCCAGACCCAGTTTCCTTAGCTATCACTGGAATTTTTAATGCATGTGAAATTTCCCTAACCTTCGCTAATGCTCCGCGAAAGTCTGTTTGACCTTCAGTTTGAACTGCTTCCTGAAGGGGATTAAAATGTATGGCTATGGCATCGGCCTCAATCATTCTAATAGCCTTTCGGGCTTCATCAACTCCGTACCCTCCAGTAAGTTGAGGAGCGCCTATGTTTGCTATTAGAAACGCGTTGGGCGCTTTCTCTCTAGCAATTTTGAATGTGTAGGCCAATTTTGGGTTTTCAAGTGCAGCCCTTTGACTGCCGACCCCCATTCCCAAATTAAGCTGTTGAACAGCCTCAGCTAATGAAGCGTTTATTTTTGCAGCCATCTTTGTTCCCCCAGTCATAGCTGCTACTATTATCGGAGCAGTTAATTTGTGGCTGAAAAATTTTGTAGAAGTGTCTATTTGTCTATGATCAATCTCAGGCAGCGCCTTATGGACTAGGTGTACATCTTCGAAACCTGTCGTTGCAACTCGGGCTTGAATTTTCTGTGTTGCAGATATTTTAATGTGGTCGAACTTCCTTTCCTCGGTCTTTGCTGCCAACGATTTCACCTTGCTTTAATGATTGTTCCGGTGACTTGCTCCCCTCTAAGTGCTTTATAGACTCTGCCTGGTTTGGCTGCGTTAACAATTACAGCGGGCACCCCTTTTTCTATTGCTGGAGTGAGTTCGAGTATTTTTCCGAGCATACCGCCAGTCACATCTGTGACTTTCGCCTTCCTGAAATTGCGTTTAAGCTTTCTTAGTTTGCCTAGGGACAATTCTTTGAAGAGTTTAGCAGTTGGATATAATTTTGGATCCGCTGTGAATAAACCGTCAACATCAACACCAAAGATTATGCGTTTTGCATTCAAGTTAACTGCTAAGCTTGATGCTAACTGGTCCCCAGATAAAATTGTGAAACCTTTAGCCAAGTCAATTACGGCGTCACCATACAGAATTGGAGTGAATCCTATTTCCAGTAGATTTAGGAGAGGCTTTATTTCCATGTATTTTATCCTACCATTTTTCGTTACTATACATGCAGATGGTTGAATACTGACAGCTGGAATACCCTGCCGAATTAATGAGTTGAGTATTAGTTTGTTTAATTTTATCATAGCGTAATGGGTTTTAGAGAAACCTAGTGCTTGCGCTGGAGTGCGATAACCTTCTTTTATTTTATATTTTTTTGCTACCGGATGACCGAAGGATCCTCCTCCATGGATTATTAAAAGTGGTTTAACTTTCGCTTTCCTGATTTCGCCTGCCAGCCTATTTATTGCATTAACGTTCGGAGTAAATGGTTTCTCTTTTTTTGTGACAGCACTACCACCAAGTTTAAGAATTGTTAATCCGACCAAACCCTCACGCCTCCACTTGCCTTTTTAGCAATTATTGAAACCCCGCCAGCTTTACGAATAGCCCCTGCAACTGCACCCAATTTATTAGGCATAGTTAACGCAATCATACAGCCTCCACCTCCAGCGCCTGTCAACTTTGCTCCTAAAGCGCCAGCTCTCCTCGCAACATAAATTAGGCGGTCCAATTCCTCGTTTGATAAACCCATCGCGGCCAGTAAGCCGTGATTTATGTCCATAAGTTCTCCGAGTTCTTCTAAGTCACCGTCCTCAATTGTTTTTGCAGCGATAAGTGAAAGTTGCCCTATTGCTCGAATTGCTGGATTAACAACATTGGGATAATGTCTCTTTAAGCCATGAACATGGCCTACAAGTTTACCTGTTGAGCGAGGTATTCGCGTATTACCTATTACTAATGGAATTGCCTTCCGCGCTTTTAATGGAGTAAAACCTTTACCTCTTCTGAAGACATTTATGCCACCATAAGTTGAAATATAGTTATCTATCCCTGAAGGATGATAGTGTACTATTTTCTCTGCCTCATAGGCGAGAGAACATATTCTTTCTTTTGATAGTTGAAGATTAAGTAGTCTTCCTGTTGCAGCTATTGTTGCGACTGCAACTGCGGCTGAGGATCCAAGCCCAGCAGCTACTGGAATTTTTGAGTCGATTGAAATGTTAACACCTATTCTTTTTCTTGCCACCTTGATTGCTTTTTCAGCAGCAACTCTAATCGGTTCAAGTTTAGCCCTAGCTCCAATTCCACCGATTTTTGGTTTAAATGAATTCCTCTCATAAAGGCCGGCTACACCTAAATCCTGTGAGTTAATAAAAATAGCCTGATCTCCTCGAGGCTCTACGGTGACATATGCCTGTTTATCAATAGCCATAACTATTGCAGGTTGAAAAAAGACTGCAGCGTGCTCTCCGCATAGTATGAGTTTAGCAGGCGCTGAAGCTGTTACTTTCAACATTTATCCTTCTCTGAAGCCTTATGAAAAGTAATGTTGGTTAGTTGGAAAAGTGTTGCGGAGCGTTTACTTACACACTCGATATAGCCACAGCCAGATAGCCTACGACTTGGGAGTAATCACCCGTAATGTCTCCGCTTGTTTTGTAGCAGAGCATACTTGCTTTTGTTGCGCCTAGCTTTTTAGCTGCAGTTATGGCTGCAGTTACTGGACCAGGTCCACACATTGTAATTTCCTGTGAATCAACTATTGACTGTAACTTTTCTTCATCTAGCTTTAGTATAGCATCAGTAGCCATCCTGTCCTTTCTTTCCGCGTATTCTTGCGGCTCATAATGTGTCATGTCAGATGAAGCTATGATAACTGCGTTTTTTCCAGCAAGGGCTTCGGCTATGGCATTACCAACCATTCTGCCTGTTTGGAGATCTTGCATTAACATGGCGATTGGCACGAATTTTAAGTCAGAACCATAGATGTATTGAAGGAATGGCAATTGGACTTCAATTGAATGCTCGAAAAGGTGCGCTGTATCATCTAGGTCTATGATTTTTGATGATTTCCAGATTTTGTGAGCGATATCGGAGTCCACATTAACATCGCCTAAAGGCATGTTCCAAGTGCCTTCACTCATTAAGGATACGCCACTGCCCATACCAGTATGGTTTGGACCTAATATTACTACAATCTCAGGCTTTCCATCTAGCGCCAAGTTATAGTATGAGTGGGCTGCAATGGGACCCGAATACATATAGCCTGCATGCGGGCAGATTAACGCAATAATTTTCCTCGGACCCTTTTTCACTTCTGGAAGTTTACCTGGCCCAAATTTATGTTTGAAGCACCATTCCAATTGCTGGCGTAGAGAATTTGCTGATCCCTCATAAAAAGCTCCGGCTTGAGATGGACGACGAATTTTCAACGAAACCCGCTGCCTTTAGCTTTCAGTTTCTACCGGAACTTCGCCTATTTCAGCTAGCTTTGTTTCGAAATCATCTATTGAGACAGATAGATCTTCGTCGGATGAGAGTTCGCCCCTTTCCCTTAAAACCTGCTTTGCAAGAAGCCAGAAAACCGTAGCTAGGGCCCTCTTACCCTTATTGTTAACTGGAATCACAAAGTCTATGTTTGAGAATGAGTTGTCAGTGTCACATAATGCTATCACTGGCACTCCAATTGCAGCAGATTCATTTATTGCCTGTTGATCGGTTTTCGGATCAGTCACTATTACTACATGCGGTTCGATGTGGGTGGCATAGGCAGGATTCGAGAAAAGTCCTGGTAGGAATCTGCCAATTATTGGAGTGGCTTTAGTTACTTCACAGAATTTCTTAACGGGAGTTCTCCCATAAAGTCTAGCGGAAACCACCACAACCTTTGATGGTTCAAATTGAGCAATGAATTTTGCTGCCGCCCTGATTCTTTCATCTATCTTCTTTAAGTCTAACACGAATAAGCCGTCAGGCCTCACTCGGAAAATGAATTGCTCCATTTCAGCAGTTTTTATTCTGGTTCCAATGTGAATACCTGAAGATAGCAGAACATCTCTCTGAAGGAGGAGCGGCACCCCCGCCGCCATTTTTTCTTCCTCAATAGATTTGCTATCAACTTCTTCTTTTTTCTCAATCGACAAATGTGCATTCACCTCAAATTTTTAGGAAAGCCATCTTGGCTCTATTACCTAAAGCTTCTTCGATTCGTATAAGTTCATTTATCTTTGCTATGCGTTCACCACCAATCACCCCTGTTTTTATGATTGGACAGCCGAACGCTACAGCAATATGAGCTAAGTGAACATCGCAACCTTCACCTGAACGGTGAGACGCAACTGGCACATAATGCGCTCTCTTAGCCATTTTAACAGACTCATAGGCATCAGTCAAAGTGCCTATTTGATTCGGTTTTATTATGACCGCGTTTGCAGCGCCTAATTCAATTCCGCGCATCAAGCGTTCTTTATTTGTAGTGAAAAGATCATCACCACAGATTAAACAACCTGTAACCTTTTTTGTTAATTCAGCAAATCCGTCGAAGTCATCTTCATGAAGCGGGTCTTCGACGTATACAAGACGGTATTTTTTGGTCATAGTTACTATGAAGTCTATTTGTTCCCCGGAATCGCGCTCAATTTTGTCTCTTCGATAGATGTATTTCTTTTTCTTTAAATCCCAGAAGGATGAAGCGGCTAAATCTAAACTGGCTCTCACCTCTATACCTAATTCATCAGATACAGTTTCACAAGCCTTAGAAACTATGCTTAATGCTTCTTCATTACCAAGATTTGGAACCCAAGCACCCTCGTCACCCCTTCCGCCGGTGAAACCAGTATCAGTTTTCTCTATCAGGCCTCGAACAGTTTTATGGACCTTCACATTCGCTTCAGCAGCCTCAGCAAACGAAGCGGCTTTCACTGGCAACGCTAAAAATTCTTGTATGTCAGGAGCGTTCTTTCCAGCATGTTTTCCTCCGCCTAAAACATTTCCAAGAGGATGAGGTAGCTCTGAAACAAATGAGCCGGCTAATTGCTGAAATAGAGGAATGCCGCGTGAAGCTGCGGATGCTTCTGCTACAGCAATCGAGATCGCGTACGCAGTATTTCCTCCAATGTTTTTGAAGTTTGAAGTGCCATCGATATCGTGAAGAAGATTATCAATTGTTTGTTGCTCATCAGAGTTCATTCCAATTATTTCAGGCGCTACGACTTCTTCGACTTCTCTTATTGCCTGTTCAACGCCGCCTTGTGGATACGGGATTGCTTCGGATTTTCCTTTACTTGCTCCAGTTGGAGCGGATACCCTTCCAAAACCTCCTAGGGTTATTACGTCAACTTCGATCGTTTCTTCTCCTCTGCTGTTGAAGATTTTCCTGGCTCTCACATCCTCAATTACGGTTGGAGCGCTCATAATGCTTCTCCACTTAGGTTACAATGTTCCTTCTCTTCGTTTATTCTCAGATTGTTCGTAGAACTTTAGCACTTCATCGAGTATATCTACATTAGATAAAAGCATGCGTCGGCAACAGTAACGTGAAACACCTAAACTATCCAAAACCTTGCCCGGGTCTTCTCCATTTTTAACTCTGGCAGTGAACTCCTCCCACTTATCACCAATAACTGCACCGCATGTGAAACATCTAACTGGAATCATCATTTTGAATCTCACCATTATCTGTATGATTTCTGTTTCCTAGTTCTGGCGCTTGGCCCACCGAATTTCTTAGGCTCAGTTCGGCGAGGGTCACCAGCTAACATTGTCCTATCATATTTGGTGAAAGCTCTTTTTATCTCTGAGCTCTTCGTCCATTTTAGGATGGATCTGGCGATCGCCATCCTTGAAGCTTCTGCTTGACCCATAAATCCGCCGCCTTCCACCTCTACATCTATATCTATTTCTTTCCAAGCATCTCCAGAGAGGGATAATGGCTCCATGATTTTCATTTTAGCTATTTCAGGCGTATATACTTCAAGAGGAATTTTGTTTACGCGTATTCTTCCTTCACCAAGTTTAACTAGAGCTCTTGCTATGGCTGTTTTTCGTTTACCACTTAGTAATAAGACCCGTTTTTTTGCAGACGACATTATCTTTCACCAGTTGGTTTCCATCCTATTTCCCTTGCAAGTTCACCTAGTCTTATGAATGGCGCTCTAAGTTTAGTTGAACTTGCCTCAATTAATGTCTCCGCTGGTTTATTTGCATACTCGCTTGGAACACCGATGTAGACCTTAAGTCTCTTATAAGCCTCTTTTCCACGAGGACGATTTGATGGAAGCATACCGCGAACAACCCGCCTTAAGATGAAGTCGGGTCTTCGTTTATGGAATGGCCCGTACTTTGGACTGCCTATTGATGCTATTCTGAGGTATTTCTTAGCTTCCTCAACTTTGCTTCGTCTACTTCCTGAAACTAAGGTTTTCTCAGCGTTTATCACGATTATAGTTTCGCCTTTGAGCAGTCTCTTAGCAATTGCGCTGGCCATTCTTCCAAGGATGAGGTTCGAAGCATCTATAAGTGTTTCTTTCTCTGCTTTAGTCACGGTTCTCACCCGATTATCTTAACGTTTGATCCCCTCGGGTTCTTTTCCATAAGTTCGTTTATTGTCATACACTTACCCTTCGCTTTGGCGATTTTCTGTTCAGCCTGTTTGGAGAATTGGAGTGCAGCCACTTTAACTGAATGATTTAGTTTTCCAGCCCCCAACACTTTACCGGGAACGATTACTGTTTCGCCAGCGTGGGTGTACCTGCTTATGCAGCTGAGGTTAACAGACGCCTTTTTCCGCCTTGATTTACTAATTCTTTCTGCTATATTTCGCCAAATAGCAGTTTTAGTTTCATTAGATTTCTTGCGTAACGAATGGATTAGCTTAATTAATTCCGGATTTGCTGGGTGACTAGCCATTCGGGCTACCTCATCTTTGAGATTTGGCTGGCAAATGACTTCGCCTTCTCTTCTAAGATGTTACCTGCTTCCCTTACTATTTGATCAACTGGAAGAGAGCCCGTTGATTCAACGTTAAAGATGAATGTAGTGTCATCCCAGCCTATTTCTATAGCATCTTTTGGACAGACTTTGACACAGTCCTTACAGAGAGCACAGTTCAATATGTCTGTAACTTTCAACGTGTTATCTTCAACTTTAAGTATCTGCTTGGGACACATCTCAACGCACTTGGTGCATGCATCGCATTTTTTGATATTAATTGTGATCTGAGGCATGAATTTGTAGGCGCAAACAGTTACAGGTTGCCACTTTGCATGCTGTTTACCAGTCCCAAGCCTAGCGTATGCCTCTATCTTAATTTTTTGGCCTAGTGTCAGTTTTACGATGGGAATCTTTGGACTTACAGGCGTTATATCAGGATCATCGGACTTTAATTCATCTGAATAGACTACTCGCGTGGTTTCTGTTGCCTCAGCTTCCATTGTTAGAGTTACTCGGCATTTATTACAGCCAAGTTCACTTTGACATGAACATTCACTTGGCAAAACATAGGTTTTTAGATCGGTTTTAAGCGGAATTAAGCCAAGCCTATGAGCTAACGTTTCATCGTCCATAGCTGAATTGTTCTCAACTATAACAACTGCATCAATAGCCATTGATGGGACTTCTGCGATCATAATTCTTCTGAGCGCACTGGCGAACGGAATTGAGACCCCTCTTAAAATGAAGCGCGTATTTTTTTCAGATCGTTCAAGTATTTCTATTTCCATACTGTTTTATCCTCTTTGAGTTAGACTCTACGACCCCGCCGACCTCCTGGACGACGAGTCCCATCATGAGGAATTGGCGTTGACTCTTCAATACGCCCTATTCTAAAACCTGATCTAGCTAATGCTCGTATGGCTGCTTGTGCTCCCGGTCCAGGTGTCTTTGGCCCGGGACCTCCGGGCGCTCTGACTTTGATGTGGATTGCGGTTATACCCTTGTCCTTTGCTATTTGCGCGGCATGAAAAGAGGCTTGCATAGCTGCGTATGGAGAGGATTCCAGCCTATCCGCCTTAACATACATTCCGCCTGAACAGCGTGCAATTGTTTCCGCTCCAGTTAGATCAGTTATGTGTACTATAGTGTTATTGTAAGAACTGAAAACGTGGACAATTCCCCAGCGATCTTCTTTTTCAGATTTTTTCTCACTCATTTTCCTCAGATCCTTCAGCTTCTAGAAGTTGCCCTTCTTCAGTTTCTTTCTTGGCTTTTACTGGAGTTGTTATTGCCTTTCTAGTAGGGTGATCGGATTTAGATAAGGCGCTTGTTGAAGCAAATTTTATTCTACCTTCATCACTTTTTGAAACAACATAACTAGGCGAGAAAATCCTCCTTCCACCAACAGATACATGGCCATGGACTATCAGTTGGCGAGCTTGTTGCGGAGATAGAGCTAATCCAAGTCTTAGAACCTGCGTTTGTAATCTTCGTTCAAGGATGTCTTCAATTGATAAGTCAAGAACATCATCAAGCGTTGCTGTTTCAGAGACCATGCCTAGGTTGTAGAGTTTACCTAAAAATTCTTTCTCAGATTTTTCACGTTGCTCAGGCGGTTTAGCCAAGATTTTTCGCGCCATTTCACGGTATTTTGAAAGTGTGGAATGATGACGCCAAAGTTCATGTTTATTTCTTAATCCATAAGTGCCGATTAATTTCAATTCAACATCAAGAAGATCTTTACGCCAAGGATAACGAGGTGTTTCATACTTCTTTCTCTGCTTAACTGCCCCCATTCAATACACCTACTTTTTCTCCTTCTTCCCTACAGCCTCCTCCTTTTTCGGAGCTTCAGCTACGGTGGGAGGTGTTGGGGTTCCTGGCGCACTAGGTGCAGGTGTTGCAGGCGCCCCTGGGGCTCCCTCTTTAGCCCGTGCAGCAGCAACAGCAGCTGCAATTAAAACTTTCTTTCTCACGCCGACGGCTCTCCCGAATCTTCCTGTGGTCCGCGTTTTTTGTCCACGAACAGTTAAACCTAGCGAGTGCCGAAGCCCTTTCCAAGATTTTATTTTCTGCATAAGGTCTATGTCAGTTTTTGTTTTAAGCGTGAGATCAGCGCCTATTAGGTGTCTATCCCCGCCTGATTCAAATTCCTTGGGGCGATTGACAAGCCAGCTTGGAATTCCATGTTTAACAGGATCTCTCATTATTTCTTCTATTTTTTCAATCTGGCTTTCAGTTAGGAAGCCTATCCGAGAATCTGGATCGATGCCGGCAGCACCACTGACAGCTTTAGCGAATGCGATGTCAACACCCTTAATTTTGATTAAGCCGTATACTAACTTTTTAGAACCGTCGATGTCACAGCCCGCAATCCTAACTATGTGCTTGAATTCTGACACTAATTGATTCACCGTACCTAGTGCTAAAAACGAGAATACATGGATTTTATTTAAGCATTATTCCTTACGGCGCCGGGGATGGGATTTGAACCCATGTGAGCCTTTCGGCCCACAGGCTTTCGGGCGATTTAAGCCTCCAGGCCTGCGCACTAGCCAGACTATGCGACCCCGGCGAATGTTGGACATGAAGAAGAAAATTGTTTTGTTATTAAAGTGTTTAGCTGGACATGTTTGAGATAAAAACACGGTACCCGCTTTGCCTGTCAATTACCTCGGAATTTCCGAATGTTTCCTTCATAATTTGACCTATTCTTTTTCCTCCGCTTCCAGTTCGGACAACAAGTTGAAGAGAGCCGTCTTTTGTTAGGTGATCTTTAGCTTGACATATTAAAGGAATGATGACGTTTTTCAGCCCTGCAGTTAAAGGTGGATTTGAAAGTATCGTTTGGAATTTAATATCCTCAACAGGTTCGTAGAGAAAACCGTATCTAACCTCTGCATTATGTACATTGTTTCTTTTTACATTTTGACGTGTAAGCCAAACAGCTCTCTCATTTATGTCGGTCATAATCACATGGAGTTTCGGGTTTGATATTGCAGCGACTACCCCCACAGGACCGTAGCCGCATCCCAAATCGAGGACAAAACCACTTTTAGGTAGACGCATACATTCAGCCAATAGTTTTGTGCCGGCATCTATTTTCTTCTTAGAAAAAATACCTGGAGCCGTTAAGAATTCTAAGTATAATCCCCGTAAGTATACTCGCAGGAGACCTAGCTGCATTTTTGATGATGGTTTCTTTGTATAGTAATATTCCGGCAAAGGTAGGCACCTAGCCTTTTGAGTGTTTCCACATTCGTGGGTAAGTGCTTGGAGCCATTATCACCCTAACAGTCTTTGCCGCTATGCCGTGATCAGCCTCCATTAAGTTTTCAGTGGACATAGCGGCCTCAGCTAAGGCTACGGCTTCCCCTTTTTGGGTTAAAACTAAAACCACATCCCCTGGCTTTATTCCAGTTTCAACTTTTAGAACACCTGGAATTGCGAGGTTTGCGCCATGGCAGATAGCGTCCACAGCTGAAGTTCTGATGTAAATTTTCGGTAGAAGAGATAGGCCGTATTCCATCGGTTGAATTACTTTTCGTATTTGCGTTTCATCACCTTCACTTGTTAAGGCCTCATAGGCATAAACAATGTCATACATGTTTGTTAGAGTTTTATCCTCGGCGAGCGGCCCAACGCGCGTACGTCGAAGTTCTTTCATGTGGGCGCCGCATCCTAGAGCTTCCCCAACATCGTGGCAAAGTTTTCTTATATATGTTCCAGCTTGACAACCGACTTTGAATAGGACAAAAATATCTTGAATTTCAAGCACATCTACGTAGTAAATCGTCCTCGTCCTTATCACTCGCTTAACTGATGCACGGAGCGGCGGGCGTTGATAAATTTCGCCGATAAATTCCTTTATAGTGTCATGGATCTTTTTTTCAGGTACTCGTGCATGAAGTTGCATAACGCAGACATATTCTTTACCAGTTAAGATGAGAGCTTGTAGAGTTTTTGTAGCGTCCTCGAGTGCAACTGGTAGAATTCCGGTTACAGGAGGGTTTCTCCGACTTATGCCTCTAGAGTCCCGCTATGACCGGCACGTTGCAGGTTTAGGATTCGTTTAACCCAAGCGACAACCTCATGGCTTGACGGGCCTGGAGGCTTGTCTAGGTTTATTATACCGTTTCTGATGTAGTCTTTGATGGGTCTTTTTTCTGGGTAATGCCCGTGTTCTAGGCTTATTTCTTCCTCAGCCTTTGTTAGCAGCTCTCTCTTAACTTCCCATGGTAGTGCGCTCATGTGGAATTATCCTCTTATTGATAAGGAGAACATGTTGTGGCTAAAAAAGTTAGGTCTATTTTGCTTGAAGTTTGGGTTTTATAGGCTTGGACATTTCTTCCAGTTTCTTGGCTTTTGTTAAGGCTTCGATTACCTCTTCATCTGTAGCTCCCTTTGAAATGGTGAGCTTATCCTTTGTTGGTTCGATGTGTTTTATGTTGACTTTTCTGCGTTTAACGCCATTCACCTTTTTCGGCCCAGTTACCAGTATAAAGTTCTTATCAATTATGTCTACTACAACGCATTTCAGTCCAGCTTCTCTACCAGTTGTTTTGACGCATATCTGCCCAATTTCTATTATCGGCATTGATGGTACTTCCCTCTATGTGTTGAGATATATTCTCTCACAATCTCTTTAAGAACTTTAATTGTTGAGTCAAGCGGCAGTAGTCCTGTATTTAAGATAATGTCATAAACGGAGAGGTCTTCTGCGTTGATTTTGTATATTTTCTTCCATCTTTTTCTCTCAGCATTTTCTAAATACAATATTTGCCTAGCTTCTTTAAGAGGGATCCTCTCTCTCTTCGCAATTCTCTTAAATCGAACAGAGTCAGGGGCTGTTAAGAATATTTTGATGCCAGCATAATCATTAGCCATCCATCCAGCAAGGTGCCCCTCTAAAATAACGTTCCCCTTCTTAGCTTCATGTCTAGTTTTTTCATCGACCATGTAATCTATTCTCTGATTCTTCTCAGCAATTTTGCTTAATTCTTCAAGTGAAATCCCTTTTTCCTTCGCTATTTTCCTAAAAATCATGCCAGCTGATATATGGCGTAGACCAAATTCTTTAGCTAATGCTCTTGCGTAAGTTGATTTGCCTGTGCCGTGAAATCCGCTTATGGCTATTATGAGCTTCAATTTAACTACCCATCCTCACTGACTGTTTTATCATTTCTCTTAAACATGAACCGCAAATTTGTCCACCATATATGCGCTCTGGCCTTTTAGCAGTTTTCGGTAACTTTCCAGCATTCCGAGGAGATAGACGCGGAACACTTAACGGCCTACCGCAAATTGCACAAACAGCAACTCCCCCGATCTTTCTATAAAAATGAGTTACTGTTCGCCCTCCAGGTAGCTTGGTGGAATAATGTTTTCTGCTTCGTACACGCAGTGCTGGTCTCGGCAAACGCTAATCCTCCAAACCTGGAGCTATTCCGAAAACGCGTGATAGGGGTAGGTTAACTGCAAGAGAACAGAGAAAATACCACCAAACGAATGGCATTTGGGTTATTCCACTTTCTGTTACGGTTCCAAGTAGTGAAAAGCCGAATGGGAGATAGGCGGCGACACCAGTATAGATCCCTTTTATTCCAAGAAGAGGAAAACCGCCCAATAAAGCGAAGATTAAGAAGATTGGAAGAATGGTTACTCCCATTGCCTTAAACTGTTGTTTGAAAACAGTTGCGCGGAGCTGATTTATTCGAAGCTCTTTCCTCTTCAGTTTCGCCTTAAGGTTTTTATCGTTAGAGCGAGTTGCTTCCCTAAGTTCACGGAAATATTCGCGAGATTCTCGATTGAAAATTTTCAGTTGATTAACATCAATAAACCGTCTATTTATGGTTGATGTGCCCACTCCCAGTGCGGTAGCTATTATTAGTATTGAGATTGTTGATAACGGGGGCGCTAGCCAATCCATCTGCAAGTCCTCATAGTAAGTCTAAGATTTTTTTAGCAGCCTCCACAGCCCTGCCATGCGGGTTCTGAATAATTTTTACAGGAGCCCCGGACAGTATGCTGCATGCAGAAGCAAATGCCCTTGAAAGAGCTATTTCCTCCGCTACTTCTTCAGCCACTATTTTATCCCTAAATCTAGTTGCGTCTTTAGCCCTACGGCCGATAATTTCTCTGGGATCAGCTTCTATAAGAACTAGGATGTCGGGTTTCAGTTCTTCCAACACATCATACGGTAGACCGGACAAGTACCCATTCTCAGTTCTTACAATCATATGCGTGTCAATTAACAGAAACTGTGTTTTTTTAGCTATATTCGCTAATTCCTTAGCTGCCTTCAACTGTAATTGATGCTGAACTTTAATCGGTTGACGCCTTATGAAGTCCCGATGAATTTTTTCACCTTTACCCCCCGCAATTTTCAACATAGTGGTGCCATAATTTACGACCAAGAATTTCTTTGAAGTTTGTTTGGCGAATTTCTCTAATTCATTCAGAACTGTGGATTTGCCCACGCCAGGTATGCCGGTGATGACTAAGATCTTGTTTTTATCCATTGGCTTAAATCACCAAATCTAGTATGTATGAGTGAAGGGTTTCAGCCCTAATATAAAAGCTTAAAGATAAGTTTTAGGCAACGTTGCTATTTACCTAAGAAACGCCCTAACGCTGGGTACATGTCGACAAGTCTCTCTTTAACAAGAAGTTGATAGTACTGGTACAGAATTCCAACTGTTAGTAATACACCCATTCCCGTTCCGAATACGCCTAGAAAATCTGCTGAAGCAGCTATCAGCCCTACAATGATTGCGCCTAAAACAGTTACGGCGGGGATATATCGGTCTAGCATTTCTTGGATTGGCCTTTCAGACCGCCTAAATCCAGGTATCTGCATACCTGAATCAACAAGTTGTTTTGCTACTGTTTTTGAATCTAGACCGCCCACCTGAACCCACGTAACAGCGAATATGACACAGAATAGAACTAAAATGGAAACGTAGATTATTGCTCTCAAAGGATCCTGCGCGACTAGATCAAGATTTCTTGGAGGAGTTATGTAGTATGCTAATCCGCCTACGGGATTATTCTCTGTGTTAAATTCTCCAAGAATTTTAATCCAAAATGGCGGATTGGTCTTATCCGCTCCACTCCAAAGGATCTGAGAAACGAAGTATAGGTCGGCGAACAATGCTGAAGCTAAGATTACTGGAATGTTTGATACGTAAAGAAGTTTTAGGGGATACGTTCCTCTATATCCTCGAAATTTTGCATATGCTACTGGAATTTCAACTCTCATACCTTCAATGTAGATTACTATTAGGAAGACCGCTATTGTGGCGACTAAACCTAGCATTGTAGGATTAGGACTTGGACGGTGAATGAATGCTTCCCACGCATTCTCATGATTTAGTAAAGACTGAATGAAAGCTATAACTGCGCCAAAACTCTTCTGCTCTTCAAATGCAACTATAGGGGCAAACATATCCCACCAGATTGTTTGCGCAACACCGGCAGCTATGAATAGACTTATTCCACTGCCGATACCCCAGCCCTTTTGGACAAGCTCGTCAAGCAACATCAGCATTACTCCAGCAGCAACAAGTTGTAGACATATAAAGAAAGCTGTGTCAGGCGCTAGGCTACCATAGGCTCCACTAATGAGGTAGGCTGAAGCTTCAAAAGTTGTCATTAATATAGCGAAAAATTTGTTTGCCGCTGTGAATAACCCTCTGTCCTCGGGTTTTGAGAGATCAGCTTCAATTAACCCTGATCCAACTAGTAGTTGAAGAATTAAGCCTGCTGTAACAATTGGACCTATTCCGAGCTCCATGAGAGTGCCGCGTTTTGATGCGAATATTACACGTAATGCGCCTAACGGGTCACCTAGGGTTTGTTTCGGTAGACCATATAGGGAAATTTCTCCCATCACAAGGAAGAGAACTAATACTAGGCCTGTCCAGAATAATTTTTCCCCGAACCCAACTTTTTTCTCAGGGGCTTTTATCTCTGGCAGATACCTTGAGATTGGCTTAAAAAAATTGAGGAACCGCCCCATGCCTATACCTACTTAAGGTTAGCCCTGTTTTACTATTTCTCCGCCAGAGTCACTAATTTTCTTTTCAGCTGATACTGAAAAAGAAGAGGCTTTGACTATTATTGGTCTCGTAACTTTACCTCCGCCTAGAAGTTTGTCGTATCCTAGCTCCTTTAGATTTACTGTTACTTTACCCTGCTCTTCTGTCAATTTTTTATTTGCGATTAATGTATCTATTAGTTCATCCAACTCCCCAACGTTTATCGTATTAGTTACCCGCCCTAGGCTTAGTGGAGATTTGAACCCTATTTTTCCAGCGAACTTTGGTTGAGGAGGAGCCCATTTATGTTTATGCATCCCTGCTTTACCGCGTCCACCTATCATTCCGTGGCGTCTATGTTGACCCTGTATCCCCCAACCATGAGTCCTAGATCCTCTGAGTTTACGAGCCTTTCTATGTCTACGAGCCAAGTTTTTGCACCTATAAATTAATTGATGAAAATTTAATTTGCCTTTTAAGTGACCTGTATGCTTTCTCCCTTAAGTTTTTGAGCTTTAGCTTTTTTCAGTTTAACCTCCAGAACACCGTTGTTGTAAGTTGCCTTTGCCAACCTTGGATCAATGTTATCTGGGAGCTCTAGCTCTTTGAAGTACTTACGCTGTGCGGTGTCAACTGAAATTGTTAAGGTTTTCTCAGTTGCGTATAGTTTTATTTGATTCTTTTCAACTCCTGGAAGCTCTGCCACTACGCTGACTTCGTCTTTTCCAGATAAAATGTCAATAAGAGGCTCACGTTCCTCTCGAAGCTGGGGACCCATACGGCTTGGCTGAATGTTACCGAATTCACGGATAATAGGCTTCCCATTTTGATCCGTGGATATAGAAAATCCATATACGTATGGACCTTCAATTTTCTCCCCTTTTAGAATAGGAGTTTCAAAGGCTCTCCGCATCATCTTGTCCATCATAGCCTCCATACGCTCAAATTCTTCGAAGAAGTCGAACCACGATGAACGACTTTTTTTCCTTTTTTCCCACCAGTCAGACATAGATATTCCTTCAGTTCTCATCTAATAACAAAATTAATTAGAATTATAAACAATGTGGATTAAATCATGCGTGTAATTAGGTTGTTTATTACTTCACCTCTATAGCCGGTCTCTCCTCCTGCTGCGAACGATTTTATCCGTTTACCTTTGAGACCGTGTTTGGGAGGATGAAGACGGAAAAAAGGTTTTAAGTTTTGAATTTTGTTAAGTTTAATTTCTGTTGTGTATATTGCCTCAGCCAATTTTTCGATTGAGTCATAGCCGAGTTTCTCTTTCATGTTTTTTTCAGTTAATTTAATTCCACTTTTTAGTTCCGCTCTCTCTTTCAACAGGGAGATTATAGTATTCTTAGAAGCTTCTCCCCAAGTGATATACTCCTTCACTTCGCGAAGTATCCCTAAAGAGGACACGGTCTCTGCAATGAGTGTAGCATGATTGGTTCTTGTTAGGTTAAGCGTTTTTAACGTGTAAGCTAGGTGATCTGGGACCTTGACTCTTCCACGGATTCTGACGACAGCGAAACATTTTCCCTTCTGTTGACTCAAATGGAAGGCTCACCTTACCCAGTCCTTTGAAGTAACTACTTTGAAGGTATTCTTCAAGGCGTTAAAAGTGGCGAATGCAAATGATGGGATTGTTCTAGTTGATCCGTAGGTTCTTGTCCAACAGTCTTTAATTCCAGCTAGGCGAAGGACAACTTTTGCCGTCTCACCAGCGACTAAGCCTAGTCCTTTCGGTCCAGGGATAAGTTCAACTTTTACACTTCCACATCGCCCAGTTACTTTGAATGGAAGAGTATGCGGTTCTCCGCAACCACACTCCCAGCTTCCACATCCTCTCCGAACTGGAATGAGGTTAAGCTTAGCAGCCATCGTTGCTTTTTCAATCGCCGTTCTAACTTGTTTTGCTTTACTGTATCCTATTCCAACATATCCATCTGAGTTTCCAACGATCACCACTGCTTTAAATCTTGACCGCTCACCGGCATCTGTTTGTTTTTGAACAAGAGCTATGTTCAAAACTTCTTGCTGAATGTTTGGAAGAAGAAGGTCCACAATTTCAGGTTCTTGAATTTTTAAACCCTGAGAGAAGATATCCTCTAGTGAAGTAATTTGGCCCCCTTGAACTGCTTTACCTAGGCGGGTTCGTGGAACCCATACCTTTTCTTCTACCACTTCAGCTTCCTTTTGGGACATGCTTAAGACCTGATTTAGTGACTGACTTTGAAAGATGATTGGGAAGTATTATTTCTTTATTTTGGCTGTTTTTATGGTTCTATAGCGTATTAATAGCGTTCCATACACTTTTCGCATACCTTAACCTTATTCCTTTACTGTCCACCGATATTCACATAATCTATGTTTTTCACGATGAGAGTGTTTGCTTGTTTTAAGGTCTAAGGGCGCTTTGGTTTTAAGCATCCTTGCTTCATTTAAGGTATTGAGTGTTTTATGAAGGTTTATTATGCTCATCCGATGGTGGCATACGGTACACGTCGGGAGCAGGAGGAACTCGAAATCATTAGGCGTAAAGCTCCCGATGCGGATATAATCAACCCTGCGAGGGGATGAGGTTGTCCGCTTGGCTGAGAAGTTGCTTCCTATCTATGAGGCAGCGGATATTAAGGGTAATGAGGAGAAGATTGCGTGGATGAAGCTTATCCTCGAGATTAAAAATGAGGGGGATTGGGCGGATGTTGAGGATAGAAGGAATGCGCTTAGAGAGAAAATTGATAGGGAGACTGAGAGGTGTGTGGAACAGGCGGAAACAGTGTGGATTTTCCAACACGCATTGCCCAGACACAGCATAACTTACAGTTAAAAACCATAAAAGAGGCTGAAGAGTGACATCTATGAATTCTTTTTTAGGGCTAACTTAACACCTTTAATTTTAGGCGCTTTGGATTGAGTTATTTTGCCTTGTATTTCTTCGAAGTGTTCTGGTAGCGATTCTGGTTTCAGTTTGTGAGCAAGATAATTAGAGAAGAACCTCTGATAAAGCTCTGGGTTGGAGGCTGCTAGTTTTTTAGCGTAGGTTGCTATATGCTCACCGCGTATTCGCGACTTATCAGGCATTATTTCTTCATTGAATGGCACTTTAATTCCGGAGTCTGTGACACCTTTTAGTGCCGCCGATGTACGAGAAGCCTTTGATGATGTGCTAAGTCCGAAGTCAAGTACAGCTTCCTTCACACCCTTTGACGACGCACGATGGCCTGCTAGTAGACCTGTTAGGTAGGCTGCTGGAAGATTGCCACAACCCCCAAGCCACTTATATTTTTTTGCCAGCTCTATTGAGTTGGCTGCAGCCAATGTACGATCACCCTCAGATTTTGCTTCTATTATTTGCACAGACATATGTTTCAGTGAGCCTCTAACTACGAGACGAGGCTTACCTGACTTGATCAACTCTCTTCGTAAATTGTAGTCTGTTTTTCCTTCACGCCTTCTTCTGAATTGCACTCTATAAATTGGTCCTTTGGACGCCAACTATTTCCGCCTCTAAACTAGGTTTATAGTAAGATTATCCTGAATTGATAGCCCCTCATACATTTTTCGCATACTTTAACCTTTTCGCCCTTACTGCTCTCTAATACCTCGACTAAAGTATGCCTTCTTCCACATTAGTTTCATTCATCTCCACTATGGATCTGTTCGTGCTGTTTTAAATAGGGGCTTTTATTGTCTTTTTTGATTGGTTAATTATGCCAACTGAACAGCCTAAAGAGTTGAAGGGAAATGGATTAGTAGATAAGAATACTGTTCATAGCGAGGCTGTTGCTTTAACAGAGACTATGCCGAATAAAGAGCCTAAAGCTGAAACTCCTAACGAGGCTTTAACGCCCGAAGAACTCCGCCGAAAGAAACACAGGGAGTATATGAGGGATTGGCACCAAAAACATAAGGAAAAAATTAATGTAAAACGTAGGATGCGCTATTTGAAAAACAGAGATAGAATTCTTGAAAGAAAACGTGAGCACTATCAAGAGAATCGTGAAGATATTCGTGCAAAGTTTAAGGAACGTTATCATTCCGACCCTGAGTTTAAAGAAAAGCACCTAAATATGCAGAAGGTGTGGTGGAGGAAACGTCAAGAGGGTTATATAAGGTTTAAAATCGAGTACGGCGGGAAATGCATTGTTGATGGGGAGGATGACCTCGATAAACTGATTCCTCATCATCCAGATGGAAAAGAGGATAGCACTCGCTCTTTTTTTAAGAGTAGGGAGTTTACTAACTGGGTTAGATATGGGACTAAACCGAACGTCAAACTTATGTGTGCAAATTGCCACCTAAAATACGAGGTTATGTTAGCACGTGGAGAGGTTAAAGACCTCCAAGATTTCCTTAATAAGATGGGTGTAAAAAATGGAGTCGACTCCCCACAACAGCCTGGATAGTTTTATTAACGTAGTCCATATCTTCAGCCTTTTAATCGTTTTATTTTTTAATAACTTTTCCTCTCGCAAGTTTGTATGTTTGAATGTGCTGTTCTAAGTGGGCTACACTTTTAAACGCCCCACCCTTTGCCATACGGTAGAGGTCACGGTAAACATGTTTTGTAATTACTCGACCACTTCTCAGCTCACGTAGATGTCTTCTAATTGCTCGAACTCTTTTAGCCCAAGTTAGTTTCATGTGCATCCGTGCAGCTTTTCCTCCCTTGCGGCTTCCATGCTTTCTTCTAAGGCCTCTCCTTTTCTTCAGGTGAACAGCGCGCGCTCTAGCTCGACTTACACCTTTCTCAGGCACAGCCTGAATAACACCTTCACGCACCAGCCGCCTGATATCTTCACGTGTAATTGCTGTCGCAACGTCCTCGATTCGCTCAGGGTCTACCCAAACCCTGGTTTCTCCTACATTTAATATTTCAGCTGCTAGTCTTCTCTGGCTTCTTAGACTCAACTAGTTTCACCCTCCCTGGGTTAAGAACAAGAATCCCCTGTTCTTTCGCTTTCTCTAAAATTTCAACGCGCTTCGTAACTCCAACCGTGTGCCCGATTCTAACAGCTTGCTTAGTAGGGTCAACCGCTTCAAGGTCTTCCACTCTATACACAGGTATCTCCTGCAGCCCAGATGGATGGAGCCCGCGAATTTTTTTGGGAACCCTGTACCCAATGCTTGGAATCACAGGGTAACCCTTCCTCTTTAACCTCATTTTGCTGTCGATGCCGTCAGGGGCTCTCCAGCTTTCCTTTACCCGCACATAACGCCAACTTTCCGAGCGTTTGAACTTTGGCTTAACAATCCTCGGCTTCTTAGGTTTCAAAGGAGTCTTTTTTGCTTTTGCTCGTTTTGGCATCATATCCCTCTGCTTTTTTCGTAAATATAGATCCCGTCGAGGAAAACCCTGGGATCTTTATTTTTGATTTTTGTTGCTTGTTCGATGTTTGTTGCTGTTTGACTGACATCCTCGATGTTTATTCCCTGAACCAGTATGTCGTCCTCCTTAATGGTAACTTTAGCGTCTCCGACGATCTTTGCTATCCTCGGATGCTTCTCACCGCAAAAATTCTCTATGAGCACATTTTTTCCATCAATTTTAATTGAGGCTGGAAAATGAGCGAAGACAATTTTTAGTTTATAGGTGAAGCCTTTTGTTACTCCAGTTATCATGTTCTTAATGTGCGATGATACTGTCCCAACTATGGACGCTTCTTTTTTCCTTGGCCAGACCATTTCGATGATGATTTTGTCTTTCTCCTTTCTAATCGTTACAGGTGCACTTGAGAAATTGCGTTCAAGCTCACCTTGAGGCCCCTTAATCTTAACTGTTCTTCCCTCGACTGTAGCTTCAACGCCTTCCGGAATCTCTATGAACTTTTCTTCAGCAACAGCTCTAGCCACTTTTTATCCCTCTAATAAACGAACGCTAAGAGTCTTCCACCTGTTCGCTTTTCCTTTGCGTCTCTATGAGACATTACCCCTTTCTGCGTTGAAACTATGAGTATTCCAACCTCTTTTGATGGTAGGAAACGTTTTTCCCAGAATTCAAATTTGTCTACTTTAGTGGCATAGTTTGGCTTTACTGCTCCACATCTGTTCACTCGACCTAAAAGCTGAACCTTAAATTTTCCGGAACGCCCATCATCTATGAATTCGAATTCGCCGACGTAACCGTTTTTCTGCATTATTCTAAGAATTTGCCCGACAAGTTTTGAAGCTGGCTCAATCAAACATTCACGTTTGTTTCTCAGCTCGTTATTCATTATTGTTGACATAGCCGTCGAAAGCGGGTCTGTTGATGCCATTTATTTCCCCTCACTTATACTTCTTAAATCCAAGCTTCGGTGCAACTTCACGGAAGCATTGCCTACAGAGATTTAGTCCATATCGTCTAACGATTGGGCCATAGGCACCGCACCTACGGCAAGGTCTTGAGCCTTTTCCATATTTTCTAATTTTCTTCGGTTTTTGTTTCGCCATCTGTTGATCATTCCTCAATCTCTGTTCCAAAAAGATCTTTTATGAATTGAATTGATTCCTCGCGGGTTAAACGGTGGCTTGCGCCTATTTTACCGGCTCTTCGTCGACGAATAAATACACGGTAGCCAGGCCTACCTATTGTTACGCACACGTTCATTCCAAAGATGCCTAGTTCCGGAATGTATTTTGTACCTGGAATTTCTATGTGTTCTATTATTCCAAAGGAGAAGTTGCCATATTGGTCAAAATGCGATTTTGACAGTTTATTGCCGACTGCTTGAAGCGCTTTTTTCAGAAATTCTAGGGCTCTTTGACCTCTAAGCGTAACTATGCAAGCCATAGGTTCACCTTTTCGAATTCCAAAGTCCCTTATTGTTTTCTTCGCCTTTCTTCTGGAAGGCGTTTGGCCTGTTAATTGCTGAAGCACTTTCACTGCTTTTTCTAGGGGCTCACCTGCTTTCCCAACAGCCATGTTAACGGTTACTTTTTCGATTCTAAGTTTTAACATAGGATTCTGCTGCTTTCTTTGGATAGTTTCCACGGATGCTTTCTGACTCATTTAGTCAACCTCCGGCAGAGATATCAAGGGTTTATTCTTCCCTACGACAAAAACGTAGTCCAATATTGTTTGGAAACTATTTCCTTTCTTATCCTCAATTGTTACAACCACGGGAAAAGGTCCAGCTCTTCTTTCAATTTTAACAATTTTGCCATATCTGCCAATGTTTTTTCCACCTGTTACAATAGCAAATGAACTTTCATCAAGTTTTATGTGATCGAGAATTTTTTGGTCAGGTATACTTATCTTTAGAACGTCTGAGACGTCGTAGACGTCTTCCTCTGGATTGCGCGGGTCTTTAATTTTTATCAGAATGTTTCTGCCATCATGTAGGTTAAGTTGGATAGCCCCATCCTTTACTGTTGTTTTATTTTCAATCCTACAGAGCTTGAATTTCTGCTCTTCACCTTTGATTGCATGTAACGTTAGACCCTTATTTGACTCTGGAACTACACGATAGGCTTTGCTGAGGGGTTGCACTTCTATAACATCCATTAAGCCTACTGGGAATTTTTCTTCACGCCTAACGTTGCCGTCAACCTTCACCTGACCTTCTGCAAATATGACTCTGGCTTCCTTCCTTGTTTTCGCAAATCCAATTATTTCACGTGCAACTAGGAGAAGAGGCAGGCACATTTTAAGTGGATGTGGGCCAGGCTTTGGTTTAACTACCCATTGAAACTCCTTTCTATGTATCGGCCAAAATGTCGGTGCAGGCATTCTTTTAAGGTGCCTAGAGCCGCCTTTCTTTCCCATTTTTAAGCCTCCTTTGTCTCCGTCTCTTCAGAAGGCTTCTCAGGCTCCTTAGTTGGTGTGGGTGCTTCGGGAACCTCAGCAGCTTTTTCTAATGCTTCCCTTCTAAGTTTGTCGTCTAAGTTAAGTTTTGTAATCATAACTTTAGATGGATGGATTGGAACTTGGACCGGTGTTCCATCCGTTTTCTCTCTAGTTACACCTTCCAAGAAGAGTCTGTAGTTTTTGTAGTCAACACGTATAACTTTTCCTTCAATACCAGTGAAATCGCCTCTGAGTATTCTAGCGGTGTCATTTTTTCGAACTGGGAGAGATTTTACATTAAATTTATCCTTTAGCTCAGGAGAAAGCATTGCCGCCAGCATTTTACGTCTTTGATGTATATGTGCGGTGTAGAGGAGCTTTCTCCGCTCCCTCGGTTTTGTCGAGATCCTCGCCATGCCCTACACCTACACGATGATGCTTGAAGAACTGGCTACCCTTGGCCATCGCTCTGCAGCCTCTCGAGCCACTGGACCGCGAATTTCAGATCCCTTCAATTCTCCTTCAGGGGTCATAATAACAGCTGCATTGTCTTCAAACTGGATCCATGCGCCCTCGGGTCTTCTAAATAATTTAGCTTGCCTGACTATTACTGCCGGAAAGATTTGTTTTCTCATGTCAGGGGTCCCTCTCTTAACTGAAACCATAACCATGTCTCCTACGCATGCGGATGGGTTTCGTCTTAGACGCCCTTTATATCCTATAACTTGGATTATCCTCAGATTCCGAGCGCCAGTATTGTCCGCGCAATGTACAACTGAGCCTACAGGAAGCCCCTTGGTAATATGTGGACGATATTCAAGTATGCCCTTTGCTGAAACGGCCCTTGTTTTTGGTACTGGCAACTACTCTTCCTCCATTTTTTCTATTACGACAAAGTGAACTGTCTGACTTAATGGGCGGCTTGTGATATTTAAATAAATAGTTCTCTATTTTTGGTGGTTTTTACAGTTCTCCATGGGTAAGTTAGCCTAAGAACTTTCCATACATTCTTCGCATACGTTTATCCTTTTCGCCTTTACTGTTCTCCAACATCTCACCTAGTCCAGCGAGGCTGTTAAAAGCTCACTTGCAGAGAGCATCAATGAATAAGAGAAAATGGTGAGCTCTAAGACAACTAATGAGATTTCAAAAAAATTGTCCATACCGCTAGAGCGAGGGGAGAGGGGAGAGATGGCGACATCTATTGAAGGCGAGAAGAAAAGTAGTATTTACACTCTTGAGGATTTTGTTTCCACATTTCCAAAGCATCAGCAGGATCGTTATTATGCGTATCGAAGAGCGTTAGAATTATATAGGCAAGGAGGACTTTCGCAGAAGGCTATAATAGGAGGACTAAGCTACCCTCAAAAGACTGTTAACACTTGGATTAGTGAAAGAAATTTTCCCCCAGTCGAAAGAAACATTCGGGAACTGAGAAATTTAGGGTTATATCCACTAACCCCTGATAACCCACATCTCCCATTTCTTGCCCGTGCAGTCGCTCATAATGTAGGAGATGGACATCTTTCAAAAGATTTTCGGAAATTAATGTTCTTTGATGGAGAAAAAGCGAGTTTAGAAAACTTAAAGGCAGAATATCAAGCACACTTTCCGAAACTTTCTATATCCGATGTTGAAAAAGACTCTTTGAGTAATGGATATGAATTAACTGTCTATAACACCACTTTAGCCCATCTTTTCGCCACATTAGGAGTACCCGCAGGGAATAAAGTGGAAGTGCCCTTTTCAGTTCCACAATTCGTGTTGAACGGTTCGGATGAGGTTAAACGCAACTATGTTGGAGCCTTATTTGGAAGCGAGGGGGAAACACCAAGACTCGCTGGACCTCATTCGAGTAACGGTATCACTTTTGGTATGTCTAAAAAAGAGTCGTTAGAAGATGAACATATACAATTTCTTGAGCAGATGAGGGGGTTGTTTAACGATTTTGGGATCGCAACTAGTGAAGTGAAGAAGAAAATACGCTCTTCGCCTGAAAATCCCTATTATTACTTTTCTATTAACAATGGAGTGAAAAATCTGATGAGATTCTTCGAGAACATTCCGTTTGAATTCTTCGCTAATAAACAAAGAAGTATGGAGGAGATTATGAAGGCTTTTAAACATCATTCTGAGCAACTGGAACTCTATAATAAAGTGATGGCTCTAAAGGCTGAGGGTAAAAAGCCTGCGAAGATTTCAAGGGAGCTAAATATTTCTCTTGGAAGAGTGTCTAAATGGATTAATGGAGATTATAAACCATTACTGGCTTAACGCCGAGTTTTAAGGGTTCGGTTCCTCTTTCCAGATAACAACGAAATGAACCGTTTTGGATAGGGGTTTGCATTCCATGATTTTTACTTTATCTCCAGTTTTCGCGTCTATGCAGGGTGGACTGTGGGCGGGTATGGAGCTATGTCTTCTCTCAGACCGCATATACTTCGGGTTGTATTGTGTATAGTCTCTTCTTACAACTACAAGGTCGCGTGCTTTACTTGAGGCTACAACTCCATCCAGCATTCTGCCTCGAATAGATAATGAGCCGTGGAATGGACAGTAAATGTCGTCGCATTTCTTTTTTGGAGCTTTAACTTGTACACCTATATCTCGCATATACCTTTCCCCATTTATTACCTAATTCTGTCTTCAGGTCTGCCGACAAGATTTCTTCCGTCAATTTCAGTTAGCGCACCATCAGGTAAAGTAAATTGAAAAATTGAAACCTTCTTTACAATATCTTTTCGCTTACCTTCATGGAGTACAGTAATTTTATTTTGCGTTTCATCAACTACAATCCCTTCTATGCTAACGTATCCAGGATGGGTGCTCTTTATGATTTTTACCTTTAAACCGATGATTTCATCGTGTACGATACTCTGAGTTGCTTTTTGCGTCATTTCTCAGTTCTTCCTTTAGTTTTTCGCTTTGCTTGTTTAGATGTAGCGATGCTCTCTTTCTGTATGGTTAGAATGCGTGCTATGGTTCTCCGAATTTCCCTTATGCGTGATGGGTTTTCAACAGCTCCTCCAGCTCTAGACATGGCTCTCAGCTTGACTAGTTCTGTTCTAAACTCAGTCAATTTCTTCTCCAGATCTTCAGGTGTCATTAGTTTGAGTTCACGTAGTCTAGCTATCGGCATTTATTCTTCACCCTGACTTTTTTCCTCAGTTATTGAGACTGTTTCTTCCTCAGCTTTTCCTTCGGGTAGCTCCTCAGCTTCGGCTTTCGGAGTCTTTATTGAAATTTGGTCTGGAAATTCAGCTTTAGGTGGCAGGAGTGTTACCTTAACCCCGAGCAGCCCTTGTTTAAGTTTAACGTGAACTACAGCTTCTTTTAGGAATTTTAGCGCGGGATCGCCTGATTTTGGGAGGTAGCCTCCGCGATATTTTTCATATCTAGCTCTCTCTGTTGTTAATTTTCCTCTAATTACAACCTCTGCTCCAGATGCACCTGCGGCAAGCATGCGAGTTAAAGCCCAAAAGCCGGCTCTTCTAAAATGCACACCTCTTTGAAGGGCTGATGCTACGCGGGTTGCCATTACATATGGGTTAAGCTCGGGGACTTCTATTTCAGCAACGGCTATCTGCGGGCTTGGAAGGCCGTATTTTTCCTCCAGTATTTTAGATAAGTCTTTAATGCTTTGACCTCTTCGCCCAATAACAAGCCCGGGTTTCATAGCGTAAATTGTTATATGAGTGCCCATCGGTGTTTTTGCGATGTCTACGCCACCGTATCCAGCTTTCTCAAGGTCTTTACTTAAGAATTCATCTATTTCGGATTTTTTTATCGCATCTCCAATGAAATGTTTAACTGCTGACATCAATTATATCTCCTAAACCTCAGACAAAACAAGTTCAATGTGAGTTTGCTGTTCAAAATATGGAGATGCTCTCCCAAAAGCTCTCGGAATCATTTTCTTGGTTTTACGGGCACGTTGAGCTGCGATATGAGTTACTCGAAGTTTATCAGGGTCAAGTCCTTTGTTTTCAGCGTTGGCCTCAGCATTTTCTAATACCTTAAGAACTTCACTTGCAGCTTTTACAGGGTATCTTCCAGCATACCAGCGTCCCAATCCGCGCCTATGAGGCACTTCTTTTTTATATCGAGTGAAGGGCACCGGCACCTTCTTTTCGATTACTTTGCCAAGAAAACTTTTTGCTTCATCCAATTTCATGCCTTTTATCTTATGACAAACCTCTCTGGCTACTTTAGGCGATACTCTAAGCTCTCTACCCGACGCTTTCACAGTCTTATCGGGATCTAAACCAGTAATTGAGTATCCCCATTTAGGCACTGATATCACCTATGAATTGCAAAAAGAACGTAATGGAAGTGATATTTGTGGTTTGTGCTTTTGTTTTAATAATTGAATGGTTAAGAAACTGCATTGATAGCCTTTCAAAAAAAGATAAAATTCACTTTAAAGGTACATACATCGAAGCCCTTGAAGCGCCTATGCCAGGGGTTCCGTGAACAACTTTTTTGATAGTTGAAGCGAATTCCCCTAGACGGTGACCAATCATTTCCTGTGTAATTTCAATTGGGACGAATTCTTTCCCATTGTGGACGGCTATAGTCAATCCAACCATTTCAGGAAGAATGACCATGTCCCTGGAATGAGTTTTCACTGTTATTTTCTTGTTTTTCTCTTCGAAGATTTTTCTTGCTTCTTTTATTTTTTCAAGTAAAATTCGTTGCTCTGGTGTCAAGCCTCTGACTAGAGATCTTCTCTCTCTCGATGGGAGTAACTTGATGAACTCGTCCATCGACATTTTTTGCAGTTCTTTAAGTGTGTAGCCGCGATATGTGAAAATTTTGGGCATTATTTACTCACGCCTTATTTGATTCGACAAATTTGGCTTTGGACGGACTTATTTAAACTTTCTGAGTTGGTGCTTAAATGCTGATTTTTTAAGGTTTTATGAGGAGCGTTGTTAAATTACAAAAAAATCGCCATAGCCATCGCTCTTACTTTTCTTTTCAGCGTTTTTGTTCTTAATTCCAGCGCCCCGCAGACACATGGAGAAGCCCCGTTTAGCAATTACACCGGAACTGGCAATAGCTTCGATGTTGTCAAGCGCCTAGACTTTCATCAGGACAAAGTCCATCATAGCGTCTATGAGGACGTCATCTATCCTGACGAGAAGTTTCCGATGGATTACAATGCTAAAGGGGCTTCACTGATTCGCGCAACTGGAATTGTCACATGCGCAGAGAATGCGATAGCTGAAACCAGTTTTTCCACATGGGAGATGGCTGCAGGCTGGTCTGCTGCTCAGGAAGGCTACATAAGGTTCTATTCGAGTAGTGTAGGCAGTTTTACATCAACTGCATATAAATCGTTCAAAGTTGGATACGACCCTGACTTGATTTCCTCTATGGTACTATACTGGGATTGTTACCGAGTTTCAGCTGGTGGATACGCTCCGACTGGTAGCTATTATAGGGGAGGAGGCAAGGAAAGTCCACCGGCCTACAATTGTGTGGGAGATAATAGCGTTAATCAATGGAACGCTAGGATGGTGCAGAAAGTAAACCTCCCGTATGGCCGTAACAGGATAACTAAGGTTCAGTTTTACGGTATGAGGGTCTACTGGCCTTCCGATCTTGGAGGATGGTATATAGCATTATCAACGGATGTCCAGTCAACTAACTGGATTTGGAGTACAAGTTTTGACCCGCAGGGAATTCCGAGCGACCGCTTTAGTTGGATAAGTTTCGATGTCCCGAATGTCTTAGTGGAAAGTTCATATGTATACATTGTTGTTGGCTATGGTGGCGGCACAACCAATAACAATTACAGAGAAGACTTGGTGTGGATTTTCTGGGGAAACCTTGCTGATACTAATGAAGGTTATTGGTGGTTCTTTATGGGAAATTGGGGTCAACCTAATGGGAACGGAGTAGGAGCTTATCTCGCCCTCTATGGTTATGGTGAATATTGGATTAACGGTAACTATGAATCTGTTTCATTCACCGATAGCGAGGGGACCGTAAGCAATGTTTTCCACACGGACAACACTGGTTCCGATGCTGGATGGCATACGTTTAGCTGGGATTTATCTAGTCGAATACCGTACCTGGCACCTCAGGTAAAAATTGCTTTTGAAGCTTCTCACAATGCTTATGCAACTTCAGAATTTCGCATAGACAATATTTACTTTAGAATTACACTTAACAAAGTCAAGGCGATATACCGTGACACAAATATAAACCTATCAGATGGATTGTGGCACCCTATTCTTTACACGACAGGCCCCATAGCTTTACGTGGATGCGATTTTACTACTGAATTCTCAGCTCAACTTGAAAACAGTTCAAAAAATTTAATTCATAAATTTTCAGCAACTAACGGATCAAATATCATTCATGAACTTAGCGTTCCAATAACAAAGCCGATTGGAGGATGCGGTTACTCAAATTATAGAGTTGAAGTTATCAACATTCCAGCTGATTATTCTTTAAACTCGATTTTCTGCCCCGAAGTTAAAGTGCATGACATCTCATCTAGCGTCCCTTTTTCGATTGGTAGTTTAACTATTCCTAGCGAGATTATAGCACAGCATGGATATGGAATATATAAGATTATATGCACCTCGCCTAACTGCGTAGTTGAAACAGAGACATGGATTGGAGATAGATCTTTAAAAAGCGATTATTTCATGCGTGGCGATAGTTTACAATTAAAAACAATTTTTTCAACTTATGGAAATTACTGTATCTCTATTTATGATCCGCTTGGTACGAATATCTTTAACCAATCAGGTGCAACATTGGAGCCCATCGGGGTTTGGACAAACAGTTGTTTACATATAAGCGCCTCAGCTCTGCTCGGAAAATATGTACAGCAAGTTACATTTAACAATGGGTTTGAACAGGGGTTCCGCCAACATGTGTTTTATGTCGACTCAAATGAAGCTGAAATGCAGTGGTCGGGAGACGTTGATAAAATCACCCTAGCTGGAAGTGTGAAGAATACTAGGACACTTAGCGCAGCACGCAGTATAAATGGATATGCGCTTCTATTAGATACGTCGCATCTATCCAGCCCAGTTAACGTTGCATACAATTACACTGAAAACTCGAGTTGCTACATAAAATCGGTGAGAATCAGTAGCAATGTATTAACTAGTTACGATGTGGCTATAGATGTAGATGTTTCAGCGCCACCTGGAATCGTAGGGATATGGCCTGTTCGCGTGCAGTTTGAAATTGGAAACAACCCAACCGGGTCAATAACATGCTATTATGATCATATACTTTCTACCAATGATGCGTTCACATACGAGATTAGGTTAATTGGTGGTTCAATCATATTCACAAACTCAACCTTAGCTAGTAGTGGCCCAATTGTTTCAAATGGAACTGCATGGTGCAACCTATATAACAAGAGGATGCCGACTTATTATGAAGTTTTCATTAAGTTGATGGATGGAAAAGATGGATCATCACAAATCATCGACCAAAAACTAGAGCGTTTATTCATCACTGGAATAAATGGTAAACTTCTGGGAGTTACACCGTTGAAGCCTGACGAAAACGGGTACTTCTCAGTCATAATAGATAAGCCTAAACTGGTTATACCAGGTGACACGATGGTGGTGCTAATGGGTGTGGATGGGAACGGAATTCCAGTGAAACCGCCATCAACAGAAGTTATTCGGACTAGGGCGCTATACGTTGATCCAAATTCAATTAGCACTAACGGGAGATATGATGACGCAACAGTAAAGGCGCGCTTACGTTATGAGGACTATGAGTGGGTTGGGGCTGGAGTAAAATGCCAGATTGATGTAGCTGGAGTAAATTACGCTGTAGAGACAGACAGCATGGGATACGTAACCGTGACCAATGTACAACTGCCTAATGGTAGGGATTCAATAAGAATTTCAACCTCAATTGTGGATGATCAAACCCACTCTGCACTAGAAAACTCGCTACGATGGATCACTGATGAAGCATCGTCTATAAATTATACTTTAGGAATTGAAAGAACCACTTTAACCAACTTTAAGTTTTCGTTAAATGATCATCTGGTCAATCCAGACCAGAGAATCACTGCTACTTTCTCAATGAGAAGTGCAGCATTCTATGTCAAATTGCATCTATTTTGCAAAGTGATAGTGAGTGGGAAGAGTTGGATTAAGGATTTATGGATCGATCCTGGAGCAATAAATACTATTCGAGAAGAGTTCACAGCGCCAATGAGTATAGGACTCAATTGCCCAGTAACGGCGTACATAGGTTACAATGACTCGGAGTTTTCATGCGGCAAATTCAACGAGTCAGTGGAGGTCACTGGAATAAAAATTGATCAAACAACCATTACACCCTCAGGAATAGTTAACGTTGGCGATGTTGTTACAGTCAAGATTCACGCAGTTTGGGCGCATAACAATTCCATGATAAAAGGTGCTATCATCAATATGGAGGATGTTAGTGAAGCGTTTACCGACAATGAAGGCTGGGCTTACTTTAATGTTTCAAGAAATACCGCTGGAACATACAAATTTAAGTCCTATGGAGTGTCCGCGCCAGACGATATTACATTTAGAGTCAATGAGATAACAAGCGAAGTCGCTTGGGTAGATGCTCCAAAACAAAGCGCTACAAAGGAAGTGCAGCCACAGTTAACATTTGCTGCAACCATATCGATACTCAGTTCAATAGTGATACTCGCATTTAGAAGAAGAGCTAAGCCTTCTCCTCTCTCCGTTTCCTCGCGCCCCAACCTGTTCGTCTAGCAGCAATAGAGCCAACTTTCCTACCAGGCGGAGCCCCACGAGCTACAACAGTAGGTTTACCTGGATGTTTATGCCTACCACCACCAAATGGGTGATAGGCCGCAATCATCGCCACACCTTTCACCCGTGGGAAAAATCGCCCTCTAGCAGCCATAAGGTGATAACGTGGACCAGCCTTTAAGAACGGTTTATCCACTCGACCAGCGCCAGCTACAACACCTATTGTTGCGCGACATAAATCGCCGAGAGAAGTGGTTTTTCCAGAAGGCAGCTTTAACACGGTCCCTTCCGGTGTGTGGGCTACAACTGAAGCGTAAGCGCCAGATGAACGGGCAATTTTACCTCCGTCACTTGGTGCGCATTCAATGTTGCAGACGATGGTTCCTTCAGGAATACTGCCAAGTAGAATAACATTTCCGATTTCGATTGGCGCTGCTTTTCCGAGACTTATTTCTTGCCCAACAGCAACACCTTCAGGGATGACCGTATAGAACTCATCACCTGATTCAGTTTTAATTAAGCCTAAGGGCGCCCCTCTTCCAGGTTCATGAACAATCCTTTGAACAATCCCCTTAACCATCGAGATGCGCTGATTTTCTGATAACGGTGGATAACTTGCTGGAGCAATACGTTTATGAGTTGCAGCTCTGAATGTTGGTGTACCTCGACCTCTTCTTTGAACAATTATTCTTTTACCCAATGCAGTTCTCCTCCTAAAGTATTCCAAGCTTAATGGCTATATCTGAGGCTTTATATTCAGGTTTAAGTTTTACATATGCTTTCTTTTTGCCATCTGGTGAAATTATAGTTCTAACTGAATCCACTTTCACCTCGTAGAGTTCCTCAACAGCCCGTTTAACATCATTTTTAGTTGCATTGGTGTTGACGATGAATGTGAGTTTATTTTCAGACTCGATCAAGATTACAGCGTCCTCAGTCATTACAGGATACAGAACTATTTTTTGCGGCTCCAATTTCGACAACAATATCGCCTCACTTAAATAATTCATTAAGCCCCTTGACAGCGGACTCAGCCCAGACAGTTAATCTACCAGGATAGGTGCCCGGTGCTAGTGCTTCGGCATTTAAATTCCTGACCCTGATAACTTCAACTCCTGGAAAATTAGAGGCTGCTCTACTAATTCCTCCATCTTCAGCTATGACTATAAGCGGACCTCTACCATGTTTTAGGCGTCGCCCCCTCATCTTACCTTTACCAGCACGGGTTCTGGTTCCCTCTTTAACCCTTATTACGTCGGACCAGATGCGGAGTTTAACAAACGCTTCCTTAACATCATTCGCGGTCTTCAAATTCTGAATATCATCCACAACAATAAGAGGAAAGCCGCGGACTCTACTGACAACGTGCCCCCTAGAAGCTGCAAGATCCTTATTAGCTGTAGCAGAAATAGCTGAACGAATTGCCAAACGCCTCTCCTTCTTGTTAATTGCTTTTGCAATTATTTTCTCAGCAATAGGAGGATGTGCCTGTCTACCTCCAACTGTTCCAGGAGCTAACGCGCCTGAGCCGGAGAGCGCCCCGCCGCCTTTAATTCTTGGTATTCTAGAGAGATCGTAGCCAACACCTCTTGATTCGGCTGTTGTGCGTTTACCAGCCATAACGTCGCGACCTTGAGGTTGAAATCTGTGAGATTGAATTGCTATGACGGCTCTCTTTATTATGTCTGGTCTTACTGGTGTTTGGAAAACTTCTGGAAGAGAAACTCTCTTAACAACTTTCCCTTGAAGATCGTAAACTTGAGCTGAAGTTTTAACCAATTTTAATTCCTTCTATTTTCCTTGCTGTGATTCAATGCTGATGTAGGATATTTGTGGTGCTGCTTTGGGTGTTTCAGGTGCTCTGGCTGAGTATCTCAATTTAACTAGACGTTTAGCTGGACCAGGTACGCTTCCGCTGAGTATTATGTGGTCACTGTTTACAACACCGTAACGGATGAAGCCACCTTTAGGTGTGACTGCTGCCCCCTTTGAGCCAATTTTCAGTATTTGCTTGCAGTACTCTGTCCTTTGAGCTAAACCTAGCTGTCCTGATCTTGGCACGGTGTACATTAAGTGTGCAGGATGCCATGGCCCAAGCGTGCCTACCCCACGTTTTGTTTTTCTGCCCTTGTGGGAAAGTATGTGTACACCCCAGCGTTTCACTGGGCCAGCGATTCCCTTCCCCTTTGTAATCGAAATTACGTCCACGAACAGCCCCTCCTTGAATACGTCTGAGGCATTAATAGTTTTTCCTACAAGATTTTTGGCATAGTCGATTTGCTGTTGGATTGATCCACCACCAACTTTAACTTCCATAACATCAGGTTTCTTCTTAGGTACAGCAGTCGTTCTTGGTTGTGTACATAAGACTAATCGAATTTCCTTAATTTTATCTAAATTTTGTTCGATTTTATTTAATGCATTTTTTGAGTCAAATTTTTCAGGTAAAGTTAAAACTCGTTCTAGATCAGCTGGAGGCTTATCCATCCAGATTTCAGTAAGTGTCTGTAGACCTGTCGCTGTTTCTACATAAGTTCTGATCGCACATACAGTCATCGGCGGAGTTTCAATAATAGTCGCAGGTTGAACTACTTCCTTGCCATAATTCGGTGAACTCGGATTACTATCTATAACATAGACGTGCGTCATGCCAGCTTTATAGCCAGCGAAACCTAGAACTATTGGACCGCCCTTAATTTCGGGCCAATATCTAATCCTACCGGCTAAACGGGCAGCACGTGCCCTAGGTAAATATGCAAGTGAACCTCGTCTTGGAGCCACTTTCTTTCGGCGACCCATCTTTTATCACTCATTTATTAGTAGGCTTAAGGCTGCAAGTGAGGCGTAGACCGCTTCCTCTGTTCTCACGGTTTCCGTCCCTTGCGCCGGGATTGTGTTAACCGTGAAATTGGCTGTTTCCTCCAGTTTAAGTCTTTCGCGGAGCAGTATTTCTTTGAGCCCCTCTGTCGGTGACCCGAACGCGACTAGCACGCTTTTTGCAACTTTCCAGCGTTTCTCTATCTCCCCAGAGACTGAGTAGAGCGGAACACCGTAGCGTGAGGTCGCTATCACTAGGTCGAAGCCTCTATCTTTCACCAGCCGTCCCAATGGAAGTTTTGAAACAGTAACATTAAAGCCCCAATATATTCCTATCTCTTCATTTTTTGCAAGAGAAGCTTGCACACCGTCACCAGTTTTAGTAATTTTTACCGTTACACGTTTACCAACTGGGAGATTCGGTTCATCTATCGAAACTGGTTTTTCAACACCGACATCAATCATAGACCCCTTTGCATCTGATTCTATGATTACACCTTCCCTGTAGCTGCCAGGTTTTATGTCAGACAATTTATTCTTCATTGGATGATGCGGAGTTCTTAAAGGTGGAAGGATACCGACGTAGCTAAGACTCTTTTCAAATGGAAATAAACGCTTACGCAAGTATTGTGGAGTTTCAATGTAATTTAGAATCTTAGCGATAAGATTCATGTCTCTTATCTGATCAATTTTTTGCATATCTGGATAAACTATTATTTCATCAACTCTGAAAATTGCTGCAGCTCTACCGATCAACCCAATTTTGAAAGTCTTCTCACGTAAGTGCGGCGTATCTGAAACAAGGGAAGCTGGAATAGCGATGGAAACCTTTCTGGGATGCTTAGGAGGCTGCAAAAAAATCAACCAGGGAAATACTACTTTTTAGCCCGTGCTTCTTCTAGTTTACTTAGAATTATCTTGTTGGCAATCTGCGGGTCTGCTCTTCCATGAGTTGCCTTCATAAGTTGCCCAACAAGGAAATGCGCAGCTCTCTTGTCAGTTAAGGCGTCTTTAACAGCCTTTGGGTTCTCATTAAACACTTTATCAGCTATCTTTTCAAGCTCTTCAAAAACGCTTATTCTCGTTAAGCCTTGCGCCTCAACTATCGCTGTGGGCGATTTACCTGTTTTTATCATTTCCCTCAAAACTGTTTTAGCTATTTTCCCACTTATAACGCCTGAATTGATTAGTTTCAACATCTCAACTAAATGTTCAGGTTTAGTCTTCACATTTGCTATATCCAAGTTGTATTCATTAACCCAGCGTAGAAAATCAGTCATCAACCAGTTACTGATGTCTTTCGGTTTAGGGTAGAGTCTCAAACAATTTTCGAAAAAATCTGCCAAGGATTTATCGCTTGTTAGAAGCTCCGCATCGTATTTAGGCAGCTTATAGTCTCTAATGAAGCGATCCCGACGAGCATCAGGAAGTTCAGGCATACGGGATTCAGTTTCTTTAATCGCATTCCTATCAATGACAACTGGAACCAAGTCTGGCTCGGGAAAATACCTGTAATCATGCTCTTCCTCTTTTGTTCGTAGCGAGATTGTTATCCTCCTAGCTTCATCCCAGTGGCGTGTTTCTTGTTTCACATGAATTTTTCGAGCCATCAAATCCTTTTGCCTTATAATCTCAAAGCTTAGAGCCCTCTCAACCTCTTTGAATGAGGATATGTTCTTAACCTCAACTCGAGGACCGCCCATTATTGATATGTTAGCGTCGCACCGCATAGCTCCCTCTAAGCTTCCATCAGAAACACCTAGGTGTTCGAGAATTGAACGTATTTTCTGGAGAAATATTCTCGCCTCCTTCGGTGAAGTTAGATCCGGCTCAGTCACAATTTCAAGGAGGGCTATTCCCGACCTGTTATAGTCAACAAGTGTGTAGGGAGAAGTATCTATTGGACCAAGATGAACAAGTCGAGCTGGATCCTCTTCCAGGTGTAATCTTCTTATCCTAATTTTCTTTGATCCATGGTTCACTGATATAGTTACGTATCCACCTAAGCCAAGCGGTACACCGCCAGCGCGGTCATATTGAGATATTTGGAAGTTCTTACTCATATCTGGATAGAAGTAGTTTTTACGGAAGAAGAACATCCTATCTGAAATCTTAGAGTTCAGCGCTAACGCGACCATGACAGCTGATTTAATTGCCTTTTCATTAGTTTTAGGCAAAGAGCCCGGAATGCCTAAACAAATTGGACAGACAAGTGTGTTCGGTTCTTTCCTTCTATAGTTAGCCGAACAACCGCAGAACAATTTAGTTTTAAGGATTGTTAATTGACAGTGAAGCTCTAATCCAATTTTCACTTCGAGTTTTTTAAGCTCAGACAACTCAACTTCACAACTTTGGTTTTTGTTTTCCGAACGGCGTATTCTGTTCAAATGTGTGAGCTAAACGAAGCAACAGCTCCTCTCTGAACGGAGGAGACATTATCTGCATCCCGATAGGTAGATCTCTGACGAAGCCACATGGCACAGATATTGCTGGAACACCCGCTAAGTTAATTGGCACAGTGTCAATGTCGCACATGTAGAGTGCCAAAGGATCCTGAATTTTTTCTCCAATTTTAAATGGAGGAATAGGCATTGTAGGACCAATTAAAACGTCGTATTTCTTGAAAGCCTTTTCGAAGTCTTGCCTGATTATTGTTCTTACCTTTAACGCTTTCAAGTAGTAACGATCATAGTAACCTGCGGATAACGCGTATGTTCCAAGTATTATTCTCCGCCTAACCTCCGGACCAAAACCTACTCTTCGATCTTTTGAGAAAGTCTTATCCCAGTCAAGGTTTTCTTCGCCGATTCTATATCCGTATCTCACCCCGTCGTATCTTGCAAGATTTGAACTTGCCTCAGACATAGCAATAGTGTAGTAGGCGGGTAAAGCGTAGTTGAGGCTTGATAGAGAGATCTCCTCATAGGATGCGCCTAAGTCCTCTAATTTTTCAATACCATCGCGGACGATTTTTGCTACACTTCTATCGGTACCTTGCCCGAAGAACTCTTTCGGAACCCCAATTTTCAGTCCCTTCACATCATTGATTAGTTGTTTCGTGTAGTCCTTAGAGGGCAAATTTGCAGATGTGGTGTCCAATGGGTCGTAGCCTGCTATCACGCTTAACAGTAATGCACAATCGTAGACATCTTTTGTTATAGGGCCTATTTGCTCCAAACTATTTGCATAAGCTATCAAACCATAACGGCTGACGAGACCGTATGTAGGCTTCAACCCAACAACAGAGCAGAAGCTAGCTGGACAACGAACAGAGCCGCCTGTGTCGGATCCTAAAGCTAAAATTGTTTCACCAGCTGCAACAGCAGCTCCGCTTCCACCCGAGGAACCGCCTGGTACACGGGAAAGATTCCACGGGTTGAGTGTTGCGCCGAAGTAGCTTGTTTCAGTTGAAACCCCCATAGCGAATTCGTCCATGTTAGTTTTGCCTATCATAATTGCGTCTTCTTCTATGAGTTTGTCAACAACTGTAGCGTTGTAGGGTGGAATGAAGTCTTTAAGCATGCGCGAAGAGCATGTTGTGGCTGTACCCTCAGTGCAGATAACATCTTTTATTGCTATGGGAACTCCTGCTAGACGCCCAACTTTCTTACCCTTTGCAATTTTCGCGTCGACCTCAGCTGCCTGTTTTATTGCAAGTTGTTCTGTGAGTTTAACGTAGGAGTGAATTTTACCATCAACAGCTTTTATTCGTTCAAAAATCGATGACGTAAGTTCTTTCGCGGTTATTTCGCGTTTTGAAATTTTAGCGACCGCTTCCTTAGCGGTGAGGCCCCAGAGCTTACCCAAATATTGCACCTCAAATAATTTTTGGAGCCTTGAAGTATCTGCCCTTCCGCTTTGGCGCATTTTTTATTGATTTTTCTTTTGGAAGGGGTGGTTTCACTTTGTCTTCTCGAAAAATGTTTACTAGATCCAGAACGTGATAGGTTGGGGGCACATTTTCCGTGTTAAGCTTATCCATTTTTTTGAAGTAGTCCAGTATTTCATTGAACTGCCTTGTGAACAGTTCTTTTTCTTCTTCAGAGAGCTCAATTTTAGCAAGCCAAGCTATGTGCTCAACTTGTTCCCTCGAAATATACTGCTTCCCCATCACATCCGCCTCAGAATGTTAATAGTTCTATGAAAGCATCAAAGGTTACGCCTAAAATAAGTTTCTTTACCCTTAGCAACCTCAACATGGCTTTCACCGATAAGTATGAAAATGGCAAAGTGGAGATAATCTAAATCACATATATGTGAGGCAGTAGGCTTGCCGCAGAAGATATTAGAAGTTAGGTGGCATGGTAGAGGCGGGCAGGGAGCGGTAACAGCAGCTACGATTCTGGCTAAGGCAGCGATAAGTGAGGGTAAATGGGCGCAGGCTTTCCCAGCCTTCGGACCTGAGCGAAGAGGAGCCCCCCTTCAGGCTTTCACAAGAATTAGCGACAGCCCAATCACAATTAGATCTGAGGTTTATCAGCCGGACATCATAGTTGTACTGGATCCAACTTTACCTAAGACAGTTGATGTTAAATCAGGTTTAAAGGCGGAGGGAGTGGCCGTTTTTAACAGCGTAAAAAAACCAGCTGATGTTAAAAATGAATTGAAGATAGGGGGCAAGGTTGCAACCGTAAATGCAACCAAGATAGCGATTGAGACTTTAGGGAAACCAATAACTAATACCGCAATCTTGGGAGCGTTTGTAAAGGCTGTGAACATCGTCAAAATTGACTCAATAATTGATGCAACAAAAGAGATTTTCTCTGGAGATGCTGGCACTAAGAATGCTAATGCAATTAAAAGAGCCTATGAGGAGACAAATGTAGAGGGATGAAGATTGAGTGAAGAACAAAAAAGTTGGAAGAACCTACCTATAGGCGCTGTAATACTGGAACCTGGAAGCTCTGTGAACAATAAAACTAGTAGTTGGCGGACATTTAAGCCGGTATATGATAAGTCAAAATGTAGTAAGTGCGCGCTGTGTTGGACATACTGTCCTGAAGGCATAATTTCAATTCTTGAAGATGGATTCATAGAGATAAACTTGGATTATTGTAAAGGGTGCGGGGTCTGCGCTAGAGAGTGCCCAACTAAAGCACTTGTGATGATTGAAGAAAAAGTGTAGGAGGAGGACATTTTGAAGAAGAGACTGAGTCTTGAAGGGAGCGAGGCGGTCGCAATGGCGGTCAAGCTTGTGGACGTTGATCTCATTGCAGCTTACCCGATTACACCTCAAACACACATAGTTGAAATACTCAGCAAATATGTTGCCGATGGAAACATAAATTCAGAGTACATGAATGTTGAATCTGAACATTCAGCGCTCAGCGCCTGCATAGGAGGCGCGGCTGTTGGGTCCAGGGTTTTCACAGCTACAAGTTCCCAGGGACTTGCGTTAATGCATGAGATGCTTTATATTGCTTCTGGATGCCGATTGCCAATTGTGATGGCTGTAGCAAACAGAGCGCTTTCAGCTCCACTTAACATTTGGTGCGATCACAGCGACTCAATGACTGAGAGGGACTCTGGTTGGATACAGATTTACGTTGAGGACTGCCAAGAGGCTTTTGACTCTACTCTTCAAGCATTTAAAATAGCTGAAGATGAGCGCGTTTTACTCCCAGTTATGATTTGTTTAGATGGATTCATATTGAGCCATGTAATTGAGGCGGTTGAAGTTTTGGACAAATCTGATGTTGCAAAATTTCTCCCTCCGTGGAAGCCTAAGTATACACTCGACCCTGAACATCCATTAACGATGGGTGCGTGGGCTTCTCCAAGGTATTATATGGAGTTTAAGAGGCAACAGGAGGAGGCAATGAAAGAGGCTAAGGCGCTCATAAAGGAAGTGAATAAGCAATATGGCAAAATGTTTGGTAGAAAGTATGGCGATGGATTAATTGAAACGTTCAAAGTTGAGGACGCAAACATTGTTCTAGTAACATTAGGTTCAATGACTGGAGTGGCTAGAGTAGCTGTCGAGAAACTTAGAGAAGAAGGAAAAGCGGTTGGGTTGTTGAGAATAAGATGCTTCAGACCATTTCCATCTGAAGAGATAAGGGAGGCTCTAAAGCACGCGAAGGTCGTTGCTGTTGTGAGTAGAGATATTTCACTTGGAGCCTCAGGCGGCGCTGCATTAAGTGAAGTCCGCTCGGCATTCTATGAAGTTAAGAGGAAACCGCACATAATTGGATTCGTAATTGGTTTGGGCGGGAGAGACATCAGAGTTGAAGATTTTGTAACAATTACGGAGAAGGCTTCTGGAGTTTTAGAGAAAGATAGTGTGGAGAAAGATTTCGAGTTCATCGGATTGGAGGAATGATGAAGAATGGCTATAGCTAAGGAACTTGGAGGAGGAGAATTTTTTGCACCGGGACATAGAGCGTGCCCAGGATGCGGGGAAACAATTGCGACACGCCTTGTCTGTAAAGCACTGGGCGGAAAGATCATCGTAATCACCGCTACGGGGTGCTTGGAGATTATAAGTTCACCATATCCGCAGACAGCTTGGAGAGTTCCATGGTTCCATGCTGCGTTTGAGAATACAGCGGCTGTAGCGTCTGGCGTGGAGGCGGCGCTAAAAGCTCAGAGGAGAAAGAGAAAGCGTAAGGATGAAAAGATTCACGTGGTTGGTATAGCTGGAGACGGCGGAACATTCGATATTGGACTTCAATCATTGTCGGGCATGATGGAGAGAGGACATGACGTCCTCTACATATGCTATGATAATGAAGCTTACATGAACACAGGCATACAGCGAAGCAGTGCAACTCCATTTGGGGCTTGGACAACTACAACCCCCCCTGGAAAGTTCAGTGTAGGTGAGTATAGATGGAAGAAGAATATGCCAGCAATAGCTGCAGCCCACAATATTCCTTATGTTGCAACTGCGTCCCTAGCCTATCCGCTTGATCTTTTTAGGAAGGTTAGGAAGGGCGCAGCTGTAGAAGGGCCAGCGTATATACAGATTCTGACCCCGTGCGTACTTGGCTGGAGAATTGATAATGATTTAACTATTGAGATCAGTAGACTGGCAACTCAGACTGGTTACTATCCACTCTATGAAATTGAGAACGGTAAATTTACATTAACAATATCGATTCCAAAAAGAAAACCTGTTGTTGAATTCTTAAAGTTGCAGGGAAGATTCCGGCATTTAACTGAAAAGGAAATAAACAAAATACAGGGCTTCATTGATGTTCAATGCAAGCAACTTGGAATCCCCTAAAATCTTTTCATAATCGGAGGGGATGCCATGGTAGAAGAAAAGGTGCTGAGGGCAGAATTAGTTAGAGTTTCAAAAGAGGCTTACACTAGAGGATTGGTTTCAGCTGCCGGCGGCAACATAAGTGCACGTATATCAAATACTAATAAAGTGCTCATAAAACCAACAGGATTAAGGCTGTGCGATTTAACGCCTAAGAGGCTCATAGTAGTAGATCTGAAGGAAAAAATCGTGAAGGGAAAAGGAAAACCGTCAAAGGAAATAAAATTTCACGTAGGCATATATAAGGTTAGGAAAGATGTTGGTGCTGTTCTACACACACATTCACCAGCAGTTACGGCATTTGCAGTTGTTGGAAGGAAACTGCCTCTAATTACGGCTCAGGCGATTAAGCTATTAGGAGAAGTTCCGCTTGTAGGCTACGCCCCATCAGGCTCAGCTAAGCTTGCTAAGCTAGTCGTGAATACGTTCAAAAAACGTGATGTGAAAGCCGCTGTGTTGCAGGGTCATGGCTCAATTGTGGTCGGCGCAACTCTCGCAGAAGCGTTCAATAATGCTGACTTGCTAGAGGAAACAGCGAAGACAGCGATCCTCGCATTCCAGTTGGGGAAGCCGAGAAGAATACCTCGATAGGATGATGATTTATGAAGAAGAGTACGCTAAGAGTTGGGCTAATAGGATGCGGTGCTATTGGAACTACATTAGCCCAAGCAATTGATAGCGGCCGTGCCGGAAAAATACATTTGACAATTGTTTACGATTCAATTCCGCAGCGTTCAAAAAATCTGGTTCGTGGTTTATCAAAGAAGCCTAAAATCGCTAAGAGACCGGAGCAGCTTATTAAAAACAAAAATGTTGACTTGGTTATCGAAGCTGCTTCTCAAGATGCTGTTAGGCAGTATGCAGAGAAAGTGCTCAGAGTGGGCAAAGATTTGATGATGATGAGTGTTGGTGCGTTGGTTGATTATAAGTTGCTCAGTAGAATCAGGTCGCTTGCTGAAAGAACCGGAAGAAGAGTTTATGTTCCATCAGGCGCTATCGCAGGTTTGGATGGGTTAAGAGCGGCGGCAATCGGTAGAATATATGAAGTTGTTTTGACGACGAGAAAGCCGCCAAAAGGATTGAAGGGTGCACCTTTCATAAAACAGAAAAAAATAGACCTCGACGCTATAAATGTGGCTAAGAAAATTTATGAAGGTCCAGCATGGGAGGCGTGTAAGTTTTTTCCAGATAACGTGAATGTTGCTGCAGCCTTAAGCTTGGCTGGCATTGGGCCTAAGAAGACTATGGTTCGTATAGTGGCTGATCCAGGCATCAATAGGAATATTCATGAAATCAGCGTTAGAGGGGAGTTTGGTGAACTTAGAGCCCGCATAGAGAACGTTCCATCCCCTGAGAACCCCAAAACAAGCTATTTGGCGGCTGTTTCAGCTATCGCGAACCTGAGGAAGATCACTGAAAATATGCTTGTTGGAACTTAATTTTTTAACCTACAGAAAAGAAAGTTATGCATCGAACTTCAAGGATAAATTGCTATGACTTCCAATTCAGTTTTGGACAATTTGAAGAAGATTAAATCCATTGATAGAGGCGGCATGTGTAACATTCAGATTCAGCTACCTGAGAATTGTAAGGATGCAATAAATCGGGCTGAAAAATTAAGAATCCCACATCGTTTAGAGATTTCAAAGAAGATTAGAATTGTTTATGAAAAACCTGAAAAGGTTTTAGTTACTGGAATGGGCGGATCCGCTATAGGCGGTGACTTACTTCGCAGTTGGTTAAGCGATGTTTCACCAATTCCAATCGATGTTTCACGTGACTACAAGTTACCTGGTTACGCTGATGAAAAAACATTAGTTTTTGTTGTCAGTTATTCAGGGGACACTGAGGAGACGTTAAGCAGTTTTGTTGAAGCCGTTGAACATAGATGTATGGTCGTTGCTATTAGTTCAGGCGGTCAACTCCTCGGGCTCTGTAAACAGATGAAAATTCCCCTTGTAAAATTACCTGGCGGCATTCCACCTAGGACCGCTGCACCGTATCTATTTTTCCCATTAATAGTTGTATTGAAGAAGATGAAGATTCTTAATGGGAAAAATGTTGAGATAAACGAAGCTATCACCATCTTGAAGAAAGTTAGAGAACAGATCAAACCTGAGACCCCTTCTTCACGTAACATAGCAAAACAGATTGCGTTGAGGGTTAAAGGCACTATTCCTATAATCTATGGGTTCCGCCATTATAGTGGAGTCGCTGCTAGAGTTAAGACTCAATTCAACGAAAATAGTAAGGTGCCTGCAAAATGTGAAGCTTTTCCAGAATTAAACCATAATGAAATCGTAGGGTGGCAGGGACCGAAGAAGCTCACTAAGAATTTTTCAGTAATTTTGTTGAGGGATTTAGATGAGCCGCTGGAAATTAAGGCGAGAATTGATTTAACTAAAAAACTTGTTTTAACAAAGAAAGCGAGCAGGGTTTTAGAGTTGTATGGTCAAGGAAGATCTACACTTGCAAGAACGCTCTCTGTTATGTATATTGGAGACTTCGCCAGTGTCTACCTTGCAATCTTAAACAACATTGACCCAACACCAGTAGAAATAATAACTAAAATGAAGAGCAAACTTAGGGAACATGTAGACACAGCTGGACAGGTTAAGAGAAGATTAGGTAGAATCATGCATAATCTTTGAGGATGCCTGAAACTTTAATCAGGACAGGTAGAAGAGCGATTATAGTGTATAAGCGCATATACTTCACCCGCCCAGCCTGTACAACAGCGTTTCTTGATCCTCCGGCAGATAGGTAGCCATCGACGAAGCTTTTAGTTATAAGTGAGATCCCCTTTGTAGAATCGATTAGCGATACATAGTGACAGGAAAAGTATAGGAACTCCGATATATCCCAGGCTGGGTCTCCGCCCTTTCTAGCCTGCTCCAAATCCACAATGCAAACCTTCCCATCTTTGGTGATTAGTATATTATCTGGTTTAGTGTCTCCAAGAGTGATCTGCGATTTATGAATCAGCGCGAATGTTTCTCCAACTTTTCTAATTATACTCTTTTCATCTTCAGTTACACTGCCATTTGATATGATTTCTTTAATGATGTCTGACAGAACCTCTCCTTCGATAAATTCCTCAAGTAGTAGGTGCCTTGCTCGGTTAACGAATAGTATTTCTGGAACTTTGAAGCCATTCTTTTTTAGAAACTTGTTAGCTATGCATTCCCTAGCTAACCTACTTCGGCTTGATATAGAGAAGCTTTTGGTGCCAATGGCATATATTGCGGCTGGAAGCCATTTTAAGCCAGCCCAATCATCGTAATTCTTCATCATAAGCTTACATTCTCGGTCGTTCTTTCTGAACCTGATCTCAGAAAGTGTATTGAAAATACTGCCGAACTTTTTCACAGTGATGTCAGAAATATTCGCAGAGGGATCAGTTCTCTTAATTAGTTTTTCAATGGTTGCTTCATCTATCATGGATTAACATCCGCCTTACCAGTAAGATATCTGTTTGAATTTTTTAGTTTCATAACGCTCATTGTGTACAACAGCTTCTAGTGGCCACCTATCGGTGGGGGCTGGTTTTTCAGCTGGATAACCTATGGGAAAAATTCCGATTGGTTTAACCCATTTAGGTAAATTCAAAATCTTCCTTACAGTTTCATCCACAAACGCCCCAATCCAACATGACCCTAAACCAAGTGCATGAACCGCAAGAAGGAGGTTCTCGGCTGCCGCAGCGGCGTCGAGAATGGAGTATAGGTTTTTACCACGATCACCATATTTTGAGGATGAACGCTCCTCGTTTGCACATATGATGATGTTTACTGGCGCCTCCATGATGAACTGGTCTAAAGCAGCTTTACAGAGCTCACTTTTTACTTTAGGATCCTTAACCACGATGAAGTCGCGTGCTTGGAGATTGCCAGCGGAAGGTGCAAGTTGAGCGGCTTCTAAAATCTGGTTGATTACCTTATCGGGAATAGGATCAGGTTTGAATGCTCTTATGCTTCTCCTATTTTTAATAGCTTCAAATATATCCGTAACAACCCCACTCTTTACGTTAAGTATTCTATTTTCCAGCCTATAAATGAGAACTGCTGTTTGCTAGGCTATGCCCAGCGTGAAGAATAGGAACGCTGAAATGCCGAATAATATGCCCCAGACTGTTTTATCCCAATCGAAAATCTTTTTTCCATCAAATGGAGGGAGGGGAAGCAGATTGAAGAAGGCAAACCAAATGTTCAGAAAGGCAATTAGCGCCAGTATTTCAGTTGGATACAGCCGTAGTAGGGAAACGGCGATCAAAGCTTGAGCAATATTTGTTAGAGGACCTGAAAGCGAAATTTTCCCAATTTGGTCCTCTGTGGCTCCGAATCCATAGATCATAACTGCGCCTGGAGCGATTATTTTGAAGGGCAAAAATATTGATAGAAGTGTAATTAGTAGCCCTGAACTGGTCAATCTGAATTCTGCCCATAAACCATATTTCTGAGCGGTGAATTTGTGTGCAAGCTCGTGTACTATTAGGGCTAGGAAAACACCTACAGACAAAATTGTTAGATCCGTGGGGGAAAGCAGACCTGAGCTGAATAGTGGAAAAGCTACTATTAGAATTAGAAGAATTACAGCTACTGCTATATGCTCGATCTCTGTGATGCTTGTTCTCATCCTTAATGAAGGCTTCTGTTCTGGAACAGGCGTAGGAGTTCTAAGCAGTTCAACTCTTGGAGGCGGACGCGCTAAAGTCACCATCTGACAGCCGTGAGCTTCAGGTAGACGGTGTATTGCGCAGAATTCTAAGCCGCAGTAAGCACATCTAAATGGAAGAATCAATTCTTCTCCACACAATTGACATATTGCCAAGCTTTAATTCACCTTATTTTAACTCAGATAGGAAGAGAATTTCCCACTTTTTAATCTTAGTATCAATTGAAAGCTAAAATATCTGAAGGCGCGTGTTTTGCGGTAAAAGAAGAAGTTTTTGAGGTGGAGATAAAATCTATTATGCTGGTGAACAGCACTTGATTGAGATACTTCATTTCACTGCCAATTCTTCAGCTCCATGCAGGCAGCTGACCCCTATACTTGAGGAGGTTGGAAAAGAGCAGTTGGATGTCAGGATAACTAAGATTGATGTGGAGGACCCAGAAAATAGTGAAATAATAAGGAACCTTGACATTAGAGCTGTTCCAACGTTAATTTTCAAGAAGCCTGAGGGAAAGCCTATTCACAGGATGACTGGGCTGAGGAGAGATACGAAACGGGCGATATATGAGGTTCTTCAACTTATACGTGAAAAGAAACTGCCTAACCAAGAGTTGGAGGCGGCTAGATCTCAATTGGTTGAGAAGTTGAAACCTCTTGCAACTGACACCCCAATTGGGCAGTTAATAGGGTTAATGTGCAGGACGACATATGAAGCTAAGACTAAAAGGGAGCTTGACGACTTCATAAGGGACTGCTTGGTTTACTTGGATATGAACGCTGAGCAACTTCAGAAATTGAAAGAAGTGCTTGAAAAATTTCATTATAGGAAATAGGGTTAAGAAATTTTAATTTCTCTGCCCAACTCTGGAACTATTAGACGTGTTTCTCTTGAAACAATTTTTCTGAAAGCCAGAGGGTTCGTTGTGTGCAGTGGAATAACGCCCTTCTGAGGGTTAATGTCCTTAACTATACGCATTAAATCCTCTTTGTGAGCATGCCCAGAGCAGTGGCTATACTCATATTTTAAACCTACTAACTTCATCCAGTTTGAAAGCCTCCTGAACTCTATTTCAAGCTCTTCACTGAATGGTTCTGAGGTGCTCATTAAGTAGACGCTGTCTTTGAATTTGTTATAGTCGTTCTCTTCAAAAAGTTCTCTCAATTCAGTTAGGGAGTAGAATGCAGTTAAGAGGATGTGGTCTCGAGGATTCTTGACTATGTCCTCAGCAGTTAGAGCGCATTTAAGTGAACTGCCGTATACGTGCTCAACTTCACCCTCACATTCTTTAGAATGAGCTGCACCAGCAAGGAATTGGGTTTGCCACTTATCAGGCCTCTTTCTTTCAACACAGTAGACAGAGGTCTCACTAAGTTTCGGGAAGTTCTTTATCCGTTTATTCCTAAGGCGCGCAAGTGTGGCAGCTATCTTCAAGCTGAGAGCAAGCTGTCGACCAACCGCCTCATGGTTTGCAACCTCAAAGAAAGTGTTTATCCTATCAGTGTCAATCGATGAAATATTGACCACCACAAGACCTTTGCAGCTCTTGATGATGTCGAACACATGGTTCTTGACATCGCTCTCCGTGTCAAATGTTCTTCTAGTTTCTTCGGCTGGTTTACTTAGCGATGTGCCCTCACAGATTAGAAAATCAATTGGTTTGAATTCGTTAATTTTCTTTAGAAAGCTGCTGGTTAACTCTCTAGCTGGGCCATGCCACCTTAAGTCGCCTGTGTAAACGATCCTTACCTTGTCTGTCTCTATTATGAAGCCATAGGCGCCTGGCACGCTGTGATCTACAGATACTGGATGTATGTTGAAGTTGTCGAATTCCAGGATGTCGCCTGTTCTATATGTGAACACGTTTTTCCCATCCTCAAATCCTTCCAGGTTTGTTTCACATGTTCTTATGCGGCCGTGTTCTCTGTAGGCTCTCTGAATCGTTCTAGCTGTTTCACCCATGTACATTCTAATTTTTCTGTTTAGCAGCGACATGTAACCTACATGGTCGCCATGTATGTGGGAATAGATGCAGGCGTTTATTTTCGGCTCCTTTTCACCATCAATTGAGAAACTGCTTCCTATTTCGCATGCCGTATATAAATTGTAAATTTCATTTTTTGGAGTGGGAATTATCCCTGTTTGGATTAGCTCTCTAATACTGCTTGGCTCTAGGAAGGGCATCTCGTAATATTCCGTCCATCTCGAGTAGGGCTTACCAAAATCTAGAAATATTCTCTCGTTACCGCTACTGAGTAGAACTTTATTTCCGCCTACTTCACCAATTCCGCCATATAAAGTGATAAAAATCAATTATCATAACCACTTACAATTAATGCGCTCTAAATGTAAAATTTCTTATCGTAGTAAATAGTATTTGACTGGGGGCTATTAGACGGAGATAATAAGCAACTTCACCTTAGACGAGGTTCTTGAAGATTTAGGCTACAATTTACTAAAGAAGGGGATGCGAGAGAAGAAAATTAATGTCGGCACCCTAAGAGGATCCAGCGCACCTAATTTTGACAGCGTCGGAGAAAGAGACGGCTTCATTGTGAATTTAGAGTTGATTAAACCTTCAAAGAGATCTCTTGGCGGTCATGCTGCTGGAAGCCAGAATGAGAAGATGGGACGCATGGATAAATTCTATCAGTTATGTGTGGATCGCAAAGCCAAGAAGGGGCTCTTGGTTTTCATAGAGTTTGAGCGCAAAATTTTTTACCCTAAAGCCTTAGAGGCGCGCCCAAGAAGGTTGGGTGAAGTTAAGAAGTTTAAATGTGCACTGCCTGGTGGAAACGTTATTTTCAAGTTAATAGATGCTGAGATCATTCCGATACCTTACGATGAAAATAAGCTGCGGTTGAAAAAGAAAGTTCTAAGCGTGCTTTCAAAGCATTCTTTCCCATAGTTACTTTCACTGATCACTCACCGCTAAAACTATTCGACATACTTTATAATTTACACGCCTAATTTTTGTAGGTAGGTGGTTGTCATTATGTCTGAACGCAAAAAGGAAATCCTAGAAAGGGTGCCGCAAACATTCCGTGAACAGTATTTCTCGCTTTTCGCAGGACCTGAACCTGAAACAATACATGCAGACCTATACCAGAATCTAATCGATGAGGGAACAGATCTGATTCTTGAACATCTGAAAGCCTACAATGCGAAACGTAAGGAGATTATTAAGAAATGCCGTGAATTAGTGAAGATTAAGGAAGCTAAACGCGATGAAGAGTTGGCGAATACAAGAGTCATAGCCTCTGACGCTGGAAACAATGGCGTTGATTTGAGATCCGCTTTTGCTCCACTTTATGCTGGCACCGCCCTAGCAGCTGAAGGCTGGAATATCCTAGCTGAGCCCCTATGTAAGGCTTGTAAGCCAGACCTTTGGGCTGGTGAATTTAAACCTGAGGACCGTGAAGCTATGCTCTCCGCTAAGACGCAGTTTGATGTGACAAGGCAGGCGGTTATCAAGTGGAAGCCTAAGTATGCAGTTGTCGATGGGACTATTCTGCTTAATATTAGGCTGATGCCTGGGGTGAACTCGAGTAAGGAGTATCTTCAAGACTATGAGGAAACGCTTGAATCGGCGGTTAGGCTTCTTCAAACATGTTGGGAGAACGCTATTCCACTGCTCGGATTTGTTAAGCGGACACGTATGAATCAGATTAGCAGTAGGCTTGGAGTGGAGACCATCCGGGATACAGCTTTACTCGACCTAATTCTTAGGCTAGGGCAGTACACAGAGCCGATAGACGGGATGAGGAGCACTATGGTTGAGAAGTATAAAGAAAAATCTGAGAGGCTGAAAATAAATTCAAAATTCGTTGAAGATTGCCTAAACATTTATTCACTATACATTAGAACTGGGTTGACAACTCCGTTTAGACTTGAGATTCCGAAATATGCTTTAAGTAGATTGCCTGAGATTTGCTCAATTCTTTACACAACAAGCGAAGAGGACGGCATACCGTATGCTATTCATGAAGTTGATGCTATGACAAGGATTACAACAACGCTATCCAACATAAGGACCCTTATGCTTTTCAGCAAAGCCTTTGATTTAGTTAAGAGGGGAGAAATGGAGCCGGAAGATCTAAACTTGCTCGCTCTTCAATATGGTGAGAGTTGGGGAATTCGTGATGAAGAGTTTTGGTCAAGCTCGTTGACTGGGGGTAAATGAAGATGAAGGAAATTGGTTACGCGTTGTCAGGATGCACCCAAGACTTTCTCAGCTTGGTTGTTGTCGAAACTGAGAAGGTTAAGGTGAACAACTATTATTTCATCAAACACCCGATAACTGGCCAGAATGTTCTTGTCCGCGTATACCAGATTCGTCCGTATAACCCGGAGATGATAACTGGTCGCACAGGACCCTTGGCTGGGAAGAAGGGTAGAGCTGCGAAGTACGGAAAGAGGTTGGAGTATCAGGTGGCTTTCGCTGAGATTCTCGGGTTCTATGATGAGGAGCACAGGTGGCGTGGACTTGAGGTTGCACCATCACCTTGGGACGTAATCTACGAGCCTGATGAAAGTGAGCTTAAGGAGTTCTTCATACCGACTGAGTATTCTGTTGAGGCACATCATCTTGAGATAGGCAAAGTTCGTGGAACAAAAATTCCGATTTACATTGACTTGAACACCGTTGCTAAGGGGCACATTTTCGTTGCGGGTATGACTAGGAGTGGTAAGAGTAGTTTTGTGATAAATTTGGTTGCGAAGGCTTCGAGTCTTAAACCTAAACCTAGATTCATAATTCTCGACCGTCGTGGAGAGTACGGTGCATTAACTAAGTACGGTGCCAAAGTTGAGCCCTACACTAGATTTAGACCGCCGATTGAGGATGGTGAAGTCATCGCTGAAATGCTCGGCGTAAGTAGAGATGAAAAGAAAATAGTTGTTAACGCTGTTAATGATTTGGCTGAAGAGGGAAAACTAATCACTAAATCAACTCTTCGAGGAAAAATGCATTCAGTTGCACCATCAATAATAAGAAACGACGAAAGAAGGGAATCGGTCCTTGAGTTTCTGGACGGAATTCTGGATCGAAAAGGAAAATTCCTGGAAGAGCAAAGTGTCCCAGCCAATGTAGTTGACGCCGTTTTGAAGGCACATATCCTCGTCATTGACTTTTCAGTTGATGCGGATTTAAGGTCCCAGCAGATGACCGCTGGAGAAATAATTGGTAAGATTGTGAACTACGCTATGGAGCGGAAAAACATAGGTGACTTCGCAGCCATGGTTGCAATAGAGGAAGCACAGTACTTAGCTCCAGAGAGAACGGGTATGTTCCAGTTTGAGGCTGGTAAGCCCACAGGGGCGTTGGTTGAGGGCATTAGCCAAGCTGGAGGATACAATGTGGGGTTCATTGTTATGACTCAGAGACCAGCTTATGTGTCTAAGAGCGTTATCAGTCAATGCAACACCGTGGCATGTTTCAGGTTGAAGTCTGGCAATGATCAGGATGCCATAATGGATTATACTGAGTACGGTTCTGAGACGTTGCGCGCTTATCTTCCTGGGCTAGCGGATCATGAGGCAATGCTGTGGGGTATGGCTATACCGACGCCGTTTCCGGTGATTGCTGAGATTAAGGTTACCGAGTATCCGAAGAAGGCTGCTGTTTTCGCCAAACAGGCATGGGAAAAAATGGAGCCACATTGAACACAACATAAAAGAGTTGGCTGGAAAATTCTAATTGTTTTGTTGATGAACAATGTCAGTGGATGAACTCATGGAGAAAGCTGAGCGCCTGATCAGAACTAGGAGAGTAACCCCGCTCGAAGATGATAGATATAACGTAGTTGGCGATCATGGAACATACCTTGTTTCTGTTCTATTGGATGGAAGAGTAACATGTAATTGCCCAGGGTTCGAGAGGAAGAATATGTGTTCACATGTTATGGCGGTTATGTTATTAAAGAAGAAATTGAAAAAGTGAAGTGATTAGCTATGTGTAAAACTTGTGCTAAACACAATCCCAAGATGAAGAAAAAGAAGTGAGATGAGTTACTTTCATCTTGTTTCTAGTCCGAGTTTAAGAATTGTTATTGACCATTCTACCCTTCATCAGGGGAATTAGAGTTGAGTAAAGTCGGTGTCGCTGAATTACCGCTCCATTATGGTAAGGCTCCTAGATGGCTAGTTAGCCGGATGAAGAAGCTTTCAAAGGAAATAGTGACAGTCATAATCGACGAGTATGGAAGAGATGAGTTTCTAACTAGGATTTCAAACCCGTATTGGTTTCAGGCTTTCGGGTGCGTTCTAGGGTATGATTGGCATTCTTCAGGAGTGACTACTGTTGTAACAGGCGTACTGAAGACGACGCTGAAGCCCGAGGAATTTGGTGTGGCGGTATGTGGAGGTAAAGGTAAAACAAGCAGACAGACCCCGGATGAGATAGGGCATGTGGGAGATAAATTCAATTTATCAACAGAGAAAATCAACAACCTGCAATACTCAAGCCGAATGAGTGCAAAGGTGGACAACACAGCAATTCAGGCAAACTATCCACTCTACCACCATGTCCTCGTAGTAACTGAGGATGGGAGATGGGCTGTTATACAGCAGGGGATGAGCATTAGAGATAGAACTGCCAGAAGATACCATTGGCTGTCAGATCAGATGGAGAATTTCGTTGTGGAACCGCATACTGGAATTGTAGGTGATAAGAAGAGAGAAGTTGTTCTGGATATGACTGCGAAGGAAAGCGAAGATTGCCGAAAAACATCAACAGATTTAGCTAAGGAAAAACCGGAGAGAGTGAAGAGAATGCTGAATTCGATTAGACCGAAGTACCAGAAATCTCTGCAGGAATGGTTGCCGAAAATTAAGGAAAGAGAATATGTGGCTGAGTACTTAGCACTGCCAAACAAATTAAATTGGAAGGCTTTAGAGAGAGCGTATGATTTTAAACCGAGAAACTACGAGCAGCTTTTGGGAATAAGAGGAATTGGACCAACAACTGTTCGAGGACTAGCTCTGGTTTCTGAAATAATATACGGGGATCCACCGAGTTGGAAGGACCCGGTGAAGTATTCGTTTGCTTTTGGAGGTAAGGATGGTGTTCCATTTCCTGTGCAGCGTCGTGAGTATGATGAAGCGATTAAGGTCATGGAAGCAGCTATTCAACATGCTAAGCTTGGAAGCTGGGAAAGAATGGATGCTTTGAAGAGACTTAGAAACTATGTTCCACCTAGTCGCATTGCTTAAGCGATGGGCACTCCTTTTCCCTTAGCTGGCTTCTTTTTCTTAATCTTCGAGATTATTACTTCTAGAACACCGTGTTTATAGTTGGCTTTAGCTGTCTTCGGGTCCACTTCTGCGGGAAGCTCAACTTCTTTGAAGTATTTGTGCTTCGATTTATCAACCGAAATTGTTAACGTGCCCTCAGTGCAGTTTAGGTTTATGTCTGTTTTTTCTACTCCGGGAACCTCAGCGACAACCCTGACTACGTCTTTCTCTTCGAGCACATCTGTTAATGGTTCACGTTCCTCAGTTACCTCTAGACCTGGTCTTCGAAGTCCGAGAGGTGCCGGTTTCAGAGAGGGCTTAACGTTGCCGAATTCCCTTATTACTGGTTTTCCATCAGGACCGATTACGATAGAGTACCCGTATACTAGTGGACCGATTTCTCTTGCTACGCCTCCGCTTGGAAGTTTACGTTCTCTAATTAAGTCCTTTGGAACACCTTTACTCATATCTTTGAAAGCTTCATCCATCATTTTGTCTATGTCCTCGAAGAAGCCGCGTGGAACAAACGGAAAGCGCTTCCACCATCTTCTAAACCATTCCTCTTCCCAAGCCATTGTAACTTCACCTCTAAGATTATCTAAAAAATAGAGAGATAAAAACTGAACTCTTTAATGAATAAACGAAACAATAAATAAGCGCTTTGAGGCTGAAGAAGATTATTTTTGAGCGGTAATTTTTAGTTTAGTAATTTTTAGTTTACATTGACTTTATGCTTCCGCATTCTTTTGTATGCCTGTGCTAGTAGGAACGCCGCTACTATAAGTACGGCGACTGATTCAATTCTATAGAAAATATTCTCGTGAAAGAAGAAGACTGGTTTGCCTTCGATTGTTGCCGCTGTGTTTACGATAATTTCCCAGGAGAAGTAGCCGCTGAAAGAGCCTAGCAGTATACTTGAAATGAGCGCGGATTTGTTGTAGCTAGTTTTCAGCCTATTCATAATTTTAACTGCAAGTTCCTTAACAGCAATTGTTGAAAAAGTAAGGTTTACTAGTGTCAGTACCCCCCAGCCTGCTATAACCATTAAGTGGAAACGTACATTGACTAATGGAAAATATAGAACTCCCCTCTCACCTATCTCGAGATACTGCCACCAGTTAAAGAACACTGATAAAGGCTCAATAATTGAGGCTACAATGCTGCCGCTTATGATAAATGAAAGCGACTTAAGAATTGGCCCAGGCTGTTTTATAGGTCCTCTAATTAAAGTGACCAGTTGAGTAATTTTTACTGCAAGGAAGTAGCATAGGATCATCCACCAAGCCCAACTTAAGACAATTGAGAGAGGAACACCGTCGAAGATGTAAATGCTATAGTTTGGATAAACCCAGATAAAATCCGTTCCAAGGAACTCCCAGACTAAGCCGAAGAAGAAGCCGGTTATGAAAATTGATGATAAAACTTCAGCTTTAGCCTTCTCTTTCCTCCAAGTCAGATAAATATAGGTTAAAGTGAGGATTGCGAAGGTAATCGAAATCCACTCATAGATAGGTTTGTTAATCATCCGCTGTCACTTTCTGAAATCCAACAATATGCCTAAATACAAATTGTGGTAAAAAGAGGTAACTCCAAAAGGTGAAGAAAAAGAAGTGGCGACTTCGACAGTTTTGAAAAAGGATCTAATGGTTTTCGCTGCATTGATGTTAACCGCGCTAATCTGGGCCAGCTCGTGGATATTCATTAAAGTTGGGTTAAGAGAAATTCCGCCTATAACGCTGGCCACGTTAAGATTCGTAGTTGCAACCCCAACTCTGTTCGTTATTGCGCTTCTAATGGGTAATAAGCTTAACCTTAAAGCACGTGACATTCCAGCGATCGCTGTTCTAGGTTTAACTGGAGTGGCTCTTCAGTATATCCTTGAATTTATTGCACTTCTCTATACAACAGCCACAAACAGTTCGCTAATAATTAATACGACAGCTATTTTCATTGCTGTTCTTTCAGCAATATTTCTAGGTGAAGCGTTTAACAAGAGAAAGATGTTTGGAGTAGTTATCGCGTTTATGGGGACATTTCTAGTTGTTGCTGATGGAACATTAAGCTTCTTGACAGCTAACCATGTTTTTGGTGATATTTTAATTCTGTTCGGCGCTGTAACTTGGGCTGTCTACACAATTATAGGAAAGAAGATGATTGGAAGATACTCAGCGACAATGCTGACTGCCTACGCGTTCATATTCGGAACATTAATCCTGATACCTGTTGCGCTTCTGGAACTACAAACCACACCTTTATCTCCGATATCGCTGACTGGGTGGATTGTCATATTGTTCTTGGCTATACCGTGTTCAATATTCGGGTACGTAGTCTGGTACTATGCGCTTACAAAAATGGAGGCTACGAAGGTAGCTGTTTTCCTCTACGTGATTCCGCTTATCACAATGGTTTTAGCAGCACTCACGCTCGGTGAAGTCATTACAGCATACATCACAGTCGGAGCGGCATTAGTTGTATATGGAATCTACGTGACTGAGCGGGCGTAAATATTCCAGTTCAAGTTAAGTCTATATTTCTTTAAGGTAGAAACGAGTTCTCCCGAAATTAACAAGTCTAAAACCGTGAATTATTATAGGGGTCTCCGTTGGTAATGGACGTATGATCAAGTCGGAGTGTATAAGCTCGGAAAGGTTGACTATTGTTGGCCAAAGCTCTGGAGGAGCCCTTATTGAGTAAATTAAATCAGCATTCCTATAGAGTTCGAGGTTTGGTTTTTCCACATCATCTTTAACAACTTTCAATAAGGGATGCCTGCTCTTAGCTTCATTTACTGCGGCGATGTCAAAGTCAGTAACTATTACTTCAGTATTTGGCAAGAGGCGCTTTATTTCAGCAGCCACAGCGCAAAATCTGCCAATACCCACTTCCACTATTTTTAACGCGTCGCTATATGTACTAACTATGTAGTTTACAAAATCAACGAATTCCTCTGGCAACCCCGGTGAGTACAATTAATGTTTCAGCCTCAAGATTTCTTCCAGACCTACTTCAAACATACATGTCGGATTTTCTAGCTCAAAATTACTTATAACCTCTAAATGCGCTTCACCTAGAACGCCTATTTCCTTTGCTCCAACAAGAATAGCCGCAACTCTGCCTGGTAGAAAACTTGGATGTTTTATCTCCTTAATGCTCCAATTCTTTACAGCTATATTCGACAGCAATGCTTCTACATTTGACTTAATATCTGTGAAATTCGCTGCTGGGTGTGATGAAACACCAGCCACATGGAGGAGACGTTCAGAGCAAGTTTCAAGTTTCTCGTTGACCTTTATCACATCGGAGACCTCGAACAAACGTTGCGGGTAACTCTCATGTTTATTATCCATCAGATTCTTCATCAATCCCGGTAGTAGGCTCTCTCGGATTATAGAGTATTCCAATGATACTGGGTTAGCAAGCTTAACCGCACTACCGAATTTCTGATTCATCTTAGTATAGTGGACCTCCTCGTTTGTAAGTATAAAGTTCATGACTTCAGTGAAACCTAAACCGATCATTATGTGCCGAACATGATTAGCCAATTCAAACATTTCATTTGGCTCACCGGTTGTAACTGTTATAGGTCTTGTCGGCTCAATTCTATAGTAGCCATAGCCAATTGCAACTTCCTCAGCGAGATCAACTTCATGCATTATGTCGATTCTATAAGCTGGAATTAAGACGTTTAAAACACCTTTTCCAGCCATCTTTGCATCTAACCTACATTTTTTAAGACAGCGTATAGTTTCGTTTTCTGAGAGTTTTAATCCTAACAGCTCGCAGGCTGAATCTATACTCATCTTTATTTGTTGAGGTTCCAAATCTGGAGAAACAACAACTCTGTTCGGATATTTCACTGAAACGTTTTCAATTGATCCACCCATATCAGCAAGAGCTGTAACTAGAATATTCAAGCTTCTTCTAACAGCAGTCATATCTAAACCAGTTACATCAATGAATAGATTCTTGGTTGCACTTGTCACCCTAGTCAACTCAGCGTTAATTATCGGTGGAAATGAGAGAGCTCTATGCTCAGAGTCTAGAATTATCGGATACTTGTCAGCTCCTTCTAGGATATGTCTGAAAGCTATACCCTTCTCATGTTTTTCAAGAATTTCCTGCATACTCATTTCTTCAGTTTTGTCAAGGGGCACAAATCTAACTCTGCGAGGGTCAGCGGCCATATATGTGAAAGGTGGGCGTATCTTACTCAAATCATGAATCCCTATAGAAACTTTCACTCTGTTTCTGCCAAGGCCCCAATGTAAGTCCTCCTGCATCTCCATCAATTCCTTCACAGCTTCATAGTCAAGAGACAACTCGCGAACAACTGCGCACAGTATATGCGGTCTAACTTTCAATACGCTTGAATCCACATTCAACAGGACTTGCCCTGTCTTTACATCATACGCTTCTAAACCAACCCTCCATTCTCTAAGACCACATAAAGCTCTAGCAACACCGGAATAACTGCAGAAATCCAATCTGTTAGGATTAAATTCGATTTTCACGTAATCTTTTCCAACCTCTTCAAGATCCACACCCAGCCATGGTAACCACTTCGTCATCTCATCCACAGTAAGCTGGCGTCCAGCAAATTTGCTGAAGCGGTCCCTGTTTAATGTTATCGCAGGCGTACTGGGGTCCTCCTAATCCAACCTAAATCATTTCTATAAAGATCCCGAATGTCCTCAACACCGAGTTTCAACATAATAATTCGCTCTAATCCTCCTCCCCAAGCTAAAACAGGATACTTTATGCCAAGTGGTTTAGTAACTTCTGGTCGAAATACTCCCATTCCACAAAGTTCAATCCAAGCCTTAAGCTCAGGCACATAAACAGTGCTCTGTACAGACGGTTCGGTGTATGGGAAATAGCTTGGCCAAAATTGAACTTTCTCCAAACCAAGCTTTGAATAAAATTCTTTCAAAGTGCCCATCAAATCTCGTAAAGTGACATTCTTATCCATCACGATTCCTTCAATCTGATGAAATTCCGCCAAGTGCTTGTAATCTACTTTCTCGTTTCTGTAAACACGATCAACTGAAAAAACCTTCACAGGTGTTTCCCTATGTTCTGCAAGATATCGAATAGTTTCAGCTGTTGTATGTGTTCTTAAAAGCAGCCTCCTAGCTTCTTCACGTTTCCACTTATACCCCCAACCTATAGAGCCGGTTATCCAGCCATTTTCATGCGTCTTCCCAACTTGTCTAACTATTTTTTCATTAGGCAATCTTCCCAGCTTTGGTTTCGCGAGGTAAAAAGTATCCATCATCTCTCTAGCCGGATGATCTTGAGGTTGGAATAGCGCATCAAAATTCCAAAAGGCCGTCTCAATTATAGGGCCACGGATTTCAGTGAAGCCCATTTGTAGAAAAATCCTTCTTACTTGCTGAATTATCTGTTCAGCGGGATGAATCTTCGCTGGATGCACTAATGGACCAGGAGCCTTAACGTCAAACTCCCTGAGCTTAACCCGACGCCACTTACCAGTCCGTATTAGTTCTGGTGTTAATTGACTGACTTCTTCCGCGAGCACCTTAATTTGTCGCGCAGCTTTCAATCCTTTATTTGTAAGTGAAATTGAGCGCCTAGTTTCTTCGCTGATAATAACCACATTAGGTCTAATTCTCAAAAAATCTAAGCCTTTAATGAGCCCCGATGGCAGCTCGCTTATATGGGTTCGACCTTTCTTCAATGTTGCAATTAATAATTCATCTAAACCCTTTTCAGGGTCTTTCTCAACTTCGAGAATAAGTTTCTTCCCCTCTCTTCGAGCATAAAGCCATCCTTTACGTTTAGCCCAACCGAGGGCGATCGACCCCTCTTGCCTTGTAAGACCAGCTTTTTCTAAGGCATCGTTAAGTGCTGCCTTCTTCCCTAATTTCAACACAGCCGTGACCAATCTTCTTTCAGGTAAATTATCGCGTAGAAACTTTTCACCTTCTGATCCCAATTGAACGAAACTCTCTCTTTCTTCCGAAATTTTCGCCAGATTTTTTGATGAAAGCCACAATGAAGAACGCATAACAGCTGCTTCACTAAGCCCTGTCCTTTTTACAAGCTCATTTACCGGTAACTTTTTTTCCTGCTTTAAAGCAAGCAAAAGCTCTTTCTCAAGTTTATGAAGGGTTACCACGCATTTTCTCCGCCTTTACAATGAAGGGCTTTACTCATCAAAATTTCCTTTCTGCCTAAGTCACTCAAAACTTATATCTATTTCCCATACCTTTAACCATGAAATACTTACCTAAAGGAGCCCCTTTTCTTGGCGGAAAAAACACCTGTTATCGACCCGTGGGCTACGAAATGGAAATTCGAAGATTATGCTAGGCTATTCAAATTATTTGGGATAGAGCCAATTGAGCCTTTGCTCAAAAAATATCCGGTTCTAAAGACGAGTAGGTATATGCGTAGAGGAGTAGTCTTCGGACATAGAGACCTAAAAAAAATTTTGGATGCAGTTCATAAGGGCAAGCCATTCGCAGTTATGTCCGGAATAAAACCGACTGGCGAATTTCATCTAGGTTCAAAAATGACCGCTGAAGAGATTGTTTTCTTCCAGCACTTATCTCCGAAGGCCACAGCCTCCTACTGTATAGCCGATGTAGAAGCCTATGCTGATAACGGAATACCGTTCAGTGAGAGTGCGAGGATCGCTGTGGGAAACGTCGCCGATATGCTAGCATTGGGGCTCGACCCAAAAAGGACGTACATTTACAAGCAATCAGAAGAAATTCGCGTAATGAATTTATCATTCATCTTTTCAAGAGGCGTAACTCACAGTACACTGAAAGCCATATATGGAGAAAAATCCTTCGGTCACTATCTCTCTGCGCTAGTTCAAGCGGGTGACATACTCCTTCCACAACTCAAAGACTTTAATGGACCAAAACCCGTTGTTGTTCCAGTCGGCGCTGACCAGGATCCACACATCCGATTAACACGAGACCTTGCCCAGAAATATCAAGACCAATTCAGGTTCGTTGCCCCAAGCGCAACTTACCATAAATTAATGCGATCACTTTCCACAGGAAAGGATAAAATGTCGAAGAAGGACCCGATGGGCTATCTTCTCCTAAGCGATGACCTTAGCCTTGTTAGAAAAAAGATTCTTAACGCTTTCACAGGCGGAAGGGAAACTGAGGAGCTGCAGAGAAAATTGGGTGGAGAGGCTTACAAATGCCCTGTTTATGACCTATACTTATTCCACTTCAGTGAAAACGATAAAAAAGTCGAAAACGTTTACGAAGAGTGTATTCATGGAAAGAGACTTTGCGGGGAATGCAAAATGGAGCTTCTGGACTACGCTATAAAAAGCCTTAGAGAGCATCAAAGAAAACGCGAATCAGTGATGGATCTCGCGGAAGAAATTCTAGCAAGAAAGAAGAAATAGCCTCTACTTAAGTGAATGCCCGTCTAAATCTATTTCTCCCTCTCTTATTCTAGTAGTTGTAATTGGTTTTTTATCATCGGAAAGAGCCATTCCTACGCAAATAATGTCGAGAGGATACAGTTTTTTTCTTCTCCTTATCGCGTTTATTTCCCTAGCACGCGGTAAAGTTTCTTCACTTACTACTATTGCTTCAATGTCCTCTGCGGATGTAGTTATGCCATACGGGTCGCTCAGGGGTAAGATCTCATATTTATTGTTCCATCCCTCTTTCTTCAGCAGGTTTTCTAATATTCGCTTTCTTTTCGCGTAACTTATGACTGAGTAGGATTTAACTTTCTTAGCAAAGTTCTCTGTAGTTAACCCAATTGAGACGATCTTGCTTAGATCAAAGGCTCTTTTCAGTAATACTCTATGACCTTTATGAATTACGTCAAAAGTTCCACCAAGTACCACTTTCTTATACATTACATGCCCCACTATGGTTCTCTAAATCTTTTTAACCAATTCTGACTTAAGGAATTTGGCATAGGTGAAGCCACTCTTGCTTCCAGAAGATATCCTACAGAAATACTATAAAGCAGGCAAAATTGCCTCCGAAGTTCGCGGTGCAGCGCAAAACATAGTTCATGAGAGAACGCCGATAATAGAAATCTGTGAAAAAATCGAATCCATGATACGTGAAAAGGGTGGAAAGCCAGCGTTTCCCTGCAACGTTTGCATTAATGATGTAGCGGCTCACTACACTTCACCACCTGGTGACACAAATGTTATTCCAAACGGATCCATAGTGAAAGTCGACATAGGCGTCCACATTGACGGTTATATCGCAGACACAGCGACAACAGTTTGCCTGAATCCCGAGTATACACCGCTCTTTAAAGCTGCTGAAAGCGCACTGAACAAAGCCTGCAAAGCGATAAGACATGGAATAAAAGCCTCAGAAATTGGGAGCCTAATTCAAAAGACCATAGAAAGCTATGGATTTAAACCAATTTGGAACCTAAACGGCCATAAAACTGTAAGATTCGTGATTCATGCTGGAAAGTCGATACCTAACGTCTCCCGCTTGAATGGAACAAAAATAGATGTGGATGAAGTTTATGCGATTGAACCGTTTGTGACGTATAAGAATGCTAATGGAAAAGTAATAGATGCAACTGAAACCTACATCTACCGCTATGTAAAGGATAGGCTGCAAAAAAGAGACAGCGCAAAAATTCTTCTGCAGAAAATTAAATCAGAGTTCCATACATTACCATTCGCTAAGCGTTGGATTTACAATGAGCTGCCTCCTGAAGAGTTTGAAGGCGCCTTTCATGAGCTTCTTTCTTCTAAGGCTGTGATGGCGTATCCAGTTTTAGTTGAGGCGAGCGGTAACATAGTTGCTCAAGCAGAACATACTGTTATCGTAACAGAAAATGAGTGCATTGTTCTAACAATCTAAAACAAGGAACACCTTTACTAGTGCCCTTTCTTTCCTAATCCTTCAAAATAGATCGAAGTTATAGTTGTTAGCTCGCCGCATTTAGGGCATTTATCCGTTTTCTTAAATACGTAATCGCCGCGCTCAAATTTCTTCATATTTTTGAATCCACATTTATCGCATTGCTCGACAGTAACAACGTTCAGGACAGGTGGCTGAAGCAGAATCATTCTTCTTCTTAATCGCCGCAGAACCAACAATGAGAGACCTGATCCAAAGAAACCTGCAAGAATCATCATAGCAGCTGTCTCAAATTCTCCTCTGGTATAATAATTGAGCCCGACGTACAAAAACCAGATAGAGAGCACGAAAAGAGCTACCAATATTATGAAGTACAAGAATAGATTGCTGACGCCTAATTCCCTCCATGTTCGTTGCCTTTCACCCACTCAGCTTCAACCCCTTACTGCCCTATACCTATAGTATTTCCTATTCCCGCAACGATAACTGTGTCACCCGGCTTAGTTCTTTCATTAATAAGCCTCTTAACTACAGCAATAGTTTTCTCAACGCCATTAACAACTTCTTTCTTCATCGGGGAGATAGCTTCTTGAATCGACTCTTTAATTAGAATCGCGTTCACCGGAATTTTATACTTAAACAATGCTTCCTCAATCTTATACTTCTCAGTCCCAACTCCACCGATAGCAGCACCAATAGCCTCAGCGGTGTCCCCACTATTTTCACCCTCAAGTTTCACCTGAGCATCAATCATAATAATCATTGAAACTTTTCCATCGCACTCATCAATAATGGTCTTTATCGCATCGCCAGGCTTACCCACATTTCCTCCAGGTCCTTCAGCTTTTGTAACAAAAACTCTTCTCCCATCAATGGGCACTTCGGAGACGACCATGTCCTTCGCAATTTTTCGAGCTTCCATTCCATGCATCATTTTAGCTGCAACAAATGCGCCAGCTCCATCGCCTATTGGCTGTCCAGTAGAAAAGGCGTTCACAGCACCCATATAGGCGTTTACGATCTCCATGATTTGAGGCATAATCATCTGGAGCTGAATGATGATAAATTGGCTCGACGTTTTTTTACCGAAAAGATAGTAGTGTCTCACAATTTTGTAAATCATGTTTAAATCAAGAGACGCCTCAAGCAAATTCTCTAAGTTATTCACCTGCGCCTCATCAGCCTCCGGAGCCATCGTTCGAACTTCGTCTTTAAACCTTAGATCTCGAACATCCAGAAGATGGTCGAACTTCCAGACAATACCTGAAGGATCCATCCCAGTAGGCTCAATAAAGAAATATTCTAAGAACTGATCAATTTTCTGAGTTGGGTCTTCCTTTGATTTTCCAACGCTTTTAACCGTTTCAATTGAAATCCGCCTAGCTTCATCGCGTATAAATTTAATCCTGTTTAAAGCACCCTCAATCTCCCTTAACCAAGTGTAAATTTGGATCTTACCCCAAAACATAACGAAGATCATGAAGAAAGCAAAGCTAATTATGTATCCGATTATGCTTTGAGTAGCATCACCGCCAAAAATCTGGAAAACTTGAAACATCGATTAACATCTCTAATTTGCTTTCATTAAAACAGAACATACGGAGTTATAAATATAACCTTTAATAATCGTAAACCCTCTGAAAATTGCTAATCTTCATAATTAATGGGGTTGCCAACTTTCCCAGGTTCGCATGAGCTTTCGCATCACACTAAAGCTGGAAACGGAGCCCCGCTTAACTTCCGAGTTCGGAGCGGGATCGGGTGTTTCCAGGGCCCTATGATCGGCAACCCCAAAAACAGACACCAAAGACAAATAATTAAGCCTTACTCAGCAACGACTTCAAGAAATATATATGACGACTTTCAATTCTCTCTGAATGGCTAAATGGGGCTGTAGTCTAGCACGGCATGACGTTGGGCTCCAGAGCACAATTAATAGGGCTTACAGACCGCGAGGGATGATGAAGTTCTGGAGCGGTGATACCCAAAGGGCGCCGGTTCAAATCCGGCCAGCCCCACCATTAAACAAATAGACCCCCGAGTCAGTAATAACTGAATTTTGTTATTAATCAAAGTTCAAAGTTATCATAAAGATTAAATGAAGATAAACGGAATACTGACTAAACATGTCGAAAGAAGATAAAATGTTAGAAGAGTTGAAGCGTATAAGAGAGCTTCTCGAGCCTAAGCCTACTCCACCGCCAAAGAAGGGGTTATGGAACGAGTTCATGGACTTCATTTCAAAATACAAGGTTATGGGACTCGCCGTAGCCTTCATCTTCGGCTTATACCTAGGCGCGTTGATCCAAGCACTTGTCAATGACTTAATTATGCCAATAATCCAGTTAGCAATGCCTGGAACTCAGTGGGAAGCAATCCAAGTGGGTCCCTTCCGTGTTGGACACTTCGCAGGTGCATTGATAACTTTCCTAATAATTGCCTTTGTGATCTTCTTACTCGTGAAGATCAGCAAAAAATGGGGAATCGAATAACCAAGCCTGACAAGCTCCATCACAAATTTCTAGGTAACTTTATTTCTAAATAATTGCCTCGTTACAACAGTGATTGAGGCGCCTATTGATTGGAATTAAAAGTGGAGCCTGTAGCTGAAAACTTTCGATTCACTTTGACAGCCTCCAGATTAGACATTAAAGATGAGAATAAGGCTAAACCATTCTTTGTTCTGATAGGATTTGCAAGGGCAACCGGTCTTCCATTCAACTTCAAACAAGAGGAGGAACAGGTCATACTTACAGTTGATGAAATGAGTCCCGATCAAGCATCAGTCATGCAAGATGTAATGAAACAAGTAATTCCATAGGTGATCTAACTTGGCAAGTGGAGAAACTGTAAGGAGAAGGAGCCCATTCGCTAGAGCAGTTCTAATACCAAAACTTGAAGTATCCCTTGAAGAAAGAGCGTTAGAAATTGAAACGTATCTAAAATTATTCGGCTACAAACCTGAGAGAACCCTGCTATACATCTACCTTCCACCCTCAGGAGAAAGAGGATTCGGACGCAAATACACTCCAGAAGAACGAGAAAGACTAAAACGGTACCGCGAAAGATACGGAGGAAGCGCCTTCACAATAATCGGCCACACACACGACCCAGTAGTCCTAGCCTCAGCTAGAGTCCCTAAAAACTTCGAATCTGCAACCAGATACTCCGGCTCAATTCCGCCGCCGGATGCGCACCTAAAACTTCCACCAGACTTTAGTCCAGTACACCTTAAACATGAAGATGAAGAGGGATTAAAGCGGAAATTCGGATCCTACCTAATAGCTATGTACGTTCCAACACTGCAATCCATGGGTGAAGAGGGGCGGATAACTAGGACCGTAGAGTGGAAAAATACGCTTCTAAGGAAGCTTTATCGAGTGGGAAAAAACTACAAACCGGAACAGCGTTGGCGTTGGATTAACGAGCTAATGCAATATGGGTATCAAGAGCTTAGTAAGGCGTAAGGCTTTTAAGTATAAATTACGTAGTATATATACGTTTAAAATATACGTTAAGGATACGTTAAGGCTATGACGGTTAGATTAGTAATAGATCGCCCCTACGGACGTTTAGAGATTGAGGGTGAAAACTTTGATGATCTAATAAAACGCCTAGAATCTCTGCCAGATTACCTTGAAGTCATTGATCAACTATTATTAAAACCTAAACCACCTTCAACGCGTGAAGAGGAACTTAAAGGCCTTATAGAGTTTACAACGGATGGGCCGCTGGTAATAGTGCCCAAGGAGAAGGTGAACATTAAAGAAGCTATCGGGCTTTTACTCGTTGCCACCGATCCAACCCCTACGGATCCAAAAGAATTAAGTAAACTACTGAACTTAAGCGGAAAACTTTCACCGGGATTTGCTGCTCGATTGAGTGAGTTAAAGCATGAAGGGAGAGTGGTTAGAGAAGGTGACGCCTATAGGCTAAGTGCTGAGGGAAAAAATTGGATTAACGAAGTAATAACGAGACTTAGGGGTTAAAAGGTGGTTTTTTGAGCGAAGAAAAAGCGGAGATCGAAGTGGTCATCAAGTGCAAGGACACTGAAGCTAAATTTTCCGGGGACGTGAATAAAGTCACTAGGGAGGTTATTAAATTTCTGACGGAAATATACCCGTCTCTTGAGGTGGCATCAAAGCTTTCAATTGTAAAGGATTTAGATGAAGTAGCGGAAAAATTAGAGGATATAATAGCAGTAACGCCTGAAGGGCCTGTACTTTTAGCAAGAAGTAAAGTGAGCGACAAAGATGCTATAGGCCTATACCTAGTCGCAGCTTACACTGGCTATAGACTGGGTAAACTTAACAAGGATACGCTCCCAATGGCGGATCTTATTAAACTAATTGGTCGTCCGCCAGGCACAGTGGCAGGTCGTCTTAGCGAATTAGTCAGCGAACTTTTGGTGGATAGAATTGGCAAAGGGGAGTATAAGATAACGACTTTAGGAATTAAACACTTCACCGAAAATGTGATTCCAAAGATCAAAAAAGCAGAGGGGGAAAAGAAATGAGCGCTCACCCATTTTCGCTTCGAGTTAAAATAGGCAACTACGAAATTGAGTTGAGCGGTGCACGTGAGGAGGTCCTTCAAGCCCTAAACGATCTACCGGACATAGTGAACAAAGTATCAAAAGCATTTGGATCAATACAAGTCTCTGCGCCTGCAACTTCACAAGCTCCTACCACATTAGAAAAACCCGGAGCTGTGGGCGCGTCATATCCATTAATTTCAGCGACTGAAAGCTGCAGCGACGCACTCATACAGCTTTTCTCATCAGATTGGGCTAAAGAGAAGCCGCGAGCATTAAGCGATGTTGCAACCGTCTTAGAAGCAAATGCGCTACACTACCCGATAGCAACTGTAGCGAAAACTCTCGAACGATTAACTAGAAGAAACAAACTGCGACGCTGGAAAACTGAGGAGGGCTACGTGTACGTATTAGCATGATGATTCCGCGATAACGCACCCGTCAAAAGCGGGTGCGGCGGGTCACAAGTAGCCTATTGGCGACTTCTTGTGACAAACCGTTGGAGCGGAGGTTTAGTATTTGATACCCCACCACACCCATATACAAAATGTTCCAAACTCAATAATAAGTGATTTTCCTTCCCCTAATTTGGAGGCTGTTAAGCAGTTACCTGTTGAGTTTTTATCGCAGGTTTTCACTGCGGAGAGCGCTGAGACGATTCACGTAGGATTGTATCATGATTTAATTGATAACGGGACTGATGGGGTTCTTGAGAAGTTAAAGGAATATGCAGCTGATAGGAGAAAAATAGTTGAGCAGCTTCATGGGCGAATAAAGCTTCATACTGCGCCTCGAGGAGCAGATGTTGCTTCCGGAAGGATAGTTGGGGCCGATGCTGGTCGAAATGGGACAAATTATAGATTCGCTTTTGTGCCGATCTACGGCGCTGTTGCTGTTCTTGTTGACAACTGGAAAATAATTGAAGAGCCGCTGTGCGCTTCGGGTGCACCTGATGTATGGCCTACTGAGAAGGATGCTGATAGAAGGGAGAGTCTTCTCCATATGGCTCTTGAATATCATGTTGCGAAGAAAGCTGTTGAAAAATGGAGCCCCGCGTACCTTTTCTTTGATGGTGGGCTTGTTCTCAACCCGCGGCTTCATATTAAATTCGGCGATTCAGATGAGTATCGCGGTGACTTCATTTTTACTGTAATTACAGCTCTATCTTTGCTTGAAACCTGCAAAAAACGGGGGGTAGGTGTAGTAGGTTTCGTTAAAAGGACGCAGATGAACCACTTTTGTAGGGTCTTAAACATCACGCCTATCAGAGATGCTATACTGCTTAACTCAATAATGAAGACTGGAGAGTACATTACTCCATTTGCAATGAAGAACACTGTGACAAAGACTTACCAGCGTTTCGCTCAAAAACTTGAACTTGGTGAATCAATCGCTGAGATTTATTCATCATACATTAAAACTGGTCAAACACCGCCTTACAGAATTGAAGTCCCATTCTTCTGCTTAAACAAAATTGAAGAAATTGCGTCGGTCCTTCTTACTATGGCGGACCCTGAGGGGATACCTTACCCAGTCCATGAAGCTGATCGCTACACGAAAATCACGAAACCAACATCAAACATTCATGCACTCCTGCTCTACACAAAGGCACTAGACCTTGTAAAGAGGGGCCAGTTAGATCCAGCGGACCTTGACCTGTTCATACTTCAATATGGCGAACAGTGGTCACTGCATGAAAGTAAATTCTGGGGAGAATTAAGTCGTAAGGGTGGTCGAAGATGAAGGAAATAGGCTACATTCTTTCAGGTTGTTCACAAAACTTTGTCTCATTCGTAGTTAAAGAAACTGAAAAAATCTATGTTAACAAATACTACTTCATCCAGCATCCAATGAAGTCACGTAAAGAACACATTGTTCCAGTGCTAATTCGTGTCTTTCGTGTAACTCCATATAACCCTGAGATGAGCCAAGGGCGTCCAGGTCCAATAGCATGCAAGAAAGGCGAGCCAGCGCATTACGGAAAGCAACTAGAATACGACGTGGCTTGGGCTGAAATTCTTGGCTATATCAATGAGAACGGCAAGTGGTATGGATTAGAGTGTGCTCCTGGTACATACGACCCGGTGTTTGAGCCGGATGAGGAGGAGATAAATTACTTCTTCACATCAGCTCAACGCCGCCACATTAATTGTTCATCTGCAATGGAGCCACATTATCTGCAGATCGGACGACATAGAGGCTTAACTACACCTATATTCCTTGACCTCAACGGGATAGCTAAAGGGCATTTATTCGTTGCAGGGATGACTAGGTCTGGTAAAAGTAGCTTTGCCCTCAACTTGATCATTAAATCGAAGGAACTGAATCCACAACCGCATTTCGTAATCTTCGATAGAAGAGGCGAATATGCAACACTAACAAAACATGGAGCACTTGTGGTTCCTTACCGTCAATTTTTACCTAAAGCCGACGCCCTCACGGGAGAAATAGTTGCAAGTAGACTTGGATTTGAAACTCGAAACTCTACTGGAAAAATAATTGCGGATGCGGTTGGAACTCTAACTATTGAAGGCCGAGAATTAACGAGAGAAACATTATTGGCTAAAATTCAAGAATTATCATCGTTTGTTATCAGTCGTGAACGTAACCGCATTCTAGAAAGAGTACGCTGGGCAATTACCACACGAGGAGCTTTTCTTGATGAGAAAATAGTTACACTGGACATCATAGCGGCAGTATTAACAAACCCGATTGTTGTCATAGATTTTTCAATAGATACCGATGTTGAAGAACAACAGATCACAATAAAACACATAATAAAGAACATGATCGCGCATGCAATGGCTAGAAGAGATGAAGGCGACTTTTCAGTAGTCCTCGTAGTTGAAGAGGCTCAATACTATGCACCGGAAAGAGGGTTGGACATAGAGGTGGGAAACCCTGAGAAAATAGGTGTGGATAAACAACTAGTTGAAGCAATAAGTCAAGCTGGCGGATATAACATAGGCTTCATAGTTTTAACACAAAGACCAGCCTACGTTATGAAATCAATAATATCGCAATGCAACACAGTCGTATGCTTCAGATTAATGTCAGGTAACGACCAAGATGCCATATTAAAGTATACTGAATGTGGAAGTGAAAGGCTCCGAGACTACCTACCAGGCTTAGCTGATCATGAAGCACTAATTTGGGGTACAGCCTCTCCAACACCCTTCCCAGTCATAGCCGAGATATCTGTTCAGGATTATCCAAGGAAAGCCGGAGTAACCGCAAGAGAAGCTTGGGGAAGAATGAAGCAGATTCTGAGTCAAAAACCAATTCAAGTCTAAATTTAAAAAATCATTTACGTCCGCTAGCAATAAAAATCCCTATAGCTGCACGTCTCCCAGCAATTGAAACTCCGCAACACTTCGTTCTCGCCAGCTTAACTTGCACATTTCTTAATCCAGCTTTCCTCAGCATGGCTTCCATCTTCTTCAAATTAAATCCAAGCCAAACATCCGCCATTTCTTTCCTAAGCCACTTCTCATTGTGCTCTTCAAGGTCAGATATAGCCAATTTCCCGCCAACCTTAAGCACTCTAACCATTTCGTTTATAGCGTTTTGAGGCTTAGGGGAGTGATGAAGACCCATATTGCAGATAACAGCATCCACTTGACGATTCTCTAGGGGAATATTCTCCATATCGCCAACTCTGAACTCAACTCTACTTGCTACTCCTTGTCTCGCTAAATTCCTTCGCGCCCTTACCATCATAGCTTTCGAGATATCAACGCCTATCACTTTTCCGTCTCTGCCAACTGCTCTAGCAGCACCCATCGCCATGAAACCTGTACCAACACCCACATCTAAAACATTGAAGCCTCTCCTAATTCCAGCCGTTTTAATTACATCGGTGCGTAATTTTTCATCGTAAAACGACTTTCTCATCATGTCCCATTTTTCAGCGGTCTTCTCAAAGTACTTTTTAACAACCAATTTCTTGCAACGCATATCAAAACACCTCATATCTTTACTGGAGCCGGGTGCCGGATTCGAACCGGCGTAAAGGCGGTATCTACAAAGGGCATAACGCCAACTGCAGCCGCCTGCCTCACCACTCAGCCAACCCGGCGCATCTCTATGACGAACTTCAATCATCTTTTTTATCGTTTTGCTTACAGGTGGGGCCGCGGAGATTTGAACTCCGGTCTCGTGGGCCCGAGCCACGTAGCCTAGACCATGCTAGCCGACGGCCCCATGGAGCCCCGAGCGGGATTCGAACCCGCGACCTACAGCTTACAAGGCTGTCGCACTGACCACTGTGCTACCGGGGCTTCTGTGTATGAAGTACTATTAACAGCCTTATTTACGTTAGATGAGCCTCTATTGAGCTTTTTTGAATTGCCCATTTTTACTAGTAATCATAGAATTGTTTGTGATCAATGCTTCTGTTAGTCTAAGGCCTCGCCGTTCTCCTAAGTAGCTTTATTCCTCGAATTTACTGAGGTCCCACTGCTGAAACGTTGCCTTAAACCAAAAGTTATTTTGTAAGCGATTGTTGTGGGGTATACTTCGGTTCTTCGTTGCCTTTCTCAATGCTATCTTTGATAATGTAGCGTTTTTGCGTCATATCGTGGAATATTGGAATTCGGAGAGGATTATTACATTTTCTGCAAATTCCGTTGATGTAAACCAATCGAAGATAATATTCCGGCTCACCATTCGCACCGTATACAGGTACTTTTAGATCCACTGGTTGTATATCCCGAACTTCAAATGTGCTAGTGCTACGAATGTGTATTTGAATTAAGCTATTACAAAAAGGACATACACCTTTAGGCATTAAATCACATCTTTGTTGTGTAATTCCTTACTTTTTAGCCTCTTTTATTTATATATGGATAAGTGTGTAGCGGCTTTAAATATTACAAAACGGACTACGAGGCTTTCATTCTTTGGGCTGCTCTCTCTAAGGCCTCTATGGCTGGCAGTTTCTTTCCAGTTAAAAATGTGAGCATAGCTCCTCCGCCTGTGCTTATGTGACTGAAGCTGCCTTCAAGCTTCAATTTTTCAACAATAGCATCTAAGTGTCCTCCACCAATTAGCGTGAAGCCTTTGCATTGAGCTATCGCTTCCACAATGCGCTCAGTGCCCTTCTCAAATCCCTCTTCTTCAAATACCCCTAGGGGACCGCTTGCTACCACGGTATTTGCATTTCTAATTATTCTTGAGAATGAATTGATCGTGTTAACTCCAATATCCCGAATTGTTTCTTCTGTTGGTAATCTGCTCACTGAGATATCTCGTCTCTTTTTTCCACTCCTTATTGCAACATCTGTAGGCGTAACAATTCGCTTCGAGTATTTTGATAAAATCTTCTTCGCCTCCTCAACTTGATCCTTGTAGTTCTCTATCTTCTTATCAGTAGCTTTCCCTAACTTGTACCCTTTTGCTTTAAGAAAAATTTCGCCAACCAACCCACCAACGAGAATGCTGTCTACAACACCCCTATCCAGCAAGGATTGAATAGCGGGAATTCTATCCTCAACTTTCACTCCGCCTACTACAAAGACAAGAGGGTGTTTAGGTCGACTAAGCACTCCACCAATAGCCTTTAACTCCCTCTCCATAATGCGTCCAGCAACAGTCGGTAATACCTCAGCAAACCCTATCAGAGATGCCTGTGCGCGATGAGCAGTAGCAAAGGCGTCATTAACAAACAAATCAAAAAAAGGCGCAAGTTTACGGACCAGATGCGTTTTAGCTAGCTCCTCAGAACTACCCTCAATGTTTTCTTCAGCACTAAATCTAACATTTTCAAGAACTAGAACCTCGCCAGGACTTAATTCACTAATAGCTCCCATAGCCGCTGGACCCATAACATCACCAATAAACCTAATCGGCCTCTTTGCATACTTCTTCAAAATCTCAGCATGAAGACTTAACGAAGTGAAATCATATTTACCAGGTCTACCCTGATGAGACATCAACGTAACCCTAGCTTTTCTCAAATCCCGCAGGGTCTCTAAAGTTGCGCGAATACGCTTATCATCGGTAATCTGCCCAGTCTTCGGATCAATAGGCGAATTAATATCAACACGCAAAAGCACACGCTTTCCAATAGCATCAACATCATCCAAAGTCAAAAAATCAAACAATCACGCATCCCTCATAGTAGTTTCGTAAATTGTCAAACACACTATAAAAAATGTTCTCAGCAACCTTTTTAGGCTCGGGTTCTCACCAAAAATGAACGAGTGCCGAGGAAATAAGCCGAGGTAGCTCAGCCTGGTTAGAGCGCCAGACTCAAACAGAGCGAAACTCATAATCTGGAAAGACGAATGGGCCCAGAAATCGCGAGTCCAAATCTCGCCCTCGGCACCAACAAAAATTGCCGAATGGTGCCCAGTTCTTGCTTATTTTCGGCAAAGAAGCCCGCGGAATTCTGCTCCATTTTTTGGCGTTTTCAGATTTCACTTCTCGGTTTAAACTATCAATTAATTTTGTCCATCATGATTTTCGGCGGATTTCTGTTTCACGACAAGGTTTAAAACTATCATTTTGCACTCGTGGTGAGCCTTGAGGTGGGTGAGCGCCATGGGTAGGGATGCTGCCTCTCAACGTAAAGTGTTGGCGATCCTTAGTGACGGAAAGCCCCGCAGCCATAGAGACATTGTTAAGGAGTTGGGATTAAGTGATCCGTCTGTTTGGAGTGTTCTACGAAGATGCTGGAGGAGGAGATTAATTCTGCGGACTAAAGAGCCTGTTTATTGGGGGGAACGAGTTTTTCGAGGAGGGGCTGGAGTGAGGACTAATCCTAGGCCTTTCCATCTTTATGTTTTCGCGCCCAGCGATAATGATGATGGAGTCCAGATTCTGGGGCGTGAGTTTGTGAAGTTTTCTGAGCAGTTCTATAATAGTCGTGGTTGCTATGGCGGCGAGAGCAAGTCCAAGTTGATTATGAATTTCCTTAAGGAGCATCAGGATAAAGCATGGTTTTCGAAGGGAGTTGTTGAAGCGTTAAAGGACCGCGGAGTGAAAATTACGGATATCATGGCGAATGTTCGTCGGTATGAGCGGCAGGGGCTAGTGTATGTTCGAGGCTATAGGAATGATAGTGGGCAAACCCCGTTCAATGATGGGTATCTACTTACTTGGATTGATCCAGATAAGCCTAGGGAACAGGCGATAGAGGAGGCTGTTCAACGAACGAATGAGGCCTTAGTTGGAATTAGATCTGTAAGTCCTATTATTGAAAGAGTTCATCTGATTAAGGATCTAGTCATCGAATCGACTAAGCTCAAAGATTTAGTGAGCTTGACATTTCTTCAAAACAAGTTGGACTGTTCAGAATATGAAGTTGAGGAAGCAATTATACGAACTCTACAACTATACCCGGACATTAAAGAGATCAAGCTGTTTGATGCTTACCGATACTTCTATCACAAATCAATGGCGGATGAAGACCTCAAAGCCGCGATCACTATGAAGGAGAACTATATTCGAATAATAAAAGGACGGTCTAACAGAATCGGACACAATTGGGAAGCGTGCGTCGAATGGTTTATAGACAAATTCACAGTGGGGGCGAAATTCTGGACTCAAAGCCATAGAACCGAAAAGATGGATCCGAGACGTATAACAATACACTTGATTAAAAGCGTGGGGAGAAGAAGGCTGAACGCTGAAGTTGACCGCGTTTGGGAAGTAACTCCAAGCGTATTCGCGCAACCGATAACCTATATTCTTGAATGTAAATGGGGCTTAATTCGAAAGAGGAGTGTGGATGACTTTCTAGAGGTCTTACGTTGGTCGAAGGATTTTGGCGTAAATACGTCGGAAGGGAGACAGGTTAAACAAGGGGTCGTAGGGGTGTTTGCTGGCAGCGCGTTTGACCCGAAGGAAAGTGTGCACCTTAAAAATGAGAAGGTAAGCTTAGCTAGATACGCGAACAGAATTAACATCCAACTCCTAAAAGCTTCAGACTTTAACGAAAAGCTGCATGAACACGGATGCCCAACTGCGCTTACTGTTCAGAGAATATGTAAAGTAGCTAGAGATGAAGGTGAAGCCCGGAAGCTGCTTGAAGCTATATGGGCGGATCCGAAGAAGTCGTTGGAAACACTGGCTGAAGTGGAGAGAAAGAATAAGGCGCTTTACGAGTTTGAAGACGTGCTGAGGAGCCAGATAAACCCCAAACAAATGAGTGAAAGTTAAACTTAGCCAAGCTTTACATTTCTCTTATTAGTGCAATAACTATTTTATTTGAGAATTGCTGCAAATATTTTCTCAATTTCCTCTGGAACTAATTTCATATACTCAGCTGTTTTTGGTCCATCTTCTTTTCTAGTAGGCTTTGGATCCAAGTATTCTTCTATTTCACTCTTTTTCAAACAATAAATAGGGCATATTTTATTCTCAAGACGTTTCTTTAAGCTATCTACGTCTTCACAAAATTCGAATATTGGAAGGTTTTCCAGCCTGTTTTCGTTGTATATCTTAACAACTTCTTTTACATCTTCTTTTTTATCGGCATCTAGAATTACAACCGATTCGTAAGGAGGTTTAGGCACGGTATATAGGAGATGTCTCCAGAAACTTCCGCCAAGATGATAAATTCCTACTCTATTCATAAACTTGTACCAATTTTCCTTGAGTTTTTGGAGGAGATATTTCCGTAAGAATATCTGGTAAATATAAACGTCTAGTGATCCCTCAACGTAAATGTGAATGTCTTGAAGCGACACCGTATGAGGTAAATACCCAGCAAATACGTTAGGGTCCTCACCACTTTCTATCAAGTTTATTTTTACAAAATTGTTGTCTACTAAAGAGTATAAGTAAACTGTAACATTTTCTTCATTCCATAATTTAGGGTTCACAAAAGTCGGGTCGTGCGTTGCAATAAATATTTGCTTTGTTTTCGACTCATCAAAGAGGAATTTGAGGAACTCTTGCTTTACTGATGGGTTTATGCCCGTTTCAGGTTCATCTATTAAAACAATACTATCATTCTTAGCGCTGATAACATCCCAAGCGAGACACATCAATGACCTTATACCGGAGCCCTGTTCTTCAAGGAAATCTTCAAACTCCTCGTTTTCTAACAAACGTATGAGCAACATCCTCCGTTGCTGTGCATATAATCTACTGTCTACCACTAATCTACTGTCTACCACCTTTGAATCCACAATCGACTTGATGAAATTTATTAGTTTAATTTCGTCGCCTTTCCGTGGGCGGGAATCGATTATGTACTCGGATATCTTTGCACCTTTATACGCGTCCAGCCTAGAATCTGGGCAGAAAACAATGCGCTCTTTTATTTCATCAATCATACCTCCCGCTGAAAGCAAAGTAATGTGAAGAGGCACAACATAATTTTCCCCGCTCAATACGAACGTAGATGCACTGATTGCGCTTACATGTTGCTCAAGTTTTGTTTTAAGCTCTGGGCGTGTATCTGAAGCAGTTATTGCCTCCCTCATCAATGAAGTGAAATTATCTGGCGAGATCCCGTATTTTTTTTCGAACCTCTCAACAATCTTCTCCAGATTAAAAACATATTTTATTTCAAATTTAGTTCTTCTTCTATAAGACTCATTTCTTTCAAGATCATAATGAAAACCAACTACCCGAAATTTCCTCTTTTCTAAATTAAAATTGTGCCTATTCCACAATCCTTGCATTTCCTCACAATCCGCATCACGAAAACGGTAGTCTTCTTTTGCAATAAGATTTTTCAATAAACTTATTGAATTTAGAATGGTTGTTTTACCACAATTATTTGGACCAATGAATATATTCAAATCTTTTAAATCATTCAGCTTAGCATGCTGTATGTTTTTGTAATTGGTTATTTCCAGCTCCTTAATGACTATCATTTACGTCAACCTCTGATTTACCGTAGCATAATACTTAGCTGAAGACAGAATAAATAAGATAACTCTTCAGAGCCTACTTCTTATCCCTTAGTCTAATCGAGCTTTACACTAATCTTCAGGGTTGTATGCGATTTGCTATTCTAAAAGAATGGGGGTTAATCGAACGTACGATAAAGCTACACTAAGGTGCGTAGCCGTCTAAGCTCTTGAAGTTCTTTTAGCCCTCTCTCTACCTGTTGTCTTTCCTTTTGATTTAATTCTAAAGCGTCGTACACAGCTTCATCCAATTTTCGATAAGCTTCTTTCTCAGCCCTTAATGCTTCATCCAGCTTTTTCTTCGCTTCAGCTTCAAAAAGCCCGACATCCTTTCTAGTTCTGGATTTAACTTTCTTGAACTCCTCCTCAACCTTATAACGTGAATCTATTGCATCGATGAGTTTATCGACTGCCTCCTCGATGGCGATTCTTTGTGTTTCATCTAATTCTGTCGGGTCTAGTACAGGCATTTGCTTTGCTTCATAAACTTTGATGTCAAGTACGCCACCGCCGTAAGAACGCCCATATAGCTCACCTAACATTGCGCCAGCCGATGAGTTCAAAAAGCCAAAAAGTGATTTAACGTTTCGGATTTTTCTAAGTACAATGTAGTAAAAGAGATCGGAACCTAGAACAGACGCGTAATTCAGAATGGCGATCATTCGTTTGTCTGCAAGTTTTGGTAAAAGTATGTGTGGAGTTTCTAGTTTTGGTAGGCTATACCAGAACGGCTTGTGCCCCTTTACACTCTCTAGACTTGGAACATAGCGTGGCTTGCGCTCAAATCCTCTTGAGACTTCAACTTTCAATTTTTCACCATGTTCAATGTACTTGAAAGCATTAGTGCCACGTAGTGAGGATCTACTTCTATACGCAGTGAACACATAATGTTTAATGTCTTCTTTTCTAACAACCAAGTTAGACAAGTCCTTTGGAGAATAAAGTATAGGCTTAAGAAACGCCCCTTCAATCTCTCTAGCTTTGACATCATCGTTGGAGAGGACAAAGAATGGATTATAGCCTGTTTTCAGTCCAAAAAATACATCTCCTATTTTATTTAGAGGTTTGATTTTAGGGTTCTTAATAATCTTGGAATAAACCGGAGGCGCCCGAAGATAGATGTTCCACTTTCCTGGAGTAAGCTCACTTTGCCGTATGAGGTTAATCCTAATCCGTTCATCCTCCACGCCCTCATTTGCTTCCTCAATTAGCTTTAGCTGAGTTTCTAAGTCCATTTTTTGCTTGAGTCTAACGAATTTTACTGTGTTATTTTGTCGCTTCGCTTTATCCGCCTCTTTTTCAAGTATGGTGACAGCTGTATTTACTTCAGCATCGGGAAATATGGCCCTATCAAACTCTACAACGTAGAGAATCTTGGTGTTATCAAGGAGGAATTGCTGGAATGGTTCTCCATATTCAACTTCGAGCCATTTGTTTGAGGAGATGAAGCCAAGTTTACCGTTTTTCTTAAGGAGCCTAATTCCATGAATAAAGAAGTATATGTAGATGTCGCTTTGCTTATCGAGAATTGTGGCGCTGCTGACTTTCTTTTGTGGTGCCCCTATGAACAGCTTGTCTTTGTGTTCACCCTCGATAAGCTCTTTAATCTTCTTCTTCTCCTTTTCTCCGAGCAGTTCTTGGCGAATGTAGGGTGGGTTCGCAACTACCGTGTCGAAAGCTGATGGTAATTCTATGAGGGTTTGTTTTCCTTCGGTTGTTATGCTTTGAAAGCCTGTTAGTGTAGCTTGGGCTGGTTTTATATCAAAGAAGTCGCTTACGATTACGTTTAATTTCTCTATCTTGGCTTTTGGATTTTGTATTGCGAGACTTATTACAGATAGGTGTGCTGGAAATTGGTTTATGTCAATGCCGTATATTCTTTCTAGTAGTTGTTGATGAAATTTTTCTCCTAATGGGCCTTCAATTATTTTTGGAACTTTATTTAATTCACGCAATTTGTGATAAGCTCTTACTAAGAAGCTACCGGAACCGCATCCAGGATCCAGTACCAGAGCGTCAGGATTTGTGACGGTAAGTGATGTTATGAAGTCAACTATTCCGGGAGGGGTATAGAATTGTCCCAGTCTCTTTCGTTCAAGAGGAGGTATTAGCTTCTCGTAGACATGCCCGATAAAATCACGTTCCATTTTCGAAAAATCAAAGTCGTTTAGTGTATCTAGTAATGTTCTGAATCGTTCTTTTGCCCTGTTTGTAAGAGGAATTTCGCTTATTATGTCGCTTTCGTATATGGGTGCGTAGTCTATTTTGCGGGCTTCGGTAAAGAATCGGTTTAGCGCATCGGCTACGTCTTCCTCTTCCTCTATTTTTAGGGGAGATAGTCTATGTGGGTAAATTACACGGATAACTTGGTAGAATAGAAGTTTGTTTATCTGCAGATAGGTGCTTTGCTCAGCTATCAGCCGGTTATTTTCGTCGCTAAATTCTATCCCCTGGCTCTCCAACCACTCTGTATACTTTTCCCGAAACTTTTTGTCACGTAATTTTTCTTTTAAAGCGAATTGAAACTCGGGATAAAAGTCGTTGAAAGCTTCATGTAAAGTCTCAACGAGAGTGTCATCGGGTTTTTTTAATTTGACGGGTATAAGTTCTAGTACTGTTTTTAACACGTTTTCAGCCCAATCTGGATTCCGTTCATAGTCGAATGAGGCTACTTCACTTTCGAATGCTTTAACGTCTGGTCGATGCTGAAACAGAATTAAACGTTTGGAATTACAAGTAGCGTAAAATGGAAAACCGCCTAGCCCAGCGTAATTTACAGCTTGAATAATTACATCGGGGTCTCTAGGTTCAATATCACGCTCAATCTTGCCAGCTTTCTTTTTAAACTTGGCCTCAATTAGGAACAATCTTTTGCCTGGTTTCTCGGCAATTAGGTCAGGCGTCCCATTTATTGGTTTTTCTACATGAAAATCAACGATATCACTAACGCCTAGTAAATGACTAGCCTCCTTTAATCTTGGAAGTAAATAGCTCGCTACAAAATCACGCTCAGAAGCGTATCGCCTAACGGAGGCTGGGATAGGCAAACTAGAAACCTCAGTTCATTTTTAATTTGTCAGTATTTCTATGAAGGGGTTTTCATAGTCGAACAAATAAGTATTCTGCACGGTTCCCTTCAGTGGAGAGGTAGATTAATTTGAGCTTTTTCCAAGTAACTCTGCCTTAGACCAAGCTTATATCTTTGCTAGTAATTCCTTCTTTTTAGCCTGAAACACCTCGCCTACCTGTTACCTCGTTATAAGGCATTTTTCCACTTCCTCTGGTGAGGCTTAAGTATGAAAGATAGTGAATTATCGGCGAAATCTGAGAATCAACTTAGGGTTCGAGTGAATACGACAATTAACGGCGAGCCTGCGAGGATCCTCTTGGAGCTTAAGCAGAGAGGACTTGTTAGAAGTAATACGGATGCCGTGAATCAGGGACTTGTCGCCTTATCTGAGAAAGTTTTAAAGCGGGACCTAGCCCTTGCCAAGCTTAAAGCCATCAAAGAACCAGAAGAAGTCTAAGTTTGGAAACGTCCTGCAAAAATGGCGTACATCATCGCCTCTATATATGCATGCCATTTTTGAAGCCACAGCTTAAAAGTGCGTCATTGTCCTACAGCTAAACATCTTGGATTGGAGTACTTTCGCAAAACGTCCGAACCTCTCCCCTCTATTAATAATATATCCTAGTTAGTTGATTTCGTACATTTTCCTCTAATATCGGTTGATTTCAACGTTAACCTAAGCTTAAATTAAAAGCCTAAAGAATATTTTGGAAAAACGTCCGAAACCTTCGTCTCTATATATGTCCGACATTTAACCATCGTTTCCAGCCTATACTTAAGCACGCTTTCGCATTCAATTTTAACCCATTACGCTTAACCACACTTACTCACTTGGCAAAACGTCGTACAAGCGCCGAGGCGAAAATTCCCGACGTTTTTCCAAATTTGGCGAACTACGTCGCCTCTACTGATATGCTGCTAATTTTGGCTTCATTTACGCTTATAACTGAAACGTAAAGAAACGCGCTCTCTGTTGTTTTAACGGAAACTTTTCTAACAGAAATCAAAAACGGCGTATGTGCGCCAGGCGATTCTGCACGCCAGTTCCGAGGTATTTGCGGGTAGCACGCGGATATAGGAAAATAACTCTAAATGAAAATCAAAAGATTATGATGCTGTGTGACAGAATTTAACTGGTTGAAGGGAGACATTCTGGGAGGCATAGCTGTAGACTTTAAAGGACGAGTGAAAGCGTTAAGCCGATATTCAGAACTCATTTTTTTTCCTCAGCGGCTTTTTTAATGATGCGTTTGAATGTTTCGACTTCCGCTTCCTTTAGGGCATTATAAACATCTCTAAGAGCAATCATTTCTTCTTCTCTAAGCCTTTGTGCTTTAGTGAGCCCCCCACTTTCCACTTTAACTTTGGTTATCGTCCATATATCAATCGGCTCACCTAAGCCAAAAGCACCTACTTCGATTGCATCCCTGATCACCTTATATGCTAAAGCTTTTCCCTCTTCAACTGAGAGTTCTCTAACGTCGTAGCTCTTTAGAATAGTATGGGCAAATGTATCGCCGATTCCGATGGCACCAAAACCAAACTCTTGAAGCTCAGTATCGTCAACGTTGGGTGATACATGTATGATCCTTGGGGCTTCCCCCGTGTAATCAGCGATGAGCAACACATCTGGTGTGGCTCTGCTTTCGCCCCTTTCACCGTATAGGCCTCTGAAGCGATCTAGCTTGGACTTTCTTATACCAAAAACTTTTGCCAAAAGGTGCTGGTATCTGATTTTATCTATTCCTGCCTCTCTTAGCTCTTTTGGAATATTATCTATTTCCTTTTCGACCTTTTGCGTGAACTCAATATCACCAGCGCCTGCCCATAAAGTAGAATTGCCAATTTGTCTGATCTTGATATACTGTAATTTAACGGGTCCAGCGCTAGAAGATGCTGTTGCTTGACCATCTGAAGCCATAACAATTCCATCTCTGCAAGCGAGTGCTATTACTAATGTCATCATTCGGTCCTCTTATGATAAGATGCGAATAACAGTGTTTTTAGCATATTCAGGGTAATTCTTATAAATAAGCTCCAGTAACGAAAGAAACGAAAGTTCATTAATGCGTTTCTTAACTTCTGTTAGCTTCTCTTTCGCGTTTTTGGGGATTTCACCAAAAACTCTTTCCGCCCTCATTTTACCAGCTTTTGTTAGTGTGTAAATATACCATCTTTTATTTGGAACTCTAATTTCATTCAGTAAACCCCTCGCTTTCAAATTTAAAAGGTCTCTATACACTTCAAAGCTACAAGGGCCATATAGGTACGGCTCAAACTCATAGAACCCTGACAATTCCTTGGTTAATTCTTGTTTAATTAAAAATAATCCCTTCATTATCTTTACGCTACCTTCAATAGGTTCGTTCGCATTTTTAGTAATTCCTGGTGCGTAAAGAAGCGCCAGTAACCAATCGCTTTTCTTAATCATTGTTTTGCTCCTCATATTACTAAAAAATGAACGCACCTTAAGTTTTTTTCGCCCTTATATGAAGATATCTAAAGTGCTATGGTAAGCGTGCTAGATAGATTTTTTACCAGCTTCACACCGCTAACCCATCGGAAGGAAAAAGACATAGTTCTCTAGCTATAAATAGATTTTTAGAGAGATGAGTTATTTGGCTCATGGTGACACTAAGCGCTTGCAACGTAAAGTATTAATTTGCTGGGTTTTGGGTATAGCCCTCGTTGTGCTTGCATTAACTCCAATACCTGCTAGTTGGGAGAGGTTTTGGTTTTTAGTTGGTGGTCTTCTTTCCTGCAATTTTGGAAGCATATCGCTCTTCACGGAAGGATGGCATATTGAACGTAAAGAAAAGACGCGTATTACTATCTTATTTTTAGTTCCAATTCTTCTTCTGGTAATCATTGATATGGCTCAAATTATTAATCCCATTCTTATAACGATCGCTGAATCTTTAGCATTTTTTTATTTTTTAGGAATTGCCATAGCTGGATTTACAGCTTATGAGGGCCATGAAAGAGCTGTATCTTGGCTTAAATCCTACGCATCTTACAAAAGTGCACTTAAAAATTTGGGGTATCCTAAAGACAATCATTTGGAACCGGAGCCATTCTATATTAAAGGTATATACGAAGAAAACGTAAATGTAGCTTTATGGAAAAAAGTTGGTTGGTTTTTTGTAGAACTGCTTATGGTCTTGCTTTTGATTTTTATTTTTGTGGAAAATTTGTATGAGCGCCTAATATTATTACCCTCCAGAGCGCCCTTTCAAGGTTTAACTAATGTACAGATTTTTTCTGGGCTCATCATCTTGATTTACTTTCTGGTATTATGGTTTATAGTATCAGACCTATTAATCATAGAAATTTTAGGAATAAGATTAAATGAAAAGATATATGGTCTTAGAACGTATATCTGGAAGCCTCCTTTTTTTACTCTAGTTGCTTTTTTGATACTGCTGAGTTTTCCTATCAGCGATATGATGGTTCTCATTTTCGCGTGTGCAGTATGCAGTTTTTACGCTTATGGTACAGCTTTTATGTGCACAATTGCAGAGAAATACGAGAGAAACAAATTTCAGGAAATTACGAGGGTACAACACTTTATCGCTAGAGTGCCAATCGATAAAGTAGCTGAATTGATTAATAAATGGGCAATATCTTACAATCTCGAATTAATTTCTAGAGACAATGAAGGCTCTAGAAGCTTCGATGTAAGGTGGTTTGAACCAAAGTGGAAGCTTATAGTACTTACAGTGCTCTTAGCATTTTTATCAGTATTTGTCATTGTTTCTATGATTTATTTCAATTTCATAATATCGGTGTCCTGGGGGATTATATGGCTTATAGTTCTGGTAAGGTATAAACGCGGTTATACTGCAACTTTTGAGATCTTTAAGCATAATTCAGAAACTGTTATTAAACTTACAAAAGAGCCACGATTTCATAGTAAAAATGAGTTGGAAATGTTTCGTGCACTAACGGAAAATTTGCAACTAATGGAAGTCAAAAAATGTATTAACTGTGGTAGCTTTAATTCACTTAATTCTGGCATTTGTAGCATTTGTGATAATAAATTGAGCGACTATTTCACTGACTACCCTTGGTTAAAAATTGAGATCTAGTAGACACACTGACTAGACAGGTTTTTGTGAGGCTTAAGTAAGGTGGTGAGAACGGTTTTTCTAAGTTTAATGTGATAGTGTAACTGTATGAGATGGCTTCCTATCAAACTAATAGTTTTAAATGGGCGTTCCAGCTATCCCTCGGCACCATCAAAAATTGCCTAATGGTGCTCATTGCTGTGTTAATATAGATGTTTGATGTTTTGTTGTTTAGACTATTTTAGTCGGTTGATTTGTATTGAAGCGTGGTGAGCTTTCGCAAGGCGGTACGGTTGCTGCTAGGTCTTTTAGTGTGCTCGTTGCTGTAGGCATTTTTGAAGTTCTAGTTGGGCTTCTCTCCGGGAGTGTCGCCCTTATTGCCGACGGCATACATTCCTTTGCTGATGCTACAGTTTCATTTGTAGTGTGGTTTGGATTGCATTTCACCAGAAGGGCGCCTGACGGCAAATTTCACTTTGGTTACTACAGAGCAGAAACTTTCTCATCAATTGTAGCCTCCCTTATCATGCTTGCCTTCGGATTCTTAATTTTCTATGAATCTTATCTTACGTTTCTCTCTCCGAGAGAACTAGTCTTTGTGGATTTAGCCTTAGTCACAGCATTCTTAGCCACAGCGGTGGCGCTATACCTTTCAGTTTACAAGATCAGAGCCGCTAGGAAATTCGACTCTTTAGCTTTGAAGGCGGATGCTTTCAGTTCTATTAAAGATGTACTCACTTCAATAATCGCCTTTACAGGCATTGCGTTGTCCAGTTATCTTGGTATTCTGCAAACTGATGCTATAGCTGGAATTATAATTGCCATTTTTATTTTCACAGTATCTTACGTTGTAATAAGAGAAGCTTCTCTTGTATTAATGGATGCTTGCACCTGCCCAGAAATTGTTACAGCGATTGAACAAATAGCGATGAACACCCCTAATGTTAAGAGGGTTTACGGTATTAGACTTAGAAAACTCGGGCCATACGTAGTTGGAGACATGCATGTGCAACTAGACGGAAACCTGTCCGTTTACGAAGCGCACAGGATAACAACTAGCATTGAACAAGCGATAAAACAGCAATTTGACGAAGTTACCGAATTTAAAATAAGAGCGGAACCGTTCAGTTAGAATGTCAAGCTGTCCTCTTTAGTATTTTAACTCCTCTTCTGCCACCAACATAGACTATGTCAGCCATATCTATGAAAAGTCCAGTTTCGATGATTCCTGGAATCGTTTTCAGTCGGTTTTCCAGTTGTTTAGGATTTTTAATAGTTCCAAAATCTGTGTCGAGAATGAAGTTGCCGTTGTCAGTGATAAGTGGACCTAGCTTTCCCTTCGCCATTCTAACAGTCGGCTTTCCACCTAGTTCTCGAAGTCTCTTGGCGACCGTGGGTGCAGCGAAGGGTAAAACCTCAATTGGAACATGCTGTTTCAGCCCTAATTTTTTCGTAAGCTTTGTCTCGTCCACAATGATTATTAGTTGCCTTGCAGCTGCGTCTACAATTTTCTCCCTTGTTAATGCGGCTCCTCCACCCTTAATCATATTTAACTTTAAGTCAATTTGATCAGCGCCATCTATGGCTATGTCTGGGTGTGGAGCTTCATCCAGCGATGTTAAAGGTACGCCGCTCTCTACGGCCAGCCGCATTGTGTGGTAGGATGTAGGGATGCCTTTTACAGCTAATTTCTTCCTCTTTATAATTCGCCCTAATTCCTTGATTGCGTATTCGACTGTGCTTCCGCTGCCTAAACCAACAACATAACCATCTTTAATATGACTAATCGCTTTTAGGGCAGCCCTTCTTTTTGCATCTTCCCTCCAACTCAAGTAGGGTTTACCCCTCAGCCTTCTGTTTCCATCTGCTCCAAACGTTCAAGTTCCTTAATTACTTCAGCGCGAATTTCCTCAATTTTTTCTTCAACCTTAGTTTTTGGAGCCTTAGTGACTGGCTCTGCTGCAGCTCTTCTCGTTGGTCTTAATCTTTCCCTTTCTTCAACCACCGGTGCAACCAGTGTAGGCGCAACTAGTGCAGGCGCCTTAACTTCAGTTGCTGCAACATTTAACTGCGAGCGGAATTCTCCAATTTTCCTGTTAATTTCCTCAAACTTATTTTGAAACATACTGACGAGTTCAGCTTGAGTTCTTTCTAATTCGTGTAATCCAATTACGCTTTCATCATAGGTGAGCTTGCTTTCAACGCGCTTCTTATCTACCTGATAACGACTGACAAGCCGATCCCTTTCAACATCGCTTAGCTTTCCTTCAGCATGCGCCTCATACAAATGTGTTAAGGCGTAATCCACGATTTCCTTCTCAACGCCTAGAATTCTGAGTTCCTCTCTCGCCTTAACCGCCTCATTTTCAGTTATACTACGCTCAACTCTCATAGGCAACTTTGCCTCCATTAATGTTGGAATTTTTGGAGGAGCTGTAACAGGCCTTTCTTCTCTCTTCTCTTTCTCTTCTGGTCCTTCCTTCTTCCTAGACCAGTAAACTAAAAGCACAAAAATGACGCCGCCGAAGGCGACGAACACCCAAGGCATGACGTCCTCCAGCAATGTCAGCTCAAGAGATGGAAAAAACACGGCGTTCCCCCTCATCAAAACAAATGAGCCCATTAACAATGTGCCTGCATTCAACCTCCTATACATTTCTTGCATATGTTAATCTTTTCACCTTTACTATTTTCCAATACCTCGCATAATCTATATTTTCCACAATAATTACATTTAGCCCTAGCTAAGTCGATTGGAGCGTAGGCACATTTCTTAACAAGCCTAATAATTATGCAGCCCCTCATAGGCGCATGGGCTGGTGGCGTTAATAAGACGATTGGTAAAAATATTGAAACCTTTCAGGTGGGTCAAAAGCTTATAAAAATCAATTTCACTTCAATCCTTTAGCCGAGCGCCCGCCCTGGTAGCACAGCTTGGTAGTGCAACAGCATGGTAAGCTGTAGGTCGCGGGTTCAATTCCCGCCCAGGGCTCCACTTAAGAAAAATGCGGCGGTAGCTAAGTTTGGTCTAAAGCGCAGGGCTCAGGACCCTGTCCCGTAGGGGTTCGAGGGTTCAAATCCCTCCCGCCGCACCATCTAAAAACCTAGAAGAGTGAAAACTTTAAAAACAAGAAAAGTGGAAATCCTCTGCTAAAGTGATGTGAATTGGCATCTGAATTAGAAGTCATGGTACAATTACTTATGTCGTCTGCAGCTCTAATCGTAGCAATAATAACGGTTGTAGTCAGTTTTCGGCTGGTCAATTTCTTTAAAGGGTCGCCCTTTGAAAAACCTTGGAAAATTTTACTTCTAATCCCAGTTTTCATGGGAGGAATCGCTATCTGTGAACTATTGGACATAAACGTTCTCCGGGTACGTGCGACCTTAGCATTACTGGCTTCAATAACGTTTCTTTACTGCATCACCATATTCTATCGAACTTGGAAATCAATAGGTAAAAGATAGCATGCCAGAAGTGACAATCTCAGATAGAATTTACTTAATCGGCGGACCACAAATCTCGCATCCCTACGACTGCTATGTCTACTTGATTGACGGCTCACCAGGGTCATCAATAATCATAGATGCTGGCAGCGGCTTCGGCGTTAACGAAATAATTACTAACATTCAGAAACTCAAACTGGGTGCACAAGTTTCAACAATAATTAATACGCATTGCCACTTCGACCACGCGGGTGGAGATTCAAAGTTAAAAAGAACATTAAGATGCATGGTCGCCGCCCATAAGCTGGATGCGGAGGTAATTGAAACTGGGGATCAAGATCTAACAGCTGCAAAGTGGATGGACATGAAATTTGAACCCTGCAAAGTTGACTGTAAAATAAGTGGGGACCCACTCAAAGACGATATAACAGTTGGAAGCTACAAACTTCTAGCAATTCACACGCCGGGGCATACTCCTGGGAGCCTATCACTATTCGGCAACATAGAAGGAGAAAACGTACTGTTCTGCGGAGATATAGGCGGACCATTTACACGCGCCTGGAATAGTGATGTGGAAAATGCAAAATCCTCTGTAAAAAAATTACTAAAGCTTAATTCAACCTTACTCTGCGCTGGTCACGGCTACTTTAGAGGGAACATAAAAGAAGAACTAGAAAAACTCCTCAAAACCCTATGATAAGGAAAGAATGGTGCTCCGACCGGGATTTGAACCCGGGTCTCCGGCTCGAAAGGCCCCGATAGAGATAAATTGGCGGGTTCTACGCAGCGGTTTCATTGAATATTTGAATGGATTAAGAAGGCGTTTAAACGGTTTAGCGTAACGCTGGAAGGCGGTAACAGAATAACGGCTCTAACCGAAAAAAATTTTGAAAAGGGAAGGCCGTCATTATGAGTGAAAGGTTCCTAAAATGGGCGGTGAAACGCCACTACAAAGCCCTAGGCTACAAGGTTTCGTTAAGGAGAATCCGTTTAGGAAACAGCGAAATCGACGGAGAAGCCATTGGGCCGGATGGAGAAAAAATAGCCATCGAAATCAAAACACCGGGCGACGACATAGTTCGCGGAATAGGTCAATTAACCGAAGCCATCGCGTTCGGCTATAATAAAGCCGTTCTAGTCACTACATTAAGAAATGCTAAGAAAATTGATAGAACCATATTCAACCATTTCAACTGGGCCTTAATCGGCGTAGATTCAAAAGGAAACATTAACTTTCAAGATGGGGAGCAGAAGAAGACTCTAGGAGAATGAAGCTTAGAGAAACAGCCGTGCGTTCCATTGAAAAGTTTATCAGTTTCTTGTAACTAGACGATAAGGTAAGTTAGGTTTGTGACATCATGGGTCCTATAGGTTCTGGAGTTTTTTTAATAGGTTTGCTGTCGTGTTCATTTGGGTTTCTTTTATTCTTCCTTGAGGTTAGGTCGCGTGGTGCGATTGATACAAGATGGGGAAAGTTTTCTGGTCCTATATTTTTTATTCTCATAGCTTTTGGACTTGTTTTAATGGTTACAGGTTGGATGTTGCCAATTTAAAAATGGCTTTACTTAAGGCTATTTCTAGGGATAATGCTAGAGTCCATCAAATCCACACATCGACATAAAAGCAATCTTCGGATTAGAAGTTAACCTGCGAAAAACCGTAGAACTAAGATTATTGCAATAAATATAGCTACTATTACAAGAGGCGGGACCCACCAGGGGATAGATGGTGTAGGCGGCGCAGGGGTCGTTACTGTGATAATATTTGAGTCAGCTGAACTTACTAAGTCGTAATTGGTGACCTTGAACTGGTATGTTGTCCCTGGAGACAGGTTTGTTACAGTATGCGTAAGAGTATTCACATCGTTAATAGTCCATACAAGGGTCCAGCCTGTAGAACTTGTTTTCATGTAAATTTGATAATGCTGGAATAGCAAATCCACTGATTTCGACCAATTTAAGTTTACAGAAGTCTCTGTAACATCTGAATAAGTTAGATTTACTGAAGTTGCTGCGTAGGCAGTTTGGCTAAATCTAAATGGTATAAAACAGACAAAGAAGGAAAGAAGCATAAATAGAACAATAAGTGTTTTTCTGCTCAACATCTTTTTACCTCTTCTTCTCCTTTTCCAATGATAATGTCTATGGTTTAAACAAGCCTTATAAAATATGCTAATCATCATTTTATATGCTTGGTCTAAGGCAAAATTGTTACTTAGCTAGAAAACGGATTCGTAGAGGCATGTCTCAAGTTCCACCGATTCCTAAAAAATTAAGATTCTTTTTAATAGTTCCCGTTTTGTTAGGCTTTGTGCTTTTGGCTATAGGATTTGAGCTTCAAAATTTAAAGGTTGCGAAAATTGGTTTCATGTTTATGGTTTCCTTTTTTGTTCTACCATTCACGCCGCTCTATGTTTTTCTAGTAAATGAGAGCGATCTAGTTCCATTGGATTACCTAATTAGCAGTAGTGGCATTCCGTGGATATTTTTTAAATATGACCGTATCAACAAAATTTTTAAAATCAAAATTGAAAACGAGAATGAATTAAACCAAAGGCTTACGTTGATAGCTACAGCGGCTCCTCTTATGGCTATAATAGTTTATTTTCTCCCTAATATCGTTATTACATTTTTCCCCGAAATTCTCCAATCAAGCTTAAAATTGGGTCTATTGTTCTACTACGCGTTGCTTGCTCTACTTTATGTCTGTATTTTCATTAACGCTTTAATCGGAAGATTCACTTATCCTCCAAAAAGGCGAGAAATAGCATTCAAAGCTTCGATGGTATTGATAGCCCTCGTTACACCACTAATCGTAATCGCTCTACTTATAATCATGGTATGGACCTATCTTTTAATCTAGAAAAAACGGAAGATGTAAGTTTCAAACAAAAATACGAAGGATAAAATCAACTTTAGAAGTAAGAATAATATAAGGAAATTAAACAATGAATAAGAATTATTGGTCAGAGATAGCCGTATTAATCTCAGGAATAGGGTCAGCCATATTTTTTGTTCTTAATTTAGAACCATTCAAAACATTATTTGCATATATCACTGGTGCAACTATCACCATATTTTTCCAGAGGAGGTTGCAAAACGAAGCCGAGAAAAGAAGAAAGAACACCGAATATGTAGAAACATATTATGGACCATTGTTAATAACGTTACAGGAAATTCGTAAAAGCCTCTTTGAAGAGGCTCTTTTGCGTAATATTCAAATAATGACATTGAAAGAGTTTCAATGGAAACCACAGATATTTACCATGGATGAAAAATTAAGATCAACATTCATAACCATAATCAACGATGTCGATAGAGCCAATGAAGAATTACTACACTATACACGGAAAATAAAAGAGATAATTAACGAAAAAGGCAACAAATACCTAGAAAAACCACCGAGTGGATCATTAAGATTCAATCCTGACACTAGCTATTCACCTATTCATCTCAGATACTCACACAATGCTGAACGTATCACAGAAAGCTTAGAAACTTGTATAATTCTCGATAAGGAACCCGTCGAAGCCATCAAACAAAGGATACGTGATTTCCATGAGGAAGATCTTAGCGTTGAGTTCTATTTGGAAGTAGGATATGTTCCAAGTGGTTCGGGTCTGAAAATTGACGAGAAACGCTATTCAGAAAGGAAAGCAGTGCTAAATAAGATCATCACAGAAGTCAAGAGTGAATTAGCTCAAGATAAAGGGTATAATGATTTTAAATCCCACTTAGAATTACTAAGAAAGAAATTACAGGGCTTCTCTTCTCACTTAGAGCCTCATGTTCAGAAATACGTCTCTATAGTAGACTAACAGGAGCCGAGAGCTCCGCACTCAAATAAGCATCCCGTTTTTTGTAACTGGGAAAGGCTCTATGAATGAATTTGGTGGTACTAAGGATGGACCATTTAACAAAAGGGTAGATAAAAATTGATTAAATATAAGCTTTTTATTTACTATGTGTGAGGGTGTAAAGAAATATGGAAATTAGGTTAGAGAAAAAAGCACTTGACAAACTCTACAAACGTAGAGATCGCCTGGATCTTAACCCGGAATATCAGAGAGGAAAAGTTTGGTCGCTAGATAGGCAACAACTATTAATGGATACTATTCTACGAGGGTGGGATATTCCGAAGGTCTACCTGAGAGTTCTGAACGAAGATAATTATGAATGTGTTGATGGCCAGCAACGATTTAGATCCGTCTTCGGTTTTTATAATAACTCTTATCCGCTATCTAAAAAATATTCGGGTGGGTATGGAGGTTTAACATACTCTGAAATGCCACTTGGAATTCAGGAGAAATTTGACGATTACGAGTTTTCTATCGTAGAAATAAGGGATGCTAAGGATGAGGAAGTATCTGAGATGTTCTTACGTTTACAACTCGGAATTCCTCTCAATTCGGCTGAAAAGTTAAATGCGATGCTTGGAGATATGCGTAATTTTGTTAATAATTTGGCAAAACACGATTTTTTCCATAAAACTAATTTAAGGAACTATCGTATGACCTTTAACCAAGTTAGTGCACAGATAACTCTCCTTGAATTTTATGGGATTCACGACGTCAAATTCGAGGATTTGAAGGAAATGTATCTACGCTATCCCAAATTCGAACCTAAAATCGAAAACAAAGCCAAAAAAATTAAGAAAACGTTGAATTTTTTGAATGACGTTTTTGCCGAAAAGACGCCAGAAATAAATAATAGGGCTAGTGTTGTTTCACTTTATCTCCTAGCTTCAAATCTACTTGCCCATTATTCAGTTAAAGGGAAGGAAAATATTTTTCGTGATTTCTTTATTAATTTTCAAACAAAGCTACGCGGTGAAGTTGAGAAGGGAACTAAAGCAACTGATACGGAACTAATACTATACCAAACAGCCGTCATACAAGCTGCGGATAGTAAAGATTCTATTGAGAGACGCCATGAGATTCTTAAAAGACGCTTCTTCAGCTATGATACTAAAATTGAACCTCTTGATCCAACACGTGGATTTACTGAAGACCAAAAAATAGCAATCTATAGAAGAGATAAAGAAACTTGTCAGATATGCTGTAAACACGTTGATTGGGATGACTTTCAAGCGCATCACAAAATCCCTTGGAGAAAGGGAGGCAAAACGACCGTTGAAAATGGACAAACCACCCACAAAACATGCCATCAGGCGATAGTAGGATCTAAATAAAAAGCAAAGCAAATGAATGATTTATTCTATTTCTATTTTCCTTACGGTTATCTCGAAAGGCTCGCGCTTAAATTAAGCTAATCCCGTTTTACCCGGAAAAGTTCCGCTGGGGATCCGATGGTATTTAAACCGTAACATGGGTGGGCGACCATGCATTGAGCCCCATACCCCGGCGGGGCCTAAGAAGGAGTGAAAGCACTCGAAAAACATGGGTTGCCTAAAATGAAGCTAATATATGCTAAAATTAAGCTACCTTAGCCTAAAATAAGGGCAGACACCCTCCGCAGAAACCTGCACTCGTGTGTGTAAAGGAATGTAGAAATAGTATAGAGTTGAGCCTTGATAATTGATAATAATTATATATCAACATTAATACACACAGGTTCCTTTTTCTGCGGAGGCTCCTTTATTTTTTGAGAATGGTGGGCGCGCCTTTGTTTTTGGGAGGAATGCTTGTATCTGGTAAAGATAAAAAAACCAAAGGTAATACCATCAACGGGGTAGAATTAAATCTAAAGGTAAAATTCAAAAATTCAAGTAGTCGTCAAGCCTCCTCTTCTTCGCCACCTCAATCACAGTCACTTTAACATCGAGCTCTTCCATCGCGACCCTCATGTTTCTCATGGCTTCTTCGCTCCCCATCTCTAGCAACCATGTTTTCTCTGTAGGGTTGTAACGGAAAGAAAAACTCTTTAAAACTTCCACAACCTTTCTGAAGGTTTCAGCTTCAAGGTAAGGGTGGATTTTAACCTTTACACTATCTTCCCCATGGTCGACCAGAATGGCTACTTCGCCTTTAGGAGGAATGGTAAGGGTGCAGTATCCATTATCGCCAGTTGACTCATAATGAATACATCTTCTACATTTACATTGATAGCAGAGGCAATCTTCCTCAGCGTTTTCACAGGTGAGGCAGCATCCCACTTCCCCGTAAAAGTCTTCCTCCATGTGAACCGGGGCCCTTCTTAACCTTCAAAGTTTTCCAGCTTCACTAGAATTTGGTGTCTCAGTTTCTGGAATTCTTCGGTTTGGAACCATTCGAGGTCGGGTTTGATGCTTATGATGTTCTCGGTGGCTCCGTGTTCCTCTATTTGAGTTAAGGTGGCCAATCGGAGTATGTCTAGGGTTTTCATAGTTCTGTAGGCGGTGTCGCGGCTGCAGTTCAATGCTCGCTGCAGTTCCGCCGCGGATATGGCTGCTTTCTTTTGGAGTAGGTATTCGAACGCTTGGACGCGGTCTTGCGGCGCGCTGCTTAAGACCACTTCAATCAATAGTGGAAGGTCTTGTTTCGTAAGTTGAGTTCTTCCCTGAATTAATGCATGCCCCCTAGCCAGATTATAAAGCAATAAAGAAGCTCGGTCGGGGTTTTCAATGATTGGAGTAGAATAATGGCTAACCTCTTTTGTTTTCCCCTCTTCGCTTTCATACTCATAGGCGACCACATTTATTGTTCCCCGCAGTCTCGCTAGTGGTTGAGCTAGTTGAACTATGACATCTAAAACTTCATTGGGATCTTCTTCGCGGTTCCATTCCACGGGTTCTGGATGCTGGATTTCGAAAAGGTGAAGTAGGAATCGTTCAGTTGCGTTCTGGCAGATTTCAAGCCTTGTTCTATATGCCTCGCTTTTGAGTTGTTTAATGTATTCATCCCTTGATGGTTTTTCTTTTCCTTTAACTTGTAGGAAAAATAGTCTTGCTCCCAAGGTGCCCATTATTTTCCATACTCTATGTGGAAGCGGGGTGGATCCGCTAAGCATGGTGAACATGGTGGCCCCGCCATAACCTCTTCTTCCATGAACAGCGCTATCAATGGTTAATCCTTCGCCATCAAACAGCCGTGTTAAGATGGCCAAGTTTCTCAGCAAGTCTTCTTGTTTCATACCGAAAATGGAGCCTAAATCTGGAACAATGAAAGCCTTGTTTTTTATTCGAGGTAAAAGATCGACTTCCTCAAGCTTCTCTTTCTTGAATTTTGCATGGTGACTAACAAAACTAGATGGCGTGAAATAGTCAGACTTATAGGAATATTTGGATTCAGTGAATAAATTGAGACATGTAGTTTTTGCTGAACTTGGAGGACCGATTAAAACTAGCCCAAAAGGGTTCCCTATGTCTTGAATTTTCATTTGGGCGATTACAGATGCGCAAGCTTCAGCCTCGAATACGATTTGGGGAAAATTTTGCTGAATAACTTGAATCCACTCGCAGTAAGTCAATGGCTTAATTTTCTCGATAAATTCCTTCTCAGTTTCCGTTGCTATTTGCCTTATAGGAGTTTCATCCAATTCAATATGCTGCAGTTTAGCAGGGATTTCTTGTTTATCGAGGTCTAGGAATTGAATCCATTTATAATTCCCTGTTTTTCTATACTCTTCCTTGGTTTTTATCTTCCACTTTGGAAGCTTTAGAGGAATAATTTTTTCATTTAGTTCTCCACCAATCCCCTTCAACCTTAAAACAAGCTCATCAAGGTTTTTCGGTTTAACGGCTCCACACTTAATTTTTCTAAGGATTCTCTGAATCTCCATGTTCTGTTTTTCATCTATGTTTCTCAATCTTCCTTAGTCCATTTTCTTTTGTTGTGGGTTGTTCACGACGTTGCGGGAAGGAAACAGCGATGATACTACAAGAATCATTTTCAGGTTGTCGGTATTGATGTTGTTTACCATCACTGCGGGCCCCAGTTTTCTATGGGTTGTGAATGCTATTTTCTTTACAGTGCAGAGAATTACTAGCCAGCTTCTATCACGCCAGCCATCGAAGATTATGGTTATTTTCTCTTTGATAGACGGCCACTTAACATATAGTTCAGCAAAGAAGTATTCTCCGAGTTGATGAACGCTGATTCTTGAAACATTATCGATGGTTCCGGCTGAGAACAGTTTCTGGAAGAAGCTTTCATTGACCCTAATGGAAGGTATGATGCCTTCCTTTGTGACAGCAAAACCCAATCTTTCCGGATTTACACGGCGTGCGCTCAGTTTTTTAACCATTTGTCCACATTCTTCTCTGCTAAGAAGATTCCATCTTATATCACTCATTCTACTTCACCAGTAAGGTGGATTCTCTAAGCTCCTTCATGATAAATCGCGATCACGGAACATCGCCCCGAACGGCGTCGATTCTCTCAAGCAGTTGTTTGGGGATAGAAATGGTTACGGGAACGCAAATCTCTTCTTCACTCTTATTTTTCATAGGCTTAATAATCACCACAAACCATAATACGGCCATCACTTTAATATTTCGTGTATTTCCGAAATAATATAAGAAAAACGAAATAGTGACAAGTTATGAGGCTGAAAAAAAGCGATAAAGCGATTTTAAAAGTTCTTGCTTGCAAGGGTCCATTAACACCATATAAGATGGCAAAAGAAACAGGGCTTGGGTTAGCCACAGTTCACGTCACAATAAAAGGCGCAGATGGACTAGAAAAACGGGGCATTGTAAAACCTATAGAGGAAAGAAACTGGGGCCCTAGCAAAGTGGGGAGAAAAATGAAGAAATATATTCTAACTTTTCGAGGACTCATTAAATTCATTGGAACAACAACACTTCCAGATTCAACCATCGATGAAATTTTAAGAATCCATGCCTCGTTGCATGACTACGCGATGTTTAGCGAGTGGGAAAACCTTAAGAAAGAATGGTTCGGCGACTCAATTTATATGATACTACATAATGCTGCATTATCCACAATGCAACATCCTTATTCCCCAATTGTGTCTCGTTCACAGGAATCGATGAAGAGGCCAATAGACCCTAGAGAATACGATGAGATCGCATGGCGTAATAATTTCACATGGTTCTTTCTAAAAGAGATCGCAATCCATGATGAAAAACCAATGGCTATGGCTAGTGTTCCAGAAAGGTTTTTCGAACCTTTATTTATTATCGAAAAAAAACCAGGACATCCTCCCCGGCTTCATGTGATGCCACTAGCACATAAACCAATTAGAAATGCAGTCATCTCTAAGCTTGTAAAACAGTTATTGGAAGAAAGGCGCTTTCAATGCTATTTTCATCTCGCAGAAATCAAAAAATTGAAAGAATTGTTTACGCCCGCCTAAAACGCAGTTAACTCGTTGACAAATAGAAAGCTAGTTCCAAAGACTTTTTTAGCAATACTAGTAGAAAGCTATTTAAGTAGGAAAGTCATACTATATGAAAGTAGGTGAGTATGAATGCCTATAGTGAAGAAAACGGTTGCTATTCATCCTTTGATCGACTCTCAAATTAGGAGGGCTTGGGCAGTTATAATAGAGAAGGGCCATGATGCTAGTTACTCAACTGCTCTCAATTGGCTGCTTCTTGCTGGCATTTTAGGCTTTCAAAATAAGGATCTTAGCGAAAAAACATTGAGAGAATTAAGGAGTTTTACAAGCGATAGAGAAACGATGGATGATCTACTGTTAGAGGACGCTCTAGCTACTATAGGAAAGGCAATGGAAGTAAAGAAAACTAAGCGAATAAAAAGCATGGAGGAGGAGGTAAGAACCGTTGTTAAGTAAAGCGGAAATTAAGTATCTTAAAGGAGAATGCGTTATTAACAGGAACTATGAGCGAGTCTTGGTCTTTAGAATAAGTAGAAAGTTAAACCGTCTCCAAGAAACGCTCTTACTACTAGCCCAGAACGAGAAGGTAAAAGAACGGCTACATGAGTTTATTACAGAAATCAATAACAGCGTTACGGAAAACAGTAATTTTACTAGTAAAGATGTGGTGCTCCGACCGGGATTTGAACCCGGGTCTCCGGCTCGAAAGGCCGGAATACTTGACCGGACTATACTATCGGAGCATCCGAGCCATAGAGGTTGAAACCGCTTAATACTAAAATTTTTTGTGGTTAAAAACTTAGGTGGGCCCACGGGGATTTGAACCCCAGACCAACAGGTTATGAGCCTGTCGCTCTACCAAGCTGAGCTATGGGCCCGTGTGTCAAGATAAAACGGGTTTCAGTTTTCATTTAAGGTTTACTTGAGTGGCGCCGGCGGACGGATTTTCGGTAGTTCCTCTCGAACCGTCGACCAACGGGTTAACAGCATCAGCCTTAATGGAGGCTTGCCCACTAAGTCCGCTGCGCTACCAACTGCGCCACGCCGGCTCAATTTTTAGAGATTATTGGTTCTATTTATTCTATTCTTACGGTAAAAGCTAGAAATCCGAGGATGAACACAGTTACGCCTGCTATTATGAAGAGTGATTGGTAACTGCCTAAGAAGCTCACGTTTGAGTAAGCTATGTAGACTGTGAGAGTTCCTATTATTATGAAAGTTAATCCGATGAGTCGGATGAGGGTGTTTATTCTGCTAGGTTTTTTTAATTCGCTTGACGCTGCTCATCCCTTCTTTAGATAGTAATAGACTGTCCTAAGCGGTAATCCGGTTTTAATAGAGATCATCTTAGCAGTCTTTCCTTCTTTAGCTAGTTTAAACACTGAGTCTATTTTTTCCTTACTTCGTGTTCTAGGTCTTCCTTGAGGCCTATTCGATGAAATTAATTTTACTCCAACCTTATTTAATGCATTTTTTATTTTTCTAGGTGTTTCCTCGTATAGACTTCTTGGAATCTGAATCAGCTTAACACTTGGCGCCTTATTTAGGATCGAAACAATGATCTGAATGCTTGGGCGCATATCTATGTAAACCTCCTTAGCGCTAGGATTGAGTTCGCTCTGTATCTTACGAAGCAGTTCAGTTCTATTTTTCGCCCTTATCGTATCCATCCTAGGTCTCCTTTAATGCTTCAACGAACCCCTTTGCCCTAGTTGTCCTCGGAACCTCTATCTTTGCCAGTTTATCTCTTCCACTCTCTGGCAATTCACTACTAATGTTAACTTGAGCAAGTTTCTCCAAGGCTTTTATGCCTTCAGATTTGGTTGTGTTAAAAAATTTTGCTGCTTGAGATAGTTCATGTTTTGAAGTTAAGTGAAGTAGGGCCGCAGCCATTCCTCTGCTTGATAGTAGGCCTAAGCTCCGTATTTTTTGCTCGTAATTTCTTTCAATGGTGAATTTTAGGCGGATAACTTCGAGTGGAATTGCTTCTTCGGTTAAGCCCAGCGTTTTTGCTGCAAACGCTGAATCTTCATCCCTTAATATGGTGAAGACGGGTTCTATTATGCTGATTTGAGGGCTACTCTCTAAGTATGGAAATGCTCCTGCCAATCTTCTTCTTGATTTTGGAGATTTTAGTAGAAAGTAACGCGCCAGATCATGGATAAGAACATAAATTGGAAGTTTTAGCAGAGTTTTTTCAGCATCAATTTTTCTAGATATGATTCGAACTTGGCTTTTTTTAGAAAACCATACATCATAAGTTAAACTCACATATGCAAGCGCGATGCACGCTCTTGTGTATCTATCATTCAGCAGAACTGGTTGTGTACGGCGATATCTAATTGACTCAATTCTTGCAGAGGGACCGAATCTCTCTCTAATAACCGCCTCATAGTTAACTGCTTCTCTAGCCTCTGTACTAAAGCGGACGCGTCGCCTGAAAATTTTATCTCCAGCTCGGACTCGAACTATAATTGAAAATGACTTCACACTTCTTCCAACACTTTCCCTCAAATATCTGGTTATCCTTCCATATGTAGCTCGAGCATAACTTGAAAGCTGCGTTATTCTCCTCATATAGTCTCCTGACAATGGTAGATATGGGATAAGCTCTATGCGAAAAACACCCGCACTATTCGGCGTAAATAATATTTTAGATGAACCACAGTTCTGACATCTGTTTGTGCTGATTGCTTTAAGAGCTGTTTTTCCTCTGAGAAACTTTCCACAATCTTGGCACCAAACCGCACAGTATTCAGTTAGATGATTTATCGCTATCCTATGCGCAGCCAACGCTGCTCTTAAACGGTCAATAATCGCTTTTATAGCGGATATCTGCACACTTCTAATTTTCGCATAACGCATCAGGTAGCCAATCTCAGATGGGTGTTCTTCAGGTGTTTCTCTTACTGCGGTTGTACCCATCATTCTTGGAGTTGGGTATGGAGTGTAAACACCGCCTCGAAATTCTATATCATTTCTTAAGAGATCCAGATCATCGTAATCCTTTAAGAGAATCCTGTAGATTTCTAAGAAATATTTTGGATCCCGCCGCAGTCTGGGTAAGTTGATGTTTGCACCGAGTTCCTCAATTATGTTGAGAAGTCTCTCAGCTTTCCCAGCTAATGGATACGCCTCCGCCAATCTGGCCACCGATAAACATATGTTGAGGCGTTGTGCAAAAATGTTCCGTTACTAATAGCTTTTCATTTCCTCTAGTTTAGCCGGCAGATATTTGTCAACTATGTAGGATAACCCGTATCTGCTAAAAGCCTCTTGTTCAGCCTTCTTTTTGACCTTGAAAAATGTGTCTATTTCCTGTTTCCACAGCTTTCCTTCGTATCTCGGATCTCGTTGGAGTTCGTACAGTCGCCTTATGTCCATATCATTCAATTTATCGCTTGGAAGTTTATAGTTCACGATGTCTGAAGCCCAGACTCCTGACCATTTTGCGTCAGGTGTGGTAAGTTCTCTGAGGTGCGCAGCGTTCGCGGATCCTGAAATAATTACCATAGCGATGTGCATTCCCCATGGATCGCCGTCTGTGAATATGTAAACTGGTAAGCCAAGTTCACTGTTTATTCTACGTAAAAATTGTCTTGTCGCTCTTGGAGCTTGACCTGCCGTATGTATGAGGAGCGCTTTAAACTTCTTGTGAGCTTTTTCCTCAATGAATCTCGTAAACATTGCGCCTTTCTCTATCGCGATAACCATCTCAGCGTCTGTGTCAAGTAGTTCAGCGCTTGTTAATGCTGGACCTATCATGACGCCGTCAGGGTGTGAAGTTAAGTTGAGTTTCTTTCCCTCATAGCCTGGCACTGTGTAACTTATTGTTAAGTTTCCAAATATTGCGCTTCTTTCCTCTGGGAAAATGCTGAAGTCTTCTCGCGCATATCCAAGTATAGTTTCTAGGTCTGTAATTATGTCATCTGATTCAGGTTGATCTGTGAATGACATGTCGTATGCTTGGGCGTTGTAGAAAACATCTCTAAGGGTGCTTGTCTTTTTCTGTTTCGTTAAGTGATATGCAAAATCCGCAATCCAAGTAAGCTGGGTGAGTGGGCGTATGTGGCGTATATTTCTAGCGCTCCTCCTGACAGATCTATCGCCTAAAACGTATTGGCGTGTTCCGGGATCATAATATATGTTATTTATAGAGCGGCTGGGCATTCTTACCCACGGAAACTCCCCTCTCTCCATCTGCTCATATAAATCGGCTCCAAACTCTTGAAGGTCTTTTATCACTTGGAGCTTCCTTGTTTTTACAGTACTTTTTCTAAGTTTCTTCTTCAATTTTTCCTACACCCCTTAATAATCGCTCTACATCCAGCTCTTTATCTTTACCTGCCAAATCCTTTGTGAAATGTGCAATTTTAGGTAAGTATTTTGAGAAAACATCCAGTCTTCTCTTATCATGCTCAGCGCTTTCTCTTCTAGAAAGATAAGTCCCAAGTTGTCGTCCAGCCTCACGAAGACCATTAAGAATCTCCCTCTCAACCTCAGGTCTATCCGCTATGTATTCTTTACCGACAGTTTTGTATGGAATCTTCGTAGAACACACATGGACTAAAACAGCCATAGGCTTATCAAAGCTAACCTTGTAATTTTTCCAATTAATTTCAGTATGTACTACCTTCCAGGAAACATCGCTTGCTTCATCGTATAGTAATGGAATTCTATTCGCAAACCTGTAAAGGAGAATGTCATCTGTTTTTTGTATGTTGCCACCATAAGCAATGGCTGTTTCAACAATAAATGGAAAACCTGAGTAGGCTGAAGGTTTACGCACATCAATTGCGATGAATTCTGGGTTAAGTTCCTTCTGGACCCCAGCCCTCATGAGCTCTTCTCCAAGCGGAGATAAACAACTAGCGTCAGGCGGCATAAAGGCGTCAAAATTCTTCATGGCGTGAACAAGCTTCACTATTTCTTCCTGCTTTAATTTATGTGGATTCCTATCCTGAGGGACCCCTGCAAAATCCAAGAACTTTTTAGCTGTTGCCCTCCCAACGCGGTGGAAATGCGTAATCATGAATTGGAGCATGGTCCTAGTCTCTGTAATAGTGACTAGTCTCTGTATGGTTTCCACATCAACACCATACGGGTGTGGCAGTGTTTCTTTTGGAGCGATAGGCATCTTATTTGTAGCTGTCTCAAACTTGTAAAGTCGGCCGCGTGGGTCGACGAATGTTATGTTCGCATATGGGCTGGCGATTGCGGTCTGCTTCAGGTATTCAATGATCTTCGGCATAGCTCTGAAATAGTCGCCTTCAAGGTAAAACTCAACAACAGTTCCATGCCATCCTTCAACGTTGCTTCGTTTTCTACGTCTCAAAATAACAGGCTTATTCCGTTGAATGTCAATTCTTAACTCAACTTCATATATTTTGGAAGTTCCTGTGCTTGAGGTGATTGTGGCTGGTTTATGAGTTGTAATCTGACCGTAGAGAATAGCCATGGTTCCTCCAAGACCAAATGTTCCTCTTGTTTGTCTTAAACGATATTTTGAGCCGAATAATACCTGCCCGAATGCTGAGGGTATATAGCTGGCGGGCACTCCTGACCCGTTATCCTCCACTCTAATCTTATATGTGGCAAGACCCAGCGGTATTCCTCCTTCCTGGGTGAGGCGGACATAGATGTCGGGGGGTATCTGGTGCAGCTCGCACGCATCTAAGGAGTTTTCCACAAGCTCTCTTAACGCTGCATAAATTGCGCGGACCGGATTACTGAAACCTGCTATATCCCTGTTTCTGTAGAAGAAATCTGCAGGGCTTATCTCAGCGAAAACTTCTCTACGCGACATCTATTCGCGCACCCCCTCCGTGGGGGTTTCCCAGAGCGTCAACCTAGCCTTTTTCAGCTCCCCTCTTTTACGGTGAAGAAACCTGTAAACTGTACCATGTTGGCTCCCTCTGATTAACATCTCCGCAGCCTGCTTTGCTGCTTCTAACTGTTCTACTTCTCCTATTATAGAAATTGTGTGACCGTAAATTGAAATTTTCGCTCCACTTGTCTCCTCAATTATTCTCCGAGTTTTTCCTTTCTCTCCAATCAGTCTACCTTTTACACGTTCAAGTTCCGACTTTGACTTTCCAACATAATCTTTTAGGTCAATTACCTCTAAAATTACGCCTTCATCAAATAGCTTTAATGCTTTCTCAGGGGAAAAACCACGCCCGATAGCATTAATGATGCTTTCAACTTTAAACAGAACAGCCGGGTCACCTTGCTCGGTTTTTAAAATAACTTCAACATCTCCAGATTCACTGTCGATTTTTAATTCAACTCCACATTTTTTCTCTATTTCCCGTTTAACCCTACCTTCTGGGCCTATTAAGATCCCAACCCGATCATATGGAATTTTAATATGAACCATCGCTTCAGTCATTCTTTTTAACCCACTCATAAGCCTCGTCTAGAGGTTTCACCTTAACTCCTAGCCTCTTGAAATAATTATTCAAATTTTCTATGTCCCTATGCAATAATTGATCCGCCATAGGGTGTTCAAGTGGAACGGCTTGGGAAACATCGAAAACCACAGGTTCATCCCTCCACATCATTACATTGTATTCGCTTAAGTCACCGTGTACAAGTTGAGCTTTCTTGTAGAGGATTTTTATGTATTTCAATAATCTCTGATAAACAGTCTCAGGGTCTTCAAGCGAAATGTCTCTAATTAGTGGAGCTGGAACTCCCTCTTCCCCAATGAACTCCATTATCAACACATTGTTCTTAACTGTAATCGGTTTAGGAACACGTACACCGCTCTCATAAGCCTTCTGCAGATTTTTAAACTCTTTCAAAGCCCAAGCATAAACTAACGATTTTGTATCGTGTTTAATATGCTTGAAGCGTGGATCGCCTTGAATATACATCAACATGCCTTTTCTGAATTCTGCTGATACAATTAAGTAGATTTTTAAAGCTAGCTCCTGTCCTGCTGGGGCTATTCCCAAATAAATTCTCGACTCTTTACCAGCATTCACTATACCCTGCACTTTCTTAATTACACCAGCATTCATAAAATGATAAATTGTCATCAGGGTTGGTCTGTCAAATACTTCTTCAAGAACTTCATATTCTTCAGAGCGTTTTTCCCTCATTCGTCGTTCTACGTCATAACGTTTCTCTCTTCGAAGTAATTTTTCTTCAACTTTCCTGCGTGAAACCACAAATTTTCGCTCCAAAAACTAGAGATTGAGATATCCCTTTTTCCTAAGAAAATCCGCTTGACTTTCAGTGTAACGCCATAAAATATCGCCGCGAATATCAGATTGAAAATCCCACGGAGCCACTAGGACTACGTCTCCCTGTTTAATCCAAACTCTTCTCTTCATTTTCCCACGAATTCGGCACATTCTTTCATGCCCGTCAGCACATTTGACCTTTAATCTATCGTAACCTAACATTTGCTGAACTACTCCTAAGAGCTGCCCAGTCCCCGGCATAACCATTTCCTTTAATTGCTCCTCTGAAAGCACTTTCTTTTTTCCCACGTTCTCCAGCCCTTCTCCTTAAAAGAGCAGATGAACTCATTTTTAAAATTATAGTGTTTGAAACCATGTAGAAACAGTCACAATTTAACAATCTGAGCGTGGGGTACCCCAGAAATAAGTAAAATTGCTTCAGGATGCACAAGCCCAGCCTTAACAGCGTTCTTCACTATGTTTGATCCTATGAGGTTAACTATGGTGGCGTCGCGGATAAGCATCATGGCCTCTTCAATTCTCATCAGTGAGCCCTTATAGAATCTTTCCCGAACCTCGAAAATTATTTCCCCTTCCTGTAATCTCTTTCCCAGTATCTCAGCATCGCATGCGGCGACAAGCAACTGTCGTCCATGCTGCATCACTTTTACATAAACATCGGTCACAGCTTTTCTTCCTCTAAATTATTCTTAGCGGGGATTTAGCTCCGCACGCCTCGCAGACGAGGAGCAGTATTCTCTCCTTTTTCTCCATCTTTGTGTCAGGTCTACTGCAGACTGGGCATGTGACAAATTCTTGAACATATCTATTCAGTAATCTTTTGAGTGATTCTTCGCTAAACTTTCCTTGGAATGTGGCCCGCGCACCACTGATAGAGCTCGCTGTAGCCATCTCTCTTGAAAGGAATCTTAAAACATGCTGTTGATCTCGATTTATTGCCGTGCAGATGTCCTTAAAATTCTGTAAAATTGTCCTGTTGCCGACTACTGTACAAATTGGTCTTGGTAATTCAAGCCGCTCCAATTTATGTGTTTCTTCGGGAAGAAGCTTCTTAGCCCTTTCAAGCAGTTTCTCATATTCTTTTACAGTCGGCATATATGGCATCAGCCTGTTTTTCAGCATCATAGTTTACTTTAAGTGTAGATATTTATCAGCCCTGTGGTTTAAACCAAATTTGAAGTGATCAATATAGCTCAGGTTAATTAGTTTGAAGAATCTTCATAGAAAATATAAATTGAGGTTTCTCGATGAAATCCCTAGCTGTCTCAGGGTCACCAGGCAAAGACGTTCAAATAAAAATAGATTCTGTGGAAAAATTGCCTGATCCATTCAAAAAGTTTCTCCGGAAAACTGTAGCCTACTCTAAAGTGCCAGAGTTCTATGGGCCTGAATGGAATATGGAGAAAGTCTTCAAGACACTAGAACAACATGCTGTCCAGCCAATCTACTATAGTTATGGTGGGCGTGCTCCCCACGTAGCCTATGGAGTGTCCAGATTAGGCGGGGACGCGAGGCTCATAACAGTGTTTGGAAACGATTTAGACAAACCTTACCCAGGATTCTTCGGCGGAGGTTACTGGAGCCACCTACTAAGGTCTGGAGTGAAAATGGAGTTACTCAAAGTCGAGGTTCAAGCTGAGATGTGGAAAAACCAAGATCAGATGAGAAAGTACTTGGAGCAGAAATACGCTCCAGAAATTTATCGCGCAGATGCACTTCAAGTTTTAGATAAGGAGACATCCACCATTGTTTGTTGCAAGGACTTAACAGGTATAGATTTTTTCTACATAGATGACATTTCAGGGGCTGGCTACATTGAAGTGGCACGCCCAGCACCGAGAGAACTTCTAGCCAAAGTTGACATGATATTCATCACCACGTCTGAGCGTCCATTCATGGAAGATGTGGTGTTAACAGCAAGTAAAATCGGAAAAGAGGTAATAATGGACATAGGATCATACGGGGTAACTCCGGATTATTTAGTGAAAACAGTGCCTTTAGCGAAAATAATCTTCGGTAACACTTCAGAAATAAAACAAGTGAGCGACGCCTTCCATGTAGCAAGTATTGAAGAAATATTCAGTGCTACTAAAACAAATTTGCCTGAAGCGATAATTCTCGAAGATAAGTTTAGTGGATCCGCTCAGATATTTACGCGGGAAGGTGGCAAAAATAAGGTCGGCCCAGTACCTCTTAATAAAACAGGGAACAGCGTAGGTTGTTGCGACGGAATCGCAGCTGGCTTCCTAGCGTTTTACCAAAGAGGATTTGACTTAGAAACATGTGTAAGAGCGGGGCTTGTGATTTGTTCATACATTTGGGAGGTGGAGGGGGTGCAGGAGGGTATACCTGATAAACCAGCCTTTTATGAGCGTTTCACAAAATACTTTAGCTCCGAATATTATGCGGAGGAACTAAGACAAATACGTGAAGTACTTGGAATTTAATTAATATGACAACAAATAATATCCAAGCTTAAATTCAGGGGGATAAATCTTGCCAGCTGACTATGAGGTTAAAAACATCAAATTGGCGCCGCAGGGACGCTTATTGATCGAGTGGGCTGAGGCTCACATGCAGGTTCTTCTCAAAGTTAGAAAGCAGTTTGAAAAGAAAAAACCCTTAAAAAACATTCGTATTGGCGCCTGTCTCCATGTTACAAAGGAAACAGGTGTTCTTGTAAGAACTCTGATGGCTGGTGGAGCCAAAGTTGCGCTTTGCGGCTCAAATCCTCTTTCAACTCAGGATGAAGTTGCAGCTGTCCTTGCTGATGAGGGAGTGAATGTCTATGCTTGGCGTGGGGAAACAACTGATGAATATTATCGATGTATTGAAAACACTTTGAAACATAAACCGCAGATAACGCTTGATGATGGAGCTGATCTAGTAACAACTCTTCACACAAAAAGAACTGCGCTTCTCAAAAATGTAGTCGGCGGAACAGAGGAAACAACAACGGGCGTAATAAGGTTAAGGGCTATGGCTGAAGCTGGAGCGCTAAAATATCCACTGATAGCAGTAAACGACGCCTACACCAAGTATCTCTTCGATAATAGGTATGGCACTGGCCAAAGTACAATTGATGGGATACTTCGCGCAACCAGTGTTCTTCTTGCAGGTAAAAACTTCGTGATAACTGGTTACGGTTGGTGCGGTCGAGGTGTAGCTATGCGTGCAAAGGGTATGGGTTCAAACGTGATAATTACTGAAGTTAACCCATTGAGGGCTCTTGAAGCCACATTGGACGGCTTCAGAGTTATGCCGCTGAATAAAGCTGCGGAGATAGGAGACATATTCGTCACAGTTACAGGAAACATAAGTGTCATAAGAAAAGAGCATATGCTGAAAATGAAAGACGGTGTAATACTGGCGAACAGCGGACATTTCAATGTGGAGATATCAATACCAGACCTTGAGAGCATATCCGTCTCAAAAAGGAGAATACGCCCGAATGTTGAGGAATACAAACTCAAAGATGGAAGGCGCATCTATCTTCTCGGAGAGGGGAGACTTATCAATTTAGCTGCAGCTGAAGGTCACCCGCCAGAAGTTATGATGATGTCATTTGCGAATCAAGCCCTATGCGCAGAATACCTTGCTAAACATGGAAAGGAACTGGAGCCTAAAGTCTACAAGGTTCCAGAGCAAATCGACCAAAATGTAGCAAAACTGGCGCTTGACGCTATAGGTATTAAAATAGATTCTCTCACGAAAGATCAGGTTAAATATCTGAAAAGCTGGGAAATGGGCACAATCTAATTTTTGGATTCAGCGGCGCTTAAATAAACTGTTCAAAATCAATGAAGAGAAGCTATGCCGCTGATTGTTGAGATGCCTGTCTTCTTAATGGTGTCAGTGGTCTCTATGTATGCGTCGATTAAAGACTTACAGGAACTATCTTATTCATCTAAAATTGGTCTCCTCCTACTGATAGTGGGCGCAGCATCATTCATCATTCAAATACTGTTCTACAATTTCAGCGGATCAATAATCAAACGAAGTTTCCTGAATATAGCCACGGCTCTAGTTTTATCGCTTCTCTGGTTTAAACTACGAATAATTGGAATCGGCGATGTTGAATACTTAACTTCACTAGCCCTATGCTACCCATCCTACCCCAACACATTGGCGTCACGCCTATCAGGCGTATTCAACTATAGGCCGATAATATATGCGGCGACACCGACTTCCCTAGTCATAGTTACTAATGCGTTGTTCGCTCTGGGCTTTCTGATAATGTTCAATAAACTACTCCAAAGTCATACGCTTAGAATTCTATATATCGTTTACATTATTCCATTAACATTAATCGCTGTTTTTTTCACACCTAAAGTCCTGCTACTGTTGCCGCTTCCAGCAATAATCCATCTAATCATTAAATCAGGGAAAGTAAAGCTAGAAATGCCCTTCATTCCATGCGTATTCTTCGGTTTTCTATCCACGCTGATTTTTGGTGATCTATTACAGTACTTTTACAGGTGAATAAATTGAGTGAATTACTTGAAAAAGCATTAACAACAGTACTCGCCATCATGATGACTGTTTCAGCCGGTGTCCCAGCAGTAAGTTCAGGGTTAAAATTCGTAGACGAAAACCATAAACTCACATCCATTAATGACCTAATCGCGAAAGTAGATTCTGGAATAAAACAAATCTTGCTAGGTGTAAAAAGCTACACAGATAGATGCCTATTCCCAGACGAACTAAAAATTCGAAGCGAAGGATCAGCGATTGTCTTTGAGTATTACGCTCTAGGGAAATTGAATTTTAAACGCATAGAGTACCCAGTGGCCATAAACGTAAACTGCCCCCAGAGATTCGGACTCTGTCTAATTTCAATTTCAAAGAATAATGCAGCAATCATTGTAGATTTTAGGGAGGAATGAAGGGCGCCGACAGAAACCATAGAGTTCAGCTTCGAAATCGCTGTGTGGGTAATGCTCGGAGTCATTCTGATGGCGGTTACAATTAATGCTGGAATGGGTAGGCTGCAATCTAACCTGCTCACTTCTCTTGATTGTATATCGGTCTACATTACGCAGAACGTTAACATAGCTACGTCGAGGAATGTGCAGCTGACAATAAAACTGCCAAACAACATTAACGGAGTGCTTTATGAAGTCAAAATACACAGTAAAGAAATTACCGTCGAATCGCTCGGGTTGAAAGCATCGAAACAATCCTCCTTTCCAATGGAGGAGACTATTCTTTCTGCTGGAAAATGCTACCGAATAACACAAAATCAACAGCTAATACGCTTCACGGAGGTTAGTGGTTGAGTAAGGCAGGGATAATAGAGCTTGGAGCCTCAACAACAGCCTTTATACTAATAATAGCGGGAATGTCGATAGCTCTGAGTAAAAACACTTCTTTAGGCTCTCCAACAGCATTCAACTTCACAGATGAAGTTTGCACAATAATTTCAGAGCATTCATACATGGATCCAAACTCAGGAAATACCTATCCAGTAATTGATTTTAACAAAAATTCATTCGCACTTCAAAATAACTTAACACAGCGCTTCCCAGTTCTAATCTTCAAAGACGGCAATCTTACAGTTGGAGTTATCTAAACCAAATGAAAAGAAGAGGAATGATATCTTTAACCGACTCCATTGCAGCACTCAGCTTAGTATCCATACTTTTAGCATCCACGTTCATGCAAACAAATCCTACGAGCCGCCTTCTAACAGATGAAATAGAATACTGCCAAAAAGTTGCTGAACAAGTCCTACTCATATCCGAAATGAAGGGCTACATAACAGAGTTAACTGTCATCCTCAAAGCTAGGCTATCCTCAGCCGAAACCATTCTCGAAAAAATTGTTAAACTGTGCCCAAGCGAGCTGGCATGTAAACTAACGCTCTATGATGGAAACGGGCAAACGGTCTGCACAACTGGCTACCTTCATGATACTGTCTACGGCGAAGCCAAATGCTTCATCTCATCAAACAAAACTGAGGCAACACTTCTATGTCAAGTAAGTGCAAAGTGAAGACAGCATTCATATGGTCGTCGGCAGTAGTCACTCTATCCGCAATTTTACTATTATGTTCAGCAACTCAAACCAGTATGATAAGTCTCTCAACTGAAATAGCAATAAATCGAACAACTGCAGACAGGATCCAATTCCTAACATACAACTTACTCTTCGATCTTAACCAATACCTATACCAAAAAATAGGTGAAGAGGCCTACCTGATAGCAAACACTGGCAAACCGCCGAATATATCAATAGAAAATGAGGGGCTGGATGAGTGGGTATCCCAAGTAAAAGAGTGGATAAATAAAGAAGGGTTCGATGCAGAGATCCACGTCAGTAACCTACAGTTCTTCACCTATACAAATTCAGATAGAGACCTAATCCTTCTCTCGGCATTAAATTTACCCGCAAACGACGCTTTCTACAATGAGGCTATAAACATCGACGCAAACCTGGCAATTCGCCTAAAAAACACGCTTAAAAACACCCTATCCGAATCATTCTTCAAGATTAAATCGCTTAATCCCATCAGACTTTTCGGGCTATGGAAAACCGCCACAGAGCTCTACAATGAAACAAGAACAAATGCACCATCCTGGTCATCCGGCGACAGCCTAAACGAAATAGCAAGAAACACTGAAACAAAATTCAAAAACTTCATCAAACCATTAAAAGAAAAACTAACTTCGCAATCATATAAAACCGAGATGCATTACCAGATCACAGCAAGAAAACTGAATCCCGTACAATGCCAAATTGACTTTAATCTGAACAAAATAAACATCACCGACCTTGGAAAATACTCCTACGCAATTATAGATTCGAATCGATCGCGAATAACATATCGACTTCAAAATTTAAACTTCAATTACAATTATCAAACAAAACTAACTTCAGAAAACATCAACGAAGTAACAATCACAGGAATAATCGAGTGAAAAAGCCCTCAGGGAACATCTACTTTTCCTCTCCACCAATTACAAAGATCCTTAACCGAACAAACAGGACATTTAGGGTTACGCGCCCTACAGGTATCTCTCCCAAAAGCAATTAACACAAGATGTGTAGCCTCGCGCTTCCTAGGCGGAATACCCTTCTCTAATGCTCTCCTAACCCCTTCGTAATCCGCCTTAGCTGGAGCTAACTCCAACCTCTTAGAAACCCGAAAAATATGGGTATCAACTGGAATAACAGGTTCACCCTTCTTAAACAACAAAATAATGTCAGCAGTCTTCGGACCGATACCCTCCAGCGACATCAACTCCTCTCTAGCCCTTTCAGGGTTCTTACTAAGAATGGACTTTAAACTACCACCGTAATTCTTCATGATAATCTCAGCAAGCCTCTTCAACCGTTTGGCCTTAACATGATAAAGTCCAGCAGGTCTTATCAGGTCCTGCAACTTCCTCTCATCAATCCTGCTCAGTTCATCGAAACTCTTCACCCTCGCCTTCAAACGACTGAAAGCTCTTTCGGTGTTCTCACGGTTAGTGTTCTGAGAAAGGACAGTGGCGACTAAGATGTCGAAATCATTACGTGAAGGCCTCCAAGACACCTTATAAATCTGGGAAAGCCTATCCAAAACAACCTCAGCCTTATCCTTACCCATCCCACCGGGCACCCGCCCTTTACCGCACGTTAATATAAGGCAAACAGTCATATAGCTTAAAATACCTTAACCTAAAAACAATTATTAGCCTAAGAGGTGAGCGGAATGGAGTTCTACTGTGTAAAATGCAGAGGTAAAGTGAGTGTAGATAAGTACGATACAGTCGTATACAAAACAAAGCACGGCGCAAGAAAGATGGCTCAAGCTAGATGCCCAAACTGCGGAACCAAACTAAACAGAGTACTCGGAAAGGCCTAAACAAAAACATCAACAGCCTAATCCAAGCACTGCTACACTAATTACTTAAGTGTAAAACATAGTTCAAAGTTTCCTTACACACCTTTATTTTCCCTGAAGATTAAGCAAACATAGAGGAGAGACTGAATGAAATACGAAATAAAATACAAACCATCCTATTCACTGCTCGAAGTCCAGCTTGAACCAGACGAAACAATAAGAGCCGAAGCAGGCGCAATGACCTACATGACACCGAACACTCAAGTACAAACCCACATGAGACAGAAAGGCATACTATCCTCACTCGGAATGACGATTCTCGGAGCACAATCATTCTTCGTAAACGACTACACAGCGACAAACGGAACAAGTAAAATAGGACTAGTATCCGCGCCAGTGGGAGACATAGAAAAACTAGAAATCACCCCGCAGAAAGGCTACATAATCCAGAAAGCAGCATATATAGCATCAACGTCCGGCGTAAATCTAGACATACAATGGCAAGGATTCACAAAAGGATTATTCGGACAAGGATTATTCATGATCAAAGTAACAGGACAGGGAGATCTATTCATAAACACATTCGGAGCAATCGACAAACACACACTCGGCCCTAACGAACAACTAGTAGTAGACAACTTCCACCTAGTCGCATTCAGCGACACCTGCCAATACAAAGTAACAAAATTTGGAGGACTAAAAGAAACCATACTCGGCGGAGAAGGACTAGTAACCGAAATAACCGGACCAGGCGACGTACTCATACAGACCAAGAACCTACGCGAATTCATAGAGTGGCTATGGACCCTGCTAGAGCCAAGGGTGTCGAGGGCAAGATAAGGCTCGCTTTGCTTTTAGCGTAAGAAGCCATAAACACTGCTCAATCACGCGTTAGAATAGCGCCTATTCCACCGATCACTATGACTACCCCTAGAGCTATTAGAAAGAGGGGTAACATGCCACTAACGGTAATAGCCCCCTTTGAATACTCTTTCAGTAAGTAACTACAAAACAGGAAGAAGAAAGCGCCGGCAATATCGCCTACGGCACGCGCAGGCCTTAACCCAGATACAATCCTTATAACAGCCAGCAAAATCAGCCAGCCACCGAACATGTCAGCGAAAACAGTTAACGGCGTAATCAGTTTGGCTGGCGGCATAACTGGATAACGATAAACACCCCAACTCTGAAGCCACTCAACAATATCACCCGGCAAACTAAGATACCACATCCACGTAAGAGCAGCCAAAAGTAAGAATACCCCAAATGAAACGATCCCCAGATGGTCACGTCTAACCGGTTTAGGAGGAGGTTGCAGAGTGGGCATAGTTGGTGGAAGTGTTGGAGGCGTTGGCGGTGTGGGAATGATCGGTGGGGCAGTAGGCGTAATAGCGGTGACGATTGTCCCAGCTATTCGGTCGCTATATTTCTGGTGCGGGTCACCTTGCGTAACAAACCCGATTAAGAAGTCTAAGAAGAGCAAAACCCCGTGGATTTTACTTGCATTTCTAATGAAAACTTTCTCTATGCTTGGTTTAGAACCGTCCAACATTGTGACTTTAAGATTCATAACTTTCTTACCAAAGGTCCATCCGTATGTGGACTCAGCGTATGAGAAATAGATGATTGAAAGGACACCTACGAAGAATGGGAAAACATATGCATTATAATACCAGAAAAACGGGTTAAAAGTGGTTCCAGTCCAAACAGCGCCGAATAAAAATGGGAAGAATAAAATTGCCGACAGCAACCCGGAAACTATTCCAACCAATATGCTGTCGATGATTATTGCGATAAGTCTTCTAATCCAGTAGTCTTGAAGCTGTTTATCAACCCTAATCTGGTCTAAAGCTGATGAAAAGACTCCCACACTCCTTCACAAATAAACTTAGCCGCGTTAAGATTTTAAGGCTTGTATTTTAGCATTTCCCTTAACTCAAAATATTAAAACGTTAAATTCCCATCATGGAAAAGACCTAACAAACAAATACAAACAACAAGCAATAGAACATTAAAGTGAAAACAGCTTTGAAAAAGAAACAAAAAACAGCATTTATATCCGGACCAATACAAGGAATGGAAACAAAGCAAACTTACAGAAAAACACTAACAAAAATACTAACCAAACACGGCTACAAAGTACTAGACCCATGGAAAAGAGAAAGAGTCCTCTACCGACATATATCCAGCCAGAAATGGTGGAACAAAGTACCACCACACAAGTTCATCCAACGCGACCTAAAAGACATAAAAAAATCCGACCTACTCGTAGCCTACCTACCAAAGCTATCAGCTGGAACGCTGATGGAACTGTTCTACGCTAAACAGAGAGGAAAGAAAGCGGTGGTTATAACCGACATGAAGAACCTAAGCCCATGGATAGTCGCACATACTGACCGCTTATTCAAAACGATAAAAGAGCTTGAAAAATGGTTAGGCTCATCACGCCTAATTTTCCAAATACAAGAGGATTTACAAAGGTTTAATTTAAGCAATTGAGCCCCTATTATTTGGCGATGTGAAAGTCGCTAAATCCTCGCTGATCTGGACCCGCGTAGACGGATCCAAACGAGATGTGACGTTTGTCTTTCGATGAAGATTGGAGTTAACCCACACGTGGGACATCGCGTATGCGAGAGCTGGATTAGCGGGGCGGTGGGCGTTATAAACCCGCGTGAAGAGAGAGCCCGGCCAAGGGGGGCGTAAAGCCCTATCCATGAGGCTGTGGAGTTAGTCACGTTGGGACACAAGCGCCCATCGATATGATGAATTTTTTAAAGTGCGAGGACTTTCTAGATTTCTAATGAGTAAATGGAGACTAGTGTAATGGATATTGAGAAGAGAATGGAACTTGTAACAAGAAATACTGAAGAGGTAATTACAAGGGAAGAACTGCGAACTCTACTTGAAACTGAGAGCAAACCAAAGGCGTACTGGGGTTTTGAGTGTTCGGGTCTTATGCATCTTGGGATGGGGTTTATTTGCGGTGCGAAAATTAAGGATTTAATTGATGCTGGATTCGATTTTACGATTTATTTGGCTGATTGGCATTCTTGGATTAATAATAAACTTGGCGGAGATATGAGAAGCATTAGAGTTGCTGGTGAGTATTTCAAACATTGTTTTACAGCTGTTGGAGTTGAGCCTGGTAAAGTGAGGTATTTGTGGGCTTCGGATTTGGTTAATGATAGAGATTATTGGGAGAGAGTTATTCGAATAGCGAAAAATGCTTCTCTCACTAGGGTATGGAGAGCCCTGCCGATAATGGGTAGGGAGATGGCGTTGAAAAACCTTGAGACTGCTTGGGTTTATTATCCATGTATGCAGGCGACTGACATATTTCAGATGGATCTTGATGTTGCCTGTGCAGGAATGGATCAGAGAAAGGCGCATATGTTGGCGAGAGATGTTGGTGAGAAGCTTGGCTGGAAGAAACCTGTTTGCGTCCATACGCATCTTTTGATGGGTTTAAGCGGGTTAGAGAAGAAGGTTAAGACGCAGTTTGATGAGAATCGGAGAATAAACATTCAGATTACAGCGAAGATGTCTAAGAGTGTTCCAGCCAACTGTATATTCATCCATGATGCCCCTGATGAGATTCGTGGAAAAATTCAGAACGCATTCTGCCCACCGAAGAGCGCGGAGAATAATCCGGTCTTGGAGATAGCTAAAAATGTGGTGTTTGTGTGGAGTGAAGAACTAAAAATTCCAAGATCCTCAGCTTATGGTGGCCTAGCGGAATTTCGGGTTTATGAGGCTTTGGAGAAGGCGTATGTGAAGGGTGAAATCCACCCGTTAGACTTGAAGAATGGTGTTGCTGAGGCATTGGTGAAGATTCTGAAACCGGTTAGAGGTTATTTCAGGCAGCATCCAGAAACTTTAGAGAAAATGAAGAGGATTGAAGTTACACGTTAAATTTTGGCATGGTAGGAAACTCTGTGAAAAGTTTAGAGAGAAAATTTGAGGCTTTAATGCGTCTATTGGATAGGCTAATAACGGTCGGTGAAGAGGGAACACCGATAATTGTTGAAGGAAAGAAGGATTTTGCTGCATTACAGGAGTTAGGAGTGGATGCGCCGATAATTTGCGTTAAGTCTTCACGAAAGCCTGTATTAGATTTGTTAAAGACTATTAAGACAAAGAAAGAGGCTGTCATACTTACTGATTTTGATAGACGCGGCGCTGAGTTGGCAAAAATTGTAGCAAGCTGTTTAGAGGAGTTGGGGGTGAAGCCCAATTTGTTTTATTGGAGGGAATTAAGGAGCCTAGTTAAACGTGATGTTAAGGATATAGAGGGATTGGCTTCATACATTGAGAAGTTAAAGAAAATTGTGGAGTAACTTGTGTTTATAGGAACCTTTTCACTATGCCTAATGATTTATCTGTTTTTTCGACAGATATGCGCCAATCAGTTTCTGTTCCAGTTAGAGCTCTAATTGCATCTATGTTCTCTGGGACAACGATGCTTTCATTGTGCACTTGGTAGACTAGGTAGATTTCGTCTTTTACTGCTAGGATGTCTTCCCAAACAGCTACTTCCCACATGTCCGCTCTCATTCTTCCTAAATCTCTCATGAGTTCAATTACAGCGTTAAGTGCATCTAAACCGTCGGACGCTCTGATAAGTGCTAGCCTAGGCTCCTTCTGTAATGCTCCTAAGACTTCCTCTTGGGTTAATTGCCGTGAAGGCTCAACCATAGCGAAGTGCAAGTGACTTAGATTGTAAGGTCCCTTCGCAGCTATAGTGACTATGTTAAGGTCATGAATTACTGTTTGCGCGTCAGGTCCTTGGTGGGAGGGCACTTTTGCTTCAGGTATGACTGTGTTTATTATCCCTGTTTTGTGGCTTTCCCATGGATCGATAGCTCTTCGGAAGAGGACGACTCTTGCCTTTTTGATTCCAAAATTCTTGTGTATAGCTCCAAGAGTTCGGCAGATTCCTGTGGTGTTGCAGCTTACCACTCTTGTGGATTGTTTGTTAAGGTTTTCTTCGTAGTTGCATTGGGCTACGAATGATGCGCCGATAACGTCATGTTTTTCTCCGCCTTGGAAAATGCTCTTGAGGCCTAGTTTATCGTAAAGCACCTTATTCTTTGCGCCTATGCCTGCTGGAGTACAGTCCACAATTACATCAACTTGCTTTAACATGTCTTCAAGCATGCCCGCAACAGGTATTCCACCCTGTTTCATAGCGTCAATTTTGTCGGCTGCTGAGCAGTAGACTGGATAGCCTCTCTTTGCAGCGGTTTTTACCCTGTAATCAGCTGCTACATCCGACACTCCGACCAATTCCATGTCATCTTGAAGGGATACTGCGTCTGCAACGCGTTTTCCAATTACGCCGTAACCGTTTACACCTACTCGAATAATTGTTGGTTTAGCCATTTTTTGCTACCCTCTATTTGTAGTTGTAATTTTATGGTTGAAATTTATAGCTTATTTCATTCGGAGTTGCGTAGTCTGTTAATTATATGCTAATGTTTTTATCATGGGAGTGTTTTTATTAGGGGAGTTAATTGGAAGATATGGCCTTACTCGTTTAAGGCGGTGACACTTATATGAATTCATCTCAAGCTGCTACTACAAAATATGTAATTTATGCTAAATTCGAAGTGGACGGTCTGGTTGAAAAACCAGATGTTGTTGGAGCTATTTTCGGTCAAACCGAGGGTCTTTTCGGGGCAGGTATGGATCTAAGAGAACTACAGAAAGGTGGGAGAGTTGGTAGAATAGAAATTGAAATGAAGTCGGAGCAAAAAAAAACGACTGGCGTAATTGTGATCCCATCAAGCCTTGACCGCCCAACAACAGCTCTTCTCGCAGCCGCTGTTGAAGCGGTTGATAGGGTTGGCCCATATACAGCTAAGGTTGTTCTTGATAAAATCGTGGATGCTCGTGAAGCTAAGAGGAAGGTGATAATTGAACGGGCGAAGGAGCTGCTTCAGAAGTGGACTGTTGAGGTTATGCCTTCCACTGGAGAATTTGTTAAGGAAGTTTCAGAGTCAATAAAGCCTTTAGAAGTTGGTTCTTATGGACCTGAGGGATTGCCTGCTGGACCTGAGGTTGAAGCGGCTAGTGCTATAATAATTGTTGAAGGTAGAGCAGATGTTGCAAATCTGATGAGGTGCGGTTATAAGAATGTGATTGCGCTTGAGGGGGCTAGAGTCCCAGAAACTGTCATAAAGTTAAGTAGAGAGCGGGAGACTACGGCGTTTGTCGATGGAGATAGGAGTGGGGAAATGATTCTTAGGGAATTGCTTCAAATATTGACAATCGACTTTGTTGCTCGAGCGCCTAGAGGTAAAGAGGTGGAGGAACTAACACCGAAGGAAGTGATAAAGGCGCTTCGTGAGAGGATTCCGACTGAACAATTACGTTTTGCAAGAGGATTTAGACGCGTAAGGGAGGAGATTGAAAGGGCGCCCACACCTCCAGCCCCAACTTTTGTTCCAAAGCCAATAATAGACGCTGCATCCGAGTTGAAGGGGACATTGGAGGCAGTAATTTTGAGTGAAACAATGGAAAGAATTGCGAGGATACCTGTAAGCGAATTGGCGGAGAAGCTCCTTCAAGTGGATAATGCCTATACAGTCGTGTTTGACGGGGTTATAACTCAGAGACTTGTTGATGTGGCAAGTCAGAAAGGAGTAAAAACGATTATCGCTGACAGGGTGTCTGAGGTTACAAAACGCCCAGCAAATCTACAGCTTTTAACGTTCACAAGCATTACATCTGGGGAGGAGAAAGCTTAGCTTTACTCTGTTCAAATGTATTCGAAGAGAGAACGTGGACCTTTCTTTGTCAGCAATTGTTCTTGGGTTACACCGAACATCTCAAGTATTCGTAATACAGCTGGCAGAATCTGATTAGAAACATAGTAGTCAATGTCTATTTCCTCATAAGTTGTCATCATGTATGGTCTCGCTTTATCGTAAAGCTTCCCGGGGCCCTTAATGATAACGTAGCCAACTTTGTCTCCCATAGTTAATTTCCATCCAGCCTTTGTAAGCAGCTTAGCCGCCTCAACATGAGGCGCCCTAACTTCGTATTCTTCTACGGGTTTTGTTAATGTCTTCCATATGATCAGGTCACTGTATGGAATTTTTTTACTGCTGAGGTTGGATATGCATTGACGTACATATTCTGAGGCTTTTTCCGGCGATTTTTCTTTCAAGATTATTTCCAGAACTTTTTCTTGGACTTTTTTGGCGACAGCCGCCCAATCCCCTCTAACAACCTCTAACCCAACTATGTCAAGGCTTCCATCTGGTAGGAGGCCTGCGTAGCGTTTCTTAGCCTCTGTGAACAGTATACGAGTGTATATTTTGTCAGGTTTCATTTCTAGCCCAATTTTTTCTCCTATTTTCTTTGAAATTTCTTCAATTTTGTTTGGAATATGCTTGACGAATATGCTGTCTGTGTCGCCGTAGACCACTTCTAAGCTAAGTTTCTTAGCCAGTTCAATGGTGCTTAGGATTGTTGCTCTGCCCCATGCTGCTGTAGCTTCTGCTACTGGTTTTATGTACCAACGGGCACCTATCCAGCCGGCGTACCCGTAACATGCATTTGTAATGACTTTAACTGCTTTCTGCCGTGCGTCTAGAATTCTGTATTCAAGGTCTTTTTGAGAAATTGTTTTCATTCTTTTTCTTATGTTGTCTCTGGCTATGATTAAGCTTGAAAGAACCTGTTTATAGAAGCCTGGCGGTTCTTTACGGAATTTATATCCTACTTCAGGTGCTACATTGACGCCGGACGATGGAGCTGGCTCCTCTGGACTAACATAGGTGTCAGGAGATACGTTGTTCGCTATCATGATGTTAGGGTACATTGACTTAAAATCGAGGACAGCTATTTCATCGTGAAGCCCTGGCTTTGGTTCGAGCACTATTGCGCCAGCGTATGGGAAGTATGGACGTTCAATTCGTTTAGGCGCGAGTTCACCTAATTTATGTGTTTGACGGATTAGGTACCATTCAACTCGAAACCCGACAGCCGCCGCCCCAACATAGTCCAGAGGTAGCCCAACTAAGTTGGATAATTGTATTGCGAAGTCTAGCATTTCATTTGAGATGTCGATTATGCTCTTGGTGTTTTCTGCAGAATACTTGATTAGTGTTTGTCGTTTTTTCTCGTCTTTCCAGTAGGTTGGAATGTTGACGTCTTCGATTATTGTTTTTTCTTCTCTTTTTATGTTGAAGAAAGATGCGATGTTTTCTAGCGTCTTTACTTTGACTTCAGTTATGTCCTCTGCGAAGTCGTATAAATCGATGTTTGCTCTTCCTGTTACTGAGACATGGCCGTAGAGGCTTGTGTGAGGCTCTGTTCCTGATCTGTCAACTTTAAGGGAAAGATTGAGTTTTTTAGATCGCTCTAGTAGGTATGGCCAATCGTTTGTGTTATTTCCATACCCGATTGTGATGTCTGGGTCAAAGTCTAGAAGGAATTTTATGAAGGCCTCTAAGACTGGTTTATCATCCGAGTTTTTTGCTATGAACTGCTTCTCTACACCATTGCTTGTTGCAGCAGAAATAACTATTATGGGGTTTTTATCCGGTTTTGGTGAGCCGGTTTCGCTGTAGCAAACTATGGAGAATCCGAGTATTCGTAGCTTGGGTAGTTCTGTTCTTTCTATGGTTTTGGGAGAGGCTTTGGCTAAGTATACCTTGTCCACATGGACGTTAGGTATTTTTTTAATTTCTTCGACTTCGGTTTCATGCCAACCGCAAGGGAACATGTCATTGTCTAGCAGGTATTGGGAGGAATATCGAATATCATCTTCGAGGGCGCTTTTAACTCCCTTTATTTTAGCAAGCTCTTTTGTGTATTTTACTGTTAAATCCGGGTTTTTACACGTGACTTTGATGGCTTTTACTGGTTTTCCGAAATATTTCCTATCGACTATTTCGAGGTTTAAGATTCCCTGTTGCAGTTTTATTTCCTCAACTATTTTATTTGGATCCGCGTCTTCTTGTGGAAGAAGATAAAAATATGATGGAAAATTTCTATCTATGATTAGGATTCTATTTCCCTTTTCATCTATTCCCCAGAGTCTTATTTCAGGGGTGTTGCCTACAAGTTCATAGTTGATGTCTAGCAGCCATAGGAGGATTTTCACGTTAAAACTCCTCTTATAGAGATAAGGGGTAATTCTAAGTTATTAATCGTGGCTCTCCATCAGGCGCTTAATCATAACTATCCCGTCTTCGCCATCTGCATAATAATTCTTTAGCGTATGTGTGGACTTGAACCCAAGTTTTTTGTACATTTCCTGTGCAGCAATATTGCTCCTTTGAACTTCAAGTCGGATGGTTGAGACGCCTAATAGCTTTAATTTTTCGATAAGTTTGAGCATCAGTTCAGTTCCAATTTTTCTATTGCGGTATTCTGGATGAACAGCTATTGAGATGATGTGCCCGGCTTCTCCCTCAATTGTTGCGATGGCGTATCCAGCTATTTTACGTCCAGACTCTGCCACTAGAAATGTTTCAGCGTTGAGAACGGCGAGTGTACATATGTAGGAAGAGCTGTAAGGTTGTTTGAATGAGGTTTGCTCAAGCGCGTATATTTGTGGAAGATCTGTTGTCTTTATGTTGCGAACGGATATTTTTTCCATGCAGTTTCACTATGAATGCGTGTGTTTCTTAACGAATTCTTCAAGGTCAACGCCTGTAAGTAATGCGTTGCGAAATGTGAGTTTATAGTTCCCTTGGTCTGTTGCTTTGAGTTTTTTAGGAGGAATAAGTATCCATGGATGTTTCCTTTGCCCCTTAAATTTGATGGCAAGAACTGGTTGGCAGCCAAATCGTTTGGCGAAAACTGTCAACTGATCAACAGATTCCCTTGAGATGTAAAGGACTTTGTCCCATGTGGTTTTTACTTCTATTGCTAGTTGTAAGCCCAGCTTAGAGCTTCCAGCAATTATGTCTGGGCGAGGCAATTTCGTTGCTGAACCTGATGCAGGTGCACGGAATACCGCGAAACCGTGTTTCCAGAGACGATTAACGAGTTCCCGTTCGTCTCTTACTCCTTTTATCAATTTTAACTTAACACCTAGTATGCATAGGAGTTTTTTAGTCTGGCTTAATTTAGGGATAGTGGTGGAAATGGGAGCGCTTTGAGAATTTTAAAAATGGACTTGAAGAAGGGGTTTGTGAAGGTTAAACCTGAAAGTCTGGATGATCTTTGGCACCTGTTTAATCTTATTTCGAGTGGCGATGGAGTTTACGCTAGAACTACACGTGAAGTTAAGATTGAAGGAGAAGGGATGCGCCCAGCTAAAGGTGAACGTATACCAGTTTCCATCGGAATAGTTGTGGATGATGTTTCATTTGATAAGTCGATAAATAGGTTGAGGGTTAAAGGTGTGGTTGTTGAAGCTCCGAAGGATATTGGAATTAAGGGCACGCATCATACAATCAATGTAATTGTTGGAAATCCTGTGACTATAACTAAAACTAAGTGGCTTGAACACCAGATTAGCATATTGAGAACAGCTAGTGAACAAAAAGTTGCTCCAATGCTGATTGTGGCGCTTGATGATGAAAATTGTTGCATAGCTCTACTGCAACACTATGGTTTTGATGTTAAAATGGAAGTGAAGTCAAAGCTTCCAGGTAAGTTAGAGGCTGAGAAAAGAGCCGAAGGTATGCTTGGTTACTTTAAATCCATTACTGAAGGCTTAGATAGCGTCTGGAAAAGAACAGACGGAAACATAGTTATTGTCGGTCCGGGTTTTGTAAAAGAGAAGTTTGTTGGTTATTTGAAGGAGAAGATGCCTGCTTTAGCTGAGAAGATCATTGCTGTGAAAAGTGTAAGCAGCGCTGGAGTTGCAGGAGTTCATGAGGCTTTAAGATGCGGTATTTTGGCTAATGTAGCTAAGCAAATTAGGGCCGTTGAGGAGGCTGGGAAGGTGGAGGAGGTTTTCGCTAGAATCAGTAGGGGAAGTAGGGATGTGACTTATGGAGTTGATGATGTGGAGAAAGCCGTTACATTTGGCGCTGTTGAACTGTTGCTGGTTGGGGATAGGCTTTTGAGAGGAGGACCCGATGAGAGGAGGATTAAGCTGGAAGAAGTTATGAGGAAAGTAGAGAAAATGCGAGGAAGAGTTATGATAGTAAGTACTGAGCATGAAGCTGGAGAAAAGATTCTCTCATTGGGTGGAGTGGCGGCTCTTCTTCGTTTCCCCATAGGTTAATACGAACATTCATAAATCAAGCTTAAACAAATAATGGGACGATACATTCAACTGTGAAGGCAAGCATTAGAGAGCCAAAAATTAAATCACGCCCAAGTCTTTTGTCAAAGTTTGATGCCCACATCATAAAACCTGCCATAACCATTATCGAGTAGGCTGCTCGAGAAAACCTGATCATAGAGTCCTCAAAAATTGCAAACAGGACATCAATCGTATTAAAAATGCGTTTAAAAACGTCAACAAAGTGTTGGGAGGGATCTGTCTCATCGCCGGCATGAGCTAGGCGTATTGTTTGCAGAAGAAGAACCGTTGCAATTATGATTGACGCGACGGCTAGTCTTCTCTTTAAAATCATTAATTTCCCATTTTTTATGAGAAGGGTCTGTATTTAAGCACCACAACTTATTAGTTAAGTTCTAAACGTCTACGTAAAGCTGGAATTTTCTTAGTGAGTATTTTAAGCACGGTTTCAAAGCTTTCATCAGATGACAACTCTCTTTTAATGAAGACTCCGGTTCTGCCGATTCTATCGCGCCTTGAGAGCGCCTTTACACGGTCAATAACTACATCAGGCTTAACTTCGAGGAGATTTGCTACTGCTTCTTCCCTTCCAATTATAGTGCTTTCTGTATGTCCCCTTGGTGTAGGTTCGATTAACATTAGCCTCTTATCAACGCCTGGAACTCGCAGGTCAGATTCTAGCATGGTGATTGTAATTTCGCCGCCGAATTTGTAAAACCCCATCTCGACAGGTCGAAGTTTAGCCAAAGGGAAAGACACGGTTCTACGCTCATCAATTTCAATGTGCCCTTTAATGGCGTAGGAGGGTGTAGCTTGCACTAGAAGCCTCCTAGCTGAACGAAAACCAGTATCCTCTAGGGCAGTTTCTATGAGAAAGGACGGTGGCGGATTCGGTATGAAGATGTCTATGTCGCTTTTTTCGGAAACGTCTCCCCTAGCAATACTTCCATGAGTAATTGATTCTATGTTGAAGCGTTTGAGGGCTCTCATCAATTCTAGGGATTGAGATCTAAGTTGATGTAGAAGAAACCATTGTTTTTTACTGTAAATAACTTCAAGTTGTTCTGCACGTAATCGCGGTTTCTTTGCCACAATTTACACCTTTCTAATTGATGATTTAATCCAACGTAAGTAAGGAGGGTGCCCTGTTTTTATAGGAAGAACAATTATTTCTGGTACTTCATAACTATGTAGTTTTTTAGTGGTCTTCATTAAATCGTCAAGAAGTTTTGAGTGGGTTTTCATTAAAACTAAAACTTCATCCGAGCTTTCAACTGTTCCTTTCCACCAAAAAATAGAGTGAACCCCTTTAACTATGTTAGCGCATGCGATAAGCTTCTCATTTAATAATTTACGGACAATTTTAACAGCCTCACCTTCATTCGCTACAGTAGTTAGCACCATGACATATGGCATAATGATACCTCAAAAAATAAGTGGGGATTCAAGTAAAAAACTATTAACCACTCTTTAGCTTCTTTTCTTCGATTGCCAATGGATGTAAGAGCATGGAGATGTACGAAGTATTAGCTTACATAATGTTGTTTTGGACTCTAATTTATGCGTTAAGCCGTGCGCTACATCTTGAAAAATATGGAGTAGATGTGACCCCATTTTATTTGATTTATAGAACAAAGCGCTTTAACAATGCGCTTGACAAAATTGCTGTAAGGTTCAAACGGTTTTGGCTCGTTGCTTTGAACATTTCAGTAATATTTGCGTTCGGTTTAATGACTTACGCCATATATATGGTTACTATCAACTTAGCCAATTTTATATATCTACCAAAAAAAGCTGGACCTATTGTACCATTAGTACCACTTATTACGATAAGCGTCGACTCACTCCCATATTTTGTAATAGCCTCCGCCATAATTATATTAACACATGAGGCTGCCCATAGTATAGCTTCCCGTTTAGAGAATGTTGAAGTTAAGTCATCAGGGATATTGTTTTTCATTGTACTTTTTGGGGCTTTTGTAGAGCCAAATGAGAAGCAGCTAAAAAAATCAAATTTTAAATCTAAGACCCGTGTCTATGCAGCGGGATCTTTAGCCAATTTAGTGGTTGCAGTTTTTGCTATCATAATAATTATGAATTTCAGTTTGATGATAAGCCCATTCTACACATCAAATGGTGTAATACTTACGCAAGTAGGGGTGGGAGGACCCGCTTATAAGGCTGGTCTTCAGGCTAATGATGTGATCCTTGAAATAAATTCAACTTCGATTGCTACTGTCGAACAATTTACCAGTTACATTTCAAAAGTCAATCCTGGAAATTTGCTTAAGCTGAATGTATTCTTTCATAATGGCTCAGCTGGAACTGTGATTGTGAAAACCTCTCAGCTTCCAGGAAATTCGAGTCGTGCTGCTATGGGAATAAATATTTTTGATAATTATTTGCCCAAGGCGACTTGGTTACCTCAGCAAGTTCCTTTCTACATCTATCTTCAGCTTTCCTGGATATGGCTCTTAGCAATTAGCGTTGCAATCTTCAATATGTTGCCGATTTATCCCTTGGATGGTGACGGTTTTCTCATTTCAATTGTTGAGCGGTTTAAGAAGGGTGCTAGTTCAAAGGTACGTATTCTTACTTCAGCATTATTTCTAAGCATACTTGCTAGTAACGTTATATTAACAGCACTGAGGTTCAGCATCTACCCACTATAGTTGGAATGAGCATTGCAGAAGTGCATAAAGTGTAGTGAAAGACCATCAATGTTTTTTCGGCGATATTCAGGGGAGAGACTATGTCGTAAATGTTTTATGAGGTCTGTAGAGGAAAAAGTTAAGGAAACAATTTCACGGTACAGAATGTTAAGACCAACTGACAAGATAGCTGTAGCTGTTTCAGGCGGAAAAGACAGCGTCACCTTACTTCACATACTTAGCCAGATAGAGGAGGATTTTCCAAAAACTAAACTTACTGCTATTACTATAGATGAGGGAATTCATGGATACCGTTCTGAGGCCGTTAAAATTGCACGTGAGAACTGCGAGAAACTCAACGTTGAACATAAAGTCATCTCGTTCAAGAATCTGTATAGCTACGAGTTGGATGATGTAGTTGAAATTACGCAGGAACTGGGGGAACTTACTCCATGCTCATATTGTGGAGTATTAAGACGCAAGGCGTTGAATATAGCTGCAAAATCTATTGGCGCAACTAAACTTGCTACAGCACATAACTTAGATGATGAGACGCAAACAATCCTACTGAACATAATCCACGGAGACGCCGTGCGTATAGCACGTGTTGAACCAGCTCTTGAAGAAGGCGCTGGTGGATTTGTACAGCGGGTTAAACCATTTTGCGAGATACCTGAAAATGAGGTGGCGCTTTACGCTTATCTCAAAAAAATTAGGTTCCAAACAACTCCATGCCCATATAGATATGAGGCTATGAGAGGCGACATCAGAGTAATGCTGAACAAATTAGAGGTAAAGTATCCGGGTGTAAAATTTACTATTTTCAGATCGATGGAAAGACTTAGACCAGCCATCAAATCTGCTGTTGGAAAAATAGAACTAAGAGAGTGCAAAAATTGTGGGGAACCTACTATAGGTAACATATGCAAACCATGCGAAACCCTGCTGAAACTTAAACAATTGAAAAAGTAGTGAGCGATGGATCCCAAGGTTTGGCGCCTAGTTTCCACCCAATCACTCACGCACCTAAGCTCATATCCGTGCCCCTTTGAGCGCCGCACGTTCGAATTTAGGTTGCTACCTTCCGGTCCTGGCCAGATTCACCCGATTAATGTGAAAACAGCTTCCATACAGAAGCTGCCTCACACACGCCAACCCCAAAGGACGGATACTCAATACTAGATGCCGAGGAGTTGGATGAGCTTGGACACCTAGCCTAGGCTTCAGCTTGCCATAACGACCATTTGCAATCAGGGCTTACGCCCATCAGAGGAGGCCGAGCCCTCCGCCTAGATCCACCGCCCAGACTGTTAAGGGATTAACAGAAACTATAAACATTATGCAAAAAGCGGGAACAATTACCGTGGTGGGCCGGGAGAGATTTGAACTCTCGACCACCGCCTTGTAAGGGCGGTATCCTAACCAGGCTAGACGACCGGCCCTAGCAAACACCAGTAAAAATGTAGGAACGGTAATTATAGATTTCTGGAAGAGTTCTCTGTAGGTTTATGTTTGTTTTAATTAGGCTCCGCTTAGCTTCTTAAGTTTTCCAGCAGTCATCCACAATAACAAATAGGTCACTGCGCCTAAGGCGAAGCATAGATCGATGCCTAACCAAATTTCCAGCGGAATTTCCTTTGTTACCAGAGTTAAGAGAGTGTACCAGACCAGTAGTGAGAATGAAACGCCTACGATTGTAAGTAAGGTACCTGCCTGAATTAAGGCTCCCAATGCCTCAGCAATAACTCCATGCCCGAGAGCCTTTTTAGTTTTTATTAGATTAAAAATAACAAACAGGCTTAAGGCGATGTCAATTATGCCTAGCGCCATTAGATCCCATCTAACCAGTAATTCCAAAATTATGTGCCTCCTATAACATTAACATTAGTTCTTTTTGGATTTAAGTGATGCGAGTAAAAATAAAAGTTGGAGTTCTGGCGCCGGGGACGGGATTTGAACCCGTGAGGGCCGAAAGGCCCACAGACTTTCTGCCCATATCTTAGCAGGCTTACGCATTATTTCTGCGCCTTACCAGACTGGGCTACCCCGGCTTAGCAACATTCTGAAGAGCGCCCGTTTTAAAAAATGTTTACTTTAAGAATAAACGGAGGCTATGCTTGATAATTCTTTTAAACCAGTTCATATTTTGGCTATGTGTTGGGCCGGTAGCTTAGCCTGGTAGAGCGCCTGACTTGCACTCAGGAGGCCTGGGGTTCGAATCCCCACCGGTCCACCATCAAAATGGTGCTTATAGTTCTTGTTTTTGCAACTTAATCAACAAGCTTAATAAAGTGTTTAATGAAACCTATAGCGCAACTAGACCGTTGTAAAGGAAGGTAAACTTCAGTTTAGCTTCTTTTTACGATTTGGCTAGAATAAATGAATAAAGGGGACCTATGTAGCTTGCCTAGAAGATCTTCGTCATCATGGAGTGAGGAACGAGGAGATAGACGGAGACCTAGACGTTTTCGATCCTACTCCAGACCATTCTCAGGGCCTTCTGAGGGATCCGCGAGACCTGTTCCTGTGGAGGAAGGAAAAGAGTATGAAGTTGTCATTGAGAGCATTGGTAGCAAGGGTGATGGAATAGCAAAAATGCATGGATTCATCATTTTTGTGCCTAGCGCTAAGGTTGGTGACCGCGTTAAGGTCAGAATTAATTCTGTCCGACGCAACTTTGCTATAGGTGAAGTTGTTAAAGCTGAAGCCACAACTGCCCCTGAATTACCTGTCGCTGAAGAAACTGCAGGAGAAAAACACCTTGCTGAGGGAGAAACGTTTGCTGAAGAGGGGGGAGAGACTTGAAGGTTAAAGAGCTGAGAAGTGGAATGAAGAAAGTTGACGTGGCTGTCAATGTAGTTGAGATTTCTGAGCCACGCGAGGTTGTTACTCGTTATGGGGAGAGCCACCGCGTTGCTACTGCTGTGGTTAGTGATGAAACAGGTACGATTAAGCTCAGTCTTTGGGATGCCAACATAGATCAAGTGAAGGTTGGAGATAACATCAAGATCGAGAATGGCTATGTTACTACTTTCCAAAATGAAAACCAGCTTAATGTCGGAAGATTCGGAAAGCTTACTGTAGGTAAGTGACAGCCCCACCGCATTTTGTTGCAACCTCCCCTGTTAGAAGTCTAATCTTTTTTATCTAGAAGTATCTCTAAATTTTAGAGGAATGATGTTGGAAAATAAGTCCGCTAAAAAAGTGCGAGAAGTTTGTGATAAACTCGCTAAGGATTCGCTGTTGATTAAACCCAAGGAGAAAGCATTTGTAGTTCTTTCCTACCCGATTAGCCAAACTGAAAATGTATTGGATGCTCATTTATTTGCATATGGTCTTGTTGAGGCGATGAGAACCATAGGTGCCGAAGCTAATCTATTGACTATTCAAGGCAGAAAAAATCCGCTTCTTCGCGCTGATGGTGTCTATAACTCACTTTGCATGTTGTGGGGATTTCTACATACCCCTATAGATGAGTCGATTTATGGAAAATTCGAAGCGTTCCGCAAAGAGCTTGAGAGACAGCTTAGAGCTAAAGGAGAAAAAGTAGATTGGCTAAGTCCACCTGATGTGTTTTTCTTCATTAGAGGAGGAGCGTTTTATGGTAGGGATGTGGTTGCAACTTCGCTTGGTTTTCCAATTCCCAGAGCCAAAAAGGAGAGATGGGAAAGCACATTAAATATGCTGAATAAATATAGCTGGACCTTACAGTCGAAGATGGATAAACGAAAGCCAGTAAGTCGCACTGCATTAACTGAGACACTTCCACTTGAAACGTATATTCGTACATTAAGCGTTGATTACCGAAAAATTGCGAAAACTAATGCAAAAATTAGAAAGATACTGGAGGAATCTTCGATTGTGAAGATTATTGGAAAGCCAGTCAGGGTCGGCACCCATGTTTTTAAAACGAGCTTGGAGATTAACGTAGAGAGCCGGTTAGTAAAAACGGATGATGGAGTTTTCAGCGCCAAAAATAATTTTCTTAATTTACCAGCAGGCGAAACATTTGTTACTCCGAATGATGCCAACGGGGTTTATGTTGCAGATGGAACGATTACACTTGATAAATCCTATTTGTTAAAGACCCCGTTTGTCGCTAAATTTAAGAGGGGGAAATTTAACCCTGATCAAATAATTTGCATTGACAAAGAGATCAACCGCAAATTTAGCCAAGTAATAAAGAGTCACAAAGAGTATCTTAGAAAAATTAAGAGAAAGAAGACATTAAGCAGAGAAACGGTTAGAGCTTATGAGAGAAACTTTTATCAAATTGGGGAATTGGGAATTGGGACAAACCCGCAGGCTAGAGTAAGTCAATGGCTTATTGAATCTGAGAAAGCGCTTAGAACAGTACACATAGCCCTCGGTAGTGGATATGAACCAGAAGCAAGAACTGTGCATCATGAAGACATAGTCGCTGGTTTAAAGACACCATTAACAGTTGAAGCATTCGTGGATGGAAAACCAGTAAAAATTATTGATGAAGGAAAATTAGCGATAAAATAGTGTACGTTACAAAAACACTTTATGAAAACTTAGTGAATAAAATCAAGGTAGATATAAATATAAATGAGTGCGTTTCTTTTTGGGAAAGAGTAGCGGGGAACACCGTAGCGAGAGGAAGCAGTCCTCCTATAGGGGTGGGGTAGCCAGGTTTAACCCGCAGGGCTCATAACCCTGAGATCGGAAGTTCAAATCTTCCCCCCGCTACCACTTCTTATGAAGTATTGCCTCGAGATTTTTCTTGCCATTTTATATACTGAGATTGAGAAGCTTGTTGCTTAGAGGCAGTGGGTGGAGAGTATGAGAAGAGAAGAGAGAAGTGCAGTTATGCATCTTATGGAGAAGATGGCTAATTTAAAAATCACTGGGCTTACACTTGCTGAGCTTGAACGTTTAGCGGCTAAATTTAACGTTGAGGAGCGTGAGGTTCTTCGTCTTTACATTGAAGCTAAGAATAAGGCGTATAGAGATAGGTATGCAGCTACACCGTATTCAGATCGGATTTTATTGTTGCCGCAATGTCTGCGAGTACGGGACTGCCCAGCGAAGCTTGGAATCTATGGCTATGAGTGTACAAAATGCGGAAAATGTAGATTGTTAGATTTAATTCTGCAGGCTGAGGGCTTAGGTTACACAGTGTTTATTTTGCCTGGTGGAAGTGTGGTGGAGAAAATTTTTCAAGACTACAAGCCAAAGGCTTGCTTAGGTGTAGCCTGCTTGAAAGAGCTTATGTTAGGAAGCTTCCTTTGCGAAAAGTTTGGGGTTGTTGCTCAAGGTATCGCGTTGCTTTGTGATGGATGCATGGAAACTGATGTTGATTTGGGTATGATTAGAGATTCCTTGCTTCTTTCTCAAGTTCAGCGATAAGTTGTTCTGCCCGCTCAAGCATCGGTTTCTTTAGTCCAATGAACAACCCGCCAACTTTCCCTCGGACAAATGTAACTTCGTAGGGTTTGATTATTTTACTGAGTATTGGTGATTCGATGTCTATGTGAAGAATCTTGGATCGTGTTTCAGGGTCTTTTTTGTGGATATACACGTTTGCTTCTATCGGAATTTTTGATTTAGCTGGACCTGTCAAATAAATTCCTCCTAAATTAATTTACTCACCGATTATTTGTACTATAATTCTTCTTTGCCGCGGATGGGTGTCCACTTCTATGAAGACTAGGCTTTGCCATGTTCCAAAGGCTGCTTGTCCATCTATGATCGGTATTGTTTTGCTTGGACTAAGGAACATAGATTGAAGATGGGCATATGCATTATCAGGATGCTCGTATGAAGCACGCTGTGGAATCAGTTTGTTCAATGTTTGTTCAATATCGCTTTGGAGATTTGGTTCATTTTCTGTTAGTACGATAACGCCTGTTGCGTGGGGAGCAAAGACATGGATTAACCCATTTTTAATTCCAGATTTAGTCACTATTGTTTGGATTTTGTCTGTAATGTCCACGAAATCTATTCCGCCCTTTGTTGAGAGGGTGAGGAATTCGTTGTAAACTTTCAATTTTTTACGCCACCAGATATGGTTAGAGTGTTGGAAACATAAATTTGTTTAAGGTTTTATTGAAAAAGGCTAAGTGTTAGAAGTGAAGTGTTATTTGGACTAGAGTGAGTCTATGGTGTCTTCTGGGATAACGTTAGGCTGGCATAACGGTATTGTCGTAGATGATGGAAATTCTACTATCTGCTTTGATCCTACCTCAACGAGTGGAAGATTTGATTGCATCTTTATTTCGCACGCCCATGGTGATCATACAGCCGGCTTTAACTCTAAATCGTTAAAATACTCAACAGATGAAACTGCGACTATCTATAAGGCTGGACGAGGAGAGGATTTAAAAAATCATCAGCCATTGCGTTACGGAGAAGTGGTGAAAATAGATGACTTTGAAGTCGTCGCCAATGATTCAGGTCATATGCTTGGTTCAACTCAATTTGAGGTCAGAACACTTGAAGAAACATTGGTGTATACAGGCGATGTTAATTGCGTTGAAACATTGACAACAAAACCTGCAAACCCAGTGAAGTGCGATGTGCTCATAATTGAGTCGACTTATGGAAGCCCTGAGTTTGTTTTCCCTGAGAGGGAGCTTATTTACCCCGAAGTAGCTAGATGGGCTATCAAAACGGTTCTTGAAGAAAAGACCCCGGTTTTTAATGTGTACTCAGCGGGTAAAGCGCAAGAAGTGATTCGGCTGCTCAATATTTTCACGAAAATTCCTGTTGTTGCACACCCAGCTGTAGCAAAAATAAGCAATACGTACCGAGAGTTTGGAGTGGACTTAGAGTTCATTAGCGCTGCATCTGAGGATGGGGGTGGATTGTTAAGAAATGGAAAGTGCGCCTATGTAGCACCAATTACGGCGTTCTCAGATTTTCCGAAAAAATCTGCGAGGGCGGCTCTCACAGGCTGGGCAGTTAGATTTGCGCCTAGAAATTTCGATGCGGCATTCCCATTGAGCAGCCATGCTGACTTCAAACAACTGGTTGACTATGTGATGCGCGTGAAACCGAAAAGAGTGTGCCCATGCTTTGGATTTGATGCGGAATTTTCCGAGTATTTAAAGAAAAAAATGGGTGTTAGAGCTCAACCACTTCAACCAATAAGTCAAAGGTCATTACGAGGATTTTTATAGAGAACCGATGTTTTCTTTTGTTGTTTATTTCAAGCGTTGAGGGTGTGTAAATGAATAAACCTCAGCTTAAAGTGCTACTTGAACCTAAACTTAAAGAACCCATTTTAATTGAGGGCTTACCTGGGTTTGGTGAAGTGGGAAAACTTGCCGCTGGGCTACTGATAGAGTTCATGGGCGCTAAACCATTTGCTGAACTATATTCACCGTATTTCCCAGACACAGTGTTCATTGGGGCTGATGGACTATGTCGTCTTCCACGCTACGAATTTTATGCATCCCAAGCACGCGATCCAAATTTCATAGCCTTAATTGGTGATGCACAACCTGCCCCAGATGACGTTAATGCTCACTATGAACTTTGTAATGTAATCCTAGATTTTGCTGAGAAGTATAATTGCAAGTACATTATTACTTTAGGAGGATATCCAACACCTATACCTGAAACAGGTAGGATATATGTTGCTGCAACTTCAGAGAGAATAGTTACTAGGCTAGCAGAGCTTGGAGCTTCTGTCTACAAGAGCGGGAGGATTATAGGGGCTGCGGGTTTAGTTTTGGGGTTAGCTAAAAATCGAGGATTAGATGGTTTCTGCATTCTCGGCGCAACCTCGGGTATTTTACCTGATAGACCAGCTGCGATGGCGGTATTTAGGTTCTTAACAAAGATTCTTGAAGCAAAAGTGTTTAAGATTTAAAGGACGGACATCTCATTTGATTTTTCCAGATGCTATACTGCTAACCATATTTTCCATCACAGGTTTTACCTTAAAAGTGGCTGATTTTAGTGGTGAGTGGCGCAGCCGGGATGTCTCGATTCTTTTTGCGGCCATATCAGGACTTCTTCTTGGATTACTGATCACTGAAAGCGCATTTTCCTCCGCTATTGTTTTAGGAATAATTATTGGAGTTGGAGCGTCCGGCAAGATAAATAAACCAAATCTAGTACTTGGCGTAATTGTGGTGGTTATTACTGCGCTTATTTTTGGATTTTCTACGCCATCATTCTGGCATTTGCTGATTATAGCATCCTTTGCTTTTTTTGATGAAGTGGGGCATGGTCGATTTGCTGGAAGAGGCGGATTCTTAGCTAAGTTTTTTTCAATTAGGGGGAGTTTAAAATTGGTTGTAATTTTACTGGCGGTGATTGAGAGCCTACCTATTCTTTATGCAGGTGGCTTCCTAGTCTTTGATTTAACCTATGATTTAACAACATTTTTAATTGAGAAGCTAAGGATAGTGCCAAGGCTGGAGAAGATTGGATGGTAAGCCTGATTTTTCCATTCCGTATCTTGAGTATGGTTTTGTTAGATGCCTATGAGCACGTGGCGGCGTAATAAAGAGGTCTTCTTTTAAGTTTCTTTGCAGTTCGACGGAAACCTTTGTAGCTTTTGCTGAACGAAAACCACATTTTTCACATCGAAATCCTTTGTTGACCCCCATGGACTTCATGGTCTTGTTGCATTTTGGACATTTCGGATTTTGGTAACTTATCTTTGGAGCAAGTTGTAGGATTCTCATTTTCTCAAGGTTAATTGTTTGATTGTACTGAGTTGTGGCCGGCCTTACACCACCATAAACTTCCACTAGATCCCCTTTGATCAATTGTTTTGCCACAAACCTGAAATTTCCTGTAGGCTCATATGCTGCGCAGTCGATCTGCGTCCCATCATTTTCAATAGTGAATATTACATGCCCACCTAGGATCGTTCGTGGTGGTGCAGCTACAGTGCCACGTATGATGGCTGGTTTGTATGGTCGAATTTGACTAATTTTTTGAACTAATTGCAGGTGGGCGTCTGTGCCATGGTTAGTACGGAAGATAACCCAACGTTCGATTTCTTCAAGTGGTTTAATCATTTTACGGGCTTTTTCCACGATTTCTGGGTTTTCTCCTCTAATTCCATATAGAATTGGGTCGGGTCCGCGAGGCGTAATTAGGATACGTCCTGTTTCCGGGTCTATGTTGTTGAATGTGAATGGTTTTGTTTGTTTGTCCATTTTAACAATAGAGTCTTTTTCCAGTTTACGTACAGTGCCTCTATTTTTTGTAACGCGGTACGTAATCAGTTCGTATGTGTGGTCGCCAATCAGTTTTTCACCTACAGCGGCTAGGGCGCCGATTATACCCCTATCCTTTTTGAACCCGATGGCTTCGGCATGGTAAGTTTCAATTAGTTTAAGCGATTCATTTATCGTGACAACGTCTCGTATCGCTTTCCTAGCAAAAATTGTTATATTTGAAGTAATTTCTCCAGAGTAAAATACAATGCCGGGGTCTGTACCTGAATATTCAAGGTCAGAGTTTTCTTCAACTGTTTCAATCACAGTCTCTTTGACTTTATCTAATTGTTGATCATTATTTTTAACTCGAAGACATAGCGCACCATTTCCACGTGTCTTCCATGGCACATTTGGGTTGAGTCGAATGATGTTAGGGTAATCGATGAACGATGCCCCTAGCTTAGTTAGCTTTTCTACTAAGAGCGCAGCAACGTACGTTGTACAGCCCATTCTAGGTGAATCTGTATCATCAATGCCCACGTGTAGGGTCTCACTCAATTTCAGGGTCACATCTGGTATTCTAAAAGAAAATGGTGGAGAAATAGGTTACTAGTTTGTGCTTCGGTTTATTATAATCCTTCAACTACGATCATTGTAAGCGTTGAACGAACTTTGTCAAGTCGCCTAATATGCCAGGATACCATGTCCTTTAGTTTATCCATTGATTCAGCTTCAACTTTAGCTACTATGTCGTACACTCCGTAGACTATGTAGGCTTCTTTTACGCTCTTTATTTTTCTTAGTTCGTTTAGAACTTCGTCTTCAGCACCTATCTCTGCATTTATTAGGACAAAAGCCATTGGCATTTTAATTTCCTCCATTAACAAGTTGGCTAATAGATTTAAAAAGACTTTTTGATTTACAGAGGATGCCTTTACGCAAGCTTTATTTCGTCGATTTAGTAATCAAAGTAATGATGTAGTAATCAGGTAATGATGATTATGGCGCAAAAAATTGATTACCAAACGGTATCCGATGAGGCGCGAACGAGTCTATTCCTCATGATATATGATTACTGTAAAGGTGATGCGCATAAAGTTGCGAGTATGATGGGAATTAATCCAAAGCAGGTGTATACGTATCATCCTTCAAGAAGAGAGACTGGAAAACGTTTTTCAGTGCCATCAGATAAGCTGCTGGCTCGTATAATCGAAGTTTGTATGAAAATTGACTCAAATGAAACTAGAAGGGCTTTGAAGTTAGGAGGTGTCAAAACACCTTCACTTATTGTAGAAAAATTTGTCGATTTAGCCAAAACAGTTTCCAGCAGCGAGATGAAAGCTCTTGAGTTAAACGCTGAGTACTTAGGTATTTCACGGTTACAATTAATGGAAAATGCTGGATGCGCCGTCGCACGAGAAGTTTTAGCGAGATTCAAACCAAAGGACACAAAAATTGTAGTTTACGCAGGATTAGGGGGAAACGGTGGCGATGGTTTCGTAGCTGCCCGCCATCTCGTTGGATCTGGTTTTAAGATTTATTTGATACTTGCCGGTAAACCAAATGAAATAATGGACGAGTCTGCAAAGAAAAACTGGGAATACATTCAGTTATCAAAAAGTTCCATAAATACACATGTAGCTTACGATTCTTCTACGATCCCGAAGATAGAGTCAAAAGTTGCTATTGATGCGCTGCTTGGAACTGGTGCAAAAGGTGAGTTGCGCCCGCCAGTTCTCCAGTTAGTAAGGACAATTAATCAATTTTCTAAATTTCGTGTAGCTGTGGATTTGCCGACAGGCTTGGATGCGGATACAGGTGAAGTTAGCGGTGAGGCTGTCAAAGCCGACTTAACTGTTACTTTTCATAGGGCTAAGCCTAGTTTATTGAAGGCTAGGAGGTATGTAGGGGAACTTGTCGTTGCTGACATCGGGATACCGCCTGAGGCGGATCTTTATGCTGGACCCGGCGATGTATACTTGGTAACGAAGCCTAGGGAGCCTGAAGCACATAAGGGGGATTTTGGCCGTCTCTTGGTTATTGGTGGTAGCGAAACATTTTACGGCGCACCTGCTTTGGCGGCATTAGCTGCTTTACGCACAGGTGTTGATCTAGCCTATGTTGCTGCACCACGTAGTACAGCGCAGGCTATTGCTTCGATGTCTCCAAATCTTATTACAATCAAGTTGGATGGCGACCATCTTAACCCACGGAATGTTAGTTCTATTAAAGAGTTTTTTACAAAAGCAACTGCGATTGTGCTAGGACCTGGATCTGGACTTCATAGAGATACTGTTGAGACAGTTAGACTGTTGATTCAGGTTATTGAGAGAAGTGGTTTACCTTTGTTGTTAGATGCTGATGCGTTGAAGTCTTTTGCAGGTTTTAAACGTAAAGTTAGAGTTCCGTTTGTGTTAACACCTCACGCAGGAGAGTATAAGATTCTGACTGGTGAAGCCCCACCTAAAGAACTTGATTATAGAGTTGAGCACGTTCGTAAGAATGCTGCCAAGTTGGGGGCAACCATTCTTCTAAAGGGACATGTTGACGTTATTTCTGACGGAGTTACTATTAAATTGAATTACACAGGCAATCCAGGTATGACCGTTGGTGGGACTGGGGACACTTTATGCGGTGTAGTTGGAACTTTTTTGGCTCAAGGATTTAGTCCGCTGAGAGCTGCCGTAGCTGGTGCGTTCATTAATGGTGCAGCTGGCGATTTTGCTCAAGAAGAGAGAGGCTACCACCTTGTCCCAACCGACATCATTGATTGGATCCCGAAAGTTATGGATAATCCGATGTCACATAAGAGGATGCGAAAATTGTGAGCGGTCGTAAAGAGTTTCGAACATTTCCCATAAAGCTGTTTGTTTATCATCTTAGGCAGGACGACCCAAAGAAGTGCACTGCTTTAAGGCTTGGTAGATTTGGTTTAGCTAGAATTGTTTATCGCATCAGAGGATTGCCGCCAGGTGCATTAATGTTAGATCCATTTTCTGAAATAGCGTTTTCTCCAGCTGATCGTGTAATTATTGAAAGAAATGGTTTGGTGGCTATCGACTGCAGTTGGATTCATGCCAATGAATTTTTTAAGTTACGAGCCCGAGGTCAATCTCGCTGTCTTCCTTATCTTGTTGCCGCTAACCCAGTTAATTATGGTAAAATTGGAAAACTCACTACTGTTGAAGCGTTTGCAGCAGCACTCTATATTACTGGCTATAGAGAACATTCAGAGAAAGTTCTCTCTTTATTTAAGTGGGGGAAAGTTTTTCTTAAATTGAATGCAGAGCTTCTTGATTTGTATAGTAAGGCAACGAACAGTAGTGAAGTGGTTAAAATTCAGAAACAGTTCATAAAGTAGATTAAAAAATTTCAGGGGTTGGCGTTCTGGCCATAACCCGCTTTCTGTTTTAGGCGGCATTTGACTAAGCAGGCTACCCGCGTCTCTTGCAGACTTCATAGACGTCTATTTGCCCTTGCACCCCGCGGACTGGCCGTTTCACCGTTTCCATCAACATTCTCAACGACTTAGCACGCATCATTGACAATTGTTGATGGACGTTCCGTTTCTGTTCCAGTTGCAGAGCTCTCGCCCTACGCTTTACAGCGTCACGGTTCTGCTCGGTGAGCGGAGTTTCCTCAGGCACCTTCACGGCACCCGACAGCCACCCACCAGCTCGCCAACCCAAATTATAGAGAATGCACTGGGTAATTCAAAGTTTTTGGAAAAATATAGTTGCCGTATAGAGGCCCAAATGAAATCGCCTGGACAAGGCTTCCTTTTCAACCCAATACCTCGGGCGATTGGAAGCGGCGAGCTAAACCGGTCGACCGAAGTCTTCCGGCGTACACACCCGCTCCATCAACGGAGTCTTCTACTCCAGCCCTAGTCCATAGTTGTGGCCTGTTGCCAGGTCAAGTACTATGGAACGGCTGCCTATTTTCGGGAAGAGTTTCGGGCTTAGATGCTTTCAGCCCTTATCTCAAATAGCGCGGCTGCCCGGCAGTGCCCTGTCGGACAACCGGTAAACTGGAGGCTACGGCGCCCTGTTCCTCTCGTACTAGGGACACCTTCCCCTCAGGCAGCCAACACTCCAAGCAGGTAGAGTCCGACCTGTCTCACGACGGTCTAAACCCATCTCGCGTTCCCTTTTAATGGGCGAGCAGCCCCACCCTTGGCGGCTGCTGCACCGCCAGGTTAGGAAGGGACGACGTCGGAGAACCAAACCGCGAGGTCGATGGGGGCTCTCACTCGCGACGAGCCCGTTATTCCCGGGGTAACTTTTCTGTCACCTTCAGCCCCCATCAATGGGGGCATGAAGGATCGCTAGGCCCGCATTTCTGCTCTGGATCCCTTAATGTGGAGGATCCAGTCAGACCGGCTTTTGGCCTTGCCCTCTACGACGGGTTTCTGTTCCGTCTGAGCCGATCTTTGGGCCCCCTCGATATCTTTTCAAGGGGGTGCCGCCCCAGCCGAACTGCCCACCTACCGTTGTCTCGGAGACTTGCGTCTCCGGTAAGAAGTATAGTCACAGAAGGTCGGTGTTACATTGGCGCCTCCCCCAGTCCCCAAAGAGACTGGGATTAACGGCTCCCGACTACGCTCTGCATCCACAACCACACTCCAGCGACAGGCTGCAGTAAAGCTCCACGGGGTCTTTTCACCCCGCTTGGAGATCCTCGACTTTGGACGAGGTTATGTGGGTTCACCGGGTTCCAAGTGGGGACAGCGGGGCCCTCGTTGATCCATTCATGCACGTCGGAACTTACCCGACAAGGCATTTGGCTACCTTAAGAGAGTCAGAGTTACTCCCGTCGCTAGCCGGCCCTTAGCTCGATTGAACTCAAGTTTGAGGTACCGGTGCTGGACAGAATTCAATGGCCGTACACACCCTTTCGGGCTTGCGGCCACCTATGTTTTTATTAAACAGTCAGGACCCCCTGGTCACTGCGACCTACGATTCCAGCTTGCGCCAAAACCATAGGCACCCCTTTTCCCGAAGTTACGGGGCTAATTTGCCTAGTTCCCTCACCTGGAGTAGACCCGATACGCCTAAGGCTTCTCACCTAGGGGCACCTGTGTCGGTTCTAGGTACGGTCGTGGGGGATCCATCCCAACATCTTTTTCATTGGCTCTAGGGATCGGTTGAACCCGCCTAAAACGGCAGGCTATTCCCATTTTCATCTGGTTCTCGCCATTACGGCACTCCCCAGATTTATGCGGTTAAAAAAGGCGACGGCCTTTCTCAACCTACCCAAAAGCGTCGGATATTGAGCTTGCGTTGCCGCGTGTACCTCCACGGTACTGGAATCTTAACCAGTTTCCCTTTCGGCTAAGTCGGTTGAGCTTAGTCTTAGGATCGACTTACCCCCAGCTGACGACGCATCGCTGGGGAACCCTGGCCCTTTCGGCGGAGGAGATTCTCACTCCTCTACGCTGTTACTACCACCGGGATTGTCAATTCTGATCGGTCCACTGGACTTCACAGCCCAGCTTCTGTCCAACCAGAACGCCCTCCTACCGGATTGCGACCTAAGTCGCACCCCAGGGTATCGGCAGCTGGCTTAGCCCCGTCCATTTTAGGGGCCCTAAGCCTCGGTGGGTGAGCTGTTACGCACTCTTTAAAGAATGGCTGCTTCTAAGCCTATCTTCCCACTGTCTGGGGCTTAGGACGCCCTTTAAGTTACATTTAGCCAGCATTTTGGGGCCTTAACCTTGGTTAGGGTTGTTCCCCTCTCGGCCTGGGAGCTTACCCCCCAGAACCCGATTCCACCCTTCTATGGCGCTGATAGATTCGGAGTTTGAAAGAGGAATGAAGCCTTTCGGCTTCTTATTCTCCAATCAGTGCTCTACCCTATCAGCTGCCTCTAGGTAGGCCGGCCTGCGAGCCGTTTCGGAGGGAACTAGCTATCACCGAGCTAGATTGGTCGTTGGCCCCTAGTCCCAGGTCAAGGGAGCGAATTGCACGTCAGCACCCTTTCGAGCCTCCACCAGGCTTTCGCCCGGCTTCACTCTGCCCAGGACTAGATCGCTCGGTTTCTAGCCTTCACCGCTATGACTCCGGGCTCTTTCAAACCTCGCCCCTCATCGGTTTAATCCGACTGCGGGCTTGTTGGTTTCCCTACGCTTTCGGGGTTAACCCCCTTAAGCTCGCCATAACAGTGAACTCCCCGGTCCGTGTTTCAAGACGGAACGCGTAACTCTGGTCCCCCCTCTTCGTAGTTCTGTGTTGCCACAGTTTCCTTTTGAGGGGATCTACCCTTTTGAGCCACGCGCCTCCATAACCGTTTGATTTTAGGCACTTTTCACCCCCCTTCCGGGGTGCTTTTCAGTTTTCCGTCACCGTACTAGTGCGCTATCGGTCTCAGGACATATTTAGTCTTGGAAGTTGATGACTCCCAGTTTCCCATGCCAAAATCGAGGTATGGTACTCAGGAGACCAGCCCAACTCCTTCCGATTTACACTTACAGGACTGTCACCTTCTACGGTAGGCCATTTCAGGCCACTTCAGTTTAGCCGGCTAGAAGGCGGCTGGATCCTACTACCCTACATATCCCATGAGTCATCCCCATGGGATTCGGTTTGGACTTTTCCCTTTTCGCTCGCCGCTACTAGGGGAATCCCAGTTGGTTTTTTCTCCTCTCCTTACTAAGATGTTTCAGTTCAGGAGGTTCCCGCTCCTTACGGAGCGCTATGACTTACGCCATAGCAGGAAGTCCCATTAGGGTATCCTCGGATCGAAGGCTGCATGCGCCTACCCGAGGCTTATCGCAGCTTGCCACGCCCTTCTTCAGCGCCTGAGCCAAGCCATCCATCAAACGGTGTAGCGTATTAGGTTTACTGAGAAACCTACGTCCAGTTGGCGTCCGTTTGAACCTCTACACGGTGTTCATCATGAGTCCCTTTTAATAGAACTCACTACACCCTTCACTCTCAGAGATGAATTTCTGGAGTTGCATCCATTTTGCTCAATAACTCTAAACTCGTCTCCCAACCGGCGCTTTTCTAAAGGAGGTGATCCGGCCGCAGGTTCCCCTACGGCCACCTTGTTACGACTTCTTCCCCCTTACCGAACTTAGATTCGAAATGGCCAAAAAGACCACGCCTCATCTAAACCCGATTCGGGTGAAGCGACGGGCGGTGTGTGCAAGGAGCAGGGACGTATTCACCGCGCGGTTTTGACACGCGATTACTAGGGATTCCATGTTCACGAGGACGGGTTTCAGCCCTCGATTCCAACTGAGGTCTGGTTTAGGGATTACCTTCCCCTTTCGAGGTCGGAGCCCATTGTCCAAACCATTGCAGCCCGCGTGTGGCCCGGGAGATTCGGGGCATACTGACCTGCCGTGGCCCCTTCCTTCCTCCGCCTTATCGGCGGCGGTCCCACTAGTGTGCTCAGAGATAACTCTGGTGGAAACTAGTGGTAGGGGTCTCGTTCGTTGCCTGACTTAACAGGACACCTCACGGCACGAACTGGCGACGGCCATGCACCTCCTCTCAGCTTGTCTGGCAAGACCTTTAATCTGGCCTTCACACTGCTGTCCCCCCCGGTAAGTTTCCCGGCGTTGACTCCAATTAAACCGCAGGCTTCACCCCTTGTGGTGCTCCCCCGCCAATTCCTTTAAGTTTCAGCCTTGCAGCCGTACTCCCCAGGCGGCGGGCTTAATAGCTTCCCTGCGGCACTGAAACGGCCCGTAGCCGTTTCAACACCTAGCCCGCATCGTTTACAGCTGGGACTACCCGGGTATCTAATCCGGTTCGCTCCCCCAGCTTTCGTCCCTCACTGTCGAGCGCGTTCTAGCCGACCGCCTTCGCCACTGGTGGTCCTCCCGGGGTTATTGGATTTCACCCCTAACCCGAGAATACCGTCGGCTTCTCCCGCCTCCTAGCCCAGTAGTATCTCCAGCAGTCCGGCGATTGGATCGTCGGATTTAACTGAAGACTTGCTGAGCCAGCTACGGACGCTTTAGGCCAAATAATCGTCCTCACCACTTGGGGAGCTGGTATTACCGCGGCGGCTGACACCAGGCTTGCCCTCCCCTTATTCCCCCAGCTCCTTAAACTGGGTAAAAGCCGTCCTCAGCGGACGGCACTCGGGGTAACCCTGTCACGCTTTCGCGCATTGCAGAGTTTTCGCGCCTGCTGCGCCCCGTAGGGCCTGGGGCCTTATCTCAGTCCCCATCTCCGGGCTTCCCCTCTCAGGGCCCGTACCGGTTATAGGCTTGGTGAGCCGTTACCTCACCAACAACCTGATCGGACGCGGTCCCATCCTTGAGCGGTATTAAGAAGCATGCCCTTAACATCCTTTGGGTGAAAGACCATTCCAGGCGCTTTCACCTATTGGGTATTAGCCCCAGTTTCCCGGGATTGTACCCATCTCAAGGTTAGGTTAACCACGTGTTACTGAGCCGTGTGCTACGCCTCATCATGGCTTGAAGCGCACAACTCGCATGGCTTAGTCTCACCCCGATAGCAGTGAGGTCCGGCAGGATCAACCGGAGTTAATAGGAGTAGATTGGTTGCTGCCGGCTGGGAAATGACGGTGAGTTATTGAGACTATGTTCAGACTTAAACTGTCTGTGTTTGTTCAAGTCCTCATTGTTTTACCCGCACCTGGAGGTCAACCGAATCATTCTTGGGCTGTAAGCCCAACGTCAAGGCTGACGCCGCCAGCATAGATGCGGGAGCCACTTATTAGATGGCTTTATCCTCATATGGAACATTTTTGCAATTAGATTTAAACGTTACTAAAAACGGTGCTGTTAACTTCTCGTCGGATGATTCACTATCCAAAAATGTCGACAATTAGGTACACTATGGCTGAAAAAAATAAAAAGTTGGATGAATTAATTTCGAAAAAATTTGCAATAAAGATTTTTATTACGCCTTAACTTTTTAAGGTTCGAATGGGCCGGTAGCTCAGCTTGGCTGGAGCGTTCGGCTGATAACCGAAAGGTCGCTGGTTCGAATCCGGCCCGGCCCACTATTTACTCAACCAACATTAATTTTTCAGCTTCTTTTGGATGAAAGGCGTATAGCGGTGTTTTCGGTAGCAGTGGACCTATTCTTGAAATTATTCCAGGAGCGTAGGTTCCCTTTTTGCAGATTACTGCGTGTTCAAGTAGTCCTAGTCGCTGGATTTCTATAATATCTTGAAAATGTTTTGTTTTTAGTAAAGCCCTTTTTATGTGAGCTCGAGTTGCGCCTAGAACTATCACTCGGTCTAGTTGAGATGAAACCCAGTCTTTGAATATGGAGAGTTGTTTTTTTGAGAGTTCAACTTCTACTTCTCTCTTCTCGGGGTCAATTTTTTCTACAAAGACTTCTATTGGAAAATTGTCGAATAGGCAGAATTTCTCTATTATTTGATTGACGGAAATTTTCTTTCCTTTCGCTAATTGCAGGCGCATTTTATAGAGTGGATAAAGTGCGTCGCATATTTCTGGTGAAAACACGCCTATGTCCACATATAATCCGTAACCAACCTGCCCGGATGCGATAATTTTACCTCGGATGGTTGAATTTGCATTCATATTATCAATGAAGACTGGCGCAAGCCCAAAATCTCGTTCAAGGCATTTTGTTACTACAGCCTCATCTTCACCTGAAATTTGAATTTGAATCCAGCCTCTTTCAGTTCTGCCTAACACACTTAGGTCAACTTTGAGGCCATTACAAAGCTCAGTTAGAGTTTGCCTTAGAGATCTGATCGCCGACTTCGAATAACGGCCGTAAGCCTTCTCTAAAAGTGTTATTGTGGACATCGAGTTACGTCCTAATCATTGATGAAAATTCGCTGTGAAGTTTTCTTACACGTTCAATAATTGGATCACTTGCATTCAACCATCGTGAGAGGTGGCTAATTGTCACTTCTATGTCTACAATACGCGCCCCATCCAGCCTTTTATCAGCGTACGCTATGATTCTCTCTTCTAACGTTTTGGGAAGATAGTCTTTAACTGGTAGGCCGAATTTCTTAGCTTCCTCTGCAGTTATTCCAGCTAAAAGATGATTCTCAGTTATGGATATTATTGATTCAGGCAACCCTTTAGAACGTGCAATTTCTGCTCCTACAACTCCATGATTAATGCCATGGGTCTTTGCTCTACCTATATCATGAAGAAGAGCACCGATTTCAACTAACTTTAAATCTACATTCATGCCACGTTCTTGACACGCCTTAGCTATCTCGACAGCCAGTTTTGATACAGCTTCACAATGCCTTACTACATTCGGTGGACACCCAACATTACGGAGGATCTCTAATGCCCGCTCTTTAGAAGGGGGACTACTCACTTAGCTCCCTCTTAATCGCCTCAATTTTATCAGTTAAAGTTTCAATGATTTTTTCATTGTTAACATGGTGAAGTGGTTTTCCACACGTTGGGCACCTAAAAACGAGTTCAACAGCATCTTCGAATATAACGCGGTTACAAGTCGGAGTCCCACAATGATAGAAAACATGGTTTTGCTCATATTTTAATCTCGATTCTAATTTTTCCAAAATTTTTCGTTTCTGATTTTGGATAAAACCTTCGATCTGGTCAGGTTGCAGTCTCCAATAGAAAATGAACCAGCCTGTTTTCTCATCACGTATCCTTTCCACTGTGACGAGCGAGTAATTGTAGAGATTATAGAGGATTTTGCGGGCTGTGTTTAAACGTACATCTGTCTTAGCCGACAGCTCATCGTCAGTAGCCTTACCCAATGTTTTTAGGGCTTTAACAATTTTAACAGCTTCTTCCCCGCCTAGAACACTTATTATCTTAGTTAAAAGTTCCTCGTTGACTGACAGGCTGTTTTGCCTCCATTATAGTGGATTATAAGCGTTTATTTTCAAACGAAAAGATTTTCGTTAAAGAATTACTTAACTGCGAAGCCTTAAATATGTTTCAACTAACTTCACTAAGTTTTGCCAAAAACTCAAGTAGTAGGTGAAAATTATGCCTGAAATTGTCGTTCTACGTATGGGTCATAGACCGTTTCGTGACAACAGAGTGACCAGCCACGTATGCCTTATAGCACGTGCCTTCTTAGCGTCTAAAGTGATAATCAGCGACGTAGTTGATGGAAAAATTCGTAGTACTGTTGAAAAAATTGTTAACCGTTGGGGAGGTCCGTTCTCAGTAGAGATGGGAGTCCCTTGGAGGAAGGCTGTTTCAAATTGGAAGGCGAGGGGCGGCGCTGTAGTTTTGCTAACTATGTATGGTGAAAACATAGCAAACAGTGATGTTTTAAAACGAATTACTGAACTAGGAAGAAATTTAATGGTTATAGTTGGTTCTGAGAAAATAGATCCAGAATGCTACGAGGTGTGCGACTTTCAAGTAGCTATTGGAAACGAACCCCACGCAGAAACAAGCGCATTGGCTGTATTTCTCCATGAATTTTGGAGAGGAAGACAATTAACTCACAAATTTAAGGGAGCGAAACTGCGAATTATCCCGCAGAAACGTGGAAAGAAGGTTATTAAGGTCAAACGAGGCTAATCTACGAGTTTCCCCCCTAGTTTCTCGATTTGCGCTTTAATTTTACTTATGAACCATGCGAGAGCTTCAACTTTAATATTAACTTGATTGTTTTCATAGTGTGCTTCGATTACATTCGCCCTGCTGTGAATCCAAGATAGAAGTGACATCGCATGTTTATTCATTGGAATAACAAATGTTGCTTCTATGTAGTTCTCCAAACTATTTGCAACTTCATTTTTTAATGCATCCAAGTCAATTTCATGTAGTGCAGAGATTGCAACTGGATGCGAGATTAGGCTACCTATTCGGTTTATTTTTTCATTTAATTCGGTTGATGAAAGAAGATCTATTTTGTTTAATGCAGTAACAACAGGGATCCCTGACGCACCTATTTCACGAATAGTGTCTAAGCAACATCTAATTTTTCTATTAACCTCAGGAAGAGGCTCGCTAACGTCAACTATAAGAAGAACAACATCTGAGAAAATAGTTTCCTCAAGGGTAGAGTGGAATGCCTCAATTAAGATTAGTGGAAGTTTATCGATGAAACCAACTGTATCGGTTAACAACGCTTTTTTGCCGGAGAAATTGACTGCACGAGTAACTGTAGAAAGCGTTGTGAAAAGCCCAACCCCGACAGGAACCCTTTCCCTTGCAAGCACATTGAAGAGTGTACTTTTGCCTGCATTAGTGTAGCCAGCCAGCGAGACGAGAGAGAAGCCATACTCTAACCTTCGCTCTCTATGTTTTCCACGCTTTTTCGCAGTCTTTTTAAGCACATCCCTAATATTTGCCATCTGGTGTCTAAGCATATCGTAGTAAATGTCTACGTCGTACTTACCAAGCCCGTGAAAACCAGGCTGCTCACCTTTTTTCGCTAGACGAACTTTCTCTCTTGCTCTAGGCAATTCGTATCTTAACCTGGCAAGTTGAATTTGAAGCTTTGATTCTTGAGTGGCTGCCCGCCGAGTGAAAATTTCCAGAATTAGCCTAAATCGGTCTATAACTTCAACTCCAGTTAGTTTAGCTAAGTTGTACTCTTGGATTGGCTTAAGGTCATTCCCAACGATTACCTTGTTAACGTTAAGGCTTTTAACCAGTTTTGCAAGTTCTTCAGCTTTCCCTTTTCCAATCTGATAATTTGGATCCTCCTCACGTATTTGCTCGATTGATCCTAAAATCGAGTAGCCCGAAGCTTCACCGAGGCTCTTAAGTTCACTTAAGCTATAATGTTCTCTAATTGATTGCCTCTGAACAACAACCGCTTTCGTCTCATGGTTCCCCCTAGCCTTTCTCACGCCTCTTCACTTTTACTACGTCTCCAAATGTGAGTTTGGGAGGAGGTTGGCTAGCGCTATGGATTATCACGGTTTCTGTTGGGCTGGCTAAAAGTTTGATCTTAAGTTCATGCTCGAGTTTCCTTGACAGAGTTTGATTTGGGACCATTTTCACAGCTTCAATTTTATGTAGAACAGATACTCTTTCACTGATTCTTTTTCCAAGATCCTCATAGCTTAAACCGAGTTTTTCTCTTGCCTGTCGTATCCTCTTTGCATAATCTTCAACGAGCTCGAGTTCTTCTTCCATACGGATTGGTTTCATAGATTTGCTTGCAATTTTAGACTTGATTAGAGTTGGTTTGTGCCCTGTTTCCCATGATGTTGACCCGTGTCTTGCGCATTCGCTGCAAACAAGCATTTTTGCTTCTTCAATAATAGCTCTGTAGGGTTTACCTTGAATCTGCCTGCCGCAAACCTCACACTGCAATATGGCCCTTCCCCGTAAAGTCAAAACTGGTTTATATTATCCAGTTCTTTATAGTTGTCGAAATGAAACTGAGTTGTAAGCGTATGGAGCGATGGAATTCCCTTCAAAAAATAAGAAGCATAGCAAACTATCAATTTGGAAGAGGCGTTGGAGAAGCTTTGTTACCGAAGAATGTTACAATAAAATTTTCAAAAACAACAGGTAAAATTCGTTTTATTTATTTAGGTAATGATTTATTGGCTACACTGAGAGCTAGAGACGGCATGTTAGCATTATCATTAAGTGGCGCTAGGCGATTATTAAGAACATTTCCACATCCTAGGTTCAGAGTAGTTGTGAATGATGATGTGGTCGATTTTATCAAGAAAGGGCGAAATGTTTTTGCGAAACATGTTATAGAAGCGGACGCTGAAATCCGACCGCTTGAAGAGGTTATTGTTACAGATAGCGATGATGAAGTGATAGCTGTCGGAAGAGCGTTATTAACTGGAAGGGAGATGTTAGTTTTTAAGCGGGGAGTAGCCGTTAGAGTTCGTAGAGGATTAAAGGAGGAGACCCCACGATGCGAAAGATAAGCTCCAGAGAAGCTAAACGGTTAATGCAACAAATGGGATTAAAAGTAGAGGAGATTTCGGACGCCCAGCAAGTTGTAATTAAAACATTGTCTAAGGACATAGTGATCACTAATCCTCAAGTCAGCATCATAGATATCAAAGGAGAGAGAATGTTTCAGATAATGGGAGAAGTTTTGGAGAGGCCTGTTGAGAAGAAGTTGACAATTTCAGATGAGGATGCCCATATAGTGGCGCAACAGAGTGATGTAAGTCTAGAAGAAGCACGAGAAGCATTAGAACAAACTCAGGGAGATTTAGCCCAAGCCATACTTTTACTAAGCCAACGGAAATAAGAAAACTTTTTTTAAGCGGTTACGGCGTAAACCGGCATAGCTTCTTTTTCAGCGCGCTCTAAGGCTGACTTCATACGTTTTAGTCGGAAGAATTCTTCCCTCTCACGCTCTTCCAAGTACATTTCAATAAATCTTATAGAATTCTCGAATTTTGGTATGATTATGTGCTTTAGGCAGTTTACGCGGCGTTTTGTTGTAGCAATAGCTTCGGCGAGCCTTCTAACAGCGACCTCGGTTTCAGCTAAGATGTTCATGGTTTTTATTGCTTCATCCATTTTTAATACACTTTCATCCAGTTTCGCTGTTGTTTCTATTATGTTATAGTGTTCGGTAGGGGCTAGACTTGCAGTTTCGGTAACCTGAAAGACTGGAATTGGAATGCCCATTACACTTCTAGTTTTTGCGCCTATATCAAAACGATCAAATGATGTTGATAACGCAATCTGCCTCAGTTTACCTATCCCCACAACCATTTGGGCTTCTGTGAATGCTGCATAGGCTTCTAGCAGCGTTTTGTCAAGCTTATTTCGTAGGGGGCCTATTTCACGTATAAATTCAAAAAACTCCATGACTAAAGCATCTTGTTTTTCCCGTAAGAGGTCGTGGCCTCGCTCAGCCAAAATTTTACGTCGTCTTAATGCCAAAAGCTCCATGCGGGTTGCGTGAAGGCCGGAAATAATTTCAGCCAATCATTATCCCTTTTTTGTTATTTGGCTCGATATTTTGGATGAAACTTCTTAATGAAGTCAGGATCAATTCGCTTTAACTCGGATTCTGGAAACATAGAGAGTAGTTCCCAGCCTATGTCTAGGGTTATCTCAATATCTCTGTCTTCGTAAGATCCTTGCGTGATGAATTCGCGCTCGTAGCGATCTGAAAATTGAAGATATAGCTTGTCACGGCCTGTTAGTGCTTCTTCACCAACTACAGCCACTAAGTCGCGCAGACCTCCACCCTCAGCGTAACAGTAGTAGAGCTGATCCGCTACCTGCCGATGGTCTTCTCTGGTTTTATCTTTGCCAATTCCTTCATCCATTAGCCTTGAAAGAGAAGGCAGTGGGTCTATTGGCGGATAAACTCCTTTCCGGTGTAGGCCTCTGTCGAAGAATATTTGCCCTTCGGTGATGTAACCTGTTAAGTCTGGTACTGGATGGGTCATATCGTCATGAGGCATGGTTATGATTGGCATTTGCGTGACTGACCCTTTCTTTCCATGCACCCTTCCAGCGCGCTCATAAACTGTTGCTAGGTCTGTATACATATAACCAGGGTAGCCACGTCGACCAGGAACCTCTTCACGGGCAGCTGAAATTTCACGAAGAGCTTCACAATAGTTGGTCATATCTGTGAGAATTGCGAGTACATGCATATCTTGACTAAACGCGAGGAACTCCGCCGCTGTTAATGCCAGCCGTGGAGTTAGAAGACGCTCGATGGCGGGGTCGTCAGCCAAATTCATAAACATAACTACTCTGTCTAATGCACCTTGTCTTTCGAAGTCGTCTCTGAAGAATCGTGCTTCTTCGGCTGTTATGCCCATAGCGGCGAATACTAGAGTGAAGGCCTCACCCATGCCTTTCACTTTGGCTTGCCTTACAATTTGGGCTGCAACCATGTTATGCGGGAGACCTGAGCCTGAGAATAGCGGTAGTTTTTGACCTCGTACAAGTGTGTTCATCCCATCTATAGCTGAAATACCAGTTTGAATGAAGTCTCTCGGGTAGGCGCGAGAATATGGATTGAGTGGCGCGCCGTGAATATCCAGCTCGTCTTCAGGCGTGATCGCTGGACCCGCATCCATTGGTTTGCCGCTTCCATCAAAAATTCGACCTAGCATATCGTTTGAAACTGGTAGTTTGATTGTTTCGCCTAGAAAGCGAACGGAAGTTCTTTTCACGTCAAGACCTGAAGTTCCCTCGAAAACTTGGATGACGGCTATTTCCTCTCCAACCTCTAAAACCTGCCCTCGACGCTCTTCACCGGTTGGGGTAGTGATTCTTACCAGTTCACCGAAGCCGACCCCGCTTACCGCTTCCACGAATAATAGGGGACCTGCAATTTCGTGAACCGTTGTAAATTCTCGCCCAGTATAAACTAGTTTGCTGCTCATTTTTACTACGCCTCCGATGGCTCACTAGATAATTGACTGAATTGTTCGTCAACGCGTTTATCAAGTTCTTCGCTGACTTGGTTAAAATCTGATGGCGGCACAATTTTCATCCTCGCTATTTCCTCTTTAACTGGTAGCCTTAGTACTTTTTCTAGAGGTATTCCTTTGTCCACCGCGGATTTTGTCCTTTCATAGAATTTCAAGATTAACCGAAGCATTTGGTAAGTTTTCCCACCAGAACAATATGTGTCGACAGGGTGATAGGCGCTTTGTCTAAGGAAATCCTCCTTCACCATTCGTGCAACTTCAAGAATTATTCGTTGACTTACTGACAATGCGTCTGGGCCGACAAGCATTACAATTTCACGTAGCTCTTCATCTCGCTGTAATAAATACATAGCTGCATCTCTAAGTTTCAACCAATCTGGACCAAAGTTTTTGTCATACCACTCCTCCATTGTTTTTAAGTATAGAGAATAGCTGGTCAACCAGTTAATTGCTGGAAAATGTCTGCGCTGAGCTAATGCTGTGTCGAGACTCCAGAAGACTTTAGTGATTCTCAGAGTGTTTACGGTTACAGGCTCTGAGAAATCGGCTCCTGGCGGAGACACAGCGCCAATTACGGAAATCGATCCTATTTTTTCACCACTACCTAGAGCCACCACACGTCCTGCTCGCTCATAGAACTCAGCTAATTTTGAAGCGAGATAGGCGGGATATCCCTCTTCACCAGGCATCTCCTCTAAACGACCTGAAATTTCACGGAGGGCTTCAGCCCACCTTGAAGTAGAGTCGGCCATTAAAGCAACGTCATAGCCCATGTCCCGGAAGTATTCAGCGAGAGTTATACCTGTATAGACACTTGCTTCCCTAGCGGCGATTGGCATGTTCGAGGTGTTAGCTATTAGAATTGTACGCGTCATAAGCAGATGACCTGTTCGCGGATCAGTAAGCTTCGGAAAGCGTTCAAGAACTTCCGCCATCTCATTTCCTCTCTCGCCACACCCTACATATATAACGATATCCGCGTCAGCCCACTGTGCAAGTTGATGCTGCATAACAGTCTTACCTGTCCCAAAACCTCCTGGGATGCAGGCTGTTCCACCTTTTGCGATTGGAAATAGAGCGTCTATAATCCGCTGCCCAGTACAAAGGGGGATCATGGGTGGGATTTTTCGTTTATATGGCCGTTCTTGCCGCACTGGCCAAAAGTGCATGAGATATATTTTTTCTAATCCTTGAGGCGTTTGCACTTCGGCTATTGGATCTGAGATTTTATAATCGCCTTCCTTTACCATTTCTTTGACCGTTCCTTCAATTGTTGGAGGAACTAGGATTTTCTGTGTGACCACAGGTGTTTCTGGTACTGTGCCGAGAACATCTCCCCCGGTTACTTTAGTGCCTTTTTCTATCGCTGGATGAAAAGACCATTTCTTATCTTTGGGTAGTGGAGGAGCTGAAACTCCTCTTTTAATGAATTCCCCGACTAAGGTTTGAAGTGTTGGAAGCGGACGCTGAATTCCATCATAGATCTGCCCGATTAAACCTGGACCTAATTCAACTGATAGCGGTTTTCCAGTGCCTTCAACAGTTTCGCCTGGCTTTATTCCAGATGTTTCCTCATAAACTTGTATAGTGGCGGTATCACCGACAACCCTGATTATTTCGCCTATTAACCCTGATTCGCCAACTCTTACAAGCTCATACATCTGCGAGCCGGCCATTTTTTTAGCAGTTACAACTGGGCCAGCGATATGTGTGAGAACTCCCTTTGGCATTGGTTTACCCTACCTTTACTTCAACTCCGATTGTTCGTTTGATCAATTGGACTATTGGGTCCACCTCTCTCTCAATAGGTCCCTTTTTGTCTGGGATTGTTAAGATTAGCGGATACTCGCTTACTTTTGTTATTTTTTCAATTGCATGTTGGAGCTCGTTTGCTAGACGCTCAGTTAACGCCACAATAACTATTTCCGGGTTTTTAGAAAGCTCAAAAAGAAGCTTTTCCGCTTCCTTCGCATCTTTAACTGCATAGCTATTTTTTACGCCAGCAAGCCTGAAGCCGCTGATTGTATCTATATCGCCTATCACAGCGATTTTTCCCATGTCACACCACCAATTAACTAGCGAAGAGTTCGCGTGCAACTTTGAGGCGGGATTCCCGAGATATACGTTCAATGAGACCTTCAACAGTATTATCGACAGCGATTTTTCCATCCGCGGTTTTTACAATGACCCCCCCGATGTAACGAACATTCTCAGGTGATAGTCTTATTGTCGTATCGGTTCCAAGCTCTCGGGTAACATTCTCTGAAATTTTATTGAGATCTAATTTAAGTTTTGAGTCACGTTCGTTTAGAACTATGATTATTTCACCGCCGCCCAGCGCTTCAGCGCCTTCTGTTATAAGTCTTTCAATGTATGTTTTATACTCAAGTTTGCCTGTGAAAACCTCCATTTTGGCTTTAACGGAGTCAAAAACCTCTTGGATAAGCGCATCCTTCGTAGATGGTACGATCCAGCTGAGCTTAAATTTTGCTTCAGAAATAACGCTTAACCTCGTTCTTTCAGCTTCCGCCTTCGCTGAATCAATTAGTTTTTGTGTATCTTGACGAGCTTTTTCCCTTGCTTCCTCCTCCTGCCTCTTTAAAGCTTCTTCAGCGGCTCTTTTCGCTTCTTCCACGATCCCGTCTGCCTTTTTCTTCGCTTCGACCAATATTTTTTCCACGAAGTATTCGACCTCTGTTTTTTTCAGTTTGGTTTCAACCATTTCTGCAGCCCCTGCTAAATTTTAGTTAGCTCCTTGAAGATTTCGTCGGCTATCTTGTCTATTTTTTTCTCAGATATAGATTTTAGACGTGCAGCCTTTTTTTCAGCTTCCTTTGAAACTTCTTCAGCCTCTTTCTCAGCCAGTTTTTTAGTTTCGCTGATCATTTTAGCTGTATCTTCAGATAACTCCTTCATGGTCTTTTCATAAACCTCTTTGTAGATAGAGCTGAGCCTAGATTCAGCGTCTATTTTTATTCGTTCAGCCTCCTCTTTGGCTCTATCAATGATTTCCTTAGCTTTGGCTTCGGCTCCAACAACTTCCTTAAATATTTCAGACATGGCTATAGGCTCCTTTTGAAGGTTATATTAAAATTGTTAGATTTAAAACTGTTTTAAAATATCCTCTCTTTCCATCAGTCTGTGACAGTAATAACATCTTAATAATAGAGGATCTTCCCTATCCACGAAGAACATGGGTTGAATAGGTTCGTTTCCGTTAGATATACAGGCTGGATTAGCGCATTTAATTATTCCACGAATGATTTTTGGGAGCTTAACCTTCTTCTTTTCAACAACCTTAAAGTCACGTATTATGTTAATAGTAGCTCTGGGAGCGATGAGCGCAATTTTATCAACTTCCTCAGGGTTTAATTCTCGCCCTTCAATTTTCACTATGTCTTTTTGCCCTAGTTTTTTACTCGGAACATTTAAAACCACGCTGAGAACCCCGCCTTCTCGTCCGGTTATCCCAAGAAACCTTAAAACCGCGAGAGCGTTTCCACCAGATATATGATCGATGACAGTTCCTTCACGGATTTTCTTAACTCGAAACTCTTCCTCCTTAACCAACTTACATCCCCTTAACTGCCAAATTGAGTGAGTAAGAGTTATTTAATGTAGCTCCTTCATTTTGGTTTGGTGCTCAAGTTGGGGCGAATAAACTTCGAGGGCAGAGACATAATTTCGATTAAGGATTTCAGTAGAGATGAAGTCGATCACATCCATAAAATGACCGATTTAATGGAGCCTCTGGCAAGGAGGGGATCAAATATTCTCAAAGGAAGAATACTTGCAACACTATTTTTTGAGCCGAGTACACGAACTAGGCTTAGCTTTGAATCAGCTATGCAGAGGCTCGGCGGGAGTACAATTGGATTCACAGAGGCGCGGATAAGCTCCATTGAGAAGGGGGAAAACTTGGCGGACACCATTAGAGCCGTTGAAAATTACGCCGACACCATTGTATTAAGACATCCTATGGAGGGAGCCGCAAGAATGGCTGCTGAATTTGCAACAATCCCAGTCATAAACGCAGGTTCAGGGGCAGAAGAGCACCCTACGCAAGCACTGCTTGACCTTTACACTGTATTAAGAGAAGTGGGCAGAATTGACGGCTTAAAAATAGCACTTGTAGGTGACCTACGTTACGGGAGAACAGTTCATTCCCTTGCCTACGCATTATCACTTTATGACGTAAAACTGTATCTGGTTTCTCCTGATCTTTTAAAAATGCGTAGGGAGGTTTTTGAGTACGTTAAAAATAGGATTAAGGTTATTGAAGCTAAAGACCTTGAGGATGTTATCCCTAATATCGATGTACTTTACGTTACAAGAATTCAGAAGGAACGATTCCCTGATCCGGCCGAATATAGTAAAGTGAAGGGATCTTATCAGATAACCCTGAATACCTTACGTAACGCTAAAAGCCATTTAATAATAATGCATCCGCTACCGAGAGTCGATGAGGTCAGCGTAGAAGTCGATGCAACTCCTCACGCAAAATATTTTGATCAAGTTCGCTATGGGTTAATGCTTAGAATGACGTTGTTGGCGCTCGTTCTCGGAGCGATTAAATGAGCGGAGAGGCTTAGATTAGTTCCCATATTTTTGCTTATATTCATCTATCTTTTCATTGAACTCCTGAAGCGACGGCACAGTTCCCCTGTAAATGGGCGTATCACCTATCACAAAGGTTGGCGTGGATGCTATCTGAAGCATTAATGCGGCTAAGTAGTTTTCTTCTATTGAAACGTCAAGAATTTCAATTCGGATGTCATCTCTGGATTTTTGAAGCTCATCGGCAAGAGCTTTTGCGGATGGACATTTTGGGCATACAGGAGATACAAAAAGACGTATTTCTATCAACTTCTAACGGCTGCTCCCAATTGGTATCTACGTCTATCAAGAAGCTCGGCGCGTTTACCTGCATTCCAACCCTTAACTCTTTGATAATAGCCAGTGATTCTTGACCACCACTCTACAGCGTCACCAGTTGCACCGCAATTTGGACATTTAGTTAGCAAACCTGGTGATACTTTTGAGCAGTTTGCACACATTGTCAAATCCTTTGTGTATGCGAAGTAGGCTGCTAAGGTTTGAGTGGCAATTCTCTTAGTTAACTGCCAAATGGCTATTGGATCTGGGCTACCCTCTCCAAGCCATACATGCATTATAGCTCCACCGCGTGTGAGTGGATGGAAACTGGCCTCTGTTTTAACCCGAGTCATTAATGGCATGTCAGCTGAGGGCTGAACATGCGAGCTGTTTGTGTAATAAATCGACCCTGTTTTCTTGTCCCCCTCAACAACAACCCTCTCCCCGTACTTTCTATAGTCTATTAGAGCTAATCGGTGCGAACAGCTTTCAGCAGGAGTTTGAACAATGCCAAATCGTAGACCGTCGCCGTTTTCATTGGAGACTCTCGTAGCATAATCAGACATGGATTTTATAACTTTGAGCCCAAATCGCCAAGCTTCATCGCTTTCGTGAAGCCACATGCCTGTATGTGCTTTTAGCAGTTCAGTAAGTCCTATGAATCCGAAGTTGAGTACTTGTTTATCGATTTTTAGGTATGGTTCTCCATCGCAGTTCATTGAAGCGAAAGGTAATGCGCCCTCTTTCATTCTCTGCTTTATTATTTCACGTTTTATTAGAAGAACTTGCTTCGCCAGTTCCATTCTTTCCTCTATAAGTTCAAAAAGCCGAGAGTCGTTTCCACCTGCCTCATAGGCTATCTGTGGTAGATTAATTGTGACCATTTGAAGACTTCCCATACGGATTCTACCCGCATATAAGTCATCGATCTCCTCGCTATCAGGGATTAGTATAATGCGGCAGCACTGGGAGTTCACTATGTCAGGCATATAGTCTGGGCATAGGTTAAGGAAGTAGGGTGAACCGAACTTAGCGGCTAATTTAGCGACCTTTAAGTACTCTTCATCAAATTCGTTAACATATTCACGTCTAAGCTTGACTTCGGGCTTAGGAAAATTGAATGGTTTGCCTTGATAGTCACCCTCCAGATAGACGTCAACTATAGCGTTAAAGAACATATTCGCTTCTGGTGCAAAGTCCCCATAGGTTACGCTTTCGCTTACTTTACCTCCTGGAAGGACAGCTGGTATATCTTCAGCGACTTTCGGAACAGATGGTTCAAGTGCAATCGACGAGAAAACTGTCTGACCGCCACGTGCCACATACATTTGGCTCATTTCATAAATGAACATCTGCGCTAACTGCTTCGCCCTCCTATAGGTTAGCCCTTGGATAAATGGTGCCAACCATACATTGAAGAAGTCGTATCCTTGCCCACCAGCCCAGTTCGTTTGAGCTGCGGCTAACGCTTTTGCAGCATGTAAAATGGCGACTTCTGGATGTTTAGCTGGGCCTGCTATTGAGGTATGAATGCCCTGCCCGTCAACTATTAGGCCTCTACGAATGAAGAACCTTAAATCATGTTCTTGACAGAATGGACGGGTTACAAAGTATTCAAGTTCATGGATGTGGATTAACCCGCCTATATGTGCATCCGCTATATGTGGTGGAAGCGCGCTTAGAAGCGCGTATTGATCAAATACGGTATCAGCTGCAAGTTTATGAATTGTTTCAGGGTTATGTTGGAGGTTTGCGTTTTCCTTGTCACCTATATTAATTAAGTGATCCACATCTGAAACTGGTAAACCAAGACGGGTGTATTTTGCCCGAGCGCCTTCAAATCCATGTTCTAATAGCGTGACGCATACTAATTCACGAATTAGGGGAGCTGAAAGGAAGGATAAACCAAGGCCGCGGATTCTTTCGGCTACCTTTAGGGCTATTGCTTCAGCTTCATGTTCTGATAGACCAGTTTCTCTTATTAGAGATAGCTTGATTTTATTAGGATCAAATTGTTCAAATTGTATTTTAGAAGTCCTTACCTGAGGGAAGTATTTTAAAGAGTCTACAGTCTGCTCTGGGCTCATACTAAAAAATGACCTCCATGAGGGCAAAATTAACAGAAGGTTTATAATCATGATTTAAAATTTTTGATAAAAATGTATACAATTTTATACATAGATTTGCCGTAGATTTCAGGAAGAATTTGGCTTTTTTATGAACGGTTATATAGTTTTTTGATAATTTTTTAATTGGTTAATCGACTTATTGCTTTGAATTTTACATTAAAGTACATATGTAGAACGCTGTTGTACATTTGCTAATTTTGCGGAAGACCACCATTGAAGTGGCAAATATTTCGCTGAAGAACGGCTGTAGGCAGTTAACGTATTAGAGGATTTACAGTCTGGGCATTTCACCTTTAGACCGCCGAATGTTTTACGGCAATTACTGCAGTAAGTCAGGTTCCTAGTGAATGCGAAGAGTCCTATGTTGTAGTTCTGGCAAATATGTTCAGTTGTTGTTAAGAGTTTTTCTGGATTTTGCTCGGGCTCATCAAGTTGAATTGGTAATAAGTGGCCTCCAGTTAGCATAGGATGGAAAACGCTCTCTAATTGTAACCTTTCGTTGAGAGGAGTGTTAAGTTCAAGTGGAGTTACAGGCATTGTCGTGTAGTATGGCGCTTCTTTTGTCCCTTGAGCGCATACTCTTGCCCAACCGTATTTTTCAACATCAAGTTCCGCTAAGCGTTGGGCAGCCTTATCATCAGTGATTTGAGATACAGCGATGCGAGTGTGAGGTTTCCTTGAGTGCTTGCGAGTGTAGGCGTTCATATGGTTGATTGTTTTCATAGCGAAGTCGAGTGAATTTTTGCTTTCATTGATGTGGCTGCCAATATGTGCCTTGATCGCTTCATCTAAACCTACGATGCTTATTGTGCGTAAGGAATTTTCAAGTCTGAAGTAGGCTTCGCCTGCGGTTAGCTGGGATAATATGGGTAGGGTGCCCTGGCGTATACGTTCTTCCACGATCCTGAACTTTATTTCAAGCGCTTTCACAGCTAAATCCATCTGGTAGTCAATAGCACCAAAGAATTTGCCGTCACTTCCACCCGCCTCATAGGCAACTCTTGGCAGGTTGATTATTACGTTATCCAGATTCCCTGCTCTAAGAGAGTCGAGCTCCCAGTCACGCGTCCAGTCGCTCGCTAACCTTGTTCCTGACGCAAAGTAGCTGGCTCCAGTCTGCCATTCCTTAGTTAAGTTCGCGAAGTGGGGAGTTCCACATTTTGCTGCAAGTAAATGTGCGCTTAGCAATGATCGCTTGAGGTTTTCGTCTAGTGTGTCTGGCCTTATTTTAATAACAAGGTACGGATTGAGTACAGGTTTGTGAGCTGCATCCTCAAACATTACGTTTATGAGTAGATCAAAGATTCTGCGAACCTCATCTTCATAGTCGCCATATTTCCCGGCGTATTGTCCACTAGGACCGACAGCTGGTGCATCCCTCAAATATTCGGGTATGGTTAGCTCTAGTCCTAGAGTTGCGTCCGAAATGAGGCCTCCAAGGGATTGACTTAGATTTAACATGAATAAGGCTAAGGCGTCCTTTAGTTGCTCAGAACTAGTTCTGCGAGTGAACGGCGCTAGGAAGATGTTAAGGTAATCTATTGATTGACCGCTTGAGGTTTCTATGCTTGAAGTCTTGAGAATGTTTGAGGTGAATAGAAGAGCTGCTTCAAGAGTTTTGGGAGGGGATAGTGAGGATGAGAGAAAATCTAGTCTTTCTGATCTAAGGCCTTCACGAAGAAATGTTCTAAGGTCATGTTGAAATTCGCTTGGTTTAAGAATCCAGTATCCTGTGTTGCATATGTGTAGTGATCCGGATAGATGAGCGTCTGCTACCTCCCTTGGAAGAATGTTCAGGAGGGTGTATTCCTCAAGCACAGCGTCTCCAGCTACCCTATGTACGACCTCCGCTTTTTGAGAGGCTTCACCAGCTTCTTTGATTTTTTGGCTTACATCATAGACAGGAAGCCCTAATCGTGTAAGTCTATGCCTATACTCTTCAAGTCCCTTTTCGACGAGTATAGCGTTCACGAATTCTCTTATAAGAGGAGCAGTGAGATACTTGGTTTGAAGGGCTAAGAGCCTTTCCTCAGCTTCTTCAGCTATCCTTTCAGCCAGCTCAGTTGGAACACCTGCTTCCCTGGTCAAAGCTTTGGCGATTTTATTTCTGTCAAAATCTTCCATGGCTAGCCTAGAGCTTCTTACCATGAGCCTCTGACTCTTTTTCATAGCGTAATCTTCGATATCATGAGAGAAGCTTACAACCATTCTGCCTATCTCTGTGAGTATGTATTTCCGCGTTTCACGATCCACATCAATAAGACCTGATTGAAGTATGCTTCTGAGGTGATAAGCGAACTTTCCTGCATCGCGGCTTGGATCGAGTTGTAAGGCTTCCATAATCTCGCTGTATGCAAGAGGACCTTTAGTATGAATAAGTCTTAAAATTTGAATTCTGACAGGCGATGAGGCGGCATCAAAAATCTTAGAGCTCACTTTTCGTGGTTGACGCACCATACCAAGGCCTCAATGGGACTAAAAGTCTAAGTAATTTTACATTATTAAGTTTGTTTAAAAAATTAGAGTAAAAATATGTTCGGAAGTTTATTGTTTTTCCTTGAACTCTTCCATTAGCTCTTTAGCTCTATCAACCTTTATTTTACGTTCCTCGATCATTCTCTCAGCGACTTTGTCAATTAGGGTGCCTGTAGCCCCTGCAGTAGCAGCGATGTTTCTTGCATGCAGTCGCATATGTCCCCTTTGAATACCCTCTGTGACTAATGCTTTTAGTGCAGCTAAGTTTTGGGCTAATCCAACAGCAGCTATTACTTCAGCTAGTTCCCTTGCTGTTTTTGCACCTAGAATCTTTATTGATGCCCTAGCCACAGGATGTGCTGCCGTAGCGCCTCCAACCAATCCTACAGCCATCGGCAGTTCAATTTTACCTATCAAGTCTTTGTTCTTGTTTTTCTCCCATGTTGTTAGTGGCTTGTATTTGCCTGTGAGTGCTGCGTAGGCGTGTGCTCCTGCCTCTACGGCTCTTGTGTCGTTTCCCGTGGCTAGGACGACGGCTGTTATTCCATTCATAACGCCCTTGTTATGGGTTGCAGCCCTGTAAGGGTCTGATAGAGCGAATGCATAGGCTTTTATTATGCCGTCTACAACCTCTTCCCCTCCTAGGACTTCTTTAGCAAACACTGCTTTCGCTCTGGCTAATCGTGCTGTGGCTAGATTGGAGATTATTCTTAGGTAAACCTTGCCTCCAGATATTCTCTCTATTAGTGGCGCAACGACCTCCGCCATCGAATTAACAGCGTTGGCACCCATAGCATCTCTGCAATCAACGTGAAGATTTACGATAACCATCTGCCCAGCGATTGTCTTTAGCATCTTTACGTCTAGATCTTTTGCTCCACCTCCGCGAGATATGAGGACGGGGTCCTGAGCGTTAGCCTTTTTCAGAATTTCTTTTTTTGTAGCAAGTATAGCTTTCTTTGCTTTAGCTGGATTCTTTAGATCTACGACTTGAATTTGACCGAACATTATTGGTTCAGTGCTGCTCGTAGTAAAGCCGCCCTTTACACGTGCCATTTTAGCTGCGTTGCTTGCAGCCGCTATTACAGATGGCTCTTCAGTTGCCATCGGAATTAAGTAATCTTTACCGTTAATTAGGAAGTTCACAGCTATTCCAAGAGGAGTAGGAATAGCCCCAATTACATTCTCAACCATTCGGTCGGCCTGTTCCAGTTTTAGGCCGCCAACACATTGAATTAAGGCTGCTTCCTCGTCCGTTAGCTTGGCGATCGATTTCACTTTTTCCATTCTTTCCTTTGGGCTTAGTTTGTAGAACTCTGGAATCCTTGACACTGCCTAATTTTTCCTCCATTAAGCACGAAACATCAAACCAGCCTTAATAGAGTTTCATAAATATAGGTTTGGGGTTTGAAGAAGAACAGTGGGGCCGTCGGCTAGCATGGTCTAGGCTACGTGGCTTGGGCCCACGAGACCGGAGTTCAAATCTCCGCGGCCCCACCACGCGTTAGTCGCCTAGTTCTGGTGTTGGGATTGATTCTGCTTTTAGAACGCTACGTGCAGCTATTATTCCAGTTGCAGCTGCTGTGACTATTCCTCGTGATAGCCCTGCCCCGTCTCCTGCTACGAAAAGTCCAGGTATTGGTGTTTCGAGGTCTCTGTTTGTGTATATGCGGTTTGCTGAGAATTTTACTTCTGGAGCATAGAGAAGCGTGGAAGATGAAGCTACGCCTGGCATTACATGGTCGAGCTTTCTCAGTCCTTCTATGATGTCTGTTACGATTCTATGCGGCATAGCCATAGCGATGTCTCCAGGGGTGACGTTTGTTAGAGTTGGTTTTACGTTTCCTTTCTCAACTCTATCCCAAGTTGAACGGTGACCTTTAACCAGATCGCCGAGCCTCTGTAAAATTGGTTTACCTCCGCCTAAGGTAGTAGCCTGGAGCGCGATTGTTCTCCCATAAAGCGTTGTGTCTTCAAGTGGTTCTGTTAATTCAACTCGAACAAGAAATGCAAAGTTTGAATAGTGTGATTTCTTATGAGCTAATGCATGGCCATTAACTCCTACAAAATCATCGTAAACTTCTTGCACGACGAAGCCTTGATGATTCACACAGAATGTCCTGACGAAGTCATCATATGTATCTGAATAAATGTGAAATTTCGGATCTCTACTGATTTTTATGACTGGATCCATAACAACGGAAGGGACTTCAACTCTAACTCCGATATCGACTGGCTCATATTTTGTAGGTATTTTAAGCCGTTTGGCTTCTTCACGAAGCCAGTCAGCACCGCTACGCCCTGGAGCTAAAATCATATATCGGCAACTGATGCTTGATCCATCTTCTAATTTTACTGTCCCTTGTTCGATTTGTTCAACCAGTTTATTCGGAAGGAATTTTACGCCTTTCTTTTCTAAATCAGCCTTGAAGTTTTTAATTACCTGTGGTGCACGATCTGTTCCTATGTGGCGTTGAGCAATCGGTATGAATTTAACTCCTACAGCTGCGGCTTTACGCTCCAATTCCTCAGCCTCCGCTGAAGTTGGATTGTAGATCTCGTTAGGTGCGCCATATTGAAGGAATGTCTTATCGACTTCTTCTATTAGCGCCAGAGCTGTTTTTTCACTTCCTATAAGACGTGTTAAGTCACCACCAATATCTGGTCGAAGATTTAGAAGGCCGCTGGATAAGGTTCCTGCTCCACCTATTCCGCACATTATGTTGCAAGGTGTGCATTTTGTGCATCCCTTGTAAGTTGTGGCTGGGCATACCCGTTTATCCACGTCATGTCCTTGATCAATAACTAGCACTGTTAGTTTGCTATGCTCTATGATCTCTTTTGCTGCGAAAAGCCCAGCTGGACCGGCTCCAACGATTATAACGTGGTAATCCAAATGGCTTAAGCCCCTTTGCCTAGAACCGAAAAGAAAGTATCACTAGGTGAATATATGCTTTAGCCTACCTAATACGACGAAGCTGTCTAATTGAACCTAGGAATGTGCCGTCTAGAAGATAGGCTTCAGCAGCGTCTATGTCTACTGCGCCTGATCGAAGTATTGGCCCGAGTAATTTTTCTTGTTTCTCGAGATTTATTGGTAAACCGCCATAGGTTTCATTAAAAGATGGCATCATGATTAGTTTTTGGTTACGAACATCGACTTCATATTTCTGTTTCATTAGTTTTATCGGGTCGATCTTGCCTTTTACACCAGTATGGCGGAGAAGGGATTCAGCAAATTTCCTTCCATTACATACTGCCTTTACCCAAATTTGCCGTATTATTCGGAAGCCAGTTGGCTCAATAAAGTGGACTGTAGGATGATTGTGAGCAATAATCAAGTAGTCTGCTCCAAGCAGTTCTGGAGAAGGCCATGCATGGCCGTGAATTAGAGCTATTTTTTCCTTTTCACCTATGGCTATTCCCTTGGGTGAGAGTATTTTCACTGTTCGGGGGGTTAATAGTTCTAAGTTACCGTCATGGTTGCCTGGAATGATTTCTATATCACTTAAAAATTTTTGGAGGCTTTCAAAGAAGAGGGGTATAAATTCCCATTCATGAAAAGATATTTTGGGTACGTTGTGTTTTAAATCTCCAAGTATTATTAGACGGTTTGGTTTTGTTTCTTTTAGGATTTGGATGAGTTTCTCCTGTATTTTCGGTGTTTGGGAAGGAATATTTATCCCCATCTCTGCTAATTCATGTTCAAAGCCTAGGTGAAGGTCTGCAATTATGAGTGTTCTTTTCTTCATCTCTTCAACTAGAAGGGCTTGCCAAGGTGGAACTGGACTTATCAAGATTATACTCATCAAAAAATTGTTTTACGGATACAACTAAAATTGAGTTTCGGAGGAGGCATACTTTGAGTGAACTAAATCCGCGAAAGGGTTCCGAGTTAGTTTTCCTTGATAAAATATGTGAGCGAATTAGGTTTACTGGACAGATCACGGATGAGGAACTAATTGAGTTATCAGCAACGTTTGGAATTAGGGTTAAAAATGCTATTCATGCACTGCAGAGGGGGCGGGTAAAAAAATACGTGTTCAAACCAAGTGGAAGAGTTGTCTGGATTGTTGTTGGAAAAGAGAAAGACTACCAGATAATTCCAGGCGCAAATTTCTGTACATGCGACGACTTTTATTTTCGTGTAATGAATAGGGAAATACACCTTTGCTATCACATAATTGCTCAGAAACTGGCTGAAGCTACAGGTACTTATGAAGAATTTGAGGAAATTGACGACCTCTATGAGGCTTTGATGAGAGAGTGGCGGGAGTCAACTAAAAAATAAGCTTCTGCCCTAGGCTTGTTTTTTACCGCATTTCAAACAAAATGTTGCATCGCTAGAGATTTCGGCTCCGCAATGAATACAGTATTTTTTAGTTTGGCTGCTTCAATTATAGGCTGGTCAGGTTCCGTTGTGATGACTTTCTTTGTCATCATCTCTCTTACCGTTGAGGGAACTCTAGCCAAGATGATCAGTCCTCGCCATATACAAGTTGTTTTAAAAGAAGTTTATAGAGATAATGAATATAGAGTTTCATTTTAATTATTGGTAACGAGATGTGAGAGCTTTGGACGTTGACACTTTCTACCTTCTGATTATGGATTTGTTATACGTTTTAGCGTTCTTTGCGTTGATGTTGATTTTCATTCACATAGCGTATGGTAAGAGGGAAAAATCGGAGAGTTAATCTTACAGCAGTTGCAAGTGGAAAATTATTGGTGATCGTTAATTTAGGGGGAAGTGCGTATTGCCACAATTGACGTTGGAAGAAGTTATCTGGCAGGTTTATGCTGAGGCTAGACCCTATGTGTATAATTCAAATTGGATTAAGGAATTGTTAGAGAGCTTAGTTCCAAAAGTTAAGGATGTTTCCAGCTTAAAGAAGATGTTGGAAGACTCCATCAAATCGATTGATGACGTGACTAAACGGACTGATGTTAATATCTATATTTCTTATTTAGAAAGAGAACAGAGGCGATCCTAAAATTAATGTCCGATGTTTTTTCGCTTCTTTCAAAACCTTTACGTGAAGAGCTGGATAAGGCAGGATTCAAAAAACCTACTGAAATTCAGGAATTAGCTTTTCCCGTAATTTTAAACAAAGAGAACAGTTTACTTATTGCACCCACCGGTACTGGTAAAACTGAAGCTGTTGTTCTCCCAATTTTTGAACTGCTCTTGAGAGCGCGAAGCGAAGAGCAGCAAAGGGGTATATCAATTCTATACATTACTCCACTTCGTTCATTAAATCGCGATATTTTTCGACGATTAACCCAGATTGGTAAAAACTTAGAGATAGATGTTCAGGTTAGGCATGGCGATACCCCCGTTAATGTGCGTAGGATGCAGGCCATGAAACCCCCAAATATGTTAATTACGACTCCTGAGACATTACAAGCGATCCTTCCAGGTAAACGAATGCAGAGACATCTAAGTACTGTTCGATGGGTTATCGTTGATGAAGTTCATGACGTTGCCACGGATAAGCGTGGAACACAGCTTTCACTAGGTTTGGAGAGGCTTAGAGAGATAGTTGGAAGAGATTTTCAGCGAATCGGCTTATCTGCTACTATTGGAAGCCCAGAACTCATAGCTTCATTCTTGGCTGGAAGAAGAAAAATCAGAGTGATCAAGGCATTTGAACCAAAGGAGTTTAAGATTTGGGTTGAGAGCCCGACAACTACCAGTGAGGATGAGGAGCTGGCAAAAAGTGTTTTGCTTTCTGCTGGTAGTGTGAGTAGAATTCGGAGACTTATTGATTTGGTTGAAGCGCATAGATCTACGTTAATTTTCACAAACACAAGGGAACATGCAGAAGCTTTAGCGTCGAGAATTAGCGTCTTGAAACCAAGTCTTAAGATTGGAGTCCATCACGGGTCACTTTCCCGTGATATTCGTATGGAAACTGAGCGTGCTTTTCGCGAAGGAGAGTTTAAGGCGGTAGTGTGTACCTCTTCACTTGAATTAGGTATTGATGTTGGTGAGGTTGACTTTGTTATACAGTATCTATCTCCAAGGCAGGTTACAAAGCTTATTCAACGTGTTGGTAGAAGCGGACATGCGATTGGAGCTAAACCTTCAGGATGTATTTTGACTGCTTGGCCTGATGATGTCCTTGAGGGCGCAGTTATAGCTAAACTTGCTTTAGATGAAACGTTAGAGTTGCCTAAGTTTCATAGGAACTCTTTGGATGCCCTTGCCCACCAGATTGTCGGCATGATTCTTGATAAAAAGAGAGTTAATGTTTCCGACGCATTTAGAATTGCAACAGGCGCTTGGCCCTATAACGCATTAGCCTTAGAGACGTTTATGTCCGTGGTTAATCAGCTTGAGAGAGAAGGATTGATTAGACTTGACAGAGGTGAAATAAAGCTAAGACAATTGAAAGCATACAGGTACTACTTCGAAAATCTTTCAATGATCCCCGATGTAAAACAATTTACTGTTTTTGATTTTGCTAGACGACAGAAGATTGGGATTTTAGATCAAGAGTTTGTTGGAAGAAACGGGAAGCCTGGTGTAGAGTTTATTATGCATGGTCAGACTTGGAGAATAATTAGTGTAAATGAGGAAAAGAGAGCTGTTGATGTTGAGCCTGTAGCCCAAACTCTCGGCGCTATACCGAGCTGGGAAGGTGAAATAATACCTGTCCCGTTTGAGGTAGCACAACGAGTTGGAGAGCTTAGGGGGAAAATAGCTGAAAGGATAATTATCTCCCGGGATCCATTGGAAGCTTTGGAAGATTACCCGTTAGATAGTGTTGCTGCTCGTAAGGTAGTGGATGTCGTTAGGAGACATGTTGAAAAAAAGTTTCCACTACCTACGCACACTCGGATTGTTGTTGAATGTTTTGAGAACTATGTTATAATTCATGCTTGTTTTGGTAACTTAGTTAATGAAACACTGAGCCGCGTGTTAGGTACGGTTCTAAGTGCTAGACTTGGTGCAATTATCGCTGTGCAGTCAGATCCATATAGGATCGCGCTTATTGCTCCGCATCATATTGACCCTAGGGTTTTAAGGAGGGAGTTGTTAGAGTTAAAACCTGAAGACGTTACAATCGTTCTATCTGAAACTTTGAGTGATACATCTATTTTTGCTTGGCATTTTTGGCACGTTGCCAAGAGGTTTGGGGTTATTGAGAAAAATGCTGATTATAAATCACTACGGGCTAGGACTTTAGTCGATGCACTCCGTGGAACTCCAATTTATCTGGAGGCGTTAAGGGAGCTTGAGCTAGATAAGCTTGACTTTGAGGAAACACAAAGGATTATTCAGGAAATTCATTATGGAAAAATTGAGATCGATATTATACCCTATGGTTCTGAGTATTCTCCGTTTGCTTTACCTATACTGGATAAAATTGCTCCGCAGGACCTTTTACGCCCCGCGGTTCCAACGAGAGCTGTTGTGGATGTAGTTAAAGAGAGGCTTAACACAGCACGCGTCAGACTTGTCTGTATTTTCAAAGCTGATTGGGAGGGTGTATATACGGTTAGGAATGTTCCTGAAAGAGTCCGATGCCCTAAGTGTAAGTTTACACTTATTGCTGCTGTATATGAGGGGGATACTGAACTTAGGAAGATTGCTGATCGTAGAATAAAGAAACAGAAACTTACGCTTGAGGAAGAGAAGAAGTGGTTAACGGCGTGGAGGAACGCCGGACTTGTTCAGAGTTATGGAAAAAAGGCAGTCGTTGTTCTTTCTGGAAGAGGCATAGGGCCTACAACTGCGGCTAGAATTTTACGTAACCCCCACAAAACTGAGGATGAGTTTTATATGGATATTGTTCGTGCTGAGCGTGAATATGCAAGAACCAGAATGTTCTGGGATTAGGTGGAAATTTTGTCTTACGACCCTGTGCTGAGGCACCAGATTATTGAAAAAATGGTTGTAAGGGAAGGATCATATGGTCAGGAGAAGAAGTACTGGCGGTTTCGCTCAGATAGATGGTATGGTGGTATTGCCACAGCGGACTGTGTAGGATGCGGCTTGCTATGTTATTTTTGTTGGATACGTGAAGATGTAAGAAGTAGACCTGTAGAGGTTGGAAAGTTCTACACACCTAAACAAGTTGCAGAGTTATTGATGTCAATCGCTCAGCGGAGGGGATTTAATCAAGTAAGGGTTAGTGGAGGAGAGCCTGCAATTGGCAAAAAACATCTGCTTCAATTGCTTGATAATTTTCAAGGCAAAATGTATCGGTTTGTTCTTGAAACAAATGGGATTCCTATAGCATATGATTCAAGTTACGCTAAAGATCTCTCTCACTATCCGTTCATTCATGTTAGGGTTTCGTTGAAGGGTAGTAACGAGGTGGAGTTTTCTATGTTAACTGGTGCAAAGCCTGAAGGCTTCCAGCTTCAATTAAAAGCGTTGGAAAACTTGGAGAAGGCAAATGTTTCCTATCACGCGGCTTGTATGGTGTCCTTCTCCACAGATGAAAGTAGGGAGCAGATTCTTCATAGGTTGGGTACTATCAGCCCACGACTTGCCGAGGAGTTTGAGGTTGAGGAACTTATTCTTTATCCCTCTGTTCAAAAAAGGCTCAGAGAATATGGATTGAAGTATTATACTGCTTACAGTCCTAGGAGTGTACCCCAAGAGTTAATTTGAATAAAGAACATTTATTCCATTATTGTAGGAAGTGGCTCTATGGTTTCGGCATGCGTATTGATACGTACTGAAAGAGGAAAGTTCGACGAAGTTTCTCAAAGATTGAGGCAGTTTGAGGGAGTAAAACGCGTCTTCACGGTTCTAGGCAGGTTTGATGTTGTGGTTGATTTAGAAAGACCCAGTTTTGAGATGCTTGGGGAAACCGTTCTAAGGTTGGGTAAAATGGCTGGAGTTGTATTTACGGAGACTCTCGTAGAGGTCAGGGGAGGCTGAGTATGTTGAATGCATGTGTTTTGATTAAGGTAGTACCGGTTAAGGCGGATGCTATTCTTAAGGCGATTAATGGAATGCCGGAGGTTAAGAAGGTTTACTTTGTTTACGGTAGGTTTGATATAGTTGCTTTCTTGGAAGCAGTGGATTATAAGAATGTAAGAGAGATTTCAGGTAAGATTAATTCTATTGACGGCGTGAGAAGCACTGAGACCTTGGTTGAAGCATAGATTAAACCTGAAAAGTATAAAAATGAGTGACCCGTTCAGAGTTTTTGACGGCGATGATGTCTCAAAGTTACGTTGATTTGATGAACGTAAGGCATTTGACTGAGTCGTCATATGGCTCGGCAATGCTAGGCTCATAAGTTGTTTTGTGAAATTTTTATGGTGGATTAGTTTTGCTTACGTTGGATCAAATTGTTGGACGTATTCTTGCTGAGCGGTCGGATTTAACGCGTGAAGATGTTAAGTTAATGATTACGCAGAAAAAGAAAGAGGTGGGTGGGCTGCTTACTGATGGTGGTGCCGCCTACATTGTCGCTTCTGAGTTAGGTGTTGATCTAACTGGAAGGGGCTTCGTTAAGACTGAAATCGGTATTCGAGATTTAGTTCCTGGAGTTAACGATGTGTCAATTACTGGACGGGTGATTCGTATTTATCCTTCTCAAACATTCCTAAGGTCTGATAAAACTGTTGGAAAAATGGTTAAGGTGCTTGTGGCGGATAGAACAGGAACTTTGAATATTGTTTTTTGGAATGAAAAAGTTGAGCTTGTAAGCAAAAAGCAGATAATGCAGGGGCAAGTGATTAAAATTCTTCACGGTTATGTTCGGGAAGGATTAGATGGCAAGCCTGAGCTGCATGTCGGTATACGTGGTGAAGTTGTTGTTAATCCGCCGGGATTAAGAGTTGAGGAGTTTCCAGAAGTTAGGGAGTTTTTCAAGAAGATTAACGAAATGAAGGGAAATGAGAAATATGTGAATGTTACTGCCTCCGTAGCACAGGTATTTCCAGTCTCTACGTTTCAAAGGGAAGGAGAGATGGGGCGAGTTTCTCGCGTAAGATTGGTTGATGAAACTGGAAATATTACGGCTGTTTTCTGGAACGATAAAGTTGAGACAGTTAAGGATGCAAAGAAGGATGATACTTTACAAATAATGGGCGCGAGAACAAAAATAGGTATGCATGGTGAAGTTGAGATTCATGTTAATGGAAAGACGTCCGTTTCGATTTTTACTGAAAAAACCCCATATGTTGCTGAAGCAGGGTTGAAGATTGTGAAGATTGTTGAGCTAAAACAAGGCGATACCGCTTATATTCACGCTAAAATTGCAAATCTAGTAGAGAAAGACCCAGTTTATTTAGCTTGCCCAGTATGTTTTAAGAAAGTTATACAAAAGCCTGAAGGTGTATTTTGCGAGCGTTGTGGACCTGTAAAGACACCAGTACATAGAATCATCATTAATGCAACTCTTACAGACGATTCAGGTGCTATTGACGCTGTTTTTTACGGTCAACAAGCTGAGGCTATCCTTGGTATGTCTGCAGAAAAGGCTTGGGAACTTGTTTCACAGACAGGCGACGATAAAGCTCCAATTAAAACTGTGAGTAAAGATATTTTAGGTAAAGACATTATAGTTGCTGGAAGAGCAACGTATGACCCTTTTACTGGTGGGCTTCAGCTGACGGTCCGTGAATTACGTATCCCCGTTGAGGGTAAATAGCAAATGATGGCTGCATTTTTACGGTTTGGTTTAGAGCCAATGGCCTACATAAACCAAGTTAGAAATGAGCATGCTAAACAGGATATGAAGCGTCGATTTCAGGAGTATATGTTACGAAGTGATGCTGTGGATAAGTTTGGACAGATAATTGAGAGGTATTATTTCATTTTATTTGCTACAGCTTGGTCTCCGGATTGCCATCCAATAATATCTGCATTGGCCAAGCTTTCAGTAAGCGTTGGCAGCAACAATCTGGTCTTCAGAGTAATTGACTTCGATAATCATAGAGATTTAGCTGAGGAATTGAATGTTCAGCGTGTACCCACCATTGTTGTGTATAACGATAAATGGCGTGAGTTAGGTCGTTTCACGGTTAAGCCACGCCAATTCGGAACGGTTGAGGAGGAGCTTTTATCGTTCATTGAAGGGGGAAAATGAGGGACTAAAGCTTGTAGCCTATTTTTCTTAGGAGACGCTTGCGTTCATCGGCGTCCTTTTCTGTCTCTACCCCCTTTGATTTATACCCATCAATTACACCTAGTATCCCGCGGCCCTGCTCCGTTTCAGCTAAGATTACTTCAACAGGATTTGCTGTTGCGCAGTATAACTGACAAACTTCGGGAACATTCTTTATCGCATTTAGAACGTTGAGGGGATAGGCCCCTTTAATGAATATTATAAAGCAGTGTCCTGAGGCTAAATTCAGCGCAGTTTTTGCAGCCATATTTTTTAATTCAGGCTCATTTCCTTCGCACCTAATAAGACAGGGACCTGATGATTCACAGAAGGCTAATCCAAACTTAATGTTCGGTACGCTGTTCACTAAAGCCTCAAAGAGATCTTCTGCTGTTTTTATAAAGTGGGATTGACCCAGAATTATGTTGCATTCTTTCGGAGGAACTATCTTCACAATTTTTGTTTCCATGAATAGTTACCTCAAGCAATAATTGCTCATATTAAATTTAAAGTAGTTTAACCTAAAAGGGCTACACTAAGCATTATTGAAAGAGCTACTGCTATCGGAAATATCACTAGTGCCGTTTTCCTTGCTAGTTTTACTGTGGAATCTATAAGTAATGATATGTTTTCGAGATGCTTAGAGCCTATAACTTTAACTTGACGCGTTTCTCCTTGATTCCACGATACTTCAGATTCTTTCATATCCAAGAGGGCTTGATTTGCCGTCTCTTTAATATGCTCTACTATTTTTCCATGATCAATCGCTTCTCCTATTGGGTGATAACCCTTTCCGCCAAGAATTATTCCATTAACCATATGTGTGTCGGTGGTTAGAACTTCTCCTTCATTTATCCCAATTGCTTTAAGCCCTTCAAGGATTTTCTCACGAAGACCACTCACCATATTGTTCCCATCAATTACTACATAGGCAACCACCTGAATGCCGGCTTTTACTATTAAAACAATGATTCCACTTGGCCCAATTCCTTGGATGATAGAGATGCCTCTTGGAATGATTTTTGCAGCACCTACACCGAATTTTTCGCGTGGCTCCTTTAATGCGAGTGATAAGGCATGTTCAGCTGCTTTTTGTAAATTAGTAACATCGTCGGTTGATAACGATGGAACATCATCTTTGAAACTATTATGTGCGTCTATAACTGCTGCAGAGTCAAGTCCTGCTTTTCTACTTTGACTGACTATTTCCATGCCCATTTCTCGTGGAACATCTTCCATACCCTTTGGTGCGTAAGTGAGAGTTAATAGAGCACAGTTTCCGAATATTTGACAGGTTGCTTTTGCGGAATTCAGTTCTGCACGTACCATTTTTGTGGCATACGCAGCAAAATTAGTGAAGGTGGAGAGTCTAAGCGTGGTTTGAATGATTTTTTCACACTCAGCCTGGGAGGCTACGTCTAGTTCATGCCCAGATGTGCCATGTGGAACGCAAACTACTGCATTAGTTTCTTTTTCAAGAGTTTCTTGAATTCTAAATGATAAGGCGCTACTTCCAACGTTTTTGAATGGGCCTGGGTGGAAAGCTGGAATGACCATAATTGCTCTAAGTTTACCGTCTCTTCTGAAACCTAGTGTTGTTATGTTTATTTCTCCCATGGAACTCTTTTTTTCGAGAAAGCTTTCAAGCGGAGCATTCACGTCAGATATCCAGTCCGCTAGAAATGCTTTAAACAGAGCAACAGCCCCGGTGCCTACATTTTTTTCTCCAAAACGATCGATGACTTTTGAGAAGCTGTATGAAGCAATTATTAGGATAGCGCTTGTAGCTGTTAGGACTATAAGGCTTCGAGCCATCACTAGATTAGTCCAAAAAATTGTGATCGCTGAAAAACAAATCAGTGGTTGTGAGATTGATGCAAGTAGGCTCATAAATTTTTGTAAGGATGATACAGAGTATATCACTAAGAAGCGCACTGAAAAAACAGCAGAAAAGCCAAGAAGAATCGAGTAAGTAATAATTAAAGGAGCTGCGAAAAATCTACTTAGTATGCTTCCAATCGTTATTACTGCTATCCATAAAAAACACATTAGGAAAGAGAGGGCAGATAATCTTCGTAGATTGAATATTGGGTCGTTTTTTGTTAAAATTGCCCAAGTGACTACATCAGCCATAAGCGAATATGTGGCCAATGTAAGTCCGAAGATTACACCTATGATTACACTTGGGTATGTAGGGTTAGTAAAAACAAACGGTAGAACGCCGATCGCAAGGCAGGTGGTATATAGGTAGGTGATTATTTTAGCGTGTGAAGGAAAGATGAAGAGGGAGTCATAGTGCCGAACGGCATCCTCAATGTATGATATGCGACGACTCATAGTGCGATGCACCTACCACTGGGAACGCCTTTTAATGAAGCCTAGTGGGTTAAAAGAATTACTCCTTTATTCAGTCTTAATAACTTCAACCCGTAAAACTGAATTTAAATGTATGAATAGCTCACTTCGCTTTTCTCTGCCGATTATTTGTGGAATAGGATTTGCAAGAGTGCCGCGTAGAACTACTGCGTAGGCATTGTTAAGCCAAATTCCAGGTGGGTGCTGTGAAACCGCACCTAATTCTCCTTCGTAACCCATGTCTCTATCTAATATTACTAAAACTTTCTTTCCAATGGAACGCTCAAGTAGACTAAAGATTGTTTCCCTTGATTCTTTGCTTATAGGAAGACCTCCATAGGCAACTTAGATGGGCAGTTTTCCAAGTGCACGAAGTTGTGCTAATACAGCTATTACAATTAGAGCTATAGTCATTGCAACTACAATTTCTGGACGAAGCTTAATTCCTTCAGTCTCTTCCTCAAAAAAGCGTAGTAGACCAGCGCTTGCCGCCGGCATCGGGGCTCCCTCGTCCTTTCTTTTTTTGCTCAAATTGTATGCCTCGAAAAGAAGCATTTCTCATGGTTAGACATTAATGTTACGTTTCGAGAGTTTATAGTGAGCGTAATCTTATGCTTCTTACCGTTTGGACTATTGGCCATAGTAATAGATCGGTCGATGCTTTCGTAGGTTTGCTTAAGGAGCGTAAAATCGAGGTTTTAGTTGATGTGCGTAGTTTTCCAACATCAAAAATTGAGCACTTCAAGAGAGCGCTTATGGAGAAGTGGTTGCAGGATGCGGGAATAAAGTATGTTTGGCTCGGCAAAGAGCTGGGGGGATATAGGAGGGGAGGATACGTAGCCCATATGAAGACTGATCTATTCAAGCAGGGAATAGATGAGCTACTTGCACTTATGAGGAGAGAGAGGGTCTGTATATGCTGTATGGAAAGGGATCCTAGACACTGTCATCGTCGTTTTATTAGTGCATATTTGGTGGATATTGGCGTTAAGGTTATTCACATTCTAGAGAGTGGTCAGGCTAGTCTCATATAGTAAGTCTTTGCTGACCTAGCCCAGTTGTTCTCCATTTAAATGGTTTCTTTTCTCCAATTCGTTTAACATAGTTTTCTGCTTGTAGAAGATGTAAGTGATGCGATGTACAAGCGTAGCTTATTTTCATAATCTCAGTTATTTCTCGAATGGTTTTTTCTCCTCGTTCTAATGCTTGAAGGATTTTAGTTCTTGATCGTAGACCAGTTTTAACGTTTCTTTTCTTTGAAAGGTATGCTTGTGGATAGTAAGTTGCTCGAGGCATAGGAAGATGTGCTCACATTCAATGATTAGAGTAGCACATCTAGATAAACTCAGTTAGACTTGGTTGCTTTTTCTTTTCGATGGGTGATTTAAAGAGCATTTCGATTTCGTCTTCTATTATTGAAATCCTGTCAATGTGGTATTCTTCAATTCCGTATTTTTTAGCTAGATTACTGGCTGCTTCTAGGTACTTCTCGATACCCCCCCTATGGACTGTTAGAGAGATTTTTCCGCTGCATCTTGGGCATTTGCCTGCCATTGGGATTCTTCTGAATTTTGTGTTACATTTCATGCACCGGAATTTCTGACCTGCGAACGCTTTGAGGTTACCAGCTATGTCTCTGATGAAGTGCGTTGTTAGAACTCTTTTTGCCACCTCTTTGACGTCTACTGCACTTATTTTTTCTGCAAGCGCAAGTTGTGCTTCCATTTTTGCCGTCATCGCCCCTAGTTTCTTGTAGACACTCTCATGATTACCAGCGTTAATGTCTGAAGATGCATGTGTGTAGCGTAGACCCTCATATTGTGCTGGAGTGCCAAGTCTATGGGCTATTGAATCGATCATTTGAGCGGCGATTTTTGGATCTCCTGCGAGTAGGGTTTCTTCGTAAAAGGCGATGGGATACGTGGACGCCACGTCTATATTGTGAGCTTCGTCGTCCACTTCGAATGGATTAATGGTTGGTGTGATTATTAGAGGTGCGTCCATCATTCCGCCTATTTGGGATGGTAGGTATTCTTTAGAGAAGTTGATTAGAGCATCTAAAACGAGAATTATTGCGTCTTCATCCCCATCACAATCTCTTCTTTTTGCTGCATGCCAAAGCGGGTGGGCGTAGCAGATACTTGCTTTTGTGAAACCAATGACTCTGCCAATGACACCTGCTGATGTATGGGGCGCCAAACCGAGGATTAAATGTCCAAGCAGATCTTCTTCTTTTGTTACGTTATAATATGAAGGAAGATCGTAAATTTTCTGTAGAGACTCATCGATAAAGTGTGCAGTGTCAATTAGATATTTTGCACATTTTTCTGGAATAATTATGTCTTGAATTTTTAATTCGCAAATTTGATTTGGATCTTGTAGTGAATCCCCATACATATCAAAATTGTAACCTAGTTCATGCAGTTTTTGGATGGAGACATTTATCTCTGCTGGTTTGAAATGTGTTAATGGCGCGTTTGTTGCATCAAATCGAATTGTTCCATCTTTGAATACTAGGACGTTATTTTTTGCTCGAAGAAGCCCTTTTTCGATCAGTTCAGGTGTTTTTGTTTCGCTTGTAAGACCTTTTACTCCCTTTACGAGTTCTGGCGGAGCAATGTCTAATTTTTTACAAGCTTCATCTAATAATTCCTTAATGTTTATTGATTTTTTTTCAAAGAATGTTGTACGAACTTTGCATATTGGACATGCTTCTTCTTTTAGGGTTCTATTGCAGATTGGACATATCCGTTCAAGCTTCACATCAGCGCCGCATCTTGGGCATTTAATTTTGTACGTTACTTCATTACAGTTTGGACACTTTCTTCGGGCAATTTCAACTTCAATAATGCATTTTTTCACAGCTTCAAGAAGATTTCTTTGTGAACCGCCAGTGAGACTTACTGGAAATAGAACATGAACTGGGGGCGTCATTACCCTTTTCTTTGCTTTTTCTGGGCGCCCCATCCTTGCACCTATGAATGTTGGTGCTTTCTCTACAACGTTGGCTCCTGTTAGTTCTTTAATTGCCTCCAAGGTTGTTTTTGCTGTTTTGATTTTTTCTTCAGGATTAACTAAGCCTAGGCTGAAGGCTACCGCAGGCGCTTCCTCAGTTATTATTATCTTTTTATCCTTAACTGCATGGGGGATGCGGAGCGTATCAAGAATTGTTTTAATGTCCTGTTTTAGTGATAATTCAATATTTGTGGTTACACCATTCTCAGTCACTTGCTCTGCTTTTAGGAGATCTTTTCTAAGTTTTAGGAAGTCATCAAGAGATATCAAGTGCCAGAAATAGGTGTAACGTGGATGTAATGAAACCTTCAATGTTTTTGTCATAGTTACAGCTTCTTCAGCAGTTGGTTTTACTGTGAAGAAATTTTCTAGTAAAGATTGAAACCTTGCGAATGGTATACCTGTCGCAGCAGCTGCTTTCTCAACAGAATTATCATAGTTTTTCTCTATGATTGCACTTAGATCTTCAATCCACCATTCTTCTGAAAACCCCGAAGGCGCCAGAGGTTTATTATTTTCAAGAAACTCCCCGAAGGCCACTAACAAATCGCCAACAAAGAGGATTTGATCAATACTATCTCTAAGTTTCTCAGCTTCCTCAACTGATTCGATCCTGACAACCGAGCCGTCTTTTAACCTAACAATTGGAGACTCAATTGTATCTACAGGGGCGACTACACCTGCTTTTCCAGGTTTTTCGATGCGTAATTGTGTGCCTATTGCAAGGAAGTTTTGTAGAACAGCCATTGTGGCTGGGTGTACGCCGATAGCTGCTAGGCCTGTATTTCTTGAACGGCCGTAACGAAGCCTGAAGCCGCCACTTTTTGATGGAAAGGAGAAGATAGGTCTTCCAGCAACTATGTCTTCCATAAACATGAACTCTGCTGCTTCTGCTGCCTCCTCTTCTTTTAATTCACGTGCTCTTCTTAACCAGTCCCATCCTTCAATTCCTAGTTCTTCGATTATTTTCATAACTTTTCTTGATCTACCGACAATGCCATCGTTAACAACCCGAAGGGCCCCGCCTCTGACATTATTTGTCTCAATTCTTGGGAGGTTTCTGAATGACATGACCTCAACGGGGTCGGTTCCTACTCCAGTGACTTCGATTGGTAAATTACGTATTGCATTTTCAAGGAAGCCGTCAGATACATGGTATTGAAAGCGCGATACGTCCCTCTCGTAAATTCTGATTTCTTCTATGAATCGTTTGATTTCATGTTCTGTTGGCTTGTATCTATCAAGACCTAATATTCGCCGGATGAAGTCACTTATTACTAGAATTAACGCTTGTTCTGTACCTCCCGCTGAACGAATTGGCCCAGCAAAGTATATGGCCAAATACCTAGTTCGGTCGGGATTTTGTTTTATTTTTACGCTTGAAATTCCTTGCAGTGGTGCGGCGGTTATGCCTTCTGTTAAAATAGCTAGTGAGGTACGTATTGCTTGCTCAGCTGCTTGATTTTCATCCATATGGCCGAATTTTCCATACACGATTTCTTGTGCGATTTTGAAGCTCATCATCTCTTGTGACATTGTTCCACTTAATTCTCGTATCCTCTCTGCTATTCCCTTTGGGCCTACAAGCCCCTCAACGCGTTCTGCGAGATCTTTTGCAACGCGGGGCTCTGGTTCAAGGTTTGGATCAAGTCCTTTAATTCTAGCTTGCTTGGCAACAGCGTAGAGTTTTTCGAGTTCTTTTTCTATCCGCGTAAAGTATTGATTGTAATTTTCTGTTGCGATTATTTGCAAAAAATTACCTCAAACTTAATTGCTCGGACTTAACAATTTGATTGAAGAAATATTTGTTGGTTTTCATTATGTTGCTGACTGCTTATGTTTCGCAGTCTTTATGCTGCGCACTATTTCACTAAGTTTACCTTTAACAAATTTTGCTTCTTCAACAACAGTCCCAGTTACGATGATATCGGCCCCAGCCTTCACAGCTTTACTGGCCTCGCTTCCTGTTTTTATTCCCCCACCTACAATTAGGTAAATTCCAGAAGTTTTCTTAACCGCGCTTATCATTTCCGTTGGGACAGGTTCTCTTGCACCTGAACCTGCTTCTAGGTAAATGAAACGCATTCCAAGATATTTTGCTGCGAGAGCGTAAGCAATAGCTATTTTTGGTTTATTGTAGGGTACTGGGTGAGCTTGCCCTATTAGCCCAGCTGCACCTCCCTCCCCAACTATTACGTATCCCATTGAGATTGGCTCAAGCTCATATTTTTTGATGAGTGTAGAAGCTAAGGCTTGCACTCCTGTTATGAAGTATGGGTTTGATGAGTTAAGTAGGGACATAAACCAGATGGCGTCTGCGTATCGACTTACACCAGTTACATTGTTCGGAAATAAAATTACTGGGATTTTTACAGAGCTTTTTATCGCTTTAACAACAGCGTCCACGGTTGTAACATCTGCAACTGTAGATCCTCCTACCATAATGGCTGTTGTGCCTGCTTTTTCAGCTTCTCTCGAGATTTCAGCGGCTTCTTTTGGAGAAACGTTTTCTGGATCAAGGAGGGTTAAGTGAATTGCGCCATTAAGTTTAATCTTAGATAATAAGTATGATTCAACTTTGCCAGGCATAGCTGACCACTTTATGCTCTGCTGGAAAACACATCAATAAATTTGCAGTATATATCAACTGGCTGAAATACTGGTGAAATGGGAATTTCTTCTTTTAAGCCACATTTACCGCATTGAACAATTGCAGAAGGTTGCCCCTTGATAACTATAACTCTGACAGCATCTTCCCCGCAACGAGGACAGCGAAAAACTTTAGGTAACCGCTTTTTAGGAATTCTAACTACTTTTCGTCTTCTTCTTCCCATAACTATTTCTCACATCATAGTTTAGGTCATTACTAAAAGTCCATACCTTCTGTCCATTAACTAAGTTTTAAGGTTAGTGGACCACGTCGTTTGTGTTCAGTCCTCTCACAGCGCTTAATGATCTTTAAAACTAATGAGGTGGACACATTCAATTCTTTCGCAATCCTGTTAGGTGTAATTTTATGTTCAAGGCCATAGAGGATTAGGTCAAGTGTATCATATTTCACGCCTAGTTCTGCTTCATCAAGTTGACCTGGCCATAGACCTGCAGTAGGGGGTCTCATGATTATTTCTCTTGGAATCCCGATGTGCACTGCCAATTGCTTAACTTGAGTCTTATATAGATCCGCGAGGGGGATGACGTCAACAGCTGCATCCCCGTATTTGGTAAAATAACCGGTCAGAAACTCGCTTTTATTGCTAGTACCTATAACGAGGCGTTTCATTTTATTAGCGTAATAGTATAGAATCACCATGCGTACTCGCGCTTTTACATTCCCACTACTTATTTTTTCACGTGAAGTATATTGAGGGATGCTTTGAAGTATAACCTGTATCGCAGGCATCACGTCAATGACGATGTGTTTCATTCCGAAAAGTTTTGCTACTTTCCGTGCGTATTTCACGTCTCTTGGATCGCTTTCTTTTTCGGGTAGAGATATTCCTAATACCCGCTTCCCTCCAAGAGCCTTAGCACATAAAGCTGCGGTTAGAGATGAATCGACCCCTCCACTCATTCCAACAATAACACCCTTTGCACCAGCATTTGCAACGCAGCCTTTAATGAATCGAATAATTTTGGCTTCAACGGCTGCTGGATCAACTTTTAGAATCTTGGATGAAAGAATCATGTTGATGCCTCTGTTAGAAGAAAAGATATTGTCGCTGAGTTAAAATTCTTAGGGAAACAACAGAATTTTCAGGTTAATTCTATGAAATCACGATTATCCCACACATACAACGATTTTAATGTAAATGTGCTAGCATTCATCTAAAAAATTGCATGCCTAAGTACATCGCAGGGGTAATACGCTGAGATATCTCACGTATTTTAGAATGTATATTAAAAACTTGAAACCCGACTGTTTTAATACTTGGTTTTGTATACAAAAGTGTATCCTTATTAAGCGTAGGAGGTGTGTAAAGTTTGAGCGATTTAAATTCAGCTCAGAATTGGATAAAACGTATTTTAGAAGACCCAATAACAAGAATACTCTTAGAAAATAGTAATTTAACGAAAATACAGTTAGAAACATTATTAATAGATATTTTATCTGAAGAAAATATAGAAAAACGCCTAAAATACCATGAAAAAGTTAAATTAAGGTTAAAAAGGGAAGGAATAAGCCGCGGGGCCTTCACAAGGACCTTAAAACAAGCTCGTAGAAACGTAGTTCAAACGATTTATACCCTTTTTCTGCTAGGATATGTAGGCTTTTTTGAGGACCCAACGCTTGATAAATACGCAGAAGTTGCGCATAATCTGGAACGTTACACTGAAGCATATCGCGAAGTATGGGAAAAGATAGAGACCGGGAGAGCTACTGAGGAAGATCTTAAAATTGTGAAGATCTTGCAGGACGAGCTTGAAGAAAGATTAAAAGAGCTTGTTGAGCCTAGGATGCTATCGAAAAAATTGTGATGTCACAATGTATCACAGCTTTAAGATAAGAACAGCGCGTAAATTCCGGCTACCTATCCTAAATAATTCCTTAGAGAAGGATAGTGATGTCTCATGATGTCACATTAAACACGCCTGAAATAGCTTGCCCTAAAGATATGCCGCCATCACCTGGAGGCACCATTCTGTGACGTATGCTATGCAACTTGTGACTTCGTACGTAGTCTTCAACCTCACGTGTGATTTTTAGATTAACAGCAACTCCTCCTGATATGGCTATGACACGTATTCCTTGGTCATTTGCAGCTCTTACAGCCATTTCAGCCATACTCATAGCGAAGGTGCGCTGGGCTGCCGCGCATATATCAACGACCCTATGGTGTTTTGATGTCATAATAGAGTGTATAAGTTGGCTTGTATCCAGCACATAATTGCCATCAATGTGTAAAATCTCGGGTTTTAGCCTTATTTTAGACGGATCCCCAAAGTTTGCTGCAGCTTCAAGCCGCATAGCAGGTTCGCCCTCATAGGTTCGTTCGTAGCAAATTCCTATAGCTGCAGCGATAGCATCTAATAAGCGTCCAGAGCTCGTTGTTTTTGGTGTTGTTGAGCTTTTAAGCTGTTTAAAAATTGCAGAAAACTCTTTTTGTCTGTGTGGAAGGCCTTTTTTTACGTGACTTCGTGTGATGTCACGGATTTCTTGCTCTGATAAAGTTGAGCTTAGAATTGATATGAGCATTCTTACCGGGTAATATGTGCATAAATCTCCTCCTGGCATAGGTTGTAATTGTAGGTGGCCGCGTCTAACATAACTTTGATATGTAGCTTCGAGAATTTCCCCGCCCCAAACGGCGCCATCAGGTCCATATCCGATGCCGTCCATCGATATTCCTATAACTGGCTGATCTGGTGGAACCATGTTTTCGGCCATTACAGAGGTAATGTGAGCGTGGTGATGTTGAACTTGAACTAGTGGTATGCTTTTTTTCTGTGATGTCTCCTGCGCTAAACGTGATGTAATGTAGCGGGGATGTAAATCACATGTGATAACGTCTACATCACCCTTAGTCCCTAGAAGATTGGATAATTGCCGTAAGGACTGCTCTAAATGGTTAAGCGTTTCAAGATTTTCTGTATCACCTATGTGTTGGGTTAGGTAACAGTTGCCTTTGTATATAATTGCGCCTGTGTTCCTAAGCTCAGCGCCTACCGCTAGGGCTGTTATTTCATCATTAGGAGCGGGTATTTTTATTGGTGATGGAACGTAGCCACGTGAGCGACGTATGAATGTTGGTGTTCCGTTGATGACTCTGAGTACAGAGTCGTCGCATCTGTTTACGATTTCACGGTTATGAAGAAGAAGATAATCGACTATTCGCCCCAATGTTTTGAAGGCTTCTTTATGTGTAATTGCCATTGGTAAGCCTGGATCATTGCCGCTGGTCATAACTAGCGCTGGTTCTTTGACATATTGATAGAGAAGAAGATGGATTCCTGTGTAAGGTAGCATTACGCCTATTGTGTCCAATCCTGGAGAGACTAATTCAGACAAATAATAGTTAGAAGATTTTCTTAGAAGGACAATAGGTTTCTGCCAAGATGTTAATAGTTTTTCTTCTTCTTGCGAAACAACGGCGTATGTTTTTATGGTGTCGATGTTCGGTGACATTATAGCGAACGGTTGATTTGGCCTTCTGCGTCTTTTCCGAATTGTCTCAAGAATGTTGTCGTCCGTGGTTTTCGCGGCAATGTGAATACCGCCTATGCCCTTGATTGCAACTATGTAACCCTCGTCGAGGAGCTTTGCGGCTTCTTGGAAGGGGCTATCTGTTCTCACTTTTTTGCCATCAGGCGTGTAAAGTGTAATTTGAGGCCCACAATTTGGGCAGCATATGCCCTGTGCGTGAAAACGTCTATTTGTCGGATCCTCGTATTCATGCTGACATTTTTCACATAGCGGAAACTCGCGCATATTTGTTCGGACACGATCGTATGGTGATTCATATATCGCAGTAAACCTAGGTCCACAATGGGCGCAACACGTGAAGGGGTAGTGGTTCCAACGTCGCTTTTCTGGGCTTAAAATGTCTTCAATGCACTCGGGGCAGATGCCTATGTCTGGTGGTATCATAAATCCGAAGAAGAAACGTTTTTTCTGGCTTTTCTTTATTTCAAATTTCTTGAAACGTTTTTCATAGGGCTGCCAAGAGGTTTGAATGGATTGAATGTTTGCGACGGGGGGGGCTTCGTTTTTTAGTGTTTTAATGAGTTGTTTAATGTTTTTTTCTTCTCCTTCAACAGTGACCTCTACTGTAGCATCTTCCAAGTTTGTTACATAACCAAGTAGACCATGTTTTACAGCGCTTCTATAAACAAACGGTCGGAAGCCTACTCCTTGAACCGTCCCGATAATTCGTATAACAGCTGCTCGCTTCATTTCACGGATCAGAACCCCAAACGGTTCAGAAAATAGGGCCTCGTGTTAAATAACGCTTCTTTTCTTTATCTCTTTTTCATATTCTGGCCATAGTTTATAGAAGTGATACACGCAAAAAAGGAACACTTTATTAGCGGCTAAGAGGAGGATGGCGTGTGCACGGAGTGCGTTTATGCCAAGCAATTCAACAACTATGATATCATAATTTATTTAGTTATTGCACCAGAGAAATTATTCTGTGAATTTTTCAGCGGTGAGTTACATTGGCAACAATAAGATTACCGAGCACCGAAGAAATACGCAAACTACGTAAATTAGCTGGATTAACTCAAAAAGAGCTCGCAAAACGCGCTGGAGTAAGCCAAGCACTTATAGCAAGGATTGAATCGGGACAAGTAGATCCCCGTCTCTCAACGCTTAGAAAAATTATTACCGCTATTACAGCTTCGAAGGAAAAAAAGACGGCGAGGGACATTATGCATATTCCAGTTATTACAGTTAATACTACGGACAGTATTCGTAAAGCAGTTGAAATAATGCGAAGACGCGATGTTTCACAATTGCCGGTACTTAGGGGAAAGAGGGCAGTAGGTAGCATTCAGGAGGCAACAATAGTGAAACGATTACTTCTAGCTCGTGAACCTGAAAAGGTGTATGGTAGTTCTGTTCAAGATGTAATGGAGGGCCCGTTCGCAACAGTTAATGAAAATACAAGTATAACCGATGTTCTAACAATCCTAGGACAAGGTGAACCGGCCGTGTTAGTTTTGAATGAAACTGGCAATCTTGCGGGGATTATAACTAAAATAGACGCGGTATCAGCCCTAATTAAGCCAGAGAGAAGCGAATAAGGCCCTTTAACTAGGAAAAATGCAAATAACCAAGAGAAAACTTAGTATTACGTACTCTTGAGAAGGGGGCTTCCGAACTGAGTCCATTAGATCCAGTATTGATTGTCTCTGTAGGAGTCTTGGTAGTTACATTAACTATACTCTATCGCTGGATTGGAAAAGCAAGAGAAAGCTATGTGAATGATAAAGATGTAACACAGGCCATAGTTACAACCTTTCATAATCGTCTTCAGAAGCAAGTTGAAAAAACCGACTTTATCGCACAAGAGGCGCAAGCAACACGAGCCTCAGTCGAAAAAATAGGAACAGAGGTAAGTAAACAAAGTGAAAAAATAGACCGTCTAGCAACGGGTGTTGAAACATCATTAGTCGCAGCAAGGACAGTAGCTAAACATATGGTTACTGTACGTGAACAAACCAATAAATTAATGGGAGCACAAAAAGCACTGCAAGACCAAATCAATCTCTTAGACCAGAGGTACCGTGGATTGTTGCCAGAAACGGAGGCAGTAGCAATAACCCCCACATCGGTTGCTCATTTGACTGCAACTGAAATTCATGTTCTTGAGATGCTTGTTAAAGATGGCCCAAAACCAGTTCCAGAACTACGACAAATAATTGGAAAAACACGTGAACATACAGCACGCCTTATGAAGAAACTTTTCGATGAAGGATATGTTGAAAGAGACACACATAAAATTCCATATACTTACAGCATTAGCGAAAAAACACGAGCTCCTGTGGAGGAGTTTATGAAGAAACTTCCACCAATAGAAGTCCCAGTAAAAGAGGGTGTTGCAGCAGGTATTGAAGAAACATCGGCAAGTTTAGCTAGAAGGTTTCAGAGGGAACTAAGAAAACTTCTTTTTAGGTAGTAAGTTTCATCGATCCTTCTGGTAAAAATTCTCTTCTTAGACGATATCGTCGTTCGGCTACGGATCCACCTCTAATAAGTATGCCTTTCTCGCTTAGCCGGGTTAGGTAAGTGGCTACTGTGCTTAATCCAATAGGCTGGTTAAATGCATTTTCATATGCGTCTTGTACATCCCTTGAAGAGAACCAGCCGGCTGGAAATTGTTGTTTGATAAGTTCTTGAATACGTTCAACTTTGGATAATTCCTCATAACTTCTTTCCGTGTTGGATCCTGGTGCAGGTACTCCGCCCAGTAATTCAACTAAATCAATTACCTGTAATACTTTGTCTCTGGTAACACGGCCTTCAAACGCTATTGTGAAGCGGTTTCCTTCTTGATCAAGCACTTCAAATTTGACTTTTCGTGGTGGCAAATATTGAGCCTCTTGGGTTGTTAACATCTCTACGTGTTCACAAGTTAAATAGATTTTTGGTGAAGAAGAATTTTAAAAATAGTTGAAATCTCTTTATTTAAATTCAAAATTAAAAAATAAGCTAGATTTTCAGCGTTTCAGTCAATTCACAAATTCACTAAAGTTTTTTCTAAAATATACGTTGCATGGGCTATGATAACTTGTTTTCCAGTGGAAACAGAGGGGTTGCCTTAAAAACCAAAAATAGCTAAAAAATGGCGAAATAACATAAAAAATACTGAAAAAATAGTCGAATTAAACATGAATTTCACAACTTTCACAAGGTTCAAATTGTTTATTAATAACAAAAAATGGCCAAAAAAAGGAGACATCCACCCCTGCCTTTCCACTGGAGATCTTTCTTCAACCTGAAAAACAAGCCACTACAACATTCATCAGTAAAAACATCAACTAAAAACTCCAAAACATTCAATCATAATCATTAATAAATTTCTGAGCTAAAACCGAGCGGAGACTATTCTCCGAATTTAATTCCATACAGCTCCCTATACAGGGTGACTTCCATTGGAAGTCACGGGGTGCGCGTGTACTCTTGAACATAGAAGGCCTAGATAAGATCGCAGGTTTTATACCTAAAAAACTAAGGCTTGAATTGTTTAAAGCAGTTTACCAGCAATGTGAATCCAGCCCTACAGCTACAGCCAAAGCCATCGGGATACACCCACGACAGGTTTACTTTTATCTCATAGGTAAAAACGGCAAAGTTCGCAACTACCCTAATGACGAAACAACCACGCTAATTTTAAGAGCTGGGCTTAAACTTACTCCTGATAAAACACTGGCCGTTATTAATGAGGCCTTAGGCAGCTTCTCGGAACTTGTCAAACAAATTGAAATATGATCTTAAGATCAAAATAAATGATCTTTTGATCTGTTTATTTTTTTATGGTAGGGAATTCATGTTTCTGTAGAAGTGGCTTTTATATTCTAATTGAAATTGAGGTTTTGCAACTAGAAGTAAGGAAGATCTTAACATGTCATTAGAACGCATTGATTTATTGGATAATATTTTTGAAAGTTTTCTTCAAGGATCCAGAATTTTTAAGAACCGAGACGTCCTTCGGCATGATTTTATTCCAGCCTATTTACCGCATAGAGAAGAGCAGGCGCAGAGAATAGGCGGCATTCTGGCACCAGTTCTACGCGGATCCAAGCCTTCAAACATTTTCATTTATGGTAAAACCGGAACTGGAAAAACGGCAGTTGTCAAATACGTGTTAGACAAATTAGTTAGGAAAAGTCGCGAAGTACACGTATCCGTTGAAGTTTGTTACGTGAACTGTCGAATCGCTGGCACAGATTATCGTGTTCTCTCCCAGCTTTGCGGATCAATTGGTTTACATATACCCTTCACAGGACTAGCTGTCGGTGAAGTTTTCGACAGATTTAAAGAAGCATTAGAGTCAAAACGTATTCCATTAATCACCGTACTTGACGAAGTAGACGCATTAATAAAAGCCAGAGGAGACGCCGTACTCTACGAGCTAACTAGGATTAACGAAAATCTCAAATTCGGCAGAGTCTCAATCCTCGGCATTTCCAACGACTTACGTTTCAAGGAATTACTGGATCCACGGGTCCTAAGCAGCTTAAGCGAAGAAGAAGTGGTATTCAGACCATACTCAGCACCTGAACTACGTGACATCCTTCAACAAAGATCAAAATTGGCCTTCCTTGACGGCGCTTTGGTGGGGGGAATCATTAACTTATGTTCAGCCTTAGCTGCAGCTGAGCATGGTGATGCTAGACGTGCTTTAGATCTACTGAGGGTTGCTGGTGAGTTGGCTGAACGGGATGGTGAAAGGTATGTAAAGGAAGAGCATGTGCGCCAAGCACAGGAAAAAATTGAGCAGGATCGAGTTGTTGAGGTTTTGAACACTCTTCCGTTACACTCAAAGCTTGTTCTTTGTGGTGTATATTTAATGAAGAAAGCTAATTTGAATGGATCCATTACTGGCGACGTTTTTGAGGTTTACAAGGAACTATGTGATCAACTTGGTGTCGAAGTCTTAACGCAACGTAGAGTCAGTGGACTGATAAATGAGCTCGATATTATGGGCGTTATTACTGCGCGGGTTGTTAGTTTTGGGCGGTACGGCCGAACAAAGAAAGTTTCTCTTGGGGTTTCTCGTAGTGTTATTAGGGACGTTTTCATTGATGATAATTGGGTTGGACGGTTACTGAATTATGCACCTAAATGCCTCAAAACTAAATCCAGTTAGGGTTGTTGGTGTTGAGGATGGCGGTTTTCCAGCAGAGGAGTTCCGCAGACTTCGTCGCGGTAAGGCTCTACTTGTTGCGATTTTAATGGAAGATGCACAGCTTGAAAATTTTCGTGCTTGTGCGGTTACGGTTGATGGTTTGGATGCTACTGAGAAGCTTCTTCGAATGTTGAGGGGTGTTCACTCCGATGTTGTTATGCTTGGCGGGGTTTCTTTTGCTGGGTTTAATTTAGTGGATCCTGTCAAGGTGAATAGAAAACTCGGTGTTCCTGTAATTGTTGTTTCTAGAAAGAAGCCTGATAATGTAGCTGTGAAGAATGCGTTAATGGGTCATTTTAAGGATTGGAAGCTGCGCTGGGCAATTATTGAAAAACTTGGGCCCATCCACAAAGTTACATCAAAACCAGGCGAGCCGCCAATCTACATTGAAGTTATCGGTGCAGATCTTGACTGGGCTCAAAGAATAATACGTAGATTATCTGTTGTTTCTAGAGTGCCTGAGCCTGTTAGGGCAGCTCGGCTTATCGCTCATGGGCTTACGGGGATGGTTGGTAAGCGATAAACTCCATTTCTGTTAATTGCATTGTCTGTAAGTTTACGACAGGCACTCTTCCAGGTGTTGGTATAAGTCCCATTTTTCTTTGATACTCTGTAGTCGTCTGCCAAGCACCTGAATTTACTAACAAGGCTCCTCGATAGCTTTCATAACCATTTATGTGAATATGGCCAACATGAAATATATCTGGGGGCTCCTCAATTACTAGCTGGTCATGTGGTTCTGGTGCGATCGGTGTTCGTTTGCCGTACACGGGTGCCACGTGGCGTGCTTTTAACAGGAGTTCCATTGCTTTTTCAGGTCGGTCATAGGTTAGGTGTGGTACTGATCCTATTACGTCCTCTAAGCTTCTTCCATGGTAGAGCAGAAGGTTTACACCATGGAGCTGCACTGTTGCTGGATCTCCGAGCATAGTGACTTTTCTTACCGAGTAGATCGGTTCAGCGTATTTTTTTGGTATGGCTGGTTGCGGTAAGGCTTGTCTAGTTGCGTCATGGTTTCCTGGAATTATCACCACTTCAATATAATCCGGAATTTGCTCTATGTATTGAGCCGCTATACGATACTGCTCATGTATATCTGAAACTTCAAGTTCTTTTTCCTGTTCGGGATAGACTCCTATTCCGTCAACCAAGTCTCCAGCTATTACGACGTATTTTACTAACCCTGCTAACCCCCTATCTCTAGTTGAACCAAGTTTGCCGTTTAACCAAAGAATGAACCTATTGAATATGTCCTTGAGGAATGCGCGGCTCCCTATATGAAGGTCCGATGTTAGTGCTATGCAGACATTGTCAGTCGCATGTGTTGGTTTTCTTTCAGGTATATCTGGTAGTATTATGTCGCTTGCAATTAATAGGTCACTTCTACTTCTGGTTACACTAATGCAGATCACTTGGTCAAGGAGTATTTTCTGCGCTTTCTCGAAAACCGTTTGTGACGCTGATGGAGGGATCATCACGGTCGCTGAACTTTCCAAGTCCTCTATCTGTAACATAATCGTCCTCTTTCTTTCACGTTTATCCGTAACAAGACCAATTGTTTTTACTTCCACATTTGGCCTAGTATTCAATGCCTCTTGAATTGAAACAGCACCTCTGGCATCCATTCTCTGTCTTAACAGTCTCTCCATCTTGTTGAAACGGTCACGAAAACATTGAAGAAAGTCATCTACGGATCCGGTTGAGTTTGTTGATGTTGGGTCTGCAATTATTTTAATTTCTGCACTTATTTCCTTTGCATAGGGGTGAAAAACTTCTTTTCCAGTCACCTCTTCAATAATACCTGGTTTCTCAGCTTCCTTTGCAGGTAAGATTTCCTTTACTGCCCCCTCTAACAAGTCGCGAGAGATAAACATAGGTCTTTGTGGAAGTCCACCCGCTTTCTCAACGGCTTTTTTAATAACGCTCTCAGTTTCAAATGTTTCCGGAAGCATCTCCAAGAATGAAAGCGCCTCTCTATCCAACTGGTATCCAGCGCTTATTGCACTTATCAGCGCCTTCTTCGCCCTTTCCTCACTCAAAGTTTAATTTCTCTCCAAAGTTTTCTTACTGGTACTACTATGTATCCCTCAACATTGTCCCCAATTTTTTCTGTATCACGTTTAATATGAAGATATCCCGTTATGGCTGCTGTGACTGCATCAAGCTCATGAGAACTAAGATCTCCACTTAAACCTTGAATACCTATCTTCTTGAATATTCTCTGAATACCCCCCCAATCCTTTACTGGCATAGACAATGACTTTCTCGTTGAAGCAGGGTGTACTTCAATCACATCAATTTCTTGGTTTCGCAATTTTTCAGCCAATTTTACTCCACGGTAAGTTAACATTTTCATTGCAGGATACAATGGTGGAAGCACAGGGTAACCATGTCTGCGCATTTCGCGATCAGACTCCCTATTTACGCCCAACTTCGGAAGGGTTAATGGCGCGTCGATGGCGACAATTACAGGTTTTACGCGTACTGTCTCTTCTAAGATATCCTCATCTGAAAAAATCTCTTTTACCTTAATCTGAGCCCCCTTCAAACAAGCCCAGCCCGTAGGTCTCTCTGGTTTACCAGCAAGATCAATTCCGACGATATTTTTCTCATTAAGCCTCATCAGCGAATACCTACTATTAATATCAAAAATTCGCGAATTTAGTTACAGACCAATTTCCTTAATCTTCTTCTTCACATAATCAATATCCGCTTTTGCAGGTGATGCGAAAGGCTCAGGATTATAACCACCAGTATTACGTCTAATGGTCGCTGTAGCTTGCTGCGCCACTAAATAATCGAGCTTCCTCACCACCTCGTTTTTATAAGCTTTAAATTTCTCTCCAAGTCCCCGCCCTTTTCTGTTATCATTATTGTTCGCATACTCTCGCAGTTCTATCACATGCTCCAGCCACATGCTGCAGAAAGTTGAAATTGTTCCTATTTCCTGTCCTACGAGAAACGCATCCCAAATCATCGAATCTTCCCCTATAACCAGCCTAACTTTTTCCCTCAACGCCATTTCTTCAATTATTGATTTAGCTTGTCTGAACTCAATTAAATTATCAATAGTCTCCTTGACCCCTCCCACATTACTTAAGTCTCTTAACAACTCTTTCAACAGAGGCAAATCAATCGGGTTTGAAGTATACTTAGGCAAATTATAGATAACCACTTCCGTATTCGGAATGGACGAAGCAATCTTCATGAAGTATCTTTTCTTTGAAATGTTGGATATTGGAAAAATTACAGGTGGGCACATCATTATGTATTCTACACCATTTTCCACAGCCTTTTGCGCTAAATTTATCGCCTCAAAAGTTCCACGAGCCCCAACATCACAAATAATCTTCAATTTTTTACGCACTTCATTAGCCGCCTTAATATACGCAATTATCTGGTCTGGCGTTAGGTATGGGGCGGCGGCTGGAACAGATATAACTAGACTATTTGCTCCATGCTCCTCAAGCCACCCCGTTTCAGCGCGTGCTTTATCAACGTCTAGGCTTCGCCTATCATCCTTCAATGGAATATGGCTTGCAGCATTAAACACCGGAATCATTTCTCCGCCTCCATGAAATACCCCTACATTTTTGTATGTAAAAACAATTTAGCTAAGATAAAGACTGACGGGCTATTTAAAGGAGAGACTAAAAGTGAGTGCAAATCTTGAAGAAATCTTCAATAAAATTGGATTAGTTTTTGACAGTGAAATTGGGACTTATTCGCATAAAAAGATGAGAATACCACTAACTGTATGCTACGATGAGGAAACGGATGAACTAGCTCTACTAGACCAAACTAAACTCCCATATGAAGCAACGACATGGCGTACCAAAGACTGGAAAAAAGCGGGGGATCCTGGAATAAAAGGAATGGTTGTGCGGGGTTCCCAAGCCATCGGATGTGCTGCAGGCTACGCCGTCCTACTAGCAGCCAACGCGTTCCGTAATACTGGAAAAGACTTTATGAAAAACATGGAGGAAGCAACAGCATTCCTGAGAAACACTAGACCAACCGCCTATCCACTCATGTGGGCTATAGATCTAACGATGAACGCGGCATGTAAAGCCGTGAAAAAGAGCCAAAACATCGACGTAGTTATTAATGCGATTAAATACGCCGCAGACTATGTGCTTGCCTCAGACCTAATAATGAGCTGGTTCCTACGTCAAGAAGGCATGAAACACATTAAAGACGGCGATGTAATAATGACCCATTGCAACGGTGGAAGCCTATCTTCATCCTTCGGTGGGCATGCACTCGGTATGATTGAAGAAGCCTACGTTGAAGGAACCGACTTAATGGTTGTATCAAAAGAAACTAGGCCCCGATGCCAAGGCTACAAACTAACAGTATGGGAACTGAACAGGGCCGGAGTTCCTGTGGTAATAGTTACCGACAATATGATATCTTCCTCATTCAAACGTTTCAAGGTGTCAAAAATTATATTGGGCGTTGACAGGGTTGCCAAAGACGGTTCAGTGGCAAATAAAATAGGATCGGCAGACATAGCCCAGGTTGCGTATGCTTATAACATACCCTTCTATTACGCCACATCCTACAGCACAATCGACCTAACAACCGAGAAAGGGGAACAAATCCCGATCGAAGAAAGAAAAACAGAAGAGATCACCTACTACCACCGCCTAGAAGCAGAAGACCTAAGGAAAAAACGGATAATTTCAGGAAAAAGCCTCAAACAATGGCCGCCTGAACAAATAATCTCAAAAGAGAAAAAACCAACGAAAGGCAAAGTGCTACTCTACAACCCAGCATTTGACGTAACCCCTCCAAAACTAATCGACCTAATAATTACCGATATCGGGGCGTTCAGCCCAAGTCAAATAAAGACGCTAACTGAAGCGAAAATCAATAGAATTGTTCAAAACAACATGGCAAAATGGGGAATTAAGTCGCCAATAATCGCATAACCTACACGTAAATTATTAATTCAAAACATAGACAAACTACTCATCCAACAAGGTGACTCATTATGGCAAGCCCAAGAATTAAAACTCAAGAATCAGCAGAAATAGGAATCTTCGGTGGAACAGCTAACTATGACCCAACAATGCTGAAAGATGCAAAAGAAATCAAAGTCTACACACCATACGGAGCACCAAGCGACTTCATATACGTCGGCTGGGTAAAGGACAGGAAAGTGGCATTCTTAGCTCGCCACGGAAAACGGCACATTTTACCCAACTACAAAGTAAACTGGAGAGCCAACGTATGGGCGTTCAAAGAATTAGGCGTTAAACGAATCATAAGCCCCTGCGCTGTAGGCTCTCTTCAACCAGAAATAATAAAACCATACGAATTCGTCGTCATCGACCAATTTTTTGATAGAACAACTGTTAGACGTCATCTATCATTCTACGAAGGAGGAGTAGTAGGGCACGTTGTATTTGCGGATCCAATTTGCCCCGAGTTAAGAAGAGTAATCATCGACACAGCACGAGAAGCACTGCCAAAAGTCACAGTACATCCAACACCAGAAGAAGAGGTCCAGAAAAAATCATTCACCTACGTATGCATAGAAGGTCCACGCTTCTCCACACGCGCAGAAAGTCTAGTCTACAAGAACTACGGCTTCAGCGTAGTCGGAATGACAGCAGTCACAGAAGCCTATCTCTGCAGAGAAGCCGAAATGTGCTACGAAACAATCGCACTCATAACAGACACAGACGTTTACGGACTACTACCAGTCAGTGCGGAAAGAGTTCTGAAAAGTATGCGGGAAAACGTCGCTAATGTAAACAAGTTAATCTACGAAGTAATTCCCAAAATACCAAAAGAAAGACACTGCCCATGTGGAACAGTACTCGACACGAGCCTATACTAACTTAACTTAAATCTTCTTCTCTTTATCCCACTTACTCAAAATCTTAACAGCTTCAACAGCGGCTCTACAACTCTCCTCCTCACCAGTAGGCTCAAACTTATTCGCCTCGCGCTCCGCAAACACCGCGCAAACCACACCCATCCTAAGCCCATACAAAGACGCAACAGTAAGAAGCGCAGAAGCCTCCATCTCGAAATTCAACACATTAGCCCTACGAAGACTAGGAATCAAATCCTTAACCCAAGACTGAGTATACCCACGAAAACCAGGCCGCCCCTGACCAAGATAAAAACTATCAGTAGTAGCAGTTATCCCGACATGATACCGATAACCAAACTTTTCAGCAGCCTCAATCAAAGCATGAACGACATCAAAATTCGCAACAGCAGGATACTCAACCGGGGCATACTGCCTACTAGTCCCCTCAAACCTAATCGCCCCAGTAGAAATGACCAAATCACCAATCCTAATATTCGGCTGAATCGCGCCAGTGCTTCCAACACGAATAAACGTATCTGCACCAATCCTAGCCAACTCCTCCAAAGCAATCACAGCACTAGGACAACCGATCCCACTAGAACAAGCAGAAATCCTAACGCCATCAACCCTACCAGTCCAAGTCCTATACTCACGATGATACGCAACCTCCCTAGCCTCATCCCACAACTTACCAATTTTAGGAACCCTCTCAGGATCACCAGGCAACAAAACATACCTAGCTACATCACCACGCTTACAACCAATATGATACTGCCACCCCTCAGCAGTTTCAGGGCGCTCAGCAGAAACAAACTTCTTCCTAGAGCTCAAAAACCACAGCTCCCACAACACAGATTATAATAAAAATAACAAATAAACACCTTCGCCTCAAAAGGTATTTATCCAATCAAATGCTCCTCAGTCATAGCTGCCGGGATAGCAGAGTGGAAATGCGTCGGTCTCGAAAACCGATGGGCCTTTGGGCTCGCGTGGGTTCGAATCCCACTCCCGGCGCCAATGAATTTATTTTTGTTTGAGTTTCTTCCAAGCCTGTCTTACGCCTTCTCGTCCCTTCTTGGCTTTGGCATGGACGATTTCGAATGCTTGTTCTGATGTTAGCTTCTTTACTTCTTCGCCTGTGGCGTCCTTTATTAGGAAACGTGCTGCGTCTAGTATTTCGAAGTTTATTTGTGAATCAGCGTAATCGGCCCAGTGGACTATTAATGCTTCAAGAGTTTTTGGTGAGATTGGTCCATGAACCCCATGGTGAGCGGCCACTGCGTGGATAACTTCTAAAGGGAATTTTCTTCTGTAAAGTTCAGCTATTGTTAATGTTAAATGGTCTAATCTTTCGCCTAGCGATGAAAGTCTATATCCTCCGTATTCCTTTACATCATAGACAGGGGCTTTCATGATGTCGTGAAGTAAGCTCCCCGCAATTACTATGTCGCGGTTAGGGTTTCCGCCGTAAACATCCTCTATTATGTCGCACAAGTTCAGCGCTAGTTTTGTTACCGCGACTGTATGCTGAACAAGTCCCTTCTCATATGCGTGGTGATGTGTTCTGCTCGCTGGGCTTTCTTTGAAGGCGATTCCAACCCTTCCTTTTATCTCTTTAACTTTAAACCTAGGTTTCTCTAGGAATTCACGGGTTTTACTCCTAAGAACAGGATCCTTAATCATTTGAATAAGTTTAGACAATTCTTTTTCCAAAGATATGCATCCAAACAATCTTTCAGTAATCGAGATTATTAAATGGAAAGTAGTTGTGGCTGGGCTTTCAGCCATATTTTAGCTAATTCATCATAATCTGGGAAAAGCTCCTTGAGTATTGGGATGTACATCTTAATTTCATCCTGACTCATGTATTGAAACTGGTATTCGCCGATGTATGGCGACGGTTTTCCTTCTCTTGTTATAAATTCTATATGCATCATTGGATAGCCCTTCTTAATTGTGATGGGCGTTCTCTCGTTGCTTAAATTGACGAGCTCTAAGGCTAATCTTCCCACGAATCCGCTGTGAACTTTAGCCGCGTTCAGAAAGGATAGCCCTATTCTTCCAAACTTGCTTTTAGCTGTAAGATATGCAACAAAGTTAGGTGGAGTAAACACAACCTCATTTGAAATTAAGTTTCTATGTTCAAGGTACTGTAAGGTTGCCTCCTCCTTAACTGTCAGGATGTAGCTGTCTCCATCCAGTAAATCTAGGCTATATGGGTAAATTATCTTGTATTTTTCAATTAATTCTAGCAGCTTATCTCTGCCGATAACGCACATGTGGGTCCCTCAACGTTTTGCTGATTTCAATAGGGCATCATAGTATATAAAATTAAGATGATTTAACATAAAATTCTTTAGTGATAAAATAATCTTAGCTGTCAAAGAATGCGTTTAAATATACCTGAAAGATTAATAGAGCAAACCACTTCCATAACAATTGAGGTAAAAGTAGTTGACTTTTGTTGAATTATTATTCACAGTTTTTGTAACGTTCATTGTATTGTTTTTAGTTGCACTTCTTCTTTACTACGTCAATAGAATAATAGTTTATTACAACACCGTGGATAATGCTTGGGCGCAGATAGATGTTCAATTAAAGAAGAGAGCCGATTTGGTACCAAATTTGGTGGAAACCGTGAAAGGGTACATGGCTCATGAAAAAGACGCTATCAGAATGGTTACAGAAGCTAGAGAAAGAATGCTTAGAGCAGGCGACGCGAAAGAGAGAATTAAAGCTGAAGGAGAACTGACCACCGCCCTTAAAACGATCTTTGCCATATCAGAAAACTATCCCGCTTTAAGAGCTAGTGAAAATTTCAAGTTACTACAAGAGCAACTTGACGGAATTGAAAGCAAAATAGCGTACGCCCGCCAATTTTACAATGACTCCGTTCTGAGGTTCAATAACGCTATTTCAACCGTTCCCGGTAGATGGTTTGCACGACTACTTGGCAAAACAACGCCGAAAGAGTTCTTTGGGATAACTGAGGAAGAGAAAAAACCTGTTAAAGTAGAATTCTGATGGAACGAGTAAGCTTTTATGACCAGATATCCAAGAACAAAAGAAACTCTGTTTTGCTTGTCACTGTAATATTTCTATTACTAGTTTCACTCGTATACATAATAGCCGTAATCTTTGCTCCAGGGTTGACCCTAATTTTTCTGTTACTTGCAACAACTCTGATTGTAGTGAACGTCTACTTTTCTTATAGCTACGGTGATCAAATAGTCCTCAAAGCAACAAACGCCAGACCTGCTGATGAAAGAGAGCACATTTACCTGATAAATACTGTTGAAGGACTAAGCCTAGCTGCAGGCACATCTAAACCTAAAGTCTACGTGATAGATAGCGATGAAATGAACGCATTCGCAACTGGCAACAGCCCAGACAATGCAAGCATAGCAGTAACAACAGGCTTACTGAAAAACCTTAACAGGTCCGAACTAGAAGGCGTTATTGGGCATGAAATGTCACACATCAAAAACTATGACATTCGGTACATGACTCTAGTCGCCTCTTTTGTTGGGTTGGTTGCAATCATAAGCTATCTGTTCTTAAGATCATATCGAGTCACAAGATTCTCAAAATCAGAAAGAGAGGGCGGTCGCAGGTTCCCATTGGTATTAATCGCAGGGTTCATCTTAGCAGTATTCGCTCCGATAGCCGTGAGGCTGGTTCAAGCCGCAATATCAAGAAGAAGGGAGTTCCTAGCTGACGCATCATCCGTAGAATTAACAAGATATCCCGAAGGTTTAGCATCTGCCTTAGAAAAAATAAAGAGTGTTAATAAAGGCAATATGAATGTCAGCGAGGCGGTCTCTCATCTATTTTTTATCGATCCTGTTAAAAGTCCACTAGATGAACTTTACGCCACTCACCCGCCGATCGAAGAGAGAATAAGAGTTCTACGGTCAATGTGAAAGCAATGGTGCGGGGGGTGGGATTTGAACCCACGAACCCCTACGGGACAGGGTCCTAAGCCCTGCGCCTTAGACCAAACTTGGCTACCCCCGCAGCAGTGGGCATGAAGCTTTTCTTTCTCTAACGCTATATTTTATTCGTTTTTAAAAAACAGTTCGAAGTGTTAATTATGAGCTGGATACCACTTCTAAGAGAAATGGTTAATGCTGTTAGAGTTAGTAGTATGCCTCTTTTTGGTAAGCATAAAATAGTTGGTAGAGGTGCAAGCGGAGATTTAACCGAAGAGATAGATAGAGTGGCGGAATCAGCCATTATACGGGTTATTGATAAAAGGAAGATTTCATGCACCTTAGTAAGCGAGGAAATAGGTGTCAAAGAATTTGGCAGGGGGTCTTCAATCTATCTGGTTGCGGATCCAATTGACGGTACGACTAATGCTATAAGCGGTGTCCCATTCTTCGCCTCATCTCTAGCTATCTCTAGGTCACCATATCTTAGTGGAGTTGTAGCCGGCGTTGTAATGGACATTTACAAAAATGTAATTTTTTCAGCTGAGAAGGGGCAAGGTGCTAAACAGAATGGAAAAACAATGAGACCAGCACGAGTAGTTGATGTTGAAAGAGCTATTATCGGGGTTGATCTCAGCAAAATTAAACCTAAAGAACAGCTTCAACGTTTATCCTCCTTACTCAACGTAACAGGGCATCCTCGGCACTTCGGCGCAAACGCATTGGAATTATGCTATGTTGCTAACGGCCTATACGACGCCTTCGTTGATATACGAAATCTTCTTCGAGTAACCGACATAGCTGCAGCTTACTTAATCATAAATGAGGCTGGTGGAATAATGCTTACACCAGAAAGCCATAAATTAAATCCATCACTTACCCCAACCTCAAGGGTTTCGTTTGTTGCCGCTGGAAATAACCAATTATTCAAAAAAATTAGTGCCTTAATCAAAACTTAGTCTTTTATTGCTTCAATAATGCTTACAGCGTTCCATATCGCTACCCTTGTATAAGGCGGCATATTTGGATCCTGAGAAATCTCATCAAGAACACTTACAGCATTAGCAGCTCTAACGGCTGGAGTAACGCCCTTCAACTGGAGGGCATCCATAGCATCTTTTGCTGCACGCCTAATGTTTCTAGGGGTAGTTGTATCCTCAGAGACTTTCCCTAGAATTGAGAGGGCTTGGCGAATCCTCTCCTCATACTCTTCCAACCGTTTTTTCCGGGCAACCATAAGCTGCCCTCCTTAAGCGATAATCAAATTACCGAATTATACAAAAATGTTTCTATAGGAAGGGTTGTAGTGTGAGTGAGGAAATCAAACGAATGGCTGATTATCTTAGAAGAGGTGCTACAATGCTCTCTGAGACCTGTCCAGAATGCAGTTCACCCCTCTTTAAAATTCATGAAGATGTGTGGTGCCCAAAATGTAACAAACGAGTTGTCATAGTGAAAGGTGAGGAAGAGGCGCCGAAGATAACTGCACCCATGCTTCTTTCAAGTATTGAAGAAGTTATTCTGAATAAAATCCATGAAACTGCTGCTCAAATTAAAGTGGAGAAAGACCCGGACCGTCTACAAAAACTTGGCAACCTAATTTCAACTTGGCTTGAAGCTCTAGAAAGGTTAAGGAAGATTAAGTAATATTCTGGAAATGTCGGCGCACATTTAGATGCCCTCAACTTTCCTCAACTTTATATGGCTTATATAGCACTTGCTTAACTTTCTCAGTAATTTTCGGTCCAAGGCCAGACACATCATTAGCCCAACAGTCTACCTTTGACAAGGCACTAATAGGCGTCTGATAGGTCTTAAGGAGCGCATCAGCCTTCTCACGTCCAATGTTCGGGAGACCCGCAATGAAAAATAACTGAGATTCAGCCAACGTTTCAGCTTTCTTCAATGGACGTATCGTCGGAACTCTCTTTTCCACTATTTGCTCTTGTTTAGCTGCAGTGTAGATGAAGTCCGCTGTCTCCCTATAATTCGTCGTGTGAACTATCAAAATTCCTTGTTTCGCCAATGCGAACATAGCTCCCCAAACTGCGAAGGGGCGTATTTTACTAAACTTGTAAATGACTGGCATATATCCCTCGATTAAAACCAGAGGCTGAGGGTATGTTTCCTTCAACGTGAATAATTGTTCAAATAGAAAACGTCTGGTGAGGGTATGCACAAAATCGGTTACAGTTTTTCTCTCAATAGCACATAGGTCAGAGACGATATAGTCGCCCTTCTGAAGGGTTTCTATTTTAACTTCAGCGCCTAACTCAGTTAAACCCTTAATAATTTTAGGCGCTGAACTCGCTTCACGGCTATCAACAATTACTATGGGTTCATTTTCCTTCTTTTCCTTCAAATACGGAAGTAAAGTTTCAATTCTCGACATGATTAACACCTATTCAAACTTGTTAGGGCGCAATTGAATAATTAACTTTCTAACTTCACGTCAAGCATACTCATTTACTCTTCAAAAAGCGTAGCGTAACTTTCAAAACATCTTTTCCGACTTTATCAACGTCGCCGTTAGCATCAATGAGAGTTAGTTCACCTTTTTTAACGAATTTAAGGTAAATTTTCCGAACTATTCTCTGGAGCCCCAAATTCTCAAAAACAGTCTTCTCTCTCTTCTTTCTACGAAGTCCAACCTTAGGAGCTACATCAAGATAGATTCCCAAATCTGGCTTTAACACAAACGAATTTATTTTCTGTAACCAATCTAAATCAGCCATTCGTGCTCCTTGATAAGCAAGTGAAGAGTGAACATACCGATCTGAGATCACAATTTTACCGCGCCGTAAAGCTGGTTCGACCTCATTTTTTATATGCTCAAAACGGTCAGCAGCGAAGAGTAGTGCCTCCACTTCAACGGGCACCTGTTCTTTAGCCCTGCTCACATTCAGCCGTATGAATCTGCCAATTTTACTAGTGCTAGGTTCTGTAGTATAAACCACATCAAATCCATATCTCAATAAACCATCTCTTAAACGACGAGCATGAGTAGTTTTACCCGCCCCATCACATCCCTCAATGCTTATGAGAACCCCTCTTTTCACACAGACCACTTCTATGGTTTCTTGTAATGTTACCGACGTCTAAATAAAGCATAACTCTATGATAAACATGTTAAGTAAGGCTGAGTGAATATGGCAATTGGAAAACGCGTTGGAGAAATCCGAGACCCAATTCATGGCTACATATTCATCACTGACATAGAAAAGGAACTGATAGACTCACGTCCTATGCAGAGGCTAAGAAGACTCAAGCAACTTGCTGGAGCACACCTATCCTACCCTGGAGCTGAACACTCACGTTTTGTCCACTCACTAGGCGTTATGCATCTTGCAGGCATATTGGCAAACCGCCTTATGCAAATGGGCTACATAACTGAGAGCGAAGTCCAAAAAGCACGAATCGCCGGGCTTCTCCACGATGTCGGCCACGGGCCATTCTCCCATATGTATGAAGAAGTCTTAGACAAACACTGCAAAATGACACACGAGGACATTACTCAATGGCTTATCAAAGAGAGCGAAATAAAAGACATATTAGACAAGTATGGCTACTCAGCTGAGGAGTTATCTAAACTATCTATCGGCCGCCTAGAAAAAACAAGTAAACCATTCATGAACCAAATAATCGCGAGTCAATTCGATGTAGACATAATGGACTTTCTTGTCCGCGACTCATACTTCACTGGGGTAGAATACGGAAAAGTTGACATATACCGCCTAATCGACTCGGTAGACGTCATAAACAACGCTTTAGTGATGGACGTAGCAGCATCCTACGCACTTGAAGCTTTCATAATTGCCAGATATGAAATGTTCAAAGCAGTTTACTTCCACCGTACTGTAAGAGGCGCTGAGATAATGGTAATTAGAGCCATGGACTATGCTAACGATAAGCTCGGACTTACAAAGTTTAAAGTTCCAGATGATTATCTACAACTTGACGACTCCAGCGTTCTACTTAGATTGTTATCGCTAAAAGATGAAAAAGAGAAAAAACTCAACGTAGCCTATAACCTAGCAAATATGTTCAACGACAGGCAGCTATTCAAATGCGCCTACGAAATGATAATTCATAGACGCGATGAATTCTTTACAAGCATATTAAGCAGGGAAGAAATTCGAAATCAAATAGCGAAGGAAATGAGCGAAAAAACCGGTGTAGATCCAGATTACCTAGTGATAGATGTACCAACCGTGCCCTCTGTCCCCTATTATCCAATGCAGAGACGACAAGCCGACATCCCAATCTTCCATAAGCAACCTGATGGATCCAAAACTGTGCAAAGCCTATCAGAAATCTCGCACCTTGTTGACACGTTAAAAGGCTACATGGACGTGATCAGGGTTTATACAACTTCGCAGTATAGGGAGAAAGTCAGAGAAATCGCTGATGAAACCTTCGGAAGGCAGCCCTATTCAACAAGAGTTTCTTACTAACCTTACTAACCCCTACACTATAACCTCAACCAGACCCTTATCAGCCAAAACCCTGACAGCATCCCCATTCTTTATGCTACGAATAGGATCTTTGTCAAGCTTATCAACAAGTGGGATGCCTGCCAGACAACATCCCACAACAATAATTGGCTCAGTGTTAACGTTAATCACGGCAACTGGCGCCACTTTATTCTTGGCCATCGCATAAAGAACGTAAGAGCCTACAGTACTTCCCTTGCCGTGGGGAAAAATCAACACTCTCCCAGCTACACTAACTCCTTCAAGGGTATGTCCCTTCTCAATTATCTTCCCAGATTTTGGATCAACTCCTCCGAAAAATGAAATAGGCTCCCTAGACACAACCGCCATCCCCTCTGCAACTCCACCAACAACTTTTCGTCCTCTAAGTCTAATCATTTAGTGGTCACCTTAATGCAATCTTCAAAATTCCGTAAATTCACTTTCAACCGGCAAGTCGATGGAATATAATGCGCTGCCTTACAGGAGTTCACTGTGACTCCATTAATCCCAAGTTCCTCAAGCGGAGATACGACCATACAAGTATCATCAACAATTCGTCCCCCAGCTTTCTCAATTGCCTTGGAGAACCCACGTTTCACCGCCTCTTTATGAATCCTTTTAGAAGTGAAAATCCAGAGGCGCCTTCTCACCTTTTTACCGGAAAGCATACCTGCTGCCTTCTTAATTTCTAAAAGGCTGCAGTGAGGGCAACCGATACATACAAAGTTGAAATCATCTTCAACTGATAGACGACTAAGGGTTTCCCTAAGATCCCTGCTTTCGACTGTGATTTTTTCACAACTGCTTATATCCTTCTGTGTTATCAAGCGGCTTTCCGGAGTGATTTTCGCAATGTGATAAATGGCAACAGATCCTGAGGCCGCCAGACCCGCTCCCAAAGCCTTCAACTCTTCTTGATCTGCTCTTCGTAGCTTCTCAAAGAAAGGTACACCTTGACCCAGAATCTTTCCGGCAGTGTATCCAAGGATACTAAACCCCAACTCATCCCTTACATCAGCTTCAACTCGGATAACATGTGTCGGCTTTCTTTCATCGTCAAGGTGATAACCATACAATGGTGTAAGCCCTGTTAGTGCACTGGCGAGTGCTGAAGGGCCCCCTTCCCTATTTGTCCTAGCACCGAGCACCGAATTAGCAAAAACAACTGCTGACGACTCTGCCCATGCGGCATGTTCACCGACCCTAGGTCTATTGCCAATAAGATAAGGCGTACATGTGCAGGTTGGCTCTATCTTCATTTTATTAAACGCATCTATGATTCGCAACTGTTTTTTTGCAAATCTTTCATTTATTCCCATCTCTTTCCATTTTTTAAGATCCATTCCAGCAGGGTTCAATGTAGAGTAGACTCTAGCCTTTGCTCTCATCTTTGATAAATCTTCAATAAACTCAAGTCCAGGATTACCTATGTTTTTGTAGGAAACTCCTGAAATCTGCGCACTTCCAACCTTAATCATCTTCTTAGCTTTAAACACGTCGCCTAAGGTTACAAGGAGCCTCATAGCTAAGGCCACTGCTGGTCCATAATCACCTTTTAACATTCTTTCCTCTTCGGCTGTCAAGAACAACTATGAAACCAACTTTCGGGCGCTCTTCTTTAAAATTCTCTTAACATTCCTGTTTTCAGGGATTTTGGCCTTCTCAAAATTCTTGGAAGGCTTATGAAGGGGCCTTGTAGCATCGACTCCTATCTTCGTTGTTAACTCACGCTCCTGGTCACTTGCCGGATCCATACTGGATCCGCGAACATTTCTAATTATCAGTAAGTCTTCATCACCATGGAAACGAGTGGCAATTGCCCACTCAACATCATAAGAATTAAAGACATCAATATCAGTGTCCACAACTACTGCATGTTTCAAACTGTTATGGACTGCGAAAGCCGCCATCAAGGCATTCTTTCCATCACCTTCATTCTGTTTCTCAATGGAGATGACGGCATGAAGCCAACCACATCCACCAGGAGTTAGGTTAACACTCTTCACAAAAGGTACAACGTGCCTAACAGCATCCCAAATCTTAACTTCTCTTCCAAGCCCCATCAACAACATATGTTCTAAACCAGCTGGCAACAGTGCCTGATATAGACACTTCTTTCGGCGCATTACTCCAACAACCTCAACTACAGGCTGTTTTCTTTGAACATCGTACACTCCCAACAAATCGGTGAACGGGCCTTCAATAGTTTCATTCTCTCCACTGATACACCCTTCAAGCACTATCTCAGCATCAGCCGGAGCATAGGCATTCACATTCTCACACTTTGTGAGTTTTAATCCACCATTTTGGAGTGTGTTTGCAAGATCATATTCACTTATGCCAAATGGCGCTTGTAGAGCTGCAGCTAAAGAAATTGTTGGGTGTAACCCAATAGCAATCGCAACATCTAATGATTTCCCACGCTCCTTCGCCATCTGTTGCAATTTATAGAGATGTCTAGGTACAATCCTAATCGCTAGATGGCTATCATCCAAAACAAGTAGTCGGTGAATTGAAACGTTCTCTATTTTTCCATCAGGGCTTCTGGCTGAAACAGCTGCAGAAGTTATGTATGGTCCAGCATCTTTTTCATAATGTAATAAAATTGGCATTTTAGTTAACTTAGGTTTCTCTAAAACCTCTTTTACTGGGCAATCCTTAACAACGGTTGGGCGGAGCGGATGCATTTGGGAATCCATGATCCGCTGATAAAGTCCCTTTTCACTAACCCCTAATGATCTGCAAATTCTTACTCTTGTTCCGCAAACATTAGCCACAATAGGTACATCACTTTCTTTTATTTTTTCAAAAAATATCGCGGGTCCACAGTCAAGTTCCTTCATAATAGCCGCTACTTCAAACCTGATAGAGACGGGGTCCTTTATTCTAATAAGGTCCTTATCCCGCTCCAGCTCTTTTAGAAAACTTCTTAGATCAGGCAACACTCTTCCACCTTTTGTATAAACTATGTTTAACTCCAATTCTATCCAAAATTTTTCCTACAACAAAATCTACTACATCTTTAACTAACTTAGGTTTATGATAAAACGCAGGCATAGCTGGCAATATAATAGCACTGCACTCCGCAACCTTCACAAGATTCCTTAAATGTATGAGGTGCAGCGGGGTCTCCCTTATAACCAAAATGAGCTGTCTTCCCTCTTTTAATGCGCAGTCAGCAGATCTACTTATCAAGTTGTCAGCGTAACCGTTAGCTATCGCCGATAATGTTTTCATGCTGCATGGAACAATTATGACAGCATCTATTAGAAAAGAGCCGCTTGAAATAGGAGACTCCAAATCCTCAGGCCTATAAGCGTAGTTAGCCAGCCTCTCTATCTGTTTCCGTGTTAAACCAAGTTCATGTTTTGCTATCTTCTCAGCATTATCTGAGAGTACAACGTGTGTTTCAATGCCCTTTGCTCTTAATACCTCGAGTAAACGTACACCATAGACGACTCCGCTAGCGCCTGTTATGCCAACTACCACTCTCATTTTTTCTTCCTCTTTTCAAGAAATTTTTGAGTTAGTTTCATTAGGACGCGCCCAACTTCAGCCTCATCAATCGCTTTAATGAAAGTGGAAACCAGCGCCATTTTGCCGTACGATGCAGCCAATCTTTCTGCTAGTATACGTGCTGTTGCTGTGTTTCTATCCCCCAATAGTATTGAAGATAAAATCGGTGTCTCTCCGCTAATTGACGGCATTGCTATGGAAAGCGTACCCACCCTCGTCGTCTCCCCTTCATTGAAAAAGGCTAACACAGCGTTTTCAACTTCAAATAACGTTAATGAGAACTCTCGGTTAGCTTCTTTAATTTCTTCACTTTGTATTCTAATGCGTTTCAAGGGGCGAATCACTGTTTAATGCCTTAAACTCACATTCTAGGTATACATAAATCTACTTTTTGCCAAAGGTTTACTGAAGCAACTATGCTAAAGACGGAACTACCTCGACAAATAACGAAGTACTTCCCTTACGACAATATACGCCCCTATCAAGACGACTTCATAAAAGCCGTATACGAAACAGTGGAAGCAAAATCGCATGCAGTCATTGAAGGAGCTAATGGGCTTGGGAAAACGATAGCAGTTCTATCAGCTGTTTTGCCAGTGGCTAAGAAGGAAAACTGCGGTATACTGTATTGTGCTCGTACTCATAAACAAATGGACCGCGTTATTGATGAGCTGAAAGCAGTTTCGAAGAAGGCTAAGGTGAGTGGGATATCGATTCGTGGAAGAAGAGAGATGTGTCATCATCCACTTATTGTCCGGCACGCGTCTGATGCAAAAGCCGCAATGGAGGTATGTGAACAACTGAAACGACGGGAGTTGTGCCCCTACTATCAAAATATGAGTAAACATACTGAGCGCTGTGGAGAACTGCAACTTCTATTTGAATCTAAACCATTCACAGCATCAGAAATACTTGAAATCTGTAGGAGCGAGAAACTCTGTCCATATGAATTGACGAAGCTTACTTTAGGACAGGTTGATGTAGTAGCATTAAGCTACATATACTTGTTCGATCCGATCGTCTGCAGCAGTTTCTTCAGATACTTCAACAAACCTCTAAGCGACTTCATATTAATCCTAGATGAGGCACATAACCTACCTGACATAGCGGTGGAAATTGCAAGCGATAACCTAACCTTATTTACGATCCGTAAATCCCAGCAAGAAGCAAAGGAATATGGCTATGAGGACATCGCTAATTTTTGCTCAGGGCTGGGGCAAATAGTTGAAAGAATCGCCGCACCTGTAGCAGATGAGGCGCCAGTTAATCCTCGATTATTCATAGAAATACTTCATGATGAACTTAGGGTGGATGAGCCGTTAACATTTTTTGATTACCTATACGGTACTGGAAACATTATCCGTCGAGATCTCCTAATGCATGGTAAATATCCGCGATCCTTCGTTCACAGAATCGGGGAATTTCTATTAACTTGGCTTGAAACATCAAACGACCCCGCATTTACACACATAATATCAAAATATGAAGCAAAGGGAGGCGGGTCATCAGCAAGACTAGAAATAATCGCATTGGATCCGAAGAGAATTACTGAGCAAATAACCTCTTCAGTTTACTCCACGATAAGTATCTCTGGTACACTAGAGCCCACAGACTCTTATGTCAAGATAATAGGTCTACCTAGTGATACTCGATGCGAAGCTATGCCTTCTCCATTTCCTGAAGAGCATATACTTTCACTTGCCTGTGTGGGGGTGTCGACGAGCTTGGAACGCAGGCTTCCAGAGATGTATAGGAAGCTAGCTAAACGTATAGCGGAAGTGACTCGCTACACTCCAGCAAATATAGGGGTGTTCACAGCTTCCTACAATGTCCTAGAAGGATTACTCGAAGCAGGAATCAAAGGCATAATTGAAAAACCACTTTTCCACGAACATCGAGGAATGTCATCTAAAGAAAATGACACGCTTATCCGCCGCTTCAAATCATATGCAAAAAAATCTGGGGCAGTGTTGCTAGGAGTACAAGGTGGGCGGTCTAGCGAAGGAGCTGACTATCCTGGAGATGAAATGAACGCAGTCGTAATAGTTGGGGTTCCATATGCGCAGCCAACACCACGGGTAAATGCACAAGTGCAATTCTATGAAAGAGGTTTTCCAGGGCATGGGTACGAATATGGCTATGTTCTTCCAGCGATGAAGAAAGCATCACAAGCAGCTGGAAGACCGATAAGGACGCTTGATGATAAAGGAGCAATAGTTTTTCTTGACTACCGTTTCTCTACTGCATACTGCAGAAAATACCTACCATTATGGATAAGGAGAAACCTGAAAACCGTACCTGATGAGGAGGGAACCCTCGCAAAAGAGCTCATCCTATTCTTCGGATTTACAAAAAAATGAAAAACCACCTTAACCCTAACCATACCTACATGATGTGTGAGCTAATTGAAAATAGCTGTGATTTCAGACATTCACTCTAATCTCGAAGCACTCCAAGCAGTCCTAAAGGCCATAGGCAAAGTTGATAAAATACTGTTCCTAGGCGACTTCGTCGGTTACGGCGCAAAACCAAACGAAGTCATTCAAATAGCTAATGAACTAAAAATGGTTTCAGTTATGGGGAACCATGACTACGCTTCAATAACGGACGACGCATCAGGTTTCAATCCACATGCTGCAGCTGCTGCACATTGGACACATAAACGTCTCTCAGAGGAAAGTAAAAAATTCCTAAATACGCTCCCACTAACAGCCAACTTTAAAATTAATAGATATAAACTCCTTCTTGTTCACGGAAGCCCCTTAGACCCACTTAATGAATATATTTTTCCAGATGCTGATGAACATCTGCTTAGGGGGTTTCTTAAGAAAGCATACGCAGATGTATTGCTTTTGGGACATACGCACATTCCAATGTTAATTGAGCTTAAGGAGGGGTGCATACTCAATCCGGGTGGAGTTGGGCAACCCAGAGACTTAAACCCAAAAGCAAGCTATGTAATAATCTCAGAAAAAGACGGTAATATCTCCTTCGAACATCATCGAGTCGAGTACAATGTAGATAAAACTGCAAAGGAAATACTGGCTGCCGGTTTGCCGTCGGCTCTCGCTGAAAGACTCTACTACGGCTGGTAAACTACCTGATCCTCCGTCCACTTCTTGAAGCTATGCCAATTGCTGAAGCAGCATCAAGTAATGCTTTTCTGCGAGATACAGACTCCTTTGCAATTCTGGTCGTTTCCTTCTCACTTACAGTTTCCAAGGTCACTTCTTTGGGCAATCTTTTACTAAGCGCTTGTATCAAGCTACGCCTGTAAGGGCCTGCACCATCACCAACTCTGACTATTCTTTTCGCCGCACGTAAATCCTCTAAAACCTCTGACGCGCTATTAACAGTCTCTCTGACAGTTGAATAGCTTAACATCTTCAAAACTCTCTCATCACCAAGCACTGCAACTCCAAATGTTTTCCCAGGATCGATTCCTATAACGACCCTTCTGTAAACGGTTTTCCCAGACATAATTTGCAGAGCTTTATCAACAATTTTTTCCACATCCTTTGTTGCATCGCAAGTAAGAATATGGCGATGTTTTATCTTACTCTTCTCCGCAATCGTTGTAACAATCACTTTAACATAAACCGGAATGGGATCGCTGGGCTTTAAACTAAGAAACGGGACTCCCCTCTTCTTGAGCTCATTAACCACAGCATAATACACCCTCCCGGACAAAGTAGCAACAGCAATTTGCGCACTCATAGACAATAATCTCTTTGAACAGCAGATGAAACTATTAATCAAAGAGTACATATTGGCTTTTTTGTTGATGCTAATTGAGCGCCCAATCAATCGAAGCAATATCTACTGGCTGCTACTCTTTTGATCGAATGCTAAGAACAGGCTTTCCAACCGGAAATATTTCCCTAATCTATGGCGAGGCGGATACAGGAAAAACAACCATCGCAATCCAATGTGCAGTAAACGTCGCCAGAAAGGGCTTTAAGGTAATATTCATTGATTCCGATAATACGCTCTCTTCAATACGGCTGTCTCAAATAGCACATCAAGATGTTGATAAAATCTCACAAAATATTGTAATATTTTCCCCAAAAAATTTCAAGGAACAAACTCATCTAATCGAAAACCTTGATAATTATTTTACACCAACCGTCGCATTAGTTATTATCGATACAATTTCATCATTATACCGAATGGAACTAGGCTCAATGGAAGAAACGTTTGCATTAAATCGAGAATTAAATCGTCAACTAGCCTATCTAGCTCAAATCGCCAAAGAAAGAAGAATCGCAGTGATGTTGGCCAGCCAAGTTTATAGCGTATTAGGCAAAGAGCAACGACCAGAGATTGAGCCTGTAGCTGTGCGTGTTCTAAAATTCTGGTCTAAAGTAATTGTAAACTTAAAACAAACCCCAAGAACAGGCGTTCGAGAAGCGGTTCTAGAAAAATTTTTAGGCATGAGTCATCCTCGTGCTCGATGTTACTTCAAATTAACTGAAACTGGAATTCAGGATTTAGGACAATAACATTCAGTGTAAGGTGTAAAAAATGGATCTAAGCCTATTAGCCGTTGTAAACGCCATCTACTACATTTTGCCAGCATACTTTGCAAACGCGACGCCAACCGTTTTTAAAGGAAAAAGGCCGATAGATTTCAATCGCAACTTTATTGATGGTAAACCAATGTTTGGCGCGCACAAGACAATTCGAGGTTTCCTTTCAGGTATTATTGTGGGGCTTATTGTAGTCATTGTTCAAAAAATAATATCGTTACCAACAGTAGAAACCTCTTTAACAATCGGCTTTCTTCTAACGCTAGGCGCTTTAATAGGCGATTTATCGGGGGCATTCGTAAAGAGGCGGCTAAACATCCCACCAGGCAATCCTCTTCCGCTTCTCGATCAACTTGACTTTGTGGTTGGCGCCTTTCTTTTTGCATCAATAGTGGCACCGCCAAAAATGGAAACGGTATTTTTTGTAGTTATTCTTACGCCATTCCTTCACGTGCTAACCAACATTCTCGCTTTTCTTCTGAAAATAAAGGATAGACCTTGGTAAATTATTGTCCCGTCATCTTCAGAGTTAAGAGTCTCTCAAACCCGAAGTAAGCTATCAATATCATTGTTATTCCTAAAGAGAGCAAAATCCAAGCTTGTCTACGTCTATACGCATATCTTGTACTCTGAAAAGCAATATAACAACCAACCAATCCAATTGCATAGAACATTATTGACAGCGAGCTTTCTCCCAAAAATTGTTCAGAAACGTTGTAGGGATAATAAAATACCCATTGCCCACCATAATTTGTAGTAAATTGGAGCTCGCCCGCATTAAATTCAACATAATTATAAATTCCACCGCTCAAAAGGAAGATTGCTATCACAACCAAAGTCAAAAAAACGATAACTACAGGCGCCTTTATGCCACGAACACGTGGGAGACGGATTAGCCTAAGTCTTCTATAAATTCCTCTACGTTTTATCCAATCAGCGAAATTCATTTACGGCCGACCTCCTTCTTTTGGAGATACTCAGCAACTTCCTTTACCCACAAGCCAGTACTTGGGTTTTTTGCAACTTCATCTAAATAACTTTCCCAAGAAATCTCCATAGCCTTTACCCAGCCCTCATATCCATGGATAAGATTCTCATGCGCTTTCTTATGTAATCCACAAAATTCATCATCAGTCTTTCGATCGCATATTACGCACTGCATTAGCTTCTCGCTCCTTTCTTGCCGGGCAGTTAGGATTAAAACATAAATTCCAAGGTCGCCGTCCACCAAAGATCCTAACATGAACCATAGGCCACTGACATGATGAGCAATTCCTCCTTAAAGGTTTCACAGTAGCTCTCTGCGGTAATGGAAACCCTGCCTTACACAGGTTCTTGAAATAATTAGAGCAGCCGATGAACTGTTTCCCAGTTCTTCTCGATCGCAAAATAATCAAATTTCCAGATCCACATATAGGGCAAGGTCCAACAGTCCTTTCTTGCGCCCGTGCCTTTCTTATAGCCTCATTTAACTCCTTACCTATCTCCTTCTCCTTCTGCTTAAACTCATCGAGAATAGGCTTTAACTTAGTAATAGCATCATCTAATACAACTTCACGAGACTCTTTTCCAACCTCTATTTTCTCCATTCTCTCTTCAAGCTCACGAGTAAGCTCAACAGAAATTACATCTGGGCAATACCTCTCTAAAGTATCAATAACGTGAAAACCGAGATCCGTAACGAGCATTCTTTCATCTTGAATATAGTTTCTATCATACAATGTATCAATAATTTCAGCACGAGTAGCTTTAGTTCCAATTGACTGCTCCTCCATCAATTTAAGTAGACTGCTTGGGTTGTAACGAGGCGGTGGATTTATGAACTTATCTTCACGGGCCACTTCTTTGAACGGAATCTTTTGGCCAACTTCAAGAGTCGGTAATAATACCTCATCACTCTTAACAAGCTGTTCATAGAATTTTAACCATCCACTCTCTAGGACTCTTCTTCCATAAAGGTGGAACAAGTAACCCTCAACATCAATAGCAATATTCATTGTTTGTTTTAATGCAGGCTCTCCAAAAACAGCCATAAACCGTCTAACAACTAGGTCGTATAACTTCTGTTCACTCTCATCTAGCGGGCGCTCTGCTATTAGGCCAGTTGGATAAATTGCTGGATGGGCTGGGTCTTCTTTCCTTCCCTCATTAGGCTGTAAAGTTTTTTGGGCAAGTAATTCTGAGGCGAGTTTTCTATAGTCTTCTCTTTTGCTTAGGGATGTAAGTATCTCATTATAGTTGATTATTGGTGGAAGCTTCTGGCTACTAGTTCTTGGGTATGAGATCATCGCCTCAAGATAAAGTCTCTCGGCAATCCTCAAAGTTCTGCTTGGTGTAAATCCAAATAACCGGTATACTTCAGCCTGCAATCCGCCTATATCAAATGGTATCGGAGGCATTTGTCGAAATTCCTTAAGGCTAATATCCTTTATCGTGCCCTTCTTTCCAGCACATTTTTTAACAACATCATCCGCCTCCCGTTTCGTGTCGATTTTCTCCTTTTCAAATGCAACTTCGTATGGCGATCCGTTAATGTCGACAACTGCCTTTATACTCCAGTATGGAATAGGCACATAGCTTTGGATCTCTTTTTCCCGCTCAACTAGAAACTTCAATGTAGGGCCTTGTACTCTTCCAGTACTTAATGTGCTGTACCACTTACTCCAATTAGCAGCAGCTATTGTTAATGCACGAGATAGGTTCACTCCATAAAGCCAATCAACTTCATGTCTTGCACGTCCAGCTTCAACTAATGGAAAATCTAAATGTGGCATAAGATTTTGATAAGCATGCTCAAGCTCTCGTTTCATTAAAGTTGAATACTTCATGCGCTTTGATTTGTCTTCACTATTATTACACGCGTACTTCAATACCATGTAGCCAATTAAACTGCCTTCAATGTCATAGTCGCAAGCATTTACAAAGTCGTCGATATTTTTAGCCAAATCCGAGATAACTTTAATCCACTTTTCAACTTGTTTTGCACCCTTTTCAGCAGCATGTCTCGGTGCCCACTTATAATTAAAAACTGGATAAAAGTTACGTCTTCCCATCTCTTGAGTTACTGTATAAAGGTGTCCCAATGCTGGGACAACTATCAATTTTTCACCATCCCTTTGCGCTTCAAAGAAGGGGACTTTTTTTTCCATTTTCTTTTTTGGTTTACCTTTTTCATCTAATGCTTGTGCAATTCTTAACGCAGCATCAGGCTTTTCGGCTATGATGAGCGTAGATTCTTCATTCTTCATAAGGTAGCATCCTTTCTTGCATGGATTTTTTGGGAAACTTAAAATGTTTGTGTAGCATTTTTATCCTCATAACTGTGATCAATGGCGATTTAAATATGCCTCAAAAAATTCTATGCGACCACTGTGGAACCGTCCTGTATACCGGTCCGGAACTTAAGCCACCAGATGAGATTATACAGCAATACAATGGGAAATGTCCACGGTGTGGCAAAAAGCTTTTTTATCACCCCGAAAATGTTGGAATTCGCAAAGTGGAGTAATACTTCCCTTATTTTTTCATCCTAGCTACGCTTATTTTTACGTCTTCTCCATCAATATTCCAGTCCCTTGTGTATAATTTGGCTGGCAACGTAATCCTCTTTTTTAATGTAATTATATCGACACTCTTAGCCCTAGTTTCACTTGTTACGTAATCCCTCATTCTGCTTAGTAATTCTGCAGTATCGTTCTCTTTTGGCTGAATAACCAACTTGATATATTCTTCAATCTTCAAGTCCATCTCTTTACGCATAAGTTGTACTCGTCTCACCACTTCCTTGGCAAGAGCTTCCGCCAACAGCTCAGGAGTTCGAGTTTTATCAATGTAAACTATGCAGTACTTTGATTCAGCCATAACTACATTCTTAGGCAATTCCTCTCTGAATAAAACGTCATTCTCTCTAAGCGTGACTACTGTTCCATCTTTAAGCCTAAGCTTGTAACTGCCTGTTTTTTTGATCCGCCTCATTAAATTCCATCCATCGACTGACGCTAACGTCTTTCCAACCTCAGATGCCCTATCTCGTAAACGTGGACCAAGTGTAGAATAATTTGGCTCAACGGCCATCTTTATGAAACTCGGTGTTGCCCCCATTTCCAATATCGTTAATTCCTTACAATTAACCTGTTCTTGTAAAGCGTCACGAAGAGTAGTAACTGCCTTCATCACTTCTGCTGTTGATGGAACTAATGTAACCGTTCTAACTGGCCATCGAAGTTTTAACTGAGCCCTTTGTCTAGCATTGTAGGCGGTTGAGGTAATATCCTTTAATATAGTCATTTCCTTCTCCAACTCAGAATTGACCAATTTCTTATTTACCTTTGGCCAATCATTAATGTGGATGCTATCAGGGGCTTTCAACTCAGCTGGTTTGAACATTTCTTGATAAAGTTTCTCCGCTACGAATGGGGTAAACGGAGCCATAAGGAGCAGGAAGGTTTTTAGTGTATAGTACAAGGTTGCGTATGCCGCTAACTTATCCGGGTCGTCCTTTTCTATCCAAGTCCGTCTTCTAATCAACCTAATATACCAGCGGCTTAGCTCCTCAACTATAAACTCGTTTAATGTTCTTGCTGCCTCATGGAAGTGATATTTATCCAGAAAATTTGTTACAGTCTCAACCAAACTTTGAGTTCTACTTAGTATCCACTTATCCTCTTGCCTTAGATCTTTCCATAATAAATTAACAGTCCACTTTTGAGGATCAAATTTATCTAAATTCATATATGTGCTTGCAAAATTGTAAACATTCCACAAGACATTCATGTTCATTAATACAACGTCCAGTTCCTCCCACTTAAAGCAAAAGTCCTCCCAAACAGTGCACTGGAGCTCATAAAAACGTAGAACATCACTTCCATACTTTTCTATGACTTTCTCAGGAGCAATGAAATTGCCGAGAGACTTACTCATCTTCTTTCCATCCGCGCTTAACGTATGTCCATGCATTGCCACACATTTGTATGGGCATCGGTTAAACGCAACTATCCCTGCACCCAATTGACTGTAGAACCACCCACGCGTTTGATCGTGAGCCTCAATTATGAAATCTGCTGGCCACCATTTTTCGAAATTGTCCTTTACAGCAGGATAGCCAAGCGACGCCCAAGAAGCTACACCTGAGTCCATCCAAACATCAAGGACATCAGGAACTCTTCGCATCACTCCACCACAAGTACACTTAAACACTATTTTGTCTACCCACGGTTTATGGGGCTCCAGATTTCTAGGCGTGGATTTTGCACTTTCCCTCAATTCATCAAGCGATCCAAAAACCTCTCTATTTCCGCATTTTCCACAGGTCCAAATTGGTAGTGGTATACCCCAATATCGTTGCCTTGATACCACCCAATCACGTGCACCTAAAAGCCAATCCCTAAATCTTCTCGACCCTGCCCACGTAGGAACCCAGACTATTTTCTCATTCTCTTCGAGCATCTTATCCTTAAAACTGGTAACCTTAATGAACCACTGCTCTGTGGCCCTAAGAATTAGTGGCGTCTTACATCTCCAACAATGTGGATATTTATGATCCACGGTCCCCCCGTAAAGCAACAAATTCTTCTTACGCAAATCTTCAATTATGACCTTATTTGCATCCTTAACATACTTACCTGAATATTTTCCAGCATCAACTGTAAATCGTCCAGTAGGATCCACTGGAGAGATTGCTGGCAACCCATATTTTAAGCCAACCTCAAAATCCTCCTCACCATGTCCAGGAGCACTATGTACACATCCTGTTCCTTCTTCAAGAGCTACATACTCCTTACTCAAAACGACTTTGTGAGCATTTTCAAGTTGAGATTGAACTGGCACTTCTTCTAGAAGTGGTGGCTTATATTGAAGACCATTTATTTTTTCCCCCGGAAACGTTTCAAGTACCTCGTATCCCAACCCTACTTCACCAAAAACAGGCTCACATCGTGCTTCAGCCAGTATGAAAACTTCTTTCCCAACTTTAACTCTAGCATAAGTATATTCAGGGTGAACCATAACAGCTACATTACCCGGCAAGGTCCACGGGGTAGTTGTCCAAATTAGGATGTATTCGTTTTCCTTCTGTAAAACTGGAAATTTTACATAAATTGACGGATCCCTTACAATTCTGTACTCATCGGTTATCTCATAACCAGCTAACGCAGTTTCACATCTAGGGCACCAATGAACAACTTTAAGGCCTTTGTCTAAGAGTTTCTTTTCATCAGCTTTTTTCAGGGTCCACCAAGCCGCTTCAATGTAACTATTGGTATATGTGAGGTATGGGGTATCCCAATCCATCCACACCCCGAGTCTTTTGAAGATATTTGTTTGAACGTTTTCATTCTTCAATACAAATTTTTTACATTCCTCTATGAAGCGTTCAATACCAATTTTTTCTTCTATTTCTTTCTTCGTCCTTACTCCCAAGGCTTCTTCAACCCTTACTTCGATAGGTAAACCATGGCAGTCGTATCCTGGTTGATCACGTACATTATAACCCTGCATTCTTCTGAACCTAATTACAACATCCTTCATGATTTTGTTCCATGCTGTGCCCACATGGGGTGGATTTGTGACATAAGGCGGGCCGTCTAAGAAATAGAATTTCTTACCATTCTTCCTAGATACCTTCGCCTTCTTGTATGCGTCACTTTTACTCCACCAACTGATAACTTCTTCCTCTAACTTCCTTGGAGAATAGGTCTTTGTGATTAAACCAACATACGACTTTGGCATATTCTTCTTCCTTTATGCACTTCATGTAGATCTAATGCTTGTTAGAGAAACCTTAAGCAAATATATTTAGCTTATTGAGCATTAAATTGACTATAAGTCAAATAAAAGATACGAAAAAGAGCATTTAGAAGGCCGGAGGCAAAAAGCGAGTGAGTTTTTCTAGCAGGTTGAGGAAACGATTTAGTAAGGAAGGACTAAAGGTATTCTTCAATTCTTTAAAAAAGGTTTACCCAAAATTTTCACGAGGAACTTTAATCCTATATACCTGCTTAACCCTCATCGTAATCATCGCATTTTTAGTCCGCATTTTGCCGCTTCGTTGGGGGGCATACCTATCAGAATTTGACCCATACTATCATTATCGCGTCACCGATTACGTGGTAAAAAATTGGCAATACATATTCGCTGATGTCAAAGTACCAAGCACGGATGCATCATTTTGGAAATGGCAGGATTACCAAAGTTGGTATCCTGGAGGGCGTGACATATGGGCAACAACTCCACCTGGGCTACCGTTCACAGGAGCAATATTTTACTTTTTATTGTCCTTCCTTGGCTTTCATGTTTCAGTTGCTGATGCCTGTATTTTCTTTCCACCTGTCATGGGTGCAATTACCTGTCTTGCGCTTTTCTTTTTCGCTAAAGATTTAGGAGGCAAAGAAGTGGGGCTATTATCTGCTTTGATTCTATCACTAAATGCAGCTCACATTAGTCGAACATACTTAGGGTTCTACAAGCATGAAACCGTCGGAGTATTTGCGATAATTCTAGTTTCTCTATTTTTCTTGCGTTCAATTGAATCGGAAAAATCTCTCTCCAAATGTATCTATTACTCAATTGCATCTGGGCTATCACTTGCTTACCTTGATGTCTCTTGGAGTGCTTTCTACTATCTCACGGATCTGCTTGCAGTATTTGTTGTTGCTCTTATAATCTTACGTAGATATAGTTCACGTATCCTAATCTCCTTCAGCATAACAATGGGCATCAGCCTTTTAATTGCGATACAAGTTCCAAGGCCAGGGCCTAGTTTACTAACATCTTCAGCTATTTTGCCAGTGTATATTGCGCTTGTTCTCCTAGCCTTCTCTGAAATGTTTAAGCGTATTAAAACCTTAAAAATGAGAACAATCGTGATCACGTTTTCTTTAGCATCTATGGGTACTCTAATTCTTCTACTCACACAAATAGGGCTGATTTCACCTATAGGTGGAAAATTTATCTCAGTTGTTAATCCAATTCTTCGCGGTCAAATGCCTATAGTTGAATCCGTTGCTGAGCATCGCCCAGCCACATGGGCATCTTCATACTATCACTTTGGCTTTCTTACTATACTCGCCCTAATCGGTTTCTTCTTTGCATTTAAGAAACCGACCAACAAGAACATCTATCTCATACTCTTTGGTGTAACATCTCTTTATTTCGCAACATCGTACGTTCGACTTGACCTAATACTGTCACCAGCCTTCGCCGTTCTCAGTGCACTGGCAGTAATGGAGATAGGAAAACCATTCGTCGATATAGCACGGGGAGTTTCATTCTTTCCAAAGCGAAAAGCACGTTTAATAACTAGGGTAAGCCTAGAGTTTGGAGTAATCACTGTAATCTTGCTATTTTTCCTTGTTTTCTCAACTTTAGCTCATGGTGTGGACAGCGCCTATGAGCCTGCCACAATAGCTTCCTCAACGATACCGACAAGAAACTATATTGGAGATTGGTTGGAGGCATGTGCATGGCTTCACGACAATACACCGAAAAATGCAGTAGTATGTTGCTGGTGGGACTACGGATACTATGTTACAGTAATCGGTAATCGAACAACACTCGCTGATAATTCAACATTGAATACAACACAAATAGCGAACATAGGTAGGATTTACATGAGTAATGAAACCGTGGCCATTCCAATTCTAAAACGTTACAATGTAACGCATATTCTTGTCTTTACCACACTAAACATTTACGTCGCTTCTCAATTCAAAAATCCAGTTTTCTATGGAGATGAAGTAAAATGGGGATGGATGGCTAAAATAGCTGGTTTAGATGATATACAGCTTCAAGATGCAACTATATCAAAAAATCTTAATCTTACCAGCTATGGAATTTATCTTCCAAAAAGCTACACTGTATTTACGGAGCTTACGCTTTATGGAGTACTTCGGGATCAAATGTCCGCATATGGAGCAACTCCTCCAAGCTCTTCATTTAACTTGGTATACTCCTCTTCATCTAATCTAGTCCTCATTTATGAGGTAAAATACTGACAAGAAATTAGCTAAAATCTAGTGGTTTTAACTAATATAGGTTGTTTTTTCCTTCTCAACTTTACGCAGTGTCTTCTCGTAAATTTCCATCTTTTCTTCAACTTCTTTCATTTTATTCAACAGTTCACTTGTTTTTTCAATTTCCTTGTCAAGGTCACTGAAATCTATTTCTAGGTCTAGTATAGACAGTAATGCCTTTAGTACGCCTTTTGCAGCCTTCGGGTCAGGCATATATCCTGTGGTTTCACCTAGAAGACACGCTGCTTCAATATGCCTAAATTTTGATAATCCTACCAGCAAACCAGCAGTGCCAACGATAGGAACCCCATCTGGGCTTAGCTTAACCCCTGAGTCCTTAAGCTTCTTTAATAGTTCAGTTGATGTTGCCACACCAATTACCTGTGGTTCAGTTTCCATGATGGGTGCGCCATACCCTCCCAAAGTGATTATGAGTTTAACGCCATGTTCAGCAGCAAATTTGAGGATCTCATTCGCAACCTCATATTGTCCTTCAATTGTCTGTGCTTGGCTATCCCCTGTTAGAAGAATGAGATCAATATACTTCTCATCGCTGCCCTTCCAATAATAGAAATTACATCGCAACATTCTCACGCTTCCCCTTCTGTCAACAATCACGTGGTATGGAAAGTGTTGTGAGTACATACGTGCAAATACATTTGCCTTTAACTGCTTGGTAAGGTATCCTACAGCAATTTTGCCAACGGATCCAAGACCAGGCAGACCCTCTATTAATACTGGATTTTTTAATTTAACACCAGGTTTTTTATGGATAGTAGTCCTAGTCATTTACCTTTTCCTTCCTTCTTTAACACATACCTGTACTTCCAGTACTTATCATCGATCGAAAATTTTGCTGGATGTACTGCATAGACCTTATTACCACACACTGGGCATTTATCTTGCTGAAGTGTGTATCTCCTGCAGTTTCCACACTTCTTTATCAAATATACCAACTTATTCCCTCTTGAATGAACCTTGTCCACCACTCTTCTCTAAACTTTGTATCGTGGTCTCAAAGATTCTCTGAAGCAACTTCTCAGCCTCTTTGTAATCTTTAGCTGACACCTCTACACGATACCTCGGGGCACCAATGACATAGATCCCAACCTCGGTGTCCCTCGGTTTCTTCAAATTTTCAGCGGCTATAAGCGTGTCGCGAATAATTTCCGCTCCATTAGGTGCTGGGCATGTAAGTTCAAGAATTCCTCTAATTTTTACCTTAGGTATCTTAATTTTAGAATGAGCGATCTCAGTTAGTGCGTCTGCAATTTTCTCCGGTACTCCAATCTCTATTAAGGCACCAGCTCCTTTTTCAGAAGCCTCCTCTAATCCAGCGTACAAACTTCCATATCGTTCCGCTATCTTCAATGCAACCTTCTCGCTTAATTCTTCCAGTGGCATGTTAAGCCTTTCAGCAACCATTTTTATCAATGATTCAGCCTTTCTGCCGTGTTTCCATTGAAACAATTTTTCCTTCTTCTCCGAACCACTAACGCGTCTTAAAGAGAGATCTACATGCTTCTTCTCTCGATCAACCCTTAGAACCTTCAAAACAGTTTTTTGTCCTTCACGTACATGATCACGTATATTCTTGACCCAACTGGAAGAAACCTCAGAAATATGGAGTAGCCCTTCCTTATCATCATACTCATCGAGTGTAACATAAGTACCGTATGGAGCAATGCTCTTAACAGTCGCTATTACGAGGTCGCCTACTTCCGGCCACTCAGCTTTTTCATGCGACACCGAATTTTCACCTCAAGTAATATTAGCTAACTTCACTCGAACTCACCAACAATTTCTCCTTTAATAATAGACTTTCCTCCGCTTGGTTCCACTAACAATTCACCGCATTTATTACAATGTACTAGTATTGCTGAGGAACTGAAAATTATCTGCTCATTTTCACATTTAGGGCATTTAACACTCAGAAACTTGGTTTTGGGTCTCGGAATCAGCTTATCCCACTCTGCCAATCGCTTCACCTATGCTTTAATCTCCATTTTTCTTAACCGAATACCCACCTTTTGAATTGTATATCCACAAACTTTGCATGTCAACTGTAATGCTTGTTTCTTAGTTGTTTTTGCAGTCCTTCGTTGTATAGGTTTCTTTTGTCCACCGTATCCTCGCTGTTTTCGTCCATAGCGTCTCGCCCCTTTGGCGTCTGTTCGCGCCCGTCCCTTTTTGTATAGGGCCACTGTATGTGGTTGATGTTTCTTACACTTTGGACAATATGTAGTGATTTCTTTGGGGGTCTTCATTTTTCAATATCCACTCTCACTACTACTCTCTGCTTAAGTAACGCCTCCGCATTCTCAGTTGGCAATAAAGCAATATCTTCAGGTTTAAATGGGCCATAACTTTTCATGTCGATACCCACAATAGCTGGAAGGGGGTGTATAAACCGAACTAATATCTTTTTTGGCTTCTCAGTGCTCGCTTTCAATTTAATCTCTTTTCCTTCAATGACGGTCTTAAGAATCCCATCATACGTTTCTATAATAGATGTGATTGTACCATGCATTTTTTCCTCCTCACTTGTACAGTCCTCAATCGGGATTGAATGCCCATCCAAAATTCCATTAAGAATCTTCATGCGTCTTACTTGAATCAACTCTGAAATTAACCGTCTTACATGATTATGTTCATTTAAAAGCAGTCTAGCTCTCGTCGATTTCTCATCAAGCATACGTTGTTCTTCTTTCAAACTTTTTACGTAAGTGCTCAGTTTAGTAAAGAAGTCCTTTTGCAAATGCTGTAGCTTAAAATTGTCTTTCTCTTGTTTCCATGCTTTATACAGTTCATTGTACACACTTATTCACCCAATGTTGCGCATCCCTTTAACAGTAGTAACATTGCAGCGCTTGTTGGCAGTTCCACTTTTTGCCTCTTATACGGACCATAAAATTGGTCACTAAGCCTAAATTTCGGCGCTTCAGAGACATTTATTGTTACAGTTCCTTTAGTAAAAGCTACTGACTCACTAAGAGGATCGAAAGCCTCTAAATCTGCAACAGAGATCTTAACCGCCTTCAATCCAGTTTTTCCATGAATAGTAGCTGGTAAACGTATTAGGCGATGTATGTCTGTTGTGACAACTGTATCGACATTCGCACCCTGTGTTTTAATCGCATAATCTGTAATCTTCTTCCAAGCACTAATCCCAAAGCCTCTAACAGCATCCCAAGGGGCTTTAGTTTGCCACGCTTTTAGAAGCGATTCTCTATGTTCAATAATAGCTCCAGCAGTTTTCTTCCGCAGTCCTGTTTTCTCCAGTTGCTCGAGTGTTGCGTTTGCTAAAAAATCATACACCCCGCGTGATAAACGTCCTCTCCAGCCAGGGTCGTTAATGTCAGGTCCAACCATTGTTTTTCCCATTTTTCGTGCTCCTATTGCTTTTTCGTACAGTCCATGATATGTTGCATCTAAACCCGTTCCTCTAACAAAGTCAACTACTTCTTTACGAGCTAGTTGATCGAGCGAATGTACTTCCTCAATCTCAATATGAACGTGATATCCACGGTGACCAGAAAAGCAGACAACTATCTCATCGTTAGAGAAACCAAAATCACTTAATAATATATCAATAAGTTTCAATGTCTCCATCTTTGCCGCTTCTAAACAATCCCCACATAGCCAGATTCTCTCTTCAAATTTTTGTTGATTACATGATGGACAATTTTCAGGCGTTGGCCCTTTTTCGCTTTTTCCACAACTAAGACAGGTCCAAGCGTCATGCTCATTTTTACACGGTGTCTCTATATGATCGGCATCGACATCAAAGATCAAGTCAGCCCCAAGCCACCCTTTCTCCTCCATCCTTTCCTCTGGTCTGTTATAGTATGCTGCTGAATGGTAAACATCTGATGGAATTGTTATCTCGAGAAAGCGCGTAAGTTCTTCAATGCATTTAAAGCCCTTATGACGAATCATTGTCCTATCTTTGAAAAGTAGAAAACCAAACTCCCTTCTCTCTAAGGATGTTGGTGGCTTAATTTCATATGAGTTCTCATGATAGTATTCTGCAAATTTTTGCCTAACAAACTCCTCAACTCCTATCTTCACTCACGCTCCTTTTTCACTCTAGTTCCCTGTAGAGCCTTCATCTTCCTTCTGTAATAGGTAAGAGGGTGTCTAACTCTTCTGCAGAGCTCATCCATATCTACGCAGATTCCATGGGTGCGCAGTGTGTCACAATTAGGTGGAGTATATTTTGTTCTTGAACCTCTAACACCAGCTATGTGTTCAACTTGATATTGAGTCATCTTTTGGTCGAAGTCCGCCAACTGAGAAAATAGCTTCATAACCTCGTCAGTAGTCATTCCTGTGTTTAACAGAAACGATGTTAATGTAAATCTGCCTAGATGTGGAATATGTTGACCAGAGAAAGTTGCATTGTACAAATGTTTGATGCATGGGGGAAAGGCGGCAACTATAAAGTCCTTAGGCATCTCCTCAATTGTAATTTCCCCCTTCCGCTGGGCCAGTATATTTTTTAGCACTTCTACTCTTTGATTAAGTAAAGGCGGTAACTCAAACTCTAAGCGCTCTTCAAGTTTTTTTTCAATTTTTTTCCGAATCTCTTCTTGCAGTAATCTTGTAGCTTCTTCAATCGTTAAATAAGCATAGCCCCCGATAACAACTCTGTTTACCAGCTTCCATTTATCATCATGAAATCCTGCTGCATTACGCAAGTAATCGGCAAAACTAACTGCAAAGTCAAAATATCTTCCACCAATCTCCTCGTCAACTGAGCGGATTCTCCAATTAAACGTGCTGATTGCTATATCCAACGTATGTTCCTTTGACTTTCTGGGCATCTCGTTCACTAATAATCTTTGAGCACGTTTAGCCTCAGCTAAGGAATATCTTCGCTTCAGGAAGGGGTCTCCTATAGCCATTACAATCATACTGGCAACAGGATAGGAAAGAATCTCGACACCATCCTCAACTCTCCGCCAACTCATATGAACTACCCCGTCAAGGATGGCTTCCTCAACGCGTTTGGCAGCTTTCTCAAAAATATGCAGATACATCTGGCTGGCTAAATCATCAATTTTTAGACCCCTTTCCTGTACATATCTGCTAGCTTCGACCGTGAATGGGTATTTAGCCCAGTCACTTTCACTCGTTAACATTCTCTCTCACAATAAAGTGCGAAAGTGGGGTAAATGAAGTTATCCCGTGATAAAATTATTCTTGCTCAATGCGTGGTGCAAGAAAGTACTGAAGTCTTCCTCCCTGTGGTAACTCAAAATCTAATCGAATAGGCATATTTGTGGAGAACTCCATAGTTGCAACATCGGAGGTAGTCGATGCCGCCTTAATAATTTCAGTTAAATAGCTTAAGCTAAAAGTAGCCTTTGCCTCTTCCTTAACCTCTATTCCTAGGAGAGCTTCGCTTGTCTTATCCAACTCAATTTTCGCACTTCCTAAATCCCCAGTAGCCTTTATAACGAGTTTATCTGCGCTTGCTTCAAGGCTTACATGATCACTAACAGTGGAAGCGTCATCCATACTCTGCTTTAATACTTCAGTTGTTAACTTAGTTTTTGCATTAAACGTAATCTTTGGTGTAGGGGCTTCTTCCCCAACAGTATCTAAAGTTGCTAAACTGAACGTTCTAGTATACTTACCCTTCAACTGCATATTTAGTCGCCCTGATTGTTCATCTATAAAAAGTTCGATAGATTCTCCAGAACCAACTCCTCTAAGTAATTTTAACATCTCACTAATGTTCACGCATAATTTGGTTGGTTGATCACAGATATAGTCTTCAAACGATGTCTTAGGCCAAGCAAAATCAATCATAGCAACATGTGATGGATCCATAGCTCGTAACGTTATTTCATTCGGGGTTATGTTAAACGTAGCCTCATCAATTAATGTCGAAATCGCCGTCATCAGGTCTTTCCAGAGTTTAGCGTCAGCCATTTTTACCTTGAACAACTTTAAACCTCCAAGTTAATCGTTTATAGGTCTAATCTTTATTCTTTAACTTTCCGATATAAGCTCAGTTAATCTAAACTAGCATGGATGATAAAATTATGAAAGTTCTCGCCACGTGAATCCACAGCGTGTGCATCTGAAGAATTGGGTTGGGCTTTCATCGCTACCTCTAGTTTGAACCAGCCACCAATAGGCTTCAGTATGTCCACATTTTGGGCATTCGGCCTTAGTTTTAGGCATTGTGTGAAGCTTCTGCTCTTCTCTTCCGATTACTGCTATTTGTTTTTGCGGCGTATGTTCAAGCGCAAGAGAGGCTGCAACTATCTTCTCCTTTGTGGATTTTTCATAACCACACTTTGAGCAGGATAACAGGACCTTAATTTTTCTCTTACCCTTCTGGGTTGGTACAAGTCTTGTTCCACATTTTGGGCAGAATTCCACTAAGGTTTCACCTTTTCACGGTTTCTCCTTCCTATAATCACCGTTCTTTTAAACTTTATGTCGATTAATTTTGATCTCCCCAAATCTCTTTGCAATGATGTTTGCTACATGTAACGCCTCAGGAATGTTGCTTTTGGCGCAAGTTTTTTTCACTATATTTTCAGCATCCTGTCTTGAAATGCCAGCTATCTGAATGAAAATTGGGTGGCTAGTGGTCCCTACCTTAACTGGATACGCTTCTCCAGCCTTCTGTACTGCGTTCCATCTTTTTCTCCAAGCCGACTTCTTCATGATTATAGATCTTACTCTACTTAAATCAACCTTCTTATTGGTGATAACGATAACTGGTAGATTTGTATTTTTAAAAAGCTTAGTTATATTGACTACATTAAAGTCTGCTAAGATTATTCCATTTAACAATATAACTCTCAATTGGTCGTAATGAGGCGATTCGATGATCATTTCAGTAATTTTTTCTGTAGCATCAAGTCCATCATTTTTCACAGCTGTCCTAATTACTCCATCAAGCCACATTTTTCCTCGATAAATAACTCCAATCACTGGGGTGGATTTTCTTTGGTGTGCAGTAGGGGAGCAACTCACACCAAGCGCTCTAATCTCTGCCTTTATTTCTCTAAACTTTGTCATCCTTGGCATAACTTAATACTCCAAGACGTTTTTTAGCCTCTATAAGAAGCTCCGTGAACGCTTTGACTGGGTCGTTCAAATTGTTTTCAAGAATATCAACACATTCATCAATTGTTATCTTACCACATAACCACACGTAGAGAATCAACGCCTCAGCTGCATCACCTTGATCATGTCGATCAACTCTACTTGGCAAAAAATCTCTTAATCCAGCTCTTTTAATTGCTTCCGCCAGAGTTTTTCCTTGAGCCTTTAAACCTAAAGGTTTGCCAATTTTTTCGGAGCCAGCTAATGAATAAATGAAATTCACATAAGCATCGCCAAGTCCAGCTAAATTCTTATCCAAAAGAATCTCTCGTAGGTTCTTTCTACATTTTTCTGCGAGAACCTTCCTCATTTTTGGAGATGGCGTATTAAGTACCATTTATGATTTTACGCTCTTCTTCCAAGCTTCTTCAAACATTCTTCGAAACTCTTCGGCGTCCGTTCCAATTTTTTTAGCAGCATTCATAAACGCTTTCTCAGGGCTTCTTTGGCTTTTTGTTCGAACATAAATTACTGGATTAGCAGTGAGTGGATGAGGGATCTCGTATCCTGCAAACTCAACAGAGCTATTCTTTAGAAGGGTTTTATGTAATATGTTGCAGAATGTATGTCCTTCACCTTCAACTTCAATTTTTAATTCATTTTTCGTCTTATTCAGAATGTTTACTTTCATACTTCATTCCACTTAATCACTTTAGATGGCTGCTACACCATATTCTACCGCTATCTTTCTCTCCTCCACGTTTTTACAAATAGGACATTGAAGACGATGATCGTTTAATATTAAGAGGTTGCCGCAACGCGAGCAGAATGCGTACAGAACACCAAGATTTCTGTCCGCTATTGAGAGCTGATATGATGCATTCTTATCATTAGTCACTTTGGCTAAAATTATGTCTCCAATTTTTAAAGCATTAAACATTGACTTAACAAAACCTCGACTAACCATAGAAATATGGACATTTCCGGTGAAAAGACTTGAAGGAATGTGCTTCTTTCCAATGTTAAAAATCTGAACAACAGCAATCTTATCCTGAACCATTGAGACTTGTCCTGTAACAATACTCCCCTCATGAGGTATAATGGGTGAATGTACACGTGGATAAACTGAAACGGTTTTATTTGATGCATCTATCAACATGTGGCCAGTTATTGATGAATAAATCTCTCCATTACTTACATACGTACCAGGTCCAAGAAGAAATTCCTCTATAACGCCAAGCTTATCTCCAGGTACAACAAATTGGCCGCTTCTCTCAACATTTTTTCTACTCAACATTTTTCCCCTTTACAACTCGGTATAGATCCACTTTAACAGGATGCGTACGCTTACTATGAAATTTGAATGTTAGCGGTATTCTCAACGTCATCTGAAATATCCCCTTAACGTTTCCCCCACGTTTTCTAACGAATCTGTTTATAAACTCTCTATTGCCCGCTCCACTTTTATGGAGAGAGTAAACAACCTTTCCCGCCTCTAAAGCTTTTTGGATAAACCTCCTGTCAATAGTTCTCCGTTGAACACCAAACGGGGGATTTTGTATCACTGTATCACATGATCCGTGAATTGAATCTATATCTGCAGTAACCCAAGATGTTCTATCATGTACACCAAACGCCTTCGCGCTTCTATTCGCTTCTTTCACTGACATTAAATCTATATCCACTCCAACAACTTCTTTTGCTCCAAGTATTGCTGCGCCAATTCCAAGCCGCCCAGTTCCACAACCGAGATCAAAAACAACTTTTCCTATCACATCATTAAACGTGAAGGCTGCCAGATGAAGAATCTGCGCAGCGGAATCTGGTGGAATAGTATACTGTTCTAACCAAACTTTAGGCTCAGGATGCGGCTTTATCCTAGATAAAGCAATCTCAAGGTCGCGTTTTTTTGAAATCTTTCTTTGCAATAAAAATCCCGATGGTTTTCAATTATGCTTTACGCTGCGGAAAGATCAAGCTTTTTTACTTCAACTCGACAGAGTGTTGGTAACTTTTTTGATCCCTGTAAAAGTGCATATTTGGCAACTTCTACTGCACTAGTATTTACATCAGCAACCATTATCACTTGATTTGTCCTAACTCGCGCCGCTGTCCCAGTGGGGGTTCCAAAAGATTTTCTCATTCCCTCCTGCAGCCGGTCAGCACCAGCAAAAGCCATCATCTTATTCTCCCTAAGTACTTGGTGAGGATAAACTTGGACATGTAGACAATAGCCTCTCTCTCCAAGTTTATCAAAGAGAACTTTGTTGGCCGCAATACGTGCCGCCTCCAGCGCATTATGGCGAATCTGCACATCCTTAAGGGAAATCAATGTAGCTCTCTGCTCAAATTTTGTTTTTGTATCTCCCATAGTATACTTGCTTAGTCGAGGCGGGGGAGCACCATGAATATACTCCTTTCGAGTATAGGCTGGGCCTCTAACGCTTCGGTAATTTTTTCCCTTCACTAAACTTAGCCTCCGCTCAGAATACCGTCTTATTTGCGTTATTTAAACCTTAACAATTGAACCATCATATTTTTAATTTATAGGTACGTCTTTACATTATTGCCGACATCTGCGAATACCCTGAGGTTATAATTGGTATGGCTACAAGAGCAGAAAAAATGATTTTATGGTTCGAGGAGCTACGTAAGGAAGATATTCCTCTAGTTGGAGGAAAGAATGCAAATCTAGGGGAAATGCTTAACGCTGGAATACCTATTCCGCCAGGGTTCGCTGTTACCGCTTATACCTATCAAAAATTTATAACCAACTCAGGAATAGCTGAACGCATTTACAAGACAATAAATGATACTGTAAAAGACCCTAAGAACCCGAAAGAGTATGAACTCGCTTCAGAGAAGGTAAGGAAACTTATCGAAGCAACACCTATGCCCGTAGAAATCATAGCCGCAATTAACGACGCCTATAAAAAACTCTGTAAGCAAATCGGCTCATCAAATGTCTTTGTAGCTGTCCGCTCATCAGCTACAGCTGAAGATCTGCCAGACGCATCGTTCGCTGGTCAGCAAGAAACCTTTCTAAATGTCTCCGGGAATAAGGAACTACTTCAAAGCGTACAAAAATGTTGGTCAAGCCTATTTACTCCAAGAGCCATTTTTTACAGAACCGAGAAAGGTTTCCGACATGAAAAGGTCCTCATAAGTGTTGGAGTACAGAAAATGGTTAACGCAAAAGTAGCAGGCGTAATGTTCACTCTTCACCCAGTTACAGGGGATACAAGTAAAATTATAATAGAAGCCACGTGGGGCCTTGGAGAAAGCTTAGTTTCTGGAGCCGCTACACCCGACCGCTATGTAGTAGATAAAAACACGCTTAAACTTCTAGATAAAGAAATAGCAACTAAAACAATTGCATACTTAAAAGACGAAAAGACTGGAAAGACTGTTCACATAAAGCTACCGCCAGAAAAACAAACAGCATCATGCTTAACCGATGAAGAAATAATGCCCCTAGCAGAGTTAGCTAAAAAAATAGAAGCCCATTACCAAAAGGCGCAGGATATAGAGTTCTCAATAGACAAAGATTTACCGTTTCCAGATAACATACTCATTGTTCAATCAAGACCAGAAACAGTTTGGAGCGCTAAACTTATCAAGCCAGAAATTGAAGCACCTAAACCTGCAGTAGTAACTACTGAACGAACAATAATCCTCAAAGGTCTCCCAGCAAGTCCAGGTACCTACGCAGGACCAGCCAAAGTAGCTATGACAACTAAAGACGCGAACCAACTGATGACAAATGGGGACATCCTTGTTACGAAAATGACAAACCCAGATTGGGCGCCCTTCATGAAAATAGCAGGAGCTATAATTACTGATGAGGGAGGAATGACGTGTCATGCGGCAATAGTTAGTCGAGAGATGGGGATACCTTGCATTGTCGGAACAAAGGAAGCAACGAAAGTGCTGATTACTGGTAATCAATACACAGTTGACGCAAAGGCGGGTATAATCTACAAAGGCATAATTGAGGGTGCAGTTAAACCAGCAGTAACAGCTATAGTAGCCCCCACCTCAACCTACATACCGACAACTGCTACAAAAATCTACGTAAACCTATCAATTCCTGAAATTGCTGATAAGGTCTTTAAAGAAACTCAACCTGACGGCGTTGGTTTACTGCGGGCAGAACATATGCTACTAAGCATCGGTAAGCATCCGAGGAAACTCATTCAGGAAGGTGGAGGCAACAAAATGATCGACACCTTTGCGGAGGGCATCAGAAAGGTTGCTGAGGCATTTTACCCAAGGCCAGTGGTCTATAGGTTTCTCGACTTTAAACCAGATGAATTTCTAGGTCTTGAGGGTGGAGAAGTTGAGAAGGAACTTGGGCACGTAGGGCCAAATCCATTAATCGGCTATAGAGGGGCCTACAGGTACCGAAAAGAACCAGAAATATTTCGCTTAGAATGTCGTGCGATCAAGAAAGTTCGTGAGGAATTTGGCCTGAAAAATATAGTAGTTATGATTCCATTCGTTAGAACTCTTACTGATCTTATAGAAACTAAGAAGATAATGGAGGAAGAGGGGCTAAAACGTGGACCTGACTTTAAACTTTGGATTATGGTTGAGGTTCCGAATGCAGTCTTTTTAATAGACAAGTTTATTGAAGAAGGTATTGACGGCATTTCATTTGGAACCAACGATCTAACTATGCTAATTTTAGGAATTGACCGTGACGATGCCAGTATAGCCGAAATTTATGATGAGAGAGATCCAGGCATTCTAAGAGCCGTAGCTCATACAATAAAAATATGCAACGAACATGGTGTGACCACATCCATATGCGGGCAAGCACCATCAGTATATCCTGAGTACTGTGAATTTCTAGTAAGGCAAGGTGCAACCAGCATGAGTGTTAACCCCGACACGGTGATAGCTACCAGAAAACTAGTGGCATCTATTGAACAGAAAATTCTGCTTGAAGGCGTTTTAGGCGGTAAGGAAAAGGAAACCAAATAGAGCTTAGCAATTATCGGTGTTTCTTTAAACGATTCTCTTTATCTGGGATCGGTAAGGTCACTCCACGTTGCCGTTGATACTTTCCTATATAGGGTTTCTCAACGGGTGATGTTAACTTCGCAAAAATAACATGGCAAAAACGGTCTTCAACATAGATTTTCATCCGCATTTTGAGCTTCTCACTTTACATGCACCCCGATATAAATTTCGTTGGAAAGCACTCCAAAATCTTCTGGAGCTAACGTCCCCACTCGCCTTTTAACGAATGGCAACTTTTCTATAAGCTCTGACGCATTACGCCTCGGAACTTTTTTTGCATTAAAAAACACTTTTAGCGCCTTCTTAACTTCTCTTCTGCGCTGAGTAAATAGTATCCTAACTAAATCTGAGAAGAACTCCTCATTAACGACTTTGAACGGGGGTCTTCTAGGTGTTAAACGCACAACAGCAGATCCAACCTCTGGTATAGGATAAAACGACTTAGGAGATATGTACTCCAACAGTTTTATGTCAGCATAATAATACGCCATGACTGTTAAGCGACCGTAATCAGATTTCCCTATTTTTGCTGTGAGGCGTCTTGCAAAATCCTCTTGGAATGTGCAAATACCGTAATCAAACTTTTCTGAAAGAAGCTTAAACACAAGTGGCGATGATATCGCATAGGGAGGATTGGAGACAACTTTAGTAAAATAGGGAGTTTCCATTTTCAGGAAATCGCCCTGGATAATTTTGATATTTTTAAAAACATTAAGGCGGTTTCTCAACGCTCTCACAAGGTTTGTATCCACTTCAATCGCAATTACCTCTCCAGCCTTCTCGGCAAGTATTTCAGTTAAAAAACCCAAGCCAGCACCTACATCAAGAACAACGTCACTTCGATTCAGCTCTGCATACTTTGCCATCTTCTCTAGAAATATACGATCAATAGCGAAACTTTGCCCTAGCCTCTTCCTCGGCTTAACTCCGTAGCGATGGAGAAGGCTTCTGGCTTCTGAAAGCAAGCTCATTTAGATTCACGTCTCAACTATGGTAGACGGGTGAAAAGACGATACTTGGACTCTTCCGTCAACTCTTCTAGAATTCTTTTTGTAATTAATTTAACTGGATCCGGAACATTTGCACGTTGTTGGACATCGGCAAAACTTTGGAAAGGTTTCTTTTCCCTCTCATTTAGAATCTGCCACATGTATTTTTTTCCTATTCCTGGTATGAGCTCTAGTGCATGCATTCGTGGCGTTATGGCCGGTGCATTGTTAAAGAAAGCTACAAACCTATCCTCCTGATTTTTCACTATTGTCTCTATGACCGCCGGTAACTCACTTTTTGCTGTTGAAGTTAGTTCGTCATAATTTACACGCCCAGTTATATGTTCAATTTTTTCACGCGAATCTTTCCCAACATAAACGCGCTCATACGGTGCAAAGATTGCTCCAACTCTCGTTACTGCCTCTAGTAAGGTGAAATAAGTTTCTCCAATGACCTGCACAATAGGTTCTGCTCGAAACGCTGGCTTCCCAGTACTAGGTCGACCATGGGGAAGGTGGTCTAACACATAGGCATATTCTTCGTAACGCTTAGCTATTCCTTCTATCTTTTTCTCCATAAGCGGTTAACACCCATCGTTTAAGAAAGTACATAACAAAGTTATTTCTATTTTCTATACTCATCTAGGAGTTTCAACATGTCTTCAAGTTGAGCTGTTGCTATAATTCTTCGTTTACCTGTTGCAAAAAAAATGCGTAATTCTTCTACGCTCTTAGGCATGCAATTAACAATTTGAACAGTTTCTTTTGTATCAACGCCAAACTTCTCAGTTAGTTTATTCACAAGCTCTTCAGCTTTATTCTCATCCACCTTCACGAATTTCTGCGCAAAGTCAAGGGTTCTACGTTGAAATTGATCAATCTCAGCATCTCCTCTTTCCTCAAGAATTTTCTTAACTGCTGCCACAGTGATAGGTTTCTCACTCAAGCTCTTTTTTGGCATTACCTTAAATCCTCCACTGGGCTGTATGGTCTAATGTGCTCAGGTCTAGCTATCACCTTTTTGGTTTTTCCACCCGCCTCTATAGCTATGCAGTACGCTCTACCTCTTCTCTCAACAACAACGCCTGTTTTTCCATAAAATCGACGGTGCGGCATACCTTTATGAGCGCTTGGATCTGTCACAATAACCACTTTGCTGCCAAGCTTATACTCATGTAGCAATCTACCTAACGGAGGCAATCCTCTTTTGCGAGGATTTTTACTAAACAGATTCCTAGTTTTTGAGCGATAACCTTTTGATACCATATGAGTTTCCTCCAAAAACTAAAACTTAATTCAGATCGAAGCTTCAACCTTCTTACTTTTGCCTTATATATGTACTTTTCTAGGTTAACTCTCGCGACATCTTACCGAGAAGGGGGCGTCCTCTTCTCATCATCTGCTTAGTCATCATCTTCATCAAGAAATATTGCTGAACAAGCTCTTTCACATCCCGTTCACTAACTCCAGATCCACGAGCTATTCTACGTATCCTTGAGGCGTTAAGCATCTTCGGGTCCTCTCTTTCCCCCTTAGTCATGGATTGAATTATAAAACGCCACTTTTTCATCTTATCCTCGGCCCCTACAATAGTCTCTTCAGGCAGGTTATATCCAAGTCCCGGCATCATTTTTAGAAGGCGTTTTAACGATCCAAGTTTCTGCATAGATTCAAACTGCTCATACATATCCATTAACGTAAATTTTCCGCTTAAGAACGCCTTTGCTTTTTTCTCGGGAACTTTTATCTCAGCTTCTCTGACGCGCTCTACTAGGCTCTTCAAGTCGCCCATGCCAAGTAATCTTCCAACAAAACGAGGGGGATCGAAAAGCTCAACGTCATCAATTTTTTCACCTGTACCAAGGAACTTTATCGGTGCACCTATCGCAGCCACCGCCGACAATGCCCCTCCACCTCTAGCTGAGCCGTCAAGTTTTGCAACAAAAATTGAACCGATTTTTGTTGCTTCATTAAATGCTTTGGCCTGTGTAGAAGCTTGTTGGCCGATTGTTCCGTCTATTACAAGTATTATTTCATCAGGCTTCACTTTCTCAGCCATCACTCGCATTTCTTCAAGCAGTTCTTTCTCGTCCTTATGTCGCCCAGCTGTATCGATTATAATTATGTCGTACCCATAATCTCTAAACTTCTTAACGCCTTGCAACGCTATCTTTGTAGAATCTTTTTCATTTTCACCGTAAATTGGAACATTTATCATGTCTGCAAGTTGCTTTAGTTGGTCATATGCCCCCGGTCTGAACGTATCTGTACATACGATTGCCGCTTTTAATCCTCTTTTCTTAAAGTATCTAGCTAACTTAGCTACACTCGTAGTCTTTCCAGAACCTTGAATTCCGACGAGCATAAGAACACGGGTCTTACCTGTCTCAACGGTAACGATCGCTGGTTTTTCGCCAAGGAATTTTGTTAATTCCTCATAAACAACCTTTACAACGTGCTCTCGTCTTGAGATGCCTAGTGGCAATTTCTCCTCTAAAGCGCGTTTCTCAATTCTCTTTGAAAGACCTAGCACAAGTTGAACGTTAACGTCAGCTTGCAGCAGCGCCCTTTGAATATCCCTAATAAGTTCCTTGACCGCAGCCTCATCTACAATTGGAGCTCTAAGAACCTTTCGTAGAGCATCGTAAAGGGAAGATCCAAGTTTATCTAGAGCCATATAACTTGTCTCTAGTTTATCAACTTTAGACGTCGCTCTTAAACGTTGATGCATGTTTTCGTAAACTTTTTCATTAACACATAAATCAAGTAAGAATTACTATAGGAGGACCTTTATGGCAAGCATCATCAAGATAACTGAAAAAAAGGCGGTACCTAAAGAGCCAGTAATCATTACCGGGCTACCTGACGTTGGGTTGGTCGGCGTTATAGCTGCCTCTGAGATGGTATCTTATCTAAAAATGGAGGAAATAGCCAAAGTAGAATCAGGTCTTCTTCCTCCAATAGTTGTTCTTCATGAGGGGCTACCATACGCACCTGTCAGATTCTTCAGTCATGATAATTTAGTAACTCTGGTCTCTGAAATAGCGTTACCTAGTTTAGCTGTTATCCCTATTTCAGACGCCATTGTAAATTGGGCTTATGCAAAAAAAGCAAAGTTAGTAATATCTATTGGGGGTATCGCTGAACCCAATAGACAGGATATAGAAAAACCTAAGGTATTTGGTGCGGCATCCAATAAAACCTCTTTACAAATCTTAGAAGATCATGGCATCAAAATTTTAGGGGAAGGTTATTTGGTAGGCGCCTATGCTTTGATCCTGAGAAATTGTGCCGAGAAGAACATTCCATCAATCTCACTGCTTGCTCAATCTTTCTATAATTATCCAGACCCTGAAGCAGCTGCCGCCGCACTAACAGAGTTAAACAAGATACTGGGCACCAATATCGACACTTCTGAACTACTAAAGAAGGGCGAAAACATCCGCTTGAAAGCTAGAGACATAATGAAGCGGACTCAAATTGAAATGGAACGAATGAGGAAGTCGCAGGAATATGGGGCCCCACCCCTCTATGTGTAGTGGATGTGTCCAATTATGAAAATGAGAAGGCGTTCAATTTTAGACATAATCGGTGAATACATGGAGGAGCTGGAGAGGGTAGCAGATCAGATGTTCGAAGCTAGATTCATTGAGCAGCCAAGTTGGGATACCGCTTCTGCAACATTAGAACCTCTTACCAATGTGTTCATATCAGCAAAAGAAGTGATAATTACCGCAGATTTGCCATGTGTTGATGTGAAAGCAATTACCGTCAAGGCTTTGAAGAGAGACATTATTGAAATAAAGGCAAAAACACAACGTACTATAAGTTTTGATGAGTTTGGAATTATTCATAGAAAAGGAAAGTTTTCAAACTTTTATGTGCAAGTCGCTGTTCCCGTTCCAGTTAATACAACTAAAATGAAAACTCTATGCAAACATGGCATTTTAGAAGTGCGTATTCCGAGAAAACTTGGATACTCCGTGCAGTAGAATGATTGTAACATCTTCCCTAATGGATTCTTTCAAAGGCAGCCGCAACCATGATTGGAAAGATTATTGTCACATCGCCAATAATTGTAACAAGCTTACCCTTTGCCTTAGCCTTTCGCCATGAAATTGCCTCTTCAAGAGGGGCGCCACTTAAGCTTCCTCCTTCTGGCCTATCAAGTGTAATTTGAACAGCAGCATCAACGCCTTCGCGCAGTATGTTAGCACCAAGAATGTAATGTTTAGTTAATCCACCACCAAGAATTATTGCGCCGGTTTTCTTTGAATTAAATACAATGTTAGATAACTCATTTAGATCAGCAATCGAATCAATGCTTATGCCATTAAGCTGACTGAACGTCCAAACATTAAGTCCAAGCATCGAATCAAAGAAACCTGGACAGAAAATAGGCACGCCCCTCTTTGAAGCCTTAAATAAAATAGACTCTCTGTCCTTGATATCTTTCCCAAACTCGTAGAGCAATTTTCGAATAGAAATTCCAATTCGCTCTTTTTCAGGAAGAGCCTTGAGTACCTTATAGGTCTTTTTTTCTAGAGCCTCAAACGCCTTTTGCTTAATGTAAATATCACCTATTCTACCAAGTTTTTTTCCTCTAAGCTTCACATCATCGGCTAAAAACTCCCCCTTCACATGCCTATAGCCAAGTGCTTCAACAATGTCATGAACAATATTAGCTCCGCTTGATACTACTACATTCACATACTCTCTATTGATCATATCCCCCAATATTCTTCTTAACCCACCTGGAACAGCTGGACCGGATACTCCCAGAAAAACTGTGTAATCTGGGTCCTCAAACATCTCAACTAGAACATCGACACCTCTGGCCAATCTGCCAGCTCCAAGAACCCCGGTTTGTTTCATCTCATCAACTAACTGACCTACGCTCATTCTGGCCCTCAAACTCATCTGTTTAACGTTCTTCAACTAAATGCTCCCCAAGGTCTATCTTACAAAAAGGAGTAAAAGGTAAGTTAAAATTAAGTTTAGCCACCCTTTACGCGTGCAATCTTAAATCGTCCTAAAGCTCTCCAGTACTCAATTTCTATGCCCGATGCAAGTTTTGACTTAATCTCCTCCTCAAGTGGAATGCTCACCCAAAAAACTTCATAAGTTTCAAGATCCATCAATTGGACCGCGTCAGGGCTTATTGATACAACCTGTCCACTTCGTTTTTCGATTACTGGCACCTCAATCTTAGCATCCACAGGACTAACTATGCTTCTCTTTGAACCGTCAAAAAGACCTATAGCGATTATTCTTGCTTTTGCTGAGCCATGTTTGCCAGGCTTAGATTTTTCAAGTTCAATAATTCTGCATGGTTCTCCGTCTATAACTATATTGTGCCCAATTTTAAGTGAGCCTACATCAACTGGTTTACTCATATTCCCGCTCTTCTTTTTACGATTCTAATTCCGTTTAATTTAATTCTAGTGAATATGCTTTTTAAGGTAAAGGCTTTTAGTTAGTGTTTAAGATAAAAATATTCAGGTGGTTAGCATTTTATGTCCTCAGAGGAATCAGGAGTAAAAAAAGAGACAGAGATCGGCCTACTACTTCACGCTATAATCTTTGGATACCAGAAAGCTGTCGATAGCGTTCTTGGCGCTGGGGCTGCAGTCCTTGTGCCTCACGCTGTAGATGGAATCATCAGACTTTACGAAAAAGGAGGATTTGAACTAGCTATCAGCGAAAACATAGAGGAGACGATAGCACACTTTAACAAAAAAGTGAAAGAGCTAGGTTTTGCGGAAGAAGTTGTTTTTAAAGAGGAAGAGAAAGGTAAGTTTTTGTTCGAGGTTAAACAGTGTGCATACGTTGACCCAACTCATGCATTAATATCCCCAAAAATTGCCATATGTCCGATAGCGTTTCTTGCTGCAGCAATACTGCAGAAGGCAACAAACAAACAAGCGGTAATAAGTTTCTCTGAATTTATTAAAGGCGGAACAAAGACGTACATCACGCTAAAATGAAGTGACGGGCATGGCCTCTGTACGTGACCCCAAATTAGAGTTTCGAATGAAACTTTATCAAGACCCAGACATCCGTACACTTTTATCCGCACTAGTAGCAGGACAAATCCAAAGTATTGCCCCCTTTCCGGATCCGACCTTTAAGACGCGCTATCCAAGCATTGAAAAAATGCTAAACTTGTCTCCAGACAAAGTTGAGGCAATCCTAAGGCAACTTGCAGATTCAGACATCCTAACACGTGAGCTCTTTAGCATAGTTGCCACATGTCCATCCTGTGATTCTTTCAGATTAATTGTCCATCCACTCTGTCCCATGTGTAAGTCTCGCAATCTAACTAGAAGCGAAGTTTATGAGCACATCACCTGCGGCTACGTAGGTCTTGAACAAACGTTTTGGCATGAAGGAGTGAAGAAATGTCCCAAATGTCACGGAAAACTCGAGAAACTCAGTGTAGATTATAGAATAGCCGGAATTTACTATCAATGCATGAACTGCAAAAAATCATTTGACATTCCCACGTTTCAATGCAGCTGCCAAGAATGCAACACTAATTTCTTCTTAACGGACGCAACATTTCTATCCCTATACACTTACATTTTCAATAAATCATTTAGAGACGAACTACTTCGAAACGTTGTATCACTAGATCCGGTTAAAAAAGCGCTTAGCACCATGGGCTTCACAGTTGAAGCTCCAGGATACCTTCCCGGAGCCTCTGGGGTCAAACAGAGATTCGACATTACCGCCCGACATCCAGGAGTAACCGCTCGCTACATCGTTATGGACATCGTTGTTTCTGAAACTGAAGTATTGCCAGAGAGTGTTCTAAGTCTATTTGCAAAAGGTGTTGACGTTAAACCAGATGAAACAATTATTCTAGTCATACCAAGACTAAGAGAGGACGCCAAAGCTCTCCTTCCCGTGTATAAAATAAAGTTAGTTGAAGGTAACACCATGGAAGAAGCCGTCAACACGCTTAAGGGAATGGTTAAAGCATAATAATCAACTGTACCGAAGCTATATGCCAACTGGGCAATCCTCTTTAAATTCTTAGCCAAAATTTACCTAGCAAATTTATAGATGAGTCTAATTAGAAAAGTTAAGGACTGTTGGTGGCGGGAATGTTTCGTAGAGCTGGCATTGTAGCACGGTCCGATAAAATAGGGGCATTAACATTAGCTGCCAAAATAGGCGATTACCTGAAATCAAAGGGGCTAACCGTTTTATTGGAATCTGAGTTGGCATCATTTAAAAAAGAGCCTAAAAACAGTTTTCCCCCCTCTGAACTGTACGCCGACTTCATAATTGTTGTTGGTGGGAATGGGACTGTATTAAGAACCTGTGCATCTCTACCTGAACCTGAAACTCCTATTCTCAATGTAAACATGGGCACAAAGGGTCTTCTTATGGAGGTAAAGCCAAAAAATGTGTTTAAGGCAATCAACGACTGTTTATCTGGAAACTACATAACTGAAGAGTGCATAAAAATCTCTTCAAGTATAAACAACGTTAAACTGCCTGACGCATTGAATGAAGTGCTAATAACTGCTAGCCAACCGCTAAAGATGTTACATTTCAACATCGAAAAAGATGGCGCCGCTTTCCTTGAATACCGTGCCGACGGAATAATAATCTCAACTCCAATTGGATCAACCGCCCACTCACTCTCGGCCGGTGGGCCGATCCTCAACTCTCATGTTGAAGCATTTGTTCTAACATCCATATGTCCGTTGACTCCTCTTCATTCCATTGTGTTTTCGTTGTCAAGTGTCCTAAAAATTAAGCTCGTTAAGCCCAAATCTAAGGCGGCTGTAATTATTGACGGAGCTCATCAAAGGGATATAACCACTAAAGAATCGCTGATGATAAAGAAATCAAAGCATAAGGCAGTTTTCATAAGGTTCAAAAAAGACTTTTTTAAACGACGTTTGGAAGGAAGATTCTCGCTATAAGCTAGGAATAATCAATGGCTGAGAAAGACCTCATCCTAATACTAGATGCATCAGCGTTTATAATGGGATACGATCCCCTTTCGGTTGGCTATCCTCAATTTTCAGTACCATCTGTTCTAAATGAATTGCTTCCAGAAACAACTGAATGGTTAAGATGTAGTGTCGCTGAGCAGAGTGGGAAGTTAAAAATTCTACAACCCTCAAAAGAGTTTGTCAATAAAATTAAATCCCTCTCCACAAGCATGGGGGATATTCGCATCCTTTCAGATGCTGATGTACAAATACTGGCATTAGCCCTTGAATTAAAGAGCGAGGGGAAGAGCCCGATAATAGTCAGCGATGATTACTCTATCCAAAATGTGGCAGAACGAATGGGCCTGAAGTACAAATCTCTCGCCACATTCGGCATCCGATATCAATTCGACTGGATCTTATATTGCCCAGCATGCCACCGAAAATACCCCTCAGGATACGTTGGTGAATCATGTGGAGTATGCGGTACAACTCTTAGAAGGAAGCCATTGAAAAAAGCCAAGATTGAAAAAACTTTGTGACTTAAATTCATATAATTTAAGTGTTTTTATTACAAAGGTGATATTCTCTCTGTTATTAAAGAGAGTTTACGGTGAATAGAATTGGTTAAACGAGTTGGCATACATAAGAAAGGAGAGATCTCTCTCTGCGACATCATGCAAACGATACGAAAAAATCCACGTATAAAAGAAGCAGGGGCGATCACATACTTCATCGGAATCGTTAGAGGTCGCACCTACAAAGGCAAGAAAGTTAAGAAACTATACTTTGAAGCGTATAAAGAACAGGCTGAAAAATCACTTACAAAAATATCTAACGACTTAAGGAAAAAACCAGGCATAGTTGATGTACTCATCCATCACATGACAGGAACATTGAAAGTAGGCGAAACCATTGTTTTCGTGGCTGTCGCCGGTAAATCTCGCAAGGATGTATTCCCAGTACTAGCTGAAGCAGTGGAACGCATTAAACGAGAGGCGCCTATCTGGAAGAAAGAATATACCGAAAAAAACGCGCGCTGGATTTCAGAAAAGAGGCATCTCTAAACTATCTTTGAACCCATTCGGAGCATCTCTTAGTTTCCCAATAAGCCTTCCCAGTTTTCTGGCAACGGCTCCGAATTAGAAACTTACATCCAAAGCATCCTTCAGTCATTCAGTTGCACCCTCTAATACAAATTGTAGAAACTACAGGCATCAACCACGGTATTAAAGTTACCGCTTAATTTTGGTGCGGGGAGAGGGATTCGAACCCCCGAAGGGCTTCCCCACGGGATCTTGAGTCCCGCGCATATGGTCCCACTCTCGGTTTGACCGAGCTCTGCCATCCCCGCAATACGAAAAATTAGGAGTTACGGCGCTAACTTAAACCTTCTTGAATTTTTCGTAGAACTCTATGAGAATCTGTACTTTTGGCTCTTCTTCGTTGAGTGCTATAATCTTCATCTGTCCACCTACCTGTTCATACTTCAGGATGTTCTCCTTGATTAAGGGATTAATTACTCTAGCTACTGTCGATGGTGATAGACTCAGAAACCGCGATAAACCTGCCTGATTAAAGATCTTTCCTCTATTCTCAAGCAAATGCTGAATTAACTTTGTTTGTGCCCTGCTTCCAAATACATCTGTTAAACTAGTCAAGTTGCCAGCTCCTACCTTAGATAGATTATCACAAAAAAGAGTAGAAGAACTATAAACAGAAGGTACGAGATGCGTGTCGTAGTTTTATATCTTCTCTCTCTCTTAGCGTACTCTTCTTTACATTTACTAGAGCAAAACTCTTGACTCTCTGGAGTAGCCCTACCGCAGACCACACAGTGCTTATGAGGGATAACGCGCATCTCCTTCGACATTTTTATCACTCCTTCACCACAAACGTGCCTACCTTTTTTCCATTAATTATTTTTTCTATATTTTCTGGGTCTTTTCCATTAAGAACCCATGTGGGTATGCGAGAACGGTCAAGGATCTTTATTGCAACCGGATCTAATAATGCATAACCACCGGCCCAACATTTGCCTGACATAACTAACTCCAACATTTTCATCGGAGAAACCTTACTCAACCTTTTTGCCTTCGGGTTCTTCTTCGGGTCCGCGGTATAAACACCATTGACATCAACTGTGCGAATCAAAAAATTAGCCCTCATTAACTCGGCGGCAATAGCTGCTACAGCATCTGTAGAATGGCCGGGAGTTAAACCGCCCATTACAACAATTTTACCGGTTGCCAAAGCATGTTTCAATTCATTAACGCTTGTAGGTGGTTCAGGGTAAACTTCCTCACCTAATCCAAAGATAAGTAGTCTAGCATTCAGTCGTGTAACTTCGATTCCCAGCTGATCACATAGGGCTTCATCAGCACCTAACGTCCTAGCAGCTCTAATATATTTCCGAGCATTCTCCCCACCGCCAGTCACAATTAACACCCTATGTCCAGCTCGGCGGAGTTTCTTGAACAGCCTCACATAAGCCTCTATGTTCTTAACTTCTAACTCTGATGGAAAGAAGAATCCACTAAGCTTAACGACAATTTTCAATACTATCTCCTCCTTGTCATCGTTAGTTTTTCAGACAAACTGTTTATAATAATTAATATTTGAAACGCTTAATTAGACCATTTACCTGAAGCGTCACCCAAAGTCTCTGCCACTCCTCCCCCTTCTTGAAAGATTTCCTTATTCACGCTAACCGTCAATCTTATAAAGAGCTGGCATGATTGCGATTACGGCGATTGTAGACTAAGTAGGGAATTAATCATGTCCGAGCGTGGTTCCGTAGCCCGTTTCAGACTCAAAAAGGCACTGGAGACCCTAGCCTCCAAAGAAGGGCGTGGAACAGAACTAATCTCACTATTTATCCCCCCAGGAAGACAAATTAGCGATGTAATGAACTACCTTAGGCAAGAATATAGCACAGCATCCAATATTAAATCAGCAGTGACACGTAAACACGTCCTTGATGCAATTACAAAAGTTATGCAACGCCTCAAATTATTCAAGGAAACGCCTAAAAATGGTCTAATAATATTCTGCGGCGCAATCCCCCGGGGTGCTCCAGGCTATGAAGAGATGGAGCTATACGTAATAACTCCGCCGGAACCCATCAACATCTACCTCTATCGATGTGATAACAAGTTCCACACTGATCCATTACAAGATATGGTTAAAGAAAAAGAAGTTTACGGAATCATGGTCATCGACGGCAGTGGAGCTGCATACGCAACACTTAGAGGCCAAAGACTTGAGATCATTAAAGAAATAACTTCAGGTTTACCTGGCAAACATAGAGCAGGCGGTCAATCAGCTAGACGTTTTGAGCGTCTAAGGGAAGTTGAAGTAAATGAGTACTACAAGCGTGCAGGAGAATATGCTAACAAGATATTCTCAAGCATTTCTGGTTTAAGTGGAATAATTATTGGTGGACCAGGACCAACAAAGTCAGATTTTGAAGAGGGGGAATATCTTCACTACACGTTAAAAAAGGCCATTCTTGCAAGAGTTGACACAGCTTATGTAGGAGAGCAGGGTGTGAAGGAAGTTGTTGAGAAAGCTCCAGAAATTCTCAGAAATGTCCGTTATGTGGAAGAAAAAAACTTAGTTCAACAATTCCTATATGAGCTAGGTCATGATACTGGGTTAGCTACCTATGGTGAAAATGAGGTTAGAGAGGCTCTACAGAAGGGTGTTGTTAAGACTTTGATAATTTCTGAAGAGCTTGACATTGTTCGTGCAAAAATAAAATGCTCTAATTGTAATTACACCGAAGAAAAAACTGTAAAATCAGTTGAGCTTTCTGAACTTAAACAAAGCCTCATCGGTAAACCCTGTTCTAACTGTTCAATACCTGCGCTTACACTATCTGAAATGAAGGATCTAGTCGATGAATTGGCAGAGTTAGGAGAGCAAACTGGGGTTAACGTTGAAATAATTTCAACAGAAACTGAGGAAGGGCAAGGATTGCTAAATAGCTTCGGTGGGGTTGCAGCAATTTTACGCTTTAGACGATCGTAGGTTACGTTATTTAGCAACGTAGATATTTTTTCCAACTCGTAGAAGCTTAACTTTAGCTTCTCCGAAATTTAAAGTTCTAATTCTATGCATCGATTGGAGGTCTATTTTTAGAGTTTTCAATTCTTCAGGCGCATAGACTATATCTATACTTTCATTAAGCGCTATTCCAGAGTCTTTCTTGTACTTCCAGATCGTTGTGTTAAATTCAATGAACTTTTCAGTTATTTTTATCATTTCACTCTCCCACTCCGCCATTTTCTCTGGGAACAATTGTAAATGTATGCTCTCCTCACCGTACAACTCTCGCCATATAGAATCAGATACAAATGGGCATATCGGCGCCAGCAACTTTAGTACAGTTTGTAGGCATGAATGAAGAGTATACCACGCGCCGCGCTGTGTTCTCCTACTAAATTCGTCACTAGGATTGTATGCCCTTGATTTAGCGGCTTCTATATAATGGTCAGCAAATAGACTCCATGTGAAGTTTCGTATGGCTGTAGATGGAATGAATACATCCATATGATCATAGCCTCTTCTACATTCTTCTATTAATCTATTCAATTCAGCGAGAATCATTTTATCTAAACTTGTTAACTCATAGTCATCTGATGGTTGTGGGAAAGATGATATGAACCGAGCTATGTTCCAAAGTTTTGTTATAAATTTTGAGGCGCCTTCGAGTCTGCTTTCTGAGAACCTATAGTCAGAGCCGACTTTGGCTTCCATTGCTCCCCAAAGCCTAAACGTGTCCGCTCCATATTTTTGGAAAAGCGGCTCTGGATACACCACATTGCCCTTAGATTTATGCATGGCTTCACCTTTTTCGTCGAGGCCCATGCCCGAGATTCTAACTTCCTTAAATGCTGGTTTTCTGAGTAGATGATACGCTTTTAAAATTGAATAGTAAAGCCATGATCGAACTATGTCTGTACCTTGTGGTCTGAGAGAGCCCGGAAATGCCTTATTGAAGAGGTTTGCATCGCGTTCATATCCCGTTATATACAGTACGGATCCACTGGAATCCATCCATGTGTCAAAAGTCCTTATTTCTCCAACGAACTCCTTTGATCCGCACTCGCATTTATTAAAAGGTGCATTTTCCCTCCAAGGTTGATAATATTTGCCAGGTTTTGGTAGGTGTGGTTTGCCGCATTTTTTACAGTACCATATGGGTATTTCAGTTCCATAGTATCTTCTTCTCGAAATCGGCCAATCAGTTGTTATGGAGGCAATCCAGTTTAGCAGCAGTTGTTTTGATGTTGCTGGATAAAATTTAATTAAATCAACTATTTGGAGTAGGTCATCAGAAACTTCAAGTTGTTTAAGGTAATATTCTCGCATTGAAATAAATTCAATCGGATTTTTTGATCTCCAGCATTCAGGCGTCCTGTGTACAATTTTCTCTGACTTAACTATTAATCCAAGTTTCTTTAAGTCTTCAGCAATCTTCTTCCTAGCTTCATAAATCGGCAGTCCCTTATAGGGACCAGCTTTCTCATTCAGTTTTCCATCAATGTCTATTGCTATATTCGGTTCAAGATTCAGCTCTCTAAATAGACGTATATCTGAATAGTCACCGAATGAACAGACCATTACCAGCCCAGTTCCAAACTCCGGTTTAGCATAGTTATTAGGAAAAATAGGCACCTCTTTCCCATATATCGGCACAACAGCTATACAATCCTCCAGTTTTGTGTACCTTTCATCATTCGGGTTGAATATAACCGCAGCGCATGAGCATAGCAGTTCAGGTCTAGTTGTCGCTATAACAAGGTCCTCTCCCCCCTTCAATTTAAACCGGATATAATACACATCTGTTTCAATTTCTTGATAATCAATTTCAGCATCAGCAATTGTTGTACGACATACTGGACACCAGTTCGTAGGTCTATCGTCTTCGTAAACTAAATTCTTATTCCAAAGGTCAATAAAGGTTGACTGCGTTATCTGTCTGAACTCAGGTCTATCTGTTCGGTAAAAATCATCCAGATCGCAACTCATCCCCATTCTTCGTGCAATTTTAATTATCTCCATCTCAGCTTTATCCAAGAATTCACGACAAAGCTTAACGAACTGCTCTCTTGGCACTTCATGGGCGCTGATATTGTAAATTTTTTCAACCTCAACCTCGACAGGAAGACCATTTCTATCAACGCCAAATGGAAACAGAACCTCAAATCCTCTCATACGGAAATATCGTGCAACCATGTCTATCTGCGCATAATGAGCGGCTCCGCCTACATGCCATTTACCTGATGCATAAGGTGGAGGAGTGTCTATGGAAAAAACTGGTTTTGTAGTTTTGCAGTCAAAACCGTAGATTCGCTCTTTTCGCCAAGTATCAATTAAATCCTCTTCTTTCTCAGCATTCCAACGTTTCTCCCTTATTGTAGGCGTAATCTTCTTCATTCCCTAATCACCGTTTAACATCAGATTATAGTGGTTTTAGAGCAGAAAACGGTTGCATACTTTAAGCTAATAAACATTGCAGAAAATGCTTATGCTTCAGGGTAGAAATCTGAAAGTTCGCTCTGTGCCCTTCCTCTGGTTGATATTCTGATTTCCTTACCAAATTTCACTCTCATTCCATCTACGGCTGCTATAGTTCGCACGCCTGTTTGTTGCTTAATGAAACTGGCTTCACCAAATGGGTTGCTGAAAATCATCTTCGCTCCAAAATGTGTTATGATAGCTGCCTCAGGTTTAACAGCCTTTACTATTGTTGCGGCATCCTCAGTTGACATATGGTATTTCCATGGCGCATTACGTGGTCTCATAGTGCAGAGAATCAGAAGTCTACTTTCAGTATAGAAGCTAGGAAGCTCGTCAAACAATTGAGTATCAGAGGTGTATCCTATCGTACCTGCACTTGGAAAATTAAATTTAAAACCAACATTATCCGGATCGCTGTGAACCGCCTTTGTTACATTAACCCTTACATCTGCCAAATTGAACTCACCACCAATCTTAGCTTCTATTACAACCTCAGGCATATTTTGATGGTATTTTGAAATAGCTGCTTCACAAACATCATTACCAAATAAAACACTATGTGGACCAACTAGAATCCCCCTCTTTTTCGTCATTCCTCTCGTCATAGCTTCGATGAGAATTTCCGCATCCGTATAATGATCAGGATGCGAATGGGAAACCATAACTGCATTGATCTTTTGAGGATCAAGTCCCTGTTCAATTGAATGTATTAATGCGCCTGGGCCAGGATCCAGATGCATGTTAATTCTATCAGTTATAAAACGAATACCGCCGGTCCACCTTTTCTGTGTGATAGTGACAAACCTTCCTCCTCCTGTTCCAAGGAAGATTAATTCAACCTCAGACAAACTAACCCGCCATCGTAGAATTTCTTTACAGATATAAGTAATTTACAGCGCCAAGCATTTCTCCTCAAGCTCAGCTTTAAGCTTCGCAGAACTTACACCATTAACTGGAATAATAAAAATATACTGCAATGTCCCCTCAGCTTCTAAGAAGGCTTTAATCACACCGTGTTCATCAGGCTCCTCAAACTTAACAGGATGACCAGATGACTTCACACCAATATGATACGCTGGGCCAAAATCAATCTTTCTAACATCAGGATTACTCAAAATATGATCCACGATTTTTACAACTTTATGCTTTCTAATTTCTAAACAATGCTTTCCAGCAACTTTCCTGCGAACAGACATAACAATCACTAACTTCACTCTACATCTCAACTAACAATTTTTAACACTTTACCTCAACATCACCGGAAAAAACACACTGGTGGACTGGTGGGGATTCGGACCCCAGACCTTCCGGATGCGAACCGGACGCTCTACCAGACTGAGCTACCAGCCCATCACTAATGGGGCCACCGCGGGGATTTGAACCCCGCCTCCAGGCTCCACAGGCCTGTACGCTACCAGGCTACGTTACGGTGGCCATATTTGGTGCGGGGAGAGGGATTCGAACCCTCGAAGGCCTACGCCATGGGATTTCTTCTGACCCAAGGTTTTTAGCCCTTTTTGATTAGGGCGACCTTAAGTCCCACGCCTTTGACCTGACTCGGCAATCCCCGCAACCGAAATTCAAACGTTTATTTCTGCTCATAAACTCTTTGATTCGAATTTTACGTTTAAACATAAGATTGCTAGGCTTAATATGTCGAGCTATAGTCTGTTAATTAACTTCAGTGAGTTTTTGGGGTTTAGATAATTTTTGGGAAGAGAGTAGGCGGATTGTTGTTGTGGGCATTCTAGTTGCTCTACTCCCGAAGTTTCATTAAGGATAATCGGAAGATTTATCACGACATATCTGCCGCTAAGAATTTGGTCGGGCCTGTGGCCAAGTCTGGACAAGGCAGCAGCCTCCTACAGCTGGCTGAAGAAAGCTGCAAAACGGCTAAACTGTAAGCCGTGCAGAAATCAGGGGTTCAAATCCCCTCGGGCCCGCCATGTTAGATAACTCGCATTACTTCCACCACTTCGTCAATTGGGACTTCCTTCTGCGTTCCTTGCTTCATGTCTCTGACTATTACGTTTCCCTTCTTAAGCTCCCTAGGTGCTATTATGACGACAAATGTGTAGCCTTTTGCATTTGCGTAGGATAATGCCTTCTTAATTCCCTTCCCTAAAATTTCCCCTTCAACTGTAAATTCTTCGTTCCTCAACCGTTGTGCGATTTTTAACGCCTCCGCACTTAATTCGTCATTAACTGATATTACCAGTATTTTTTTCTCAGCAGATTTTTTCGGGAAAAGATTTTGCTTCTCCATAGCCAAGTTAATGCGATCGATTCCAGGTGCACAGCCAACTGCAGGAGTAGGTTCTCCGCCGAATGTTTCTATGAGTTTGTCATATCTTCCTCCGCCATTTAATGCAATGCTAACCCTTGGGACATAGGCTTCAAAAATCATGCCAGTATAATACTCCAGCCCCCTAGCGAATCCAAGGTCAACGGTAATCGGGGCTTTAACGCCACTTTTGATTGTGAGATCCAGGATGTCGCTTAGATTTTCCAGCGCAGGAATACTTTCTTTGTAGCCGCTTAGAACACTCCTGCCTTCTTTGAGGATTTCCTCAACATTTTCTCCTTTTAACTTGAAAAGCCTCTTGATGACATTCAAACATTTATTTGATACCTTCAGCCTAGAGAGCAGGTTTGCAGCTTCAGATTGCTTCTTCTTATCTATAAGACCCATTATCATTCCCTGGTCCTCATCATTAACATCTTCTGCATATAGGACGCCACGCAAAATTCCAACTTGCCCAATTTTGAAGTAGTAATTCTTGAAACCAGCCCTCTTCATAAGATCCGATGAAATTATCAGAATTTCAGCGTCTGCTTCTGGGAGGCTAGACCCAAATATCTCGAACCCTGCTTGCCAAAATTCTCGGTATCGACCCATTTGTGGATTATCGTATCTAAAGCAATTTGCGATGTATCCAAGTCGTAATGGTTTCGGCGCTGTTCTAAGCCTTGTAGCAACTAGACGAGCTACGGGAGCTGTCATTTCAGGGCGTAACGCTACTTTTCGTCCGCCTAAATCGTTAAAGGTGTACATTCGATGACGAATTTCTTCACCAATCTTTGCGGAGATTAAATCAAAGTACTCAATTACTGGGGTTTCCACCTCTTCGTAACCATAAGTCTTGAACATGCGTCGAATTATGTCTACGATGTATAGTCTCTTCTCAACATCTTTCGGGAGCAGATCTCTCATACCGCGGACAATGCTAAACTTCGCCATTCTAATACCCTCCAACGACAAATGCTACTAAACCGACTAACATCCAAATAAGGACTAATGTTTTAATTCTCTTTGCATTCTCCCTTGAATAGTCCCTCATCAGCAAAATTGAAGAAGCAATAAACCCGGCATCAACCACGAATACAAGTGGCAAGTACCAAAATGAAACTATGCCTAATATCCAAGGGATTACGCTCAAAATCACGGGAGTAATATAAAAAACAGCTGCAACCTGTGCGGCGGCACTTGACCCAAATGAAATTGCTACAGTTCTAACGTTCCTCATCTTGTCGCCTTCTGCGTCCGCGATTCCCTTTGTTATTTCTCTACCAGTATTTGCGAGAAATGCTAACACTGAAAAAATCAATAGTAAAATGTACAATCCTTTCCCTACAATTAGCCCGCCATAAATAAACGGAATAGCTATACACGCGCTGACCATAAAATTTCCGAGAAGTCCTTTTTCTTTTCCCTTTGTATTGTAAATTAACGCTAATCCAAAGAATACTGCTGCTACAACGAAGCCTACAAGACTTGTTAGAAAAGCAGCCGACAAACCGATAACGCCGAGAACTACTGAAACTACCAAAGCTTCCTTTGGAGTAATAGCCCCGCTTGGAATGGGTCTGCCAGGCTCATTTTTAGCGTCAACATTTCGATCATAAAAATCATTTACAGCCATTGAGGCTGCTGTTAGCGTGAAGGCTGTAGTAAAGCCGAGGATGAATACATCAATTAGCAAATTTTTAGCAGCAATCAACCCGCCTATAATTACCGCTAGTCCCATCATTATACTGTTTTCCGGTCTGATTAAATTAATCAATCCTGTAATTTTGTTCATTTAAATCCACACTACAGGCTCAGTTCTGAAACTGAATAATAGATCACTTCACTTCGTCTATCAACTACAGCGAAAACAAGTTCTCTCTCTAACTCCTGCGTCTTCTTTAACATGCCAATTATTTCATCTACTACCACAGGCGCCCCCTCGCTAACTCCTACTACAATGTACTTCGGCTCTTCTCCCTCGTTTTTTCCGCGTTCATAAACCTCAAAATCAACTCCTAAACCAACTTTCTCCTTTACAGTGTAGCCCCTATCTCTGAGGTCTTTGTAGATTAAGTAGCGCATCCAAGCATATTTATCAGTTAAACGAAACTCTCCAAGTATATCTAAAAATGTTAAATCCTGTTTCGTTTTTGGATAGATTACGCGAATCCTCTTTTGCTCCATTAAGTATAGTGTCTCGCAAAAAGATAGAGTTATTCCACTTTTCTTTTTTCTCTGTTCACCATATCCTCTCTGCTTTAATGCATTAGCATCATCCTGTGAGGGCACCACAATCTTTCCATCTATATACCCAGCCTCAATTAAGCCGTTCAAGTACCACATCACGCCGCCGTAGAAGAATTATAAGGGCTCTCCAATCGTTTAAATGGTTAGGTTAAAGAAGAAACCAACGAAGTAGAAGAAGGTAATCAAATGAGGACTATCCGCTGGAAAGATGGTGTTGTAATAGCTTTAGATCAATCAAAACTCCCGAAGAAGCTTGTATACCTTAAAATGGAAAACCACAAGCAAATAGCCTCAGCAATAAAAGCCATGAAAATAAGAGGCGCTCCACTAATCGGTGTAGCTGCAGCGCTTGGGCTTGCCTTAACTGCTTACTACTCAAAGACAAAGTCGAGAGAAGGGCTCTTTCGAGAACTTAAACGAACGGAAAAACTTCTTCGCTCCACGAGACCGACAGGAGTTAACCTATTCTGGGCCTTAGATAGAACAATGAAGAAAACGTACCAGACTCATGGCGTCGTAGAGGCGATAAAAAAAGCTGTGATTTACGAAGCATTAAAAATAGCTGAAGAAGATATCGAACTAAATCTCGCGATAGGGAAAAAGGGGAGTCGTCTTTTAGAAAACGGCGACACGGTTCTCACACACTGCAACACTGGATTAGGAACAGTAGACTATGGCACAGCTTTGGGAATAATCCGCGCCGCTGTCAAAAGTGGAAAAAAAATAAAGGTAGTTGTAACTGAAACACGTCCACAACTCCAAGGTGCACGCCTTACAACATTTGAACTAAAACACGACGGCATACCCACGACGCTGATAACGGACAGTATGATCGGCTACGTTATGGCTAATCATATCGTTGATAAAGTTGTGGTAGGTGCGGATCGCATTCTGAAAAGTGGGCATGTCCTTAACAAAATCGGTACTTACCCGATTGCAGTCATGGCTAAAACGCATGGCACTCCATTTTATGTTGCTGCACCCTCCTCCTCAATCGACCTTAAAACAAACGTAAAAAATGTAGTGATCGAACAGAGGAATCCTAGTGAAGTGTTAACGTTTTCAGGTGAAAGGATAGCTCCAAAGGGGATTATGGTGTTAAATCCAGCCTTTGACGTTACTCCGCCGCGCTATGTTACAGCAATAATAACTGAAAAAGGAATATTTAAACCGTCTAAAATCAGTTTATCGACCTAATCGGGTACTTCTTTTTCTTTATTTTTTCATTGATATCCTTCTGTAGCCAAGGTCCAACAGCGTCGCCATGCAACAAGGTCTTCAATTCAGAATCTAAATTTGAAGGCACAATCGTGAACATCCATCCTTTACCATAATTATCTTCAACAACTAAAGCTGGTTTCATTCGCAACTCTGCATTTACATCTTTAATTTTTCCGCTAAGGGGTGCGCGTAACCTTTCAACCCACTTCATCGACTCAACTGTTCCAACTTCCTGATTTTGTTTCACTTCTGAGTCAGGCTTTGGTAGGCGAATGAAAACTATTTTTCCTATCGTTTGTCTGAAGAAATCGTCTCCACCAACCCTGACGAATCCATCTTCAATCTTAACCCATAGGTGGCGATCCGTGTAGTAAAGGTCGTCTGGAAGCTTCATTCCCTCTATTTCCACCGTAAGCCTTCACACCAGTTTTTTTGCTATTTATCGTTCAAACTGCTCTTAATAATTTCTACAGATCAATTCAAGTATATTCTATTTGGGTCTTACTCGAAGTATAATCTCGGTCGGGCATCTCAAAGGTTCCTTTTTCTCCCAATCTTCACCCACAGCTATCAACGCGAAAATCCCAGCGACTTCGCCTTTCGCCTTTCTAATCAAATTAATGAGCGCCCTCTGCGTTTCACCACTTCTAATCACGTCATCAACAATTAGAACGCTGTCCCCCTTCTTCATGGCTCCCTTTGGCACATACAGCGCCATCATAACAGCAGAGTTACTTGGAACATAAGTTTCTTCAACAAAATCATGCACACCAACTTCCTTACTTTTCTTCGCGATAATTAAATTAACACCAAGGGCGCTGGCCACGGTTGTCGCTAACGGTACGCCATCAACAGCGGCCGTCAGAATCTTGGTGATTCTTCTTCCAGCAAACTTCGTTAAGGCGTGTTGCGCCGCCTGTTGCAGTAATGAAAGGTCAGCAATTATTGGGGTATTATCAAAGTAACCCAGCTCATCAAACCTTATCCTATCTCGAATTTCATTTTCGATGCTAACAAACTTATTTAGGTCACTCCATATCCCCTTAGCCCTCTTCGTAGTTGGAAGTACATGCCCCTTTACATACCGGCTTAAAACAGTCACTGGAAGCCCTGTCCGTTGGGACAGTTCACGGTAGGTGTGGCGTTTTTTCGCTGTACGCAACAACTCAATCGTCATTAGCCTAAACTTCAAGTCATGAAGGTGTGTTTCAATGCTCATTATTGCACATCCAATTAAATTTACATCAATATGTGTATCTGGTGTGTTCATTTTTACATATTCGATGAAAATAAGCTTTATCGAACATTACCAGAAATCACTTTCGCAAAAATTACAGTTAAAACTTACAGCTTCACCAATCCACATTTCATAAACTATAAAAAGAAAGCCCCTTTAACTTCCACCGCCTACAAAAATTCTATTGGGCCCGTAGTCTAGCACGGATAAGACATCGGCCTTCGGAGCCGGAGATCGTGGGTTCAAATCCCACCGGGCCCACCATAAAGCACTACTGCTCTAAGATCTTCACTCATAACACAAAGTTAATAAATGGTCGGGCAGGCCGGATTTGAACCGGCAACACTCCGGTTTCTGATGTACACCTGGCAGGCTGAAATGGCGCCCGCGACTCGGCGGACGTCTACAGCGTCTCCACCAACCTCATTGAATAGGTTGATTCGGAAGCTCTACCAGGTTGAGCTACTGCCCGAGCCAAATGGGTAAAATTTTGCAGTCGGATATAAGCTTTGTTTGTATTAAGAGGTAAGCTGATTGCCAATAATGGAATACGTGATTAACATTCTGAAAGACTTCATCAACAATTCTAACCGTCATCCTTAAATAAACACATAATTTTTCAACTAATCACGGCATATAAAATGCCCTGGTAGTATAGTCCGGCCTAGTATGTGCGGCTGTCGCCCGTACGACCCGGGTTCAAATCCCGGCCAGGGCGCCTCTCCTCTTTTATACTGTTTTTAATGGAAAATCGTGAGTCTTTCATGAACGGAATATGTCTTCCGTTTTTTGAAGGGTGAAAATTTCGAGTGGCGGCCGCTACCAAACGTCAATTTAAAACCCATAGGCTAGATTTAAATACTGCAGCAATTTTATGCAGAGATTTGGCGGGTCAAAGGGCCCGTAAAACAAAGCGGGAATCTGCTTTGTTCGGGGGGCTCAGCTAGGAAGAGCACCGGAAAGGGAAGAAAAAGGGTTTTTCCTTGGTGAAGCTTTTAACCCGGGGGTCCCGGGTCCAATTCCCGGCGGGCCCGCCATAAATTGAGCTTTTAACTAATTTTTCAGTTTTTTTACCTTTTAAGAGGTTCTGGTGCATCTAAGGAACTTGAATAGGCTTCCGACATGGCTGTTGCAGTTCGGGCCTCAGCCTAGAAATCTTAACTTGCTTCTTTTTTCATCCACAAAAGACCTAAATTAGGAAAAACAAGTGGTTAGCGCTCATAAGGAAGAGCGTCTTGAAAAAGGCCCAAAAGCCTAAAATAAGAGTCTAAAGTTAGCTTAAAAAAGAAGGCGAATGAACAATGACGTGTGATTGTTTCAATTGTTTAGGAAAAAACAACTGCCTAATGCTTAGAGTATCAGAAGACTGTTGCCAATTAGTCGATGTTTTGGATTTTATGGTTAGGAAATGTGGAATGTGGCAAGGAAGAGCGTCTGCGGAAAGCTAAGAAGGCAGAACAGCGAAGTCGCTGAAGAGCCCCACCATTCGGCTTGCAACACCCGACTTCGCCACTCGTTATCTTATCAACCGTCATGCAACACATAGGCTCCATCAACTGAACCTGCACCAGAACCGTTTAAGACAAAGTTTATTAATTTCTTTCCTGTATGCTGTGATAGCTCCGCCGGAGTTGGGGAGATAGCCCTCGGAGACCCTTTTGGGTCGGATGACTTTCTACTGGCTGGGGGAATTATTAGTATTTGGCTGAAGAGAAAGAAAGTAAACTCGATATTTTAAAGCATGAACTTGTGCCAAAGCATACCATACTCTCCAAAGAAGAAGTTGAAGAATTACGCAAGAAGTACAAAATTGATCTCTACCAGCTGCCCTACATTAAATCCTCAGATCCAGTTGCAAGGATGATTAAAGCTAAACCAGGTGATGTCGTGAAAATTTTACGGAAGAGCCCTACTGCCGGTGATGCTGTTGCTTATCGCTATGTCCTTGAAGGATAATAAGGGGTTTTTAGTTTGTCTTTCACAGAGTCAGAGCTTTGGTCTCTCATGGAATCTTTCTTTAGAGAGAAAGGATTAGTCCAGCAACATTTAGATTCATTTAATGAATTCATTGAGCGCGGTCTACAGGAAATTATAGATGAGGTTGGAGAAATTCCAATTGAAATTCCAGAATATCCATATAAAATTAAGTTTGGTAAAATTGAGGTTGACCGTCCAAGGACTATAGAAGTTGACGGCTCTCTTCATCCAATTTACCCGATGGAAGCGCGTCTTCGCAATCTAACTTACGCAGCTCCTATGCGCCTTGAAGTAGCTGAAGTTCGCGATGGGAAAGAAGGCCCATTTGAATCGGTCTACATCGGCGATATTCCAATTATGTTGAAGTCTGCTTACTGCCCGCTTTCTGATATGTCGCCAGAAGAATTGATTGAAAAAGGTGAAGACCCAAAAGATCCTGGTGGCTATTTTATAATCAATGGTTCAGAGCGGGTTATAGTCGCTCTCGAGGATTTGGCTCCAAATCGATTTTTGATAGATAGTGATGAAAGTGGAACCACCCCAATTTATCGGGCAAAGGTTTTTTCAACAACAGCTGGTTTTCGAGCTAGAATTGAATTAAGGATGAAGTCAGACGGCGCTCTTTATGTTTCTATGCCTGGGGTCCCGACTGAAATTCCATTTGTAATTATTATGAGGGCGCTTGGGCTTAAATCAGATAAAGAAATTGCGGAGGTCGTGTCTCCTGATAAAGAAATTCAGAACCTACTCGACTCCTCCTTCGAAAAAGCAGTTGGTGTAACGACAGTTAAAGAAGGCGTTTTGTTTTTAGGGAATCGCGTTGCTCATGGGCAAATTGAAGAGTACCGAGTTAAGAAAGCGGAAACGGTTCTCGACAAAAATTTTATGCCGCATATTGGTAGAACTCCTGACAAACGAGTTGAAAAAGCCCTATTTCTAGGCGAGATGGCTGCACGGGTTTTTGAATTAAAACTTGGAAGACGTGCACCTGACGATAAAGATCATTACGCAAATAAACGACTGAAACTTGCAGGGGCACTACTTGCCGACTTATTCAGAATAGCTTTCAGGAGCTTATGTAGAGACGTAAAATATCAGATGGAGAGAATGAGCCTAAGACGGCATGAAACAGGAAGAATTATCTCTGCTGCAGTAAGGCCAGGAATAATCACTGAGAGAATTCAGCACGCCCTAGCAACCGGTAACTGGGGGCGTGGCAAAGTTGGTGTAACGCAACTATTGGATAGGACCAACTTTATTTCCACTCTGAGTCACTTAAGGCGTCTTCAATCACCATTAAGTCGTAGTCAACCAAACTTTGAAGCTAGGGACCTGCATCCAACCCATTGGGGGCGTCTTTGCCCAAATGAAACACCTGAAGGCTCAAACTGTGGCTTAGTTAAGAACATATCGCTAATGGCTAATATCTCGATCAGCGTTAACCCTGCAGATGTTAAACAAATTCTATATAAAATTGGTGTCGCTAAGGTTGATGATGCGGATGCCACTCTACGCTCAACGGGAGCAAAAGTTTTCATTGAGGGTTACTTAGCTGGTTACTCGAAAGACCCTAAAGGTCTTTTAAATGAACTTCGAAGTATGCGTAGAAGCGGAAACTTAAGTTCTGAAATAAATGTCGCTTATCGTATTGCTGGTTCAGTCGGGGCCCATCAAGAAGTATACATAAACTGCGATGTAGGCAGGGTGCGTCGGCCATTAATAATAGTTGACAAAGGTATACCGAGACTAAGATCAGAGCATATATCGAAAATCCAGATGAACGAATTACGATGGGAAGATTTAGTCAGGCAGGGAATAATAGAATATCTTGATGCTGATGAAGAGGAGAATACGTACATAGCCCTAAATCTTAATCAACTTACACCTGAACATACTCACTTAGAAATTGCGCCTTACACTATTCTAGGAATTTGCGGAGCTCTCATACCCTACGCTGAATACAATCAATCTCCGAGAAACTCCTACGAGGCCGCTATGGCTAAGCAAGCGCTAGGCGTTTATGCTACAAACTACTTCAATAGAGTTGACTCCCGTTCACATATTCTAAATTATCCGCAATCTCCAATTGTGCGGACAAAGCCTATGGGCACAATTGGTTATAATGATCGTCCTTCAGGTCAAAACTGTGTTGTTGCTGTTCTATCGTATAGAGGCTACAACATGGAGGATGCGTTAATATTCAACAAATCATCAATTGAAAGAGGACTTGGGCGCTCCACATTTTACAGAGTTTACGAGGCAGAGTGTCGGCAATACCTCGGTGGGCTAAAAGATAAATTTGAACTTCCAGAAGCTGGAACTCGCGGCTACCGTGGTGACCAATTTTACCGCCTACTAGAGGAAGACGGTGTCGTAAATGTGGAAGCAAATGTAAGTGGTAGTGATGTCTTAATCGGTAGAACAAGCCCACCCCGTTTCCTTGAAGAATATAAAGAATTTGAGGTTAAAGGCCCCACAAGGAGGGACACCTCAATTAGTGTAAGACCAGCTGAAGTGGGAACAGTTGATTCTGTTCTGATAACTGAAACAGTTCAGGGCAGCAAACTTGTTAAGGTAAGAGTTAGAGACCTTCGTATTCCAGAGTTAGGAGATAAATTCGCTTCCCGTCATGGGCAGAAAGGGGTCATAGGATTTCTAGTTCCGCAAGAAGATATGCCATTCACTGAGGATGGAATCGTCCCTGATGTCATAGTAAATCCACATGCTATACCGTCACGAATGACAATTGGGCACTTCGTAGAGTCTGTGGCCGGCAAGGTTGCAGCTTTACAAGGACAACCCTTGGATGGTACACCGTTTAGTAGTATGAAACAAACGGACATAAGAAAAGTCCTAGTAAACCTAGGTTTTCAATACGGTGGGCGTGAAACGCTATATGATGGTGTAAGTGGTCATAAATACAAAGTGGACATATTCATCGGCATTGTTTACTACCAGAAACTCCACCATATGGTCGCCGACAAAATGCATGCGAGAGCACGCGGACAAGTTCAAATGCTGACAAGACAGCCAACTGAAGGTAGGGCAAGAGGTGGAGGATTAAGATTCGGTGAAATGGAGAGAGACTGCCTGATAGGTCACGGTGCAGCAATGTTACTTAAAGACAGGCTTCTAGAAGAATCTGATAAAGCTGTTGTATATGTATGTGAGCGATGCGGTTATGTTGCTTATTTCGACCTTAAACAGAGAAAATACATCTGTAAGATCTGCGGTGACGAAGCAGTAATCTCGCCGGTAACTATGTCTTACGCCTTCAAGTTACTGCTTCAAGAACTAATGAGCCTCTGTATAGTGCCAAGGCTAAAACTCAAGGAGAGGGCTTAAAAATGACTGCTGAAGAAGCTGACATCTACAAAGTTATTGACGGAATAAAGTTTGGAGTATTATCTCCAAGTGACATTCGCAAGCTTTCTGTCGTCGAAATTCAAACAGCAGATACATATGATGAAGATGGTGCACCAATAACTGCAGGTTTAATGGATGGTCGCCTAGGAACACTTGAGCCAAGGCAGAGGTGTAAAACCTGCGGCAACACCGCTGCAAGGTGTCCAGGGCATTTTGGCCACATCGAATTAGCTGTGCCAATTATTCATGTGGACTTCGCGAAAATAATTAATGAACTTCTAACAGCAACATGTAGAAACTGCGGGCGAATTCTTCTTTCAAATCCTAAAATCGATGAATTTAAGGCGAAAATAGATGAAGTTAGGAGAATGCTTGGAACGGTTCCCGACACCTTACACGACGAAGTTAAGAAGGCTGCTAAGAAAAGTGCTGACTGTCCACATTGCGGTTCACGTCAATTTACAATTGACTTCAGCAAACCGACAACCTTCCATGAGATCTTAGAGGAAGGCGGCGCTAGACGACTGATACCAAGTATGATCAGAGATAGACTTGAACGAATAACAGATGACGACTTAAGGCTCCTTGGCTTCGAACCTAAGGTAGCAAGACCTGAATGGATGGTACTACAAGTTCTACCAATACCACCAGTCTATGTCCGCCCTTCTATCACACTTGAGTCAGGCATCCGATCTGAAGACGATTTAACTCATAAACTAGTTGATGTAATTAGAATTAACCAGAGATTAAAGGAGAACATCGAAGCTGGCGCTCCTACACTAATCATCCAAGATCTATCAGAACTCTTACAGTACCACATAACCACCTACTTCAATAACGAGGCATCTGGGATACCTCCAGCAAGGCATCGCTCTGGCAGAGCATTAAAAACCCTTTCACAACGTCTAAAAGGAAAAGAAGGACGTTTTAGAAGCAACCTCTCGGGAAAAAGAGTTGACTTCTCAGCTCGTACAGTTATCTCCCCTGATCCAAACCTTGACATAAATGAAGTTGGGGTTCCACAAGATGTCGCTATGCACTTAACCATTCCAGAAAAGATAACCGAATGGAACATTAAAGAAATAGCTCAACTAGTTATCAATGGCCCTGATAAATATCCTGGCGCAATTTACGTCGTGAGACCTGATGGGAAACGCATAAGACTCGAATTCGTTACGGAACGTGATAAAATAGCTGAAGGTTTACAACCCGGCTTCATAGTTGAAAGGCAACTCAAAGATGGTGACATAGCAATATTCAATCGTCAACCCTCCCTCCATAGAATGTCAATAATGGCTCACTACGTGCGTATTCTTCCATACAAAACTTTTAGGTTGCACCTCTCTGTCTGCCCACCGTACAACGCAGACTTTGATGGAGACGAAATGAACCTGCACATTCCACAAAGCGAAGAAGCACGCACAGAAGCACGATTATTAATGCAGGTACAGGATCAGATTCTATCACCCAGATACGGTGGCCCAATCATTGGCGCAATCAGAGACTTCATAACTGCAGCATATCTTCTAACTTGCAACTCCACACTGTTAACAAAAGACGAAGTCTATAGCTTACTCGGCGCCGCTGAGTATGATGGGCCCGCTCCAAAACCTGCCGTAAAGAAACCTGAACAGCTATGGACAGGTAAACAGGTGTTCAGTCTATTTCTACCGAAAACCTTCAATTACGTGCAGAAAGCAAACCTGTGCCGCAAGTGCAAAGAATGTTTGAAGGAAAAATGCACATACGATGCCTACCTAGTTGTAAGAAACGGTATCCTAGAATGTGGTGTGATAGATAAAAACGCGATAGGAGCTGAAAAATCTGAAAGCCTCTTTCATAGAATAGTTAAAGACTATGGAACAGAGGCTGGGAGACGTTTCTTATACCTTGTATGTAGACTAGTTAACGCCTTTATGGTGATGCGAGGCTTCACTTATACCCTAGATGAATTAGACCTACAAGAGGAGGCTCAACAGAAAATTAATCGTGCGATTAAAGGCGCTGAAGATAAAGTACGTGAACTAATTGAAAGCTATCAAAATGGTACGCTTGAAAGGCTTCCAGGTCAAACGCTAGGCGAATCACTGGAAATTTACATTATGAATGAGCTAGCAACAGCAAGGGATAGAGCTGGCGAAATAGCAGATGAGTATTTCGGTTTAGATAATCATGGAATAATTATGACTGTGAGCGGTGCAAGAGGCTCAAGCCTAAATATAGGTCAAATGACAGCCTGTGTAGGTCAACAGGCAGTTCGTGGAAAACGAATTATGCGTGGATACTACAACAGAGCATTAACACACTTTAAGCCTGGTGACCAAAGCCCAGAAGCAAGAGGCTTCATTTACTCTTGCTACCGTGATGGGCTTAGTCCAGCAGAATTCTTCTTCCACGCTATGGGTGGAAGAGAAGGGCTTGTAGATACTGCTGTTCGCACTCAACAAAGCGGATACATGCAACGTAGATTAATTAACGCGCTTGAATATTTGCGGGTTGAATACGATGGAACGGTTCGTGACTCAAGAGGTGATCTTATCCAATTCAAGTTCGGCGAGGATGGGGTCGACCCAGCTAAAAGTGATCATGGGAAAGCTGTGAACGTTGAGCGCTTAATTGAAAGAATTAGAATTATTAGTAAGCCTGGTAAACCCGCTTCAGCGAGATTTGTTAAAGAGCGACTTGAGCGCGTGAAAGAGAAATTACCGCCGCTTATTATCGATGAGCTTAGTACACATATCACAGAGGCGAAGCTAACGACGGAAGCCGTTGATCAAGCCATAACAACGGCTCTCGAAGACTATCATCGGGCATTAGAGGAGCCGGGGGATGCTGTTGGAATAATCGCTGCTCAATCAATAGGTGAACCTGGGACGCAGATGACCCTGAGGACATTTCACTATGCAGGTGTCAGAGAGCAGAACGTAACTCTTGGTCTTCCACGACTTATAGAAATTGTTGATGCACGTAGAGCGCCATCAACTCCAATTATGATCATATATCTGGACAAGAAGTTTAGGAGCAGTCGTGGAAAAGCAACAGAGGTTGCTCAACAAATAATGTTCACAACTCTTAAAGACGTTTCATTATCTGTGGCAATAAATCCAAAATTAGCGGCAGTTATTGTGAAACTTGACAGAAATATGATGAAAGATAGAGGGCTTTCGGTAAGTGAGCTTAAAGAAGCCGTAAAGATTCCAAACTGCGATATTAAAATAAAAGGCACTACGATCGTAATTAAACCAACGGGGTTAACCGATCTTAGTAAACTATGTGCAAAGGTCTCTTCTCTACATGTAAAGGGCGTCGCAGGAATACATAGAGTGCTTCTAGCAGAGGAAAAAGGTGAATGGGTTATCCATACAGATGGTTCAAACTTGGCGAAAGTCCTTAAGGTTCCAGGTGTTGATATAACAAGGACAACAACTAACAATGTTCATGAAATAGCGGAAACGCTTGGAATTGAAGCCGCGAGAAACGCCATCATTAAGGAAGCTCAGGGAGTTCTAGAAGAGCAAGGGCTTGACGTCGACATAAGACATGTAATGCTTGTCGCTGATGTGATGACATCTACAGGTGAGGTCCGCCAGATTGGTAGACATGGTGTAAGTGGCGAAAAAGCAAGTATACTTGCAAGAGCAGCATTCGAAATAACCGTTCCGAGTCTCATTGAAGCTGCAGCCAAAGGATCAATTGATATGTTAAAGGGTGTAACAGAAAACGTCATAGTAGGTCAATCAGTGCCTATTGGAACAGGTTTAGTTGATCTCTACATGACTTCGCCTTCAAAACCTATTCAAAAAGTAAAAACGGGGTAAACAATGATGGATATAAACAAGGCTATCGGCTCAGCTGTGAAAACTGGAAAAGTAACTTTAGGGGTAAAAAGTACATTAGAATCAGCAAGAGCTGGAAAAGCAAAGTTAATAATTATAGCGTCAAATTGTCCTAAAAATTCATACGGAGAAATTCTACACTACACAAAAACATCAAAAATTCCGGTGCACATTTACGCTGGTTCCAGCCTAGATTTAGGTACAGCATGCCACAAGCCATTCACGGTAGCTGCCATGGCCATAAAAGAACCTGGAGACTCGGAAATTTTGAAGTTGACGGAGACCTCGCATGGCAAGTAAAATTCGCATAACAAGTGACGAACTTAGATACATTGCACTTTTCGAAAGTGTAACTGGAGCAACAGCAAAAGACTGCATTATAGATGATAAGTCAAACAGAATCATATTCATCATAAAGTCTGGAGATATTGGTCTAGCAATAGGACATGGAGGGGCAAACATAAAACTAGTAAAAAGCATGATTGGGCGAAACGTGGAAATAGTTGAGTACGCTGACGATCCTGCGGCATTCATAAAAAACTCGTTAGCTCCAGCAAAAATAAAAGAGGTTCGAGTTAATGAAAAACCGGACGGAAAGAAAGTGGCATTAGTCACAGTCTTTCCTCAAGATAAAGGTATTGCCATAGGGAAAAATGGTAAAACAGCTGAACGAGCAAGGTTTCTTGTAAAAAGATACTTTCAAATTGATAATATTGTAATTACCTGACGTACTTCTTATTTTATACACCCCAAAAAACCTAAATAAACTGCTCATAACCTACATACACCGAACCAAAGCCAATGGAGGAATGGAGAAACGCCAAGAGGTGAATTTGCAGCACGAACACTGCACTCCAGAAGAAAGAGGTTTAGATGGAAGTATCGATACTTTAAACGTCGAGCATTAGGCCTCGACGTCAAGGCAGATCCGTTGGAAGGCGCCCCTATGGGGCGTGGAATTGTGCTAGAGAAGGTAGGAGTAGAAAGTCGCCAACCAAATAGCGCAATTAGAAAGTGTGTAAGAGTTCAACTAATTAAGAACGGTAAGGTTGTTACAGCCTTTCTTCCTGGCGATGGTGCACTAAACTTCGTTGATGAACATGATGAAGCATTAATTACTGGAATAGGCGGTCCTCGTGGTAAAGCATATGGAGACTTGCCTGGCGTTAGATATCAGGTGATAGGCGTAAACGGAGTTTCACTTCAAGCCCTCATTCTCGGAAAGAAAGAGAAACCAGTAAGGTGATATTAATGAGCGAAGAGAAGCCGAAACTTTTTGGGAAATGGGGTTTTGAGGGGATTGAAGTCCAAGATCTCGGTCTACGAAATTACATATCCCTAAAACCAACATTTATGCCTCATAGTGGTGGGAGACATGAACATAAACGATTCAAAAAGTCCGAAATCAACATTGTTGAAAGACTTGTGAATAATATGATGCGCCCAGGCCGATCAGGCGGTAAGAAAGCTAAAGCAATGAACATAGTAAAAAACGCATTTGAAATTATCTCTCTTAAGACAGGGCGAAATCCAATTGAAGTTTTTGTTCATGCATTAGAGAACTCTGCACCTTGCGAAGACACCACCCGAATAAGCTACGGCGGTATAGTTTACCACGTTGCTGTAGACATCTCGCCACAGCGCCGTGTAGACATCGCTTTACGCCTTATTACAAACGGCGCGAGAAAAGCCTCCTTTGGCAATCCAAAACCCATAGAGGAGTGTCTCGCAGACGAAATAATTCTGGCAGCTGGCAGAGATAGCAAAAGCTACGCTGTCCAGAAAAGAGATGAAATGGAACGAGTAGCTTTAGCGTCTAGATAACGGTCTAAAAAATCAATTCTTTAGGAAAGGTTAAAATAACTGAAGATTTCAGTATCGAAATACGAACTACAAAAAGGTGTTATGGAAATGTCAAGCGAAAAACCTCACTTAAACCTCGTAGTGATTGGACACGTTGATCACGGCAAAAGCACAACTATGGGGCATCTACTACAGTTAACAGGATACATCGACGAAAGAATAATAAAAGAATACGCTACAGAATCAGAAAAAACTGGTATGGGCGATACTTTCAAGTTCGCGTGGGTTCTAGATAGACTGAAGGAAGAGCGTGAACGTGGTGTAACTATTGACTTAGCATTCTGGAAATTCGAAACCAAAAAATTCTTCTTCACAATTATCGATGCACCTGGGCATAGAGACTTCGTCAAAAACATGATAACTGGAACAAGCCAAGCCGACGCCGCCCTACTTATCGTATCAGCTAAAAAAGGTGAATTTGAGGCTGGCATCGGTCCAGGAGGCCAAACACGTGAGCATGCATTTCTAGCAAAAACTTTAGGCGTTAACCAACTCGTTGTTGCTGTAAACAAAATGGATGATCCTACAGTTAAATGGAGTAAGAATAGATACGATGAAGTTAGAAAAGAAGTTGAAAAACTCTTGAAAATGGTCGGCTTTGATGTAACTAAAACTCTAATAATTCCTGTTTCAGGCTGGACTGGCGACAACCTTGTAGAAGCTAGCAAGAATATGTCATGGTATAAAGACAAATCACTCATAGAAGCACTTGACACATTTACAGAGCCAGAAAAACCAATAACAAAGCCGCTAAGACTTCCAATTCAAGACGTATACTCAATCACAGGTGTCGGCACAGTCCCAGTCGGGCGAGTAGAAACAGGTGTACTGAAAGAAGGTGAAACAGTCATAGTTGTACCGCCTAGCGTAAAGGGGGAAGTAAAATCAATCGAAACACACCATGTAAGAATACCGAAAGCGCTACCAGGAGATAACATAGGTTTTAACCTACGAGGTGTAGCAAAAACAGACATAGCCAGAGGCGACGTAGTTGGACCAGTTGATAAACCACCAACAGTTGTTAAAGAATTCGTTGGACAGATAATCGTAATTCATCACCCAACAGCAATAGCGCAAGGATACACGCCGGTTCTACACGCCCACACCTGCCAAATTGCATGCAAATTCGTGGAGCTAATCAAAAAACTAGATCCGAGAACTGGACATGTTGTTGAAGAGAAACCATCATATCTAAAAACAAACGACAGCGCTCTAGTCAAGCTGCAGCCACTAAAACCAATAGTCATAGAGCTATACTCAGAGATTCCGCAGCTTGGAAGATTCGCAATTCGAGATATGGGTACAACAATAGCCGCTGGTGTTGTTAAAGAAATCACCCAAAAGGCTTAAAACACACGCTCCTCCTTTTTTTCTAAACCTAGGTGCTTTGCTCATTGGTAACAAAGGCTAGAATCCGCCTCACAAGTACTGACCCTAAAAAAATCGACAGCGTATGCGATGAAGTGAAACAAATAGCCGAAAAAACTGGAGTAAAAATGGCTGGGCCAATCCCGCTGCCGACGAAGCATCTTAAAGTTCCAACAAGAAAATCGCCGTGTGGGGAAGGCACCCACACATGGGACCGATGGGAGATGAGAATCCACAAAAGACTGATTGAACTTGACGCTAATGAACGATGCATGCGAAGAATAATGAGGCTTAAAGTCCCGGACGAAGTTTTCATCGAAATAGAGTTAACCTAATGTAGAATTTTAATCATTTCTCTTTTATCCGCTTACAACCACTTTGTTATACCTAAAAGGAAATTCATCTATGTCTCCCAGAAAAGGCTTGATGGAAAAAATTCAGAAACTTGCCAAGCAAAAAACAAAACATTATGGATGCCACGGATGGGACCACGTGGAACGAGTATACAATCTATGCATCTTCATCGGTAGAAAAGAAAAAGCAGATATTGAAACCCTGAAAATAGCCTCTCTACTACACGACATTAAGCGTAATGGAGAAGAAGTCGACCATGCATTGAAAAGCTCTGAAGAAGCTGAACGAATTCTAAAAAAACTGCATTTTCCACCAAGTAAAATTTCTAAGGTTGTTGATGCCATAAAGACACATAGATTCAGAGGGAAAACTAAACCCCTAACCTTAGAGGCTAAAATACTCTCTGACGCTGACAAATTAGACGCCATGGGCGCCATGGGTATACATAGAGCATCATCATTCGGCGGGGAAACTCAAAGGGGGTTTCAAAAAACAATAGACCACTTCTATGAAAAACTACTGAAACTTAAACACCTAATGTACACGGAGACTGCGAGGAAGCTAGCGGAAAAACGACATAGTTTCATGCTAGCCTACTTAAAACAAGTTGAAAAAGAATTAAGACTCGCTTCATAAAGAAATCAGAGATTATTAGCTAAGATCTCCTTCTCATGTGCCGCCCTAGCAGCTTTTATAACTACCTTCCTAATTCTAGCCTGAGTTTCCTCCACTTTCTGCACTCCTGTGTTAAGTATGTGGCATGTGGCGAACTCGAAGAGCTTACGGAAGAACTCGATCTGTAACTGCTCTCTATGAGCATCTCGAATCAACAAGTATGGATTATAAAATGGTTCACGCTTAATCTTTCCCCACTCCTCCTCTGGACCAGCTCCCGGCATAACCATGAACTTGCCCTCTCTGAGAATCTCTATAGCCTCATCAGGCTTCAACTCAGCCTCAGGCGGCGACTCGTTATCCCTCCTTAACAGAATAACTGTCCGAAGCCTAGTTGTATAAACGAACTTCGAGGGCCCACCTATCCAGAGCGGATCCAGAATAACCCTAGAATTTCCAAACGCCGCAAAGTCTTCATTCCTCACATTCTCAAGCTTACATCTCTTAAAGAGCTCTCCAAGCTGCGGGTATGTGCGTGCGGTATCAGTTCTTAAGTAAAATTTTCTCTCCGAAATGGTTGCTGAGGCTCGACCTCTTTCACCACCTATATAATCCACGTAGATCCAGTCATCACTATGTATACGCGCTGTCGGTAAACCCAACACTAACCCGTAGCTATGTGTGCTTTTTCCAGTACCTGTAGGGGCGATTATGACAACTCCTGTACCGCCGACATCCACAGCTGCTCCATGAATACTGTGAACATCATGCTGCATTTCCATTATGTCTGCAACTATTCCTAAAGCCCATGACTTACACTGCCCATAATAATTCGTATTGAAAAATACGGCGGTCTTCGTCTCACTGTTATAATACGCATATGGCTCCTGGTCCGGAACCCCCACTACAGCATATATCATGCCCTGTGGACGTGCAGTAAGAGGAGCTGGAAACCAGTTCTCAATCCAGAAATCAATTAAGTGGTCGTCATTTGTTTTAAGTTGAATTATCACACCATTTATGTCAGCATTCCATACGTGCAAGTGGTCGTACGGTAAATTGGCTACCGCTTTCTCAACTAACTTATCTCTAGTTTCTTTTGAAATATTCTTATCACTATTCACACGTCCAGTAACATTCGTGAATACGTTACTAATCCCCACCATTCGACATACCTTCACCTGCAAATGTTCGCATAATACCTCGTCAATTTTTACAATTTACACTATTGAGTTTTTTGCTTTAAATAAAGAAGCCGCATAACGCCGGGTAGGGGATTCGAACCCCTGTGAGCCGAATGGCTCACCGGCTTTCTAGGCTTATAACAGTAGGGATCTCAAGGCCGGCGCATTGTCCACTCTGCCAACCCGGCGAACAAGACACAAGACTTTTTGATGGAATAAATACTTTATCAATCTCATAAGGCGTATAAGTGGGTTTACTGTGGCTAAGAAACGTTTCGAGTTTCTTGAACATATAAGCGATGCATTTGTTGCAGGCTATGGGGATACATTACAAGAGGCCTTCGAAAATGTGGCGTTGGGAATGTTCGAAGTTATGACCAACACATCTAAAGTTAAGCCGCGGATCAAAACCAAAATCGAAGTAGAAGCAGAGGACAAGCAAGCCTTACTATACACTTGGCTTGAACAGCTTCTAATCAAATTTGAAACTGAGGGAAGCTTGTATTCGAAATTTAAAGTGGATAAAATTGAAGAAACCCAAAAAGGCTACAAACTGAAATCTACGGTATGGGGTGAGCCGTTCAATTCAGAGAAGCATCCTTCAAGGACAGCGATCAAAGCAGTTACCTACCACGCAATGGAAATAACAGAGAAAAAAGACAATGTAACAGTAAAGGTTCTCTTCGACATCTAAGCTAAATAAAAATTCAACACAGATATAACCGCCTCATAACCATTAACTAAACAGAGAAACCTTGGCACTTGAAGATCAGCTCACAGACGCTATCTCACTCGACATGTTTTCCTTCCTAACACTCATAATAATAGCTGGAGTGGCCTATCGGCTTCTAAAATTCTATAATAGGAAAAGGCAAAAGGAGAGAGGGATATCTTGGATCCCGAGCTCTTCTTTCAACTTAAACCAGCAAAGAAGAATGAGAAAAGCTAACCAAACACCTAAACCACTATCTGGCAAACGCTTCCTTAACTTCCGGTCTAAACATGAACCATAAGATCAAACCGTAAACGGCCAGAATAATCCCAGCGGAAATTAAATCAACTACAGTTTCATAAAAAGCCAATGAAAGCACTGCAGAAAATAGATAGTATGCAGCTACAACCATTGTAAGAGATCTACTCCACTGTCGTAAAGTCCATAAACCCCAGCCAGCAATAATCTCCAAAGCTCCAATAATCAACGCAACGATGGAAATATACAATCCGCCTAGAAATGAAAGTGAACCAAAAACCCAGAAAATAACAGCGGAAACGGTCACAGCAGGCGGGCGGACCCTAGTCAGCACAGCCGGAGGCTGAGTAGATACAGTTTCAGGTTCTATCCTAGAGGGCGCAACCGCTGCGCCGCAATGAGGACAGTAAGCTGCATCAGGTGGGACTTCCTTCCCGCAGCTTCTACAAGATGACATAAAATCGCCTTTTGGTTATCTATAATTAACATTTCCTTGCATAAAAAACAATTCATATTGGAGACTCTGCGGGAACAGTATTAAATCCTGCTCACCTACTATAGAAAATGTCGTGAGTACCATGGCTGAGTTTATTAAATTACCGGTGAAGGTTAAGGAAATTATGACGAAGGATGTTGTAACAATTGAGCCCCCTCAATCAGCGATGGAAGCGACAAAGTTGATGTCCAGCGCAAAGAGATGGGGTAGGGGGATAGGAAGTTTAGTGGTTGTGGATAAAGGTGAGCTTGTCGGCATCATAACTGAACGAGACCTCGTTGAAAGAGTTCTCTCAAAAGGGCTTAATCCAGAGAAAACTCGGGTTGAAGAATTCATGACAAAACACGTAGTATCCTGTACTCCTGAAATGTCTATTCGTGATGCAGCTGCGTTGCTAGTTAAATATGGTTTCCGCCATTTGCCAGTTGTGGAAGATAATAAGTTGGTTGGAATAGTAGCTGCGTACGACATAATTCTACACGCCTGGTGGGTTTCCATAACTTAAACCGAAAATTTTACGATTTAACCCTTCAACTTTTCAAGAATAATTGCAGGGCAAATCTTCTTTACGCCATCTATCTTTCCTATTTTCTTGGACGCTATCTTTAAAAGTTCCTTGCCATCCTTGGCCCAAACTTCACACATAATCATGTGATCACCTGTAGAGGTGGCAACATATTTCATCTCTGGTAGATCGCACATTTTCTGAGCAACCTCGAGCAATTTAGGTGGATCTACATCAATGCCAACTATAGCTATGGTGTTAAACCCAATCTTTTGGGGGTCAATAGAAACAGAAAACCTCTTTATAACCTGTTTATCCTTAAGCGCTAACACTCTTTTCCTGACCGTTGACTCATTAAGCTTCAGCTTCCTAGCTATATTGGAAAACGAAACACTTGAATCAGACTCAAGGAGTTTTAAAATTCTCAAATCAATATCGTCGATCGTATCGATCACTTTTATTCCATTTTTAAGTGCATTTAATACGTTTTCATGACTTTACATTAGTAAATAAGTACATTTATTTAATACTTATTGATAATAAAGTTAAATTAGAGGAAAACATCCGTTTAAAAGAAAACATTGAGCTATCGCACCGTCTGTTAGTTATCCGTAATTTTGGGTTTATAAGAGGGAATAAAATTGGCCATAACTAAGCTCCAATCGGCTAATTCTACTCAGAATTTAGTTAAAATTAATGGAAATGATGCAAATCGATATCTTCAGAGATATAACAGGCCGCTAAAGATCCAACAGAACAAAAAAATGGAAAAACTGAAGAAACTGTTTGAAAAAGGCTACTCTGACGAGGAAATTGGAAAACAACTCGGATGGAAAAAAGATACAGTAATACACCACCGCTCTAAATTAAGACTATTAAGGCAAAAAGAAAACTACGTAACCCTTAATCCCGAAAAACTAGACGAACTTTTGGCAAAGATCACAGTCAGGAACAATCACATGCCAAGGTGGGAAATAGCAGAGAAAATAAATGCCAGTCACAGGCTATGGCGCTGCACAATGAACAGGAAGTGCAAAGGCCTCAAAAAGTGGCAGTTTGAGAAACTTGCAGAGTTAGCTGATATACCCCTACAAAAAGCCTTTGAAGTCTACACCCTATAAGAAACACCTTAGCCACCCGAGCTCTAAAACAATTTATATTCTACCGTTCCCCCAAACAAAGTGCATTACTGAGAGGACTATAATGCCTGAAGAAGAAAAACCAGCCCCTGGAAAGGGTTCAGCTATTCCGCTGAAAAAAGTAACTGATTACATGTGGGAGATACCCAAGGGTACCGTTCAAGGAATGCGTGTGCTCGGCATGGTATACGCAGACGAATCCCTGCTAGAAAAAATGAAAACAGACCGTACACTTTTGCAATGCGTAAACGTCGCAACATTACCCGGCATATATAAATGGTCCATCACACTACCCGACGGCCATGAGGGATACGGGTTCCCAATAGGCGGAGTAGCAGCATTCGATGCTACTGAAGGTGTCATAAGTCCAGGCGGGGTAGGATACGATATCAACTGCGGGGTCCGGTTACTCAGAACCAACCTCACAGAGCAGGATATCAGACCAAAACTCCTCCAACTACTAGAAACCCTCTTCCGACTAATTCCGTCGGGACTAGGGTCAAAAGGAAAACTACGCTTAACCCACGACGAACTCGACCGCGCCGTCACTGAAGGAGTGGGCTGGGCAATAAAACACGGATACGGCTGGAAAGAGGATGCGGAACACTGCGAAGAAAACGGGCACATGAAGAATGCGGATCCAAGCAAAGTTTCAACAACAGCTAAAACACGAGGCGCTCCAGAACTCGGAACCCTCGGCTCTGGAAACCATTTCCTCGAAATCCAGAAAGTAGACAAAATCTACAACCCAACCATAGCAAAAAAACTAGGAATTACACAACCAGGGCAAATAACAGTGATGATTCACACGGGCTCAAGAGGATACGGGCATCAAATCTGCAGTGACTACCTAAGAATAATGGAGCACTCGTTAAGAAAATATAACATCCAACTTCCAGACCGCGAACTAGCCTGCGCCCCAGGAAATAGCCCAGAAGCAAAAGACTATCACGACGCAATGTCAACAGCAGCAAACTACGCTTGGGCAAACAGACAAATGATAACGCACTGGACAAGACAAGCCTTCCAACAAATCTACGGTACAGAACCAGAAAAACTAGACCTACACGTAATCTACGACGTAGCCCACAATATAGCAAAACTTGAAAAGCATAAGATAAACAGCGACTACAAAGACGTCTGGGTTCACCGCAAAGGCGCAACCAGATGCTTCCCAGCAGGCCACCCAGACATCCCAAAAGATTACCGAACTATCGGTCAGCCCGCAATCCTTCCCGGAACAATGGGAACAGCATCATACCTACTCGTCGGCACACCCCAAGCCATGGAGCTAAGCTTTGGATCAACAGCCCACGGCTCCGGCCGCTTCATGAGCCGAGCCGCAGCCACCAAAAAATTCTGGGGCAGTGAGATAAAGAAGCAGATGGAGGCAAAGGGAGTTCTAGTCCGCCCCGCCTCAATGGTCGTGCTTGCGGAAGAGGCGCCATTGGCATATAAGGATGTGGATAAAGTAGCCGAGGTAAGTGACGCTGTTGGAATTGCGGCGCGTGTGATAAGATTTGTTCCGATCGCGGTAACTAAGGGCTAATAGTGGTGCTTAAATACTAATTTGAAATTTAACTCACTTCTCTTTAATACCAAAAGGAGGCTTCGTCTCAGGCTTTCCTCTTCTTAGCACCGAAAAGTAGTACACCGAACGCGGTTTTATTCAGGGTTTTCTTTCTTTCCACCCATAATTGCTCAATAAATTCCTAAGGAAGTTTACATCGGTCATAGTTATGTTCTTCCACCTTATCTTCCCGAGAGCAATATCTATAGAGCTGACGGTTCTTTCATACACCAGCTTATTTGCCCTCTCCAAATCCATCTCCACATACATATCCTCAGGAAGAGTGATTACATCAAATTCGATTTTCTCCGGGGTTATCTTGAAAACGTAAGTTGCATCCTCAACAACATTAAAAACAAGAGACCTTCCTGCATATTTCTTCAAAGCCTCCTTGATTTTCGCATCCGATGTAGCTCGCTTATTTACATAAGTCAACGTATTTTTAAAAGTAGAAACAAACGCCAAACCTAGTCACCAAATTAACCTTAATAAAAAACCAGTGATAAAGCTATTCAAATGCAGGTAAATAAAAGAGGCTACAAACCGTGGCGATTCACCCAACCATAATAACTCTAGCGATACTATTTGCAGCTGCATTTGCTCCATCCCTAGTCTACCTAACTTGGATTAGAAATAGAGAAAAATTCGCTCACGAGCCGATGGCCATTCTTCTTCGCACATTCATCTATGGTGCAGTGGTAGGGGTAATACTTAGCTACGTATTTGAAACACTTATCGTGCAAATGTACACTCAATTCGAGAATCCTCCACTTCTAGAAGCCATAGTTCCAACACTAGTAATTGCACCGATTGTTGAAGAAGGAGTAAAGCCTATAGGAGTTTACATACTGCGAAACATGAAATCCTTCATCCATCCAATCGACGGCGCAATTTACGGAGCTGCCTCTGGTTTTGGCTTCGCTGCAACCGAGAACTTAATCTACGAAAGCCGGGCTCTACTAAGATATGGCTTCTCAGCTTGGCTTCTCACAGTCGCATTTAGAGCTGTAAGCTCAACGTTGATTCATGCATCCGCAACAGGCTTAACAGGGTACGGAATAGGGAAATGGAAATTCGGGGCATCAGCAATAATTATTCCGTTCTTCTACATAATTGCAGTTCTACTGCATGGTGCATTCAATTACATCTCCATAGAAGGAGACTTTCTAGCCGCTCTAATGCTGGCAACTGTATCAATAGTAGTTGTAACAGCGATAATAAGAAAATGAAAGCCCCTTAAGGTATGGCAATGTATAAAATAACCTGCAACTTGTTCAACCTTTACCATACTCTAAACTGTGGGCAAGTATTCAGATGGGAATACAACAGCCAAAACAAAACATGGATCGGAATTGTGGGCAACACAATAATTAAAGCAAGACAAGAAGGTAACACGGTTACAATCAACTCGACGATAAGCAAAAAAGCGATAAAAAATTACTTCAGACTCGATGACGACCTTAACAAAATCTACAAACAAATAAACAAGGACCAATACATTGGCGCAGCAATAAAACAATATCGTGGCTTACGGCTACTACGGCAGGATCCATACGAATGTCTCTTCTCATACATCTGCGCAACAAGAGCAAATATTCCGCAAATAAAGAAAATGATACAAAATTTATCCAAAACATTCGGTGAAAAAATTGAAAATGGCTTCTACACTTTTCCGACACCTAGAGCTTTATCTGAAGCAGGTCTAACGCAATTAAAAGCATGTGGAGTAGGCTTCCGAGCGCCATATCTGCTGCAAACAGCCAAGAAAATAGTTAACACGGATTACAATTTAGCCGCTCTAAAAAAACTAGATTATGAAGAAGCAAAAGCTGAATTAAAGAGATTCAAAGGCGTAGGTGAAAAAGTGGCCGACTGCGTGCTACTATTCTCACTAAATAAGCTAGAAGCTTTCCCAACAGATATCTGGGTAAAGAGAATAATGAAAAGCTATTACAACATTAAAAAAGATGAAGACGTCAGAAAATTCGCGTTAACGCACTTTGGGAGATACTGTGGGTATGCCCAGGAATACCTCTACCACTACTACAGGACAAAATATCACTCAACTTATTGAATGGTAGTTCACAATTAAGCAATGTGAGCTAAGTTGCATCAACAATTTTCTTTAGAATTAAGCAATAATGTTCTCTAATGCTATATTCCGCTATGCCTGTTACCTCTGCTAGTAATTTTTGGGTTAAAACAGGCTTCCTTCTATCATTCTCAGCTAAAAGTTTTTCAGCAGCATAAATTGTGGAAGCGGCAAGAACATAGGGACTCCGCCCTCCACGAGATGAATTATCTATTTTCTTAAGCAGCTTTATGCTAGTTGCATAGATTTCTCTTTCAAATCGATTAACATTTACTTCAGAATTATTCAATAATTCATTAATGATCTTTGATGAGATTACTTTTTGTAAGATCCTATCGATGAATCCCTCACTTCTACGAATTTTTAATTTAACTCCAAGAATGGCCTTATAACATAATCCGACCTTGACTATTTTCTGAGGGGAAACATTGTGACCAATCCTTCTAAACGCGTCAGCAACTTCCTGAATTGTCACAGGGTAAGCCTTATCGTCCTCACGGGTTGCTACCAGTACACAATACGCCATAATTGCTGGACTTGTAAAATAACGTTCTTTCAATTGTATGCTCATAGATTTTTTGTATAGGTATGCCGCTCTATCTCTAATGTTAATTGTAAGATGGAGGATCTCGGCAACTCTGTTTAGTGAGCATAGTGCTCTGTAATCAGCTTCATGTCCACTGAACCTTGCTCTTTTATCATATACTCTTTTCAGACGTGAGTAAAATTGCTGGGCACGTGGAGGTAATGGCGCCCCGCCTATATCATGAAAATAAAATGCGTTTGGGTAATCGATATAACTTCCAACACCATCGACGATGTGTAATCTTTCCCCAGGTGCTCCACAAGCTTTTTGATGTGTGGTGGAGCATTTTATAGGCCCTACATAAGCATAAGAACTATGTTCCTCACTTTTCTCCTCACATACTAAGCCGCACTCTTTGCATACACACTCTCCATCTACTATTATCAGTGACTCTCCACATTCTTCACAAAGCTCGAATTGCACTTTTCCTGTAGGGCGCATCGTAAACATCATCCTAATAAAGCTAAAAAATCGATTTTTTTATTAAAATACACAAGAATATAGTCTATTTTTAAAATTTAAGCATTTTTAGATGTTTTTATTCTATTTAAAGCAAAAATCATCCACTTTTATGTACTGATAAGGCTTAGAGAGAAAGAGAGGTTGTCAAAAGTAAAATAAATCTCCTCTGAGCATTTAGTCTGGTCTAAAGCGTGAGATAAAAAATGTCAACAGTTGCTGCAAGGCGATTCTTCGAAGAAATAGGCGCTCTACTACAAAGACCAGTCTTCGTCGTTACCTCTACTGGAAAAACCTACGCAGGCATCCTCATCGGCTATACTGATGCCCTGAGCATATGTCTAGCAAACGCTAAAGACGATTCAGGAAAGATTTTTCACAGAATTTTTCTAAATGGAAATACAATCACGCAAATTCATACGACAGAGAAACCATTCGATCTTCAGGAATTAGCAAAACGATTAGAGAAAGTATTTCCAATGATGGTAAAGCTATATACGGAAGCCGGCGTAATAATCATTATGGATAAAGTTAGAGTTAATGAAAAAGGCGTAATTGAGGGGAAAGGGCCAGCTGCAGAAAGAGCACAAAAAGTTTACGAAGAATTTCTAAAAGAACAAATAAAATAAGATTAAACGTAACCAAGATATGCTGGCTTTTTCTGAGCGCCAAGAAAACCGAAACTATCTAAAATTTTCTCAGTGCCCCTAGCTGCCACACTTAGGCGGCTCAAATCGATCTTTATCTTTAGAACTTTGCATAATACTCCTAAAATAGCTTCAGCTGCAACTGCATCGGGGTAAACGCCAAGAGTTTCTACAAGAAGACAGAATCCCTTCATATCTCTTAGTTTAGCTAAACCTACAAGGAGACCCGCAGCTCCTGTAATATGCGCTTGTGCCGCGCTCGCACCAAATTTTAAAATATAATTTAGCATTTCACTGTCAGTTGCAGCGCAATAAACTCGGGGGTGATCCCTTACTTTCTCTCTCCTAAGCCCACCCATACATGCCACGAGTTGGCAGCCGAAATCTTCGGCCACATCCAAAATACGGCCACAGATTTCATACTGGCCATAAGCCGTTAACGCTTGCGTATTTCCATACAAAATAATTAAACCTCGTCCTCTTCTTGGCTGATAGTAGTAAAGTTCATTGGTCGGGGATCGTGACATTCCTTCTTTTACAGAAACCACCAAGTCTTGGAACGCTGGTGAACGTATCTCTGCGAATTTTTTAGCTTTTAATTCATTCATAAGTTGTAATGCTGCGATGTTAGCCACAAATCCAGCACCTGGCAGACCCTCAATTAAAACTGGATCTTTAAGTTTTGGCCTTTTAATAATTCTAACGGCGCTCTCTGGCATTAATCACACGCTCGCCCACTGTTCATTAAGAGTAATTGCTTGGTCTACGATAGCTATGAACTTCCAGCTTTTTAACCAATCTGAGGGCGGGTGAAACTTCTTCTCCAACCTTTCTATAGCATCCTTCAACTTCTTTCCGTCAACTCTCTTGGGCTTCCTCCTTAAGCTCACGCTTAGTGATGCTAATAGCGTTTAGAAGCTAAAACTCAGAGAGAAAATGCAGTTAAAATAAGCGAGTGATTTATGCGCTACTATATCTCAACACAAAAAATATCCTAAGACTCCTAATAATTAAACGCTTGCGAGTGAACCGGTTTGTCGTTTGAAATAAAAGAACGCGACCTACTAGCACGAATAGGAAGTTTAGAAACAAAACGTGGCCTACTGGAGACCCCCGCACTAATTCCAGTGGTTAATCCCACAACTCAAGTAATTCTACCGCGGAAAATGTGGGAGGAATTTAAATGTAAACTAATCATGGCCAATGCCTACATAATAAAAAGAAAATTCGAGAAAGAAGCAGTAAGTAAGGGCATACATGATTTTCTTGATTTTCCTGGTATGGTGATGACGGATTCTGGTGCATATCAAATCTTAGTTTATGGTGAAGTAGAAGTTACACCAGAAGGTATAATCAAATTTCAGGAGGAAATTGGAACAGACATAGCGACACCTCTAGACGTTCCCACAGGGTGGACGGATGATAGAAAATATGCTGAATGGACTGTAAAAGAGACTCTATACAGGGTCAAATTAACCAAAGACATACTCACGGACAAAACTATTCTCTGGGTGGGGCCTATTCAAGGGGGAAAATACCTCGATCTAATTGAGAAATCAGCTAAGGAAACAAGTCTACTAGAATACCAAATCTATGCTTTAGGAAGTCCAACTCAGATAATGGAGCAGTACTTGTTTAGCACGTTAGTTGATATGGTTATGACTTCCAAGTTAAATTTACCATTAGATAACCCCCTACACCTATTCGGCGCTGGTCACCCGGTCATGTTTGCATTAGCGGTATCAATGGGGTGCGATATGTTCGATTCAGCCGCCTACGCCATATATGCTAGGCAAGGCAGATATCTAACGGAATATGGCACATTCAAATTTGACCAATTGGAACACCTGCCATGCTCATGCCCAATGTGTTCACAAACAGATGTAAAGGAACTGAAGTCTTTAACAAAAAAAGAGTTAGAAAAAAGCCTCGCAGAGCATAATCTCTACGTCTGCCAATCTGAAATAAGGAAGATAAAACAAGCGATAATCGAAGGAAGATTATGGGAATTACTGGAATTAAGGGCTAGAAGCCACCCATCACTTCTTCAGGCATTGTCTAGACTAAAATTTTACCGTGAATACATAGAAAGACACACTCCGGTGACAAAAAAGCGGGGGTTACTCTATTTTGGATCCACAGGATTATCTAGACCTGAAATTACAAGATATGAAAAGAAAATTCAAGAAAACTATACGCCGCCCAATAAAACCAGAATACTCTTACTTTTACCACAAACACAAACCAAACCATTCCACAAGTCTCATCAATTCAACCTTGCGTGGCGAAAAATAAAGAAATTAATTGGTGTAAAAGCGCAGAACGTTCATGTCTGCATTTACACCACGCCATTCGGCGTAGTTCCTATAGAACTTGACGAAGTATATCCAATTTCTCAATCCGAAATTTCTCAGCCAGATGAAGAGACATTAAATTATGCGGCTAATCAGATTCAAAACTATGCAACTACAAAAAAATACAATGTAATCATCCTTCACCATGATTTAACAGTTTTTGGGAACAAGTTAGTTGAATCATGTAGGAAAGCTTGCAAAAAAACTAAGAAAAAATTCATTGTAACCTCAAATAAAGCATACCCTTGGGGCAGCGCATCATTAACTGAGCTTGCTGAAGCAGTAAAAACGGCATTAAAAGGCTAGGAGGAAATTGTATGCCAGTCGATGTAGATTTACATGTCCACACAAGATTTTCCGGTGACAGTAGCATCTCTCCTAAGGCTATAGTTGAAAAACTCCATGCGCATCACACAATTAAAGGCGTTGCAATAACTGACCATGATACAACTCGAGGAATAAATCATGTACGCAGATTAGCCGAACCTTACAAAGACATTGTGATAATTCCAGGAGTCGAAATAACGACTCAACAGGGGCATTTAATAATTCTTGGTGTAGAAGAAACGCCTTCGCCTCCTCTAACAGCCTGGGAGGCAGTCGACTTTGGCGTGGAGCGAGGGGGAGTAATTATGGCCCCACACCCCTTTCGCCCTATTTCAGGTTTAGGTGAAACCCTTGATGAAATACCAGTTCATGCAATTGAAGTTCTGAATTCACGTGCAACTAATGAGGAGAATAATAGGGCTTTAGAAGTGGCTAAAATTAAAGGTGTCAGCATGGCGGCTGGAAGTGACGGGCACTTTGTAGATGAGCTCTTGGCTGCTTATACAAAAGTAGATTCTGAAGCGAGTGTAGATGAAATCTTAAAAGCTATAAAAAAAGGGAATGTTAAGCCATATAAATCCGTTTAGACAAACATCCCGGGGTAATTATTCTGAGTTCTCCGTCTCTCTTCCAACTCTTTCTCTATTTCTTCTGCATGTTGAACTAGAGAAGAAACATCAACATTCAACCTATAAACATCACATATTTTCTTAATAGCGACGGCAGCTGCTCTTGGATCAGGTCTCGAAGCTGCATACGGGAGAATCGCTACTGCTGGAAAATTATGCATTTCATATTTTGCAAGCATTACTGCCAATGGACCTGCTACATGTAAGCCAGATTCAAGAAAATCAGCATTAAACGTCGAAGCCTTTGGTAGATACGCGTTTGTCGGTGCTATTCGGAGGCTGTCATCATCCTTAGTTTTAAATGAATCATCTAAACCGCCGATCAAAATTGCTTCTCTGAATCGTTCTTCCAAAGTCCAGTCAACTAGCGCCTTTGCAAGATTTACTTCATCTTTTTTATATGGAGGAAACTCTGACTTAACCAATACAAACTTATTACTGCGATAAATCTCGAATGGAGTGACTAACTGCTTACCATCCATAAACACAAGCGGAGGCGAGTACTCAGTTTCAATGTAACCAATTTTCTTAGCTTTTAAAACGGAAATCAAATGCGAAATAGCTATGTATCCAGTTACACCGATACCATGAAACCCAGTGATAAGAATGCAGTTTCTAAATCCTCCTTTTGGAACTAAGAGACGAATAGACATATAGATAACCCATCTAAATCATTTAGCCATAAAGGAATGTAGTTAAAAAGTCTTCTGTGGATCGGATGGTGAAGAAAATTACTATAAACGTTAGATTTCTAGGCGGAGCAATGGAAGTAGGTAGATCAGCGGTCATAGTTGAAGCAAATCAAAAAAAGATTCTAATTGATTACGGTGTCATGGTGGACCACGAACCAGGATTTCCGATGCATATTCCACCAAAGGAAGTAGACGCCATAGTTGCCACTCATGCACATTTAGATCACAGCGGTGCGATACCAATGTTTCACATCAGGGGCAGAACACCAGTATACGGTACCCAATTAACATTCGAATTGGCTAGACTCCTAATATCCGACTTCATACATCTAACAGGCTACTACCTCCCATTTGAGTACCTTGACCTTCAAAACATGATGGATTGCTCAGTAAGCATAGAGTATAGAGAAACAAGAGACGTGGGGGGCGTAAAGCTTGAACTTCTGGACTCCGGTCATCTTCCAGGAGGTGCGCAAGCACTTTTGCACATTGAAGGAAAAAACATACTTTACACCAGCGATTTTAACACAACAAAAACACGGCTTCTAAATGAAGCTGATCTATCCTACGGTGAAATTGACGCAGTAATAATTGAGAGCACATATGCTGACGAGGATCACGGCGACCGAGTAGAGCTTGAGAAATCCTTCATAAAGAGAGTTGTTGAGGTTGTTGATAGAGGAGGCACAGCATTAGTGCCGGCATTCGGAGTAGGTAGATCTCAAGAAATACTATGCATTCTCGCCAGCTACCACTTTGAGTACCCGGTTACAATAGATGGAATGACTATGGAAGCAAACGAAATATTGATGCGTTATTCACGTTATTTACGTGATCCAAAACTATTCATGGGCGCTATACATATGGCAAACTGGGTTCACGGCTGGAAAGATCGTAGAAAAGTAGCTAAAAAACCAGGTGTAATAATCGCGCCGGCAGGAATGTTAAAGGGGGGTTCAGCCGTTTTTTACATGCAGAAATTGGCTAAAAAGAAAGATAATGCAGTACTTCTAGTCAGCTACCAAGTTCCAGGCACTCCTGGTCGTGAGCTACTCGAAAAGCGAAAGTTCATATTAGGCGGTAAGTCGAGAGACGTTGAAGCTGAGGTTGAACACTTTAACTTTTCATCGCATGCTGGTCGACAGCAACTACATGAAACGGTAAAAAAGCTGAAGGGCAACCCAACCGTATTCGTTATTCATGGAGCTGAAAATAACTGCCAACTACTCGCTAAATGGATTGAAGACGAGACAGGTCTAAAAGCTGTGGTTCCAAGAGTTGGTGAAAGCTTTAAAATATAGGGGGATGCCAGTTTCCGGATAATTATTCTACCAATAGAAAACGTGAACTTAACATTTCTAAAAACAATTTGTGAAAGGCTAAAAAAAACATTACCCACAATTACTTACCAGCTCTCACCAAGCAGAATCGCCATCCCTAAAGACGCCTATAACCCTTCACGTAAACAATACTATTCAACACCTATTCTAAATGAAATTTACGACAAAACCAGACACCTAGACACAGATGGAGTGCTTGGAGTAACAGAAGTTGATCTCTACGTACCGCATCTAAACTTTGTATTCGGAGAAGCCCAATGCCCTGGGAAAGCGGCAGTAATATCATTACACAGGTTAAAACCAGAATTTTACGGCCGTGCACCAGATCCTAAACTTTTTGAAGAAAGAGGGGTGAAAGAAGCTGTGCATGAGCTAGGACATGTGTTCGGGCTTAACCACTGTAGAAACCCGGAATGCGTAATGTTCTTCTCAAATAGCATACATGACACTGACTTCAAACAAGTCAAGTTTTGTGATAATTGCTCTAAAAAATTACGGCTTTAAACCCATTCATGCAACACCAAAAGCATTAAGTTTTAAAAGGCAAGAAAAACAAAGTAAAAAGACTGAGTGGGGCTATTGTCTCTAAAACTCAACGCATTTACCATGGTTTTCGCGCTTATTCTCATCGCGGGGTTAGTTATTCCTGTTATTAGTGTAAGTTTAAACCAGTTACAAGCTTCATCAGAAGGATCTTGGGAACGCCAAGGTTATTCAGATTGCGTTAAATGCCACCCTGTGGGAATGCAAGCAGAAACATCAGTAGTCGTAAAAAATACGTTAGATAAGGCGAAATGTATTCCTTGTCACGGTGCTGATTACAACCCACTTCCAGGTGCAACGGCTAACTCAGCCCATGCCGCTCATACCGGGAAGATGCACACTGGCTATCCCGCCCCAGACGACCTCTCCAAACACCCCGGCATCCCTGGCGGCTGGTCGTGCTCTGACTGTCATAAGGCTGCGGACTGCCAATCCTCCTGCCATAGCAAATCAATGCCCCACATCGCTGGTAAAACTGACTGCAAATCTTGCCATGGCACCCTACCCAGTATAGTCTATCACAGCAACGTGACAATCGCGACTGGAAATCATACAGTACTAGGTAGTGGGCGCTACGGTTGTTTCGCTTGCCACAATAATCAAACCAATGGTATAACTGGCTATAAGCTGGCTAATGCAACAGTCATTTCTGTAAACGACCCCTCTAAGCTATGTTGGCAATGTCACTCCGACTACTATAGAGACTGGATAGCAGGAAATCACCATGATTCCGCAAAACAATGCACAAATGAAAGTTGCCATAACCCTCACGAACCCTATCTACCGAGAGCAGCCGCTGCTCCCACTCAGACCATCTTGGGTTCTCCGTCATTCCTCTTTGGTGTAGCAATAGTAGTCGTAGTTATAATTGGGGCTACAATCTATCTGCTAAAAAGAAAAAGAAAATAAACGCTAAACCTCAAATATCTCACACTTTACTCTCTTAATAACATCCTCAGCCTTAACAGGATCCAGCTTCAAAACATACAGCTTTCTAGAAGTCCTCAGCTTCAACTTGACAGCATCCTTCGAACGCCTAACTCTACACGCCTCAGCATGCTCAGAAAGCTCAACGAATTTTTCAACATCCAAAATATCTTCAGGCATCTCGCCAACCTCTTCAAAATATTATAGAAGTAAATTAAAACGTGTTTCTTAAAAACTTACGCATAGTGGGCCGGGCCGGATTCGAACCGGCGACCTACACCGTGTGAGGGTGTCGTCCTAACCAGGCTAGACGACCGGCCCTTACTAGAAAAAGCTTTTTACTTCACGCCAAGTTCTCGTTTTTTCCAGCGGAGACTTCTTCCTCTACACCTTCTACACTTAACAGCCGTTATAGGGTTTCTTGCTCCGCATATACGGCATATTTTAATGTAGAGCTTATGCTGCTGCGCTATCTGCTTTTTGAACGGATCTGTTATGGGCATTTTTTTCCTTCTCTAAGATTTTAATTAAGCATTACTCTACAGCCTCAACAGTCAAATAAATGGCTTTCCATCCAAAATTACCACAATGCATTTATTTCAAGAAAAATTAGGAGTATCAGCAAATCATCAATTTGCAAATAAGGAGAGTAAGAGGGGCGTGGTTGAGTCAAACGCTGTATTAGTAGGTCGCAAACCAGTGATGAGCTATGTATTCGCATGCATGACCATGCTACAGGAAGGCGTAAACGAAGTAAACGTAAAAGCGAGGGGCAGGGCTATAAGCAGAGCAGTGGATGTCGCTGAAATTGTTAGACGCAAATTTCAAGATGAAATTAAGGTTAAGGCGATTAAAATCGGCACAGATCAAATTACTGATGAGCAAACAAACTCTCCAATTAATGTCAGCACAATTGAGATAGTCCTAGCTAAGTAAGCTTTGGCTCAGCACTAAAGTCCTCTTATCTTCTCTCTTAAGAGAGGTGATTGAAGAGGTGAAAACTCCACTATGCAACTTCTGTCTGAAGAGTGGTGTGCTGTGTCCAAGCTGCGAAGGAAGATTAAAGAGAGGAGAAATTAGCGAATTAGATGTTCGTATTGCGAGATTCCTTTTCAAGTTAGAAAATAAATACCCCTCACTTTCCGATGTTCAATTTTATAGAGCGGTAGAGGCGGATGGAGTGTTGGCAATTCTCGTGAATAGAAGCGGTATACCTAAAATGCTGAGTTATAGTGGGAAAATTGTTCATGAAATTTATGGCGAAACAGGGAAGAGGGTTAGAGTTCTTGAGCATAGTGGCGATTTCAGAAAATTTTTGGAAGACCTTTTTACACCAGCCACTATAATTACCATAAACAAAATATGGCTTCCAGGTGATAGCACAGAAACACGTGTAATTCTATCTGAACGGGATATGAGAAGATTGCCAGCGGATGTAGGTACATTAAAAGAGCTTTCAAAAAAGATTCATGGGATAACAATTAGAGTTGAATTTGAAAGGGAGAAAAGATAGAATCTGTCCACAGATAAAATCGGCAACTGGCATCGTACACATTATTCTTCAGATATAAGTCCAAAACTTGACGGAAAAGAAGTAACATTATTCGGTTGGGTCCAAGAAATACGCGATCTCGGCGGGATCAGGTTCGTAATCTTACGAGATAAAAACGGTCTTGTTCAAATTACTATGTCACGTAAAACAATGAAACCCATTGCAATGAAGAAAGCGCAAACCCTGCAAAGGGAATATGTAATCGGTGTCAGGGGGATTGTAAAGAAAATGGAGAAGGCGCCCCGTGGCGCTGAAATAATTCCAAGTGAAATAAAAATTCTCAATATGGTCCAACATCCTCTACCACTTGATCCAACCGGACTAGTTCCAGCCGACCTTGATGTCCGTCTAAATTTACGAGTACTAGACCTACGCCGCCCAGAATGCCAAGCAATATTCCGCATTAAACATACTACTGTGAGCGCTGTACACGATTTCTTCGTGAATAACGGCTATACTGAGGTGCATACACCAAAAATAATCTCTTCAGCTACAGAAGGCGGAGCAGCCCTATTTCCCATAGCCTACTATGAAAAAGAGGCGTTTCTTGCACAGAGTCCACAGCTTTACAAGGAGCAGCTTACAAGTGCTTTTGAAAAAGTTTTTGAAATAGGCCCAATTTTCAGGGCTGAAGAATCCCATACAACAAGGCATCTTTCGGAGGTTATCTCAATCGATATGGAAGAAGCTTTCACCACCGCCGATGGAGCTATGAAAACCCTTGAAAATCTAATCGCTCACGTTTTCAAGATTGTTAAAGAGAGTTGTGCTGAAGAATTAAAGACATTAAAACAGAAGATTGAGATCCCTAAAACTCCATTTGAGAAATATACCTACGACGACGTTCTTAAGGAGCTGCGAAAAAAGAAAATCGCAATTACATGGGGGGAGGACATATCCACCACCACCCTAAAAACTTTAGGCGAACTCCACAAAGGGTTCTACTTCATAACCGACTGGCCAACGCAATCCAAACCCTTCTACATAAAACCACGTGACGACAATCCAAAGATATGCGAGGCATTCGACTTAATGCATAGCTGGATTGAAGTGGCATCAGGCGGAACACGTGTCCACTCAAAAAATTTGCTGATAAAGAGAATCAAAGAGCAAGGACTAGAACCACGATCATTTGAATACCATATAAAAGCATTTGAGTATGGAATGCCTCCACATGCTGGCTGGGCGGTTGGATTAGATCGCCTACTTATGGTCATAACTGGAAAAGAAAACATACGTGAGGTTGTGCTATTTCCAAGAGATCAGTTTAGGCTTACCCCATAATATCTAAAGCAAAGGTAATTTTCTCGTTACTTTATCAATAAGCTGTGTAGGTGCTGGACCTACACCTAAACATGTTATCGTACCAGGTGGGAGTTCAGTTAACCCTCGATCTTCAATTAACGCTGTTTGCAATCCAGCCATTTTTGCCTCTTTCTCTACTTTCATTAACTCCAATTCATTTTTCACTTTAACCGCCACTTTGCATTGTCCCTCCTCAAGCCAGTTTCTCCACCAATCTTTTCGCCTCCTCTTAACCTCCTCAGCCGCAGTCACAGCTGCATGAGCTGCTTGCGCAGCAATTTTTCCCACGCTCATTTTGAGATCTGTTCTAACTACGATTACTTGCTTAAATTTAAAACTCTGCAACATCTATCCCCATAATGCAATTAACATTGGTTAACATTCATGTCTAAATATGAAGGCTGTTAAACCTTGCTGAGATCAGAAAGCTTTGACATAGTTGTAATAGGCGCAGGGCCGGTCGGATTAATTGCCGCTAAGGAAGCGGCTGAACAAAGTGTAAAGGTCGCGGTTTTCGAGGAACATGAGGAAATAGGTGTTCCAAGTCACTGCGCTGGATTACTAAGCGTTAATGGATTAAAGAGAATAGGAGTAACCCCCAGCCAAATTTTTGTTCAAAACGAAATTAAAGGAGCCCGTTTCCACTCCCCTACTGGATTGGAATTCGCTGTAAGGGGAAACTCTGTTAAGGCCTACGTTGTAGACAGAGTGGCTTTCGATAAAGACCTTGCAACTAAAGCACAAAGCTCCGGCGTTGATATACGATTAGGGGTAAAGGTTCTAGGTCTAATTAGGCGTGGCAAAAAAATTTCAGGAGTCAAAACCAAGAATGGTGCAGTAGAATCAAACGTAGTTATTAACTGCTCAGGAAGCGTCTCCAAGTTGAACATAGAAGCCGGACTTGAGGTTCCTAGAAAAATTATACCTGCGGTGCAATTCGACGCAACATACCCCTCTTCTAGGCCAAATTATGTAGACATATTCGTCGGGCGTAACATAGCGCCAGGTTTCTTCGCCTACATCATACCCACCAGTCCAAAATCAGTTAGAGTGGGCTTAGCTTGTGAAGGCGCCAATCCCCGTGAGCTATTAGATAAGTTAGTTAAAGAGAAAATGGGGGTATGTGAAATTTTGTCAGTTAAGGGGGGCTTCATTCCGATAAGCGGTCCAATCTCTAAGACCTACTCCAATGGGTTTCTCGTGGCTGGAGATGCCGCTGGGCATACAAAGCCGACAACAGGTGGAGGAGTTATTACTGGCGGAATTTGCGCAAAGATCGCTGGACAAGTAGCAGCAGAGGCGATTAATCAGGGTGATTATTCCGCCGATTTTTTGAAAGTACATCAAGCATCTTGGGAAAATGAATTAAGAATGGAATTTTCAGCTATGTTGTTGGCACGAAAGACAGTCAACCGCTTATCGGATGAAACTATTGACAAAATTTTCAAGGTTGTGACGGAAAATAAATTGCAACATGTAATGGAAGAAACTGGGGACATCGACTTCCAAAGCGGTGTCTTATATGCGCTAGCAAAACATCCATCCATCATCAAGCTCATGTTTTCAGTTGCCGGTGACTTATTGGCCAGCCTAAAATCATAACCAATATAAAGACGGCTATATTGAATAATCGTCTCTAATGTTGATACGTTAACATTATGAGGTAAGAAAAGCAAATGCCATCATGTATTTGGTGTGATAGAATAATAATTCCCGGAGAAAAGGCTGTTAAATTCTCATGTCCAAGTTGCGGTGAAATTGTAATCTGGCGATGTGAAAGATGCCGCGAATTCGGCAGACCGTATAAATGTCCTAAATGTGGTTTCCAAGGGCCTTAGTGTGGGTCATATTTGGCTAGGATTGTCGCAGTTATGAAAATCTATCCAGAGGACGCTAATGCCGATCTTAGTGAGTTAAAGGATAGGATAAAGAAATCACTTCCAAGCGGGGTTTCAGTGCATAGCTTCGATGAGGAGCCTATAGCTTTCGGGCTTAAGGCACTGATAGCATCTGTAGTTATGCCCGAGGATGAAGCCGGATTGATGGAGCCTGTTGAGGAAGCTGTTAAGGCTTTACCTGGCGTAAGCCAAATAGAAGTCATAATGGTTAGAAGAGTTTAACATCACGCGATTAAAAGAAAGATTAAATAAAGGCGTTCAAATGTGAAAAATTACGGCGGGTTATCTGGGTGAGGTAAGTGGCTGTAAAAGAAATTTCTCTCAAAGTTGATGAAGCTAGACAGCGGGATGTAGGCAGAGGTAAGGCCAGAATAGACAATGAAGCTACGAATGCCCTAGGCGTATCACCAGGTGACATAATTGAAATACGTGGCAAAAGAACAACCGCCGCTGTAGCTTGGCCAGCCTATCCTGAAGATCAGGGTAAAGGCATAATTAGAATTGACGGCTTGATAAGGCGAAACACCAACGTAGCCTTAAGCGAATATGTTACGGTCAAGAAAGCTGAGGTTAAGGAAGCTCAAAACATAGTCCTAGCTCCGATAGAAATGCGTCTAAATGTCGATGAAGATTTCACAAATTTTGTTAAAACTCGTTTGATGGAGTTACCGATAGTAGAGGGTGACACTGTATTCCTAACAATTCTAGGAAGCGCAATTCCTCTTAACGCTGTTCGGACAAGACCTCATGGAGTTGTAAAAATAACAAATTCAACAACGCTTCAAGTTATGGCTGAACCAACACCAGAAAAGAAAGGTATTCCAAGAGTAACATATGAAGACATAGGCGGATTACATGAAGAAGTTCAAAGAATCAGAGAAATGGTTGAGCTTCCACTACGGCACCCCGAACTTTTCCAGAGACTAGGCATAGAGCCACCTAAGGGTGTGCTTCTTCACGGACCGCCAGGCTGCGGTAAAACATTGTTGGCTAAGGCTGTTGCAAATGAGTCTGAGGCCAACTTCTTTTCAATTAATGGACCAGAAATTATGAGCAAATTTTACGGCGAATCAGAAGCAAGGTTGAGAGATATTTTCCAAAAAGCACAGGAAAGTGCACCAAGCATAATTTTCATAGATGAAATAGATGCTATCGCACCTAAACGGGAAGAAGTCTCAGGCGAAGTTGAACGCCGTGTGGTGGCGCAACTGCTTGCATTAATGGATGGTCTTGAGGCGAGGGGAAATGTAGTGGTTATAGGTGCAACAAATATGCCGGGAATACTCGATCCAGCCCTCAGAAGACCTGGAAGATTCGATAGGGAAGTTATCATAGGTGTTCCTGATAAACAAGGGCGGAATGAAATATTGCTAATTCATACTCGGGGCATGCCATTGGGGCAAGACTTTGACCTAAAGAGGCTCTTTGAAGTCACACATGGCTACACCGGCGCCGACTTAGCTGCACTATGCCGTGAGGCAGCTATGAAATCCCTTCGGAGATACCTGCCTGAAATCAACCTCGAGGAAGAAAGAATTCCGCCGCAAATCTTGGAAAAAATGGAAGTTACCATGGAGGACTTTTTATCAGCCTACCGTGAGATAACCCCCACAGCCATGAGGGAAGTTTACGTTGAAGTGCCAAGTGTACATTGGAATGAAATTGGCGGATTAGATGATGTGAAACAACGATTACAAGAAGCTGTTGAGTGGCCGCTAAAGAAACCAGGGCTATTCAAAAAGATGGGCATCAAACCACCGAAAGGCATACTTCTATTCGGTCCACCTGGATGTGGTAAGACCCTTCTCGCTAGAGCGGTGGCCACTGAAAGTGAAGCTAACTTCATTACGATTAAGGGTCCAGAAATATTCAGCAAATGGGTTGGAGAATCGGAGAAAGGTATACGTGAGGTATTCAGAAAGGCGAGAATGGCAGCTCCGGCAGTAATCTTCTTTGATGAAATTGATTCACTTGCACCACGAAGAGGAATGGGGTACGCGGACTCCGGCGTTAGTGAACGCGTCATCAGTCAACTACTCACGGAAATGGATGGCATTGTTTCACTAGACAATATAGTTGTACTCGCAGCGTCAAATAGGCCTGACATAATTGATCCAGCGGTATTAAGGCCTGGAAGATTTGACCGAATGATCTATGTGCCATCTCCTGATGAGAAAACTCGCCTCCAAATATTCCAACTATACACAAAAGGTATGCCCCTATCAAAAGAAGTCAGTCTACCCAGCTTGGCAAGAACAACAAAGGGATTCTCTGGGGCAGATATAGAGGCGCTCTGCAGAGAAGCAGCTATGAATGCTTTAAGAATGGATGTTGAAGCCAAAGAAGTCGCTTCTGATGACTTCAAAAAAGCTATGGAGAAAATAGGGCCTTCCATAACGCCTGATATGGAAAATTGGTATCAAAGCGTAATGCAACAGTTTAGAAAAATCGAAAAGGCAGCACCTACACCAATAGCTTAACTGGGAGTCGTCCTACTCTATGTCTAAATCCAGCCCTCCTCAACCAGTTTGGTTTATCATCGTTGAACTTCTAGAAAAGAAGGGCGCTATTAATGATGATGAACTTTTTAGGGCTGTAAAAGAAACTTACAGTGATCTCAGCTTAAGCTCATTCAATAAAGCTCTGATTAAACTCGAGATAGAAGGCTTAATCCACGTTTCAAGTCTAACAAAATCTAAGAAAAACATTGAACTTATACAGAAGCCTGAGGAAGGAAAAGGACCGCGTTAGACTTTGGGCGTAGATCTGAAAGACTTAGTTTCAAAGAAACCTCTTAAATTAGATGATTTAACTGGAAAAACAATAGCTATAGATGCCTACAATGCTCTCTACCAATTTCTATCAATAATCAGACAGCCTGACGGCACACCACTCATGGACAGACAGGGAAGAATTACAAGTCATCTTAGTGGGCTTTTCTACAGAAATGTCAACCTTCTTGAGAAAGGACTTAAGCCTGTTTACTCCTTCGACGGTGAGCCTCCATCACTAAAAGAAATGGAGATAAAGCGAAGAGTGAAGGTCAAAGAGGAAGCTTTAATCAAATATGAAGAAGCATTAACGAAGGGGGATATGAAAACAGCGAAATCGTATGCTCAAGCAACCGCACAGTTAAAGGACTATATGGTTGAAGAAGCAAGAAAGCTTCTAGAATTACTTGGCATACCTTGGGTTCAGGCTCCCTCCGAAGGTGAAGCTCAAGCCGCTTATATGGCTACTAGGGGAGATGTGTGGGCAGCCGCAAGTCAAGATTACGATTCCATACTTTTTGGTGCTCCTCGATTAGTTCGTAACGTGACCATAACAGGTCGACGGAAACTTCCGCGAAAGGAGGTTTACATCGAGGTTGTACCCGAAATTGTGGAATTAGACCAAGTGCTAAGAGAACTTAACATTACAAGAGAACAGTTGGTCGACCTTGGCATCCTTATTGGAACCGACTTTAACCCAGAAGGAGTAAAGGGCGTGGGTCCAAAAACTGCATTAAAACTAATTCAAGAGTATGGGAGCTTAGAAAAAATTCCCTTACAATTAAAAGGTGCTGAATTTCCAGTTAATCCGACCGAAATTAGAGAAATATTTTTGAAACCAAAAGCCACTGAAAAATATACTCTCGAATGGAAGCAGCCAAATGTTGAGGGGATTGTGCAGTTTCTATGTAGGGAAAGGGATTTTTCTGAAGAAAGAGTTCGAAATGCGCTTGAAAAAGCAACCTCAGGTTTCAAGGAAGCAAAGGGTAAAGTTACACTCGAAAAATTCTTTGGATCCTAAGTCTTCCATCCGTATTCTCCACGCAGAGGTACAAAGGCTACGCCTCCAAGATTCTTAGTTATTATTTTTCCACTCGTTGTCTTCTCGATCAGAACTAGGTCTTGGAAGAAGTAGAGTCCTCCTATCGGAATTACAAATAATCCACCAGGTTTTAATTGTCCAATAAGTGGTTTAGGCGCCTCAGGAGCTGCAGCAGTTACGAAAATTCTATCATAAGGGGCTTCATCAGTATATCCCTTTGATCCATCAGCGCAAATTATTGAAATTCTGTCAATGTATCCTGTTCTCTCCAAATTTTTCTGTGCAAAATCTGATAACTCAGAGACGATCTCCAAAGTATATATATGCCCCCATTTTTTTTGCTCTACGTTGCTCGGTGCAACAATCTCGGCAACTAGGGCAGCGTGATACCCACTTCCAGCTCCAACTTCTAACACTTTATGGCCAACTTCAAGCTTCAAAGCTTCATTCATTATTGCGCACATATGTGGAGCCGAAATCGTTTGATTATGACCTATAGGAAGAGGGGTGTCAACATATGCGTAGCTCCTCATATTATCAGGGACAAATTCTTCTCTCTTGACCATCTTCATCGACCTGATGACATCTGGACTTTTGAGTATCCCTTCGGCAATTAGTCTCTCCACAAGTCTCTCTCTTTGTTCATCAAAACTTGGCATGGTCATCTCAAACCGCTAAAAGCTATTATTCTATTATTTTAATTCAAGATTTAGTAGCGGGGCCTTTCTATTTGAGGGTTATCGAAATTATAGCGGCATATGGTCATCCTAACATTAGAGCTACTCATAAAACCACCTTCGAAGTCACAAAGGAATCGCACTTAACCCTACGGGGTGACTGCATAGTCGCCGTTAAAGCATCGAAAGGCGCTGTTGATTTGAGCTGGAGATTCAAAAACATAGCTAGAAAACCAAACTCAAAAATAACTGTAGTAATTCAAGCAGGTAAATTTAAAGAAACTGCAATTGGTCATGGAAATCCGCAGCTTTCATTTAAACACCCAGCCGACCTGGTGGCCCGCAAAAGCGAATTCGTTTGTAACCGCACCTTGATGCTTCATTCAAATAAGGCTGCATGGAATTTTCCACGTAGATTAGTTAAAGTCTTACAAAATCCCACTCAAAAAGTGAAAGTAATTCTGAAAGCCGAAACTAAGGAATGAAAAATGGTGCAAGTATAGCTGCAACAAATATAGCGGGTAGAAGGTTTCCAACTTTTACCTTTTGTATTTGCAAAAGATTTATTGATATTCCAACTATCAGAAGTCCACCGGCTGCAGTCACCTCGTTAATTATCAAGTCTGTGAGAAAATTCTTAATTGAATTGGCTGCAAGGGTTATTCCGCCCTGATATATGAAAATAGGTATTGCTGAAAAAATTGTCCCAATGCCTAAGGTAGAAGCAAGTACCACTGAAACTGTTCCGTCTAAAGTCGATTTTGTTAGTAAGACTGCGTAATCGCCCCTTAATCCATCCGCAAGTGACCCAATAATCGCCATCGGTCCAACGCAAAAAAGAAGGCTTGCAGTTACAAATGCCTTAGTAAAATTACCAGAATCTGAGCCAAACCTACTCTCAAGTTTTTTACCGAACTTCTCAAGTCTACCCTCAATGTTAATGGCTTCACCTACAATTCCCCCGATAATTATGCTGAATAACGTAATCAATACGTTCTTAGTTACAATCATCATTTGAACGCCAACTAATAACGTGGCTAAACCAATGCCTTGCATGACTATTGAAATTAACCTCTGAGGCATTTTGCGGCGAAGTAAAATCCCTAGGGCACCCCCTAATAGTATGGCACCTGCGTTAACAATCGTACCGATCATCTAAACGTTTCCACCTTATCGAATTAGGGCATCTACAGCTACAAGCCACTCAAATGGCGCTGCAGGCTTAACTACTCTCATGGTTAAAATCTCTTTTATCTCTCTTCCAGCTCTTATCACTGCCTCTGAAAATCTTTCTCTAGCCTTATCAAGTGGATTAGGTTCAGCAGCAAACTCATAGTAGTGAATAACCCCACCATCAGGCTTCAATGCTCTACAGGCTACATCAACATAAGAAATAGCTTCAACAGGAAGATTCATTATCACTCTATCGAAAATCCCTGAAAAGTCTTTTTCTACAAGTTTTCTCGCATCTCCCTGCATGACCACCACTCGAGTTTGAACTTTATTTAACACGATATTTTGCTTAAGGTAGTGAGCTGCATCAGGATTAATGTCAATAGAGTAAACCTTCACTTTATGTTTCTTTGCAATTAGAATTGAGAAAGGTCCTACACCTGCAAACATGTCTAGTACAATTTCACCATTCTTAACTTGCGCTGCAACACGTTCATGCTCATAGGATAGCCTAGGGCTGAAGTAAACCTTAGCCACATCTAAACGATAAACACAGTTATGTTCACAATGTGTTGTTTCAGTTTTACCTACACCCGCAACAACTTCAAATTCCCGCACTCTGTACGGACCGCCAATCGCACTAGACTTCCCTAAAACTGTTCGAACATTCTTATGGAGAACTAGTATTGCCTCCCCGATCATTTTTCTTTGGGCTTCCAATTCAGGTGCGATTTCAACCACAGCTATATCCCCGATGACATCGACTGATTTCGGTAAACTAGCTAAAAGATGAGGGGGGAGCGTCCTCTCCAAAATATCCGCAAGTGATTTTGGAATTTTTTCCACAAATGCAAAGTCAAATTTAGAGATCTCAAAGCTCTTCAGCTCTTCATTAAACTCTTCTAAACTCTTTTTCTCCGGCTCTGTAATCAACGGAATTAAAATATAGTCATCAACACGCTGAACTTTAAAGCGCTTATCAATTAGACCTAGACGATTAACCAATAAAATTGCCTTCTCACCTAAACGTTTCTGAACTTTTAAACATGGAGCGTAAGGCAACGCTTATTCCTCGAAAATTTTCTCACCTGTAGTGGGTGTTTCGGCTTCAGGGCGCTTCTCAAAGAGTTCTTTTCTTCTCGCCTCAAGCATCTCAATTTCTCTACCAAGAAACTCTGCAGCTGTAATAACTTTAACGCTCTTATCTTTCGCGGCATCATAAACTGGTTTGATTCGTGATGAGTATCGAAGATCTCTCATAAAGTGATGTTCCGGCATAATTATTTGAACTGGGGTTTCCTTAATTATTTTAACCAAATTTTGATTAGTGATTTCCAGACTTTTGTACGAATAACGGAAACCAAGCATATACGTCATAGGGCCATCCAGAATCAATGTGTCTGGCTTCTCGTCAAGAATAAACTGTGCTTGTTCAGGTAAAGAGGGTCCCTCAATATCAGATGTGAAAAGAACCTTCTCTCCTCCATAGGCTATGCTGACTTCAGTTACATATCCCAGCCTCGGATTAGTGCCATGGCACACAGGGGGTGAAAACTTTATTTTTGTTTTTCCGTGTCGAAATTCTTTCCCGTCAGAGTACTCCAACTGCTTGGGATATTTTTTCACTAATTCAAGAAAATATTTTGCTCTCTGTTTTTGGCTAAAATTTATTTTTTCAGTAGGATGCTTAATGTAAGCAATTTTTTCTTTGTATATTTCCGGTTCACTCGGATCATGATGATCGTAATGATAATGTGTTAGAATTAAGATATCCGATTCCTTAACACGATCCTTTATCAAGCTCCAACATTTATCCATACGTTCAAACTCAATAGAATGCGGTGGAAGCCCATACCGAACTGGTGCAAGGGATACGCCAGGGTCAATTACAATTTTAACGTCATCTGTTTCAACGAACGTGCTCATTGACCTAACGCCGAAACTGTCAAAGGCAAGAGGTTCAAGCTTCATGAAAATCCCTTACTAAAACTGTGGCGGGCCCAGGGGGAATTGAACCCCCGACCTTCGGGTTTCCCTCAGGCTCCTCGTTAAGAGCCCGCTGCTCTAGGCGGTTTCCCTCTACCTGACTGAGCTATGGGCCCGCATCATCTCTTGGCTTGATGCGAAGCCTAATTAATATTTCTTACGTCGTTAAATAAAAAATACCAAAACTGTGCTGGTGGATAAGTGATGGGGAAAGTAGTACTTGCCTCCGGGACATTTGATTTACTCCATTACGGTCATCTTAAGTTTCTTGAGGAGGCAAAAAAAGCTGGAGGAAAAAATGCAAAGCTAATAGTCATAGTTGCTAGGGACTCCACAATTGAGAGGCTGAAAGGGAAAAAACCTGTTATTCATGAGGATCAAAGAAGGGCGCTCGTAGAAGCATTAAAACCAGTGGATGTCGCTTTACTTGGCTATAAACACCTAAGTTACGAAGGCGTCATCAACAAAATTAAACCTGACATCATAGCGGTTGGGCATGATCAATCATCGGTTAAGAAAGCTCTAAGGAAGATTGTAGCGAGAAAAAAACTTGGCATTAAAATTGTTTCTGTCGGAAAATTTGGGAAAGAAGAGTTGAACAGTTCTTCAAAAATTAAGAGGAAGATAGTCGAGAGCTGGAAATAAAAATTTTAACCTTAACCTTGTCTCCATCCCTCAACTTCAAGCGATTGCGTAGATATGTGGGGGCAATTACCTCTATTATCGAAGTATCGTAGTGGCTTCGCATAGCAGTGATAACTGCTCCTTTAACCTCATCATTAATGATTGCCCTATAGCATTTAGCAGGTCCAAACGTTCTTAAACGATCCTTAAAACCCTTAATTTCTATAGCTGGATAAGCGTCAAGTTCTCCCCTCGTCCGCAGGTCGATATTTGAAGTCAATTTGAGGTTAAGAGTTCCTGGGTAGGGGTCAAATCCAAGTTTATCAACGATTTGCTTTCTGTAACCTTTTTGACTAATGTAGTATGCCCCCTCGCCTAATCCAGTAAAAACCACACCCTCAATTGAGATGACTGTTGGAGCGCCAGCCTCACTCAAAGAGTGTAGGCTCAAGTATATTCTTCTAATTTCTTCTGAACCCCTTCCAGTTATCCTGACTAATTCACCGCGTGCAGTTATTTGTCTCTCAATTAATCCTAGTTTTTCAAGCTCAATCAAATGCCTTGAAGCAGTTTGTTGCGATACACTCAATCTCTCAGCTAGGTCTTTTGTGGAAATTTTAACTAACCTACTTTGGGCTCCCATTTCAGCAAGTCTATATACAGTGAACCATAAAATCGGTTTCAACATAATTTCACTTCTCCATACTCGCTACCATATGTGCTATTCTAATCGGTTCTGGTACTCGATTTTTCTTAACACAGTGTAAAACGACGTCGATTGCCCTATTAAGGCTCACCATGTTACCAACGCTAACGTAAACTGGTTTCATCTCGGAAATCGTCGTTACTGCGGCGCCGATAGTTTCGCTGTTATCGATAATCGGCGCCCACTTACCCGTCTTCCTCTTCACTTTACCGCAAAGTAAACCCTTAGCGACACCAATAGTAGGAATACTGATGACTACACCTACATGTGTAGCTAACCCACAGCGGTACGGGTGTGCTCGACCATGCCCCTCAATTAAGTATACATCCGGCTTCAACTTCAATTCGGAAATTGCTTTGCATACTGCCGGGGCTTCACGAAATGAAAGCAATGTTGGAATGTAGGGAAACCTATATCTCGTGCGAACAACTTTCCGTTCAAAAATCTCTAACGACGGATAACTCAAAACTATCGCAGCAGCTATAGCGTACCTCGGGGTATAAGCAACGTCCACCCCTCCCACGTACCGAATAACTCTGGGAAGCCTATCCTCAGTTACAGCCATAGTTGAAAGTAAACGTTGAAGTTCACGTGCCTTTTTAATTGAAAACCTCTTCGGCTTCTTTAATTTACTTAAAGATCTTCGCTTTGATTCCAACGAAAACAGGCCCTCGGACATCAATAATCCGCTTTTTACCAGTAATATAACGTTGCGCAACTTCGCCAACCTGAATGTTAACATCGCTTGGAAGCTTAGCCATTCTCACTCTAACATTAACCTCTTCCAGTCCATCTTTCTCTACGGCTTCTTCAATTTTTGAAACTGTTAGGGCGGCAATAGCGTCGAGATACCTTATGCCTGTTTGGACTCCATTTTCCCTTGCTTTTTGAACCAACGGTTTCTCTTCAAGACCCTTAGCTGGAATTCCGAGAACATTTCCATCGTAAACATAAACTTTGTTAAGCGCGGCCGGTCCCAGAAGCTTTGTGCCTATGTCAGGCTCGTACACAGTGACCTCCACGCTTTTACCCAAAAAACTTCCTTTAAAAGCAGTAAATTCACATGGACTTGTCTTTTCAGCATATCTTAAGGCAGTTTTTATGATGGAATCAAGCAGCTTTTTTCCTTCTTGAGTTTTAGGTTGTTGAACCACTTTGATCGCCTTCGCAATTTGGGCGTCTGATAATGTCCATTCGGCATAAAACTGTGGGTATGCAAGTCTCCGCATATCTGACTCACCGCTTAAAATCATAGCAATGCGTTCCACTCCCACTCCAACGTTTAGAACAGGGTACTCTATGCCATATCTCGCCAAGGCTATTGGGCTATATAATCCGAAATTCGCAACTTCAACCCACTTATTCATAGCTGGAAAATAGGCAAAAGCCTCGCATTCTGTCCCTGGCATATAATATCGCGATGTAACCTTTTTCTTAACAAACCTAAATTTCTTTAATCCAAATGGCGCAAGTAATTTTTCCACAATTTCTTCACAATCTTTAACACTAACATTTTCATCCATGACCACGCAACTTGCCACGAATGAACTTCTTAGGTGAGTAGGGTCCTCTTGTTGTTCACGTCTAAACTTAAAATCTATCGAGAAAAGTCGTAGTGGCAGCTCAACCTTATGCTGTAACGCTTGGAGTGCCCCAAACCAAACGCTTGTCATGTGTGAACGCAATGTCAACTTTGTTGGTTGAGGTTTTAACGCCATAAACTCGGGGAAAACCTTAGTGATGATACGCGTAGCGTCTATATCTGAAACTTTAAGGGCTTCAGCAATTTTTTCAACCAAATCATCCGAGGCAATTACACCCTTTTTATAATCTCTTAGAACCTGTTGAAGTCTCTCTAAACTTTCATGTGTTAACTGTACACCCAGCCTCTCCAACTCTTCCCGTTTATCATTACTTATACCTATTTCCGGTTTTGGGAGAGTTGCCAAATAATAGCATCTATCAAGTATTACCGCAGCCTCCGGTCCATACTGCTTATAGATTTCAGCTTCATCCACCACAATTGGGTTCAACACTTCACTAAAACCCAACTTTATGAAAGATCGCCGAAGTTTCTGCACGAGATCGAATACTGGGTGGGTCTTACCTAACTTTACAAGAGCTTTCTTCATTCTTCTCATTGGAATTAAACTTGCACTTTCAGCCCAGACTCTTTCAAATCCTTCTTTTTTTACACGTTTCAAAATTTCATCTGGCTTTAACTTCGCCACTTTAACTTCTTTCCTCCAACAGTCCTCTCTAACCTTCTTATTGACTTTTCAAGATGGCTTCGTCTAGATTCAATTGTAACATCGCCTCTGGTTTCCTCGATCAGCCTTCGAGCTGTATCGCATTTCCTTCGCAATCCAGGTGCTAATGCATCGCCATGCTCAATAGTCATAAGTAAAGTGTAGATATCCTCCATGACAGTAAGGCAATTTTCAGCCGTATCCAAATCACCTCTTTTAATAGAATCCAGTGCTCTACGTCTAAGTTCGCCAACCAAATCTGCTAACCCTAAAACGTAGGGGATTGATGGAACGCTCAATTCCTTTTGGCTTAAAAATTTTTTTTGTAGAATGAAACTAAGAAGAAGTTTTGCTTCAACAAACTCTTGATAAGCCACAGAAACAGAACCACTGTGAGCTAACTCAGGCCATCCCTTTAGTATCTCTTCCATCTCTATAAGTTTCTCCTTCGATTTTTCCAGTTTCTTCTTTGCATCATTGAAATCCTCCCTATGAATTGACACTACAGCTTGAGTTGATAAACGGACAACTTCACGGGAAATCATCAAAACTTTTTCTCTAATCTGGTCTTTGGTTTCTAGTTCTCTTCGAATTTTACTTAGAATTTCCTTTAACGACAAAGTTTTCACTCGCCAAAAAGATGTATTTCGAAAGATGTTCACTAAGCAGGTGATATTTAAATGAATGGCAAATAGTTTAGAGGCTGTGAGGGTGTAGCTTAATAGCCTTTTCGAGACGGCTTAATAGTACAACGCGGCTTTCCAGAGATTCGTCTAGGAGCCTATATCCAGTTAATTCACTTATTTTCTCAGCGAATTCACGAACTTCGTTATGAGTCGGCATATTATCAAAACTAAGTCTCAACCTTGAAAGCCCTACGAAAACAAATCCCTTAGGCTCAACGTAGGTTGGGTTAGCTTTCTCTATGAGTTTAGCATATTTCTCCACATTCTTCATATTTTTTTGCTTGACTAGAGTTAGCCTTATTACAGTTGGGCACTTGAAACTTTTTAGAAGTTCTAATGTTTTATTCAATTTATTCCACGCACCAGGAATTTGTGGACGGCAAACATGCCTGAATGTCTCCTCATCTGGTGCACAAACTGAAACGTAAAGTTGCGTAGGTTCCTCGTCTAATTTCTTTAACGCCTCAGGCGACGTGCCATTACTCACGATGAAAGTTGTCATCTCTCGTTTGTGGAACTCCTGAACTAAATCGCCAAGTCTTGGGTATAGCGTTGGTTCGCCGGCTAAACTAATAGCAACATGCTTCGGAGATTGGGCCTCAATGTATTTCGTTTTGTCCAAGAGTTTATGAACCTTATATCCACTCAAAATCTTTTGTTGAGCCCTAAAGCACTCTTCAACAATGAATTCAGGGTTATCCCACAGCTCCATTTTTACCTCATTCCACTGCACCCCAACATCATCTGGCTGCACCCTCCAGCAAAACACACAACGCATAGTGCAGTTTACTACAGCAGGCGTCATCTGTAAGCAACGATGACTTTTAATTCCATAAAATTTCTGTTTGTAGCACGCTCTTCCATGAACGAGGCTTTCATGAAGCCAGCGGCATTTTTTAACAGCTGAATGCCTGCCAACCAATTGGTATCTCTGACGCCTTAGCGCTTGAGTTAACTTATCAGGAAGCATTCCTCGCGGCAAGATACACACTGCCCTATTCTAAATGCAACTTTTAAATGGAACCTGAAAATAACGTTCTGGCAGTTTAAGGCTTCTAAAAAGGTATAGACTCCTCTCTGATTCCATCTTTTGTAATTATGAGGAGATCTACACCATCCCCACTTGCCACGTCCCGTGAAATAGCTGATTTTACAGCTCTTAAAACAATCTGCTTAGCATCCTCAATGTTTAATTCATCCTTGTAGCTCGCTTCAAGAACACCTACAGCGATCTCAGCGCCGGATCCAACAGATGCGAATTTATCCCGAATGAGCGATCCTAGAGGGTCTAAAACATAAAGGCTCGGGCCCTCTTCGTCTATTCCTCCGATAATTGTTTGAGTTATAAGTGGAAAGTATCTACTCTGGAAGAGCAGATTCGACATCATTTTCGCAGCTGATTTAACAGGCATAGTTCTTCCGTGATCAAGTTCAAACAGGTTGGCGTAAGCCTCTATCTCGCGAATTAAAATCTGCATATCCGAAACAAGTCCAGCGCAAGCAGCACCTATATTTTTAGTGACCTTGAAAACCTTCTTTCCAGCCTTGCTAATTACAAAGTATCCATATGAAACACGCTTCTCAGATGCTAAAACAACGCCATCTTTGTAAACAACACCTATTGTTGTGGCGCCAGGCATTATTGGCATTTCTCGTCCTTGAGCCACTTTATAAACCTCCTAATTTCATGGGCTTTTATAGCAGGCGACTATTAAAATCTTGAGTTGAAGGATAAAAACCTATCACAAAAAGGTTGATATGTTTGGGTATTCGTGAAGCCCTAAACAAGATTTTCTGGGACAAACGGGAAAAAATAGCTGACTACGAAATTACGTTTATTCATCGAGGCGTGCATGAAGACCGAAAGACTGTGCCTTGCAGCATCATAGCTAGGATTGGTCCGTCTTGGTTCATTTATAAGACCGATGAGGAAGAAGCTCTTATCCCATTTCACCGGATTATTGCAATAAAAAACACGAAAACTAAACGAACTATCTGGAGCAAGAAAACTTGAGACAACCCTTCTCTGATATGCATTCCGTACTATCTGCCGAGAAACTCATTGACTTAGCATTTTCTCGGGCATCTAAAAAAGAAATGATTTTTTCTAAACGAATTCCAACTATTGTTAAGGTTAAGCGAAAAGAAGCTGCGAGAGTTACTGCTGTCGGGCAAATCTTAGCCGATCGTTTAATGAAAACTGTTAAGGAAACGCCCAAGGTTGACGAGATTCACCCCTTCTATAAAGAATTAGCCGATGTGCTTGTTGGAGTAATTAGACTGAAAAAAAGCTTAGGAGCATTAAACTGGGCAGCAAAAATGGTTGGCGATTTAGCCGATCGCTACACGAAGAGGATAAACAGCGCCAAAACGATTACAGATGCCGCTAATCTAAGGAAAGAGGCCTATGGAAGAATAGCTTCCATAATCAAGCGAGTATCGAAAGACCTGGATTTTCTACAAGAAGCTCAAGATAGGTTGTCGGCTATTCCATCAATTGATACCGAAATGATAACGATAGTCGTGGCAGGTTATGCAAATTCGGGAAAATCCACATTCGTAAGTCAGGTTTCAACAGCTAAACCAGAGATTGCTGCCTACCCATTCACAACAAAAGAAATCAATGTGGGTCATAGGGATACCTCTCACGGGCGATGTCAAATTATAGATACGCCTGGGTTGCTTGATAGGCCGTTAAGTGAGAGAAACAAAATAGAGTTGCAAGCAATTATTGCCCTGAGGCATTTAGCAGACGTCATAGTTTTCATAACCGACCCGTCTGAAACCTGCGGCTATCCCTTTAGTAGACAAGTGAATCTCTATAAAGAAATTCTAAACGAATTCAGTGATATACCAATAATCAAAGTTTTAAACAAGGCAGATCTCGCAAATAAAACAAAAATTGAAAAAGCAAAGCAGGAAATAGGCAGCGACTCTTTTGAAGCGATTAGCCCTCAAAATATTGGGGTTCAAGAAATTTTTGAAGAAGCCATGAGAAAAGCAACTGAAAGGAAAACTACTCGTCAATAGCTGCATTTGTCAAGCCTATACCTTTAACCGATATCATACCGGGGGTACCCATTTTTCCTTCAACTTCAAACTTTACGCCAGCAACAGCTTCTGCTACATGAACATTAGTAACTAAATGAAGTGTAATCTCTGAAACCTTGAACTCCGACCGTCCATCCGCCACGGTCACATACGGTATTAACATGTCACCCATATGCCTATCCACTGGCATCCTAGAATCCAGCTCCTTAATCAATTTCTGTGCAGCCTCTTCCCCAACTTTCTCAGCAGGCTTACCCCTTTCACCCAACGCATCGGAGCCAAGAAGAGCGCCAGTAGTAGTCTCCGCATATACAGTTACACCACTTCCAGGTCCTAGATGCGGATCCTTATCAGGCGGGTACCACTCAGTTTTCACCTCAATGTTGTCGTAGCCAACCTCTCTAAACAGCTTGGCCGCCGACTCAGCCTGCCTCTCAGCTACATGGCTAGGGAGCTTAACACAGTGGCTTATCACATAGACTTTTTCCACCTTACCAAATTCTGTAAATTTAATTGACTTAAGTTTACGAACAGGCTCTATAATTGCCATGACTCTTCCGCGCCCCTTCGGGTAATGACCACGTTGCTCAACTGTAACTCTGCAATTATAACCCATTTTCCCTAATGTGGGAAGAAGGACTCTTGGAACATAATCTATCGAAGGGCTCCAACGGACATTAGTCCCACCAATCAAATTGAATCTAGTTTGATTTGGAGCAAATGCTGCCGCAGGCATCAATGCTTGTAGGACTAATGAAATACTTCCAGCAGTTCCAACATCAAATATAAACGAACCTGAAAGTCTTCTATGGGGCTCAAAAACTAAATCCTGTGAACCTATCTCCAGTCCTCTTACATCCGCATCTGCAATTGTCGCAACAGCCTTTACTCCAGTTAGATGCTGTGCTCTAAAACCGGGTGGGGACCGTTTTGCTCTTACATTACGTATATGTATGCCCTTACCAAGCAAAGTTGCTAATGCAACGCTTGTTCTAACCAACTGTCCGCCGCCTTCACCAATGGAGCCGTCGATCTCAATCAAAGCCATTAATCTCCATAACTTGTAATTTTAAATGGTCATTTAAGACATTATTTGCTGAAGGCTGAATGTTAATTGATTTTTATTTACAGTGAAAATAGAAAAGGAACTTGGTTTGGCGTAGCCTTTGATGAAAAACTAAAAATCTGGGCTTCAGCGTTCTCCGTTAAAGGCAAGCGTTCTCTTCTATCTCTTATTTTAAGCTGTTTACCATTTAATGTGACTTTCACTACTGATGTTGGAGGGAAACAGCTGGAATTCGCTCGAAATGTAATTAATGTATTAGGTGCAAGTTACAATGGAAAATGTGTGAAAAAAGATTTCAATTTAGCTCTAGCCAATTTGCCAAAATTCACTCAATCTGTTCTAAAAATTATATTAAAAGTTCCACCTGGCTACGTCACGACTTACAGTAACATTGCAAAAGTCCTAGGCAAAAAGAGATCAATTAGAGCTGTAGCTAATTCCGTAGCTTCAAACCCATTTCTGCTTTTAATTCCCTGTCACCGAGTTATACGATCAAACGGTAAGATTGGCGGTTACATGCTAGGTGAAGAAATAAAACAAAGCATTCTTAGGAAAGAACTTGAAGGAAGCCGTAGAAAAAGGCTGAAATTAGCACATTGAGCATACTTTTTGGAAAATAGGTTAAATATCCCCCTCTTACACTTAAAAACTATAAAGTTACCTGGGCTTGCAATAATTGCCATCGGGTACTTTATGAAAGGAAAAGAGCCAGAAAAAAAGAGAAAAGAACCAGAAAAGAAGCACCTTAAGGTAAAACGTAAGCCTTACCTAATAAACGCTAAATAAAACTAAATCAGGTGCTGAATTTTGAAAATCTTGCGAGGATTATTTGTTGGAAGATTTCAACCTATTCATAAGGGGCACATAGAAGTCATCAAACACTTAATGAAGAAGGTGGATGAGCTCATCATACTTGTTGGAAGCTCACAATACAGCCATGAATTAGAGAATCCATTTACCGCAGGCGAACGTATCTCGATGATTAGACTCGCATTAGTCGAATCTGGAATCGATCCTGGGCGCTGCTACATAATTCCTGTCACAGATGTTAACATGCACAAAGTTTGGGTTGCACATGTAGTAACATATACCCCCCGCTTCGATGTAGTTTTTTCCAACGAGCCACTTACCTGTAGACTATTCAAAGAAGCGGGTTTTCAAGTTAAACCAATCCCATACTTCAATCGCAAAAAATATTCAGCCACCGAAGTTAGAAACCGCATGTTAAAGAGAAAGAACTGGGAAGAACTTGTCCCTAAAAGCGTAGCTAAATTCATAAATCAAATCAACGGCGTTGAACGGGTGCGAGAACTTTCAAAATCTGATAAAATCTAATGACTCACAGCAGGGAACGCAATCTTAACAGTATCTCCCACTTTTGCTCTAAATGTTTCAGCTGCGTTTCCTTGGTTTACTGAAATCTCCAGAAAGTTGCTACTGCTAATTATTGCCAGAGGGGTTTGAGGTGGGGCTTCACCATATGCTTTGCAAAGCTTCAATACGGTACTTTTCTCCCCGACATCTATTTTTAGGGAAACACCATCAGCAACCTTGATCCTCTGCAACAAACCAGCTGAAATATTTGTAGTCATATTCCCAAAGCTATCAATGAATAATATTTCACCGGAAACCTCTCCTCCCTTAACATCTGGCTCTGCAAATGGGGGTTTCTCGAAATCTCTAATTTCTGGGCCGAATTCATTTGGCTTAACTCCACTTGCCAGACAAGCAGCTACTGGTGCGAAAATGTCTCTTCCATGAAAAGTCCTCGACACCTGAGGAAGCACATACTTTTCACTCGTAATATGGTAAATGTTGGTTATTCCATCAATTAGAGCTGATAAAATTAACAGACCATTATCAGGCCCCACATACAAGCTTCGCCCTGTCTCAACAATTATCGGCCGTCGTTTTGTTCCAACTCCAGGGTCAACGACAGCTAAGTTTACAGTGCCTATTGGAAAGTAAGGAGCTGCTGAAGCTAGGATGAAGGCGCCCATGCGCACATTGAACTTTTCAATACCATGACTAATATCAACAATTCTTGCGTCTGGATAAATCGAGAGAATGACTGCCTTCATTTCAGCAACATAAGGATCTATCAAGCCGAAGTCGGAAAGCAATGTTATAATTCGCAACCTTAAGTCCCACATTGAGTTTATTCAATCTGAGTTTCAAGCTTTTCCCATAACATAATCAAGTTTAACTAATTCATTTACAGCCACGCATGCAATGTGTTTACAGTATCCCCTTCCCTCCTGAAAATAAGGGCATGTACAAGTAACTTTTTTCCCAGCAAGTTTAACAGTATACTGAACTCCACCAGAACTCCAAACAACCCACTCATTCTCAGAGGTCTTCCTAAAATTTTCAAGATAATATGAAGCTCTCCGCCTAACCAGAAGAGGAGTCTCATCTAAAATCTTGGCCCAGAAATATTTCATATAATTACTTTCTCCACTCATCCACTACCTACGCTAATTAGAAAAGATAGTGAAATGTTTTTATCAGTATGATGGCAAATACCGGCGGTCAACATCCTTGAGGCTCCTAATAATCGGCGACACACATATCCCAGAACGAGCGTCAGTTATTCCAAAACAGATTACCGATAAAATTGAAAGCGAGAAATTCGACCTAATTCTTTGCACCGGCGATTTAGAAGATGAAGCCGTAATGCGATACCTCTCTCACCTCGGGAAACTACACGCCATCCGTGGAAACATGGATTACCTAACTCTCCCGAAAGAGACCAAAATCGGTGTAAAAAGTTTCATAGTAGGCTTAATTCATGGGGACGCTGTTTATCCACGCGGTGATCCAAGAAGACTGGCGAAGGAAGCTCAAAGAATTGGTGTAGACATTTTAATCTCTGGTCACACTCACAGGCTGTCAATCAATGAAATGAGAATAGAGGACAAGAAATTGCTTCTTCTTGATCCAGGTTCAGCTACAGGTGTATGGGGAGGAGGGCCCGCCTCACATATCCCTTCTTTCATCATTTTAGAGATTGAAGATAAACATGCTACAGTTCACGTATTCGAGCTAGTTGGCAACTCACTAAGAGAAAGAGTTTACAAATTTGAAAAGTAGAACTAAACCGATTGAAGGGCCTCTTTCCAAAGCTTTAGTGTTTCTTCAGCCTCTTCCCTGTCAAGAATCGATATCGCCCAGCCTGTGTGAACAATCACATAGGTTTCCCCAGGTTTCACCTTTTCGCTATCAACAAGTGTCAACATAACCTCTCGCTTAACTCCGCCGAAGTCAACAATGGCTTTATCCCCTTCTATCTTAACCACTAAACCCGGTATCGCCAAGCACACGATCTAACGCCTCTTAAAAGTGAATATATGGAGAAAAGTCCTTACTAGTTATATTTAGTTTGCTTCGGAGGTTGTTAAATGAAGCTAATAGCAGCTACAGATTTCCATGGAGCCATATCGGCAATCGATAAATTCAATGAAAAAGTCGCTGATGAAAAATCTGACCTTATAGTCATCTGCGGAGACGTAACAAACTTCGGTTCATACAGCCTCGCCGAAGATCTTCTTAGCATTCTTTCAAAGTCAGATATCTCAATATTCTTTGTTCCTGGAAACTGTGACCCGCCAGACTTGGTTAAAGGTGTAAACATCAAGAAAGTGACATGTCTTCACGGCACCTGTAAAACTTTGAATGACATAAATTTTGTCGGTGTTGGCGGTTCTAATCCAAGCCCATTTCTCACTCCATTTGAACTAAATGACGATGATTTACTGAAAGAACTTGAAAGGGCTTACGCAGAAGTGGAGAAGGCGAAAAAACTTGTCCTCATTTCGCATGCTCCGCCTCTTAACACTAAATTAGACGTTGCAAGATTTGGAGGGCATGTCGGCAGCGCATCAATTAGGCGTTTTATTGAAGCCAAGAAACCTGTATTGGCATTATCTGGGCATATACATGAGGCACGTGGGGTAGATACTTTTGGTCCAACAACACTGGTTAATCCAGGTCCAGCGGCAAGAGGTTTCTATGCAACCATTGTTTTAGGTGAAAAAATTAATGTTCAACTAAATTCGTTCTGGTAAAAAGAAAAAGTTAAAGGCTGAATACGATAAGGTATGTCGCCTATAGGGAAGTATTCAGCTTGGCTATTCAGAAAGGCGATTTTTTGCTCATAGATTACGTTGCTAGAATTAAAGAATCCGGTGAAGTTTTTGATACAAGTATTCAAGATGTTGCAAAGAAAGAACACATTTTCCGTGATGGAGTAATTTATGAACCAATGCTTGTAGCTGTTGGTGAAGGCTGGGTTTTGAAAGGATTAGATGAAGGTTTAGTTGGACTTGAGGTTGAAAAAACCGCAACAATAGAGGTCCCTCCAGAAAAAGGGTTCGGCGCTCGAGATCCGAGCAAAATCAAGTTGATACCTCTTCGTAAGTTTAAAGCTGAAAATGTAAATCCATACCCAGGCATGCAGTTGGAAATTGATGGAAAATTAGCTGTTATTAGAGCCGTTGGAGCTGGTAGGGTTCAAGCAGATTTTAATCCACCATTTGCTGGGAAAACATTGGTCTATGAAGTATCTGTTAAAAAAGTCATAGAAACTAAAGAAGAAAAAATTCAAGCGTTAATTCACAGAAGATTTCCAGCTGTGGATATGAAAAAGTTCGGGTTAAAACTAACTGAAAAAGAAGTGATCATAGAGCTTCCTGAGGAAGCCTTCCTCTTAGAGGCTTTACAGTATGCAAAACGGGGAGTAGTTGCCGACACTCAAAAATTCTTTTCAGAAATAGAAAACATAACGTTTCTTGAAACGTACAAGAGGAAGGCTCCAGCTGCACCTCCAACACCGCCGCCAACTCCGATATCTTCAACCGAAGAGAAGCCGCAGAAAACAGCTGCCCAACAGGGCACTTAACCTATAACACCAGTAACTCTCGCAAGTCTTCCAGCAGCTTCTTTGGAAAGCCCCTCACCCAGTATTGTGTAGCGTTCTGGTCTAATTTTATGGGCAACTGTCAAAGCTTCAATTATGTATTTTTCTCCAATTCCAAGCTCTTTAGCTGTTGTCGGGGCTCCTAAAACCTGGAGAGCGTTCCGAATTAGTCTCCAGTTAGCTCCATGTAGATACGCCATCATAATTGTTCCAACTCCACATTGTTCACCATGCAACGCAGGTTTTGGAGCCAACAATTCTAGAGCATGGCTAAACATGTGTTCGGAGCCACTGCAAGGTCTCGTGCTGCCAGCTATACTTGTCGCCACTCCACAACTAATCAGAGCCTCCAAAACAATCCGCAATCCCTCCTCAGTTCCTCTGCGAATTAAATCAGCATCTTGGATAATTAGCTTAGCACTCATCAGAGCAAGGCTGGCGGCATAATCACCATAATACTCGTTCTTCAACTTATGTGCAAGTTTCCAGTCACGCACAGCAGTATACTTTGCGACAAGGTCACCACAACCACTAGCAGTCAAACGGCGAGGTGACCGCATAATTATTCGAGTATCAGCAATAATCGCTATGGGCGCCTGAGCCTTCACTGAGACAGGCTTCTTCATTCCCTTAATCGATGCGTGAGTACTGGCTATACCATCATGTGATGCTGCAGTTGGTATGCTTATGAACGGCACTTCTTCATACGCCGAGCTAAGTTTAGCTACATCTATTACTTTTCCACCGCCAACTCCAACAACTATCGATGGCTTCATCTTTCTAATCGACCGCTGTGATCTCTCTACAAGTTTTAATGTAGATTCCTCCACAATTAAGCGGCTGGTATGGAAACCAGATCTACCCAGCGATGCTATCACTGTTTTTGCAGCTATCGTGTAGGTTCCCAGTCCAGTTAACACTAGGGCAGAGTTAGAGAATCCAAGTCTCTTGCAAATCATACCTGTATCTTTAAGGATTCTACTGCCTACAATAACTTCCCTCGGAAGTTGCATACGATGAATTTGCGTTGACAAATAATCGCACCGCTTGCGAATAACCTATCTTCCCTTATCGTTTAACATTTACCTATAAAAGCATAGTTTTGTTAATTTAATTCATATTTTTCATAACCTAAATAAAGATGGTAAAGGTGGCTTTTAGAACCCTGTTTTAGCGGCATTCATGGTGACTCTTGCCATGTCGTTCAACGTTCCAAAGACCGTCTTAGGAAGGTATTATTCAGATTATAGTCCATAGACTCTCAAGCAAGTCTACGAGAAAGCGATCCTGAAAGTACTCAGCTAGTTTGACTCTAATTCTTCTTACTCTCCTTCTGCCATAGAACTAGAATTAATAAATGTATTTTAAAATGGTCATCGAAATGAAAGGGGTCTTCCTGTCTGAATACCTATCCCTACCTCACTATGCATCATTGTGCATCCATGAAGGGTAATAGCACCTTTGCCACCCAGAAATAGATCGTTGTCCGTAGCTTCTATCTTATAACCATTGAAGAATAAGTTTCCTTTAATGAAAACTATATCATAGATTATCTTAACATCAAGCGATATTTCCCGAGGCCTGCATCTTATAACTAGATGTTTCGGTTTATATTCTATGTCCCATACTAATTTTCTATCTACATACCATTGATTTTGATTGATAATAGCGATCCACCTGCCATATTTGTCGAAAAAGTTAACGTCTAGCAGTGGAAATTGATCTTCCTTGGTGACAGATATGATGTCGAAGTAGTCAACCACTAAGATTCTGGGCGTATTAATAAACTTGTTACTTGCTATTGACACAATGAGACTTTCACTTTGGACATTAAAAGCATCACTAATCATTGTTAGATTATGGGGGGTCTTCTTAAGTTCACGAAGGTAGGCGTCATCATATTCCCCCATATCAGCTCGATGATGATGGGTAGGACAAAGAGCAATCATTTCAGAAGGGTTGTGCTGCTTGATTTGACTCCGGACTATATGATGTATTTCAAGTATTGGGCATCCGCATATAGCACAGCCAAAGTTAACTTCTTGTCTCAAACTTCTACGCATTGACTTAGGTATGTCTTTCGTGAACGTCAATGTTCATCAAGCCACCTAATTTTTAGGGGCTAGCAAAACTTGAGTCACTTAGTATCCCTCTACTATTTATGCTGTCTGATTAATTTTATAAGCTTGGTCTAAGGCAAAGAAAATCAACAAAAGCCAAAGTAAACAGTGTGTGCCTTAATTCTAACATATCAACCAAAGAAGCGCCCATAAATTAGTTGTGAAATTTCTACTACCAAGACTGCTATTGTGGCGACAAGAATACTTAATGGCGTTACATCACCAATCAGGATTGAATGCAAACTAAACATTAAAGGTATAGAGAAAAAAACATGTATCCAGTAGTGTGTGCTAATTAGGAAGACCGTTAGAAATAGAACCCCCAAGCCTGCTCGGCGCATTAGACGACTCCAATCGGGTCTCCATATCGGTTTTCTATTTTCTAAGACTGTCTTAATTGCCACAACCATAGCAAATTGAGCCGTAAAAATTGCCATCTGTGTGATCCAGTCGTAATCAAAAGGCGCCATTTTTAAAAAATAAAAACCTCCCACTAACCCCCCACCAATTGGTAGTAGTGTGTTTTTAAGCTCCTTCACAATTTTGGCTAATGTTGTGTGCGCTCTTTTTTCTAGGTATCTCGGCAACCTATCTAGGAAAATGATTGCCACATATATAAAATCCATCATGGCGGAGAAGAACAGGGTAAACCAAAAATTGTCCCGATATTCAATTTGAAGTATAGGCAACTTCTTGCTCAGAATATTTTTCTTTTCTAGAACGTGGAGCACGTCCTGCACAAATTCAGGTCTTATGACCCCGTATTTCTCACGAGCTATCCTAGAGATTTCCTCTACGTCAGAATGGAGCTGCGACCATCCGTAATTAGGATCATTTTTCAGCTTGTTTGCTATGTCGTTCAAGCGCTCCTTGAGTTCAGCGTATGCGACATACTCTCGAACGCCTTCTGATTTGTTCAAAGCGTAGGCAAGGTCGTATTTGAAATCGAATTTTGCGTCCCAAATGGCCTTGTCCACTTTCCATGCTTCCCACATGTTACTTCCTTTGATAGTGATTGGGTTGGTGTAGCGAACGCCGTTCAATGTCCAATCGGATCCGATAAGCGTAATTGAAGCATTGTCAAATACCTCAAACAAGGTTAGTCCCCCAGTAAGCATGGTCACCCCTTGCTCAAAACTAAGTATCAAATGTGCGGAGCGAACAGAGAGGGGTAACCCTTGCTGACGAGAGAACACACCTCCTAATATCGCAACCTCGATTCTTTCGTCCGTTTTCTTAGCCTGAAACGCCGAGAATGTTGAGTTCAGAACGAATTCTATTGCGGCCCCATGAGATTCTGAAATGGTGGCTTTGAAGCCGTTGCACTTATTCCAAAATTGGGTAAAATCGGGAAAGTAAACTCTGTCCTTTGGATTGAATTGATAAACTTCATTCCTGAATGTCGATAAGTACGTTTCACCGTATTTCCTAATTTCTTCATCAGTTACGGGGTGATTAGGCTTGAAGACTAGGGAGATTGGTATCCACACTACGAATAGCAACAGGAATAACGCTGTTATCTTTTTTCTTAATCCTTTACCCATTTTGATTCTTGCAATCCACTATTTTTTTTAAGGTTAGGGTGGTTCCCTACTGAAATAGCACGCACAGGGCTTATTTATTTAAGTTACAAAAAACTGTAACCTAAATATTTTTAAGTTAGATACTTTGAGGGTTTATTGACCTAGTCTTTCTCGGCTGGTTCACATCTTTAAGCCGCACTTCTAATGATTTCAGGAGGAAATGTACCAAATATGTCATATATTCAACGTGACCCCAAAAAGTTAGGCATAACTCTAAAGGGAACAACTACAATCGCCATAGTTTGCAGAGACGGAATAGTTTTAGCAACCGATACACGTGCCACAGCAGGCTTCTTTGTGGCGCATAAATATGCAAAGAAAGTCTTTCCATTAGATGATCACTTAGCTATGACTATTGCTGGAACTGTCGCGGATGCACAGACTGTTCTTGACATTTTGAAAGCTAATGCCCGCCTATACAAACTTGATAAAGGTAGACCGATGCCAGTAGGCTCTGTGGCTAGACTGGCCGCTAATATTCTATTTGGATCAAGAACATACCCACTTGAATTGCAGGCGATAATTTGTGGAATAGACGATACTGGAGCCCATATATTTGCTCTAGATCCGCTTGGTAGTGTAACAGAGGAAAAATGTTTTTCTTCGGGTTCGGGTTCACCGATAGCTTTTGGTGTTTTAGAAGATGGCTACAAAGAGGGTATCACGATTAATGAGGGGATACGCCTTGTCCTTCGCGCCATAGACTCGGCTATGAAGAGGGATATTGGAACCGGTGACAGCTTTGATGTAGCTGTCGTAACAAAAGAAGGTTACCGGGAACTAAGCTCTGAAGATAAAAAGAAATTTTTTGAGATGAAAGCGTAGTTTGCTCACTTATATTTAGGCTGTGATTTTTTTTGGTGTCTTCGCATAATGATGTGCAAGCAAGGATTAGAGAGACGATTCTAGCCCATGTTCCAAAGGAAGCAGAGATTACTAGAATAGAATTTGAAGGACCAAAACTAGCAGTATACACAAAGAAACCTGAGATTCTGATTGAGCAAAGCTACATCGTCACAGATATAGTCAACCTGATAAGAAAAAGAATAGTCATCCGCTCTGACCCCTCAGTCCGTCTATCTGAAGCTGAGACCATAAAACTCATCCAAACAGTCACTCCACCTGAAGCGGAAATTACAAATATTCTGTTTGACCAAATTGTTGGTGAAGTAGTTATTGAGGCAAAGAAACCTGGGTTAGCTATAGGAAAAAATGGAGTTATTTTACAGGAAATAATTAAAGCTACACGGTGGAGAGCGCGTGTTCTAAGAACTCCTCCAATCCCATCAAAGATAATTGCCAATGTCCGACATTATCTTCATTCCGAAACAAAGGAGAGAGAAAGAATTCTCCGTGCTGTTGGGGAGAGAATATTCAGGCCTATAACATTCAAGGACGGAGATATCAGAATAACCGCAATAGGAGGATTCCAACAGGTAGGGAGATCGGCTATTCTTATACAATCGCGAGAAGGTTCAGTTCTTTTAGACTGCGGTATTAATCCAGGTGCAACCAAACCAATTGAAGCATATCCGAGACTGGACGTTACTGAATTCGATTTAGATCAATTGGAGGCTGTTGTTATCTCTCACGCCCATCTAGATCACTGCGGTTTTCTACCCTTTCTCTATAAATACGGATATGATGGGCCCATTTACTGTTCTGAACCGACACTAAGCCTTATGTCGCTACTTCAACTCGACTACTTGGACGTAGCGAACAAAGAAGGAGTAATGGCTCCATATGACCAAAAAGATGTTCGTGAAGCGGTCATTCACACAATTCCATTAAAATTTGGAGTAGTGACAGATGTTTCTCCAGATATGAGAATAACGCTACACAATTCAGGGCATATTCTTGGATCATCCATCACGCACCTACACATTGGCGAAGGATTACACAACATAGTCTACACAGGTGACTATAAATTTGGAAGGACAATGCTTCTAGAGCCAGCTACAACTAATTTTCCGAGGGTTGAGACATTAATCACTGAAGGAACATATAGTGGTCCAGAAGATTTTATGCCCTCTCGAATGGATGTTGAAGAACGGCTTGTACGTATAATCAATGAGACTGTTGTTAATGGTGGAAAGGTTCTAATTCCAGTCCTAGCAGTTGGAAGAGCGCAAGAAATTATGCTAATTCTAGATAGCGCAATTCGCAATGGTATACTTAAGGAAATACCGATATACATAGAAGGAATGATCTCGGAAGTAACTGCAATTCACACTGCTTACCCTGAATACTTATCCAGAGAACTTCGTGACAAAATTCTACATCAAGATATTAACCCATTTCAATCAGAATATTTCGTCATAGTTAAAAGCCCAGATGAGAGGCCAGCCATCATTAGCGGCGGTCCATGCGTAATTTTAGCCACTTCAGGTATGCTTGAGGGGGGACCGGTGCTTGATTACTTCAAGAACCTAGCATCTGATGAGAAAAACACGCTTATCTTCGTAAGCTACCAAATCGACGGTACGCTTGGCCGCAGAGTACAGCATGGTCTAGGAGAGTTGCCCATGATGAATTCTGGAGGGAAAATGGAGGTAGTTAAAGTTAAGATGAGAGTTGAGTCAATTGAGGGGCTTTCAGGGCACTCTGATAGAAATCAAATTTTAGGGTACATGCGTAGGGTTCTACCAAAGCCTGAACGTGTTATTGTATGTCATGGTGAACGAACAAAATGCTTAGGGATGACTGGCGTTTTTCATAGAATGTTCAGAATTGATAGCATTGCGCCCGAGAACCTAGAAACAATTAGGCTGCGGTAGTCTCGGTCTTCGGCAACTCTGGAATACTAGGCGGAGTAATGTGTTCCTCTCTTCTCCAAATCTTTACGGAGGATGGGGTAATAACAATCCTTTCTTCACCTAACCTAGCAATGTCTCCGCCAACTCCTCCGACATATTCGCAGAGCTCATTAATTGCGCTCTTCACATCCTCAACACTCTTCTTTGCTAGCGGAGTTATCCGCAATATTACAATGTTACCTGATCTAACCTCATCCTTCACAAGCGCTATATCGGTTAATTCACGTAGCTGCAGCGCCTTGACATAGATGCTTGGCTGCGTAATCGTAGACATTTCCTTGCTCTTTGCGCTTCGGCTTGGCAAATTGATAATTATCTCCTTAATGAAACTTAGTTAATATGATGGTTAAACTTAACATTTTTCTTTTTTCAGCAACCCTTTAACGAAGATTTTTCATCAAATTCCACAAAAAATCGCCCACATAATGCACATTTTCTACTATTTTCCCTCGTTTAACTCTCCTCATATCAAAAGAGTCCAGTTCAGCTACGCCAATGGCTAATGTTTTTTGATACTTCTCATCGGCAACTACAACAATTGAGCCCTTACCGAAATCACCATTCACATCCACCACTCCAGGAGCCATTACATCAGCGCCATTACAAACATGTGGAACCGCACCCATGTCAACAGTCACTGAAGGTAGAGTTGCTAAAGCTTGATCAAACAACAATGTTGGAATAATTTTTTCATCTAACTTCGCAAGCAACGGTTTTCCATCAACCAGAAAAATCTCAGTTCTCTCAATTCGGATAAATTCAACCTGTATTTTTGAACCCAAAATATCTGAAAGAGTTCTATGCAATACTAAGCGAACATCTTCATCTAACCGTTTCAATTCACTGCTCTTCAAACGATGTCTTTCTAAAATCTTCAATGCTACTCCAGCCATTAATTACCCGATTAACTAAAACATAAGCATAGTAGGCAGTTAAAATTGAGTCAACTTGAAGTTTTTAGGCTTCCCTACTGGCCTTCGTTCTGGGAATTTTTTGGTGGCAATTTGAACATAAGAGGACAACCTTCGGTTTCTGTTCCGCTTCAGAAGAAACCTTACCTGCGTTAATGCCTCAGCCATAGGCTCTCCCTTATTGGCCAATATAGACCTCAAGAGGGATAAATGCTCTTATCGTGGAGCACATAAACTATGTGAAGTATTAGAGAACAGTAAAGGCGAAAAGGTAAAAGTATTCGGAAAATGCATGAGGGGTTAAATTAAGTTTCAACAGTCCAAAATAAAGAAAATCTTTAAATTAACCCTGAAATCTAAAGAGGCGAGAGACTCAAATTAACATTTAGCGAGATGCCTATAATTATGACTGGCAATATGGCTACAAAAATCCTCGAGGAAAGTCTAGGAAAACTAGTTCTTGTAAGGCTGAAAGGCGGAAAAAGCCTAAGAGGGTCTTTGGTCTCATTCGACCAGCATCTAAACCTTGTGCTTGAGGCTGCAGAAGAAGTGACAGACAGCGAAAAACCGCAAAAACTCGGAACAATAATAGTGCGGGGCGACAACGTAACTATAGTTTCACCAACCCCAAGGTGATTTCAGGATGGGAAGAAGCAAAGGCACACCCTCATTCGGCAAACGCCAAAGAAAAACACATATAATCTGCAGAAGATGCGGCCGCAGATCATACAACATACACGAAAAACGTTGCTCAGCATGCGGATACGGGCTCTCAAAAAAACTTCGCAGATATAACTGGCAAACCCGAAACTTCACAAGAAAAAGACGAACCGTCTAAACTACTTTCTCTAAGAATAGTGGGCCGGGCCGGATTCGAACCGACGACTTTCTGCACGTCAAGCAGATGTCCTAACCAGGCTAGACGACCGGCCCTTAATCTAATGCTACTTTTCAAGGCTCTTAGTCGAGTGGACCGGGCGGGATTCGAACCCGCGGCCTCTCCCATGCCAAGGGAACGCGCATACCAGACTGCGCCACCGGCCCATATTGAGCATTGGTTTATAGCGAAAGTGCCTCTTAAATTGCTTTCTTAAATATTATGGGAAAACTTAAAGAAAATGCTACTATGTTTCTTTTGGATAGTTGTGGAGGGAATTTAGTTCGCTTTCAATACAATGTTGAAAACTTCAGTTGTTGGGAGTTTTCCTTTAAGTTACAGTACAGAGAACCTACGTATTGCTCTTGAGGATCAGTTAAGGGCGGGCATAGATTATCCTTCACCACCACAATTGCGAGATATGAATTTAACATTCCTAAAACCTCTAGCTGAGCAGGGTTGCGGTATAGAAATTCGCGACAACGAAGCTTGGCTCAAGTCTGAGTTAATTCCTCCAAAATCTCCAGTCGCAATCGAAGACTTAGAATGGACTCTGCGCTTTCTTCAATATCAAAATTTACATAAGAAGGTTGATGGAGTGAAGGTGCCGATTACCGGCCCTATCACATTATCATCGGTGACAAAGATAGTGAAGGAAACCTACGCCATAAACTATCCTGACTTGATACTTAGGTTCGCCGAGGTTGTCAGCGAAATTGTAAAACAGTCCTGTGAGCATGGTGTTAGAATGATTTCTATTGATGAGCCATGCATACCATTTGCACTTTGGCTTGGAATATCTGAGGACGTAATAATCGAAGCTGTGAATAAATCAATCAGTAAAGCTGAAAATTGCATCACCGCGCTTCATGTTTGCGGAGAACTTAAAGGAATCAGCAGAGTCTTGCTGAAAACAGACGCAAAAATTCTTAACCATGAATTCAAAGCGATTCCAAAAAATCTTGATGAATACAAAAAAACTGACCTAGAAAAATATGATAAGTTAATCGGGCTTGGTTGCGTTCAAACAAAGCCCTATGGCGAGGGTAAAATACCAATAGAATCTCCGCAAGAAATCGAGCAATTCATACTGAAAGCAGGAGAAAAATTCGGACTAGAACGCCTGCTAATATTTCCAGACTGCGGCTTCGGAGGATTAAAAGAGCTGTATCCAACTGAGAAAGAAGCTCAAAGCATTGCATACCAAAAAATGGCGAATATGGTTCAAGCAGCAAAAAAGGTTCGTAGAGAAAAATTAAAACAATAATAAACTTTTATACGCCTAACACGTTTGAATTTGTTGACATGCCGAGGTAGCTCAGTCTGTTCCAGCAAAGACGCTGGAGGCTAAGGAGAGCGTCCGGCTGAAGGCAACCGAACAGAAACCGGATTGTCGGGAGTTCAAATCTCCCCCTCGGCACCAAGCGGTGGTGGTCCAGCCTGGTCTAAGACCTTGCCCTGCCACGGCAAAAACGCGGGTTCGAATCCCGCCCACCGCACCACTATGAACTAAAGGGTAATTGATGATGGAACTATTGTCCACAAACGTAAATCGCTTGAAACTTCGTAATTCGTCTCTACTAGTTTACGGAACATGCGTTGGGGTAGAAGCGCAAAATGTTTTTAAGAAGTTAAGTAAGGGGCGGGTTCTTCTTCACGTTTGCTTAGAAGAAGCGCATATGGATAAAGTTGGCTTCAAATTAGCTACAATCCTTATGACATCAAAACCAAGGGAAATAATAGTTCTAACAATAGATGGCTCCCCGCACTGCCTACAACTCCACTTCACAGTAGAACAGGCAAAAAACATAACCAACTCCAAAGTAAAAATAACACACTACGTCATTGAACACGGTAAACTTTTCCAAATTTCAAGCGACACTGTAAAAACAGCACGTCATCTATCAAAAATTCAAAAGCTTTTAACAAAGGAAAACATTAACCTGTAGGAAAGCCTTGCGGCCGTGGTCTAGACTGGTCTAGGACAGGAGACAGCTAAAAACTGCCTGAACCCTCCAAGTCGAAGACCGCACGGGGTAAGCTCCTAACCCGGGTTCAAATCCCGGCGGCCGCACCACTAACCTTCCTAAGTCTTTTCAGCGGCAATCCAATTGCCTTTTCATACTCATAGATGATTCTTGATGCTACTGTCCATGTTTCAAGCGCTTCCGGGTCAAAACATATAGTTTCATCCGCAAGCTTCAATGTATCTTCACTGAAATGTCCATGGGGGAACCCGCCTATAATTATGATTGGCTTCTTTTCTTTGACAAGCTCATTCACAACATCGTCAAGTCGTTTTAATTTACCAAGGCGAGTTAAGGCAATTACACGGGTTGGTTTTATTTCAGAAATAAGTTCTGCGATACTTTGTTTCTTTAAACTGATTAAAGATTTTCCTGTAGGCGGTATTCTGTTAGACTCGAATAGCTGCTCCATCAAACCAACGAAGCGATCATAGTTCTTCGGTAAACGAACATCGGGGTTCACTGTCATCACGTAGTCGTTAACAGTATGAACATAAACTCGAAGCAGTTTCTCCTTATTCAGCGGAGAACCCATCGCCTCAAGAAGGGCTATATGAACTATGTCAGGTCTTCCGCGTTTACTTGCGTTTCTAAGCTTCTTCATAGCCTGGTGATGATAGGATCTGTCAAGCAAAATTTGCCAAGGTTTTTTTCCTCTTCTCTCTGCATATCTCTGAACATCAGGGGATCTCCACAATGCCTTAGGCACAGTTTCAAGCGCTGATTCAGCAAGAACAATTGTTAACACAAATATCCCAACTTAACCTATCCTTCATAAAAGATTAATGATACGGTAAGTTGATTTTAACTCTAAGTGAGGCTGCAGAATGGCTAGGCGGAAGAAAGCGGAGAAATACCTTGCTCTAAAAAGAGTAGAGCATCTATTAGAATTAGCGAAAGAGAATATCTCCAAAGACCCTGATTTAGCCCAACGATACGGTAACCTAGCACGCAAAATTGTTATGCGCCAAAGAATAAAGCTGCCAAGTGAATATCGAAGACTAACCTGCAAGCACTGTAAGAATTTTATTCTTCCAGGTGTAAACTGTCGCGTACGCGTAAGGCAACGAAGAGAACCGCACATTGTAATTACATGCCTTAATTGCGGCGAAAAAATGCGAATACCGCTGAAGGGACGGAAATGACTGCAAAAGGCTACTAATGGTATCGTGAAAAGCCTTTATAAGACGCTTTATGAATAGGTGAGGAAAAGCCTAGTTAGAGGTTAAAATTTGCCAACGGTCTACGATGTCCCTGCTGATGACTTCATAAAGAAGTTAGCATATCATCTAAAAGAAAACGTAGCTGAGGTCAGTCCGCCGCACTGGTCTCAGTTCAGCAAAACAGGTGCGCATAGAGAAAGGCTTCCAGAAAAAGCTGATTGGTGGCATATCAGATGCGCTTCAATACTTAGAAAAATCTACATGAGAGGGCCCATCGGAATTTCAAAGCTTAGACTATACTACGGAGGAAGGCATGGGCAAAAGCACGGGCCAGAGCACTTCAGGAGAGGAAGCGGTGCAATAGTACGTGAGGCAGTACAACAGCTTGAGAAAGCTGGTCTAGTAAAGACGGCTGATAAAAAGGGCAGGGTTATAACAAAAGATGGAAGGGAATTGTTAAACAGCATAGCAGAGGAAGTAAGGCAGGATTTTGAAAGGAAGCGTCCAGAGCTAAAGAAATAGCAGGCTATCAGAAATGGATGAAGAGTCTGAACTTACTGAGATCCAAAGACGAAAAATGGCTTCATTACGTAGGAGACTTGCTGAACAGCAAAAACGCGCTCAAATAGAGATTCAGAAGCAAGCCGCATTAAGAGTTGTTCTTACGCCTGAAGCGAGACAACGATTAACGAATATTAAACTGGTAAAGCCTGATTTCGCTGAGCAGATCGAACTCCAACTCCTCCAAGTAGCCCAAACAGGGAAAGTGCAGCTTCCAATAACAGATGAACAGCTAAAAGAAATTTTAATTAAACTACAATCCTCAAGGCGGGAGATGAAAATCAGGCGACGTTAAAATGGCTAGAAATAAACCTACCGCAAAAAAGAAGAGGCTAGCTAAAGCTCAAAGACAAGCTAAGCCTGTTCCAACATGGGTTATTGCAAAGACAATTGGACATGTGCGGTCAAGCCCTAAAATGCGACGTTGGAGAAGGAGCAAACTAAAGGTCTAAAATGACACCCTTCAGTAAGCTTTATCTTTATCGCATCTTCAAGTAAGAGAGATATAACCAATCTGAGGCTAAAATTATGTCCGATGAGCTATACGATATGGAACAGCTTTATGCTATGGTCCGCTCTAAGAAGTTTTCATGCCTTGACAGAAAATGTCCAGTGTTTGAGCTATGTCCTGAAAGGAACAAATACAGCAATGTCGATAAAGATGCATGGTTATCTCGGAACTGCCCTAAACTAAACAAAAAACCAACTACCTGAAATTAGTGATCTATAACTCTTTACGCATCCAACGACTTTTCTTAACTCAAAAATCCACAATCAAAAAGGAATATACGGAAGTATAATGTGTCTGTAGTGTAACGGTGGCTATTGAATGTCTACAAATAAGAAAGAACCTAAATCAGAAGTGGAAACAGAGGAGGTTAAAACAAAGGAAGATGAAGGGGTAGAGGAAGAGGCTAAGGAAAAATCTGAAGAAATTAAAGAAGAAAAAGTTGAAGAGAAGAAAGAAAAATTAGAGGAAGAATTTGTAGAAGAAAAATTTTACACTGTTCCTTTAGGTAGGGCTTGTTTGTCTCCAAGACCTAAAAGAACACCTAAAGCTGTTCGAATTCTGAGGGACTTTATACAGCGGCACATGAAACCTGAGTCGATAATAATCAGCAACGAAGTGAATGAGAAACTGTGGAGCAGGAGTATCGAAAAGCCTCCGCGTAAAATTCGTGTGAGGGCTACGAAAGATAAGGAAGGCGTAGTGACAGTTCACCTCGCTGCAGAGGGCGACTAATTTTTGGCCATTATGCGCTACGACATTCTAGGTAACCCAAACATTGGTATATTTTCCATCGCGACGGACAATTTTGCATTAGCACCAATTAATGTTCCCAAAACTAAGATTGAGAAACTTAAGTCTTTCCTAAACGTTAAAGTTGTTAGGTCAAATGTAGGTGGCTCGCTACTCGTCGGGGTTCTAGGTGTTGCCAACTCACACGGCATAATACTTCCCCACTTCGCTTATGAAGGTGATATTAAAGCCATCAAATCAACACTTAACGACATAATCGTTGAAAGAATCGAGTGCAAGAAAACAGCGTTTGGAAACCTTATACTGGCTAATGATTATGGGGCAGTAGTAGATCCGAGGTTAAGTGGGGATGTTATAAAAATGATAAGAGATGTTTTGGGAGTTGAAGTTACGCTCGGGGAGATAGCTGGTTTACCGTATGTTGGTTCGCTTGCGGTCGCAACGAATAAGGGTGTTCTAGCTCACCCACTGTTAAAAGAAGATGAACAAAAACATTTAGAAGGCGTCTTGAAGGTTCCGGTAGATGTTGGAACCGTTAATTGCGGTGTGCCGTTTGTTGGAACAGGGCTCATAGCAAACAAATATGGGGCAGTTACGGGGTCAATTACAACAGGACCAGAGCTTGTAATGATTGGGCAGGCGTTAAACATCGTTTAATGGAGATAGCGCAATATGAGTAAAGTAAGGATATTCAGAATTAAGGGAGAGATAACTGAACCGAAAATGCGAACGGCATTCACTAAAGAGATTTTGGCTCTAAAGCCAGAGGATGCTGTAGAGAAAATTTACATGGAAATGGGCGGTAGACATAAAGTTAAGCGTCACCATATCCGCATATCTGAAATTAAAGAAATCAAGCCGGAAGAGGTTGAAAATGCAACTATACGAAAATTATCCGGGATAGGGAGGTAAAGGAAATTGGCAGCGGATGAAGAAACTCTAAGGCGATTAATAGCCGAAATGCAGTTACTAGAAGGAACAGCTGAAGAAATTCAGGCTAGAATCAACATTGTAGATGCAGCCATAACTGAACTTAGAGTATCAGGAGAAACCCTGGATGGACTTAAAGATAAGGCAAAGGGCGACTCTATTTTCGTTCCAATAGGCGGAGGATCCTATGTTAAGGCGAAAGTCGATGATGCAAGGAAAGTCATAATCGGTATCGGTGCTGGTATTGCTGTGGAAAAGAAAACTGAAGAAGCAAGGGAAAGCGTTGGAAACCAGCTTGCAGATCTTGAAAAAATACGGGCAAACTTTCAACAGCAACTAATTCAAGTTGCACGAGCAATGGAGGAAACCAGATCAAAAGTTAGTGAAATATCGGAGAAGCTAAGCAAACGAGAAGCGGGGAAAATAGTGTAGTGTTTGAAAAGCTCCGGAAAAGTGTTGACAGCCTTGTCGAGAAAGTAACAAAAATTGAGTTAAAACCCGAAAATCTAAACTCAATCCTAGAGGAATTTAAACTAACACTACTTGAAAATGACGTTGCCTTTTCCGTCGCTGAAAAAATTTGTGATGAGTTAAAACAAAGTCTTGTAGGTGTCGAAGTCAAGAGATTTGAAGACCGTCGAATTATGGTAATGAAAGCATTGCGCGACACACTGATAAAGATACTTAACGCTGAACATAAAATTGACATACTTCAAATTATGAAGGAGAAAAAGGATCTTGGAACCCCAGCGATAGTCATCTTTGTCGGGATAAACGGTACAGGAAAAACCACTACAATAGCCAAAGTCGCAAAGTTCCTGATGAATCACGGATACACTGTTGTCCTTGCGTGCAGTGATACGTTCAGAGCTGGCGCAATTGAACAGCTTGAGGAACATGCAAAAAGGCTTGAGATACGTATGGTTAAACGCCCATATGGAGCTGATGCAGCTTCTGTAGCCTTCGACGCAATCAGTCATGCGAAAGCGCATGGAATTGATGCTGTTCTCATAGACACCGCTGGAAGAATGGAGACAAATAAAAACCTGATGGAGGAAATGAAGAAAATAGTTAGGGTCACAGAGCCGGATCTAGTTATCTTCATTGGCGATGCATTAACTGGTAACGATGCTGTCGCTCAAGCTGAGGAATTCAGCAAATTCATCAGCATAAACGCGTCAATCTTAACAAAAATAGATGCCGACGCAAAAGGTGGAGCAGCGATATCAATTACTTACATAACAAAAAAGCCGATAATCTTCCTTGGTAATGGTCAAAGTTATGAAGACCTTATTATCTTCAATCCAGAATTTATTGTAACCAAAATTATCGGCGATTAGTTGGGATGGATAACTTGTTAAAAGGAAGAGACTTTCTGACTATGCAAGAATACACTGGTAACGAATTAAAAATCATTCTTGATGAAGCGAGTTCATTAAAAAAAGAGAAGTACAAAGAAAAAAAAGAGAAGCTTTTGTCTCAAAAAGTCTTAGCTATGATATTTCAAAAACCATCCACAAGAACAAGAATCTCTTTTGAAGTCGCCATGCGGCAGTTGGGCGGGCATGCGCTCTACCTAAGTTGGAGCGAATTACAGTTAGGGCGAGGTGAAACAATAGCGGACACAGCTAGGGTTCTAAGCCGCTATGTACATGGAATAATGGCACGAGTTTTATCCCACTCCGATATTGACGAGATGGCGAAATACGCCACAGTTCCTGTCATAAATGGCTTATCAGATCTACATCACCCCTGTCAAGCACTCTCAGATATTCTAACAATTCGGGAAAAGAAGGGAAATTTAACCGGATTAAAATTAGCTTGGATCGGCGACGGAAACAACGTCTGCAACTCTCTACTAATTGGCTGTTCAATTTTCGGGGTGAATATGAGTGTGGCATGCCCAAAAGGATACGAGCCTGACAAAGCCGTTGTAAACTGGGCTAAACAAAAAGCAGAGAAAGTTGGATCCGTAATTGAAATAACTCGAGAGCCGGAAAAAGCTGCGAGGAAAGCAGACATAATATACACGGACACATTCATCTCAATGGGCATGGAAGCTGAACGCAAAAAAAGATTGAAAATTTTCATACCAAAATACCAAGTTACACCTAAACTGTTCAAATACGCAAAGAATGACTCCGTCTTCATGCATTGCCTACCCGCACACCGCGGTGAAGAAGTTCTAGACGATGTTATAGATGGTCCACATTCAATCGTTTGGGATCAAGCTGAAAATAGATTACACACTCAAAAAGCACTATTGGCCGCACTTCTCTGAGGCTATTTAATGACGATTCTAATAGCCGCTTCAAGCTACGATAGAGCCGCATTAAACATCGCTAATAAACTAATCCGTCGACATGGCTTCAAGGAAACTGGAGAGGTTTTCGATGAAAAACCAGTATACAAAAAGGGAGAATTTCTACTAATTTTTCCATCAGTAGACGACATTTACGCGAACAACTTAGACAAATTTTTCAATATCACTGAAATAATATTCGCTTCACGTCACAAGAGTGAAACCGGAGAACCAACGCTCACAGTGCACGTCCCAGGCAATTTGACTGGTCAAGCCCTCTATGGTGGCAGGCCAAATGAGGTTGCTTTGGCGAATCCCCAACGTATGAAGGCGCTACTCTTAGCATTATTAGGATTAGGAAAGAAACTTGAGCCGAATTATGCGATCAGCCTAGAGGCTACTCATCATGGTCCAACTGAATTAAGTGTTCCAGCGACATTCGTTGAGATTGGAAGCTCTGAGGACAGATGGGTTGACGAAGAAGCTGGGGAGGTTGTTGCAGAAGCGATATGGCGAGCGCTACTTAATCCATCGAAAAGTCCATCTGCGGTTGGATTTGGCGGAGGACACTATGCTCCAGCTCATACAAAGGCCACTGTTGAACAAGATATCGCGGTGGGGCATATTGTACCAAAATATGCCTTAGAAGAGGTTAATGCCTCAATGGTGAACACTGTTTTCCAAAGGACGATTTACAAATGTAACTGCGCCGTTTTAGACTGGAAAGGTATTCGTGGCGATGCTAGGGGAAAATTGCTTAAAATACTAGAATACATGGACATCGACATTTTTCGTGTCTAATTTTAAAGTCTTTTAACCACTTCGCGCACCCGAACGTTAGTAGCGTTCAGAGGCTAAAACATAGAGGAGAAAAACCATTAAAATACGCGGAACATACACGGCTAACTAATACGCAGAATAATATGTGGAACAGCCCTATTTTCTAAAACAATTTAAATACTACCATAGTTTAGTTGTGTGAGAAAATTGAGGTTAAATAAATGGGCTTTCGGTCATTTCTAGCATCATGTGAAAGACTGTTTAAACTAGCCATAAAACCAAGCCGAAGTGAGCTGTGGTTATCAATAAAGCTATGCTTCGCAGGCGTAGCTATAATCGGTCTAATAGGCTTCATAATTAGGTTCATATCCGCGATGCTTCAAGGATTCGCTCCATCTTAGAAGGAATCGGCATTGACTGAGGAGAAAGAGAAAAGATCCACAAATTTCTTCGCTATCAGAACTACAGCTGGTCAAGAGAAAAACGCTGCGGACATAATTGCGTCTAGAGCATCCGCGTATAAACTGCCTATCAAAGTAGTACTTGCGCCAGTGACCCTCAGAGGCTACATATTCATGGAAGCGGTTGGCGCGCACTTCGTTGAAGAAGCAATAGCAGACGTTAAACACATAAAATCCAGAGTACCAGGGGTTGTGGAATATTCGGATGTTGAACGCTACATAATTACAAAACCAATTATTGAGGAACTTAACGCCGAGGACACTGTTGAAATAATTGGTGGGCCATTCAAAGGAATGAGGGCAAAAATCACAAGAGTTGACAAGGTGAAACACGAGGTCACCCTTGAATTACTTGAGGCAACGTTTACACTTCCAATCACTGTTCATGCAGACTATGTTAAGCTTATAGAAAGAGCAGGAAAGGCTAAAGAAAAAGAGGAGAAAAAAATTGAGTGAAAAGAAAACGCTTGATGCACTAATTGAAGGCGGACAAGCTACAGCCGGACCACCCTTAGGACCTGCTTTGGGGCCTCTCGGAGTTAACGTGGTAGCAATAGTCAACAAGATCAATGAATTAACAAAAGACTACTCCGGAATGAAGGTTCCAGTTAAAATCATCATAGATATTGAAACTAAGGAATTTGAGGTCAATGTCGGGATTCCTACAACAGCTGCTTTAATTGTTAAAGAGTTAGGCATAGCAAAGGGATCGGGCAACCCGAAAGCTGAGAAAGTAGGAAACTTAACAATCGACCAGGTAATAAAAATTGCAAAAATTAAGCGCGACTCACTCCTCTCAAAGACATTGAAAATGGCTGTAAAGGAAATACTCGGTGCCTGCGTAACAATGGGTGTCACAGTTGAAGGCAAGGATCCGAGGGACTTTCAGCGTGAAATCAGTGAAGGAAAACTTGACAGCGTCCTAAAGGAGTGAACTAGAATTTTTATTTAACAACAAGAGTTCGATAAAAATGCCCATCGAAACTAAAAAAATTGTAGCTGCTGTCGAGCAAGCTAAGAAAAATGCTGAAAAAAGGAAATTTATGCAAGCTCTAGATTTGATTATAAGGCTAAGAGAAATCGACCTGAAAAAACCAGAGAATAGAATAAATGAACTCATAGAACTTCCAAATCAAGCCGGTAAAGCTATCAAAGTTTGTGTAATTGCCTCAGGAGCCTTGGCGGTTAACGCAAAGAAAGCTGGTGCCGACTTAGTCTTAGAAAAAGAAGCTCTTGAGAAATTTGGTGAAAACAAGAGGGAAGCAAAGAAATTGGCTGATGAGTACGATTTCTTCATAGCAGAAGCCCCACTAATGCCTACAATAGGTAAAAGTCTTGGGGCAGTACTAGGTCCACGTGGAAAAATGCCGACTCCAATTCCACTTAATGCCGCTATTGAACCAATTTTAACAAAACACCGGAAAACCGTAAGGATCAGAATTAAGGATCAGCCGATCATTCAATGCCGGGTTGGAGCGGAAGATATGTCAGATGAAAAAATAGCTGAGAACATTCAAGCTGTAATTTCAAGGCTTGAAGGAAAACTAGAAAAGGGATTAAAGAACATTCATAAGGCTTACATTAAGGCAACAATGGGTCCATTAGTTAAACTCGAGCTATAGGTGATCTAAAATGTCAAAGAGCGGAGTTGAATGGAAGGTAAAAGAAGTTGAAGAGTTGTCAAAGCTAATAAACGAGTACAAAGTGATAGGGATTGCAAGCTTACATAAGGTTCGAGCCTCTCAACTTCAAATGATAAATAAAATGCTTGAGAGCGACGTAGCCTTTCACGTTTCAAAGAACACATTGATGCGAAGGGCCTTGGAAAAATGTGGAAAAAAGAAAGCAAATTTAAAGAAGCTCACCGACCACATAACAGGCTCAAATGTTTTTATGTTCACGAACATCGATCCATTCAAACTATCACTCACTCTCAGGAAGAATAAAGTAAAAATCGCAGCGAAAGCTGGAGACGTGGCTCCAAAGGACATAATTGTGTCTGCTGGAAACACAGGTCTACCGCCAGGTCCAATTATAGCTGAGTTAGCTGAGGTAGGCTTACCGACCAGAATTGAAACTGGCAGTGTAATTATTACAAAGGATACATGCGTTGCAAAGAAAGGAGATGTCATATCTCCACAATTAGCGAGCATCCTCTCAAAACTCGGAATAAAGCCAATTGAAGTGAATCTTATGATAAATGTCGCCTATGACGATGGGCTCATTCTAACTTCAGACCTGCTACAGATAGATCCTGAAATGGTTGAGCAGCAACTCCAAGAGGCAGTAGGCCAAGCGCTAAATTTGGCTTATAACAGCGCATATCCTACAAAAGAAACAATTCCATTGCTTCTCATAAAAGCTAGGATGGAAAGCTATGCTCTAGCCGTAAACGCAGCTCACCCCGCCCTTGAGGTAGTTTCCGATCTATTAAGAAAAGCTTACAGTGAAATGCTCAATCTCTCTTCACAACTAGAACCTAAAATGACAACCATAGTCAAGCAAGAGGAAAAAGTTGAAAAGGAAGCCGTCAAAGAAAAGAAGGAGACAGTAAAAGAGGAGAGGAGTGAAAAAGAATCCTTAGCTGGAGGTGAAAAGTGATGGAGTACATTTACGCTGCAATGCTTCTGCATTCAGCAAAAAAACCCATTACTGAGGAAAATTTAACAAAGATTGTTAAAGCGGCGGGGATCACCGTAAATGAGGCGAAGGTGAAAGCATTAGTAGCCGCGCTTTCCGAAGTAAAAATTGATGAAGCCCTTAAGGCAGTTCCAGTTCTACCTGTAGCACCAGCAGCAACTCCAGCTTCAGTACCAACAGCTCCTGCGGCTGGAGAGGAGAAAAAGAAAGAGGAAAAGAAGAAGGTAGCGGAGGAAAAGAAAGAAGCTGAAGCTATCGAGGGTCTCGGGGCGCTATTCGGTTAACGAAATGGAACCATTTAGCCTCTCTCAATTCTTATCTCCGGTTACATTTTAGTGCAAAGTGTTAAAAATTTCCCTCAACCTTTTCTGTTTCAAAGCCTCATCTTCTTAATGCTTGGAGGATAGTATTTGGTAACGTTTCCTGAAAGTGAATACCATGTTCCGTTCTTCGATACCGAAGGGTTCGTTAGAAAAAAATGTAAGAATTGTGGGGAATACTTTTGGACTCAAGTTCACGACCAAGATATTTGTGGGGAAGCGCCTTGTCAAGATTATACATTCATAGGTCGTCCTCCAACACGTAAAAAATACAATATACGCGAAATGAGGGAAGAATTTCTATCGTTCTTCGAGGAAAATGGTCATAAACGAATAAACCCCTACCCTGTCGTATCTCGATGGAGAAATGACCTATATTTCACCGACGCCAGCATAGTCGACTTTCAACCGTATGTAACAGACGGAATAATTCCCCCCCCAGCGAATCCACTTGTAATAAGCCAACCATGCATAAGATTCGTAGACATAGATAACGTAGGCCTAACATTTGGCAGGCATCTAACAATCTTTGAAATGGGCGGAGCGCATGCATTCAACTATCCTGAGAGAGAACTCTACTGGAAGAATCAAACGATTCGGTATCATCACGAATTCGTTACAAAGAGGCTCGGCGTGAAATCAGAGGCAGTTACATACAAGGAAGGTGTATGGTCTGGCGGAGGGAACGCTGGTCCAGACGTTGAGGGCATTATCGACGGATTTGAAGTCTCAACGCTTGTATTCATGTATTATAAAGTTGTAGACAACCAGTTTATCGAACTTCCAATACGCACCGTAGACACAGGCTACGGCATGGAGCGCTACACTTGGCTATCACAGGGCACGCCCAGCTGTTTCCACGCTGTATACAAACCGATATTGGATAAAGTGACCAGCATGGCTGGCCTATTGGTGGATGAAAAACTACTCTCAGACTACGCTAAACATAGCGGAGCTATGAGACTTGAAAAAGTGGCCAACATCAAAAAACTACGAGAAGAAGTTGCCAAAAAAATTGACATCGATGTCAACAAACTTCACGAAAAAATGGCTCCTATCGAAAGCGTTTACGCAGTTGTAGACCACACAAAGAGCCTAGCCTTCATGTTAGCTGAAGGAGTGGTTCCCTCAAACGTCCGTGAAGGATACCTAACCAGACTGGTGTTGAGGAGGATATACCGCCTCCTACGTTTCCTACGAATTGAGGATGAACTGTCAAGCATAGTGGATCTACAAATAGATTACTGGTCTACAGATTACCCGCACCTAAAAGAAATGAGAAATGAGATCCTCGAAGCACTATCAATAGAGGAAGATAAATACAAGAAAAGCCTTAGCCGCGGCACCGAACTCGTTAAGAAAATATCAAATGAGATAAAGAGTAAGGGTAAAAACGAGATTCCGCTAAGCACCCTAGTTGAACTATATGATTCCCATGGGCTTCCTCCAAACCTTGTTTCAGAAATAGCGACCAAGGAGGGAGTGAAAGTTAATGTCCCAGACGACTTTTACACAACAATCGCAAAAAGGCACATAAGAGCCCCGCCTGAGGAAGTTACAACGATCGAAGAAGAATTAAAAGAGAAAGTTTCAGATCTCCCAGCAACTCGAACAATTTACTACGAAAATCCTTATAAAAAGAATTTTAGTGCAAAAGTTCTTCGGGTCATCGATAATAAATACATAGTACTTGACCAGACCGCATTCTATCCTGAAGGCGGTGGGCAACCAGCTGACCATGGATATATCTCATCAAAAATGGGGAAAGCGAGGGTAACTGATGCACATAAAGTTGGCAATGTTATTGTACACATCATTGAAAGAAATGTCCCAAAAACTGGGGAAACAATTAATGGCGAAATAGATTGGGATAGGCGAATCAGCTTAATGCGCCACCATACTGCTACACACCTAGTGATAGGCGCATTAAGAAGGGTGTTAGGGGAGCACGCATGGCAAGCAGGTTCCCAAGTGGGGGTCGATCAAACCCGCTTAGACATTTCTCATTATGAAAGAATACCCCCTGAGCAGTTAGCAGAAATCGAAACTCTAGCCAACATGGCTGTAATGGAAAACATGCCAGTGGAAACATCATTTATGCCAAGAGAAAAGGCTGAGGCCCTCTATGGTTTTAGGCTATACCAAGGTGGTGCTGTTCCAGGTAAAGAAATTAGAGTTGTAAAAGATGGAGATTGGGATGTTGAAGCTTGCGGTGGCACCCATCTAAAGTCAACAGGTGAAGTCGGTCTCATAAAAATTGTTAGAACCGACAGAATACAAGACGGTGTTGAAAGAATATTTTTCTCAGCTGGTCTACCGGCCGTTAAGTTGATCCAGGAGAAAGAGTCTACATTACGCAAAGTAGCGGAAGTACACGAGGTGCCAATCGAGAAAGTTAGGAAAGCAGCTGAAGATATGGTCACTCAATGGAAAGAAGCCAGAAGAGAAGTAGATCAGCTTAGAAAAGAGCTGGCCAGATATGAAGCACAGCAAATGCTCACTAAAGCAAAAACAATCGCTAAAATTAAACTATTGACGCAGCACGTGAAAGAGGTTAACATAGATCGCTTAATCAAACTTGGAAATGAATTAATCAACGTCGAACCAAAACTGGTAGTCATCTTCTGTAGCACAAATAAAACCGCGCGACTAGTAGTTATGGCTGGAGACGAAGCTGTTAAAACTGGAGTTAACTCTGGTAAACTAGCCGGAGAAATATCAAAAATCATCGGCGGCGGAGGCAGCGGAAGGCCTAACTTTGGGCAAGGTGGAGGAAACCTAGTAGATAAAGTCCCAGACACCCTTAAAGATGCGGAACAGCTTCTGAAGAAAATGCTAAAATAAGAACCGTGAGCTGGGTTGCTTATTGCCAATCAATTGGAGAGAAATTGAAGAAAAGTGGCAGAAAGCTTGGGATGAAGCTAAAATCTTCGAAACAGACCCAAAAGCTAGAAAACCGAAATTCTTCATCACAGTAGCTTACCCATACCCCAACTCGCCTCAACATGTTGGGCATGGAAGAACGTTCACATTAACAGATGTCTACGCACGGTATAAGCGAATGCGTGGATTCAACACTCTGCTTCCTATGGCTTTTCACTATACTGGAACACCTATCCTAGCCATGTCAAAAAGGTTAGCTGCAGGCGACGAAGACCTACTCGACGACTTCATCAGAGTCTATAAGGTTCCTCAAGAAGTTATCAAGACCTTTACTGAACCGATTAAAATTGCTGAATACTTCCATAAAGAAATCAGACAGGGTATGAAAGAAATAGGGTACTCAATTGACTGGCGTAGAGAATTCACAACAATAGATCCTCAATATAAAAAATTCATTGAATGGCAGTTCGGAAAGCTCAAGGCAAAGGGGCTGATAACAAAAGGAAGCCATCCAGTAGGATGGTGTCCAAGCGACGGAAACCCTGTAGGTCAACATGACACGAAAGGTGATGTTGAACCAGAAATAGGAGAATTTACGGTCATAAAATTCAAGTACGGCGAATATTACCTGCCAGCAGCAACACTTAGACCTGAAACCATTTTCGGCGTCACCAACATGTGGCTCAGACCAGACATCAATTACGTAGAAGTAAAGATTAACGGAGAACGATGGATCATAAGCAAAGAATGCGCAGAGAAACTGAAGTTCCTAAACCGTAAGGTCACAGTCGTCGGCAATATTTCAGGCAAATCTCTCATCGGAAAATACGTTAAAAATCCAGCTACTGATGAGGAAACTCCAATACTCCCAGCACAATTCGTCGACCCAAATAATGCCACAGGAGTCGTGATGTCTGTTCCAGGCCATGCACCTTACGACTATATAGCACTTGAAGACCTGAAGAAGCAACCTAGTGAACTACAAAAATATGGAATTGGAAAAGAAGTCTTAGAAAAAGTAAAGCCAATTTCAATCATAAAATTAGATGGTTATTCGGAGTTCCCAGCTGCAGATGCGCTCAAACATTTTGGAATAAAAAATCAGCTTGACCTCAACGTAGAAGATGCAACGAAAGAAGTTTATAGCCACGAGTTTCACAGCGGGAAAATGAAAGATAATACTGGGAAATACGCTGGTATGAGTGTATCTCAAGCAAAGAACGCTGTGAAGGAGGATCTCTCCCGAGAAGCAAAAGCCGATGCGATGTATGAGCTCCTGAACAAACCCATATACTGCCGATGCGGAACAGAGTGTGTCATCAAACTCTTTGAAGATCAGTGGTTCATTAACTACGGTAATCCAGAATGGAAGAATCTAGCATATGAATGCCTAGCCACTATGAAGATAGTTCCCGAAGACCTCCGAAGCGAATTTGAACATACCATCAATTGGCTAAAAGAAAAAGCATGCGCAAGAAAACAGGGATTAGGCACAAAACTCCCATGGGATCCCGATTGGATAATTGAAAGCCTATCCGACTCAGTAATCTACATGAGCTACTACATAATCTCAAAATACATAAACCAATACAAAATCCCTGCAAACAAATTCGACGACGACATCTTCAACTACATACTCCTAGGCTCAGGCAACCCAGACACAGTTGCAAACAAAGTCGGATTAGACCCAATGATATTGAAAAGAATGCGAAACGAATTCACCTACTTCTATCCACTTGACAGCAGAAACTCAGGCAGAGACCTTGTTCCAAACCACCTAACATTCTTCATCTTCAACCATGCAGCAATCTTCCCGAAAAAACTTTGGCCACGCCAAATAGTCGTCAACGGAAGCGTCTTAATGGAAGGAAAGAAGATGTCCAAATCTTTTGGAAACATAATTCCACTACGCGAAGCAATCAAAACATACGGCGCAGATCCATTCCGATTAGCCGTGCTGGCAACAGCGGAGCTACTTCAAGACGCCGACTTTAGCAGCTCTCTAGCCAAGGCTATAAATGAAAGACTTGAACGATTCTACGCATTCGCCCTCGAAGTAATAAAAATGCGTGAAGAAACCAAAGGGAGCCAATTAACATCCGTCGATAAATGGATGCTAAGCAACCTCCAATATTACATAAGAGATGTAACCGAGGCTATGGAAAACCTAAGGGTAAGAGAAGCGGTGCACAACACCCTCTACCTATTAGACCAAGACATCCAATGGTACTCACGACGAACTTCCGCTGAGCCATCTAACCCCGAGAGAAAAGGCGCAATCACAAGCGTACTAAATGAAGTGTTGGATGCGCGTGTTCGGTTACTAACGCCATTCGCACCTCACCTCTGCGAAGAAATCTGGCATAAGGCAAACCAACCCGACTTCGTTTCTGTAGCTCAATGGCCATCCTACGATGAAACTAAAATTGATACGGAAGCAGTTGAACAAGAGAATCTAATCAAAGCAACAATGGATGACACATTAAATATAATCCAAGCCACAGGAATCACAGCAAAACGAATCTGCTATTACACATCAGCTAAATGGAAATGGACAATTTACTTAAAAGCTTTGAAAATGGCTGAAACCGAATCCATCAAAGTAAACGATTTAATGAAAGAATTAATGGCTGATCCGGAACTAAAGAAGCTAGCGAAAGACGTAGCAAAATACGTCCAAACAGTTTCTGAGAACATTAACAAAATTTACCCAGAAATCCGCAAAAGAAGATTATCCATAGGAATTATTGACGAACTGAAAACTTTAGAGGAAGCTAAAAACTTCTTCAAACAAGAATTCCACGCTGAGGTTAACATCTTCACCGAAGACGATCCTAGACGCTACGACCCTAAGAAGCGTGCAGCGCTAGCTGAACCCTATAGGCCAGCCATATATATTGAGTAAGCCAGCTTGCTGGGGTATAAATTGAGAAAGGAGCTTATCGAGGCTGCTAAAGACTTCCGCTACCTACTAAGCCGTAATTACAATCGTGAAGGCGCCCTAGCATTTGTAGGGGATAAATATCAATTAAACAAGAATGAGCGACTAAAGCTTTACAGATGTGTCTATGACCTTCAGACCGCTGAACAACATAGAAAGAAACTTTTACCAATCAAAGTTATTAAAGGAAAAACTCTGACGATCGACGGATACAATGTCCTCATCACAATTGAAACCAGGCTTTCAAATAAACCGCTCCTTGACTGTGACGATGGCTTCGTCAGAGACGTATCCGCAGTTCATGGAAAACATAAACCAACATTAAGAACAGAGAAAGCATTGAAACTAATTCTAAAAACTATCAGGAAGAACAAGCCTGAAAAAATCAACTTTTTCTATGATTCACAAATAAGTCGAAGCGGAGAACTTGCTGCATTAACCCGTCAATTAATAAAACGTGCAAAATTGAAAGGTAGCGCGGAAGCTATCAAAAACCCAGATACATACGTCATAAAGTTTGGCGAGATAATCGCAAGCAGCGACACAGTAATAATTGAAAAAGCAAGGAAAATAGTCGACCTAGCTGGGGAAACAATCAAGAAAAAAGCGTCAAGCAAAATACAGAAAATACATTGAAATTTAAATGTAAGTACACTTCCTTGTTATTTAGGGCCCGTAACTCAGCTTGGATAGAGTACCAGCCTTCTAGCTCTGGAAGAAAGCTGGGAGTCGCGGGTTCGAATCCCGTCGGGCCCGCCACTACATCGATTTGAAGTGTTCCCATCCTCTGGGTTCGATAGGTTTTTTCTCTCCTTTAATTTTTAGGAAAATTCCAGTTTCCTTTGTAACGAAGCCTATTTTGACTAGTTTTCCACCAACTTTCTCAACAGCTTCTTTTGCCTTAATCCAGCTTCTCGGTTTAACTGTAACCACTAATTCGTACTCCTCTCCTCCGTAAAGAACCAAGTGATCAGCGTCAAGATTATGTAGCTCAGAAAAACGTTTCACTTCATTTGCAATTGGCAATGCTTCGATTATAAACCCGACTTTGCTCATCTTTGAGAGTTCGTGTAGGCTCCAAGCTAATCCATCACTTGAATCAATGGAAGAAGTCACAGCACCGGTTTTTGCGAGAACTACACCTTCTCTTAGCCGTGCCTTAGGCATATAAACTGATTTCAATAATTCTTCTCTAAGTTTCGGTGGGCACTCAATTAATTCCTTTATAATCTTTAATCCAGCTGAAGTTTTCCCAAAATAGCCTGTTACCGCTAATATATCGCCATGCATCGCACCGCTTCTTTTCATTATTTCTTTTTTCAAGCCAATACCAAAAAGTAAGCAATCTAATATTAGATCAGAAGTTTCACTTGTATCTCCACCAATAATATGGGCGCCATATTCTCTGGCTCCAGCATTCAACCCCATTCCAATTTGTCTAACGGCTTCCTTACTAAATTGCGATGGAAAACCAACAGAAGTCAAAAGCGCTACTGGCTTAACCCCCTTAGCAGCCAAATCACTAACATTCATAACAACCGCCTTACGCGCCGCCTGCCACAGAGACATACCTGAAGGAACGTCAGTCATACCTACAAGCATATCCGACTTTAGAACAGCCAATTTGCCGCTGCCCAAATCAACAGCTGAAACATCGTCACCGAAAGGCAGCACCATATTAGGCATTTTCTCAAGAACATTAACTATGAGTTCAACGATTTTCCTCTCGCCTAACTCCTTTACGCTGGGCAAATAAACCACCTACATGCTGTAAATGGAATTAGTAAGAGAATTTCTTAAATCCATGGGAGTTATTCCCATTTTTTAGGCGCCTAATGCCCCGGTAGCTTTAGTGGTAGAGCGATCGCCTCGTAAGCGATAGGTCGCGGGTTCAATCCCCGCCCGGGGCTCCAGCAACGCTATTAAATCAAAAATCTACCAATCTTCGACATGCGGGGGTAGCCAAGTTTGGTCTAAGGCGCAGGACTGAGGAGGCTTTCGCCGCAGAACTCCTGTCCCGTAGGGGTTCATGGGTTCAAATCCCATCCCCCGCACCATTCCGGGGCGTTCAAAGAAGCTTGATTTTAGCTATTTTTCTTTAGAAAAACAAAGCCTAAATTGAAGAAAAGTTTTAGTTGAATTGAGCTAGTTGATTATGGAAACTCCTGATGACTACATATTAAAAGTATCAAACCTTAATGTAGCGCTTCCAAACCAGATAATTTTAGATAACATAAGTTTTAAACTCAAAAAAGGTACAACTTTGGCGATAGTTGGACCAAACGGTGCTGGCAAGACAATGTTGTTTAGGACATTGTTGAACCTGGTACCATATCGTGGAAAGATTGAGTGGGCTGATAAGGTCAAAATAGGTTATGTGCCTCAGAATCTTTCTGTAAGCGATATACCAATTTCTGTAAAAGAATTTTTGTCATTTAAAAATAGTTCAAACATAGAGAGCTCTCTTAGTTCGGTTGGGCTAGATAGCAAAAACATATTGAATAAAAGGCTAGGCGTTTTGTCTGGGGGACAACTGCGAAGAGTCTTGATTGCGTGGGCTATAATCGATAATCCAGATATTTTGTTGTTCGACGAACCTACAACTGGTGTAGACTTAGATAGTGAGGAAGCTATTTATAAAATGCTGAAAGAGCTTGCAAAGAAAAATAAGATAACAATGCTTCTAATATCGCACAATCTGCATATTATTTCGGAATATTCAGATTACGTGTTGGCTTTAAACAGATGCATGACATTTTTTGGAGAATCGAAGGAAATAATCAATCCGTCATTGCAGACGATGATCTATGGTGAACCAGTATGTATGAAAACATAAAGATGATAGTTGATTTCCATGGCAGAAGTGTTTATGTTTAGTTTATTGATAGGAATTTTTGTAGGGTTTTCAGCTGGTTATTTAGGATCCCTTATGGTACTAGAAAAAATGGCACTTGTTGGTGATGCATTATCACATGTGGCCTTGCCAGGTCTTGCTCTAGGGATTTTGTTTAATTTCAATCCTTTTTTAGGAGCTTTCGCTGTTCTCTTTGTATCAGCAGTCGTAATTTGGCACATAGGAAGAATTACCAAGTTATACTTTGAAACCATCGTAGGTGCAATATTCACGCTATCTTTAGCGATAGGAATACTAATCATCCCCCAACCAGATTTGCTTGAAGCTCTATTTGGTGATATAACTAAAGTAACCTTATTTGACACAATATCAGCATTACTTATTGCCGTTCTGGCTATGCTCTTGACAAGTATTATTTACAAGAAAATTGTTTTAGGCATGATTTCAGAAGAGCTTGCAATTTCGAATGGCATTAATATTGCTAGAACAAACCTCTTGTATCTTTTGCTCGTATCCCTTGTGGTGGCTATAGGCATAAAAATTGTAGGAACTTTACTAGTTGGTTTTCTAGTTGTAGTACCTGCCGCAACTGCAAGGAATTTAAGTTCTAATCTATTCAGTTATTCCATATTAAGCGCTGTATTTGGTACAATTAGTTCATTTTCAGGAATTTTATTATCGAATTATTCGAATCTGCCTGCAGGGCCATTGGTAGTTTTGACAGGCGTTACAGTATTTTTGGCAACTGTTTTAATAAAATGGAAGGTAAAAATAAATATCTAAAAACTTCTCGTTAAACTCAAAACTCACTGCACATAATCTCTCTCATACCTTTGATTTGATATGCTAGATTGAATAAGTTCCACTAGAGAAATCCATGATGTGGTGATTATTAGGCTACAAACTCTCTAATGAGTTTTCTTCAACAGACTTTCCTGAAGCTATGCTTTTTTTCTATGAGCTATAATGTTATGTCTCTCCAACAAGCTGTTAACCAGGTCCCAGTCTATGTTCTTCATGAAAGCCTCTATGTAGTTCTTCCTAGCCGTTCCATAGTCTAAGAAGTAGGCATGCTCATAGACATCCAGTATTAGTAGCGGGGTGCAACTCCACACTCCGCCTTGGTTATGTACATCGCACAAGTAATTGCGTAGTTTCCGTTCATCCCAATCGTATGCAAGTACAACCCATCCTCTCGCGCATATTCCTAATGCTCTAAACTCCTTCTCCCAAGCTTCATACGAGCCGAAATCTTCTTTGATCAGGTCAACGATCTTGCCTTTTGGAACCCCATCTCCTCCAAGGTTGTCGAAGTATCCTTCATGGAGTTTAACTCCGTTCGCTGCAAAAGTTTCTTCAAGTTTTAATTCCCTTAAAAGGCTGAAGGTCGCATTTGCTTCATCCAGATTTGCTGTCGGAACTTTGCTTCGGACCTCGTTTACCTTCTTGACGTACCCCGCATAAAGTACATCGTGATGTTCACTTAATTGGCGTGCTGAAAGCCCCCTCAACTCAGCGTATTTAAGCGGTTTAACCTTCTTCTCTTCTACAGACATATTTTTCACCTTCATTTCACCATTTTTACCAAAGCATTCATAATAGACTTTCCCAAAAACATTAGCGCTTGTAACTTAAAGGTTGAAAATGGCGGTGTGCATTTTGATTTCTATATCCCAGATAGAATTTAAGAAAAGACGAGAGAAAGCACGTGAATTAACAGAGAATAATGATCTTGACGCTTTATTAGCAATTGCTAGGGCGCCGGATAGACCTGGAAATGTAAGATATCTAACAAACTTTTATCCTCCACTTCCATCTTCCGCCACTGGTTTTACTCAGCGAGGCAGAGGATATGCTGCACTACTGCTACCAATAGAAGGGCCCTCAATCTTAGTAACGGACGTGGATTATTATCGAGAGGAAACTATAATCGCCGAAGACATAATCAGCAACTCTAACTGGACTCCAGCAGTTATCAGGGCGATAAAGAAAAGCAAATTGCAAAATGCGAAGATAGGAATAGCTGGGGCCGACGTGCTCTCAGCCTTATATTTTGAAGATTTAAGAAAAGCACTGCCTAACACAAAATTCAAGAACGCTGATGAAATTCTCTGGGATTTACGATTTGTGAAAAGTGAACGCGAAATATCGTTAATGCAGCAAGCCGCTAAAATTGCTGACAAATCTGCTGCAACAGCAATCGAAACAATCAGAGAAGGTGTAACTGAGAGAGATGTAGCCGCCACCGTAAGCAAATCAATGATAGAAAATGGAGTAGAATTCATCTCCACAATATTCGTGCAATCAGGGCCTGGATCCGCATACTCCCTAAGATGGCCGCCAGCTACAAATAGGAAACTCAGAAGAGGTGACATGATATTGATGGATTTTGTGGCAAGTATGGAAAGCGGCTACTGGCTTGATATAACTAGAACAACCATAATTGGAAAACCAAACGAAAAACAGCTAGAAATTTTTGAAAGAGTGCTTAAAGCAAATAGGCTGGCTATTAAAACCGCTCGGCCTGGAATACCTGTCGAAGCCATTAAAGAAGCCATCAGAAAACTAAGCGACGAACCAGGATATACTGGTCATGGATTAGGGCTGGAGCTGGAGCCACCCTACATAGTGGAAGGAGACAAAACTACCCTAAAACCTGGAATGGTTTTATGCATTGAACCAGGTTTCTATGACCTGAAAATAGGCGGGGTTAGGATAGAGGATGAAATTTTAATTACGAATTCTGGTGCAAGGTACCTAACAAATTTTGAAAGAAAGCTTTGGTGAGCAGCTAAAATGATTTTGACGCTTCACGGAAGCCCTCAATAACCTTATCAGCATTGCGTAGACCGTTAATCACAGCTTTAGCTCTGTACGGGCTTTTCAATGTCCTTAGCAACGCTGGCAAAATATAGCCTGAACGTAGAAAGAAACCCTTGAAATTCTCCTGAATCATACTGCGAATATTCTCGAAAGGCACTGCCCCAGGAGAAATTTCTGGAACGCAGACACCATTCTCCCAATATAGCTCCTCATCAATAACCCCTCTCTTCACCAACTCATCCCAGATATCTATTCCAGGAAACGCATACAGTATGTTGAACTGTGGTATATCTATATCCAATTTCTGCGCAAATTTGAGTGTATTCAAAATTTCCTCTCTAGTTTCATCAGGCGCTCCAACTATGAATGTGCCTATTATGACATCTATCCCCGCCTTCCTAGCAGCTCTAACCGCCCTCTGAGACTGCTCCGGAGTTATTCCTTTATTATAATAATCTAAAATTCGTTGATTAGCACTTTCTATCCCAAGATAAAGAACTCTGCATCCAGCCTTCACCATAATTTTAAACATCTCAGTTGAACAATTATCCACTCGCGACTCACAGATCCACTCCATATCAATTTTTTCTTTCTTAATTCTCTCACAGAGCTCAAACAATCTTCTTTGTTTAAGCGTAAAATTGTCATCGACAAAGAGAACCTGCTTGTAGCCCCTATCTTCAAGCGTTTTTAGCTCTTCCAGGACATTTTCAACAGATCTAGGTCTCCAAACGCCGCGAGCAAGCTTCATACAACCGCAGAAACTACACCTGTACGGGCATCCACGTGAAGTAAGCACTGTAGTGAATCTTTCAGTCGCTAAATCTAACCCAAACATTGTTGAACGATACTCAATGTCTAATAACTCACGATCCGGAAAGGGTAGCGAATCTATGTCTTTCATTAAAGGTCTTTCAGGCGTTGAAACTATTTTTCCATTCTTCCTAAAATAAATACCATGAACCTCTTCTGGATCTGTGCCCTTCTCAAACGATTCAGTGAGCTCTAGGGCTGTGAGCTCCCCTTCTTTTACTACAACAATATCCACAAACGGATATTTCTTCAAAATTCTCTCAGCACTAAAAGTTGCGTGGTAGTTTCCAAAAACAATCTTTACATTCGGGTTCTCCTCCTTAACCCTCTCAGCTATCTTAGCCGCAGTTTTACCTGAACTGCTCAATGTAGAGAAACCAACTATATCTGGATCCTCTTTCTTCACCCAATTAACCGTATCCTGCAATGACAACGCCTTGGCAGACTGATCTAGCACAGAAACTTCAACGCCATTCTCCCTGAGGAACGTTGCCACATACAAAATGCCGAGGGGGGGCCATGAGGCAGGGGCTTTCTCCCTTTGAGTTACTGGAAGCTCTATGTCGATTCCTGTGTGGATTAATGAAAACTTCATTTTTTCAGCCTCAAATGAATGGGAAACCCAATACCTTTCATTAAATAGTTTTTGATAAAGGCATACCGATAGGCGTATAAACTAATAAAAGCTTTACAAAACTACTCTACTTAAAATATAAGCTAGCCAATGGTGGAAAACGTGAAAGCGGTAATTCTCGCTGGCGGTTTCGGAACTAGACTCAGACCTCTAAGTTGCACGAGGCCAAAACTACTATTCCCGGTTGCCAATCGACCACTCCTTGATTGGACACTTGAATCCCTTTCAAAGAGTGGTGTTGAGGAGGTCGTGCTCGCGGTTAGCTATATGGCCTATGCGCTGCAGCGGTATTTTGGGCCATCGAAGTATAATGTAAAAATTGTCTACTCATTTGAACGAAAACCATTAGGCACAGCTGGAGCTGTTAAAAAAGCAAAAGAGCTTGTCGGGGATGGAGAGACGTTCCTGGTTCTCAACGGAGATGTGCTCTGCGAAATTAACTACGGGGATATTTTAAAACTGCATAAAAAACATGGGGCTTTGGTGACAATTGCGCTTTATGAAGTAGCAGACCCAAGCCGATTCGGTGTGGTAGAGATGGGCGATGACGATCAAATTCGGAGGTTCGTTGAGAAACCGAAACTTGAAGAGGCCCCAAGCAAACTAATCAACGCTGGAATTTATACCCTTGAACCCGAAGTTCTCAAACGCATTCCAACCGAAGCAAGAATCTCTATGGAAAGAGAAATTTTCCCAGAACTGGCTCGCGAAGGAAAAATGTATGGATATAGATATGAGGGATTATGGGGAGATGTCGGTAAGCCGGAAGACTATGTACAAACTAACAACGAAATCTTAGATCAAATAGCAAAATCGGAAGCTGTCATAGGAAAAGATGCGCGTATCCATAAAAAGGCAAAGATAGTGCCTCCATCCATAATCGGAGACAATGTTGAGATAGATGAAGAAGCAATAATCGGTCCCTACACATCGATCGGCGAAGGCTCAGTAATAAGAAAAGGATGCCGAATAGAGCACTCAATAGTATTTCCCAAAGCATGGATTGACAACTTCTCATCAATACATAGCGCAATAATCGGTGAAGGCGCAATCATAGGGCAATGGGTTAAAATTGAAAAAAATGTAATGGTTGGAGACAACGCAGTAATCTACGACAACATCACATTAACTCAAGAAGTAAAGGTATGCCCATCAAAAGATGTTGATGAAAGCGTTCTAGGACCCAAGCAGGTAATGTAATTATGGGGAAACTCTTTGGGACAAATGGAATCCGCGGTTTAGTTAACAAAGAAATAACCCCTGAATTCGTCACGAAATTCAATTTGGCCATTGGAACCTTCTTTAAAGGAGGCGAAATTTTCATCGGGTGCGACGGAAGGACAAGCAGCCCCATGCTTATGCAGGCAGCTATTAGTGGGCTTTTGGCCGCTGGATGCGATGTTCACGATGTTGGCATGGCTCCTACACCCACCATCCAATATGCAGTTAGATGCTACAAACCAGGTGGAGGAGTGATCATAACCGCCTCGCATAACCCGCCGGAATTCAATGGAATAAAGGTTCTAGGAAAAGACGGTGTTGAAATCTCAAGAGACGATGAGCTTAAAATCGAGAGCATTTACTTCAATGAAAAATTCAAACAAGCCCCTTGGGATGCTCTTGGTAGAATTTCAGCTAAACCCGAAATTTTGGAAATTTATAAGGAAGCAGTAAAGGCTCATGTTGATGTTGAGACGATTAAAAAGAAGCATTTCCGAGTCGTTATGGATTTAGGAAACGGCGTAGGGGCACTCATATTACCTCAAATACTACGCGAACTCAACTGTAAACCAGTTACAATAAATTCAAATATAGATGGGCATTTTCCCGGAAGACCACCTGAACCACGCCCTGAATATTTAACAGAATTGTCAAAAACAGTTGTAGCGGTTAAAGCGGATTTCGGAGTGGCTTATGATGGGGATGCTGACCGCTCTTTATTCTGTGATGAGAAAGGGGAGATCATCTGGGGCGATAAAAGCTCAGCAATAATCATGAAGTACATCCTACGCAAAAAGCGTGGAGCAAAAGTGGTGACGCCGATTAGCTCCTCTAAGCTTATTGAAGACATTGCGGAACGCTATGGTGCGAAAGTTTATTTGACAAAGGTTGGAAGCGTAGATGTCTCCCACAAAATGAAAGAGGTTAAAAGCATATTTGGCTGCGAGGAGAACGGAGGATGTTTCTATGGACCCCATCAGCCAGTGCGTGATGGAGCTATGACTACACTATTGATGTTGCAGGTTCTAGCAGAGACGGATAAAACTTTATCACAATTAGTAGCCCAGCTCCCCCAATACTTTATCGCCAAGGCAAAAATATACTGCCCAAATGAACTGAAGGAGCCAACACTTCGAAAACTGATCGAAACCACAAAAAAATACAAACGGATAACAATTGACGGTGTGAAACTCATCTTACCAGAAGGACGCGTGTTGATAAGGCCATCTGGAACTGAGCCGCTGTTTCGCGTATATGCTGAGGCGAAAACTGAAAAAAAAGCGAAAGAGATAGCGGACTGGGCGGTAAAACATGTCGCCACTTTAATAAAACATTAACTTACGAATTACGTCTAATTAAAAGAGGGGATGACATGACTGACACTGAGTTGTTGAAGTCGCTTGGGCTCTCAGAGGATGCTGCAAGAGTTTACACCATCCTAGTAGAAAACCCTACAGATCTTTCATTTGAGGAAACATCTGTTAAATGTAAGCTCCCAATGAAGAGGGCTCATAGGGCTCTTGAAGAGCTTGTGAGCAAAGGGTTTGTGAAGGTTGAAGGGAACAAGTTCGCGGCGATGCAGCCTAAACAAGCATTGGTTGGTATGCTAGAGAAAAAAGAAAAGGAACTTCATGGGCATCTTGAAAACGCCCGCAATGTAATTGCATCTCTCCAAAAATCGCTTGAACCAATCTACTTGAAAACAAGAGCAGGAATAAAAGCAGAGGAAATACTTGAACCACTCGAAAGTCTCTCTGCAATGGAGTTGCGCACAGCCCAGATAATAGCGAACGCCGAAAGGGAGATTCTGATTTTTGCGCAAAGATTCGACTGGTATGATAAGATCAGTGAAGTATTAGCTCAAGCATTAGATAGAGGCGTTAAAGTAAGAGTTCTCATGCTTGTAGCTGACAAAACAGCATTGTTAAGGGCTAAGGAATTAAAGCAGTTAGGCGTCCAAGTAAGGCGGTGTATAGAGAAAAGCTACCCAGTCCGAGGGACGCTTGTTGATGGAAAAGAATTAGTCTTCTTAATATGGGCAACCAGAAAGGATATAAAAAAGCCACTTCACTTCAGGCCCCACTATACTACAAATGATGGGCTAATCAAAGTGTTTCTTGATGCTTACGAGAAGAGATGGCAGGAAGCTAAACCATTAGGAAAATAACTATTGTTAAGCTGCAGCTGCTCAGTGGGCGCTTAAATTATTCTTGTTTAAATGTTTATATGTCCAGAAAGTATGAAGTATTACCGTAATAACGTACAGTGATATATATGCCTAAGAAAGGTTTCGCCTCAGTTACACTCCCAGAGGAATTAGTGAGGAAGGTGCGAAGAGTCGTGAGAAGCCCGGCAGGTGAAAAATACAGAGGAGTAGCGGACTTCGTTTCCATGGCTGTTGAGGAGAAACTAAAAGAAACAGGTGAGGTGCTCGTCATTTCAGTTAAAGAGGTTCCAGTCGAGGAAGCTAAACGACAAATTTCAAGATACCTTAAAACTCATCCCGGCTTTCACTATCCTAGTGACATTGCCTTTGAACTTGGGTTAGACCTTGAAGTAGTCTTCGAGGCGGTTAAACAACTTATTGCAGAAAGTGCTGTGGAGGAAGCTGAAAAACCCAGAAAGGTGATCGTTCGTTGACAATTTTAACTGAACAGGGAGACGGAATAGTAGGCAAACGCATAGTCTACATAGCAAGAAAAAGATCAACTGAAAGATTGATTATGAAAGGAGGCGCCCACAGAGGAATCAGTGCTATACTCCATGATGCAAAATGCTGGATAGAAAAACCCATTCGCTCACTTTAACACAAATACTGTTTATACCATTCGATGGTCTTCCTAAGTCCCCTCTCTAATGGAACCTTAGGCCTAAATCCTAATATCTTCTGAGCTTTACTTGTATCCGGAACTCTCCGCGGTATATCCTCATACCACGCTCCATAAAACTCCTCATATGCTATGTGTTTGGGCTTTAGTTTTCCAGATTTTCCAGTTAAATTTATGATTAATCGTGCCAACTCGTTTATTGAGGTTTCACGTGAACTTCCAATATTAATTGTTTCACCAACAGCCTTATCCTTCACAGCAGCTTGAATCGTGCCCTCAACAGCATCGTTGATGTAAGTAAATGATCGGGTTTGTTTTCCGTCACCATGTACTAATGGCGGTTGATTCTTTAACACCCGGCGTATAAAGATGGAAATAACCCCACCATAATCGCTTGTTTCTTGCCTAGGACCATATATGTTGAAATACCTCAGAATAACCAAGGGCAACCTGTATTTCCTAAAATAGGCATTACAAACATGCTCATCAATAGCCTTCGAACTCGAATAGCACCAACGATCGATAAAAGGTGGACCGAGAACTCTGTCGCAGTTCTCTTTTAATGGCATATTTTTGTTCTTGCCGTAGATTTCGCTTGTTGAAGCAAAAACAAAACATTTCACCTTATATTTCACAGCAGCCTCAAGCAGGTTATCTGTACCATAAATATTAGTTCTAATTACTCTCGCGGGATCTTCAACATAGTGTTTGACACCCACAACTGCAGCCATATGGAAAATAACATCAGCATTTCTAACGGTTTTATCTACAACTTTTCTGTCTAGAATATCTCCCTTAATGAATTTGAAATTCGGGTTCCTCAGATGTCCCTTAATGTTACTTATAACTCCCTTACTCAGATTATCTAGCACAACAACGCGATTTCTCGCAACCAAAGCGTCTACAAGATGGGAACCGATAAAACCGGCCCCACCAGTCACTAGAATGTCCTTATTCTCCAACCTCATCGAGATCGACCTTTAACAGTAATAATAATCCGAATCTATAAAAAAGGAACTTTTAAAGCAGAGGTCATTTATCTAAAAATCAATATTAGCGAGGAGAATGAACACGAAAGCATTCATATTAGCTGCTGGTGAAGGAACGAGGCTTCAACCATACACTTACGTGATACCGAAGTCTCTGTTGCCTGTCGGCGGGAAGCCAGTGCTAAGGTGGATTCTAGAGCGGCTGAAATTCCACGGCCTAACTGATGTGGTGCTCTGTATAGGCAAATCGTTCAAAGACCAGTTTGAATACCATCTATCCAACTCTCACCAACTGGGATTCAACGTTGAGTTTTCTGTGAGCGATCATCCCTTGGGAACTGCTGGAGAAATATACAATGCTAGGGAATTTATCGACGGACCGTTTATTCTCCATTACGGAGATGAATTAACAAAAGTCAATTTGACTGAAATGATACGTTTCCACAAAATAAAAAGAAATGGTGTTGGGACCCTTGCCCTAGTATGTGGAATACCAATTGAAGTCGGCGTTGTGGAGGCAAATAAGGATGTTATATGCAACTTCCATGAGAAACCCCCATTCGAAAAGTACACTTGGGCTGGAATAGCTGTTCTAGAACCAGAAATTCTAAAGTTCATCAAAAAGCCAGAAGGCTTAGACTTCGGCAGAGATGTGTTCCCAAGTATCCTCAAATCAAAGAAAAAGCTCTACGCATACAAGTCGGACGCTGTTTGGCTTGACGTAGGTGGGCTTGCTCACTATAAAATAGCAAATGAAATGGCGAAAAATGGACTGCTCTAAAATCTATTTAAATGCGGTTGATGGACGGCCTAAACTGCGCCAAACAAAGCCCAATTTCAACGCTTCTCTGGGATCAACTATTGCTCTTGCATCAACTATCGCGCATGGTTTACGGGTGAGGGTTGCAATTCGTCTAAGCGAAATTTTCTTAAAAGCTGAGTGTTCAGTGGCGATAACAATGCAGTCGGCGTCTTTAATAGCCGAATCCAGGCTTCCTGCAACTTCTATATCCTCAGGCGGTTTCTTTACATAGGGGTCATATGCACTAACATTCGCCCCTAGTTTTTTGAGTTCCCTGATAATTGGAATAGATTGCGTCGCCCTAAGGTCGCTGGTTTCACCTTTAAATGCTAATCCTAGAACAGCTATTTTTGCGCCTTTTATCTTAGTTTTCATTTCTTTGAAAGCATCTTTAACTAACTCAACAATGTGAAGATACATCGATTCGTTAAGTTTTCTTCCAAGCAAAATTAAATCTGCATTTATTTCCTTCTCTTTTGCTATGTTCGCTAAGAAATACGGATCCTTGCTGAGGCAGGACCCGCCGACAAGACCTGGAAACATAATGTTAACATAAGATGTGCCCTTAGGCAAAGTATCAGCTGCTCTAATCATTTCATGCGTATCAATTCCAAGCTTTTCACATATCAACGCAAGCTGATTAGCTAAGGCTATTGATTGATCAATCCATAAATTATCCGCTAACTTAACCATCTCCGCTGTCCGAGGATTACTTACTTTAATTGCCTTAACTCCAAGCCTACTGATTATCGCTGACGCAACCTCAGTACTTTTACTATCTATTCCTCCAACAATTTCTGGCCATGTCTTCAGTTCTTCAATTGCCTTACCCTCAGCTAAACGTTCGGGACAGTAAGCTAAAGCAAAATCTTTCCCAGCCTTCAATCCCGAAGTTCTCTCAAGAATAGGCTTAACAAATTCCTCTGTGGTTCCAGGTAAAACAGTTGACTTAACTATTACAAGCTTACCTTTACTTAATCCTCTGCCAATATCTTGGGACGCTGCTTTCATGTAACTGAGGTTAATTTTTCCTTTTTCATCCGGTGGGGTGCCAACTGTAATGTAAATAACTTGACTTTTTTTGACAGCCTCAATAACATTAGTTGTCGCTTGCAGTCTTCTTCTTTTAACATTCTTCTTAAGTAACTCATCTAAACCAGGTTCATAGAACGGCGCCTTTCCACTATTAACTAACTCAACAGCCTTAGGGTTGATGTCAGCGCCAATAACATTGAAACCGGACTCAGCTAGCACTCCACCGAGGCACAGCCCAACATAACCCAATCCTATAATGCATACCGTAATTCTGCCCTGTTCAATCGCATCCGCAATTTCGTTTTGACTCATAGCTGAAAGATTCATATTAGACGCCTCACAACAAAGTCCGTTAAATTACTTAAATAACGCTCGGTTACTCAGCACCCAATCAAATAATTTGTTTATTCCTTCATCCTTGCTAACCGTAGGCTGCCAGCCGAACTCTCTTTTAGCCTTACTTATGTTGCTATAATACACCCTTTGATCTCCAAGACGCCAATCATCAAATCTAAACTTAATTTTCCTTTTTACTAAGCTCTCTAACTTTGATATAAACTCAAGGAGTGATATTGTGTTCTTAGGGCCTCCGCCAATGTTGTATGCTTGCCCCTTTGTTTTCTTAATTTCACGGGTTGCAAGAATCAATGCTTTCAGTAAATCGTCGACGTACAATATATCTCTAACTTGTTTACCATCGCCATAGATTGTAAGCGGCCTCCCCTTCATAGTTGAAATAATAAAATGAGCCACCCACCCTTGGTCCTCTGTTCCAAACTGGCGCGGTCCATAAATACACGACATCCTTAAAACAACAGTTCTTAACCTATATGTTCGGTAATAATCCAAGATGTATTCATCACCAGCGCATTTTGAACAACCATATGGGCTTACGGGGTCAAGCGGGAACTCCTCGTCAACTCCACTCTTCATATGCTTAAAATCATAACGTGTTTTTTTCTTTTCAACTGCTACGTTGCATAGATCACCATACACTTTATTCGTAGAAGTGAAAATAATAATCGGATCTGTTTTAAGTTCTCTAGCCGCTTCTAAGACATTTAATGTACCGCGTGCATTAACTTCAAAATCAGTAAAAGGATCAACAAGTGAAGCAGTAACTGCAACTTGTGCTGCTGTATGGTAAATAACATCGATATCTTTTGTTGCTTTTAGCAGCTGTGAGTAATCTCTAACATCAGCCTTAACGAAGGATAATCTGTCAGACCTACTGTACTTGCTTTTTAACCATTCAACGTTTCTCTCAACGCCAGCTCTAGACATGTTATCGTAAACGACCACCTCAGCATCGCCATTTCGCAACAAATAATCCACTAAGTTAGAACCAACAAAGCCAGCTCCACCCGTAATCAGGACCTTACTCATAGACAATCTCCCATAAAATCCATAAATGTTAACTCTTATGTCTAACTTCGGGAATGTAAAGTTTTAAGTTAATAGCATAAATTTGTTGTTTAAAGCAGGTTAAAGAGTTGACAAAGGTAGACAGAGTTTTAGTAACAGGCGGCGCAGGCTTCATAGGCTCCCATACTGTTGATGCGCTAATCACTAAAGGTTACGCAGTACGAGTATTAGATAACTTAGAGCCGCAAGTTCACGGTAAGAAAAGAAAACCCCCGGCCTACCTAAACAAGAAAGCTGAATTCATGTATGGGGACCTAATAAACAGAAACGACATTGTCAAGGCGATTAAAGACATCGATGCTCTAATCCACCTTGCCGCGAAAGTCGGTGTGGGGCAATCAATGTACCAAATTGAAGACTACACTAAATCAAACACATTTGGAACAGCAAACCTGCTAGACGTACTATTAAATGAAGAGAATGATGTGAAAAAGCTAGTTGTAGCTTCATCGATGTCAATTTACGGTGAAGGAAAATATTTCTGCGAAAAATGTGGGCCAGTCTATCCGGGTCTTAGAGGCGAAGAGCAACTGAAAAAATGCGACTGGGAGCAGAGGTGCCCAAGCTGTGGTAGAACAGTAAAGCCAGTACCAGTTGACGAGGAGAAACCGTTACAACCTCTGTCTGTGTATGCCCAGACTAAACGCCACCAAGAAGAGATGTGCCTTCTTATAGGTAAAACCTATGAGATCCCAACAGTTGCGCTAAGGTACTTCAATGTTTATGGACCGCACCAAGCTCTAAACAACCCCTACACAGGGGTCTGCGCCATATTCTCATGTCGAATAATGACTAGAAAACAGCCTTACATATTTGAGGATGGAAAACAGACCCGCGACTTCATTCATGTAAAAGATGTGGCAACAGCAAACATACTAGCACTGGAAAAAAAAGCGGCCAACTATAAAATCTTCAACGTCGGCTCCGGAAGTTCAGTTTCAATCAGAGAATTAGCTGAAAATCTACTGAAACTCTACAGGTCTAAACTACATCCCATAATCTCCAACAAATACCGGGCCGGGGACATTCGTCACGCAGTAGCGGATATAACCAAAATCAAAAAAGAACTAGGCTTCAAGCCCTCAATAAGCATAGATCAAGGAATGAAGGATCTAGTAGGCTGGGTTAAAAACCAAAAAGATATTACAGACAAATTTGAACAAGCGCAAAAAGAACTAGAAGAAAAAGGGCTAACACTAAAAACCGCCTAAAATTGCTTTAGCAGTTAACCTAACCGCTTCAGCGCTACGATATTTTGGTCTCCAGCCAAGTTGCTTCAATCTGCCAACATCAAGAAACATATTCTTAACATCACCAATCCAGCCTCTACCGCCTTCAACTCCACCTGTAAACTCAAACTTAACATTCTTCAGCCCCATTTCCTCAACAACTATTCTAGCTATACTTCCCACGTCCACTTGATCCTCGGATCCAACGTTATAAATTGCCACTTTACTACGCGCTTTCTCTAAGCCTAGAAGCATAGCGTCAATGCAGTCGCCGGCATGAAGATATGATTTTATCTGGGTTCCATCCCCCAATATCTCCAACTTTTTCGGGTTTTTTCTTAATTTACGCATAAAATCCCATATTACGCCATGACGGCTCCTCGGACCGACTATGTTCGCTAAACGGTAAACAATCACCTTAATACCATACGTATGCGAATACGAAATCAACAGCGCCTCACACGCAAGCTTAGAGGCTCCATACACAGAGATTGGCAACAAAGGAGAATAATCCTCAGGCGTAGGAATTTCAGAAGCTTCACCATAAACAGTTGATGTCGAAGTAAACCCAACAATCTCAACATCACTCCTTCTAACAGCCTCTAGAAGATTATGCGTTGCAACCACATTCTGCTTGAAATGCACATCAGGATTAGTCGATCCAACTCTGACCTCAGGATTTGCAGCCAAATGAAAAACCACTTCAGAATTCTTTATCGCTTTTCCTACGTCCGCCGGATCTAAGAGGTCGCCACGAATTAATTTGAAGCTTCGATTCTTCATCCAGTGCTCGAGATTATTAACTCTTCCAGTACTAAAATTATCCAAAACACATGTAGTAGCTCTCCGGACCATAAGTGCATCCACAAGGTGACTGCCAATAAATCCAGCTCCACCAGTAATAAGGATCCCTAGGTCACTATAATCTAACTTCATTTTTCATCGCTAAAATCCATAAACACTCGAATTATAAGTGTTTATTCTCTGTAAAGCTTTAAGAATAAAACGCCTCTAATTCAGTGAAAGAAGCTAGCTAAGAGGCATTAGAAAATGATAGACGGCCTAATAGTTAAAAAATTAAACCCGATCCACGATGAAAGAGGCTGGCTAATAGAAATCCTAAGATCAGACTGGGATATATTTGAAAAATTCGGGCAAGTATACCTCACCACAGCCTACCCAAACGTAGTAAAAGGCTGGCATCTACACAAAAAACAAACAGATCATATGTTTTGCATCAAAGGAATGATAAAACTCGCAGTCTATGATGGCAGAGTTAACTCCAAAACAAAAGGCGAACTAAACGACTTCTACCTAGGAGAAAGAAACCCCCTGCTTGTAAAAATTCCTCCAAGTCTCTGGCATGGATTCAAAGCAATACACGAAATAGCCTATATAATAAACATTCCAACAGAACTCTACAACTATAAAAAGCCAGACGAGTACAGGCTGTCGCCCACTACAAATAAAATAAAGTACGATTGGGGCTTAACGCCAGGATTAAAACATGGATGATGAAACAGATTGAAACTGCTAGTAACAGGCGGCGCCGGCTTCATAGGAAGCAACTTCGTCCACTACATGCTTAAAAAACACCCAGACTGCAAACTAATTATACTAGATAAACTAACCTACGCCGGCAACATTGATAACCTAAAAGACGTGATGAACAAGATTACCTTCCTCAAAGGCGATATCTGCGTAAGAAAAGATGTGGAAAAAGCCGTAAAAAACTGCGACGCAATACTCAATTTTGCGGCTGAAACACATGTCGACAGAAGCATAATCGAAGCAGGGACATTCGTGAAAACAGACGTGCTTGGAACCTACACCCTACTCGAACTATCCAGAAAATATGGCGTCGAACCGTTCATTCAAATCAGTAGTGACGAGGTATACGGAAGCATAGAAGAAGGGGCCTTCAAAGAAACAGACCCACTTAATCCCTCGAGTCCGTATTCGGCGAGCAAGGGCGGGGCGGACCTCTTGACTTTAGCCTACTATAAAACCTACGGGTTCCCAGTTATGATTACACGCAGTTCAAACAACTATGGACCGTACCAGCATCCTGAGAAATTCATACCGAAACTCATCATAAGGGCTCTACTAAACAGGTCCTTGCCAGTTTATGGCGATGGGAAGCAGGTAAGAGACTGGCTCTACGTCCTAGACAACTGCGAAGCAATTGACCTAATCCTCCAAAAAGGTAAACTAGGAAAAATCTATAATGTTGGCGCTGGCGAAGAGAAAACAAACATCGAAGTTGTTAAAGCAGTTCTAAAAGTGCTTGGGAAACCTGAAAAACTGATAACATTCGTTAAAGATAGGCCAGCGCATGACAGAAGATACTCTCTAGACTACTCAGAAATAACCAAACTCGGCTGGAAACCAAAAACCGAATTCCATAAAGGATTAATGAAAACCGTAAACTGGTACCTGTCAAATAAATGGTGGTGGAAGCCACTCGTAGCCAAAATCGAGGAGTTTGAATTTTGGCGAAGATTCTAATAACAGGCGCATCTGGCCTACTGGGAAGTAAAATAGTAAAACTAGCTGAAGGTAGATACGAAATTATTCCAACCCATCGCCAACGTTCACTCTTCCCTAACTCAGTCGAAATGGACATAACAAAAAGAGAAGAAGTCTTAAAAGTAATTCAGAAATCTAAACCAGATGTGCTAATCCACGCCGCTGGAGAAACCAATGTTGACAAATGCGAGACAGATAAGGAATGGGCTTGGAAAGCAAACGTTGAAGGAACAAAAAACATATCCGAGGCCTGCAGAAAAACTGGTGTAAAGCTGATTTTTGTTTCCACAGATTACATTTTTAGTGGTGAAAAGGGACTTTACACCGAAAGCGATTCTGCGAATCCAATAAATTACTACGGATTAACGAAGCTAAAAGGGGAAGAAATTGTGGAAAAAAATTGTGAGAATTACGCAATAGCACGTGCAAGCGCGATATATGGGTGGCATCCTTGGAAATCGAACTTCGCGACTTGGATCATATCCTTCCTTAGGCAAGGAATGAACATGAACGTCGTGGAAGATCACTATGATTCCCCAACGCTTGCAGAAAACCTTGCTGAAGTAGTACTGAAAATGGTGGAAAAAGAAGCAACTGGGATCTACAATACAGCTGGAAGCGAAAGAATAAACAGATACAACTTCGCGCTAAACATCGCAAAAATATTCAGTCTCAATGAAGACCTTATAAAACCAATCAAAATGAAAGACCTCAGAGCCTGGGTGGCTAAGAGACCGAGAGACTCCTCGCTAATTGTAGATAAGGCGCAGAAAGAACTTGGAGTAAAGCTCCTGAACACTGAAGAAGGGTTAATGAGAATGAAAGAGCAAGAAGAAAGAAAGGAGACCTGAAAAATGAAGGGGCTACTCCTAGCAGGGGGCCGTGGAACCCGCCTAAGACCACTTACCTCCACCGGAAACAAACACCTACTTCCAATAGCAAACAAACCAATGCTTCTCTACGGATTAGAACACCTACGAAACGCTGGAATAAAAGACATCGGAATAGTAGTCACATCCATTAAGGAAGGAGTACCCGAAACAGTCGGCGACGGATCCAAATTCGGCGTTAAAGTCACCTACATAGAACAACCTGAACCAAAAGGAATCGCACACGCAGTTGGAATATCAAAAGACTTCATCGACAATAATCCTTTTGTGGTATACCTCGGAGACAACCTACTAAAAAACGGAATCCAAGAATTCGTAAACGACTTCGAACAATCAGACTACGACGCAATAATCACACTAACAAAAGTTAAAGATCCCCAACGATTCGGAGTAGCGAAAATGAAAGGAGACAAAATAGTAAAACTAATAGAAAAACCAAAAAAACCACCATCAAACCTAGCCCTAGTCGGAGTATACATATTCAAACCAATAATCTTCAAATCAATCACGAAACTCAAACCATCCTGGAGAGGCGAACTCGAAATAACAGAAGCCATCCAAAACCTAATCGACTGGAAACTTAAAGTCAAAGCACACACAATAAAGGGATGGTGGAAAGACACAGGAAAACCCGAAGACCTACTCGAAGCAAATCAACTAATCCTATCAGACCTGGAACCATCAAACGAAGGCAAAATAGAGAAAGAAGTAACAATAACAGGGAAAGTAGCCATTGGACCTGGAACAACAATCCGTAAAGGCTGCCACATCAGGGGGCCAACAATAATCGGAAAAAACTGCGACATAGGCCCAGACACATACATAGGACCCTACACATCAATCGGAGACAACGTCACAATAAAAGGCGGAGAAATAGAAAACACAATAATAATGAACGACACAGCCATCGAGTGCTGCAAAAGAATAGTGGACAGCCTAATCGGGAAAAATTCTAAGATATTTTCAGCAGAGAAAACCCTGCCGAAAGGCTACAAACTATTCATAGGCGACAACACATCCCTAAGCATATAGAACTGCCGTCGAAATCACCCAATTGACATCCCATCCTCAGCAACGCCTTGGCAAATCAACTTCTGCCTAGAAGACCTCTAACTTTATCCTCATCCTTAACATCTAATGCCTTCAACCCTAGCTTCGAAGCGATGGTAACCAGTTTATCATCTCCACTTAACAGCACATCACTACCCAAATACTTGCAACTCCCAATCTGAAGTGCATCAGCTTCGTAAATATGCTTATCCAGAATTAAGACCCAGGTTTCCATCAGTATTGGCGTGAAGACTGGAACTATCTCCAGAATTCTAAGGCGTATTAACTTCACAGTTTCACTCGCAAAATTTCTCAGAGATCTATTGAACTCACCCTCAGTAAGCCACTTCCTCTGAAGCCTCTCATCTAGAACTCCAAGCACTTCACCAAAATTCCAGAGGGAAGTAGCTATGCGTATCTCCCCAGCCTCAGCACTGCCAAAAACATCATCAACCGCACCGCTGCCCGGCTCTGTAACGTACCGCTTAACTATCACGCTACTGTCAAGATACAGTCTTAGCAACACGCCTACCCCTCATTTCCCTAACAAGCTCCTCAGAAGGCGGTCCCCGAAGCCTAGGCCTATCTCGCCTAATCTCCTCAGGGGATACAACGCCCCTCACTTCAATCCCGAGCCCACTAAAAGCCGACTGAACCCCCTCATCAACTAAAGATGACCTTAACAAACTTTCAACCTCAGCGCTCAGACTCCTCAACGTTCCACGCTTCCTCAAAACCTCCTCCTTGAGCCTATTCCACAAAGCTTCATCAACGTAGAGACTAACCTTCTTCAAATAGACCACCCAAGCTCTATACCAGTAAACTGGTATTTAAACGCCACGCATCATAACAAGTTACACGACAATCCCTGCTCTACTTTTGACCTTTTAGAAGATCCAGAAAACTGAGAGCCGCTCCTATAATGAGGAAGTAGAAAATATAAACAGCAACAACAGAGCTCTACAGAACCAGAAGCACAGCTATCAAACAAGTACCCATTTCAAGTAATAATATCACGTAATAACAACTTCTTTTCTAGCTAAACCCTGAACCATCAAAGGCACAATTTTACTAGCTCTCAAAATTTCGAGGAAAAGGGGCTTCTCGCTCTTATCGAAATGCACAACTACATCCCCCACTTCCTCCGCATGCGAAAGTCTTCCCTTACCAGAAACAATTACAGTAAGAACATCAGCTTCATCATCATACCTAATCCTATACGCCATACCTCTCCCGCCTACAGGAAGCCTCATCACTTCAATTATAATCTTCTTTTTTCCTTCAGTGTAGATGGCTACTTCATCACTTCAATTATAATCTTCTTTTTTCCTTCAGTGTAGATGGCTACTTCATCACCTATGGATAGACCTAATGTTGTGATCAAATCGTCCGGTAAGTATATGGCAGGCCTTCTTCCAGCTTGACTGATTTTTCGGATCAATTTTAATTGTGGTGCTATGGCTGTGATTCTCTCTCTTATAGCTCTAACCTGCGCTGGTGTGAATATCTCGTCTCCACACTTCGGACATTTTAGGCAAGACGCATTTGGAATTATCACACCTAACTGCTCGAAGCTTGTTTTTGCTTCTTTATACTCAACCTGACATTTTGGGCACTTGATCATTTCTCTCTTCCTCCTTTAGTTACGGTTATAATCCGAATGTGGTCCGAGTAATCTACATAGATAGCTACGATCAGCCCATGCTTTGTCCTGAGCGCCGCCTTATACTTGTTCTTTCCCTCCCGAGTTCTTTTACCCTCCTTCACAGCTTTTACGGCTAGATCCTCTGTGAGATTTTGAGCTATTAGCCGCATTACGGCATGCTTGGTGAATAGTATGGGCTTCTCAGACACGTAGCCTCTCCTCAAATACACGTGTTAAATACGTATATAAGCATTGCCTGGAGATTTCAAGGCAGATGTCGGGAAATAACTCATTGTAAATCATCACTCTTCCAAATGCGCCTTACCCTTTAAGAGATCTAGGAAACTGAACGCTACCCCTAGAACAAGGAAATAAAACGCATAAACAGCAACAACCTCAGCCACAACAGAATTCCCCTGAACCGTAAAAACCATCGCAGCCAAAATAAACACCATAAAACCCACAACAAACGGAGTCGCCCTATTCTCCGAGCACCTAACCCAATACAAAGTCAAAGCCCTCGGCGTATACACCTTCCACTCCTCCCTAAAATACGGCAAAACCCTAGCCTGAAAAACAGATATAAAGGCCCCAACTACCCCAAAGAGAAAAGCAGCAAAAGCCAAATTCCCAACCTGCACAATAGAATAAGCCCGAGGCAAAGTAAACAGAGAAATAAAAGGCACCACCATCAACAGCAAGAAAACTAACGGAAAATTAACAACCAACAGCTGAACAAAGCTAGACGGATTCTCTATGAAGATAGTGAGCATTCTTGCAGCTTCTCTATAACGATGCTTAATGAAGGAAACAATTGCAGGTAACTTACTCGTACGCCAAGCAATAATGATGCTTAAAATGCCCCCACTAGAAAGGGATACTATAGTCACGGTCAAAATGGAGACTTGTACAAGAACCGAAATAGTAGTTGCCTGCGCCGTATCCCCCTTCACACCGACTGTCTGCCAAAGATTAGATACAGTCACCTCATACCGTCCCGGCAGAAATTGACGAATAACCGCTACACCATCCGGATCCGACATAGTCTCAACTCTAGTTCCATTAGGCAAGATGACAGAAACGGAGCAGCCACCAGCAGGAATACCTAGCGAGTCCTTTATAACAACTTTAAGATTATAGATTCCAAGTCTAATCACTGGAACATTATCCAAACCTGACAGAACATACCTAAATGTCTCCTTTACAAGAACACCTTGCCACGTAACATTCACGCCCACGTCAGTCTGCTGAAATATTAACCCATCAGTCCAACCGTCAGAATCCGTCTTCATACTTGAAGTGAAATACCTCACAGTTGCACCAGAAACACCGCCTCCATCGACATCCACGCAACGAACCCGCAGCCTCCTAACAGTATAATTCACTGAACCCACCTCGTTGCCGAATCCATCATAAGCCGAAATAGTGTAAGTAGCGTTTGTATGAGTCCAAAAAATAGTTTTGGAGAAATTTGCGCCTGAAACATACACTCTTACACTCTCTCCATCACCAGCATAGCGCTTAACACTAGAAGATGTTGAAAACATAACAAAATCATAGAACACAGATGCAGTCTCATTGTTTATTGCCCTTATCCCAAGCATAACATAAGTTAGCGATGTTAAATTGCACCGAGAAATGTCGAACGCATAGACATTGTAGTACACCGGAGACGTCATCCATTGAGTTTCCCACATCCTAACCGCGGCCCTATCTAACATAACCTCAAACTGAGAGTTAGATGTTCCACGCACCCTAACTATCACATACCGATAAAATGACGGATCCAGATTCGGCGACGGAATCCTCTGACAACTCCAGCTACACCCACTCTCATTCTTCGCCCGAATCGTAAGTTTTAAGGTATCGCCATCACTCGAAGCGCCCATAAACATAGGCGGCAAATCCCCCCAAGCCCGCGGACTCCAATCAGACATATTAAACCTCCCATCCCTCCACCCAACACCCTCAAAAAGCCTCAACGTAACATTCTTCACAGCAACAGGAATCGAACCCGTAATATTAACAGAAGATAAAGAACCACTCGAACTATCACCTGTAACAGTGAGATTACAACCGCTAGAATTAGAAGTTATTCTTCCTATTTTAGGGGCATTTACAGCTTGTGTAGTAGTGCTCCCCTTTGCCTCAGGCAAACTATCAAAAAATCCGATCGCACTCAAAAAGAAAACCATCAGAAAAAATGTAACTGTAATCCATCTTGAGTATAGCCTGAACTTCAATAAAATCACCATAAACTCCAGTAAACAAATCTAAATAATTTTGAGTTAATACAAATATCACCCTTAAGTTCTTACAGATACATTAAAATATGCTTATGGGGCTTCGTTTCTGAAGGGATCGAATATTTGAAAGTTTTACTAGTTAACAGCCCTGCCTACATATACAATGACAATAGGCATTTTACTCAAGGTTGCCGATTCAGTTGTAGTGACCCCATTCCACGTATTGGCGGAATAAAAGACCACTACAACGTTTATCCATATTCTATGGGTTACGCCTCATCTCTACTAAAACAGTACACAGATTCCAAAGTAAGGGCCTGCGATGCTTGTGCTCTCAACCTCAATGAGAAGGATTTCTTAGCTGAGATTAACCGTTTTAGCCCAGATATTCTAGTCGCGGAGCCGCCAACGATTTCACTACCACTAATGATGGAACTACTGAAAGAGGCGAAGGGTACAACAGGCTGTAAGCTTGTGGTCGTAGGATTACATGTAACGGGTCTTCCAAATGATACGATGAAAACTTATCCATTTATAGACTATGCAATAGTGGGAGAATACGAGTCAGCTTTAAAAGAGCTTGTTGAGACTGAGGAGAAAGGAGACAATTCAGAGAAAAAAATTTCAGGCATTGTCTTTCGGCATAATGGTGAGGTTTCCGTAAATAGTAGGTCTAATCCAAAAATCCCCTTCGATGCGATGCCTTATCCTGACAGGGACGATTTACCTGTGGAATTATATCACGACTTTGAAATTGTTGGTAAGCCCACAGTCCAGATGTTAACATCTAGGGGGTGCCCATATCAGTGCACCTTCTGCAATACTACTGTGTTCTATCCTGGTGGATTATATCGGGCAAGGGCCATCAAGAATGTAGTTGACGAAATGGAGTATGTAGTGGAAAAATACAGGGCACGGCAAATATACTTTGATGATGATTTGCCGTTCATTAACCGTAGCCGTCTTCAACAACTGGTTGAAGAGATACTTAGTAGAAACTTGGATATTCCTTGGGGGTCAATGGGCGATATTAACATTGATGAGGAATCCATTCGTTTGATTTCGAGGGCAGGGTGTGTTGGCCTCAAATTTGGGGTAGAAAGCATAAATTCACGGGCATTAAAGGCGGTTAACAAGAAATTTATAACCGCAGAAAAGACGAGAAATTTTGTTAAAGCATGTAAAAAATACCGTTTATGGACTCATGGAACCTTCATAATAGGGTTACCATATGACACCAGAGAAAGTATACTCGCTACATTAAAATTCGCTTTAGAGCTCGACATGGATTCAGCGCAATTCTACATAGCGGTTCCACTCCCAGGAACCCCGTTCTACGACTTTGTAGAAAATAACGGTTGGTTGGTGACAAAGGACTGGACCATGTACGACGGCAATAACTACTCGGTAATAAGCTATCCTTGGCTCTCTAAGGATGAGATAGAAGAGTTGATCAGATTTGTCAAGGGTACTTGGGAAAAAGAAACCATAAAAAAATTTATGAAAAGTCCTTACAGGATGTGGCGATACGTTAGAGCCCGAGGGTTAGGTTACACCCTTAGAAAGGCGTCCGCGCTTCTAATAACAAGGAAATACGGCATAGCCCATCCAAGTTATGGATGGAGCATCCAATCCGCTTCTGAGGATTAGAGCTTGTTCAAGATGTTGCGGATTGTTTCAATAAATGCTTGGATTAAGTGCATTTGGCTCGTAGAAAAATAGTTTTTCATTAGGAACTAATGCCATATTTATTTGTTGTAGCACATGAGGGGAATATTTGGTAGGTTATGTTACGCAAAGCAGCATATAACTGCCAAAGATACATCGCTTTGAACGGATTTTTTATATCCGCAACTATGAAGTCAATGTTCTTTCCATTTTTTCTAATGCTTCTGTAAATATCCTATCCCAAGAGTATTTGCTAGCTAATTTTAAAGCATTCTCTCTGCATTCTTTGTATAATTGATCATCGCTGAGCAGATTAACCACTGCATTTACAAACTCATCTTTGTTGTAATTGATGGCAAAGCCAGCTCTGTTTTTGTCTATTTCATCCGCAATCTGCGGCACCCTAGTAATCACGACTGGAAGACCCAACGCCATATAATCCTTAGGTTTAGTGGGATCGGCAAAGTATGTACTACTATGGCTATCTGAACCAGGCTTATAAGGGGCAACCCCGATAGCATTCATGGATAAAAGTTTTTCCAAGTGCTTTCTATTGGTTACAACTCCTTTGAATTCAACATATTTTTGGAAACCCCTCTGTTTTATGATCTGTTTCACTTCTACCTCGTGCTCACCCCCACCTATAATCACGAAGCGAGTTTTTGGAACCCGGGCGATAATTTCTGGAATGGAGTCAATCAATAGATAAATTCCTGCCTGCTTGTGTACATCACCAAGGAAGACAACTTTATGCCGATCGATTTCATTCACAGACAGCCTCTGAGCCTCATCAAACTTCGTACCTATAGGGACAGTCAACTGTTTATCCCTGTACTTTATTGGAATCCCTTCTTCTTCCCTTCCGGTTCTTATTCGTGTTGATACATTCCAAACCCAATCACATCTTTCGACACATATTTTGTCCATTAGAAAATATATCGCGTTGAGCGCTCTGTTTTTAAATCTACTTCTGAAGTAGTCAATGGTATAGAAGCAAACCGTCTTGCCTCTTCCAATAGTTCTTAAAAATAGGCAAATCAATGCGTTGAGGCAATCTGCGCCGAACATGATATCAAATTTGACACCGCAAGTCAAAGACCAATATACAGTATAAAATACGTCTTTCATATACATGAGTAGATCTGGTAACCTCCAATCTATAGCTTCATGATAATAGACCAAATTTCCACTATGATGCGTCCGAATATGTGAGGCGCCCTTCATACCATACCTCTTGTAACAATATGAAAAAGGATGCCCTATGAAAATGACATTTCTTGCTTTATTATTTACAAAAAAGTCCTCTAATTCCTGTGGTGCTCCTTTTACGTAAGTATGGCAAACTATCAGTATGTTCTTCCTCGAAAAAGTTATCGGGTTGTTCACTTCTTCACTCCTCAAATCATAGTATGATACCTACGAGGGTTGAATTGATTTTGGTTCAAAGACTGCAACTTATATCAAACCAATCTTTTGCTACAATTTCCAACAAAATTTGCGCCTGGAACATAAGGTAATTTTTCGAGAAGTTTAATTATTAGCGAAACTAGACGCCTAACTAATTTTCGCAGATTGCTGGCTCTGTCACTATGTAAGAATTTTATCTCTCCTACATCCTTGATTTGAACGTCTGAAAAACCGCTTGCAATAAGCAGTTTAGTAAGTTCATCGCCCCTTATGCCCCTCTCATTTGCTGTTCTATCTACTCCAAAATGGTATTGAATAAAAGTACCTAGATTAAACGCATTGGGCTCACAGAAGAATAGTTTTCCATTAGGAACTAATACCCAATTAATTTGCTGTAGTGCACGAGCAATGGCATTCGGTAAGTGATGTAATACAAAAATGCACATAACTACCGAAAATATGTTATTTCTGCATGGAATCTTCTCTATATCAGCAACAATAAATTCAACGTCCATTCTTCGTGCTTTTCCAATCATCTTAGCTGCTTTAATACACGCAGTCGAGAGATCGCACCCCACTACTTGAAAGCCATGCTTTTCCAATCGAAAACTAAAAGCTCCTGATCCGCAACCAACATCAAGTAATAATCCACGTTTTTCTTTTAAGACCCCACTTTCGGCCAGAATTTTCGTATACTCATCTTCTGGGGAAGCTTCGAATTGACCATATTTTTTGATCCACTCATCGAAATATTTTATTTCAGATTCTTTGTTTTGCAAGTTATTCACGCTGTATGTTAAGATTTAATCCGGATATATCACTAAAACCTTCCTCTAGAAGGCAGGTTTTTTGCTTAATATGTATAGCGAAGGATAAGCATTTTTTTAAACTTGTAGAAAATATAGGTTGTCAAGATCTAGATGCGCATAATTTTTTTAAATCATAGTACCGAAGGTGTCGGAACTTACTTTCGCTGTTTAAACATCGGAGGCTCTCTCGTCAAACGCGGACATGAAGTTACATTAGTATGCGCAAACTCCGATGTCAAAGTCAAACGAATTACTGTAAAAATTAGGGAAGGTGTTATAACAGTTTTTTTACCAAGATTAGGCAACATTGATATTCTTAACACGTTAAAGTCAAATAGATTTTACCTGTTTACAGATAATTTTCTTAGAGGTTTCAATGCTGTAGGTCTTACTTTAAAAACTAGATGCGATATCATACACGCATTTACAGTTGCCCAGCCTGCTACAGCAATACCGTTTATTGCTAATCGCATTTCTCATAAAGCGCCTATTGTCGTTGATTGGGATGACTGGTGGAGCAAAGGTGGTTTGGCGAAGTACTGGGGTAAAATAGTGGAAGTCGGCATGGCTTTCTCAGAGGAAAAATTGCCTCTCTTCGCAGACGCTGTGACTGTTGCCAGTGATGAACTAAAGAGAAGAGCCTTAAATTTAGGCTTGCCATACGAAAAAGTTTTCAAGGTTCCAAACGGCTCAGATGTAGCACTAATAAGACCTATTCCCAGCTCCGAAGCTAAGAAAAGACTTCAAATCAACGAATCTACACCTGTTATTTTTTACGGCGGGATGTGGCATCTCAATAATTTGTCAATGCTAATTAATGCTTTCAAGCACGTCGTTAATAGACGCCCAGACACCATTCTTGCACTTTCCGGAAACATTGAATTTAAGCATAAAATGCTCATCAAAAAATTAGATCTGAATAGCAACGTCGTATTCTTTGGCGTGGTTCCCTACAGGGAAATGCCTCTATATCTCTCTGCGGCAGACGTTTTTGCATTACCTATGAATGACGAAATCAGTGAGCGCGCACGATGGCCAATGCGCCTTGGTGAGTACTTAGCCGCTGCCCGTCCTATAGTCGCAAGCGATATCGGCGAGGTGGCCACCGTCATTAAAAACGAAAAATGTGGATTATTAGCACAACCAAATGATCCAAAAGATTTTTCGGAAAAAATTTTGATGTTATTGCATGACGATGAGCTTCGGATAAATATGAGCCGTAGAGCACGTATGGCTGCTGAAGAAAAATATTCATGGTCAAAAATAGCAGAAAGGGTGGAGAAAATTTATAGAGAAATTATTAACTAACAGTGTGTTCCCTCAAAAAGAAAATACGTAAAACCATACGTTAAGAGCAATAACAAACAGGCAAAGGGATGGAAAAACCACGCTGTATCAACTTTTATTTTATACCCCTTTATCGCCTCTTTTATTAACGGTAATAGCGTTAATGTAAAGAAAGCGAATTTAGCTATCTCCTTTGTATTTGTTCTCCATGGGTACTTACGATACTTTCTGAAATAGAGGTAGTCTCTTATTCGTCTATACGTTTTTCGAATGAATGTTGTTACATTATCGGCGTATAAATGGACTATACCTATCCTAATCATAGCTATTTTGTTGAAGCCCATTTGAGTAAGCTCGTAAATTACGTCTATATCAAAGTAGTACGGCTTATAGTCTGCTTTGAGCAATACCTCTCTTCGACCTATAAAGCCGTTTGCCCCAATTGTGGGGATCTTAGCGCCCCTCTTTAATTTTATAAGGTAATACGTCCCCACGTCGACTATCTCCTGTGAAGTGTCATCTGTCCAGTTCAATTTAACCCAACTCCAACGATTCCTGTTGCTAACGTATAGTTGCAGAGGATCGCAAACACCGAATAGAGCCGTATATCTGTTAATGAACGAATCATGTTTCCTATAGGAGAATGCATAGGGCTCAGCGCCAATCACATCTTTATTATCAAAGCATGAAGTCATAGCCTTAAGCCAACTCGAGTTCGGAAGTACGTTATCGCTATCAATGAACGCCACTAGCTCCCCTTTCGATTCTATTAGCCCGATGGACTTTCCAGCTTCTCCCGTGCGAAGGAAATTTTTAAAAACCTTCACCTTAAAACTGCGCGCTATATCTAAGGTCTTATCGACAGATCCCCCATCTACTACTATTACTTCAATTTTGTCCAGAGAGTAGTCTTGCTTGAATATGCTTTCGAGGCATTGATGTAATGTGCCAGCACTATTGAAAGTTGGGATTACGATACTTATCGACTTCAAGGTCTAGTCCTTCGTAGAGCTTTGCTTCTTCGTTCATTATGGTATCCCAGTTATACTTCTCTTCAACAAGCTTTCTACCATTTTTTCCTAGCACTCTAGCCATGTTGCGATTAGTTAGAATTGTTAATAATTCCTTCGTAAGACTTTCTATGTCACCAGGTTTCACAAGGATTCCGTTGTTATGCTTCTTAATTATTTTTGAAATGGCTTTCACATCTGAAACTATGACTGGCTTACCCATAGCACAGTATTCAAAGAGTTTGAAGGAAAGATAGCAATTTGTTTCTAAGGTCGATCTGAGAGGCATAACGCCGACGTCAGCTATTGCAAGGAACTCCCGGACTTGGTTATAATTAATCCACCCCGTAAATACCACTGAGGAGTTTATCTTTAGATCCCTTGCCAGTTTTTTGACTTTAAAAGAGTGGGGGCTTCCATTGCCGATAATGAATAATTTTGTATTAGGCACATGCTTAAGCACTAAGGCAAAGGCATGCAGTAGTATGTCCAAGCCGTCCCATGGTTTAATATCGCCATGAAAAATTATTACTGGACAATTATAGAGGTTATATCTGCTTCGTAATTCTGAGCAGTCTATGTTTGGATTAAACATTTCAATATCAGTTCCATCAGGTATTATGTGGATTTTCTCGTCTGGAACCCCCATTTTAGTTAGAACATTTTTCATCTCGTCGCTTACCACGACAACCTTCGTAGAATTAAATAATACAAAACGTTCGAGTTTCTGAAAAACTGGAACCAGAAATGGATTTTCAAATCTAGCGATATCTGAATAAAAATCAGTGAAGTCGATAAAAATTGGGCAACCGATAATTTTTCCAGTTATGACGGCAGCAAATCCTGCCAAAGGGTTCCAGCCGTGGACAGCGTAGATTCTCACTCTCTTATGTAATACTAATGCATGAAGTACTGATAGAAATAAGTGAATAGTCCTCGCAACTAACCTAATCTTGGAATATAAAAACGCTGCAAGACCTGGATATTGGTGCGTGGCTATATCCGAGAAAAATAAGTTTTTTCTTTTATGTAAATAAAAGCTTGGCACAATCATATGAACATTAAATCCTTTTTTAACAAGTGAAAGGCCTAGCCTGTAAAGCCTGATGTTAGCACGTGAAACAGGTGGTAGAGGTGTTTCAACGAAAAGGGCAATGTTAATAGAGTTTCTCTTCATATCGTCAAATCACTCTCGGCATCTTTATAATTGATATTTCATAGCAAATAAATCAATTTAGAAAGCTGAGAATACTAAAGAAAGATAAAAACCCAGAATGTGAGCGCGTTTCAATTGAAAGTATTAGTAGTTAATATGCCAGGTATTAAAATTGAAGAAAACGGGCATATTCGGCATTTTGTCAAAGCTGGTTCACGCTGGCCGATGACTATTGGGTACTCTAAATCAGTTGCCTACTACCCCTACCCATTTTGGTTAGGATACACTTCTTCCATTTTAAAACGAGATACACCTGCTGCAGTAAAGGGAATAGACGGTGTGGTAATGGATATGACTCCTGAAGAATTTCTCTCTATAATTGAACGGGAGCATCCTAACCTCTTGTTAGCAGAGCTGGCAACACTAACTATATACGATGATTTGAAGCTGCTAAATCAAGTTAAATTATCTACTGGAGCTAAAATAGTGGTATGCGGTAGTTTTGTCACAGCTCTCCATCAAGAAGTTATGGTAAATCATCCATATGTGGACTACGCTCTCATAGGAGAATATGAGTTAACCGCTAGAGATCTTGTAAATTGTCTGGTGGAAGATAAGGGGCTGAGCAATGTATCAGGGCTGGTTTATAGGAAAGATGGAGGCGTGAAGGTTAATGTGCGGGGGCCTCTTATCTCTGATTTGGACACGCTTCCTTATCCTGATCGCGATGATTTTCCAGCAGCTAGATATTCCGATTTTGCAGTTACTAATTTTCCATGTATACAAATGATTTCGAGTCGTGGTTGCCCATTTGGGTGTATCTTCTGCCTAGAGCGACATGTAATTTATGCATCCTCCGCATATAGGATGCGAAATCCGAAGAATGTTGTAGATGAAATGGAACTTTGTATAAGCAGGTATGGAGCTAAGCAAATCTATTTCGATGACCAAAGTTTCACTGTTAATAAAAAGTATGCAATGGCGCTATGCAATGAAATCATTCAAAGAAAGCTAAATATCCCGTGGACATGTATGGCTGATGCTATAGTTGCTGATTTTGAGATTTTAGAGAAAATGAGTAAGGCAGGATGCGTTGGAATAAAATTTGGAGTTGAATCGGCCGATCCAAATATACTCAAGACCATAGGGAAACCATTGAAGCTTGAAAGAATAAAGCGTATAGTGGAATGGTGTAGAAAGCTGGGTATAAGAACTCACGCTACGTTCTGCATAGGGCTGCCCGGCGATAATAGAACTACTATAAAAAATTCCCTCATTTTTGCCAAAAAATTAGGTAGCGACACAATCCAAGTTTCTATGGCTGTTCCCTACCCTGGTACACCCTTCTTCGAATGGGCCGAAAAGGAAGGCTATATTATAACAAATAATTGGTGTAAGTATGATGGTACTCAGCACGCGGTCCTATCCTATCCTGAACTATCTAACGCCGAACTCGAAGAGCTTTATCGAGAATTTCTAAAAACTATCTCTAGAAAGAAAGTATACGCGTTCGCTTCTCATCCATTGGCGACAGCGCACATAATTCTAGGAGTTTATAGACAGAGAGGTTTAAGGGGCATATTAGATGCGACGAAGACTACTGTTGAAAATGCTTTATAGGGGCAATCGCCTCTTAAGTCATCACTTCTGTTTGATACAAATAATCCAATAGTTTCCTAACGCAGGAAATAGATCAAAGAATAAGTAGATGAGTGGTTCACAGAGAAACACGAATCTACTGAGAAGACTATACGGTTTTACGTGAACCAGTCCACCGTATCCATAAAGGAATTTACTCTGAGTCTTCCTCACCGTGTAACCCATCTCTTCAAATTCACGAGGTTCCCAACCTGATCTATGTAGTTCTAGGGGGTTTCCATAAATTTCATCGTGAGGAAGAAATCCTAGAGGGGTTGTAATTATTATTTGATTCTTAGCTATTCTCTCTACTTCGTTAATCAGGTGTGAACCCTGTGATTTTTCTAAGTGCTCTATAACTTGAAGCGATAAGCATATGTCGAATGAATGATCTCCGAAAGGCAGGAACCTTGCATCTGATAGTACATAGTCATCATGAATATTTCTTTGCTTGCATTGTTTTACATTTGGAAGAAAACCATCTAAACCTACCATGAATAATCTACGGCGTTTTCGGATCATCTGAGCTGGAATACCTTGACCACAACCCACATCCAAAAGACTCGCACTTCTTTTATCTAACAGCATCACTATGGGGAAAGTAAACGAAAATAATGTCAAGTGAAATGGTTGTAATTTACTGTAGGTATACTTGATAACATGGTCTACAAGCTTTATCTTAGCAGACAAGTTACGAGGCGCCCCTTAAACTGGTCTGTTAACTGAGGAAAGCGCTTAAAATTTCTTTCTATTCGTAGCTTAAAATAGAATCGATGAACTTCGACATCGTTCAGTAAGGATAATTTTTCAATAGTTTCATGTAAGACAAATCGTTTATTATCGTTTGTGCATCCTAGAAAATTGAAGCATTAAAGTGATAACCGATGTCTCCACAGGCAGACATAAATGAAGATGTTTCTATTGTGGTGCTCACACATAACAGGAAAGATTGTGTGCTTGATTGCATACGTAGTATAATGGCCTTGCGCCACTCAAAGTATGAGGTAATAGTTGTTGATAACGGATCCACCGATAGAACTTCTGAAGAGATTGCGCATCTCTTTCCCACAGTTAAAGTCGTTAGAAGTGAAATCAACCTTGGCGCTGCTAAAGGCAGAAACATTGGTTGCCAGCACGCGAAGTATAGACTCATCATGTTTGTTGATGACGATGTAGTCTTGGACCAAGATGTCTTGAATTACTTAGTGACTGGTATGCAATATTATCCAAATGTGGGGGTTGTTGCTCCAAAGTCCTTTGAGTATAATAATCCTTCAAGATTGGTATCCAACGGTTGCGATATTAATCGCATATCTGGAAGGATACGTGGCGAATTGCTTAGAAATGCAAAAGGGGGACTCGTCAAGCCATTCTTTGAGGTTCACACTGTTAGTTCCGCGTGCATTCTTGTGCGTAAAGATGTCTACGAAATGGTTGGAGGGTTTGATGAGCTATTTAATATCGTGTATGATGATGTAGATTTTTGCCTAAGAGTTAAGGAGGCGGGCTTCAGGGTTCTCGTTGCTAGTAAGGCAAAAATCTGGCATAAGAGCTTTCTTCCAACAGATTTGCCCTTCCTCAGGATGCTGGGAATACGATCGCCAAGACGAGTATACCATATAATGAGAAATAAGGCATTGATTATAGAGAGGTATTCAAATGCGATCCAGCTTGTCATATTCCTCTTGGTATTTCATCCATTCTACTGCTTGTTTCACTCGTTTGTGGCTATGAGATACCGAAAAATAGACATGCTCAGAAATGTTTTGTCAGGATTTCTTTCAGGTTTGCTTCTAATTAGAAGGGCTAGATCGGGGCGTCCAACTCCGCTGACTCCTTAAAAAGGGAATGGAACTGCTATAGGAGTAGCTATGCTACTTTATTGTATACTCGCTTTCGTGACTTTACCGTATATACATAGTAAATAGAGCATAGTAAAAACGCTGTAACAGAAATTAGAGCACAACTCTCAAACACTTGTTGGGCCATAAACTCCAGCATTATGGTGTATGAACCTGTTTTGCTAATGTACCATGCGTTAGCATAACCATTACCTAAGAAATGGTATTGTTCGGGAATGGGCTCACCTTCAGTGGTGGCCTTCCAATAAGGATGGTAACTCTCTCCAAATATGAGAAAATATGCCCCTGTGGCATTGGATACATTTACGGTATATCTAGTTGGATCAAGTTTCTCAAAATTAATGGTTGGAGGATTTTTTCCAAGCTTAATTTCTTCAGCAACCAATTTACTTGTATTTGAATAATATAACACTACATCTTTGCCTGGAGTGAAAGTTTCATTCGCCATTATGTCGTATGAACTCTGTATTGTCTCTGCCAACATGGATCTATTTGTGACATAAATTTTCTTAACATAACGCGTCTCATTTATTTCATAGAACGCTAACTTGCCAAATGTCTTAACAAGCCTAACATCAGTTTGTTTGTCAAGAATCTCTTTAATTTCAAATGGGTTCTCCATGTTCCTAGATTTATAGTCTAAGTCGCCATCGATTAGTATATACTTTGCATTAAATATGGCCATTAACTTCCAAGCAGGTATATGAAAGATTTGTGTATTAAACCAAGCGACCGCTTCTCTGAGGTATTCGGCCCCATGCGTACTTCCCATTACAGGCTTCCTGAGAGTGTTCGCATAAGGAACTAATCCACTGTATCCGTGAATCCAGTTCAGGGTAACTGAATCGCCAGGCGATATGGGTGCCAAAATTATCCTAATATCCCCTTGGCTTGAAAGCCACTCAGCCGCTTCTAAATGATAATGTGGCACCTCATAACTCACTACTCGTGTTATATCTTTTTCATAATCACCTGGAACTATACCGCGAGTTTTCCATACGTCCCCAGTCCACATAGGCCATGAGGTGAGAAGAAAAACGATAAAGATGAGCAAAATCAACGTTGTCTTTCGTTTAAATCCGTCTTTCTTACCGTTATCTACAACTCGTCTAAAAGTAAGCTTGGATAATAATGAGCTGAGGTAAGATGCTCCAAGGCCGAATAATATACTATAACCCAACGCAATAATCGGTCCAAATTTCTCATAAGTGTTTCTAACTCCTATAAATAGGGGGACTTCCGCTACAAGTGTTTCAAGCAAATCACCGAACGGTGGAGCGCTTCCCTTTGCAAGAAATATTCCAATGAGACTGAGGACCGTAAAGAATATGACCATCCGATTTCTCCGGCTCGTGAACAGCGGCAGATAAACAATAGCCGGTATCACAAAGCTTACTGCTAGGAAAAGCGGCTGCCATATCAAGTTAAGTTGATACGCCAAAGCAGGAGACACCTGTCTAAGTGCTTCTTTAAATGGGTAGCTTGCAAGATGCGGATCAACACTAAACCACCAGTTCTGAACTAAACGGAATACTTCAATAAGAGGTGCGCTGCCTATACCTGTCGAGATTAATCGAGTGTAACCAATTGTCGCTGGCGTTAAGTAGGAATAGGTTATCGGAACAATCCACCAGATGTTAAAAATGAACCACAAAATAATAGATAGGCCTAAAAACTTTACTGTAAAAATTGTTTGCGATGCAGAACGGTTTTCAAGGAGCCTAAAGGCTGGATATGAAAACACTATGATCCATGCGGTTATAATTAAACCCGGTGCGCCGAATGGAAATGTTAAGAAGAACATTATCATCGATATTGCAATGGCTGGTTGAAATATCTTCTCACAATCAAAGCCTCTTATTACTACCATAAGTAGTAACGGTAAGAGTGGCATGAACGTTACTAATACCTGGGTGCCACGATGCCATACTTGAAGCATTGTGTAGGCATTAAACATATAGAATAACGCGGAAATCATCGGCGCTGTATGACCGCTTTTGCCATCCTGGGCCATCATACTTGTCACCATTCTTGCCAAGTAGTACATTGACAGACCGCTTCCAACGAGTGCTAGATACCAGATGAGTGCCTGCGCTGCGGCATCGGGCAAACCTGCTACTTTTAAAATTGAAAGGAAATAATAAAATGGAATAGACGTTAGAGTTTGTGGATAGGTGAATCCTGGAGCTGTTATCTCGAACCATGTATATCTGATCCAGTTGAATATGTGCTCGGGCTCGTAATACGTCATACCCACGTCCCCCCCTCCATAAAGTAGCCCATCCTTAAACCATACGATGATAAGCAACGCTGAAATCAGAACGATGATTGCAGGGCAGAGTTTGTCGTAAATTTTTTTATCGCTTGATGTAAGTTCAGCGCGGCTTTCTTTATATTTTTCCGTTCCTTGAAGATTGTTCGCTGAGAGAGATGGCATTATTTGTCCCTTCTTCGTGCTATTCCTTTATGTTCAAAATATTAGCCTCTAAAAGCGTTGCGCAGATGCATGCCTTTCTTAAGACCTATTTAGTGCCCTTCGGCTTCCCTTCGATTACTTGTTCTTGATTTTTCTTTTATATAACCACCTAACACCATACAATGCGCTTACTGCGGCAAAACCCGTCGTCGAAATTATGAGGCCTAACTCCACAGTTCTTTCAAAGGCAAATTCTAGAGTGATCACGTATGAACCCCTTTTGTCAATGTACCAAGCGTTTGCATACCCATTAGCAAGAAAATGGCGTTCGGACGATATGGTGGCACCATCGACATGGGCTTCCCATTTAGGGTGATAGCTTTCACTGGACACAAGGAAAAATGGCTGTGTTGCATTTATAATATCCACTTTATATGTGCTAGGACTGGTTTCAGTGAATTTTATACTAGGTTTTAAAAGCGTAGACCCAAGTGCTCCCATTTTCTCTAAGCCAGCTAAATCGGTCTCCCTCAAAAAGATAGTACCTCTTACTGTAACATTTTCCTCCCTCAAATACTCAAAAATATCCGCATGATGTACTATCCCTAGGATTTTGTCTGCTGTGTAAATTTTGTCGACAAAGTATTCATCCTCAATTTTGTAAAAAGTCAAATTATCAAAAGATGCAACTGTTGATATGTGTGGGTTTCTCACTTTAAGGCCGGGGGATGCTTCAATGCTTCGTATCCAAATTGAAATCGGATCGCGCGACTCAGCCTCTTGCATTACGATTTGTATAATCCATATTTCAGGGGGGGTAGGTCCTGATGTGGGAGAGTGAAAATCTAAGTCTATGCGCTTCCACAAGCCAACTTCGTTTTTGGAGATTGAATACTCAGGCTGAAAGCGTCCGTCCCAGTTTACGCCTCCTCCTCCTCTATCTAAGGCTGCTATCTGTAACCTACCAGTTGTAGTAGTCCTTATCCAGATGGATAAAAAATTCAGATTAGAAGAGTTAATTGGTTTATCTTTAAGCATATACCGTAGCCCCACAGCTTTCTGTTCACCTTGAGAGGTAGCATCAAATCGAATACACTGAACTTCATTAACAGTATCATTTTCTATTCGACTGTCAATACCGTACAAAATTTCAAAATCACTCGATAGAGGGTGATCGTATATGTGGCTGCCTTCGCCACCTGGAACTAGAAAATGTTTGAGGGCATTTTCCATTTCTTCAGGAGATTTCATCGGTGGCCTATATCTATTGTCTACGTCTTTATTTACCACAATGTATCTGGCGCCAAAGAGGTTCATTAATTTCCAAGCATAGTTTCGGCGAACATCTACTGATAAAAGTTCAATCATCTTCAGGCTATTATTTCCACCGGCATATCCCGCTAAGGTGGGTTTGCCAAAAATAAGTGGGCGCGGGTCATGTCCCTCGTAGGGGTGAGACCAATCAAGTGTGATGGAACCGTACGAAATCGGTAGAGAGATAATTCGTCCTTTTGGTTGTGTTTCTAACCAATGCCTAGCCTCTTCATAGTAGAAAGGAGGATCTATTGTCGCTCGGATTATCCGTCCACTTCCAGTAAAACTAGAGAACCATATGTCTCCTGTCCACATTGGCCATGGATACACGACGAGAATAGGAATGGCCACCGTCAAAACCAGTGCCGCTGCTGTTATCCTCCTCCTATTGAACTTGCTGATGGGTTGAATGATGTCATTAGATGTTATCCTTTGCCTTAAATTATAAATTGCACTTAACGATACGCCAAACAAGTAACTGTATCCTAAAGAAACTAACGAACCAAGCTTATCATATGAGTCCCTAATGAGTTTAAAAAAAATCCAAAGCGGTGAACTACCTAGCAGTTGGCCCACCTCTTCTCCGAGTGGAGGGCTAGCCCCCTTCGCCAAAAAAAGTCCTAGAAGCGATAGACAAACAAAAAATAGCACATTCTTGTCTTTTGGCCTAAATATAACTGCAAGAAAAGTTGTGAACGGAATTATGAAGCTTATAGCTTCAAATATTGGTGAGGTATAAATGGGATAAAAAGGTCTCTCTATACGATACGATGAGTGAAAGAGTCGAATTACATCAAAGAGAGGGGAGGGCCACCACTGAAAGGTCTCTTTACCTGTAGCCCAAAAGAAAGGTTCTATGTACTCTGATATTGCAGGTAACATCCACCAAGCACTAAAAACTATCCATAGCCCCAAAGAAAAGACAAAGATCTCTAAAGCATTAATCATATTCTTCTTAACGTTGTTCCCGAACAAGGCATCAAAGAGTAAATAGGTAAAAATGGCTAACCAAACAGGAACGATTTCTGGGGTATGGGCGAACGCCGGGGTAAACAGCAATAAAACTAGAGATACGTAAAGACTTAAACTAATCACGCTTTTTCTGTTCTTATACTTAAATAAAATGAATAGAACCGTGGGAAGCAAAGGCATTGTAAACATTATTCCAACAATTCCACGGTGCCATACTGAACTCATCGTGTAAGGATTAAGAATGTAAAATAATGCGGAAAAAATTGCGGCAAGGCGGCTTTTTTCGTTGCTAGGTAGCGCTGTCCATGTGAGATTATACATTGAGATAGCACTTGTAACCATTAGTAAAAAGAAAGTAGCAGCCTGAAGTATGTAACTTGCCGAGACTAGGCTTTGTAAGAGTGAAAGTAAATAAACAAACGGAATGAATGGTATTGATGGTATCTCATAAGCACCAGGTACAGGTAGATCAAGCAGCGCATATTTTCTATAGGCGAGGTGTGTTAAGGGATTATAAAACCAATTCCACTCATCCCCTCCGCCAATTATCAGTCCATCACGGAACCAAATGGTAACAAGCAAGAAGGAGATTAGTGCGAATAAGAAATAATCTAAAATGGCATCTCTTCTAAGAATCCAAGGACTTGACTTAAAACTTAAAATGCCGGAGACTTTAGTCTTTTGCTCTTCAGAAACCAATGGGTGCACAGTCCATAATATTTCATTAAGTTATATTCCTAATTTTAGCAAAATAAGTTTATTCAAAATTGTATTGAAGATATACATCGATCTCAAGACCGATTAAATCGTTGTATTCGAGTTAACTTTGAACTAGATTGATTTGAATTCTGTCATTAAGTGCCCATCGCCACCTGTTCAAGAACTTTCATTACGGTGTTTGCTGCTTTTTCCCAAGAGAATAATTGAGCTTTCTTTAACCCAATTTCCCTCAAGTTTCTTTTAGGAATTTCATCTGTGAGAATTTCTTCAACGCATTTCGCTAATAAATTGATACTTGTTGGATCAACAAGTATACCTGCATTACCGATAACTTCGGGTATCGAAGAGGTGTTAGAAGCTATGACTGGTGTACCGCAAGCTAAAGCTTCTAGAGGAGGAAGACCGAACCCTTCATAGAGTGAAGGGTAAATAAGCAATTCAGATGCGTTATAGAAGAAGACTAGGTCTTCGTGCTGGACATAATCAGTTATAATTACCTTACTTGAGAGGTTCAACTCATTTATGAGCCTTAATGTCTCATAGTATCTAAGTGTATCAAATCGAGTACCATGCTTTTTAGCAATGATAACCAGATTATAACGAGATTTTAGCTTATCAGGTAATTTGTTGTAGGCATGAATCAATGCATTTGTGTTTTTTCTAGGAATGAGACTTCCTGGGGCTCCTATTATAAATTTACCACTGATATGATATTTTTCAAGCTTCTTTGATGCCACTTCCTTATCCATAGGTTTAAAGATTTTTATGTCAACTGCTAAGTACGCTACTTCTACTTTATGTCTAGGAACAAAAAGCAACCTAATTATATCTTTTTTAGAGTTGAAAGAGATCGTAATCACTTTAGAAGCTATTTTGCAACTTAAATAATAGAAAATATAGGTGGACCATCTTACTATAGGACTTGAGGACTTTTCGAAGAAGAAAGATAGATCTGGAACTATTACCACCTGAGGGGTTCTAGCGAGAAATGAAATTGGAGGATTAGGAAAGAGAGCCACGTCTATACGACGTACCCACGCAAAAATTGGAAATACCAGCTGTTTCCAAATTAGATTCCTGATCAAACTATCAAAAAAGGGATTTTTTAAAAACCTCTTCCTAAGAAATAGGTACTCATTATCCGGATAAGTTTTCATCAGTTTTTGCACTATATTTTTTGTATAAATTCCTGCGCCAAATAAATTCCCCAGAATCAGTTCAGTGTCAATAAAGATTTTTATCCTAATCATCTCCGCCGGTGCGATTACTACTATACTAACTGTACATTATAAGACAAGCGCGCAACTACGATGGTATTAGCGCCTTTTTATTTTTGTCTTAACTAAAATACGCAATCAGAGCTGCGCCATTCAACAGAAAATCTTGAAAGGGGGCAGTTCACCAGTTTTATAGGGTTTTAGTGTTGAATAACGTTTACCAGAAAATAAATGAAAAATTGTTAAAAGTAACCCCATGTGCTCTTACTCCTTGGTTTAGTATCCTCCAAGGTACTCTAGATAAGAAAGCAAGAAGCATTTTAGATGTCGGTTGTGGGAAAGGAAGTTTAATGGAAAAAATTAATAGAGACAGACATTTTTTCACGGTTGGCGTAGACCTTTTTATTCCATATATGAAAGAGGCGCGTTCACGGAGGACGCATGACGTTCATATTGTCTGTGACGTTCGCTCATTACCATTTAGGAAAAAAAGCTTTGATGTAGTACTTTGTTCGCAGATAATCGAGCATCTTACTAAGGATGAGGGGCTATCGTTAATTGGTGAAGCAGAAAAAATCGGTAGGCAGCAAGTAATAATAACCACGCCTGGAGGTTTCGTCGGGCGATGGGAACTTGATGGTAATCCATTTCAAGCGCATAAATCCGGCTGGACTTCTGAAGAGCTTAGTAAAATGGGTTACAATGCTAAAGGATATGGGCTTCGCGTGGTATACGGGGAGCACGGTTTAGCGTGTAGTCTTCCTGCGCCGCTGAGGCCCGTATCTTTTCTTTCATCCTATCTTGCAACACCAATTGTTTACTTTTTCCCAAATTTAGCCGCTCAATTAATCTGCGTTAAGAATGTGTCGCTTGCTGGAAGTCAGTAAAATGAGGGGAAACAGTAATCTCGATTTTCACATAATAGCCAATGCTGCTATTGGGCGTGGTCTTAGTGGTGGTGATCGAATATTCATTGAGTGTGCAAGAAGATGGGCGGAAAAAGGGTATAAAATCACCGTGTACGTGTGGGAAGAAGGTTATGAAATGTGTATTAGAAACAACCTTAAAAATGTGGAATATGTAATCTGGCCCGCTTCAAAATACAAGAAGCTGGGGTTCGTCTTTCTGTATCTTATGAGAACGGTTAAGGGTTGCATTGAAGCTTTTAGACTAAAACCAGTTAAGGAATCTAAAAATATAGTCCTATATTCTGCCTCTGACTTTTGGCCTGATGTTTTTCCTGCTTTAATTATGAAAAATAAAATTAAGAATGCAAAATGGATTGCAGCGTTCTATCTCTTTGCACCAAGTCCGCTAAGAGGATATAGTACTGAAGGTAGACTCAGCTTACCGACTTTGAAGGGAGTCGGATACTATTTGTCGCAGATGCCCGTTTACTGGCTAATAAAGAAGAAATCTGACATGGTCTTTGTAACAAACGAACTGGACAGGTTAGCTTTCATCGATAATAGGTTAACGTCAGAAAAAGTGGTAGCGGTTCGTGGTGGAGTTGACGCAAAAACTCCATTGTTAATTCCTGATGTTAAAGAGAAAAAATATGACGCCGTCTTCATAGGTAGACTTCATCCTCAGAAAGGAGTTTTAGAGCTAGTTGAAGTCTGGAAATATGTTTGTGATAAAAGAAAAGACGCTAAGCTTGCCATCATTGGTGAAGGGGAACTAGAAGGGAAGATAAGAGAAAAAATACGTGAATATCGCTTAGAAAACAACATCGATTTACTTGGCTTCATTGACGGTATTGAAAAAATTAAGGTTTTTAAAGCAAGCAAAATTGTTGTGCACCCAGCAACATACGATAGTGGAGGTATGGCTGCGTGCGAGGCCATGGCGTGCGGTCTTCCCGGTGTCAGCTTTGACCTGCCAGCACTAAAAACTTATTATCCGAAGGGAATGCTTAAGGTGCAATGTTACAACTTGAGAGACTTCGCTGATAAAATACTCAGGCTATTAACGGACGAGGATCTTTATGAAAAAGTACAAATAGACGCTTTGGATTGGGCTAAGGGATGGGACTGGGATAACCGAGCTACTGCGCTTTTAATGGCAGTTAAGAAGTTATTCTGAGGAAGCAAGGTTAGGAAATAGCGTGAAGCGAGATTAAGCTTATGACTCACCCCTTCTTTTACCATACTTTTATAGACCGCATGATACCGGATTTAAAAGATAAGACATTTTTAGACTGTGCATGTGGAAGAGGAATATACGGGTTCCTAGTAAGAACTGTTAGGGCTCCTAAATTATTAATAGGCATAGACCTCTCTAAACCGTATCTAAAACAGTGTAAATTTCATAAGGTGTACGACGACGTTGTTTTAGCATCTGTTTCACATCTACCTTTTAAGAATAAGGGGATTGATGTTGTTCTTGCCTCCGAGATTATTGAGCACTTACCAAAGAATGCTGGTAGAAAATTTTTCGACGAAATAGATAGAGTGTGCAAAGAAAGAGCAATAATAACTACACCAAACATTTGGATAATGCCCTTCACAGAAGAACCTGGCGGTCATAAGAGCCGGTGGAGTTTAAAAGACTTGAAGAGCCGAGGATATAAGGTTCATGGAATTGGAGCAAGAATTAACCTTAGGTATGCTAGCGCTCCCGCTGTCGCAGCCATTTACTACGTTTTGACTCCTGTTTCGTACTTGTTCCCCGCCATGGCAGGTTTTCTAGTAGGAGTAAAGTCCTTCACTAAAAACTTGCGATCAAAATAATTTTTGACCGTAATATTTGCAAGTAGCGCTCATTACGTAACTCTAGACGCGACCAGTCTTCAAGAATTCCTTGTAAATGTTAACTGGTGACAGCCAAACACCAACACGCCTTAATACGTAATCATCAGGAACTTTTCTAATCAAACGCTGAATTCTTCTTCTTTCTCCTAAAGTATCTTTAAGATTAACTATGTTCCAAAAAACAGCTCTGAATAAACCTAACATTGGGTATGGATCCTTCCTTATAAGGTGAAATAATGCCCTAAACCACATTCCCATAATAGATGAAGGCAGGTACTTTATCAAATTCTTCAATTCATAATTCTTAGTTAAGACTCGAATGCAGTTTCTCTGAACAAAGTAACTCGCAAGCTCCCGGCTCCTACGTGTTTGTGGACGCCAACTACCTTCATGATGCACTATAGACTTAGGTGCAAGGACTACTCTATACCCGCCGATCCATATTCTCCAGCTAAAATCAAGGTCCTCGAACTGCACATGTGGAAGTTTAGGGTCAAACTGCCCTAGCTTGTCTACTGCTTCTCGTTTAAATGCCATAGCGCCACTTGAAGCTAGAATGTCTCTAACTCTATCGTAGGTGCCATCATCTTCCCTATACATTCCTATTATGATGGGCCAGCCCAGATAAGGTATAATTAGTTCGCCCGCACACATGATACGTTTACCGTCAAACGACACCATCTTGCTTTGTGCTGCACCGATTTTTTCGTCGCTTCTAATAACTTTAACAAGTTCTCTAAGCCAGTTAGGATCCACTTTTGCATCATTGTCTAAAACCACAATGATTTCTCCTTTGGCTTCATCCATCCCCCTCTTTCTACTTGCAGAGGCACCCAAGTTTACGGCGTTACGAATAATTGATAACCGATTATCGGCTCCGAATAGGTCCTCAACAATTTTGTCGCTTCCATCGCTTGATCCATCGTCCACAAAAATAACCTCAAAATGGAGATAGTTTGTATTCATTACGGATTTTAGGCATCGCTCGACAAAGTTCTTACCATTATGGTTTGGAATTATAATTGATACCATAGGTATTTCTTCGTTATTAGAATGCATTGTAATCATCCTCAAGGTCTAAATCGACTTGGCACTTAAATTCTGTTGTTGATGCTATCTCTATCAAATTAAGATAAATACCTTAATCGTTATTTTCTTGGATATGAGTACTTTACAGGGGATTTTTTGCCGTTTCATACACAAAAAATAATCAAGTAGGGAGTCTTAGAAAAAAGTAAATGAGAAAAATATCGGGCTAAATTTAGAGGCATACGGTTTGAACATCACATTATTTGTTCCGTCTTCCGAGGGTTATGGGACCTTCTTCCGCTGTTTCTTTTTAGGAAAATATCTGACAAAGAGTGGTCATAGGGTCGCATTGGTATGTTTCAATCGAGAACAAACTTTGCGTATAACAAGAAAAAGCGTTGGAGGGGTTAATATCACCACAATCCCGTTCAGTTCAAGTTTTGCCAAGATAATTCCAATACAATTCGCGGATGCTATAATTAATTGCTTACTGGAAACGTCGTCCAAATCGGATTTGGTTCACTCCTTTTCTGTAATCAACCTAGCAAGCGCAACGCCCACTATATTTGTAAGAATACTGAATACGCTTGGCCTTCGAAGAGAAAAATTATTAGTCGATTGGGATGACTGGTGGGGACGGGGAGGAATGTTTAAGGATTTTCCTACCGCCATCCAAATTGTTGAAACACTTCTAGAAGAAAAAGTACCATTATTAGGCGACGCTGTGACTGTGGTGAGTGAAGTATTGAGGCAAAGAGCATTAAAAGTTGGCATAGAAGCAGAAAAAATCTTCAAAATACCCAATGGGGCAGATGTAGATTCAATCAAACCTATGCCTAAGCGTGCTGCTCGTGAAAAACTTGGTTTGCCACTTAATAAGACAATCTTATGCCATCTCGGTGTCACAGATTTAACACAAGAATATGAAAATGTCGCAAAAAATTATCCCGACGCAATACTACTAATTGTAGGCTCTCTCTCTCGTTACGCTAAATTCAGGATTCCGCGATCTAAGGGAATAGTTTATGTTGGAAGGCAGCCCTACGAAAGGGTTCCTCTTTTCCTTAGTGCATCTGACATCTTATTATTGCGACAAGACGATGTCATAACCGATTGGGCTAGATGGCCGATACGTTTCGGCGATCATCTTGCTTCTGGTCGACCCACTGTTACTACAGCGATAGGGGAGGTCGCAAGGGTCATGCGTGAAGGTAGCTGCGGGCTCCTCGCAAAGCCAAATGACTGGGAAGACTTTTCAGATAAAATTCTGCAATTAATTAGAAGTCCTCAATTATGCGAAGAAATGGGTAGGCATGCACGTGAAATTGCTGAGAGAAAGTACTCTTGGCAGATAATTGCAACTGAACTTGAAATGGTGTACGAACATTTTTTGTGACTCACGTACACGTTACGCTTCTTCTGATAGGTTTTTATCTTAAACTTTCAATTTTTTTTCAGCTAGGAGAAAAGCGCCTAATTGAGGCATAAGTAAAGCTGCTGGGGATAGTCCAATCATCAGCCAAACTGGATGGAAGCGACTCATTCCTCTGAACCCTATTCCATAGACCTTAAATCCGAGCTTTTTTAAGCCGCTCGCCTTCCATATGCTTTTGTGAAGCTGAAATGGGTCGTCAGGACCGTGTGTTTTCTCCCATGACTCTAGAGCCTTAGCTTGCAACTCAATTGTGTCTTTTACATTTGGTGTCGATACAATTACTTTCTCAGTTGCTACACGTTCGGCCTCATTTATCATATTAAACCCCTCCCTCACCACCATATGTTCAATAACTTCGCAACCTAGGGCGACTTGGAAGCACTTATTCCTAAATGGTAGTTTTCTGACATCGGAGAGGACTAGATCATCGTAAATATTGTGACTTTTGGCGCGTCGAAGATAAGGCAGCCATAAGTCCGCCCCAACAATCATCTTAGGCTCCTGATAACCTTCTTTTAACAGAAAACCCCACTTTCCTATACCGCAGCCCAGATCTAAGATGCTCTTATTCTTACCCACAAGGTAGAGGACGTAGGGATCTAGGAAATGCGAGCTGCTCATAATATGCCGCCTTCATCTACTTCTGAGGTAGAGTTTAGGCGCGTGGCTGTAAAATACTTTATCTATACTCTAAACCGAAATAATTCTCAGATGTGAACATGGGTAAGACTCCAAAAAATAAGTCCATACTAATGCTGTCCGCATTTTTCCGACCGAATGTTGGGGGTGTTGAAACTCATCTCAATGATTTAACAGAGTATTTGCGGAATAATGGCTATAAGGTATTTGTAATCGCTTATCAACCCCTAACAACTAACGCAAGAGCATTGAGCATTGAGAAACAGGAAAACCTAGAGATCCATAGAATAGACTGGTTTGGGCACAATCTATTCAACAAGGTAGCGAATAATTTTATTCTCAATTTCATTTATCTTTTTCCCGGGCTCTTTTTCTATAGTCTTTTCTTCCTTTTAAAACGTAGGAGAGAAATCGATGTAATTCACGGTCATGGATTGGTATCTGCAGCAATCGCGGCTATGATGTCAAGAGAATTTAAGAAAAAATCAGTTGTAAGTCTTCATAACAATTATCGCCTCAGAGACCGAAAGTCTTTCGCTTCGATTTTAATACCTGTACTTTCCAGAGTAGATCAGATCTTGGTTATTTCTGATGACATAAAGGACGACCTAGTTTCTGTGGGCATAATGCCAGATAAGATAAGCATGTTTAGATACTGGGCGAACCAATCGATATTTAAACCGAAAGACAAGGCTTCCTGTAAAAAGACACTTAGGTTAGATAATAAATTCGTCGCGCTTTTTGTTGGGAGATTAATAGAGGAGAAAGGTGTCAGAAAAGTTCTCGAGGCCGCCTCTACAATGAATGAAGATGTTGCTTTTCTCTTCATAGGTGATGGTCCTCTAGAAGGCGAGGTTCGGTCCGCAGCCTTAAGACAACCCAACGTTGTCTTCATAGGAAGAGTGAAAAATGAAAATTTGCCGCTTTATTATAGCGCTGCAGACGTGCTTGTTTTTGGGCGCGTTGACCGTGACTATCTTGAGAGGGTCTGCGTGGAGGCGCTTTTCTGCGGGCTGCCGATAATAGTGCCTAAGCAGGTGACAAGCTTTAAAGTTACAAAGGAGGTGGCTCCAAACGCTCTTAATCCCTCTATTGGTGTGCTTATTGAGCCCACTTCGCGCGCCCTTTGTGAGCAACTACGATTTTTTAGAAAACATGCTGAACAATTGCAACTTTTAGCATCTAGCTGTAGGAAATATGCAGTAGAACACTTTAGTGAAAAGAACGCGAAACCTATTGAAGATGCCTATAAGTCTAGTTAGTAGTTTTTGATTCTACAATTTTTCTTTGTTTGATTTTCTTTATAGCCAGGTACATCGGCTTACGCGCCAGAAATGTTATTACACTGATTAAAAACAATGCGGACACCCATACGCCAGCTTCAAAGTAACTATTTGCAGCATATTCGATCGTTAGTTCAAGTTTTCCAGTTTTGTTGATGTAGAATCCGTTAAGGAATGAGTATGCGGGAAAATGTTCCGCTCCTTCAATACCAACCACATGCCAGAGCGAATCATAGTTTTCCGGTATTGTTAAAAAGAAAGGCTTGTCGGCATCAATTTCTACAGCATATTTTCCTGGGGGCTGTATAGCGTAATCTAAGACCCTAACCTGCGCCGCTACACCGGATGGTAATTCAGTTATCTCTTGTTGTTTTTCACTTGTTATGTTCCATAAATCCATTTTTACTTGATAGTGACCGCCTTTTACATGGTCGTATGTTACTTTCTTTGTTGCATAATATGTTCTAAACCAGATGTCCAGACGGCTGTCCCACCATGTATTAGGCAATCCGCCTTGTATGCTTTGAACCATTGATCCATTTTTATATGCATCCGGCTCGTCAAACCAGTGGGTGCCAAATAGATCGTAGCCGCTCTCTAGGCTTCCGCTTCGTTGAATGAACACTAAGCAGTATTTCTTCCCAACAACTAGCTTATCATATTCCAGCGGTATCCTCTTCACAAGCGGAGTGAAATCGCTAACTTCATGCGGCAATACCACCGCACTCGCTAAAACCTCAGATGTCGGAAAACCATATGCATCGACTTGTCTTAATTCAACCACTAAATTTTCTGCATTTCCCACTCTGGCTATGTTTACATCAATTCCAGATAGGTTTGAATGCTGCGGTACGAATGATTGAGCTGTAACCCAAGCGCCTGAGCCGCGAACCCGCCGTGGATCAAGAGTGGTAGGATATGAGTACTGGTCGATTTCTGGAACGATTTGTGTAGGGCCTGTTTTTACGATTATCACATTTTTCTTTTGCAATTTATTGAGTATGTTTTCGTACGAGCTGTGCAACTTTGAAGGCGGTACTAGAAGCAAAACATTGACAAGGTTGCCTCCATTTTCATTAACAAGACGAATTGTATGAGCGCCTAGAGTCAGAGAAGCTTCACCGACTTTTATCCATTTAAGATAGCTGCGCTGCGAAGCAGTATCAGTCGTGTTAACGTATGCACCATCTACATAGACTGATATTTTTCCACTGGTCGGGCTCTGCATAGCCCTTATCCAGATTTCATTCGGTCCTGAAGCTTCAACGTTAACTTTCATATCAAGGTCTTCACCAACGGCATGAGTTGCAGCAAAGGTGCCTCCGTAGATGAAATCCCCCTCTTGAAGTGACGATGTATCAAAGGAAAGCGAAACTTGGCCGGAGTATCCAGACCAGAATTCATCAGGTTTAGCGTGAGTTGTAAAGTCAGTGGGATATACAAATTTTCCCTCACTAAGTGGAAGATAAAGATCCTCCAATCCTTTGCAGTCACTGAAAAATACGGTATCAGAAATTTCAAGCAAACGGCTAACTGAAGAACTTGATAATTGTTCACTGAAGATTATCGCGTATTGCTTTGGGTTAAAGCTGTCCAATTCAATTAGTGATGCAAATGTGTTAAGGCCACCGACCACGGTTGCGATTCTCGGTATGGCGTGAATGAACTGACCATCATCTTCATTTTCGAATGCATAGATGAAACCGTTGTTATAAATCAATTTGAGGTCTTTTTGGCGATTTAGAGCTGACAAGACTTCTTGCTGTTCGGTGTTATTTGGAAACCTTAGATAGATGGGCCATTGCGATTTCCATTTATCTGCATGTAGGATAGCGTATTTTACACCAGCTATTGAGAGTAGCTTACCGATGCGGCTACTTTCCCCCTCTAATAATCCTTGCTTGTAGAAATAAACTGGAAAGTTGAGGTAGGGTTTAGATGAGATTATGTCAGGAAAACCTAGGAAGGGTTCTTGCGGTGACCATGAGTAATGTTGTAGTACATCTATGGATTGGGGTAGCCACCAAACTCTATACTTTCCGCTCTGTGTTTGAAGCCATGAATTTACTTCTCTATACTCTTGCGGAATATCTACTGGGATAAGATGGTTATTGATGTTTCCTGAGAGTGGATATGAACTGTATGTTATCCAAGGTGTTAATGCTACAACAACTATGCCTATGACGATAATCCCTGTTACTATTCGAAGGAGGTTTGGAGTTTTTTCAGTTGAATGCAGGGATTTCTTGTTCATAGTTTCTTTAAGGTGATGTAATTTTCCGCCAGTCCAGCTTGATATCTTAAAGACAGTCATTGTTGATAGAAAGCTTAGAAAATAGGCCGCCGCTAAGACGAAAGCGCTGGGGCTCCTATAAAATAATAGCCAAGATGAGCCTTTAATCTCAAAAAATTGTATGAAGGAAAACCAGAAGCTGTCGAAGGGCGGGGTTCTCGTAGCAAAAATTATGCAGACCGCTGCTAATAATGCGTGGAATATTACTAGGTGTTCGCCTTCATTTTTTTGCCTAGCGTATAGTAGAACTGAAGAGAATGCGATAAACGGTATCAGGAAGCCCATGAACAGCGTGATTTTTGTTTCTGGTAAAGAAAACCATTGCACATTCAAAGTAACTATGTTTATCATTTCGGAGCCAGCTGATCCGAGGTAGCCACTAAGCTCTTCGATGTTTGGTATGCTTGGCGAGGGAAGGCTCAATACCCCTTCAACATTTCCTATAAATAGTGGGAAAATCCGATAGGCGTTGAGAATAAAAAACGAGCTGATTATCAAAACATTCTTCTTCAAATCAGGCAGTAGATGGGCTTCTCCTATTATGATTCTGAAAAATTGATAGAAAATGATTAACCCAGCCACTATAAAAAGTAAAGGAATGTAACCGAAAAGTAAACACATGGCTAGTGCTACTAGGATAGAATTCCTTAGGACATTACTGCCATCTCTTAAAGTTTTTACGTAAAGAGCAATAACAATCGGAATTGATGCGTAAGCCAACATTCTGCCTACAACAGTAATAGAGGTTATAGCGACCTTGTTGATCATGAAAAACAATGAAGCAGCAGTGCAGCTACCATAGTAGGCAAGCTTATTGTCGCTTTTCGGTAGCAACATTCGCATGGCGAAATACATGAAGACGCCTGCTAAAACGTAGTTTTCTAACAGCCATAGTTTCTCTAATAGGTCAGCTGGAAGACCCAGCCAGTAGTGGATCATTAACTGCAGCGAAAATATGTAAAATGGGATTCCAGTCGGTGAACTGGCATAGTGGTTCCACGCGTGCAATTGCTGAGAAATGGATGCAGGAATATCGTACGTAAACGGTAAATCCTGGACAAGAATAAAGCCTGGTGTTTGGAAAATTTTCCATAGAGCTAAGAAGCCTACAAGAGCCGGTATCAGAATTCCAAGTGCTAAATCTATTAGCAGTTCTCTAGGTTTTTCCTTCATTTTCAACCCTTAATTTTTCAATAGGCATTCATGATTTAAGTTTCTTAATAGTAGATTTCAAAGAGGTTTACTATATTAACAAATAAGAAATGTTAAAAATCATTGGTCAGCAAACCCCGTTAAGGAGACCTCTATTGGCTAATCTTAACAGTCAACCATTAGTTTCAGTGGTTGTTTTGAATTATAACGGCTTAAAATTTCTAGATAGATGTCTCAGCTCTCTTTTAGGCACTAACTACCCAAACTTTGAAGTCATTTTTGTGGATAACGCTTCAGCTGATGGGAGCTTGAAGGCGGACTGCGCGCATAAAAGTATAAGTTATACTTTTATATAATTATACTAGGCGATGCTATGTATAGACTTACCTCAGAAGGAAAAATCATCCAATCGCTTAGGAAGGGTGAAAAAACTTTTTCACAGCTGTTAAACGATACAGGGTTAAGCCCACGCTGGCTTAATATTAAGATTGAAATTTTGACTGGTGTTGGGTTATTGAGGCGAAGGGGACGCAGTTACGCTTTAACCAATGAAAGACTAGTTTCACGTCCGCTGATTGAGAAGCTTATTAACGTATCAAGCGACCTCTATGCGAACTCTCAAATAATTGCTGCAATCCTTGTAGGGGGCGTCGCTAAGGGAATGTTCACTGAGGAGAGCGACCTTGATATAGTGATTATTGTTGAGGAGGAATTCCAGGTTCGAGATTTGGAGTGGAAGCTCGAAGACAAGTATGATGTTAGCATAGATTTATTCTGGTTTACTAGGGACGGTTTCTTCAAAATGCTCGCCTCAAAATCTACGTTCCTATTCGGCATGGCTGAAGGATACAAGGTATTATTCGAGAAAGAAAGAGGAATATCGGAAATTATAGACTTTAAAATTCGCTACGAGATTAAAGATGCATGGAAGTACGACGAGGAGGCTGGGGCATGGTTTCCGAAGCAAAAGCTTGGTTGAACACAGCCATAGAGCACCTAGAATTCGCGGACTGGGTTAAACGAACCAAGAATCCACATCGAAACGTTGCAGTCGCATTCTACAGCGCTCTAGCAATCGAAGCGGCCAGCTCGGCCCTAATTCTTCACTTCGGCCTTATTCCAAGTAAGACTCATAGAAACTACTTCATAATCCCGAAGCTACCTTTACCAGATCAAGAAAAACGACAAGCAGTTACTCTCCTAAAAAGATGTGAATCAACACTCAAAGAACTAACTCGCTACCCCAGAAGAAGCCCAACGGGGGAAGAATACCTCACCCCAAGAAAAATGACCTCAGAGAAAGATGCTCAATACCTTAACGAGGGCGCGCACCTCTTAGTAAGCCTAGCGTTAAAAACCGTCACCTAGGACAGTGTATGCTTTGGCGGGGCATCAAAACTTTATGCTTAATAAACAACCTCTGGTTTCTGTTGCGATACTAAACTATAATGGCAGAGATTTTGTGGATAGGTGTTTAAATTCTGTTATAAACACAGACTACCCGAGTTTTGAAGTTGTTTTTGTCGATAATGCTTCCACAGACGGCAGCCTAGAATTTATACGTGAAAAGTTCGGGCGGGGTCTTCGGCTTAAAATTATTGCTAATGATAGGAACTATGGGTTCGCTGAGGGGAACAACATCGGCTTCAGAAACGCGAAAGGAAACTACATAGTATTCCTAAATATGGATACAGAGGTCGAGCCTAACTGGCTTACAGAACTTGTTAAAGTCATGGAATCTGACCAAACAATCGGAGCTGCCCAAAGTAAACTATTACTAATGCGTGCCCGCAGGAAAATTGACACATGCGGTCATATGTTAACTCCATTCGGCTTTACTTTTGAGAGAGGCTCAGGAGAGGACGACAATGGACAATATGACTATGTCGCTGAAATTTTTGGAAGTAAGGGGGCATCGATGATCGTTAAACGAAGTGTACTCAATGAAGTCGGAATATTTGACCCAGATTATTTTACACTTGTAGAGGAAACCGATTTATGTTGGAGAATTTGGCTTAGAGGCTATAGAGTCGTTTTTGTCCCCAAATCAATTGTTTATCATGCTGTTGCACGTGCAAGGTTAAGCGCTCGGGGTTGGCGTGGGGTCGAATTGTTCTACTGGCATAGAAACCAATTAGTGACTTTGCTGAAAAACATGGAGCTCAAAAACCTAGTAAAAGTCCTAACTCTACGCTCATCGTTATCTTTCATTGATGCTTTCGTCGGAAGTGTCAAAAGTCGAAACGCTCGTCCATTGTTATCGCTTCTGAGAGCAAACATATGGGTTATATTCAACTTTAGACGCATTTGGGAGAAGCGTAAACAAGTTCAATGTTTGATAAGAAAGAAGAAGGACAAGGAGATTATGCCGCATATAATGGTTAAGACAAGCATTCTTGGAAAACTACGTGAACGGTCTAGAATAGGTAGCTGATAAAAGAATTGAAAGTTGTCATAGTGAATCCTTCCAGTGTTGCTACTTAGACAGATATCTGATCTTTCTTTTTATTTTCCCACCCATGGGGCTTAGCAATATTGCAATAATTGTCAACGATGAAACTGTGATTAACACACCAGCTTCAAAATATCGATTTATACCCCACTCAATTTCAAGCTCAAGTTTACCTGTTTCCTCAATATAAAATCCATTCAAAAATGATAATGCTGGAAAGTGCGTAAACTCCTTAATGTTAGTTATAGTCCACGCTGGGTCAAAGTTCTCTGACATAACGAGGGCGAATGGTGCTGTTGCTTCAACTGTTACAATGTATTTGCCAGGGCAAGGTGTTGTGAAGCCTAAAACTCTAGCTACGGGAGGAGCGGAAGGTATTTCTTCTATTTTTTGAAGGACATCATCATCAACATTCCAACTATACATTTTTCCACTCTTTCCGTCAGCCTCACTGTAAGGTTGAACAATTATCACATCCTTCCCATGAACCGCACTTTTTGTTTCATCCTGCAGACTCTTCATTTTCTGCGACGTTATTACCATGAGTACATCCACATTGTTTTCTCCACGCGTATTTTCCAACTTAAATTCATGACTTCCCTTCGTTAGGTTGATTCCAGAAACATTCATCCACTGGAAATGGAAATAGGAGTCGTTTGTGCTTATGCTGCCAGCGCATACCCCATCTACATAAAGAGCTATCTCGCCACCGACCGGGCTTTTCAAAGCTCTAATCCAAACATCATAGTTACCAACTTCTTCAACATTCCTAGTTATTGTAAGGGTAGCACCCTCAACGCTTGCGCCAACGAGCCCTGTGTAGTAAAAGCTGTTTTCTTGAATGTAGTTTTTACCTGTTTTTTCGCTTTCATAGTAATTACCCATAAAAGTGCGCCCTCCTTTACTCCAGAGCTTGCCATCGTTGGGTCCGCCGGCGTAGCTATTTAGATTGATAAACTCGTCTTGCTGAAGATGTAGAGACAAATCCACAGTTCTGTCGGTGTAGTCCATAACAATAAGGCTGGATATGGATAGAAGCTGCTTCAATTGTGAGGCTGAAACTTGTTGAGCGAAAACAAACGCATACCCTGTCGGATCAAAGTCATCTAACTGCAAAAGATACGCCAAAATGTCAAGCCCACCGACAATTATTGCCACCTTTGAAGGTACATACATGAAAGGGGAGCTCTCCTTATTTCTGAAAATGTAGATGAAGCCCTGATTGTAAACCAGCTCGAGATCTTTTTGTTTCAATAAATTGTTTAAGGCTCTTGTATCCTCATCTCCATTCGGGAAGAACCACTGCGAACCAGCGAGATCCTTGTGAAGAATTACGTACTTTACACCTGCAACTGATAGAATTTTACCTAAATTTTGAGTGCGATTCATCATGAGATCCTGTAGGTAAATATGAGCCATAAAGCCTGTAGGCCATATGTACGGTTGCGGTGAAGTAGTTTCCGGAAAACCAGCGAATCCTGTGCGCGCCCATTTAGGGGAAAGGAATATTTCCAAGCGGTATGGAAGCCACCAAACACGGTAGTACCCTGAACGGTCTTTAAGCCACTTATTAGCGTCCGCATACTCACTTGGGACCTCTGTTGGGGTATACTGCCCATTCATACTTCCAGAAGCTGGATAAGTGCTGTATACAATCCAAGGCAGTACCACTCCAGAAATAATCAATACTGAAATTGCTAACGCGGTTACCTTGCGTAGGCTCTGGGTTTTTGAGCGTACAAACTCTGAGATTTTCCATACAAGTAATCCTGCTAAGAATGCGTATGCATAACTTATTACTGCAATGAACCTACCAGGTTCTCTAAAGGTAATCCAAGCCAGGTCACTAAGAGGAATACTTCTTGCTAATGAAATGTACCATGTTCCGAGAGGACCTTTTGGACCTGAAGCAAAAAGTATTGCCAGCGCAGCCAAAATTCCCAAGAACAATGCTACGTGTTTCTCATTGTTTCTCTTTACATAAAGAAGGATTGCTAAGAAGGCAGTGATGGGCATCAATAGCCCTACGGCTTTCAATGAAGTACTCTGGGGGAAGAAATCCCATGATGAAAGATTCAATGTCATAACATCGATGAAAGTTATGCCTGATGTGAAGACGTTTTCAAAGTTTATTACGCCTCCAGTACCACCACTTAGTGGGCTGCTAGAGCTACTGAAGTAGGGGAGCATCCAATAGACGCTGCTCATAAAGAATACGGCAATTATGAAAAGATTCTTTTTTAAGTCGCCTAAGAGTAGCGTTTTCAATTTTTTATCTTTTGTTTTTGTTCCAAGTCTGTAGATTTCGTACGTTCCAAGTACAACCACCATAATTGGGATGTGTGGGGGGTAAAGGGCTAAGAATCCAATCAATAGGGCTGTTATCGCAGAATTTCTAAAAACATGGGTCTCCTCTCTTAGTGTTTTTATGTAAAAAGCTGCTGCAAGTGGAATGACAGCGTAAGAAGGCATTCTTGAAGGCACCCCGATGTAGAAAATCGCCAATCTGTTAATCATGAAACAGATGGAAGCGGCTACGCAGGCTCCATAATAAGCCACTTTGTTCTCCTTTTGCAGCAATATTCGCATAGCAAAGTACATCGATACTCCAGCCAAAGCGTAGTTTCCAGCGAGCCACAATTTCTCAACAAGCTCTGCTGAAAGCCCAAGATATGCCAAAAATGCCATTTCAAATGTGAAGAGAAGATTTGTGCTAATGTTTTGTATGCCCGCATAGGAGTTCCATGGATAGATTAAGATTCCACGTTTAAACCACTCAAGAAAATCAAAGGAGAATGATAAGTCACCCCAAAAAACGAAACCAGGCTTAGCGAATACTTCCCATAAAGCAAGGTAAGCAATAAAACATGGAACGAGAATCCCTAGCACAATATCTAGAAGAAAATATTCTCGCTTTATTCTAAATCCCACCTTGCTAATGTCTCATTTCAGTACTTCTCGATAAGCCTCATAATAGTGTCTCGCTATAACCTTCCAATCATATATATCCCCTGCGAACCTTCTACCTTCAGCGCCCATTTTTTTAGCCAACTCATAGTCACTGAGAATTTTTATCAACGCATCTGCAATACTTCTACTATCCGCTACAGGTACAAGGAAACCTGTTTTTCCATCAACAACTTTCTCCCGAGATCCTATAGTATTAGTGGCTACGCACGGTCTCCCTGATGCCATAGCCTCCAATGTAACATTCTCATAAGCTTCAGAGAGTGACGGATGGCATAGTACTCTACATTTTGCATAAAATTTAGGTACTTCTGATCGGGGAACAAAACCGTGGAAGATTACGTTTTCCTCTAAGTGTAGTTTCTTTGTCAGTTTCTTTAGGTTCTCAGTTTGCGGTCCAGCTCCGAGCAGATGTAGCTTCGCTTTAGGTGCCTCTTTGAGCACGTTTGGCATCGCCTCTATTAGATAATTGAACCCCTTCCTCTCGAAGTGACCGCCTAAAGCTAATATATCGTAAGTTTCCGGAACAGGTGAGAACTTGAACTCTTCCAGATTAACTCCTAGCGGGATTATACTTATTTTTTCACTTTCCACGTACTCTTTGTAGAGTTGTTTCGCTGCTTTGTTAACTGCTATTAAAATGTCGCAATTCTCCAAAGTTTTTTCAAATAGCTGTATTTGCGTGGGCTTAAGCGTTCTTAATGTTGCGTCAAGTAGATAGCGTTCTATACCAATTTCTTCTAATGCACTTATTGGACGTGACTCACTCCACATTCTTCCCCACATAAGGAGGTTGTCATCTCTAAAAAATGCTGTATGTGGGCATTGAACAGGGCCTATTACAAAAGGATAGTCCTTGTTACTTATGGCTACTGGGTTAAATGTGGTTCTGTATCCAAAAGGCAGAATATGGTGTAAAATCGAAATCTTTTCCTTCTTCAGGATCTCCAGCGAACGTTTAAAATATTTGTAAATGAAAGTTGTTTGCTCGAAAACTCCTCCGCCAAATTTTACATTTAATCTATATAGCTTAACGTTGCTTGGTAGTGGCTTCTCAATCTTAGCAAAATTCACTATGGCTTGGAAATTCACATTAAACAATCTGCTGAGGTGATATAGTATTTCGTAGCTTACCTTAGCGTCTGTTCCCGTTATGTCGCTAATCAAATAACCTGCAGGTACTGCCAGCACATGTAATTTGTCGTTTGTCATAGGTATCCTTTACTTAGCTAATACCAAAGTCCCTTTTGATTTTTCCATAAAACTGTCATACACGTTTTTGAATACAGTGTATGTATGCTCATAAGTATAGTTCTGTTCAACGATTTTTCGGCAGTAAGTCGACATAGCCTTTAATGCATTCCTATTCTTTATTAGACTTTGAAGTACGGCCTTTAGCTCTTCCACGTCCTTCACAAGATACCCATTTTTTCCGTTCTCTATAATTTCCTCAGGTCCGGGGGATCCTTTTCTACCGATTATGGGCACACCACAGCTTAGCGCTTCGAGGAAAACATTCGCGAAAGTTTCGTCAGGTCTCATATTGACAAAGACGTCTGCGTTCGTGTAGATTTTAGGCAACTCGTTATGAGGGATGTAGCCGAAGATTTTATGGTCTATTTTATTTTCCGCAAGTTCCTTCGTTATCTTATCAAAAAATTCCTTATCAACAACCCTGCCTACAACCCAAAAAACAACTTTTCCCTTTATCTCCGGATCAGATATCGCCATAATTATATCTTCTACCCTCTTAAGGTGACTGATGAGCCCAACAAAAAGAATTACCAGTTTATCGTGGCGCGGTTTTTCGCTACTTGGTTTGAATTGATCTATGTCAACACCTTGTGGGAGGACGTAAATTGGTTTCTTGATGAATTTTAATGAATTCTTCAGGTATTTTGTATTGACGAAGACACCATGCACTAAAGAGTAGTACAAGTAGCGATAATAAATATCGAGAAGTCTTCCAGCGAAACCAAAATTTTTAAAATCGTATACATTAAACATGAAATCCACAATTTCTATTCCTAGTAACTTAGCGAGCATCACTAATGGTAATTCTATCCATGGCTTTGGAAATGTATTGATCTGTAGAACCTTCACGTTTTTTCGGTGTCTTATTAAATAGGAAAGCAGTATGCCGTATTTCCTTTTCGGGATTAAAACGTATTGCGTTAACCCTCTTTTTATTGAAGAGACTCTCTCCTTCCTCGTGAGAGCCACATGCACAACTTTCAGCTGATTTTCTGACGCATATCTATCAAAAACATAGTTAAAGGCTAGTCCACCCTTTGCTATATCCTCTATATCAGCCCCAATACTTTCCGCAGTCCATCCTGAGAAAGATATTATCTCATCCACGTTCTGAGCCTTCAATTAGTTTTAGGGCGAAGCGACTTATTCTCAGTTTCCTCTACATTCCTCTGCTAATGTAATAAGTTCTTTGAAGATAGTTTCGTGAGGCGTATCCCTACCCCCCTCGGAGGTCAAGGTAATATTGCGCCAAAAGGGCGAGGTTTCTTTTAATATCACAACCGAAACTAATGGCTGTTTTATTTGCAAAATCTATCATCTTGTTTCTTCATATTCTGTGAACAGGATTTTTGCTCTTACCCTAATTGGAATGCAGCAACAGGTGTCTTTACCATTAATTTACTAGTTATTTCATAATCGGGTATTTGTCGAATTATGCGTTGTATTCTTAAACGCTTAATCCAAGTCTGTTTGAAATTAAACAAATTCCAAGAAATCGCCTCAAGGTATGCTATTAGCCGATTGAATGTTTCATTTAAGTTTCCCTTTAGTGTGGGAAATAACGCAGCGCAACACATTATGCCCAGAGTAACTGGCAGATATTTAACTAAATTACTCGCTTCATAATTTTTTAATAACATTGAAATATCATTCTTCTCTGCATGGAATCTGACTAGGCGCCCATATTTCGCTACTCTCTTTTCCATCCCTCTACGAATACCTCCACAGACATGATAGACTACTGATGTTGGGACATAGACAACTTTGTATCCGCTAAGCCAAATTCTCCAACATAAATCGACTTCTTCGCATTGGAAGTAAAATGAGGGGTCAAATGATTCCACCTTGTTAAAGGTCTCTTGTTTAACCGCTATCGCAGCTCCTAATGCAAAAAAGATCGCTCCAATTCCATACTGGCCACGATCCTCTCTTCCTCTTCCTCTAAAATATCCAAAACCATAGCGGTCAAGGAATCCTCCAGCGCAATCAAGTATTTTACGGTCACGCGCTGACAGTAGTTTACTTTGGGCAGCTCCAATTGTTTGGTCGGATTCCATAACCTTAACAAGCTCTCTAAGCCAACTTGGATCCACTTCAGTGTCTACATTCAAGAATATTAAGTAGGTTCCCTTCGCATGTCTGCCACCAATATTGTTTCCCTCAGCGAAGCCATAGTGCCTATCGTTGGCAACAAATCTTAGATGAGGAGAGGAGAAATTTTTCTCTGCGTACTCTAGGCTTCCGTCAGTTGAGTTGTCGTCTACAAATATTACCTCGAAATTTGGGTAGTCCGTTTTTAGAACAGATCTCAAGCAACTGTCCACAAATTCCATGCCATTGTAATTCAGTATTATAACTGAAGCAGTAGGCCATAACGCATCTTTTTTGAGCATAATCTCCATCAATCTATCTTACCAGCGACTTTTCTGAAAATTGAAAATGTTTCTCCAGCTAATATATTCCAATCATACTTGCTTACAAAATCAGTTTTTTGACTTAACTCAATTAGTTCTCTATCGCTCTTTGTTAGGAGTTCAGTAATCTTGCTGACCGCCGCTTTATAGTCGCCTATAGGCACGAGGAAAACCGCTTCCTGTCCCTTAATGCTCTCTTTATAAACTGGCAGATCGTATGCAACAACAGGTAAACCGCAAGCCAATCCTTCTATTGGAACTATTCCCCATCCTTCGATATAGCTAAGAAATACCACAATTCTGCTCTGTTTAATTAATTTGACAACTTTCTCGTAGTCCGATTCAGGTCCGTATAAAATTATGCTTTCTTCAAGATTATGCTCCTTTATTTCCTCGAGAAGCTTCTTTTCGGAATCCTTTGTACTTGGTCCAACCAAGATAATCTTTGAATTTGGGCGTTTCTCTACAACAATTTTCCAAGCCTTTACTAGGTCAAATACACCTTTTTCTAAACTGTATCTGCCCACAAAAATTCCATCGTAAATTTTCCTCTGCTCAGGAACTGCCTTTATGAACTTGTAGTCTATCCCAGTTGGAATAACCGTGATCTCTCTTTTAATTCCCCATTTTTTAATCTTGGAGGCAAGATCGTTGCTCAATGTTATCACAACTTCTGACTTGTTGTGCAACCATCTACTCACATGTCCGGTTGGCAGAAGGACTCCTGATAGCGCAATAAAAGGTGAGTACCCCGCTCTTCTAATCTCGTGATATATCTCAGTCGCTGTTCTACGCGGACCTGTACCCGGTATCTCAACGTTCAATAAAGCTAGCGTAATTTTCGTGTCAGAAACAAACTTTGTTAAAAAGGCTGGAAGTGTTACATGAAAAAGCTCAGAACAAGGTACATGAATAATATCGTATCTCTTTGTACGATTAAGTTTCAATGCGTAGAATGCAATTAACAGCATAGATATTGTGAACTCAAGAATCTTTCCGAATGCGAAAGCCTTTGTTTGCGTCCTCCCTATTGCGCTTGGTATTTTGTACTCGTAAACGTGTACCTTGTCGTTGCTTCTTAGGAAGGAAGGCTTGGTATCTACTACATCAACTTCAAAGTCTTCAGGGGTTCGTTTCAAAACTTCTTCTATTATTCTAAAACCGCCCGCGACAGCTCCGAGCGGTGAGGGATGCCAAAGTAGCACCAAGATACGCAGATTTCTCTTCGTTTTGAGAAGCATTAAATTCATCTCTCAACTTGCATGTTCTATCAAGCCTCTTATGATATCAAGCTCATGCTTGGCCACAGTGTCCCAATCATATTTTTTCGCGCAAGCTTCTGAAATTGCGCCGTATTCCTTTAGCATCTTTTCATCTTCTAGTATCTTCAAAATGTTGCTGGAAAGTTCATTTACATTTCCCGTTGAGGTGAAGAGAACGCTTTTACAGTCACTGAAAACGTTCACTAATACTAAGTTATCATAGCATATCACTGGTAGTCCGCAAGCCATCGCTTCTGCTACCACCATTCCCCATCCCTCTCTTGCTTTTGTGGGGAAAACAAGCAGTTTGCTCTTTTTTAGGTGCTCATATTTTTCTTCGTCACGAATAAAACCAGTAAACTCAACGTTTTCATTTATCCGTAAATTAATTGCTAACTGTTCTGCTTCATTTAGATAACTGCCAGAGCCCACGATTACAAGCCGTGCACGTGCCATTTTTTTAGTAATCTTTTGCCATGCTTTTAGAAGGTCGGATATCCCTTTACTCTCTTCAATTCTTCCGAGAAATATTGCGTCGTAGTCCTTTTCTCCTTCTTTAGTTTTCTTCACTCGTTCGAGGTCAACACCCATTCCATTAATGAAAATTCTATTCTTCGGGAAACCTGCAGCTTCAAGCATATCTGCGACAGGCTTTGATAGGCATATAAAGCCAGATGCCTTTCTGGATAGCTTCAGCGTCAATACAGCCCCTAATGATCTAAATAGAGATGATGCGACTCCGCTTCCTTCTCCTCTTATCATCTTGTATGTTATGGAAAGTGAAGGACTGTAGCATGTTACTTGAAAAACTACAATAAATGGTGAAGATAGCAACCTGCTACTAAGCCAGGCGAGAGCTACGTCACTTATGTTACTTGTGGATGCGATAATGACATTAAATTGCTTTCCTGATTTTCTGAATTTACTTAGCATCCTTAATCCTTTGAGAATCCAAGCAACAGCATTTATCGCGTCCGTTAACGCGCCGCCTCCTTTTAATGGTAATTTAAACTCATGAACAATGTAGCTGGCATAATATCTTGGCGAAGTTGCGGGTCGAGTTTCGAGTGTTTCTATATTAATTCTCCATTCCGACCATCTTCTGAAGATCTCTGCAGCCCTTATCTCACCTCCACCTACTAGTCCAGTCTCTCCCCAACCAACTGGATTTGCGATAATGCCTAGAACTCTCAATCTGTATCCTTCTTTATTCATATTTTACATTAAGGAATTTTGCAAGAAAGTTTACTGCTCCGCCAAGGCGAGTTGGCAAGAATTGTTTTGCAAGTATAATGTCCTGACTTTTTACGGCGTGGAGAAGCTTAAGTAGAACTAAGTAAACAATGCCTCCAACAAGTATGTAGGCAGGTAACATGAACTTACTCATGTAAATAAACTCAACAAATCCTACAACTACAGCCGTAGCTATTGATCCGATCCATGCATTAATGAAAGCTTCTCTATCAAAGTACAATCCATGAATGTGTTTCAATCTATAAATTCCGTAAACGAGACCGACTACGCCTAACGCCAGTTTACCTAACGCAGCACCTGTTATGCCGAGGATCGGTATGAACACAATGCAAACAGCGACATCCGCCAAAACTGACAGCACACCCGCTTCTAGGAACACTCTTGTTGCTGCAAGAGATAAGAAAAGGGCTGTTGTTATAACGCTGAAACATGTTAACCCGATGGTTAGTGAGATTACTGCTAGCGATGATGCTCCAGGTCCATAGCCGTCGCCGAAAAACAGTGTGATTGTTGGGTAAGCAACCACGGCTAGACCTACTGAAATCGGAATGGATAATAAAAATATGTACCTAGAGGCTTTTACAGAAGCTTCCTTTAATGCCTCCTCACCAAGTCCGCCGTAAATCTCTGAAAGTTTTGGAAATAGTGCACTGCCTGCTGAATTGATTAAAGTACTAATTACTGCTGGTGCTGCAACTGCTACAGCGTATATGCCCAGACTCTCAAGGTTTATCCATAACAAGATTATGTATTTGTCAATATAGCCGAGCAGGTAGTTTAGAATACTTGTGAAGTAAAGTGGAAGCGAATATACGATTAGCTTAGTGGTTAGAGATGGGGAATTATTAACTTCAGTTCTCTTAAAAGATGAAAATACAACAATGGAACTTAGCATGATCACTATAAAACCGCCAACAATCCATCCAATTATGATGCTTACTACCCCAAAACCCTGATAAAGCAGGATAATAGACGCGCTAGTCGATATGATACCGCTAAATATGTTTATTACTGATGATTCCTTGAATTTCTGCACCCCTCCTATTACTCCGCCGAGAAACGGATTAAAGACCGCGAGAAATATGCAGAGTGAGAGCATGTAGACTAGATTCTGTGATACTGTGCTACCGAACAGAATTACTGAAATACCTGGAATTAAGGCTAGACTTATTATTGCTGAAGCTAGACCTGCTACGAGGCCTATTAGAATAGCTTTGTCAAAAACCGTCTTCGCTAAATCAAGCTTCCTTCTACCAATGTTTTCAGATATGTACTTAGTGACTGCTTGAGGTATGGCAAGTGTTGCTAGTGTTGAAAATAGGTTTATGATCATGCCTAAAGCTGAAATGACTCCTATGTCGCTTTTGGGAAGAATCCAAGCGGTTACCATGAAGAGAAGCGCGGTTAGGATGTTGCCTAGTATGCTTTGGATGGAGAGGTATAGGGAACTTTTCGCAACTTTTATGCTAGGAGCCTCAAGGGTCATTGTTCAACACATCTAAGGAAGGTCAAACTAAAATATCAATTAGGAGGGGGCAAATAAGGTTCGGGGTTATTTAAGCAAACTCTCATCTTAAAACAGTGTTCACTAGGTATCTTACCCTATGTGTGTATGTGTGCTTCTGATGCACTTCTTTCTGTCCGTTTTTGGCTATCTGCTCTCTCTCACTAGAGTTATCCAAATAGTAGCGAATTTTCTTAACAAGATCATCCCACTCATCGTAAATTACTAGATGCTTCTTATCCGTAAACATCTCTTCTAATCCATTACTAACACGGTCTGTTAGCAGTAAACGCCCGCAAGACAGGGTCTCAAATACTCTCTGATTCAAGTCCCCTCGTAACGATTTATTGAACACTATTTTTGACTGACTAAATACCTTAGCCATATCATGCAGATATCTTCGCCCAACAAACATGTTGAACTCTTTCTTGAGCTTTGAGATGAGTTGGGCGCGAGGCTTTATGTATGGAAATGCGCGTAGAGCTTTTTCACTCATTCCTTCCCATGGGTTCCCTACAAAGCACACATCGTATATTAGTGGTAAGTCATAGTGTTTGTGTATTTCAGGGTCGCATGCTCCGGGCAACCAGTAAACTCTTTCACATCCATGTTCTCTGTAGTTCGGTATCCAGTCCTTTTGAGCAACAAATAGGTAATCATATTCCTGCACTCTTGCATCCTTAATGTGGCTATCAAAATTCACGTGGCTGTCGATAGCATAGTATGCTGTTGGAGCGTTTATGCGACTGAAATCAAATGCTCTCCGAACAGGATCAATCACTAAAATTAAATCAGGCTCAATATTGCTGGTAGCGTATTTGAATCTCCACATTTTATCTAGCATATGCACTATATTTCTAGGCGAATACGCTCGAACACAATCCAGCCATCCCCAAGCATTAACCCTGATCGATGCAACATTGAACTCCTTCTGCATAGCCCGCTCAACATACATGGCTGTTGTGTAGAATTGATCAGGGCGTATTAGCACAGTCCAAGGAACATTCTCGTTCTGTCCAACTTTCACATTTTCAGGCATGGGAGCGTCTTCCTCATTTATCAGTTTATTTCCCTAACACTGTCTCCAGTAAGTACTGCATTCTATGTGTGTATGTGTGTTTCTGATGCACTTCTTTTTGACCATTTAATGCTATTTGCTCCCGCTCGTCTGGATGATCTAAATAGTAGCGGATTATGTTTACCAAATCGCGCCATTCATCGTAAATTACGAGATGTTTCCTATCTGTGAACATTTCTTCTAATCCATTGCGTATGCGATTCGTTAAAAGCAAGCTACCACAGGACATTGCTTCGAATATACGCATATTCAAGTCGCCGACCAATGATTCATTAAATATCATCTTGGATCGACTGAATGTTTTTGCCATATCATGGAGGTATTTTCGCCCTACAAATACATTGAACTCCTTTTCCAGTTTCCTAACAAGCTGCTCACGTAAGGATCCGGGATAAAGACTTCCAATAAAACATATGTCGTATATGCTAGGCAAATCATACCGTCTATGGATTTCTGGATCGCAGGCATGTGGCAGCCAATACACATTTTTACATCCCTTTTCCTTATACGCTGGAATAAAATCTTTCTGAGCTACAAACACATAGTCATAATTTTGAACTTGCACATCCTTTATGTGATGATAAAATGCATCTCTATCCCTTCCCACGTCAGCAGCGTAATAAACAGTCGGGGCATTGAATGAGCTGAAATCAAATTTTTTACGCACGGGATCTACAACTAGGATTAAGTCGGGGTTAATAGATGCTGAAGTCTTGAATTTAACCAATCTGCTTAGCATCATTGACGAAACTTTCGAAGGCATTGTATTCAGTAAATTGAATCTATCAAGATAAATCGATATGACATTGTATTTCTTCTGTAACACGCGTTCAAGATACATGCCAGTTGTAAAGAAGTCACTGTGTCGAATAAGTAATATCCAAGGAGCACTTGTATCGTTATTTTTTTCATTCACTATGTTTTCCCTCCATTTCTTTACGCTTTACTGCTTTGAAAACGAATTGATACGCGAGAAGGTTTTTCCAGATGTTGGCCGGATTTCTTAACGGCATCCTCCAGTCTATCCACGTGAAACCAGATGTGCAAATGGTATGGGTAATAGTGTAACCGCTGTTTTTCAACATTTTTTTGGCTGTTTGAAAGGTGAAGAATCGTAAATGAGTTTTGTCCAGTAATCCCAGCCCCTTGTAATTCCATTTTCCAAGCAGTAATCTCAGCCTGGTAGTCCAGTTTGCAACATTGGGTATTGAAACTACAATATATCCATCGTCTTTAAGATACTCCTTAAATTTCTCAAGGATAACGTCGGGTTTCTTTAAGTGTTCCAATATATCCGCAAAAATTATTATATCGAAGTATCTGGCAGAGAATGGAACTTCCTTTAATGTTTCAACATCCGCAATTATAATTCTATCACATCTTCCCTGTGCAATCTCCACTTTCATTTGATCGGTTTCAACTCCAACTACAAAGCATTTTTTTTTAATTCTAAGTTTTTCAGCCAATCTTCCAGTTCCGCAGCCCACATCAAGCACTTTTTTTCCATTTTCGATTAGTTGGAAAATTACATTGCTTGTACTATGGAAGTAATCACCTATGTCAAGCAAGAATCGGGTCTCCTAAGATGGTTAGCTTACGATTCTTGCGGATACCACTCAACGCACCTTTTATGTCTTCCCTTAAGGATATCCTAGGCTTATAGTTGAGAATTTGGCGGGCTCTAGTTACATCTGCCACTCTGTTGAAGGTCTCGATTTCTATAGGTCTTTTTTCATTATGTTTTACGTAAACCGGGTTTGCAATTATATTTAATACTCTCAATTTGCGCTACTCCTTAAGTAACATACAACTGAGATAGGTGAGAATATAGCCGTTGGAAATATGGTTTCTCCATAACTTTCATTATTTCTTTATCCGGCACTCGCCTTATAAAACTCTGAACTCTAATACGTTCTTGCCAAATATACTTAAAATTCATTAGAATCCAGATGAACGCCCTTATTTTAGCTAAAGACAGCTCCGGATGCCGCTTTATGGTTAGAAGCAATACTTCAGCCGATCGTAAAAAAACTATAACTGGAAAATATTCTAATAATTTCTTGCAGCCGTAATTCTTTATCAGGATTAACATATGGTTCTTAGTTGCGTGAAAAGTTTTTACAGGCGAGGGCTGTTTTTCTGTACTTTTCTCCCCTACATGTAGTACTATCGATTTTGGTACAAAAACAACTTTATATCCTCTCAGGTGAATTCTCCAGCATAGGTCAACTTCCTCATAGTAAAAAATGAATTTTGGGTCGAATAATCCAACTTCTTCTAGAACTTTCCGCCTAACAGTCATAGCAGCGCCTTTCGCATGGAATATCTCTTTGAGTCTGTCATATTGCCCCTCATCTTTTTGGAAATCTCCCTTTCCATAAGGGAAACCGTAATAATCTAGTAAGCCACCTGTACAGTCAAATCGTGTAGGGTCCTCAAGCAGTAATAATTTGCTTTGGCATGCTCCTATGCCTAAATCGGATTCCATTACTTTAACAAGCTCTTTCAACCATTGAGAATTCACTTCTGTATCGTTATTTAGAAAAACTATGTAAGCTCCTGAAGTAGCTCTAACCCCTACATTATTTCCCTCATCAAATCCTAAGTTTTCAGTATTTTGGATAATTTTTAGATGAGGATTTTTTCCAAATTTTTCTTTAACGAAATCAACACTTCCATCTGTTGAGGCGTTATCTACGAAGATAACTTCGAAATGTGGGTAATCGGTGTCTAAAACTGATTTAAGGCAGCGTTCCAAGAATTCTTTGCCGTTAAAATTTAATATAATTACTGAGACTAGTGGCATGCGATATGATTCAGGCATTAATCTTCGCATCCTGTTGTTTTGTCCTAATTAAATCTTCTACAATTTTTACAAGCTCTCTAGTGTGTCTCTCCCAAGTGTATTCCTTAGCTGCCTTCCACGCTTCGTAACCCATTCTCCAAGCTAAACGCTCATCCGTCATCAATCTATCTAAGTGCTCCACATAAGCATCTAAATCTCCCTCATTTGGGAAGAATCCATGGACACCATCAGTAAACACCTCAGTTACACCAGATCCCTTAGGTATCATGAAGGGGCACCCGCGTGCGGCTGCTTCAAGACCCGTCATACCAAATGCCTCAAAGTTTGCATGAACTAAAACGCGGGCTTCTCGATATAGCCTAATCAGTTCACTCTCATCTATTTGCCCCGTAATTTTGACCCGCTCTCTTAACCCCCGCCTCTTTGCCATATTAACAAATTCCTCAAAAGCCAGTGGACTCCAGTCTCCAACTATCACCAAATTTGCATTCTTAATTCTTCTCAAAATCTCAAGAAGCAGCTCTGGTCTTTTATCAACTGTCCACATGGATTTTGCGGCCAGAATGAAATTTCCACGAGTTTTTGGAACGCTTTCCTCAGCGTAACAGCCTGGATATACGACCTTAATTTTTCTATCCGAAATATGTGATAGGAATTCTCTATGAACTTTTGATTGTACAACACCTGTTAGTGCATCTTGTACTATCATTGTGTCAAATCGTTGGCCCAGTGGGAGCAAAAAAGAGAAAGCGTAGCGCAGACCACTTTTAGAATAAACTCTTCGCAATATGTAAGATATCGGGTCATGAATATAGGCCACATAAGGTATCTTTCTACGTCTCCAAACCTCATGGGCTGTGAAACAAGTGTAAGTTCCGTGACTTATTATAACATCATAATTTTTTGACAGCTCTTTCGGCGTAAAGATCGGACTAGTTACGTGGAAAGATGAGAAAAAGTGGAAGAATGGAAACTTGAATGAATATCTAAACGTGCGTGGAAATTTCTCCGATAAAAACTTAGTAGGAACATCATATGGTATGAAGATCCTGTTTTTTTGCTTCGTTATGACTAAGAGCTCAGCATCATGCCCAAGCTCCCTTAACCATTTAACCTCCTCAAAAGCAAATCTAGCGACTCCGCCTATTGCAGCTCTGTCTATTAGAACACCTATCAGCATTGCCTAACACCAAATATGATCAAAGTTTACTTCTGAGCAGCCCCAGACCTCCAGCTATGAATTCAGATGTTTTCATCGCTATAAGTCCTATAGCGTGGATAGGATCTCTAACCAGTTTTCTCCAGTTTCGAAGATATGCTCCCCTAAATGGAGTAAGTTGCTTTTTGGCGACGTCAGGGTGCTTTTGGATATATTTATTCATGGTCTTAGCGTAGTAGTACTTCTTTTTAACAGAACTCCATAGGCTTAATCTACCTTCGTGATGTGTAATTAGGGCATTAATTCGTGCAATCTTGTAGCCAGCTTTTCTTAGTCTCAAAGGTAAGTCCCAATCCTCTCCTCCTCCAGCTATACTCTCATCATAACCATTAAACTCCCAAAAAACCTCCTTCTTGAAGAAGCGGGCCGCCTCAATTGTTTCATCACCAATATAGCAACTCTTCTCTAAACTTCTACACCTCGCCCAAAACCCTTCACCAACAGAAATTTCAGGAACTATTACCCCATAGCTGTTCTCTTTTTGAATTTTGTTAACACACTCTTCTATTACTCTTGGACTTAATTCCATATCAGAATCTATAAAGAATAAGTATTCTCCATTTGCATTTTTCGCACCAAAGTTCCTTTGTGTACTTCTTTCAGGTCCTTTTAGGTAGGCTCTTCCATATTTTTCCGCTATTCTTATTGTATCATCAGCGCTATGATTATCCACAGTTATTATTTCGACATGAGGGTAAGTTTGAAGTTTTATCGACCTTAAACAATTTTCAATTGTAGCCTCCGAATTCTTCGTTGGAATAATGACCGATACCAGCGTCTTTTGGCCCCTCATTTTGCTACCATAACTTCCTTTATATTGCCTAAAACTTCTGAAGTAGTTTTATCCCAATCGAACTGTTTCGCCCATTTTATTGCGTTTTGCGAGAGTCTCTCTCTCAGTTCATTGTTTGAAAGTAAATCAACAATAGCGTTACCCAATGCCTCAGTATTTCCGTAGGGCACAATTATGCCAGTCTCATCTTTAATAACAGAGTCTCTTAAACCAGGTACATCCGTCACTACAGTGGGTGTCCTACAGGCATTTGCTTCGATTACCGACAACCCAAACCCTTCTCTCGTAGACGCCATAGCAAGGATGTGAGCTTCCTGTAGTAGCCTTATTTTTCCTTCTTCAGTCACGTAACCATGGAACTCAATGTTCTTCTCAAGCTTAAGGTTCTTCGCCAGCTCCCTCAGTTTAGCCTCATATTTTATGTCTCCTCTTCCAGCTATCGACAGTTTAGCGTTTGGCAGTATTTTGACAACGTGCTTCATTGCTTCAACAATGAAATGTATTCCTTTAAACTGTTTTATCCTTCCAATATAGATGACATGTGGATATGAACTCTTTCCCCTACCCGGCCTGTAGAGGTTATGATCCAATCCCTCATGGATGACGCGTATATTCCTTCCTGGGATACCTAAATTGGTAAGATCTTTTTTTGTACTCTGTGAAACCGTGAGTAGTGGTTGGTTTTTATACAATCTTAGTGCCCATGGCTCCATTATGCTCCAAAACTTAGCTCTAGCCCAAGAGAGTTCCTCGAACAGAATTTCTGCAGCTAACTGGTGTATTAAAACAACTTTCGGCTCTTTTACATAGAGCGGGGTGAAGAACGGCACTGTATTTATCTCATCGACTACAACATCAAATCTTCCCCTCAATTTTCCCTGATAATATATGGCTGCCATTGGGTAGAGAGTAATCGCTCCACCTAAACGAGTTATCTCAACATCATAAATTCGATCATGCCTTTTTCCTCCCCAGTAATTTGCACAAACTAAATGAACTTCATGCCCTTGACTTGCAAGCCTCCTTGCAACTTCACGAGTAACTACCTCAGCTCCACCAGCACTGGGATGAAGCCAGCAGCGCCAGTTAAAAATGAATATTTTCAAAGTTTCCATAGCTTAATTAGCCTCAACTCTTAGGCTTATTCTCTCTTCAAATATTTTCGACTAATAAAGAAACGCCGTCACTACTACTTTTATTTTATTAATGCGATTAGGCAGAGCGCTTTTGTAGAAGCCTATAGTTATTAGTTGCCTGTAGCCATGCCTACTCATATTTTTTCGTAAAATGCAATTGATAAAATATTGTTAGAAGATCTCGCCACATTCCAAACATATCTTGCGTCTTCATCTGTTCATTTGTGTGAAAAAGCGTGATAGGGGCCTCAACTATTCTGAAGCCCATTTTTTTCGCTAAGACTAACAACTCAACATCGAAAGCGTACTTCTTGAGTCGCATTTTCGGTAGGATTCTTTCAAGCACCCTTCTTTTGAACAGCTTAAATCCACACTGGGTATCACTTAGGCATAGATTAAACATATGGTTAACTAGGAAATTGAAGCCTCTGCTTAGAAATTTGCGACGCGGCGGATAATTTACCTTTGATTCAGGATGTCTTTTTGAGCCTACCACTATGTCAGCGTATTTTATCTTCGGTATGAAGTTGACCAATTGGCGGGGGCGCATTGAAAAGTCGGCGTCGATGAAACTTATCAGTTCGCCTGTGCTTTGTTCAAAACCTTTACTTATAGCAAACCCCTTTCCATAGTTGTGGTCGAGCTTAATAACTTTAACATATGAAGTGTTTTTTTCAGCTATCTCGCTTGCTGCATAAAATGTATTGTCATCGCTTCCGTCATCAACCACTATTATCTCATAGTTTAGCCCCAGTTTTTTCATGACTTCTACTGCTTCATCAATTCCTCCAGCTATATTTTTCTCCTCGTTGTGAGCTGGCATTATAATTGACAGTTTCATCAATGTGTCCCCATTTTAACAGTTATCTGAGTTCAGAGCGTTGAGGAATATAAATGATGTTCTCTACATTTACACGTTTGACGTAACAAGCTTCGTTAATTGCATGGAATTAACTGCTTGAAAAAGCTGACCTACGCCTTTTTCACTCTTTCTTTATATACTGTCCAGGCTAATTGGCCTAAGACTCCCGCCAGAAGGAAATAATACGCGTATATAGTCACTTCATTGGCTAGCTGGAAATTTCCCTGAATCAGAATTACTGCGCTGACAATTAGTAGTATGAGAAAAATGAGAACCAGTACCAGCGGAGGGTTCTCTCTGAATCTTTCTGTAGCAGCTTTAGCAGTCATACTATTGCACTACCATTAGAAACCGACTAAAAATGCTATTAAGGTTCTATGCTTAAAGCTTTTCAATAACGGTTTTTCGGAAGGCTATGGCATGAAATTACGCTACACCCTACTTCTTGGTATTATTGTTCGAATGATCTTGATGCCCTTTTTCGCACATCCCGTTGACGTTTACTACTGGTACTCCGCCTATCAAGACATTATTCGAAGCGGAGCTCCCACATACATCTACGGTCTTCCATGGGCATTTCCACCATTATGGTACTACATCATAATTCCATTTTTCTACATATATCATGGGCTATCAGCGATTTTCTCTATAAAACCAATACCAATAGAAAGCATTCCTCCTCAACTAAATCCCGGTGCCGAATGGGGAGTAAAATATGTACCAGGATTACTATTCAATAGTATAATCAAAGTACCGCTTCTAATTTCAGACATTCTAATCGCCCTCCTCCTCTACAAGATAGTTAAAGAGCTAACTGGAAATCAAGGAATGGCAGAAAAGGCCTCTTTCATCCTGTTTCTGAATCCATATTTAATCTGGATTTCAAGCGGCTGGGGAATGTTCGACACCATACCAGCACTATTTACAGTTGCATCACTCTTCTTTCTTATTAGGAAAAAAATTTACCTCTCATCAATCTGCCTCGCTCTGGCTGTAGCAAGCAAACTATATCCCGCGCTATTCTTGATACCGCTCACATTTTACTTAGTAAAGACTCCGCAAAGCGAATCGGAGCAGACTAATAATCTCCTAAAATTTTACCTAACTTTCTTCGCAACATCAATCATACTATTTCTACCATTCCTACTAACCATGTGGAGTCCAGTAGTCTCAAAAGTTGGTGGAATTATCGCAGGGTCCTTCCAATTTAGTCTAACTTACTGGTCAGTTCTCTTCTACGCTCAAGATTACCTCTACCAAGCTACAATAATTTCACTGACTATTTTCTCCTCTCTACTACTACTAGTTTCATGGAAAATCAGGGCGCTCTCCTTCAACCAACCACACTTCGAATTAGCAGCCGCTATGCTACCCTGCATACTGATAATTTACCTCTCAATCCGAACTGTTGTTGAGCAGTTTTTCGTTTGGGCATTACCATCTATCGTAATTCTCTGCCTTATTGGGGGCGTTAAGGAAACTAAATATTGGGCTATGTCGCTCATCGCCATCGCTCATTCAATCTTCAACTGTCTACTTCCACGTTACCTTCTAGCAGTAAGCCCTTGGTTTGGAGATACGCTTGTATCTATAGTGCAGATTTTTGATTTTCCCGGCAGGGTAATTCTTCTCATCATTCTTGGATCTTCATTCTCAATTCTAGCAGCCACGCTTCTAATAGAATCGCTCTTCAAGAAACACACGTAGAAACTATACTACTATATTTTTAATGTACCCATAGTAAGTGCCGGGATTTTTAGATCCCACAATGCAGATGAATTTTACGTATCGCGGTGTTTCCCAACCGAATTCCTGATACTGTTGATAGAAGTTTATCTCTCTGTAAGACCACTGGTTTAGCGGCGTTTTTGTTACTATTACGCGGTGATAATTGCTCACCTTATAGGTTCCTTCATTCTTGTCTGAGAAAACATACCATATCGTATGTAACTCATCATTTATTTCGACACCAAATACTATGTGAGGGTCGTTTCCGCCTTCATAACTAAATGTGGGATATACTGAGAGTCCGATAGTTTTGTTAGAAAATTTTATTGTTTGTTTAACATGCATTGTAGCCCAATCCGAGTAGATACCGTCTCTGTAGACGGTCATCCCCAGCACATTCTCATTATCAATGACTTCATGTGAACTATAGGCCTTAGCACCCCAGTGGGCAAGTGGAGCCACCTCCCATTCTACTGGTCTATCCACACTCGTCGAGTGGTCGGTTGTCCAGTACTTGAACTTCGAATTAAGTATGATTGGCACATTTTTCAGGTAGAGTCTTATCGGATCCGAAGAGAAGTAGGCGCCACTATGGACATCATTAACTCTAACGATGAAAGTCTGTTTATTAGGAATTCCTTTTCCTATCTGATCGGCATATATGGAGTAAAAAGCACTTTGTCCAACATCTAAAATTTCTGGGCCATTTTCTCTGCTCCAATAATATGGGTATTCCCCCCAGACTACTGAAAACCTTGGCTCAATTACTTTAGGTCCATTATTAGTTAACTTTACATTAAGCTTAGCCAGGATACCGGTACCTTCTTCGTCGACTAGATCGTCGACAACCTCAATTGACAATGAACGTTTGTCTTGGAGGTAATAACCAGAAGCAAACATGAACATTACGCAGATGAAAAGAGAGGTTATTGTCGCAATTTTTTTTATAGTCGTACTTTTAGTTGGCACTTAATGTTTCCTTCTTTTCAACCCAGTTATCGTACCACTTTATGAATGAAATTACAAGTGGTGGAATCCAGAATATGAAATAGTTCTGTAAGCTCCTATATGAGAACCATAGAATTATTGCTGGGAATATCCATACAGCATACTCTAATTTGTCAAAATGAATACAATAATACACTAAAAGCAATATCATCACTGCAATAACGCAGACTGTAAAGAAAATTTCAGACAAGCTAACCGCTCCAGCTTGGGTTAGGGTTGATAAGCCGTGTCCAAATGGGATAAGTCCGCCTAACATGGGTGAAAATGCTCCGTAAAACCACGCAGTGGGGTTAATAATTATGAAATAAAGATTCGTAATTAGAAATGTGGCAGCAACTATAGATGCAAATTTTCCGATTTCAATCAATCTAAGTCTTACTGGCAGATGTTCTTTCTTTTTCCAAAACCATATGGGAATAAACGGCGCCAACATCCATGGGGTCTGCTTAATGCTGCATGCTAACCCGAAGAATATCGCTGATTTATTTAAATCCTCCATATAAAGCGCCATTAAAACGATTGGAAGAGTCCAAAGGAAATCAGTAACTCCGCCACCGGTGAAATCCATTAGATTTGGAAAGGCGAAAAGCGGAATCAGGGTTAACGGTTTTAATTTTTTAGGTGAAACTGAGTAGATGATGACAATAGTTGCCAGATGGAAGAAGAAAACTACCCACCTCATATCTGAAAGGCCGATTAAAACAAATGGTACAAAAATTAGGAAATGTAGTGCTGGATAGGTCATGTTTGATATCCATCCTCCGCTAATTGTTGGTGTTAAGAAGTAAAGTGGCACGTTAAACTTCTCAAGTGCAGGCACGAGATCTTGGGTATATGGATTTCTTCCTTGAAGAAATAGTTCAGCTGCATAATGGCTAAACGCTATGGCGTCTGTGCCGTACATCTGCATAACCGCAGTGACATACACATAGGTATTAAAAATTAGTAGGAAAACTAGTGAGTAAAATATGATTTTAGTGCCGTGCTCCATTGTTTTCCGATAATTTGTCAGTGCAAAAGCTAGAAGAATGAATCCCCATAGGTAGGCTGCAAAGTCAAGCGCCATAACATCAAGATGTATGTAAACTTGTCCTCTAGTCCAATTAAGGTGTGCAACGTATACCAAACAGATTCCAGTTAGAAGATATCCTAATCTAATTATGAGTTCATTGTTATTGAACGTGATTGTCTCTACTTTGGGGTCTATTTGCTATCCCTCCAACCTTAGTCTACCTTTTGGTAAACAGCAATTACTAAGTTATTACTGCTGAATTCCTTTAATAGATTAAAACCAGCTGAATCCAAGTATTCTCGGGTAAGACCGAAGAACGGTGAACTGTTATCGCTATCCCACACAACTACACTCCCTCTAGGGACGCCTCCTTTGACCTCTAATAGGCTATGAACAAACGGGTCCACTCCGGCGTAATACGCGGTTGCTGGATGGAAAATATAGACTTGGCTACTGGTGAATCCTCGCTGTTTGATAAATCCTCCAGCCTGAACCGCAGCTTGATCCTGTGGATATAAACCATGAGGAGAAGCAAAATAAATCGTCGAAGATACAGCCAGAGACATAATTACTACGGCTAAAACTATTTTAACAGCCAGTAATTTTCCAGTCAAATTTCCTTTAGGGCTACTACGTTTTTCAGTTATGTATTTTTGAATATGAAATAACCCGAGGGCAATGTAGAATCCGAAAATCGGACCTATGGCAGCAAAATACCGGAGATAACCCGCAGAACCCAGTAAGTTGAAAGCCCATATAAAAGAATGGAAAAATAAAAACGCTATGAAAAAAGTGTGAATCAATGCATACTCCTTCTTTGGTAGAGTGAAGATCAAACCTACTGCAAAAAGAATTAGAGAAGCAATACCCAGAATTTCCGACATATGCAAAACATAGTGTCCAAGCGATCCAGGACCGTAAGGAGAAATTATTGGATGCATCTCAAAAATCAGAAGAGCGTCTCCTAGAAAATACCAATCAAACAATGCCCAGAGCAACGGGAATAATAGAAGGGCTGGAATAACGGACTTAACTGATTTTTTCGGTGCAAAAATGAGGAATAGCGGTATGAAGATGAATCCCTCAAGCCTTGCTAGTGTTGATAGCGATAATGCCAAGGCGGAGGCGGTGAATTTTCCCTTATAATAAAAGGCAAGAGATAACGCTAACAGAAATGCGAAGGATGTCTCAGTTAACGCTGAATAAGCTGCCTTGAAGAACTCGAGAGTGAACGCTGTGAGTATTATGGCCGAAAACGCTGTAATTTTATCCTTCGTCAACTCATTGACAATGTACCCGACTAGAATGGTGCAGCCAGTTGCTAAAATTGAATTGACAAGTCTCGCTGCGAAAAGGCTGTTGTTTCCCGTTAAAGCAATTGTTAGACTTACTAGGATTGTGTAAAATGGTTTAGCCCAGGAATTAAGGAAAATTGTTGGGTGGGCTGGTGTATATCTCGCCATGAGGAAGTGATTGTAGTCATCAGGCTCTCCTCCCTGAGAGTTTGCTGCATAAAGCAAGTAGACCGCTAGAACGAATATTGCTGCAATTACATACAAACTAACTTCAAATCTTAACTTCAGCAGCGTCTGAAGACTTATGAAACCATGTTTCCAACCTATCTTTGATTCACCCTTCTTTCGATATCCATAACTTATCGGGACTTCAACTATTCGGTAATTCTTTTTCAACACCTTAGCTACGAGCTCGGTTTCTATCTCGAACTCCTTCGATTTCAATTCGAGGCTTTCTAACACCTCCTTTCTAAATACTTTGTATCCAGTCATGACATCAGTTAACTTATGGCCATAGAGCACACGAGCTGTGTATGTAAGGATTTTATTTCCTACGAAATGCGATTTAGTCATGCCCTTATGTTGGCCGAGGAAACGTGAGCCTAAAACCACATCGGCTTTTCCATCAATTATGGGCTTTATTAGGCTAGGTATGTTTTCAGGGGAATACTCCAAATCAGCATCTTGTATTATGACTATATTTCCTGTTGCATTTTTTATCCCGGTTTGAATGGCGACACCTTTGCCTTGATTTGTCGCATGCGTTATTACTCTTACTCCCTTAATCTTGCTTAGAATTTCCGGCGTTTTGTCAGTAGAGCCATCGTTTATGATTAGAATTTCTTTTTCAATTGGAATACTAACGTCTTTAACCCGCTGAATTACTTCAGCGATAGTATCCTCCTCGTTATAACACGGTATTATTATTGTGAGCTTCACTCAAATTCTCCTATTGAAATTTGGTACTGTATCTAACTTAGTAGCTTTTTTGGATAGTTCCATTTTATAAAATTGAGTGGCTATTAACGTGAGAAAAACAAGCGTTCTGATGATTACGCTGAATATTAAAAGCCAATGATCAGTTACTGTTGCAAGCATCAGCATAATACCGCTTGCCTCTAAAAATATTAAGCTCAATACCGTGATTCGTGGGGCATACGTCAAGAGTATTATTGGGATTATCCAGTAGAGAAACTGCACTTCAAAACTAGTGAAGAATGCTAAAAGTAGTATTATTAGGGAGGTAAATCGAACTGCGCCTACCTCATCCTCAACTCTGCTTAATAAAAACGCTAAAACTAGGCATCCGAGCGCTAAATATAGAATCCAACCAGGTGCTTGAAATGCGGGCTTTATTGGAACTGTTAACTCCGAAATTGTAGGTGTGTAACCGGCGCCATAGTTACTCGTGATAAGCGCAAATAGATTGTTAAATGGGACATTATGCCAATTTGCGAGAAACCAAAACCATGAAAGCGCCATCTCCGAGTTTCTCGCAACATAAGGTATTATTGATGCCGCTAAAGGCAGTAAAGCTAGGAGGCAGCACTGTATTTTCTCTGACCAATTAATTTGCTTTAGTTTTAGAATCGGTAAAATTGCTACTATTGGAAAAATTTTCATAGCGAAACCTACTCCACTTGCGAGCGCCGCGAATCTAAATTTCTTTTTCAGAATAAGGAAAATTGAGAATAACATAAAGAAAGTTGGCACTATGTCTAATTGCGCTGTGTAAACTGATCCCCAGTGGAATGGAAGCGAGAAGAAAATGTATATGAGCGCAATTTTAGACGTAGTTTTTTCATCATATATTTTCCTAGCAATTTTATAAACTAGGAAAAGGTTTCCTAAGCTAAATACTAGAATTGTTCCCAGAAGCGTATAGTAAAACTGAATGGGATTTCCGCTGACAATTTTGAACAGTCCCAAGTAAATGAAGTAATAAAGCGGCGGATACGGGGTCCAAAAGCCAATGTACGGCTCCTTGCTGATTGCCAGCTTACAGATGTCGTAGAAGAAAGCGAAGTCTATCGGCAACCAGGTTGCAGTAGCAAGAATAGCGAATGGAACTATGTAAAATACCGCAGCGATCTTCAGCAGGTAGGTGAACTCGTCGTCCTTAATTGTTCTAAGCAATTTTTTACTCCACATTTGCTTCTATGGAGAATACTTTTCAAAGGCTTACTCCTTTAATTATTCCCTTAAAGCACTACAGATGTAATCTAGAGGAGAAAGGATAAGTGGCTAGTCGCTATCTTACAAGAGAAAACATCATAATTATTGTAATCTTTGCAGTCTCATTTTTGCTTCGGGTTTTAACCTTAGATAATGAACTCTATGGGGATGAGGCTTATTACTACTATCTGTCTCTGCTTCCTGAAAAATACGCTGTGCTTCACCGCAATCATCCACCATTGTTATATCTTCTCTATTATCCATTCACAGCCAGCGTCACAACCTTTCGATTAATCAACATTCTAGTGGGTTCGCTCGTCCCAATCATAATCTACTTAATTCTTCGCACCTACAAAATGCGTGAAGAATACTGCATCTTAGGTGCAGGCATAATTGTCTTTCACTCTCTATTTGTTAAATATTCAACTGTAGTCTTCTTGGATATGCTGAGCGTCTTCTTCATCATGCTTAGTTACTTGTTCTACAGGAAGAAGCAATTCTTACTATGCGGGTTATCTTTAGGCTCATCCTGCCTTGTGAAGGAATACGCGCTACTCGCAGCCAGCGTTCTAGTCATATGCTCTCTGATACGTTACCGTTCTATTCGCACAACTCTACTCTGTGCTTCAGGCACGATTGTTTCCTTTATTGCAATATACATAGTTATGTTCCAGCTTGGTGGTATAGCTGAGCTTACAGGCGCGGTTGTTCATGCGCCAATCCCAATCGGGGTTGATATTCTCTTTCTATATGTATCCTTACCATTTCTGCTGATTCTTCTTCGGCGTGGTTACTATGAGGAGTTCCTTATTCCAGTCGTCTACATGCTCTTCTTCATTTTCTTCATGGTAGCCTCAGAGTGGTATCCAATTCTGCCTTTTGCCTTCCTCGTGATATCGCTGATGCTTGCATTAAATTACATCTACACCAACGCATCATTGCTTAAATGGATTGACATTCGCCTAAACAAAACTAGAGCCTTTGCCTTCCTCTACTTACTTTTACTCGTATCAGTCCAAATCGCTGCAACAGGCGTCTTCATTGTAACTAATCACTCGCATGAATTGCAGGATACCGCTCAATTCGTTACCGAGCACTACTCTGGACGTAAGCTCACATTGATAGACTGTTTCTGGTCCTACAGCCTCTACCCGTTCGGAACTAAGTTAAACGTAACACATAACGACTATACTGGCTACAACAATCCTGTAGTATACTATAGGGGCATAATAAATGACACACGGTTAGCAGTAATTGCTAAAGAAGGCGGAAACTTCACAATAAAAAGCAATTTACTACAGTTCTATAGTGGCTTCAAAGTGAAAGAGAACAGCAAGTACGTTGTCGTAGAAGTTAAGTAAAAATTCTCTTAATCCTTTTGAAGAAAAGTGATAACACTCGCGACGCAAATTCTCTAATTTCTCTTCTGCCGAGCTTCGATTTCCCAAATTTTCTGTCAACAAAAACTATTGGAGTTTCACCTATTTTCATGCCACGTTCCCTACAATGATAAAGCACTTCCGCCTGAAACGCATAACCACTAGACTTTATTGATGCTAAATCAAGGTTTCTCAGCGCATTTGAAGTGAATGCCCTATAACCACTAGTAACATCCTTAACCCCTAATCCTAAAAGATTTCTAGCAAGCCAACTTGCTCCTCTACTTATAATACGCCTTTTCAGCGGCCAATTCTCAGTTCCCCCACCTTTGATATATCTTGATCCAACCACTACATCATATCCCTCTTCAATTTTAGACAAAAAATTAGGTAAATATTCTGGGTTGTGAGAAAGGTCGGCGTCCATTTCAACTATGATATCCATTTTGGAGACAAGAGCCACTTTGAACGCATCCAAATAGGCTGTACCTAAACCAAGTTTTTCAGGTCTACGTATGACTGTAATGTTCCCATACTGTTTAGCGTAGTCTTCCGCAACATCAGCGGTGCCATCAGGTGAAGAATCGTCAACGATAATTATGTGACCGTTAATTTTGTTTCTTTTAAAAACGTCTTCAATCTCTGGAATTAGTTTAGTAATATTTGACTGCTCATTATAAGTAGGAATGGATACAGCCACTTTTCGACCTAACAACAAACCACTCCTACTACTCAGAGGCGTTTCCTTAGTTTCTTTGCTGAAAACTGCGACTAAAATTAGACCAAAAAATGTGACTAGTGATATTATCAGGTAACTAAGTGAGCTGTAGCTTGGCTGATAATTCAACTCAACTCGGCTAGTTTCATGTTTAACTTGAATGACCATAAACCCGTTCTGATCCTTAGTTATTCCTAATGAACCATCTTTTGTTGTAGCCTTCCAACCTTGGAAATATGCTTCCTTTACGGTTATGGTTGCATTTTCTCTGAGATTCTCTATATCTATCGTAATGATACCAGGGGATGTATTACCCATTGTCACTCTATCAGCGGCTGTTACGGGACTTATATCTACAAGTGAAACAGGCGTTTTTGAACTGTAGATGGTTACGTTGGCCCCATCATAAAAAATGGTTGGGCCCACTTCAAAATTTGTGTTATTCATTAAGTATCTGTGCGTTGTGGTGCTTACATTTCCAATCATAACCCAGTTTATTCCAAGGGATGAAGCGTTCATAATGAGTCCTTTCCATAAATCTAATTGAACCTTAGTGCCGTTTTCCTTCTTAATTTCTTCAAGGTTATTTATTCTATAATCGTTAATTTTGAGGAGAGGTTTCAGAAGTTTCTCTTGCGGGTACCATCCATCTATAATCGGTTTGCCAGTGTATTCAGGTAAAACATAAATCCAGTAAGAACAGTTGATGGGCAGAATCCTAGCATAAACTGGTTGTGACTTAAAGTAACTAATTACTTCCTGTGGAATTTGTGTGTTCTTCAACTTCTTATAGTCATACACATTGTAGACTTCGGTTGCAACCACAAAGACGCTGAAAGATATTATGAGAAGTAGAATGCTTGTAACAAGAACAGCTGTGCCCTTCGATGTATAAACTCTAGCTGGTAAATGCAATTTTTTGGCTATACTTTCTCCCTTTACTACATCATTCAAGACCTTTCCACTGAGAATAGCCACTGGAATTATCAAGTATAACCAAAACCGCCACAAGTCCAGCTGCTTAGCGCCGGGTAGAAATGGGAAAAGTGCGCCTTGATACCCAAGACTTATCCAGAAAAGTATTAGAAAACAGAATATGCATGCAGTTAAAGCTGGGTTCTTCTTTGCTTCCACGCTTTTTATGTGGATAACAGAAATCCCTAGAATTGAGGTTAAGCTGAGTAGAACGAAGGCTTCTCCAATGTATAGGAACCCTAGCCTATAGAATAGCGTGCTCAAAAAGAAGAGGGAAGTGAAAAATCCCAGCAGCCGCTGCTCCTCATTGGGCATCGTTTTTCTCGCGAACAGAACTATGGCGTAGATCGCAAGTGCGAATTGGAAAATAGTTATTGATAGAATGAATCCGCTGAATTGTCCAAGCTCGACAAATGGAAACATATTGCTTCGATTATAGAACGGGTTCTCACTTAACTGACCTATAGTAAGAATAAACGGGATTAACCAAACTGCAGATACTAGGAAAGCCCCGATTAGCGTTGCTGCAACCGTATATGAAACCCTTCTCAAGTTTTTCTGCGTCAAATAATATACAACAAGAAACACTATTGCAATTACGCCAGTGCAATATGCAGATAGATGGTGTGTTAAGACTAGTGCACCCGCAAAAATAGCTGAAAGTGCATAATCTCTTCTTCTTCCATACTCTAAGCTACTCGCAAAGAAGGCGAGGAAAAGGCAGGCTAATGGTAAGGCAGCAACTGTCGGAAACCTATCATAGAAAATATAGTTGGAAACAACCATTGGGCTTATGCTGAACAGTAAACTTGCAGAAATCCCCTCGATCTCATTGAAGTGTAATTTTCTAGCCAAGAAGTAAACTGTGAAAGGAGCTAACAGGTAAAAAAAGCTGTCAACCAATTTGTAGGCGAGAACAGGATCTACACCCAGAATTGAAACAACGAATACGAGAAGATAACTCATTGGAGAATAAAATAGTAGGAAAGGTGTTCCACCATACCAATCAGGGTACCATAGTGGGAGCCCCCCATCAGCCCTGTATGAATTATACATAAACAGCGTCTTAGATAGGTGGCTTGTGGAATCCACACCCATCGGTATGCCTTCTGCAAACCTTGAAGATATCATTAGAACATTGAAGGCAGTAATTATCGAAAAAGCAAGTATGAGTGTCCGACGGGACATTTTCGAGTCAGTTGCCATACTCAATTCATCACATCAATTGGAGAACCGTGTTTTCCTATGTTATAAAAGGGTTGTTCTGAGTGTTATCTAAAAAGCACCTCATGTAAGGCTGTGAATGCTTAAAAACTATAGATTAACAATAAACAGTAAAATTCACTTCTCAGTTGTCAGTCAGGGGAATTCACGATGATCTCAGTGATAGTTCCCGCGCTTAATGAGGAAAAATACATAGTTCCCTGCTTGAAATCTTTAACCAACCAATCCTACAAAGGTGAATATGAAATCATTGTGGTTGATGGAGGCAGTACCGATAAGACTGTTGAGATAGCTGAAAAATTTGCTGACAAAATAATTGTATGCAGCCGTTCAGTTGGAGCTGCTAGAAATTACGGCGCAAAGGTTTCTAGCGGAGAAATTTTGGCGTTTATAGACTCCGATACAATAGCGTCTCCACATTGGTTAAGCGCAATCGCCAAAGCTATGAGCAGGAGGGGGGTTGTTGGCGTTGCAGGCCTCACACTGTCTTTAGGTGGAAGCAAGATGGATTACTTCTTATACAAAACAGCTTCAGATAAAATTCTAAAATATTCAATAGCACTCGGCATTCCGATGGTTCCCGGCTTTAACTGCGCATATAGACGAGGCCCCTTCTTTAAGGTTGGAGGTTTTGATGAGAGGCGAGTTTTAAGTGAAGACACCACGCTTTCCTTAGCGATAAGAAAGCTGGGTAGAATAGTTTACGAGGAAAAAGTGCTTGCATACACTTCTGTTAGGAGAGTTAAAGCGCAGGGGCACTGGCAACTGCTTTTTTTCCATACTTTTAATGGTCTTCTAACACTCTTTTTCGGAAGAAGTCTGTCTAAATATCCGCATGTGCGATGACGCGTTATCCTAGCGCTATTGTTCCTTCTCTCTTCTCAATTCTTCTTAAATATTCAATTGCGTAAATGCTGCATCCTAAAATTAGAGTTATCATCTTGAGAGCAAAAACCACGTTTATCGGAACAGACAGACCTCCGACCTGTGGAAACGGATTAACCACTTCATCAGGTTTCTCTCCATTAACAATTCTAGATCCCAAAAAAATGGCGTTGTATGCAAATTCAAAAATTGCAGTAACCGCAACCAGAAATGCTATGATCAGCAGGATTCTCCTAAATTCTGGAGCCATATTTCTAAGCCGCTCTTTCCAGCTTGGCGATTCCAAACCGAATGCAAAGTAGAGAAATGCCGTAAACATAAACAGCGTAGCGGGCTTCAAGTAGATCACTGTGTCAAGGAATATTTCCTTGTTTACGAACTCATTTCCAACAACTGCTAGTGGAGTTAATTGGATTGAGTATCTGATCAAGAGCCATAGAGATATTATGCCGAAAATCCAGGAAAGAAGTGAGAATACATATGGCGTAAAGTGCCTTATTCTTGAAGCTACGATTACCGCTACTATTGCGGCAGCACCAAGATAAAGATAGGATATTGGTATGGTGGTATACCAAGCCAATATTTGGCCTATGGCAAAAACCGTGATTATCTCACTCATATCCCGAAGTAATTCGCTTGTCTTCCACTTATTCACAGTTTTTCTAAGAAACGAGTCCGCCAGCTATTTCACCCCGCGAAAATCATTTTTCAATTTGATTAAGATTCACTAATTTCAGCACCATTTCAACTAGTCTAACTAGGGCACTAATTCAATGTCACGGGTAATGCTGTCAATCTAGATATAAGGTTTTATTAAATACTTACGGAGCAGTCGAAACGATTATCGACAATTTTAAGCCTAACGCTTAACTATGTTTAGCTAACAATTCAATTGATAATTCTAGTAGGTGTCATTCTAGTGGATATGATAGGCGCATTTTCTGTTTTTTTGGTCGGTTTAGCAGTTACATTCCTATCAATCCCATTTTTAATAAAAAAGATGCTTAAAGCCGGCATCACCGGCGTCGACGTTCATAAGCCTTCAAAACCTGTAATTCCAGAAATGGGGGGCGTCAGCATTCTTATCGGGCTTTCAGCTGTTGCAACAATCAGCTTTATCCTCTTTCCATCTTACTCTAACGAATTTTCAGCCTTCTTCATAATTGTGTTTATAGCTGCTCTAATAGGGGTAATTGATGATATTTACAGATTAAATCCAATAGTTAAACCTATTTTAACCGCACTTGCTTCTCTACCACTATTCATTTTCCATACGTACTCCGAACATCCTATTCTTCCACTGGTCGGTCGAACACGTTTAACCATAATCTACCCGCTCCTATTACCATTCGCAATAGCAGTGCCTGCAAACGCAGTTAACATGATGGACCCTCTAAATGGAACAATGGCTGGGACCTGCTCGATAGTGATAACTGTTCTTCTAATATCTGCATTTCTATTCGGAAGACTCGACATAGTTGTTTTATGTGCTGGTCTACTTGGCTGTCTACTTGCATTCTATTGGTATAACAGATATCCTGCCAGAATTTTTTCCGGCGACACTGGCAGTTTAGCTGTTGGAGCTGGAATCGGCGCCTTAGTTGTTATTGGTGGACTTGAGGCTGTAGGTGTTGTTGCATTAATGCCGCAAATAATGAATGCATTTTACGGGTTAATTAGTGTAGGTAAACTCTATGAACGTAGAGCAATATCAGCTCGTCCAATCTCTCTGATGAGCGATGGTAGATTGGTTGCGAATGGAGATCCAAAGGCACCTATAACATTAACACGGATAGTTCTAGCTAGTGGACCGATGAAGGAACCCGATATAGTAAAAATGCTTCTGTTGCTTGCTGCCTTCTGCGACTTTTTAGCCATCTTGACCACTTTAATCATGCTGGTGTTTCTATGAGGCGCATTGCCAAATTAATGTTCATTCTACTCGTCGTCTGGTTCAGCATGCTTATTGGATTCTGGATAATTGGGCGGATAATTGTTCCTCTGGAAATTTCTAATCATTTTCTTTCCGGCCTTGTAAGAACAACTATCAGTGTAGGTATGGCTGTGATCTGGCTTTGGGGATGGCGTAAACTGGCGTATCACTACTTTTGGAGCAATTATAAAAAGGGAAAGCACAACATCTTAACCTCTAAGATTGAGGATTAGTCAATGGAAGTAGCTAAAGTAACAAGAGCCGCAAGAGGAACAGCTTACATCTCGCTGCAGAACGCCTTAAACTTCTTGTCAGGTATGATGTTCTACATAATTGCTGCTAGGATACTTCCTCCAGAAGATATAGGCGCTCTATCAGCATTAACGTTCATAATCACGATAATGCCAGTAGTAGCTCAGTTGGCTTTGCCAACCGCTGCAGCTAAGTACATATCAGAATTTTTTGGGCGAGGAGAAACTTATAAGGCAACTGCTGTTTCTGTTGCAGTAAAAAAAATAGTTTTCAGTCTATCGCTAGTTTTTTTCTTAGTGTTAGCTGCTCTTTCCTCATGGTTTTCAAATGTTTTGTGGGGAAACGGTGCTCATGTTCAGGTATTTCTAATTCTTAGCGTTACATTTTTCTTAGTAACAATTAGGTTGACTTATCTAGCATTTTTGCAAGGGCTACAGTGGTTCGGTAAGTTTGCTTTTGCTGGGTTTTTTGCATATGCACTCGGTCGGGTAATGGCCTTAATTTTTATATTGATTGGGTACGGTTTAACCGGTGTTATGTTTGGTTGGCTGGTCGGTGAAGCTGTTGGGTTACCTTTGACAGTTGCATTCTTTCACGGCTCCTTACCAAAACCTACTGCCAAAATTAATTTGAAAATGCTTTTTTCTTTCAGCCTTCCCCTATTTGTTCTACTTCTCGTGTCTACGGCCTCCGATTGGGCTGATAGGATGCTGTTTCTCGCTCTGTCACAGGATTTAGCATCTTTAGGCTTTTACGATCTGGCCGTTAGAGGGGCTCTTACCCTGTCAATAATTTATCTCGCTTTCTCCACTACAGTACTACCCACGCTTTCAGAAATCTATGGGAAAAGTGGAAAGGATGCTATTGCAAGTGCTTTGAAAACTAGTCTACGTTACTTAACATACCTAATTCTACCAGCAGGTTTTGGGTTAGCTGCGATTTCTAAGACCGCAATGGCGCTTATGTTCGGTGCTGGCTATGCTACCTTTGGCAGACTACCTCTCGCTATTCTTTCATTAGCAACAGCTTTCCTAGCGACTGGTACAGTTTTAGCCTCAACTTTACAGGCAATAGGTGAAACCAAAGTCTTCGTTAAAATAAGTTTAGCATCAATTGCAGCCGACATCTTAGTAATTATAATTACTGTCCCGGTGATCCGTGAAGTGGGCGCGGCCCTAGCTCGTGTAACATTGTGGTTAGTTCTTTTTACACTCACTTACATAGCTCTAAACAAGAGGGTTCATGTAGGGTTCGATAAAGAGGCTTTATGGAAAGGCGCAGTTTCCTCGGTGATTATGATTATTCCGTTGCTCGGATTTGAAGTAATGTATGCTGACGCAATTCAACCAGCTATCAGTGCAATAATCGAAATTGGTTCTGGGATGTTTATCTATGGAGTATGCTTATTCGCTTTTAAGGCGCTACATAAACAAGATTTCGAAATTCTGCAACGAATAGCTCCAGCGTTTTCGCGTAGAATCCTTAAACTGTTTGAGCGGTTTTTTGTCTATTAGCCAGCCGCTGTCGGCGTTAAATATGCGTTCATTTCGCGCATTATCACTTCAACCGGGTCTTCCATCTTAGCTAATAGCATTTTTGCCTTCTCTTGCTGCATGGTTCTGCAGCTCTCCAGTTTACTGAAAATTTGTAAAGCTTTTCTTACAGCTTTTTGAGGATCAATTATTCTAACAACTAATCCCTGTTTAACCAAATATTTCTCCACTAAAGTAGTTTCACCTGGGTAACATGAAATTGTTGGGACTCCAAGTAAAGCTGCTTCCGTAGTCATCGTACCTCCAGCACCTACAAAGATCGAAGTGTAGGATAATAAGCTCGGCCCATCTATAGCAGTTTCAGGCACTATCAAACGTTCTCCTATGGACGCTCTAAGAACTGGCGCCTGCTCACCATAACGTGGAATAGCTACAAATTGCGCAGCGTCTCCTAATTTCTCAACTAATGCTCTGATTATAGGGAGAATAACAGGCTCCTTATCGGTGGTTGTTCCTAGAAGGTAGGCTGCGAAAGCCTCTTCTGCGCGGAATGTAACTATGGGCTTGGTTTGATCAATTTTCAGCCATTCTAAAACACGTGCATCTGGTCTAAGTGTTCGGATCCAAACCACTGGGTCAAGTGCGTTGTATTGAACAAGCGTTTTTTGCGTGACTCCATATTTACGCCACGCCTTTAACGGTATAATTTTTGGAGCGATAAGTTTCTTTGATAATGGAATTGTAAGCCTGCAGACAGCTTCAGCGTGCGGTGAGTCACTGATACAAATGTGAGGTATGCCTAAACCAAACGAAACTCTAGCCGCCTCAGGTGAGGAGAAGGATACAGCCAAATCGGGTTTGTACTTAACAACTAAATCCATCAGCCCAATTATTCTTCGCACATTAGCATCAAGCTTTCCCTCTAATGTTTGACCGCCATGCTTACCCATCTCAACAGCATCTAAACCCTTCAACGCCATTAACTCGTTTACCTCTCTATAATGCCGAGTAGTCTTGAGCACGTTATGGTCTTCTGCTTCGAGCCTATGAGAAAGCTCAGCGAAGAGGTATACTTGTTTTGGAGTTAGGATATCGATCCAAACACGACCCAAAACCGCAATCTCCTAAGGATGACAATCTTGTTTATCCGCCACAAGGCTTAATGAAGTTACGGTTTCTTTTGATATCATTTAGAATTTCTTTGAAATATCCTACCCCTAAATAGGAATGTTTTAAGCTGAAGAGTTAAAAACTCTAGATGAGATAACTCACGGTTCCAAAATACTTAATGAATCTATAGAATTAACTCATAAAGGCGAATTTTTATGTCAGCACCCATCGAATTAAAGCCTGAAGAAATCCCCAGCAAGATTACTAAGGGTGAACTCTCAATTTGCGTTGTTGGGTTGGGCTCCATGGGTCTACCCACAGCCAGTCTTTTCGCCGAGGCGGGTGCCAGAGTTATTGGAGTTGATTTGGATCGGTGTGTAGTTGAAAATGTGAATAAAGGCAAAAGTCCTCTAACTGAACCAGGTTTAGAAAATTTAATTAAAACATTTGTAAGTAAGGGGCAACTTCAAGCTACGGATGACGCTAAAGATGCCGCATCAAAAAGTGATATAATAATCATAATTGTACCAACTACAATTGACAAATTGAAGAGACCTGATTACTCTGCTGTGGAAAAAGCTTGTAAAAACATTGGTCAAGGTATGAAGAAAGGGGCTCTAATAATTTTTGAAAGTACTGTGGGTCCAGGTGTTACTGAAGCTGTTGTCAAAAAAGAATTGGAAGAGGCGTCTGGTCTTAAGGCTGATGTCGACTTCGGATTAGCATATAGTCCAATAAGAGCTACTGTTGGGCACGCTCTGAAAGATCTTGCAAACTATCCGAGAATAGTTGGAGCCAATGATGGAAGAAGCTTAGAGGCGGCTGTAGCCGTTTTATCCATGGTAGTGAAAGGTGGAATTATTCGAGCCAAGAATATTAAAACCGCTGAGGCTGTTAAACTCTTTGAGAATGTATATCGTGATGTAAACATTGCCTTAGCAAATGAGTTGGCTGTTTTCTGTGAAGCGGCAGGAATAGATTATTTTGAGTGCATGGGTGCAGCGAACACACAGCCATACTGTCATCTTCACACACCCAGCACAGGGGTCGGGGGCTCATGTATTCCAATCAATCCCTACTTCCTTATAGAAGAGTCTGAAGATCTAGGCCTCAAACCGCACATTGTTCGATTGGCTAGAAGAGTTAATGACGCTATGCCAAGTCACACGCTTCGACTCATAGAGAGCGCAGCAAAGGCTTGTAAAAAAAGCTTGAAGAGAATAAGAATCGCTGTGCTCGGCATCTCTTATAGAGCAAATGTAAAGGAACCAAGATTCTCAGTTGTTAAAGACTTAATCGACCTACTCAAGAAAAGAGGGGCGCGAGTTACAGTTTACGACCCATATTTCACTACTGAAGAACTAAAAAAGCTAGGCTACGAAGGCTTTGGAAGATTGGAGAGAGCTGTAGAAAACGTTGATTGTATACTTATCGCTGTTGGGCATGATGAATTTAAACGGCTCAATCTAAAGACTCTAAAAAGACTAACGCGGAAACCAGCTGCCATAATCGATGGGGGGCATATGCTTAATCCATCCGAGGTTGAGGAGGCTGGGTTTATTTATAGAGGATTAGGATGCGGTGTATGGAGAAAATAAGTTTCTCATTTTAGCTCAATTGGAGATAGAGACAAGTGGGCAAGGTTAAAGTTGCAGTAATCGGCGTTGGTGGTTGGGGAAGAAACTTTGTGCGGATTTTCAGTGAATTAGACGGATGCAAACTTGTTGCTGTTTGTGATGTTAATGAAAATAGAGTAAGAGATTTGAGCCAAAAATATGGAGTTGAATACTTTACTGATCATAGATCAATGCTTGAGAAAGTTAAAGATCTGGACGCCGCTGCGGTTGTTACTCCCACACCAAACCATTATGAAACCGCTATGTGTGTGATAAACGCTGGAAAACATGTCTTTGTTGAAAAACCTATATGCGACTCTTCTATTAAGGCTAAAAAACTTGTTAAGGCAGCATTAAAACGTAAAGTTAAGCTCACTGTTGGACATATTGAACGTTTCAATCCCGCCGTGCAGGAATTGAAGAATAGACTCGACAATGGTGAACTGGGAGATATCATATCGATCGCTGCAAGACGGGTTGGGCGCCCAGTTAAAGTAAGCGAGATCGGTGTCGTGCGAGATTTGGCAGTTCACGACATTGATATCATGCGTTTTCTCATCGGTAATGATCCGAAATCGGTTTTTGCTCGATGTGGAGCCATAGAGAAACCCGCTTTTGAAGATCATGCTGAAATAATGTTAAGCTTTGATGATGTTAAGTCCGGATATATCGAGGTTAACTGGCTTACTCTGAAGAAGGAGCGCTCTTTAACTGTGACCTGTAGTGATGCTGTTGGGATTGTTAACTATGTGGATAGATCATTGGTTATTGAGTACCCTACTAGAAACGCTGTGTTTAAATTCGCGAAAGAAGAGCCGTTGAGACTTGAGTTATCAAACTTTTTAGATTGTATCCTTCATAATAGGCCGCCCATGGTCACAGGTGTTGATGGGTTAAGGGCACTTGAAATAGCTGAGGCTGCGTTAAAATCCGCAAGAACACTTAAAGTAATAAAGATATAACATGTGGGTTGTTTTTGTCCTCCAAACATAAATATACATCCAACAACAATAAACGAGAAAGAATATAGCAGGGTGTTGAAATGAAAAGAAGGCTTATGGATATTCTGGCATGCCCGATAGACAAATACTATCCGCTCGAACTTCACGTCTTCGAAGAGAAGGAGGAAATAGTTGAAGGTCTCCTAGTATGTCCAAAATGTCTGCGTTGGTACCCGATCGAAGAAGAGATCCCGAGAATGTTACCCGATGAACTTAGAGAAGCCAATGAGGATCTCCCATTTATGAAAAAATGGAAAGAAAAAATCCCTCAAAAAATCTTAATTGAAGGCAAACCATTCAACCTAAAGACAAGCTAATCCTCCGCATAGTCTTCTCTCCTATTCGACAACATTTAGTTTATAAGAAAGAGTTAATGCCCTAAAAGAACAGAAACTAAATTAGCCCGGAAAGCCCGGTGGAGAAGAAGACGCAAAATCTTCTTCGCCGAATGTAGCGGTCAAGCATAAGGGGCTTTGGACCCCTCGACGCCAGTTCGAAAGACGTAAAACCGTCCGAGCATCTGGCCCGGGCTACCAATCAACTTTGGTGATAAACTAATGGAGATAATACTTCATGTCTTAATTCCTCTCCTTATACTGGTTGCCTTCGGTTTAGAGAGGAAGAGCGCTGGGCTTGTGGGGTATGCTCGAATAAAGCCGCATAGAAAATGAAAAAATTATTTTTTACTCGATCACTTGAATGGCTCCGGTTGGGCATTGCGCTTCACATGCTCTGCAAACTAGACAGGCGCCGACATTTATAGCCACAGAAAGTTTCTTGTTACCCTTATCTTGAAGTTCAAAGACTGCTACTGGGCATATGTCGACACATGTCCCCTCACCGGTGCATTTCTCGGGGTCTATTTTAATTTCAACCATCATTCACCACTCCAAGTTTATGGCAAGAAAGTGAATTTGAGAGAATAAAAACGTTTAGATTAACGTAGTTCGCCACGTAAACTTATAAGGGCATCATCTATAGTTGCCTTGCCTCTTTCCAGCCTCTTTCTGTGATCTGCCAGTAATGTGTTGTAGGTATCTTTAGAAATCTTCTGTGTTCTATATTGTACCTTAACATCATCTATGTTTCGTCTTGCAGTTTCAATTTCCAGTTCTGCAATTTCAATCTTCCTAACTGCATCCGCATATCTGCCGCCAGCATTCTTCATTTTTGCTTTTAAATCAATTAGCTCCCGATTTATTGCGCTAACCTCTTCATTAATTATTCTATATCGTTGTTTATACTCATGTTTCTTAACTTTACCTGCAGCTAAATCTTCTTCAAGAAATTCAAGTTCAGCTAGAAGTGAAACTTTCTCGTCGTAATCGTCAACAAAACTGCGGAGGACATTGATAGGCACAGCCATAACTGGTGCTGTAGGCTTAATTCTTTTACGAGCTACCATAACAACTGATATAATGGCTATGAACGTTCCAAAAAACAAGACTGGACGAAAAGCTGCCCAAAAAGCCGCATACTGATATTTTACAGTTAAACTCAACTCTTGAGATGTTGAATTGACATTATGCGATTCAGGGAAGACTAATGTTTGCTCAAAAACATTTGAATAGGCATGATCTAATGCTGGCGATGTAGTCTCATATTTGGCGCCTTCAGGTAGAGTAACTGAAACTGAGAGCTTATTCACTAAAAAGTCTACGTTTGGGTAAGCTTGAAAACTGAACTCATAGTGATCCCATGAGTCAAGCTGCTTGACGTACATATTTATTGGGACAATGTAGTTCACAGTGAACGTGTAATTCTCGGCAGAGCTTAAAGATATCCGGAAATTTACATCTATAGCTACGTGTTCTTCGTTACTTTTGGTTTCGGTAATAGAAATATCGCCACTTACATCGCTTGCAGTGATATCCTGAGCACCCTTTGGGAGATTTATAGATATAGCACTCAGCTCTGAGCTACTATTATTGCTGACGTAGTAGCTATCAGAAACATGAATCCAGCCCCACTCATCAATTCTGATGCTTCTTGAAGCCCAACTACATCCCCATTGTGAATCTGGCGAGGCAACCGTTTTCTTTACGTCTACTGAGATAACGTTAAACATGCACATACACAATGTAACAGCAATGAGCAATGCCGCCGCTTTACGCAATTCTTTCACCCATTGATCAAATAGACGAATTCTACTAACTAGCTATTCCTTTTAATTACCTTTCCAACAAACTACGCCAGTCTGGGGGGACATTCCTCAACTTCTCCGCAGGCACTCCAGCTACAATTGTTCTGGCTGCTACATCGCCTATAACAACTGCTCCAGCTCCAACAACTGCTCCTTTACCGATCGTTATTCCCGGAAACAAAACAGCATTAGCTCCTATGCTGGCGCCCCTCTTTACAGTCGGCCCCTTTAACTTGCACTTCTTCTGCGCTAAGTACTTATCATTCGTTAAAACGCAGTTTGGACCAAGAAAAACGAAGTCCTCAATAGTTGAGTATGTAGAAATATATGCGCCTGTCTGGATTGATGCCCCTCGTCCAATTTTTGTTTCTCCATCAATAATGACATTGGTGCCAACTAATGTATTATCACCTATCTTTACGTTTTCTCTAATCATTACATTGTGGCCGAAGCGAACGTTGTTGCCGATTGCAACTTTAGAATAAACAGTGCAGTTAGATCGTATTAAGACATGTTTACCTATCTTTACGGCTTCTTCGCCACTTATCTTCGGCTTCATACTCCTCCTCCTCAAAACGGCTTCAAGCTCTTTCCTTGCAGGGTAGCCAACAATGACATGTGAGTCAATGTAAGTATTTTCATCAATCTCAGCTGGACCATAAATAATTGAATTTGGCGCAATCCAAACTTTCTTTGAAAGATTGACTTCCCCATGAATTTTAACATGCGACCCTATCACGCATCCATCAGCGATGCTAGCCTCATGATCAATAGAGGCTGTGGGGTCAACTTCAGCTGTAGGGCTTATCATGTTTAGACCTCTATCCTAATGCTACCCATCTATTCTAAAAGCTCTGTTAATTTCTTTTCCCTCAGCTCTACATACACAGACATCCTACGAGCCAAACCACGACCAACAACCTTCTCCAAATCACTTAAGTGCCTAATTTTCACTACATTACGTGCTTCAATGAGTTTATTTGCCGTCGTTGGGCCTACTCCTGGTATTCGAAGAATTTCAGGACGATTCGCTGTGTTTAAGTCGACTGGAAACATGTCAGGGTTAGCTTTGGCAAATGCGATTTTAGGGTCTATGTTTGGTAAAAAATCATCATCAGTCATAATTGAATATAATTCATCAATTTCAAAGCCGTAGTCCCTTATTAAAAATGAAGCCTGATAGAGGCGATATTCACGCGATGCAGAGCAAGGTTTCTGCGACTCCAAAGGTGTCTGGGGTATCGGCTCAAAACCGCTATAATACACCCTCCGAAGACCAAGTTTACTGTAAAGCCAATCTGTAGTTTCTAAATACTGCCTGTCCGTATCATTAACAGCACCAACAATCATTTGAGTGTCAACTCCAACTCTAGTAAAACCGTATTTCACATTCTTCCTCCTTAACCTCTTAACCTCTTCAGAAATCCATTCAAGACGCTTAACAATGTCATTGTAAAATCCGCCCTTATCTGGACATAAATCCTCGAACACATCTCTTGTTGGCGCCTCAAGATTCACTCCAACTCGATCAGCCAAACGCACCGCTTCTTGTATCAGTTGTCGGCTGGTTCCAGGCATAATGCGTAGATGAATATAGCCCACATATCCATGTTTTCGAAGGGCTCTAATGACTTCAAGTTCTTTCTCCACAGTATAATCTGGATCCTTAAATACCGATGAGCTAAGAAACAGTCCTTCAATTTTTCCAGTTTTATGTAAATATTCAGTTACCTTAACAAGTTTTTCTGGGTTCCACATTCCTCTATGAGATTTGCGCCCACAACGCATTGCACAGTACTTACATCCATTCTTACAGTAACTGGTTAGCAGAGTTTTGAGTAGAGGGGTCCTTCCGCCTCCAGCTGCAGCTTCATAAATGGGTACAACGCATCGATCCCATCGAGCCCCTAACTTAAGAAATTTCCATTTTTCAGTCTCGCGGTCATATGCATTTAGACTCAATGCGTTTACCTTGAGTTAGGAATGAAGTTACATAGAAAAATAGTTTTCAGTTTTAAACCTCAACATTAAATAATCTTTGTAATGTAGGCTAAGTATACATGTGGAGGCTAAGCAACCGTGACTGAACTAGAGGAAAAGGTAGCTGAGAAAGTTAAAGCGATAATCGACCCTGAAACCGGTTTAAGCTTCGGAGATATGGGACTGATACAGGCGATAAAGGAAACTGAAAGCGGAGTTGTCCAAGTGGACTTCATACCCACAAGCCCATTCTGTCCCATCGCCTTCCAATTCGCCTACAACATAAAGGATGTTGCGAAGCAGATTGAAGGTGTTAAGAAAGTGCGCGTATACGTCCATGGGCACGCTATGGAAGCAACAATCAATGACGCCATCAACCGTGAAGAGGGAGGGAAGAAAGAGTAGATGGAAGTCACAATCAAATTTTTCGCTACACTGGGAGAGATAACTGGAAGAAAAGAGGAAAAAGTTAAAACAGTTGAAAATACAACCTTAGGCAACTTAATCGAAGAGCTCTCACAAAAATACGGAAGCGCCTTCACTTACTATATCTATGAAAAAGGAAAAAGAAGCGTCAATCCAACTCTACAATTCCTAATTGATGGAATCAATGTTAACACACTTAGTGGATTCAAAACAAAGTTGAAAAACGGGAGCACAGTTGCAATAATTCCGCCTGTTGGCGGTGGCTGAATCTAAATTTTTTGCGCTTCTAAATAGGTTGGAAATGCATTTTTTACCTGTAGAAATAGACGTTTGCCTAACATGTTATTTTCACTCCTCACCACTATAGGCTTATACGCAAAGTTCCTTCCGATCCGTGAGTTACCTTTTCCTTTTTCATCGATGAGTACCTCGCCCCTCCAACCTAACCAAGCTTTATTCCTCTCTAGCGAAATCTTTCTAGCTGTTTCAGCCATCTTCTCACTTCTTTCCTTTATCTTCCAACCAATTACCCCCTTCATCTTCTCAGCCGGTGTGCCCGGTCTAGGGAAAAACCTTGAAACATTCACTATGTCTGGTTCAATCTCTTTAACAAGCCTTATGGATTTTTCAAAAGCCTGGTCGCTTTCGCCTGGAAATCCACATATAATATCTGTGGAAACTGTCAGTTGCGGCATTTTCTCTCGAAAGGTAGAGATAATAGATTTAAAGGTTTCAACTGAATATGAGCGGTTCATTAGCTTTAATACATCATCATCTCCACTTTGAACTGGCAAATGGAGAAACTTGAAAATTTTCTCATCCTTATACACGTCAATTAATTCTTGCATAATATCTAGAACATAACTTGGATTCATCATTCCTACACGGACAAAAAACTCATCATCCAGCTCCACCACCCTCTTCAGCAAAGCCGCCAAGTTTGTACCAATATCTCTACCATAGCAAGCTGAATCCTGGGCTGTAAGCCAGATTTCAGATGCACCTCTACTCAAAGCCTGCCTAATCTGATTCAACACCTCGTCATGACTATAGCTTCTTAACGGTGCCCTAGCAAAACGCACGCAACAATAACTACAGCTGCTTGTACATCCATAGCTTATCGGTATGATCTTAACTATACTTGAACCAGCAATTCTCGGCAAGGACAATGAAGGCTTAAATCCTTTTTCCAGCAACACTACATTTTTTCCCTGTACAACATCATTGACAACGTTAACTATTTCTAGACCAGGCGCAGGTCCAATAACACCATCAAACTTAATTTCCCTCTTCAGCCTCTCAAAATTTATAAGCGGCAAACAGCCCGCTACAATCAGTTTCCTATTCTTCAATCTCTTCTTTAGAACTGTGATCATTTTATTCTCTGTAGGCGTCTTAACCGCGCATGTATTATAGATTAAAACATCCGCATTTTCAGGCGAATCAACTATCTCGTATCCAGCGTCACTTAAGCATCCAGCTATAACTTCTCCATCAGCAAAATTAGTTGAGCACCCAAAACTTTTCACATAAACTCTATGTAAAGCCAAGTGCTGTACATCCATTCTTGCAAATAAGATACATTAAAATGTTAAACTAACATAAATACCTCGAAAACCGCTGTTTAACTAATGAAATTTTGACATTCATTTGTGAAGCTGTTTAATGATACCGAAAATTACATATATACATAAGTATTTAAATCGTATTTAACTTTAATTACGTAACGCTATATCTCGGGGAGCCTATTCAGTACATACAAGGAGTGGAGATGAGTGAAACTAATTACCTTAAACCTACCAGAAACTTATCTTCAAGCCTTAGACGAACTAGTGACCGAACGCCTCTACGCCAACCGGGCTGAAGCAATCCGGATGGCAATCCGCGACTTACTGATTGATGAATCTCGAGGTCGCCAGAAAAAATAGGAGGACAACGAAACATGGCTACAGTTTTAGCTGAAAAACCTCTCCGACTTACCCTGCAAGAGGAAATTAAAGAAAAATTACCTGAACAAAATGTGAGTGTGATGCTAGACTTGTTTGATCTAGAGCCTGATGCTGGACATGACCAAGCATTGAACATTAGCCTAAAACTGCACCAACTAGAAGACTATTAATATTTCACTCCAGTGGTGACACAGTTTTGAGCAAAAATCAATCAATAGTTGAGGAATTGAATAGGGATGAAATCCAAGCTATTGTCAATGACATTATAGATAGAATGTATAGGAAGTATTCAGCTGAGTTAATCGAGAAAGTTATGGCCGATTAGAAATACTGTGATGGGAATTATTGATCCTTGAACTGTAGTAATTGCTCTAAGCTTTGTCTATCTCTTGACTATTGTCCATTTAGTGATGAAATATTGGAACCTGAGCCTGTATTGTGTCCAGATGGATAAAGCATATTTTTCGGTGAATGAATCTTCATCTTATTTTTGAGCCTGCTTTTACTGGTTTATCAGGTTTCAGTATAGCTATAGTACTCTCATCTTCAGATGCAAGAATCATAACCTGCGATTCTACGCCAAATATTTTTACAGGCTTTATATTTGTTAGAACTGCCACTTGCTTTCCCTTTAATTCTGAAGGTTCATACCAAGCTCTGATGCCTGCTACAGCCTGTTTAACTTCACCTCCGCCGATGTCTATTTTCAGTTTTATCAATTTAGTTGAATTTTGTACCGACCCTGCATCCACTATTGTGCCTACCCTAAGATCTAATTTTGAGAACTCATCCATTGAAACTGGAGGATCCTTCTTTGTTGCAGACTCCAAGCTTCTTCTCAATTCCTCCTTCTGAGCCTTAACTATGTCCGCCTCAATTTTTGTGAATAACGGTTTTGGTTTACTTATTTTATGTCCAGCTTGGAGTTTTTCTAGAGCTTCACTCCACTGCTGCTTATGAACTTCTCCTTCAAGGTTTAGTAGGCTCCATATTCTATCAGCTGTATACGGTAGGAACGGTTCAAGCAGAGTTGCCAAGGCCTTAACGATTTGGTCAGCGGCATACAGGGCTGTTGCTGCTTTTTCCTTCGATGTTTTAATCGTTATCCATGGTTGTTTATCATTTAAGTACTTGTTTCCTATTGCCGCGAGCTCTATTATATCCTTAAGTGCGGAGTTGAAATTGAAATGTTCAATGTTTGTTTCAGCATCCTTGCAGGTCTTATTTATTGAATCTAAAGTCTTTTGGTCAATCTGGTCTAATTTTCCAGGTTTTGGAATTTTTCTATCGAAGTTTTGATAAGTGAAGACTAAGGCTCTATGTATGAAGTTTCCCAGTATGTCGTTAAGTTCATCATTGTGGCGTTTTGCGAATTCATCCCATGAAAAGTCTATGTCCCTTTGTAGGGGGGCAGTTATTGTTAGATAGTATCTTAATGAGTCCGGTTCGAATTTTTTTATGTAGTCCGATACTTCAACAACCCATCCTCTACTCTTTGATAGTTTCTTTCCCTCAAGTGTTAGAAATTCACCTGCAATAACGTTATCAGGGAGATTATAGTCTCCATGCGCTTTCAGCATAGCTGGCCAGAAAATTGCGTGGTGGTAAATTATGTCTTTGCCTATGAAGTGTATTATTTTACTCTCTCTCTTCTTCCAATACTCCCTCCAGAGATTCGGCTTTCCAGTTTTTTCTGATAAAACTAATGTCGATGTTATGTAGCCTATTGGGGCATCAAACCAGACGTAGATTATCTTTCCTTCAGCACCCTTAACTGGAACAGGCACTCCCCACCTCAAATCTCGCGTGATACACCAGTCTTTCAAACCCTCCTTAAGCCACTGAGACGCATAATGTTTAACATTAGCTGGAAGGCGATTGATCCATTTCTCGAGAAAATCTTGGAACGCACTCAATTTGAAAAACCAATGCCTCGTTCTCTCAACTCTGGGTGTTGTACCGCAGACTACACAGTACGGATTTATGAGTTCTGTTGGCTTTAGGTAACGTCCGCAAGACTCACATGAGTCACCTCTTGCTCCCTCAGCTTTACAGTACGGGCATACACCCTCCACATACCTGTCTGGTAGAAAACGCTTACATTTAGTGCAGAATAGTTGCTCATACTCCGACTCATAGATGAAACCTTTTTTTAGAAGGCGTTCAAAGAATTCCTGTGTTAGCCTATAATGGGCTGGATTTGTTGTGCGGGAAAATATGTTAAATGAGCAACCCACATTCTTTAAGTCTTCATAAATTAGTTCATGATATCTCTCAACAAATTCCTTTGGAGTAACTCCCTCTTTTTCAGCCCTAACAACTATTGGGGTACCGTGCTCATCTGATGCACATACATAAATGGCTTCATGTCCCTTCAGCCGCAAATATCTAACATAAATGTCCGCTGGAATGTACGTTGAGCGAAGATGCCCCAAATGTAGCCTAGCATTAGCGTAAGGTAATGCCGCGGTTACAAGAATTTTATTAGCGAGTAGAGACACCTCCAAGTTAGCTCAGAAATACTTCTTCTGAAAAGAACCCGAACACTTAAGGTTTAAGCTTTTTGTTCAAACATACGCATCCGTGGTTCTTTAAAGGCTCTATGAGAAGGGAAATTAGAGTGTTATCCAATGCAGCCTCAATCAAAAACGAATGAGTCCCTCCTCGTCAAAGACATAGATGATCTTAAAATGGGTTTTAACAGTCTTAATGAAGAGCTTCGCTTATTAAAATCGCAGCTGTCCACTTTGGAGGAAGCTGTATTCTCGATAAAATCCTCCGTGAATTTCCTCCAGCATTTGCTTGAAATGGAAACAATCTCTATGAAAACTTACTCTAGAGTAGTGAGTAAAGTAGAGTCGCAGATCGCTTATAGGAGGAAAGACCGTGACGGTTAAGAAAACAATCGAAGAACTTGCAGAGGTGTTATTCCGGAACGGAGCAACCCTTACCACCATTAAAAACACATTGGCTGAACTTGGTTTTCCAAGTGATAAAATAGAACACATAACAACTGTGATCGACTCCAAGGAAGCGGGTAAAAGCCAATCAACAAACGATCAACCAGTAATTCCTTCCGATGACGACACTATACCTCTACAGGAAGAGCTGAAAAGGCAGAGAGTGATGATAGAGTCATGTCAAGAGGAGTTAGGAAAACTAAGTCTCAAGCTTACCCAGATATCCCAAGAAGTTAAGTCAATGCATGGCAGCGGCTTTGTTGCACAAGATGTGGAAGCCAGATTGAACTCCATAGAAGCCAAAATTGCGGGCGTAGTTGAAGCTGTAAGCGAATACCTACCAACCGCAGTTGAACGCGCTAAAACAATCAAATAGTTGGCTGTGGTGCAGAATGCAGCTGCGATTCACACCTATGGAGATAGACCTTGACTCAAGTACACTTATCGATGCGTATGAGGTATGGCCTTATGAAGTAAAAATCTTTGAACCAAAATTAAACCAATCTCCTGAACCGCTCTATATAATACGGGCAAAGATCGATTTTCCTCAACAAAAAATGATAGTGAAAAAAATAGCATGCATAATAGAAAATCATGGTGATACTGGTAATTTATTCCCTAACTTCCAAGAATTAATGAAAATAAGATTTGATGAAGCCACTAAACTATTAAAACTGAGGTACTCCTCCTTATCTGAAACTGAAATCCATAAACTAGCACAACTAGCTACATACAAATCTCTACGCCTCATAAGAATTATGCCATTTTTACTCGATGAAAACGTTGAAGAAATATTCTTAGACAATCCAGACGCCTCAATATACATTGACCATAGAAAATGGGGACGATGCAGAACAAGCACGCGCCCTTCTAAAAACGAGATCTCAGCCCTAAAAACTAGGCTGCGCGCTGAGAGCGGTTTACGCCTTGATAATGCAAATCCATCATTAAAAACTGAGCTTCTAGCCGAAAAATTTCAAGCAAGGTTTTCGCTTGACATTTCTCCATTGGCATTAGATGGATTGCACCTAGACGCTAGAAAACTGCGGAGAAAACACTTCACAATTCCAGAGCTAATATCAAACGGCACAATAACTTCAGAGGCTGTTGCTTACCTCTACTTCTACATGTTAAGAAAACGAAACATCACAGTAATTGGTGAGCCTGGATCAGGAAAAACCACTCTAATAAATGCGCTAGACCTCCTAACTCCGTCAGATTGGCGGAAAATAACAATAGAGGACGTTATCGAGAGTATATCTCAAACAGAGTTCGGCAATCACCAGACAAGGTTCAAAGTTGAACCCCTCGAATCACTGAATCAAGAAAGTCGCACAAAAACAATTGAAATCATAAAACTATTGCATAGGGCGCCAGACTGGATATATCTGGGCGAGATTCAAACAGCTGAGCATAGTCAAGCAATGTTTCATGCGCTAACAGCTGGACTTAAAGGTCTACAAACATGTCATGGAGCATCACCTGAACAAGCAATTATCCGCTGGATTATCCACCATAAAGTTCCAGCAGTATGCATGTTTGACCTTGATATGCTCATTCATGTAAGAAAATTGCATCTTCTAGGAAAAGATGCGCGTAGAGTAGCAGGGATATGCGAGATCATTCCTCCAACAGAAACCCTCCACTTAGGCGTATCCGACATAAATCTGCAGTACATCTTTACGTGGGATCCTCAATCATATTCATTAAAGTTGACTTGTAATCTAAATGAAACACCGCTCTTTCAAAAAATAAAGAAGCTTGAACCAGTCAATAGCGTACAATTTTACGAGGAAATAAACTCATACAAAAAAATTTTTGAGTATCTCGCCTCTGAACAAATTTTTGATGTTGAAAAAAATATTGAAACATTCCACTACCTATATGCGACGAAAACAAAATTGGAATGCAGAGGATCAATAAACTGGCCTATATTCTTGGACAGCGTTCAGCGCTACATAATAGGTCTAAACAGTTGAACATAGCATATTCATGTTACAATTCTTTCGGATCAATTAAGCAATTAGAGATCATCGGCAAGCATTTCTTGAATGAACGGGCAAGTAAAGCAGCTCTCCACTACGGATTTAAACCTGAAAAAATCGCCGCAGGGGCCTTTGGTGCTTCAGTAGTAGTGAGTTTAACGTCGTTCATTCTAGTATTCTACTTTAATCCGCTAGTAGCAGTATCATTGTCTGCAGCTGTAGCTTTCCTCTCCTTCCTATATCTATTCAGTTACCTACCGAACAAGCTACGAGTAGAGCAACTAACAATAGCAAAATACACTGGGGCAGTACTCCAAGAATTTTACTTCGCCTTATCGTCTACGGGCTCTATATTTGATGCGTTACGCATGATCGAACTTGGAGATTATCCTTACATTTCTGAAAAATTTCGTGAAATCATTTGCATGACTCATAATGGTCACGATCCCGAGCAACTATTGCTGAGCTACGCCTACAATCAACCTTCAATAGCACTTCAACAGGGGTTAGTTGAAATTCTCTCATCTAAAACACTAACTGAGGCTACAGTAAAACACATAATAGATATTTCTGAATTTGAAATTAGAAGCCAGTTTCAAGGGTTCTCATTAGAACTCGAAAGTAGAGTCCTAGTCTTTGTTGGAATAAGCTTCTTTACACCTCTAATCTTCTCTTTCAGTATGATGATGCTGGGGTTAGTTTATTCACCACTCGTGTTTCTTGTTGTACCAGTGCATACTGTGCTGATTGACTTTATCCATAAAAAATTAACCTGTTCGGAGGCGAACCTATTGGGATAGTGCGCCAAAAACTATACAAATCTGTAGGTATCGTTGTCAGTCTTCTTGTTGCTGCTACGGTTCTAGTCTTCACTAACATGCCATATCTAGCTGTTCTAACCTTCGTTACTTCAACTATCGCCGTTCTTAGCCTAGTAACCCAACTTTCACCAAAGAAGCAAATCAAAGAAGGTTTAGTGGTAAAAGAGCTAGAATCGTTTCTAACAATTTTTGCTAGTAAGCTTAAGCTAGGTAATAGCCCTGAGTGCTCCTACAAAAAAGCGCTTCAAAACTACAATGGAGTACTTAGAACAGAGCTAGTTAAACTAAACAAAAAAATAATCAATGGATCACAGTTTTCTAATACTTTCAATTCCATAACACAGAACCCAAGCCTGAAACAGTGCCGCCCTCTAATTTTCATCTCTTGTAAACTTACAGAAATGGATTCAAAGAAGGCGGGTGAAACCATAGAACAGATGGTCCTGCGTTTTCGTGAAAACAGAAAGCTGATTGAAGAAAGAGAACATCTAGTGAGGAGCCTATCATTTAAAACCAAGGTACTGACAGTCGCCTGCTCAGCGTCACTAGCCATGATGCTGGCAATGCTGCCACTGTTTTCTTCTTTAACAATTTTGCACACAATTAGTGGGCTTCAAGTAACATTTCAAGTTCATTGGCTTCTTGCAGCAGCTTTTTCGTTAACTGCAACAGTTTCCGCTTATTATACCGGGGTTGCATCCTTAGCTGAAAATCCTTACCTATATTCCATAGCGTCTTTCCTCATCTTCTGGCTGGTGTTCTTTGCCTCATCATCGCTTGTTTCCTCCTTTTTTGCATATTGAAGCTCTAAATGTGCTGAGGCGCTTTTTTAGCGCTAAAAATAAAAAGAAATAAATACATTCGAATTTAATAAAAAATAATATATTTAATAAATAACAATAAAACCAGCCGTAAAGGTGTCAAAAATGCCTGAAGAAAAAGACTCCTACATAACTTCAGTAGAATTCGACAAAGAAGACTTCGAATACATAAGCAAACTAATAGAAGAAGCAAAAGTAAGATCACTAAAAGAATTCGTTGAAAAATGCGTAAAACTAGGCCGAATATACACAATAGACCAATGGGAAACCGGGGTGTCAACAATCGGCCCAACAAGAGTGATAATCCTGCCCAAGAAAATTTTAGAGCTACTCATCCAAAGAGTACCAAATGAAGAATACGCAGATATAGGCCGTGAAATCGGGGAATTCATTCAATCCTTCGCACTCTTCAAAGGAATCAATGCAACAGATCCAGATAACTGGGATGAAGCACTAAAACTCCTAACAGACTTCAGATTAGGAAACTTTACGCAAATAAATGATAAAATCCAAGTCATACACCCTGTTTTTCCATCCGAAATAACAGAAAGCTTAATCAAAACAACACTAAATATCGAATTAAAACCAATTCGAATGCTTCTGGACGTACACATGTTCCAGATAGTAAAAGGCAGCAGTTCAAAATAGAGAGGTGAATCAAGATGACAATAATGTCAAGGCTAAAAACGGACATCCCCGGTCTTGACGAAATGATCGAGGAAGGCGTGCCAAGAGGACGCTGCATCCTAGTATGCGGAGGACCAGGCAGCGGCAAAACAGTATTTGCAATGCAATTCCTATACAACGGAGCTGCATGCTACAAAGAAAAAGGACTCTACATCTCATTAAGCGAAAGCATAAATGAAATAAAATCCAACATGCTCACCTTCGGCTGGAACCTATCAAAACTAGAAAAAGACGGAAAACTATCACTAGTAGACTTCTCACCAGTCACATACCTAACACCAGAAGAAATGAAGAAACACATTTACGGACTACGCATACCCGAATTCAAAATAGAAGCCCTAGCAGAACTAGTGAAAAGAAACATAGACGAAACAAAAGCCACACGTGTAGCAGTAGACCCAATAACATCAATATCCATACAGCAACCAGAACTCACCCAACAAAGAAGAAACATAGCCCATCTGTTCAGAGCACTATCACAAAGCGGATGCACAAGCATAATAACATCGGAAACACGATGGAGCACGCTAGAAAGAGATCTACACATCGAAGAAAACTTAGCCCAAGGAGTAATAGTCCTGCATACAATACTCGACAAAGGCAAAGCCCTAAGAGCACTACAGATCGAAAAAATGCGAGGAACAAAGCACGACACAGAACTACGCCCATATGACATAAAGCCGAGACAAGGAATCGTAGTCTATCCAAAGGAGAAGCTCTTCGTCTAGGTTGATATTGCACGATAAACATAGATTGGATGATGCAAATTGCAAGAACAAACGGGCTCCCTCGTAACAAAAAACGAAGTATTCAACGAAATAGCCAACCTACGCTGGGGCTCCTCGTTCCTAATCCTAGATGAAACCCACTTCGAATCGCTACTATTCCTAAACGCCCTACTGAAAGACGCTGTTCCACCTAAGCATGTCTTCGTCATCAGCTTCCAGAACATAGACACACCCTTCGAGGTAAGAAAACTAGCTATAGAGGAATACACCTCACTAAACGACATAAGCATCATGATAAACCAACTCCGAGACTACATAGGGTCTCGAGGGATCATTGTCCACAATTACCTACCACACATACTAGTCAGGGAAGATGAAGAAAGCACCCTAAGAATGCTCGAATTCTGGGGTACAAAAACAGTAGAGAAAAACCTAATAGAATTCTACACACTACCACAAGGAACATTTCCATCGCTAGAAAAGAAACTGGCTTCACTAGCCGACGGAGAAATAAACATAAAATTCCTAAAAAAAGAAGAACGCCAATTCGCATTCACGGTAAAAAAAGCCTGCAAATCAGAGTACCATCTTAGAGAATTTCCATTTATCATAGATAAAGAAAGACTGCTCATCAAATGGGGCGAGGAATTTACTGATAAACTACCTAGAGAAATTGAAGAGACAATAAGACGGAAAATAGTCTACCTGAAAAGCCATATGGACTCCTTAAAACTCTCTATGGGGGTGATTCCAGCACAAGGATTAGCACCCCAAGAGTATCTTCTTCTTACACAATTGGATGGGATACGCCTCGATGAAGCTCAGGAGATTTTTCCCGATATATTTGACTATATCCTCGAGAAGATAGCCAAGTGGAATTTGCAGGATATCCTACAGGTGGAAGAGGCAGAGAGGCGTGAGCCTAAGCCTATAAAGGAGCATCCTAGCCTTCGTACTCGAATCGCATTAGCCTTACCAAGTAGGTTTGCAGCGCACTTTCTAGGTGGAGGAATGCGCAAAGTACCAATGGATGGTTACCTACAAGTAAAGAAGACCCTTGAAGCTATTTGTAAACTCTATATGCCAACCCTAAAAGAGCCTCTTGAGGCTTTACCTGACATGGAAGAATTCTCTCAAGAGTTAGCTGCAAGAATCACCGCGCTCGAGCGCATTAAAAATAACCGTGAAGACCCACGAATGAAGTTTGATGAGAGTTACCTACCAAAGTTTATCTTGTTAACAATTGAGGCTGGTTTTGGGTTAAAGCCAAAAATAAGGAAGGTATCCGCGGGTATTTTTGAAGTTGCCATAACAGACTGTCTATGTAGTAGCATTCACAGTGACAAACCAGCATGCCGTTTTATTGGCGGAGCTGTGGTTGGAACCTGCTCAGTGATGCTTAAACGAAAATTGGTATGCAATGAGGTAAGGTGTAAGGCAATGGGTGAGAGCCAATGCGTCTTCCTCTTAAAATTATGAGTGAGTAAATATGCGTAGACCAAAATGTAGCTTATTTGGAGTGCTTGGATTAGGCTTTCAATTTTTTAAGTTTTAAGTTTACTTAACATATACAGAAAGGAAGGGTCCTCGCTTGGAAACTGTAGCGTCTTTTAGGAGTTTGGGCATAGTCTCTATACCTGTTAATCTCAGCTTAGATGAGTTGAGAGAGAAACGTGAAAAAATTTTGTTTGTAATTCCCTACTGTGCGAAATCTATCGATTGCCCAGCAGGACGCGCAAGCACTAAATGCATAAAAGGGTGCTCTAAGTGCGCTGTTTCTAAGTTAATCTCTAAGCTAGAAAAATCAGGCATAGACTACTGTATAGTCGTTAAAGATGTAAAATTACTTAATTTTCTTAAAAAGAACAGGGGTAGGTATCACTACATAATAGGAAATGCATGCGATATTCTCCTAAGGAAATACGCGAAGTATGCGCATGAGAAAATGGGTTTATCTGGTTACGTTGTGGGGTTACTCGGGGAAACTTGTAAAACTGATGAGGAATTTGAATTTGCTGAGACGAGAGAACGCAAACGAGGACAGACGCTTATAAATGAGCGGGCCGTTGACGTTATTTTGGACGCTCTCACATGAAGCGCGCCTTCTGGCCCTCGGAAAATTTTTAGCTTGCCTCTAGAATGCAACAAGATTTCAAATTAAGGCATTTTCGTAGCTTAGAATGTGTGCAGGTATTGAATTGAATATTTTTTCCAGCTTGTAGAAGGATCTTAAAGAAGCTTTTATACACTCGAGATTTTTCTGTTCTATAATCCACTTTCTCATTGCGAATGCTCTTAGAATTCCCAAATTGAGTTTCAAAGCTTCTATGTCTATGGTGCCGTCTGAGAATTCCTCAGCCTTATGGAGATGATAGATTCCCTTTGAGAAAATTAGGTCTCCCAAATGTATTATATCTCGAAGAGCTCGTGTCTTCTCAAGTTTCCGGACGAGTCCGTTAGGGTCTTTTTCCACATCTTCAACAGAGCAGTATCCTTGCTCAACTCCGTAGAGGACGACACTATTGACTATTTTTTCTTCTATATCGCTCCGGAGGTCAGAGGCATCATCATAAAAAAGTGTTGATTTATGGAGATGTTCCATGCTGCGCTTTACATGTTGGATGAGCTTAATGTGATCACCAGTGGGGGGTCCGTATTTTTTCTCGTAAACGCAGAGATCGATGTCAAACCAGATGCTGCCGATGCCTTTGTTTGTAACTTTAGCTAGGTATTCATTAAGGCTTATGGACTGAGGGTTATCTCGGTTAAACATTTTTTGATAGAAAGAATACCTTTGTCCAGCCATGTAGTTACGGATGTCGTCTTTGTAGAGGCGGAAGGAGTATTGGTGGTCGTCTACGTATTTTCTTAATGTATCATAAGTCCATCTGGCCATTAGATAGGTGCTGTTTTCTGCCTTTGCTATTAATTCGTTACTAGAGTTGTAGGTGCTGTTTTCGTCTACCAACGCTTCTTCATGTTTAATAAGCGATTGAACTGCTTGGTCGTAGTCGTGGAGTGTATCATTAGTATTGTCCAAAACCTTGATGCTCAGAATACTAGCGGTCTTAGCGAATATGGAGGCGGTTAGATCGTCTTCGTCTCCCACCTTGTAAAGCATGGGGTAAGAGCTTATTGCCGCTAGATAGGCGGCATAAATCGGGTATTTTCTTTTGTACAGACCCATTTGTTCGAGTTTCCGTATTGGGAGACAATTTTTATCTTCATCAATTTTAGCTAGGTTTACATTAGTTTTCTGAAGTACCTCTTGGATTTTGCTTAACGTTTTTTTGTAGTTAATGGAGGCGTGGCGTTGCATGTAGCGGAGGAGGCTTAATCCTATGATTTTATAGAAGAAGTTCAATCCTTCATTCTTTCTTTCCAATAGAGAGACGTCCAAACCGAAGGCTTGAAACCACTGGAAATTTAAACGTTCTTCGAAAAATGGCTCTTTTCAGGGGTTTAAAATCAGAATTGTGAAAAGAGTTTCTAGAAGATTATTTGAAAACGAAAATATTTAGAATGTTTATGCTTAATACAGAATCTTGAAGTACGAAGATTTTTCTACTCTATTGTAAATAGGTGTAAAGCTTGGAAACAAGATCAAAAGCGATTTGGCTCCTAATTGCATCAGCTGTTTTATTCGGATTCCTAAGCCTAATCTTTGGATTTTACTTTCTTCTAACATCGCCATCCACTAGCGTGGGTTTCTTATTTGGAATAATAGGCATAGTTTTCGGAATCCTAGACTTTATCGCAGCCTTCTTCTACTGGAAGACAGGTAAGCTAACGTGGTTCATCCTACTATTCGGACCAGCTATATTCATACAAGCCATTCCAGAGACTTGGAGCAGCGTTTTCATAATAATTCTGCCATTAACACTCCTAGTAGTTGTTGCTGGCTTACTATTCTGGATAACAACTAAAATTCCAGAAAAAATAATGGCACAGATACCATACGCGAAATGTAAGAAATGCGGAAACCTTCTAATGCTGGATTACCAATATTGCCCATACTGCGGTGAACCCGCCAAAAGCAAAGATTAGAGGTAAAACGCATTAATGAGCCTTAAAAACTTCGAAGAGAAAACTAAGAAAGCTATTTCTGAAATGCGAAGCGAAAAAATCAAAGAAATTAATCTCATTCACCACGTTGATGGGGACGCTCTCTCAGCAGCTGCAATAGCCAAAACATGTTTAGAGAGGGAAGGCTACAAAGTTCGAACGCTGTGTATAGAAAAAATGTATCCAGAAGTCATCGAAAGCATACATTCAGCTAAAGGCAAGACAATATTCTATGCAGACATAGGATCTGCGCATGCAGATTATATCTCGAAATTCAACATAGGCAAAAACCTAACAATAATTCTAGACCACCACGACCCCACAGAAGCCGCAGATCCAAAAGTCTATGACTTAAACCTAGAACACTTCGGATTTAGAGGCGAAACAGATTTCTCAGGCTCAACATCCGCCTACCTATTCGCAACGGCTCTAAATAAGAAAAATAAAGACCTAGCATACCTCGCCCTAGTGGGCAGCAGTGAAATTCCACAGGGCTTTTTTGGAATAAATAAATCAATTCTAGATGAAGCTGTAAAAAGCGGGGTTGTAAAGGCTAAGGGAAAGCAACTCCAAATAACTAAGCTCAAAATAAGTGTAAACAGCCTATTCTCAGCCCTACAAATACTTGGGCCAGTTGGATATTATATAGGTGGACCAGAACTCGGAATAAAAGCATGCATAGAAGGTTTAACCCCTGAAATAAAAAAGGAACTTGACAAGCTCGAAAATGACCGAAAAGCCGCCAACAAAAAACTTCTCTCCAAACTATATAGGGAAGGGCTAAACGAAACCGAAAACATCCAATGGTTCGACTCTGAAGATACCTACGAAGGCATGGGCTCAAAAGTCATAGGCACATTTTGTTCCTTCCTATCCTTTCAAACACGGATAATAAAACCAGACAAATACATAATAGGTTTCACTAACATGTCGCCGGAAATTCCGGGATGGGGAAAATTAAAGGAAAACTTCGTTAAAGCCTCAATTAGAGTACCTAAAGACATACAGAGACTTATAAACCAAAAACAGGTACCCAGCGCCGTAGGCCTCTTAATAGAAGCGTCGAAAGGTTTTGGGGTTGCCGACGGCCACCTCTACGCCGCAAATGTAATTCTTCCAGCCGATAAGAAAGAAATCCTCATCACAAATGCTGAAAAAGTTGTTAGTATCTTCAAAGCACAGGCTTAATTAACGAAATAAATCAACTACCTAATGGAGGAATCGATCTGTTATTCATAACACTCCTACATCCAAAGGGGAAAGGTGCAGGCGCAATCAAATACATAAAAGAACTCAGAGCTCCAAAAGGCATAGCCATTCGTGGAATCTACTTTACACTCGGACGATATGACGGGATAATAGTCTTTGAAGCCCCGGATGCCAAGACAGCGATGAAATTTACTATGCAAGTAGGCTTTACTACAAAATACACAGTTGAAACATTAACGGCGGTTCCCGCTAAACAAGTCTAAAAGCATCTTTACCTTAAAGCTTCTGCGCTACAGTGACAGTGGTTATCCCATTATAGAAGTGGAAATCTTTAACATTCCTAAAACCGATTTTCGAGAAAATCCGCCCAATATCCACATTTCGACACCGCCAACCCATCCACCAAAAAGTCTCTATCACTCTATCCAGAACTTCCACGAAGGCACTCTTAGGCTTACTAAAATGAGCACTGCCAATATATCCAGAAGGAATAAGCACTCTGAAGAGCTCAGATGCAGCTTTCCTTGGATCTGAAACCGTATCCAAGAAACACGAACATGTGACCAAGCTAAATATGCTCTCTCTAAACGGAAGCCTGGTGACATCGCACCTAACAAGGTTTACATTTGAGAGTTCACGTTCCTTGATTTTCCGCTTAGCTATTTTCAGCATACTAATTGAGAAATCAGCTGATACTATTTTGCCCCCAACATCCTTGCTAAGCTGGATACTCATGTCGCCAGTTCCAGCTCCAGCGTCCAACACTAAGTTTCCAGATGTCACTTCATCTAGGCAGCTAAGTAAACTCTTTCTCAGAAGCTTCTTTCCAAAAAAGAAGGATGTATTATCAAGGTCGTATAAATGTGCCTTCTTCTCGTAAAGCCTTAGGATACTTTTGCTAGTTGGTTCCAAAGCTTTATTCTCCGAGCTGTGAAATAATCTTCATTTTCATGGCTGCTAAGTATAAAATATTAATCGTCAATATGCCAAGATATAATGCTTACTCTTCGCGTTTAACTGGAACTAAAAATTGTGAATCAAGGAATTTAGTTATAGCGTCCTCCTTCTTTCTACCCATACCCGGAACACTCCTTAACTCAATGGGATGCGCTGTGAACACTTTCCTTGCAGTGCCAAATCTTCGTAATAGACGATCCGCCATCTTCGGTCCAACATTAGGTAAACCTTGAACGGCCAACAGTTGTCTATCCGCTAAGCTATACATTTTCGGTTTATATCTCGCCATAAGTTTCTCCTTTTTTTCTTGACTCTTTTTCGCCAAACTGAAAAGGAATTCAGCAGTCTGCTTCTCATTAATCGTAAACACTATAGGAATAGCCTTATCAGCAATTATCTTCGCTAGTGCACCCCAGAACACCAAAGGGTTCTTCAAATTAACCAAACCATAACCAACATCTCCCTCAACCAAAAGACAGCAACGAGGATAAGCCTCACCCAAGCGTTCAATCTGCTCAAACAGCCTCTTATCGAAAATTGAGCGAAGAAAATCATCAAAGGTCTTCCTCTCAACAGCAAACCCCTCAGCCACAACATAGTCCCCCGGAGAAATCATCTTAAGACTAATCTGCGCACCTAAACGCTGTAAATGATTGATTACGAAGCTACTCTCCCGCGTGTCCACAATTATATTCGGTATAACTTTCTTTGACATTTTAAACACCTATGATAAAACTGTGCAGTCCGTAGCTTTAAACTAACGTAAATTAACCGCCTAGAAAATTAAACGCTAAAAACATGAACCTATCTTCTACTAAATATGGCTCACTTATAACTAAAAAGCCAGAAAGAAAAAGTGGAATAAATGAAAATCAATCCAGCTGAGAAATTCGTCATCAGCGCTCTTTACCGATCTTGTGAGCGAACAAACTTCTTGCAATACTATTTCGAAGGAAAAATTACACGCCAAGTTAAGAGAGCTAGAGAAACTTTACGAGATTACTTACTGGGTGATCTCCATACTCATAGCATATACTCCGATGGGGTTCATACCCCAGATCACATTACAAGGAAAACAAAGGTTCGCGGGCTTGATGTAGTAGCAATTACAGATCATACTAGATACATCCTACCATTTCTACCGAAAAAAATTGAAAATTTAACTTACCCCCCTCACTTCGCGTCCTGTGAAAAAGCAGCTAAGCGTTACGGGATCACTGTAATTCCAGGTATGGAGATAGAATCATTAGATGGACATGTTCTCGCCCTCTTTCCAACCTACCATCCTCCAATCTCCATTGAACGCATTCAAAGTAGTCTTACATCAAGGCAGACAATTCAACTTATCCATGAGGCTGGTGGCGTTGCTATTGCTGCCCATGTGTTCCGTGAAGATGGTCTTGGGGAGACTGTATACACTGTTAAAGATATTCTCGACGGTGTGGAGGAATTCAATCCATCCGCTGGTTTCATGGAGCCTTATCTCGCTGAAAGACTTGGTGTTGCTGAGGTGGCGGGATCCGATGCACATACAAAAATGAGTATTGGGTTAGCTTTCACAGCTTTTCCAATAAAAGAATGTCTAGATAAAGACGGCCGTGTTTCACTTAGCAAAATAATTGAGGCTATTAAAACAAGGAAAACAAAAGCCTATTTGTGCCCGTCAACTCTAATTGAGTGGCAAGTCGACAAAACCAGATGGGCTAACTCTTTCTACGCCCTTAAGAGTGTTGTTGAGTACTTTAACGACGAACAACGAAAAGTACCTAGAAAAATTGAAGCATGCCTAGTTCAATAACTCCTTATTTTTCTTCAGCATAAGTTTCAAGCCCGTAAGCCTTCAAAGCTCCAATAATATTTGGCCTTCTGAAAGTTTTCAGGAGGGAATAACCCAAAACCCCTTGTGTGATTAAACCGCTTACAAAGATGCTTATGACGCTTATAAGCCAAGGATACAATCTCTCAATGCCAAAAAGCTCTGGAACAGGCAAAAACATCCAGAGATAGCCTCCTACTATTAGTCCAACAACAGCAGCCCCAAGAATGCAGCCTACCAATGGTCTTTGCCTCAGCTTGAAAATTAAGAAACCTGCTATAAAGTTTGCCAATGGTCCGAAGAAATAGTCAGCCCAACCTGTTGGGGCGTAGGCATTACCAATGAAGCATCCAATAGTTACTCCAAATATAGCTGGCCAGCCAAACACCGCTGACAAAGGTATCAGGCAATCAGCAATCCTCAATTGGATAATACTGAAGCTTATAACAGCCAAAACGATAACAGCGGCGGCGTAAAGAGTGGCAAAAGTTGCTGACAAGGCTATCTTTTTTGCATTCAACTGCTCATCATCTCCCACTTCCGGGGTTTATATGGCGGAACGGATGGGAGTACCCCTCACCCGCCTTAAGACAAATAAAGTACCTGTAATTTAACAAACATAAAAGACTTGTGAGAACTAAACTACTAAAGTTTCTTCCTTTATCTTCCTCTTCCGCCACCTTTCCAAAATCCGTTGAACAATTTCTCTAAGCTCCTCTTGCTGATAGATCTCATAGTATGTGAGCTTATTACGCAAGTCTTCATGAGTTATTGTATCTAACTCCCGCATTAACTCCTGTTCAAACCATCCATTAAAAAAGGGGTCTGCTGGGAGGTTTATACCCAATCTTCGAGTGATGCGGATAAAACAAGGCAAAAATAACGTCTCCATCATCATTAAAAGTTTGTCTGATTTATATAAGGAAACCTCAAAGATCAGGGGCCGACTTTCTCTCCACTCTTTATACGTTTCGCCTTAATTCCAAGTAGGCTTAACTATTAATCCAAGTTCGCTTCAATAATTGTAAAAACAAAAATTCAGTGAATGAAATGAAAAAAACATCCGCTTCTATTCTTATCTTCATCCCTTCGTTAACGGTATTTAGTCCAAGTATTAAGGATCTCTCAGCTCAATCTTCATTTGCTTCATTGAATAAACCGCTAAGTATTTTATACAAAAATTATAATGATAAATAATTATAAATCTGTGAGTTAAAGTTAGGTTATCTAGGGTGAGCTGATTGAGTGAGAAACTTGCAGATTGGTTCTCCAGTCGCAGAGCTTCGGTGGTGCTTGATCTAATTCAACATCATGTAACGAAGATCGAGGACACAGTCACTGAATTAAACCGTGCTTTACAATCAGCGAAAGATGGTAAAAAGGAAGAAACTGTGCAAACAGTTAAGCGGCTAAATCAAGAGGAGGAGGAAGCTGACAGAATTCGCACAACTCTAATTGAAGAGCTGGCTAAAGGAGAACTTAAAGCAAAAGATAGAGAGGATTTCCTTCACCTTGTGAGAAGAGTAGATATAGTTGCAGATTGGGCTAAAGACGCCGCGTGGAATCTTGAAGTTCTAATTGAATACGAAGTTAAGCTTCCAAATGAAATATGGAATATGCTTGTTAAAATTGGATCTCAATTAGTCAAAGAAACGATGGCGCTACGAAAAAGCATAGTTTATCTAAGAACAGACTTAGATGAGGCTTTGAAAGCGGTAAAAGAGGTGGAGGAACTGGAGCACACGATTGATATGGAGTACCACGACACGAAAAAATTATTCATTACACATGCCTCCGACCTAAAGGCCCCCCCATTTATGCTTCTGCGGGATCTACTAAAAGACTTGGAACAAGTAGCGGACTTCTGTGAAGACGCTGAAGATATGGTTCGAAGTATAGCTATAAGGCTTAGAGGCCCACCCTAAACCTCAACTCCATTTTTTGCTGAAAACTCTTCATAAAAATAATAGTCAGCGCACTAAATTTAACTTAGGGTCCTTCTATGCGAAAAAGCTCAGTGGAACTATTAATGAAAAGCTTCGGTGGAAGTTTTTCCTTAACGCTAGGTATAGATCTATCAAAAAGTGAACCAAACGAGGTCTTCAAATGGTTTCTAGCATCAATCTTGTTCGGAGCTAGAATCCCTGAAACGATCGCTATTAACACTTACAAGCAATTTGAGAAAGACAACCTCCTAAACGCTGAAAAAATCACTAGGGCTGGCTGGAACCGCTTAGTTGAGAGCCTTGACGCAGGAGGCTATGTTCGATACGACTTCAAGACTGCAGATAAATTGTTAGAAGTTATGAAAAACTTGAAAACCCGCTACAGCGGGAACCTAAATCTGCTTCACGAGCAAGCATCAGATCCAAGGGATTTGGAAGAAAAAATAAAAAGCCTTGGAAAAGGGGTTGGAGGTGTCACAGCAAACATATTCCTCAGAGAACTCCGGGGAATATGGGAGAAAGCTGATCCGCTCCCTCAGGAGTTAGTTATCATTGCAACAAGAAATCTAGGCTACACAAAGCTACCTGGGAAAAATGAGGTGGAATGCACAAAAATCCTAGAAGGTCTTCATCAAGTATGGGCGAAAAATAAACTGGAGGGAAGAACATTCATCGATTTTGAGGCAGCTCTACTTAAGTTAGGGAAAGATTTTTGTAGAAAAGAAAGATGCGATAAATGTCCAATAAGTAAACATTGCATTAGGCGATAAGAAACTATTTTATACGGCTATAACCACTCATGTAGTCTTATATGAGGGAAAAAATGTACACAAAACCCAAATCTCTAACCGTAACTTTAACCGTAGTGAACGCGGCACTTTACGCTATTGGAGCATACGTCACATCCTACATAGAGTCCCCTTGGGGTATAGGCCAGTTTAGACCAGCCATAGTTATTCCGGCATTATTCGCTATACTCTTCGGTCCTTGGGTTGGAGGCGTTGGAGCAGCCCTAGGTACATTAATGGCTTCTCAACTTAGGTATGGGCAACCGATTTTAAGCTTAATGTCTGGCACTCCAGCAAATTTTTTGGGCTTCTTCATCCTCGGCAAATTGCTTGAAAATAAATTTAACTGGAAAAGGTTCATATCGGCTTCTATTGTTGTCTTATCCGTAGCAAATCTTTTATGTGCGACGGGTGTTCTTCTTTATTTCACTACATTCTCTCCACAGTTCGTGTTTGGGCAATCGCCGACATTTATTGTTGGCTTCATCTTGGGACTTACAGCGTGGTGGTATGTTACCATGTTGCCTTTTCAATTGTTCGCAACTCCAGTATTAATTAAGACCTGTTGTGGAGTATTTTCGTCAATAGTTCCTGACAGTGTTAAGCAGAGTAGCTTGAGAGAAGAAATGCCAAGGAAATTCTTTGGGCTATCTTTACTATTACCCGGAATAGCGATGCTTACTATTGGTGCGGCTGCAACCTATACAGGGTTGGGATACGCCTTAGTGACCGGCTTTAAGGTTATTGACCGTCCAGTTGTCTTATCAGGAATAAGGGCGATGTTTCTGGGAAGCGGCGGAATATTAAGCTCGCTAGGAATGGTCTTACTGCTATTTGGTCGTAAATAATCTTTAGCTTCACATCTCTACTTTTTAACGGAGAATGGAAAAATCAGTGTTCAAGGAATATTAAATGAGCTAAACCCTTACGGTTTCTTTGAGAGTATCTATGGCTTTAGAGACATCCTTCGGATGGATTAGAGCAAACCCGCATTTAGGGCAACGCCAACCCCGAATAATGTGCTGTACACTCTGATGAATTACTGTGGGCTCCATACGGGTTCCGCAATAGGTGCATGTTGCGGTTAGTTTTTCACGTTTCAGAGGCAATTCTTACCCATCCTTATAATTGAAGATTAAAATGGGAGATTTATTAACGTTTCACTAAATCGCTAACTTTTAAGCGTTGAACAAATAACAAAAAATGGTGAGGTTCTTGGCAAAAGCGAAAAAGAAGGCTGCTAAGAAGAAGAAAGGGATATGCTAAAAAGGCTACCTTAAAGCTTCAGACTTTACATATCCCCCAACTATTGGGATTTTCTCTCCACACTTAGGACATTTCTTATCTTCAGTAATTTTGTAATAAATTACCGAAAAGCCATATCGTTTTATGAGCATTTCACCGCAATTATGACAGTATGTATTCTCTAATTTATGACCTAGTACATTTCCAACATACACGTAGTGAACACCTTTTTTCTTAGCGATTTCATATGCTCTTTCTAAGATCTTAATGGGAGTTGGAGGTTTATCCATCATCTTGTAGGCTGGATAAAATTGTGTAAAGTGGAGCGGGGTATTCACTCCCGCTTCCTTTAAGTGCCTTTCAGCTGTTTCCTCAAAACATTCATCACTATCACTTACATCTGGAATCACTAACATAACAACCTCAACATGCATACCGAGCTTTTTAGCCTCTCCAACATTTCTCCAAACAAAATCAATGTCAGCTCCACAATACCTCTGAACAGACTCTTTGTTTCCTTTAATATCAAACTTTATAGCATCCATTCCAGCGTCTCGTAGCATACGCAACACATTCACGGTCATATACCCATTTGAAACATAATTATTGTACAATCCCTTGCGGTGCGCTAATGGAAAAACGTCAAGGCTGTATTCAAAAAGCATGGTCGGTTCATTAAATGAAATTGAGGTACCCTGGCATCTTTCGCTGATTGTTCTCTCAACGAATTCTTCAGAGCTCATAAAATTTGCTCTTAACGGTTCTGGGGAATATTTACTTATATCATAATTTTGGCACCAAGGGCATGTGAAATTGCAGCTCCATGTACCAACAGTTAACGAATAACTTCCAGGCCAAAAATGGAAGAAAGGCTTTTTTTCTATTGGGTTAGCGGAAATCGATGAAATGTCACCATAAACGAGAGTGTAAAGCCTTCCCTCAACGTTCATCCTATTTTTACAGAAGCCAAGCTGACCTGTCGCTATAGTGCATCTCCTTTCACAAACTCCGCAGCGGACTTTATCTTCAACCAATTTTTCATAAAGAGGGGACTCCCGCACATTTGGCTGTTTAAGTAATTGTTCTGTAGCAGCAGTCATCTTAATTTACCAAAGATAAGAAGGGAAAAACGCTCCTAAAAATTCGATTGAAAAGTAAGGCTTCCTCTGTTCATTTTAGTGCATCCATAAAGTTTAGTATCCTCCATTTTCACTTATCCTTACTCATTACTCTAATGAAATCACTGAACCAACTGGTGAAAAAATACGACTGATAAAACAAAGGTTGTAGGTGGAATAGCACTAAATATAGTAATCCTAGGTATAGTAAGTCTTCTAACCGATGCTAGCAGTGAAATGATCTTCCCGCTACTTCCCATCTTCTACGTGATGCTAGGTGCAGAAAAATCTATTATTGGATTGATAGAAGGCATTGCGGAAAGTACATCAAGCATATTGAAAGTTGTCTCAGGCTGGTTGTCAGATAAAATTGGAAAAAGAAAGTCTCTCATCGCCCTAGGCTATACGATTTCAACATCGTCGAAACCTCTTTTCGCCTTCGCTGCAAATTGGAGTCAAGCTCTTGCAATACGCTTCACTGACAGAATCGGTAAAGGAATTAGAGAGTCGCCTAGAGACGCCATCATAGCAGACTCGAGTGCCGTTGGTGTGCGTGGTAGAGCATTTGGTTATCATAGGGCGATGGATACGGTAGGCGCAATTATAGGCCCACTTATTGCCATTCTACTTGTTACAATACTTGGCTCCACTGAGCATGCCTACAGAACTATATTTCTAGTAGCAACAATACCAGGAGCAATAGCTGTGCTTCTTGTTTTAGCGTTTGTAGAAGAAGTAAAACCAGATCCCATAGAAAATGCACACCCAATTAAATTGAGCTTTAAATCATTTACTCGTGAGTTTAAGGTCTTAATCTTCATTGCAACACTTTTTTCGCTAGGCAACTTCAGTTACGCCTTCCTTGTATTGCGCGCAGAGGAATTAGGCCTTAGAATTGAAGTCATATTCCTAATGTACTTCATCTTCACTGCAGTTTACGCGATTTTCTCAATGCCAATAGGTATAGTGTCAGATAGAATTGGCAGAAAACCTGTCCTTGCATTGGGCTACTTAGCCTTCGGTTTCATGTGTCTAGGCTTCGCATTCGCAACAAGCCAAACTAATATAATTTATATCATCGCATTTTTCCTGATGTATGGCTTATCAAATGCGATAACAGAGACAATTCAACGGACCTACGTCTCAGAGTTGGTTGCACCAGAATTAAGAGGAACAGCTTTCGGGGTCTTCCACACAATTATAGGGATAGCTCTTCTTCCAGCAAGCGTAATTGCAGGAATTCTTTGGCAAATTTATGGAACAGGGACAATTACATTCCTTTACGGGGCTACATTTGCTTTAGCGGCAGCAACAGTTCTAGCCGTTAAATTTAGGTAGACGTTTTCCAAATTATACTGAAAACATAGTTGTCCTATAATGAATGATTGTGCGGAGAATCGATGAGTTTGGGGTTCATATACCCTATTGGAGTCCATTTTGAGTGCCAGCGATGCGCGAATTGTTGTAGAGATACCGAAAAAAGGATTAGGCGTATTCTTCTAAGTGAGGTGGATGTTAGGCGTATTAGAGAAAAAACAAAGCTTCAAACAAAAAACTTTGCTTATTTACTCAAAGGCGAAACACCCTTCAAACTTGAGATGAAAAAGATAAATGGAAAATGTATTTTCTTGAAGGGTAATAAGTGTAGAATCTACTTGGCGAGACCGCTTATTTGCCGATGTTTTCCCTTTTGGATTGAAAAAACAAAGGAAAGTTTCATTTTCAAAGTTTCATCCGACTGCCCCGGCATAGGGAAGGGCAAACTTCTAGGTAAATCCCTCTTCATTAAATTACTAAAATTGAGTTTTGAAGCCTATCGAATCTGACTAATTATGCCTAGAATTCCTTCCCGTATAAACATAACAGCGATGGCTGCGACAATTAAACCTAGAATTCTTGTAACTACTCTCATACCGTTTTTGCCAAGTAAACGCATAATCGACTCACTTTTAACAAGTACCAACCAAGCTGCCAACACATTGACAACTATGACAAAGAACGTTATAACTGGGCCAAAAGGCTTCATAATCATAACTGTAGTTATGCTTCCAGGACCCGCCAGAAGGGGTGTTGCTAATGGAACAACTGCTAACTCTTCTGGCTCTGCTGTTCTAAACCTCCTAGGTTCCATCATAAGATCCGTTATCGCTAAAATGAAGAGCAAGACGCCTCCTGCAATTTTGAAGTCATCCAATGCCACTCCAAGGAACTGGAGGAAAATCCAACCCCCATAGGCAAATACAATTAAAATGATGAAGGCCACGATCAAGGATTCACTTATAATTTTTCTACGTCTTTCAGGAGTCAATTTTGGGGTTAACGCATAAAAAATCGGGATAGTTCCTATAGGATCAAATATGGCGAACAGCATGATAAACGCCTGCAAAAATAAGGATAACTGTACAACTAAATCCAAATTAACCCACCCCTTAACCATCCGCCTTTCTAAATACAAGCCTAATTGAATAATTAAGAATACGGTGTTATTTCTTTATTTTTAGCCTGTTTTTATGGTTATACGGGGGGGGGGATTAAAGTTACGAGTAGGTTAGTTAATCATCATTTAATAGCGTGAGATGTTGCTTCATCATTAGATTTTTGATGACCGTGAACTTCAAACCAATTTTTGCCGCCATGTTTTGCCTTATAGGTCTCTTCAGCCTCTTTTTCGCGTTCTTTAGTTTCTCTCTCATTTTTCTCTCTAAGCGTTATTACTCTATCCTTAACATTCCCCCAATATTTCTCACCCTTAATTTCAAGAATTAGCTTCATCCACGTAATTTTCTCCTCATGACGACTGTAAGGCAGTAGCTTCTCAGCTAATTCAGCAGCCTCATTTCTCCGCTCTAAGAATACTCCATAATAATCCTTTGTAGACCTAACGCCTCTTTTATCCACACTCTCTGCCTTTCTAACCAATCTAAATCTAGGGTGAAAACCCTTCTCCCTCAGACCCTCCTTAACCTGTTTCAGCAATTCAGGGTCTGTAGTTTTTAACCGAAAACATGTTTGTATATAGTCGTCTGGCCCAGCGATAGTCCAATTTGCCTCCCCATCGGCATAGCCAGCTAGAAACGGATAGAACAAATCGCCTTTAGGGACTTCTGTGGGCTTTCTTTTAAGGAAATAAAATGATTCACCATCAACAAGAGCGTACACATAAAACTCATATTGATTCGTTTTCTTGTTAAAAACAGGGTATTCGTGGCAGTGCCCATATTTGCCCCAAACATCCCGCACAAGTTTTATCTCACCACGATGAGCGCTGGCAGTACTGCAAACTATGACGTTACTACCTTCAAAGGGCGGACTACGAGCGTGAATGTCTCCAGCGCACAACCCTAACATATAGGCCTTCTCTTCAGGGTTGTTCGAAAAAGGAATCTTAGGATATACTTCATGTGCCTCGGATATACTTCTTACTTCTATCCCATACTTCCTCAACCAACTCCAAATAGTTACGTGGCTTACTCCAAGCAGTTCAGCTACCTTTGTTGTGCTGAGTTTCTCTTTTTCATATAGTCGTTTAAGTGTTTCAACATCTTTGTAGCTCGGTTTTTCACTTTTTTTGGCTTTTATCTTCTCTGGGGCTCCTTTTGATGTGTTGTTAAGCAGTGTTTTGGTGTTTACGCCGAGGTCGGCTGCGACCATGAGTAATGCGTCTTCCTTGCTTAGTCGTCCTCCGAACTCAGCAATCTTCATCTGCACCATCTTGCCTATGTCTTCTACGCGGAAACCCGACCATTTCATAGTGCGATACAAAAGTCGCGTACCTGTTCGCGATAAATGCTTCGCTTCACCATAAACGCGGACAAGTCTACGCGTATTGTGGTCGATTCTATAAACTGGCTTTCCCTTCTCTAATGCGTAGCCAACCTCTTCACCTACTCCAGCCGATATGAATTCGCCTTCGACATCACTGTACACCACGACATCGCACTCATCCACGAGCCCGTGGTAGAACTCCATATGCTCATGCGTCTTACCCGGATCGCCACTGTACCGCGCAGGGTTGATTACTTCCGCATCAGGAGCTTTACGCCTAATAATATTGAGTTCCTCCCGCTCCCGACGCGTACCATACTCCACCATCGGATGAGCATAATAAACCTTCATAAGAAGCCACCATTTTAATGGAGCAAGGACGCTTAAAAACCCAAGCGCCGCCCACACCTTAAAACGAGCAAACGCATCTACTGCGGAAAACATATACTACGCGAAGTATTAAACAACAACAAGGCGAAAAAGTAAAAGATATGCGAAAAATGCATGGAAAGCCTCTAAATTAATACATACAACCACAAAATAGCCTTAACAAAGAAATAATACCATTTCCTAGCTATTTAAATACGCTAAGGAGCCGAAAACAACGTGAAGACTAGAGACAAATACGAGAAAATCGCTGAACTCGCAAAGAGAAGAGGTTTCTTTTGGCCTTCCTACGAGATCTACGGTGGAGTAGGTGGGCTGATAGACTTCGGTCATCTAGGTGCAACTTTAAAACATAAGATTGAGGCAAAGTGGCGGGATGAATTCGTTCGGCAGCAGGGCTTAATCGAAATTGAAACACCTGTAGTGGGTATAGGAAAGGTTTTCGAAGCATCTGGTCACGCAAAGCACTTCACTGATAAAATGGTGGAATGCCAAAAATGCAAACGAAAATGGAGAGTAGACCATGTCATCCAAGAACAAACCAGAATCAAAGGCGTCGAAGGATTAAGCCTCGAAGAATTAGATAAAATAATTGCAGAGAAAAATATACGATGCCCTGAATGCAAAGGTAAACTTGGAAAAACACAGCACTTCAACCTGATGTTTAAAACTTCAATCGGTCCATACGCGGATAGCATAGACTACGGTAGACCTGAAGCAGCCCAATCAATGTTCACAAACTTCAAACGACTATACGAAATGGCTAGAGAGAAATTGCCCTTCGGCGTAGCTCAAATTGGACGCTGCCTAAGAAATGAAATATCGCCCCGGCAAGGTCCTATTCGCCTACGTGAATTCACAATAATGGAGTTCGAATTCTTCTTTGACCCTGAGGAACCCCACTGCCCTAAACTAAAGGAAGTTGAAAAAGAGGTTCTAGCAATTCTCCCTGCAAGCGAGAAAATGAAGAAAGTAGAAAAAACGATGGATCTGACAGTTGGAGAGGCTTTAAGCCGCGGCTTCATAAAAGCCGAGTGGCAAGCTTACTTTATGGCGGTCTCAAAGCAATTCGTAACCAGTTTAGGCATCCCTTCTGAAAAACAACGTTTCGATGAGAAATTACCATGGGAAAAAGCTCACTACTCAGCACAAACATATGACCATGAAGTCTACTGTGAACGCTGGGGCTGGATTGAAGTTGCTGGGCACGCCTATAGGACGGACTATGACCTTAAAACACATATGGAGAAAAGTAGAGTAGATATGCAAATTTTCAAAGCTGGGAGACGTTTCATTCCTCATGTTGTTGAGCCCTCATTCGGCGCTGAGAGACTTGTCTACGCGACATTAGAATACGCCTATACCAAAAAAGATGATAGGATAATTCTAAAATTCCCAATTGATATCGTGCCCATTCAACTTGCAGTCTTCCCACTGGTTTCAAAGGACGGCTTACAGGAAAAAGCTATGGAAGTTTATACTATGTTGATGGGCGAAGGCTTTACAGTAGAATACGATGAGGCGGGTTCTATAGGTAAAAGATACGCTAGAGCAGATGAAGCCGGCGTTCCAATCGCCATAACAATCGACTACACAACACTAAAGGATGGCACAGTTACATTAAGAGACAGAGACAGTTGGATGCAAGTCAGAAACAAAATAGACAATCTACCTGAAATCTTACATAAATACTTCAAAGGAAAGCTGAAATTCAAACAAATAGGCGCATAAATATACATTCCTCTTGATCTCCGTTCACGCTAATTTTTTAAACTTGATGCAAAGTTCTGATATTAGTGACTCATCATGGTTTTTCCAGCGGAGACAGGAGCACAGATCAGGAGAAGAATACTTGACATCTGTCAAGATCACGTACGAAAAATATTAGAGGCTGTTAGAGAGCTTCCACTAATTCTCAGCAGTTACCAGAAAGGAAACATGAATGAAGTTGAAGACCACGCCAATAAAGTGATTAAACTTGAAAAAGAGGCAGTTGAATTAAAACGAGCGTTGACCGCTGAACTAACTGAGGCTGGTGCGTTACTCCTAAGTCGAGAAGACTTCCTCCGATTGGCTGCAACAATCGGCGAAATAGCTGATTTTGCTGGTGGAATTGCATTTAGAATATCAGAGATTTCCAGCCGTAAATGGGAAGCAAAGAAAGATGTTATAGACGACTTAATTAAACTATCCGAAGCAACGTTAGACTCTGTAACTCGCCTACGGGAAACAGTTCTCTCTCTCAGCTACAGTGCATCAAGAACAAATGAGCTAGCAAAGAACGTGGAATCCGCCGAAGTCATCGTTGACACTCTATTCAGGAAAATAGACCTAAAAATCGCCAGCAGCGAAATGAAAATGTCGCTTATCCTTATTCTTCGAGACGTAGCCCACTTCCTAGAGGAAATAGCGGATAAAGCTGAAGACGCAGCTGACGCTGCCAGAATCCTATCACTGAGCGCCTTCTAGATGAAGGGAACGACTTAATGTCAAAGAAACCATGCAAAGCAGAGCTACTTGAAAATAGGCTAATAATATGGGATCCAAAAGAAGGCTCAGAAATCTACAAACTTGGATTCTACGGAAAACCAGTTGGAATACCTAAACCAAAAACAATGGAATTCGACACACCACTGACCCTCGACCTAATCGAGGGACTCTATCTTCTTGAAAAAAAGATACTCAGCGTCTATCATGGACCAAAAAAAGAAGCAGTAACAACAAAAAAGCTAAGAGAAAACGCTGAGAAACTGCATGAAAAATTCATACTAAAGTACCTTGTCTATAAACATCTACGCCAGCAAGGCTACGTCGTCACGCCAGGAATAAAATTCGGATGCGACTTCGCCGTATACGAACGTGGCCCAGGAATAGACCACGCTCCATTCCTCATATCAGTGAAAGAATCAAAAGATACCATGGACGCAACAGAAATAGTTAGAGCCGGTAGACTAGCGACAACAGTTAAAAAGCGCTTCATAATAGCAGTACCCGATACTAAAACTGGCAAGGTTCAGTACCTGATGTTCAGCTGGTGGAGAGCATAGAAAACCGTCTGGCGGATTAGTTTTAGATTGAAACTTCAAAGATCTCCACTAGAAATCATAGTTCTGCATTAACTCTAATGTAAAAATGGAAGGCAGCGGATTCCCTTTCTAGACTAACTAGGGAATCCACTACCCAACTCGACTCCAATAAAGGAAGAGGGGAGGATGGGTTTACCACAGTTTAATTGGTCCTAAACGTTTTTCACGTTTCCTTAGGAATGCGCTTTCTACACCAGTTACAACAGCCATGACAGAGACAGAGCCTTGCAACTCCTCGTCCACTCTGGCACCCCAGATGATCTTTGCCTTTGGAGGAAGAGAACGCTTCATTATTTCAGCTGCGTGGTTAACTTCGTAGAGGGTTAGGTCCTCTCCGCCAGCAACATGTATCAGTAGACCACGTGCCTTTGTCACATCTTCTATGTCAAGTAGACGCTCATTTAAGGCCTTTTCAACTGCTTGCTCTACTCTGCCTTCCCCGATGCCTTCTCCGACCCCTATGGATGCAATTCCGGCTCCCTGCATGATGACCCTCAAGTCCGCGTAGTCTAGGTTAATTAAGCTTGCCGTGGTTATTGTTTCAGTTACGCCTTTAACGAATTTTCCAACGGTGGTGTTCGCTACGCCTAATGCTTCTCTGAAGGGTAGGTTTCCAGCTATTTTAACAAGCCTGTTGTTGTCGATTACCACGACAGTGTCGCATGAGTCCTTTAGACCAGTCAACCCCTTCTTCGCTACACCCATTCTAGCTGTTTCAATGTCGAAGGGTAGTGTAACTACTCCTATGAGTAGATGTGGGGCCGCTGACTCTGAAAATCTTTTACGCAGTTCTGCTGCTAATGCAGCTGTAGCACCTGTTCCTGTTCCTCCACCTAGTCCCGCTACTAAGAACAGTATGTTGGCGTCATATATTTCTTTAATGACTTCCTCCGCACTTTCCTGTAGCGCTTTCTCTCCTAGCTCTGGATAGCCACCGCAACCGAGTCCCTTGGTGATTTTCTCACCTATCAGGATTCTTTTGTCAGCTTTGCTCATTCTTAAATGGTTTGCATCGGTGTTCACCGAAACAAGTTTACCTCCGGCTAAGCCCTTTTCCTTGATCCAAGTTATTACGTTGGATCCGGCTCCACCGAGGCCTACAGCTATCACTGAAGGTCGGGCGAGTTTGGCGAATTGTTCGATTTTTTCCTCTTCTTTTATAGAAGATATTGTTGGCGTTTCTGTTTCAAGGACAATTGGTTTCTTCATCATACTTGTTCACCTGTATCATTCTTCTATATCATGTAATTAATAAATGTTACTATCTTCTATATCATTTTTCTATGTGATTGGAGAGGTAATTAATAAACATTATGCCTTACGTTTCAGGCGTTATGGCGCGCAGACGAAACGACGACAAACGTGAACGGCGAATGTAAATGGCTCCGGAACTTGATGGATAACGACACGAGATTCATTCCAGCGATGCAATTTTCCCGCGACAGATAATATCCGAACGCAATTAAACTATTTCATCGTTCTCTGATCCGTATTCCTTTAAATATTTCGTAAATTAAGAAGCCAGCAACCAATAGCGCAACTCCATATCCTATAATCTCTAAACTGAGGTTGGTTATCATAAAAATGCAAGATAATACCCCCAAAAGGGGCAGTATCGGAAGTTTGCCTATATTAATAGGAGACTTAAACTCTCTCTTCACCTCAGGCTTCGTGTACCTTAACCAAATTACTGCTAGATTTACAGCTGTGAACGTTGCAAAAACTGTGAAATTTGTGATGTTCGCAACTATTTCTATGTCACCAATCAACAAAAATAATATGGAAAAAATCATAACCAATATTGTCGCTGTCCATGGTATCCTTCTTCTTGGGTGAATTTTTGCAAGAATGCTTGGTAAAGAATGTGACTTTGCCATACCGTAAATGATCCTGGAGGTTGCTAAAAACACCAATAAAACTGTGTTTGCAGTTGCGAATAAGGCAATTATTGATAGTGTTATGAACGCATTACTTCCCAAGGATTTAGATGCAACATCTGCTAAAGGTGCGTTAGATGCTCTAAGTGTTTTCCAATCAAGAATACTAACCGATGAGAGGGCAACGAGAACGTATAACACCGTTGTGATAACGATAGCAAGGATCAATGCTTTAGGGATTACTCTTTCAGGACGTTTAGTTTCTTCCGAAAGCTTAACTATTTCTTCAAATCCGATAAAGGCAAAGAATATCAGTACTGCTGCGTCAAAAACACCACTAAGAGCTGGCACTTCAAAATAATTTATTGAACCCATGTGAGGTAAACCTATGAAAATTATTAAGAATAAACCACCGGCTTCTATCAAAGTAAAAACCATAGCAAACCGTGCAGATTCCTTAATACCGTAAAAAATTATTATTGACAATACTAAAATCAAGCTAAGCGCAATTGGAATTAAGGATGTACCAAAAAGGGCGCTGAAATAACCTGCGAAGCCAAGAGAAACAGCTGCTCCTCCAATTATTCCACCGATTATTACCAGCCAACCGATGAGAAAAGCTGACCTTTTTCCGAACGCCGCTTCTACATATGTGTATTCTGCCCCTGCCTTCGGAAACATTGACGAGAGCTCTGCGTAACTCAAGCCTGTAAGCATAGCGACTACAGCTGAAAGGAAAAAGGAAATCCAAACAGCATTTCCCGCTAAACCAGCAGCTTTACCGACTAGAGCATAGATTCCTGCTCCAAGAATTATTCCTACACCGTCAAGCGTTACTTCGAGTAACCCCAGCTCTCTTTTCAGTGTAGGTTCACTTCCCACTTTATAACCTCCAAGTAGAAAATCTTGCGTGAGAAAGTCTATAGCTTTAACCGTAGTATGACCTGGAGATTAGCTTGCAGGAGGCTTAAATGTATAAAATTCGTCGAAACCAAGCGTTGCGAAACTTCTCAACTTTGCGTTGTTGAAACAGCCTCTTACTGTAGAGCTTAAAAGAAAATAATTCTTCACTAGTATACTATGGCGAAATCTGACGAGAAACTAGTCTCTCTTGCGCAAATATTGGTTAAATACCATGGAAAGAACCCATTAGAGCTAACTCCAGAAGAGCGTTCCCTATTCCTATCACGGACAACAATAGTACTTGATAAACTGAGAAAAAGAAAACTACTTGAGGGAGGCCCTAAATCGGACTACAGTAAAATAAAAGCTGAATTCCCAAAGCTTTACGAAGAATTCAAAGACTTTATTGAATCTAAAACCTTGGAATCCACTTTATCCAAGGAGGAAGAGCTCCTGTTCAAATCCATGTCAAGGAGACTTCGGTTCTGGAGTTTCGCCTCAATGCTAATCGTCGCTCTAATTGTGGGGAACATCCTTATACTATACGGAAACTTTTGGGCCCCATTCATAGCGCTATTACTAAGTCTTATCGTAGGGCAAGCGTTATTTTCAGCTCTTTCTCACCCGCTACACTATGATTGACAATTTCGCCAAGCAACGGTTTAAATCAAAAGATTATTTTAGATAAAATGTAAGAGGAAACTCGGCATGCCGTCCCAACTTAAGGTCACTGAAATACGAAAAAGAGATGGTCGCATAGAAAAATTTCAGCCAGATAAAATTACGAACGCCATTGTGAAGGCTATCTTTGCTACTGGAGTAAAGGATGGGGAAACAGCAAAAAAACTGTCAGATGAAGTTGTGAAAATAGTTGAGGATCGCTTCAGCGGAAAAACTCCTCACGTGGAAGATGTCCAAGACATAGTTGAGCAAGTTCTAATAAAAAATGGGTACGGTGAAGTCGCTAAGGCGTACATTCTCTACCGTAAAAGGCGGAGTGAAATCCGTGAAGCCAAAAAATTCTTCGGGGTGGTAGACGACCTAAAGCTAGGTGTTAACGCAATAAGAGTACTGAAACGAAGATACATACTCAAAGACGAAAGAGGTAATCCAATAGAAACCCCAAGTCAACTTTTCCGTAGAGTAGCAAAAGCCGTAGCTGTGGCCGACCTAATTTATGATAAAAACGCTAACGTTGGTGAAGTTGAGGAAGAATTCTATCAACTAATGGCGAATCGGGAATTTATGCCAAACTCTCCAACCCTAATGAATGCAGGAACAGACATAGGTCAACTATCAGCCTGCTTCGTGATCCCTGTTGAAGATTCAATTGAGGGTATATTCAATGCTGTAAAATGGATGGCGGTAATACACAAAACTGGCGGGGGAACGGGTTTCTCATTCTCAAGATTAAGGCCGAAAAATGATCTAGTAAAATCGACCATGGGAATAGCTTCAGGTCCATTGTCATTCATGCGAGTGTTTGATGTAACAACGGATGTCATCAAGCAGGGTGGTAGAAGACGCGGCGCAAACATGGGGATCCTGAGAGTAGATCACCCCGACATCTTAGAATTCATTATGGCAAAATCTAGAGAAGGAGTTCTAACCAACTTTAACATCTCAGTAGCAGCAACAGATGAATTCATGAAAAAAGTGGAGAAAGATGAAAAATACGATATAATAAACCCGAGAACAGGAAAACCGATAATGCAGCTCCGCTCTAAAAACGTGTTCGACTTGATAGTCCACAACGCTTGGACCACGGGAGACCCAGGATTAATCTTCATAGATGAAATAAACAGACACAATCCAACTCCGCACATAGGTCAAATAGAGGCAACAAACCCGTGTGGAGAACAACCTCTATTACCTTTTGAATCCTGCAACCTAGGCTCGATCGACCTTTCAAAAATGGTTGCTGATGGAAAAATAGACTGGGAAAAATTGAGGGGAACTGTAAGAACAGCGGTCCATTTCTTAGATAACGTTATTGATGTAAGCAGATTTCCGCTACCTGAAATAGAGGCGCAGACGAAAGCCAACAGAAAAATCGGTTTGGGAGTTATGGGATTTGCTGAAGCGTTGTTTAAGCTTAATATTCCATATGATTCGGATGAAGCCCTAGCTATGGCTGAGAAATTTATGAAATTTATCAATGATGAGGTGCATAGAATGTCTATGGAAATAGCTGAGAAAAGAGGTTCATTTCCCAATTTCAAAGGGAGCATTTGGGAGGAAAAAGGCTACAAGGCTATGCGAAACTCCACAGTAACTACGGTAGCTCCGACAGGTACGATAAGCATAATCGCCGGAACAACCAGCGGAATTGAACCAGTATTTGCGATAACATTTGTCCGCAGCGTTATGGAGGGCACACAGCTCTTAGAGATAAATCCAGTCTTTGAAAAAGTAGCGAAAGAAAGAGGATTTTACAGTGAAGAATTGATGATGAAGATAGCTAAGAAAGGTTCTATACAAGACATCAATGAAATTCCAGAAGATGTTCGAAGGGTCTTCGTTACAGCTTTAGACATAGATCCAGAGTGGCATGTGAAAATGCAAGCTGCTTTCCAGAAATACACAGATAATGCTGTTGCAAAAACTGTAAACTTGAGGCACAACGCTACACCAGAAGATGTTCGAAAAGTTTACTGGCTGGCTTACAAACTGAAATGTAAAGGTATTACGGTCTACCGATATGGAAGCAAGAGGGAGCAAGTTCTCTACATAGGCGAGGTTCTAGGCAAAGAGAGGGCTGAGGAAGAATACGTTGGCGCCGACTCCGAGTATGCTGGCGGTTGCCCAGCAGCTTACTGTCCCTTCTAAAATATGGAGACTAATGGGCGTGGGGTACATTTATCTCTACACTGGTACTGGCGCAGGGAAAACCACTAACGCCTTAGGCTTAGCTTTAAGGGCCATCGGTCACAACCGTAGGGTGGTAATAATTCAGTTTCTAAAATGGTGGAGAAAAACTGGGGAATATAAGGTAAGGAAAAAACTTTCTCCTAATTACGAAATTCATCAATTTGGCAGAAAAGGTTGGAAAGGATTAAAGAAATTAGGGGAGAAAGACAAAAAGCTCACGAAAAAAGGTTTAGAATTTGCGGAAAAAATTGTTAAGCAGAAGAAGCCTCATCTTTTAGTTTTAGATGAAATAAACCTAGCTCTATACTGCAAACTTCTAGACGTTGATGAAGTAATAGAATTCTTAGAAAAAATTCCCAAAAGAACAGATGTCGTCTTAACGGGAAGATACGCCCCTAAGAAGCTTATACAGTACGCAGATTTTGTTAATGAAATTGTGGATGTGAAGCATCCAAAGAAACTGGTACTGACAAAAGGGATTCAATTTTAAGGCGATTTTCCTAAGAAATACCTCCTCATGCGCGATCAAAATGGTAACCAAGAACAAATTCACCAGAGATGAAAAAGCCTTAGTTAGCAAAGTCACAGCCTCAAAAAACCTAAAGAATTCCATTAAAAAGGCTGTAGACTTAATCGGAGGCTTTAAACGCGTAATTTCAAAGGATGACAAAGTAATAGTTAAACCAAACTTCAACAGCGACGACCCATTCCCCGGCTCCAGCGACCCTGAGTTCGTTAAGGCTACTGTAAACCTACTTTACGATGCTGATGCATCAAAGATCATAATAATCGAAAGCTCAGGCTTACCGTGGCTTCCAACAAAAAGGGTTTTAGAAAAAATGGGGATGATTAAAGCTGCAGAAGAATGTAACGCTGAATTAAGAATCCTAGACGATGGTCCTTGGGTCGACGTTGAAATCAACGGAAAATACTGGAAGAAGGTCTCAATAGCCAAAGACGCGTTTGAAGACGGCGCAAAACTTGTCTGGTTGCCGTGCATGAAAACCCATAGAGGAGCAAGGTTCACTTTAAGCCTAAAACTAATAGTCGGTCTACAAAAAATCAGTCAAAGAACATCATTGCATTCTATGCACCTTGAAGAAAAAATAGCGGAACTCAACCTAGCGCTCTGCCCAGACTTAATAATAATGGATGGAAGAAAATGCTTCGTTACAGGAGGACCTGACATAGGGTTAGTGAAAGAACCCAACGTAATCCTTGCAAGCGGGGATAGAATAGCAATTGATGTTGAGGCATTAAAAATTCTGAAAAGCTACCAAGCTAATAATAGACTCGACATGCCGATTTGGCAACTGCTCCAAATCAGACATGCCGTAGAACTAGGAGTAGGCGTAAAGAGCGAAGACCAAATAATGTTGATTTCTGGATAAATTGCTTCCGGCTACGAATACAATGTTTGTGTCGGAGGCGGATACTGTGCACGTATTACTTGATCAACGAAGTATTCTTCAGGCGTAGCTCCAACTATCTCAATCGTCTCGTTTATGATAGTCTTTGGCACACTCATAATGGCGTACTTCTGAACCAGCTGCGGGTATTCAGAGGCCTCAATCATATCCGCTTTTATCAATTCATTCTCCATCGCGAACTGATGTGCCAATCTAACCATCCTAGGACAATATGGGCATGTTGGTAGAACGAAGATTTTGATGTGAATCGGCTTATTCACAGTCTTCAACTTAGCCTTAGTGTCTTCAGATAGACTTGTAACTCCCTTTGAAACAGCGACTATATCCTGAACTAATGATGAAAACTCGTAGCCTGAAGGTATTCCATAATACCTTATCCCATAATCCTTTTTCCCAACAACAGCTATTGCCGGTATTCTCTCTATATTATACTCCTTAACTTTTTCAACATCCTTAACAAAATCATGGACTTCAACTTTGATTTTTTCTGAAACAGTTGTGAGCTCTTCAGCAATTTCTCTAGTCTCTTTACAGAAATTGCACTCAGTCTCCTGTGTAAAAACTACAAGTTTAACTTCGTCGACCATTTCTGCTGCGAGCTCAGGTCGCAGGTGCTCCTTAATCTCATCCGACATTATTCCCATTTTCAACATCACTTCGCATACTTAATATCCGATCATCAATTCTTTAAAAGGATGGAGGTGAAATAAATGCATCACCTAAAACAAGCCCAAGAGGAAGTACGAAAAATATCAAAGAGCTATGACAGGAAAACTGTGTATACCTCTGCATTTTTCTTAACTCTCATAGCAGAACAACTAGGTCAAGTATCTGAGAAATATTTACATAAAGGCCGCAAAGCAGCAAACATCGAAGTGGACATTGCCGACATAATTGTCTGCAGTCTCGCCTATCTCAACTGGCTGGGAAAAGACGCTTCAAAGGCATTTGCGAAAGCGCTTGCAAAGCATAAAGCTCGATTAGGATCAGTGCAACGGGCAAAAAAGAGAAGATGAATATCTGTGTTTTTACTAGATGCATTGTTATTAATTTGGAGGCAAACATGTTGTCACTGGAAGAACTAGCGTCAAAAGCTATAGAACGTGCATCTAAAATTGGCGCGCAATATGCGGACATACGGATTGAAAAATCTGAAGGTGAAGGTTTCCTCCTAGAAAATGGTAAAGTCGAACACATAGCCTCCGGGATCGATGGGGGCGCAGGAATAAGAGCATTAGTTCAGGGCAGCTGGGGTTTCTATGCAACTTCAAAACTGGCAGAGGAAAATGTTGTGAAAGCAACAGAGTTAGCTGTAAAGTTGGCAAAAACTGCTAGCATAAGAGTTACAGAACCTATCAGGCTCGCTGAAGTGAAAGTCGTTAAGGATAAGGATGTTGTGAAAGTGAAGAAAAAACTGGAGGATTATCCTGTCGAGGAAAGGGTTAAACTTGCAAAAGACTGCGATTCAGCGATGAGAAAAGTAAGCGACAGAATCCACAAAACATCGATAGTCATAGGGTCAGATAAGCTTCTCAAAATATTCCACAACACTGAAGGCGCACTCATAAACTACGACTACTCAAAATGCTACATAAGACTCGAAGCAATCGCGCATGAAGCTGGATTAACTGAAGTTGCAGGCCGAGAAGAGGGCGGGGCAGGCGGAATTGAACGAATAACTGAACCTAACGTCATAGAAATTTCTGAAACAATAGCAAAGAAAGCGCACGACCTACTAAAAGCACCAACACCACCAGCAGAAAAGTTACCAGTAATTATGGACCAAGACTATGTGGCACTATTAACGCATGAGATTCTCGGGCATCCATCTGAAGCGGATAGAGTGATGGGGCGAGAAGCAGCTTGGGCTGGAGTTGCTTGGTGGAAAGGCATGTTAGGTCAGAAAGTTGGTTCAGATTTATTGAATGTGTCCGATGATCCTAGAATCGAGGGCGGCCTTGGATATTATCGATACGATGATGAAGGTGTTCCAGCTGAAGAAAAGATCCTAATTAAAAATGGTGTTCTCACCAATCATATGCATAGTCGTGAAACAGCCGCTATTTTTGGAGTCAAGCCGAACGCTGGTATGAGGGCTTCATCCTACCGCTTTATGCCCCTTATCAGAATGAGTAACACTTTCATAAAACCAAGTGACTGGACATTTGAAGAAATGCTGGAAGACGTTGACCGAGGAGTCTACGTTGTTGGTAACAAAATTCCAAGCATAGACATGAAACGTTATAATTGGCAGATAAGCGCTCAGTGGGCTTTCCTAGTAGAAAAAGGTGAACTAACAAAGCTTCTAAGAGATGTAACAGTGGCAGGTGTAGCCCCAGAATTCTTCATTTCGATAGACGCCGTTGGCAAAGACTTCCAAATTAGACCTGTTCCAAGCTGCGGCAAAGGCGATCCAATGCAAGGTCTTCACGTAGGGAATGGTGGTCCTCACATTCGCGGTATAGCCACTATTCAAGGTGCTCAAGGTGCATGAATATGTCTGAAATGCATGATGCCTGCCTAGAAGCTATGAAAATCGGTAAAGGACTAAACCTCGACGAAGTTGAAGCCTATGCTCTTGAGAAAGAAATCATAACAGTTCGCATAGTGAACAGTAAGATATTTGAAAGTAAGGGGATTCTTGATCGAGGTCTCGCTGTGCGCGTCGTCAAGAACAAGGCTATGGGATCAGTTTCAGCAACAACTCTCTCCGCAGACAGTTTGAAGGAGATTCTGAAAAACGCTTCAAGCTCAGCTCAAATCCGTGGTCCTGCTGAACATTGGACATCGCTCCCTCAACAAAGTAAAGTTAAGGCTGTCCCAAAATGCTGGGATAAAAATCTCGCAGAATTAACAGTTGAAGAAGCCATTAACGTAGCCTTCAAAATGTTAGACTCAGCTACCAACTATAGCCGTAAAGTATCTGATGTTTCAGGAAGCCTAAATGTTGTTCGCGAATCAGTCATAATAACAAACAGCCATGGTTTAGATGTTGAAGATAAGGGCACATACATAATTGGAACAATAACAACAGAGGCTAGAGATGGAAGCGCTGCATCAAGCGGAGTTGGTTTCGGCAGCTCCAGAACATTAACAGGTTTCAACGCTGATCAGATAGGTGTTGAATCAGCGGATATGGCTGTAAAATCACTTGGAGCAAAAAAAATCGGAGAAGGTGAATACAGCATAATCCTTACGCCCTTTGCAATTAGTGATCTTCTTGCCTTCGTATTCGCATCGCACTTCATATCAAAGAGCTATCAAGACAAGGTAAGTTGCTTCTACGGGAAGCTAGGTCAAAAAATAGCTGATGAAAACTTAACAATCTACGATGACCCTCTTGTTGAGGGAGGACTTGGAAGTAAAAGCTTCGACGATGAAGGGGTCCCAACAAGCAAGATTCCACTTATAGAGAACGGTTTTTTCAAAAAACTTCTTTACGACACATTTTACGCAAGCAAAGATAAGGTGCAAACAACGGGAAACGCTCTACGTGTGGGAGGGCCTATAGGTAGAAGCTACGATCCATTTCCATTCCCAGGGCCCCATAACATATTTGTTAAGCCAAGCGATTACGCAGTTGAGGAGCTGATCAAAGAAACGAAACGTGGAATACTTGTCAGCAGAATCTGGTATACTTACCCAATTAACCCAGAAAAGGGGGATTTCTCAACAACTGCTAGAAGCGGCAACTTCCTAATTGAAAATGGTGAAATAAAGCACCCAGTTGGAATGATGAGGATATTCGACAATTTACCCAGATGGCTCAACAATATTGGAGGAATAGGGCAAGAAGTTCGCCAAGTGATGCAGTGGCATGCGCTTCCAACAACAGTTCCGATTATCAAATTTGAGAACGTAAAAGCCACACCCGTCTAATTAAAATGGCTATTTTTCAACTTCAGCAGTTATAGCCGCTAGGAGTTCCTCTTCAGATGGTGCGCCTAAGAATTTTACCTTCCCATTCAGTGCTATTGCCGGTACGGCGTAAATTCCATATGCGTCCGATTTTTCCTGTCCCTCAGGCGTACAAGTGTTTATCTCCTCTATGGTGACTTTCTCACCAAATCGTGGGGCAACTTTCCTAACTAGCCGAATTGCCTTTGGGCAATGTGGGCATGAAGGAGAATAGAAAACCTCTATTTTCACCGGCATATTTTTCCCTCGTAATTTAAGTGTAAATCAAGGTAAATAGAGGCACCGAAAATTAATTGACATATACATGTTAAAATAACTTATCAAAATTTACACGAAAAAGTTAAATACGGCGAGGCATGTTAAACATTAATGCCGGATGGTTTAGGCTAAAGCCGAACATATCTCGAGAGAGATACCAGTAGGTAGACCGATGGGTGAGTCACGTATCCCGCGTGGAATGTGACGGCCTGCCAATAGGCAAGGTTTATGCCCATAAAAAGCCACCTGGGTAAGGAAAGCCTTACCTAAGGAAAAGAAGGATGGTCTCCTTCAATCATCCGGCATTTTTATTTCTGTTAATTTTTCAGTTCAATTAAACAGCACGTTTTATTTAGAGACTAAAAGCGTTAGCAAAAACAGTTAGCAGAACTGTTTAGTAGCGTTAGTAATACTCAAAGCTAAAATATTGTTTCAAAGTTAAACTATTGGCTAAAGGGGGAAACAATTATGGAAATAGAAACCGTACTATTCTTAATAGTACTTCTACTTGTTATAATTGGGCTTTCAGGTTTAGCTTGGACTTTTATCGCTCCGATAAAAGATTTCGGGATCTACATTTTCATTTTTTTACTTGCCTTAATAACACTTGTAGCTTACTATGTGGCTTCACGAATATTCCATATAGAAAGCGAAGTATAAGGATCCCCTAAGCCGTTTTGACAGGTGCTGGCGTCGGGGCTGGCACTTTTTTTCCTCTTAGGCGGATAGCTTGGACAAGTTCCACAATATAGCCAAGGGAGCTTAACAAAACTATGAGTAGCGAAAGTAGAAGAATCATACTAATGTCCAAAGTGATATTGACAGGACCAAAGCTGATTCTAAAAACACCAAACGTTCCCTTATAACCTCCACCAATAACGTAGTAAATGTACGTGGCAATCAATCCAGCTTGGGCAAGACCTGCTCCCGCGTGCCCAATTGTTTTTGGCTGAAGGAAACCAACAAAGAAAGCAGCTACGGCTATCGCTCCACCTATAATTTCAATCCACTGTAAAATTGCAGTGTCGATGGCTATGCCAGCAAAATATCGCAGAACAAACTGGATAATAAAGTAAGGTACTATCACATAGATAACCGCGCTTACAACTGCGTGCATAATTCCCTTCACCAAGCCTTTAATTCCTATTTTCATCGCAAATCCTCCATTACTCAGGCATCTTCTTTTCAATCGGTCCGTAACTGAAAGGCGACGTTATCTGTACTCTAACAGTGTAACTGGTAGAGATTTTTGATGTTGGAACTGAAATCGTAAAATTGGCACTATAAGGACATGTTTGAATGCCAAAGGTTTTCTCAGCTGAATTTACCGGATCTCCAGCGCTATCAAGTACTGTCACTCTGATATTTGGTTTAAAGTAAAGTCCATCGTATCCATCTATTGTAAATGGTACGGAGAGCGTTGAATAAGTAGCGTCTATGATTTTAGCTGTTGGTTTTCCAACCGTTATTTTAAAATCAGCTAGAGGAGCTGTCCACGGCATTTCTTGAGATACATCCGCTTGAAAGCCTATCATTGGTTTAGCATAGGCGCATTTGACTGTAACAATTAGTTTGAAGGTATCGCTATGGAATAAATTGTAGTAGGCATTTTTCACATAGAGATCTGTATAGTTAATGGCAAGAACAACTGCGCCATTATGAGTTGTTTGCGCCTTAATCACATTTACTATTGTATCATTCTTGAAGAACGTATACCCTGTTGAATTCTTTAACTCAATTCTAATGTCTAAGTCGCTTATGTCATAGAATCCTCCATTTGTCACGCTGAACGGTGCTCTAATTACATACAAAGAGTCTCTTGTCGATGTTTCTACACCTGAGGGAAAACTGAAACGTAGGGTAGATGCGGAATATATCAACGAAGCAACGAATAGGCTTAATGCAATATTAGCTATCAATATGGCAACTCTGAATACTCTCATCTTGTTCAGGTATGTCACCAACGATTTAACGCATCTTATGAATGTATTAATTATTTATATTTTCCTCAGTGTTACCCATGAAGCGTTCCAGTCTTGTGAGTCCAAGTATTTCGTGGAAATCTAACCCTAATGCGTCTAGGACCTGTTCAAATGTCGACTCTAGGTACTCTATGTACTTGCTTGTGTCAACCTCATTTGTTGATACTAATTGAACAGGTTTCACTCCGGGTTCACCAATCACTTTAACAAAGCCAATTATGTCGCCTGGTCTAAGCTCTATTCCTTTTCTAGTCAATAGAAATGCTGCCTTCACATGCTGTGGTGTAGTTTTAAGATACTTTTCAGGAAGTTTTCCAAGCATGATGTTTATTGCAAGCTCTTCAGGAGAGTACTCATGCCTCTTGAGCTTGGTGTAACATGCTCTAACAATTTTCTTTATTTTTTCTTTAGCTTGCTTAAAATCCTCCTCAGTTTTCACTTCGCTTAAAACCTGAACCATCTCAGAGAAAGCTTCTTTCAGAAATTCTGGGGTATGCCTCTTTTTTCCAGTTAAACCTTTTATGTCCACACTACCACTAGGGTAGACGCCAAGATAGTTCTTTTTTCTACTTGAAAATGCAACATACCGGTAGACCTTATCGACGTCAAGATCCATACTTAACGACTTTTCAGACCACTCAATTAATCCCTTAATCTGTCTCTCAGCCGGGCTCTTTAGAAATATGCTGTCTGTATCCCCATATAAAACCGGTATTTCAAGCGACTGCGCTTTCTCAATTGTATTCGTTATTGCGTATCTACCAATAGCCGCTGTGCTTTCAGCTACAGGTGGGCAGTAGAGGCTGAAGTGTTCAGCTCCGAAAACTCCATAACTGGCATTCAAAATGACTTTGAGGGCCTGCTGGATGACTTCATACAGATCTCTCACAGCTTCTGGTAAGCCTTCATCTTTCGATTTTGGTTTGTACCATTTTACTCGCAAGTCCTTCAGCGAGCCTATTAATAGGCTTGATAATCCATAGCGTTTTGTGCAAATCCAGTAAGGGGTTCCTGGCACTTTATTATCGCGGCATTCAGGGTGCAAACATAAAATCGTTTCATAACTTAAGTTCCATCTTTTAATTATGCTTGGATATAGGCTGGCGAAGTCTAAGACAGCTACATCAAAGTGTACTCCAGGGGTGGGTTCAACAACAATGGCGCCCTTATACTTCTTGCCCTTAATTATGGCTTCCGTGACCGTGACACCTTTGAGAGCCAATAGATCTTCTGGGCGTGGAATCAACATATTTCGACGTCTATGCTCATAAAACATCATACTCCGAATCCAAATAGAAACACCTGAACGGGTAACGTCCTCAATCGGCATTCTAGCTATTCTTGAAAGCAACATTATCAAGTTCATTACAAGGTCGTCGTCGAACGTAGTTAACCGATATGTTATCTCAGAGTCTCGTAGACAATAGTTAGCTAAATCTTCATAGGAAAGTTCTGAAACCGGCTTATTCAATTCCAGTTTTCCTAATCCAAGTAAAGCCATTCCAATGTTTCCTAACGTACTTTCTCTATATTTTTGGTTGAACGCGTAGACTTGAATTGATCTATTAAAGAAGAACCTGTAAAGGTCTATGTGAACCCCGTACTTCATTGATGTGAAGTCTTTTCCAACCTCTATTGGAATTATTTCCTTTGTTAAACTGGGCTCTATTTTTTGCGCTCTATGCCAAAGGTAACGCATGTCAAATTCGTCGCCATTAAAAGTAACTACAACTGGATACTCCAAAAGAACCTTGAAGATCTCTATGAGAAGTCTCCTCTCGTCATCGTAAAATTCAACTTTCACATCATGCGGGAGTTTTATTCTCTCATCCTTTCTTTCAGGTCGTCTAAGTAGAAGCACCTTTTTCATTCCATCTGAAGAAACAAATGAAACACAGATTACTGGGTACTCAGCTGCTTGAGGGTCCGGTATACGTGTGACTACAGGAGAGTACACCTCTATATCAACGGCGACGCGGCGTATCTTTGGAACTGGGCGTTGAAAGAGCGGAATCCACATGTCAATGAATTCCCTGTACTCCTTAGGCTCATTTTCAAACATTTTGTTAATTGCATCTACTATTTCCTTAGGCAGTTTGTAATCAACTGGAACTAGGTTTCCATCCTCAATCTCGTAAGGCATACCTGGAACCAAATTACGGTCATAGAGGAAATTTTCATAATATCTAATATCAGCCTCCCAAGCCTTCGGAATTATATCTCTAATACACCCGGATGGGCGCCCTCCAATCGCTAGAGGATCCTTTGCTAAAATTTTACTCATTTTAACTTTCTGGTCTTTCAATGGATCGTACTTCTCAACAACTTCAAAATGGTCAAAACCAGAATGAGACATTAACGGTTCTATTTTCTGAAGCTCCTTTTCTGGAAGATCCGAGAAACAATACGGTTTATGACTAGTATTATCATACCAGAAATATATCTTAGACGACTCTGGATCATAGAGTTTCACTAAAGCTGCACGTTTTTCACCATCATAAGTAACACCGACCATATATGATTCAGGTAAATTACTAGGTGTTTCCAGTTTGAATGCCAATGACTCAATTTCCCGCTGAATATTCACTTCTTTAGGCTTTGTTCTCTCCTCTTCAGTGATAGGCGTATCTCTAAAGTACTGTTCAAGGGGCTGAAACATCGGCTTCCCCACGGGCTATCATATTTTCCAGTTTTAGGTGGTGGTTAGAACACATAAGTACAACATCCTTCGGTATAATTCCGCCCTTCATCCACATTGTAAGCTCTTTGCTATTAACAAAGGAGCTAGCTTTTTCCCTTTTTCTGTATTTATGGTGAGGGACAAGAAACTCGAGGTCGCTCTCTATACATCCGGGAAATGTGCATGTCCCGCCAAGTGCGATTTTAAATTGTCGGTAAGCCTCTCGGCGTCTCTCCCACCATACTCTCCTCAGTTTTAATCTCTTTTCTCTATACTCAGGGTCGGAATTATAACGTTCCCTATATTTTGCATAAATTTTCTCACGATTTTTTTGACGATATTCACGGGCGTATGCAAGCTTTCTATCTCTATCTCTCAGATAGCGCTCTTTGGTTTGTGCAATAATTTTTTCCTTATTCTTTTGGTAGTAGCTTCTGTCATACTCTCTCTTTTTCTGGCGGCGTAGTTCTTCCAGCGTTAAATCTTCTTTAGGCATAACTTCAGTTTCCTCCTAATTATTTAAAAATTGCATTGAAACCATTTTTCCTCTTCAACATAGGCTTTGGGGTTCACATTAGAATAAACCTTATTGCTTGCGGCGAAGAGGAGGTAAGGGACCATCAACATTTGGCATAGGCATAGTTTCAGATGAATCAGTTGTTATATGCGAGAAAGATTTATGGAAAAACCTAAATCTCGCATGTGTCAATTTTTTCCGTTCATGGGAGATGCTTGGGACGAGGCTCAGATGGCCTATTGAAGTTTTAATAATTACGCTTGCAACTCTCGCCGTTTTACTCTACCTATTTACAACTAACTTAACTGCTAAAGAAACTTTGACACATATATTCTCATATCCTGAAACTTGGCAACTGCCATACTATACAGCGAGAACAATGCTGAGAATGGTTGCAGCCTTCGCCTTTGTATTAGCATTTGGGCTATCCTATGGAATCACAGCTGGATTACATAGAAAACTCTCTAACGTTCTCATACCAATATTGGATGTTCTGCAATCGGTTCCAGTTTTAGGTTACATGCCTGCAGCCATTTTATTCTTCGCAAGAACATTTCAAGGAAGCGAGCTGGGTTTTGAGCTTGCATCAATTTTATTAATATTCACCGGAATGGCTTGGGCAGTAACATTTGGGGTTATAGGAGGGGTTAGAACTATACCCCACGAATTAACTGAAGCAGCCCATCTCTTCGGTCTTAAAGGGTGGAAATATGTGCGACATGTAGTTCTTCCTGCGATTTATCCATCATTAATCTCAGGTAGCATTCTTGCTTGGGGTGGTGGATGGTATTTCCTGATAGCCTGCGAATACATCCAATATGGAACAATGCAATACACATTGCCTGGTTTAGGATCGTTTCTCATGCAGGCAGCTTACAAGTATGGGGATATTGCGCTGAATATCTTCGGTCTAATAGTCTTTGTGGCTATAATCGTAGTGATAGATAGGGTTGTTTGGCGTACTTTGATGGAGCATGCGGAGAAATACAAATATGAATACTAATGAGACTGAGAAACGCAGTTGGCTAACGCGAATCAAGAAGGCTATCGTAGAGCGTGGCAGAACTTTTCGTAAACATCTTCATGCTCCTCATATTTCGTTGCACTTACGTTTACGTGGTGTGAGGATCACTCTTCCACGTTGGGGCTATGTTATTGCGCTACTATTCTTTATTTCACTAATAGTGTTCGTAACTGTGATTGCTATACCATTCAAAGTTATACCCACATTAGCATACATTATTCAGAGGATGGCCGCCTATCCATATGTGCCATCGTACGCCCTACGATCAGTTATCAGATTGACTATTAGCTACTTCCTAAGCCTCGGTCTCGCTTTAGCTCTAGGCCTACTTGCCACGGAACATAAAAAACTCGGTAAAATACTGATTCCATTCTTTGATATTATGCAATCTGTCCCAGCATTAGCGTTCTTTCCGATAATCTTCATCATAGCCATTCATATTTTCGGGTTTTATCCAAGTTCAATTAATAGTACGACTGCGTACACTGGGCCTGGTGTAGAAATCGCTTCCACACTCCTATTAATGACAGGTATGCTTTGGTATCAGCTATTCAACATAATAGGATCAATTTTAGCCATTCCACACGACATTCACGAAGTTTCACGTCTCTTTAATCTTCGTGGTTGGAAGCGTTTTCGACACGTCATTTTTCCAGCAATTTTTCCAGGTATAGTTACTGGCGGTATACAATCTTGGGGCGGCGGCTGGAACGCCTCTATAGTGTCGGAATATGTGACTTACAGCAACAACATTTATTGGGTACAAGGTTTAGGTTTCTTTCTAAGTTACGCTGCTTGGATGCTGGGAGATACAACGCTCGTAATTTTAGATATAATCACAATGTCAGCCATCATACTATTTTTAAACAGAGTTGTTTGGCATCGATTATTTGAAACTATGGAAAAATACAGCTTTGGATAGGATAAAAATGCCAATCCTTGAAATCAAGAATGTAACAAAAATTTTTCACAGAGGTAAAAACAAAGGCGTAGAAGCCTTAAAAGATGTAACATTTAATGTTGAAGAAAAGAGTTTTCTATCCATCGTTGGTCCTTCTGGTTGCGGAAAATCTACATTATTAAGACTTATAGCCGGCATAGACCATCCGAGCAGTGGAGAAATACTCTTCGAGGGAAAACCCGTTACAGGTCCAAACCCAAAGATCAGCATGATTTTCCAAACATTCGCCCTCTTTCCATGGAAGACTGTTGAAGAAAACATTGAGATTGGTCTTGAAGCCTTAAACGTTCCTAAAGAAACTAGGCTTGAAACTGTTAAAAATGAAATCCAGTTAGTTGGGTTGGATGGTTTTGAAAAGGCTTATCCGCGTGAGCTCTCAGGTGGAATGAGGCAACGTGTTGGAATAGCTAGGGCGCTTGCTATTGAACCTAAAATAATGCTTATGGACGAGCCCTTCTCTTCTTTAGATGCAATTACTGCTGAAACGCTTAGAAGGGAATTGTTAAGGATATGGCGGGATCGTACAAAACAACCAGAAACATTTCTCATGGTTACTCACAATGTTAATGAGGCAGTTTTCATGGCGGATCGCGTGCTCGTAATGTCCGCTAGACCAGGGACAATAGTTGGCGATGTACGTGTTAATGTTCCGAGACCAAGAGAGAAACATCTAAGGCATACGGAATTCTACGACGCATGCGATAAGATAGTAGAAATTATCCATAAATATTCACCTACACATCCAACTCACTAATTTAAGAAGCAGCACAGTTATTTTCTAATTTTCAACTCGTTTTCAATGGCTTTAACGAGGTCTTCTTCCCTTGGGGGTCCAATAAGTTTAGTTTTGCCGTTGATAATAATTGTTGGGACGAAGGATATCTGGTATTTTATAGCCCTCTCCGTACCGCTATCTCCTAAACAATTAACTTCCTCGATCTCTACATCCCTAAATTTTCTACAAACATCCCGTACAAGTCTAATAGCCGCTGGGCAGTGAAGACAGAATGGGGAGTAGAAGACTTCAACTTTTACTTTCATTCAAGCAACCTCAACTCAGCATCATTGTTAATGATTGATAATGACAATTGTTAAATAACTAAGGCTATAGGCATCCGTTAACTTTTAAGCGTTTAGCAATAATGCAACTATTTCTTTCGAGCTTTCTCCAAATAGCTATAGTCATTAGAAAATAGTATTATTTCTTTATTGGGAGTTTTCTTTGTATAATTTTAGATGTTCTCCCTTGTTGAGTTTGACGTTACAACTTCCACAGACAAGGACAACATCTGGTTTAATTTTCCTTCTACGCCAAAGTGTAAACTCTTTAGTCAAAATAAAAGGCTTACCTTTTTCTTCATTCTTCCTTCCGTGTGGGTGGTGAACACCAAGAACTTCAAGATCACCTTCTCCACAAAATGAGCACTTTCCACCGGACTCGATTTTAAACTTCTCGTAATCTTGGCGAAGTTTTAAATGCCTTTTATGTGCCGACTCTAACTTTTTCCTTTTAAATACTGGGTCAAAACGGTGTTTTTGATGGTATTTCCTTCCATAATCTGTGTTATATTGAGGATGTTGCTCACGCCAATCTTTACCATATTCGTTCTTTTTCAGGCGGCGTATTTCACCTATATTTTCAACAACCTCGATATGTAGGCATTTTCCTTGCTGAGTGAAGTCTTGGCAAGTGCAGGTCTCAGTATTTAAATCTACTATAAAACGAACGGCTTTATTCTCAAGAGGGCGAACTCCAAATAAAGCGTTTTTACCACGAATCTTTCTAACCTCTACTCCATAATCTGCTGTGCGAATACGCCTTAATGGTTTATCGCTCTCCATTTTAGGCTCTTCAATAATAGGCGTAGCCTCAACCATTTCTTTAGGCTGTTCAGCTGGCATAAGTAACCCATCAAAAACATGATTCGCGCCTTTATTTAAAATAACACGAAAAAATTTGTAGTGGAGTGATGAATGAAACTATTATGAAAAGTATAGGCTATGCGAGGTTTTAGTGAACAGAAAACGCGAAAAAAGTTAATATGTGCAAGAAATGTATGGCAGTAGAAGAGGAGCAAGAGGGCTTTTAGGCTATTTTTTTATCTTTACTTATGAAACACATTATTTCAAAAATTATTTTCGCCGCCTGTATGGCTGTTGCACCAGTATCATAATGCGGCGCCACTTCCACCAAATCAAAACCCACTATGCGTCTATCACAAACATCCTGTAAAACATCAAGAAGCATTATTGTCGATATTCCATCCGGCTCAGGATTTCCAACAGCTGGAGCATAAGCCGGATCCAACACGTCAGCGTCAACAGTTAAGTATACATGTTTGTATGAAGATAAGAAATCCTCTATTGCTTGGGCAACTTTTCGTGAGCCACGTTGACGGATTTCATGGGCAGTTATATACCTTAGCTCTGTTTCTTCAACAAACTTAAGGTCTTCTTTACAGATCGCCCTCACTCCAACCTGAACGATTTTCTTTGGCCCGATCTCCTCGGCCAGTCTCCTCATAAAAGTTGTATGGGAAAGTCGACTTCCAACGTACTCGTCTCTCAGGTCCATATGCGCATCAAAATCAAGAATAGCTGTATTTTTCCCAAGTGCTTTTACAGAGCCCATAGTTAAGGTGTGCTCTCCTCCAATAACAACTGGAATTTTCTTAGCAGCCACAACATCATTAACAACAAGTGTTAATCGCTCCAAAGTTTTTGTGATGTTTTCAGCGATATGTAGGTCCCCAACATCACAGATTTTCAGATCCTCGACGTCAAGTCCACTTCTAACACTATAGGTCTCAATGTTCATTGAAGCCTCCCGAATGGCTTGAGGACCAAACCTAGATCCAGCTCGAAAGGTGCTTGTTCCATCATAAGGAGCGCCTATCACAACAAAATCAGCTTCTTCAAGTGGCTTATAGTACCCTGAAAAAGCAATTGATGGGGAAGTGTGTAATTTTAAATTGTTCATTTAATCAACTCTTCGAAACTACTTCTTTTTCATTCTCTCCATAACGGCGGCGACCAGTATCGGTAAACAAATTGTAGCATCGCTGATAACTTGAACTCTTCTTGCTTTCTCCCCAACCTTTCCCCAAGAAATCGCTTCTTCTAATGTGGCTCCAGATAAGCCTCCTGGTTCAGGTCTATCCATAGTGATTTGTATGGCGTAATCATAAGATGCACCTGTTTTGAAAGCTGCTTGGAAAATGAAGTTTTTCGGTACGCCTCCGCCGATAAGTATGGCTCCTCGTTTTTTAGCTTTAGTTACGATCTCAAAGAAATCATTCATGTCTTTAAAAGCATCAACTGTCATCCCCCCCTCCTCAAGCTTGAATAGATACTCCCACATTGAAAGGCCGAAACAAGAATCTTGAACCGCTGGAATGAAAATTGGAACTTTGTACTTGTATGCATTGTATAGTATCGATTTTTCATCGTGTGGCATACGTTTTCCAATTTCCCACATAAAATCCTTAATTCCCAGAGGATTACCGCGGTGATGCTTCGCAATATCTCTAAGAATTTTAAAAACAGGCTTATCGAATTTAGCTACAAAAATGACCTCAGGTATAAAGACATCATAAATCCGATCCACCTCATACTTATGAAGAGATTTATCGTCAACAAGCCAAGATCCCCTATAATGCCCGCCACCGAAAGTTTCTAACGCATCATGAACCATGTTAGCTCCTGTAGAAACTATCACGTCGACCATTCTTTTCTTGATAAGGTCTGTGATAATTCCCCTAAATCCAGCCGCAGTCATTGCGCCAGATAACCCTAGAAAAATTGTGGCACGTTCTCGAAGCATGCACTCATATATATCCACGGCCGTCGCTAATCTTCCAGCTCCGAAACAACCTGACTTACTCATTTCCTTAACGAGTTCATTCACAGTCATTTTCGGTTTAAGATTTAAGGGAACAACTCGGTCCTTACACAAATCAGACAAACTTTTAATCCTCCACACCTACTCTTTCTTAGTATAATTTGTTTAAAAATTCTCACTTTCTATAAAAATCATTTATACGGAGCGAATTAATTGTGGAAGAAAAGAAATCAGAGCAAAAACAAGAGAAAAAAATCACAAAAAACATAAAACTGATTGCAATATCGTTCTTCTTCATCGTAATAGGGCTGGCCAACTTTCTGATAACGTACTACGCAAACTTTCTGTTAATCTACCTAGGGGTCCTCGGCACATTAAGCCTAATAGCTGCTGCAGGTCTACTAATTTTGAAGCGATGGGGCTTCTATCTTGCGATGACTCTAGCAACACTTCAAATTGTAGTGGGGTCTTTCACTCTTTACTCTTCACTATTAACTACAGGAAGCCTAGATCCAAACATAACAACACTAGTCCTAAACTTAGGCCTAATAGGTTGGGTAGTGGCATCGGTTATTGTTGCTATATACTTAGCAACCAAGAGAAGTGAGTTTCATTAACTTCAGAGCGATGTCAATAAATGAACTCTCACCAATTCGCCCTTCTCAACGAACTCCCTAGTTTCAGGAATCTCAATGGAGCCGTCCGCCTTCGCTAAAGTGGTTATGGCTCCCGATTCAGATGGAATTGGGTAAGCTAAAAACTTGCCAGAAGATGTTCTCTCCAGCCTTACAGTTGCATAAGTTCTTCTACCTTTAGCTGAAAAAATTCTAACAGCCGCTTGAGCTTCTACTAAAAATTCCCTAGCTTCAGGCGATAATCCAGCCGTCCTTCTCAATAATGGGCGAACAAGTAAATTGAAAACAGTTAAAGCTGAAGTGGGGTGTCCTGGCAGCGCGAATATTATTTTTCCATTAACAACAGCTACCGTTGTTGGTTTTCCAGGCTTAGTTGACAATCCTCCAACAATCACACCTGGTTTTCCCAGCTCATTTAGAATACTTGGGATAACATCTTCTACTCCAGCTGAAGTTGCGCCAGATGTAATTACAATATCCGATACTTTCAACGCCTTCTTCAAAGAGCTTTTAATGATGTTGACGTCATCTCTTATGATATCAAAAATTATAGGTTTGCAGCCGCATTCAGAAACTGATGTAGCAATTGTACTTCTATTTATATCGTAAATCTTCGCTTGAGACAAAGACTTACCAGGCTCAACCAACTCATTTCCAGTCGATATCACCGCAACTCTTGGTTGTTTAACCACCTTAATCTTAGTCAACCCGATGGCTGCTAAAACGCCGAGTTCACGCACACCTATTTGCTGCGACTCCCTTAGTGCGACTTCACCTAACTTTATATCAAATCCTCTTCTCAGAACATTCTCCCCAGGCGTTACTGATCGGTAAATCTCAACTCCATCATCCTCTCGATGAGCATTTTCAAGCATAACGACAGCATCCGCTCCTCTAGGTAAAGGAGCTCCTGTGGCTATTTCCACTGTAAAACCACGCTTAACTTTCAGGCGTGAAACTTCTCCTGCACTCACATGACCCGAAACCTTCAACTTCACTGGCTTTAATTCATTAGCTTTGAATGTATCTGAAGACACAACAGCATAACCATCAACCTTCGACCTATCAAACGGTGGAACATCAACAGATGAAACGATATTCTCCGTTAAAACACGGCCATAAGCATCAGCAGTAGAAATAGTTTCAATACCAACAGGAATTGCTCTAAAATTTTTCTGAATAACTTTCATCGCCTCTTCAGGCATAACAAATTTTCTGAGCATAATCATTTCTCCCAAATAGGCCCAGTGACATTAACAGCCACTAATTCACCCTTCTCCAACCTATCCCGTTCCTCAGGAATAATCACATACCCAGTCGCCTTAGTCATACTAGTCAAAATTCCAGATCCATGCGTTCCAATTGGATCCGCAAATAGCTCTCCATTTTTCTCATAAACCCTAACTCGAAGATAAACTCGAACGCCAAGAGTTGAGGCAACTTTCCGCGTAAGTTTGGCCTTGACAATATGCCGCCTTTCATGAGGAACACCTAGCATTCGTAATATTAATGGTCGGGCAAATGTTTCAAACCCAAACATAGCAGCCACAGGATAGCCAGACAACAACATTACTGGCTTTTTCTTAACCACAGCTACCCCTGTTGGTTTTCCGGGCCTTATAGTTACGCCATGAACAATTATACCAAGTTCTCCGAGGCTATTCACAGCGTCAGGTACTAAGTCCGCTCCGCCAACACTAGTACCACCGGTAGTTAGCAGGATGTCCACTTTTCGAAGTCCAGCGGAAATTCTTCTGGCTATTTCCTTCAAATCATCCTTAACTATACCTAAGTCCACCGGTTCTCCATCTAACTCAAGAACCATGTTGCTTAACACTAATCGATTCACATTGATTATTTTGCCTGGTTTCAAAGGGGTTCCGGGTTCCACAAGCTCGCTTCCAGTTGATAGTATGCCAACTCTTGGTTTGCGAACAACTTTAACTTCCTTGTAACCTAGTGCTGTTAGTAAACCGATATCTTCGGGTCTAATTCTAGTCCCCTTTCTAACTGCAATCTCGCCTCTATGAATATCCTCTCCTTTCTGCGAAACATTCTCACCAGGTGTAACTTGCACTATAATCTCAATTTTTCCATTCGTTTCCCTGACATATTCCAACATCACAACAGCGTCAGCGCTTCTCGGCAGCTCTGCACCAGTCCAAACTCTTACGGCCTCACCTAGCGAAACGGATTTGCCCTTTGCTAAACGCAGTGTTTTAGGGTTTTGCTCAGAAGCTCCAAAAGTGTCTGAAGCTCTCGCAGCATAGCCATCCATCGCAGAACGTTCAAAGGGTGGCACATCACGTTTAGCCACCACATCCTCAGCCGCAACTCTCCTCAACGATTCTTTAAGTGGAATTAACTCAGACTCCAACACACTTGGTTTCACTACTTCGAATAAAGACCGCAAAGCTTCATCAACCAGTTTCAACGAAGCAAAACCCTTTAACCTAACCAGTTTCATCTACCTCACGAAGTTTTTGCAGCGCGAACCGCTGTAGCTTTAAACGCAACATAAATGCTCTTCCCAATTTTTAAAGAGAGTTCAGATAACGCCTCTTTAGTTACTTCCGCGGTAATCTCTGAGCTGTTTTCTAGTGTTATTGTAATTTTCGCCGAACCCCTCATCTCAACTATCGATGAAATGCTGCCTTTGAAGATATTTCGAACACTCATATGGGACGGTTCAAGAATTACAAAGACATTCTCAGGTCGAATAAATATGTTAATCGGGTCACCAACTCTAAGCCCCTCTTGCAACAGAGCAGTCAGGATCAACCCGTTAGAGTTAACTTTCATCACTTCGCCCTTAGAATCTAACGACACTACTGCACCTTTGAAAACATTTGCACCAACAAACTTAGCCACATACTCCGACTCGGGCCTATAGAAAATTTCATCCGGTAATCCAACCTGTTCGATGCGATTATCGCCCATCACCGCTATCCTATCAGCCATAACATAGGCCTCCGTGTGATCATGTGTAACATGGATCGTAGTTATACCAAGCTTCTTCTGGACCTCTCTTATCTCAATTCTCAACTGCTCCCTAATTCTAGCATCAAGGTTGCTGAACGGTTCATCTAATAGGAGAACTTCAGGCTCAATTACTAATGCGCGTGCTAATGCGACTCTCTGTTGCTCCCCACCGCTAATTTCACCAGGATATTTTCCTTGAAGATGTTTAATTTCTAACAAAGACAACTTTTCACCCACAACTTGGCCGACCTCACTTTTAGATTTACCTCTAGCTTTCAGACCGTAAGCCACATTTTCAAAAACAGTCATGTGAGGAAAGAGAGCGAAGTTTTGAAACACTAAGCCTACATTACGTTTCTCCGGTGGAATGTCATTAATAATCTCATTATCAAAAAAGATGTTTCCAGAATCTTGCCTTTCAAGACCCGCTATTACGTTTAGAAGTGTAGATTTACCGCAACCAGTAGGTCCGAGAATCACCATAAGTTCTCTAGACTTTACATTCAGATTCAAGTCTTTCAGGACAGTGTTGCCGTTATAAGCCTTAGTCAATTTATCTACATGGATGCTTGGCACATCATTTCCTCCTTTTAATTAGAAGGCGCTTTGAAAGTATAGAGAAAAGAAAAGCTATAATCAGAAGAATTATCGCACAGGCAACAGCTCCACTAATAGTCCACAAGAAAAGTAGGTAAATTGCTGTTGGAAGCGTATAAGTTCCCAAAACCTGAGGAAACATACCTGGCACATTGCTTGAAACCATAAGTGTGGCGCCGAATTCTCCAATCGCTCTAGCCCACATCATAATCCAGCCAGCGACAATTCCACCTGAAGCCATAGGAAGCACAACAGTTCGAAGAGCGTAAAATCTTCCAGCACCGAGGGAACGAGCAGCTTTCTCAAGGTTGACATCGACGCTCTCTATAGCGGCTCTAGCTGAGCGGACAATGAAAGGCGAGGCAACAAAGAACTGAGCCACAATAATAGCCCTCCAAGTAAACAACACTTGAAACCCCTGCGCACCAAGCCATGAACCAACTAAAGTTCTAGGGCCCAAAATAAGCCACAACGCCAAACCAGCCACGGACGGCGGGAGAACCATTGGCAAATCAATCAATGTATCTATAAAAATTTTGCCCGGAAAATTTTTTCTCGCAAGAACATATGCAAGAGGAACGCCAAAAATGAGACCGAAAATGCTCGCTACGGTTGAAGTGATGAAACTAACTCTCACAGCATCTAATACCACTGGATCCTGAATCTGTCTCCAGAACTCAGAGAGGGTTGTATTGAGGACTATATTGAAAAGGGGTAAAGCTAAAAATAAAATGAATAACCCGCTTAAAGTCAACATTACGATGTCGAATCTAGATATCTTAACCAATTTCTCCACCTAATATGTGCATAGACTAAGAAGCTCCGAGGGTATTGCGTGAATATTTCCGCGAGCAATCGATGGAGTTACAGGTATCTGGTAATTCTTAGCTAGGATTTCAGGGTTTAATAGAAGGAACCTAGCGAACATTGTGGCCCAATACTTATTCCTTGCCGTATTTGGTATAGTGAGCGCATACATTATTGCGGTGCCTTTTTTAGCTGTCCACTGCCCAGTTGTAGGGTTCTGAAAGTTAACAGCAGCCCTATTGTAAGTTTCCTCATAGCTGGCATTGCCGAGATTTATCTGATTAGGCAACTCAATGTAATCTACACCTTTACCCACGTTTGCGAATTGACGTGCAAGCGACACATAGGTAAACGCACATGGAAGCTGACCTAATGCAACTAAATGCATCAAATCAAACTCTTTCGGCGCCACATAAGCCTCAGTATGATTAGCCAACCTATCAGCTAGCCCTTGTGAATGGTAATAATCCTCAGCAAGTTTGAATAAAAGAAGAGTGCGATATCCACATGGGTCAGCCCAAGGCATCGCTCTTCCCCAGAATGCTGATGAATTAGCGCTAATAATTTTCTCATACCAGTTATCAGCAGTCAAACCAGCTGGATTATCTTTTGGAACAGCAATGCACATCGCGTTTCGAGCAAAAATAACATACCAATTAGTGTAATTTTCAACCGACTCAGGCATTTTTACACCATATAGTTGAGTGGCTATAACGTCCCAATCAGAAACAGCGATCAAATCGCTAGGCGCTCCCGACTTTAACCTCTGAACAGCTTCAAGCGACCCATAAGGCGAAAAGAAAACCCTCACATCAGGGTAAAGTCGCATAAATTCCACAGCACTTTGATTTATGACGTTAGTTAAACTTCCTGCACACAGAATATAAACCTCAGTAGAGAACTGTTTCGGAGCGTACAGCTGATACACCTGATAAACGGCTAACCCTATGATTAAAATACAGATAACTGCAATCCAGGTCTTCTTCAAGCCCATCAGTTCCAACCTCTCGTTGTATGTTATTATGCACATCGCGGCTTGACAATTTAACTTTAACTAAAGATTAATCAAAATTGGGATCAAAACAGGCTTAATATGTCAATTTACCCCCTGCAAAAATCCAAAATTAACTTAAATTTTTAATACGTGCAAGTCGATGTGCATAAAATCGTGCAACGATGGGCAACGTTTTATTGAGTTAATAAAGCGCGTCTAAGAGTTCCTTGCTGGCATTTGTTTTTGTGTCCACGGTTTCGCCGAAGCGGGCTCCTATTCCGCCGTGGCTCGAAGTAAAGGCTTCAAGTGAATGTTTTTTGATTATTTCAAATAATTCAGATGGGCTGTATTTTTCCTTTGCTCGAGTGATCACCTTTTCATTTATTTCTTCTAGCTTGCCTGAGGCGACTCTTAGAGTTAGCCTTACGAAGTCGTATGGGTCACGATAGTAGACGAAGAACCACCAGTTGGTTGGGTTCCACCATTCCTTCGATGGATAGTCGGGAAACTTGTAATCGTAATCAAATTGGCCTCCAGCCTCCACATCGATCGCTAATCGAGCGGGGTTAATTGTCTCGATTATTGACTTGGAGATATTGACAAGTCTACTGCAGTTATCCTTAGCTTTTGGATTTACTACCCCAGCCTCAGGATATTTTAGGAACAAGGATAACGGACGTCCACTGAATGATAGGTCAGTAATGCCGTACTCCTCCTCTGCTACTGCATAGCATCCGGCGGAGAATTCGTCCCAAGAATACTCGTCAACGAACTTATCTGCGTCTAAGACTCCTTCTCCGAGCTTTGAAGCTGGGATGTGCCACAATTTGAAATCAACTGAAGCGTTGACTTTAGTTAGGTTGGGCTTTTCTTTTTGTATAATGCGAGCCAGCTCTTCTAGGGAGAAAGGCTCTGATAGTCTGTACTTCCCAGCTTCATCAGAGATATCAGCAGACATGAGTTTCAACATATCATCAAATGAACGGACGAATTTATCGAAAACAGAGAACAGCGCCATTCTTTTTTTCAGATCATCTATTTCTGAATATATCCAAATGCTGATGCCCAAATTCCTATCTCCTTTTTGGCTTGATTATTTGAACGCTGATACCTTGTTGCGTCACATAATCAATCTTTCTTTTTGATATTTCTCTTCCCCTCTCTCTTAGGTCTACTAAGACCAACTCTTTTTCAATAGTCACGCCTGGATTTTTCAAGCTAAAATTACGTTCATATGTGCTTAATTCTTCGAGCGCCCTTCTTAGTGTAGATGATGAATGTGGCTCCGCTACTACTGTTTTAACTTCAATGATATGGTAGTGTTCTTTACTGTTTCTCATCATAACATCTGGGCCTCGGTCACGTTTTCCTGTGGGGTACATTTCACGCACGTCTTTAAAGTCGTATAGGTCGCTAAACGTGAACTTTGTTAGTCTTTCTCCAAATCCTCCTAAATCTAGGCTTGCTTCCCATAGGCGCTTTCCAATAATTTTGTCCAAATTCTCGTTAGGAACTCTAACAGTTTCTTCTATTTCTTCATGTGGTTTTTCAAGAATGTATTCTCGAGGTAAATGAAGTTCATATAGAGTTCCTACTTGGAACGGGGTTTTAAATTCGACCCTGAAAAAATCTTCCGTTTCTTCTTCCAAAGTTTCCTTTTCTGATTCGAAACGAAATGAATCCATAGTTTTGTGACGGAATTGCCCCATTTTATCTACCCTTTTTAAGTCCGTCTTTAAGTTCCAAGGTTCCATCTTTCTCTATAATTAACGATACTCCTGGATTAGGGTGAACCCTTGATGATATGAGGTAAGATGTAGGTAGTTGCCAACACCCTAGGCTAATAATTTTCTTCTCTTGGTCAAGGGCTGCTACATGTGAGTGGGCACAGACGATCCAATCGGTCTCCTTCTTATACGTTTTCTCTATGAGCTTTACAGGTTCATTTAAGTCGGAAACTTCTTTTGCAGCTAACGATAACCTATTTCCATGTAGTGCAAGCATGGTTCCATTAGTGAATCGAATTTGCAGCCTTTTCTTAGCTGCCAAATAGAACCTAAGTAAAAGATTTGAGGCCGTTAGTTTAGGCTCTGGGCTGCCCTCAAGTAGAGAAAATGGAACTGACTGGTCTTTCCCAAAAATAATGCTGCGAAGTGCGGACATAAGTTTCAGCGTAAACAAGTCATGACTGCCGAATACAGGGACTGTACAAGTATTAATCTCTCTAAGCATAGTGAAGAATTCGTAAACTTCAGCACTCGTAGTCAGGCCCTCTAAAAAGTCAAAGGTATCTCCGAGGAATACTGTATAATCAGGCGATTCAGACTGAATGAAATCTAAACAATTTCGCCAGAGGCTTTCCTTAGTTCCAGTATGTAGATCGGAAACGAAGATAACTTTTTTCTTATCCAGAATCAAATCCCAACTTTCCATAGAATCGCTTATACCCTTCAAAAGTTTCTGAACTGCCTCCAAGTTATGGAAGGAGCGTTGCTTAAAATCGGTTCCTAAAGATTCCGGTTCTTTTCCTTCACAAACCCTACAATGGCATTTAACCATATTCCATCTAACGTTAATCGTCTTGTTTTTTGAAAAAACCCGAAAATGTTTAGCGGCAATATGCCAAGTTAACCCACAAACTATGGGTCTGGGCAAATTGGAAGGAATCTTAGTTATGGCCAGTGCTTCTAGTGCTGCAGGAGAGGAGGCCCCGATCGCAATTAACCGTTCGCAAGCCTTCTGGGTTGTCCTCAGTAAGTCAAGCAAAAGTTGATTCTCGCCTGCTCGCAGAAATTCTGAGCAATGAAATGCCAAATCTTTAAGCCCTAACGATGACATTGCTTCGCATGAAAAATTTACCTGCTCCTTTATTGCGCCCTTCACTAAACCAATTAGTGGTATGTTCAAATCAGCGAGTTTAACGACGGATTTGAGCGATTGAAGTAAGTTGAACCAGCTGCAAAAACGGGGATCATCAGCGTAGACCGGCAAATCCCATGTTAGGATTGCATCTGGGCGTGTAAGTTGCGAAATATGTTTGTACTTTTCGAACGTTTCATCGGTTAATAGTTCGTCTGGCATTATGCTGGAATATATGACGGTCCTATGGAAATCTAGAGCCTTATGAATGTCTCCTATTTCGACGGCCTCTTTCCAGAGACCGCTTTCTAATAGATCGCTAAACTTAATCATGACTGCATTAATGTCAGTTTCCTTCCAAAAATTGTTGTCAACAGGAACTATTGGGATGAAGGACGGCATCGATTTTAGTCTAGCTATTTGAATACTGGGTAAAGCCCTTACGAAATCTAGCAATAACTTTGCCTCATCAGATGGGCGGGTTAACTGTCCGGGGCAGCCGACAACAGTGCAAGATGAACAATCACGGTATTGTTTTAAATTATGGAAGCAATTTAGTCCGTAACAGAATTGATTGCAACCACCGCACACTGGGAAAAGAATGCAGGTTTCACAGTTTATGCCGCAACTTCCTTTTTTGGACATAAAAGAAAACCCGTAGGGCTCATATTTTTGTGGCGCTAGATTTATTGCATTTTTAGACACTATTTTTGGATAAGTCTAATTCCTTTTGCAATCATCAAACCTAACTCAGTGAGTAAGACCAGTCCCTCCGTCGTAATTACTATGCGTTGTTCGATTGCTAGTTGGTCTAGAATTTCTCGCTGTTTATTTGAGAAAGCCTTTGCTGGGATGGCGTCTTCCTTATTTGTGGCGCCCCTCTCATATAAGGTGACTAAGAGCTGTTCTCTTTCAGTTATTGGAGCCGTTTCCCGCACATATTTAGCGAACTTTTGTTTCTCTCTCAAGTTTGGGGCCTCTCTAAACTTTCTTATAGTTCGTTTAGCTAAGTCCACAGTCCAAATTTCAGCTATGGACCCATAATCAGGTAATGCAATTATTATATTTTTTAAAGGTAACTTTTGATATTTTTGTACTTTATCTAACATGTATTGCGTTGAGGAATCCCCCCTCACTTCACATTCAACAGCTATAACTTCTTTTCCCTTTCTGGCAAGTATATCAGGGACTATGTAGCTCCTCGCTTTACCCGGCAATTTAATGTGCTTTTCGATTGAGATGGTATATCCGTCCATAGTTAAAAATTGATTTAAGGTATCTATCATACGATTATGACACCTAGACATGAGATCCCCAAAAAACATCGAATAATTGCTTATAGACGCCCCCTTGAAAGACCGCAGGATAATTTTTTCTGTAAGGCGGGAGAATGCGTGGGGCTTACTTGAGTCACCTAAAGTTATCGCGCGCGATCAACACACTGAACGGGAAATCCCATATATCTTCGTTCACTCCTAAAATGCATAACGATGATTAAAGAGGCGAAAAAATTGTCAAGTCTAACCCAGAAAATTAAGCCAAAATTCAGATTATGGCTTGAATATGAAGACAAACCAGTATTCGGAAAAGGAGGCGTTGAAATTCTGGAAGCGATAGAAAAATACGGCTCAATAAGCATAGCTGTAAGGAACACATCATACTCATATCGCTTCGTATGGAACTACTTAGAAAAAATTAAAGAAAGAATGGGTGAATCTGCGGTTGAAGCCCATAAGGGCGGATTTAAAGGCGGGGGAGGGGCAAAACTGACAGAAGTAGGCAAGATTCTCTTAACTGAATACAAGCGATATGAAGAGTTAATTAAAATCGCACTTGAAACTGGTGGTTAACTTAAGAAATCTTTATTTCATTAATTTTATAAGTGACCGTTAAATATTTGTGGTGAGGGCGCGTAAAAATGAGTTTACTGAAACTTCGCTTATCAGTATTAGGAACTCTAGCGCTAATAATTGGCTTGTCTACACTCTTCTTTACTGTAATTCTCTCCCTGATTGGCGTGGGTTTAGTAGCAATAGCATTTTTTGTGATAATATTCAATGTTATTCAGTGGCTTATAGCTCCATACCTAATCGGCTTCATGTATCGTGTACGTGAAGCACCACAATCTGATTATCCAAGACAACATGAAATGGTTGAAAGGATCAGCCAAAAAGCCGGAATTAAAAAACCTAAACTGATGATAGCTAATATTCCAATACCGAACGCATTTGCCTACGGTTCACCACTGACAGGGAACAGGGTTGCCGTGACATCAGGTCTACTCGGTGAGCTTGAGGATGAGGAAGTGGAGGCTGTGCTCGGTCATGAGCTCGGTCATTTGAAGCATAGAGATGTCCAAATAATGATGTTTGTTTCAGTTCTCCCTGCATTAGCCTATTACATTGGCTACTCGTTGATTCTATCCTCAATGTATAGAGGAAGAGAGGAACGATCATCTGGAGCTGCGGTTGTGGGATTCGCTAGTATTATTCTCTACTGGATACTCACATTATTCGTCCTTCAACTGAGTCGACTGCGAGAATATTACGCTGACAGACACAGCGTTTCAGTTGTTGATGATGGAGCACGCAAGCTCTCAGAGGGTTTGGCAAAAATAGTTTCACATAGTAGTAGAATGCGGGATGCTCGCCCAGAGACAAAAACTTTCAGTAGCTTCAAATCACTATTCATCGCTGACCCCGACCACGCTGCGAGCGACACCGTTGAATTAGCTCAGATGAGAGGATTTACTGCTGATCAAAAGCTAGTGCAAGCAGTTCTGGCAAGAAAAATAACAACAGCAGACAAAATTATAGAAGCTTTCTCAACACATCCAAACATCGTGAAACGCTTAAGAGCATTACAGCAACTTTAAGTAGAGTCGTACATAAACAGATGAGCTCTAACTCTTACCGGCCTCAGTCTTATGAATGAGTGACAATTTTAAAAGCATAGGGGTCAAAATTGTCGTTGCAATAACCATACCGATAATTTCAAGGTAGATATCTTCAGTGAGTATACCTGCCGTAAGACCAATGCTCGCTATCATTATACCCACCTCACCTCTTGAGATCATGCCTATACCAACCCGCAAACCCATAGCCCTATCTTTCAAATAAATCGCTGCAGGAAGACCGCATCCCACAAGCTTACTGACAAATGCGATCACAACGAGAATCGCCATCATTATTGCGGTATTCAAGGAAAACTTGCTAATATTAACAGCTGCACCCATAACTCCGAAGAAAATAGGAGAAAAAATCAGCTTAATATTTGAAGTAAATTCCTTAACATGCGCGATCGCCCTAGAACCCGCTATGGCCATGCCAGCAGTGAAAGCCCCCATAAGGGGCGATAAACCTATTCCACTAGCTAACGCTGCAAGGCCAAAGCACAGCGCAATGGCTATAGCTCTAACACTGCCCTCCGCTTTCAACAATGTGCTAGCTCTAACAAAATGTGGAATCACATAGGCGCTAACCGTCATAAAAACTAGCCAAATAATTATAGTTTTTAAGAGAATTGAAAAAATCTCGAAATAAGAAAAGGCAGCCCCTTTTATGATGGATGTAATTATAGCCAGTGTAACTAACGCGAGTACGTCATCAATTACAGCGGCATTTATCATTATCCTAGACTCCATATCGTTCATTTTACCCAGCTCTTCTAAGATGCGCACTGTTATGGGTATACTAGTTGCAGTTAAAGTTGCTCCAAGCAGTATCGTGGTGTTAAAAGAGTAGCCAAACATCGTGTAAGTGATATAGCCAAGTGCAAACGACAAAATTACCCCCGAAGTGCCAACCATGAAAGAGGGAATGCCCACCGCCTTAAATCGGGCGAACGTCATCTCTAAACCAGCTACAAATAGTATGACAATGGCTCCTATCTCTGCAATTGCAAAAACTATATCGTTAAACTCAACAAGTGGGGTCCCATAAATCTGAATAGCGGAACCTAAAGTATAAGGACCAAAAATTATTCCTGCAAACAATTCTCCCAGAACTTCCGGTAGCTTTAATGCTAGGAAAAGTTCTCCCAACATTTTCGCAGCAAAAATAAGAACAGAAATGCTTAATATCGCACGTAAGACAGGGTCCAAGCAGTTCACGCCTATCAAGTTGAATAGGAACTAAACATCACTTAGCCCCCTTGGCAGCCTGTAACACTAGATCTCGCATTTTAATACTATCTACATCCAATACTGGTGATTCGCTTATTATAACTGGCTTTAATTCCTGTTCAGCTATTATCTCCGCTAATGGTTTAAAGTCTGGGCCAAATCCCTTCTCATCCATTGTGTGGTGGCGCCTTTCACCTTTTGCAGTAAATTCAACTGGAGTATAATGGCAGTGAAGATTCTTTACGGCATTGGAACCTAGTCTCTTTTCGATTGTATCAATTAGCTTCAAATAATCATCTTTAGTCTTTATTTTCCCATTTTCTCTTGCGTGGATGTGCGCCCAATCAACAGTCGGGGTCGTCGATTCAACTTCTTCGCACATAGTTAAAATCTCGTCAAGACTTCCAACTTGAGTTGCTTTACCAGTTGTCTCTGGCCCGAGCAGAATTCCTTTAAATCCAAGGGCTTTCGCTTTCTTAACGATGTTCTGCATAGTCTTAATGCACATATCCAAAGCTTCCTTCGCCGACCTCGCACCATAATAACCAGGATGAAAAACAACTTGATGCGCGCCCATCCAACTTGCAGCCTTAAGACTGTCAATGATCCGCTGCTTACTCGCTTCAACAGTGTCTTTTTCACCGCTTAAATTCACAAAATAAGGTCCATGCAAACTCAGCCAAACATCGGATTCCTTAGCAACAGATCCTAGAGCATTTGCATCCTTCTGCGATATTCGCACCCCCCTCACCGCCTGATACTCAAGAGCTGAAAGTCCTTCATTATGCAGAAAGCGTGGGGTTTCTGCCATCGGTCCCTTGAATCTTGGAGGTTTACCTGCAGGTCCAAACCTTGATTTATCAGCCAACCCAACTGTCCTCCATACTGATTTGTCAATAAGTTTCCATTTAAAAGGCTAAGTTTTATACTGCAAACAGCAACTAGTTAGAGTTAAAGGTGATTTAATTGCCTATACGCGCCTTCGTTTTAATTACGAGTAAACCCGGGACATCCGAAGAAATCGTAGGAGCACGTCACATTAAAGGTGTAAAGCTGGCCAATTCGGTTTGGGGAAGATTTGACGCTGTAGTTGTGATTGAGGCAAAAGATCTCGATGAATTAAAGAAGATCATCTATGAAATGATTGAAAAAACACCTAACGTAGTACATACTGAGACGCTTATCGCGTTCTTCATTTGAACCCCGGGAGCAGTTTAACTGATTAGTCTTTGCTTACTTTTAATCAATTACCCAGAATTTAGCTAAGAGTCAATGCCGTTTCCGTGTGAGTGATGTTCGGATTTTTCTCTATCACTTTATAGACTATTTCAGCAATTTTCTTAACATCCGCAGCTTCAACTATCGCGATAGCGTCGAATCGACCGTACACAGAATCAGCTTGAACAACACCTTTAACTTTCCTGATTGCTTTAAGGACTTCCTCAGAAGTTCCGGGTTTCGCGGTAATTAACACATATGCCCTCATATGTATCCCCAAAGTACATTTCAGCGAATTCTATATAAAAAGGCTGGTGACGCTATAATAGAAACTGATGCAATGAAGGAAACAAAAGCACGAAACGATTCGTAGTGGAGTGGTGAACGAAACTACTGTGAAAGTAAAGCTATGTGAGGTCTTAGAGAGCAGTAAAGGCGAAAAGGGTTAGCATTTGTGAAAAATGTATGGAAGGCTAAGTTAAGTTTCAGCAGCCAAAATAAAGAAATAATACCGATTCTTAGCTATCTAAATACAATTTAAGTTACGATTCTATCGAGTTTCCCTTTCTCTACGGCTCTTCTTATTTCCAGCGCTATGCGGTCTCCTGTGCTTAACGGCTTCTTGTACTTTGCATTTGCATACTGCGACCCTATACCCATATGAACATTTGTTCCGCCGCCATGTCTAATCGCCATGTCCTGAGTCTTTGGGACGAAATCATAGAATTTCTTCCCAGCTGCATCGTAAACACCTTGCCTAACTGCTTTAACATAGGTTTTTTCTTCAAACGTTATCAGGGTTTGAATGCAGTAGGCTCCAATCACACCTGGAGGATCAATCTTCTGAGTTATCTCAATGAACGCGTCCGCTATGGGATAGATTTTTCTTATTAGCGATTCCCTTAAACTAATCATGCTATGCGCGGTAACCTCAAAGCTGACAGGATACGGCGTCTTACTCCAATCAGCTTTCAACTGCTCCTTAGCAAGCATCCTTGTTATACCATCATGTGTAGTCTCTCTTCTTTCATCTATCGATAGAAACTCGTTAGCAAGTCTCTTCTTGTCAACAAACTTCTCCACTTCACCCCAATTCTCCTCGGCATTGATCGGAGAATAAAAGAAGTTGAAGTTCGCGGTAACACCTGGAATGTACTCCTCAGCCCTACCAACCTTCAAATCCTCTTTCAAAACTCGCTTTGCCTCCAGCTCGCTTTTCACATCCTCCTCTAATCTGTCGCTATCAGCTGAAAAGAAGAAGGCACGTTCCAGTCGTCTTCCAGCGTGTGGAATCTTAAGTACAAGTGGCTGCTTGATTTTCTTCAGAAACTTGATTCCATCCTTAGTAACCTTGTACTTGAATTCTTTCGGGTGAGGAATACCCGCTTTCTCAAGATACCAATAATAATTTCTCTTTGTCTCCTCCCTATTCTCAATCTTCAACAGTTTTCTTGAACCGAAAATAGGGGCAGGAAAGTTGTTCTCAATCTTTTCGCAGTTCTCGCCACCAACATAAACTGCGAATGCTCTATTCGGGATCTGAATGCCTTCAAGTTCGATGAGCGCATCAATGTTATCCTTCTTCAAAATGTCTTCATACTTGTCGAGAATTAAAATAGCCTCAGTCCAGAGATCTTTTCTCCTTCTAGCGACATCGTCGATGTCGTCGGTCACTATTAGATCTCTACGAACATATGCAGGTAAATCGTCGAGTGTTTCATGAGGTCTTCCAACACGTGGTTCTCTGAGATAAATTTCTGCTCTTTCCTTAGTCGTGTATACGAGTCCTTTTATTCCATAATCCCTTAAACCAGCCATTCCATCTAACGCTGAGTGTGAACCTAAAAGTACTCCGATTGGTTTTCTGTATCCTCTTACGATTTCTTGCATTTCTTTCCGCGCTATCATCTTCACTTCCTCACTAAAGACTTATCCACTTGCCTTTCAAGTTTTTAATTTTAACGCCCATTTGACGAGTCACTTCACCTATAACAGTTGCTTTCACTTTATATTTCTTACAAATCTTGACGACCTTATCCGCCTGGCTTCTAGGGGTCACGACGCAGAATCCTATCCCCATATTGAAAGTTTGATACATCTCCTTATCCGAAATGGATCCGAGTTTCTGTATAACCTCGAAGATAGGCTGAGGCTTAGGCATTTTATCCAGTCTAAAACCAACTTTAGCGTATTCTTCGAAACGTCTAAGCTTGCCAAAGGCTCCACCAGTAATATTAGCTAAAGCGTGAATCTCAACGTTCTCCAAGATTTCGAGAACAGGCTTAACATAGATTTTAGTAGGCTCTAAAAGCTCTTCACCAACGGATCTTCTCAATGTTGGAAGGATACAGCTGATCTTCATTTTTCCGTGTTCAAACAAAACTTTACGAGCCAGAGTTAAACCATTACTATGAATTCCGCTACTCTCAAGGCCAATTACAACGTCGCCAGGTTTAATTTCTTTACCTGTAACTATTTTCTTCCTCTCAACAACGCCGACACTTAATGCAGCTAGATCAAAGCCCTTACCTTCTACAGCTCCCTTAATAACATCAGGCATAACTGCAGTTTCTCCACCGACTATCATGGCACTCGCCATCTTCGCACCCTTAACTAAGCCCTTCATAATTTCACTAATCATTCTTTCATCTGGTTTCTGAACAGCCAAATAATCAATAAGCGCTAACGGCTCAGCTCCAACGCAAATTAAGTCATTAACATTCATCGCAACACAATCAATACCAATAGTATCGTACTTATCCATCAATTGGGCAACAAGAACCTTAGTTCCAACCCCGTCAGTGTGAACAGCTAAAGCCCTTCCGCCATCAATATCGATAAGGGAAGCGTAATGGCCAAATCTGCCAATTACTTCACCGAACTTTCCTTTTCTAAGCCTGAAAGTAGCTTCCAGAGCCTTTCTTATGCTAGCCTGCGCCTTCCTAACACTCTTAACATCTACACCAGCTTGCGCGTAAGTCAATTTTTTACCCATAGCCGTATCTCTCCAACTTCTCAGCCAGCCTCTTGTCAGAAACAGCCAAAATCCGAGCAGCTAACAAAGCAGCGTTCTTCGCATTATCAATCCCAACGCTAGCAACGGGAACCCCGGAAGGCATCTGAGTAATAGAAAGCAAAGCATCTAAACCACCAAGCTTCGCACTAACAGGAACACCGATCACAGGCTTCTTTGTCCTCGAAGCAATAAAACCGGGCAGATGAGCAGCAAGACCAGCAACAGCTATAAACAGAACTGCGGGTGTTTCCTCAATGTACCTCTCAAGCTCCTTAGGGTTACGATGGGCTGACAAAACCTTAACCTCATATGTAATTCCTAAATCATCAAGAACCTCGGTAGCTTTCTTCACAACCTCTCCATCGGACTTACTGCCCATCACGATCGATACCTGAAGGCTTTTACCCATGGCTTCCTTCCTCTTTTCGGTAAACCACTAATCCTCTTGGAGCTTAATGTATTTGATGATAAGCTATATTTAATTTCTAAAACAACGTTAAGGCTATGGAAGTTGTAGGCATTCTGGTGGTAAGCTACGGCTCAAGGGAAGCAGCAATAGTAGACACGCTAACCCGAAGCACAAAATACAAAGTTGAACTCTACATCGCGGATAAACAGAGAAACCCCTTCAACATAGAAAGGGCGAAAGAACATGTAGTAGTTCCAGGTCTAGATGTAAAACTGATCTGCGACTTCGCCAAGAAGCATAAAGATGAGCTTGACTTTGGAATAGTTGGCCCAGAAAAACCAATAATCGACGGAGTGAGGGACCTGATAGAAAAAGAAACAGGCATCCCAGTAATATGTCCAACAAAACAATACGCAATAGAAGCAAGCAAAGTGGCTCAACGCCAACTACTAGAGGAAGTCGCACCTGAAGCGAACCCGAAATTCAAAGTGTTCGACCCAAAAATCTATGGTGAAAGAAAAGGCGGCCTAATAAATGATGTTGAAAAATGGATCGATGAACTAGGCGGAGTAGAAAAAACAGTAATAAAACCAGATAAACCTGGATTCGGAAAAGGTGTGGGGGTAGGGGGAGAACATTATTCGAACTTCGAACAAGCCCGCGAAATTTTCTTTGGATCATACGGAGGGGAAACGCAGGAGAAAGTGATAATAGAAGAAAAACTAGATGGCGAAGAATCAAGCTTCCAAGCCTTCTGTGATGGAAAAAACCTAATCCCCTTACCGGAAACAAGGGACAACAAAAGGGCATTCGACGGGGATAGGGGAGCAAATACAGGTGGAATGGGCTCATACAAAGACAAGGGCGACTGGCTTCCATTCATGACCGTGGAGGATAGAGAAAAAGAAATCGAGATGGTGAATAAACTTTTCAACTGCATGAAAGGAAGCGGAGTCAACCCTGGACTACGCGGAATTCCATTTTACGTCGCATTCATACATACAGCAACAGGGCCAAAAATACTGGAAATAAACAGCAGACCAGGCGACCCAGAAATACAAAACATTCTTCCAATAATTAAAGACGATTTTGTAGACATCTGCTACGATATGATTAATGGAACTCTAAAACAAGTTCAATGTGAAGAAAAAGCAACAGTAACGATCTACAAAGTGCCACCAACTTATGGGGGTTACGCAAAAACATATCCATACCGCGTAATCACAGACGAAATTGGCAAACCAGTAAACCTCGAACAAGCAAAAAAACTAACAGAAAAATACGGAAGCAACATCAGAATCTATCCAGGATCAATGGAACTAAGAAACGATGGACAAACCTACGCACTAACATCAAGAACAGTAAACGTAGTCGGAATCGCTGAAGAAATACAAACAGCCAGGGCAATATCCCTAGAAGGAATCGAATCAATCAGAGGAGGAGCCCTCTGGAACAGAACCGACATAGCCTCAAAAAACCACGTAGACAAAAGTATAGAGCACATGAGAAAAATCCGAGGAGCAGTATTTTGAAAAGAATATTCATCACAGACTTGGAGGGGCCTATCTCAAAAAACGATAATGCATTTGAAATAACCACAACTTTCGTTCCAAACGGAGACAAGTTCTTCGCTATGGTGAGTAAATACGACGACATCCTCGCTGATGTCTTTAAGAAGCCAGGCTACAAAGCCGGAGACACATTAAAACTGATCCTGCCCTTCCTGAAGGCTTACAGGGTGACAAACAAGAAAATAAAAGAATACTCCGCCAAAAGCATTCTACTCCTACCAACAGCAGAAAAAACCCTGCAATGCATTAACAAAATAATGCCGTCCTACATCGTAAGCACAAGTTACGAACAATACATATGCGCACTATGCGAACAAATAAAATTCCCAAAGAAAAACGCCTACTGTACTAAACTAAACCTAGACAAATATAAAATCGAAAAATCAGAAATCCAAAGACTGAAAGAGCTTGCTGAAGAAATATCAAGAATGCCGATGATGGAAATTCCGAAAAATGCAAAATCAATCAGAGGCTTCTCCCTTCGGGATCAAAAAACAATAAAACGGCTCGACAAAATCTTCTGGGAAGAGATTCCGAAAATTAAAATCGGCAAGATACTGAAGGAAGTAAACCCAGTCGGTGGAACAGAAAAAGCAAACGCAATACAAGAAATAGTAAAGAAAACAGGAGCAAAACTCTCCGACATTGTGTACGTAGGCGACAGCATAACAGACGTACCAGCCTTACAGAAAGTAAGAAGGGGAGGCGGGCTAACGGTATCTTTCAACGGCAACAGCTACGCTATAAGAGAAGCAGAAATTGCAGTAATGTCGGAAAGAACGCTTCCGACTTCAATTCTAGCCCACGCATTTAACAGGCTAGGAAAGAAAGGCGTACTTAAACTTGTAAAAGAATGGAGCCACAATGCCCTGCAAAAATACAAAGTTGATAAAACCCTGCAAAAACGTGCAAAAGAACTCTACCCAACAAAACTTCCACGTGTTGAAATAATCACTAACAAAAACAGAGAGAAACTAATGCGGGAAAGTAGCGCTTACAGAAAAACAGTAAGAGGAATTAAAATAGGCGCATTAGGATAAATAAAACCAAAATAAAGTGACAGCGTAATGAAAAAAAATGAACTAATAGAAGACACATACGCAGAAGCCTTCGATGGACTATACGCCAGGCTGCTAATCACAGCAAAAAACCCGAACCTACTGAGAAAAGCAGCCTACAACTCCACAGCCCTACCGCTAACAGTCCTAGGTGAATCGGAGGGAGGAATAGAAAAATGGCTAACCGAGCAGGAAACACCAGACCGCAGATCAGGCGCGATCATCCAAATCTGGGTAGGCTACAGAAAAGACGCCGCCGTACTGCTAGAAAAAGAACTGGGAAAACGAATAAGACAAGGCATCCTAGTAGTACCAACAACAACTGTCTTTAACGCTCTAGACTCCTCCGAAAAAATCGACATAATGAATAGAGTGGGTCATTGCGGTGATGGTTACGAATTCATGGAGAAACACTATGGACGCGACGTAATTAACATTCCAATAATGATGGGAGAATTCAGAATAGAACGACATTTTGGATACTTAAAAGGGGTTATGGGAGGAAACATCTGGTACCTCTGCAAAAACATAGACACAGCCCTAGAAATCGGGGAAAAAGCGCTAAAAGCAATCCGAAAAATAGACGGCGTAATAACATCATTCGACATCTGCTCAGCCGGCTCCAAAGTAGAAACCAAATACCCCGAAATAGGACCGACCACAAACCACTCCTACTGTCCAACACTAAAAGGCAAAATTCCAGACAGTAAAGTACCAGAAGGCGTAGAATCCATACCCGAAATAGTGATAAATGGCACCTCATTGGGTGCAGTAAAAAACGCGATGAAAGCAGCCATAGGCAGCGTAATCGGCATGAAAGGTCTAATCAAAATATCAGCCGGAAACTATGGTGGAAAACTCGGAAAATACAAAATTTACCTAAAAGAACTCTGAACAAATATGTTAATCAATTTAAGAGGAAATTGTTAAATCATATACCTTGGTAAACTGACTATACGGCTTATCATCAACAAAAAACATCGTGCCAACCTTAATCGTAACACTCACTTCACCAGTCTCCAGCGAACCCTTCAAAATTATACCTATTGTACTCGATTCACCAGGATCGAGGGTCTTTGAATACCACCAATGCGTCGAGTTATGCGAAAGCGCAGTATTCCCGAGATAAAAGCTAACCTTCGCTCTAGAAGCATTGAAATAAATAGTGACCGTATGCTTATCTGTACCAGAATTCTTCAAAGTCACCCTAAAAGTTCCATTCTCGTTAACCTTCACAGTTGAAGGCATAGAAGGACTCTGAATATCCACAGGCGGAGCAGGCGGCTGCAAATAAATGAAAGTTAACAAACCAGCCACACCAATGAGCGCAACTGCAGCTATAACCAAAAGCACAGTCCTGCTAGGCATATCAACCATGAAAACCACACTCAATTAAATACATTAATCACTTAAATAATACTTTTAATTTTTCCATCAGGGTAACTAAATAACAAGGAGGGTCAGCCCAGAAATGAGCCTCGATGTAATAGGGTTCGCAGCAATAAACGAAGACCGAATAAAATACATAAACGCACCAGTAGAAGAGCATGAAACATTCTCACCAGAACCACTACACAACCTGCCATACGACGAACGTTTCTTAGGAGGCTCAGTAGTCAACGCAATAGTAGGTTTGACTCGGCTGGGACTAAGAACTGCTCTAGTAGGGAAACTAGGCAACGACGAGTCAGCAAAATTCCTAGAGAACGAACTAACAAAAAACAACATAAACTTTCACGCCCCGAAAGCTAAAGGCGGCTCAAGCATAGCCTACATAACAGTCGGAAGCAACAAACAACGCTCCATCAAAATAAATCCCGGAGTAAACGACACAATAACCTGGGACGACATTGCGCCGTTCCAAGACTTAATAAAAAACGCAAAACTAATCCACACCGCCTCCTTTGCTTGCGCATTTAACCGATACGATTCACTGCAAACCCAGGTGAAAATCGCGCACGAAGCCAAAAAATTCAGCTTCGCACCAGGTACGCTCTACTGCGCAGACATACACAAAAAACAACCCAATCTAATTGACGATCTGCTCTGGAATACAGATATACTGATACTAAACAAAAAAGAGGCAGAATGCCTAACCGAGCTCGGCTACGTGGACGCAGCGCAGAAACTAATAGAAAAATACGGAATAGAAAATGTCGCAATAACACTAGGCGCTGATGGTTGCGTAGTATTCAGCGAAAAAGAAATGCACAAGATCCCAGCATACAAAGCTGAACCCGTAGATCTAACTGGCGCAGGAGACGCGTTCGTCTCAGGATTTCTTTACGGTTATTTAAAAGGAAAAAACCTAGAAGAATGTGGAAAACTGGGAAACAAGGTAGCCGCATATTGCATAGAGAAGAAAGGAGCCATAGAAGGTCTGCCAACAGAAGCACAACTTTTACAGAATACCTATACAGAATCTTCGACCTAAAAGAATGTCGTGACTCAAAATTCAAAGCAATTAGGATGCTTAACATTGTCGAACTCGAAGCGCACTTCAATGTTGAAAGTGTCTGGGTTATGCGGCATTATAAGCCCAATTCTTGTTCTCACATTCATCTCTCTCGCTATTTCGTATTCTCCTTGGTTCAGCTGGACTGAAAATGCTCTCAGCGATCTCGGAGTTCAAGGCACAGCCGCAGTTTTATTCAACTCCGGCCTAGTTATCGGTGGAACTCTAGCAATCATATTCGCAACTGGTCTCAGAAAGATCCTAGTGAATCCAACGTTAGGCTCAGCAGGCACATTGCTTCTAATTCTAGACGCTGTCACCCTTATCGCTATAGGTATTTTCCCAGAAACCGCAGGGGTCATACATCTATACGTTTCAGTAGCCTTCTTCGCACTGTTACCAATATCACTATTTCTCATCGGCACCTCAGTGATGCAGAAACCATCCGAAAGAAGCTTGGGGTTATTCACAATATTAGTCGGTATTTTTGTGGCAACAGTTTGGGCACTCCCTAGAGGAGGCGCCGCCATTCCAGAGCTACTCGCCGCATTAGCCGCCTCAATGTGGTCCATAGTCTCAGGCATTAAAATATTAAAACAGGCTTAATCTAAAGGAAAATTATAGAATCTCTAATGAGCTATCTTCTTCCGCCTAGCTCGATTTCTAGTGCCGTTAGGTCTGGTTGTTTTTTGAGTGGGTACTCACCTGTCAGGCAGGCTAGGCATAGTTCATTTTTGGGGCATCCTATTCCGTTTACTAGCCCGTCTAGTATTTGATATCCTAGACTGTCCGCTTCTATGAATTGCGCTATTTCCTCGACTGTCTTAGTTGCTGCCATTAGTTCTCCTCGTGTTGGGAAGTCTATTCCCATATAGCACCCGGATATTATTGGTGGACAACTGATTCTGACATGTACTGCCTTTGCACCCGCATTCTTTAGTAGTCGTACGATTCTTCTCATAGTTGTTCCTCGTACAATTGAATCGTCTATTAGTGCAATGTTTTTTCCTTCAACCAGCGCCCTTACTGGATTTAGTTTCAGTTTGACTGATAATTCTCGGACGTCTTGTCCTGGCATTATGAATGTTCGCCAAATATACCTATTCTTAATTAATCCTTCAACCATAGGTTTACCTAACTCGTCCGCATAGCCGACTGCCGCTGTTCTTCCCGAGTCCGGTATTGGGACGACAGCATCCACATCTACTGGGTGTTGTTTAGCCAAGTTTCTTCCAAGGCGGTATCTCGCCTCATAAACGTTTATTCCATTTAACACTGAGTCTGGTCGTGCGAAGTACACATACTCAAACATGCAGTGGGCGTGACGCGGTGATTCAACTGCCTGTATTCTTTCAACTATGTTTTTGCTTACTTTCACTATTTCGCCTGGAGCGATGTCTCCTTGGAATTCTCCTCCAGCAGTTTCTATTGCGGCGCTTTCAGAAGCTATAATCGCTACCTTATCCGCTACTTGGCCTATGCTTAATGGTTTGAATCCGAGTTGATCTCGCATTGCATATAATTCGCCTTTATCGTTCACCAGCGTCAATGAGCATGCTCCATCAATAATCTGTAAAGTTTTTGTTAATGCCATTGTGTAGTCATCTGACTCGTTCAGGTTCTCTGCAATTAAATGCGCCAAAACTTCTGTATCTGTTTCTGTTATGAAACTATGCCCAATCTTCTCCAATTGTTTCCTAATGTCTAAATAGTTGCTTACTGTTCCATTGAATGCCAATGCGAACTTTGCTTTAGGCGACTCGTAGTACAAGGGTTGGGCTTCTGCTAGAGTCGACTTAGCTGTAGTCGAATATCTTACATGTCCAACTCCAAGATGTCCATCCAGTTTAGATAAAATGTCGTAGTCGAAAACATCCTCCACCATTCCCATCGCTTTATGTCCAATTATGCCCTGTTCGGCATAGACATGGATTCCCGCGCTTTCCTGTCCGCGGTGTTGTAGTGCATATAATCCTTCGCATATGTAGGCGGCTGCGTTTGGGGAGGAGTCCAGGTTGTATACTCCGATTACTCCGCATTTCTCCTTTAGCTTAGGGCATATGGTGTTCATTTGCATGTTACCCCCATCATTACTGGTATTGTTTGGCTCCAAGCCTCGCTCATTTTTCGGGGTGAGCATTTTACGATTGACTTTCCTTTATAGTTGAGGATGTATTGCTCTGCTTTTGTTACTTCTCCGATCATTTTGGCTGGTGCTCCATTTTTCCTTGCGATTTTAATTATATGTTTTGCGTCTTCTTCTCTCGCGGTTATGATGAATCTTGCATAAGATTCTGAGAAAAGTAGTTCGTCCAGCCGCATTTTTTTTGCTGGAATTTTTTCGATATCAACATTTACTCCCAATCCACCTTTAATCGCCATCAAAGCTAAAGCAACCGCCAACCCGCCTTTCGAGCAGTCATGAGCAGCAGTGACATGTCCTTTCCTTATTGATTGGAGAACGGTATTCATTGAAGCTTTCTCACGTTTCCCGTCAGCCTTCGGAGCCACCCCACCTTCTAAACTATGAATCTCGTAATAGTATTCGGATCCACCGAGTTCAGGGTAGGTTTTTCCAACAGCAATTATGACATCGCCAGCTTCCTTAAGCGCCATAGTTGTAACCCAATCAAGATTCTCAATTAAACCGACCATAACAACCATTGCGGTCGGCTTCACAGCTTTCTTAGTTCGGTCATCTTCATTGTAGAAGCTTACGTTTCCACCTACGCACGGTGTTTTCAGGGCTTTGCACATATCCGCCACTCCTCGAACAGCTTCCTTAAACTGCCAGAATACATCAGGTTTCTCAGGGTTGCCGAAGTTGCATCCATCAACAATCGCTAATGGTTCAGCGCCCACGGCAACAACGTTCCGTGCCGCTTCAGCTACTGCACCTGCATGCCCATTATAAGGATCAAAATAGCAATGTCTACTGTTACAGTCAGCTTTCACCGCTATTGCCTTGTTAGGGGCTTCCAGGATTCTTAGAACCGCTGCATCGCTGTCGCCAGGCTTTACCATTGTTCTTACTCCTACCTCGTGGTCGTATTGGCGGTAGACCCATTCTTTGCTTGCGATGTTAGGTGCGGCCAATAATCTATACAGAATATCGCTTAGGTTTCTCGGCATAGGTGGTTTCGGTTTTCTCTTCAATTCATCTACATAACTCGGTTTCTCTGCCTTCCGATAAATCACTGGAGCATCAGCAAGAATCTCAGGTTTCATATGTCCGACAACTTTACCGTTCAATGTAACTACAAGTTCATGTGTTGGAGTAACCTTACCTACAACAGAATACGGCAAATCCCATTTCTCGAAAACCTTCAGAACCCTACTTAATCCCTTCGGATTAACAACAAACAGCATTCTTTCCTGTGACTCTGAGAGCATCATTTCAAACGGAGTCATCCCAGTTTCTCTTAGACGCATTTTCTCTAACCAAAGCTCAGCGCCAACCTTACCTTTAGCAGCCATCTCTGAAGATGCACATGTAAACCCGCCTCCACCTAAGTCTTTGAGGCCGCGCACATATCCAGTCTTAATAGCTTCAAGCGTAGCCTCGATAACCAGCTTCTTTAGAAACGGATCCCCAATCTGTACAGCCGGCCTATCAGCCTCAGACATCTCTGTTAATGTTCTTGAAGCAAAGGTTACTCCGTGAATCCCATCCCGCCCAGTTGAACTGCCTGCAAGAACAAGTATATCGCCGGGTTTACGCATTTCAGCAAGTTTAAGGTCTTTAACCCTAGCCACTCCAACACAGACAACATTCACAAGACAATTCGTTTCGAAGCTTTCATCAAACTCCACTTCACCAGCAACAGTAGGTACACCGATACAATTACCATAGTCTGCGATCCCCTTCACAACATACTGGAATAACCAGCGGCTATGCCCACTCTTCATAGAACCAAACCTCAACGGATCCAGTAACGCAACTGGTCTGGCTCCCATGCAGAGAATATCTCGAACAATTCCACCGATTCCAGTCGCTGCACCGTTATACGGTTCAATGGCCGAAGGATGATTATGGCTCTCAACTTTGAAAATAACCGCTAAACCATCGCCAATATCAACTACGCCAGCATCATATCCTGGACCGACGATAACTCTTGGACCCTTAGTCGGCAATAATTTCAGAACCGGTCTACTGCTTTTGTAGCTGCAATGCTCCGACCACATGATATCCATCATGCCTACCTCAACATCGTTCGGCGCCCTTCCTAGGAGCTGTTTCGCCTTCCCGACTTCTTCCTGCGTTAATTCTACTTGCACACCGCTAACGATCGGCAAGGCATTTTCCTCCCAGTTTTTATACACTCAAACATAGATTCGAAGACGAGTAAACCATCATTTGTGCCATAGAGGTTCACTGTTTTCTCTGATGCTCTTTCAGGATGCGGCATTAATCCGACAACGTTTCCTTCTTTATTGCAAATTCCTGCAATGTTGTCCATGGAGCCATTTGGATTCGATTCTTTAGTCAACTCACCTTTTTCACTCACATAACGGAAAACAATCTGGTCGTTCCTACAGAGTTCCCTGTATCCCTCCTCATCGATCATATACCTCCCCTCATGATGCGCCACAGGCATGTGAAGTATTTCGCCCCTCGGAATCAAGCTTGTGAAAGCAGTTCTATTAGTTTCAGCTCGGAGAGCAACCCACTTGCAAACAAAGGTTAAACAGTCATTCTGCATCAAGGCGCCCGGTAAAAGTTCAGATTCAACTAAAATTTGAAAACCATTACAAATCCCAAGAACAGGTTTACCATCATCAACCATCTTTTTAACATTCTTCATCGCTGGACTGTGAGCCGCAATCACACCAGATCTTAAATGGTCCCCATACGAAAATCCCCCAGGCAAAATAACAGCGTCGTAACTGGATCCATCAAAAAACTTGTGCCAAATTAAATCAGCCTTAATGCCGAGAACCCTACGCAAAACATGCACTGTGTCTAAATCGCAGTTACTTCCAGGAAACTGGATAACTGCAACCTTCATTTTTCTACACCCTTCACATGAATTGTAACCGTGTGAACAACTGGGTTGTAGATGCGTAGGTCGTTGCACATTTTGAAAACTATGTCTTTCGCGTCTTTCTCCGATTTCGCCTTGACTTTCATTCTCAGATACTTACCTGTCCTTACGCCCGTAATCATTTCATATCCACCTTTGTTGATGAGATCTCTACCTATGGTCTCACCTTCAGGGTCCCTAGCAGCGGGCTTATTCTCTATGACAACTTCGATGATATAGTTGGCCATCAGGGCTTCCTTCCAATTATCCTCCTATACGACTCTTCGTAAACCTTCATAACTTTACTGAGCGGGGCTCCCTTGCGGTATAAGTCCTTGTCAACTCCTCTTCCAGTCTTCAAATCCCAGAGTCTCATAGAGTCGGCGTTTAATTCATCTCCAACTCTAAGTTTTCTATACTTGTCTCTGCCGAATTCAAGTTTGAAATCTACAAGCTTCAATCCTCTGGCAGCCATGAATTTAGTGAGATACTTACCGACCGCTTTCGTTATATTCTTAATTTCTTGAACCTCGCGTTCATTAGCTAAACCTAAGGCGCGGATATGGTCTTCAGCTAAAATAGGATCATGAAGAGCATCGTTCTTCAAATAAAATTCAATTAATGGGTTTTTGTATCGTGTTCCACGCTTAATCATAGGTAACCTAGTCAATAAATGCCCTGCAGCATAGTTTCTACAGACAACTTCAATTGGAATCATCTCTAATTTGTACGCAAGAATTGAGTTGGGTTGGATGTACTCTTTGAAGTGGGTAGGCACTCCTGCTCTTTCAAGCTCCTCGAAAAGTTTAGCTGAGATCGTCGCATTTATTCTTCCTTTTCCCTTCAAAATGTCATGCTTTTTTCCGTCGAGCGCTGTTATGTCGTCTTTAAAATTAAGCAGAACAGTGTCTGGTTTATCTGCGGCGTAGACGATTTTTGTTTTTCCCTCGCCTAGTTTATGTCGCATTTGTTTCACCGAGGGCTGTGTAAAGTTACGGGTAATGAGAGATATAAATATTTTTTACAAAAAATCAGTTAGAATATACCAAAAATATCAATAAATATGTCTAAAAAACTATGCTGAGAAAGAGTTACAATAAGCTTAAACTAAAAGTTCCGATGCTAATACAATACTACCAACAAAAATGAGGTAACAATCAATGGCTTTAGGGATGCCCACAAAAATTAGAGAAATCATGTCAAAGCGTGTTGTAACAATAGATGAAGGAAAATCAGCAATAGAGGCTGCGAGATTAATGACTGAGAAAGGTATTGGAAGCTTAATGGTAACGAAAGAGGGAAAAATAATTGGGATTATAACTGAGCGAGACCTAGTTGTCAGAGTTCTTGCAAAGGGTGTAGATCCTAGAACAACTAAGGTTGAGGAGGTCATGACTAAACCAATAATAACATCTACCCCAGACACACCGATTGCAGATGTTATCAAGCTGATGAGCCGGTATAAGATAAGAAGAGTTCCTATAGTTGAAAATGAAACCCTAGTTGGAATTGTAACAGCTTACGATACAGCCCTCTACGGCTGGGGGATTCCCTCTCACCCTCATCCTGTCTAACTTGGCTCTCTACTCAAACTCAATCGTGCTCGGCGGTTTAGGCGTTACATCATAGTAAACGCTTGTCACATTCGGGCTTTCCTTCATAATAAGTTCAGCGGTTTTCTTAAGTGTAGGCCAATCCACTTCTGCAACTTCAGCCATTACAAAGTTCGTTGTTTTAATCGCCCTCACCGCTACGACATAGGGCTTCTTCACTGGTTTTTCTGTAAGGTTGTAAAGTATTCGTGTGAAGCCTGAATTTTCCTTAATCAGTTCTTTCTGAAGTCTCATCAAATCGTTGAAAGACGCTTCATAATTTTTGCCAGTCTTGGTCTTCACAGTTACTAACGCTATTTTTCCGTACAGTCTCCTCCCCTTCTTTACTCCAGTGGCTTTACTTTTCAGAACTTGAACCTGAACATTCCCAGCCGGAACATTAAGCAGCTTTGCAATCAATCTCTCCATTTTTGGTATATTCGGATCAGGCATAATTTTACTGTCAATTATAGCCGCAAACCATTGCTGAGCACCCTTATCAGTCAACATCCTCTCAACAACAGCGGTCGCCTTCTTCAATGATTCAAGCTTATCAGAAGTAATTAATCCAACACATCTAACCGAAAGTCCTGGTCCGCAGAAAGGTTGTCTTTCAGACATTTCAGGCGGTACACCAAGATATCTTGCGACTTCGCGGACTTGAGGCTTATAAAGGGTTAAAACTGGTTCCACTACTTTGAATCCGTACCTCTCAACAGGATTTATTCCGATCTGGGCTAATACGTTATGCTGGGTCTTAACCCCGCCCTTAGTCTCAATTACATCTGGGGCTATTGTTCCCTGAACAAGAAAACCGCATTTCTCTTTCTTAGCAACCTCACTTAAAACTCTGTAGAATGTTTCACGGAAAGCTTTACGTTTCTTTTCAGCATCCTCTAAACCCTTCAAAGCGTTCATGAAACGTTTTCTTGCATCAATTAACTTCATTGGTAGATTCAAAGGTGGACTTGACAGAGTTTTGACAACATTTTTCGGCTCTTTCAACCTCATAAAGTTCGTATTAATAAAAACGCAGACAAGATTCCCACCTATCGCCTTATGCGTTAGGGCCGCCGAAGTAGTGCTATCTACACCTCCAGAAACGGCTATTATCGCTCTTTTACTTCTGATTGTTTTACTTATCGCTGAGATCTGCTTGTCAGCGAATTCTTTAGCATTAAAACCCGTCATACTTAACACCTCGAAGTCCTGATAGGTTAATTGACCCATTATTAAAAAGCTTCGTCAAATTTAGGAACTATAAGTTTCAAGTAACGTCTCCTTCACTTTACCGACGGTTAACGCAGCCACAAGCTTACCGAAACGTGGGCCGTAATCTTTCCCTATTAGGCTTAGGTAGAGCACTCTGAACAATCTAGTCGGTTCCAACCTATTGAGTTGAGCAACCTTATACACGAGATTATGGACTTCAAGGGCACTCATAGATTCATCAAGCTTCTTTGCGAACTGAAGTATCTCTTGGTTGAGGGTTTCCGCCCTTCTTGGGGCAAAATTGAATATAAACTCTCTGGGAATGTAACCGTATTTTATCCAGTTTTCAACGTACCGCTTAAGATACAAAACTCCAGCGGTGTCGCCTAATTTTTCTGCGACGGCTTCCCAGTCACGCAAAATCTGATAATTGATCAGCAGGTCAGTGAAGTCAACTTTCCATCTTCTCTTCTCCGTAGATAATCTATAAGCCAAAACAACTTTGCTTTCCGCACGGGTTAACCTAATGTTCTTCCCAGAAAGATCAGCAACACCATTATACTCATCATACAATCTTATCAAATTGTAGCCGGAAGGATCAAAGTCCTTATTCTCCTCGACATCAGGTCTAAATAGGAAATATTTCACGATTGAGGGTGGAACTAAATCTAGCAATTCCTGGACACCAATTCCAAGTCCCTTCGACTTCGAATACTTTTTCCCATGGAACAATAGGAACCCGTACTTGAAACCTACGGGAGGGGATTTTCTGAAAATCTTAGTATGAATAGCAACAGCGGTATCCCAGCTTCCACCTCTAGTGTGATGGTCAACACCTGCTCCCTCAACTGACACCTTAAGGAAACTTTGTCTGCTAGGCCAGTCTAAACGCCATTGAACCTTATATCGGTGATCACCTAGCTTTGTCTCACCTCTATGTCCACAACCCTTAGTGTACTTAACATCCTTATCATCGGAATAAAGTATAGTGTCTCCATCAAACCCTGTAACAGTAGTCGTAGCAATTCTTCCACAATTCCCACAGATCGGAAGAATAATATCCTTCCAACCCGGAGGAAGTTTCCTCATCGAAACCTCTTCAAGAAGTTTCGAAATCTTCGGAAGCTCCCGAATAAATAACCGTGCATACTCATCATATCTTCCTTCATTGTACAACTCATTAACTGGAATAACCTTCGGATGAACCTCCAGCTTCTTCATAACGCTACGAATCTGATCAAGGAAATGATCTCCATATGATGAACAGCAACCAAATGGGTCAGGCACGTTACAGAGAGGTTGACCTAGATATTTTCCTAAAGCCCTGTATTTCTTAAGCGGCTCAGGTATATTGTCAAAAGCATCAAGTACATCTCCGATGAAAATAAATCGAGTCTTGTAGCCTTCATCCTCCAAATACCTATCGAGAGCCGAAGGGTAAAGAAACTCACATAAAGTACCCATGTGGGTTGGACCGGAAGGCGTGATGGCTGAGGCAATGGTGAAAGGAGGTTTCTTTTCCTTAATCACGCGTTCACCTATTACTTCTGACCAATGCATTACTGTAGCCAAATATTCCTCAACTCTAATTCATAGTGGGCCTGGTGGGATTTGAACCCACGATTACCGCCTCCGCAGGGCGATGTCTTATCCGTGCTCGACTACAGGCCCTTTAATAAGCGATTAATGGTATTCTCCTTAAACCTTATTGTTTGTTTTTCGTTTCTTTAACAGGTGTAGTGTCATTACATGCGTTCTAAAGGTTCGATTCCTAGTAAAGTCAGCGAGTTATTCAGCACTACTCTAACAGCGTCGACCAATGCTAACCTTGCTTCACCCAGCTCTTTACTCTCGGCCTGTATGACTGGTAAACTTGCGTAGAACGAATTGAATCTGTCAGCCAAATTATTTGCGAAATTAGCTAAGCTATCAGGCTTTAGATTTTCGACAGCGTCTACGAATATTTCTGGGAACTTAGCCACAAAGAGAATTAGATCTTTTTCCAGCTGATGTTTAAGAACATCATATTTGACTTTGTCTAGTTTCGTTTTAGCCTTCTTTAATATGTTGCATGCTCTTGCGTGGGCATACTGGACAAATGGTGCACTGTTTTTCTCAAAGTCAAGCACTCGATCCCATGTGAATGTTACATTTTTAGCAGGCTCAACTGAGATTAACGCGTATTTTATTGCGCCTACTCCAACTATTTCAGAAATTTTCCGCTTCTCATCTTCAGTAAGTTCCGGTGATCGTTTAGAAACTTCTTCATATGCTCTTTTAATTGCTTCATCTATGACTTGATCAAATGTTATGTATCTGCCTCTACGGCTTGACATTTTGTAGCCAGGCAGCTCCACTAATCCAATTGCGAAGTGAGTTTGGTTCTTAGCCATCTCAACTTTACCTAGAACGCAGAGAGCAATTCTAAGTTGAAGTTGAGCTAGTGACTGCTCCACTCCAACCACATTGATTACTCTGTTTGCGCGTTCAAACTTCCATAGACTATACGCAATGTCACGGGTTGTATAGAGCGTCGTACCATCAGAACGTGTAAGTGTTAGGGACGGAAGGGGGTAGTCTTCACTTAGGCCTAGAATTGTCTTCAAATTGAGGGACTCAGCCGCTTGCTCCGCATTTAACTCTAAAACGCCTGCCGACCTAGAAACATAAGGTGTTTTCTGCAATTGCTGCAGAACTTTTGAAACTCTACCGCTCCAAACTATGTCACTTTCCCAGTCCCATGAGTCAAGCTTAATATCGACTCGGCTTAGAGTTTCTTTGAACCCTTGAAGGCAGAGTTCACTCACCTCTCTGATAATCTTTTTTGCATTTTCTTCCCCTGATTCATAGCGCTGTATTAGGCTAGTTATTTTAGCCTCGGGATCGGGGTCCTTCTTAATTTCGCTGGCGAGTTTGTTGAACATGTCAGGGTATCGCTCTTCAAGATCGGCTGCCGCAGCCATCCAATCGTCAAGATCAGCCTGAAGCTTCCTGGCATGTTCCCTCTGCACAGCTTTTTCCTGAAGCCCCTTGATGTGTTTATCTAGGAATCGAATCGTTACAATGCAACTTGTTATGGCGTAAATCTGACCGATTAAATGGTCTGGTTTAATTCTTGTAGGGGCTTTAAGTCTCTCTGCCAGATAGTAAGTTTCTCCTCCAAGTTTCTCATAACCATACGTAATGATCGCGGTCTGCCTTCCAACATCATCAATATAGAAATGCCTTAACACCTTATGCCCCCTCGCCATAAGCATTCTGGCTAAAGCATCGCCGAGAATCGGGTTCCTCGCTGCACCTATATGAAGTGGATGAATTGGGTTAGCGCTTGTATGCTCAACTATTACTTCCACTGGCTTATCCGTTTTAACATATCCATATTTAATCTGCTTTCTAGCTGACTCCACAGCTGACTCTGCAAGTTTCGAGTAATTCACGTAGAAGTTTACATAACCTTCCCCAGCTGCTTTAACGGTTTCAACAAACTGGAGTTTCGACTTATCTACTACACTAACGATTTCTTCAGCCAATGCTATTGGTTTTTTCCTTAACTGCTTTGCAAGTTCAAAACAGATCGATGAAGCCAACTCTCCGAATTCAGGGGTTGGAGGCGTCTCAAAGGATATATCCGGAACGATCAACTTCGGGTATAACTTAACCATTGCCTGCTGAAGGCTTTTCCTGCACTCCTCTCGAAATTCAGCGAACGGATTAACCGACAATTCTCTTCCTCTTATTCTTCTAATATTCCTTAGAGAACTAAAAATCTTCTACTGTGGAGATCTCTCTTGCTATATCTTTCAACACATCCTCAGCTCTTTTTCTAGCGTCTAGAAAAAGTTTTTCCGCCCCTTTCTCTTTATTTAAGAATTCAGTCAGCTCTTTACGTGTTTCCAGCAAGTCCTTTCTTCGTTTTTCCTCGTTTAAGGACTTGCTGCCTTGAAGTTTTACATCTCCCTCCCAGAAACCTTCAGCGAAGTACCAGTCCTTGAACCGCGTGCAACCAGATTTCCATAAGAGGTATCCGATGGGAGTAGCTGGCGCTGGGACTCCTCGCTCCAAGCCCTTCCTTGTCTCTTCATGATTTGAGTAAACCACCATTATGTGTGAGCCTGTGGGAAGGAGGTTCAATAGATGCTTAAACAAATTCTCGTCCAACCCCCTATAAGAGAGACTAACCGTTTTTGAAGGTTTAAACTTTGCAAGTTTGTTGTAGTATATTTCCAACCACGGTTTGTAGAACTCGCCCCTTCCAGAAAAATACTTACCCCTCACCACAGAGTTTTCAGAAATCTCTCCATCAACGGCTTTCAAGTACAATTCAAAGTTAGTTTCTTCTATAAATCGCCCACGGGACATATTATTGACGTGAAGGACGTAACCATCCAATCTTTTTCCTTCAATGGTGAATAAGATATCTTTCTTAGGCATTCATACCTACCGTCAATTCATTGTTATTTACATGGCGGGCCCGCTGGGATTTGAACCCAGGATCTTCGGCTCCGGAGACCGCTGCGTTATCCGGGCTGCGCTACGGGCCCCCTTTTACTTTTCTAGCAGAAGTGCCACATTTGAACCTTTATTTACCTTGACGCTTCTGGCGACAGGATTACACTTCGCTCTAAATAGGAAGGCTATTGGTTTTTTCAGTTTTGTTTCTGTGAGTGTCTCGTAGTTTGCCATACCTTTAGCGATGATTATGTCTGATTTTGAAATTTTTCTGCGAAATTCAGGCGGTGTCTCTTCAAGCAACAGTCCTACTGTATCTGTGCCTATTGTTATTAACTCGTCTGCAACTTTTTCCACTCCAACTTCCCTTGCATCTTTCATTGTGGCGTCATTAAGAATCGGAGCTGCCTTGACGGCAACTGTAACTTTCGGACCTAATCTCCGAATCTCCTTCACCAGCAAAGTATCGAACGCTATTTCTCCAGCGTTGTCCGGTAGAAACATCGCTGACTTAGCCTTCTTAATCAGCTTGTATATTTTTTCTGTGCGGTCGATTGTTAGTTTCGCCGTTCGAATTAAGTTTTCAATTTCATTGAAATTAAAGTCATGTCCAATTATATCAAATTCAATTATGTTGCCAACTATGGAGCTTATGCAAGCCATTCTAAATCGTTCATAATCTGTTTTTCGTCTCTTAATCATGGACTCGACTTTAGGTAACAGATTAAGAGCGATAACATTTGATCTGCGTCGTTCTTCTTTGTATGGGTCCCTTCCCGTAATTCGTTTAATTGTTCTATCTCTTCTTGTCCCTATTCGGGCTGGAACAGCATTAGAGTTGAAGCCGCTGCTAACTACTGTTAGGATTGCTGATGCTGCTTTAAATCGAATCTTCGGGTCATCTGTTGCTCTAATTATTTCCTTATATCCTCTCTCTAGTAGGCAGAGGGCGCACTCTGGCTCAACTTTCATGGGCAATCATCCTGAGTTACTGAAACCTTGGTTATAATTTAATTGCTGCCTTAGCTAAATCTGAAAGTGCTTTACTTGGGTCCTTAGCTAAAACAACTCCACTTGCCAGCAAAACACCTTCAGTTCCAAGTCTTAGAGCAGCCGCTACATCTTCACCCTTCGTAATACCTGCGCCGCAGAGGACGATGACATTCGGATTAATCTTTTTAACAACATCAACAGTGCCAGTGACAACCTCAGGCTTCGCCTTAGAAACAGGTATTCCTGTCCCAATAAGTTCAGGGGGCTCAACCGCGATCATATCTGGTTTTAACGCTGCGACAGCCGCACTTACAGCTGCATTGTTGGTGCAAACAACCGATGCTAATCCAACTTCTCTCGTTCTCTTAACAGCTGCGTCAATGTCAGCCATTATCAACCTTCTTTCAGAGTGGTTAATCAGTGTTCCAACTGCGCCTGCTTCTTTAACTGATTCTGGGAGTATATGCCCAGTCGAGCTTCCAGGTTTAACTGGATCGATATGTTGTGCAAAAACAGGAATGCTAACTTTCTCGGCAATAAGCGCTATGTCAGTAAACTGCGGAGCCACTCCGACACAAACTTCAGTCTTTAAACTGACTTCCTCAGCCATCTCGGCCAGTTTTAAAGCTTTTTTTCCAGTCGCCTCAATGTAAGTTTTGAAGTTAACCAGTATAATGGGGGTTTTCATAATTGAGAGATGATAATATCGTTCATTTAAGCATAAGTCTTTAAATTAAGCATAAGGGTCGGCTTCTCCACACTTTTTCGCTCTTTCAAGTTTTCGGGGGGTTTCAGGCATTAGGCAGGTCCACTAACCTTCTTGAATCTGTCTTTAAGTTTCTCTAAGACACCTGTAAGTGTTGTGTACTCCATTTCTTCAGGCCCAAGTCTATGTGGCATGAATGGGCCATGTAGTCTCAAGTAGTCAGCCAACTCATTCGCTGTTTTCCTTGCTTTATCAAACGCTGGGTCATTAAACAGATCTGCTGGTCCTACTAGTGTACAGTTGTTAATTTGGAATCCTAATGCGACTACTCGTGGCGGGCCATCAAACCTAGTGCATTTAGCGTTCTCTAATCCCACGGGCATTAGTGGGCCATGGTGAGAACCGCGCATCCATCCAGCAACGATATGTGGAAAAGCAAATGCCTCTAAAACTTCACCTACCGCAGGCAATCCGTGCTGAGCTCTAACAATGCAGACGGGGTCATCCTTTCCTACGTATTTTCCTGCTATTAGTGATAATCGAGATGTGCTTGCGACTGCTGCTAGCAATCCATCATGCCTATAGATTCTGGAGATCACGTATCTCCCTGGGGTGCCTATCAACGCAAGTAGGTCATAGATTTCCTCTGGGCACTTCAGCTCTACTTCTTTATGTTCAATAACGTCGTAAACTATAAAATGAAAACCGCCATGTAAACCTGGATCGATAACTAGGCCTGCTGTGTTAAAGGGGTCAGCGAAAATCTTGTATAGTTTTATGTTCCATGCACCCGGTTCAGTTTTATCAGCAGCAAAAAATATTACTGGTTCAGCAGGTCTCTCTTCAATTTCCATCTCAGCAACTCCAGGGCCCATACCTTTAACGTTTCCAGAGAAGGCTTCAACCAAAAGGTCTTGACCAGCGGCGTACAGCTTAAGTTTCCTCGAGACTTTTTCAGTTATCTCTTTGAATGTGTTCCAAGCGAGTCCATGGATTTCTGGGTTGTTTTCTCCTTTTCTATGAGTCATAAGTAGCTGTAGGTCGTCACCGCAGTGGAACACATAATAGTCGTTAATGAGTCCACTTTTCTTAGCCTTCTCCATTATCTGTTTCGCCATTGTGAGCTGTTCTGGGTGAACAGTGTGGTGTCCAGCGAGACTTCCAATGTCAGCTTTAATTAAACTTATAGTTGTTTTTTCAGGCATTTTACTTTCGCCATCTTAAAAATTGCTAGTATTTGTATGAGTATGAATGTCTTTACTTATAATTTCTATTCTTTCTCTACAACTGATGTGTAATAATATTCACCTATCTCTTTCTGGTATCTATCGAGTTGAGATCCTTCCTTATTCACTCTGGGTCTCTTCGTTTCAGGGTCTCTTCGGAAGGTTACTGCCATATCTTTAAGAAAGCTGTTCATGCCATCTCTAAGACTGACTGGGAAGTTTGCATGTCCCTCTATTCCTGGTACACCGGAGAAAACCATTATTTTATCAGCTATAAAGTCCTCAGCTACTACGTCATGTTCAACAACGAACGCTGTTACTCCGCGGCTTTCCGCTATTCTTCGAATTGTTCTAGCCATCGACAACCTCTCCTCAACGTCGAGATAGGCGCTAGGCTCATCTAGTAAATATACCTGCGCTTTCCTCGCCAAGCATGCTGCTATCGTGACTCTCTGTAGTTCTCCACCGCTAAGTTCCATTACCTGTCTATCAAGAAGTTTCTCGATATTTAGCGGCTGAACAATTTCAGACTTAAACCAGCTTGAACTAAAATCCTCTTTTGCAACTGCACGCAGAAGCTTCTCAGCTATACCATCATATTCAGCTGAAATATACTGAGGCTTGTAACTGACTTTCAGATCCTTTTGAACCTGTGAGCTAACTTTATCAGGTTTTTCAATTCCAGCGAGAAGCTTTACGAAAGTAGTTTTGCCAATTCCATTCGGACCAAGTATACCGATAACTTCTCCTTCATGTATCTCACCAGACTCAATGGCAAGCGAGAAATCCTTGTATGATTTTTTCATAGGGTTCCACTTCAAAACAACTTTACGGGCAGCCCAAGCTGCGGTTGGTAGGTGTTCAGGAAACTTTATCGGGGTATCTCTGAATCGGATATTTTCATCGGAAATGAAACCTTCTAGGTAAATATTTATCCCAACACGAACTCCATGGGGATGCGAAATTATTCCGTATACTCCTGGCTTACCATAAAGAAGGCAAACCTGGTCAGATAAGTAGTCAAGAACAGCTAAGTCATGTTCAGCAACAATAACCGTCTTCCCATTTTCTTTCAGTCTCCTTATTTCCTTAGCTACCTGTAATCTCTGTTTTACATCCAAATAGCTTGAAGGTTCATCGAATAGATAGATGTCCGCTTCTCTACAAATCGCTGCGGCTATGGCTACCCTCTGAAGCTCTCCTCCACTCAACACATCTAGACTTCGATCAAAAATTGTTGTTAATTGAAGACGGTCTACTATTTCCTTCAGCCTTCCCCCTTCATTGACCCTTTTGAGTAGCGTTCTAACCTTCCCAGAAACTACTTTTGGAAGTATGTCAACATACTGCGGTTTATGAACGACTTTTAATTTTCCTTGACTTAACTTACTGAAATAATCCTGAATAACTGAGCCTCTGTAATACCTAATTACTTCATGCCAGCTTGGAGGATTATCGTATCTTCCTAAATTCGGCTTAATTTCACCTGACAGGATCTTGATCGCTGTTGTTTTGCCTACACCATTCCTACCAATAAGACCCGTAACAGTTCCTTCCTGCGGTATCGGAAGTCTGAAAAGCTTGAATGTGTTCGGTCCAAACCTATGGCTTGTTTCGCCCGCTAATTCATCTGAAAGATTAACGATTGATATCGCAGAGAATGGGCATTTCTTGACGCAAATTCCACACCCGCTGCAAAGTGCTTCAACTATTACTGGTTTCTCTTGTCCTTCAACAAACATTATAGCATCCACTTTGCTTCGAACCTTCGGGCAGAACCTATAGCAGATCCTATCACAATCTTCAGGTCGACATCTATCTCTATCTAGAACCGCCACACGAATCATACTTAAATAGCTAAGAAATGGTGTTATTTGTTTATTTGTGCTGTTTTTATGATTGTTTGGAGGATTAAAGTTACGAGCAAGCTGGGTAGTCGGCATTTGCAGGGCGTTTATTCATTCTTTGTTTATAGTAATCACGGCTCCGTTTTCGATGTAACTCTGGGTTTTTAGCGTAAGAAACGAGTAAATGAGCGGCCTCCAAGCTACATCCAAGAATTTGAGCTATTTCCTCTGGGGCCTTCCCCTCTTGATGAAGCCTGTAAGCGCTCATATATTTCGGCTCAGGGCGTGGTATGGGGTTCCTATTTTCATCACAATGTGTAGAGGCTCTTTCTTTGAACATCTCAATGATTTTATCAGCTTTCTCGGCATTTTTTTCCTTTATGAGAAACGGTCTTGATAAACACGTAAGGTCGATAGCTGGGATACAATCTCTTGCTAATTGATATACGGGCGACCGAGCATACTTGCTGTTAAGTGTAGGCTTAGGGAGTTTCATCTTCATCCAAGACGCCATTCTTTCCGCAAGTCCTTTTGATGTATTTGTGTATTCGATTTTGGGTCGTAAGTAATAATATCCCCTCTTCCCCTCCGGTTTTCTATGGCAAATACAGATGGAACCCTCAGTATCAATATCACGTGCGAATCGCAACCTGTTTATTAAGCTGTTTTCAAGCATTGGAAAAAAATAATGCTTTTTCAGCTTTGAGCCGTAATATTTGGCCACTTTTTCCATTTCTACTTTATCTTGGAAAAGATGATCAGCAAGCTCTTTGCCATATTTTTCAGCAAATGTTTTATAATGTTCAATAAGCTCATTAGCCAATTCTAAGCCGTAGCGTTCAACGAACTCCGAATGTTTCCGCTCAACATCTATTTGTGTTAAAGCCTCTTTCACGGACTCTGCTGGCATAATTAAACCATCAAAAAGAGCCTTTATTTAAAATGGCACGGAATAATTTGTAGTGGGGTGATGAGTGAAACTACTCCGGAAACATAAGCTATGCGAGGTTTTTATGAACAGTAAAGGCGAGAAGATAAAGATATGCGAGAAATGTATGGCAGGTCAAAGCGAGTGGGGAAGAACAAAAAGAAGATAAAAATAACAGACAGAAACTTATAAGGATTTTTCTATGACGAATCAAGTGTTTTTCTCCACGCCAAGTGCTAAACTCTCTCAACAAGATAAGATTTATATCTTTGTGGTATGGTTCTTTTTGGCTCAAAGAGGAGAACATGAATGGAAGAAGAATGGGGCGAAGGTTGGGAAGAAGGCGAAGAAGGAGAAGAATGGGAAGAGGGCTCCGAAGAAGAAGAATGGTAAATATTCTTCATTGTGCACACTCGCTAGGCCCAACTAAACTCTAAACTCCAATTTTTTCTTAAATCTATTTTCTGCCCTAATGAGTTATCCATTTAAAAGCGGGCTCATTCTGATTTCTATTGCATCACTTCATAGGTGAAGACTATGCGAATAGTTAAAGCAACTAACGGAGCTATTCATGAGGCCGCTAAAATTGTTGGGAACGGTGGGCTAGTTGTTTATCCTACAGACACAGTTTACGGGCTTGGATGCGATCCGCTAAACACTCGTTCCATTAGGTTGCTTATGAAAGCCAAGAGTAGAGGGGGTAAACCACTGCCAATACTCGCGTCCTCAATTAGAAAAGCTGAGGAAGTAGCGTACTTCAATAAAAACGCTAGAAAAATCGCAAGTAAATTTTGGCCAGGTGCAATAACGCTTGTCCTTAGAAAAAAACCAGCAATCTCAAAAATTGTAACACGCGGTTCGAGGAATATAGGTGTCAGAGTTCCAAAAAATGATGTTGCATTAAAACTAATTCGACTTTCAGGAGGATTCATAATTGGAACCAGTGCGAATATTACTGGCAGAAAATCTCCCCGAACTGCTATTGAAGCTGCCAATCAGGTAGGTAAATACGTTGATCTAATTCTCGACGCAGGACCAACTAGGATTGGAAAAGACTCAACCGTTATCAATTTAACTTCAAAGAAACCCAAGATCTTGAGAGCAGGGCCTATCAAGGCAAGGAATATAGCTAAAGCCTTACGCATTAAAGAAAGTGAACTTGAGGGAAACTATTGCTAGAAGACTTCAATTTACTCATATCAACCCATAGAGGGTGCGAAGAGACAGCATGTTCTGAAATATGGAATCTCCTAAGCGAAATGGGTGATAAGGCTGCTGTGATTGACCGAACCGGACTAATCGGGTTAATCGTAGTGAAAACAAATCTGGATCCGTTCGAAGTTATACAAAAACTTCGGGCTATTCTTGCTGAGAGACCTCAAGAATTCCGCTACACTCTAAAGTTCACTCCAATTGAAAAAGTGATACCTACAGATCTAAATATCATTAGAAAGACCGCTGAGGAGCTTTCCTTAAAGATAGGGGCTGATGAAAAATTTAGGGTGACCGCTGAGAAGAGGCGTTCAGAGTTTCATACAGCAAGTATAGTAGAGGCTACAGCTGCCGATGTTGATAGAAAAGTTGACTTGAAGAACCCAGATAAAATTGTTTTAGTTGAAGTTTTAGGTAAACTAACTGGGGTGTCTGTTCTTAAGCCGAACGACATCCTGTCTATTACGAAGGAGAAAGCGCTGTTCTAACGACCTATAGCCAGTATGGCGCCTCGTTCAACAATGAGATCAGTCAAAGCTTCTTTCTCTAAACCAGCCTTCTCAATCTTAGCTTCTATTTCATCATCTGATACGTTGAACAGCTTCTTTATGGATGCATATTTCCCAACTGTTTTGATCTCCACGACATCATCATCTTGTTTTCCGCCGATAATTTTAGAAACTCTGCTCAGGGTGTTAGCTGCATCAGCTCTATCATCAGCTATTATTAGAACTGCCAACCTGCGTGAAGTTGTTTTTATCCCTAATGCTTCAACTGATTTCTTAATCTGCCTATTTCCGGAAGCGTAGAGAAGCGTTTCCACCGCCAAATTGCTTGAAACATTATAGTTATCATGGAACGCCTTCAACGCATTTAAGGCTGCGAAATATATGTGCCGCCAACCAGCAATACTATCCGCATTAAAAATTTGAACGGGATTTTTTGTTTCTTTTCGAATTCTACTAAAAACGGAGCCAACATCGCTGGCTTTCACATTTTTGAAGCCAGCTATGACTACCCATTTATTGAACTCTTTAATCTCCTTAAACAATTAGTCTGTTTCCCCAAAAATTTCCCTTAAAAATTCTCTAACCATGAATTGGTCTAAACCAATCTCTGTTAGCTGATCCTCAATTTCATCTAATGTTTTTCCTTTTTCCTTTAATTTCTGACCAATTTTACGCGTTGACTCCCTTCTCTCCCAAGGGAATATAACCCAAGCTTTAGTCTTCTTAATGTAATAATCCGGCGTTATTATCGACCATGGCTTATAGTAAATAGTACATGTCTTAACCTTCGAGGCGCCCCTTTCAAGTAGGTGTTCCTTAACAAGTTTGAGGCTCTTTCCAGAGTCTGCCACATCATCAACTACAAGTAGCTGTTTATTCTTAACTTGGGTTGAAACTGGCTGGGTTATTCGGGGTTTTTCTTTTGTTTTGTATATGTCCAAGTAGAATTCAGCCTTAATATTTGCAATGTTAGGGTTCTCAAGCAGATCTGATAGAATCCTTGCCGGAGGCCATCCTCCTCTTGCAACTCCGATAATTATGTCTGGTTTAAATCCGCTCCTCTTTATTCTGCGTGAGAGTTCCAGCAGAAAATCATAAATCTGATTCCATGACGGGGCTTCATAAGTTATTTTTTCAGTAAGCTTCATTTTTTTCGACATAGATTCTCTCCCTAGCGGATTGAAGTTAAATGTGGCTGTAATTTAATTGTTTGCTTAAAACGGCATATTAATTTACTAGTGTTTAAAACTCATTAGGTTACGGCTGGATGTATCATGATTAAAGCTGTTCTAATAGACTTTGGAAACACTTTAATGAGGCAACGTACCGAAGAAACTGAACTTTTTGATAGAGGTGTTAGAAACCTCGCTAAGTACCTAAGGAAAAAGGGGTATAAGCCCAGCTTCAAAAAGCTAAAGCAGGTTGAAGCCGAACTGCGTGATGAGGCGGGTCGCTTTAGAGATAAAACCTCCATTGAGGTTGATGCTGCTGATAGAATGGCTGTTTTGTTGAATACTGTCGGGGTTCATGTAAGTCCGAAGGATGAGTTAACTGGCGAGGCTGTTCTCGCATTCTACAAGCCGATAATAGATGATATGACCATTTATCAGGACAGTGTAGAGTTTCTTAGAACATTGAAGAAAGATGGTTACAAGTTGGCGCTTGTAAGCAACGCTGCAAGCGATATAGCTGTTATGAAGGCTGCTAAACAACTCGGTGTAGCAAAATTCTTCGATAAAATGGTCGTTTCAAGTCAAATTGGTGTAAGAAAACCCAGTTCAGCCGTTTACATGGAGGCCCTGAACGCTTTAAAAGTAAATCCAAGGGAAGCTGTTTTCATAGGTGACCTCATTGGCACCGATATTACTGGTGCAAAGCGACTAGGCATGAAAACTATACTGAAAATTAATGAGTCCTCTGGAGTTGAGACCAATTTTCCCGACGCAGTTGTCACATCGCTTAAGGATGCTATAAAAATTATAGCTAAGTGGAATAAATCCTAACTTATTTAGAGACTATTTCAAACATTCTTTCCAGCGAAGCTCTGGCTTTCTTCGCTACAGGCTCAGGCACCGTTATCAAATGTTTCTCCTCTTTTAAAGCCATGTAAACTCTGTCAAGGGTGTTAAGTTTCATGTTTACACACCAAGCATTTTCATAAGCCGGAATGAAAGTCTTATTCGGATTCTCCTTCTTTAACCTGTGAATAAGCCCAACCTCTGTTCCCACTATGAACTTTGAGGCACTGGATTGGTTTGCGTAACGGCACATTTGTGATGTTGATCCTATGAAATCGGCTGCACGCTGTACATCCGGCGTACATTCAGGATGCGCCATTATTACAGCATCCGGGTGTTCCTCTTTCAAAAGCAGGAGGTCTTCTTTGAGGAAAAGAATATGCGTCTGGCAGAAACCTTTCTCGGGTATTGGAATCACTTTCTTCCCTGTTTTCTGTTCGACATACCACGCCAGATTCACATCAGGACCAAAAACAATTGTATCCGAATTTAATGAGTCAACTACCTTAACTACATTGGCTGATGTGCAGCTTACATTGCTGAAAGCTTTCGCTTCAGCAAGAGTATTAACATACAAAACAATTGGAAATTTCGGATATTTCTTTCTCGCCAACTCAACTTGGGTTGCTGGGAGCATTGCAGCCATTGGGCATTTTGCGCCAAGACTTGGGATTAAAACTTTTTTTTCAGGGTTTAATATTACTGCGGTTTCAGCCATGAAGTCAACTGAGCAGTGAATAATAATCTTAGCTTCTTTTTCCTCCATTGCTCTTTTAGCTAATCCTACACTATCATCAACATAGTCTGCTATATCTTGAATCTCTCCTCGTTGATAGTTATGTGATAAAATGAGAGCTTTCTTCTCCCTCTTAAGTTTCTGAATTTTTGTTATTAGTTCCTCATTTTTCACTTTGTTTCAACCACCGTGCGCCACTGGAATCAGTACTACTCTATCGCCATTCGCTACTTTCGTTTTTAATCCATTAAGGGCGCTTATTTCCATATCGTTTACCATTATCAACGTGTTTGGTCTAGGGTCATTTAATTCTGAGTCTATCAGTACCCGCCTAAAACTGGGTTTAAACATTGCCGATATTTTCTCTAGGAACTCGTTTACAGGTTTAGGTTGTTTCAACTTAACTGAGATTTCATCTTTCCCAGTTATTCCTCTAAAGACTCCTACAAACTCAACTCTCACGCGTCTCTTCGACATTTTTTGACTCCTCTATCTATTTTCCTCTAAGTGTTAAAACTCTGGGATTTTTATGTTGGGTTTGGGGGTAGCCCTGTTTTTTAACATTTTCTTTAATAGTTGCAGGGCATCTACAATTTTCTAAGCCTGATTGTTTATGAGCTTCATACACCTCAGGTGAAAACAGAAACGGTACGGTTTAGCTTCCTTTACCTTAACTCATTTTGCTTTATCATTAAATTTGCGATAACCGCGTTCCTTAAACCAATCTCTACCGCTATGACTTGTCTTATATTTTTCCTCAGCCTCTTTTATGCACTCTTCAGTTTCCCTATCAAATTTCTCTCTAAGAGCACTCACTCTATCCTCAACATCCGCCCAATACTTCTCATCCTTAACCTCAAGAATCAGCCTCATCCACGTAATCACCTTATAATCATCCCCCTCATCGCCAAATCTCCGTTCATAAATTGGGAGCAGTTTCTCAATCAATGAAACAACCTCTTTTTTCCGCTCTAAAAACACTCCATAATAATCCTTTGTGTACCCAAATCCTCCCTCTCCCGCTTTGCTAACCGGTCTAAAATTAGGGTGAAAACCTTCCTCCTCAAGCCTCTCCTTAACCTGTTTCAGCAATTCAGGGTCAGTGGTTTGCAGTTGAAAGTGAAACTGTAAATTTTTGTAAACAGGAGAAATTGTCCAGTTTCCATCACTGATGACATAGCCCGCCAGAAATGGATAAAAAGAAAGGTCTTTAGGGACTTCTGTAGGCTTTTCTAAGGCGAACTGGAACGACTCACCGTCAGTAAGAGAATATGAAGAAAATTCGTATTGGTTCGTATCCTTGTTAAACATAGGAGTTTCGTGGTAGTATCCATACCTACCGTAAACGTTTTGCATAAGTTTCCTCATCCATTTTTGAGTGGTAGTAGTGTTAAACCTAATGTTGAAACCATGTCTTTTAGCGTAGATGTCTCCAGCCCGTAGGCCAAGCATAAAGGCTTTCTCTTCAGGGTCGCATGAAAAAGGTTTCTTAGGGTATTCTTCACTTGCCTCTATTGACGCCTCTATTCGGTCTCGGCGTGAAATTCCATGTTTACCCATCCAATACTGAATAGTTGCTTGACTTACTTCAAACTTTTCAGCCAGCTTGTACGTGCTAAGTTTCTCTTTTTCGTATAGTCGTTTAAGTGTTTCAGCGTCCTTGTAGTTCGGTTTTTCAGCTTTTATCTGCTTTGGGGCTTCTTTTAATGCGTTATTAAGAAATGTTCTGGTGTTTACTCCGAGGTCGGCTGCAACCATGAGCAACGCGTCTTCCTCGCTTAATCGTCCGCCGAACTCAGCGATCTTCATCCGTATAATTTTATTCAAGTCTTCTCCGCGGAGACCTGACCATTTCATTGTCCGGTACAGGAGCCGCGTACCTGCGCGTGATAAATGCTTCGCTTCGCCATAAACGCGAACAAGCTTACGCGTCTTGTGGTCGATTCTATACACGGGCTTTCCCTTCTCTAAGGCATAGTCAACTTCCTCACCTACCCCAGCCGACATGAACTCGCCTCCGACATCGCTGTACACCACGACATCGCACTCATCCACAAGTCCGTGGTAGAACTCCATATGCTCATGCGTCTTACTTGGATCGCCACTGTAACGCGCAGGATTAACTATCTTCGCATCAGGAGCTTTGCGCCTAATAATATCGAGTTCCTCTTGTTCCCGACGCGTGCCATACGCCACCATCGGGTGAGCATAATAAACCTTCAATAAAACGCCCAACATCTTAATGAAGCAAGGGCACTTAAAAACCCGAGCGCCGTCAAAACCTAAAAAATAAGCAAACACTCTTACCATGAAAAACACAGGCTACGTGAATACTATAGAGCAGTAAAGGCGAAAAGATTAACTTATGCGAAAAATGTATGCAGGCTACTAATACGCTATAGAACTATAAAAACAGCCCAAAATAAAGAAAAACCACCGTTTCCTAATTGTTCAAACATTACTCGAAGATGTAGACTTCTTCCTCATATCTTCTTCCACCCACAACACTTCCAGCTGGCAAAAACTTCGGCTTATTTTCCCGCAAAAGCTTAGTCACTTGAGCATTTGCTTCAGTGAGGTTTTTATTCTTTAATATGTATAGCGGAATGTACAAGTTCAATATTCTTGCTGGAATTATATGTCTCGTCGCCTTCATGGTGAAGACTTTTCTCGCTAGTGCTGCTTTAACCACCGACCTCTTATCTATCTGTGGAACTACTATGACAGCGTCTATTAATCCATTTTTAAGGCTTAACTTAGCGTCAGACGGATACTTATACTCGACAATTGCACCTGTTTTCTTTAAAGCTTCTTCAATTCGTTTAATTAGTCTATATTTTTGCCTCAAGCCTAAAGGCTTAGATTTAAATGTAAAACCATTTTGCTTGGTTAAAATTGCTGTGGGTGCTGATCCGGATTTCACAGCGCTTTCAGCAGCCTTTTTTCCAACCTCATTGATATTTAATTTAAGCCTCTTGAGCATATTGAATAACTGCTTCTTAGACTCCAGATTAGCAACCGTTCTGTACCAGCAGTTTATTCGTATAGCTGGATTTTTGTAGTCCATTAAACATACGGGCATCCATCTGCACCCTAATTTTTTAAGCGCCGTAAAACGGTGTGTACCATCAAGGATAACCTGTGTGTTTCTATCTATGAGAGCAGGATGTTTCACATTTCCCTCTTTCTCCATTCTTTTCATTAACTTATCTACAAACTCTGGGGATGTTTCCTCATGTGGATAGAGTTTTCTAACATCAGCAAGGGCTATGTCTAACTCAAGCTTTTTGTGATGGATTCTGTACAGCTGTCGTATTGGCAACTCTTTCACCACAATTGATTAAAAATTCTTACATCTTCTTACCTGTCACTAACTCAACTATGTCTGTGGCAACCTCAATTATGTGGGATGCTTCCCTCAAAGCTTCTTCTTTAGTTAATGACTCTGGTCTATCATTTCGAGCTCGAACTATGCGTTCAATCTTTAAAAGTAGATTAAGAAGGCTGTCGTGGGGCGGTTTACCTTCTTCAGCAAGATAACGTATCATTGGTTCTAAGTAGATTGGGTCACCCAAAACGTAGTAAACTGCAGCTTGGGCTTTTTTCATAGCTAACACAGCTATACTTACAGCCATCATTGGGACTGGGCTTTTTTCAGCCGTCAATAAATCTGCTCTTGCCTCCCTAAGATATCTGAGAGCCCATCCACTCTTGTAGCTATCAACAATCAACAAAGAAACCTCATTTTTTTCACGTTTACCTACATTTTAATTCTTTTTGATGCATTCTGACTTATAGAGTATTTTTTAATGTCTAAAGTAACAATACTTGACTTGGAGGGTTTCATTTGGCACGCATAGAGAAGAAAATCTGGCCCAAAATGTTTCAACAGTTAATGAAGGGTAAAAGAAATGCTGATGTTAGGTTAGCGGATTTCAATGTCAAGCGTGGGGACAGCCTGTTACTCCGTGAATGGAGCCCTAAAACTGGGAAGTATACAGGCCGAAAGCTTGTGAGAAAGGTTAAATCGGTTCAGAGGATACCTATTCTTGACTTTTATAGGGGCGCTCAATTAAAGAAGCATGGGCTCTATCTTGTCGAGTTTGAGTAGCGTTTTCAGACTATGTAGCCGCTCCCTCTTCTTCAATGTGCTTTATTCTGGATATGTAACCAGCCACTTGGTTTCTTAATCGTTTTGAGTGGAAAGTTGCTATTTCATCAAGCGCTTTTTTATTGGCATCATAATCAACTGTGAATGCTTCTGGATATTTTTCTAAGATCTCCCTCGCGAATCTCTTGATTAAATCCTGTTTCACTCTCCCCATTATGATGCCTCGCAATCCATCCCTCTGGCGCGGTATTCTCCATAAGTTTTCTGCGTATTTTACGCTTTCTAGTTCTCATTTTTGGTTACTTAAACTAAAAATTGGTGAATAAAGCTTATTTTATCCATTAACTGTGCAGAGAGAGGCGGTTTTCTAAATAAAACTTTTTTAAGCCTTATTAATATGTGGGGTTATAAAATAACTGCTCAAAACCAAAAAGAATGTGATTAAAATGGCTGCTGAAGAACTTCAACTAGCGCCGATGCATAGGATAATCAGGAAGGCTGGTGCTGAACGCGTCAGTGAGGGCGCTGCGGACGAACTTCGAAAAGCGCTTGAAGATATAGGTGTAAAAATAGCTAGGGAAGCATTAGATTTCGCTACACATGCTGGCAGGAAAACTGTCAAGTCTGAGGATATTAGGATAGCCTTAAAGAAAATAGCTAGAGAATAGCTAACAGCGATTCAGCCCTCAAGGTCGTATCTCCACTCATCTATCAACTGTTAGAACTTAATATGTGCGGCTATCACGATCGATTAAAAAAATTTATATTACTCAAGTAATTTGGATAAGGTGATACGTTATGGAGGAATATGTTTATGGCTGAAGCTGTTGCTGGAACACTTGCAGGTCAACCAGTGATAATTCTCAAAGAAGGAACAAGTCGAAGAAGAGGAAGAGAAGCTCAGAGAAATAACATTATGGCTGCAAAAATTATAGCCGAGGTTCTAAAATCAACATTAGGTCCTCGTGGGATGGATAAAATGCTTGTCGACAGCCTAGGAGATGTCACAGTTACAAATGATGGCGCTACAATTCTTGATGAAATTGACGTGCAGCATCCTGCAGCGAAAATGCTTGTTGAAACAGCTAAAACACAGGACAAAGAAGTTGGAGATGGAACAACCACAGTAGTTGTTTTAGCAGGTGAATTGCTAAAGAAAGCGGAGGAACTACTTGACCAAGACATCCATCCAACAATAATCGTTAGTGGCTATAGGAAAGCTGCAGAGAAGGCGGTTGAGGTCTTACATAATTTAGGGCAAGATGTTGAGATTGACGATGTTAAGACATTAAATAAAATTGCTGTAACATCGATGCACAGTAAATTAATCGGTGGCGCAAAGGAGCATTTCGCAGATCTTGCTGTTGATGCTGTTAAGCAAATAGCTGAGAAGAGGGGCGATCAGTGGATTGCAGATGTTGACCAAGTTCAAATTGTAAAGAAGACTGGTGAGAGCATCCTAGATACGCAGTTAATTAAGGGTATAATTGTGGACAAAGAAGTTGTCCATACCGGGATGCCTAAAAAGGTTGAGAAAGCGAAGATAGCGCTTCTAGACTGTCCACTAGAAATTGAGAAAACTGAAATAAGTGCAGAAATAAGAATCCGTGACCCAGCCCAGATGAAAGCTTTCCTTGAAGAAGAGTCGCATATGCTGAGGGATATGGTTAATAAAATTAAAGCTTCAGGCGCAAATGTCCTATTCTGTCAGAAAGGCATAGACGACTCAGCGCAACAGTTCCTAGCTAAGGAAGGAATTCTAGCTGCAAGAAGAGTAAAGAACTCTGATATGGAGAAAATGGCTAGAGCGACTGGAGCAAGGATTGTAACCAACCTAGATGACTTAAAGGCAAGGGACTTAGGTTCAGCCAGCCTAGTTGAGGAGAGAAAAATCGGTGAGGACAAAATGATTTTCGTTGAAGGCTGCAAGGATCCAAAATCTGTTAGCATACTCATTCGGGGAGGACTAGAAAGATTAGTCGATGAAGCTGAGAGAGCAATGCACGACGGGCTCTGCGTAGTTTCAGATGTTATTGAAAAGAACAAGATAGTTGGTGGTGGCGGATCAATTGAATCTGAAGTAGCGAGGAAACTACGTGACTATGCCGCTAAAGTTGGTGGAAGAGAACAATTAGCTATAGAAAGTTTCGCCGACTCCATTGAAGTAGTTCCAAGAACATTGGCTGAAAACGCTGGTTTAGACCCGATAGACATAATGGTTGCGCTGAGAGCTGCACATGAAAAGGCTAAGGGGGAATGGGTTGGCGTAGACGTTTTCAGCGGCAAAACAATCAACATGATGGACGCTGGAATAATCGAGCCACTGAGCGTAAAAGAACAAGCCATAAAATCAGCTGTTGAGGCCGCAACAATGATTCTGAGAATAGACGATGTAATAGCAGCTTCAAAAGCAAAAATGCCAAAGGGTCCACCTCCAGGCGGTCCAGGAATGGGGCCTGGAATGGGATACGAGTAAATTCTCCGGAAAACGCTTAAATCTCGTAATTTCTCTTTTTTGATACTGCTCCGGTGAAAGCTCCGGTAGAGGAGTTCTATTCTCCGCCGATTATAGCCCGGTCAAGTATAGTGGCCTCTCGTCACTTAACGGGAGAAAGTCACGGACCCGGGTTCAAATCCCGGCCGGAGCACCAGTTTTCAATTTAAAAATTAGGGGTCGCTATTCCGTTCTTCTCCTGTATCTCTTTTGCCCTTCTTTGTGCTTCCGATTATAAAGAGAGATAATTAAAAAATTATTATTTTAAAACAGATTTCTTCTTTAAGTCCAAATACTTCGAGTAAATAGATTTATTTTAACATAGTTATAATAAATAACCATATGAGGGAATCGCTGAAGAGTGGGTTTAGTTTCGGCACAGCTACTGGAATAATAACAACACTCGGATTGATAGTGGGGTTAAGTTCTGGCACTCACTCAGTTCTTGCTGTTATTGGAGGAATAATATCAATAGCAGTATCCGATGGCCTAGCTGAATCAATGGGTATGCATATCTCAAAAAAATCTGAAAGCAAACTCTCAATTTATGTATGGGAATCCACATTTGCTACTTTGATGGCAAAATTTCTTACGACGATGACATTTGCCATTCCCATCATTTTAATCAACCTTTCAACAGCGGTTATGCTAGATGTTGTTTGGGGATTATTTCTTCTAACTGTTCTCAGCTATTTCGTAACAGAATATAAAAAAGAGAAAAAATGGAGGGATATATTAGAGCACCTGTTAATTGCGATATTTGTCATTATCACAGCCTATTATGTCGGCGAATGGATACACGCCAAGTTTGCTTAAAAATAAATCTTTCACTGAAAGCCAGAAGAAGGCTATCAACCTAAATTAATACACACCTTCACAATGCCTTATAGGTGAAAAAATTATGGGTAGAAGGGTGATACTTATTTCTGGAACTCCAGGTACCGGCAAGACATCTGTTTCTAGGCTTTTATCATCTAAATTGAATGTTCCGCATATTGATTTAGGTAAGCTTGTGGTAAGGGAGAAAATTGTTTCAGGAATTGATGAGGATCGCGGAAGCTTAATAGTTGATGTTTCCAAGCTTAAACGCAGATTAGGTGAAATCGTTGGGAAGTCTAAGGACTACGTGGTAGTTGATGGGCATTATGGTGTTGATGTTATACCTGCGAAACTTCTTGCATTAGCATTCGTGTTAAGGTGCGATCCTCACGAGTTAAGGGCTAGATTAAAGAAGGGTAGGGTGAAGGAGAGAAAGATTTCTGAAAATTTAGCTGCAGAGATTCTCGACGTTTGTTTATGGGACGCAATTAGCGCTTACAATGTTAAAGCAGTTTGTGAGATCAACACCACTGGGAGAAGCCCAGAATCCGTGGTTAATGAAATATTAGCTGTTTTACGCGAGAAGAAGAAGGCAACCGTTGGTAAGGTTGACTGGTTAGGAAAATTGGATAGAGAAGGTCGCCTAGAGGACTTTATGGGTTCTTGGTAGGCATTCATTCTCCAAGTCCACTTACAAGGTCATGTCTAGTTAGTAGAGTTATATTCATTCTATTGGCGTAAGCTTTCGCGTGGTCGCTAAATTTTTCAGCTATCACCATGGGTGGGGTACTCCTACATCTGAGGCTGCCTTCTCCACGTTTATGATCATGTTAACTCCAATTGTTCTATTCCAACTCATAATCCTCACAAGATGAGTTGAAATTGCCTTACTAACTCGTAGGTCGAATTTCTATGTGGTTCCAGATGTGCCCTCTAAAGTTATGTTTGTCTCTATTTTGTATTCGTTTTTTTAAAATATTTGACAGCAAGTTCGCTTAGTGACTGAGCGCACATAAAGAGGCCTCTATGGCTTCACAAAAAAGTAAATACTCGCTGATGAAAAAGTTTACGACAAGTGGCGAGAGTTGCTACTAATAATAACTTGCTATAAATGTGGACGCTTATTAATCGCTAAAGCTGGGCAAAAAACTAGAGGCTGTCCATACTGTGGGGTTGGGTTGCAGGTTAGAAAAGCTAAGGTTGTGGCGCATGCTAAATCTTCAAAGGAAGCTTCAGTGTTGCTTCGTAAGTTAAAAGAGAAAGCTAGAGAAAACTAGGTTTGTTCACTGAACTTCTATGCAAGGCGATAAACTGCCTTTCCTGTCTTCTCATCTGTTGTCTTCTTTATTACGCCACTTTCAATCATACCATTTAGAGCTGGAAGCAATTCACAACAGAAGTCATCAGTCTTCATCATTGCAGCAATTTGTTCTTGGGTTAGTGTTTCATTTATCTCAAATAACCTGTATAGTTTGGTCTGCACAATTAACTTCGATATAGCTGGCTGTCGGGGCTCTTCTTCTATCTCAAGCCGATCTGGGCGCTCATAGAATCTTTCATGCATAATTGCAGCTAATTGATTGTCAGGCATTTTTTGGGCTATGTAAGGTTCAGGCTCCACATAGATTGTGAAGGCGTTCGGAATAAGCGGTAGATTTATGATGGCTTCACCCGGCTTCAGGTAATGAAGGTAAGTCGCCTGCTTATCTGTAAGGTTCATTGCTCCCTGTAGAAGTCTTCTGTCGTCTTCATTTTTTATTCGATGCACTATCCTAGTAGCGGCATTCTTCAGAATTTCATTAGAAACCTGAGTTGGGAACTGTGAAATTATCACTAATCCCTCACCAAATTTCCTCAGTTCAGAAATCATTCTCTCCCCTATTGACGGTGGTTCCTCTAAGCGTCTGGCTGGAATTATGTTTCGGGCTTCCTCAATCACTGTGACATGTTGAAGCTTTGAGAAACGCTCTCTGGTTCGCGAATCGTATAAAAGCTTAAGGAAAATTGAGGTGAAAATTTTTCTAATTTCTTGCTCCTTAAAGTGCCCAAGCTCAACTGAAACAACATTGCTTAAAATCTCCTCAAATGGAATTGTCGACTGTCCATTTAATGCTTCACCAGCCTGCCCCTCAGTTAAAGGCTTCAACCTTCTGAGTAAGGCAAGCTTTGTTTCATTGTCATATGCTGAACGTATCGGTGCATGTTCAATCTCTTGAACCATAGTTGAAATTATAGGCGGTGAGGCATTTTTACCGGTTAAGCATCCGCACCTCCTGTAAGCATTTCGTAAAGCCTCTCTGAACATGTAGCTCTGCGACGGTGTGAAAATGAATATGTCGGCAAATATGTCTGTCACCAAGCTAATATGTTCACTTAGATCCTCTGAGAGCGAGGGATCCAAAGGGTTCATTGTTAACGGTGCTATTGACCTTCCAGGGGTGAAAACGACGCCACCTTTACTTATTATCAGGCTACGGTACTCACTGTGCCAATCAATCACTAACACTTTCACTTCCATGTCAATCAATCTTGACAAAATAACGCTGGCTGTTGTTGACTTCCCAGATCCAGTCATACCGAAAATTGCAACATGCGTAATCAGATCGTCGAGGCTTAATTGTACCCTGTAAAGATTCCTCCCATGCTTTCTGACCCAACCTAAAATTGGGCCGAATCTCTCTACATCTCCAAGTTTGGGCAGGCTGAAGTAGGGTTCTATTACTGTGTCAACTATTGTGGGCGTTGGTAGAACAAAGCTTGTTAGTACAACAACTTCAGGCACGATAAGCACATTTAGCGATGAAGAACCGTGGAAGGGTAGAAAAAACTCCCAATTACCTCAAGTAAATCAGCATCTCTAAGCCTCACAGCCTCCATCTCAGGGAAAACAGCTGTGATTGATGTAAGGACACTGTTTAAGTTTCCCTCAAGAACTGTAAGTGAGTTTTCTAAATTTTCTTTCTCATCATCAATCCAGGTTGTGAATAACACTTCTGTTTGAAAAAATCCGCATCTCTCCCCAGTGGATAATCTATTCACCTCAGACGCTTCACCCCTATTCAACCTACTGTTTCCTGAGCTGATTGAAGTTAACCCCATGCTAATCGGGTTAAGAGAAACTATGTAGAAACATGGTATCCCACGTTTTTGAAGACCTGAGAAAAAATCTCGCAGTTTATAGAACGTAGTAATATACTCCAACCTATCCGGGCAGTATTCATCATCAATCTCAGCTCTAGGTATCTTCGGCCTGCCGGTTAGCCTTATTACAGCCATCGCTTTAACTTTCGCCTCTGATTCAAATACAAGAAATTTTCTTTGTGTAATTTTAGCTCTAGCTATTTTCAGTATCTCAAAAACATCAACTTCATCTTTGTTAAGCATTTTAACTTGAAGCTTCTTTTTGCGAAAAAATTTGATAAAGTTGAATGAGGTGCGCCTAAGGAAAACAATGTAGATGAAGGAAAGTAAGCCTACTGCAACTATTAGAAAAATTGCAACATAGCCGAAATTCCTTGTTGCTAAATCGGTTAATAACCATCGAACATCAAACAAGAATACAATAAATAATGCTATTATAATGGAAATTTTTGTAATTTTCTCTGATTGTTTCAACAATTTTTGATCAAGCCCAGCCGAATAGTCCTTTTGCAATTTCCTGTAGTTCTTTCCAAGTTTTGTCGAAAAATGATACAACAAATTTTGTTATGTCTCGTGTTACTCCTAGCATTACTGCCAATGTGAATAATGCTATACATATTAACAACCCCTCTTCAAGGAGCTGTGATGCAGAACGGTCACGAAGGAAACGTAAAATCTGCTTAATCAGCTGTTTCACTGAGAGTCCCAGTTTTCAGTCTGTGAGCGTCTATTTAAGCACCACATTAACAAGCTAACTATGTGACTTAGCTATGAAATTTTCGAGAATGTGCTTCTCAAGTCTTAATTTCTCGAAAGCCTCTTTCAAGCTGTCTCCCTCTATGCAATGTATGCCATAAGATGCGGCAAGTGAACGTGTCTTCTCTCCTAGTTTTGGAACGGTTATAAAAACAGCTAACGCATTCCTCACATCCATCAGTTTTGCATATAAAGAGACAACAGCCCGATGTTTAGCTTCGCTCGGGTTCACATCTATATCAATTAAAACTACTTTCTCAGTTACTCTAGGTGAGCGGGCTACTAAATCAAACCTATGGGTGACACCTGATGTTCCCGTTACGAAACCTGGAATCTCAACATTAAGTCCGGTGTCCTTTAGCAGTTTTTCCAAGGGGGTTATGTCAATAATGTTTCTCTTAATTTCATCTATACGTGACTTATTCAACGAGAACGCATAAATGTCCTGCAAGTTAGCATCAGTCACAATAAAATCCTTTCCACACGCTCGGCAAGTACAAAATTGTAGCGGAGAATCCAGATTTTTTTTACATTCCTCACATGTATAAGTCACGCCACGAATGGCATAATCGGTTCCCGGGCTTGTTAACTGCGATAGTTCCTTATGGCAGTGGGGGCAGATTAAACCCTTCTCGGTCTTGTATTCTTCTTCCAAGTCAAGATGTCCACAGTAGAAATGCTCTATGACTCGATGTTTAATTATTCTTACAGAATTACAGTTGGGGCATCGTAATGTAAACATGATATTAAAAGAATTGCATAATGGGCAGGATACGATTCTACTATAAAATGTCTTCGTCAAAATGTTGGCCGACGCCAATCGATTCAGCAAGTTTGCCGTTTCATTTGGTGGAAGTTCAGTAATTTTTTCAGCGGAAGGGTACCTAAAACCATAAATCGGATCCATAGTGGGCATAATTTCCTCTATTTTGCCCTCCAAAATCCTGTCCAATAGAGTTATGGCATTTCGATCACGGAATACACTGGAATTTTCTTCAGGCATAGTTCTTCTTCCTCCGCTGCTTAATTCACCTTTGAGGCTCTGCCAGTAGCCTTTCAACAGCCTCTTTTATTCGTCCCCATTCCTCAGCATTGCGTATGCCAAGTTTCTGTTTTCTTTTCCACTTCTCCTTACCAGCTTGTCTATCAAAACGCCACTGCCACAAATATACGTCAATAGATCTCTTGCCAAACGTTTCTGTTGAGAGAACAGCTTTCCACCATCCCGCTGTCTTATAAATATTAATGCCTGCAAGGACCCTTACATTTGGATCCACTGGATAAGGTTCTTCTGCTGGTTGGCTCAACCTCTCTCACTCCATAAGTGCTCAATATAGAAGGTAAAATCTACTGTATAACTTTTTCAATCTCTATAAATCTACCATTAATGTGCACGCCTCTTTGTATATCCTGGCCTTGGGCGAGTCACTTTTCCCTCTTTTTCCATCTCCACTAAGATCCTCTCAGCTTCCTCTCTCCCCATGCCGAACTCTCTCTTCAGCGCCCTGTATATGCTCTCATCCTCAGCCATTTCAAGTTTAGCTATAGTTCTGAGGATATTCCTTCGCTCTGGGGGTATTCGCGCTTTTTTAGCCTCAACTATTCTTCTCAGCTCAATCTCTGTGGGTATTTTTCCTAAAGGCCAAGCCTTCTCCATTAAGAAAAACTTTATCATTGCCTTATAGTCGCCTTCTCGAACAAGCGTGACTAAGCCTCTACCATAAGTTGGTTTTTTACCTGTAGCCTTCTCGTAATTCTCCACCATGCTGCTAGTAATCCACTTTGGCAACTCCTCAGGCGTACCCACATTCTTTTTTCTTACGGACACATTCTCCAAATATGTTACCGAAATTGTGTCATACATGTAACCCTCCAACAAGCTATTCTGGAAAACCATAGTGTCCCCCTCCAACTGAGGGTAAACGGCTCCTGGCGGGCACATGCTCGCTTTAACCAAAGCCTTTCTAAACTCACTATCTATGCTTACCTTAAACAGCCACGTACCGGACACAGCGTCCTTGACTCTATAATACCGCACTTCTCCCCTTCTCAGCGCCCTAGCCACGAAGTCAAACCACACGTCGCTCTCTCTTATCTCCAAGAGAGCTATTTTCATCAATCTATCTACGTCAGCGAGCAATCCTGATAATCCTCTCAAATAGAGACGGTATTACCTATGATAACTTAAAATTTTGCAAAGTAACTAATGAGAAATTTGCCCTAATATCTCCTCAGGGCTAAATTCTTCACGTGACCTAACAGAGGCCTCTTCAACATAGAACCTAATCGAATAGTCAAGAGCGTCCTCACTAACAGGGATATAATCAAGCTTTGACTGAAAGTATTTCGGGAGAGACATAGCGCAAGCCAAACGAACTGCGCGATCCTCTAAGCGTGCAGAAAAACGGACAACCTCCTTCGGTATCCTCTCCAGAATAGCCTCCCGCGCCTCACCGATTTTCTGATACATCTCAGATGTTATCATAACTGGCTTAAATTGAAAACGATCTTTAACTAATGGATGCTTTGTTTCTATGGCATAGATCAATGATAGGTGATCCCTAATTCTTCGTGCGCCTTTATCTATATCCACTTCACCTAGAGCTAATCTCATCTGACTCTTAGCAATCTCAACAAAACGTGATTTTGTTAACCTATGAAGACGACAAAGGGTTCTATCCTCAATGGCGTTAAAGTTTGGATCCTGAACTGTCACCTCGTATCCCCGACCATAAACAGCCACGTTATAATTAACACTGAAGAATGAATTGAAACGATATGGACCTATGGTTTCTCGGTGCAGCTCATACTTTATTTCCCCCCTCTCCATAGCCAGCTTCAACGGCTCGACCATACCTTTGTACTTAAACCAATCATTGAATTCAGGGACTATGAAGTTAAACGTCTGCCCAGTGTAAGCTTGACCAATTCTAATGAAACGAGCCGGGCTAATTCCTCCAGCATATCTATTTCTGCCAGGAACTCCGTGTGGTGGAATTTTCGCTTCAGGTTTCCCAAGGATCATATCTCTAGTGGAGAATGTTTTCCCAGTGCCAGGCTCCCCAAACAAGGCTAGGTTAAAACCTGTACTCATACCCGTCTTACCCTGCTCATGGGCTATTATCACGTTAGCCAATCCATATTGTTGCGATATGCTAAGCAGGCTATCAAAGTATAGAACTGGGCCGAATAAGTCTTGAAGATATTTTGCGATAAAAGAAATCGACGTTTCCTTTCCAAACGTTATTGTGTCTTGTAGGCGGTGCTTAAGTAAATCAGCTAGGTACTCATTCAACTCTTGGTCCAGTAACCTGATATACTCACGTTCCTCATGCACATAATCAACTTCAGCTACTTCGGCTTTAGTTGGAACTACAGCTGGCAACGCACGGAGCGATGGTTTTTCACCGAATTCCAACATCACTAACGGCATAACTTCCTCAAGTATCTTCCATTCTTGGTACTCCTCTCCAGTATAGGAGGTTACTATTATTTTCAGCAGTTCAAGTTCCTTAATTATCGGGAGGGGATCAATTTTCTGTCCTGCGCTTTCTAAACTTTCTTTAATTTCTTTAAGATTGCAACTTCTACCAATTTGAACAATTGTCTTTAGAACCAGTAAACCCTTCCGCCCGTACTTTTCTTTCACTTCATTGATATTATTTTGAAGCATTTTCCATGAACCTGTAAGGGCAAGAGAACCATTTTCATATGTGTAATATTTGCCCCTGAAAACAACCCATCCCCAAGGAGCATAGTTATGGAAAATCTCCATAAGCTGATCATCATTGATATTCGATGCTACCTCAAAGGCAGCCGCATCCTCATCAACATCCCAACCGCTACTAAAACGCTCAAAATAGGGTAGGTTTAAGCCTCTACCTATCGCAAAAAGTTTAGCTTTAGAAAAGCATCGTTTCAAGAGTACTTTGCGCTCAACGATTTTTTCGCTTTCCACCATTTAAACCACTTTACGACCCTAAGTAATTGATCATAGTTTTACTAAATTCATCCTGCGAAATCCAGCCCTCATCCTTTAATTCCTTTAACCCTTTACTCAAAGCTTCTTCTAAGTTAGGATCTTTAAGCAAGTTTCCAGAAGAGCCTAATTCATACAATTCTTCCTCAAGTCTCTCATCTTTACTCACCACTTTTAGGAAATGCTTAGTGAAATACTCCGTTAACTCTTTAGATATTGGCTCCAGAAGAAATGAAATCTTATGTCTAAATACCGAAATCGCTCTTTTAATACTCTTCAATACACCTTCATAACTCTCAACTTTCATTGGCGGATAGATGTCGTACCTCATTCTTCTCTCCGACTCATAACAAACAATGTAAAATGGGACACCTATTAGTGTAGTTTCACCCAGTTTCAATTGAATAATAGTTCCTTCGAGGCTTGATTTCTGCAGCTTCTTACTCTCAATTAGCTTCCCAATAGAATTGGTTATAGTCGAGGTCTTTGAATTCAGATCATCCATTTTCCTCTTTTTAGCATTAATCTCAGATTCACGTAACATCTCAAGTTTCTTAACCTTGTCCATCTCACCTTCAATCATCTCTTGATATTTTTCGTTCAACCCCTTTACTTCCGACTCACCTTTTTTTCGTATTTTTTTAATGCGCCTTGATACTATCGAAATTTTCTTCTTAACCAAGGAAGCTTCCTTCCGATACCTCTTCAACTCTCTGTTCCAATACGAGGCAACATCCTTGTTCCTGCGACGCTTGTAAGCCTCCTTCTGTCTAGCGCACTTATCCGTCTTCTGCATTAATTTTCGTAATTCATTCTCATACCTAGCCTGCTCCTTTGATGCAGCTGCTAATCCCTTTTTATTAGCCTTTACAGTCTTCAATAGTTCAGTATCGCGTTTCTTCTTTAATTCCTCAATTTTCTTCTCAATATCTGGCTTTATGCGGTTAATTTCAACTGCATACTTCTCTTTTATTTGGTCAATTTCTTCCAGAACTTTTTGATTATGAACCTTTGTTTCCTCTGTGAGAACAGCAGCAGCGCTCTTCAGAGCCTCAATGTCCACTCTTACTCTTTCCCACTCCTCAACTAGCTTTCTAGCTTTCTCTTGAGCAATTTCTTCATCAAACTTGGGCGATACCATTTTTATGTCCGGTGATGTCCTCAGATTCTCTTTTCTTGCATATCGTGAAAGTTCTGAGAGCAAGTTCTTATTCATAATAACAAAATCAACTGAAACCTTATCCTCACCTTTAAAACTCTTAAACGTTTTAATGTATTCCACTAAAGTCCTTCGGTAAAGTTCCCGATCGGTTGAAGTCCTCTTAAAGTCACTGATGAAAGCCTCAATGTCAGGTATACTCATGTAAGCTATCGTGTTAGAGACCAGCCCTAAACCATCTATAACCAAGCAGCCATCTCTCCATGGAACTGCGTACATAGGATAATATAGTTTTGAAACAAATGAACTACTTTCTAAGGGAGCCTTAAGCAATCCACCCTTACCCCTCCTTTCCTCAGCCAAACAAAGGATAGACGCTATCTCCATCTCGGAAGTGAAAGGCTTCTTCCTGTCTTCAGCATTCATCGTATAAGGCAAAGTCGAAAAAAGTTGTCTCATAGTCTTTCAATACTAATAGGTGTTCTCATTAATAAAAAATTAAATAAAATCACCCAACCAGACTCCGAACAGCATTTTAACCAGCCAATAAGACTTATACATAAAGTTAAATTATCCCCTAAAAATTGAACAAATTAATAAGGTGCCGTCATTGACTAAGAAATCAACCCGCCTAGACAATTTGGACATTCAAATACTCAAAGCACTAAGTGAGGACGCTAGAAAAAGCTCCCGAGAAATAGCTAAAGAGCTTGGCGTAGCCACAGGCACAATCTATAGCAGGGTTAAGAAACTAACTGATGAGAAAGTAATAAAGGGCTATGTGCCAATACTTGACGCCTCAAAGGTAGGCTTCGAACTTACAGCTCTAATACTCCTACAGGTTGATGGAAAATTTCTAGTAGATGTTGAAAAAAACCTAGCCGCACTTGATAATGTATACTCGGTATACGATATAACTGGAGACTATGATGTTGCAGTGATAGCAAGGTTTAGAGATAGAGCCTCATTGAACAGGTTCATTAAATCAGTTTTGACTATTCCTCACATAAAAAGAACAGTTACAAACGTCGTTCTAAACATAGTCAAGGAAGACGCAAAAGTTAAGTTATAGATTAGAAATTTTCATTCGGAAACTAAACGTAAGATGTATTAAGGAATAATCGTAGATACGCCTTTTACATGCTTGTCTTCAATAATTCGTGAGGGCTTAAAATTGAAATCAAAAATTGCTAAACGAGTTCAAGAAGTTGAAAGGTCACCTTTCTACGCGATTACTGATTATGCGCGCAACCTGAATCTAAAGGACGCGATATTCCTAAACGTAGGCGAACCTGACTTCACAACTCCAAAGCACATCATCGAAGCAGCAAAAAAAGCTCTTGATGAAGGTTTTACTCATTACTCTGGCGATAAGGGACTGTTGGAACTTAGACAATTAATAGCTGAAAAACTGCGTAAGGAAAGGAGATTAGAAGTTGACCCTGCAGAAGGAGTGATAATCACTTCCGGTGGGGGGGAAGCCAACTGGACAACATTAATGTCACTAATAAATCCTGGTGACGAAGTCATTATTCCAAGCCCATATTATCCGCCCTACAATACCACAGTACGCTTAGCAGGCGGCGTGCCAGTTCCAGTTCCACTCAAAGAAGAACTTGGATTTGAATGGGATCCAGAAGATGTTGAAAGAAGAATCACAAAGAAGACTAAGCTCATAATTGTATGCAGTCCCGACAATCCAACAGGTGGAGTTCTAAGTGAAAAATGCATTAGAGAACTTGCAAGAATAGCTCAGGATCACGACCTCCTAGTATTATCAGACGAAGTTTATGAAGCCTTTTTCTACGGTAAAGAAAAATTCTGCTCAATAGCCTCAGTTCAGGGAATGGAGGAAAGAACAATAATCACAAACAGCTTCTCTAAAACCTACGCCATGACTGGATGGAGGGTTGGCTTCGTAGCCGGGAGCTCAGACATAATTTCTAACGTCCTAAAAGTGCATTACGCTACAACAATATGTGCTTCAACAATTTCTCAGAAAGCAGCTATAGCTGCATTAACAGGACCTCAAAGCTGCGTTAAAGAAATGGCCGCTGAGTATGATAAAAGAAGAAAAATTATAGTGGAAGGTCTGAATAAGATCCCAGGTTTCAAGTGCAGCATTCCGAAAGGCGCTTTTTATGCATTCCCAAACATAAAGGAATTTGAAATGCCTTCTGAAAAATTTGCAAAGTATCTTGTGAAAGAGGCTAGAGTTGTCACAGTTAATGGGTCAGCGTTCGGTCAAGACGGTGAAGGTTATCTTCGAATTTCCTACGCAGCCTATAGTAAAAACATTGTAGAAGCTTTAGATAGAATTAGAGAAGCAACTGAAAAACTTAAGTAAACCATAATCCTCTCGAGGGGTCAAGCGGTGCCTAAAAAAATAAGGGAAGGGAATGACGTGCTCCTCTTCCTAGATAAGAGAAGAACATATCTGATTAAGGCTAAAAAAGGACAAGTTCTGCACACACATAAAGGCTTCATTCATCAAGATGACATCATAGGCAAATATTATGGCGACCGAGTCGAATCAAACATCGGTGTTGAATTCGTTCTGCTTAAACCTCAAATCCAAGACTATGTTACAAAAATGTTGAGAAGAACCCAAATAATCTATCCTAAAGACATGGCGCTGATTATCCTGAACACAGGAATCGGACCTGGCTGGAAGGTTGTTGAGGCAGGAACTGGAAGCGGCGCCCTCGCCAGCTTCATCGCCCACTACGTAAAGCCAAGTGGCCGCGTTTATAGCTACGAGATCCGTGATGAATTCATTGAGATAGCCAAGAAGAACATAGAGAAAGCTGGGGTCCTAGATTACATTGAGATTAAGAATAAAGATATCACGCACGGGATTAGCGAGAAGAATGTTGACGCTGTTATACTGGACTTAGCAACGCCATGGCTTGTTGTGACACATGCTTACAAGGCGTTAAAAGGTGGTGGCGCTTTCGCTTCATTCAGCCCAACAATTGAGCAAGTTGTTGAAACTGTTGAGGCATTGTATGAAAAAGGCTTTGTCAACATAGAGACTGTTGAGTGCTTAGTCAGGAGTTTTCAGGTGAAAAGAGGGCAAACTAGACCTGAAACGTTGATGATAGGTCACACGGGGTACATTACATTCGCAAGAAAAGCTGTGTAACATAGCAAACTGAAATTCTAGTAAGAGAACATCTGAAGAGCGCTTAAGAGAGTTAGATCGTCAGCAGTAACTATTCCAACAGGTCTCTCCCTGTAAACTATGGGCACTCTTCTTATTCTATTCCTACTCATCGCCTGAAGAACCTCCATAACTGTTGCACTAGGCGGAAGTGATATTACATTCTTTGTCATAAATTCCTCAACTTTAACATTTTTCGGGTTCATATCCTGTGCGAGCACTCTGATAACCATGTCCCTCTCCGTGATTATACCCACAACACGATCATTCTCAGTTACAACTAGGTATCCTGCTCCCTCCTTAGTCATTAATTTAGCCGCATCCGCAGCTGTCCTAATGCTCTCTATTGTTATGACATGCCTGCTCATTATCTCATCCACCTTGATGTTGGAACTGATTTTTCTCATCAAGAATTTTCCTCTCCAACATCTATCAGCATTTAAAACAGTATTTATCATTTTTCGCCGATACTCATACATTAATTATTCTTATTTATTAATAAAAGAGAACTATGGGATGTTCCCAAATTTAGCAAAATGAGGGTGTAAGCCGAATGACATCAACTGTATTATCCATCGCAATTGCTCTACCACTGCTAAGCCCATTTTTGCTTTACCCCATAGGAAGAAAGTTTAAGAAAGCAGCTGGACTGCTTTCAACAATTGTACTCGCCGCATCAACAGTCATGCTGCTCTCAACTGTCCCAACATTTCTTGATAATAGAAATCCAATCTATGAAGAATACAACTGGATTAGCGTCTTAAACATAACATTCGGTTTTCGTTTGGATGGTCTGAGTCTCCCGATAGCTGTTATCATAGCGGTACTGAGCACCCTGACCGCAATCTACAGCCTTGAATACATGAAAGAGAGTGAAGGGCAATCAGGGTACTATGCTCATCTACTCTTTTTCTACGCTGGAATGGAGGGAGTCGTCCTAGCAACTAATCTATTAGAGCTGTACTTCTTCTGGGAGCTGATGATTATTCCAAGCTACTTCCTAATACTTTTCTGGGGCACACCAGAGAAAGCTCCGAGGGTTGGCTTCAAGTACTTCATTTACACCCATGTAGGATCCTTATTTTTACTACTTGGAATACTTTTGACCTACAACTACACTCATACATTCAACCTTCTAACGCTTCAAACAGTTTTGAAGGAAACCAGCGTACCCGCTACAATGCTGAAGTTGATAGTTATTTTTATGATGATAGGCTTCATGGTAAAAATGGCGGTGTTTCCACTCTACACATGGCTTCCAGACGCCCACTCCGAAGCCCCTACACCTATAAGTGCTCTACTTAGCGGGGTCATGATAAAATGCGGCGCTTACGCCATGGTCCGAGTAGTGGCAATTTGCTTTGCTGAGACCTTTACAGATTTTTCTCTTGCACTTGCAGTAATAGGAGTTACCACGATGATCTATGGAGGTCTCTTAGCCATCATCCAGACGGACCTCAAGAGGCTATTGGCCTATTCCAGCATAAGCCAAATGGGATACATATTCTTCGCGTTCTCCGTCTACACTCAATTAGGATACGTTGGAGGGCTTTTTCACATGATCACACACGCTTTGGGTAAAGGTCTTCTCTTCATGGTTGCAGGTATCGTCATGCATCAGACTGGGCTTAGAGAAATTAAAAAACTCGGAGGCTTAGCCAGTAAAATGCCTATCACAGCGGTTGCGGCAACAATAGGTGCTCTAAGCTTAGCAGGTTCTCCTCCGTTTTGTGGTTTTGTTTCTGAGTTCCTAATATTTTATGGAGGTCTAAGTGCGGGTGGGCAGTTAACAATTCTCACAGGGTTTGCTCTGATAAGCACTGTCATAACTGCTGTGTATTATCTTCTATTTATTTGGCGAGTGTTTCTAGGTTCAACCCCAGATCATTTAAAGGGTGTTAAGGAGGCCTCACCATTAATGTGGATCCCAATAGTCACACTAGCAGCTATAACTATTATACTTGGTGTAAGCCCCGAATTGCTTACGAATGTCCTCACTCAAGTTGCTACGCAAATAACAGGAGGTTAAAATCACTAACATCCTTGCGAATTCAATTTTAAAATTCCCAGTGCATCATTACCAAATGCCCAGTAATTTCATGATTGTTAATAGAGCCAATAAAATGACTCCGATAAGGTATGCAAGAACATAGTGCTGAACCATTCCCGTCTGGATTCTCCTCACGGTTTCAGCAGTTTTAACAAGTCTATTGGCGAAGCGATTCACAAAACCGTCGAGGACTTTAGTATCAAAGGTGTTGCTTATTGCAGAAAATGAAACCATAAACTCCGCCATTTCATAGTTAAATATATCTAATGGTTTATCGACCCATCTATAGAACCTTCGGCAAACATTCGCCGTCAAGCTTGCAGCTACTTGATTTAAAGCATCCAAGACGCCGTCGACCCAATTAAATATCCAGCACATTCTATGTGTTCCGTCTATGAATATTCTGTTTAAAGCATCCAAGACGCCGTCGACCCAATTAAATATCCAGCACATTCTATGTGTTCCGTCTATGAATATTTTATAGTAGATTTTGTCGAAGTAGAATCCTTCATTCACTAACTTTTCTAGCTCTAAACCCAACCGCCAGGTTCTTAAAACATAAATTGAAACTTTTCTTCGATAATATATGAAATAGACTGGAATTCCGCCCGCAACAAGTGCGAGAAGCGATAACGCTACTGTAGCCGCCTCAATTTGTATGTGGGCGTATTCTATTCCCAGAGGGCCTGCAATGTTGGCAAGCGTTACTCCAAATAAGCCAATTTCGAGTAGACCGCTTATAAAACATGATATTGTCAACACCAATATTGGGGCAAGCATAAGAATGGGCGCTTCATGTATATGCTTTTCATTAAGATGCTCAGACTTCTCACCTAGAAACGTGATGGAGATCCAACGCAAACTGTAGGCGAAGGTCAAGGCGGATGAAATCAGCATAACTATTAGGAAGGGATACATCTGAGACTCGTAAGCAGCTGCTATAATGAGGTCTTTACTCCAAAAGCCGTTAAGCGGCGGAATGCCTGAAAGACTTAATGCGCCTATTAAGCAAGCGGTGAAAGTTATCGGCATTTCTTTTCGAAGTCCGCCCATAAGTCTTATGTCCCTTGTCCCAGTCGCATGCATGATGGCTCCCGCGCACATGAAGAGAAGCCCCTTAAAAATCGCATGGTTAACAACGTGAAACAGAGCGCCGGTCAATCCTACAGCTGAAAAAGTTGTGAGTCCAAAGAATATGTATCCCATTTGGCTTATGCTGGAATAGGCCAATAGCCTCTTGAGGTCCGTCTGAGCAAGGGCCATGATGCCACCGTAAATCATCGTAATTACAGCCAATGAAGCGAATAAACTGGTGAGAGAAGTCATCACCCCGGTAAAGAATGTTACCAAAATACGGGCTATGGCGTAAGCGCCGCATTTTATCATGACCCCGCTAAGTAGAGCACTTATAGGTGTAGGGGCTTCTGCATGAAAATCTGGAAGCCATGTATGCAGAGGTAGTATCGCCATCTTAATAGCGAACCCTATCATAAAGAAAGTCACTACTATGACTTGCATGCTTGAATCCATTCTATTGATGAGCTTCGGAATTTCATACATGTTAAGGGTTCCAAGTGATAAGTAGGTAAGTAATATGCCAAAAAGAAGAGAAAAACCACCTACACGGGCGTAGATGAATGTTTTAAAGGAAAATTGTTTCGCTTGACCGGAACCCCATTCTGCAACTAGAAATATCGCCGGTATGATCATAAATTCCCAGAAAATGTAAAATTGAATAAGGTTTGTTGAGAGAATGACGCCGAGCATACCGACGACGAACATTAGGAGTAATGCAAAGTAGGCGCCTAGACCTTCTTCATGTTCCATGTAGGATATCGAATAAATCGAAGCTAGTATGCCGATAAGATCTATTATGAGGGCTACCACAAAACTTACGATATCAACACGCAAACCGAACGTTAAGCCGATAGTTGGTGCCCATGCGTAAACTTCTTCCACTACACCGCCAGAAATCACCTCTGAGCACAATGTCAGCATAGAAGCCGTAAACGCTAGAGCTACGAACACCAACCAACCAGTATTTTTGCCGAGCTTTCTGCCAGCAATATATGCCGCGGGAATCATTAATACGGGTACAAATAAGGCCAGTAGAAGTTTACACACTTTTGATTTGTACTCCCAAGATTTCCTAATAGAAATTGACCTTGTTACCTTATCGGTTTTTCTAGTAGTGGTTACACGAACCTAAATGCCTTTAAGGTGTTGAGAGCGGTTGAAACGCTACAGAAACCGGGTAAATTCTTTAATCTAATGGACGGGCATCCATGGGCAACCGAGGAGAGCTATATCGTAAGCAGTAACGATTCCCACTAATCTGCCCCTATTATCAACTACGGGCACTCTTCTTATTCTATGTCTACTCATTGCTTGAATAACATCTGAAATAGATGCATCAGGAGGATAAGTGACGACATTCCTTGTCATAAATTCCTCAATCTTAACCTTCTTAGGATCTAAATTCTGAGTAATAACTCTGATAACCATATCTCGTTCAGTTACTATTCCAGCAATTTTTCCTTCTTTAGTAACAACTAAACATCCTATGCCATTCTCAGTCATTTTTTTAGCTGCATCTGCAGCAGTCCTAGCACTCTCTATAGTTATAACACGTCTCTTCATAACCTCATTAACCTTCATAGAAAGCGCAAATGATAGTGTCATATTACCCTCCCCAGAATATCATCCTATTAACTATGCTTTTAATGTTTTTGCGTTTTTTCCGTGAAATAAAACCAGTCGTCATGAGAACACTTATTGTACCCAGTATAAAGCCAACCAATCCCCCGACAACTATGCCTATTAGTTCAAAATTTGAGCCGTATTTTTTTCCGACCATATACCCTATGTAAGCGCATACCGCGACCATTATCGGTATCTCTGTACTAACCGACAGCCATTTCATAGATTCGGCTAAATCCCTCCCTTCACTTTCATTCATCAACATAATAGAAGGTCTCCGATGTTCCTTTTTATTAATCAGCGGGCAATTTAAAGTAAGCTTATTCTTTCCGCAATTTATAAAAATAAACATTGATACAAGAGAATAGCAAAGTGTTGGAGGGTAGTGAGTGCTTAGGCCTGCTCGCATGAAGAAAATCAGAATCTTCCTGCGTAAAGACTATTTTGACGCTGTTCTTTACGCGCTTTCAGACCTCGGTACCTTCCAGTTGCTGGATGCTACTAAAGATGTAAAGGCCGGTATAGGGATATTTGAGGTTGTTAAACCCACTGAGATTACAACTAAATGTTCAAGCCTACTTTCTAGAATCGAGGTTCTCATAGCCGACCTAGAAATCCATGAAAAGCCGGTACGTAAGAAATTCCCTGTAGGGAAAAAATCGTTAGAGGAAACACTTGGAGAAATAGAAAAGGAAGTTACTGCGATTGAAGAGGAATATAAGTCCCTCTCATCCGAAATGAAAGATCTTGCGGAAGTACCTGAAGAAGCACTTAGGAAAAAAAATGTAAGAGGTCGATTAAGCAAACTGGTCAAAGAAAAAGGTGATAAACTTCTAGAAATGCGTGAGTTCTTAAATTCTGAAAAACTCATCGCTGAAGCCAAACTCAAAACAATTGAGGCGCCGTTAACCTCTCTAATTGAAGGATGGATGCCTGCATATGCTGAACCTGAACTTACAAGTAAAGTAAAAGAAGCATCTAAAGGCTACTGCGCAGTAGCCGTTGGCGATCCTGAACACGGCGATCATCCTCCTGTTATGATCCGAAATCCAAGTTTCGCTAGACCCTTTGAAAAATTAGTAAAGGCATATGGTTTACCTTCTTATAACGAGATCGATCCAACTTTCTTTGCAGTGTTAACATTTCCACTAATTTTTGGGTTTATGTTCGCCGACATGGGGCACGGCTTGGTTATGTTTCTTCTCGGCCTACTGATAATCTTCTTGAGAAGAAGAGCTCGTCAAGCATCGGGGATGATTCAGTACATGTTTGATGCTGGCGAATTATTTATATTGGCCGGTATAGCGTCTATGTTCACTGGTTTCCTCTTTGGTGAATTTTTTGGATACCACATGGACATTCTACACGAAGTCCTTCATATGGAGATTTTAATTCCTCCGCCGGTTAACATTAGACTCCCCTTTAGCCCCATAGAGCAACCTACCACCATGCTTAAGCTCTCAATACTCATAGGAGCGATCCACATCTCTATTGGGCTAGTTCTCAACCTTGCTAACAAGTTGATTAACAAGGAGTACAAGGGAGCGTTCTTCGAACCCATCTGCTGGATTTGGTTCTATGTCTCATTGATGTATCTGGCGTTCACCTACAAGCTGGACATAACATCATGGACCAAGAGCTCTTTATTAATAGCGGTGGGTTTAGTGTTGCCCGTAATGCTAATGCTATTTGGGAAAGCCTTTATGACGGACTTCATGGAAAGCTTTTCATTCACATTTGAAGCCATTATCTCCACCCTTGGAAATACCGTGTCCTACGGTCGAATACTAGCTTTAGCGTTATCTCACGCGGGAATGGTTACTCTATTCAACCAATTAGGCGGAGGGCTTGACTTGCCGCTTCGAATATTAGTGTTATTCGCGGGAAATGTCCTCGCGATGCTGCTGGAGGGGTTAATCATATTCATTCATACAACCCGTTTACTCTGGGTGGAGTGGTTTTCAAAATTTTATAAAGGGGAAGGTACTGAGTATAAGCCATTTGTGCTTCAAAAATAGAGGAATCAAAATTGCTAACTGACATATTAATCTCAGCTGCAATCCTGATTGCAAGCGGTCTATCCACTATGGGCGCTCTTTTTGGCATAATCACGGCAGGAAGAGCTATGGCGGGCGCAGGTACCCAGAGACCAGAAATTCTAACGAAGGTACTTATCGCCGTAGTTCTAGCTGAAGCTATCGCTATTTATGGTCTGCTATCATCCTTTCTGCTTGTAGCTAAAATGGGATCCATCGTGACCGAAGAGGCCGCTATTAGGGCCCTAACTGCTGGGCTTGTAAACGGCATTTCAGGTTTAGCAGCTGGAATTGGAATAGGCTACTCGGGGGCATCTATGGCAAGTGCTGCTGCGGAGAATCCTGAATCATTTTCAAAGAACGTTGTTGCTGTAGTTCTTGCAGAGGCTATTGCTGTCTACGGTCTGCTGATTGCTTTCATGATCATTTCGAAAATTTAGATCAGTAGTTTTTTCTTTATTACCTCTTCAGGCATGTTATCCTCTTTTCCTTTTATAATTGCCCTCAAATTCTTAACTTCAGCCCATTTAACATTCAGAAAGCCCAAAACTACTCCTACATGAAATGGGGAGGGGTACTTCAAAATATCTCGAATATTTTTAAGCAAGAATTTATCAAAAACTTGTTCCACTGCTGATAATGATTTGGAAGCTTCGTACTCCGCTAAAACTGTTGACAGTAGATTTCTGTAGGGTTTTACCATTAATGCCTTTACAGCATCTTCAACATCCTCAGCTTCAATTCCCCTTTTTACGCTTTCTTCAGTCAATTGGAAAAATATGGATAGAATTAACTTCCGTGTTTGGTCCGCCTTAATATCTAGAGTTTTGCTCCGTAGAATCAGCTTCATATTTATCACATCAATTTCTGTTCCAACAACTCTCTTCGCGATTTCTCTATCCGCCCTATTAATTTCCCCCGCTCCCTTCCATAGCAACCCGAAAATATACTGATCCAAAGCTGTTTCAAGGGAGATCGGTAATCCTGTCTCTTCAAAATCTTCAAGTCCCTTCTCTAAAATTGGGCCGTAATCTGTTTTCACCAAAAGTTTCACTACATCTTTAACACTCTCTGATCTTTCGAGCAAACTTTTACAGAATTCTTCATCTAACTCTCCAACGGGAACTATGTAACTCATAGTTTCTTCAACACTTAACCCCGCAATTTTAGCCCGCAGTATTGTCTTTAAATTTTCAACCTCAAATTTCTTTAACATAACGTCGAGCAACATCCTAACATCCTTCGGCGAGTCTTCTTTGATATACTCATAGGTTTTCAAAAAATGCTCCACAAGCAATCTCTCGAAGGCAATCGACTCAAAACGTTCTAATGGTACAGCAGAAATAACTTCTCGATATGGAGTATGCTCCAAGAAACTGTAGATCTCATCTAAACTCTTCTTAACTAGCGCATTAAAATCATCCTCAGTTAGCATAAATGACATTATGCCATGAATCTTCGGGCTTATATATGCGTATTTCCACAGACGTATCATGAAGTCGCACCTTAAGGCTAAATTACTTATACTCAATAAAAAGACTTAGGTTAACATTTTATTCATTAAATTTAAAGAGATAACGGAATTTTTATAATGATTAATCATTATAATCACGTGTTAAATCTGGAACAATGACTGTAAATGGTATGGTGTTTCTATGATTGCCCTCACAGACATATCGTTCTTTTTGCTCGCTATAGTGACGTTCATTTCGGCCTTAACTGCACTAGAGGCAAAGGAACCTGTATACGCGGCTATGGCTCTTGCGATAACCTTTGCGTCGACAGCTGGGCTCTTTATGCTGCTCGGCGCTTTCTATGTAGCGTTCTTCCAGCTTGCAATTCGTACAGGTGCTGTAATGGTGTTAATTTTGTTCGTTACGATGCTTATTAAGCGAGGCGCAAGGGAGGCCGTGGGAATAAGAGTGTGGGCGATGATCGCTTCAATAGCATTCTTCATTGTTACCGCTTGGATTATTATGATAGTAAATAGTTTGTGGTTTTCACCTCAAAGCCTTTCAACTTTTTCAGTCACTGAGCTTGGTGCAAGTCTTCTTGTCAGCTATGGAGCGGCGTTGGCTATTCTAGCGATTGTTTTGATTATGGCTACTACAGGTACATTAACTTTGATAAAAGAGGAGAAAGAGTGAAGCTGAAGTGGTGCCGTTAGCCTATTATCTAATCCTTTCAAGCGCCCTTCTTGGTCTAGGGTTCTATGGGCTTATCGCTAAAACTAGTGCTATAAGAATGCTTTTCGCCCTTGAAATATTGACGATTGCAGCAAACCTCAACCTAGTGGCTTTCTCAGCCTATATGAGTCCGTCCAACGTTTCTGGGCAAGTGCTAGTCCTTTTTTCAATTGCCTTAGGAGCTGCTGAGGCATCTGTTGGGTTAGCAATAATAATCCTCATGTATAGATTGAACAAGACCGTAGATGTTTCTCAACTTCGTAGATTGAAAGGGTAATGTAAATGTTTTCACACAAATTATCAATCACCTTAGTAACCCCGTTGCTAAGCCCCCTAATAATTATTGGAATAAATACTGAACCAATTACGAAAATTCTCTTCTCAGCTACCACGCAAATTATGGGGAGGTAAAAAATGCTTCCAGGAGCACCATATCTTTCATTCATAATTCCTTTAGTGAGCGCTTTACTAGTGCCTATTGTCGCAACAATTAATCCTAAGACCAGAGGTTGGTTTGCAGTGATTGTAAGCTTTACTTCAGCTGCACTTACTCTCTCAATGATTCCTGATGTTCTTGCAGCATCAGAAGGACACGTTTTAGAGATAACGATTCCATGGGTACCGTCGATGAATTTAAACTTCGGAGTTTTAGTTGATCCTCTCAGCGTTTTCATGGCTAATGTGGCTACTTGCATAGGATCGTTAATTATGCTATACTCGGTGGGCTATATGGCCCATGAGGAGGATTTAACGCGTTACTATTTTCTGAAACTTCTATTCATAGGGAGCATGGTAGGACTTGTGATGGCAAGTAATTTCCTACAAGTTATATTCTTCTGGGAGATAGTGGGCGTATGCTCCTATAATCTAATCAGCTTTTGGTACAATAAACCAAGTGCAGCGAAGGCTGGAATGAAGGCATTCATAGTCACAGCCGTAGGCGATACAGCCTTTCTAATAGGTATTCTGCTTATCTACCTACAAACAGGGTCACTCAATTTTTTCGAAATTAAAGGGGTAGTTGAGGCTGGTAAGATTGCGCTACCACTTCTATCGATAATTTCGGTGCTAATTTTCGGCGGCGCCATCGGAAAATCTGCACAATTTCCGCTACATGTGTGGCTACCCGACGCTATGGAAGGCCCAACAACTGTAAGCGCATTAATCCATGCCGCAACAATGGTTAATGCCGGTGTCTTCTTAGTCGCTAGGACTCATATGCTCTTCGCCGGTGTTCATGTCTGGCTTACAACAGTCATGTACATAGGAGGGATAACGGCGTTCATAGCAGCTACCATGGCTTTGGTCAATGTAGATGTTAAACGGGTATTAGCTTACTCAACTATAAGTCAGCTTGGATTAATGATCACAGCTCTCGGCATCGGTACAGAAACAGGTTGGCTTGGAAGCCAGTTTCATATCTTAAGTCACGGGCTTTTCAAAGCCCTTCTATTCCTTTGCGCAGGTTCGATTCTTCACTCCACTGGAACAACCGACATAAGGCAAATGGGCGGATTACGCAAAGCGATGCCTATAACATTCGCCGCAAGTTTCATCGGGGTTCTATCTCTTTCAGGCATTCCGCCGCTTAACGGCTTTTGGAGTAAAGACCTCATTATAGCAGCTGCTTATGAAGCCCAACTTATGCCGATTCTTATCATTATTGTACTTACATCAATATTGACTGTTGCTTACAGTGTAAGATGGATTTCGCTCATATTTTTAGGTGAAATGAGTGAATATCTGCGAGGGCATCATGTACACGAGTCTCCCCTCATCATGACTGCTCCATTGATAATCCTAGCAGCGGCATCCTGCGTCTCAGGCTTCCTACTTTCAGGCTTCGCTAATTTTATGCACATTGAACATGAAGCTGGGATAGAGCTTATCCCGATTCTATTCACAATTTTTGCGATAGCGATAGGCGGCTTGCCTGCTTATTTTACATATTATCGCAAAACGTTTTCTCCAAAGACGCTCAGCTCAGGGCGCATAGGCAAGGCTATCTATAGTTTGTTAAGCAACGGCTACTTCTTTGACGCAATGTATCACAAGATATTCGTCGACGGCTTACTGAGGCTCTCTAAAGCCGTGTTCAAGTACGTTGAGTTAATTTTTGATAAATTTAATTACGCAGTAGCAAATATGAGCTTGAATTTCGCTAGGTGGCTTTACCATCGACCAGAAGTTTTAATGACTGACAATTTTAACTACGGTTTCGCACGGTTTATGTTAGCGTTCTCCACAGTTAGTGATAAGTTTGACATGAAAGTCGTTGATGGCGCAGTAAATGGTATAGCATCAATTGCAGTAAGATTCGTCGCAACCCTAAGAAGAATTCAAACTGGAGTTATCCAGCAATATATTTTAACCTATATCGCAGGGATTATTTTCCTAGTACTACTAATCGTACTAAAAATACTCAATGTATGGTGATAGCATGTTTCCAGTATTATCCACAATTATCCTTACATCAATTGTAGGCGCTATTCTCGTTTACCTGATTGCACGCTACGATGAGAAAGCATCTAAAGTCTTAGCTATAACAGTGACCACCATAACGTTTCTGCTGTCGCTTTATTTGTACCTCAATTTTCAACCTGGAAATACCTCTTTTCAGTTTGTAGAGGAAATAAATTGGGTAAAGGCATTCGGTATGACTTACACTCTTGGGCTTGATGGGATAAGTTTACCACTGGTAATGATCGCAACTTTTCTGACGACAATTTCGGCCGCTTCATCTTGGAATACCTCTTATAAAACAGGGAAGTATTTCTCATTTCTCCTAATATTTGAGGTTGGCATAGTTGGTGTTTTTTCATCACTCAATCTGATCTTATTCTACTTCTTCTGGGAGCTGGCTCTAATTCCAATGTTCTTCTTAATCATTGAGTGGGGTGGGCCTCGAAGAACTTACGCCGCCATAAAATTTCTTATCTATACTCATGTAGGAGCCGTCACAATGCTCCTTGGATTTATGGCTCTATACGCTGCCGTCACTCCGCACACATTCAATATCATTGAATTAGCTAACGCTAATTTTCCGATGCAGTTTCAACTAATGGTGGCTACAGCTGTATTCTTCGGTTTTGCAGTTAAAATACCTGTAGTCCCGCTTCACACATGGCTTCCCGATGCTCATGTCGAAGCTCCAGCCCCGATAAGTCTGATCTTAGCAGGTTTATTGCTGAAGATGGGTGGATACGGTTTCATCAGAGTCAATTACTTCATACTCCCTGAAGCAACAAAACTCCTTTCACCAATTTTCGTCGCTTTGGCTATATTCAGCATATTCTATGGAGCAATCGTTGCGATGATTCAACAAGATCTCAAACGAATGATAGCGCTGACAAGCATAAATCATATGGGCTTCGTTTTACTAGGTGCCGCTGCAGGTAATGCTGACGGGATCGCTGGCGCAGTATTTCAAATGTTCAATCACGGGGTTGTTGTGGGACTGCTCTTTTTATTGTCTGGAATAATTCATGAGCACGCTGGAACACGAACTATTAACGAGTTAAAGGGGTTAGGCGTGAAAATGCCGATGACAGCTACGTTGTTGATGATAGGCTCATTTGCTTCATTCGGCTTTCCATTCTTAAACAGTTTCATAAGCGAATTCACAGTTTTAGTTGGAGCTATCTCAGCCTACAGTTTGGCAGTCATAACAGTTCTAGCTCCAGCTATAACTGCAGGGTATTTCTTATGGATGCTAAATCGTGTAGTTTTCTCCCCTTCTGAAGCTAAACCAGAAGTTACTGTACATAAAGAAAACTTCGCTGAGCTTCTCCCGTTAATGGTTCTAGTGATTCCAATAGTGTTGTTCGGTACGTATCCATCTCCTATACTTAATGTGATTTATCCGACTGCCCGACAAATTCCAAGATTACTAGGTGGTGGCTAGGTGGAATACGCTACTTTTCCAATAAAAGTGATGATCGTATTTGTATTATCGACACCAATGCTCAGCTACTTAACCGAGCGACGATTTAAGGGCAAAGTTGTGGCATGCTGGTGCATTGTAGGTCTAATAATTAGTTTACTTGCTTTCGTCAGACTGATTGGGGTGATTACCGGCACCACATTTATCTATAGCGGTTTACTTGTAATTGATCCCTTTTCAATTTTCTTCAGTATAGTATTCACCTTGGTAGCAACTTTTGTTGCGTTAGCTTCCTATGAGTATATGCATGAGGATCCTAATCAAGGCGAGTATTATACCCTGCTGCTTCTGGCTACACTTGGAATGGTTCTCGTCGCTTTCTCAGCCGACTTTTTAGCCCTCTTCGTTGCTCTAGAGTTGATGAGCATTTCAACATATATTTTGATATGCTTTAGGAAGAAAGATCCAAGATCAAATGAGGCGGCGATTAAGTACTTTATAATAAGTGCATTAGGTTCGGTTATAATCCTTTACGCAATTTCATTAACCTTTGGAGTTGTCGGGTCAACAAATATCTATGCGATTGCAGAAGGATTTAGAGCTGGTAAATACTCTTCTCAACCGTTAGCATTTCTCTCAGTAGTTCTTTTCACAGCAGGTGTCGGTCTTGAGATGGCGATAGTGCCATTTCATATGTGGATTCCAGACGCGTATGACGGGGCTCCAACAACTGTAAGTGCACTTCTCGCCGGCGGATCTAAGAAAGCAGGTTTTGCTGCTGCTTTGCGTATTTTCTTGATAGCAGTTATTGCACTTCATTCCAATTGGTCAGCTATTTTTACTGTTCTTGCGGTATTCACAATGACCCTCGGTAATGTTGCCGCTTTAGCTCAAACTCGCATCACTCGTATGCTGGCATACTCTAGCATTACCCAAGCAGGATACATACTAATTGGACTTGCTACAGTTAATCTGGATGGAGTAACAGGTTACATGATGCACGTATTAAATCATGCCCTAATGAGCTCTACGACATTCATCGCCGCAGCGACGGCTTCGCATGTTATCTCAGCATATACTCTTGATGATTATGCAGGATTAGCGAAACGCTTACCGGTTACCGCATTTGCCTTTACGGTCGCCATGTTTTCACTTGCGGGTATACCGCCATTCTGCGGCTTCTCTAGTAAACTTGTACTTTTTACTGCGGCTCTGGACGCCAAATTAGGTTGGCTGGCTCTAATCGGTGTATTAAACAGCGCGTTCTCGTTGGGGTATTACATAAGAGTGATTAAATGCATGTACATCGATCTCCCTAAGGTTAAGGTAGTGCAGAAAGTTTCTGAGCCACTTCCATTTAAAATAGCACTCATCATGGCGACGTTTTTGATATTCTTGCTTGGAATATATCCCGCCATATCGCTTGACTTCGCTAGGGCTGCGGCCTCCAATCTTAAAATTTAGCATAATTTTGAGGGATTCTAATGGAATTGTATAGCTCACTTTTTGGGGGTGATGGTTGTACTGGCGTTACTTGTAGTGGTAGTTTACATTACTGGCTGCAAAATAGGTAAGCATGCCGTCTGGATATTCTTCATTCCATTAATGTATGCTATCACAATTTTCATTTCTCATATACCCAGCATTTTTGGGTCCTCTGGTAAGAGTTATTACCCTTAGGTTAGAAAAATGGATAAGTCAAATCGACACCTGTGGGGTTAACTATGCAAAATTTGTTACTTGCCATGCTGCTATTCACCTTGTTTACAGTACTCATAGTCTTTGTGCTCGGTCGGAGAGTCGGCAGTAGAATTGGTTGGGTAGCCTCTCTCACTTTACTGCTAATTACCCTGCTCCTCATCTTACTCTTGCTGAATCCAGTTGAGGAGTACCTCATAATGGAGGAATATGCCTGGGTTCCAGCAATACAGCTTAAATTTGGATTATTGATCGACGGATTGAGTCTTACGGAACTATTTATGTTAGCTCTCGTGTTCACTTTGACTGCCCTATACTCCGTCCCATACATTGAACGCGAAATTAATCAAGATGCTGTGGAAAATCCGTCGGCATACGCCACATACTACGCCGTCTATTTGCTCTACTTTACTGGTGTAATGGGCACCATACTAGCAACAAATCTCATTGAATTATACATGTTCTTTGAGTTAGCATTAATTTCATCGTGGCTTCTAGTTTCCATATACGGGCACGGGGGAAAGAAGACCGCGCTTGTATATTTCATCTGGACGCATGCCGGCTCTCTCTTTTTGCTTTCAGGTATCATTCTTACGGGCTTACGAATCGGTAGTTATGAGGTTGCTGACTTAAGGCTATTAAGCGGCGATCCCATGGCGATCTGGATTGCCGCCGCGTTTTTGCTGTGTTTCTATATAAAAATGGGGGCGCTTGGTTTTCACTCTTGGCTTCCAGACACATACGCGGAGGCGCCAACGCCTATAAGCGCTGCGTTAGGAGCCACATCTGTTTGCCTAGGAACTTACGCTGTAGTTAGACTACTTGTTCCTCTCCGTAGTGCTTTGTTCGGTGTGAGTGGTTGGCTTGAACTTTGGGCCTTAGTGACCATAATTTATGGTGGCCTTATGGCGCTAGCTGCAACTGACCTAAAACGGCTGGTGGCTTACTTAAGCATGAGTCAGATGAACTACTGTCTTCTCGGCACATTTACATACGTAGAACCCGGCGTTGTAGGCGCTATTTCATATAGCATAAGTCACGGATTAGCCATAGCGCTTCTTTTCCTAATGGCGGGCTCAATTTTCTATCGAACGCAAACTACTGACATGAATCAACTTGGAGGGCTTTTAGGGAAAATGCCATTTGCTCTTATCGCATCTATTGTTGGTTTCTTCACAATAGGTGCTGTGCCACCCACCATGGGGTTTAAGTCTAAATTTATATTACTTGTTGGTGCCTTCGAGAGAGCCTTCATATCATCGCAACTGGAATTAGCAGTAGCTATAATCGCGGTAATAGCTACTATGTTGACGATTGGATATGAGCTTTGGACGATATGGCGGGTCTTCTTCGGCTCATTACCAAAACATTTGCAAGACGTTAAGGAATTGCCTCTAACTATGACATTACCGTTGCTCATCCTAAGTTCCACATCAATAATGCTAGGCATTTGGCCAATAATAATTGTCAATCCTATGGAGAGGGCTGTTGGCTACCTATTTAGTTTACTATAAATTATTACAGTTTTCACAACCTTAAGGCTGAGTTTGTCTAAGAGTTTTCCTAACCTCTTTGATTAAAAGTGGTGCTTGTTATGAAGGCGTTTCCGATATTATAGTAGAAATAATACATTCCGGTCTAGTGCTTAATTTTGCAAGCGCAGCTGTTCTCTGTCTTAAATTATAAGCTTAATTACCTTTAAGCAACTCTTCCTTCACACGTTTTTCGCCTCTTAACAAAACTTCTTTAATACGGCGATCACCTTTTTCTAGCAGTTCTTTCGCGCGTTTATCTCCCTTAGCTAGAGTTTCTTTTGTGCCTTTGTCACCTTTTTGTAGTGTTTCTTTCATGCGTTTGGTTCCCCCGCTCAATGTTTCTTTCATGCGTTTGGTTCCCCCGCTCAATGTTTCTTTCATGCGTTTGGTTCCGCCATTCAATGATTCTTTTACGCGCTTTTTATGTTCGCTCAACGCCTCATTTACGTGTTTATCACGATCGCGTGATGCTTCTGTTACGCATTTGTCGATGTCCGCGGATACTTCCATTACAAATTGTTCGCTTTTACTGAGAATCTCGTCTACCTTATCTGAAGTCCCCCTAACAGCTTGAATGCTTTTTTCAAAAGTGCTGCTTCTCACATCGTTTCCTTTTTTAACTATTTCTTTCCAGTCTTGACTGCTTTTTCTAATAAGGTCTTTTATTCTGTCGATATTATCGTTAAGACCCTGAATGGGTTTTTCATATGCGCTCTTTATGTTGGCAAATTTTTTCCTTGTTGCTTGGAGGCCCTCATGTAACTTTGCTTTTCGGAGGCCTTCTCTAGTAAGCAAACCTATTTTTCTCGCTTCCGCTTCATATTTTACTACATCACTATAACTCCTGCTAAGTCGCTCTTTCCAATTGGAAAGTAATTCACGTTCTTTCTCGAATTCTTGCATTTTTTCTGTCATTTTTCTATTTATTTTAAATCTGTCAGAGAAGGTTTTTGCTTCACGAGATTCATCGTTAATCTTTTTCAACTCAACTTCTAAGGAGTCAAATTTTTTCATGCGCTCTGGAATCTTGTCAAGAAGTTTCTTCGCAACATCAGGTCGCGTTTTAGACTCTTCTTCTAGAATTCTCTTTAATCTTTTATATGAAGAACGCTCCACTTCAACTCACTACAAACTCGCCTAGATGGTTCCTATAAGCATGAACGACATTAACAGACCGTATATTGCTATAGCCTCTGCAAGAACTACCGATATTACGTTTTTTGAGTAGGTTTCAGGTTTTTCAGCTGCCGCACCAGCAATCACAGACCCTATACGTGAAATGCTTAGACCAGCGATCACAGCAGTCACGCTCATAATAATTGCTGCCGAAAAGGCACGCAAAGCCATCGCCATATCTGTAATTCGTGGTAAACTTGAGATCAGCATGAAAGATGTCAGCAAACCGTATATTGCTATAGCCTCTGCAAGAACGATAGCAATTATAGCTTTTCCGAGTATTTCTGGTTTCTCTGTACCAGCGCCTGCCATAGCTGTTCCCGCCGTGACTATGGCGTAAGCGGCTGATATTGAGGAGGATAAAGCAGTCATGAGTATCGATATCAAAGCGACTATATCATGCGCGACTATATCCATAGATATATCATCCCCCTGCAGATTTTATGGGTTTAAACTCTATTCCATCGCCCTTATAAAACTTTGAGAACCACTCAACCCAATGAAGACGAGTCGTGTGCACGAAAATAATGAGCCCCTCAAAAAACATAACAAGAAATGTTCCAATCGCTAACACCATTATGCCAGCTCCTGATGGAGGAAATCCAGCAAGCTGCGAAAACATCAGGCTCATGCCTGAATGAACTAAGGAGAGAGCTAATATTCGTCCAAATGAAACTGTGTTGCTTATAGATGATACGAATGCTTCAAACGTGAAGCCAAAACCTTCTATGAAGTCTCCTGTCATACTCTTCCCTAAAAGCATTAGTACTAGAGGTAGTATTACTGCAACTGCTACTAAATCGATTTTTTGAGTCCATAGTCCGATGTTAAATTTGAATGTAAGTGCTAGTGACATTAATCCAAGATAGAACCAAAGCCAGCATATTGACTCGAAGAAAGCCTCTTTGAAGTTTCTTTGCATAAGTTTGTTGGCAAGGTTTAGTATGATGCCTATGGATATGAAAGCAGTTCCAACTATGAAAGCGAATTTTAACATTGTTCTGGGGCGTTCCATTGGGATAAAAGGTCCGCCAATTGTTGGAATGTACTCTAATATAAAAGCTAGAGGAGGGTGTTCAAAGCCGAAGTGCTCAAAATGATAACCAAAAACTTCCCCGAAAACTAAGCTCCAAAAAACAGAAGAGATACCCGCCAATAAGAAAATCGACCCGTTATTTAAGCCGTAGCCCAGCATTTCTCCAGGTTCTTCTTTCATTTTCTTTCTCATAAATATAATTACGGCACCAAGTATAACAAAGAGTAATCCGTGTCCAAGGTCTGCGAACATTGTGCCGAAGATTATCGGGAATGTTATTGACACAACTATTGTAGGGTCAAGTTCCTTGTAAGATTGTATGCCATATGCTTTGATTAATCGTTCAAAGGGTTTTATAAAGGAGCGATTTGTGAGAAGTGTTGGAACTTGGTCATGTTCGCCAGGTTCAATAACGTCGATTAAACATGATCCTTTTGAAGCTTCTTTTATCTTACCTACAACTTCGCTTTCGGCGCTAGCGGGAACCCATCCCTCGACGAATGAGTTGAACCGCGTTTCTGCTAACTTAAACTTAGCTTCTTCAACTTCTTTCTCTGAGTTCAGTAAACTTCGTAGTAATAGTAGTTTTGGTCCTTCTTCTTCTGACAACTTCTTAAATTGTCTAACTACAAGTCTTTTTTTCCAGTAATCATCCGGTAAATCTGCTACTTTTTGGGCTCTAGCATTTAGTTCTTCATATTTTTCCTCAACACTTGTAACGGCTTTAACCACATCTTCTACTAACTGTTTAAGTGGCTTACGTTCCTTTGGCATTCTTTCTTCAGGAACAGGTTTCTCTTCAACCTTCAAAATCTTTAAAACTCGATCGATTTCAGAGATGAGCCTTACGGCTTGGTAATTAATTTCAGTTGGTTTTATAGCTTCAAGTAGGCCTTCTGACGCGTCTATTTCCGGAGCCATTTCAATTGGTTGAAATGACCTTGTTTCTGCTAATGCGTGAATTACGTCATCAAAGGATTCCTTAAAAATCAATGCTCGGATTCTTTTCATCTTAACTGGGTGAAGCATTAATAGCTATCGCCAGCCTCATTTTTGATTTATTGTAGAGGGTCAGATTCATCTTATAAAACTAGCTATATAACTGCCTTTCTATTTCGCAGAATTTAACTTTTGTAAAAACTACGGCAAAATTAACAGTTTTTCAATTCTTTCAGGTGGAAGATTATCCTCTCTTCCCTTAACTATTATCCGTAGGTTTCTTACTTCAACCCACTTCAAACTTAGGAAAGAAAGAACAACTCCCAGGTCAAATGGAAAGGGATGGCGTCTCAAAATTTCTAAATTAGTTCTTAGCGTAAGTTTGTCAAGGATCATTTCAACTGGCGATAAAGAATTTGAAGCTTCATATGCTCTTAAGGCACTTTCAATATCTTCTTTGTAGGATTTGACACCCAGAAAAGCCTGCAAAGCTTCATTTACATTCTGCGCATTAATTCCGTTCTCTAAGGTTTTAAGTGATGTTTTGTAATTTATTGGTATAATGTAACGTGTTATTGCTTCCTTGTCGATCCTTAGAGTTTTACACCGTAATATTATCTTGATGTTCTGCATATCCATTTCAGTACCAAGAACTTCTTTGGCAATTTTTACATCTTCGCCACTAAGACTTGTGGTCTTAATCCATAAATTTGTGTAGATGTACCTATCTAACGCCGAGTCGAATGGAAGCAATGTGCCCTCCTTCTTATAATCTTGTAGAGCTAGATTGAGAAGTGGACCATACTCAGTTACTGAGAGTAACTCTACTAGTTCTTCGATAGTTTTGGCTTTTAGAAGTACATCTCTATAGCTTATTGCATCAGCTTTACCTAGTAATGTCAAATATCTTACAGCTTCATCGATTTCTAAACCAGCCATTTTAGCTCGTAAAAGCGCCTTTATATTTTCTGCCTCGAACTTATTTAGCATAGCAGTTAGTAGCGGTTCTATATCTTTTGGAGAAGATTTCAAGATTTTATTAAATGTTCTTATAAAATTATTTGTAGAAGCTTCTTCAAGAATTCTTGCATCAAATCTTTCTTCTGGTACAACTGAAACATCCCTACTATAAATTGTTGTTCTAAGAAAATTGTAAATTTCCCCTAGCCTTTGAGATGAAAGCCTATTAAAATCACTTGCAGTTAATAGATCGTTTTTCATGCCTCTTATTTTTGAGCAAACATATGCGTATTTTACCAGGCCGCTTATTGTTTTGCTCCCTCCTTTTTAGGTTGAGCCACCAAGAAACTAGACTTAAGCTTGGATATCATCAGCAAAATAATTATGAAACTTACAATTATTCCAGAGAATAAGCCAACACCCGCATAAAATTCTCCATAATTTTTTCCGATTAAATAGCCAACTACAGGTAGCACAAAAATTAATGTGGAAAGACCAGTGCCCAAGAGTAATACGCGGTTAACAGCTTCTTCTCTGGCACGCTTCTCTTGATCGACCGCGGTTTTCTCCACCTTCTCAGTTTCCTTTGGTTTGATTTCCTCCACAGTAAATGCCATCTCCTTTCTTTCTGTGGGTTCAGCCGTCTCCATTTTCATTAATGTGCCTTCAATGCAACTTGAAACAGATCTTGTATAGGCTGGGCCGCTCGCATATTTGTTTATTTCGCATGCTTCCCGTATGGTATGCATTGGAATCCATTGTTCTCCGCACAGCATTCTTTTTAACTGTTCTTCATCTACTTCCACTCTCTTCGAGAACGCCTCTAATCCAACCTGTCTAACAGCTAACTGTAAAGATTCGAGTACTTTCTGTTGAGGTTCAATTAGCACTCTTGACCGCTTTTCCATACAGCAACACCTACCTTTGAAATTATAGTTTCTACCATTAAAATATTCCACGTCGTTTTGGTTTCTCAGGCAGCGTGTCGTATATAACTTGGGGCATCAAGCAGCGCTCCTGCCGCATTGTTCGCAAAGCTCGCGATAGGTTCCGGCCAGATTCCAAGTAGTACTACTATGAAAGCCATTGCACACATGGGGATGAGCATGGATACTGGGGCTTCCTTAACTTCAGCTATCCTTCCGTTCGGCTGTGCTAGGATTAGAATCTGTATCATGCGGAGATAATATGCGGCTGAAAATGCGCTGTTCAACACTCCAGCTATAGCTAGCAATGGCATATTGGCCTCAATGGCAGATGTGAACAAAATATACTTACTAACAAAACCTGCAAGGGGCGGAAAACCTAGTAGCGAGAGAAGCGCTATTAAAAGCGCAGCTCCTGTAACTGGCATACTTCGCCCTATTCCAGAAAGCTCCTTCAAATCTCTTGTTTGAGTGCGATAAATAAATGCTCCAGCGCACATGAAAGCCAACCCCTTCATCATTGCGTCGTTGAAGATGTGAAAGAGGGCTCCCATAACTCCATATTGTGTTGCAACAGCGACTCCTATTAGGATGTACCCTACTTGAGCTATTGTGGAATAAGCAAACAGACGTTTTATGTCATCTTGGAGAAGCGCCATTATATTTCCAAGAGTCATTGTTATCACAGCAAAAATAGCTAACACAACATTCCAATGAATCTGGGCTGGTAAAAATAATAGAAAAAGAACTCTACAAATACAGTAGATACCCACTTTAACTAATGCACCCGATAGTAGTGCACTTATTGAGCTTGGCGCTTCTGGGTGAGCGTCTGGAAGCCATGTATGAAAAGGAACAATTGTCCCTTCAACTCCAAACCCAACTATGATTAATGCAATTGTGAGGTATACCCAAGGGTTCGGAGACACCTGTCGCATACTCGTTGCGAGTTGTGCAAAGTTAAGAGTTCCCGTCATACCGTAGAGTAGCGACATCGCATAAAGTAAACTAGCGGTTCCAACTTCGGCAATTATGAAGTATTTTATGCTTGCTTCTATAGGCGCCCATCTTCTTCTTCGGAATGCAACCAAAGATGTAACTGTTATGCACAAAAATTGCCAGAAAATGAAAAGAATGAAGAAGTCGCCGGCAAAAGTTGCGCCAACCATGCTTATGAGCAATCCGAAAAGTAAAGTGTAATACCATGTTAAGCCAGTATCATGCTCCATATAGCGGATTGAATAGATGGCTACGAGCAAAGCTAAACCAATGTACACAAAAACCATGAAAACACTGAACATGTCGATTTCAAGGCTGACGGTAGGAGTTAAAATAACCGATGAATATTTGACTATCACTATGCCATTTCTCAAAACTTCAAAATATAACTCATAAAGATAATAACTAGTCAAAATTAAGCCAAGTATAGCATACCCGTCTAAAATCTTACGCACTCCAACTTTACGTGCAACCAATCCAACTACTGGGATAGTAACCATAAAAAAGAGAAGGCTGTCCAACACAGCTGTGAACATATATCTTCACTTTACTTGATGAGACTTGAAATCTGCTGTACTCCTGGTGCAATAATATCAGTTACAAAGCGAGGCCATATTCCCAGTAAAACTGCCAGAAATGCTAGGATTAGCATAGGAATGATCATTGTAAGTGGGGCTTCTTTCACGTTTTCAAGCTTCTCTGGTCTAGGGCCGAAAAATACTCTGTAAATAAACCAAAGATAGTAGGCTGCCGTGATTAGTGTTGAAATTAGAGCTACTGATGTGAAAAGTGTGAATTCAGGTCTTTGAAATCCTCCAGCAAATATCATCCACTCACTCTGAAAACCGCCAAATGGAGGTGTTCCAGCTAGGCTAAAACATCCTATCATTACGGCCATAGCGGTTATTGGCATTTTTCCTGCGAGTCCCTGTAATTCCTTTAGATCTCTAGTTCCAGTTTGATGTATTAACGCGCCAGCGCACATGAAGAGAAGGCCCTTCCCTATAGCGTGATTTATAATGTGAAACAAAGCTCCAGTTAATCCATAGGCTGTTGCTACAGATATTCCAAAGAAAATGTAGCCCATCTGGCTTATGCTGGAGTACGCCAGCAATCGCTTAACATCTGTTTGAGCTAACGCCATTAACCCTCCATAAATCATAGTGATTATTGCTATTACAGCAAAAACTGTGTAAAGACTTAGAAAAGCGTCCCCGAAGAATGTTAAGGCTATTCGAATAATACCGTATGCCCCACACTTAATCATCGCACCGCTAAGAAGGACGCTGATCGGGGTTGGAGCTTCAGAATGAGCATCGGGAAGCCACGTGTGTACAGGCCACAGCGCCATCTTAACAGCGCAGCCGATCGCTATTGCAATTACGACAATTTTCTGGATTTCTATGCTCATCAAGCCAGCGCTAAGGCGTGCTGGAATTTCGTACATATTAAATGTTCCCAGATAAACATAAGTTGTAAGTATTCCAAGCAGAAGAAAGACAGCACCAACATGGGTGAATATGAAATACTTGAACGCTATCACTTTTGCTTTCCCATATCCCCACTCTGCGATCATGAAATAAGATGGCAGTAACATGAGTTCCCAGAACATATAGAATTCAATGAGATTTGTCGCTAGAACAACACCTACCATGCCAACTGTGAAAAGAAGGAACGATGAAAAATATGCACCTAAACCTGTTCTATGCTCCATATAAGCGATTGAGTAGATGGCGGCTAATGTACATAGAAGAATGATTATCAAAACAATCGGAAGACTTATACGGTCAGCCCTTAATCCGAAAGTTAAACCCGCGATCGGAGCCCACTCATAAGTTTCTTCAACGAAACTAGCATCCATTACTTGAGGTAAAATGCTGAGAAACTGTATTAGCACGGCGACCAATATTAACACAGCAATTGCACCAGTTTTATTACCCAGCCTTTTACCACTCCAGAAAACAATTGGAGCCATAAAAACTGGAAAGAGAAGGGAAATAAGTATTTGACTTCCAGGCAAACCAACTTTCTCCTATGGGATTAATAATAACATGACCATATGAAACATTTAAAAACTGACCCCCTACTGTCTCCATCGGCCAGATACTTAGCATTAAAGAGGCGACCCAGAAGATCCAAATATTCAGGCATCTCTCCCATCGGCTCATAGTAACAATATGATTACGAGAAAGGCGATTAATCCGAGAAGTAGTTCGATTACATTGTACGATAAAATTCCGCTTTGGATTTTTCTCACACTTCGGAATGCTGCAGCTCCAGCATCCGCGATTATGTAGTTTAGCTTATCTATGCCTTTCAGTTCAGCGTAGCTTAGCAGAACACGACTTAATCGAGTAGTTTGGTTAGCTACTATGTAGTTTAGCTTATCTATGCCTTTCAGTTCAGCGTAGCTTAGCAGAACACGACTTAATCGAGTAGTTTGGTTAGCTACTATGTAATTGATCCTATTCATAAAACCTATCTCAATGAACCTAGACATGCCCTGCGAAAACTTGACAACCGCATTTGCTATAATATAATTAAGCTTGCCGACAGCTTTCTCAAAGTAACTAAAAATTACGCTGCTCAGCTTGATTAATCCGTTAACAAATATTGCGTAGTAAATTGCGTTAAAATAATAGCCATTAACTAACAACCTATGAATTTTTTCACCGAATCCCCGTCTAAACTTCTCAGGGTTTATTGTTTTTCTGTAATAGATGAGATATGCAGGTATTCCTCCTGCCAATAACACTATAGTTGAAAAAGCTAATGGAATTAGCTCGATTCCAAACTCATGTTCTATATGCATATAACCGGCGAAAAATGGCAACAGAAATCCAGAAACGCAAGAGGCTGCTGCAAGAATCATCAGTGGAACCGCCATAACTGGTGGAGACTCGTGAACATGATGTTCCTTAAGGTACTCTGATTTTTCACCAAGAAATATCATTGCAATCCATCTTAAACTGTAAAGAACTGTCAACACGCACGTCACCCCAATAATAAGAACCACTGGATATAGTTCAGCCTCAAATGCGGCTGCCACCAAAAGATCTTTACTCCAAAAACCATTAAATGGAGGTAGCCCCATAAGTGAGAAGGCGCCTACAACACTAGCTATGAAAGTTATCGGCATCGCTTTACGAAGCCCACCCAGCTGTTTCATGTCAGTTGTTTCAGTTGCGTGAAGTATTGAGCCTGCGCAGAGAAACAGGAGTGCCTTAAAGATGCCGTGGCTCATAACGTAGAACTGGCTTGCGATCCAACCTGTTTCTGTGCCGAAACCGAGAGCAGAAATCATCATTCCAAGGCAACTTATTGTTGAATAGGCTAAGACTCGCTTAACGTCGGTGCTGACAAGGGCAATAGTGGCTACTAAGAGGGATGTTATTGCACCTATGTACATGACTGTTGTAAGCCAGACATGGATATTCTCGAAAAGCATGAAAGTTCTCGCGACCAAATACACTCCTGCTTTAACCATCGTTGCAGCGTGAATTAGCGCAGAGACCGTTGTGGGGCCTTCCATAGCATCAGGTAGCCAAACGTGGAGTGGAAATTGAGCTGATTTACCAACAGCGCCACCGAATATTAAAACTGAAACCATTGAGAGAAGGGATAAGCCTATTCTGCCCGCTTCAACAACTTCTTTAATTTCAAAGAAATTGAATGACCCAGTTTGCAGATAAAGGAGCAAGATACCGATAAGGAGAGCTGTGTCGCCAGCACGTGTGACTATGAATGCTTTCATTCCAGCCTTTGCTGCACTTGTTTTCTTGCACCAGAAGCCAATCAGAGCATATGAGCATAAACCTACTATTTCCCAGAAGAAGAACATCTGTAGGAAATTATCCGCCATCACAAGCCCTATCATGGCGCCAACGAATAAAAGTTTAAAGAAATAGTAGCGTGTCAGCCCTTCTTCATGCGCCATGTATCCGATTGAGTATAGCATAATCAGTGAACCGACACATGCAGCTAAGTTCGCCATGAAAACGCTGAGAGGGTCTACCAAAACTCCGAAGTTTAAATTCATTGACGGCACCCATGGAATCGTTATCTCTAACACGTGTCCTTCATGAGCCGCTAGAACATCAGGAATCATTGAGAGAGCTAAGCCAGCTGAGATAAATGTGATTGCAACAGCAAACCACGCTATCATTTTTCTATTAAACTTAGCCACGATCGGTGTCAATATACTGCCTACAAGTGGAATTATCCAAACGAGCAATGGAGCCTGAGGAATCATTCTCTACCACCGCAGTCTTCTCAATTCCCGTACGTCAAGCGTACCATAGTGACGGTAAATGTAAACTACAATGGTTAAACCCACAGCCATAACGCATACCGATAGCACAATCGAGATCATTATGAATAACTGTGCTAATGGGTCCACATAACCTTCAGTCCAGTTGGCTGCAAACGCTATAAAGTTCAACTGTCCAGAGTTGATGAGAATCTCTATTCCCAGCAAGAGCCTTATGATGTTCCGTTTCGTGGCTAGGCAATACAAACTAATAGCGAAAAGAGCGGCGCTTCCAGCTAAGTAATATTCTAGAGGAAGCATCTCACCACTCTTCTTCAGGCCTTAACATTGATATTGCACAAGCAACTGCGGCGAATATAGTAAACACCATCGCAGCTACATCTAACAAACGACTCCATATTAGGAGGTCTATTCTCCAGGTGATTAGCTCCATCTCTGATTTTACAAGCTCGTGTGGAACTCCCACATGGGTAAACTGAACTCGTCCTATCAAAAATATGAAAATAAAAACTACCACAATCATAACAGTTAATCCTAGGATCTTAATTTGATCTATCTTCATTCAGACTCTTTCCTCCGGGTCACTAACATTATTGTGAATATGAATAGAGCGATAATTGCGGTCGTGTACACCAGCACCTGAAAAAGAGCGACAAATGGAGCGTTAAGAGTAAAGTAGATTGTTCCTAGGAGAAGTGCCATTCCGCCGAAACACATTACCGCATGCATAAGGTCTTTAACTTCAACTGTTAAAAAAGCTAAAGCCACCGTGCCTAATATTAGAATAGCTTGAACCTCTTCTCCACTCAATGTTCTATTTCTAACTCCTTTTTACTTAGCAAAACAATAAAAACTGCTAAGAAACTGTAATTTTATAACGATTTATAATGATAAATTATTATTAAAAACATGCGGTAAATTACATACATTAAAAGATGGTAAAAATAAATGATTGAGGATATAATCCCGCTGCTAGCATTTGCCGGCGCGCTACTCCTATTCCCGATAGGAGCCATACTTTTTTCAAAACTAATAAGTCCCCGTAAACCAAATTCTGTGAAAAACTCAACCTTCGAGTGCGGTGAAACACCTGTAGGCGAAGGGCGCACTCAATTTATGATCCAGTACTATGGCTACGCAATAGTCTTCACACTTTTCGACACATTAGCCCTATTCTTATTCGTCAGTTCAGTGTCACTCGTCAGCATTGGGCCTGCTGCGTTAGGGCCCCTACTAATTTTCGTCGGCGTAGTTGCCTTAGCCCTTCTTTATATCTGGCAATCATTGGTCGGTGAATACACCTATACTCCTAGCGAATAGGTTATGAGAGCTATGCCAGTTGGAAAACTAGTTGCCAAAGTTGTTAATTGGGGTCGCCTTTCCTCCCTATGGCCTGTGATGATTTTCAATGGGTGCTGTGATCCGGAATACATGTCGCTACTTTGTCCACGTTATGACGTTGAGAGGTTTGGTGTGGTTCCCTCACTTTCCGTCAGGCAGGCTGATTTACTGATCGTTCTCGGTGTTGTAACTGAGAAGATGGGTAAAAGAATAAAATTAATTTATGACCAAATGCCGGAACCGAAATATGTTATTGCGATGGGTGACTGCGCAATTTCAGGCGGGGTTTTTTGGGACTCAAACACCGTAGTGAAGGGCGTTGACAAAATAGTTCCTGTAGATGTTTATGTTGCTGGGTGCCCACCAAGACCAGAGGCATTCATTCGTGGTATCAGAGCGCTTCAGGATAAGATAAGGAAGAGGGGGTTAAAGTGAGTTTAGATCTTGAAAATAAACTAGCTGAGGAAATAAAATCCCATTTCCTTGAGGCTGAAGTTAAAGTCCAACGTAAATCCCGTATTACAGTGTTTATTGGGAGAGAATTGATGATTGAGATTGCACGTTACTTAAACAAAAAAATGGGGTTTGATCAAGTCGTTTCCGTATCTGGTGTGGATAAAATAAAAGAAAACGCGTTCATCATTGTTTATCATATCTGGTCTACATCTAAAAAAGTGCTTGTCACACTTAAAACTCAAGTTCCAAGAGACAATCCATCTCTACCGTCTCTAATAAAAATTTTTGAAGGCGTAAATTGGCATGAAAAGGAAACTCATGAAATGTTCGGCATAAAATTTGAGGGCCATCCAGACTTGGGCAGGTTGCTACTTCCAGAAGGATGGGACGGAAAATTTCCATTAAGGAAAGATTTCACGTTAACTCAATAGGTGACCTAGAATGGCTATACTCCATGTAAGCTTCGGTCCTCAGCATCCAGGTAGCGGCCCTATGCGTCTAATACTTGATCTGGAAGGAGACATAGTAGTTAAGGCTGTTCCAGACATAGGCTACGTTCACAGAAACATAGAAAAATTAGGTGAAAATAGAAGCCACATCCAAAATGTGCCAGTGCTGGAAAGAATCTCTAACATAGACTCCTTCAACGCCTCTCTCGGATACCTTATGGCTATTGAAGAAATAATGGGCATCACTCCTCCGCCACGCGCTCAATTCATTAGAGTCATAATGTCGGAACTTAACAGAATTATGAGTCACCTTTACGGTCTCTCCATATCATTTGAGACATCAGGCCTGTTGGCGCCACTTTATTGGGGGATTGCTGATCGAGAGCTTTTTTTGGACCTAGCTGAGATGGTTACTGGCAGCCGTATAACTTACACATACGCCATGCCGGGAGGGATTCGTGAAGATTTACCCAATGGATTCAAAGAACAAGCAATTAAAACATTTAATTATTTCGAAAAAAGACTTGACGAATATTACGATATGATATTCGAAAATAAACTTTACCAAATGAGATTAAAAGGCGTCGGTGTGCTGAAGCCTGACGACGCGATAAAACTTGGTGCCACAGGTCCAACGCTAAGAGGTTCTGGTGTAAAGGTAGACGTAAGGGCGGATGAGCCGTATGCTACTTATGAACAAATTGATTTTAAAGTTATCACCGAAAATGCTGGCGATTCCTTTGCGAGAACGCTGGTGCGCTTTAATGAAATTAAAGAAAGCATGTCAATAATTAGACAGTCGCTGGATAAACTACCAGAAGGACCTATTAGGATAAAGGCCCCGTTAAGAACACCTGAAGGCGAAGCCTATGCTAGAGTGGAGTCTGGCAGAGGAGAGATTGGCTACTACGTGATAAGTGATGGAACCGACAAGCCTTACCGCGTAAAAATTAGCGCGCCATCATTTAGAAACATATCAGTGCTTCCTCATATGTTAAAAGGGGCTCATATGGCGGATGTTCCCATTATTTTATTCAGTACGGATCCTTGGCCGTTTGATTCGGATAGGTGATTAAATGGACTTGATTGATCTAGCCATTAAAATCCTGATATTTCCAGGACTAGCGTTCATAATCACAATACTCGTATTTGCTGTCTGGTTTGAAAGGAAAATGTGGGCTAGAGTTCATTTACGCATAGGGCCGCTTCATGTTGGAAAGTATGCAGGTAGTCTACAATTAATAGCGGATTTCATAAAATTCGCAGGGAAAGAAACAATAATTCCAAGTAAAGCTGACAAACTCTTCTTCCAAACCACTCCTATAATCGCTGTTTTAGTTGCCGGCTTGAGTATGGCTGTTATTCCATTCTCTGAAAACTGGATTGTTTTTAAATTCGATTTAGGTCTCTTATTTATCCTTGCAGTTTACTCTCTATTTCCGATAATTATCCTGTTAACTGGGTGGGCGTCTAACAATAAGTATAGTTTCATCGGTGCGTTAAGAGCAGTTTTTCAATTACTGGCCTACTGGGTGCCTTTGGGCTTATCTATGTTAGGTGTTGTTATGATCTCACATTCACTTAACTTGGTTTCAATAGTTAATGCTCAATCCAAATTCTGGTTCATTCTCGTTCAGCCATTGGGCTTTTTGGTGTGTTTTATAGCGGCATTAGCTGAATCTGAGAGGACACCCTTCGATATACCGGAAGCTGAAGGGGAGATAATATGGGGATGGATTACTGAGTATACAGGGATAAATTTTGGGCTATTCATGGTGGCTAATTACCTACGCCTCTACATAAGCTCGTTAATAATCACAACTCTATTTCTAGGCGGGTGGCTTGGACCAAGATTTTTGCCTCCAATTGCCTGGGTTATCATAAAAAGCATGATTGTTCTCACAGCCATTATTATAGTTAAAACATCATTTCCACGTGTAAGAATGGACCAACTGCTGAGGATAGGTTGGCGGATACTGATCCCACTAGCCATCTTAAACGTTGCCTTTACGCTAGCTCTCATACAGTTAGTTCCCTCAATAGTGGTATAGAGGGATGATTCGATTGGGTCTTAAAAACATCTTAAAACCAATGTACCTCGCAACTGTTCACGTATTCAAAAGGAGATTCACAATCAAATATCCCTATGTGGCGCTTAAGCCCACTGAGAGAACTATAGGTCGCCACATCTACTACCCTGATAAATGTAAGGAATGTGGTTTATGCACTAAGTTCTGTCCAAACCAATGCATGGAACTTGTCGAATACGAATACCAGGGTAAGAAAAGAAAGGGTCTACAAATAGACTACGGACGTTGCATGTTCTGCAACATCTGTGTATTTTACTGCCCAACACAGGCGCTTGGAATAACAAATGCCTATGAGATACTGGCATATGATAAGGAATCCTTAGTATATTCCCCTTTGCGTCTCAGTGTGCCGCCTGAAACAGAGAAAGGAATAAAAATGGTCTCTGTAAGGTTTTATGAAACCCGCGGTTTAACTCACAGTTAACTAATAAAAAGCTTATGCACTTACTCTGTTTTAATTATTTTTTCAGCAATCGGGGGAAGCTCCTTTTTTTCCTTAGTCCTTTTTCGAATTGCTTCCATGGCTAAAGTGCTCTTCATTTTAGCCATTTCTAAAACACTTACCAATACCTGAGGCTTATCCTCGATTAGCATAATCTTTATGACTCCGCTCTTTTCTAAGTCATTTAGCAATTTCTCTCCCTTCTCAGTTCGCACAATTATTGTAGACCAACGCTCAAGAGGTCCCGCTCTTCCAACAGATATGTCCGCTAACTCAGCTGTGAAATCTGTGCAGAATCTACAGTTATCCATTATCTGGAGTGAAGCCTCGGCAAGAGGTATTCTTATAATATCCTTAGCTGTGTGAACAACGAGTGCGTCTTCCGTTAAGTTAAATCTCTTAACATCAGATGATTTTACGCCGTATTTATCTTTCAAGGATCTAAGCAGATTATCAAATGAGAAAGTCCATAAACAAAATAGACCTATCACAACCTCTAAACTATCTGCTAATCGATGTTGCCAAGCCTCTAATTTGCGAATGCCACGAACTTGGCATGGGGTCCCAACAAATGCTATTCTAGGTTTCCAATATTCATACGCAGCTTTACCGTAAGCGGATGCAACGGCCGATGGGAAGAACTTGCTTCCAGCCGCTGAGAGGACATCATCAGGAACTAAGGCGAGTGAAGGTTTTGGCATCACGACAACATCCACATCAGCCTTTGTGACTACTGCACTGTCAACAATTTTCTTACTTATTGTATGGATCAGTAAAGAAGTGACAACTCCTCCATCCTGACAAACGCGTTCAACTCTCGGGTTCATTGTCCTTGCAAGCAGTATCCTCCGGTAGGATCCAACCCCATCTTTTTTGAACGGGGCAGAACTAACAAATTTATCTAAATTAGGTAGCAGCGCTTCTGTATGAGGGCAAATATCATAGCAGGTTGTGCAACGCGTCATTGCATTTGAGCACTCATAGACCCTTACTGGTAACCCCTTCTCAAGTTTAATTCCGTGAACTGGGCATGCTGCCTCACAAACCCCGCAAGAAACGCAGAAACCAGGCTCAACGATTTTTTTCTCCAAGTCTTCAAAAAGTATAGATGAGCTGGGCATAGGCTATTCACTACACCTAAATCTATGTTCTCATCCTCTAAATTATCTTTGTAAGAATATTATAAGTTACTATGAACGTTGGAAAAGTGGGAGTAAATAAACTTGGCTAGAGCGCAATCTTCATGGCACACTATGAGAACAGAAGAGGCACTTCAAACGCTGAAGACCAACCTACACGGCTTAGATGATAAGGAAGCAAGGCGGCGTCTAGATGAGTATGGACCCAATGAGCTTTTAGAGAAAAAGAAAATTTCACCCATCAAAATATTTCTTGGTCAATTCAAGGACTTCTTAGTCATTATACTTCTAATCGCTACAGTAATCTCCGCTCTCTTAGGAGAATTACTTGACGCATCCGCCATAGCAATTATACTTATCCTCAACGCTGTCCTCGGCTTCACTCAGGAATATCGAGCAGAGAAATCGATGGAAGCCCTGAAAAAGCTCGCAACTCCAAAAGCCCACGTAATTCGGGGTAGTAAAGAAATAGAAATACCTACAAGGGAACTTGTGCCAGGCGACATAGTTATTCTGAGGACAGGGGACGCGATTCCAGCCGACTTGAGACTTATTGAAGCAATTAACTTAGAAGTGGATGAAGCGGTGCTAACAGGTGAATCGATTCCAGTGAAGAAAGATACTGCTGCAATATTAGAAACCCCTAGAAAATTGGAGGAGGAAGAAGAAGCCAGTATACCTGTTGCTGAAAGGACAAATATGGCTTTCATGAGTACGCATGCAACCTATGGGCGGGGTAAGGGAGTAACAGTAGCTACAGGTATGAACACTGAGGTTGGAAAAATTGCTGAAATGATCCAAGCCGCTCCTCCAAAGGAAACTCCCCTTCAAATTAAACTTGAACAATTCGGTAAACAGGTAGGATTAGGCATTCTACTGATATCTATCATAATATTTTTAGCTGAAATTCTACGTCCCGGCGCCGAAGACGTATTGAAGATGTTCATATTTGCAGTAAGTTTAGCTGTCGCAGCAATTCCAGAAGGTTTGCCAGCAATAGTGACATTAACTCTCGCTATAGGGGTTCTACGAATGGCAAAGCGCAACTCAATAATTAGAAAACTTCCAGAAGTTGAAACATTAGGATGCGCAACAGTTATCTGTTCTGATAAAACCGGGACTCTGACTAAAGGGGAGATGACTGTAAGGAAAATTTTTACTGGTAATCAGATGATCGACGTAACCGGTTCCGGTTTTGAGCTTAAGGGTGAATTCCGTAGGGGCGGTAAAGCCGTCCAAGTTCAGGGAGATGAAAACATTTCAATGGCCATTGAAATAGGAGCCCTATGTAACGACTCAAATCTGAGAGTAGATGAAAGAGGAGCTTTACGGGTTGATGGCGATCCAACTGAAGGCGCACTAATCGTAGCTGCGAGGAAAGCAGGCATTCTGCAAGACAGCCTCAAAGAACAGTATCCACGCATAGGTGAATGTCCATTTTCTTCTGAAAGGAAACGTATGACCACCATTCACAAAACATTTGATGGAAGGAAAGTTGCCTACATGAAAGGAGCCGCTGAAGTAGTTCTAGAATTATGCACACACATTTACCTAGAAGGACAAGTAAAAGAACTGAGTCAAAAAGAAAGAGAAACAATTCTTGAAATAAATCAAAAAATGGCCAGCGAAGCTTTACGCATACTAGCGATGGCTTACAGATCACTGCCGGAAACTCTTCAAGATTTTTCTTCTCATGAAATTGAAAAAAACATGGTCTTCGTCGGCTTAGTTGGTATGATGGATCCGCCTAGAGAGGAGGCTAAGCATGCGATTCGTGTCTGTGAGCAAGCTGGCATAAAGGTGATAATGATAACTGGAGACCATAAGCATACCGCTGTAGCTGTCGCGAAGGAACTTGGTCTAATAAAAGACGATCCCAAAGTACTAACTGGTGCTGAGTTAGATGCGTTAAGTGATGAAGAATTTGAAAGTATAGTTGAAGATGTAGTGGTATACGCAAGGGTTTCTCCTGAACATAAAATGAAGCTAATAAAAGCATTGAAGGATAAAGGCGAAATCGTAGCCATGACTGGTGATGGGGTAAATGATGCTCCTGCCCTTAAGAACGCTGATATCGGGGTAGCTATGGGAATAACTGGAACGGACGTTACAAAAGAAGCCTCTGATATGGTGCTAGCGGATGACAACTTTGCAACCATCGTGGCTGCTGTAGAAGAGGGGCGCTCCATTTACAGCAATATAAGGAAGGCCATCCAATATCTGCTCTCCAGCAACGCAGGCGAAGTGCTAACCGTATTCATTGCCGCGCTACTAGGTTTTCCACCACCGCTTCTTGCGATACAACTTTTATGGATAAACTTAGTGACTGATGGTGCACCGGCACTAGCGTTAGGTGTAGATCCAGCTGACCCCGACATAATGGTAAAGCCCCCAAAGCGTCCTGAGGAAAGAGTATTTTCTAGAGGGATGGTCTTCACTATAATTACTGTTGGAGTAGTGATGACTATTGGAACGTTGGCAACATTCATTTTGGGAGGTGGAGCGCTACTATCGAAGACTGAAGCTCCAAGAAGAGCGTTAACTTTAGCTTTCACTACTATGGTTATGTTTGAGATGTTCAATGTGTTTAACTGCAGATCTGAAAGACACTCAATTTTAAAGGTAGGTGTTTTCGCTAACAAGTACCTAATGGCCGCTGTGGTTTCATCGATTCTACTTCAGATAGCCGTAATTTACATTCCATTATTCCAGCCTATTTTTAAAACAGAGCCTCTGAGCATGTTTGATTGGCTAGCAGTTACGCTTATTTCAAGTACAGCACTAATCGCCATAGAAATTGGGAAGTTCTTCGCTAACCGAGTGAATGCCTAAGGACATTAAACAACATTCTTTTTTAATTAATAGAACTTTAAATTGGTGAACCACTCACTAAACAAATTGAGGTTGAATTACATTGCCGAGACCTGGAATAATTTCTCGTGTTGCAGGCCCATTTGTAGTTGCCAGAAATATGACAGGCTCAAAGATGCATGAAGTTGTGAAAGTCGGTTCGCTTAACTTAATTGGAGAAATTATTCGCCTCGAAGGCGACAAAGCAATGATTCAGGTATATGAAGATACAACTGGAGTGAAAATTGGAGAACGAGTGGAAGGAACTGGTAAACCTCTATCAATTGAGCTTGGTCCAGGTTTAATAGGCCAGATATATGATGGCGTACAACGTCCTCTTCCAACACTAAAGGAATTAGTTGGACCACTTATCAAAAGAGGGGTTTCAGCTCCAGCTTTACCCAGAGACAAAAAATGGCATTTCAAACCAGCAGCAAAAAAAGGCAAAAAAATGACAGGCGGAGATATTCTCGGCGCAGTTGATGAAACTTCACTTATTCAACATAAGATTCTTGTACCGCCTTTAATTGAGGGGGTCATAGAACAAATCGTGGATGAAGGCAATTACACCATCACAGATGTTATAGCAGAAATTAGAACTAAGAAAGGCTCGGAGAAGCTTAAATTATCTCATAGTTGGCCAGTGCGACAGCCAAGACCATGTAAAGTTATAATTCCTCCTAAGGCTCCGCTGTTAACAGGTCAACGAGTTATAGATGTATTTTTCCCTGTCGCAAAGGGGGGCGCAGCCACAACTTCAGGTGGATTTGGAACAGGAAAAACCATTTTGCTACATCAGCTTGCACGATGGTCTGACGCTGATATAATAATCTTCGTCGGTTGCGGTGAACGGGGAAATGAAATGGCTGAAGTTGTCGAACGTTTTCCACAATTGAAGGATATTCGCACCGGTCAACCAATTATGAATAGAACAGTCCTAGTAGCGAACACATCAGACATGCCCATTACTGCAAGGGAAGCCAGCATCTACACAGCAATGACCATCGGAGAATACTACAGAGACATGGGCTACGACGTCGCATTAATGGCTGACTCAACATCCCGTTGGGCTGAAGCCCTAAGAGAAATCTGCGGTAGACTTGAAGAAATGCCTGGCGAAGAAGAGTATCCCGCTTATCTTGCCTCAAGATTGGCTGAATACTACGCGCGGGCAGGGCAAGTCGTAACCATTGGTAGTGAAGAAAGAGCGGGATCAATTACTGTAATTGGCGCTGTTTCTCCACCTGGGGGAGACTTCTCTGAACCTGTTACCAAAAATACATTGATGCTTACTAAAGTGTTCTGGGCACTTGACTTCAATCTGTCCCATCGCAGGCATTTTCCTGCAATTGACTATTTCACAAGTTATTCCGAGTACCTTACCGCAATGGAGCCGTGGTATAAAAAGAATATGGGTGCCGATTGGCTGAAGCTCCGTGATGACGCCATGGTTCTATTGAAACAGGAGGAAGAGTTAAGGGAAATAGTTTCTCTTGTAGGATCAGAGGTTTTAGCTGAAAGCCAAAGAGTGGTATTTGAAGCCGCAAGCATGGTCAGGGAATGTTTCCTCGTACAGAGCGCCTATCACCCCGCCGATAGTTATTCCCCATCTGAGAAAACTTACAATATGCTTCGGTTGCTTCTGAAATTCCATCAAAAAATGAAATTAGCCGTAAGTAACGGTGTACCATTAAATCGAATTCTAGCCCTACCTGTACGAGAGGAAGTTTCCCGAATGAGGTTCACTTCCTCAGAGGAATTCAGCAAAATCTACGAAAACATCGACAAGAAGATTGACGATCAAATAAACGAACTTATTAGCAGAGTGGCTAAGGGTGAAGAAATATGAGTAGAATAACTTCTGCAGGCCGCATTTTTGCTGAGATTATCGGGATGGAAAAATCGAAGATTATTGGAGGGTGGCCTCTCCCCTATGGAGTTTAAAATGACAATTTGCATCCATAAGGACTACATTCAGTTTAATTCCATATTTAATCCAACGGGAAAACTCCTTGCTTTGAATAAATGGAACTTTCTCCTCTTTTCCGTCTAAATGATGGGGTATAATAACTTTAATGTCATCATTTCCGCAAACCATACATTTCCCACCATACTCTTTTACAAACCTCTCATAAGCCTCTTTGCGTTTCTCCAGCCATCTCTCCAACCGAACGCGTTGTTTTTCTCTATATATAGGATCGAAGTGGTAACGTTCCCTACTCTCCGCACGAATTCTCTCACGATTTTTTTGATAATATCTACGTGATCTTGCGATTTCTCTATCTCTGTTTTTCCAATGGCGCTCTCGGGATTTTGCAACAATTTTTTCTCTATTCTTTAGGTAATAGTTTCTGTTGCTCTGGCGGCGAGACTCTTTTTTACTGACTTCTGAAGATGAGTTAAGAGCTTCAGGCTTCTCAGCTTCAATTCTTTCTTTAGGCTCTAACGAGCTACTAACGACCTTCTCAGCTTCTAATTTCTTAGGCTCAACAGTTTCCATATCAGGCTCACCGCCGTTAACTCCATAAGCTTCAGCCTCATATTTAAAACAGCACGGAAAAATCTGTAGCGGAGATAAGTGAAACTATTAGCGTAAAACATAGGCTGTGCAAAGTTTTAATGAACAGTAAAGGTGATAGGGTTAAGGTATGCGAGAAATGCAGGGAACACGAACATTTTTTACAATAAAGAAAATTTCAGGTCCACTGCTTTTCATGGAGTCCGTGTCAGGTGTTGGCTACGGAGAATATGTGGACATAATCACATCTACTGGTGAACGTAGAAGAGGGCAGGTTCTAGACGCTGGTGAAGAAATCACAGTTGTAGAAGTATTCGAAGGAACATCTGATCTTGACATAGAAAAGACCTCGGTACGATTTCGCGGAGAAACAATCAAGTTCCCAGTATCTAATGATGTTCTAGGGCGGATGTTCAGCGGAAGCGGTAAACCGATGGATGGAGGACCCGTTATAGTTCCAGAGGATGAGTGGGATGTCCACGGCGCACCAATAAATCCATCTGCACGTGAATATCCACGTGACTTCATTCAAACAGGTATTTCAGCTATAGATTGTATGAATTCTCTAGTTCGAGGGCAGAAACTTCCAATGTTCTCCGGGTCAGGTTTGCCCCATAAGCTTCTAGCATCTCAAATTGTTCAGCAGGCAACTGTCAGAGGCGAAGAAGAAGCATTCACAATAATTTTTGCTGCTATGGGAATAACCTCTGATGAAGCGCGGTTCTTCAGGGAAGAATTTCTAAGGCTCGGGTTGTTCAATCGAGTTGTGCTTTTCGTTAATTTGGCTGAAGATCCCCCTATCGAACGGATCTTAACACCGAGATTGGCGCTTACCACGGCTGAGTATCTTGCATACAACCAAAACATTCACGTGCTTGTCCTTCTGATTGATATGACAAATTATTGTGAAGCATTACGGGAAATTTCAGCCGCTCGCGAGGAAATTCCAGGTAGACGCGGCTATCCTGGTTATATGTATACTGACCTTGCCACCATCTATGAACGTGCAGGTCGTATTCGCGGTAAAGGGGGATCCATAACGCAAATGCCCATTTTAACTATGCCGAACGACGACATCACTCATCCAATCCCCGATTTAACAGGGTACATCACTGAAGGACAAATACTCATGGACCGAGGTATGTATAAGAGAGGAATCTACCCGCCTATAGACCCGCTCCCATCTCTCTCACGACTAATGAATGAAGGTATTGGTGAAGGAAAAACACGGGAGGACCATAGACAGGTCGCCGATCAGCTGTACTACGCTTACGCTGAAGGTAGATTGTTTAGACAGGTAGCTATGGTTTCAGGCGAAGCGTCGTTAACCGAGAAGGAGAAAACTTACCTCAATTTTGCAGATAAATTTGAGCGTGAATTTATCCACCAAGGCTTAAAGGAAAATAGGATTATAGAGCAGACGCTTGAAATAGGTTGGAACCTTCTCTCAATGTTTCCTGAATCTGAATTGAAAAGAATTGAACTGGATACAATAAAAATGTTTCATCCAAAACACCGTTCTTCTTGAAGGATTCAAATTGTCAAGTGAAATTGAATCTGTGCGTCCAACACGGATAGAACTTCTAAAGATGCGGCGACGTCGAGTGTTGGCTCAAGTAATTCTTGACATATTACAAAGGGAACTAGATGAGCTCATATTGAAACTCTTTGAGCTTCTACGTGAATGGTCCTCTTTAAAGCATCGTACCCGTGAACTTCTTAGTGAAGCCTATAACCTATTCACTGAAACTCAGTTAATTGTGGGAACAAAGAAACTTGAAGAATTATCTTGGAATATCCCGGACAGCTTTAACATCGATTTAATTGAAACACCCTCAACCGTAACTTTTCGGCTTCACAAAAAAGTTTTTGGGGTCCCAAGATACTCTCTTCTGGAAACCTCAGCTAAATTGGATGAAGCGTTATCCAAGATGGATGAAGTGTTGAATATGCTTATCGAACTGGCAGAAATAGAAGCCACAATAAGAAAGCTTTCAAAAGCCATAACTAAAGCAAAACAACGTGTTAATGGAATTAAATACGTCGTTATTCCACAGATCGATAACGCCATACAGTTCATCGAAACAATGCTCGAGGAAGAGGAGCGAGAGGACTCCGTTAGAGTCAGGCTTATCCAAAGCAAACGCAAAGCCAGAGCCTAATCTTATGTCACTAAACACAACAGAAAATTAGATAGAAAAATAGAAAATAGTAAAAATAGGCCCTGCCGGGCCTCATCTCAGGAACTGGGCTCAATGCATGATTTTTGCCGTTGACTATTTAAAACTTTAATAAGTAATACCCTTTTTTGCCTAAAAAATGTCAATTTTAAAATTGAAACCTCAATAAAACATTACAAACAACCGCGTAAAACAGCCATTTTTCTGAACATTGTCCCGAGAAGTGATATAACATTCTTAGACATATGAATGTAAATCTCAGCCTTTGTGGCCAGGGTAAGCCAAGTTTCATGTGGAGGTAACAGGAGCCTAGGACAATTCTGTTCACTGAAACATGAGCTAAACCATGACACTTAAACCCTGCCGGGTCTCATCTCGGGGAACTGGGCTCGAAACCCCTGAGGAAAGACCTAACCCGGGTATTAGCGTCAGGTGAGGCAAGAGGAACCTGCTGGCGACTGGTGGTTAAATGGGTATTACGCTGGTGGGGGCCCTCTCAGCTTGGACCCAGAGAGCGCGCAGAGGCTGGGCATCTTTTCTTATGTTCTTCTTCCGCTTTCTCCACACACTCGTCTCTTTCTTTATTGATTTTCTTTCTGAGAGCAATCACCTTATGCTTAACATTCACCCAGTATTTCTCACTCTTGAACTCAAGAACAAGTTTAATCCGATCAATTTTTTCCTCATGCTGAGTGTATGGCAGTATTCTCTCCGCTAACGATACAACTTCATTCTGCCGGTTCAATCTAACAGCATACATTTGTTTTCCAGATCCAAATGAATAACTACTCTTTGATTGTTCGGTCGGTCTGAAAGTAGGGTGGTATCCCTCTTTCTCTAACATCTGTTTAATCTGTTCTAGCAATTTGTAGTCTGTAGTTTTCAGGCTGAAACGCTTTTTTAAATAGCCCCCTGATTTAGAAATATCCCAGACTCCCTCCGCATCAATATAACCTGCCAGAAATGGATAGAAGTGGTTTCTCGTAACTTCTACAGGTTTTTTGAGAAGGAAACCAAACGATTCACTATCAAGGTAAGATTTTACACGCCACTCATATTGATTCGCTTTCTTAACAAATAGAGGGTATTCATGATAGTGACCGTAAACACCATAAATCCTACGTATTAGCCTCCTCATTGCAGGGTGGGAGGTAGTAGTTTGGCAAACAATGTTGTTATAGATTTTATAAATATGAAGATCACCAGCCCTTAACCCCATCATGTATGCTTTCTCTTCAGGGTTCCCTGAAAATGACTTCTTTGGATATTTTTCAATTGCCTCAGATATGCTTCGCCTAGCTATCCCATGTTTCCCTAACCAATACCTAATAGTAAACTGACTTTTTCCAAGTAGTTCAGCCATTTCATACGTGCTAAGTCCATCTATCCAATGTAGATAATGGAGAACGTAGGGGTTCCTATAATCAGGCTTCTTAGGCTTCTCATTTTCTATCTGCGTTAAAGCCTCTTTCACAGGCTCTCTACTCCGCCAATTAATATATGCCTGAAAATGGATAAATGCTCTTACTGTTGTAAGCATACGTTATGCGAGGTTCTGATTAACAGTAAAGGCAAGAAAGTGAACGTATGCAAGAAATGCGAGGTTGGAGAAGAATTAGGCTAAATTAAGTTTCAAAACCCAAACAAAGGCTTATTCTTATTCATATAAACTCCTCTAGTCCCTTCTGTTTTTTCGATGGTTTCTGGGTTGCAGTTTCTTTTTCTGGAAAAATTACAAGTTTACCGTAAACTCCATCAAACCCTGGAACAACCTTGACTTTTTCTTCTCTAACTCCAACAATGGCATCTGAAATTTTTGGATCCACAATTTTAGCTAACTCTTCCTTTGAAGCGTCAATTAATGCGGTGTATTCATCCCCAAATTTTTTAACAATTACATTGTAAATTTCCCAGATTTGTTTACTGGCTATCTGATCAATTCCAAGGACAGTTCCAATGATTTCGGATAATGGAAGTAAATGAATGTATGGAATAGCGCCTTCCGGTTTGAATCCGAATGGGCGATCAGCAAGTTCCTCTACACGTTGCTCAACACCTTTTGTTAATCTTCTACGACATTTAGGGCATCTATTATCAAGCTCGATCGCCTCCTGAGGTGAAAGAGAAACATTACAGGCTCTATGCCCAGTCCAATGATATTTTCCATAAGCCGGATCGGTTTCTATAGTGAACTTGAATCGCTTGGCATCCTTCTTTCGAATAGCATCAACCATTTCATAGTAAGAAGGTTTTTCAAACTCAAACACATTCGCCTCCCTACCCATACGCCACGGCCAAGCGCTGTGGCTGTCACTATTCGACACGAGCACAAAACGATCAAGCGAACTTAACCGCCAATTCATCGGCGGATCGGATGATAAACCCGTCTCAAGCGCATGAATGTATTTTGTCGTATCCTGATAGCAATCATCGAATTTATCGAAGCCACTAAAAGCTCCAAATATACTAAACCACGGTGTCCAGGCGTGACTTGGAAAAATCTCGTTATCTCCTGACACTCTCATAACTTCTTCAACTAGTTCTGGGGCTGACATATTTAATATGGGTCTGCCATCTATAGCAAGATTGCCCCATTTTGCTAATCGGCCGTTAATTTGAGCAGCTGTTTCTAGATTAGGTGTTAAAATTACATGGTGAATTTTCTTTATCTTCCCCTGAAACTCAAACATTGTGGAAACCTCTGTTGTAATCATGTAATAAATCGCTGTCTGTAGGTTTGCTACTGACTTATACAAACCAGTGCCTGGAATTTCAATTAGTAATTCCTTTAATTCAGAGAACCATTTTGGATGAGTGAAATCCCCTGTTCCAACCAAGTTTAATCCTTTAATTTGAGCGAAGCGAGTAATCGTGGGGATAGTCATATCTTGGCTCGTAGCGCGACTGTATCTGCTGTGAATGTGAAGGTCAGCTACTACCCGCAACCCTCTTCTGCCTCTATTTTTTCTAAGGCTTTCACCTTTTTAGACACATACTTCACAAAAATTTTCTCCCAATCAATCTTAAGCGTCATATAAATACTGCTTATAATGAAGATGAGCGTTATCGCCAATGTGATTATCCCTCCTCCCCCTCCAAGCAAGGCACCAATCCAAGAAATTGCGAAGTATCCGCCCCAAGTAATTACCAATGTCATAATGAACTTCCCCAGAAAAACAAGCAGGAAGAACTTTAAAATGCTGTACCCCATCATTCCAAGCGGAATGTATAAGGCATCATCTGGAACTGGAGTTGCAGCAAAAAAGAAGATAGCAAGCGCACCGTAACGATCCATAACTAACCTTGCATATTCAAGTTTTCTACGCCTTTCTTCACCTACAAGTTTTCTGCCGCCAAAACCTAGGTAATAGATAACTGATTTTCCAAAGGTAGCTCCCAAGGCGCTGACAAGAGCTAATATAGTGGGGTCTAACCCAAAGCCAGGTGCACTTAGCCAGAAAACTATCAGCAAATAGGGAATCGGTATGAAAATTATTAGGCATGATATGAAACTTAGAACAAGTGCGCCAAGGTAGCCATAGGTCTGTGTAAAAGCGTAGAACCAAGCAACGATCTCTTCAATTATCAATGTGGCAACCCGCGTTTAATGAGAAGATACTACAGCGAACTCTTATAGGATTTACAGATTTCAACCTAAATTAACCAATAATCGGGCTGACAAAATTCATGCGCTCTACTAATCCCCTATCAGTCAATTTAAGTTCAGGTATCACTGGTAGCGCTATAAACGACATAGTCATAAATGGTTCAGTTAGTTTGCAACCCATTTTTTTCGCTGCTTTATTCAGTTCAGTAAGTTTTAGTGAGACTTTTTCCGCATCATCTTTGCTCATAAGTCCAGCTATAGGAAGATTGAGAAACGCTAATACTTTACCGCCTTTAACAGCCACGATCCCGCCACATGCATTAACAATTTTCCTTACAGCAACAGCCATGTCGTTCCAGCTGGCGCCAACAACTACTATATTATGGCTGTCGTGGGCAACGCTTGATGCTAAAGCGCCCTCAGATAAATTGAAGCCTCTAACGAAACCGCGCCCAATGTTTCCAGTAGCTTTATGACGCTCTACAACGACAACTTGTAAAACATCTTTTTCTACGTCGGGTACCGCTACACCATTTTTAACTGAGATAACATCAGTTTCGGATTTTGTCAAAAGTGAACGATCCTCAATACGCATAACTCGAACAGTAACTTTGTCAAGTTTCTCAGGCACTTTAACCGCAAAATCTTCTGGTCTAGGTAAACTTTTAACTTTCACAGTTTTCTCAGCACTTAACGGATATCTCCAAGCGATAATCCTCTCCGTAAATTTCCCATTCTTCGCCACAATTTTTCCGTTAGAAATCACTTTCTTTACCTTAACTTCATCTAAATCCTCGAATAAAACAACATCAGCATTAAAACCTGGAGCAATAAATCCAATAGAATGGTCTAGATGGAAATAAGCGGCTGGATTTATTGTTGCCATCTGAATAGCTGTAACTGGATCGTAGCCTTCGTCAATTACAGCCTTAACTAATCTATCAATGTATCCTTTAACAAGGTCGATTGGACTCAGATCGTCGGTTACAAGCATTATATGCCGAGTCTCTACATTTTTCTTACGGATGGTACGAATAATGTCATGGAGATTTTTAGCAGCTGAACCTTCCCGCGCCATAATCCACATTCCGAGCCGAAGCTTCTCTATGGCTTCTTCTCCCTCAACACACTCATGATCTGAATGAATTCCTGCTGATACATAGGCGGCTAACTCCCTACCACGCAACATAGGAGCATGTCCATCAACCCTCTTCCTAAGTGAATGTGCAATCCTAATTTTCCTTAGCATCACAGGATCTCTCTGAATTACCCCAAGATAATTCATCACTTCTCCAAGCCCAACAACTCTCGGGACTCGCAATAACTCCTCTAAGTTTTCAGGAGTTAACTCGGCTCCGCTTGTTTCAAAACCAGCAGCAGCTGGAACGCAGCTTGGAGCCGTTATGAACACTTTTAACGGAAGATTAGCACTCTCCTCCAAGAACAATTTTACTCCAGCCATACCGAGCACATTAGCAATTTCATGAGGATCGATAACTACACTAGTAGTCCCATGAGGTAACGCAGCTTTTGCAAACTCCGTTATCGTCAGCATACTGCTTTCGATGTGAATATGAGCATCAATAAATCCTGGAGAAACATACGCGTCTTTCGCATCCACAACAGTTGTAGATACGCCTATTATGTCTCTAACATCACCCACTCGAATTATTTTATCTGATTTAATTGCAATAGAATCTCTAATGATTTCTTTTGTACATACATTAACTATATTCGCATTCAATATTGCAATATCAGCTTTCAACCTTAAACCCGTATCTACGTTATCTTGCACTTATTACATAAAACAAACTTTAATAGCCTCCCGCGTATAGAATGCCAAAAACTGAGCATTAGTGGAAATAACTCGCTTATTGGAGAAGATGGCCAAATGCGTGAGGACTGGGAAAAATGCGTATCCAGACACTACAAAGAGAAGAAGTCTTCGAAACCCTGGGTACGTCTGCGAATGGCTTAACCGATGAAGAAGCAAAAATACGGCTGCAAAAATATGGGCCGAATGAGATACCAAAGCTCAGAAAAACACCTATATTCATCCGTTTTCTAACTCAATTTAAAAACCTCTTCGCTGTTCTCCTAATAATTGCAAGCATTCTAGCAGCCATAAGCAATATGCCTGAGCTCAGCATCGCAATTATTCTAATAGTACTAATTAATGCCGTGGTAGGCTTTCTGCAAGAATACCGCGCGGAAAAAACTTCTGAGGCACTTAAAAAACTAGTTCCATTTTATGCTAAGGTGATCAGAGATGGCGAACAGAAGAAAATATCTGCTCATGAACTAGTTCCTGGAGACTTAATAGTTTTAGAAAGTGGGGATAAAATTCCTGCGGATGCTCGCCTAGTAGAAGCATATGAAATTACCGTTAACAATATGGCGTTAACAGGTGAATCTGAACCACGGCTTAGGGACTCTTATCCTGTGATTGAAGAGAACGTGCCTACAGCAGACATATCAAACTTCGTTTTAATGGGAACAAGCATTGCTTCAGGTTCTGGCAAGGCCGTTATTTTCGGTACAGGAATGAACACTGAGTTTGGTACAATTGCAAAAATGACTCAGGTGATTAAGGAGGAACCGAGTCCTCTACAAAAGGAAATAGCCCAAGTTGCAAAAAGAGTTGCAGCGGTATCTGTCTCAATCGGTTCCATCTTCTTTCTCATAGGGCTTTTAATTGGCATAAGTCCGCTTGAAGCAGCCATTTTTGGCATAGGGGTAGTCGCTGCCTTAATCCCGGAAGGTCTACAGGCCACAGTTTCAGTGTCATTAGCTATGGGTGTGCAGAAGATGGCGCGTCATAACGCGTTAATCAAACGTCTATCCGCTGTTGAAACCCTCGGCTCTACTACCGTAATTTGTACGGATAAAACCGGCACAATAACGAAGGGAGAGATGACTGTAAGTAAGATCTGGATTAACAATCGGCTGATTGACGTTACAGGCGTCGGGTACGAGCCCTACGGCAGCTTCATGCTCAACCAAAATAAAATATCCGCGAAAGATGTGGCCGGGTTAGAACTACTTCTTGAAGCCTCAACATTTTGTAATACTGCAAAATTAGCTCCCCCCTCAGATGTTAAAAGATTATGGACAGCTATCGGTGACCCAACAGAAGCCGCGCTGCTAGTCGTTGCCCAAAAAGCAGACTTCAACGTACAAGAAGCTCTAGCAGAAAGACCATGCATTCAGATAATTCCATTCGATTCTGTTAGAAAAAGAATGAGTTCGATTCATAGATCCGACGAAGGGAAAATCGCTTACGTTAAAGGGGCACCATATGAAATACTATCAATCTCTACAAAAATAGTTCTTGATGGAGTAGTGCAGAAGCTTCACGCCGAACAAATGCTAGAAATAAACACCCAAGTTGATGATCTTGCTAAGACTGGGCTGAGGGTTCTCGCTGTAGCTTACCGAGTGCTTCCAGAGGATTTAGAGGAGTTCACTGTTGAAAGCGTGGAGAAAGACCTAGTTTTCATAGGTTTAGTTGCAATGCTAGATCCGCCGAGGCCTGAGGTTAGAGAGGCCGTGATGAAGGCTAAACGTGCAGGCATCAAAGTAATTATGATTACAGGCGACTATGGGCTAACAGCCTTAGCTATAGCCAGCGATGTAGGAATCGCTGAACCCGATCGCTGTAAGATTATTCAAGGAGTAGAAATAGACGAGTTAACTGACGACCAACTCTCAAAAGAGCTCAACCGTGAAGAGATAATATTTGCTAGAGCATCGCCTGAACATAAACTAAGAATCGTAGCTCTGCTTAAGAAAAAAGGTGAAGTTGTCGCAGTTACAGGTGACGGAGTTAACGACGCGCCTTCACTAAAAATGGCTGACATAGGCGTCGCCATGGGAATGATAGGCACGGATGTCGCTAGGGAATCAGCCGATATGATATTACTTGATGATAGCTTCGCTACAATAGTTACAGCTATTGAAGAGGGCAGAGCCGTGTATGGTAATATAAAACGATTCCTAACCTACATCTTCTCACATAACTGGGCAGAGCTAGTGCCCTTCCTGCTCTTTGTTCTTCTAAAAATTCCATTACCCTTACTCGTCATTCAAATTCTTGCAGTTGACCTTGGAACTGATGTACTGCCATCACTAGCGCTTGGAGCTGAGCAGCCTGAACCCGGAGTAATGGGTAAACCTCCACGCAGCCGCAAGGAAAGACTGCTAAGTCTAAGTCTATTGGGGCGTTCATTTTTCCTCGGATCATTCGTATCCTTAGGATCAATGGCAGGATGCCTGTGGGCTTGGAGTTTAGGAGGTTGGAGTCTAGGGCAATCATTAGCCAGCGATAACCCTGTTTACCGGAAAGGTACAACTATGACCTTCACGGGAATAGTCGCAACTCAGGTTGGAAACGTGTTTGCATGCCGAACAGACCGCACATCAATTTTCAAAGTCGGCTTTTTAAGCAACAAATGGGTGTGGGTAGGAATAGCTGGTGAGCTACTCTTAACTTCAGCCATAGTCTACCTTGCTCCGCTGCAAGCGGTGTTCAAAACAGCGCCTCTAGGTTTAATCGACTGGATGTTTCTATTCATGTTCGCGCCAATCTTATTATTCGGAGAAGAGATTAGAAAATACTTCCTAAGGCGTCGTTAGCCCCCTCTGTTCACAAATTTATTATTGTGTTGAATATTAGAAGATACATTAAACCTAGAGGCGCTTAATAATTGACTGTGGAGAAAAGCCTAATAACCTCACTCATTTATGGAGAAGACAAAAAAGCTTTAGGAAAACTCGGTTGTTTGTGAATTCTTCTGTGGCATTTTACACATAAAAAGATAATATCTGGTTTAGTTCCATATTTAATCCAGTCTCTGAACTCTTTGGTATAAATATATGAATTTCCCTTCTCCATTCTTCCATGCGGATGATGAGCGTCAAGAACTTCAAGGTCATTTCCCCCGCAAATAGAACATCTCCCGCCAAGAGTGAGTTTAAGCCTCATAAGAGCTTCACGGTATTCTGAATATTTTTTACGGCTGGCTTTACGTACCCGCTCTCGCTGTCTTTCTCTAAATTCAAGGTCAGAATGATAACGGTTTCTCTTATATTCTCTAAAATACTCCCTACGTTTTTGCTGGTATTTCCTGTTACGCTCCCTAAGTTTTTCTCTATTCTCTTGGCGGTATTTCTTGCCATATTCTCTCCGGTATTCTTTGAGTCTCTGGTAGCGAATTTCGGGAGTCTCCTCAGCGAGTTTGATATGTTCGCATTTATTTCCTTGATTCCTGAATTCATCACAGGTGCAGGTTTTAGCGTTCAAATCCACGTTGTAAAGCTTAGATGGTTTCTTGGAGTCCCGAACTACCCATAAGCCCACTCTTCTCTCTCGCCTTATAACTTTCAGCTCCGGATGTTGTTCGACAAAAACCTCAAATGCCAACTCTCCTCGGTTTCGAGGTAGAACTCCAAGCCTCTTCGACCAACGCAAAATAGTTGGATGACCTACCCCAAACAATTCACTTATCTTACGGTCGCTGAGTCTTTTTTCCCAGCGTAGAAAATTGATTGTTTCCTTATTCTTATAGTCAAACTTAATGCCCTTTGCCTTCATCTCGTCAATAATTTCCTTGAACTTTGTATTCACTTGCACAGGCTTTTCTAATACCACTGCCCCTTTATCGGAAAGGGTTTTAGGTAAATCAGTAGCGATAAGTGAAGTTTCAGTCACAGGCTCTTTAGGCTGTCCAGTTGGCATACGATGGAGCCGCCGAAAAATCAGTTGAGATCGGCTCCTATTTAAAATAACACGGAAAGATTCGTAGGGGTGATGAGTAAAACTATTAATTATTTCTGTAACCATTAAAGGAAAGACGATGGGCGTGTGAGTTGAATGTAATAAAGCGATAAGGTTAATGTATGCGAGAGATGTATGGAGAAATATTAACACTCGCTAAATCTAAGAATTGTGAGAATATAAAGCATGGAGCGCATCTCAATTGGCGTTAAAACCTTTACCCTCAAAGACCTCTAATTTTAACAGATGGTACAATGAAATCGTAGCCAAGGCGAAATTAGTTGATATCCGCTATGGAGTAAAGGGTTTCATTGTATACAGGCCATCAGTAATGTACATCATTAACAGAATATACGACGTCTACGAACGAGAACTAAAAGCCACCGGTCATGAACCTTGTCTATTTCCAGTGGTAATTCCCCAAAGCGCCTTCAAAAAGGAAGCTGAACACATAAAGGGTTTTGAGCAGGAAGTATTCTGGGTAACTAAGGCTGGGGAACGCGAACTGGAGGAGCCAGTACTTCTAAGACCCACCTCTGAAACAGCCATGTATCCCATGTATGCCCTCTGGATAAGAAGCTACAAGGATCTACCGTTGAAACTGTATCAAAGCGGTTCAGTATATCGATATGAAACAAAAGCAACTAAGGCGCTTTTAAGAGGGAGGGAGTTTCTCTGGATTGAAGCTCACGATGCCCATAGAACAGAACGTGATGCTCTAAACCAAGTTCATGAAGATATGAAAATTGCTGAAAAAGTTCTCTACGAAGAACTTGGGCTACCGTTCCTCTTATTACAAAGGGAAGACTTCGATAAATTTGCGGGAGCAGTTATAACCTATGCCTTCGAAGTTCTATTCCCAGACAAAGAAGTGGTTCAAGTAGCCACAACACATTACTTAGGCACAAACTTCTCTAAACCCTTCAACATAACCTACTTAGATGAGAACGGAAACGCGAAACATCCGCATCAGACATGCTATGGACCCGGGATTTCGAGAATAGCAGCCTCTGTTATATGTATCCACGGAGATGATTATGGGCTTATCTTACCCTTCGAGGCAGCGCCAATACAAGTCATAATTGTGCCAATACCTATGAAGCAAGCCGTAAAGAACGTTTTAGCCAAATGCCGTGAGCTAGAGAAAGAATTAGTGAAAGCTGGGCTGCGCGTTAAACTTGACGACTCTGATGCTACACCAGGTGAAAAATTCTATAAATGGGAGTTGCTGGGCGTACCTGTAAGATTAGAAATAGGTCCCAAAGAACTTGTTGAAGGCACAGTAACAGTATTTCGAAGAGATACGCGTGAAAGATTGAAAGTTAAAGATGGAGAACTAGTTAAGCATATTCTCAGTTTAGGAGAGAAAATTCTAAAAACTCTGAGAGAGAAAGCTGAAAAATTTCTTAAAGAAAATATACACACGACAGAAACGAAGAAAGAATTATTAAAAATTGCAAAAGAAAAAGGCGGAATAATCCGCATGAACTACTGCGGAAACAAAGAATGCGCTGACTACATTAAAGCAGAAACAGGTGGATTTGAAGTAAGAGGAAAAAGAATAGATGTAAAGGAAAGACCGGACGGCCCATGTGTTTGGTGTGGTAAAAAAGCTGAGCGCGTGGTCTACTTAGCAAAGGCATACTAAATCCTCCTAACTCCTCTACGAGCCTTTTCAGCCCTCTTCAGCACATCTTCCTTTGACCCAGAAAACGATGGTTTGTTAATGATGTGTATCTTATTAAAGGAGCCTCTCTTTCTCCCTATCGAGTTTTAGGTGGCAATTTGCACATGCAAGGATAACATCTGGTTTAATGCCCTTATTCATCCAATCTCTAAACTCCTTACTCTGGATAAACGAATGTTTCTTATCCTCTTTTCCATGTGGGTGATGAGGCTCAAGAACATCAAGGTCGTCTTCTCCGCAAGCCGTGCATTTTCCGCCGAACTCAATTTTAAACCTCTTAAATTCCTTAAGTAGTTTTTCATGATATTTTGCCCTTCGCTCTCTGCCCGAATCGGAATTATAACGCTCCATAACCTCTGCGCAAATCCTTTCACGGTTTTTTAGATAATATTCATGAGAGTATTCAAGCCGTTCATTCCTATTTCTCAAATAGATCTCCCTTTTTTGTGCGGTATGTTTCTTGTGGCGTATTTCATCTCGCATCTCAACAACCTCAATATGTGGGCATTTTCCTTGCTGAGTGAAATCTTTGCAAGTGCAAGTTTTAGCGTTCAAATCCACTATACAATCATCTGCTTGTTTCTCAAGGTATGCAATCTTAAATAAACCGTCCCTCCTCCTCAACTTTGTAACCCTAAATCCCCACTCCGCTGTGACGGGAGTCCACCGCTTTAATGGTTTATCCCCTTCATTAGGCGTATTCTCAACCATTTCTTTAGGCTGTTCACCCAAGTTCCAACCCCTCATTATGAGCAGTATTCAGTTGTCTATCATAAGAATTATGGGAATTATTACCGAGGAGCAACTTTGGTTAAAACGAAGGGAGAGATTGAACTGTTTGGAAACATGAGGTTAGAAACTGTTAAGCCATTAGTAGCGGAGCCATTAGTAACTGAGATGAAAGGTCAAGTAAGCATAGATGAGTGGGTTAAGTAAAGGTCTATTGAGGAATAATAGGCCATGTGGAAGAAACTTGTTAAAGACGGCGTATTTGCTCATAACAAGCCTTAGCCGCCTCATAAATTCTTTCTCGATGCTCTCCGCTTAGGATAAACTTCTCAATTCCAACTGTTTCAATAACAAAGGAGGCAACGGCGGATCCTACGGCAGCGCACCAAAGGGGGTCTTTTTTTCGCACATATTCAGCCATAAATGCACCTATGAAGGCGTCGCCTGCTCCTGTGGGATCAACTATTGAGCTGGGTTTACAGGCTGGGACTTCGTAACGGTTTTGATCAAATAACATAAATGCGCCTTCAATTCCTTTTGTTACAATCACTATTCTTGGTGCAAGTTCAGCAGCTACTTCCATTGCTTTCCAGACATTCTCGACGCCGACTGCTTCTTTAATTTCCTCCTCAGAAGCTTTCAGCACATCAATTCGTCCTAATATTTCTACTTCCAATCTTTTTCCTATTTTCACGTAACCTTTCTCATCAAAAATTCTTACAAAACCTTGAGGGTCGAGTGACACGATTTCCGCTAATTCAGTTAATCGCCGAACAGTTTCAATTGGAACCTCTCCAGCCACCGATCCTATATGAATCCCCCTAGTCTTCAGGTTCGCTGGTATATCCTTAGATGAAATTGGTTCACATACATTCTTCAATTGTAATAAGCGTTTTTCATCATCGTATTTTAATATAAAGTAAGTTGTTGGGGTCTTAACACGTCTTAATCCAGTTAAGTCTATTCCACCTCTACTCAGCCATGATACATACTCATCTGGAAAATCAGGCCCAACCTTAGATGCAACCAACACATCTGCCCCCATTCTCTTAGCAGCGAGCGATGCATACGTTGCTGACCCGCCCGGCATAAAAACCGGCTCAGCGTCTTTTCTTATGATCTTATCAATTGTCAAGTGTCCAATTACGGTCAAATCCACACTAAGTGGATTGACTGTGGATTTTGAAGTGGTGATTTGCGCATACAAGGACGACATTTGGTTTGATTCCATATCTCAGCCACTTTCTGAACTCTTTTGTCTGCCAAAAGGTCTTTTCGCTATTCTCCTGCCTTCCATCTGGATGGTGGACGACAAGAACGTCAAGGTCACTCACTCCACAGACTGAGCATTTCCTACCGTATTCGATTTTAAACCTCTTATACTCTTCTTGGTATCTTGATTGTCGCTTACGCCCTGACTCTTTTTGTTTTTCTCTATATTCAGAGTTAGAGTGATAACGTTCTCGCCTATATTTCCTATTATACTCTATAAATTTCTCTTTGTTATTTTGATAGTATTTCTTCCTATGCTCCCTGAATTTCTCTTGATAGTATTTCTTATTATATTCCCTCATGTATTCCCTGCGTTTCTGGCGGCGAAGTTCCTCTTTACTGATTACTGAGGATAAGTTAAGAGCTTCTGGTTTCTCAGTTTCAATTTTTTCTTTAGGCTCTATCGAGTTACTATCGACTTTATCGGTTACTAACTGATCGGCTTCCTTCACTTCAAACACCATCCGTAATATCAGTTCTCCAATCTAGCAGCATTTAAACAAAACCGACTACGCTGTACTTAGAGAACAGTGAAACTAAAAGCTATTCACCCGAATTGCTACGCTTAGTCTAGAAAGGCAAATACACCCCATAGACCTTAGAATGACTAAATGTAGTAAGTGCAGAAAATATAGGCTGTGCGAGGTTTTAAGGAACGATAAAGGCAAAGAGGTTAAGGTACGCAAGGAATGTATGGAAGGCTATTAATACACATATACCATAAAACAGCCAAAATAAAGAAGCAAACCGCTTCTCAGCTATCCAAATATCAAGGAGTATCATTTACTTATGTATAAGAGCTGATTCAAAATGCCTAAGAAAAGAAAGAGCCGCGGAAGAGCTAAAGGTGGAAAGGGTAGAGGTCAAATGGTTCAATGCAGTTCATGCGGCGCTCTTGTTCCACGGGATAAGGCTAAGAAAGTAACCCGTTGGGTTTCGTTCGTGGAACCAACTCTTGCGAGAGAGTTAAGGGCTAAGGGAGCCTATATTCCTGGGCAGAGAGCTATCAAGTATTATTGTGTTTCATGCGCTGTTGCTATGAGAGTTGTGAAAGTTAGAGCTAGAGAAGAACGGAGATTTCCCCGACGGTTCTTCTAGAATTGACCTACGCACGTTTAGTCAGGAAAGTAATGAAAGAAAATTTGTGGCCCTATATACTAAAAATGCTCACTAAAGGTCAATATTTCTTGAGAAACTATATCCTAAAAAATCAGCTAGAAGTTTTAGTTTTCCTGTATACATGCAAAATACGCTGCGCGACAGTTAAAACAGACAGAATTGTCAAAATTATTATTCCAATCTCCATCGCACCAGCATAAATCAACTCTAGAAATGTAGCTGCAACAATTATCAGGATCCTTTCAGCTCTCTCAGCTATTCCAACAGCAGCCATAGTGACTCCAACACCTTCTCCTCTAGCCCGTGTATAGCTTACTAGAAAAGCGGTTATGAGCGCTGCTAATCCCCAAATTGAACTAGCAAGTCCACCTATAACTATGCCACAAAAAACCATTGCATCTGAGACTCTGTCAAGCGTTGAGTCAATGAATGCCCCAAACTTTGTTGTTTCTCCATATCTATTCGCTATCGCTCCATCAAGTGCATCGAAAAATCCTGATAGTAGGAGACATATTGCTGCCAATGCAATAAGCCAAATTTCTGGATGCCAATAATAAAAATAAGCGGAAAAAATTGAGAATAGAAACCCTATTCCAGTTACATCGTTCGGGGTTAACCCTAAATTATGGAAAGCAGAGGCTACTATGCCAATGTAACCTTGAAACTTCTTTTTTATACTTGTTAGCAACCCTAACCGCCATATTTTTCTTACATTCTTCCTAGCCTATCGCAATTATTATTTCATAGTCAAACGTTTCTAAATTTACCGCAATCTATTCAAAATCTACAGCTAAAATTGGTTTAAGCGCAGCATCCTTATGCGCAGCCAAAATCAAATCGACAACTTCACTGTATCTGCGACCTGGAAAATACTGTAAATGCGCTCTGCACCCAGTATGGCAATCTTGAGAACCAAAGCCTCTAACCGCAACTTCAACACCCGCACTCCCTTCTAAGAACCTTGAAATTAAACACTCCCTACGCACATTTGTTTCAGATGCAACTACACCAACTATTTTCGCTGAACTAGGAATAAGCAAGTAATCTATGTGCCAATGCTTCTTCTTCTCAGTCTTCAAATGTCTTCCAATTCTCTCTCTAAGATTAAATGCACCCTTTCCAAGAGCTGAGCCAGTATATGCATAGATGCCTGCTGGAAATTCTCCTAAACCCAATCCACCTACCTGAATCTTCATCGGCTTGACAACATTAATAATCAATGTGTAAACTCCAGGTTTATTCGGGATAGCCAAAAACCTAAGCCAACTTTTTTAATTTAAACTATCAAATAACTCAACATTATAATTTACGGAAAGTGAACTAAATTGGGCAGAATCGATAAAGGCGTTAAATGCAGCGTTGAAGGATGCGGAAACGTGGCAGTACGATCAATCTCCACAGAGAAAGTCACTTCCGCCGGTTTGAAGATAAAAGAAGAAAGAAGAGCTTACCTCTGTGAAACGCACTACAAAGAATTCAAAAAGAAGACCCGGAAGGAGAAGACCCTGGAGAAATGGCGGTGGAAAGGCTAAGGCGCGTAAATCTACAGGAACCACGGCTTACGTATCGAGCAGACTTACCTTTAACATTAATTTTTTATTCCAGATAGCTGATTAGAACACCTTATTCAATGAAATAAAAACTGGAAAATATCTTAAGGGATTCAAGATGGGATCTAAAAAGGAGCCACTGATATACATAGATGGAAAATTCTACAAAAAAAGTGAGGCTAAAATCTCAGTTTATGATCACGGCTTACTTTACGGCGATGGAGTTTTCGAGGGAATCCGTGCCTATAATGGGCGAATATTCCAGTTAGATGCGCATATCGATAGGCTTTTCATGTCAGCTAAATCAATCGACCTTAAAATTCCATTATCAAAAGAGGAGTTAAAAAAATCAATAATAAACACCTTGAGAAAGCAAGGTCTTCGAGACTCCTATATTCGATTAGTTGTTACACGCGGTGTCGGCGACCTTGGCTTAGACCCTAGAAAATGTCCCAAGCCTTCTGTAATTATCATAACAGAACCGCTAAAACCTTTATTTGGAGAAGCACCTGCAACAGCCATAGTCGCTACAACTCGTCGCAACATTCCAACAGCATTGAATCCAGCTATAAAGTCACTTAACTACCTAAACAACATTCTAGCCAAACTAGAAGCTAATAGGGCAAATGTAACTGAAGCCTTAATGCTTGACCAACATGGTTTTATTTCAGAAGGAACGGGTGACAACATATTCATTGTTAAAGATGGAAAACTAATCACCCCACCAACAACAGCAAGCATCCTACTCGGTGTCACTAGAAGTGTTGTACTCCAGTTGGCTAAGGAGGAGGGGATTCAAGTCGAGGAACGTAACATCACTGTCCATGAACTTTACAATGCAGATGAAGCATTTCTAACGGGAACAGCCGCAGAAGTCGCTCCGCTAGTTGAAGTAGATGGACGGAAAATCGGAGACGGAAAAGCGGGTCCCATAACAATAAGGCTTAGAAAAAAATTCAAAAAGCTAACTGAGACCACTGGAACACCCATCTAAGCCTAGCAGGAAACCATCATCTATTATATCGCACTTAGCACATCTATGATGAAGGGACCCGATAAGCATGAAACTTCTATTAATCCATGCTGACGCTTTCCAATACGAGGTGAAGCAGAAAGCTATCAAGAATCCCGAAGAACTCACAGAAGCAATAAAAAAAGGCTCTATGAATGAAGTTGTCGTAGCTTTTTGTACAGTTGAAAAAATGGATGAAAAAAGTCCTGATCTAGCAGCTCAGAAGGCATCTGACTCAATAGAGGAGGTAGCAAAGTGGGTGAAAACCAAGAACGTAATGCTCTATCCCTACGCCCACCTATCATCAGACCTTGGCTCCCGCGACCCAGCCATCGGTATACTTAAAAAAATGGAGAAAATCCTAAAGGAAAGAGGTTTCAACGTTAAGCGAAGTCCATTTGGTTGGTATAAGAGCTTCCGCATAGAATGTAAGGGTCATCCACTCTCCGAACTATCGCGTTCAATAGTTCCTGAAGAAAAAGTGAAAGTTGCAGCTAAACCGAAAAAGCCAAGCAAATTTGTTGTACTTGAACCTGATGGAAAAGAATTCCCTCTAAACCTAGCTAAAATAGAGGATTGTGCAGTGTTACAGAAAAATCCTCTACTCAAACAGTTTGTTATTAGTGAAGAGATTGGGAAGATTCCGCATGAACCACCAGCCCACATCAATTTGATGCGCAGACTTGAGCTTGTTGACTATGAGCCCGCATCTGACGTTGGTCACTACAGATATTACCCGAAAGGCACATTGATCAAAAACTTGTTAGAAGAACTTGCAACAGAGATCGCTGTAAAAGATCTGCATTGCATGAGGATAGAAACACCATCCATTTATCGTCTAGATCAACCAGACATAGCTGAACAAGCCTCGCGTTTCGTTGAGAAGGATTATCGACTCAAGGTTGATGATAAAGAATTTACACTACGATTTGCAGGAGACTTCGGGCTTTTCCGTATGATGAAAGATATGACTATGAGCTACAAGCAACTACCGATTCGAATCTATGAATTATCTCCTTCCTATAGGCTGGAGCAGAGCGGCGAGGTAGTCGGTCTCAGAAGGCTTAGAGCATTCACCATGCCCGATGTACACTGCTTCTGTAAGGATCTTAAGCAAGCTATTGATGAATATACAGAACTTTTCAGATATTACACTAAGCTTGCGAACTCGATGGAAATAGATTACGTCGTAGCTTTCAGGGTTGTTGAAGACTTCTACAATAAAAATAAGAAATGGTTTGTTGAACTCCTCAAAATCGTCCAAAAACCAGCGCTGATTGAACTGCTTCCGGAAATGAAGCATTATTGGATAGTAAAACACGAATACCAAATGCTGGACGCTGTCGGTGGGAGCGCTCAACTTTGCACAGTACAACTAGACATAGAGGATTCAGAACGATACGGAATTTTCTATGTTGATGAGAAAGGCAAGAAGAGAGGGTGCATAATCATTCACAGCTCTATGGGTTCAATTGAACGATGGATATACGCGATCTTAGAGCAAGCGGCTAAAATGAAAAAGCAAGGTAAACCACCTATATTGCCTGTATGGCTTAGCCCAATGCAAATACGTGTAGTACCCGTTTCAGCCACTCAACTAAATTATGCAAATAAAGTAGCCGATGAAATTGAGGAATGTAATATAAGAGTTGATGTTGACGACCGCGAAATCACGTTAGCGAAGAAGATCAGGGATGCGGAGATGGAATGGATACCTTATATATCCGTTGTAGGAGAAAAAGAACAGAAAGAAAATTCTGTCACGGTTAGAATCAGAGGTGGCGGTCAGAAGAAAATGAAAATCACAGAATTAACTACTAAACTTGATAAATCAATCGGGGACAAACCGCGCCTCCTTCTGCGGCTGCCAAGGTTACTTTCGGCCAGACCTAAATTCGCAGCCTGAAGCGGTCCCTAAGCTTAAATAAAAAGCCGAGGGATTATTTTCAAGTCGCTCAATAAAGGGGACTCCACGTTGCCAAATTTCGCTAAAAAACTAAAATTCGTCGAAAAGTCTCCACTCAAAAAGCTAGCAGTGCTTCTTGAGGCTGCTAGGAGAAATCCTAATATAATTTCTTTCGGTGCTGGAGCTCCAAGTGTGCCTCCGCCAAAGGAAGTTTTCGAAGAAATAAATGTTCAATTTAAAAAGAACTCTTGGGCTACTACGACTTACACCGATACACGCGGTCGTGGTGAATTATTGGATGCGATAAGTCGAGACCTGAAAAAATACGGCGAAGTTGATGCAAATCCGAGGAATGAAATAATTATTACGGATGGGGCTACCGAAGGCATTCTTCTGGCTTTGATGGCTGTCACAAATCAAGGCGATGAGGTCATTATTACTGATCCGAGTTACATGGGTTATTCCGAGACTATCAGTGTGCTCGGTGGACGTGCAGTTTCCCTGCCAGTTTACGTTGAAGACGGTTTCCAGCCAGAAATCGAAAAATTGGAATCCCTTATAACCAATAGGACAAGAGCATTCATCCTCCTTTCACCAGACAACCCAACGGGTAGAGTAATAGAAAAGAAGAGAGCTAAGGCAATAGTTGATTTGGCTGTCGACCATGATTTCTGGATTCTATCAGACGAATCTTACAAGCATATTCTCTATGAGGGGGAACATATCTGGGTCGGTGAACTTCCAGGAGCAAGAGACCGCACCATAACGTTTGACTCCTTCTCAAAGGCAGCCTCTATACCTGGCTTAAGACTAGGTTACGCCTATGGGCCATCTGAAGTAATCGAGGCTATGGAAAAGCTGAAACAGTACACAAGTCTAGCTCCAAACACACTAAGCCAACTGATGATGATTAAGTTCCTATCAGGCGGAATAAAGGACCGTTTTCTACATGAAGTTGTAATTCCCACTTATAGAGAGCGCAGAGACGCTATGGGCAAGTTTATCGCAAAATATATTCCGAAGGCGAAAACCGTGAAGCCCAACGGAGCCTTCTACTACTTCATTAACATAAAAGACTACCTTGGCCCACTGGGAATGAACGATGAGCAACTCGCAGAAAATCTTGTAAATAAAAGCGGGGTCGTCGTAATTCCAGGGATACATTTCGGAGCAAATGGAAGACAGCATTTTCGATTAACCTTTGTCACTGAACCTGTTAACCGCATTGAAGTTGGTGTAAAGAAAATAGGAGACTTCTTAGCAAAGAAAAAGCGTGTTTAAAAATGGTTAACATCGGAGAACCAGTTGTCCTTAAAGCTTTCTCAATCCCAGATGCTTACTTTGAACTTAACCGAGCAATATGGATGCAGGGAATCGAATGGCTTAGAGAAGAACCGCATAACGAAATGACAAAAGCACTGTTAAACGTAAGTCTTCACATAAGTCATCCTGAAATCAGACCGTTAAGACATCCTGAAGCCCCAATAACAGAGGAATATATCACTGCTTACACCTATACGAAAATTCTCTCAGGAGAAAAAGAGAAGGATGAATCGTACACTTACGGTGAGAGGCTACGAAAAATAGACTTCATGGGAACAACAATCCAATATGATCAATTTGAGAAAGCCTTAACAAAGCTTAAACAATCGCAGAGAACGCGGCGATGCGTCCTCGTCATCGCGAGACCTTGGGATATCGAGAATCCAGAGCCTCCCTGTATGCGTGAAGTTCATCTCTGGCTTCAGCCTCCTAACTTTGATAAGACTCATCTTAGCGTTTTCTTCAGGTCATGGGACGCATATAAGGCTGCCAATGCGAATTTAGGGGCTTTACAGCTGCTCCAAGAAGAAGCGGCTCAAAGCCTCAAAGTTCAACCTGGAACAATTACTGTGTTTGCATCAAACGCCCACATTTATCAGCGCGATTTCCAATTTGTGCAACAGTGGCTGGAAAAGAAAGATGCAACTCAACGTTGGTGGAAAGAAGTTAAGGAAGAATAGACTCTTTAATGAGAGTTGAAGCAAACTCTTGGGCTTATTGATTGCTGTATCTAGTAAAAAAAGTGAAGATGTTTCTAGGTGCGTTGCTAAAATGTTAATGTCCGTTAGGCATAGAGAAAGATTTTACAAACCTTTGAGAAGCTGTCAAGATGATTTAACTTTAGTTTGCGATGGAGAAGTTTATAATTACTATGAAATTAGGAGAAACTTAGCTGAACATAAATTTAAAACAGATTCAAGTAACGAGGCGATCTTGCATTTAATAGAAGAAAACAACCCGAAAAATCTGCTTGAAGCTGTCAAGACTTCTCTTTCTCACATTGATGGTATTTACTCCTTCGCTGTAACTAGAGGTGATGAAACGGTGATAGCGAGGGATCCGGTAGGCGTGAAACCAATGTACATAGGGGAAAATAACGATTTTTTTGCAGTTGCATCAGAAAGAAAGGCTTTGTGGAGTATAGGTATTAAGGAAGTTAGACCATTTTCTCCAGGGCATGCCGCTCATATTGTTGGAAGGAAATGTAAAATATTCAATGCTAAAATTCTGCGTCGTCCTCGCATAAGAAAAATAGATGCAAAAACAGCGGCTCTTACACTCCAAAAGGCACTTTACAGCGCATTTGAAAAACGGATTAAAAATGTTGATAAAATCGGAATAGCTTTCTCCGGCGGGATTGACAGTTCTATAGCTGCAAAAATTGTATCTGACTTAGGTGGAAATGCAACCTTATATACTGCAGGGCTGGAAGGATCGTCCGACATAATGGCTGCTAGGGAAGCCTCTTCATTTTTAGGCTGCGAATTATTTACCAAAATATTGACGATTGATGACTTAGAGAAATATATCCCTAAAGTTGTTTATGCAGTTGAAACAGCAGATGAAGTAAAGGTAAGCGCTGGCCTTCCACTATATGCTGCAGCCGAATCCGCGAGCTCCAATGGAGTAAAAACCATGTTATCAGGTCAAGGATCAGATGAGTTATTCGGAGGTTATGCAAGATACCTGAAAATACTAAAACAAGGAGGCTATAAAGATCTTCAAAACAACCTCTGGAGAGACCTAACTACACTATATGAAGTTATCTTACAACGTGATGATGCTGTTGCTATGGCGAGTGGAATTGAGCTATCTTTACCTTACCTTGACATTAATGTAATAAAAACAGCTCTAGCCATCCCCCCATCATTGAAAATAAATGCAACAGAAGATGAGCTAAGGAAAAGAATCCTGAGGGCAGTCGCTAAGGAAATGGGGTTGCCCACAGAAATCGCCGCCCGTCCAAAGAAGGCTATCCACTACGGGTCCGGCGTTGATAAGGCGATGAGGACTTTAGCTAGAAAATTAGGGCATAGTTCGGTAAGAAGCTACTTGGAATCGGTTTACGCTAAGGTTTTCAAAAATTTAGCGGATTTCGCAACAGGAAAACCGAATTATATGACCATTCCATAACTTTTAAGTTGGGGGTTTAACTAAACTTAACCCTACTTAGGAGTTTCACGGAGACCAATGCAAGTGACTGAAACTTCAACTGAAAGGCTGAAACTTTACCGAGAACACGACGTTATACTACTGCTTAATAGGCTCATTAGTGAAGGAGCCGGTGAACTAAAGCCTATACTCGATCCAGTGCACGGCTTCCGTTACCCTGAAGTCGAAAAAGTAATGGGCGGTACAACTACGGATGCGGTGAACTTAATTGAAAAACTCGCAAACGCAGGAATTTTAGAGAAGCGATTCTTCGACAAAATTGTTTATTGCCCCTCCTGTAAGGCAGCGAATATAGCATTCCGGTACGTATGTCCTGTTTGTAGGGATACTCATATAGACCCTAAGGCTTTATTTGAGCATATTCCATGCGGCTACATCGACATAGAGGATCGCTTTAGGAAAGATGATAAACTGTTATGTCCAAGGTGCCATGTTGAACTGAAAAAACTTGGTGTAGATTATAAACGGGTTGGAAGTTGGTTTGAATGCATGGCATGTAAGAGACGTTTTGATGATCCTCTACCAATTTGCACTTGTCGAAGTTGTGGCACCACTTTCACAATTAAAGAAGCTGATTTTGCCGATGTTCATTCTTATGTTCTAACTGCTAAAGCCAAGGCTGAACTTCAGAAAGGAGTGCTCTTCCTTACACGTATACGTGATTTCTTAGAGAAGGAAGGTTACAGTGTTGAAATTCCAGGCTATCTTGAAGGCGCTTCAGGTACAACTCACAGATTTGACATCGTAGCTTCAGATACAAAGCTTCCTACAAAGAATGTGCTTGTAATTGATGTGGCATCATCCGACACCATTGTTGAGGAGCATCCCGTTATCTCGCTTTTCGCTAAAAATTTTGATACTGGCGCATCGCCTTCAATAATGATTGCCGTTCCAAAACTAAGTGAGTCGGGTAAAAAACTGGCGGATCTCTACAAGATCAACGTAATTGAAGCAACAGATATGGATGAAGCCGTAACTAAACTTGACAGGATTATGAAAGCCGTGAGATAAACTCTTCCCAACCTATTTTCCGGCATTCACCATGAAACTGACGAGAGTTTCCGAATAATTTTAAAACAATGAAACATTATGGAGGTATTAAACAACCCTTATTCCAGCAATTTGAGCTACCCAGAGGGTATACCCTTATCTATTAAATGTATCAAATACTTGAAAATTGTTAGAAAGGACATGTGAAGTTAATGCTGGGATTTGCAAAAGTCAAAACTGGGATTGAGGGCTTCGATGAACCGCTGGGTGGGGGCATCCCCGCTAAAAGCCTAATACTTCTACTCGGTGATCCCGGATCTGGATTCGACCTTTTCTCACAGCAAATCCTATACAGTAAAGCCAAGGAGGGTGAAAAAGCCATCTACCTAACAATCGAAAGAGCCCCACTTGACATAGAAGAAGAAATGGCGTTATTCGGCTGGGATCTTGAAGGATTAAAAAGAGATCAAAAATGGATTTTCGTTGATGCATATGACTTAAGACTTAAACATGCCGCTAAGACTGAAATAGTATCGATGCTTCGAACAGACTTTATCCAGCAAATAAAATTCAACGTTACTCACACAGTGCTCGACACTTTATCATACTTACTTCTCAATTTTGACATTAGAGACATAATCGACATAGTTGAGCTCCTTCAAGTTCAGGTAAAGGCACAGGGTGGAATCCATTTTATGCTCATGGTGAAGGGTATGCATGAACCGAAAATTATTTCGACGATTGAGCACATGGTCGACGGAGTTTTTGAATTCACCAGCAGAGAAAGCGTTGATGGAACCTACGAAAAAATACTTACAATCCAAAAAATGCGGCGAGCAATATTTCCTCGAAGAATATTCTCCCTTAGAACCAGCGAGAAGGGATTAGCTGTCGAGGCATTCGGCAGGGTATGATTTTGCGCTCTTTTTATTTGTTCTGTCTAGGTTATACTGTGACTGTGGACTTCAAACTAATCCTTGCCATTATGATTAGTCTTACATTTCTTCTCAGCCTCTTTCACACACGCCTCGGTATCTTCCTCAATTTTCTCTCTTAGAGCTAACACCCTATCTTTAACATCCGCCCAATATTTTTCATCCTTAACCCCAAGAATAAGCTTCATCCACGCAATCTTCTCATCATGGCCTCAAGATGGATAAATGCTCTTAGTGTGGAAAATAGATTATGCGAAGTCCTAAAGAACAGTAAAGGCGAAAAGAATTAACGTATGCGAAAATGTATGAGGGGGTAAATTAAGTTTCAACAGCCCAAAATAAAGAAATAATACCGTTTCTTAGCTATTTAAATATGAATTTGGTGCAGAAAAAACACTCTATAAGAGTTGAAAAAATAATTCTACTAGCTCTTTTAGCTCTATGTAGCCTACTATTATTCTTACCGACAACACACTCGCAAAATATCTCCGAAATAGTCTCTGGGAAACATGCTGATAGGCTATGCTTCGACTGCCACCCTAACCCGGCCGCTTCATGCAAAAAATGTCACGTGTCCGAATGGAATAAACTTGAGGAAGTAGGCAGCAAACATTCTTGGATGAACTGCCTGACTTGCCATAATCCGCATACAACAAAGTTTTGGTCATATCCAGATAAGCAGGATATGGATACCGGTGATAACGCCACTTTATGTCTGCAAAAGGGATGTCATGGATTAAACTTCGCAAAACTAACTGATCCTAATAAAATTGACCCACATAACACAAAACCCATAGAAAAACTCCAAGCGCCAGTAATAAATGTTTTATTCGCATTTATATTTAACATCACAGACCTGATGGGTTTAACGATGCTTACAATAGATTACAGGCGTGAAGAATTAAGATGACCAGAAAAGCATAGTTTTTAGTTATAAAACCTAGCTTTCCGAGATAAGACTTAAATAAACATAGTTCACTAACAAAACTACTAATCAGTTTGGTGAATAAAGATGAAGTTACGTAAATCAAAAAAAGCAATAGCACCAATTGTCGCTGAACTCCTAATAATAGTTGTCGTAATAGCCGCTGGGCTCGTAATCTATGCCTGGAGCTCAGGCTTCCTATCTCTGCAAACCGGCAAAGCAGGAATCACCATCGAGCTTAAAAACGTGAAATTCTGGACAGGCGATAAAGATGTCTCTCCAGCTAGAGTTTCGTCCACCCTTTTTGGAAATGTAACTATCTACGCTCAAAACACTGGGACGAAGGACGCGACTCTAAAATCCGTAACCGTTGCGGGTGGGGTGAAAAGCTTCGTCCAAATTACTTCCACTAGTAGTCCAATCTACGCCACGGGTATAAGCACTGACGACGCCACCGCGGATGGTGGATGGAAAAAAGGAGCTCTAATAGCCCTAAACGTGACCATTGCAGATACTTATGATACCAAGACAGGCTGGAAGCCAAGTACTGATTACGCCTTCAAGATTCTCACAGCGGAAGGAGCTGAAGCACCTTCCACAACCTTCACCGCACCTAAAGTGTAACCGAAAATAGAGGAAAGAACGATGGCTAATTCAAAGGGAGGGATACGATTACTTAAATCGATAAAAGCCATTTCTCCAGTGATCTCCATTCTTCTAACAATAATAGTCGCAGTTGTAGCGGGACTAATCCTCTACGCTTGGAGCGCAGGATACTTGGGCACCCAAACAGCCAAAGCTGGAACCGAAATAAAAATTGAAAGCATTGCATTCACTCGCAACGACACGAAATGCGCCACCTGCCACAGCCCCAACTGCGGTACTAGCGATAATCCCTCAACTGTCATATCGAACACCACAAAGAAATGCGGGAATTGCCACATAGGGGGCACTGGCGACGCCTATGCATCAGCACCTGGAGAATACTATCTCCGTAACTCAACTGTCGGAAATACCTACGGAATGTACAGTAGCTATTCCGGCTTTAATAACACAGGGTGGTCGGCTGTGACAAGAGTTGCTGAACATAAGATAAACTGGCCAGCTGGTTCTAAATCGCCCAAAGGAGCAAATGTAAATATAACTTGCACTAGTAAGGCAGGTTGCCATGCTAATATCCACGATGAAGTTGAAGACTGTTATGACTGTCACGCATACGTTAAGTGGAAGTACAGCGTAAACACAAAAAATCAAAGTATTCCAGGTCACAAAAAAATGATTCATACGACAAACAAGAACTGTACAAGTTGTCACGGCATGGCTCACGGCTCATCTGCTGTAACTCTCGTTGTACGTAACACTGGAACTGAAGATGTTGACCTCGGCGACCTCTACGTTAACGGTGTAAAATACAGCTACTCCCTTGTCTCAGGCGACGCAAATGGTGATGGGCGTCTTAATGTAAAGGAGGCCTGGAGCCTACGTGTATTGGGTCTAGCGTGGCAGCCGAAGTCAGTGGTCTCAGAATACAAATTTGAAATTAGCACAACAACTGGAGTAGTGTCTTCACGAACAGTGGAGCCTCCATCAACTACTACTTATGTGCCCTAGATCCTTCTCTTCTCTTCCTTGGGATAGTGATGGAGACTCTTCTTCTCCTTGACGTAGTGAGGCTCGCAGTTTCCTTTATTTTTCTCTTATACGCTTCTTGGCATGATTTTAAGAAACGGGAAGTCAGTAATCGAGTTTGGATAATTTATGGGCCGGTTGGATTAGTTTTAACGCTATACTCTGTGTATCTGCTGAATGACATATACTGGCTGTTCCTGCTGGGGCTATCGGCTGTTCTCACTCTCATCCTCTCTATAGGGTTCTTCTATCTTGGGCTGTTCGGCGGCGCTGATGCAAAATTGTTGATATGCCTATCATTAGCGATGCCTTGGTATCCCCCTACGTTAAACGCTTTTATTCGTCCATTAACTGGTTTTAATCAACTCTTATTTCCACTAACAGTTTTTTCTAACGGAGCACTAATTGCGGCGTTCTCAACATTCTATGTGTTAAGTAGAAACTTAGCTTGGAAACTCAAAAACAAAAGAAGCTTATTCGAAGCTTTAGAGAATACCAGCGGCTGGAGAAAGTTTCTAACTATCATGTCAGGCTACCGAGTTAAGATCTCAGTTCTGGAGAAAAGCATCCATCTTTACCCACTTGAAGTAGTTAAAGTTGAGGACGGCAAATTAACTAAGAGACTAAGGATTCTAGTGAAGAGCGAAGAAGAGAAGGAAGCCGTTGTTAAGGATTTAAAGAAGTATGTAGAAGAGGGCGCTATACCCGACGAGGTCTGGGCAACACCTGGGCTGCCTTTAATTCTCTTCATAACCATAGGTTTCGCTCTATCATTTTTCCTCGGAGATCCCATTTATTACATTATATTTAAATTCCTCTTAAGTTGATTTACCATTGATAACTCTGTAAATTTGGTCTAGAACATGTAGAAAAAGGCGTAACCTATGAGCGAATCGAAAGAGAAATCCGAAGTCGTGGAGGCTGCTGTGCCTACTCCCACCAAAATCCCAATGTTTAGGGAAGTATATCCTCTATACGAGCCGCATGCTTATGCAGCGATAACTAAGGATCCTAGGACCAACCAGATGCGGTATATCGTAATTGAGCCTACCCTACTGAAAGAAGAGGTTGAGACGCTTAACCATATAAAAAAGCTTCTAACGGAGGAGTTGGAAGTCGATGTAAGGGCGCTCGGCGGCGGTGAAGCTGCTGAGAAGTATCTAAAGGAGAAAATTAATGAAGTCTGTAAACGCTACAGGATTAAGCTTAAAGAAGAAACTCTCGCCAAACTAGTGTACTACCTCTGCAGGGACTTCATCTACTTTGGAAAAATAGACCCACTAATGAGAGACCATCTGATTGAAGATATAAGCTGCGACGCTCCAAATGTTCCAATTTATATCTGGCATAGGGAACTTGAATCGGTTCCAACAAACATTTCTTTCGATAAAGAAGAACTCGACAGCTTCGTCGTCAAACTAGCCCATAAAGCCGGTAAGCATATTTCAATTGCGCAACCAATGTTGGACGCGGGGCTTCCTGACGGCAGTAGGGTGCAGTTGACACTCGGCACAGAAGTAACTAGAAAGGGAAGTACTTTCACTATTCGGAAATTCCGTGCAGACCCCTTAACCGTCTCTGACTTAATTCAATTTAATACGCTTTCATCTGAGATGGCTGCTTACTTCTGGTATGTAATAGAAAATAGACACTCCGTCATCATTGCTGGCGGTGTGGCAAGCGGCAAAACAACCACGCTGAACTGTCTCTCTATGTTTATCAGGCCGGAGCTGAAAGTGGTGAGCGTTGAGGACACGCCGGAGCTGAACCTTCCTCAGGAAAACTGGATTCAATCCGTTGTCCGCGCTGGTTTCGGAGGCGGGGCTGCTGCTGGTGAAGGAGGTGTGGGGGAGGTAACTTTATTCGATCTACTCAAAGTGTCAGTTAGACAGAGGCCTGACTATATTATTGTGGGTGAGATCAGGGGAGCTGAGGCATACACCCTGTTCCAAGCGATGGCGACTGGGCACCTTGCTATGTCCACTATCCACGCCGACAGCGTTCCTTCAGTTATTCACAGGCTTGAATCAGAGCCCATGAACATACCGCGAATTCTATTGAAAACTCTGGACGTTATTGCCGTAATTTTAAGAACTAAACTACGCGACATGCCTGCCAGAAGAATTGTTATGGTAAGTGAAGTGGTTGGACTTGACCCCCGCACAAGTGAGCTTCTAACAAGCGACACCTATACTTGGGATTCTAGATCAGATTCATTCAGCTACACTGGAAGGAGTGTTCTCCTTGAGAAGATAGCTAGAGACCGCGGATTAACAATTGATGAAGTTTGGAGTGAAATTAACAGAAGAAAAGTTGTGTTGGAGTGGGCTGTTAAACGAGGTATACGGCGCTACTTAGACGTTGCCAACGTAATTAGGGACTACTACGTTGATCCCGAAAAAATTTATCGGAAAGCTAAGCTGGGACTTATATGAACCTCAAGGAGTTACTAAAGAAAATTTCAACTGCATTAAAATTTTTAAGTAAACCGAAGGAGGAAGCCCCAAAGCCCCCTAAGCCTCGTAAAGAAAAGAAAAGCCGTAAACTAGGCGACATCTTTAGAGCTCTGAAATTCTGGGGTAAACCGAAAAAGAAGGAGGAACACCTTAAACCAGCAGGGGAAAAGGAAGGCCTTAAGCCTTGGGTCTTCGCCCACAGTGTAATCGGCGGCAAGGTCGACCGCTTAATTTCGCTTCCAATCATAAGAGGAGTTTTCGGAGGTCTGGAGAAGACACTAACACAATCAAGATTGAGAATAAGCTTCAAAGCCTATGTGAGCTTAATTATCCTGAGCTCAACACTGGTATTCCTAATCACAATTTTCACTAGCACCGCTATATTCCTTCAAGTTCTCAAAATGAATTTGCTAGGAGCAATTCTATTCGGGGTAGTAACCTCCATAGTTATGGCTGCAGTAACCTTCCTAATTCTTTACATTTACCCAAAGCAGGCTGCGAGTAGGCTTAAGACAAAAATTGAGGCGAATATGCCCTTCGGGACAAGCTTTATGGCTGTTCTATCTTCAGCCGGTCTAGCTCCAGCAAAAATGTTCAGAGCCCTTATGGCTACGGATGGAATGGAGGGTTTTTCTGATGAGGCGCAAATCATAGTTAGGAACATAGATGTTTTTGGGCAAGACGTATTGACTGGAGTGGAAAATGTTTCTCAAGAGACTGTTTCCAAGTCATTCTCAAATATGCTTGAAGGTTACATCACAACAATAAGGGCTGGAGGAGATGTTCAAAGCTACCTAGCAATCCAAGCTAGGCAATCAATTGAGGATAAGCGACTATCCATTCGGCGTTTCATAGATTCGCTTACAATCATATCCGAAATGTATGTGACCACGGTGATAGTTGCGCCAATAATTTCAGCAGTAATACTCTCAATAATGGCTGTTCTCGGTGGGGGGTTCATGACTGATCCCCTTACACTAATCTACCTGATAGCCTTCCTATTTCTCCCAGTCGCAAATGTTCTCTTCCTACTCTTCGTTGAGATGCTGTCCCCTAAAATGTAGAGGGTGATCGGTGATTGGTTGAAAAAAGGTGGAGTATGAAAATTGCGTTAGCCTGGTCAGCTGGGTTGGCTGCGGCCCTACTCGTCACGGACTTCCTCGTCATTAAAGAGACCCCGACGCTGAGTCGATTCTACACCGACTTCATATTCTTCGCCGTCGTAGCCGCATTAATACCGATAGGAATATTCGACTACCTGAATAGAAGATGGGTGAAAAACATAGAAGACCAGCTACCAGAAGTTCTCAGAATAGTTTCTCAATCCCAAAGAACAGGATCGACTCTTCCAAGAGCATTTGAAGAAGCTTCAAAGAGGGCCTCTGGAGCATTAGCACTAGAGTTAAGGAGAGCTGTAGCAAAAATGTCTTGGGGGGTTTCCTTTGAAGATGCATTGAGATCTTTCTCAAAACGAGTTGGCACTCCGTTGGTCAGACGAACTGTAAGCCTAATAATCGAGTGCTACAAAATCGGCGGCAACATAGAGCAGGTTATGGAGCAGACAGCAAGCTACACTCGGGAACTTCACAGCCTGCGCAAAGAAAGATACGCCCAAACAAGACCGTACACGATTGTGATCTACATCGGAGTCGTGATCTTCCTTATCTCAACTTACATGTTGTTCAAATCATTCTTCATCCCAATAACTGAACTCGCTGGGACCGGTGCATGGACCTTAGGGGCTTTCTCAGCCGCAGACTTCAAGCAAGTCCTATTCTTTATGGCGATAGTTCAAGCCACATTATCAGGGCTTGTCGCTGGAAAAATAAGTGAAGGATCAACCATTGCTGGAGTAAAACATAGCGTTGTGCTTCTCACCATGGCTTACATTTTATTCATGTTCATATAGAGGGAAATAAATGAAGTTAAAATTTTTTAAAAAAAATAAACGTGGAATATCACCCATCATGGCAGATGTTCTGTTACTATCTATAATCGTGTCTCTAATGATGGTTGTATGGACCTTTGCACTCATGTACACCCAGAACTATCAGACGAAGCAGGGGGCATCAATCATGGAGCGAATCCTAATCGACGATGTTAACTTCTATAACCGTACGGCCGGTAAGGATGTACTCACATGCCTCTCAAACCGCACACGCGGCAACCTAGTCAACATCACCATCTACAACTACGGCAAACTCAGCATCAATATTACAGCTGCTATAGTCTTTATTAACGGAACTGCACGTAGCTTCACGGTAACTCCCCGCAGTACACTAATCGTAGGCAACCACAGCACTATAACAGCCACATTTGCCTGGCGTGCACAGAACTCCTACGCAATAAAAATAGTCACCGAAAGAGGATACACGGTTGAAGGAACATATACAGCGCCAGATGGGTGAAGGGAAGGCAAGACATAGTATCCGACACAAGAAGGGAATCGGAACCGTAATAGGGACCGTAGTGTCCCTTGCCATAATAGCCTTCATATTAATCAACATCATGGTCTGGACGAGTAACGTCGGCGCACAAATGCGCCAATTTGATGCTCAAGGATTAGAAGAAAAAATAGCGATTTTAGATGTATCATTCTCATCTCAGCAGATTAAGTTTACTCTCAAAAATACTGGTTCAAAAAAAGTTCACATAGTCTCCCTATGGGTTGTAAACTTCACAGCCCCAACAAACCATTCTCGCCACACTCTTAACCTGTACATCTCATCAGGGGAAACCACCACATATACGTTAGACCGCAGATGGACGAACGGTGATAAACTACTGTTCAAATTTATCACAGAACTGGGAAGAGCCTTCAGCATACAAAAAGAGGCAACGACAATCTCGGTTACTTACCCCTCATTATACGCAATGATTAGCGGCTCATATGTCAGCGGAAATCTCCCTACAGACGTTCAAACAGTTGATTCTGCCTACTTCGTAACTAAAACTGAGGCCACAGCCTACTCAAAAAATGCTTTTTGCGCTTATCGTTCCTCACCAAGTTTAAACATTCCTAGATACCGTATTTGGAATGGTTCCGAATGGGGTTCGCAAAATCAACTTGATGCAGGGCTAGGCCCAGTGCGGTGGGTGCGTGTAGCATACTGCCCAATTAGTTCGAGATCTTATGAAAAAATTGTAATCACAATTACTGATAATGGATATCTAGCCGCTTATGTTTGGACTGGAAGTTCATGGTCTGTGACGAGTAACATTGGTTCTACTGGAACTACTGCAAATGCTTACAGATGTTTCGATATAGCTTACGAAAAAACAAGCGGCAAAGCTTTACTTGTATATTCTACAGGTTTCTCAACAAATGAGATCGGATACAAGACTTGGGATGGAACACAGTGGTCTGGGGAAAGTTTAAAGGAGCTTCGCACTACTGGTATCGTCTACTGGATAGCCTTAGCTTCCAAGCCGACCACTAATGCCAATGAGATTGCAATGATATACATAGACTCTAATAACAACGTTCATGGCTATGTCTGGACTGGAAGTGCATGGAGTGAGATGGGGCAGTCCTCTGTTTGGGATACAAGCGCAGCTGATGGAACTAAGGAATGTATTGCAGTGGCGTATGAAGAAACGTCAGGCGAAGCTATGTTCGTTTGGGCAGACACCACCACTACTGATTTCTACTATAGGACTTGGGATGGAACCACACTTACTGGACCAACTCTTTTAGACATAGCCGATGCTGGTGATCGCGGAAATTGGCTTACCCTAAAATCGGATCCAGCGTCTGACGATCTCTTTCTCACGGTGGTTACAAATTATTATAATCCGGAATTAGAAACAGCCTATTGGAGCGGCAGTGGATGGACAGTTCATACTGAGCGTGATAGTGATGTGGATACCGCAGCAGCCAGATGCGCCGACTTTGAATGGGAGCCAAGCGGCTCAACAGGGCTTCTCATATGGGGAACAGCATCAGGCAGCTTAGAGGTTAGGAAGTTTACGCCTCCAAACAGTTGGACAACATTAACCGATTTGACGGCGGCAGGCACTCATCCTTGGATTCAGTTGAGACGCAACCCAAACTGGGCTAGTGGGGACATAAAGATCCTTGGAGCTATGTTGAACAGCGCTTTTGACATTGGAGCTATGACATGGGACGGTTCGACGCTAACGAATCTAGGAGATACAACTTTCACGGGTGCTACAACTGTTACAACCTATGAATGTTTCGAGATAGGGTTCAGCTTTCTTAGTGATCCAACTGAATTTACTGTGGACACCCAATTCGAATTCTCTGGAATTGCAGGCATCCCAACTAAATTGGAGTGGACGATTGTATCTAAATACAATGCGAGCTCAGTTTCAGTAACAATTGGATTATGGAACTATAACTCCGGCGACTGGAATGACACATACACATACACGTCAAGCGGAACCGCTGACACTGAGGAAACAAAAACAATAACGATAGTCACGAATGTTGGGTACTACACGTCGAGTGGAAATGCTAAAATCCACATTAAAGCCGTAAAATCCACCTCCACATCATTCCAACAAAAATTAAACCAGATTAAATTGACCTACTGGTAGGCTGCTTACAAATGTCAGACTTATCGCATAGGGCAAAGCGCATTGTAGGAAAACTGGTTAAGTCCCACAGGGGCGTAGGGGTAATTGCAGCATCAATAATACTGGTCGCTATAATAGTATTCCTCTTATTGAACACTGTAATCTGGACATCCTATGCGACCTTGATAATGCAGAGGCAACACGTCTTAGCTATGGAGGAAAACCTCGCTATCAGCGGCATGGCGGCTAATACATCAAAATTAAGCGACCCATATTACCCCAGCGCCTACAAAATATTGGCGGGAAGCTATGTTAGTGGAACCCTACCGGACGACGTCAAAACAGTTGACGACAACTTTTTCATCACTAAAGCAACAGCTTCCATTAAAACACAGTTTAACTTCACTGGGCTAAATCCCCAAAATGTTAGCCAGTTAAACTTCACAATAGTAAGCGCACACAATGTATCAAATCCAGCCGTTAAAATCCAACTATGGAACTTTACAAATAATCGTTGGGCCCAATCCACTGAACAGGGATACAGCTCCTACACCTCTGTAGGCTCGAAGAACTTGACAATTTACGCCCATCAAGAAACCACTTCAATCGCAGGCATCTCCTATTATTCATTGAAAAGCGTAGCGGCGGACAAAACTGGAACAACTTTAAGTACGGGTAGAGCATACGGCACTGTGCGGTTCCTCCTTGGGCGTTTCCTTTACCCCCTAAACGGCACTCAAAGAATTGAAGCCACTACCTGGAAAATTTACTATCGGGCGTCTCTTAGTAGTGGGACTGGCCACTGTGATGTTGACATACTTATCCGTAAATCCGGCGGCGGCATAAGATCAACCATAGCCTCCAATGTGGCAACAGGTCCATCTTCAGGCTCTCTATCAAGCTCTTTTACCACGGTCAGCGGAACATACAGCTTTCCCGAATACAATGTTATGGATCAAACCGATTATCTTGAAGTTGACTTTTACGGCGATTTCAAAGCATCGGACGCAACATATGGCGATGAGGTTCAACTTCGCATTGATGATAACAGTCTCGCCTCCACCAGCCAAACCAGGATAGTTAATTTGGTTACACTTATTGAGGATACAGTTAAGCTGACGATAACGAATAACCCCTCATCCTATATAGCTGCCACCTCAGGCGCAGCGCGACTCATAATCAACAGCAGTGCAGTCGGTGTCTCTCTTCAACAAAGAGTAAACCAGATTAAACTCTATGAATATAACAAAGTTTCAGCCGTCACATTAACAATCACTGATCAAGGGCCAAGGAAAGTGCATATAGTTGCGATATGGAGTAAAGATCACGCCCTAGAGCAGCTCGGCCACAACCTAGTTGAGCTAGATTTATTTGTAGCACCAAATGAGCCGAAAACCTACATATTATGCAGCTATTATCCTCCAGTGGATGAAGTCAGATTTGTAACAGAAAACGGGAGAATATTCAGTTGGCGGAGATGATGAGGCATGAGGACGAATAGGGCTATTTCCACAATAGTATCAACGCTACTCATAATCATTGTCATAATTGTAGCAGGGTTAGCTGTTTACGGTTGGGGGACAGCTGTACTCTCCCAGCAACTAGTGGCGGGAGGGACGGAGATCACCCTCAAAGATGTAGATTTCCAACCCACTAACAGAAGTATATGTAAAACCTGCCACAGCCGTGAATATGGAGCTTCAATCCCCGCCAAGACTATAACTGGGAAATTTTCTCCAGGGCTTTCTATAGGGGGTCATACTTGCTATTGCCATGAAGCAGGTAGGACGGTTATTTTCTACAACACTTCAACCCAAAACGACTTATACCCTAACCCGCGTTCAAGTCATCCAACTGAATGTAGCAGCTGCCATCCATGGAGAACCGACTATTTTCATCTCACATCAGGCGACTCACATGCCAATCCCAGGAGAACACCGGACGTGTATGGACCCTTTTTCACAGGCGACATTTCTGGATACGGTAACCCACCTTGCTCCTGCCACCAGAGTGATGGGTCCGTCTACTTAGGCTGTAGACACTGCCACTTCCTGGGAAACGAATCCTACATTACAACTAAAAAACCATATAACCTATACCAGAACTATGAAGGGTTGTTTCCTCCATCACAACCAAACGGTAGTTACTGGACAGTTACATGGTATAACACATCCACAACCACAGCTGGAAGCTTCGGCGTACGCCCGAAACCCAACGCCACATCTACCTTCCCATCCAACTTCAAGTACAACTGGGGCACGGGAAAAGTCCCATCAGGCGCAAACGACTATGTCGGATGCAAAGCCTACAATACATTTAACCTTCCCACAGCAACAACGATAGAATTCAACTGCACAGCTGATGACGGAATACAACTCCGTGTAGACGGAGTCTTGAAAATTAATAGTTGGACTACAGGAAGGAAAAACGTAAAGACAACACTGGCCCTCCAAGCTGGGCTTCACAGCCTAAACCTAACCTGGTTCGAACATACTGGAAGCGCCTACTTAGGGTTTGAAGCCACCCCAAACCCTTTTTACGCCTTTCAAGGATTTGAGCCTAAACATGGCTTAACTGGCATTTACTCAGATTGTGTAAGTTGCCATACAGAAATCCATAATGAAAATGAATGCTACAACTGCCACAGATGGGCAGCGGCAGCTGGACCTGTTTCCTGTGGTGGAAATTGCCACTATCCAAACGGGACTGTTAATGCCGGTAGCACGACGCACGTGTTTTCCGCATGGGATCACCGGAAAATGCTTCATTATTCAAGTTACAATGCCACTCTTCTCAATGTAACTAGGGACCTATACATGCATAGCGAAACAACTTCAATAGCAGTCAAAACCTACTATCAGGCACTTCCAACTCAAGCCGATGTTAATAACATTACTCTTACAACAGGCTCAAAGGGTTCAGGTACTTTCCCATTGTCTAAAGGCACACTCTACAGTAAATTCGTTTATCCCTTATCCGACATTAGTGAAATAAGTGCTGGCACATGGGCCTTCTATTATAGAGGCTACAGCACCGCGGGAACCTGGAAGTTCAGCGTTGACATAATGGTCAACAAATCTGATGGCAATATAAGAGGAACGCCGATAGCACAGGGTGTAGCTCTTTCAACTGCTTTAGGTAGAACATATTCCACAGTTTCAGGAACCTACAATTTCCTAGGTTACGATGTCGTAGACCCGACGGACTATCTTGTGATCAATATCTACGCAGTACATACGGAAGCCACAGCATCAATCGCCTACCTTGATATAGAGAACAATCTGCTTCCCATCAGTTGGCAAACTCGAATAACTAACATAAACGCTCAAAGCATAAGCGACCAAAAAGATTGCGCCAGTTGCCACGGCTTAGCTCACGGCGCAGGAACCACGGTTTATGTACGCAACGACGGCGTTCAAGACGCTCAAATCTCAAAGCTATATATTAACGATAAGGAATACAAGTTCTACATCTCATATGAAAGCGGCAATAAAGACGGAAAACTCAGCCGGGGCGAAACCGTTGGATTACGGGTGATAGGCTTTCCGTGGGTGTCAGGTAAAAGGTACAATTTTAAGATTGCAACGCAAACCGGGGTAACGGTTACAGGGAGATTTACCGCTCCATAACCGAAAGAATAGAATCTATTCCAATTAATAGTGAACTCCTATAGTGGTTGCGAGCAGTACGTAGCTTGCTGTTTGAAAGATTAACAGTAGATTTACATCTTCATCTCTGAGATTCGGAGGGACTAGAAATGATAGTGCGACTCCGACAAAAATTGCCCAGCGGTATGGAGGTAACCAAAACTGCGGAACTATGAGAAATCCTAGGGCGATGAAAGGTGCACTTACTAGAATCCAAAGATCCCACTCTGGTCTGCGAATTACATGTCTATGATAGTAACATACAGCTAGTGTTCCGATTAAGCCTATAATTTTCAGAATCTCTGTAACTGATAGTTGAAGGAACTCTGTTAAAGTGATTTGCACCACATTTTTCGCGAAAAATCTGGGATAGTATATTATGGAAGATATGGGTCTTAGTAGGTGGAGATACAGTGGGTAAGAGGCTCTTACTTCTTCTGTGATAAAAAAATAGGTTGAAAACAGCATAGCTTCAAGTATTATTATCGCGAAAAAGTAGTGGATGAAAAGTTCTTTCAGTCTTCTCTCTTTAAACGCTAAGTACGCAAGTGAAACTGTGAAGAGAAGGGACAGGATTAAATGCGAACCCATCATTAGGAATAAGGACAGCGAGGTAAGTTTACTCCTTCTTACCCAAGAATAAATTGAAAGTAAACTGAAGATAAGTGCAAAAAAGTCCATGAATAAAACCGCCTCCACGAAGAGGATGCATGGAGTTAATGTATAAATCAGCAAACCCCACGCAGCAACTTTTTCTCCGTAACTTTCCTCAATTATTTTGTAGAGAACATATGCACCGATTAATCCCAGTATAGGAACAAGGATGGGGATGAAATGGAGGGGAAGCCCAATTTTCACCAGAGCCGCAATAACTAGTGCTGGGACTGGTTGACTTGACATTCTCGGCATAACTGTAAAGAAATATTCAATCTGGTTCCCGTATCTCGCCATGTCGGTTATCAAGCCAAAGTATAGGGGCCAATCGTTCCCAATCCACTTATCTGAACCACGATAAAGGGCAAGCGTTGTCACAGCTACGTAGAACACTAAAAGGTAGCGAAGGCTCAAGCTAGGAAGTTTAATTTGCACTTTTTTGCCCATTTTGAATCTATAGCAGAAGAAGAACAGAAACGGAGCTAAACAAAACAGAACAATTTGAAGCGTGTATGTGGCAGGCATCTAATCACTTCGATGTTTCTAAGCTATTCTCTCAACCTTTTAGGCTCATCTCAAGAATTTTTTACATCTTATCAAGCTTCACTATGTTTGTTCACAGCTTCATTATTAGGCCTCTGGCTCCTAATTTGGCATGCTCTAAGAGAGAAAACAGAAATCTAAGGAATCGAAGTTTATTTGCGGTAGAATTTTTCCATGAAGCTGCTAGAAGACACTCTTTTGCTGGACCGCAATAGAAAATGTATGAAAAAACGCAGAAGGAAACAAGTTGACTTAGCTTTAGCAATGGCAAAAGTTTACCTCCAGTTTAGTGCGCCCCACTCACATTTTGGTATAATAGTAGATGATCTGTTTCTATGACGAGCGTATAGTGATTTAAGAAAGTTAGACGCCACGTCTCATCGTTATAGAAGCGGTAAACATAGAACTTCCCCTCGTAATACTCATTTAAGGCTTTTAGAGCTTGATTATTTGCTGAAGTTTTCTCCACTGTAACAAAGGAGGAATAAACCCAAGGCTCCTCCATTACTTTAAGGAAGAAAGAACCGTCTTTACCATCAATTATCAAGGATGGGGACGTACCAGTAAACACAGAATACTGAGAGCCATACCAGCAAAGCACCGTATTCTCATTTACAACTTGATGAATAGTCTTTATCTCATTCTTTAATTCGTATATGGTTGGAAAAATTACCCCATGGCCCCCATCTTTAAGGATATGGACTTGCGTTGGATAGGCGGTAATGATGATCGTAGCGATGGCAACTACTGCTAACACTACTTTTAATTTTTCTTCACGAAATTCTTTTACCAGAAATAGAAAAAATAACACTATTCCAGCGTAACCTAAATAAAAAAACCTTTCAAGTCCCCCAGACAAATTTGCGTACATAAAATACCATTGAAAAAGTACAGGGGAAGTTAAAAGCATAGCCGAGGCTAATTGTGCAATCTTTCTGCGAATTAAAAGTATGAGCGCCGACGGAATAGCGAATAACCATAATGCACCTGAAATTACGCTTAATTTGTAAAAGACCTGCATTGTCGTCAAGCTAGCATTTCCCGCAAAGTAAAAGTAAAAACGTAACCAAAACTCTGGAGTGCCCATAGGGTGGTGCATAAACATCAATGGATCTCTGAAAATCGCTAGGTTCCAAAACAGCCATGCGATGATTCCCCAAAATGGTAGATGAGCATAGACAATTCGGTAATTCCGCCCATTTTTTAACTCTCTCATTGTGAATATAAGCACAATAAGAAGGGCTACAATCCAAACCTCGTACCTTGTCAATGTTCCAAAAACGAGAGCTATGGAGCACTTCATAAACTCAGTTACGTTATCAGTCTCCCAATAGCGCTTGAAGAAGTATGTGGCCAGTACCATGAAAAATATAGCTGTCTGCTCCGTCATAGGAGCAGCTCCGTAAATTAGGGTAAAGGCGTTACCCATGAAGAAAGCTGAAGCTAAGATTCCGAGCTTTCTCTCATCTACCAGCCTATAGAGGACTACACTGATACCGCCCGTTGCGAGCGCATTAACTATGGTGCCAGCGAGACCTGTCATGTAAAGTGGGTTTATTAATACCAGAGGCATAACTAGAAGGTGAAACATAGGAAGCCAGATAACGCCCAGGTTCGCAAAGGTACTGCGAGGACCATTATCAACAACTGACCTAGGTATGTATAGGTGTGAGATCGCATCTTCGCATGTGAAGGTATATCCCCATCTATGGATCAAATAAAGTCCAACGGCTATCTCGACTAAGAAGGCTACGATGAATATGCTACCTTCGATTTTGTCTTTAAATAAATAGTTGGCTGCTCTCCGCAACGATATTGAAGTCCCCCTTAGCTTTTTCATACTCATTTCATCACGTATAATTTGAATATGTGAATCACGAAGTTTAAATATTCACTAAGTCCGAGTCAAAGATATATGCAATAGCCGTATATTCCAGTATCTAGTCGCCAAAAAATAAATCACAAATTTATATTAAGTAAACCAACAAAAAAGATTCCTTTTTCAATACAAATTAAGGCAAAGACATAGTTTCTCCAGCATCAAATGTTAAAGCCCCAATTAGACACAGAAATAATAATAAAATCAAACTCGTAAGATCCGTAGCTATTCCGTTTTTAATAATGTACCGCTATCAATGGTATTTTATATAAATTAAAGTTAAACAATTCACAAGTAACCTTAACGTAGGAATGAGTATTGCAACAGGTAAAGCTCCCGTTTAAATTCATAGCCAGCGCCACTTCTTTTGGGATAAGGCGGACCTACCCATTGCTTCCAACTGACCGTTTGCGGGCTGACTTTAACTATTTCACACAACTACTGCAAACTCAAAGGCAAACGAGTAAGAAAGCGGCCTTGAAGATTCGTTTCCCCTTTTGTGCTCCAATATGCTCTTTTTGCAAGTACTACAAGTTTTTGAAAACAGCTGGCAGAGCAAAAGAGTATCTTTCAGCGTTAAAAAAGGAAATCAGCATGTACGCGGAAACCAATTACGTGAGATCCACTGAGTTCGGTGCGGTCTATTGCACAGGCGGAACCCCGACGAGTCTGTCCACCAGCCAAATAACGGATTTTTTCTCCTACTACAAAAAATTATTAAATATAGACCGGGATGCGGAGGTAATCATCGAAGCTAGGTCTCATGATTTAAAACAGGCTAAACTTGAAGTCCTGTCAAAAGTTGGAATTAACTGGTTAAGCATAGGTGTGGTATCCTTTGATACCAGTAGTAGGAGGTTACTCGGTAAAGTTAGTTCGAGGGAGGCTCTCATAAGTGCTATAAAGAGAGCGCAACGTATGGGTTTTGAAATAAACATTGATCTCATATATAATCTTCCAAGTCAGAGTACGGAGGATTCGAAGAAAGATCTTCAGAAAGCCATAGACCTAGAGGTTGGGCAAATATGCATTTTTCCCCTTGAAGTATACCCTGGGTCAAAACTCACAAAATTACTCAGCCCCGGCGAAGTAAAACGCATGGGGGATAAGCATATTGAGAAGAAAATGTATGAGGGTGCGTTCAAAGTTTTAGTGGACGCTGGATACAAGCTACAATGCATTCCTTACGGATTTAGTTTACCTAGAAAAGAACAAATGTGGAGGGAGATCTGCGCAGGATCTACAAGCTCTAATGAGTGCCTTGCACTAGGCGCTGGCACGCTGGGAAAAGTTGGAAAATATGTGTATAGAAATGTCATGAATTTTTACGGCTATATCAACTTCATTCAGAATGAACGATTCCCAATAGAAGCTGGCAGGAAACAATCGAGGGACGATGAAATGCGCTACTTTATAATAAATAGCTTAGGGTTGTCAAGGTTAGATTTGCGGGAATTCCAAAGAAAATTTAACATGAGTTTAGACGATGCCTTCGGAAACGAACTGCGTGAACTTGAACATGAGAGGCTAATTATGAGAAAAGGTTCTGAAATAAAACTTACACATTTAGGAATATTGAATGGTACTCATGTTTTTTGGGAGTTCTATCCAAAAAAGTATCTGCAAATTATAAAGAGAATGACAACTTACGGGTAAGATATAGATAAATCATATAAACCGAAGCAATGCAATCGTGGTTTATGCCTCAAGGGGATAAGATTCCAACTAGAACGAGGTACATAACATTTACGATCATCCTCGCTGCTATGTATGCTGCATTCAACGCGCTTCCATTCGCCAGGGAGCCCATATTGGGGGTATGGGTGATTAGACCTGGCGCCTACTTTGTAATTCCGTTCTCTCTATGGTATCCATTTGGACCTGCAAGCGTGACACTTGGAGCCTTAGTTGAAGATATTATAGGGAAAACATATGACTGGAGTAGGTATCTCATAAGTTTCGCTGAATTTCCAGTTTTATACAGCGTCTATAAAATGAATCAACGAATAGGCTCCAAATTCACTGGAAGAAAACGTCTGCAAACTGGTTTCGAGTTACTTTTGCTGACCTATGAACGAGTGGTGATAGGAATGCTCGTGGCTATAAGATGGGCGTTTTTCATCCGTCCAGGCGAATTCTTTCTCTACTATTTCTTGCTAAAGACGCCGCCTCACATACTCGGGGTCTTCATTCTATACCCCGTGGCTAAGACTGTCAAGGGTAGAATTCAAAAATTCATTTTCGTCTAAAAAACTACAACAATAGTATCGTACTTGATTTATAGTCGAGCAACCTGCCACGTACGCCTACCTATCATCCTGAAACACCGACAGCAACCTGGAAGAAATTTCCCCTGTTTCGCCATCCTCAACATTACACTCTTAAACTTCCTAAACTTTTTGTCACGCAACAATTCCTCTACGCTGTGAAGCTTCAAATTTCCAGCAGCATAGTCAGTAGCGCATAAATTTAGGAGACCGTTACATTCAACTCCCGCAAGAGCAAAAGCCGCTAGGCATTTGCTTCCCTTAGGCACCCACGCCATATTCGTGTAGTATTCTTGAATTTCTCTTGGGCTAAAATCTGGTCGGAACTCCACATATAAGTTTGTCTTCAATTGTCTCCCCTTCACTTTTGAAGTTTCCTCCAGAAGTTCAGTTACATTAATTTTGTCTGTCTCATGGTGACAACAGCAACTTCTCCAACTCTTCCTTCCAGATGGACCGAACAACTTTGCCCATTCCACTTCATGGGCATCAGCCGTTTCTTCCGTTAGGAAATCACTGTGACTAAATTGCAAAACATCTATCTTCAACTCTTCAGCCAGATCGACCATTTCACAAAAATGTCTATAATTAGACTGAAGAATCGGACAGTTAAATCGTATCATGGGCAAGGTTTTTTTCCTTCTGAACTTCACCAGCGATTTAACGCCTTCAACGGCTGCCTCAAATGACCCCGATACTCCTGTTTCCCCATCATGAATCGATGAATTAGATCCAAGCACTGAAAAAATTATACCATCCAAGCCCACCTCCACCAGTTTCTCAGCCACCTCTTCAAAGATGAGAGTCCCATTGGTTTGAACCTCACAGGTTAATCCTCTCCTTTTTACATGTGCAACAATTTCCAACAAATCTTCTCGCAGAAGCGGCTCTCCGCCTGTTAAAATAATATTTGGCCTATAATGTGCAAATTTGTCGATGATGCCCTTCCACTCATTTGTGGAGAGCTCTTCGCCTAAGAGCGCATTTTTCTCGGTGAAATATCTAGCATTTCCCCACTGCCAACACATCTTACAACGTAAGTTACACCGCCTCGTGACATGTAATGTATGCATAAAAGGCGGAAGAGTGATGTCTTCAAATAGTCCATAGTCTACCTGAAGGTCCCATAACAATCTTCGTAAAGTGAAATTGATGCCACGCGGTATATCCTGCCTAAACATCGTGAAATATTTTAACGCAAGCCTAGGATGATTTTTCAGTAAGTGGAATCTTCTCTTCACTACCATATTGAATCTCTAACCAATTTTAGATAGACTTGTCAATAAATTTGTCGTAGATGCACCTAAATGTAATTATATTTCGCATTTTCTACGCTTTAATTATAAGAGATTAATTCCAAATACTCCCTTTATCACCTACTAAATAAGGAGCTTAAATTTTGCAGCCAGCTTTTCGGCAGTTCCTCGCCGCGTCTTCTACACGAATTCTAAGTACACTTATAAACGCGTTGACCGCCATTTTTTTGGCTAGACTTTTATTACCGGAAAATTACGGACTATTCACCTTAGTTTTCACCACAATAACTGTTGTTAATACCTTTGCTGATGTTGGGCTATCCACAGCTATAGTGAAGTATGCAGCGGAAACCGAGAAAGACGCTGACATCGTGTGGACTGGCTTTATAATTGACGCAACGGTCACGTTCGCGGTCTTCGTATTCAGTCTTCTTTTAGCTGGAGCTCTTGAAAGCCTCATGGGTAGACCCGTCAGGAACCTGTTAATCATTTTCTCGCTTTTTCTCGTTCCATGCTGTTTCGATACATTCCTTTCAAGACTTCAGGCTAGAAGAAGAATTGAACTTTTATCAGCACTAAGATTAACTGAAGCCTCTCTAGAGGGGCTTTTCTCAGTCAGCCTAGTATTGTTAGGTTACGGCGTTCCTGGTGCTTTGATAGGTTACATCGCCGCTAAAACTCTGACCACGATCATTGCAATCGGCTATGCTGGTGTTAGGGGGAATTTCAAATGGGGATTGGGAAAATCTCTTCTTTACTTGGGTTTCTTTATTTATTTATCTAATCTAAGCTTGTTCTTCATCACCAGAGCTGACAGGGTAGTATTAGCCTTCTTTAGAGTTTCGAACGAGGCTATAGGCTGGTATTCTGCGGCTCAAGGTTTGGCAGACTTAATGATTCTCATTCCTGTAGCGTTTCGCATAGTAGCTATGCCCATAGTTTCAAGGGCGCACATAGAAAACGACTTTGAGAAAAATAGGAAAATCTTTGAAGCATCGATCTACGGTTGCGGCTTCTACGTGGTTACAGTAACCATACCTTTACTAGTTTTTTCTTCATCGATAATCCACTTAGTGTATGGAAGTAGCTACGCTCCAGCTGTTCAAGTACTTCAAGTAGGGGTGTTCGCCAGCATTTTTTTCTCAATTTCCACAGTCCTTTTAACATTCTTCTACGGTACTGGAAGGGCTGAAGCCGTAGCACGCATTGGTGTTACTCAAATGTTGTGTTTCATCCTGCTTCTATCAGTGTTCATTAATATATTTGGTTATATTGGTGCAGCCATTGCAGATGATTTAACTCAAGCGATTGGAGTATTCTTATTATTCTGGGAGATTAAACGAACCCTAGGGTTTAAAATCCACTTCAGTCTGGAAGCTATTAGAAACTTCTTTAAACTTCTTCTAGAGCAAACAGGGTTAAAAACTTCAGGCAAACTTTAGAAACTGTTAGAGACTGCGAAATTAATTTTATGCATATCCGTGTAAAACTTAATTCGCTGCGATAACATGGGTAAGCTGAAACTTATCTGTCCTCATTTTGTTATGTTAATTAATGTGACCTAATCATAATTAATAAGAGAGCGCTATATTATTATAGAACAATAATCTACCATTAAATTGACGAAGATCCACTTGAGATGGGGCCCCATATAAATATGCCAGTTAAATTTAGAAAATTGTTGAAAGCTCGTAAAGGTGTTGGAACAATTATAGCAGCTGTAATGATTATTGTAACGATCATATTTTTAACCCTGAACACTACGCTCTGGGCGAACAAAACAACCACAACAATGGCGGAGAGCGATTCAGACCGGAGGCTTGAAAACGTTACCTTCACTAACTCATGGATAAATGAAAGCACTTCTACTCCCACATACCCCTCATCTTACTCCATACTTGACGGATCCTTGGTTGGTAGTGTAACTTGGCCTAGTGACGTTCAATCCATTGACAATAAGTACCTCACAGTTTCAAGTAAAACTGTCACTATTCCCACTCTTTATGCTCACCGTGAACAAACAGAGATAAATGGAACATCATATTACCAGTTTAAAAACGGAACATTGCCGGACTCCGCAGTACTAAACCTCACCACTCCTTGGACGCAGACAGCTGGACGTTACGGCGGCTGGGCATTCCTTTATCCCCTAGCCAATCTAAGCCTCCCCGCAACCACATGGACATTCTCCTACTATGCCCGTTACTGGGCTACGACTAGTAGCAAATGGGTAGATCCCACTCCCCACTGCGACGTTGACATAATTATCCGCAGATCCGACGGCGGCATAAGAAAAACTATAGCCTCTAATGTGGCAACTTCAGGCACTCTTTCAAGTTCAGGATATACCCTAGTCAGCGGATCATACACCCTAACCTCCGGCTATGCTGTTGTGGATCAGACTGATTACTTAGAAATAGACTACTACATCCATTTTACTGTGACGAGCAACTGTCCTTTCATAGGTTCTCTCCTAATTGAGAATGCTGGGAATCCTACTCGAATAACAGGTTTAATACCGTCAGCGACCCCTTGTTACCTAGTTAACACTAAGTTTGATTTTAGCGGAGTAAAAGCAGATCAACCTGTCCTCAACATAACAAGCGTATACACTGTAGGTTCTGTTACATGTAAATTCTTAATGTACAATTACGCTACTGGTAGCTGGACGAATCTATTGACCTACAATGCAACCGCTAACACTAATCAAACGAAAATTGCTAAAATAACTACAGCAAATAGGGGAACATATGTTTCAGGTGGTAAAGCTAGCGTTATTGTTCAAGGTACCTCTACTTCTTCTTTCAATCAGAAAGTGAACCAGATTAAGTTCGTTTACAAGGGAATTTCCTTCACTTTCACAAATCGAGGTCCGAAAACAACGCACCTCATCGCCTTATGGGTTGTATGTCCGACACTAATTAATGGAACAAGCCATTTTATTTACACAACTTACACATATCCTCAGTTCGACCTACTCGTTAACGTAACGAAACCTATCTCTTGGCCATCTACAGATTGCCTGCGCTTAGGTTGGGTGTCAGGTGATAATTTTACCTTCAGGGTAGTTACGGAACTAGGCAGTAGCTTTAGTTTAAACACAACTGCACCCTAGTTTTTCACGTTCAAAAATATTCGAAGATTGAGAAGAACATTTGTGTTCAAGTTTTCGTTCTTCTCCAAACGTAGGGGTACCTTCCCATTATGTGGTTAAGGAAAGCGATGGCGTTAACTATGGCTTCTATGGAAATTGTGATTAGCATTTTCGGTAATAGACTGGCGCCGCATTCATTAATGGCCCGCTTAAAAACAGAGAAAGCAATTCTAATTTTTCCTGAAAAAAATAATCCCTCAAGAGTTATTGGGTAAACTCCGAGGATACGTTTTACTTGGTGGTGTCCAACTACTACTCTTACTCTTTGGGTGATAAATTCGGCTACGTTGCTGGTTCCAGTTATGAATACTGTTGATTTCTCGTCATAAAAAACACGGTAGCCTCTTTTCTTAGCCTCAATCGAGATAAAAGCATCTTCATTAACCACGTTTGGAGGAATTTCTGTGCAAACGTTCCTTTTTAGAGCCATCATTTCTCCTGAGGCATGAGATAATTTACCTATAGAATTAAGGTAGTTGAGGGTATGGTGGTGGAGTTTCCATATGAAATGAGTTAGAGAGTTCGCTAAACCAGTTGTTGGATTTACAGGTATCGGGTGGCTTCCTACAACACCTATGTCCTCAGCTGAGAACAGCGTATTTAAGAGTGAGTTTAAACTGCTATTTCCCGGCTGAGCATCAGCAGCAACTAAAACTAGAGCGTCGCCGGTGTATTCATGTAAAATTTTGTTAACAGCCGTAGCTTTTCCTCCTCGTTCCTCCTCCTCAATAAGCTTCACTCTTTTATCTTTTCCACTCAGCTCTCTGACAATTTCAGGGGTAGAATCTGTACAGCCGCTTGCCACAACTATTATTTCTTCTAAACTGAATTTTTCGCTTAGATGCTGGTTTAATAAATTGGTGATTAATCGCCGGATGTTTCTCTTTTCATTATGGGCACAGATGCCTATGCTGATTTTCTCCAAGATTGGTCACATAATCGTTATTTTCAGTTAATCCTATCAAGATAAACTATGTACTTAGAAATCTTTTCAGGGATTCTAAATATGCCTCATGTGCTCCGCCTTATAATGATCCAATAAAGTCTCTCTTGATAGCTTCGGCAGAATGTACAATCAACACAACAGTTTGGTCTGGGGAGTGGGATATATAATTATCTTAGAGCAAGCCACTCAACTATGTTTCCCGCTAGCTTTGCATTGCTTTCAATAGTCATGCCCCCCGCGCCAGCGCCTGTGAAATCGCAGAACGTGTTTACGTCTGTCGCTACAACTATCCTTCCCAGACCATAGGTGGCAGCGGCGAGGGTGATTATATTGTATGGGTCATCTTTTGCCAGCCATATCGCAGATGAGGATACTGCTAAGTTGCCCGCATTAAAGACAGCATAATAGCCGTAGCCAGACACATATGGCTGCGGCCCATAGCTTAGCCCTTCGGTGATCGGGTGGGTGTTGATGGTTGTAACTGCATCAAATCCAGTTTTTCCTGTTAAAAAGCTGATTCCGTAGTTCTGGATTATAGCGTTTAATCGCCAGTCGTCTGCTCCATAATAACCAGCGGGCCCTATGATATCATTCTCATATTCACCTATAACGAATAAGCCTCCGCCTTGAGAAACAAATGTGTTAATAGCAGTGATTTCACTTGATGTGAAAGCTACTGTAGGTAAGACGATAACGAGAATTGAATATTGGCGTAGTAATGTGAGAGTAATCGGAGGATTCAGATTTTCCTCTACTATGTATCCCTTAACTTGTAAGTAGTCTCGCCACTGTGAGAAACACCCCTCAGCAACTTCGGGGATGTTAGGGTCGTCTGGGTCTAGATAGATGCGTTCAAGATGAGATCTGTCGAATAGTATTTTAGGAGGTTTATTGGGTTGATTTACCCACCCTTGGGAGCTTATACTATACTCTCCGAATTTGCTTTCAGGTGGAATATAATTTACCTGCGCAGCCCATGGAGCAGGTTTGATCTCTGATTTCACGTATCCATGTAGGAGGAAGTTTTTCTTCTCGCCTGTGACTGTGTTTACTGCCCCCCCGCCGATCTCAATCAACCCATATCCGGAAATGCGGGTCTCTTCTGTTTTAATTTCCCAGTTTTTGTTCCGGTTATATTTTCCTTTCCCCTCTTTGATTTCCCACTCGCCCGTATATGGCCCATCTGAAAAACTGAAGTAGCCTGAAATTAATTTAAACTCAGTTTCTATAGCATTATCTGAACCCTGGGTTATTTCAGCAGTGATCTGCATTGTAACCATTCCTAACGGTTTGGGAATTGTATGTTCCTTTTGCTCTCCATAAACTCCTGTTACATCCGTGGTGAAAACTCCACTCGCCTTAGCAACTTGTGTGGCTTTTACGGCCTGTAAGGTCGGGTTTAGGGCTAGGAGAGAGAGGAGTAAAATAGCGAAGGCTATATGCTTACCAAAGAGGCGTCTCATTTTCATCCTCCCCTAATATACCTTTCTTCTATATTATTATAGAAGAATCATCGATTTTTAAGGCTTTCGCTTTTATCCTAAACGTTAAAATAACCCAAAAATGTTCTAGAATATTGTGTTTAAACCATGCGTAAAGAACCCGTACCCCGCTCTCCTTATAGAAGCCGGATGGACATCGTAGCTGAAATACTCAAAATAGCTACTCCTGGTGCTAAGAAAACTCAGATAATGTATGGCGCTAACCTCAGCTACAAACTTCTTAATGCCTACATAGATCATCTCACCAAGGAAGGTTCACTAGCCCTACAGGGCGACCGTTACTACACTACTGAGAAAGGAAAAATATTCCTTGAAAACTATGGAAAACTCGCACAACCAGAAACTGGGATAGAGATTGAAAGAAAACTTAAGGGCAAACCATTAACAACGGAATTCATTGAAACTTATCGAAAACTAATAAAGCCCTAAAAGAAACTACCGCTGATTTTTATTCTCTCAGCTATAAATCGTCACCTGGAAAACGTATTACTCTCAGAAATATATTCATAATACTTTGAAAAATAAGCAAACTGATTCCTGACAGATGTTTGTATAAAATTTAATTTTCAACAATCACAACTTTATTGAAAGATGATATAAACATATAAATGAGTCAAAGACGATTTTCTTGCGCGTGAGGAATAGTGTCGGGGAGAACACTCAAAAACTGGGAAAGGGAAAGAAAGGAACCCATTTTTAGCAGTACTATGCAGAAGCTACGTACAGCGCCTCCCTTGAAAGATAGGCTTTCAAATGCGATTTATCGCCTTAAAACAGTATCAAGCAAGTTAGATGCAAAAATCTCTAGGTTAGAGCAAAGAGATAGAGAGTCCTTCCACAAATGCACAGATGCGGAGATGGCGAAAGATCATGCACGTGCAGGAGTATACGCGAATGAGTGTGCGCAGCTCCGAAAAATGATTAAGATCCTTCTTAACGGTCAAATGGCAATTGAACAAGTAGTAGTTAGACTTGAAACTTTACAGGATTTTGGTGATGTTATGACGCAAGTAGCTCCTTTGGTGCCCCTTGTGCACTCAATTAAAACTCACCTTATGGGCGTTATGCCTGAAATATCACGTGAGTTAGAGATTGCTGGTGAAACATTAAACAACCTTGTAGTTGAGGCTGGAGAGGCGACTGGAATAATCAGATACGACGCATTGGTTTCTGGAGAGGAAGCTGAGAATGTTCTTAGAGAGGCAAGTGCTGTCGCGGAACAAAAGATGAGGGAGAAGTTCCCAGATTTACCCGCCGCGCCTCAGGCAGGACTGAAGGAGGCTTACCCCAGAAATTAACTCTTCCTTAAAAGTTTAGGAGGTGAATGCGGTGAGTGAAATTCTTGAACGGCTTGAAGTCTTAGCATTAATATCGCTTGTAGGTTTCATAGCTGGAACAATTTCTTGCGTCATCTACGAAAATATCCCGCCAATCACTCTTCCAATAATATTTCAAGCGAGGTGGTTTTTGTTCGGGTTTGTCGGTGCAATCTTGGCGGATGCCATAGCCCTGATCTTGGTCTACACAAAGAAAGATACAAGGTGGTAACTAACCGCTTGTAGTTGACATCACTAATGAATGGTATTATTGTCCGTAGCGTTAAAACGCAGTTTTACCATGATGTGTTGTCACTAAAATTGAATTGAATGGGTGAGTGAATTTACCTACGGTCGATAAAATTATCCTAAGTTTAGTCATTGTCCTCATAGCTTTAACTCTGAGAATATTCTCAAAGAAAATCATTAAAAATCGACTTAATGAATTGACTGGCCACGAGAACCTCGTGCATATGATAAGTCTAATTATGATAATCGCTGTGTGCGGTGTGATTCTTTATGTCTGGGATGTAGTCTCTCTACTCGTATCCCTTGCAACCACGATCGGTATAATTGGCGTAATTTTGGGATTCACGATAAAAGACATATGGTTATCTGACGCCTTTGCAGGTATAGCGCTGACTCTTGACCACTCATTAAACATTGGAGACCAAGTTGAGATAATGGAAAAGAAAGGCACTATCAGTAGAATAGCGTTAACAACAACTAGAGTGATGACCGAAGATGGCTACATACTTATTGTACCCAATAGAAAGCTTAAGGAAGAAATAATTGCTGTTAAATGAATTATTTAAACCACTTGAAGTGTAGGGGCTGTTTCCTCTTTAACCGACTCTCGGAATGATGCGCCGCAAGCGGGGCATTTGTATAGGTATATTAAGAATTTCATATGGGTTTTTCGACTCTCAAATGTCCATTGTTTCTTTGAGGTATCTATCTGTGCTCCGCATTTATGGCAGTTCGTAGGTCGTGTAGGTGGGGCAGCATGTGGCGGCTCTATGTCTGCTACTGCAGGTGAGGTTGTTTGAGGCTGTTCGGGTATTACTGTTTCAGCTGGTTTTTCCACCTGTGGCGCTATAGGAAGGTTTTCAACAATGAGTGTCTGATCAGGCGGAATGGATTCCCCTAGAGAGGACGGTGTTTCTTGAGTGGTTTCCTCTATAGTAACAATTTTCACTGTGATTGGCTGCTCCTCTGTCGGTAATGGGGACGCTGTTTCTGCAGTTGTTTCTGGGGCAGGTGCTGTTTCTTCTTGGCTGGGTTGAGCTTTAGTCTCTTCTTCAACAGTTTCGACTGGTTGGATTACTTGTTCGGCGGGCTGCGTGACAATCTCTAATGTTTCTTCGATTACTCTGTTCAGTTGGTCGTAATGTTTCTTAGCTGTTTTGTATATTTGTTCTCTAAGTTCCCCTCCAGTGATTCCTGTCTCCCTTATCTTCGCAATTTCCTCAGCCAATTGGGGATAATTTAACGCATCTCTAAACCAGTTCTCAAAGTCACTGCGAAAAGTATGAAACTCCACAGATTTCACATCAACTATCTCAATTAAATCACAGAACTCCTTAAGACTTGAAGCCCATGGACCTGCTGGTTGACCTAGACCCACATAGAAACGGAAACTTTTCTCCGAAGGCAGCCTACTCAGGACCCTTTCAGCTTCCTCCTCCGTGATAGCCAGTTCTTCCTTGGCTGTAACAGATTCACCCTCTACTTGGGTGACAGGTGTTTCCATCTGTACAGAGGCTTGTTCATGTGCCCCCTCTGAGACTACCTCACTTGAGGCTCCAGCTTCTGGTTGAGAGGCAGTTTCAACAGGGGCGTTCTCGGCTGGTTGTTGAGTCGTTTCTTGAGTTTCAGTGGCGGAGTGAGTCTCCACGACAGCTTCAGGTGTTTTTTTCTCCTCATTTGTTCTTGTTTCGACTGTTTCTACTGGAGTTTCCACATTAGAATCTGGACTTGAAATTGCCAAAATTTCTCACCGTGAGTATATTGTCAGTAAAGGTAAAATATTTTTAAAGGCGTTTCAGCCGCTTTCTAAGCACATTTTTCACTGAAAACCACAGTATAATCATATTATTCATAACAAATATGTGTAGAATAAATTCAATTTTTGCAAGCTAAATGAAAAAAATGAAAATAAAAAATTATCTCCAATCATCACCCTATTTAAAGCAACTTTTGAGTTTGTATCAAATTCAAATACTTCAACGTAATACTGCAACTCGATTTACCAAGTTGGCTTTTGAAAGTTTTCTTGAAATATCCTTCTACGCTACGGCTTTTTTTAACTAAAAAATTTTCTCGAAGTTTAAAGGCGTCCTTCATATCATTTGTGTTTGCCACAATTATGTTTGTGGCGTGAACAAAAAAATAGGAGGATAAAGTTTGTCAAAGATAAAAGATTGGGAGAAAGCACCCGGAGAATCTATAGTTCAGAGGTTCGAGGATAAGCTACACAGAGCACCGCCGCTGAAAGACAGAATCAACAACACCATATACCGCCTAAGGCTTCAGAAGGAGAAGCTGTCACAAACAGGTCAAAAGATGGAAGGACGCAGCAAAGAGCTTTTTGACAAATGCATAAAGGCACAGTTAGACAAGGATCTCACCCGCGCAGACATCTACGCCAACGAATGCGCACAAGTAAGAAAGATGGCGACGGTCATCCTTCAGAGCGAACTAGCAATCGAGCAGGTAATAGTTCGACTAGAGACCGTTGAGGAATTCGGAGATGTCGTAGTCGAGATGGGACCTATCGCAGGAGTCATACAGAAACTACAGAGACCACTCGCAGGCCTCGTTCCAGAGGTTTCCTTCGAACTAGGTAAAATAGGAGGCACACTGAACGAAATGGTGACAGAAGCAGGAGAAGTCACCGGCAGAGCAACAGACGTCGGAGTATCAGGCGAAGAAGCTCAGAGAATACTCGAAGAGGCGGGTACAGTAGCCGAGCAAAAGATGAGGGAGAGGTTCCCAGACCTACCTAGATCAGCAGCTCTTCCAGCACCGGAGAAAGAATCTGCATACAAGTAGAACCTAACGCATCATTAGATTCGGAGGACGAGGATGTCACTTCAAGTTGAAGTAGTGAAAAATTTCGTCGGAAAACCTCTCGTAGACCTCTACGGCCGAAAACTAGGCTACATAGTCGGTTTCTTCACCGATGCTAGAAACGACGTAATCTCTATTGAGGTGGAACTGGGAACAGGAGAGTTTTGCAACTTTCCCGGTTCCCAATTTTCCTTTTCAGGTGGTTCAGCTATGCTTCTACCTGCTTGGAAAGCTGACTCAAACGCTTTCAATGGGGAGTACGTTCCGCTAGTACGAAAAATGCATGCTCTCGAGGAATTGTACAGTAAAGGAGAGGTTCCTCAAGAGATCTACAACGATTTCCATAGACAATACGAAAATGAATTAAAGAGCCTAGAGGAACACAGAAGCGCATTAATTTCCAGCTTAAACGACCGAATCAGTAAGCTAGATTCCCAAACCAAATGGCTTCAAACATCTCTTACAAGCATCAAACTACATCATTTAGCTGGAGAACTTGATGACAACTCCTTCCAGGCTGCTAGCGACTCTATTAGAAACGGCCTTGAGGTAATTTCAACTGAGAAAAAAGACATAGAAACAACGCTAAGCGAAGTAACAAAACTTGACGCTGCATCAATTATACCTCCTCCCGCGCAAAAACCAAGCGAACCGGCTCAATCTAAAACTGGAGAAGAGACACCTATCGTAGTTCATGTAGACAACGCGTCGCACTAAAATTCACGACGGTTTTTTAGGCGTCGTAAAGAAGGTGTAGACTTCCGTTGAAATAGTTTGGTGGAGTGTTTTGGGTAAGCCCCTTATAGGTTGGTTAAGGGAAAAATTCCGTTATTCCCGCGTACCATTAAAGGAAAAAATCGAGCAAGCAAGATACAAGATAGATGTACAGCGGGAAAAGCTCACCCAGACTTCTGCTAAGTTAGAACAAAGAGACCGTGAACTTTTTGATAGATGTGTAAAAGCAGAGTTATCTAAAAATAGCGCGTACGCCACGATCTACGCTAATGAATGTGTAGAAATCAGGAAGATGGCTAAACTTGTACTCAGTGCAGAACTTATGCTAGAGCGCGCTGTGTTGAGACTCGAAACCATAGAGGAATTTGGCGATGTGTTAGTACAGTTAGCGCCAATAACCAGTATTGTCCGAGAAACTAGAGGTCAATTGGCTGGCGTAATTCCTGAAGTTGCCAAAGAATTGGATGAGGTGCATAAGCTTCTGAACAGCACTCTGCCTGAGTCGAGTGACTTGGCGGTTCAGGAAGCAACTGCGGAATCTTCGGAGGAAGCAAAGAGAATCTTTGAGGAGGCAAACATAGTGGCTGAGCAGAGATTGAGTGAGAGATTTCCGGAGTTGCCTATAACCATGTCTGTTCCTGAGAAGCGTCTTGTTGCAGAGGCTGAAGCCATACCTTCGTCTCAACCTAATGTGATTGTGACAAATGGCGAGAACGCTTTGCTTGAGCAGACTGTATATGAATATGTTCGAGCATGCAGCGGAGAACTGAATCTAGAAAAATGTGCGTCAGACCTTCACATTTCACCGGAAACCGTCAAGAGAATAATAGGAAAATTGGCAGAGGAAGGAAAGTTAAGAGTCCAATAGTTAGTGGGTAAGAAAAATGTCTTTGGCCACGGAACAACTCGAACAACTAGCGTTAAAACACGCAACTCTAGCCATCCAGCTCGAGCGTCAAGGCTCAAAGGATATGGCTGTTAACAATTACCAGAAGGCAGTAGATCTACTTATGAAGATATGTTCACTGAACCCGAACAACACTTGGCAAAACCGCCTATACATGGAACGTGTTGGGCAGTTTAGAGATAAAATTAAGGCTCTTAAGGAGACGCCTCAATTTGAAGAAGAGTCTGCTGGTGGAGTGCAACAGCCAGCTAAATTTGAACAGTTAGTGATAACCGAGAAACCTAATGTCAAGTGGGAAGATGTCGCTGACTTGGCGTTTGCAAAGAGGGCTATACAGGATTCGATAATTTATCCAACAAAGCGACCTGACCTATACCCATTAGGCTGGCCTAGAGGAATACTGATGTTTGGACCGCCAGGCTGCGGTAAAACACTGCTGGCAGCCGCTGTCGCAACTGAGATAAACGCTGTTTTTTACCAAGTGGATGCTGCATCAATCATGTCAAAGTGGCTCGGCGAATCTGAGAAGAATGTGGCTCAGCTGTTTAACGATGCAAGAGCAGTAGCTGAGAAGGAGCAGCCAGCCATAGTATTCATGGATGAATTTGACTCCCTTGTCGGAAAGCAAGTTCAGGAGATAGGTGGCGAAGTAAGGACGAGAAATCAGTTTCTAAAAGAAATGGACAGCATAGCTGATAAAAGTAGAAATCTTCTTGTCTACGTTATAGGTGCAACAAATAAGCCTTGGTCTCTTGATGAACCGTTCATACGCAGATTTCAGAAAAGAATATTCGTTCCTTTACCCGACATTAACGCTCGCTTAGAGATGTTTCAAATATATACAAAAAACTTGAAACTTGGACTTGATGTTGACATTAATGGGCTTGCGCAGTTAACTGAAGGCTACTCTGGAAGCGACATACGCGACATATGTCAAGCAGTTCAAATTAAAGTCGTTAGAGAGTTCTTCGAATCAGGCGCAGTCGCCGATCCTCAAGCTCAAACACGTTTGATAAATATGCAGGATTTCCGCGATATACTTGCTGAGAGGAAGCCGAGTGTCTCACAAGAGTTCCTAAAGCACTATGAAGAATGGTACAAGGAGTATGAGGCTCTATGATTATGCGTGGTAGGCTTGCTTCGATACAGTTTGATGAAGCTGATTTAAGAATTCTCGCGGAGCTTGTTAACGACTCTAAGGCTTCATTCGTGGAAATCGGGCAAAAACTTGCTCTTCATCCGAATGTAGTTGCTTATAGAGTTAAACGTATGGAGCAAGCTGGCGTAATTAAACGGTACACCACAATCTTGGACTTAGAGAAACTCGGATTAAATGAGCAGGTTTACATTAGTGCAAGTTTTCCAGACTATTTTCTCAATATAGAAAAAGATGACACGTTGAAACAGATAGCTAAAATTCCTCAGGTAGTTATGGTCACTAGCTTACAGGGGGATCCACCCCTAATAATATACCTTACAGGCAAGAGCAAAGCGGAAGTCGACATGGCCACGTTAAAGATAAAGAAACTAGGAGTAAAGATAGAGAATGCCACTCCGATCACTAAAACACATCATGACTGGCTTTTGGGGAGCCTCTTCGAGTCTCTAGCTAAGGAGCTAGCTAAGGAGTTAGAAATTAGAAAAGCAAGGTAGCGGTTATGCATGCTATATTCAGGAACTTATGCCCAAACTGTGAGGGAGACATTGATGATGACCGTTTACTACTTAAGGTCCCATGTGAGCGGTGTCTCCCCATAGAATTAGAGGAGATCAAGAAATCCACCGTTAACCTGACTGGTTTGGATTTTGAAACTAAGATAGCTTCCATGCTTAGGCAGCATAAGCATCTAAAAGACTACGGTAAACTGGTTGACTTAGATCTTAAGCTATCGGATTTTGAAAACTTTTTTCACGGGATAACTGGTAGCCATCTATGGAGCGCTCAGAAAACCTGGGCTAGACGTATACTAAACAACCAAAGCTTCGCTGTAATAGCCCCAACAGGTGTTGGAAAAACAATTTTCGGGGTAGCCATCTCAATTTACGCAGCCAATAAAGGTAAAAGATGTTACATTGTTGTTCCTACAACGTTGCTCGTAGACCAAGTTTCAGGCTGGCTGATAAAATACTCTCAACAACTTGGATTAAACACCAGAATAGCCTATGTGCATAGTGAATTATCGAAAAAGGATCATGAAGAACAGCTTCATAAGCTTAATACTGGTGATTTTGACATTCTTGTAACCACTCCAATGACTCTCAGCAAACATTTTGACGAAATAAAGAAGAAACACTATGATTTCATTGTAGTTGACGATGTTGATGCTCTGCTCCGGCAATCTCATAACATAGACAGAGTGCTCATGCTGCTGGGCTTTGATCAACACATAATTGATGTTGCCTTCAAACTTATTGAGAAGAAATTTTATCTAATGCAGCTTCTTGAAACTAGAGAAAAAGAGGAGAAGATAGTAAAAGTTAGGGAAGAAGTTGAAAGTCTACAGAAAACTATCGATAAATACCTAGCTAAACATCAGGTTGGGCAGCTTATAGTTTCTAGCGCCACAGGAAGGGCAAGAGGCATTAGAGTTAGACTTTTCAGAGAACTACTAGGCTTTGAAGCTGGCTCAATAATAGAGTACTTACGGAACATTCAGGACTCATATACGCCACAAGACACAAACTTAGAGGAATCTGTCCTAAAATTAATCCATAAATTAGGTGGAGGAGGCCTTGTTTTTGTTGCCCACGATGTCGGTGCAGACTACGCCAAAAAATTGACTGATTTCCTCGTATCTAAGGGAGTTAAGGCTGCTCTAGCTAGGTCAAAATCAGAAAAAACAGTGAAGAGATTCGTGGAAGGTGACGTAGACATACTTGTGGGTATGGCTAGTTATTATGGGGTTATAGTACGTGGAATAGATTTTCCTCAGCGAATCCGCTACGCAATTTTTGCCGGTGTACCCAAATTCGAATTTAATATGGAATGCGAAGAGAATCACCCAGCTAGACTTATGCAAGTTATGGCGATCGTCCAAGATTTTCTGAAGGGAGAAGAGAAGGATAAGGCGTCGCAACTTGTAAACCAGATGAGAAAGATTCTCTTAAAACTCTGGCCTAATGAAGCGCACATTATCAGTGACGCCCTAGCTAAGAATCTAAAACTAGAAGGATACTTGGAGGAAGTTCGAAAGGTTTTCGCTGAATCTAAAGACATGTTGAATAAGATTCTCAAACGAAGAGAGATAAGAAAAGGACTTGAAGAAAGTCCGTTAATAATAGTTAGGGAACGGAAAAAGCAGTTATTCATAGTTGTACCAGACATTATGACCTATATCCAAGCTAGTGGAAGAACAAGCCGGATGTTTGTTAAGGGACTTACAAAGGGGTTATCCATAATAATAGTGGATGACCAAGAAGCTCTTAACGCCTTAATTAGGCAGTCCAAATACTACATAGAGGAGGTTAATTGGAAAAATCTTGATGAGCTAGATCTAACTGGGATACTGGCTCAAATTGATAAAGATAGGGAAACTGTCAAGAAAGTTATAAGTGGAAAAATACAGACTGAAATAAAGGATCCTGTTAAAAGCGCCTTATTTGTCGTTGAGTCTCCGAATAAAGCCCTAACAATCGCCAACTTCTTCGGCAAGCCGTCGAAACGTAGATTCGGTAAAATTAGCGTGTATGAGGTTTGCATAGGAGACTATCTCCTAAGTATAGTTGCTTCTGGAGGCCATATTCTCGACCTCGTAACGAAGGATGGTGTATATGGAGTTAAGAAAACTACTGATGGAAAATTTGTCCCTATATATGCTACAATTAAGCGATGTCTTATTTGCGGTGACCAGTTTACGGATGAAGGTGAATGCCCCCGGTGTCGAAAGAAAACTGTACCCTACCGTGACACTGTGGAAAATGTACGAATTCTACAAAAATTGGCAGCAGAAGTTGAGCAGGTGTTCCTATGCACAGACCCCGATACTGAAGGTGAAAAGATAAGCTGGGATATCTGGTGCCTTATCGCTCCGTACGCAAAACAAGTTCATCGCGCCGAGTTTCATGAAGTGACCAAGAAGGCTATCTATCATGCGATCTATAATCCTCGTGAAATTAACAATAAGCTCGTTGAAGCGCAGATGGTGCGGAGAATCGAGGATAGATGGATAGGTTTCAAACTTACTGAAGAGCTTCGGCGTAAATACCAGAAACCTTGGCTTAGCGCTGGTAGAGTACAGATACCTGTAGTTGGTTGGATTATTGACCGTTACAAACAATGGGCTGCTAATAGGAGAAATATGTACGCGGTTACGCTTGCTGATGGAATTAAAATTGTACTCGATAATGTTCCAAAAGACCAGAACCCAGATAGCGTTGTTGAAAAATTAAGGCAGAGTCAAACTGTTGTTAAAAATATTAAAAGAAAGATAGTTGAGGCTCACCCGCCGCCTCCATTTACGACAGATGAGCTGCTTTATGAGGCTAATAGTAAGGTATTCATTGGCGCTATCGAGGCAATGATGATTCTTCAGCAACTCTTCGAAACAGGCTTCATAACCTATCATCGGACAGACAGTACACACGTGTCAACTGTAGGCATGGGCATTGCAAGAGATTATCTAACAGAGAAGTATGGTGCTGACAAAGTCGAGAAACTTTACAGGCCTAGAAATTGGGCGACAGGGGGAGAGGAGGCGCATGAATGCATAAGACCAACAAAGCCAATAGACGCCGAGAATTTGAAGAAACTTATCGCTGATGGTACCATCCGGTCTATTCTACCTATGACTGGCAAACACTTTGCTATCTATGACCTAATATTCAGAAAGTTCGTTGCGAGCCAAATGTCTCCGGCCAAGCTTACAAAGGTTAAAGTAACGTTACAAATAGCCGACTTAATGAAGGATGTCGAGGGTTACCTGAAACCAGATGAGCTTAACTTCACCTCGATAAAGCCGTTTAACTTTTTACCTGAACTGAAAATGGGGCAAAAGCTCGTTGTTAGTGAAGCTAGAACATGGAAAGGATCAACCGTTCACCTCTTCAATAACGGTGAAGTGATACTCACAATGAAGCAGCATAACATCGGGAGACCAAGCACCTACGCCGCAACAATCCAGAAGATAGTGCGCCACGGGTACGTATTCGAAACTAAACACGCCTATCTAATACCTACAAAAACAGGTCAAGAAACCTATAGTTACCTAATAAGCAACCATGCAGACCTAATTTCTGAAGAAACCACTCGGAAAGTTGAACAGAAAATGATTGAAATTGAACAAGGCAAAAATGGTTACCAGAAAATACTCTCAGAAATATATGATCAAGCGATTTTAAATCACGATTTCTCCCGTTCAAAATGAGTTTCCCTTAGCCGCCATATTCCGAACTCGCCTATGGTTTCAGTTGTTTCGACTGGACGATACCACTTCATCTTGTTGCCGATTATGGCGCGGCGTTTCCAACCGAAGGATTTAGGCTCTTTTTCAATAAACTCGAGAACCCTATCGATCTTTATAGTTACATTCGCCTTATCCTCATCGTTTAAGACTCCAGATTGAGCGGTGAAATTCTTTATTCCATTTAAGTTGGTCGTAACTGTGTACCAGAAACCCCAATCCTTTGAAAGCATTTCAGCTGTGTGCTTCATGTTAATTGTTTCTTTCTCCTCTCCTCCAACCTTATGCGCTCTAAGCAGCACCAAAGAGTCCTTCAGGTCTTTTTCAGTAAATTGAACAATTTGCAACTTCTCCAGAAGCAGGTCAGTAGGCGTGATTGTAGGATAATCTAACTCTAATCTTCCTACGAAGTTAATGTCATGGTTCATTTTAAGGACATCGAAGAAAACATCAATGTGGAACCATCCCTTTGGGTGAAAGTATATTTGTCGCTCCGTAGCTGCTGTGGATAAGGTGGCCGGTCTTTTGCTATAGCCAAAAATCTTGAAAAATTCCTGCATTTGCTTACGTTGGCTACGATAAGCCATAAAATCGAGATCAGTGAATTCTTGTTCACCCTGCTCAGCAAGCCTACCAAGCTTCCTTGCGAAACTCTCAAACTCTAAGCTGTGAATTCTAATCGCTACTCCGCCCATAATCCTTAGAACTATCCTTCGCTTTTCACCCTCCTCAGCAATTCGTTTAGCTTCATCAATAAAGATACGTGTTGGTACCATTCCGCCCCAGTCTTCGGGCAGTTCGATTCTTCTTTCCTCCATCCAATTTCCCATGATGATTATTTTTCTGGCATTTTAATCAAATTAATGGTTTTGTGTTTTCCACAATTCATATTTTTTATCTCACAATTCATATTTTCTAAATTAAAATAAATTCATGTGCGTCACTCAATCAATTTTAATTGCAATCTGTAAATTTTTAACTCGCATCTCTTCATAAAAAGGTTATATTTTAACGAGAGATACCTTTCAAACCTTATTTCACCGTTTTCTCATTAACTCTAATGCTCTAATTAACATAGTTAATTCTACGGAGATGGTGTCTAACGCATAGTGTAAAGAAGCTGCTTCATAAAGTTCCCTGCATTATCTGCGATTTAAACAAAAAAATGCATCATAGAAATAATTTTGGAGAAAAAATACTTGACAAATTCCTGTGGGCTTTGCCTATAATACTGGTTTTCACGGTATGGGAAGTCTTTCTACAGGTCGGCGTCTTATCCTCAAATACGATTCCGCCTCCATCAAGAATTATTGTTACTCTCTGGGGTTGCTCTAGCAATCCATTTTTTATTATGTGGGTTTTACAGAGTCTAGCAAACATCACTATTGGAGTACTCCTCGCATTGCCTCTTGCGCTTGTTCTAGCAATAAGCACAGGGTTAAGAAGCGGAATCGATCACACTTTAACACCAGCAATAATGATCTTTGGAGCTCTACCTGACCTAGCGTTACTGCCTATTTTCGTATTTTGGTTTGGTCCAGGAGCATTTGCTGCGATATTAATGGCTATGGTATGTTCATTCTTCCCGATATTCTTCAGTGTAAGGGAAGGAGTAAGGGAGATTCCTGAAGACTTTTTTCATGTCACTAAAATCTTCAAAGCAGGAGAAGTGGACAAATTCAATAAGGTAGTTATCCCAGCAATATTTCCAAGTATAATTGCGGGGGTTAGGATAGCCTTCGACTTCGTTTGGGAAATAGTGTTAGCCATAGAGATAATCGCTAGAGTTTCAGGTATAGGGTCGTTCATAGAGGAATCTATGCAGAGCGGATCTATGGAGCTGGCTTTTGCTGGTATATTTGCAATAGGCATACTGGTATTAACGATCGATAGGCTCATCTTCGCGAGGGCGGAGGGAAGAATGGCGAGATGGTTGTGAAATGAGCAAGCACATGGAAGTTGTAAACGTAACAAAATCTTATCCTTTCTTTGGGAATGTTTTACCCGTTCTTAAAGAAATAAGCTTCGCAATTCATATAGGAGAATTTGTTTGCATAGTTGGACCAACTGGATGTGGGAAATCAACTCTTCTTAAAATAATTGCTGGATTGGATAGACCTAATGAAGGGGAAGTGAAGTTTCAAGGTAAAACTGTTATTGCGCCCCATCCCAAAATCAGTATGGTTTTCCAATCATTTGCTTTATTTCCTTGGAGAACGGTTCGTCAAAACATTGAATTTGGGCTTGAAGTCCAAAGAATTCACAAAGAAGAGCGGAAAAAAATAGTTGATGCATGCATAGAAATGGTCGGGCTGAAGGGATATGGAAATTGTTATCCTAAACAGCTCTCAGGTGGTATGAAACAAAGGGTAGGTGTAGCTAGGGCACTGGCTGTTGATCCTGACATCATTCTTTTTGATGAGGCTTTTAGTGCTATAGATGAGTTTACAGCTCAGATACTTCGGGAAGAAGTTGCTGAAATTTGGTCAGAAACTGGTAAGACATTCGTGCTTGTCACTCATAACATTCCCGAGGCTATACAGTTGGCTGATAAGATTATAGTGCTTAGCGCAAGGCCTGGGCGCGTTAAAAGCATAGTTGAAATCAGCCTCAAACGACCTAGAGAGCCAACTGACTCTGACTTTATTAAGATTCATAAAGAGATTTTTCAGTTATTGAAAGAAGAATTGGAAACAAGCATTATTCGCCACAGATTAAGAAATACCACAGAAATCCAGTCATTGGATGATCTTGAAAAACATTCTATGTGACGAATTACAAAAATCCATAAAAAATTTAATTTTTAAATAATTTTCAAGATTTTTAGTGGAATAGATAAGCTTAAAAATAATTTTTTACAATTAATTAATCAATTTACTACAAAAATGCCCACTCTACTAGTAATTCACAAAGATGAATCGATGAAAATTTCGAAGATACCTAATGACGTAAGTAGGATACTTCTCCGCTGTCTTAACAAAAAAATCTATTCCATCGACAGCATCAATAACGGTAAAGACGATGTCTATGTAAGTACAAAAACATACAGCAATGAAAACATTGAAGTTATAACTAAAAATAAAAAATTACAGCTAGAAAAAGTTAAAGAAATAATAATAAATGCTAATGATGCTTCAAACATCGATTTCTTCACAGGTGGCAATATGAAGGAAATAACGGTTACTTGGAATAATCACGTGAAATCTAGCCACCATAGTAGGCGTAATCACAGTTTCAAGAATAGGTAGAAGCAACGCTCTAGCCTCTGGTTAACTCCTTATACAATGCGAGAGTAGCCTCAGCAACCTTTTTCCAAGTGAAGTATTGCAACACTCTTCTTCTTCCATTCTCTCCCCACTTTGCAGCTTCTTCCGGGTTCTTTAAAACTTCTTTAACTCCCCAAGCGATATCCGCTGGGTCATTTCCATTTATGTGAACTCCACATTTTTCAGGTCCGGTATTGATGACCTGTTCTGTGAATCCACTTATCCCTCGGGCTCCTACTACGACAGGTTTCTTCATTGACATAGCCTCTAGCGAAACTATTCCGAACGGCTCCGATAAAGACGGAAAAACGCAGACATCCGATATCGCGTAATGCGCAATTCTCTCTTCCTCTGACACCCACTTCGAATCAAATATAACTTTGTCTGTTATGTTCAACCGTTTAGTTAAGGCCACTAAGTCGTTGTATTCTTCTCCCTTACCGAGAACTACAAGTTTTGTTTTTGGAAAATCTGCGAGGATGGATGGCATAGCTTGAATTAGATTCTGTGTCCCTTTAACCCAAGTTAATCTACCTATGAAGAAAATGATTTTTTCATCCGGCTTAATGCCATGGCGTTTTCTAAATTCCTCAACTTTATTCTCATCTACATTTTCTGGGTTATACTTATCTGGGTCGCAACCGTTCCAGCAGACCCTTATCTTGTTAGGCGGGTAACCTAGAGATACCAAGTGGTCTCTCATAGCGTAAGAAACCGTTATTATCCTGTCAGCGCCGTTCGCCATTCCTCTTTCTAAATGCTTCACTACTTCCGACCCTGCTCCACCCAATCTCTGTTCTTCAGTAGAATGTACATGGTAGACCACGGGAAGCGTTGCGGGTTCTTCGCTTTTTATTATTAATCCACTTATCGTTGAAAGCCAATCATGAATAGCAACGACATCAAAATGTCTCCCCTCCTTCTTAATCAGCTGGTTCAGAAATTTGCTGGCGGAAAGATGATTGTAGGAGAATATGTCGCAAAAGAATTTGAGATTTGTTCCCCAGCGTCGCAGGTCCTCAGTGATGAAGAATGGAAATATCTGGCATGTGTCAACTATCATTGGTCTATGAATGTCTATCTTTTTCCATTCTTCATGTGTTTTAAGGTCGCCTGTATTCTGAGTGAATACAACTACTTCATGACCCATTTCTACAAATTTTTGAGTGATCTCCACGGCATAAGTACCTAATCCGCCTACTAGTCGTGGATAGTATTCCCACACGAAAAATGCAATATGCAACTATGTTCCTCCGCTTTCCACTATGAATATGGCTGCAACCTATTTTTATTCTTAGGTAGGCATTTATTTAAAAGAAAAGGATAAAAAGGGAATAAAATAACTATAAGCCGTAAACAAAAGAATCGTATCGACTTTTTTGCGTCCGGAGCTGTGTAAATCTGTGTCTTCACCAACGGCTCAAAGGTGTTCTCCAACATGCGAATTCTTCAAATGCGGTCAACGAGCATTATTCATGCATAGTGGGAAGCCGTTCTGCCGATGGGCTGACGATGACTGTCAGGGACCAACTTGTAGCTACGCTACATGCATACGTGGAAGACTTTTAGCCAATGGTATATGCGGGGCCTCACTAAAACGTAGAACGCTTGAAGAGAAGGGTCCAGAAGAGGAGCTGCCCAGCGTGAAGCTTAAGGGTAAAATTCTGCGGAAAGTTAGTGAAGAGGAAATTTTCTAGCATTTAAATACACTCTGCTATTATTTCCTTAGCACAGAACTGAGCTGGTAAACATTGGAAAGAAGAATAGTTTCGTCGCTTATCATTATGGCTGGTTTAACTATGCTTGCGATTGGGCTTCATTTTAATCAGATAAGTGTCGTTCTTGATACAGTAAAAACTGTTTGGGAACCAATCCTAGCAGGTTTGCCTTGAAGTTGATTGAAATGGCAAATAAAAAACCGAGCAACGAACTTGAAGAAAAAAAACTGGAACCCCGTTTCAAGTATCGCTGGATTAGGAGAGCGGTTCAACTTGTATGTTTCACACTGCTTTTTGGTACAATATGGCAACTGGGACCTTTACCATTACTCGTTCCCGCCGAGTATCCATTAGGCGATCCATGGAAAATGGTTGGATCAGCCTTTGATGCCCTGCAGAAAATGTTTTTCGAAGGAGCCTTACTCTGGCTGCTACTAGCCTCATTTCTGTTAACAGGAGTCCTAGTTGGAAGAGCTCTCTGCGGTTGGATGTGTCCCTTCGGCTTTGTTATGGATATAGCAAGTGTGTTTAGAGGAAAACATAGGCAGGTATCACGGAGAACACATAATTTCCTAAAGAAAATGAAGTATCTTATCTTACTACTCACGCTTTTCATCAGCGGAACGTTAGCGATCACCTTAACAACAAATCCAATTGCATTTAATGACTATAAGAACGCTCTAGGTCCTTTTGCCCAAGCGCCATTCAGCGTTTTAAACCCGGCCGGCACCATGTTCGCCCTCATTCCTCTATTCTTCGTTAATGTTCTTCCAACACTGCCTCCACTCTTTCTTATGACTTGGGAGGAGTTCACAAAGGTTGCGAACCCATTGTTTGTAACCCGAATAATCATTCTTGTGGTTGTAATTTTTGTTGCAGCCTATGTGCCAAGATTCTGGTGTCGATATTTATGCCCACAAGGGGCATTGATGGCTGTAATTGGGCAGTTCAGTTTTCTAGGATTAAGACGAGATCTCGCTCGATGTACAAAGTGCCGTATATGTGTTGATAAGTGTCCAATGAATGTGCGGATTCTTGATTTGCCATGGGAAAAATTTACTGACACTGAATGTATTCTATGCCTTGAATGCCACGATGTATGTCCTGTGGATGCTATGAGACTGAAAGCTCCTTGATATTTAAATAGATTTTAAACAGATTATTTGTGGGCTGAAATAAAAGCTACCAACAGTTTCAGCGGGTACTAGGATGTGGATTAAGTGATTAAATGGGAAATTCCATGTGCATTAACAATAGCTGGATCGGATAGTAGCGGAGGTGCTGGGGTTGAAGCAGACCTGAAAACTTTCGCTGCACTAAACGTTTACGGCGCATGCGCAGTAACAGCGGTAACAATTCAGAACACTCGTGGGGTCTACGGGATTCATCCAATTACAGCGAAGAACGTACAAAGACAAATTGAAGTTATCCTCGATGATATCTCAATTAAGTCAGCAAAAACTGGGATGCTGTACACAAAGGAGACTGTGGAAATAGTAGCTAAAATCATGGGGAAACGTAAAATTCCGTTGGTTGTTGACCCAGTCTTCAGAGCTGGTTCAGGGAATCTGCTAATTAAAAATGATGCTAAAAGTTCATCGGTTAAAAAACTGATACCTGAAGCACTAGTAGTTACCCCAAATATCTTTGAAGCTGAAGATATCTCTGGAATTAAAATCAAGAATATCGATGACATGAAGAAAGCTGGAAAAATTATCTCTAAACTTGGATCAGAAGCCGTTATAATAAAGGGGGGCCATCTTGGAAGTGGAACCATAATCGACTTTCTGTATTATTCTGGAAAAAGTAAGTATTACGCTAAGTCTAGGGCTGAAATGAATATGCACGGTGCAGGATGTACTTTCTCAGCCGCTATCACCGCGTTCCTAGCGCATGGCTATGACTTAGTCAGATCGGTCGATAAAGCTGAATTGTTCATGTTAGACGCTGTGACCCATAGTTTAGGCATTGGGAAAGGACGTAGACCTGTAAATCAGTTTGCAACTATTTATCGAGAACTAGATAGGCCTACGATAGTTGATGATTTACACTCTGCAATCAAAATGATTGAAAGCCATCCAGAATTTTTACCGCATATAGCAAACGTAGGAACTCAAGTCGCTATGGCGTTACCTTACGCTTCTAACTTTGGGCAAGTAGCAGCTGTTGAAGGCCGCATCAAAAAGGCTGCAAACAAGCCTAAAGCAATGGGACCTGTGAAATTCGGCGTATCAACACATATGGCTAGCGTCGCCCTTACTGTAATGAGATATGATCCAAATATCCGAGCAGCCCTAAATCTTCATTATACACCGAAATTAGTTGAGACCTTCAAGAATGTTGGTTTTACAGTAACTAGTTTTGACCGCAAAAAAGAGCCAATGCGAGTTAAAACTATCGAAGGCGGTACATTGGCTTGGGGAACGAATCAAGCGATAAGAAAACTTGGAAAGGTTCCCGATATTATTTTTGATGTAGGTGAGCCTAGGAAGGAACCTATGATAAGAGTGCTGGGCGCATCCGCTACTGATGTTGTTACAAAAGTTCTAAGAGCTCTTCGCTAGTATACAGAAACGCTCTTCACGCCTCGCACTTTGAGGAACTTTGGTATTATTTTTCCAGGAACTTCCTTCTCAGTTATCACTGTTAACTTAGGCTCTGGATACAATTCAGGGTCATCAGCCACAATCTGTCTTATACCGATGCCTTCATCAGCAATTAAAGTAGTAACCTTCGCTATTATTCCAACAGTCTTTGGGTCAGCAGTTATCTCGATAACACCAAAACCAAAATGTTTAGCTATATCACGGAAGAACGGACCGCTTGGCCTTATATTCGTAAAAACTTCACGTAACTTTGAATTAGCAAGAATCATCTTCACGGTTGTGTTGACAACTCGACGATCAATTTCACATGCCCTTGCTATTCTGATCGAAGGTATTTTCACAGGTCCGCAGTAAATTTCTTCATTCTTATCTACACGGAGACCGAGCTCGAGTATCAGCCTTGCAACTTTAAGTCGTGTTGGGTGCTCTTTGAAATATGCCTGTACTGCGCTCCACATACCCCACTCATCTCTATGTACATAAATGTACACATAAGTCTTAAATATAACTTTAATGTCTTTTTACTCTAATTTAAGGTGTCTGAAATGAGGAATTGCCTTTGGACCTAGCCGGACTATGATGGAGAGAATACTCTATCTCAAATACTCGTCCAAAGCAATCTCATGCAGACCAAAATTCTCTGAGAGGTAAGAACTATGAATGAAGTAAAGATATTACTCGACCCTGAAAAACTTCCTAATCAATGGTATAACATCCTACCTGATCTTCCGAAGCCACTACCACCACCTAAGGACCCTGATGAGGGGCCCTCAAGAATGCCTATACTTCCTAAAATTTTCCCTAAAGAAATCCTACGACAAGAAATGTGTTCAGATCGCTACGTACCAATTCCAGATGAACTACGTGAATTATATCTATACATTGGGAGACCAACTCCTCTCTACCGCGCTAAGAGACTGGAAGAATATCTCAATACGCCTGCAAAAATTTACTTCAAACGTGAAGACCTTTCTCCAGCGGGCAGCCATAAAGGCAACACATCTATAGCGCAAGCATACATCGCTAAAAAAGAGGGATATGAAGAGTTAACAACAGAGACTGGCGCTGGGCAGTGGGGCTCAGCCCTAGCTTTCGCATGCTGCCTAAACAAGTTGAAGTGCAGAGTTTTCATGGCTCGTGCCAGCTACTTATCAAAACCCTACCGGAGATTCCTTATGGAAATGTGGGGCGCTAAGGTATTTCCAAGCCCAAGCGACCAAACCGAATTCGGCAGAAAAATGTTAGCACAAGACCCTAATCACCCAGGTTCATTGGGCATAGCAATTTCAGAGGCAATTGAGGTAACGGTGGGTAACGTTGGAAAAACCGCATACTCCCTTGGAAGTGTGTTCAATCACGTCATACTGCATCAAACAATAATTGGGCAAGAGGTCTTGATGCAGTTTGAACAAATAGGCCAAGAGCCTGAAGTAATGATCGGGTGCGCCGGAGGGGGCAGTAACTTCTCAGGCTTCGCGTACCCTGCTGTAGGAAAGCAGCTCAGGGAAGGTGGAAATAAACGTTTCATAGCAGTCGGTGCTTCAGAGATACCAAAATTCACAAGATACGCCACTAATCATGGCATATATCGATACGATTTTGGGGAAACCTCAAAAGTAACGCCTATGTTAAAAATGTTCTCACTTGGATCCGATTTTATTCCACCAGCTATATACGCAGGTGGGCTTCGCTATCACGGATATGCTCCAACGCTTTGTTTACTGATCGCTGAAGGAGCAATAGAAGGTGTAGACTACCCGCAAGACTATGCATTTCAAGCTGCAAAGATATTCGCTGAAACTGAAGGACTGATCGCTGCACCGGAAACGGCGCACGCCATCGCAGCAGCTATTGATGAAGCGAGGAAATGTAAGAAAACTGGTGAAAAGAAAATCATAGCATTCAACTACTCAGGGCATGGGCTCTTAGATCTACAGGGCTATGCTGACACTCTTTTAAAAGAACAAGAGGCTACAGCGAAAGCATCGTAAGCAATCTAGCCTTTTCTATCTCATTTTTTCTGCGTAAATACTTGGCATCGTTTAAATTAATTTAGGATCCATCATGCGGCTTGATTTTGCATTAAAATAGAAATTTACAGCTCGCTCAAATGCCTTAACTGATCGTAACGGGCTTTAGCCGCCTCATAAATTCTTTCTCGAAGTTCTTCGCTTCTTATCCCAGAGTCCTTTATCTTAGCAATTCTACCAGCCAACACGGAATCGCCCAGAACATCCCTTATCCAGTTTTCGAAGTCTCCACGGAAGGTATGGAACTCTATAGAGGAAACATCAACTTTTTTGACTATTTCACAGAATTCAGATAGGTTAGGAGCCATCATATCCACGTACTGTCCCACCTCCACGTGGAAGTAGAAGCATTTCTCAGCGGGAACAGCTTTAAGAATTTTGGCCGCTTCATTCTTAGAAATTGCTGGCATTGCAATAGCCTCCTTTCCCTCATCTGTTATGAAAAATTTACCAGGCTTCTCAGGGGTTCTTCCCACAAAACCCGCTCTAGTTAGCCATGAAAGCTCTCCTAACACGTGTCCACGGGGTAATCCTGATTTCTCCACTAATTCAATTAGAGTGACCGGTGCTCCGACTTCGTTGAGTTTTGTTAAAACCCTTTTCTTGCTTTCATCCACCGCCAACAGGTGCACCTCATTTTTATAGTTGTCAATTATCCTTCATTCTCACAGTAATAAATTTTAGGGTGTACTACTGTTTAATCTATCTTCATAGTAGCGCTACAGTACCTCTTTTTACGACGTGGTACGCAAACAAGTACATTCCCGCTGACCATGCTTGAAACGGAAAACCCATAGGTTTCCCTGTAAGCCCATGTAACCACTCGTTAAACTCCCACTCACTCACTCCAAGCTTATTCGCTGAAGCCAACTTAGCCAAATTCTCCTCGGCTCTATCTTTTTCACCGTTATTAACAAGTGAAGCTACCCAAAAGCCGCCCACATAAGGCCACACTCCACCATTGTGGTACTGATATGGCAGATTCAGATTAGCTGACTTGAAAAAATCCTTCCACCCTTTTTCTCCCTCAAAAATAGGCGGATGTAGCACACGAACTGGATATGGACTGTAAACATTTACCTGATCCAAATACCTCATAATTTTAGTTCTTCTCTCCTCATTAGCAACACCGAAAATCACAGCGAGAAGATTCGCGTAAACATCGCAACGATGTCCAAAATCGCGAAAGGATACATATGGCAAATAATATGGACGAGAGCCTAGTTCGATATTCATTTTATGATGAACAACAAGCCAGATTGGATTTGTTCTCTTTATCTCTTTCTCCTCTGATCCATCGATCCACATCAACAAATTTACTTTTCTCTTAACATCATCAGCCAAATTCCGAAACTTAGAGAAGTCCTCCCCCATCTCTTTCGCCATTTCAACACAGGCTCTTAACGCTCCGTAGTACAAAACTTCGTCGTAGAGAACATTATGATAATTACTAAATAGGTCAGCCCAATCTCCAGACTCAGGGACCTCAATTAAACCGCAATTATTGCAATCCTGATAACGCGCCCACAAGATACCCCTCTTTACCCTAGGCCAATGGCTTTTAAGGAATTTCTCGTCTCCAGTAGCCTTATAGTGGTGGTATCCGCCTATTATGTACCATAGAGTTGCATCTGTAGATCCCGCCTCTCCGAAATCTATACGCATTTTTGGCGGTTTTACATTATTTGGAATTTGACCGAGTTCTGATTGGTATTTTCCGAGAGTGTTTAAAGCTCTTTCAGAAGTTTTTATCAATGTTTTATTTTCAGTTAAGTCAGCGCCTAACAGAGTTATACAACTATCTCTTGCCCAAACTTCGAGATACCCTGCAACTGAAGCCAGAAAGCCGTATGGTGTTAAATCTTTCTCCAAAACTTTTATAGCACGCTTATAAGCCTCTTCAACTAATTCCGCCATCTGTTACCTCCTAAAGATGTTCGATAGCAGTTTTAATATTAATAACAAATATTAAAGCACTTAAATTAGGTGAATTAAATTCGTAAGGGGGCCGCAAATATGGATATCGCTATGCTAGTCTATGAGTATCCGCCGCTAATAGTTGGCGGTCTTGGCACATATGCAATGGAAATTACACAGCAATACGTGAAGATGGGTCATAACGTTACAGTTTTCGCGCTGAGCAACGGTAAACTTCCCACGCGAGAGCTTTGGCGAGGCATAGAAGTTCATAGACCCGAGCTCGTAGATACCTCTGATAGCATGCCTACGATAATCACAGAAGACGTCAAAAAGTGGGGTATGGGGCTGAAATTCTTCTCAGACATAACTCTCTACAATTTTCTATCCGCAGCAGAACTCGTAAATGATCTAAATAAAAAGGAGGAGCGCAACTTTGACATCGTATGCGCTCATGACTGGTTATCTATTTTGGGAGGTATAACGGTAAAGAAAGAGCTAAAGATCCCCCTAGTCTTCCACGTCCATTCAACAGAAAAAGGAAGAACGATGGGTGGAGGATCAAAGGTAATAAGTTCACTAGAAGAGCAAGGTGGAGATGCAGCCAATCTTATCATCACCGTCTCACATGCAATTCGCGATGAACTCATCAGTCTAGGTTTTCCTGAAGAAAAAATCAGAGTCTGCTGGAACGGTGTTGATGCCAGCAAATACGATCCAGCAAAAGTGAAAGCTGAAGATGCATTAAAAGTTCGTGAAAGATACGGCATCAAAGAAAATGATAAAATGATTTTTTTCGTAGGCAGATTGGTCACGGTGAAGGGGCCAGACAGATTAATCATGGCTATGCCGAACATACTTGAAAAAGTGCCTAACGCGAAGCTCGTTATTGTAGGCCTAGGTGAAATGTCTTCATATCTTCTGGACCTAGTCAATTCTCTTGGATTAAAAGACTCCGTGAAATTTAAGTTTGAATTCATACCCGAGGAGGAAAGAATTCTGCACTTTGCAGCCTGCGACGTAGCTGCATTCCCAAGCCTCTATGAACCGTTCGGAATAGTTTGTACAGAGGCTATGAGTATGGGTAAACCTGTGGTTGTCGGCGCCCGTGGCTACAGCGGATTAAGGGATCAAGTAGTCTCAGCTGGGCCAGAACAATGCGGTTTCCATGTTAATCCGCAGGATCCAATGGACGTAGCATGGGGAATAATCAGCGTGCTAGCTGACCCTGCAGCTTCTAAACATTATAGTGAAAATGCAAGAAAAAGAGTCTTAAAGTACTTCACTTGGGAGACAGCTGCAAAAAACACAATAACCCTCTATCAAGAAGTTTTACAGCGTCCACGATTTCCTCTTAGAGATATGGAGAATTTAAATTCAAGATAAGCGTTCGGATGGAGAGGTAAATATTTATTTGACGTCCAACGAAATCAGGAAAGATTATCTATTGAATCGCTGGGTCATTATTGCTGCTGAACGTGCAAAGAGACCTAGCGATTTTGCAGCTAAATGGGCTGAACGTGAAAAAGGCAAAATTTGTCCCTTCTGCCCAGGCAACGAAAAAATGACTCCACCAGCAACTCTACTTTACTTCAGGGTTAATGGCGGTGTTAGAAAGGGTAAAGATCCTGATGGAAAACGGCGGAGCGACTGGCTAATTCGAGTTTTCCCCAATCTCTACCCAGCATTGAGGCCGCCCAGTAAGGTTAAGGTAAGGAGGTCCCCTAGGCAATATGAACGGATGAGCGCAATTGGCCTCCACGAAGTTGTAGTGGAATCCCCAAACCACGATGAACATCCAGGTGCAGCCAACGTAGAACAGTTAAAGCTTGCAGTCGAAGCCATTCAAGAGCGTGTTAGGACTATCTCAGCCTTCCACTACGTTAAATACGTATCCATCTTTAGAAATCATGGAAAGGAAGCTGGGGCTTCTCTCTCACATGCACATTCACAAATTATTGCAACCCCAATGGTCCCGAAACTTATCTCAGATGAGCTTGACGCCTCTAATAGGTTTCATAAAGAAAAGAAGAAGTGCGCCTTCTGCGAGATAATCGAAAAAGAGAGTCGTAGCCCTAGGTTAATATACAGAAATTCACATTTCACAGCCTTCGCATCTTGGGCAGGCATACACCCATTCGAATTCTGGATACTTCCACAGAAACACTGGCCAAGTATACTCGATATGTCAAAAAATGAGTTGGAGGCTCTTGCAAAAACTATGCATACATGCTTCGGCGGGTTAAAGAAAATTTTGAATGATCCGCCATATTGCTTCGCATTTCACATGGCCCCAACAGATGGAAAATACGGTTTCTACCACTGGCACATCGAAGTATATCCGTACCTAAGCATATTCGCAGGCTTCGAGAAAAGTACTGGAATGTATATTAATTCGGTATTGCCTGAGTCTGCGGCGGAAATTCTAAGGGATAGTATAGTCAAGTAGTATTTGAGGTAGTAAAATCTGCCGCACCCAATAGTGTTGGCTTATTTGAGGCGGATTTTGTGAGTGCAAACCTAAACTGGAGTAAGAGCCAAGATTTAGTCCACGAATTCATAGTTTCCGGAGAGAGGGCTTTCGTTGAAGGAAGGCAAAGTGGAGCTTTCAGTGGGAAGTGGGACGGCATATGGTGTATGCCCATCAAGTTGGCTGATTACTTCAGGCTAGCTATATGGAGTCCTGAAACAGGGGTTGAGTGGCTTGACTCTTGTAAGGAGTTTACTGTAAGCCTAGGTTATGTTGACCATGTATTCGCAACAAAGCAACATGGGCTTGAAATTGTCAGAAGAACATTTGTGCCCAATGACAAAGAGGGAGCCGTATTCACAGTTCAACTTGCAAATAGAAGTTCGGAAAAGAAATTCTTCCATCTATTCACTGAACTTTACGCTGATCTTCGTCCACGTGAACGTGACGATAACCCTGGCAATTATTCAGTTGAATTTAACGCTGAAAATAGAGCAATAATAACTTGTAGTGCTGACAAAAAATGGTTCGTAATATTCGGTTTAGATAGAAAACCTGACAATTACTATCTTGGAGATTTTCATGATGATCTTCTCGCAAATGGTACACTAACTAGTAAAGGCACTGGAAAAACTTCTAACGCCGCAGGCAGATCATGCTTCGAATGTGATATCGAGTTAAATCCCGCTGAAAGCCTAAAACTCACCTTTGTTATCGCTGGCAACTCGATTTCTGAGGAAGAAGCTTGGGCTTCATTCAAGCACATAATGAGTGAGGTTGACGTATTATTCAGTAAAAAATTAGAGAGGTATCTTCACGTTGCAACTGAAACAGTGACAATAGATACGCCGGATAAAAACTTAGATAAAGCATTCACTTGGGCTAAGCTTAACCTGGAAATGCTGAAACATAACCAACCCGGCATCGGCAGAGGTTTCTTCGCAGGCTATCCATGGTTCACAATGTACTGGGGGCGCGACTCTGGATGGCTTCTTCAAGCAGTAGATAACTACGGCGACTTTGATGCTGTTAATGAAGCGCTTTCAACCTTAATGAAATACCAGTCTAAGTCTAATGAGGAGCGATGTAAATACAAAATCCGAGCTGGAGAAATTCCCAACGAAATCAGAACAGACGGAACCGTCGTATATTACAGTGCTGACGCAACACCCCTCTTCATAATAGCTTCTCGGAATCACTTGAAATGGACTGGCGATAAAAATTTTCTTGAAAAAATTTACCCAGCAATAATTAAGGCAGTTGAATGGGGTTTCTCCTCAGATGAAAATAAAGACAATTTAATTGAACACTATGGCGACGGCTCATCCAGTGCAACATGGATGGATACTTATTATAGAGCAAAAGCAGCAATTGAAGTTGAAACACTTTGGTCTAAAGCATTAGAATCAGCAGCTGAAATAGCTGAAATTCATAATAATATGGAAAATGCGAATAGATGGAAAAATACAGCCGAAGACATCCGTAGAAAAATAAATGAACTATACTGGAACAAAGACAAAAAATTCCTATATGACGTTATACTACCAGACGGTAAACCAGACGCAAGCCTCACAATCAACCCCATAGTCCCAGTCATCTACGGATTTGTTGACCAACAGAAAGCCTCAGCAATCCTAAATCACGTGGAGCAAGACTTCACCACACCTTGGGGTATTAGAACACGCTCAAAAGCGGATCCAGGATACGACGGGAGCTCGTACCACAAGGGAAATGTGTGGGGGCTTACCACAGGCTGGGCTGCATGGGCTGAATTCTCTCAAGATCAACCTGAGAAGGGTTTGTCCTACTTGAAAATTCTTGCTGAGCTAATGAAAATAAGATGTCTGGGAGCGATCCCAGAAGTACTAAATGGAGATAACCCTATTCCCTCCGGATGCGCTCTTCAAGCTTGGTCGTCCTCTGTTCTAATTCAAGGAGTGGTCGAATACCTTTTCGGAATAAAACCTGACGCTGTTAAGAGTTTTGTATTAATCGACGCATGTTTACCTAAACAATGGAATGAAGCTAAAATAAGAAACCTTGTCATTGGAGACATGAAAATGGATCTATCATTCCAAATAAAGGAAAATGCTTACGCTCTAACTGTCGCTGGAAATAAAGAGTATAAAGTTACAGCTGGGTTCAGACTGCCTAAAAATGCTGAAATAACAACCATAACTATCGATGAGGTTGAACTGCCTTCAAATCATCCTAACATCAACATCGTGAAAAAACAAAACAGCCTACGCGTCTACGTTACAACAAACATAAAACCAAATCAAGCAGCGATACTAAAAATATCATTTAAAGGAGAAGCTTCCAGTGACTCTGGAAAACAAGGCTGATAAATTATTTAATAAATCAATTGAAGTCCTGAAGCTGCTATGCTTCGATAATGGAGCCATAATATCTGCACCAACCTCCATCGAGTACTGCAACCGCATCTGGTGGGCATTGAATTCGTCGCCATTAACATCTGAGCAACTACCATACCACCTTGTCTGGGCTCGAGATGGAACCTACATGGCGATGGCGCTTGACGCGGCGGGCGATCACACCTACGCTAAAAAGTTCTACGAGTGGTGTATGCAAGTTCAAGATCACTCAGGTTGCTGGCTTCAATGCTACTGGCCTGACGGTAAAAGAGCCATAGACAATCTAGAAATGGATGAAGTCGGAAGCCCAATTTTCGGATTATACTATCACTACCTCTTAACAAATGATGAAGCGTTCATGCTGAAAACTTGGCCCATGACCCAGAGAGCAGCCTTATTCCTAACTGGCAACATTGCTCAAGACGGCTTAATGAATCCATCATATGATCTGTGGGAGGAAAGATGGGGTCGTCACATATATTCTAATGCAGCTGCATCAGCTGGGCTAATTTCAGCCTCCAGAATAGCTAAAATTGTTGGGGAACCAGCATCAGCCGAAAGATGGGCGAATGCAGCAGATAACATAAAGAAAATTATTTTCAAGAAGTTTTGGGTTCCAAAAGACGGGTTTTTCGCCCGCTCAATTGACCCACTTGACAAAACAATTGATGTAAGCACCTTAGGTTTATTCTTCCCATTTTCACTCTTATCAGCAACGGATCCTTATATGGTTAAAAATGCGAAGAAAATTGAATCAAAATTAATGAGAAACGGCGGGATAATGCGATATGTAGGCGATAAATACGACGGTCTATCTGAACACTTTCCATGGAAGAAATCGCAGGGCAATCCATGGACATCAGCCACATTATGGCTTGCATTGTATTATTTGGCTGCAGGGAAGAAGGGTAAGGCTCTAAGGCTCTACAACTGGATTGTTAATAAAACGCCTGAAAATCTACTAATTCCCCAACAGATAGACAGAAAAGGAAAACCGCGTTCAGCAACACCACTCGGTTTAGCTCATGCACTATTCATTCTGACGACATCAGAGCTAAGGAAATTATAGTAAGTTAAAAATGAGTGCTCTGCTGTGTTAAACTTAAGGATTCTTCAAGTAGTGAATTGATTTGACGGACATAGTCTTTACATTCGAGGTCCATCAGCCGCATAGGCTTAAGAAAGTCTTCTTCTGGGAACGCAACATGTTCCGTCATCTCGGAAAAAATGAGCTATTCGATTTCTATTTTGATCAAGCTAAAGACAAGGAAATATTCGAAAGAGCGTGTAGGAAATGCTATTTTCCATCCAATGAGATTCTACTTAATCTGATAGACGAGTATAAACGAGAGAAAAAGCAGGTTAAAGTGTCCTTCAGCGTATCAGGCATTTTTCTAGAGCAATGCGAGATGTTCAACAAAGACTTGCTGGAATCATTTAAACAGTTGGCTGAAACTGGATGCGTTGAATTTTTAGACCAAACCTATCACCACTCATTAACCGGACTATACCCTGATAGAAGCGAATTCATCGAGCAAATCAAGATGCATAAACAAGCAATGAAAGATCTACTTGGAGCTGAACCAACTGTATTCGAGAACACTGAACTCCTCTACAACAACGCCATAGCTAAAACCGTGGAAAAACTTGGATACGTTGGAATATTCACTGAAGGTGTTGAACGAATCCTAAGAGGCAGATCGCCAAACTACCTTTATAAGGCAAAGAACTGTGACAAAATCAAGATCCTCCTTAGAAACTACAAACTAACCGATGACATAGGCTTCAGGTTTTCAGCTAAATGGTGGACTGAATGGCCTTTAACAGCAGACAAATACGCATCTTGGCTTGCATCAACTAAAGGTCAATGCATAAACATTTTCCCCGACTATGAAACCTTTGGTGAACACCACTGGCCTGAAACTGGAATACACGAATTCCTTAGATACCTACCAGTTGAAATTCTGAAGTGGGACCACCTCCAAATGTCAACGCCGTCAGAGGCTCTAAGTAAGCATAATGTTGTAGGTGAAATAGATGTTCCTGAACTGGGCGGTACAGTTTCATGGGCAGATTTGGAGCGGGACGCAAGTTGCTGGCTTGGAAATACTATGCAATGGGCATACTACACCACTACAAGAGAACTTGAGCCGCTGGTTAAGGAATCGAGAGACGTCGAATTCATCAAACTTTGGAGATATTTCCTGATAAGCGACCATCTCTACTACATGTTTACTGCAGGTGGTGCCCCAGGGGAAGTTCACACATACTTCAGTCCATACGGAAATCCCATGGACGCATTTGTCACCTGTCAGAGCGCCATATCTGACTTTGAGATAAGGTTAAGGCTGTTCACTATTGCGGCGAACGAGCCTTTTCTCTTCCATACCGGGCATGGTGAAGAAGAGTTCACTGGAATAAAGGCGTGGAGTTTGAAAGGTTTCATAGATACTGTTAAGAAGGTCGACATAAAATCCGTTGAATTCCATAATAAGCACGGTGACTTCGAAAAATGGGCTAGCCTTTCGCTACGCGATGGAACGCTCGCTAAACAATTTAGTATAATTAGCAAATCTAAAGTCGCTGGCGAAGAGCTCAGAGAAAAAATAAGTCAAACTGCGAATGAAAGGTTCATTGAGCTCAGCAAGAAAGTTAACGCAGCACGCTACTTTTAATAACTATGAGAAAAGCGAGCATGCTTTAATTATTCCAAGACCACTGAGGTAATATCTCATCCTACCTCTACCATCTCTAAATGATAGAACGTAACCTAAACTTATCAACATTAAAAGTAGCCTATGTAATTCAACGTACTTCATCCCTAACGTCTTCATTTTATCCTCGATTGTGAGCGCTGTTTCTCTACGAACAGCACCAACACTATGCATGTAAAGAAGAACTCTAAACTCCGGAGTAGATTTTTCAAATTTTTGTAGAGGAAACCAAATTTTAGGCATTGCAACTGGTTTAGGTGGAGCTGATGCTAATGTTTGGCGATAAACATCTATGACTTCATTGGAGATTTTATTCCAATTGTATTCATCGACAATTTTCCGATACGCACTCCGCCTTAAACTATCCGCATACTTAGGATCAGTTAATACTTTAATTATTCCCCACGCAAGGGAATCGGA